>Ga0209257_1000010_pt1 | contig 1158682 bp, 1087 predicted proteins | sample AraplaCvi_mCL_r2_FD_184277 | JGI IMG/M metagenome (GOLD analysis project Ga0209257, IMG submission 184277) | Arabidopsis root microbial communities from North Carolina, USA - plate scrape MF_Cvi_mCL_r2 (SPAdes) (version 2) | ecosystem: Host-associated > Plants > Roots > Endosphere | place...
CCTGATGACCATAGCAAGTCGGTCCCACCCCTTCCCATCCCGAACAGGACCGTGAAACGACTCTGCGCCGATGATAGTGCTGCAACCAGTGTGAAAGTAGGTTATCGTCAGGCTCTTATTAGAAAAGGCCCGCTAAGCATAAGCTAGCGGGCCTTTTCGCTTTCGAAAGTTGCATTCGAGACAAGCAAGAAAAATTTGTCTCAATTTGTAGAAATTTTGACTCAGCCTCCAGGCCCCGATAGTGTTAGATTCCCATCAACACCCTACCTCATCGGGACACTTGGAGACAAAAATGGAATTTCGCAAAAGCCTGATCGCAGCCGCGATCGCCATGGTTGCTGCACAAGCCAGCGCCGCCCCCAGCATGATGGCCAGCCCAGTTGCATTCTCCGCCCAGGAGAAAGCACGCCTGGTATCGACCCTGAACGGTGAGCGGGGCAAGTATGGCCTGGATGCCGACCATGGTTACGCCATTGCCAGCCAACATCCCGGCGAACAGGGCAGGGCCATCAGCCGCATCAACCACACCTACAAGGGTGTGCGCATTTTTGAATCCGAGTCCGTTGTGGTCACCGACCAGGGCGGCAATATCGTCAGCGAATCGGTCGGCGAACGCCGCCAGGGCCTGTCGGGCAAGCGTTTCGACGTCAAGCCAGCCATTAGCGGCAAGGCCGCTATCGCCAAGGCAAGCCGCAGCCTGCCAGGCGCTGGCGCCGAAATCGATCCTCCATCCGCCGAACTGGTCATCTTCCCGGTGATGAAGACCGTGCGTGCGCCTGGCGCGGAGAACAAGGCCGAGGCAGACCTGAACGCAGTCGACGTGCAAGATGTCGTTGCCGGCTACGAGCTGGCCTACCTGGTGAAAACCCGCAGCCAGGGCGGCCACCATGACACCATCGTCAGCGCGCGCGATGGCCGTATCCTTGACCAGTGGAATGCCATGCAAAACGTGGTCGGTACCGGCCATAGCCAGTACAACGGTGATGTGCCGATCAACACCACTCTGTCCGGCGGCGTGTACAAGATGATCGACGGCAGCCGCGGCACTGGCGGCACTTTCGGCGCCATGGCGATCACCAACGCCAACCACGGCACCAGCGCCGGCGCCGTGTACACCAATACCACCAATGTCTGGGGCGACGGCAAGCAGTACATCGCCGGCGGCAGCACGACCAACGCCAACGGCCAGACCGCCGCGGTGAACGCACTGTGGGGCCTGATGAATACCTACGACATGCACAAGAACGTGCTGAACTGGTCTTCGCTGGATGGCAACAACACCGCGACCTATATCGCCGTGCACGTCAACACCGCCTATGACAACGCCTACTACTCCGATAGCTGCAAGTGCATGTTCATCGGCGATGGCGGCAGCTACTTCAACAACCTGGGTTCGATCGATGTGATCGGCCACGAAATGGGCCACGGCATTACTGCCGCCACTTCGAACCTGACCTATCGCGGTGAATCCGGCGGCCTGAACGAGTCCTCGTCCGACATCTCGGGCGAAGCAGTGGAAGCTTACGCGCGCGCTGGTGGCACCGGCACGACGCTGCCTGTCCCATCCGGCAATGACTGGATGATGGGCAAGGAAATTTCCAAGAACGGCCAACCGCTGCGTTGGATGTACAAGCCGAGCAAGGATGGCAAGTCGCCTGACGCCTGGAAGTCCACCATCAAGCGCCTGGACGTGCACTACAGCAGCGGCCCGAACAACCGCATGTTCTACTTCCTGGCCATGGGTTCCAGCGCCACCGTGGGCAGCGACACCTACTCGCAATACCTGACCCAGCAGCCGAAGGCCATGACTGGCATCGGTATCGACAAGGCCTACCGTATCTGGTTCCGCGCGAACACGACCAAGTTCACGTCTTCGACCAATTACGCAGACGCTCGTTTGAAAGTGCTGGCAGCAGCGCAGGAACTATACGGCGCCTCCAGCGCCGAAGCGAAAGCAGTCCAGCGCGCCTATGCTGCCATTAACGTGGGTGCCGACGTGGCAGAATAAGCCGCGCAGCGACGCACAGGAACCGCCGGGGAAACCTGGCGGTTTTTTTTTGCGTGTCGTGACAATGTGTGATTGTGCATCAGCCACTTGTTGGCAGAATGCAAGTCATGAATGGTATTTTTAATGCGCAGCTTGGCTATGCAATGGCTGCCCTCTACGTACTGCTGGGAGTAGTCTCGACGGGTGTGGGATTGGCGCTGGGCTCGCGTACCAGCCAGTTGCGCGACCAGGTGAACGCCTGGTGGTTTATTTTCCCGATCGTCAGCTGTGGCTTGATCCTGTATCCGGTGGGGGCGCCCTTGCTGGCACTCGTCATTTGCGGCCTGGCCGCACGCGAGCTTGCGCCGTATTGCGGAGTGGATTCCGGGCGCTTCCTTGGCATCGCCATGGTGAGCCTGTTCGCAGCAGTGTGCGCTGGCTCGTTCGCACCTTCTTCCTTGCCTGCCGCCTTTGCACTGGCCAGCATCGCCGCCGCTGCCAACCTTTGGCGCTCACGCGAGCTGACTGCATTGCCCTGGTTGCTGTTTGCGCTGACCTGCTTCGGCATCAGTTTCATTCCCGCCTTTGTCCACCTGCCTTTTGGACCCAGGGACAACCTGTCCTGGTTGTTCTACCTGTTTATCGTGACAGCGCTGAACGATATTGCCCAGTTCACCAGCGGAAAACTGTTTGGCAGGCAGAAAATCGTTCCCACAATTAGCCCGCAAAAGACCTGGCAAGGCTTGCTGGGCGGCGTAGTAATTTCCGTCTTGCTGTCGCTTGTCCTTGGCTCCTACCTTGGCCTGGGCCAGCCGGCCTGGCTGGCGACGATTGCAGTGCTGCTGTCGGTAGGCGGCTTTGCCGGCGACGTGATGTTCTCTGCGGCGAAACGCAAGCTTGGCATCAAGGATTTTTCAAACCTGATTCCCGGCCACGGCGGGATGCTGGATCGCGCCGATAGCCTGGTGGTGACGGCGCCATTGTTATACCTGTTGCTCAATTATCGATAAGGAAAAAAAGAATGAAGATTGAACGAGGCCTTGCCTGGAGCGAGAGCCAGTCCGGATTTGAAGCGGCCGATGGCACGCGACTGTTCTACCGGAGCTGGATGCCGCTGGCGCCGCGCAGCGGGGCACCGCGCGCGCTGGTGTTCCTGCATCGCGGGCATGAACATTCTGGCCGTATCGGCACGCTGGTCGAGCAATTCGGTTTCCACGGCGACTGGGCTTTTGCTTACGATGCGCGCGGCCACGGCTATTCTCCCGGCGAACGCGGTTCGGCGCCAAGCTTTGCCACCATGGTCGAAGACCTGGATACCTTTGTACGCCACATCTGCAGCAAGCATGGTTTCGCCATCGAGGATGTGCTGGTGGTGGCAAACAGTGTTGGCGCTGTCGTGGCGGCGACCTGGCTGCATGACTATGCGCCGCGCGTACGCGGCCTGGTCATGGCTGCTGCTGCCTTCGCAATCAAGCTGTACGTCCCACTGGCCAAGCCGGGCCTGCGCTTCGCTCGCCGCTTCAAGCCCGAGCTGTTCGTGACCAGCTATATCCGCCCGACCATGCTGACGCATTCGGCGGAACAGGCGCGCGCGTATGGTGAAGATCCCCTGATCGCCAAGAGCATCTCGGCCCAGATCCTGCTGGAACTTGCGGATACGGCGCAGCGCATTGTGCATGACGCAGCGGCGATCGACACGCCGGTCCTGATGCTGGCAGCCGACCAGGATTATGTTGTGCACGAAGCACCGCAAAAGCTGTTCTTTGAGCGGCTGTCGTCCCCATTGAAGCGCTATGTCAGGCTGCAGCGCTGCCGCCATGCCATCTTCTACGAAGAAGACACGTCCATCGCTATGCAGTCCAGCCGCGCCTTTATCGATGAATGCTTCGCGACGAAGCCAGCCGCGCCGGAACGCTTCGCGGCCGCTGACCGAGAGGGACAGGGCGCCCAGCATTACGCCGCACTGGTGAATAACCAGACTGGCAATGCGCTGACGCGAGCATGGTATGGGCTGCAACGCAATATGCTGAAGGTCATGGGGCCGCTGAGCGATGGCATGAAGATCGGCCTGAAACACGGTTTCGATTCGGGCGAGTCGCTGGACTATGTCTATCGCAACCAGGCGGGCGGGAAGCTTGGCTTCGGCGGCATGATGGACCGGGGCTACCTGGATGCTGTGGGCTGGCGCGGCATCCGCCTGCGCAAGGTGCAGATGCAGCAGATGCTGGCGGAGCGGATCGCTGCGCACCAGGGGCCAGGCCCGGTGCGGATCCTCGATATCGCGGCAGGCTCCGCACGTTATGTGCTGGAGACCATCAAGCGCTTCCAGGACCGCGAGATCGAGGTCACGCTGTGCGACTATGAGCAGCACAACCTGGACCAGGCGAAGCGGCTGGCCGAGAAGCTGCAGATCAGCGCCCGCATCGAATACTGCCGCCGCGACGCCTTCGACGCCGACAGCTACAAAGGACAGGAAGGACGATACGACATCGCCGTGGTATCGGGTCTTTACGAGCTGTTCAGCGACAACACGCTGATCCTGCGCTCGCTCAGCGGCGTTGCTGGCAGCCTGCGTGAGGGCGGCAGCTTCCTGTACACCGGCCAGCCGTGGCACCCGCAACTGGACATGATCGCCTACACGCTGACCAACCACCGCGGCGAACCATGGCGCATGCGCCCGCGCGCCCAGGCCGAGATGGATGGCCTGGTGGCGCTGGCCGGTTGCCGCAAGCTGCGGACCATGATCGGACTAGAAGGAATCTTTACTGTTTCGCTTGCGGAGAAAGCCGCAGCGCCTGGCGCAGCCGGTTAAACACTGTCACCAGCGACAGCAGCAGGACCACGGCAAGAAGGGCGTTGTGCCAGACCGGCGCAACGCCTGCCCACACCAGCAAGCCAAGCAGGCCGAAAGCAAAGGCGCGGTCGCTTTTGCCCATCGGCCCATCGAAGCGGCGCGCCACGCCGATGCTGCTGGCCAGCACGCCGGCGAATTCGGCCAGCAGGGCAAACACGACGACCAATACCAGCAAGTGCGGCGAAATGCCGGCCAGCAGTGCTACCGGCAGGTAAAGCGCTGCATCCGAAACCTGGTCGCACAACTCGTTCAGCAAGGCGCCCATCGCCGTCTTGTTGCCGGTCGCATTGGCCAGCATGCCGTCGATGGCGTTCAGCGCCATGCGCAGCAACAGGAAAAACGGCAGGCCCAGCCACAGGCCCAGGCATTGCGGCGCCAGTGCCAGCGCAGTGCCGTAGCCTACGGACAGGAACATGGCGGCCAGCGTGACCTGGTTCGGCGTGATGCCCAGCCGCGTAAGCAGGTTGAGGAATGGGCGCAGCAATTGCTGGAAGCGGGGTTTCAGCTGGTAGATCGAAATGCTCATGGCGTGTAAGAGTGAAGGTAGATTCGTGCGATAAAAAGGCTGCGGCTATAGCCCATCGCGCAATGCAGGTAGACCGGGCGGCCCTGGCTGCGTTCAGTATCGATCGCGGCAAGGATGGTGCGCACCTGCTTGCGGCTGGGCGCCTGCATGTCCATCAATGGCAGGTGCCGGTAACGGCCGCGGCGCAGCAGTTCGGTTTCGCTGAGTTCCGCACTCAGGTCGATGATGCTGCAGCCTGGCGGCAGTTGCTGCGCTTCCCCTGCGCTCAGGCGGCGGCCGACCCACAAGCCGTCGCTTGCCTTCGCAAACGGCGGCCTGTCGCGATGGCGCAGGCACACCAGCAGCCAGGTGGCGGCGTAGCCGGCAAGATAGGGCCAGAACAGCAGCCGGACCCAGGCTGGGTGCCGGCCCTGCTCTTTGCGCAGGAAGCCTGCATTGCGCTGGGCATACGCCCATGCCACCAGCGACAGGCTGAGCGCGAGGTAGAACCATGGCCACGCGGGCGCAAACAGGCTGGCAGCCAGCAGGGCCAGTCCCGCCATGACGGTGTAGTAGAAGGAAACGCTTTGGCGCGCGGTCGCGCCGGGACGCACTGCGTAGCAGGCGATGGCCGCAAGCACCATGCCGCCTGCGATATCGGCCAGGGCATGCTGCCACGTCAGCAGCGTACTGGCCCCAACCAGCAGCAGCCAGGCAGCCAATGCTGCGCGCCAGGCGCGGCTTGCAATGGCGGGCCGCAATGCGAGCCACAACAGGATGCAGTAGGTGATGTGCAGCGATGGGAACTGGTTATACGGGCGGTCCGACGCATCAAGCAGGCCATAGGCTAGCTGGAGGAAACCATGTTCGGGTACCACCCTGCCAACAGGGAAGCGGGCGGGAAAAACGGCGAACACCAGGCTGGCGGCAACGGTGGAAAGCATCAGGCGGCGGCTGTACACGCGCAGCGCGTCGCCTTTGCGGACCTTGAAGAAGGCCCATGCCAGCAAAGGGCCCGAACTGGCATAGGGAATGATCATCCACGGCAGGAACGGGATGGCCTGCTCGAACGCAAGCGCCAGCGTGCGCTGGACCTGCGCCGATTCGGCCGCATGGTTCGTGAGCGTATAGCAAAGCCCGAATAACAGGGCGTTGATGATCAGGTGCAGGAGTTGCATTCATGGCATTATGTCACGCGATATGAGTGAAAATCAAAAGTACGAGCGCTGCATGGTGATGGCGGGCGGAGGGTTCCGCTTCGGCTATTACCTTGGCGCGCATGCAGCCGCGGAAGACAGCGGCATGGCGCCCGATATCATCCTCGCCAGTTGCGGCGGTTCGCTGGCGGCCGCGATCATCCATGGCTTGCCGGATGCTGCGCAGCGCAAGCAATGGCTCGCGTCGCAGGAGATGTACCGGTTCTTGTGCAGCCTTCGCGCGGCGCCGCATGTGCGGCCGTTCCCGGTGCTGGGTGCGGCGCTGCGGCGCCGGCTGTCCCACGCGCGGGCCAGCCATGTACCGGACGTGTTCGAGGATTACATGTTCGAGCTGCCGGCAACGCTGCCGCTGCCGGCATCAAGCGCTGGCGGTACGGCGCTCGCCATCGTTGCGGCCAAGCTGCTGTTCGGGCGCGGGCAGGCCGGCGAGTTGCGCGGTGGACGTGCCTTGTTTGCGGAGGTCGTCCTCGGCCCTGAGCGCGCTTGCAGCCTGCTGCAGGGATGGCAGGCGCCAGCCAGTTCGCCTGCGTGGAGTTGCGGCGCGGTGGCGCCCGGCCTGTTGCTGGACAGCGCCATGCCCGTCGCCGACGCCGTGCGCAGCTCGATCACCGACATGATCTATTTCGCCTGCCATCCGCACGGTGGCGAACACTATATGGGCGGCGTGATCGACCTGTTCCCGATCGAGATCGCACACGGCCTGGCAAAGCACGTCACGATGGAAGCCAAGCCACCGTTTGGACAGGTGCTGGCGATTCCCGCCCTGCGCAAAGTGTTCGGCATCGACGGCAACGCGCGGCTGAAGCATGTGCACGCACAGCATGCCCACGCCTGGGTCGATACCAGCGATATCTCTCATGCCTTGCGCGGCAGCGGCATGCAGAAGCGCATCGACTGGCTGGGCAACCGCATCAGGCTGATGATGCCGCCCACGCTTGCGGACTATGTGAAGGACGTGGAAGCGCAATGGCAGTACGGCTACCAGCGCGGCATGGAAGCGTACGCCAGCCCGGGGCTGCGCCTGCGCCACGCAACAAGGTTCAACAGGGGAAGTCAATGAGGGTCATGATCATCGGCGGCACCAGCGGCATCGGCCTGGCGCTGGCTGGCCATTATGCGCAGCAGGGTGCCGTGCTCGCGCTATGCGGACGCGATCCGGCGCGCCTGGATGGGCATCCGATTACCGCGCAGGCAGGACTGTGCCGCTATGCTTTCGACGTCGGCGACCGCCAGGCGGTGTTCGATGCGGTCGGCGATTTTGCCGAAGAAGGCCTGGACCTGCTGGTCGTCACCGCCGGCCAGTATGCCGACGCGCAGGCGCTGGCGCAGGACCCGATGCGCAGCCTGCCTGTGGTGCGCACCAATGTCTCCGGCCTGTGCCACGCCTTCGATGCGGGGGCGCAGGCGATGCTGCGCCATGGGCGCGGCCAGATGGTGGTAGTGGCGTCGATTGCAGGCTTGCTGCACGAATATCCGAATGGTTCGCTGTACAGCGCGAGCAAGCGCGCCGCAATTGCCATCAGCGACGCTTACCGCAAGGCGCTGGCGCCGCACGGGATAGCCGTGACGGCCGTGGTGCCGGGCTATGTCGATACGCAAAAGCTGAGGGATTTGAACGGGGGAAGTGCACAGCGCAAGCCTTTCCTGCAGACCGAAGAAGAGGCCGTGCGCCGCATCGCCCGCGCGATCGCAGGCGGGGATGCGCGCTGCATTTTCCCCTGGCAGCTGCACGCAATGGTGCGCGTGTTTAACCTGCTGCCCAAGGGATTGCAGCGCTACCGCAAGAAGTGAATCAGTAGCGGTAAGCTGCTTTCAGCATGAGGACGTCGACGCCGCTGTTCGGCTTCTTGATGCCGCCGTTGGAGTAGTGCTGCGCCTTGAGCGCGACTTCCCACTTGTTGTCGAACACGTAGCCGACGGCGATATGGTCGCCGAACTGGAAGGCGGTCGACAGGCCGTCGTCGTTGCTGTGGTAGGTCTTGGACAGCACGTGCGCACCGATGCCGCCCTCAACGTAGAAGCCCTTCTTGCTGGTATTCTCGAAGCGGATGACAGGGGTGAAGCCGACGTCGAACAGGTTCTCTTTGTCGCCGGGCACGTTGTGCCACTGGCGCGCCTGCCAGAAGCCGATGCTGGCGTCCCAGTAGCCGGTGAGGTGGGTGCCATTGGAGTTGAACCAGCTCCATTCAGGCTTGAAGTCCTGCGTGGCGCCCAGGCGCACCATGCGGATCTTCGAGGCGGAGCCGGCCTCCACGTAGGCGGAATTGATGTCGAAGGCGAAAGCGGATTGCGCTACCAGTGCAGCGGCAGCAACAGCGAAAAGTTTTTTAATTTGCATATTTTTCTCTCTAAACCTTGCCGCAGTCTTCATATTTGCTGCGGCAATGCTGGCAATTTTACTTTCGTTCTGAAATTTTTTCAGGGGACCCCTTAATTGTTAGAATCACTGCAATATTGGCACATCTGGAGCTTATTGTGACGCATCCTCCGCGAATTGCTTTTCTTGGCATCGGCCTGATGGGCGAGCCGATGGTCCTGCGCCTGCTGGCCGCAGGTTTCAAAGTCACCGCCTGGAACCGCACCGCGGGCAAGGCCGGCGTGCTGGCCGCCGCCGGCGCGGACCCGGACGACGTGCTGCCCCATGCGGTGGCCGATGCAGCCGTGGTGGTATCGATGCTGTCGGCCGGCGATGCAGTTGGCGGCGTGATCGAAGCGTCGCTCGATGCACTGCGTCCCGGCACGCTGTGGATCGACATGAGCTCGACGCGCCAGGACGAGGCACAGGCTTTCCACGCGCTGCTTGCTTCGCGCGGGCATCGCTTCATCGACGCCCCGGTGTCGGGCGGCGTCGGCGGCGCGCAGGCCGGCGCGCTGGCCATCATGGCGGGCGGCAGCGCGGCGGATTTCGAAGCGGCGCGGCCGGTGCTGGAAGCGATGGGCAAGCCCCGGCTGGTTGGTCCGGCCGGCAGCGGGCAAGTGGCCAAGCTGTGCAACCAGTTGATCGTCGGCGGCACCATCAATATCGTGGCGGAGGCCTTGCTGCTGGCGCAGGCGGCAGGCGCCGATCCGGTGGCGGTGCGCGAGGCGATACGCGGCGGCTTTGCGGAAAGCCGTGTGCTGGAAGTGCATGGCCAGCGCATGCTCGAGCGGAACTTCCTGCCGGGCGGCCAGGTGCTGACGCAGTTGAAGGACCAGCACAATATCCTGGCCGCAGCAGCTGCTGCAGGCGTGGCGCTGCCGGTCACCAGCCTGGTGACGGAGCGCTACGAGTCGATCAAGGACATTTATCCGCGTGCCGACCATTCAGCCGCGCTGCTGGCGCTGGAGCGGCTGAACGATGGCGTGCGGGTCGGCACGCAGGCCGACAAGCTGCCTTAGCGCGCCTGCGGCAACGCAGCTTCCGCGAGGTGTACCCAGAAGCTGGCGCCGATCGGCAGCAGGCGGTCGTTGAAATCGTAGCTGGCATTGTGCAGCACGCAGGGACCGAGCCCGTGGCCGCCGTCGCGGTGGTCGCCTTCGCCGTTGCCGATGAAGATGTAGCAGCCCGGCTTCTCCTGCAGGAAGAAGGCGAAGTCCTCGGCGCCCATGGTCGGTTCGACATTGGCGTCCACCATCGCTTCGCCGACCACCGACTTCATCACGTCCAGCGCGAAGCGGGTTTCCTTCGCGTGGTTCACCAGCGGCGGATAGTTGCGGCGGAAGGTGAATTCCACCTCCGCGTCGAAGGCGGCGGCAATGCCTTCGGCCAGCGACTGCATGCGCTTTTCCACCATGTCCAGCACCTCGGTGGTGAAGGTGCGCACGGTGCCGACCAGCTTCGCATCGTCGGGGATCACATTGGTCGCGCTGCCGGCGTGGATCTGCGTGATCGACAGTACGGCCGTATCCAATGGGCTCTTGTTGCGCGTGACGATGGTTTGCCAGGCTTGCGCAATCTGCACCGCGATCATGATCGGGTCGATGCCCTTGTGCGGCTGGGCCGCGTGGGCCCCCTTGCCGCGCACGGTGACGTGGAATTCGTTGGAGGAGGCCATCATCGGGCCTTCGCACACGCTGAGGGTGCCGGTGGCGGCGCCGGGCCAGTTGTGCATGCCGTAGATTGCGTCCATCGGGAAGCGCTCGAACAGGCCATCCTTGATCATTTCGCGCGCCCCGGCGCCGCCTTCCTCGGCCGGCTGGAACACCAGGTAGACGGTGCCGTCGAAGTTGCGGTGCCGGGCCAGGTGGTGGGCGGCGCCGAGCAGCATGGCGGTGTGGCCGTCATGGCCGCAGGCGTGCATCTTGCCCGGATGCCTGGAGGCGTGCGGGAAGGTGTTGATCTCCTGCATGGGCAGGGCATCCATGTCGGCGCGCAGGCCGATGGCGCGTTCGGACGTGCCATTGCGGATGATGCCAACCACGCCGGTCTTGCCCAGGCCGCGCTCGAAAGGGATGCCCCATTCGGTCAGCTTGGCGCACACCACATCGGCGGTACGTTCTTCTTCATAGCAGAGTTCCGGGTGGGCATGCAGGTCGCGTCGGATCTGCTGCAACTCGGACTGAAACGCGATAATCGGGTCGATTAGTTTCATTTTTGTTCTCCATCGGACTTGCCATTCTAGCCTCCCGGTGCGGTTTTCCGGAATCGTTTACGATACTGTTTTCAGCCGTCGCTAACCCAGATCAAGATGTCATCCACACAAGTCCGCGCCACCTGCCCGCACGATTGCCCCGATACCTGCGCCCTGCTCGTCACCGTCGAGGACGGCGTGGCGACCGAAGTGAAAGGCGATCCGGATCACCCGACTACTGCCGGGGTACTGTGCACCAAGGTTTCCCGCTATACCGAGCGTACTTATTCGCCGGACCGCCTGCTGTACCCGATGCGGCGCGTCGGCAAGAAGGGCGAGGGCAAGTTCGAGCGCATCAGCTGGGAGCAGGCGCTGGATGAGATCGCGGCGCGCCTGAAACCGCTGGCCGCGACCGAGCCGGAAGCCATCCTGCCCTACAGCTACGCGGGCACCATGGGCCTGGTGCAGGGCGAATCGATGTCGTCCCGCTTCTTCCACAAGCTTGGCGCTTCGCTGCTGGACCGCACCATTTGCGCCACGGCCGGCGCCACCGGCTACAAATACACGGTCGGCGCCTCGATCGGCACCGATATCGAGCAATTCCAGCATGCCAGGCTGCTCATCATCTGGGGCGGCAACCCGATTGCCTCCAACCTGCACTTCTGGACCCGGGCCCAGGAAGCCAAACGCAACGGCGCAAAGCTGATCGCCATCGACCCCTACCGCTCGCTGACGGCGGAGAAATGCCACCAGCACATCGCGCTGCTGCCCGGCACGGACGCGGCGCTGGCGCTGGGCCTGATGCACATCCTGGTGCGCGACGATTTGCTGGACCATGAATACATTGCCGACTACACCATCGGCTTCGAAGAGCTGCGCCAGCGCGTGGCGGAATGGACGCCGGAGCGCGTGGCAGCCACCTGCGGCATTACCGTCGAGGAAGTGGAAGGCCTGGCGCGCGACTATGGCGCAACCGCCAAGCGCGGCGAACCGGTCGCCATCCGCATGAATTACGGCGTGCAGCGCGTGCACGGCGGCGGCATGGCGGTGCGCAATATCGCCTGTTTGCCTGCCCTGGTGGGCGCCTGGCGCCACGCGGCGGGCGGCGTGCAATTGTCGTCGTCGGGCACCTTCAAGAAAAACCTGGCGGCGCTGCAGCGCCCGGATCTGCTGGCCAAGCAGCCGCGCACCATCAATATGACGACCATCGGCGACGACCTGCTGCGTCCGGCCTCGCCCGAGTTCGGCCCGCAGGTCAAGGCCGTCATCGTGTACAACTCGAACCCGCTGGCGGTGGCGCCCGATTCGTCCAAGGTGCAAGCCGGCTTTGCGCGTGAAGACCTGTTCACGGTGGTGCTGGAACATTTCCAGACCGATACCGCCGATTACGCCGACATCGTGCTGCCAGCCACCACGCAGCTCGAACATACCGACGCGCACAGCGCCTACGGCCACCTGTACATGATGGCCAATAACCCGGCCATTGCGCCGATGGGCGAAGCCAAGCCGAACACGGAAATCTTCCGCTTGCTGGCTGAACGCATGGGGTTCGACGATCCCTGCTTCCGCGACAGCGATGACGCATTGGCATCGGTGGCATTCGTGTCTGTCGACTGGGAGTCACTCAAGCAGAAGGGCTGGCAGAAACTGGAAGTTCCCGATGCACCCTTTGCATGCGGCAATTTCCCCACACCTTCAGGAAAATGTGAGTTCTACTCAGAAAGCATGAAGCAGGATGGCCTGGACCCGCTGCCGGCCTATATCCCGAACTATGAATCTGCAGCATCTGCCCCCGAACTGGCGGCAAAATACCCGCTTGCGATGATATCTCCGCCGGCGCGCAACTTCCTGAACTCGACCTTTGTCAACGTGCAAAGCTTGCGCGCAACGGAGGGCGAGCCGCAGCTCGACATCAGTCCTGACGATGCGGCAACACGTGGCATCAACCACGGCGATATGGTGCGCATCTTCAACGATCGCGGTTCCTTCGTGTGCAAGGCGCGCGTGACGCCGAAGGCTCGCAAAGGCCTTGTGGTAGGGCTGTCGATCTGGTGGAAGAAGCTGGCCGGCGATGGCAAGAACGCCAATGAGGTGACCAGCCAACGGCTGACTGACATGGGTCGCGCGCCGACTTTTTACGATACACTGGTCCAAGTCGAGAAAGCCGCCTGAGAATGATTTATGCGCACGTTAGCACACCTGAAACTGCGCGCCAGATACCTGGCGACGGCGGGAGTGTGCGCCGCCCTCTTGGCCGGTTGTGCGCAATTCAAGTACTACTTCCAGGCAGCCCAGGGCCAGTACGCGCTCTGGTCTGACGCCCGTCCGGTCGACGACTGGATCGGCGACCCGTCCACCGATCCCAAGCTCAAGGCCCGCCTTGAAAAGGCCAAGCTGATCCGCAAGTTCGCGGTCAAGGAGCTTGGCCTGCCGGACAATGCCAGCTACAAGAATTACGCGCCGCTGAACCGGCAGTACGTGCTGTGGAATGTCGTGGCCACGCCCGAATTGTCGCTGCGGCCGGTGCAATGGTGCTTCCCGATCGCGGGCTGCGTCAGCTATCGCGGCTATTACGACAAGGCCGATGCCGAAGCCTATGCCGACGAGCTGCGCAAGGAAGGCAACGACGTGCAGGTCGGCGGCGTGCCGGCTTACTCCACGCTGGGCTGGCTCAGCGACCCGCTGCTGTCGACCTTCATCAACCACTCGGACGCCGAGCTGGCGCGCCTGATCTTCCACGAACTGGCGCACCAGGTGGTGTATGTGCAAGGCGATTCCAAATTCAATGAAGCCTTCGCGTCTGCCGTGGAAGAGGCGGGCGTCAACCACTGGCTGGAACTGTACGGCAACGACGCCATGCGCGAAGCCTATGCGCGCTACAACGTGCGGCGCCAGGACTTCATGGACTTGCTGGTCAAGCATCGCCAGATGCTGGCGGATAACTACGCCAGCAAAGCCAGCGCCCGCAGGAAGCGCGAGGAAAAGGCCCGCATCTTTGCCGCCTTGCAGGACGAGTACAAAGTCCTCAAAGCCAACTGGGGCGGCTACAACGGCTATGACCGATTCTTCGCAGAACCGCTGAATAATGCCCATTTGGCATCTGTTGCAACCTATAATGATTTGCTGCCAGGTTTCCGCGCCTTGCTGGTGAAAGAAAAAGCATTCCCGCAGTTTTATGCTGCGGTGCGGAGCATGAGCAACCTGCCCTCCGTTGAACGGCATGACAGGCTGCACGAACTGGCGCGCTCTATGGCGCAAGCCAATGAGACCACGACGGCCGCCGCTGCCAGGGAACAGGGCGCAGTCAATTGACGCTCGATCTTTGCTGCACGGCAGCATGGAGGCCCGCTAGAGTACGCGTTCCAAACCCAGAAAATAGCTTGCCCTGTGTCATGCCGCACGATAGCATCTAGAGTGCGGGAAAGCACGGCCGTTCTATTTTCGCAAATAAAACATATAAAACTGAGACAAAGAGGCAGAGGATGGAAAAAATCTGGTTGAAGTCGTATCCCCCAGGCGTCCCTTCGGAAATCGACGCCACGCAATACCGCTCCCTGGTTCACCTGCTTGAAGAATCGTTCCAGAAGTACGCGTCGCGCAATGCCTTCGTGTGCATGGACAAGTTCATCACCTATGCCGACCTGGACCAGCACTCCAAGCGCCTGGGCGCCTGGCTGCAAAGCCGCGGCATGAAAAAGGGCGCGCGCGTGGCAGTGATGATGCCGAACGTGCTGCAATACCCGATTGCCATCGCCGCCATCCTGCGTGCCGGCTACACCGTGGTCAACGTCAACCCGCTGTATACCCCGCGCGAGCTGGAACACCAGCTCAACGACTCCGGCGCGGAAGCCATCATCATCCTCGAGAATTTCGCGACCACGCTGGAACAGGTGCTGCCGCGCACCCAGGTCAAGCACATCATCGTCGCCAACATGGGCGAGATGCTGGGCGGCCTGAAAGGCCATATTGTCAACTTCGTCGTGCGCAACGTGAAGAAGCTGGTGCCGCCGTTCTCGCTGCCGAACGCGGTGCGCTTCAAGGATGCGCTGGGCCATGCCCGCAGCATGAAGCTGACGCCTGTCGAGTTGCGCCATGAAGACATCGCCTTCCTGCAGTACACCGGCGGCACCACCGGCGTGTCCAAGGGCGCGACCCTGACCCACCGCAACATCATCGCCAACCTGCTGCAGATGCAAGCGTGGTCGGCGCCGAAGCTGGCCGACCTGCCGCCGGACGAGCGCACCATCATTTGCGCGCTGCCGCTGTACCACATCTTCGCGCTGACCGTGTGCGCCATGTGGGGCATCCGCGAGGGCGGCCTGAACGTGCTGATCCCGAACCCGCGCGATATCGGCGGCTTTATCAAGGAGCTGGCCAAGTACCGCTTCAATATGCTGCCGGCCGTGAATACGCTGTACAACGCGCTGCTGAACCATCCCGACTTCACCAAGCTGGACTTCTCCGGCCTGAAGGTCGCCAACGGCGGCGGCATGGCGGTGCAGAAGGCCGTGGCCGACAAGTGGCTGGCCGCAACCGGCGTCACCATCGTGGAAGGCTACGGCTTGTCCGAGACCGCGCCGGTGGCAACCGCCAACCGCTTTGACAGCACTGAATTCTCCGGCATGATCGGCTTGCCGATTCCTTCCACCGAAGTGGCGATCCTGGACGATGCCGGCACTGAAGTGCCGCTTGGCACGCCGGGCGAAATCGCCATCCGCGGCCCGCAGGTGATGGCCGGCTACTGGAACCGTCCGGAAGAAACGGCCAAGGTCATGACCGCCGACGGCTACTTCAAATCCGGCGACGTGGGCGTGATGGACGAACGCGGCTACGTCAAGATCGTGGACCGCAAGAAGGACATGATCCTGGTCTCCGGTTTCAATGTTTATCCGAATGAAATCGAAGACGTGGTGGCAGCGCATCCCGGCGTGCTGGAATGCGCCTGCATCGGCGTGCCGGACGAGCATTCCGGCGAGGCGGTGAAAGTGTTCGTGGTGAAGAAAGACCCGAACCTGACCGTTGAAGCGCTGATGGAGCACTGCAAGCAAAACCTGACCGGCTACAAGAAGCCGAAATATATCGAGTTCCGCAACGAGCTCCCTAAAACCAACGTTGGCAAGATCCTGCGCCGCATGCTGCGCGACGAGAAGCCTGCGGACGACAAGAAGGCCGCATAAGGCGGCAAGGCACACGAAAGGCAACATGATGGAAAAAATCTGGCTGAAGTCCTACCCTGAAGGCGTTCCTGCGGAGATTGATGTTTCGCAGTACCGCTCCGTGACCCACCTGATGGAGGAGTCGTTCCAGAAATACGCAAGCCGCAACGCGTACGTCTGCATGGACAAGTTCCTGACCTACTCCGAAGTGGACCAGCTGTCGAAGCAGTTCGGCGCCTGGCTGCAGTCCAAGGGCCTGAAGCCGGGTGCGCGCGTCGCCATCATGCTGCCTAACGTGCTGCAATACCCGGTCGCGCTGGCGGGCATCATCCGCGCCGGCTACGTGGTGGTCAACGTCAACCCGCTGTACACCCCACGCGAACTGCAGCACCAGCTGAACGACTCCGGCGCGGAAGCCGTGATCGTGCTGGAGAACTTTGCCACCACCGTGCAGCAAGTGGTGGCGTCGACCCCGGTCAAGCATGTGATCGTGGCGTCGATGGGCGACCTGCTGGGCGGCCTGAAAGGCATGATCGTCAACTTCGTGGTGCGCAACGTGAAGAAGATGGTGCCGGCCTGGAATATCCCTGGCCATGTCACCTTCAAGCAGGTGCTGGCCGAAGGTTCGCGCCTGACCCTCAAGCCGGCCGACCAGAAGCCGAGCGATATCGCCTTCCTGCAGTACACCGGCGGCACCACCGGCGTGTCGAAAGGCGCCGTGCTGCTGCACAGTAACGTGGTGGCCAACATGCTGCAGAACGAAGCCTGGCTGCAGATGGCGCCTAGCGACAAGCAGATGGTGTTCGTTGCCGCGCTGCCGCTGTACCACATCTACTCGCTGACCATTTCCTGCTTCATGGGCTGGAAGCTGGGCGGCATGAACATCCTGATCCCGAACCCGCGCGATATTCCCGGCTTCGTGAAAGAGCTGGCCAAGTACCCGGTCACCGTGTTCCCGGCCGTGAATACGCTGTACAACGCGCTGCTGAACAACCCCGACTTCTCCAAGCTGGACTTCTCCAGCTACAAGATCTGCAACGGCGGCGGCATGGCCGTGCAGCAGTCGGTGGCGGACCGCTGGCTGAAGGTGACCGGCACCCCGATCATCGAAGGCTATGGCCTGTCGGAGACTTCGCCGGTGGCTACCGCCAACCGCGTCGACATCAAGGAATTCACCGGCACCATCGGCGTACCGATTCCGTCCACCGAAGTGGCGATCCTGGACGACGACGGCAAGGAAGTACCGCTCGGCTCCGCCGGCGAAATCGCGATCCGCGGCCCGCAAGTGATGGCCGGCTACTGGAACCGTCCGGACGAGACCGCGAAGTCGATCACGCCTGACGGCTTCTTCAAGACCGGCGACGTGGGCATCATGGACGACAAGGGCTTCGTGCGCATCGTCGACCGCAAGAAAGACATGATCCTGGTGTCCGGCTTCAACGTCTACCCGAACGAAGTGGAGGGCGTGGTGGCTGCCCACCCGGGCGTGCTCGAGGTGGCTTGCGTAGGTGTACCCGATGCGAACTCCGGCGAAGCAGTGAAACTGTTCGTTGTCCGCAAGGATCCGAACCTGACCGCGGAAGCGCTGCTCGAGTTCTGCAAGCATGAGTTGACCGCATACAAGAAGCCGAAGTACATTGAGTTCCGGGATGAGCTGCCGAAGACCAACGTCGGCAAGATCCTGCGCCGCCAGCTGCGCGACGAAAAGAAAGCAGCATAAGCCGGTAGATTTGATCTGGCGCATATGGCACCGGACCGGCTGTAAAGTGGAACGCACCACCCGAGCAGCCTCCGGAGACCATATGGGCCTTCTTTACAATTTCGCACTCACCCTCAGTACCGAAGGCCGCCGCGCATTGCGGCAGCGCGAAGGCCTGCGCGGCTACTACGAAGTGTCCCGTCCCGGCATGACCCCCGACCAGGTCGAAGCAGCATTCGACCTGTCGGTGCGCAGCGCAGAACGCGCGGTGCAGCGCCAGGTCAGCCACCATCCCCTCACGCAGGCGCAATTCGATGCGCTGGTCAGCTATACACACAACCTTGGCTCAGGCGGCGCGATGCTGGTGCTGCGCCGTATCGACTGCGGCGACTTCGACGGCGCTGCGGAAGCGATGCAGCGCAATATCAGTGCGCCGGTGGGCGGCCGGCTGATGCCGCACGCCGGGCTGGCGGCGCGGCGCAAGGAAGAAAGCGCGCCGTTTCGCGTTTAGCTCTCGCGGTGCGAACCGGGCTTGCCATCGGAAACCGAGAAGGCTGCCAGCGTGGACAGGCCGCTGCTTGCATCGCGCACGTCGTCCAGGCCCTGGAACAGCACCGCCGCCCGCTCCGGCCGCACGTCCAGCAGCATGAACCCGCGCTTGTCGCTACGGCCGAACCGCAGGTCGCGGTTCATGCCGACATATTGCTGGGTGCGCGCTTGCGGCCGTGAGCTGGACGTGACCGAGGTGCCGCAAAATTCCGTCGCAACCACAGGATTGGCGGCACCGGGCGCGCGCGCCGGGTCGCGCCGCAGATCGGCCGCGAAGAAGGTGTGCACGTCGCCCGACAGCACCACAGGATTGCGGGCGCTGCGCACAGCGTCCAGCAGGCGCGCACGCGCCGCGGCGTAACCGTCCCACCCGTCAGTCCAGAAGCGGCCATCGCTGTCGCTGGCCAGCGGTACCTGCGACAGCTGCGCCATCAGCGTCTGCTGCGCCAGGATATTCCAGCGCGCCTTCGATTCCGCCAGTCCCTGCGCCAGCCAGCGTTCCTGCTGGCGGCCCAGCATCGTGCGCTGCAGGTCGCCCAGGGCTTGGCATGAGCGGTGATAGACCGAGCTCGAGCCGCCGCGCCCGGCCGGCTGGCAGGCGTGCGTTGAGCGGTACTGGCGCGTATCGAGTATGTGGAAGCGCGCCAGTAATCCCCAGTCGTAGCGCTGGTAGATGCGCTGCGCGCGCAGCGGCTGGTGCTCGAAATAGGCCTGGTAGGCCGCGGCACGGCGCTGCACGAATTGCGGCGACAGTAGCTCGTCGCGCGTCGGGCTGTAATCGTTGGCCACTTCGTGGTCGTCCCAGGTCAGCAGCCACGGTGCGGCGTGGTGCGCGGCCTGCAGGTCGGGATCGCTCTTGTACTGCGCATAGCGCGCGCGATATTCGTCCAGCGTGAAGCTTTCGTTGCGGCGCAGGACCGTGGCCGGGTGCTGCAGGCTGTAAGGCCCCCATTCATAGATGTAATCGCCGAGGAAGGCCACCAGGTCCGGCGCCGCTTGCGCGATATGGCGGTGTGCGGCGTAATGGCCGAATTCCCAATGCTGGCAGGAAGCAACAGCCAGCTTCAGTGCCGCCGGCATGCTGCCGGGCGCCGGTGCGGTGCGCGTGCGGCCGATGGGGCTAATGGCGTCGCCCAGCATGAAGCGGTACCAGTACCAGCGGTCCGGCTCCAGTCCGCGCACATCGACGTTGACGCTGTGCGCCAGTGCCGGCGTTGCCACTGCCGTGCCCTTCGCGGCAATGCGGGTAAACGCTTCGTCGTGCGCGACTTCCCAGCGCACCTGCTGCGCAATGGGCGGCATCGATGCCGCGTTGAGTGGATCGGGCAGCAGCCGGGTCCACAGGATGATGGAGTCGGGCAGCGGGGCGCCGGAGGCAACACCCAGGGAGAAAGGATAGGCGCCATTGGCGGCGCTGCGCGCTTGCGCGGGAAGGCAGGGCGCCAGCGTTGCCAGCGCAGCTACGCGGGTCGCAGCCTGGAGCAGGAGGCGGCGCCCGTCGTGCATGGGTTACAGCAGCGTTTCCAGCGGCGGCACCGGGCGCGGCTTGCGGTCAGGGCCGGTGGCGACGTAGGTCAGCGTGGCTTCGGTCACCTTGACGATATTGGCCTGCAGGCGATTGCGCTCCGCATAGACCTCCACGTTGACGGTGATCGAAGTATTGCCGACCTTGACGATGTCGGCATAGAAGGTCAGCAGGTCGCCGACGAAGACCGGGTGCTTGAACAGGAAGGAGTTCACGGCGATGGTGGCGACGCGGCCATTGGCGCGGCGGGTGGCCGGCAGGGAGCCTGCAATGTCGACCTGGGCCATGATCCAGCCGCCGAACACGTCGCCATACACGTTGGCGTCGGAAGGGGAGGGCATCACGCGCAGTTCAGGCATTTTGCCGGGAGGGAGGCCGCGGGAGGTTTGTTCTTGGGAGGTCATCGCAAATTCTCATGAAGGACTACAATTGATGGGATTTTAAACCAGCCAGCCCACGCACGTATGCGACGCTATTCGAATACCCCACCACCTCCGCCGGGCCAGCAGCGCGGCGACATTGCCACTCTGAAAACATTGCTGCCCTATCTCTGGGTGTACAAATGGCGCGTGCTGGCGGCCTTGCTGGCGCTGGTGGGCGCCAAGGCCGCCAACGTCGGCGTGCCGGTCGTGCTCAAGAAGCTGGTCGACGACATGACCATCAAGCCGGGCGACGTGCATGCCCTGCTGGTGCTGCCGCTGGCCACGCTGGTGGCGTACGGCCTGCTGCGCCTGTCCACCACCATGTTCACCGAGCTGCGCGAATTCCTGTTTGCGCGGGTGACGCAGCGCGCGGTGCGCACCATTGCGCTGAAGGTATTCCGCCACCTGCATTCGCTGTCGCTGCGCTTCCACCTGAACCGCCAGACCGGCGGCATGACGCGCGATATCGAACGCGGCACGCGCGGCGTCAGCTCGCTGATTTCCTACACGCTGTTCAACATCCTGCCGACGCTGGTCGAGATCACGCTGGTGCTGGGCTATCTGGTCACGCATTACGACATCTGGTTCTCGGTGATCACCTTCTCGGCGCTGGCGATCTACATCACCTTTACCATCGTGGTGACGAACTGGCGCACGCATTTCCGCCGCACCATGAACGACCTCGATTCGAAGGCCAACACCAAGGCGATCGACTCGCTGCTGAACTACGAGACCGTCAAGTATTTCGGCAACGAGGATTACGAGGCCAATCGCTACGACGAAGGCCTGCAGCGCTACGAGAAGGCTGCGGTGAAATCGCAGACTTCGCTGTCGCTGCTGAACACCGGCCAGTCGGCCATCATCGCAATTGCGGTTACGCTGATCCTGTGGCGCGCAACCCAAGGCGTGATCGACGGCAAGATGACGCTGGGCGACCTGGTGCTGGTGAATGCCTTCATGATCCAGCTCTACATCCCGCTCAACTTCCTCGGCGTGATCTACCGCGAGATCAAGCAAAGCCTGGCCGATATGGAGCGCCTCTTCTCGCTGCTGAACGAGAACCGCGAAGTGGACGACGCCGGGCACGCCAAGCCGCTGCAGCCGCAGGGCGCCGAAGTGCGCTTCAACCATGTGGACTTCAGCTACGACCCGAAGCGCCAGATCCTGTTCGACGTCGACTTCACCATCCCGGCCGGCACCACGACGGCGGTGGTGGGCCACAGCGGCTCGGGCAAGTCGACGCTATCGCGCCTCTTGTACCGCTTCTATGAAGTCAATAGCGGCAGCATCACCATCGACGGCCAGGACCTGCGCGACATCACGCAGCACTCGTTGCGTCATGCGATCGGCATCGTGCCGCAGGATACGGTGCTGTTCAACGACACCATCGAATACAACATCGCCTACGGCCGGCCCGGCGCCAGCAAGGACGAGATCATCGCCGCGGCACGCGCGGCATCGATCCACGACTTCATCGCCAGCCTGCCGGACGGCTACGACACCATGGTCGGCGAGCGTGGCCTCAAGCTGTCCGGCGGCGAGAAGCAGCGCGTGGCGATTGCCCGCACGCTGTTGAAGGATCCCGCCATCCTGATCTTCGATGAGGCGACCTCCGCGCTGGACTCCAGGGCCGAACAGGCGATCCAGGCGCAGTTGAAGGAGATCGCGAAGAGCCGCACGACGATGGTAATTGCCCACCGCCTGTCGACCATCGCCGACGCCGAGCAGATCCTGGTGCTCGATCACGGTAAGATTGTGGAGCGCGGCACGCACGCGGCGCTATTGGCGCGCGAAGGCCTGTACGCCCAGATGTGGGAGCGCCAGCAAGCGCGCGGCGAGCAGGAACAACCTTCGCCGGCCGGGGGCGAATTGGTCAACTGACAGGAGGACGGGGATGGCGGTGAAGAAGGTTTTGGCAGTAGCCCTTGCGGCAATTGGTGTCCTGGCTGTTGCGGTTGGCGTCAACACGGCGCGCAGCGGCAGCAAGCAACTGGCGGTGGAGAAAGCGCCCGCCCTGGCGATTGACGAAGCCGCAGCGGCGCAGCGCCTGGGCGAAGCACTGCGCTTCGTCACCATTTCCGACTACAAGGATGCCGATGTCAACGCCGCCGAATTCGACAAGCTGCACGCCCACCTGCAAGCCAGCTTTCCCCGCCTGCACGCCGCGTTGAAGCGCGAGAATGTCAACGGCAAGGCGCTGCTCTACACCTGGCAGGGCAGCGATGCCAAGGCCGCGCCGGTGATGTGGATGGCGCACCAGGACGTGGTGCCGATCGCGCCCGGCACCGAAAAGAATTGGGCGCAGCAGCCCTTCGCCGGCGTGGTGCATGACGGCTATATCTGGGGCCGCGGCTCGTGGGACGACAAGGGCAATCTCTACGCGCAGATGGAGGCCATCGAGATGCTGCTGGCCGCCGGCTTCCAGCCGCGCCGCACCGTCTACCTGGCCTACGGCGCCGACGAGGAAGTCGGCGGCAAGCGCGGTGCGGCGAAGATTGCCGAATTGCTCAAGTCGCGCGGCGTCAAGCTCGATTACGTGCTGGATGAAGGGCTGATGATCGTGCACGGCATGGTGCCCGGCCTGCAGCCAGGCGCCGCCATGGTTGGCGTGGCGGAAAAGGGTTATGCCAGCTACAAGCTGGAACTGGAGACCGCGCCGGGCCATTCCTCGATGCCGCCGCAGGACACCGCCATCGGCATGATGAGCAAGGCCCTGGTCGCGCTGGAGGCGAACCCGATGCCGGTGCGCATGGCGGGCTTGCCGCAGCAAAGCTTCGAAATGATGGCGCCGGAGATGAGCGGCATGAACCGCGTCGCGCTGTCGAACTTCTGGCTGTTCAAGCCGATGCTGGAACGGATGCTGGCCAAGGCGCCGAGCACGAATGCCCTGATCCGCACCACCACCGCGCTGACCATCGTCAACGCCGGCGTGAAGGACAACGTCTTGCCGGGCACCGCCAGCGCCACCGTCAATTTCCGCCTGCTGCCGGGCGATACGCTGGACGGCGTGGAGCAGCATATGCACCAGGTGATCGGCAACGACAAGGTCCGCATTACCGCGGACGGCGACTTCAATACCGAAGCCTCGCGCGTGGCACGCCAGGACGGCGCCGCCTTTACGGCGGTGAACCGCACCATCCGACAGGTCTTCCCGGATGTCGTCGTCGCGCCCGGCCTGATGATCGGCGCCACCGACTCGCGCTACTTCGACGGGATGAGCGACAGCGTATTGAAATTCGGCCCCGTGCGCGCCCAGCCGGAAGACCTGCCGCGCTTCCACGGCACCAATGAGCGCATGTCGGTGAAAGGCTATGCGGACATGATCCGTTTCTACCACCAGCTTTTGAAAAACAGCGCCTAGCGTTTCATTAATAGGCTGATGAAAGTAACGATCATCGCTGAATTGCTAAGGAAAATGACGACGAGCATACCGAAGAGCCACCGGAACTGCTCCTCATGCCGCTTTTGCGTGAAGTCGTTTCGATTGATGATGTGAATCGTAAGCCTTTGTTCAGCAGCCTGGATTTCGTTGCGGACGCGTAACTCCGACTGGGCAACGCTGTTGTCAATGTATTGCTTCAAGGAGACGAACTCGTGATGCTGCAAATCCACTTTCTTCTCCAGTACAGTGACCCTGGATTCCAGATCGTCACCTGATGGTTTCGGAGCAGGTGCGTTCATTTTAGGCTCCTTTGGCGTGGGGTGACTGCTTTGATCACGCTGTTGACCAGGAGTTCCCGCAAGCGAAAAAAAATGCCGCCCAGGTGGGCGGCATTTTCATTGGGGCGCTTTGCCTTAAGGCAGCGGGCGGTCGGACAGTTCGCGGTCGTCGGTCGAGACCAGCTCGCCTTCCCACTTCGCGACAACCGCGGTGGCGATGGAGTTGCCGACCACGTTGGTGGCGGAACGCGCCATGTCGAGGAAGTGGTCGATGCCCAGCAGCAGGACCAGGCCGGCTTCAGGGATCTTGAACTGCGACAGGGTCGCGGCGATCACCACCAGCGATGCGCGCGGCACGCCGGCCATGCCCTTGGATGTCAGCATCAGCACGGCCATCATGGTGATCTGGGTGCCCAGGTCCATATTGATGCCGTAAGCCTGCGCGATGAAGACCGTCGCGAAGGTGCAGTACATCATCGAGCCATCCAGGTTGAAGGAGTAGCCGATTGGCAGCACGAACGCTGCGATGCGGTTACGCACGCCAAAGCGCTCCAGGCCTTCCAGGGTTTTCGGGAAAGCGGCTTCGGAGGAAGCGGTGGAGAAGGCCAGCAGGGTTGGCTCTTTGACTTCCGAAATCAGCTTCAGCACGCGCTTGCCCAGGAACAGGAAGCCGGCGAAGATCAGGATTGCCCACAGCACGCCGATGGACAGGTAGAACTCGGCCATGAACACGCCGTAGGTTTGCAGCACGCCCACGCCGCTCTTGGCGATCGTGCCGGCAACGGCCGCGAACACGGCGAACGGTGCGAACTGCATCACGTAGCCGGTGACCTTCAGCATGATGTGCGCGATGCCGTCGACGGCGTCGATCAGCGGCTCGGCTTTCTTGCCGACAGCCGCCGCCGCGGTGCCGAAGAACAGCGAGAACACCACGATCTGCAGGATCTCGTTCTTGGCCATGCCGTCGATGATCGACGATGGCACCAGGTGGGTGATGAACTCTTTCAGCGACAGGCTGGAGGTCTGCAGCGAAGCGGCAGCGGCGGCGCCGTCAGCCGGGATGTGGCCCAGCAGCGCATCGCCTGGACGGAACAGGTTCACCATGATCAGGCCCAGTGTCAGCGACAGCACGGACGCGATGAAGAACCAGCCCAGGGTCTTGATACCGACGCGGCCAACCTCCCTGGTGTCGCCCATTTTCGCGATGCCGACCATCAGGGTCGAGAACACCAGCGGCGCAATGATCATCTTGATCAGGCGCAGGAACAGGGTGGTGATGAGGGTCATGTAGTCCGCAAAGCTGGTCGCTTGTGGCGCCGGTTGCGAGACATTGATGGCGTAGCCGGTGAGGATACCCAACGCCAGGCCGACGAGGATATAAGTGGTCAGGCGGTTTTTGTTGGCCATAAGCAAGATTCCTGAAGTAGGGCGGATTTGCCGTTAGAATGAATAGCTATTTGATGAGCTATTAAGCAAGTCCCGAAGTATCCTTGCGGTTCTAGGCCACTGTCAAGCAAGAATAAAACTACAGAAACCCGAAAAAGATGATCGCAATTAAAGACTTAAGTAAGTGGTTTGGCAACTTCCAGGTGCTCACGGAGTGCAGCACCGAGGTGGCCAAAGGCGACGTCATGGTGATCTGTGGACCGTCCGGCTCGGGCAAATCGACGCTGATCAAGACAGTCAACGGACTGGAACCGTTCCAGAAGGGCGAAATTATTGTCGATGGAACATCAGTCGGCGCCAAAGGCACCGATTTATCGGCCTTGCGGGCCCGGATCGGCATGGTTTTCCAGAACTTCGAGCTGTTTCCCCACCTGTCGGTGCGCGAAAACCTCACCCTGGGCCAGGTCAAGGTGCTGGGACGCTCGCAGGACGAGGCCAATGACAAGGGCCTGAAGTACCTCGACCGCGTGGGCCTGCTGGCGCACCAGGACAAATTCCCGAACCAGCTTTCCGGCGGCCAGCAGCAGCGCGTGGCCATCGCCCGCGCCCTGGCAATGGACCCGATTGCCATGCTGTTCGACGAGCCCACCTCCGCCCTCGACCCGGAAATGATCAATGAAGTGCTGGACGTTATGGTTGGGCTGGCACAGGACGGCATGACCATGATGGTGGTCACGCACGAAATGGGCTTCGCCCGCAAGGTGGCCAACCGCGTGGTCTTCATGGACAAAGGCCGCATCCTGGAAGACTGCAGCAAGGATGAATTCTTCGGCGCGCCCCGTTCCGAGCGCGCACGGGACTTTTTAGCGCGTATCATTCACTGACAGGGCGGGTCGTCGTCCCCGCCAGCGGAGGACACCATGACCTTTCTGCGCCTGCTTCCCCTTTTCTTGTTGGCCGCCGCGGCCAGCGCCCAGGAGCCCACCGGGACCCTCGCCAAGATCAAACGCACCGGCCAGGTGGTGTTGGGCGTGCGCGACGGCTCCATTCCTTTCTCTTATCTCGATGACAAGCAGCAGTACCAGGGCTATTCGGTAGACCTGTGCCTGAAAGTTGTCGAGCACCTGAAAACGCAGCTCGCCATGCCGGGGCTGAAAGTGGCCTACAACCCGGTCACCTCCGCCAACCGCATCCCGCTGATGGCCAACGGCACCATCGACCTGGAATGCGGATCCACTACCAATAATACGGAGCGCCAGCAGCAGGTGGCGTTCGCGCCGACCATGTTCGTGATTTCCAGCCGCCTGCTGGCCAAGAAGTCGGCCAACATCCAGACGCTGGATGACATGAAGGGCAGGGTGCTGGTGGCCACCGCCGGCACCACCACGCTGAAGCAGATGACCATCCTGAATAATGAGCGCAAGCTTGGCATGAAAATCCTGATCGGCAAGGACCACCCTGAGTCCTTCCTGATGCTGGAAACCGGGCGTGCCGAGGCGGAGGCCAATGACGACATCCTGCTGGCGGCGCAGGTGGCGACGTCCAAGGCGCCGGTTGATTTCGCCGTCAGCAAGGAGGCGATGTCGGTGGAGCCCTATGGCATCATGATGCGCAAGAACGATATGCCGTTCAAGAAGTCGGTCGACGAGGCGCTGCGCAAGGTCTACCAGTCCGACGAGATCCAGCGCATCTACAAGAAGTGGTTCATGAGCCCGATCCCGCCGCGCGGCGTGAACCTGAACTTCCCCATGCCGGCCACGCTGAAGGCGGTGCTGGCCAAACCGACCGATTCGCCGGATCCCGCTGCCTACAGATAGCATGCATTACAACTGGAACTGGCACATCTTCTGGGAACTGTCCCCGGACGGTGTACACAGTTATTGGGATACGCTCTGGTCCGGCCTGGCGTGGACGCTGGCGACCTCGCTGGCCGGCTGGGTGATCGCGCTGGCGCTGGGCGTCGCCGTCGGCACCCTGCGCACAGCGCCCAATCGCTGGCTGCGCCGCTTTGCCATCTGCTGGGTCGAAGTGTTCCGCAATATCCCGCTGCTGGTGCAGATGTTCCTGTGGTTTTTCGTACTGCCCGAACTGCTGCCGCACGCGGCGGGCGCCTGGCTGAAGTCTTTGCCCAATGCGCCTTTCGTGACGGCGGTGCTGTGCCTGGGCTTCTTCACGTCCGCACGGGTTGCGGTGCAGGTGGCAGCCGGCATCAATGCGCTGGCAGGCGGCCAACGCCTGGCGGCGCTGGCACTGGGACTGTCGCGCGTGCAGGCCTATGAATACGTGCTGTTGCCGCTTGGCTTGCGCATCGTTCTGCCGCCTCTGGCCAGCGAATTCCTCAACATCATCAAGAACAGCTCCGTTGCGCTCACCATCGGCTTGATGGAGCTGACTGCCAGCGCCCGCTCGATGCAGGAATTCTCTTTCCAGTTTTTCGAGGCGTTTGCTGCCGCCACCATGATCTACGTGATCGCCAACATCATCGTCGTCGCCGGCATGACCGTGCTCGAACGGCACCTTGCGCTGCCAGGCACGCTCGGCGGCGAAGCGCGGAGGGCCGCGTGATGTTTTCGAACTTCGACTTCAGCGTGATCGCTAATTCATGGGTCTACCTGTTCCAGGTCGGCATGGTGTTCACGCTCAAGCTGACGGTGCTGGCCATGCTGGGCGGCGTGGCGCTGGGCACTTTGCTGGCGATGGCGCGCCTGTCGTCGTTGCGCGTGTTGTCGCTGGCTGCGGCGGGCTATGTGAACCTGGTCCGCGCCGTGCCGCTGGTGCTGGTGATCTTCTGGTTCTACTTCCTGGTGCCTTACATCGCCGCCTGGCTGATCGGCGCCGCCGAGCCGGTCAAGGTTGGTACCTTCCTTTCAGCACTGGTCACTTTCACACTGTTTCAGGCCGCCTACTACTGCGAGATCATGCGCGGCGGCATACAGGCGATTCCGAGAGGGCAAGTTCAGGCGGCGCTGGCGCTGGGCATGAACTACTGGCAGACCATGTCGAAGATTGTGCTGCCCCAGGCTTTCCGCAATATGCTGCCGGTGCTGCTGACGCAGACGATCGTCCTGTTCCAGGATGTGTCGCTGGTCTATGTACTCTCCATCCCGGACTTCGTCGGCGCGGCCAGCAAGATCGCCCAGCGCGACGGACGATTGGTCGAGATGTACCTGTTTGTGGCGCTGGTGTATTTCATCCTGTGCACACTCTTGTCCTGGTTGGTTCGCAGAATGCAGCGGCGTATCGCCATCATCCAGTGACGTGCGCGGTCTGTCTGTGGCAGGTGCTGAAAGCCCTGATTTTGGTGCTGAAAACTGCTGAAAATGGCTTGCCCAGCACGCTTGAATCGGCAATTTCAGCACCTCCCACAGACAGAGTGCACAGGCGAACCCGAAAGCCTTGCCGGGCTTGGCCTTTCGCAATGTTTCGGCATGTAGCGGAGGTGTACCGCTTTGTTTTCCCGCCTGGTGTGTGCGCAACCCGGTGTGTACCATGTGGTGCATGAAGACGACTAAACTTTCGGTTGGCGCCTTGCTGGTGCTGGGGGCGTTCGGTAGCGCGCAAGCTGCGGGACGTGTGGTGGCAGATGTGGCGCTGACGCAGGCGACGATTGTCGATGTCGCATCCGGAAAACTGGTGCAAGGCAAGGCCGTGCTGCTGAAGGGAGGCGACATCATCGCCGTTGTCGACAACGCAAAGTTGAAAGACTATTCACCTAAGCGCACCGTCAAGCTGCCAGGCAAGTACCTGATGCCCGGCCTGTGGGACACCCATGTGCACTTCGGCGGCGGTCCCGCCCTGGTCGAAGAGAACAAGCAACTGCTCGGCCTTTACCTCGTTCACGGCATCACGACTGTGCGCGATTGCGCCGGCGACCTGTCCGACACGGTGCTTGACTGGCGTGACATGATCAACCAGGGCAAGCTGGCGGGCCCGACCATCCTCGCTTCCGGGCCGAAGCTGGAAGGCTACAAGCCGCTGTGGAAAGGCACCATTGAAGTCGGCACGCCGGAGGAAGTCAGCAAGGCGCTGGACTACCTGCAGTCGCGCAGCGTGGATTTTGTGAAGATCACCGAGAACACCATGAAGCCGGAGATTTTCCTGGAAGCGGTGCGCCAGGCCAGGGCGCGCGGCATGCAGACTTCCGGCCACTTGCCGGTGCAACTGACGCTGGACCAGGTCATGCAGGCAGGCCTGGGCAGCATCGAACACCAGTCCTATGCCTTGCGCGGCGCTACCCCGCGTGAAGCGGAACTGACCGCCCAGGTGGCGGAGGGTAAGCTCACCGGCCGCGAGGCGATGCGGGCCAGCCTGGAAAGCTTTGACGAGGCGACCGCGCGCGCCACCTTCCGCCGCATGGCGGCAGCCGGCATGTCGATCACCCCAACCCTGGTGGGCTCGCAAGTTACCGCCTACCTGGACCAGGACGACCACGCCAACGATCCCTACCTGAAATACATCGGCAAGGGCCTGCGCAAGACTTACGAATGGCGCGTGCAACGGGCGGCCAAGGACGATGCGGCTGCCATCGCCTACCGCCATGCCTCGTATGAGAAGGCGGCTTCGCTGCTGCCGCTATTGCAGCAGGAAGGCGTCAACATCATCGCCGGCACCGATGCAGGCTTCCTGAATTCCTTCGACTATCCTGGCCAGGGCCTGCACGACGAGCTGGGAATCTTCGTCAAGTACGGCCTGACGCCGCAGCAGGCGCTGCAAACGTCGGTCATCAACGGTCCGCGCTTCCTCGGCAAGCAGGAGCGCTACGGCGCTGTCGCCAAAGGCAAGGCAGCCGACCTGCTGGTGCTGGACGCCAATCCGTTGCAGGACATCGCCAACACCCGCAAGGTGCGCATGGTGGTCAGCCACGGCAAGGTGTTCGACCGCAGCCAGCTGGACGCAATGCTGGAAGCCGCGCGCCGCTATGCGGAAGAACATCCGGCGCCGCCTGACGCTTAAGCTGCGCCGCGCCGGGCTTTCTCGATCCTGGCGATGTCGATCTTCTTCATGTCCATCATCGCATCGAAAGCCCGTTTGGCTGCCGCGCGGTCAGGATCGGAAATCGCCTCCATCAGGACGCGCGGCGTGATCTGCCAGGACAGGCCCCAGCGGTCCTTGCACCAGCCGCATTCGCTCTCCTGGCCGCCGTTGCTGACGATGGCGTTCCATAAGCGGTCGGTTTCCGCCTGGTCTTCGGTCGCGATCTGGAATGAGAACGCTTCGCTGTGCTTGAAAAGGGGGCCGCCGTTCAGGCCGATGCAGGGGATGCCAGCGACTGTGAATTCGACCACCAGGACATCGCCAAGCTTGCCGTCGGGGTAATCCCCTGGCGCGCGGTTGATTGCGCCGACTGAGCTGTCGGGGAAGGTTTTTGCGTAGAAGGTGGCGGCTTCCAGCGCGTCGCCGTCATACCAAAGACAGACTGTGTTCTTGCTAGCCATCGCTTGCCTCCTCAATGGATTGCGGGGGAAGCGCCAATATCGCACATTCTCGCGGCCCATGCGGTACAGCAGGTAAAATGGCGGGATTCGTATATTGAAAGCCAGCAGCCATGAGTGACTTCGAGATCCCGCACAGCATCACCATTACCCGCCCAGACGACTGGCACCTTCACCTGCGTGACGGTGCTACCATGGCCAGCGTCCTGCCGGACACCGCGCGCCAGTTCGGCCGCGCAATCGTGATGCCAAATTTGAAACCTCCTGTCACCACCGTGGCGCAGGCCGCCGCCTACCGCGACCGCATCCTGGCAGCCCTGCCGCAAGGCATGGACTTCGAGCCGCTGATGACGCTTTACCTGACCGACAACACCTCGCCGGACGAAATCATCCGCGCCGCGGACAGCGGTTTCGTGCACGCGGTGAAGCTGTACCCGGCCGGCGCCACCACCAACTCCGATGCCGGCGTGACCGACCTGGCCAAGTGCTACAAGGTGCTGGAAACAATGCAGGAAGTGGGCATGCCATTCCTGGTGCACGGCGAAGTGACCGACCAGGACATCGACCTGTTCGACCGTGAAGCGGTCTTCATCGAACGCGTGATGCGCCCGCTGCGCAAGGACCTGCCGGCGCTGAACATCGTGTTCGAGCACATCACCACCAAGGACGCCGCACAATACGTGGCGGAGGCGGAAGGCCCGATCGCGGCCACTATCACCGCCCATCACCTGCTGTACAACCGCAACGAGATCTTCAAGGGCGGCATTCGCCCGCACTACTACTGCCTGCCGGTACTGAAGCGCGAAGAACATCGCCTGGCGCTGGTGACTGCCGCGACCAGCGGCGACGAGCGTTTCTTCCTGGGCACCGACTCCGCGCCGCACGCGCAGGGCGCCAAGGAAGCGGCCTGCGGCTGCGCCGGCTGCTACACCGCGCTGCACGCGATGGAGCTGTACACCGAAGCCTTCGCCCGCGCCGGTGCGCTGGACAAGCTGGAAGCCTTCGCTTCGCTCAACGGCCCGGCCTTCTACGGCCTGGAGCCGAACAAGGGCACCATTACCCTCAAGCGCGAGCAGTGGACCCTGCCGGCCGCCCTGCCGTTCGGCGATTCCAAGCTGATCCCGCTGAACGCCGGCGAAACGATCAACTGGAAAATGGCCTAAGGGTCTAAGTGTTCCAGGACATCGACTGGTCCCGCGCCTGGTATGCCTCGGTGCGGGACGCCGCTTCCCGCATCGACCTTTCCCTGCCCAGCGTGGTCCAGCCGTTCTGCGAACAGGCGGCCGCGCTGGCGCTGCTCAATCACGCGGGCCAGCCGCTGCGCTTCGTGCCGCAAGCCTCCCTTCCTGAAGGCACCGCCTATGAAGAGTTCATCGGCGCCACCGGCCAGGTGCCCACCCGCGACAACCTGCACGATTTCTTCAACGGCCTGGTGTGGCTGACCTTCCCGCTCGTCAAACGCCAGCTCAACGCCTTGCAGGCTGCGCAGATCGCGCAGGACGGCGTGGGCAAGTCACGCGGGCCCGCGCGCGATGCTGCTACCATCTATGACGAAAATTCGGCGTTGCTGGTCGTGCGCGACGATGCCGAAGGCGCGGCGCTGGTGGATGCCTTGCGCAACCACCGCTGGCGCGAAGCCTTCGTGGAGCGCGCCGCCATGTTCGGCCGCGACGCCGAAGTCTGGCTGTTCGGCCACGCGCTGATGGAAAAGCTGGTGGCGCCGTACAAAGCCATTACGGCCCACACGCGGGTGGTGCTGGCCGGCGCCGGCTACTGGGCGCTGGACGCTGCAGGCCGTCGTGCATGGCTGGATCGCGACGAAGCGGCGCGCCTGGCGAGCGAAGGCCTGGCCAAGGGCGGCTTCACCCCGCTGCCGGTGCTGGGCATTCCCGGCTGGTGGCCGCAGCAGGACGACACTTTTTATGCAGACGACACGGTATTCCGCGCCAAGCGGAAGCCCGCTTGAAAAGGAGCTTTGAATGGACAAGATTATTCGTTGGGGCATCCTCGGCACCGGCAAGATCGCCAAGGCCTTCGCCACGGCGCTGCGCGATGTACCCGATGTCGAACTGGCGGCGGTTGCGTCGCGCAGTTTAGATAGCGCTACCGAGTTCGCCAGGGAATATGGCGCAAAGCGCGCCCATGGCGACTACCAGGCGCTGGCCGAAGACGACGGCGTGGATGTCATCTACATCGCCACCCCGCACGCCATGCACCACGAGAATGCCATCATGTGCCTGAAGGGCGGCAAGGCGCTGCTGGTCGAAAAGGCCTTTACCCTGAACCGCCGCGAAGCGCAGGAAATCGTCGACCTGGCGCGCGAGCGCAAGCTGTTCGTGATGGAGGCGATGTGGACCCGCTTCCAGCCCGCCATCCTGGAAGCCAAGCGCATGATCGACATGGGCGAGATCGGCAATGTACGCAACCTGCAGGCTGACCTGGGTTTCGTTGCCGATGCCGGTCCCGAGCATCGCCTGTTCAATCCTGCTTTGGGTGGCGGCGCGCTGCTCGACCTGGGCATCTACCCGTTGTCGATGGCTGCCTTCTTCCTTGGTAGGGTCAAGGCCGCACGAGGTTACGGTGAACTGGCGCCGGCCGGCGTCGACGTGCAGGGTAGTTTCGTGCTGCACCACGAGGAAGGATCGTTGTCCACCTGCACCTGCAGCCTGAATACCCGTACTCCGGCCACGCTAAGCGTTTGCGGAGACAAGGGCTTCCTGCGCCTGCATGGCCGCTTTTACCACACCGAGCGCTTTACCGTTGTCCTGAACGATGGCAGCGAACGAGAATTCCACTTCCCGCGCATCGGCAACGGCTATGCGCATGAAGCGATGGAAGTAGGACGTTGCCTGCGCGAAGGCCTGCTGGAAAGCCCGGAAATGCCGCTGCATGAAACCGTCGAGCTGATGGGCGTACTCGATGCGCTGCGCGCCCAGCTCGGCGTACGCTACAGCGTCGATTGACGGCGAAGCCACACGCGACAACTCTTTACAAAAAAGTATTAGCCCTCCAATTGCCATAAAGTTATTATCGAATTTTTAACTTTGGTTGGAGGGTGGTATGCATCATGCAATCCTGAAGCTGGCTGGCGGTGCGGCGCTGGCATTGGCATCCGGCGCCGCTTCGGCGCACTGGGTCACTACTGATCTTCAAGTAACGGGCATCATCCAGGAAATACCTGGGCCATCCGCCCGTTGCCCTTCCAACTTCGGCGGCACCATTACCGGCCACGGCACCAGCGCCCTGCTGGGCCGCGTGGTCTACGTCGCCAGCGACTGCATCACCCCGGACGGTGCGATTTACAACTTCAACCGCGGCCGCCTGATCCTCATGACCCTGTCCGGCGACCAGATTTATGCCGACTACAGCGGCCAGTTCGTGCCGACCGGCCAGGGCACCAACTATGTTTTCAGCGGCGCCACCTTCCAGATCGTCGGCGGCACCGGCCAGTATATTTTCGCCACCGGCGGCGGCCAGTTGCAGGGCGGTGAGGACATGGTGACCGGCGCGGGCAATATCGTCCTCAGCGGCCGCATGAGCTACTGGAAGCGCTAAAGCCAGCCGTTTTGGCGGCCGCCAGCAGGATTTGGCGGCATCCTTTACACTGGCTTTCTTTGCCAGCAGGATGCCCGCCATGACCAGCAACGACCGCCAACTCAATCTCAAGACGATCCTGCTCACCACCGGCGTCGTGCTGACGCTGTCGATGGGCGTGCGCCACGGCTTCGGCTTCTGGATGCAGCCGATTTCGCAGGCCAATGGCTGGACGCGCGAAACCTATTCGCTGGCGCTGGCGCTGCAAAACCTGCTGTGGGGCGCCTTCGGCCCCTTCGCCGGCATGGTGGCCGACCGCTGGGGCACCCAGCGCGTGGTGATCGCCGGCGCCTTTTCCTATATGGCGGGCTTGCTGTGGATGGCCACTGTGACCCAGCCGACGCTGTTCATCATTGGTTCGGGCGTGTTCATCGGCCTGGGCCTGGCCTGTACCGCCTTCGGCGCGGTGAGCGGCATCATCGGCCGCGCGGCGCCGGTGGAAAAGCGCTCCTGGGCGTTCGGCGTTTCCGGCGCCGCCAGCTCCTTCGGCCAGTTCCTGATGATGCCGGTCGAGCAGCAACTGATTTCCTCCATCGGCTGGCAGCACGCCTTCTACGCACTGGCCGGCGTGGTATTCCTTCTGATGATTCCAATGACCGCCTTCATGCGCGAGCCGAAACATGCAGTCGCAACTGGCGGCGCGCACCAGAGCGTGGGCGAGGCCATGCGTGAAGCGATGGGCAACCGTTCCTTCATGCTGCTGGTGGCCGGCTATTTCGTGTGCGGCTTCCAGCTGGTGTTTGTCGGCGCCCACTTGCCGGCCTACTTGAAGGACAAGGGCATTGCGACGCCGGGCGTGGCGGTAATGGCGCTGGCGCTGATTGGCCTGTTCAATATCTTCGGTTCGTTCACTGCCGGCCAGTTGGGCGGCCGCATGCCGAAGCGCTACCTGCTTTCCTCGATCTACTTCGCGCGCTCGGTGGTGATTGGCCTGTTCCTGCTGGCGCCATTGTCGCAGTGGTCGGTCTACCTGTTCGCTGCGGCCATCGGCTTCCTGTGGCTGGCCACGGTACCGCTCACCAACGGCATCATCGCCGGCGTGTTCGGCTTGAAGCATATGTCGATGCTGGCGGGCGTGGTGTTCCTGTCGCACCAGGTGGGCAGCTTCATCGGCGTGTGGCTGGGCGGCTACCTGTTCGACAAGCTTGGCAGCTACGACGTCGTGTGGGGCATCACCCTCGGCCTCGGCATCTTCGCCGGCCTGGCCAACTTGCCGATCGACGAACGCCCGCTGGTGCGCAGCGAGCCGGGGTTGAAGGCTGCCTGACATGAAACAGCGGCTGCTCCGCATCGGCCTGTGGGCACTGGGCATCGCCGTGCTGGCGCTGGCTTTTGCGGCCTACCTGCAGCCGGCTTTCATGCTCGACCTGGCCAACCGCATTTACCTCTGCCTGTGAGAGCCCGGCCGCCTTAATCAGGCGTGCTTGCGGGATTTGCTGGTCTTCTGGGCAACCTGCGTTTTCTTGTTCGAAGACTTGTCGCTGGCCACGCGCGAGGCCTTGCCCTTCTTGCCCTTGCCGGCCTTGTGCGGCGCTGGCGGTACTTCTTCGACACCGGTGCGCTTGGCATGCATGGCCGAAGGCAGGGCGTTGTCTTCCAGATTGGCCAGCATGAAGCGGTTCGGGTCGATGCGGGTGCCGTCCTGGTAGGCTTCCAGGTGCAGGTGCGGACCGGTGGCGCGGCCGGTGGCGCCGGACAGGCCGATCAACTCGCCGGCAGCCACGGTGTCGCCCACGCTCACATTGCGTTTGTTCAGGTGCGCATACAGCGAACGCAGGCCGCCTTCATGCTCGATCACCACTACATTGCCGTATTTGCGGTCGCCAAGATAGCCCATGCCGGATGCGACCACGGTGCCGTCGTTGGTGGCCATGACCGGCGTGTTGTGCGGCACGGAGAAGTCGATGCCGCCATGCGCCCGGCGTCCGCGCGCAGCGCCAAAGAAGCTGCTGACGCGGCCTCCTTCCAGCGGCAGGCGCCACTGCTGCAGGAGCGAGTCTTTCGGCTCTTTCTCTTCCTGTGGCGGCGGGATGTCCAATGGTTCAGGCATCGCGGCAGCAGGTTGCAGGATGTTGGCAGCGGCCAGCATGGCCAGCAGGAGGATGTTGGTGATCTTTGGCATAGCGGGCGAGTTTCGCATAACAGTGTGCTTTCTGGCAAATACGTAGGGAACAGACAAGATTTCTTCTGTTAGTTGAAGTTCTGCTTGAAGTTGAGCCGCAACGCCGTGCCGCCGCGCGTGCCGATGGTGGTCTGGCGCCAGTCGACGCCTTCATAGCGGTCGGTATTGGCGCGGTCCGGATGCAGCACGTCGGACAGCGCAAGGCGTACTTCCTGGCGCGGCGACAGCCTCCAGGTGGCGCGCAAGTCCAGCTTGCGCTGGTAGGCCGCCATCGAAACGATGCTGGCGGAAGCCCGACTTGCGCCGCCGGCTTCGTAAGAGAACTCGGCATCGAGCGTCAATCCGGCGCGCTTGTAGCTCAGGGCCGCGACGCCGCTCAGCGGCGTTTGTGCGGCGAGCCGGTTGTCCGGGTTGGGAACGCGCTCGAGGCGGGAGCGGTTGATGGTGGCGTTGGCACGCAGGGATAGTGACGCGGTCAATGGCGTGCGCAACTCCAGCGTGAAGCCATGCAGGCGCGCACCGCCCTGGTTGGCCGGCATGGTGATCCAGCGTTCGCCGTCGCGGTATAGCGTGAGCAGGATGACGTTGTCGATGTCGCGCGCATAGATGCTGGCGCTCAGCAGGCTGTCCTTTGCGAAGTAGTAGTCGATGCCGGCGTCGAGCCCCCACGCCAGTTCGGGGCGCAGCGATGGATTGCCCTGTGTATCGGGATTGGTCGGACTGTTGTTGTTGTCGGAGGTGAAGCGGCGCGGGATCAGGTCAAGCATATTGGGCGCCTTGTAGCTGCGGCTTGCGCCCAGGCGCAACTGGCTGTCGCCGGGCAGCTTGCGCATCCATTGCAAAACGGGGCTGATTACCGTGCTGCGCTGGCGTACCGAAGCAGTGTCGCGGTCATGTGCTTCGGTGCGCATGGTTTCCCAGCGCAGCCCGGCAGACCAGGAGTCTGCGTCGCGTTTCCATTCATCCTGGGCAAAGGCGGCCAGGCGTTCGATGCGGCCGTCGTAGCGGTCGTCCCGCAGGAAGTTGAGCGCACCGGCGTAGTTGTATTCGTGTTCGATGCGGGTTTGCATGCGCTGGGTGGCGGAGCCGTCCCAGCCTGCTACCAGCGCGTGGCCGTTGCCAAGCGGGTGGGAGTACTTGCCGCTGTAATTGAAGCCGTGTTCGCGAATGTCGCCATCCACATGGCGCACGGTGGGGCCGGGACCGGCCAGCGGCAGGCCCGTGAATTCGAAACTCGTATCTCGCGGCGCCTTGGTGCCGCCCAGCTTGAGCTCCCATTGCGCGCCGCTGGCCAGCGTGCGTTGCCATGTCAGCTCGCTGCGCAGGAAATAGCTGCGGATATGGAAGCGGCTGCGCACTTCTGCAAAGTCGCCGGGAGCGCCGAGTTGTACTTCTTCCTGCGAGCGGTAGTCGATAGCACGGCGGTTCACGGTAGCGATGGTCTGCAGCGCGAAGCTGTCGCCATCGGCGGTAGTCCAGTTCAGGCGCGGGCTGAGGTTGAGCGAGTCGGCAACGTTATCCTCATGCGATCGGGTGCTGCGCAGCATGTTGAGCGCGCTGTCGGTGATGGTGCGGTCGGCCGGCGTGCTGGCGCGCGACAGCACGGCGCTGACGTTGTGCGACCAGCCGTCGGCCTTGCCGCTTGATTGCGCGGTAAGGCGCGGCGACCATGCGCCGTGCAGGCTGTCCATCCCGAGTTGCATTTCCTGCGTGCCCTGGCGAACGGATTTACGCAGCACGATGTTGATGGTGCCGGCGATGCCTTGCGTTCCCAGGATCGCCGAAGCATTGCGCAGCACTTCGACGCGCTCGATCACCTCCGGCGGCAGGCTATCCAGCGAAAAGCCGCTGGGAGCGGGCTGGCCGTTCAGCAGGATTTGCGTATAGCCGTTGCCCAGCCCGCGCAGGCGGATGCCGGCACTGTCGCTGATGGTGATGCCGGGCAGGCGGCGCAGGGCGTCGGCCAATGTACGGTCGCCGTTCGCTGCCAGGTCGTCGCGGGTCAGCACTACGGTGCTGGCCGTGTCGTCCTTGCGCTGGTCCAGGCGCGCCGATTTGATCTCGACAACGGACTGCGCAGGCGCGACTTGGGCTGCCAGCGCTGTGGCCAGCATGCATATGGTCTTCTTCATGACGTTTCCTCAGGGCGAGCGCCGCCACTGCCGCGCAGCGCGCGGCAGGTGGACCGGGCGGGTAAGATCAGGAGGCGCTGCTGGCTCTCAGGCGTTGCAGCGCAGTGCGGGTGGCGTTGGCTTCAAGATTGCCGAGCAGGGATTGCGGGTCGATGTTCCGCCCATTGCGGCTGACCTCCATGTGCAGGTGCGGGCCGGTGACCTTGCCGCTGGCGCCGGAGGTGCCGAGCTGCTGGCCGGCGGTGACGGGCTCGCCTTCTTTCACCAGGCGCTTGTCCATATGCGCATATAGCGAGCGCAGGCCGTTGGCGTGTTCGATGGCAACCAGTTCGCCCCACTTGTCTTCGCCCATGTATTTGCTGGTCGAGGCGACGACGACGCCGTCTGCTGGTGCGACCACGGGCGTGCCGGTGCGCGCGGCGAAGTCCATCCCGCCATGCGGCCGGCCGGTTGGCGCGTGCTTGATGCCGAAGAAGGCGCTGACGCGCAGCCTTTCCATTGGGGCTTGCCAGCGGGGCAGGCTGGCCGGCGAGCCGCCAGTGCCTGGCCGGGCGCTTTCGGGCATCGCGGCGTCAACGCGCCACGCAAGTGCTGGCTGCAGCAACACGCTGGCGGCCAGCAGCGCGGGCATTGCGGCCCAGCCCAATGCGCTTGCCACTGCGCGTGGCATGGCAGGCACTCCGTCGCGGATCATGCCGATGCGGGCGGCGACGGTATCCACGGCGCGTCCGCCGAAGGCAAGGGCAGTCCCAGGGCCTGGTACGGCTTGCATGCGCATTTGCGCCACCAGTGCCGCGGCATAGGCACGGCGTTGGGGAGCCGGGCGATCTTGCAGCACGGCGCGATCGCAGCCCAGTTCCTGCGCCCACGCCATGCGCTGGCTGAGGCGGGCCACCATGGGGTTGAACCATTGGACGGCTTGCAGCAGGAGGCTGGCGTGCATCCACAGCGGGTCGCGGCGGGCGAGGTGGGTCAGTTCGTGTTCGATCACCAGGCGCTGCTGGACGGGATCGAAATCGCGCAGGTGGCGCGGCAGCAGCAGGATCGGACGGGCCAGCCCGACCAGCATGGGGGCGATTGGCGCGTCGATCTCGCGCACTTCCGGCAACTGGCGATGCAGGCTGGCGAAGCCGGGATGGGCTGCCAGTTCGAAGCGGTCCAGCCGCTGCGATACGGCGAGCAACGCGGCGAGACGGCGCCTGGCCTGCGTCCAGCGCCCAGCCGCTACGGCAAGGCCGGCGCCGTAGAGCGCCAGCCAGCCGTATCCAAGCCACAGCAGCGCTGGAACGGGCGCGATCGGGGCCGCACCATGGTCGTCGAAGGCCGTCTCCTCGCCGGAGGCCGGGTCGCTCCCGGTGCCGGCGGCGAGATTCGGCTGGGCGGCGGGCGCCAGCACGGCAGGCAGTTCAATTGCGGGAACCAGGCTCAGGCGCGCAGCGCCGGGCAGTATTCCGAGCGCGAGGGTGCCGGCGACGGCGGCAACACCCAGCAGCCACGGCGCGCGGCGCGCTTCAAGCGCAGGCCAGGCGCGGGCGGCGCCCCGCAGGAGGAGCCAGGTGCACGCGCCGGCCAGCAAGCTTGCAATGCTCGCCTGCAGGAAAACCAGGGCTAACATCGCTTTACTCCTTGTCTTCCGGCCATTCGATCAGCAGTTGCTCCAGTTCTTTCAACTCATGCTGGTTGACCAGTTTGGACCCGGTGAACATATTCACGGGCAGTGGAGCGTTCATTTCCATCACGCGGTGGCTGAAATCGTGGGCAAATGCAGCCAGCGTTTCAACCTTTTCGAGTACTGGCGCGTATACGTTCATACCATGGACGGAATGCAGGCTGATCATCCCCTTCTCCAGCATGCGCTCCAGGGTTTTGCGAGTGGACGAGTAGGACCAGGCCAGTTCCTCCTCCACACGTTCATGGATTTCACGGGCGCTGAGCGGATGTTGTTTCCAAAGTGCCTTGAGCAGCGTTAATTCTGTAATGGATGGAATGGCCATGGGAGCTCCTTGTGACGTATGACGGCATTGTGCGACATGTGTCGCACGAAGGCAAGGAGTTTATGCGACACGTGTCACATAATGTATCATTGCGTATATGAAAAAGATTGCAATAGTTATCACAATGCTTGCCGCCTTGATCGGTTGCGGCGGCAAGCGGCTGACGGAGGCGGACGTCACCGGCGTCATGGCGGACATCGAAACCTCAGTCCAGCGTCACGATGCCGATCGCCTGATCGGGCACTTCTCGCCGAACGCCATGATCATGGTGTCGATGCCTGGTCGCGGCGGTGGCCTGTCGCGCATGAGCGTCAGTGAATACAAGGCCATGCTGGAAGGCCTGTGGAAGGTGCAGCTCCAGTCGACGTATGAAGTCAGCAACCGCGAGGTATCGCTGTCCCCTAACGGGCGCAGCGCCACGGCGCGTGACGTCGCCAAGGAAGTCGTGCTGCTGCCGGGCGAGCGCATGGAATCCCTGAGCAAGCAGAAGGCCGAGATCGCGCTGGTCGATGGCGTGCCGCGCATCATATCGCTGACGGCGGAAGTGGAATCACTGGTCGCAACACCGACTGGCAGGAATTGAAGGGCAATCAGTGAATAAGGAAATTGTTTGCCCGAAATGCAGCCATGTGCGCCGCAAAGAGGCGACCAATCCTGAATGGCAATGTCCTGCTTGCGGTGTTTGCTACGCGAAGGTGAAGACCACCGCGGAACCCGCGCCCGCGGCGCGCACCAGGGCGGCGCCAGAACCGGTGAGCAAGCATGGCTGGAACCTGGGCCTCGTCGCCAAAGTCGTGGTTGTGGTGGCGCTGGGATGGGGGCTGGCCACAGTGATCAACCATCGGCAGCAACCTGCCGGGTTGGCGGAGGTTGAAGTGGCCGAAACCGAACAGAAGCCTGACTCCGGATCGGCGGCCGCGGATGCTGTGCTGCAGGTTTCCGGTGCGGACGCCAGCATGCTGAGGGATGTGGGCAGCAAAATAGAAAAGTCCTGCGCGCGCAATAAATACAGCCTGTCTGAAGCGGAATGCATCGACCGCATCCGCAAGCGCGGCGACCTTTGCGCGAACCGCACGGCTGCACGTTTTCCAGGGCAGATCGGCAACACCGATCGCATGCAGGCTGTCGTGCAGGACTACGTCGGCTGTATCTTCGAGCGCTGACCGCGCAAGCTGCGTCGGCTGTATCTTCGAGCGCTGACCGCGCAAGCTGCGTCGTCAGACTTTCAGGAACTCTTCGCGGCCGCCCAGCCAGCGTTCCAAGTGGGCTTCCACCGTAGCCTTGTTGGCAGGCGTCGCTTCATGCAGCAGGGCGTGCGCTACATCGCGGGCCTGGTCGACCAGCCAGGCATCCGTCTCCAGGTCGGCGAAGCGCAGCATGGCCTGGCCCGACTGGCGCGATCCAAGGAATTCGCCGGGACCGCGAATCTCCAGGTCGCGGCGTGCGATCTCGAAACCATCGGTCGTCTCGCGCATCGTCATCAGGCGCTGCTTGGCGACAGGGCCGAGCGGGCTTTGGTACAGCAGCAGGCAGACCGACGCCGCCGAACCGCGCCCCACGCGGCCACGCAGCTGGTGCAGCTGCGACAGGCCGAATCGTTCCGCATGCTCGATCACCATCAGGGAAGAGTTCGGCACGTCGACACCGACCTCGATCACGGTCGTTGCAACCAGTACGTGGATGTCGCCGGCGGCGAAAGCGTCCATCACTTCCGCCTTTTCGGCCGGCTTGAGGCGGCCGTGCACCAGGCCGACGCGCAGGTCGGGCAGGGCAGCTGCCAATGTTTCGTATGTCTCGGTGGCCGTCTGCAGCTGCAGCGCTTCCGATTCCTCGATCAGCGGGCAGACCCAGTAAGCCTGGCGCCCTTCCAGTGCCGCAGCGTGCACGCGGGAGATCACTTCGTCGCGCCGGTTCTGGTCCACCACGGCAGTGACGATCGGCGTGCGGCCGGGAGGCAGCTCGTCGATCACCGACACTTCCAGGTCGGCATAGTAAGTCATGGCCAGCGTGCGCGGAATTGGCGTGGCGGACATCATCAACTGGTGCGGCACGTTGTCGCCGTTGCCCTTGTTGCGCAGGGTCAGGCGCTGGCCGACGCCAAAGCGGTGCTGCTCGTCGACGATGACGAGGCCGAGTTTCGCGAACTGCACGGTGTCCTGGATGATGGCGTGGGTGCCGATCACCAATTGTGCCTCGCCGGATTCCACCAGCGCGTAAGCGGCTTCTTTCTCTTTCTTTTTCAGGCTGCCGGTCAGCCACGCCACCTTCACGCCCAGCGGCTCCAGCCAGGCCGCGATCTTGCGGAAATGCTGGTCGGCCAGGATCTCGGTCGGCGCCATCAGCGCTGCCTGGTAGCCGCTGTCGATCGCCTGTGCGGCCGACAGCGCGGCCACGATGGTCTTGCCGCTGCCGACGTCGCCCTGCAGCAGGCGCTGCATCGGATACGGTTGCTTGATGTCGGCGCGAATTTCCTTCAGCACGCGCTGCTGGGCCTTGGTCAGCTTGAACGGCAGCGAGGCCTCAAAGGCGGAGGACAGCGAGCCGACCTTGCCCAGCACGGCCGCGCCCTTGGCACGGCGCGCACGCTGCGCCCGTTTCAGCGAAAGCTGCTGCGCCAGCAGTTCGTCGAACTTCACGCGGGTCCAGGCCGGGTGGGTGCGGTCGATCAGGGCGTTCTCGTCGATTTCCGCCGGCGGGTAATGCAGGGTACGCACGGCGGATTCGAGCGGATGCAGCCGCATGGCCTTGAGGATTTCCGGCGGCAGCGTATCGGTCCAGTCCACGCGCTTCATCGCATCGGCAATCGCGCGGCGCAGCACCAGTTGCGACAAGCCTTCGCCGGAAGGATAGACCGGCGTGAGCGACGTTGGCAGCGGCGCGCCTTCGTTGACGATCTTGTAGGCCGGGTGCACCATCTCGGCGCCGAAGAAGCCGTGGCGCACTTCGCCGCGCGCCCGCACGCGGGTGCCTTCTGCCAGCTGCTTGACCTGGCTGCCGTAGAAATTCATGAAGCGCAGCTGGATGTCGCCCGTCTCGTCGGCGATATGCACCAGCAGCTGGCGGCGCGGCTTGTAGGCGATTTCGTTCGACGTGACTACGCCTTCCACCTGCGATACCTCGCCGCCGCGCATGCAGGCTTCGCGGATCGTCAGGACTTCCGTTTCATCCTCATAGCGCATGGGCAGATGCAGCACCAGGTCCATGTCCGTGCGCAGGCCAAGCTTGGCAAGCTTGCTCTCGGCGGTGGCGGCTGGTTTTTTGGGGGCAGCAGACTTTTTTTGCTTCGTTTCCGGCATGTTGGGCATGGTATAAACACCAGGCTTGGATTCTAACTGAAAGAAGATGAGACCTGACCTGCGCTCGCCTCGCTTATATGGTGCATTTATTGCTGTCGCCGCAGTCGTGCTGGGCTTCTATTTCCATGGCGGGCCGAATCCGTCTGCATCTGGCGATGCGGTATCGCCGGCATTAATGGACGATATTCCATCAAATGAAGTTGTGGCGCTGGAGACCCAGGCAGTACAGGGGGACTGCGCTGCAGCCAGTCGTTTGGCGCGGTTCCACCGTAATGTCACGTTGAACTATGACGCTTCCGTTAAATGGACGCATATCGCCGCGAAATGCCCAGATCTATTCCAAAAGGAGATGATGCTGGGCATGATCATTTATGAGGGACAGGCGCCAGCCGAGGCCGGGGAGGCCGAACGGCTGCTCGCGGAAATCGAGGCGCTCGACCCGGCGCGGGCTGCGCATTGGCGGCGCGAAGTGCCTGCCCCGGCGGCAGAATAGACGGATTTTGCGTGAATTTTGGGCAAATGACGTAAAATAGAGGGTTGCCCAACAGTTTTAGTAGTCCGTCAATGTACTCGCTATCCGATTTCGATTTCCATCTGCCGCCAGAGCGTATTGCGCAGTTCCCGCTGCCGAACCGCAGCGCTTCGCGCCTCCTTCATGTGGATGGCAAGATCCTGCACGACCGCCAGTTCACCGACATCGTCGACCAACTCCAGGCTGGCGACCTGCTGGTGATGAACAATACCCGCGTGCTGAAGGCCCGTTTCTTCGGCGTCAAGGACAGCGGCGGCAAGGTGGAAGCGCTGGTTGAGCGCGTGCTGGACACCCGCACTGTGCTGGCCCAGGTGCGCGCCTCGAAGTCGCCCGGCCCCGGCGTGAAGATCCGCCTGGCCGATGCCTTCGATGTCACCGTCGGCGAGCGCGCCGGCGAGTTCTATACCCTGCATTTTGAAGCCGACGTGTTCGACCTGATCGAGCAATATGGCCGCCTGCCGCTGCCGCCCTATATCGAACACGCGCCAGGTGAAGTGGACGAAACCCGATACCAGACCGTCTTCAACAAGGTGCCGGGTGCCGTCGCCGCGCCAACTGCCGGCCTGCACTTCGATGAAGCGCTGCTGCAGAAGCTGAAGGACAAAGGCGTGAAATTCGCCTACGTCACCCTGCACGTTGGCGCCGGCACCTTCCAGCCGGTGCGCACCGAAAACCTGGCCGAGCACAAGATGCACACCGAGTGGTACACCATGCCGCAGGAAACCGTGGATGCCGTGCGCGAAGCGCGCGCCGCCGGCCGCGATGTGGTCGCGGTGGGCACGACCTCGCTGCGGGCGCTGGAATCAGCCTCGCAAGGCGGCAGCCTGGAAGCCGGCAGCGGCGACACCAACCTGTTCATCACCCCGGGCTACAAATTCAAGACGGTGACGCGACTGATCACCAACTTCCACCTGCCGAAATCGACCCTGCTGATGCTGGTCAGCGCTTTCGCAGGCTTTACCGAGATCCGCCACGCCTACCAGCACGCGATCGCGAACGAATACCGCTTCTTCAGCTATGGCGACGCCATGCTGCTGACGACGCACAACAGAGCATAAGGAACACCGATGCTGGAATTTAAACTCATCAAAAAAGACACCACCGGCAAGACCCACGCCCGCCGCGGCACGGTCAAGCTCAATCATGGCGAGGTGCAGACCCCGATCTTCATGCCGGTCGGTACCTACGGCTCCGTCAAGGCCATGTCGCCGCTGGAACTGAAGGAAATCGGTGCCCAGATCATCCTCGGCAACACCTTCCACCTGTGGCTGCGCCCCGGCAACGACGTGATGTCCAAGTTCGGCGGCCTGCACGGCTTCATGGGCTGGGACAAGCCGATCCTGACCGACTCCGGCGGCTTCCAGGTGTTCTCGCTGGGCGAAATGCGCAAGATCACGGAAGAGGGCGTGACCTTCAACTCGCCGATCAATGGCGACAAGCTGTTCCTGTCCCCTGAAATCTCGATGCAGATCCAGCGCGTGCTGAATTCCGACATCGTGATGCAGTTCGATGAATGCACGCCCTATGAAATCGACGGCCGCCCGGCAACCCTGGAAGAAGCCGCCAAGTCGATGCGCATGTCCCTGCGCTGGGCCCAGCGCTCGATGAACGAGTTCAAGGCGGGCGAGAACCCGAACGCGCTGTTCGGCATTGTCCAGGGCAGCATGTACGAAAACCTGCGCGACGAATCGCTGGAAGGACTGGAGAAGATCGACTTCCCGGGCCTGGCCATCGGCGGCCTGTCCGTCGGCGAGCCGAAGGAAGACATGATGCGCATCCTGCAGCACGTCGGCCCGCGCCTGCCGGAAAACAAGCCGCACTACCTGATGGGCGTCGGCACCCCGGAAGACCTGGTGAACGGCGTGGCCAACGGCGTCGACATGTTCGACTGCGTCATGCCGACCCGGAATGCCCGCAACGGCTGGATCTTCACCCGCTTTGGCGACGTCAAGATCAAGAATGCGCGTTATAAGGATGATAAGGAGCCGCTGGACCCGACCTGCTCCTGCTACACCTGTCGCAACTTCAGCCGCGCCTACCTGCACCACCTGCACCGTGCGCAGGAGATTCTGGGGGCACGCCTGAACACCATCCACAACCTGCATTATTACCTGGACATCATGCAGCAGATGCGCGATGCCCTGGATGCAGACCGTTTCCCGGACTGGGTGCAGCAATTCCACGCGGATCGCGCGCGTGGTATTTAAAAAACGGCAACCCGCCTATATATAGGTGGGCAGCGTGGCGGGTGCTAGAATACACCGCTTAATTTTTACCTAACTAGAACTTGGAGTCACCGTGTTCATTTCCAACGCATACGCCCAAACCGCAGCCGACGCCGGCGCCATGGGCAGCCTGACCACCTTCGCACCACTGATCCTGATGTTTGTGGTGATGTACTTCCTGATGATTCGCCCGCAGCAAAAGCGCGCGAAAGAGCAGAAAGCCATGATGGAAGCCCTGGCCAAGGGCGACGAAGTCGTGACCATCGGCGGCATCATGGGCAAAGTGACCAAGGTGAACGACCAGAACGTCGCCATCGAAGTGTCCCAGGGCACCGAAGTCTGGGTGCAAAAGCACGCCATCTCCTCCCAGCTGCCGAAGGGCACCCTGAAGAGCCTGTGATAACCGGCGCGGGCGGCGAACATGCCGCCCGTTTTGTTATTGCCTGAACGCTGAAGACTATGAATCGTTATCCAATCTGGAAATACATCCTTATCGTCGTGGTGGTGCTGCTGGGTGCCCTGTACACGGCGCCTAACTACTTCGGCCAGACACCTGCACTGCAGATCACCAGCGCCAAGTCCACCGTCAAGGTCACGAATGCCCTGGCAACCCAGGTGGACACGCTCCTGAAACAAGCCAACGTCAAGAATGACGGCGTAGCGCTGGACGGCGCCGGCCTGCACACCTATGTGCGCGCCCGCTTTGCCGATACCGACGCGCAGTTCAAGGGCCGCCTGGCGCTTGAAAAAGGCCTGAACCCGGACCCGAACGACCCAACTTATATCGTCACCGTCAACCTGGTGTCGAATACGCCTGACTGGATGCGTGCCGTAGGCGCGCTGCCAATGTACCTGGGCCTGGACCTGCGCGGCGGCGTGCACTTCCTGATGCAGGTTGACACCAAAGCTGCGGTGACCAAGCGTATCCAGGGCACCCAGGCAGCCATCAAGAACCAGCTGCGCGAAAAGAACGTGCGCCATGCCGGCATCGACCGCGCAGGCGATACCATCATCGTCAAGTTCCGTGAAGATGCACTGCGTCAGCAAGCCAAGGGCATCATCCAGGACCAGCAACCGGACATGAACGTGGTTGACGCCACCGAAGGCGACGAACTGCGCCTGGTCGTCACCCTGAAGCCGGCTGCCCTGAAAGCTACCCTGGACAACGGCGTGCAGCAGAACATCGCCACCCTGGGCAAGCGCGTGAACGAACTGGGCGTGTCCGAACCGGTGATCCAGCAGCAAGGCCCTGACCGCATCGTGGTGCAGCTGCCAGGCGTGCAGGATGCCGCGCACGCAAAGGACATCATCGGCCGTACCGCAACCCTGGAAGTGCGCATGGTCGACGAGACCGTCACCCCGGGCACTGAGTTGAATGCTGCCATTCCGTACAACTCGGAACTGTTCACCGTCGGCAAAGGCGTGCCAGTCGTGCTGTCCAAGGACGTGGTGCTGACCGGCGACTACATCTCCAGCGCCACCGCCACCTTCGACCAGAACCAGCAGCCTGCGGTCAGCATCGACCTGAACGGCGACGGCGGCCGCAAGATGCGCGACGCCACCCGCGACCGCGTGGGCAAGAAGATGGCCATCGTGCTGTTCGAGAAGAAGAAGGCCGAAGTGCTGTCGGTGGCAACTATCCAGAGCGAACTGGGTAGCCGCTTCCAGATCACCGGCATGGGCAACGCGGAAAACTCGGCCGAACTGGCGCTGCTGCTGCGCGCCGGCGCGCTGTACGCCCCGATGGAAGTGATCGAGCAGCGTACCGTGGGTCCTGCACTGGGCGCAGAAAACATCGCCAAGGGCTTCCACTCCACGATGTACGGCTTTGCCGCCATCGCGATCTTCATGATCGTCTACTACATGATGTTCGGCGCCTTCAGCGTTCTGGCGCTGGCCGTCAACCTGCTGCTGCTGATCGCTGTGCTGTCGCGCCTGCAGGCCACCCTGACCCTGCCGGGTATTGCGGCTATCGCGCTGGCGCTGGGTATGGCAATTGACGCCAACGTGCTGATTAACGAGCGTATCCGTGAAGAGCTGCGTAACGGCGCCAATCCGCAATCGGCGATTGCAGCCGGCTTCGAACACGCCTGGCATACCATCCTGGACTCCAACGTGACCACCCTGATCGTGGGTATTGCGCTGCTGGTGTTCGGTTCCGGTGCGGTGCGCGGCTTCGCCGTGGTGCACAGCCTGGGCATCCTGACCTCGATGTTCTCCGCAGTCTTCGTTTCGCGCGGCGTGGTGAACCTGTGGTACGGCCGTAAGAAGAAACTGCAGTCGCTGTCGATCGGCACCGTCTGGAAACCAGCGAACTAAAGAACTGAGGAATAGAGATGGAATTTTTCCGCATCCGTAAAGACATCCCGTTCATGCGCCACGCGTTGGTCTTCAACGTGATTTCGGCGCTGACCTTCGTGGCGGCAGTGTTCTTCCTCGCCACCAAGGGCCTGCACTTCTCGGTGGAGTTCACCGGCGGCACCGTGATGGAAGTGAAGTACGCACAGGCAGCCAACCTGGAAAAGGTGCGCGACACCTTGACCGGCCTGGGCTACCACCCTGAGGTGTCGAGCATCGACACCGCGCGCGACGCCTTGATCCGCCTGCCGAACGTGGCCGGCACCACCGCAGCCGATACCGCTGCCAAAGTGTTCGGCGAGCTGTGCAAGGCCGAGCAGGGCAGCGTCAAATCGGTCGACAAGGTGACCGACAAGGGCGCCCACGAAATGAAGAGCGCCTGTATCCATGCCGACGGTTCCGAAGGCGTGTCGCTGCAGAAGGTTGAATTCGTCGGCCCGCAGGTCGGCGATGAACTGGCGCAGAACGGCCTGAACGCCCTGATCATGGTGGTGGTCGGCGTGATGATCTACCTGGCTATCCGCTTCGAATGGAAATTCGCAGTGGCAGCGATCGTCGCGAACTTGCACGACGTGGTGATCATCCTGGGCTTCTTCGCCTTCTTCCAGTGGGAATTCTCGCTGACCGTGCTGGCCGCCGTTCTGGCAGTGCTGGGTTACTCGGTCAACGAATCGGTGGTTATCTTTGACCGGATCCGCGAGAACTTCCGCAAGCAGCGCAAGATGAGCGTGCATGAAGTGATCGACAACGCGATCACCTCCACCATCTCGCGTACCATCATCACCCACGGCTGCACCCAGATGATGGTGCTGTCGATGCTGTTCCTGGGCGGCCCGACCCTGCACTACTTCGCGATCGCGCTGACCATTGGTATCTGCTTCGGTATCTACTCTTCGGTGTTCGTTGCTGCTGCCGTGGCCATGTGGCTGGGCGTCAAGCGCGAAGACCTGATCAAGCCGATCAAGGAAAAGGACGAAACCGACGGCGCTGTGGTTTAAACAGCCGCCGCTCAAAAAAAAGCAGCCGTGAGGCTGCTTTTTCTATTTGCACTGATGACGTTATGCGCTCTCGCGCGCCATCAGCGTGAAGCCAAGGTCGATGCGGCGCGCCGGCACGTCGTTGCCGCGGATGGTCGCGAGCAGCAGGTTGGCCGCTTCGAAGCCGGTCTGGTAGCGCGGCGTTCCGACCGTAGTCACCGATGGCTTCATCCAGGCCGAAGCCGGCAGGTCGTTGAAGCCGCAGATCGCCAGCTGCTCCGGCACTTTGATGCCGCGCCGCTGGCATTGGAAGATGGCGCCATGCGCCAGGTCGTCGTTGCAGCAGAAGATCGCATCCAGGCCCGGCATATTGGCCAGCATCCGGCCCAGCAGCTCGGCGCCGAGCGCGATGGTGGATGGATCGGGGCACATCAGCTCCAGCATCGGATCGGCCAGGCCCGCTTCCTCCATGGCCTTGCGGTAGCCATCGCCGCGTTTCAGGGTACGCTCATCGAGCTGGGCGGCCATGTAGCCGATGCGCTTGCGGCCCTTATCGATCAGGTAGCGCGTGATAGTGTAGCCGGCGTCCTCCTGCGAGAAGCCGACCGACAGCGCGCCCGGTTCCGAGGACAGGTCCATCATCGATACCACCGGCACGCGCGAAGTGGCCAGCATCTGCTGCACGCGCGGGCTGTGCGTCAGGCCGCATAGCAGGATGCCGTCCGGATTCGACTGCATGTACGTCGCCAGCAGCTTTTCTTCTTCCGCATCCGAATAGCGCGTGTTGCCGATCAGGATCTGGTAGTTGCACGGATCGAGCGCGTCCTGCACGCCTGCCAGCACGGCGGTAAACACCGTATTTGCCAGCGACGGCACCAACACCACGATGACCTTCGATTGCGCCGAGGCCAGGGCGCGTGCGGCGCGGTTGGGCACATAGCCGAGGTCCTGCACCGCCTTCTCCACGCGTTCGCGCAGGATGGCCGATACCAGCTCCGGCTGATTGATGGCACGCGACGCCGTCATGGGCGCGACGCCGGCGCGGGCGGCTACATCGGACAGGGTGACTTTGCCGAGCGCGCGGCTCTTGGTGGAGGGGCTCTTGGTTGGGGGATTCTTGGTCATATTCCGATTATAACTATGTTAAGCTGCACGCCTCTTAAAATGGGAGCAGCAATGAGCCGTACCGGCCGCCTGTTCCAGCTCATGGATGCCATGCGCGGCAGCCGCCGTCCGGTGACTGCGGCCGCACTGGCGGAAAAGCTGGGCGTATCCGAACGCACGATTTACCGCGACATGCAAACCCTGGCCGAACTCGGCGCACCGGTGGAAGGCTCGGCCGGCCTTGGCTACCTGCTGCGCAGCGGCTTCTTCCTGCCGCCGCTGATGTTCGACACCGATGAACTGGAAGCACTGGTGCTCGGCGCGCGCTGGGTGCGCCGCCAGGGCGACCCGGCGCTGGCGCAGGCCGCGGCCAATGCGCTGGCCAAGATCGCCACCGCGACCCCGAAAGACCTGCGCGACGACATGGCCGACACCAGCCTGTGGGTGCCGCTGATGCGCGACACGCCGGAGCATGATGAATTCGTGCAGCCCGCGCGTGAAGCGATCCGCCGCCATCACAAGATGCGCATCCACTACAAGGACGAAAACGGTTCTTCGTCCGAGCGCACGGTATGGCCTTTCGCGCTGGCCTTCTTCGAAGGACGCCGCATCCTGGCCGCCTGGTGCGAGATGCGCAAGGCGAACCGCCACTTCCGCATCGACCGTATCGCGCACGCCGAGGCACTTGCAGAACGCTACCCGGCGGCGCGCCACGAACTGCTCAAAGTCTGGCGCGAGGAAAACGCGATCAGTGAAGACTCCTGACAGGAACTGTCAGGAGGCCTTGGTTACGATAGGCGCATTCGATCAACCCACCAAGGAGTTTAACGATGCGCCTCTATCACAACCCACTGTCCTCCAACGCCCGCCGTGTATTGCTGACTGCAAGCCAGCTTGGCATCAAGCTCGATCAAGTGATCATCGACTTTGCCAGCGAAGGCGACCGCAAGCGCCTGGAAGAGGTGAACATCTGCGGCAAGGTGCCGGTACTGGAAGACGACGGCCTGCAACTGTGGGAATCCTGCGCCATCATGCAGTACCTGGCCGACAAGCACGGCGCAAGCGACCTGTACCCGGCCGGCCTGAAAGAGCGCGCCGACATCAACCGCTGGATGTTCTTCGGCGCCCAGCACTTTGCACCGGCGATCGGCATCCTGACCTGGGAATACCTGTGGAAGAAACTGGTGACCGGCGAAGGCCCTGATCCGGTTGAGATTGCAAAAGGCGAACGGTTTGTGCATGAACATGCGGCCGTGCTCAACAAACACCTGGCCACGCGCCAATGGCTGAGCGGCGACAAGCTGACGCTGGCAGACTTTGCCGTGGCGGCCCCACTGATGTACGTCAGCCGCGCCAAAGTTCCCGTAGATCAATACCCGCATCTGCTAGCCTGGGCCGAACGCGTGCAGCAATTGCCGGCATGGCAGCAAACCGAGACCCCTTGGCCTTTTTAAGGTTTGTGTGAGTTGACGCACAGAGTGTGGCCAGTCCGGAACATAAGATGGAATCGTCTCTTTCAGGACATCCCTAGTTTTGGACTTGGCCCACTCCCCGGAGTGGGCATTTTTTTGAGAGAGACGTCATGCATTCCATCCCCGTACTGAATTCCACCATCGCTTACCGCGAACTCGGCGAGCGCAGCTCGCGTGCTGTCATCTTCTTGCATGGCAATCCTACGCATTCCTTTATCTGGCGCGACATCATGCCGCATGTGGCTGCCAAAGCCTGGTGCCTGGCGCCGGACCTGATCGGCTTCGGCGCTTCCGGCAAGCCCGACATCGCCTACAGCTTCCTCGAACATGCCGCTTATCTCGAAGCCTTCCTGCAGCAGATGGAGATCGAGGAGTTCACGCTGGTTGGCCAGGACTGGGGCGGAGCACTGGCCATTCACCTGGCCGCGCGCTATCCCACCAAGGTGCGCGGCGTCGCGCTGATGGAATTCGTGCGCCCGAGCCCAACGTGGGAAGACTTCCACCCGCTCGAACAGGCACGCGAACGTTTCAAGCTGATGCGCGCACCGGGCAGCGGCGAAGAATTCGTGCTGCAGCAGAATTTCTTCATCGAGCAGATGCTGCCGAAAGGTTCGTTGCGCCAGTTGACCGTTGAAGAGATGGATGCTTACCGCGCTCCATTCCCAACGCCCGAATCGCGCAAGCCGATGCTGGCTTTCCCGCGCATGATGCCGATTGCCGGCGAACCGGCCGATGTGTACCAGTTGATCGAACACAATGAAGCGATCATGGCGACGGCCCAATATCCAAAGCTGATCCTGTTCAGCCCGAATGGCGTGCTGACCCCGCGCGCAGTCGCCGAACGATATGCTGCGAAGTTTGCAAACTGCAAGCTTGTCGAACTCGGCGAAGGCACGCACAACATCCAGGAAGACCACCCGGAAGCGATCGGCCGCGCTATAGCCGCGTGGCTGCCGTAATGAAAGCAATGTAAGCATCCAACAGTTGGCGCGCACCGCGCGGTGCGCGCTTGCCCTCGCCTGGCAGACTCAGTAGCATGGCATCATCAGACAAGGGGACAGATATGCGAGCATCTGCACTTCCCACGCCAGAGCAAGTCGACCGCTGGCAAGCCATGCGTCAAAAAGCCTTCAAGGCCGTACCTGATGGCGGGCGCACCATCACCTACCTTGGCAAGAAATTCCACGTTTATCCGAATACCTTCTGGCCCTTCCTCGACAGCCAGCCGCTGGTGCGCAACTTCCGCATCAAACCCGGCGAGAGCGTGCTCGATGTGGGCACCGGTTCGGGCGTGATTGCGATTTTCGCCTGCTACCAGGGCGCCTCGCGCGTGCTGGCGCTGGACGTCAATCCTGCCGCTATTCGCAGTGCGCGCCACAACCTGAAGGCGCACGGTTTTGAAAGCGTGATGGAGGTGCGCCGTTCCGACTTGTTCGAGAAAGTCGGCGATGAACAGTTCGACGTCATCACCGCCAACCTGCCGTTCCGCGACAAGCCGGCGCCGGACGTGGTGGCGCGTTCGCAGTGGGATACGGACTTCCGAACCAACACGCAATTCTTCGAACAGGCCGCGCGCTACCTGAAGCCTGGCGGCCGCATCTACTTCGCACATTCGAACTTCGGCGCGGTGGAAGAAGTGCGGCGCCTGGCCAGGCAGGCGGGCTTCAGCATCCGGCTGATGGCCCGCAGTGCGGCTGAACGCGACCAGGAGCGCCAGTTCTTTGCTTTCCTGATCAAGCCTGCAGCGAAACATGGACGGCCTGATTGACACCATCCGCCAGTTGCGGGCCGTGCCGCACGCGCCCTGGCGTGCACAGGTGAGGCGTGTCGCAGTCATCCTCACCAGTTCGCGTTCTGGATCGACCCTGTTCAAGTCGGTGCTGGCGCGCCATCCCGGCATCGCCAGCCTCGATGGCGAAGCGGAGCCCTTCCTGGCTTTGAGCGGCAATGGCTTCGGCTACGACCCCGCATGCGGCAGCGACGCCATCGCGCGCTTGCGCAATGCCGACGCACTGGCCGACGAAATCTTTGACAGCCTGACCGTGGCTGAAGGAGGCATCGCGCCTTTGCCGGAACTGAAGGCACGCTGGCGTAAGCGCATCCTGTTGCAATTCCCTGCGCTGTTCGCGCAATCGCCGGCCCATGCCCAGATGGAGCGCGCACTCGACGAGGCATTGCTGTTCAGCCAGGCGGCCAGTCCGCCGAGCGAGCAGGAATTGCAGCGCGCCGTGCTGGGAGCCGTGTTCTGGCGCGAACCATGGCGCTGCGATTACTACGATGGCGGCCAGGGACCTGGGGAACGTCGCCCGTTCGGCGAAGCGGCGAAGATCGAAGAGCCGCCCTTCGTGTCGCCGGCCATGCATGCAAGGCATTTCACCGAGGACGATGCTGCGAACAAGGTTCTGCTGTTCAAGACGCCGTCCGATGCGTACCGCTCCGGCTTCTATGAAGAGCTGTTCCCGCAAGCGCAGGTGCGCTACCTGCACCTGGTGCGCAGCGTTGCTGCATGCGTCAATGGCCTGATCGACGGCTGGCTGTCCCCGGTGGGCTTTCATGCCCACGATATGCAGAAGCATGGCGTGACGCTGGCGATTGGCGGCTATTCGGAACAATGCGTGGGCGGCGAGCGCTGGTGGAAATTCGACTTGCCGCCGAACTGGCGCAGCTATATCAATGCGCCGCTGGAGGAGGTATGCCTGAACCAGTGGCTGTCCTGCCACCGTCATATCATCGATAGCGGAGTGGCCGCGCTGCCGGTGCGCTTCGAGTCCTTCCTGGCCGACCCGGCGGGCGTACTGGAGCGAACCTGTGAATGGCTTGGCCTGCCGCCCATGCCGCAGCCGCCGGAGCTGCCTGTGACGATGGCCACAGAGGCTCCCGCGCCGGGCCGCTGGCGCAAGCGCAGCAGCCAGCTGCTGCCGTTGGCGCAGCGGACGGAGGTGGCCGACATGATGCACGCGCTGGGCTATGGCGCGGCGGCGGAGCAGTGGCAATGATCCGCCGCCTGCTGGTACCTTACCTGATGGGCAAGCGCCGCGACGGCTTGCAGCGTGTGCAGATAATCGACCCGCACCCTTGGGCGGTGTTGCAGTCGCCGCAATCGACCGCCACCGAACTGGTGGACAAGGATGAACAGATGCGCAGCATGGGCCGCGTGTACGCCGTGCTGGCAGAGCATGTTGAAGCAGCGGTGGCAGCGGGCGAGCTTCCGGTCAGCATCTCCGGCGACTGCGTATCGACCATGGGCGTGATGGCGGGCCTGCAGCGCGCCGGCCGCGAACCGCAGCGCATGCTCTGGCTCGACGCGCATGGCGATTTCCATACCTGGGCCACCACTCATACGCAGTACCTGGGCGGCATGCCGCTGGCGATGCTGGTCGGCCGCCAGGACCGGCGCCAGAATCGGCGCGACAGCATCACCGCGCTGCGGGACGCGGTCGGCATGCGTCCTTATCCGGAAGAGTTGGTGCTGCTGTCCGACGCGCGCGACCTCGATCCCGGCGAAGACGTGGCATTGGCGCGATCGGCCATCGTGCGCTGCACGCTGGACCAGGTGCTGGGCAACCTGTCGACGCATGAAACGCTCTACGTGCATTTCGATACCGACGTGCTGGACGAAGCCCAGCGCATGCCGGCGCTCAAATACCATGTGCCTGCGGGGCCGAGAGTGGAAGAGATGGCGGAACTGTTCCGCTGCCTGCGCGACTATCCCTTGGTGGCCGTATCGGTATCGGCGTGGCACTCGGAACTGGATGCCGGCGACCAGGCGGCTCGCATCTGCCTCGAACTGCTGGACGAACTGCTGCCCGGCGCGCGCAGTACGCCGCGCGAGCGTAACTCGGCCAGCACCAGTTCGACGCAGTCGGCCAAGCCGGCGCGGGCAGTATCGAGCGACAGTTCAGGCGCCAGTGGAGCTTCATAAGGAGCGGAGATGCCGGTGAACAGGGGCACTTCGCCTGCACGTGCGCGGCGATACAGGCCTTTGACGTCGCGCTGCTCGCAAACTTCCAGCGGACACTTGCACCAGGCCTCGATGAAGTCTCCATTGGCCTGCATGGCGCGTACGCGGGCCCGGTCGGCGCTTAGCGGGGAGATGAACGCGGCCAGAACGATGATGCCGGTGTCGGCGAACAGGCGGGCAGTTTCACCGGCACGGCGCAGGTTTTCGCTGCGGTCTTCAGGAGAAAAGCCAAGGTCGGCGCACAGGCCCTGGCGCAGGCTGTCTCCGTCCAGCAGCACGGCCTGGCAGCCGGCGTGGAACAAGCGCCTTTCGACGGCACGCGCCAGCGTTGTCTTGCCGGCGCCGGACAAGCCTGTGAACCAGACCACCGCGCCGCGATGGCCATGCATTTCCTCGCGCTCGCGGCGCGATACTTGGAAGGAGTCCATGATGCGACTATATACGCGATGCAGGAGGGCAGCATGCGCACGGTATTGATCGTAGGTGCGGGCTTTTCCGGTGTGGCGTGCGCGATACAGATGCTGCGCCTTGCAGAAAGGCAGCCAGTGCGGGTGCTGCTCCTCAATCGCAGCGGGCGGCTGGCACGCGGCATGGCGTACGGAACACAAAGCCCGCAGCACCTGCTCAACGTGGTGGCGGCGAATATGAGCGTGCTGCCCGATGATCCGGAACATTTCGTGCACTATGCGGGGATGCGCGACAGCCGGGTGACCGGCAGTTCTTTCGTCGCGCGCAGCGTGTACGGCGACTACCTGGAATGGGCGCTGCGCCAGGCACAGGAGAATGCACCGCGCCACGCCTCCCTCGATTGCATCAGCGGTAGCGTATGCAAGCTGCAGGCGACGCCGGGCGGCGGCTTGGCGGCCGAGCTGGAAGACGGCCGCTGCATCGCGGCGGACCGGGTGGTGCTGGCTTTCGGCCATCTCCCCGCACCACCGCCGGAGGTGGCGCAGGGCGGCCTGGCCGGCAATGCGCGCTACGTGGCGGACCCGTGGCGCGGCGACTTGCTGTCCACAATCGGCGAGCATGAGCCGGTGCTGTTGCTGGGTAGCGGTCTCACTGCCGTTGATATCGCGCTGCAGCTGCTGCGCCGCAAACCAGCGCACCGCGTGCACGCGCTGTCGCGCCATGGGCTGCTGCCGCAGCCTTACAAAGCGCCATCCGGGCACCTGGCAGGCCCCGCCCTGCTGCGCGACGCGGCGCCGACTGTCCGCGCAACCATGCGCGCGTTCATGCAGCAGGTGGAACGCCTGGAAGATACGGGCCTGGACTGGCACGATGCGCTGGCGGCCGTGCGCCATCAGGCTGCAGATATCTGGCAAGCCTGGCCCGCGGCCGAGCGCCGGCGCTTCCTGCGCCATGTGCGCCCCTATTGGGACGTGCACCGGCACCAGCTGCCGCCAACGGTACAGCAGGAATTGTCGGCGGCGCTGGCGCGCGGCGCGCTGCGGGTGACGGCGGGGCGGGTGCTGGCCATACGGGACGAGGCTGAACTGGCGGTGCTGGAGGTGCAGCCGCGCGGCGGCGAGGAACGGATTGAGCTGCGCGCGGGCCGCATCATCAATTGCACGGGCAGTTGCGCCAGCCCGCGCCGCGCCGCCGTGCCGCTGGTGCAGCAGCTATTGGCGGATGGCTTGATGCGGGCCGATGCACTCGGCCTTGGCGTCGAGACAGGCGCCGACTGCGCCGTGCTCGGGGCGGATGGCAGGCCGACGCCGGGCCTTTACTACATCGGCCCCTGGCTCCGTGCCGGCTTTTGGGAAGCGACAGCGGTGCCGGAACTGCGCCGGTTTGCCGCCACCATCGCCCGCGCCTGCATGTAAATCGACAAGAAATGTCCGATTGCCGGACCTGACCCCGACTTTAATCAGTGAAGCAGGGCGGCGGTGAGGGATTTCACTTCTTCCGCCGACTCTTCCATGATGGTGGCCAGCGTGCCGTCGCCGACTGCGAAGTCGATGGTGCTGGCGGCGGCGACCGAGGTCGCGCCCGGGCGGGCGTGCAGCGGCGAGGCGATCGGGGACAGGTCGTTGGCCAGCAGCAGCGTGTCGCCCAGGTTCTCCGGCGGCAGGGCGCGCATGCCTTCCCACATCGCTTCGACGGCCTTCATCACATTGTCGGGGATCATCAGCTTTTGCAGTACGCCGCGGCCGATCGGCACTTCGCCGTGCGTGGTCCATTCTTCCGGATCGCCTTCCATCGCTTCTGGATAGGCTTCGGCTTGCGACAGCATGTAGAAGCCGCCCACTTCGTGCACGATGCCGGCAAACATGGCGGTGTCGGGATCGACGTGGGACACGCGCCGTGCAATCACCTGCGCCAGCGCTGCCACGTGGGCGGTGTGTTCCCACAGCTGGTTGGCCTTGGCCTTGAGCAGGGGATTGCGGATCTTGGTGCCGAGCTGGCGCACGATCACCGAGGTCACCAGCGACTGCAGGGTGCGCACGCCAAGGCGCTGCACCGCTGTCTTCACGCTGGAAATCTCCATGCCGGAACGGTTGTAGGCCACCGAGTTGGCAATGGCCACCGTGCGCGCCGCCAGCAGCGGGTCGGCCTGCACCAGCTTGGCGGCCAGGTCGATGTGGCAGTTGTCATCGTTCAGCGCGCGCTGAAGCTTGATCGACGCGTCGATATTGGTGGGGAAAGTGAGCTCACCGCGGCCGGCTTGGGCTGCAATTGCTTTGAAGGCTTCCAGTCTGTCCATGCCAAAAATTATAAGCAGAAATTGCCCTGCGGAACTAGGACAGGGTGGTTATTTTGATGAATTTTTCCGCAAGCCGGGCCAGTCCCCATTGAAACTGGCTATGCGCCCGGCTTAGCCTTCACCGAAGATGGCGTCGCACCCTTCCACGGTGCCTTCGACATCTCCCAGCTCGTCGACCAGTTCCAGGTCTTCGAGTTCTTCCACTGCATTGGTAAAGCTGTTGTGCTTGGTGGCGCCGATCAGGCGGTAGATGTCACCGTCTTCATTGCGGATGCCAATCAGCAGTTTTTCCTTGCGCACCAGCTCGGCACTGGTGTTTTCCAGCAGCAGGTTGCCGGTGATTTGCTTGTCGAACTTGGCTGGCTTGATGCCGTCCAGCAGGGTAGTCTTTAACATTCTTTTCGTTCTTTATAGTGGTGTACCAGCACTGATCGTGGCCTTCAGCCCGGCCAGGGTGCGTTCCAGGGCTTCATAATCGGCGTCGCTATAGTCGGAAAACAACTGTACGCCTTTAGCGACAATAACAGGAAACACCTCGGCGAAGAGCTGCTCGCCCGCCGGCGTCAGGCGCACGAAGAACGAGCGCTTGTCGTCGGCATTGCGTTCCCGTTCCACCAGGCCCTTCTGTTCCAGGCGTTCGATGACGCCGGTCAGGGTGCCCTTGGTGATCAGGGTGCGTTCGCCCAGCTCCTTGTAGCTCATGCCCGCGGTGTTGCCCAATGTGGCAATGATATCGAATTGTGCGTGAGTGAGGCCAAGCTGGCGTACATGTTCGCCGGACCACCTCTCAAAACCCTGCATGCACTCGGCCAGCAGCCGGATGCTTTTCAAATATCGTTCGCCCATGACACCGGATTATAGCGCCCGCCAGCCTCGGCCTCCATCGGTTACTATATGCAAACTCATAACAAGATGTACTGAATGCCATGCCCCTGCACGCACGCGGTATCCTCGCCCTGCTGGTGGTGACCATCGTCTGGGGCACCACTTTCCCGGCCATGAAGGATATGACCGACAACCTGTCGGCCAACTGGATCGTGGTGTCGCGCTTCGCGATTGCCGGTGTATTGCTGTCTCCCTTCCTGTTGCGCGCCAAATGGCGCGACCTGCATTACGGTTTCCTGGCCGGGGTGCTGCTGTTCTTCTGTTACCTGACCCAGGTCGAAGGCCTGAGCCTGACCTCCTCCAACCGCAACGCCTTCATCTGCGGCCTGAACGTGCTGGTGGTGCCGCTGCTGGGCATTGCCATGGGCAAATGGCCGGACAAGCGCATCGTGCTGGCCCTGGTCCTGGCGGTGGGCGGACTGTTTGCCTTGTGCTGGGAGGGCAGCTTTACCTGGACCCGCGGCGATTCGCTGGCGCTGGCAGCGGCCTTCCTGTTCGGCCTCTACATCAAGGTGATGGAGCAGTTCTCGCGCAAGGTCGAGCGCCTGATGACCCTGACCGTGGCCCAGATCTGGACCGTGGCCCTGTTTGCCGGCCTGTGGATCCTGCTGCGCGAAGTGCCGCGCGGGGTGATCGACGTGCCGCATGATGCGTCGGACTACTACACCTACATCTGGCAGGGGCTGGTGGCCTACAAATGGAACCTGGTTTACCTGGGCGTGATTGCCACGGCAGCCATTATTTCCCTGCAAACCTGGGGCCAGAGCCATGCCACCGCTAACGAGGCGGCGGTGATCTATGCCTTCGAACCCGCCAGCGCGGCCATCTTCGGCTACTTCTGGCTGGGCGAGACCATGGGCGTGATGCAGCTGTTGGGCGCGGTACTGTTGATCTCCGGTATGATTGTCAGCCAATGGAATACCCCTGAGCGCCCGGCGTCGGCGCTCGTCCCTGAATAGAAGATGTCATTTGCTCAACTTAGTCGCCTGACCCGGGAGCAGCCGCTGCGCATGCTGCTGGTGAATGCGGGCGAGCCGGACAGCCTGGCCTGGTCCGGCCTGGTGCAGCCCTTGCGGCTGGCCCAGCGCATCCTGAACGGCAGTTTCCAGCTCGACGTCATGACCCCGTCGCAAGTGGCCGGCATTGGCGGCGACTGGCAACTGGCCCTGCTCGTCGCGGACGAGGCGGCGGCGCGCCCGGCCGATGCCGAACTGCGCGCCGTGATCGAGCGTTGCCGCGAGGCGGAGTATTGGGGCGGGGTAGGAGCCGGCGTGCTGTGGCTGGCACAGACCGGCGCGGCCGGCGGTGCGCGCATTGCCCTGCCGTGGGCGCTATATGCGGAAACCGAGGATGTCACTGAGCGCGCCATACTCACACCTAATTTGTTCGAGATCGATGGACGGCTGATTTCCTGCTGCGGCGGGGCGGCCTCGCTCGATTTTTCCATGACTCTGATCGAGGCGCTGTTCGGCGCCAACGTGCAGGCCGAGATCAAGGAAGCTCTTTGCATCGACCGGGTGCGCTCGTCGGAAGAGCGGCAGCGGGTGGCCCTGCAGGCCCGCTTCGGGGCGCTGCAGCCCAAGCTGTCGGAGGCGGTGACCCTGATGGAGGCCAATATCGAGGAGCCGCTGTCGACTGACGATATCGCCGGGCTGGTGGGCTTGTCGCGGCGCCAGCTGGAACGCCTGTTCAAGCAGTACCTGGGCTCGCTGCCCTCGCGCTATTACCTGGAGCTGCGCCTGCAACGGGCACGGCAATTACTTTTAGAAACAAATCATTCCATAGTGCAGGTTGGGCTGATGTGCGGGTTCTCGTCGGGATCGCACTTTTCGACCGCCTTCGGTACGCTTTTCGGCAATACGCCGCGTGAAGAGCGGCAGCGCAAACTTAACGGCTAAACCCGGTAAACCTGTGTCTGACCCAGGTTTACCGGGTTTCGGGTTTTGGACAATTTTGAAAATCCTTGTCGCAGATTCAAAAGAGTTTTAGCATCCCCGCTTTTACAATGCAGTACACCTTACCATTGATGGGGATTTGCTATGAACGCCAAGCTTGACTCGACTGTTACCACCCGCCCTGTAACCCGCGCTACTTTCGACGAGGTAATCGTCCCGACTTACGCACCTGCCCAGATGGTGCCAGTGCGAGCAGCGGGCCTGGACCTGTGGGACCAGAACGGCAAGCATTACCTGGATTTCACCTCCGGCATCGCCGTCGCTTCCCTGGGCCACTGCAACCCGGTCGTGGTGGAAGCCCTGACCAAGCAAGCCAATACCCTGTGGCACCTGGGCAATGGCTACACCAATGAGCCGGTCCTGCGCCTGGCCCTGGCCCTGACGGAAGCCACCTTCGCCGACCGCGCCTTCTTCTGCAACTCCGGCGCGGAAGCCAACGAAGCGGCCCTGAAGCTGGCCCGTAAAGTCGCCCATGCCAAGTTCGGCGACAAGAAGCCGCGCATCGTGTCCTGCCTGAACTCCTTCCACGGCCGTACCCTGTTCACCGTGTCCGTCGGCGGCCAGGCCAAGTACACCGAAGGTTTCGAGCCGCTGCCGCCATCGATCGACCACATCCCTTACAACGATATCGAAGCGGCCAAGGCTGCCATCGGCGACGACGTCTGCGCCGTGATCGTTGAGCCGGTGCAGGGCGAAGGCGGCGTGATGCCGGGCAATCCTGAATACCTGAAGACCCTGCGCGAGCTGTGCGACAAGCACAACGCCGTGCTGATCTTCGACGAAGTGCAGTGCGGCATGGGCCGTACCGGTTCGCTGTTCGCTTACCAGGGCTACGGCGTGACCCCGGACATCCTGACCTCGGCCAAGGCGCTGGGCAACGGCTACCCGATCGGCGCCATGCTGACCACCGACGAGCTGGCCAAGCACCTGGCAGTGGGCACCCACGGCACCACCTACGGCGGCAACCCGCTGGCCGCCACCGTGGCGCTGACCGTGCTGGAAACCATCAACCAGCCAGCCTTCCTGGCCCGCGTGAAAGAGGCTTCCGAGAAGCTGATCGGCAAGCTGGAAGGCCTGGTGCGCGATTTCCCTCAAGTGTTCTCCGCCGTGCGCGGCGCTGGCCTGCTGCTGGGTCTGGTTGTGGCCGAGCCGTTCAAGGGCCGTTCCAAGGATATCCAGCGTGCTGCTGAAGCACAGGGCCTGATGATCCTGATCGCTGGTACCGACGTGGTGCGTCTGGCCCCGGCGCTGGTGGTGTCGGATGCGCAGATCGATGAAGCCGACCGCATCATCCGCTTGGCGATTGCCGAGCTGACCAAGGCCGCCTGAAACCGGTAAAGCGGGGTCCGACCCGCAGGGTCAGCCCCCAGTCTGCGGCCGCCGCGGGCTCGGTGTCGGACCCTGCGGGTCTGACACTGGTTTACCGGTTTTAGTGTTTTAAAGAAGAATAAAAGAGGAGCACCCCATGTACGTAGTCCGTCCGGTAGAAACCGCCGACATCGCCGCCCTCGAATCACTGGCCGCGGTCAGCATGCCGGGTGTCCATACCCTGCCTAAGACGCGCGAAAAGATCGAACAGGCAGTCGAGCGTTCCATCGCTTCCTTCTCCGCCCATGTCGACATCCCGAGCGAAGAGTCGTACATGTTCGTGATGGAGTCCCTGGCCGACAGGAAAATCGTCGGCACCGCCGCCATCCACGCCTCCGCAGGCTCGAACGGCACCTACTTCTCCTTCCGCAACGACGTTATCCAGCAAGTCTCGCGCGACCTGAACATCAGCCACAGCGTGCACGCGCTGACGCTGTGCTCCGAGCTGACCGCCTACTCGCAACTGTCCGGCTTCTACGTCGACGCCAGCGTGGCGCAGCGTCCGGAAGCGGCCCTGCTGTCGCGCTCCCGCCTGCTGTACGCGGTGCAGGCGCCGCACCGCTTCGGTGACCGTTTCTTCGTGCCGCTGGCCGGACTGACCGATGAAAAAGGCGGCTCGCCGTTCTGGGATGCGCTGGGCCGCAAGTTCTTCAAGATGGACTTCCTGGATGCCGAACGCGTGATCGGTGGCGCCCGCAACCGCACCCTGATCGTGGAACTGATGCCGCACTACCCGGTCTACGTGCCGCTGCTGCCGGGCGATGCGCAAGCCGTGATGGGCCAGATCCACCCGAGCGGCGAACTGGCGTTCAATTTGCTGACCTCCGAAGGTTTCGAAGCCGACGAGTACATCGACATCTTTGACGGCGGCCCGATCCTGCAGGCGCACAAGCATGCGTTGCGTACCTTCACCACCTCGCTGCCGCGCCGCGTGGCCAGCGCCGAAGGCACGCAAGCCAGCGACGCGGTGGCGACTTACGCCGTGTCAACCGGCCCTGACCAGCGCTTCCGCGCGGTGACCATCAACTGCGCGCCGCTGGAAAATACCGATACCGTTTGCCTGTCGAAGAACGCCCAGGACATCCTGCGCGTGGAAGAGGGCGACACCGTGACCTGCGTCCGCATTTAAGAACGAGAAAACCTATGCTAGTTGTACGCGCCATTAAAGCGAGTGACCTGGACGGATTGTTCAACCTGGCCAGCCAGGTGGGCACCGGCATGACCACGCTCAAGCCGGACATGAAGATGATGGGCGACCGCGTCGCCGTGGCGGTGGCGTCGTTCGCCGAAACCATTCCGCCCGAAGAACGCGACTACATGTTCGTGATGGAAGACACCGATACCGGCCGCCTGGCCGGCGTGTGTGCCATCAAGGGCGCGGTCGGCCTGACCGAGCCTTTCTACAACTACCGTATCGGCACCCTGGTGCACTCCAGCCGCGAGCTGAACGTGTTCACCCGCATGGACACGCTGTACCTGTCGAACGACCTGACCGGCTGCTCCGAACTGTGCTCCCTTTTCCTGCACCCGGACTACCGCCAGGGAAATAACGGCAAGCTGCTGTCCAAGAGCCGTTTCCTGTTCATCGCCCAGTTCCCGCACCTGTTCGAGCAGAAGATCATCGCCGAGATGCGCGGCTACCAGGCGGAAGACGGCAGCTCTCCGTTCTATGAGGGCCTGGGCCGCTACTTCTTCAAGATGGACTTCCACCATGTGGACGACCTGACCGCGCTGGGCAAGAAGTCTTTCATCGCCGAACTGATGCCGCGCCAGCCGCTGTATGTCGACTACCTGCCGAAAGATGCGCAGGAAGCGATCGGCAAGGTTCACCAGGCTACCGCGCCGGCGCGCCGCCTGCTGGAGCAGGAAGGCCTGCACTACGAAGGCTATGTCGACATCTTCGACGCCGGTCCGGTGCTGCAAGCCCGCGTTTCCGAATTGCGCGCCATGCGCGACAGCGAACTGGCATCCGTCACGCGCGATACCGATACCGCGCATGCCTGCGCGCTGCACACCACCGAACCCTACCTGGTGTCGAACACCGTCATGCAGGACTTCCGCATGATCCTGACCGACGCCAATCCATCCGACGGCGGCATTGACCTGTCGTCCGAAGAACAAGCGCTGCTGCATTGCCACGCCGGCGACACCGTGCGCACCCTGTCTCTCAACGTGAGGAAGAACCAGAATGTCTGAACTGAGCAATTTCATCAACGGCCAATGGAAAGCTGGCCACGGCGAGACCATCGTGACCACCAACCCGGCCACCGGCAAGCATATCTACTCGTCGCAGGAATCCACTGCCGATGACGTGGCGGAAGCTGCGCATGCTGCGCGCGCCGCTTTTGAAGCCTGGGCCTACTGCCCGCTGGAAGAGCGCATTGCCATCGTCACCAAATTCCGCGACCTGCTGAAGGAAAACGCGGAAGACCTGGCGCAGACCATTTCCGAAGAAGTCGGCAAGCCGCTGTGGGAAGCGCGCACCGAAGTGACCACCATGGCCAACAAGGTGGACATCTCGATCACTTCCTACGGCAACCGCACCGGCGAATCGCGCAACAAGGTCGCCGACGGAGAGGCCGTGCTGCGCCACCGTCCGCACGGCGTGTTCGGCGTGTTCGGCCCTTACAACTTCCCTGGCCACCTGCCGAACGGCCACATCGTGCCTGCGCTGATCGCCGGTAACACCGTGGTGTTCAAGCCGAGCGAGTACGCACCGCTCACCGCCATCAAGACCGTGGCGCTGTGGGAAAAGGCTGGCGTGCCTGCGGGCGTAATCAACCTGGTCAACGGCGGCCGCGAAACCGGCATCGCGCTGGGCCAGAATGCCGAAATCGACGGCGTGCTGTTCACCGGCTCCAGCCAGACCGGCGCGGCGCTGCACAAGCAGTTCGGCGGCCAGCCGGGCAAGCTGCTGGCGCTGGAAATGGGCGGCAACAATCCACTGATCGTGTGGAACCCGACAGATATTGACGCGGCTGTGTTCATGGCGATTTCGTCTTCCTTCATCTCCGCTGGCCAGCGCTGCACCTGCGCGCGCCGCGTAATCGTGCAGAAGGGCGAGCAGGGCGATGCCTTCGTCAAGCGTTTCGTGGAAGTGGCGTCGAAGCTGGGCGTAGGCGCTCCGGCTGCCGAACCGGCGCCGTTCATGGGGCCTGTGGTTTCCGCCGCGGTGGCTGAAAAGCTGGTGCAGGCGCAGGCCGACATGGTGGCCAAGGGCGGCAAGATGCTGCTGGAAATGCGCCAACTGGAACCGGGCACCGGCTTCGTTTCCGCCGGCATCGTGGACACCACTGACGCGCAAGGCATTCCTGACGAAGAGTGGTTCGGCCCACTGGCCCAGATCATCCGCGTCGACGATTTCGACGCCGCCATCCGCGCCGCCAACAACACCGGTTACGGCCTGGCTGCTGCCCTGCTGTCGACCGACGAATCGCTGTGGCAGAAGTTCCAGGTCCGCGCCCGCGCCGGCATCGTGAACTGGAACCGCCCGACCACCGGCGCGGCCAGCTCGGCTCCGTTCGGCGGCGTCGGAAAGTCCGGCAACCACCGTCCTAGCGCATACTATGCAGCGGACTACTGCGCCTACCCGGTCGCTTCGATCGAGAACGGCGCCCTTGAAATGCCTGCCAAGCTGTCGCCTGGCATGAACTTCTGAGGATGGCCATGCCTATTGCACGCGAATACAATTTCGACGGCCTGGTTGGCCCGTCGCACAACTACGCCGGCCTGTCGTTCGGTAACGTCGCCTCGTTCAATAACGTCAAGAGCGCGTCCAATCCGAAGCAGGCCGCCCTGCAGGGCCTGGCGAAAATGCGCGAGCTGGCCAAGCGCGGTTTCGCGCAGGCGCTGCTGCCGCCGCAGGACCGCCCGAATTTCCGTCTGCTGCGCAGCCTGGGATACAGCGGTACCGACGCCGAAGTGATCGCACAGGCGTACAACGATTCGCCGGTGGTGCTGGCTTGCGCCTATTCGGCCTCGCCGATGTGGACGGCCAACGCCGCCACCGTCAGCCCGTCGGCTGACACGCGCGATGGCCGCGTGCACTTCACCACTGCAAACCTGAACAACAAGCTGCACCGAGCATTCGAGCACGTGCAGTCGGCTCGCGCCCTGCGCGCCATCTTCAAGGACGAACGCTTCTTCGCCGTGCACGACGCACTGCCTGGTACTCCGGCCTTCGGTGATGAAGGCGCGGCCAACCATACCCGCCTTTGCGACCAGCACGGCAATCCGGCCGTGGAACTGTTCGTATATGGCCGCGTGGAGTTCGACCCGAGCGCGCCGGCGCCGAAGAAGTTCCCGGCTCGCCATACGCTGGAAGCGTCGAAGGCCGTGGCCCGCCTGCACGGCCTCGATCCGGCGCGCTGCGTGTTCGTGCAGCAGAATCCTGACGTGATCGACCAGGGTGTGTTCCACAACGACGTGATCGCCGTGGGTAATGGCAATGTGCTGTTCTACCATGAGCAGGCTTTCGCAGACGAGCAGGGCGCGCTGGCTTCGATCCGCGCCGCCATGCAGGGCGTGGGCGCCGAGCTGGTGGCGATCCGCGTACCGACGGCCGAGGTGTCGGTGGCCGACGCGGTTTCTTCCTATCTGTTCAACACGCAGCTGCTGTCCAAGCCGGACGGCAAGATGGCCCTGGTCACGCCGCATGAGTGCCAGGAAATTCCGGCCGTGGCGGCCTTCCTGGAAAAGCTGGTCGCTTCCGGCGGCCCGGTCGATGAGCTGATCCACTTCGACCTGCGCCAGTCGATGCGCAACGGCGGTGGGCCGGCTTGCCTGCGCCTGCGCGTGGCGTTGACCGAGGCAGAGGCAGCGGCCATGCACCAGGGTGTGGTGATGACCGAAACGCTGTACCATAGCCTGGTCGCGTGGGTAGAGAAGCACTACCGCGACCATCTGGAACCGAAAGATTTGGCAGATCCGCAATTGGCTGGAGAAGTGCACACCGCATTGAAAGAGCTGGAACAGATTCTGGGCCTACCCGGCCTGTACGATCTGTAAAACCCGGTAAACCAGTGCCTGACCCGCAGGGTCAGGCACTGTCTGCGCAAAAGCCGTCGTGCAAGCAGCACCAACGGCTTGCGAGCTACCGGTTTTAAAGAAAGAAGATACCCACAACGTATTTGGAGAAGCAGATGAAACAAATGCCACAAGAGTTGCGCAAGCAAACGCTCGAACTGGTCAAGGCCAGCGGCCCGATCGCCCAACTGATCGAAGCTTGGCTCGGCTCCCTGGACGATGAAGACTTGGCCGACCTGTCTCCCGGCAGCCTGGCCCCGGTCCTTGTGGAAGGTTTCACCCAGCTTGCCAAGCGCACCGGTTCCGGCTGCCAAATCGCCAAGCTCCAATACGAAGAAGCGCGCGGCGGCCACGCCACCGCACTGCTGATCGTCAACGACGACATGCCATACCTGGTCGACTCCATCGTGATCGCCATGCGCAAGCTGCGCGTCGGATCCAACGGCGTACTGAACGCCGTGCTGCCGGTGCGCCGCAGCGCCGACGGCAGCGTGGAAGCAGTCGGCCAGAAAGGCGACAAGCTCGAATCGATGGTCCTGTGCCTGCTGTCCGAAAAGCTGGAAGACGGCGCACTGAAGGAACTGACCGACCGCATCGAGATGGTGGCGCGCGACGCCGCCGTCGTGAAACGCGACCTGGCTGCGATGAAGGAGCGCTTCAGCGCCGTCGCTACCGACTCCGCCGGCCACGGCGAAGAAGGCCAGGAAGTCGCGGCTTTCCTGCAGTGGGCGCGCGACGAAGGCTTCGAAGTGCACGGTTATGCCTACTATCAGGTCAAGCCGGGCGCACGCGAACTGGAGCGCGACATCCCTAGCCGCATCGGCGTGCTGCAGGACACTGCGCATCCGATCTACGGCACCTGCCTGGCCAACATCCCTGGCGACTTCGACACCCTGTCCAAGCGCGGCCACACGCTGTCTATCGTCAAGGCCGACGTGGGCGGTACGCTGCACCGCGACCAGTCGCTGGACTTCATCGGCGTGCGCCATACCGACGGCAAGGGCGCCATCTTGGGCGAGCATTGCTTCGTCGGCCTGTTCACCCGCGCCGCCAACCTGACCCCGCTGGCTCGCCTGCCATTCGCGCGCGGCCGCATCGCGCAAGTGCTGAAGATCGCAGGCGTACGCGAGACCGGTTTCCGCGCCGAGAAATTCATCGAGATCCTGGAGTCGCTGCCGCGCACCGAAGCGCTGGAAGCGGAACCGGAATGGCTGGCGGAAGTATGCGGCGCCGTGGTATCGCTGTACAAGCAGCCGCGCGCCAAGGTATTCGCCCGCCGCGACGTCTACGCCCGCCACCTGAACGTACTGGTCTACCTGCCGCGCGAACGCTATTCCGCCTCCGTGGCGCACGCGCTGGCGCGCGCCCTGCAGGAGAGCTCCGGCGCCACCCACGTCAGCTCGCAAACCCTGGTGTCGGACGGTCCGCTGGCCCGCCTGTACCTGATTGCTCACGCGGCGCGCTATCCGCTGGACCTGGAAAGCGATATACAGCGTCCGCTGCTGACGGTGCTGGACGGCTGGCATGACCAGTTCTCCGAGTTGGCAGACAAGGTCGGCGAAGAGCCGCTGCGCAACAGCCTGCGCAAGCTGTGCTCCACCCTGCCGGTCGACTACGTGGCGGCAACGCCGCCGGCCGTTGCCTTCCATGACCTGGACAAGATCCTGCGCAATGGCGTGGACGAGCGCGTCGCTGTGCGCGTCGAACTGCCATCCGAAGGCAACGCAGCCACCACCATACGCCTTTACTCGGTGGACGGCGTGCCGGCCCTGTCCTCGATCCTGCCGGCGCTGCACAACGCCGGCGTGGCGATCGAGCGTGAATCGGCGCACACCATCCGCACCGCGGACGGCAAGAAGCACTACGTGACAAGCCTGGCCGTCGATGCGCAAAGCGCGCTCGAACTGTCGCGCCCAGGAGTGGTGCAGGTGGCGGAAGACTTGTTCAACGCCCTGTTCAACAATGAAGCCGAAGACGGCCGCCTGAATGGCCTGGTCGTTGAAGGCGGCCTGCGCCTGCGCGAAGTGCAGCTGGTGCGCGCTTACATGAGCTACTGGCGCCAGGCCGGTACCCAGTTCACCGTGCGCTACATGGCGGAGATCCTGCGCCGCCATCCAGCGCTGGTGAAGGAACTGGTCGACGCCTGGAAAGAGCGCTTCGATCCGGCACTGCCGGAAGCGACCCGTACTGCCGCCAAGGACAAGCTGCTGGCCATCAAGGGCCGCCTGTCCTCGATCAACCACGCCGACTCCGAAGTGATTTTCGCGGCCATGATCGACCTGATGCTGGCAACCCTGCGCACCAACTATTTCCAGAACGCTGGCCAGGGCGACAAGATCATCTTCAAGTTCGACACCAGCAACCTGCACCTGGTGCCGGAACCGCGTCCATTCCGCGAGATCTATGTGTTCTCGCGCCGCTTCGAAGGCGTGCACCTGCGCGGCGGCCCGGTTGCCCGCGGCGGCTTGCGCTGGTCGGACCGCATGGAAGACTACCGTACCGAGGTGCTGGGCCTGGTGAAGGCGCAGATGGTGAAGAACGCCGTGATCGTTCCTGCCGGTGCCAAAGGCGGCTTCGTCTGCAAGCAGATGCCGAAAGACGCGCCGCGCGACGTGGTGGCAGCGGAAGGCGAAGCAGTCTACCGCCTGTTCATCGCCAGCCTGCTGGAAATGACCGACAACCGCGTGCTGGGCAAGATCGTTCCACCTGAAGACACCGTCCGCTACGACAACGACGACCCATACCTGGTGGTGGCTGCCGACAAGGGCACCGCGACCTTCTCCGACATCGCCAACAGCATCGCTGTAAAGCGCGGCTTCTGGCTGGGCGACGCGTTTGCGTCCGGCGGCTCCAACGGCTACGACCACAAGAAGATGGGCATTACCGCCAAGGGCGCGTTCGAAGCGGTCAAGCGCCACTTCTACGAGATGGGTCACGACATGAACACCACCCCGTTCACCGTGGTGGGCGTGGGCGATATGTCGGGCGACGTGTTTGGCAACGGCGTGCTGCTGTCGAACCAGATCAAGCTGCTGGCGGCGTTCGACCACCGCCACATCTTCCTCGACCCGAACCCCGATACCGCGAAATCCTTCGCCGAACGCCAGCGCATGTTCGCGCTGCCGCGCTCCTCGTGGGAGGACTACAACAAGGACCTGATCTCGAAAGGCGGTGGCGTGTTCCCGCGTACCGCCCGTACCATCGAACTGTCGCCTGAAGTGCGCGCCGCGCTGGACATCCAGGAAAGCTCGCTGACGCCGGAAGAACTGATGCACCGCATCCTGCTTGCCCCCGTGGACCTGTTCTACAACGGCGGCATCGGCACCTACATCAAGTCTTCGAGCGAAACCCACGCGCAGGTGAAAGACCGCGCCAACGACAACATCCGCGTCAGCGGCAATGAGCTGCGCTGCAAGGTCGTGGCGGAAGGCGGCAACCTGGGCGCGACCCAGGCCGGCCGTATCGAGTTCGCCCTGGCCGGCGGCCGCATCTTCACCGATGCGATCGACAACTCGGCCGGCGTGGATTGCTCCGACCACGAAGTGAACTGCAAGATGTGGCTGGACGTGGAAGTCAACGCCGGCCAGACCACCGAGGCAGACCGCAACCAACTGTTGAACGACATGACCATGGAAGTGGAACGCCTGGTCCTGCGCGACAACACCCAGCAAACCCGCTTGCTCGTGCGCGAATTCCAGGCACAGTCGGAAGCCCATGTGCAGGACGGCTACGCCGACCTGATCGCGGACCTGGAAGAAGAGGGCGCGCTGTCGCGCGAACTGGAGCACCTGCCAAGCGTGGCCGAACTGGCGCGCCGCAAGGCCGATGGCCGCGGCCTGACCACGCCGGAGCTGGCGGTGGTCATCGCCAACGTGAAGAACCGCTACAAGCGCCTGCTGTCGGCCATGCCGCTGACGGACGAAAGCTGGGCGGAGAAGGTGCTGCGTCCTTATTTCCCTGAGCAACTGGTGGCAACCCGTCCACCGCTGAACCATCCGCTGTCCAACGCCATCCTGGCGACCGTGCTGGCGAATGAAGTGGTTAACCGTTGCGGCCCATTGATGATCCGCGACCTGGCCGCTGCCAACAACTGCAGCGAGCAGGACGTGATCCTGGCGTGGGGCCAGGCATGGTCCGCGCTGGACCTGGCGCCGGTCTTCGATACGCTGGATGCCGATGCGCTGGCTGTGCCGCGCAACGTTGCGATGCGCGTCGATGCGCGCACACGCGCCATGCTGAAGGCGGTGATGGAAGGCGTGCTGGGCGTACCGAAAGATCAACTGCGCGGCGCCGGTATCGCCGAGCTGACCAAGCTGTTCGCCGATCCTGCTACCGTGCGCAAGATGGCCTCCGATGTGCAGTCGGAAGCGGCAACCCACGGCGGCCTGCGCGCTGAATTCGTGCAGGCGTGGAATGCGGTCGATGCGCTGGAAGGCGTGGCGGCGTTCGTGTTCGCCGCGCTGTCGGTCAAGCGTCCTGCGGGCATGGACCTGCCTGGCTTCCTGGCGGTTGGCATGGCGCTGCGTTCGCAGGCCGGTATCGATACGCTGGAGCGCGGCTTGAAGTTGCCGGCTGTGTCGAAGTCGCAGGAACACTTGCGCAGCTATGCGCAGCAGGCATTGCGTCGCACGCAGCAGAAATTGCTGTCGCAGGTGCTGGCACGCGCCACCAACGGGCACGATGCGGTCGAGGCGGTGGAGCTGGTGACCTGCACGCTGGGCTTGTCCGGTTACGCGGCGTCGGCTGACCTGGAGCAGGCGATGCTGGATGTGTGGGCGTTGTCGGAAGCGGTCAACGCTGTCGGCATGGCGGCCTGAAACCGGTAACCTGCGGCCGCCGCGTATAAGTGTCAGACCCTGCGGGTCTGACACCGGTTTACCGGTTTTAGCGGAGCAGAAAGTAAAACAGCAACAAAGAATGGCAGATAACCAGACCTTACCCCCCGCAGTCCGCGCCCTCGCTGAAGCAGACTTCAGCGCGGTTGCACGCAGTTTCGAACAAGCCGGCTTCGCAGTAGCCCAACCCGCCGACGGCATCCTCACGATCCGCAGCAAGCAGCAAGGCCGTCCAGCCATCCTGGTCTCGGTCGGCGTGCACGGCGACGAAACCGGCCCGATCGAACTGGTAGCCTACCTGCTCGACGCCCTCGCGCAAGAACCCCAAGCGCTGCAAGTCGACCTGATGCTCTGCGTCGGCAACATCGGCGCCATCCGCCAGGCCAAGCGCTTCATCGACGCTGACCTGAACCGCATGTTCCGCACCGAACGCGGCACCCTGGCCGGCACTGCCGAAGCCGCACGTGCCGACGTCATGATCGCCGCCACCACCGAATTCTTCGAAAGCGCCGGCAAACAGCGCTGGCACCTCGACCTGCACACGGCGATCCGCCCGAGCGTGTACCCAACCTTCGCCATCGTCCCCGACCTGATTGCAGACAACGCAAAGCAGCAGCTGATCGGCTGGCTGGGCGAAGCCGCCATCGGCGCCATCATCATGAACCCGTCGTCAGCCGGTACCTACAGCTACTACAGCGCAGAGCACCACGCCGCCGCCGGCACCACGATTGAGCTGGGCCGCATTGGCACCCTGGGCCAGAACGACCTCACGCAGTTCGAAGACGCCAAGCTGGCCCTGGACCGCCTGCTGCGCGGCAAAGCCCCGGTGCAAGCCGCGAGTAGGCCGCACGTGTTCAAGGTGGCCCAGAACATCATCAAGCTTAGCGACAACTTCAAGATGGCCTTCGGAAAAGAGACGCAGAATTTCACCGCGTTGAAGAAGGGCGATGAGATTGCCCGCGACGGCGACACCGTCTACACCGTGCAGCACGACGAAGAGCTGGTGGTCTTCCCCAACCCGGACGTCCGCATCGGCCTGCGGGCCGGAATGATGGTCACGCGCGTGAATTGATGGATTGCGCTACACTTTCCGGACACTTACCGGAAAGGAGTAGCGCATGTCCCTGTCCATGTATAAAGTCTCCGCGCCCGTTTTCGTGCGCGGCCTGAACGTGATGGCAAGCCTGCTGCGCAAGGCGCAAACCTACGCGGAGGAAACCGGCAAAGTCCCGGATACGCTATTGTCGGCGCGCCTGGCCGACGACATGCTGCCGCTGACCGCCCAGGTGCAGCGCGCCAGCGATACCAGCAAACTCTCCATTGAACGCCTGAGCGGCGTCGCCGCGCCGAAATTCCCCGACAACGAAGCCACTTTCGAGCAGCTGCAACAGCGCATCGCGAACACGATCGCCTACATCGAAAGCGTGGGGGAGGAGCATTTCGCGAACAGCGAAACGCGCGAGGTGGCACTGAGTTTCGGCAGCTTCAAGCCAACCTTCACTGGCGAGAGCTATCTGCTGACTTTTGCGCTGCCGAATTTCTACTTCCATGTCGTGACGCTGCACGACATCCTGCGGAACCAGGGCGTCAAGATCGGCAAGATCGACTACCTGGGGCCTTACGAAGGTTAGAAGCTGACTTTCATGGCGTAGGTCGTCGCGATTGCCAGCAGGAGCACGCCCACTGAGAACACCTTCGCAGGATTGAAGCGCGAAGTGACGGTCGGGATTTTACGGTACATGGCTGGCTCCTTCTCAGTAGCGGTTTTGCATGCTTCAAAGGTTATCAATGCGGGCCGCGCCAAGCTAGGCGCAAGCCTGTATCAATAGTAAGTACTTGTAACGATATGAGCCACTTGTTCTCCCCATACGCACTAGGCCCGCTGGAACTGGCGAACCGCATCGCCATCGCGCCCATGTGCCAGTACTCCGCCAACGACGGCCTTGCGGCCGACTGGCACATGATCCACTACGGCCACCTCGCGCTGTCCGGCGCCGGCTTGCTGATCCTGGAAGCGACGGCCATCTCGCCGGAAGGGCGGATCTCGCCGGCCGACCTGGGCCTGTGGTCGGATGCGCACCAACAGGCGCTTGCGCCCATCGTGCAGGCGATCCGCCGTCATTCTCCAATCAGGCTCGCGGTGCAGCTTGCCCACGCTGGGCGCAAGGCATCCAGCGCCCCGCCGTTCGAAGGCGGGCAAGCGCTGGCGCCAGGGCAGGGCGGTTGGCAGACGGTCGCTCCCTCCGCGTTGCCGCATGGGGCCTCGGATCCGGCACCACTGGCGCTCGACGAAGCCGGCCTGGCCAAGGTCAAGGCCGATTTCGTCAGTGCTGCTCTGCGCGTGCATGCCCTCGGCATCGAGGCCATTGAGCTGCACGGCGCCCACGGCTACCTGCTGCACCAGTTCCTGTCGCCGCTGGCCAACCAGCGCAGCGACCAGTACGGCGGCTCGCTGGAAAACCGCATGCGCTTCCCGCTCGAGGTATTCGATGCGGTGCGCGCCGCCCTGCCGCGCGCAGTGGCGATCGGCATGCGCGTGTCGGCATCGGATTGGGTGGACGGCGGCTGGGACATCGAACAATGCGTGGCACTGGCGCATCAGCTGAAACAGCGCGGCGCCGACTTTATCCACGTCTCCAGCGGCGGCGTCTCGTCATTGCAGCAGATTCCGCTCGGTCCCGGCTACCAGGTCCATTTTGCGCAGCGCATCAAGGCCGAAACGGGCATGCCAACCATTGGCGTGGGGCTGATCACCGAACCGCTGCACGCCGAGGCGATCATCGCCAATGGCCAGGCCGACATGGTGGGCCTGGCGCGCGCCATGCTGTTCAATCCGCGCTGGCCATGGCACGCCGCTACCGCCCTGGGCGCCCAGGTTGCTGCACCGCCGCAGTATTGGCGCTCACAGCCTCGTGAACTGAAAAACCTGTTCGGCGAAACGCGCCTCGGCCAGCGTTAGCTTGGCACGCTCCGTGGGGCGCCCGCCACGGTTGCCTTTCCGGCATCAAAATCCTTTAGGTACGGGAACTGCGAGGTCTTATAATCGTGGGGTTTTTTTGTCCTGAAGGATATGCCTGTGAATCAATCGCTGGTCCAGAAGCTGACCCGTACCAAACCGGCCCCGGTGGATACGGATGCCGGCACGAGCCTGCACGGGGAGGGCCTTAGCCGCTCCATCGGGCTGTTTTCGCTGACGATGATCGGCGTAGGCGCCACGATCGGCACAGGTATTTTTTTCACCATGGTCGAAGCGGTGCCGAAAGCTGGCCCCTCCGTGGTGCTGTCCTTCCTGCTGGCGGCGCTGACCGCCGGCCTGACCGCGCTGTGCTACGCCGAGCTGTCCTTCCGCGTGCCGGCCGCTGGTTCCGCCTATTCCTTCGCCTACCGCACGCTGGGCGAGTTCATGGCCTTCATCGTCGCCTTCTGCCTGTTGCTCGAATATGGACTGGCTGCCAGTGCCACGGCGATTGGCTGGTCGGACTACCTGAACAACTTCCTGATCAACGCCTTCCATTGGCAGATCCCGGAAAACCTGCGCACGCCGATGATCGTTTCGACGCCGAACGGCACGGTGTGGCACACGGACCACTTCAACCTGCCGCCGGTGATCCTGGTCGCGCTGTGCTGCTTCCTGCTGGTGCGCGGCGCCAAGGAATCGGCCACCGCCAATGCCATCATGGTGATGATCAAGCTGGCGATCCTGATCTTCTTCTGCGCGGTCGCCTTCACCGGCTTCGATACCAATAACTTCACGCCATTCCTCAAGCATACGCCAGGCGAGTGGCTGCCGGGCGCCAGCGGCATCGCCGCCGCGGCAGGCACCGTGTTCTTCTCCTTCATCGGCCTGGACACCATCGCGACCGCCGGCGAAGAGGTGCGCAATCCGAAGCGCAATGTCCCGATCGGCATCATTGCCGCCCTGCTGCTGGTGACTGTGTTCTACATGCTGGTCGCCATGGCCGCCATGGGCGCCCAGCCGGCGCACATGTTTGAAGGCCAGGCCGCAGGCCTGTCCGTGATCCTGCAGAACGTTACCGGCAAAGCATGGCCGGCGCTGATCCTGTCTGCCGGCGCCGTGATCTCGGTGTTCTCGGTGACCCTGGTGACGATCTACGGCCAGACCCGCATCCTGTACGCGATTGCCAAGGACGGCCTGGTGCCAAAGGCTTTCCAGACTGTGAATTCCAAAACCCACTCTCCGGTCAGCAACACCCTGATCGTCAGCGTGGTCGTCGGCATTGTCGCCGGCCTGGTTGATTCCACCTTCCTGTGGGACATGGTGTCGATGGGCACCCTGACCGCCTTCATCGTGGTGTCGATCGCCGTGCCGGTGCTGCGTTCGCAGGAGCGCGCGGCGGGCACCTACACCAAGGGCGGTTTCCGCGTGCCGTTCGGCCCGTACTTCGTGCCGGGCCTGAGCATCCTGGCCTGCGGCTACCTGATGATCAACCTGTCGCATGCCACCAAGATGATTTTCACTATCTGGATGGTCGTAGCGGTGCTAACCTATTTCATCTACGGTATCCGGAATTCCAGGCTTAACAAGGTATAAACAATGCAGGTCAAAGCAATCGCCCACACAGCATTCCTGGCTACGGCCATAATCTCTGGGGCGGTTGCCCAGGCGGGCTCTCCCGGCTCCGCAATCCGCGACTACCGCTCGGTCGCGATCTCTCCAGCCGGCGACCGGGTCGTGTCGCTGGAATCCATCGACACCGGCAACGGCAAGCGCCCGCACCCCACCGTGGTGGTGCGCGACGCGTCGAGCGGCGCCATCGCCGCCGAATTCGATCCTTGCTCCACATGCAGCTATGACAAGCCATCCTGGTCGCCCGACGGCAAGGCGCTGGCCTTTGTCGCCAGCGACAAGCGCGCCGGGTCGGCCTGGCTTTACGTCGCCGCAGGGGGCAAGGCGCGAGCGCTGGCCACCGTTCAGGGCGTAGCCAGCACTGCGCGCTGGTCGCCCGATGGCCGCACGCTGGCGCTGCTGGCGACTGTCGGTGCAAAGAAGGAAACCGGCGCCACTGCAGCCGGCGCGCGCCTGATCGGCGAGATCGGCGCGGAGGAAGACGCGCAGCGCGTCGCCACCATTCCGGCCGCTGGCGGCACGCTCAAGCTGGTATCGCCGGCCGATACCTTCATCTACGAATACGACTGGACGCCAGATAGCAAAGGCTTCGTTGCCACCAGCGCCAAAGGCAATGGCGACAACAACTGGTGGGTGGCCAAGCTGTCCCATATCGATGCCGTTGGCGGTGCGCTGCGCATCGTGGCCAGCCCCGCTATGCAACTGAACATGCCGCGCGTCTCGCCGGACGGCCGCACCGTGGCCTTCATCGGCGGCTTGATGAGCGACTTCGGCTCGGTGGGCGGCGACGTCTACACGGTGCCGCTGGCAGGCGGCGAGCCGGTCAACCTGACGCCGGGCTTCAAGGGCACGTTCAACACGCTGGCATGGCGCGGCAAAGGCTTGCTGGGCAATGCCCTGATGGGTGAGAAATCGATCGTGCTGGCGCTGGACTTGCAGGGCCATGGCACGATCCTGCGTTCCGTTGCCGCATCGACCGGTGCGGGCGACGGCCGCATGTCGTTCAGCGCAGACGGCAGCAAGGCCGCCGCGCTGCAGGAGGACTTCGAACACGCGCCCGCCATCGTGGCCGGCCCGGTCGGCGCAATGCGCGCCATTACCGATGACAATGCCCACCTGGCGCCGCAAGTCGCGGTACAGAACATCGGCTGGAAGAACGAAGGTTTCAATGTACAGGGCTGGCTGATCGGGCCGCGCGCCACGGTGCCGGGCAAGAAATACCCGATGATCGTGCAGGTGCACGGCGGCCCTGCCGCTGCGGCATCCCCGCGCTACATCTCGCCGGGCGAGCAGGGCAATCCGCTGGTGCGCGAACTGGTGGAAAAGGGCTACTTTGTGTTCCTGCCCAACCCGCGCGGCAGCTTCGGCCAGGGCCAGGATTTCGCCCGCGCCAACCGCCGCGACTTCGGCGGCGGCGACCTGCGCGATATCCTCGCCGGCGTTGACGCGGTGGCCGCTGCGGCGCCGGTCGACACCAGCCGCATGGGCCTCATGGGCCATTCCTACGGCGGCTTCATGACCATGTGGGGCGTGACGCACTCGCAGCGCTTCAAGGCAGCCGTTGCCGGTGCCGGCATAGCGAACTGGATTTCGTATTACGGCCAGAACGGCATCGACCAGTGGATGATCCCGTTCTTCGGCGCTTCCGCCTATGACGACCCGGCGATCTACCGCCAGCTGTCACCGATCGAATCGATCAAGGTGGCGCGCACGCCAACGCTGGTGTATGTCGGCGAGCGCGACGTGGAATGCCCGCCGGCGCAGTCGATGGAGTTCTGGCACGGCCTTAAAGCGATGGGCGTGCCGACTTCGCTTGTGATCTATGAAGGCGAAGGACACAGCATCCGCGAACCGGAGCACCAGCAGGACCTGCGCAAGCGCACCATCGAGTGGTTCGGACGTTACCTGGGCGAGTAAGCGATGCGTTTGCGGTTCAAGTTGATGGCTGCCCTGCTGGCGACCGGGCTTGGTTCGGTGGTGCTGGTAGGCAGCGTCGCCTACGTCGGCGTCAATTACAAAGTCGATTCGCTGCGCCGGGAGCAGGCGGCGGAGCACTTCCATACCTACATGACGGCCTACCTGGCCGAATACGGCGACTGGCAGACCGCCATCGCGACGGAATCCTTCGACCGCTTCGTGCGGAGGCAGGAAGGCCAGCGGCAGGCGGGCGGCGAACTGCCCAGCGAAATGCTGGAGCGGATGCCGCCCCGGATCAACGACCAGGCGCGAAACGCACCGCCGCCACACGAGGGTGTTTATGTGCCGCGTGAAGGCGGCGGACCGCCGCCCGACCCGACCTTGCTCGCAGCGCGCCGCACCAGCGGCACTCCTGCGCCGGATGGCGGTTTCCCGCCGCCGGACTACCGCGATGCGCCGCCTGATCCAACCTTGCCTTCCGTCCGGCGCCCGCCGCGCGATGGCTTTCGTCCCATGCCGGAGGGCCGGGACCAGCGCCCGCCCGGCGAAAAATTCGGCCCGCCTCAGCGCCGCGACGGCCCGCCGCCGTTCCGTTTCATCCTGACCGATGCCGGCTACCGCGTCCTGCTCGGCGGCGGCCAGTTCCGTTATGGCGACGTACTGCCTGAAAAGCTGCGCACTTCAGCGCGGGCAATCGTGGTGAAGGACCAGACCGTCGCCTACATGTCGTCGGAAGGAACGCTGGAGCCTACGCCGCAGGAACAGAAATACCTGGATGCCTTGTACAACTCGCTGCTGTGGGGCATCGCTGCCGCAGCGGGCCTGGCAACGCTGCTGGGCGTGCTGTTAAGCCGCGGTTTGTCGCGCAGCCTGAGTGGCCTCACCAGGGCCGTCAAACGCATGCAGAAGGGCGAGCTGCGGCAAGAGGTGGCGGTGCAGGGCAAGGATGAAGTGGCCGCCCTGGCGACAGCGTTCAATGCCATGAGCGTTGAACTCGCGCAAAGCCACGAAGAACTCAAGACCTCGCACGCCACCATTTTGGAACAGGCCGAGCAACTGCGCGAACTCAGTATCCGCGACGCCCTCACGCAGCTCTATAACCGCCGCCACTTCGACGAACAGGCCAACACCCTGTTTAACCAGGCAGTGCGCCATAAACGCCCGCTGGCGCTGGTGATCTGCGACATCGACCACTTCAAGAAAATCAACGACACCTACTCGCACGCCACCGGCGACACTGTGCTGCGCCATGTCGGCAGCATCCTGCGCAAGCACATGCGACTGTCCGACCTGGTGGCCCGCTACGGCGGCGAGGAGTTCGTCATGGCCTTCCCCGAGACAGCGGGGCCGCAGGCGGCCGCATTGTGCGACAAGCTGCGTACCGTGATTGAAGCCTTCCCGTGGCATGAAGTGCATCCAGGCCTGAAGGTCACCATGAGCATGGGCGTCTACGCCGACATCGCGGCCGGCAGCGCCGAAACCATGCTGCAGAAAGCCGACGCGCTGCTTTACCGTGCAAAGGAATCGGGCCGCAACCGCGTCTGCTTCGCATAATTAAAAAGGATATAAGTCAATGCGTTTCGCCTTAAGCCTCATTTTCGCCGCCTCGGTGAGCCAACATGCTGTCGCGGCGCCGGATGTCGTGCCACTCCAATTCATCAACGGAATCCCGTTCCTCACAGTCTCCATCGGCGCCGCTTCGACGCGCATGATGTTCGACTCGGGCGGGAAGCTTGGCATTTCCGTGCCGGCGGCAGCAGTCGAGCAGGCCGGCTCAGTCAAGGTGCTGGACGAAAAGCGGAAGTTCCAAGACCTGCAGGGCAAGTCTTATGAAACGCCTGCCGTGGTCGCGGAAAGGGTCGTTGTCGGTTCAACGCTGCTCGCGCCTGTGAGGGGCCAGATCCACATGCAATGGGGCGGCGCACCGGAAGGGCCTGAGGCAGAATTGACGAAGGCGCGCGCAGGTGGCGCAATCGGCCTCGAGGCTTTTGCAAACTTCCCGCTGCAGTTCGACTACAAGCAGGGTACCATGTCCATCCTCGATGCCGAGCAGGCCTCCCAGCTCGGGGCGCCGAAGTGGCGTGCGCTCGATCTTCAGTATGACGGCAAGGGGCCGCTGGTCACGCTGGTGGTGGACGGCAAGCAGCTGAAATTTGTGCTGGACACCGGCGCCCAGGTCAACGTAATCAAGAGCGGTGTGGCATGCAACACCAGCCAGGCCTGCGAGCTGCGCGACATCAGCGGAACGCTGAATTTCGGCACAAAGATCTATCACGTCAAACTGGATGGCGCGCCGTTCGACGGTATCCTGGGCGCACCTTTCTTTCGCAAACATCGTGTGGTGTTTGATGTAAAGGCCAGAAAACTGTACGTTGCACCAACGGAGCTGTGAATGTGAAGATCATCTGTATGGCATTGCTGTTTGCCCTGATCGCCCTTTCGGCGCAGGCCGGAGAAGACCGAAGCACCTCCTCGGTTCGATGGCATGACGGTGTGGGTGAAGTGATCATGCGCGGCCAGGGGACAGCAACCCTCAACCAGGATAAAGTCGAAAGGATTGGCGACACGATCTACGTCAACGGTCAGACTTTCGGCACCGTTCCGAAACGTTGCGAAATCAGGTACATCGTTTCTGCAAGCGGCAGCGCACTCTACGTCGATGGCAAACTTCGCCACCCGGTGAACAAGAAGTAAGGTTCAGGAATCACCCGCTGCAAAAATGCGATTGATTTCCCTGGCGGAGATGGCCTCTCTGGCGTAATTGAATGTGCCCGTAGACTGAACTTCGGTGGCAGCACGCAGCAGCGCACCGTATGCGGCGCGCGCCAGCGAGCCGCCCAGGCTCACGCGCGCTACGCCAAGCTCACGCAGTTCGTCAACAGTGAGCTGGACGCCCTGGAACCCCATGATCACGTTGAGGGGCAGGTCAATCGAAGACACGATGGCGCGGATGTCTTCTTTCGACTGGATGCCCGGTGCAAACAGGACGTCCGCACCTGCATCCTGGTAGGACTGCAGGCGCCGGATCGTGTCCTTGAGGTCTGGGCGCCCGTAGAGGTAATTTTCCGCGCGCGCGGTCAGCATGAACTTGAAGCCGAACGACCGGGCGGCATGGGCCGCCGCGCGAATCCGTTCGACAGCCAAGCCGATGTCGTAGATCGGCTGGCCGGCATTTCCCGAGGCGTCCTCGATGGAGCCTCCGACCACGCCGGCCTGCGCCGCAGCGATGATTGCTTGCGCCGCTGCCTCAGGCGCATCGCCGAAGCCATTCTGCAGGTCCGCGGAGATTGGAAGGTCAGTTGCTGCGGCCAATTCAGCGAGATGCGGCATCATGCCTTGGGCGTCGACACTCAGGTCGCTGCGTCCCTTGGAAAATGCAAAGCCGGCGCCCGTGGAGGCGAGCGCTTTGAACCCAAGATGCTCGAGCAGTCGTGCCGACCCGCAATCCCACGGGTTTGCAATGACAAAGCACGAACCTTTTTTATGCAGTTCTTCGAACTCCCTGGACTTCCCAAGCTGGCTTTTCATGACGTCCTCAAATTGGCGGAAGCCCATGCAAGGCGCGGGCTTTGTTGCATTCAGGCGTGCATTCGGCAAATTCGCGGCAGGTGGAGGAGCGTTCGGGGTAGATGCTGCAGCCGACGCTCGTTCCGACCTCACCCTCAAGGGCGATGCAGCGCACAGGCCTGGATTCCGTGCCGCGCATGGCGGCACGGTGGGGCGTGATGGGTACCGTCAGGTGTGCCGGTACCGTTTCACCCCAATAGAACGAAACCCTGAAACTGGCGCAGCATGCGCCACAGCTTTGGCAGTGCGACATCCCATTCCTCAATCACCGTTTGCAACGTTGCGAACAATTGCTTCGCTATGAACGATGATTTTATCCGCATCTGCCTGAAGCAGGCGGATGCGTCGCTGCACCAGCGGCCAGCCGGACCAGGCGACTTCCGGCTCGGCCGCAGGCTCGCGGCGCAGCGGTGCCGCCGGAGGCGTGGCGCCGGTATGGCGCGACAGCGCGACCGTCAGCGTGCGGCATACGGAGGCGTGGCTGGTGTCCAGCATGGCATTCACCGCATCGCTCGGGATGTCGCGCACATGGCGGCGCAGGATCGCACGCAGGGCGGCGACGTGCGCCACTAACAAATAGTTCTGCACGATGAACAGGTTGATGTCCTCCGCCGCGCGCTGCTTGCTTTCCGGCTCGTCCAGCATGCGCACCAGTGCGGCGCTGAGCGCAGCCAGGGCTTCCATCAGGCGCTTGCGCTGGATGCGGTAGATGAAGTCGTTGCGGTACTTCCCTTGCAGCAGGTCGAAGCTGGCTTCCATATAGCTCAGGTTCACCGACAGCACCAGCTTGACCAGGTGCGGCAGCGATTGGTACTCCCAGTTCGCCAGCACGAAGCTGAATGCCGTGGCAATCGCGGCGCCGACGAATGTGTCGACCAGGCGTTCGGAAATCAGGTTGCTGCTCGGCGCCACCAGGTACATCCACAGCAGGATCATCACCGACACCGCGATTGCCGCATAGCGGTAGCGCAGGTAGATGAAGGTAGGCGTGGCGATGGAAGACAGCACCAGCACCGTCAGGATCGCCGCCGGGTGGTCCATGAACTTCAGCACCACGGCCGTAATGATGCAGCCGATGATGGTGCCGACAATGCGATCCGAACGGCGCTGCTTGGTCATGCTGAAGCTCGGCTTCAGGATGATGACGATGGTCAGCACAATCCAGTAGCTGTGCGCCTTGTACGGCAGCATGGCGCCGATCGCCAGGCCGGCGGCAATCGCCATCGAGACCCGCAAGGCAAAGCGGAACACCGGCGAGTCCATGCGGAAGTGCGAGACCATGAGCTGCAGTTCGTACTTCTGCTGCGACAGGAAAGGCTGCATGTCCATGTCGCGCCAGAACGGCGTGTCTTCATACACCTTCTGGCTCGACACGTGCAGCTCGCCGATCATGCGGATGATGGCGGTGATCTTGTTGCGCTGGGCGCGCAGCACGGTGACGGCTTCGCGGCGCGGCTTGCCGGCGTCGAGCTCGTCCTGCAGGCCGGCGATTTGCCGCTCCAGGGTTGCCAGTTCGGGCGTGTAGTCGACTTCCGGATAGGAGGCGCGCTTGCGGGTCACCGCATAGGCCACCGATTCGATATCGCGTGCCGCCTTGTACGCCAGGTCGTGCAAAGTGCGCAGCGCAGGCGAGTCGGCCAGGTGCGTGCGCAGCGCCGCGTAATCGGTGTGTGTGGCGAGAACCTGCTCGTACAGGTCCAGCATGCAGACGTGGATCTGCACCACCACCGCATCCTTGCGGTTGTTGTGCGCGCGCAGGATCAGGTCGCGCGAAGCCTGCTGGCGGTCGGCCAGCAAGGCCTGGTGGCGCACCAGCTTGTTGAACTGTTCGGTGAGGTTGTAGCGCGTGTCGTAGAAGTCGGCCTTGATGTCGATATAGGCCGCCAGTTCGAACAGCGCTTCCGCCAGCACCTGCTGCTTTATGCGATGGCGCAGTACGTAGGCGACGCCCATGGCATAGGCCAGGTAGGCCAGCGCGCCGAGCATGAACAGGCCGGCGTGCGCGAACGACTGCGCAGGCGTCAGCACATGCTCGGTCGACATGGTCATGATGAACAGCGTCGCCAGTTGCAGCGGCATCGACTTCTTGCCATACACGACCATCATGCTGGCGAAAAAGCTCACCGCCACCAGCATCGGCATCAGCAGCCAGTAATACGGCCCGCACAGGCTGATCAGCAGCGTGACGGCGGTGCATAGCAGCACCGATGCCATCATCTCGTTGAACTTGTGGCGCAGCGGGCTTGGCATATCCATCAGCGCGGTGCACAGCGCGCCGATGCCGATCGACATTGCGGTATGCGTGTCGGTCAGCCACATGGCCAGCGCAATAACGCCCACCAGGCCGGCGCCGAAGCGCAGGCCCAGATGGAAGTAGTGGCTGTAGAAGAAGGTGCGGGGGTCTAGTGCGTAGTGCATGGTCCCCGTCTTACACAATCGACAGGACAGGGTAGCGGCGCCATTCAGGCTCGCGCTGTCGCTGGCAGTTGTGGAAGATGAAGTGCAGCACTGCGTCCTTGTCCTTCACCAGCGCCGGGTTGGCGGCTTTCCAGTTCTCGAACTTGGCCTTGGTTTCCGGCTCGGAGGCCAGGATGTCGGCAGCCAGGTCTTCGAACACGTAGTCGGAGATGTTCTCCTTGCGCTCCAGGACGGAGTTGAAGAAGCCCCAGCGGAAGAAGGAATCGTGGCCTTGCGGTTCCAGGGTTTCGACGGCGTAGCGCGCGTTGTCCTGGTCCAGCGAAATGTACCAGTCGCCGGCGCTCAGCTCAAACGTGGCTTCGCGTTTTTCGACTTCCACTTCGTCGTGGAACATATGGCCTTCATAGGCGGTCGGGCGCGAGGTCACGCTGTTGATGTGGTAGTACTGGGCCTGCACCGTGGTCGGTGCTTCGATGCGGGTCATCTGCACACCATTCCATTGCAGGCGCTCGATCGCTTCACGCCACTGCTGCGGCACGACGTAAGCTTTCGGGGCCTTGATCACGGCGTCGGCAGGGAAGCGGTTGAACCACTTGATGTCGCGCGCCCATGGCTTGCTGCGGTCGTAGGACAGGCGGATGTAGTCGCCCAGTTTGGACGGGCTGCGCTGCGCCTCGTAGCCTTTGAAATGGAAGGTGCCTGGATTCTCTTCATCCATGCGCCAGGTGACGGCCCATTCCTTCTGCTTGCGTTGCGCGGCCTTGGTGGCGGCACGCAGGGCCTTGATTTGTTCGCCGTGCTTGACGGTGAAGTTGCGCACGGTATCGACCAGGGCACGCATCGATTCGTAGCGGTCGGCGTAAGGCTTCAGCATATGCGTCTCCGGCATGAAGCCGATGATGTTATGCAGCGCGGTGAAGCCGGTCGAGAAGCGCGCGGTTTCCAGGAAGTCGGCGATGCCGTCGTCCGGGGTTTCCACCACAGGATTCACGTAAGGGCAGGTCGGCCAGCCGGCGGCAGCCATGTCTTCGTAAATCTGCGGCAGCATGGTGTCGCGCAGGAAGTCGCCCAGTTGGCCACCCAGCTTGTCGCACTGGGTGTGGATCAGGGTCATGGTGTAGCTGTAATCGGCGCCGTTGGAGGTGTGGGTGTCGACCATCACGTCCGGATCCCAGGCGGTAATCAGCTGGTTGAAGAACTTCGCGTTCAGCGTGTCGCATTTGACGAAGTCGCGGTTCAGGTCCAGATGGCGGCTGTTGCCGCGGAAGCCGAACATTTCCGGGCCGTCCTGGTTGGCGCGCGAGGTGTTCTGGCGATTCAGGCAGCCGTCCACGTTGTAGACCGGGACGAACAGCAGCACGGTCTTGCCCAGGCTTGCCAGCAGCTCCGGCTTGAAGCACAGGTCGCGCACGGTCGCCATGCAGGAGTCGATGCCTTCCGGCTCGCCAGGGTGGATGCCGTTGTTGTTGAAGAAGACCGTACGGCCTTCGCGCTTGATCGTTTCGCGGTCGAAAACGCCGTCGGCGCTGACCACGCCCACATGCAGGGGGATGCCGCCGTCCGATACGGCTGCCTGTTCAAATTTCAGGATATTCGGGAAGCGGCGTGCCAGTTCTTCGTAGAAGGCGATGCACTCGGTCCAGAGGGTAGTCTGGTTTTTATTGCCTTTTTCGTAAGGCGTGAGCATTTCTTGCATGGTCTGGATCTCAGGTTTCTGCATGTGGGGGGATCAGCGATTTTACCATTTAGCCCCGGGTTCAGCCCTTGCGGCCATTAGCCTCCACCCATTTTGCGTAGGCGGCGGCCCAGCCGGCCAGCACTTCCTTGGTCTTGTCGTTATTGACCTTGCCGTCTTCGCCGATCAGCGCACTGCCATTGCCAATGTAGACCTCAGGGCCAGGCATCACGGGCGCGTTCAGGGTCACCATGGTCTGGCGCACATTGTGGTTGCCCGCAAAACCGCCAACCGCGCCGATGGAGGCAGAGATCACGCCGACAGGCTTTGCGTTCCAGATACTGTGGCCCCACGGACGCGAACCGACGTCGATGGCGTTCTTCAACGCGCCCGGCATGGAACGGTTGTATTCCGGCGTGGCGAACACGATGCCGTCCACGTTGCGCAGCTTGTCGCGGAAGGCGGTCCAGGCGGCGGGCGGGGTGTGCGCATCGTCCAGGTCCTGGTTGTACAGCGGCAGGTCGCCGATGTCGACGAACTCGAATTGCAGCTCGGCCGGCGCCACTTCCACCAGCGCGTTAGCGAATTTGCGGTTCAGCGAATCCTTGCGCAGGCTGCCGACGATGAGGGCGATTTTCTTGGTCATGGGTGTGGCTCCTTGTAAAACAAACAATGTACATCAAGCGGGGAAAACATGCGCGTCCTGTCGCAGGGCGTCGTACAGGAATTGGCTGAGGGCCTTGATCCGTGCCACGTTGCGCAAGTCGCGGTGGCTCAGGACCCAGAGTTGGGTGTGGAAGCGCGGGTCCGGCGGCGCCAGTTGCTCCAGCGCGCGCTCGCGGTCGGCCAGCATGCATAGCAGGGGCGCCACGCCCATGCCGTTGCGCGCCGCGTCGACCATGGTCACCAGGCTGTCGGTGCGTACCGCGACTTGCGACGGCGGCACGCGCTCGGCCAGCCACTGTGCTGCCGCCAGGTGGGACAGGCTCTCGTCCGGCGCCACCCAGCGGTGCGCCGCCCAGTCATCGCGCGCGATGCCATCGCGATCCGCGCGGCGCAAGTAGGCGTGGGAAGCATACAGCGCCGTCGCCAGCGCGCCCACCTTGCGGCCGACCAGGTTAGCCGGCGGCGTGTTTGACGGGCGTAACGCCATGTCGGCTTCACGCTGGGTAAGGTTGAGGAAGCTGTTGTTGACGACCAGTTGCAGCTGCACCGCAGGGTGGGCTTCCTGGAACCGGTGCAGGTAGGGCATCAGCAGGCCATGCGCCAGCGTATCGGTGGTAGTCAGGCGGATGGAGCCGCGCAGTTCTTCATCCAGGCCGCCCACTTCGCGCTGGGCGCTGCCGATTTCCTCTTCGATGGGGCCGAGGCGGCCGCGCAGGGTTTCGCCGGCGCCGGTCATCACATAGCCGGACTGCAGGCGCTCGAACAGGCGCACGCCGAGCGACTGCTCAAGGCTGTCGATCCGGCGCAGCACGGTGGAGTGGTTGACGCCCAGCTCACGGGCCGCAGCCGAAATGGAACCGCCGCGCGCGACGGCGGCGAAGTAGCGCAAGTCTTCCCAGTCAAGTTTCTGCATATTTGCTTAACCGTTCTGCTGTTTTAGGGAATTCTAATGCGTTTTTGCGGGGCATACACTGGAATCCATCAAATAACGAATGGAGCCGATCATGCTAACCCTGTACACCGCTGATACCCCCAACGGGCAAAAGATCACCATCGCGCTGGAGGAGTTGGGCCTGCCGCACAAGGTACACCACGTGAACCTGTCCGCGGGTGAGCAGCACCAGCCGCCGTTCAGCGTCATGAGCCCGAACCACAAGATTCCGCTGCTGGTGGATGACACCACGCCGATTTTCGAATCGGGCGCGATCCTGATCCACCTGGCCGACAAAGCGGGCAAGCTGCTGCCGGCATCCGGTGCGGAGCGCAGCGTGGCGCTGCAATGGCTATTCCTGCAGGTGGGGCATATCGGACCCATGCTGGGGCAGTTGTGGTTCTTCCGCCATGGCATTGCCAAGGGCAGCCCGCGCAACGAGCAGGCGCTGGAACGCTATGGCCGCGAAACCTTGCGCCTGCTGGGCGTATTCGAAGAACGCCTGCGCGACAAGGCTTACCTGGCGGGCGACGAGTACACGATTGCCGACGTTGCCAGCTTCCCGTGGATCCGCTCGCATCATGAGCTGGGCACCACGCTGACGGATTTCCCGGCAGTAGCCGATTGGGTGGAGCGCATAGCGGCGCGACCCGCCGTGCAGCGCGGCCTGGCCGCGGCAAAGCCGTGATCGCCGCCTGGGGCCTGCTGCTGGCGGCGGCGCTAGTGGACATCGCGATGGCCGTAGCGCTCAAGCACGCCGAAGGCTGGACCCGGCTCTGGCCCAGCCTCTTCGGCCTGGCATTTGCCAACGGTGCAATCGCGTTGCTGACAATGGCCCTGCGCCAACTGCCGGTCGGCACGGCGTTCGCAGTATTTACGGGGATAGGTGCGGCAGGCGCCGCCCTGGTGGGAATTCTGGTGTACGGCGAAAGCGCCTCACCGCTGCGGCTGTTGCTGATCGCCGCCATCATCGCCAGCATCGCCGGCCTCAAGCTCACAAACGACTGAGCCCGTGTCAACCTTGGGGTCAGACCCTTTGGTTGCCACGGGCTCAGCCAGAGAATGCTTGGGCCCGTGTCAACCTAAGAGCCTGACCCCAAGGTTGACACGAGCTGGGCTGTAGCGCTTACTCGGCGTTCATTTCCTTCAGCAGGTTGTCGGCCTTGTCGATGTACTTCATGTTCCACAACATGTAGCGCAGGTCGACCTGGATGTCGCGGGTCTTGGCTTTGTTGAAGTCCCAGTCCGAGATGATCGAGTCCAGCGTGCCGTCGAACGCCAGGCCGACCAGCTCGGCTTTCGAGTTCAGCGCGGCGGAACCGGAGTTGCCGCCGGTGATGTCCAGCGTGGCCAGGAAGTTGACCGGTACCGACTTCAGCTTAGGATCGACGTATTTGCCGAACTGCTTCTTGTTGATGGCGTCGAGTTGCGCTTGCGGGGCGTTGAACTCGCCTTCGCCGGTGGCCTTGGCTTTCACGCCAGCCACGGTGGTGAAGGCGGACCAGCCGGTGGTGCCGTCAGCGCCTTCCGCGCGGCCGGCGATCTTGCCGAAGGTCACGCGCAGGGTGCTGTTCGCGTCAGGATACACAGCCTGGCCTTTCGAATTCATGAAGGCGATCTTGGCTTTCATGTAGTTCGCGTAGGATTGCTGGATCTTGCCGGCCAGTTCTTCGTTGGCGGCTTCCTGCTTCATGCCGTCGTCGTACAGGGCCACGGCGGCCTTGATGAAGGCGTCGTCGCTGGCCTTGAAGTCTTCCGGCTTCTTGCCCAGCCAGGAGGCGCGGAACTCGCCGTCTTCCAGCTTGGAGCCGGCATACAGCTTGTCCAGGGCCGCCGACAGTTCGGCTTCGCTCATGCCGGACTTGATGCCCAGCACGGCGTCGAACGCCGCATTGTGTTCAGTCGCCGGCTGTGCATTGTACTGCTTCAGGTTGTTCAGCACGATGGCTTTGTCCACCTTCGCCACGTAGGTCTTGTTGGCGCCTTTCACCGCTTGCTCGATGCGCTTGACGTCGCGTTCCTGGTAGCCCGCCTTGCGGTCGGCGTTAGGCTTGGTGCTTTCGTTGGCCAGGCGATACATGGCGCGCGCCTGGGTCAGCAGGGCTGGCGAGGAGCGGTCGTAGAAGAAGTCGCGCTTGTTCTCGGCGTCGCGCTGGGCGATCAGCTTTTCCACGGCTTCCAGGTCGGCGCCGAAGCTTGCCTTGCGCTTGGCGTCGGCGTTCACCCATGCCTTCAAGGCCGCATGTTCGGCGGTCTTGCGCTCGAGGACATCGCTGCCTTCGTAGCTGTTCAACATGCCCTTGCGGTTCTTGTAGTAGTTGTTGATGCCTGCCACGCGGCCGGCCACCTTCAGGGCCGCATCGCGGTCGCCCTTGGTTTCGCGGTCGATGATGGCCAGGGTCTCGTTCGAGTTCTGGATGAAGGCCGGGTATTCGAAGCCGAAGGTGTTCGACACTTCGGACGGCAGGCGGTGGCGGTTGGTGCGGCCTGGGTAGCCCAGTACCATCACGAAGTCGCCTTCTTTCACGCCTTCTTTGGCCAGCTTCAGGAAGGATTTAGGCTCGTAAGGCACGTTGTCCTTGGAGTAGTCGGCGGCCTTGCCGTCCTTGCTTACGTAGGCGCGGTAGAAGCCGTAGTCGCCGGTGTGGCGCGGCCACATCCAGTTGTCGGTGTCGCCGCCGAATTTGCCGACGCCGGCTGCCGGTGCGTGCACCAGGCGCACGTCGCGGATTTCCAGCTGCTTGATCTGGTAGAACTCCAGGCCGCCGTAGAACGACGACACGGTGCAGCGGTGGCCTTCGTCTTTTTCGCATTCGGCGACCAGGGCTTTCTGGTTCTTCTCGATCGCGTCCACGCGCGCCTTGCCTTGCAGCTTGGCCACTTCCGGGGTGATGATCTTGTCGGTGACGTTCAGCACTTCCTTGGTCACGTACACGCGGCTGCCCGGTGCGGCCGGCAGTTCTTCGGCGAAGCTGTGCGCCACGAAGCCGTTGGCCAGCAGGTCGCGTTCCTTGGTGGAGTTGACCGCCACGCTGTTGTACACGCAGTGGTGGTTGGTCACGACCAGGCCTTTCGGCGACACGAAGGACGCGGAGCAGCCGCCCAGGCTGACGATGGCGTTCATCGGGAATTCGGTCAGCTTGGTCAGCGAGGCCGGGTCCAGCTTCAGGCCGGCGGCCTTCAGTTGCTTGGCTACTTGTGGCAGCTGCTGCGGCATCCACATGCCTTCGTCTGCGAAGGCTGCGGAGGTGGTGCTCAGGACGGCGAGCGCGAGGAGTGATTTTTTCATGGATCTCGGATTGGTTGTAGTGGTGGCCTGTCGGCAGGCGCCCTAGAGTATCGGCACGGCGGCGCCTGGCGTCAACACTAAAAATGTGGCTTAAAACTGAAGAAAATTTGCCGCAGGTGTTGAATTGCTGTGCTGCAGCATCCCCGCAAGTCAGCGTAAATGGAGGTAGAGCTCGGCAGCAAGTGTCGATAGCCAGGATGTAAGGATCAGGATGGTCAGCCGGTCGAATTTGCGATCGATCCGCGCGATGAGCTCGTCGTGGCGGCGCCGGTCCTCTGCATGCAGGGCATCGCTGCGCGCCAGCTGGTTCTCAAATTTGGCTTCGTTTTGCGCGCGCTCGGCATCCATACGCGCCAGCTGGTGCGCGAATTTCGCATCTGCCTGCGCTTGATCGGCATCCATGCGCGCCAACTGGCGCTCGAATTTCGCATCTGCCTGCGCGTGCTCGGCATCCATGCGCGCCAGCTGCTGCGCGAATTTCGCGTCGGCTTGCACTTGATCGGCATCCATGCGTGTCAACTGACGTTCGAACTTCGCGTCGGCCTGTACTTGCCCAGCATCCATTCGCTTCAGGATTTCTCTGAATTGCTCTCGAGTAAGTTCTTTATGCTCGTCAAGCGCTTTTTCGACATTGCCGATACGGTCATGGTCCATCGGTCCCTGTGCCATCGCTGCCTCCCTTGTTTTTGGTGCTGCGTTGGACACCGGCCGGCGCCGCGAGTTCCGCAATGGGCGAAAAAAAAAGCCAGCGCCGCAGCGCTGGCCTGTGAGGAACCTTTACGCCCTATCTGACGCGTCCGCGGAAGACCAGGTTTACGATCGCCAGCAGAATCACCGCCCCGAGGAATGACACCGCCAGCGACAGCACGCTGAAATCGTCCGTATTGATGGTGCCTGCCCCGAATAGCGGCGACAGCAGCCAGCCGCCCAGCAGGGCGCCGACGATACCCACCACCACGTTCAGGAACATGCCCTGTTGCGCGTCCGTTTTCATCACCAGGCTGGCCAGCCAGCCCAGAATGCCGCCTATCACAATCCAGATAATGAAGTTCATATCCGCCCCCCTTATTGTTGATGATTCCAGTGTAGGACATGCGCGAACCGATATTCAGTGCGCGAACGTACAGATATGCAGGGCGCTGCGGCCTATCGTGTTCGGGACTCATGCAAAAAGGGGGAATTCCCATGAACACTGCAGACAAGCAATCCCGCATGGTGACCGGCCTGTTTCGTGATCGCAACAGCGCCGAGCGTGCCTGGCAGCACGCCACCTCCCGCGGTTACGGCAAGGACGACATCAACGTCGTCATGAGCGACGATACCCGCCAGCGCTATTTCAGCGGCCAGGCGGAAACGGAATTGGGCTCGAAAGCAGGAGAGGGCGCCGGCATTGGCGCCAGCGTTGGCGGTGCGATCGGCGCCGCCCTCGCTGCCGTGGCGGCAATGGGCACGACCCTGGTGCTGCCGGGCCTGGGCATTGTAGTGGCTGGTCCACTGGCGGCTGCGCTGGCCGGTGCCGGCGCAGGCGGCGTGGCGGGTGGCCTGGTGGGCGCCCTGATCGGCGCCGGCATTCCGGAAGAGCGCCTCAAGCACTATGAGGAAGGCATCCGCTCCGGCGGCATCCTGATGGGCGTGCATACGCGCGATTCGGTCGACGCGGCCGATATTGAGAGCGCCTGGAAAGAAAGCGAAGGCGAGCATGTGGTCGGCGTCGGCGTCGGTACTACGGGCGGTGCGCTGGCTGGCGCTGCTGCCGGTTCACCCGCCGGCGTACCGGGCATGGTGGCCGGCGCCGTGATTGGCGGCGTGGCAGGCGCCTTTGTCGGCAAGGGCACGGCGGAAATCGTCAATCCGAAACTGGAAGACGATGAGGACGACCACAACCTGGCCACCGGCGTTGGTGCCGGAGGCGGCGCGGCAGCCGGCATCGCGGCTGGCGCGGCGGCAGGCCCGATCGGCATGGCTGCGGGCGGCGCCATCGGCGCACTGGCTGGCGGCATGGCAGGCCAGGGCATCGGCACCCTGCTGAACCCGAGCGAAGAACGGGTCTACTGGCAGGACCACTACCGCAACGAGGCCTACTTCAACCCGACCTTTGATTACGACGATTACGAGCCGGCCTACATGCTCGGCTACACCGCGCGCCAGCGTTATCGCGGCACGTGGGACGAGCTGAAAGACCAGCTGGAAATGGATTGGGAAGCGGTGAAGGGCAAATCGCGAATGGCATGGGAGCATGCCAGGGATGCGGTGCGCGCGGCCTACGAGCGGGAGCTCCCGTAACGGCCGCGCTTGTGGAGAATTAGTCGGCTTTGATGGCTTCGACCTGGATTGCCAGCTTCACTTCGGGGGCGAAGGCTGGGGTGGCGTAGTTCAGGCCGAAGTCGGTGCGCTTGAATTCGGCTGTGGCGTCGGCGCCGCAGGCTTCACGCTTGTAGCGTGGGTGCATGATGCACTTGAACTTGTTGACCTTCAGGGTGACCGGCTTGGTCACGCCCAGCATGGTCAGCTCGCCTTCCACAGCCACCAGTTGCTCGCCTTCGAAGACGAAGTGCTTGCCCTTGTAGGTGACGGTCGGGAATTTTTCGACGTTGAACATGTCGGCCGACTTGGCGTGGGTATTCATCTTGTCCAGGCCGAAGTCGATCGACGCGGCGTCGATGGTGATGTCCATGCTGCCGGTCTTCGCGGCGCGGTCCATCTGGATGGTGCCGCTGGTCTTGTCGAACTTGCCGCGCCATACCGACAGGCCCATGTGGTCGGCTTCGAAGCTCGGGAAGGTGTGGGTCGGGTCGATGTTGTAGTTGGCGGCGTTGGCGGCAACGGCGGATACGGCCAGCAATGCGGCGGTCAGGAACTTCAGTTTCATGGTGTCTCCAGGGGATTATTGAGCTACTACGTGGAACTTGATGGTCACTTCGTCAGCGACCATGCCGGTGTCTTTCCATTCGCCTTCACCGACGTTGAAGGCCAGGCGCTTGATCGGCAGCGCGCCGTCGAATACCTGCTTGCCGCCGTCGGCTTTGACGGTGATCGGGAACGTTACGTCGGCGGCCTTGCCTTTGATGGTCAGCTTGCCGCTGACATTCAGCTTGCCCGGCCCGGCGCTCTTGATCGCGGTGGAGACGAACGTGGCTTTCGGGAACTGGGCGGAGTTGAACCAGTCTTTCTTGGCCACTTCGGCGTTCATCTCGGCTTCGCCCAGGTCCAGGCTGGCGGTTTCGATTTCCACCGTGGCCTTGGACGTGTCAGGCGCAGCGGCGTTGTAGTCGATGACAATATTGTGTTTCTTGAACTTCGATTCGATCGGCACGTTCATCTGCTTGAACACGGCCGATACGCTGCTCTTGGCAGGATCGGCTTTCAGGACGGCGGCGCTGGCTGCAGCCGCCACGGCCAGCAGGGCGGCCAGTAATACGCTTTTCTTCATGGGTGTGGCTCCAGGTTATGGCAGCATGCGCTTGAGCAGGCCGTCCTTGTCGATGAATTGGTGTTTCAGCGCTGCGCCGATATGGCCGATGACGACGGCGGCGAGCAGCATGTTCAGCCAGTAATGTACCGGTTTCAGGATTTCCTTGAGCGCGGGGCTGGCTTCGAACAGCGAAGGGATCTTGAACAGGCCTAGGTAGACCACCGGCACGCCGGCAGCCGTGGTGTACAGGTAGCCGGAAATCGGCACGGCGAACATCAGGAAGTACAGGAACCAGTGGCCGGCTTCGGCGGCCTTCTTCTGGCTTTGCGTCATGGAGACGGGCAGGGCGGGCGGCTTCTGTTTCAGGCGCCACAGCAGGCGGCCGGCGGCCAGGGCGAGCACGGTGATGCCCATCCATTTGTGCCAGGAATAGTATTTGAGCTTGGTCGGGGTCAGGCCGGGGATGTCGGTCATCACCAGGCCGAGAATGAACGCGGCTACGATCAGCAGGGCGATCAGCCAGTGCAGCGCGATAGCGGTTTTGGAATAGCGTTCCATTGTGACCTTTGGTAAATAGTACGTGTTAGGACTAATATACCAGAGGGTAACGGAACTTGCTTACAGCTTCCTTAAAACCGGAAAGTCTGGGTCAGACCCGCAGGGTCAGACCCATGTCTAAGCAACGGCCAACGGGGTTGCAAACCCGCAGCCGTTGAGCTGACTGGGTCTGACCCTGTGGGTCAGACCCGGGTTTACCGGTTTTAGATAGCCTTGGCCAGCGAAGCGGCGATACCCGTGTAGTTAGCAGGCGTCATCGCCAGCAGGTGATCCTTGGCTTCCTGCGGAATCGCCAGGCCGCCAATGAACTCACGCAGCGCTTCCTTGGTAATGCCCTTGCCGCGAGTCAGCTCCTTCAACTGCTCATACGGATTCTCGATGCCATAACGGCGCATCACAGTCTGCACCGGCTCCGCCAGCACTTCCCACGACGCATCCAGGTCCGCTTCCAGGCGGGCAGGATTCACTTCCAGCTTGTTCAGGCCGCGCAGGCAGGAGTCATAAGCCAGCAGGGTGTAGCCGAAGCCCACGCCGATATTGCGCAGCACGGTCGAATCGGTCAGGTCGCGCTGCATGCGCGATACCGGCAGCTTTTCGGACAGGTGCTTCAGCACGGCATTGGCCAGGCCCAGGTTGCCTTCCGAGTTTTCGAAGTCGATCGGGTTGACCTTGTGCGGCATGGTGGAGGAACCGATTTCGCCGGCCTTCAGCTTCTGCTTGAAGTAGCCCAGCGACACATAGGTCCAGATATCGCGGTTCAGGTCCAGCAGGATGGTGTTGGCGCGCGCAAATGCGTCAAACAGTTCGGCCATGTAGTCGTGCGGTTCGATCTGGATGGTGTACGGGTTGAACACCAGGCCCAGGCGCTGCTCGATCACATTCTTGGAGAAAGCAGGCCAGTCGAACGATGGGTAGGCCGACAGGTGGGCGTTGTAGTTGCCTACGGCGCCGTTCATCTTGCCCAGGATTTCCACCTTGGCGATGCGCTCGATGGCGCGCTGCAGGCGGGCGATCACGTTGGCGAATTCCTTGCCCAGGGTGGTCGGGCTGGCGGTCTGGCCGTGGGTACGGGACAGCATCGGCAGCTCGGCGTTGGCGTGGGCGATGTCCTTCAGCTTGGCAACCAGGCCGTTCAGGGCCGGCACCATCACGCCGTCGCGCGCGGCTTTCAGCATCATGCCGTGCGAAGTGTTGTTGATGTCTTCCGAGGTGCAGGCAAAGTGGATGAATTCGGAGGCGGCCACCAGTTCAGGCACGTCCTTCACTTTTTCCTTCAGCCAGTACTCCACAGCCTTCACGTCATGGTTGGTGACGGCTTCGATTTCCTTGATGAGTGCGGCATCGGCTTCGGTGAACTCTGCAGCCAGCTTGTCCAGCAGGGCGGTGCCGGCGGCGGAGAAAGGCTTGATTTCGGCAAAACCGGCCAGCGACAGCGCTTGCAGCCACGCGATTTCGACCTTCACGCGGTGGTGCATGAAGCCGGATTCGGACAGGATCGGGCGCAGCTTGTCGGTTTTCGAAGCATAACGGCCGTCCAGCGGGGACAGGGCCGACAGGGTGGAGTAAGGAGTTGTCATGATAATGCTGGGAAGGGAGGCGGGAAAAAACAGGATTTTACCATTGGCCGGTCGTCGTCCCCCCGCCACTACGCTGCGCCTGCTATCGGGGCGCGATGCTATACTGTTGTCTAATTCTCCACTTTCAGCATCTATGAAACTAATCGGTTCACTCGCCAGCCCTTATGTACGCAAGGTTCGTGTCGTCCTGGCGGAAAAAAAACTCGACTATCAACTGGAACTGGAAAATGTCTGGGCGCCGGACACCACCATCCAGAAACTGAATCCGCTCGGCAAAGTGCCATGCCTGATCATGGAAGACGGCTATGCAATGCAGGATTCACGCGTGATCGTCGAGTATCTGGATTCGGTGTCGCCGGTGTCCAAGCTGCTGCCGCCGAATGGCCGCGAGCGCGCCAACATCAAGTGCTGGGAAGCGCTGGCCGATGGCGTGCTGGATGCCGCGGTGCTGATGCGCCTGGAGCGCAACCAGCGTCCGAAAGAGCAGCAGAGCGAAGCGTGGATCGCGCGCCAGATGCAAAAGGTTGAACTGGGCCTGGCTTCGATGTCCGAACGCCTGGGCGATGACCCTTGGTGCGCCGGCAACCATTACTCGCTGGCCGACGTGGCCGTGGGCTGCTGCGTTGGCTGGCTGAGCTTCCGCTTCCCGGAGATCGACTGGCGCGGCAAGCATCCGAACCTGGGCCGCCTGTACGACAAGCTGTCCGAGCGCCAATCTTTCAAAGACACCGTCCCGCAGGCGTAAACGCCGCCCCGCATGGCAGCCAAGCCACCGTCCCAGGAACGCCTGCAGATGGCGGACATCGCCCGCCTGGCGGGTGTGTCCACCTCCACCGTGTCGCGCGCGCTGGCCGGCAGCAAGCTGGTCAACGAGGAGACGCGCACCCGCATCATGGAGCTGGCGCGTTCGCTCAAGTACACCATCAACGTCGGCGCACAGAACCTGCGCCTGAAGCAGAACCGCTCGGTGGCCGTGGTGGTGCCTTCCGACGCCAAGGTGCACCAGAGCCTTTCCGATCCCTTCTTCCTGTCGATGATCGGCTCCCTGGCCGATGCGCTGACGGAGCAGGGCTTCGACATGCTGCTGTCGCGCGTCGATGCGGAGCAGCTTGATACTGCTGCCACGCCCTTCGATACCGGCCGCGTGATCGGTATCATCCTGATCGGCCAGTGGGGCCACCACGACCAGTTGAACGAGATGGCGGCACGCCATGTGCCGCTGGTGGTGTGGGGCGCGCAGATGCCGCAGCAGCTGTATTGCACCGTCGGCGGCGATAACCTGAGCGGCGGCCGCCTGGCTGCCGAGCATTTGCTGGCCCAGGGTCGCCGCCGCATTGCCTTCTTCGGCGATACGCGCCTGCCGGAAGTCGAGCAGCGCTACCGCGGCTATTGCGCGGCCTTGCAGGCGGCCGGCATCGCGATCGATCCTCAATTGTGCGTGGCGGCGTCCTTCCTGCCCGAAGGCGGGCGCGAGGCGGTGGCGGAGCTGGCGCAGCGCGGCGTGCAGTACGACGCGGTTTTTGCCTGCTCCGACTTGCTGGGCATGATGACCATCAATGCCTTGCGCGAGCAAGGCCGGTCCGTGCCTGACGATGTGGCAGTCGTCGGCTATGACGATATCGAACTGTCTTCCTATTTCCATCCCCCGCTGACCACGGTGCGCCAGCCCGTGCGTGACGCGGGACGCGCCATGGTGGCAGCCTTGCTGGCACAGACCGAAGGCCAGCCGGCCCGCTCGGTGGAACTCCCTACTTCCCTGATTCAGCGCGCCAGCTCACGTTGATTGCAACCGTTTGCATTTGGCGCAACACTCGCGCGAGAGCGTTCTGCAAATAATCTTTGCAATCGATTGCAATTTGCAAAAAGCTGATGAATAATGAGGCATCTGCAGATAAACAGACGCGGCCAACCGGCCGATGAATAAGCCCGATCAACGGAGGAGACAATGGTTTTACGTACAGCCCAGCGTGGCTGCATGGCTGCTGCCATCGCTGCTGCATTCGCCCAACCTGCATTTGCCCAGGAAACCAACCCCCAGCCCGCAGCGGCCGACGGCCAGGCTGTCGCGCCGGTAGCCGATGCTGCGGCCGATGGCCTGAAACTCGAGCGCGTGGTGGTCACCGGCACCGCCAGCCGCAGTTCCAAGATGCGTTCCAGCGTCTCGGTCAGCACCATGGAATCGGAAGCCATTTCCCTGTCCGCTCCGACCAGTGCCGCCGAAGTGCTGCGCTCCGTGCCGGGCGTACGTGCCGAATCTTCGGGCGGCGAGGGCAATGCCAACATCACAGTGCGCGGCGTGCCGATTTCCGCCGGCGGTGCGCGCTATGTACAGATGCAGGAAGACGGCCTGCCCGTGCTGCAGTCGGGCGACTTCAACTTCATCACGCCGGACAGCTATGTGAAGATCGATGGCTCGCTGGACCACCTGGAAGTGGTGCGCGGCGGTTCGGCTTCCACCCTGGCCACTAATTCGCCGGGCGGCATCATCAACTTCATCAGCAAGACCGGCGAGCAGCAGGGCGGCAATATCGGCATCCAGCGCGGCCTGGGTTACGACGAAACACGCTACGACTTTGACTACGGCGGCCGCCTGGCGGAAAAGACCCGCTTCTTCATCGGTGGCCATTACCGCACGGGCGAAGGCCAGCGCAACACCGGCATGAACACGGAAGAAGGTGGCCAGATTCGCGGCAACATCACGCAGGAATTGTCGAACGGCTGGATCAGGCTGTCGTTCAAGCACCTGGACGACAAGGCCCCGACCGCGCTGCCAGTGCCGGTGCGCGTCACCAATGGCCGCATCAGCGAAATCCCCGGCATCGATCCGCGCGACACCACGTTCTACTCGCCCTACTGGACGCGCGATATTTCGCTGACCAAGGAAAACGGCAAGGCATCGAGCAACGTCAACGACGGCCTGCGCGTGAAGAGCGACAGCTTCGGGATTGCCGCCTCCTTCGACCTTGGCAATGGCATCACGCTGAGCGACAGCTTCCGCAAGTCGAACAACAGCGGCCGCTTCCTGGGCGTTTTCCCTGCCAATAACGGCGTAGCCGGCAATTATGTGATCGCCACCGGCCCGGACAAGGGCAAGGCCTACAACGGCATGGCTTTCTCCGCAGTGGTGTTCAACACTTCGATCGACAACGCCGACAATACGCTGAACGACCTGAAGCTGGCCAAGACCTTCGCCATCAACGGCGGCAAGCTGACCACCACCGGCGGCCTGTATACCTCGCTGCAGAAGCTGGGCCTGACCTGGAACTTCAACGAATACCTGATGCAGCTCACCGGCGACAAGCCTGCCCTGCTGCAGACGGCATCGGCCACGCCCGGCTATGTCGGTCCGGCCTTTGGCGGTTGCTGCATGCGTGCAGTCGACATGGAATACAAGCTGCTCTCGCCCTACCTGAACGTGGGCTGGGAAAAGGGGCCACTGAACTTTGACGCCAGCGTGCGCCAGGACCGCCAGCGCGCCAACGGCACGGCCAATATCGCCACCAATGGCCTGGTCTACGAGCCGGCCAACGAACAGCTGGTCGACTACAAGATCCATCACACCTCGTATTCGGTGGGCGGCAACTACCAGCTCAATCGCGACCTGGCGCTGTTTGCCCGCGTCAGCGACGGCGTGGCGTTCAATGCCGACCGCATCCTGTTCGGCACCCCGCTCGATGGCAGTGCGCCGATCAACATCAACACCGTGCGCCAGGTGGAAGGCGGCGTGAAATGGCGCTCCGGCAGCACCAGTGCTTTCCTGACCCTGTTCCGCGCCAAGACCGATGAATCGAACTTCGAAGCAACGACGCAGATCAGCACCGCCAACCGCTACGACGCCAAGGGCGCCGAGCTGGAAGCGGCATGGAGCCTGGGCGACTTCCGCATCAACGGCGGCCTGACCTGGACCGATGCCGAGATCGTGGGTGCAGCCGCAGGGCAGGAGTCCACCATTGGCCACACGCCGCGCCGGCAGGCACGTATCACCTACCAGATTGCGCCCAGCTACAACGCCGGCCCGCTGACGGTGGGCGGCAGCGTGGTGGGCACCGGCCGCTCGTGGGCGGACGATGCCAACACCATCAATATGCCTGCCTTCCACACGGTGAACCTGTTTGCGCGCTACCAGTTCAATTCGCAACTGAGCCTGTCCCTGAGCGTGAATAACCTGTTCAACAAGATCGGCTACACCGAGGTTGAAGGCGACGGCCATGCCGCGCGTTCGATCGGCGGCCGCGCTGTGAAGATGGGCCTGAACTACTCCTTCTGATTTGGAAACCGCAATGCCGATGTCTTCATCCATCCACCATTTGCTCAACGCTATGCCGGAGGCACGCCGCGCGGAGGCTGAACGCCGCTATGCGGCTCACGGCCCGGCGCTGCGCAGCTGCCTGCATAGCCTGTACGGTGGCACGCCAGGGTTCGAGCAATGGTATGGCAGCCTGTTGTCCGCCATCGGCGAACTGCACGGGGCGCGCAGCCCTGCGCTGGCCGCGCTTGACACGGCGCGCGCTGCGCAGCCGGACTGGTTCCTCGGGCAGCAGATGCTTGGCTACTGCAGCTACGTGGACCGGCTGGGCGGCGACTTGCCCGGCGTGGCAAGGCGCATCCCGCACCTGCAGGAGCTGGGCGTGCGCTACTTGCACCTGCTGCCGTTCCTGAAGATGCGGGAAGGGGAGAATGACGGCGGTTTTGCGGTCGCCAGCTTCGAGGAGGTTGACGCGCGCTTTGGCAGCAATGCAGACCTGGAGGCACTGACAGGCGAGTTGCGCAGGGCCGGCATCAGCCTGTGTTCCGACTTCATCCTGAATCACGTGGCGGACGACCACGCATGGGCGAAAGGGGCACGCGAAGGCGACGAGCGCTTGCGCGGCTTCTTCCACGTGTTCCCGGATCGCTCCCAGCCCGATGCCTACGAAAGCACGCTGGGACAAGTGTTTCCGCAGGCGGCGCCCGGCAACTTCACCCATGTGCCGGCGCTGGATGGCTGGGCGTGGACCACCTTCTATCCCTACCAGTGGGACCTGAACTGGTCGAACCCGGAAGTCTTTGCCGCCATGGCTGCCACCTTGCTGCGATTGGCCAACCGCGGGATTGAAGTCTTCCGCCTCGACTCCACGGCATTCCTGTGGAAACGGGAAGGGACCAATTGCATGAACCAGCCGGAAGCGCACCTGATCCTGCAGGCCTTGCGTGCGCTGGCCTCCATTGCCGCACCGGGCTTGTTGCTGAAGGCAGAGGCCATCGTCCCGATGCGCGAGCTGCCGGCCTACTTCGGCCAGCCCTCGCAACCGGAATGCCATATCGCCTACCACAGCAGCCTGATGGCGGCAGCCTGGGGTTCGCTGGCGGAGCAGGATGCGGGGCTGGTGCGCAGCGTCGTCGAAGGCACGCCGCCACTGCCGCCGCACGCCAGCTGGCTCAGCTACGTGCGCTGCCATGATGACATCGGCTGGAACGTGCTGCGCTCCGAAGCCGCGGAGTCGGGCGATCCGCAGTCCCGCCTGGCCGCGATCTCGCGCTTCTTTGCCGGCGCTGGGGACAGCTACGCGCGGGGCGAAGCCTTCCAGAGCAGCGACCCGCACGCTGCACATGGCAGCAACGGCATGGCCGCCAGCCTGGTTGGACTTGAGGGCGCAAACGGCGCGGAGGCCGAAGCGCTGGCCATGCGGCGACTGGTGCTGCTGCATGGCCTGGCGCTGAGTTTCGGGGCGTTGCCGGTGCTGTACATGGGCGACGAGCTGGGGCAGACCAACGATGACAGCTTCCGCCAGCGGCCGGACCGTGCGATGGACAGCCGCTGGCTGCAGCGGCCTGCGCTCGACGAAGTGCGATTGGCACAACGCTACGACAGCAGCACGCAAGCAGGCCGCGTCTACGCCGCCTTGCGTGGCCTGGTGTCAGTCCGCCAGCGCGTTCCGGCACTGGCGGCAGGCGAGCCGTGCTCGCTGTTGCCGTCGGCACCGGAGGTGCTGGCGCTGCAGCGTGGTCCTGGCTTCCTCGCCTTATACAATTTCTCCGGCAAGCCGCAGCAGTTCGCGCTGCAAGGCCAATGGACCGACGCCATCGAGCGCGGCCAGTTGTCCGGGGAAATCACTTTGGCGCCATGGGCCATGCATTGGCTCGAGCGCGATAATTGACAACAAAGATGGAGACAGCCATGTGTGTGGCAATGTTCGGCGAAGCCCTCGTCGATGATTTCGGCAGCGAGCAGGTGGTCGGCGGTGCGCCTTTCAACGCGGCGCGCAATCTGGCCGCCCTGGGCACGCCAGCCCTCATGATCACCCGCATCGGCCAGGACGCCAACGGCGCCGCTGTGCGCGCAGAGTTCGAGCGCTACGGCATGCCGCAATGGGGGCTGCAGACCGACCCCGCCTGGCCGACCGGTCGCGTGGTGGTGGAGCGCGGCCTGCAAGGCCACGCCTTCCACATCTTGCCCGGCCAGGCGTATGACCACATCGATGCCGCCTCGGCGCGCGCCGCGTTCGAACCGGCCAGGCCGCAGGTGCTGTATTTCGGCACCCTGGCCCAGCGCCACCTGACTTCGCGCACGGCGCTGATCGAGCTGCTGGAAGCCAGCGAGGCGACCCGCTACCTCGACCTGAACCTGCGCGAAGGCCAGTACACCGAGCGCAGCGTCTATGAATCGCTGCGCCACGCCGACATCCTGAAGGTCAACGAGGACGAATTGGCGGCCCTGCTGGCCTGGTATGCGCCGGACGGCCCGCGCCTGGTAAAGGCACACGATCCGGAACTGCCGCCGGCGTGCTCCCTGCTGATCGAAAAATTCGGCCTGCAGGCCATGGTCGTCACGCTCGGCCCGCGCGGCGCGATGTATATTGGCGCAGACGGCCGGGTGATCCGCGAGCATGGCAACGAAGAGCCGTACAAGCTGGTCGATACGGTAGGCGCCGGCGATGCTTTCTCCGCCGTCTTCCTGCACGGCCATGTGCAAGGCTGGGACCTGGCGCTGACCATGGCGCGCGCCAACGCCTTCGCCGGCGCAGTGTGCAGCCTGTCCGGCGCGGTGCCGCAAGACCTGGCATTTTACGAACCATGGACCCAGCGCTGGCAAGCAGCGGAAGGAGCCACGCGATGATTCAGCAGAAACCGCATCTGTCGTTTCGGCAGATCGTCAACATGAACATCGGTTTCTTCGGCATCCAGTTCAGTTTCGGGCTGCAGCAAAGCAGCATGAGCCCGATCTACAAATACCTGGGTGCCGATGAAGCCAGCCTGCCTTACCTGTGGCTGGCCGGCCCGGTTACCGGCCTGCTGGTGCAGCCCATCATCGGGGCGCTGAGCGACCGCACCGTCTCGCGCTGGGGACGCCGCACGCCGTACTTCCTGATCGGCGCCCTGATTTGCAGCCTGGGCCTGCTGGCCATGCCTTTCAGCCCCGTGCTGTGGATGGCCGCCGGCCTGCTGTGGATCCTCGACGCAGCCAACAACGTGACGATGGAGCCGTACCGTGCCTTCGTCAGCGACCGCCTGGCCGTGCGCCAGCACTCGCTGGGCTTCCTGACCCAGAGCGCTTTCACGGGACTGGGGCAGACACTGGCCTACCTGACGCCCTCGATCCTGGTCTACCTTGGCATCAGCCGCGACGCGGTGAACAGCCATCACATTCCCTACACGGTGATCGGCGCCTTCCTGCTGGGGGCCGTCTTCTCGATCGCTTCGGTGCTGTGGAGTTGCTGGACCACGCCGGAATTGCCGCTGTCGCCGCAGGAAGAAGCGGAATTGCGCGCGAAGCCGACCGGCTGGCGCCACACCCTGCAGGAAATCGCCGAAGCGCTGCGCGACATGCCGCCCACCATGCAGCAACTGGCCGTGGTCAAGCTGTTCCAGTGGTACGCCATGTTCTGCTACTGGCAATACATCATGCTGGCGCTGGCGTCTTCCATCTACAAGACTTCCGACCCTGCGTCGGCCGGCTTCCGCGAAGCGGGCCTGCTGAATGGGCAGGTGGGCGCCTTCTACAACTTCGTCGCCTTCATCGCCGCCTTTGCGCTGGTGCCGTTCACGCGCCGCTTCGGGCCCAAGGTCACGCACAGCATCTGCCTGGCGGCAGCCGGCGTCGGCATGCTGTGCATTCCGCTGATCCGCGAACCGTTGCAGCTTATGTGGCCGATGCTGGGCATCGGGCTGGCCTGGGCCAGCATCATGGGCAATCCGTATGTGATGCTTGCAGGCAGCATTCCGCCGGAACGCACGGGCGTGTATATGGGCATTTTCAATATGTTCATCGTGATTCCGATGATCATCCAGATTTTCACCTTGCCACTGTATTACCGCAGCTTGCTGCACGGCGATCCTGCCAATGTGGTGCGCCTGGCTGGCGCCCTGCTGCTGTGTGCCGCTGTGGCCGTGCTGTTCGTCAAGCTGCGTGCCGCGCGACCGCTGGCCGACACTGCTCCGCGCCAGGAGGCGGTTTTGCTAAAATAGCCCGAGCCGATCAACGAGGGGGAGGGCAGCGATGTCGGAGCGAGTACTGGTATTTGGCGAAGCCCTTCTGGACGACTTTGGCGACCAGCAAGTGGTCGGCGGTGCGCCGTTCAACGTCGCCCGCAACCTGGCGGCGCTGGGACTTCCGGCCCTGATGGTGACCCGGGTCGGCAACGATAGTTACGGCGACCAGGTGCGCGATGCCTTTGTCCGCTTTGGCATGAGCGCCGAGGGACTGCAGCACGGCCCGCAACCGACGGGCCGCGTGCTGGTGGAGCGCGACGGCAATGGCGGCCACCGCTTCCATATCCTGGCCGAGCAGGCCTATGACCATATCGAAGCCGCCGCCGCCGTGGATGTGATGCGCGCTTTCTCTCCCGATACCGTGTATTTCGGCACGCTGGCCCAGCGCGAACCGGCTTCGCGCGCCGCGCTCGGCGCGGTGCTGGACGGCGCCAGCGAGGCTGAACATTTCCTTGACCTGAACTTGCGCGACGGGGTGGACGAAGCGGTGGTGTTTGCCGCGCTGCAGCGGGCCGACATCGTGAAGGTCAATGAGGATGAATTGCAGGCATTGTTCTCGTGGTACTGCCATACCTGCCCGGACACGGTGGACATGGACTGCGCCGCCGTCGAAGCGGAAGCGCGCGCCATGATGCACAACTTTTCCATCCAGGGATTGCTGGTCACGCTGGGCGAGCGCGGCGCCATGTATTTCGGCGCCGATGGCGAACGAGCGGTCGACCACCAGGCTGTCAAGCCGGCCAGGTTCGTCGATTCGGTAGGGGCGGGCGATGCCTTTGCCGCTGTGTTCCTGGCGGGCCGCGCTCGCGGCTGGGAGACGCCGCTGATACTCTCGCGTGCCAACGCCTTTGCCGGCGCCGTATGCGGCATTGCGGGGGCGGTATCGCCGGATCCGGCGTTCTACGCGCCCTGGCGCACGGCCTGGGGCCTGGATTAAGCGGCAGCCACCTTGCGGCGGGTCTGGATCATCTTCCAGCCATTGCCCGACGGATCGCGGAAGCCCGCATCCACCGTGCCGTAGCGCTCCACCGGTTCCTGGTTGAATTCCACGCCTTTCTGGTGCAGCCTGTCGTAGGTGGCGAAGCAATCGTCCACTTCGAGCACCATCGGCGGCATGGCGCCTTTGGCGACCAGCGCGTTCAGCGCCTGAGCGGTTGCCGCATCATGGACAGGTGCGCCCGGTACGTAAAGGCCGAGCTGGAACGATGGCTGGTCCGGATGCTGCACGGTAAGCCAGCGGTAGTCGCCATTGCGCACGTCGGTATGGACCTTGAAACCGAGCTTGTCGACATAGAAAGCCAACGCTTCGTCCTGGTCGCGAACATACAGGCCTACGGTTTGAATACCTTGAGTCATGGGGTGGTCTCCTTTAAGTGAGACTCCATTGTAGGGACGCTTTCCTGGCGCCGCTTCTCCGAAACTGCCATTGTGAGGTCCGGCCGGTGCGCTGCGCTCAGCACGCAGGCCGGCACCCGTCCGGCTTGCTCAGCCTCGAGGCGTACCTGTTCCCGGATATCGCCCGGGTTCTTGCCGGTGATGTCGCGGAAGGTGCGGCCGAAGGTGCCGATGCTGTTCCAGCCGGTCGAGTAGGCGATATCGGTGATGGGCAGGTCGGTTTCGCGCAGCAGCGTCACGGCGCGCTCGATGCGGCGCGTCAGCAGGTAGCGGTGGGGCGGGAGGCCGAACGCCTCCTTGAAGGAACGGGCGAAGTGAGTTGCAGAAACGCAGCTCACTTCCGCCAGGCGGCTTACCGGCCATTCCTCTTGCGAGGCGGCGTCCATCCTGTCTTTGGCGCGCAAAAGGCGCCGCAACAGTTCCGGACTTTGGCCGGGCATTACTCGGCTTCCGACATCTGCGATTGCAGGTAGTTCTGGATGCCGATTTTCCCGATCAGGTCGATCTGGGTTTCCAGCCATTCGATGTGCTCCTCGGTATCCTTCAGGATATCCAGCAGCAGGTCGCGCGATACGTAATCGCCGACTTTCTCGGATTGCGCAATGCCTTCCTTGATGGTCACATGCGCACCTTTTTCCAGCTTCAGGTCGGCGGCCAGCATTTCTTCGGTGTTCTCGCCGATCAGCAGCTTGTGCAGGGCTTGCAGGTTAGGCAGGCCGTCCAGCATCAGGATGCGGTCGATCAGGCGGTCGGCATGCTTCATTTCGCCGATCGACTCGTCGTATTCTTTCTTGCCCAGCTTGTCGAAGCCCCAGTGACGGTACATGCGCGCATGCAGGAAGTACTGGTTAATTGCCGTCAGCTCGTTGGTCAGCTGTGCATTCAGCAGACGGATAACGTCTTTGTCGCCCTTCATGGGGTTTCCTTCTTATTTGGTTGGGAATAATGGCATTTTGCCACGAAGCAGGGCGCCAACCTAGTCATGGGGGCAACATAGGATTGCTAACGACATTGCTAATGTAAATGAAAACAATTATCATTTGCGTTTTATGCCCACAATTCAGAGTTGTCAATGTCCTACATTAAGAGCCGCAAGCACTCGCCAGCTACGCTCGCAGCCATCGCCGCTTCCCTGGCGCTGCCTGTAGCACAAGCCGATACCAATACCGCTGCCCCAGAGCAGAAAATGCAGGAAGTAGTCGTTACTGGCCAGAATGGCAACGACTTCCAGGTCAAGAAATCCGCCTCCGACAAATTCACCGCACCGCTGCTGGATGCCCCGAAAGCCGTGACCGTGATCCCGACCGAGGTGATCTCCCAGACCGGCGCTACTTCCCTGACTGACGCGCTGCGCACCGTGCCGGGCATTACCGTGGGTGCGGCCGAAGGCGGCCAGCCGGTGGGCGACAACCTGCTGATTCGAGGCTATAACGCACAGAGCGACACTTATATCGACGGCATTCGCGATACCGGTTCCCAGAGCCGCGAAATCTTCGCGCTGGAACAGATCGAAGTGGTCAAGGGCCCGAACTCCGCTTACGGCGGCCGTTCCTCCGCCGGTGGCGGCGTCAACCTGGTTTCCAAGACTGCCAAGGCAGAAAACTTCGCTAACGCATCGGTCGGCATCGGCAGTGCGCAATACCGCCGCGCCACCGTCGACGTGAACCGCATGATCGGCGACGATGCAGCGGTGCGCCTGAACGTAATGGGCCATGAAAACCATGTGGCCGGCCGCAACGAAATTCACGGCGACCGCTGGGGCATCGCACCGACCGTGGCTTTCGGACTGAGCGGTCCGACCAAGGTCAACCTGTCCTTCTATCACATGCAGTCGAGCGAGTTGCCGGACAGCGGCATCCCGTTCAATAACCCGTTCACTACTGGCGCCAATGTCGCCAAAAACGGCAACGGCACCCCGATGTCCGTGCCGCGCGATACCTATTACGGCCTGGTCGACCGCGACTTCCGCGACACCAAGTCCGATATCGGCACCGTCGACATCAAGCATGATTTCCGCAACGGCCTGTCGTTCCGCAACGTGACCCGTTACGGCAAGACGGAGAACGACTACGTGTACACCCAGCCTGACGATTCCAAGGGCAACGTGGTGCTGTACGGGACCTTGTGGCGCCGTGCCAATACGCGCGTGGCCGAGACCGACGCGCTGGCCAACGCTTCCAGCCTGACCGGTGAGTTCAATACTGCCGGCATCAAGCACACCTTCACCACCGGCGTCGAAATCAGCCGCGAGATCACCGATCGAAGCACCTACCTGTTCACCCCGGGCACCAACAACCCGCTGACCAAGACCAGCACCTGCCCGACCTCCGGCGCAACGACCCTGTACAACTGCACCACCCTGGTCAACCCGAACCCGCACGATCCATGGAGTGCAGGCCAGGTGCGCAGCGTATCGCCGGCTGCGACCAATGTGCACACCAACAGCCGCTCCGTGTACGGCTTCGACACCATCGAGTTCACCCCGCAGTGGCTGCTGAACGTCGGCCTGCGCTGGGATGAGTTCCGCTCCGCGCTGTTTACTGCTGCCAACCCGACCGCTTCGCCTGCCACCGCTGCCGTGAATGCGGAAGTGAAGTCCAACTTCACCAACTACCAGGCTGGCCTGGTGTACAAGCCTGCTGCCAATAGCAGCATCTACGTTTCCTACGGCACCTCGTCGACCCCGCCGGGCAACGACGGCGGCGAAGGCAACGACGGCCTGACCGTGGCAGTGAAAGACCTGAAGCCACAGGACAGCAAGAACTTCGAACTGGGCACCAAGTGGGAAGTGCTGGCCCGCCGCCTGTCCCTGAGCGGCGCCATCTTCGAAAGCAAGATGAACAATGCCCGCGTCAGCGGTCCTAACGGCACCTCCTTCAATGCCGGCAAAAAGACCGTGCGCGGCGCCGAGTTCGGCATCAGCGGTTCCATTACCAATAGCTGGCAGGTATTCGGCGGCGCCACCTGGCTGGACGCGGAAGTGGGCGACAACGGCTATACCAACGTCGGCACCACCGCCGCGCCGGTGTGGGTCAAGTCGCCATACGACGGCAACACCTTCCCGGGCGTGCCGAAGACCAGCGCTTCGCTGTGGACTTCGTATGCCGTGCTGCCAGGCCTGACCATTGGCGGCGGTGTGAACTACTCTGCCAAGATCTGGGCTAACATCAACAACACCAAGTACGTGCCGGGCTACACCCGCTTTGACGCAATGGCGAGCTACGAAGTGAACAAGAACATCAGCCTGCAACTGAACGTGCAGAACCTGACCGACAAGTTCTACTTCGACAAATCGGTCTCGAACCATTACGCTCAAGTTGCTGCAGGCCGCACTGCAATCCTGACTGCGAACTTCCACTACTGATCATGATGCTGCATATCCCCGGCGTGCTGACGCCGGAACAAGTCAAAACCTTCCGCCAGCGCCTGGCGGCCGCCGAATGGGTCGACGGCCGCGCCAGCGTGGGATCGCAGGGGGCGCAGGTCAAGCGCAACCGGCAAATCGCGGAAGGGACGCCGCTGGCGCTGGAACTCGGGGATATCATCATCAAGGCGCTGGCGAAGAACCCGCTGTTCTATTCGGCGGCCTTGCCGCTGAAGATCCTGCCGCCGTATTTCAACAGCTATGCGGGCGGGGAGACGTACGGCCTGCATATCGATGGCGCGATCCGCCACATGGTTGGTTCTTCGGACGTGATGCGCTCGGACGTTTCCACCACGGTGTTCCTGTCCGATCCCGAGGAGTATGAGGGCGGCGAGCTGACCGTGATGGACAGCTATGGCGCGCATGAAGTCAAGCTGCCGGCGGGCGATGCGATCATCTATCCGGCAAGCAGCGTGCATCGAGTGAATCCGGTGACCTCTGGCGAACGTGTGGCTTCGTTCCTGTGGACGCAGTCGATGGTGCGTGATGACTGGAAGCGCACCATGCTGTTCGAGCTGGACCAGAATATCCAGAAGCTGCGGGCTGCGCATGGCGATGACGAGGCCACTGTCGGCCTGGCGGGGCATTATCACAACCTGTTGCGGATGTGGGCTGACCTGTAAAACCGCTAGACCGGTGTCTGACCCATTGGGTCGGACACCAAAACGCAAACGCCGCGGACTTCGAAAGAAGCCGCGGCGTTTGCATTTCAGGGTTTAAGACATCTGGAAATTAATCGGCACAACAACGTACACCGGCTGCGCCTTCCCATCTTCCACATAAGGCTTGAACAGCGCACGCATGACCGCAGCGCGGCCAGCCTCGTCCAGGTTGTTGAAGCCGGACGATTTCTGGATCGATGCCTGCTCGGCATAACCCTTCTCATTGACCAGCACGCGCAAGGTCACCACGCCCTGTTCGCCCATGCGGCGCGACACTGACGGGTACACCGGCTGCGGCGCACGAATATATTCAACAGCGGAGATCACCCGCGGGCCAGCCGGAGCGGCAGGCGCTGCCGGCGCGGCGGAAACCGGCGCCACCACGACCGGGGTTGCCGGCGCAGGCTCGGTCACGCGCGCTTGGGACGGCGGCGGGGTGATGGTGTTTTCAATCACGATCGGCAGCATCGGCAGCGGCGGCGGGGTGATCGAAGGCGCCTTCTGCGCGATTTCTACCGTCTTTGGCTGCGAGGCCGGCGGGGGAGGTGGCGGCGGCGCCACAAACGTGACGTTCACCACTTCAGGGATACGGTCCACCAGGCGATGCATGGTGCCGTTAATAAAACCATAACCGAGGACTGCGTGCAAAGCGACGACCACTGCGATCTTGGTCAGCTTGTCGCTGCCAACGCTGGCGCCGAAATCGCCGCCAGCCGGGAAAGTCATCGATTGCATGAAGCGCTCCTTACACGGTCAGTGATGGGCGCTTGAGCACAGTCTCCTGTATTCCGCTGCCCAGATGTTCGTCCAGCACTTCCACCGCATAGCTGAGGCAGTTGCCGCAGCAGGTGGCCACGCCGAGCGCTTCGCGCAACTCGTCCATGGAGCTGATACCCATATCTATGGCTTGACGGATTTCTCGATCAGAGATGTTGTTGCAGACACAAACGATCATTTCAGAGATTACCTTCTGGCTAAGATTGCGATTCCGTTATTGAGAATCATTATCATTACGGTTCCCATTCTACCCGAACAGGGCTACAATGCAAGCGAAATTGAAAACCATTCTCATTTATAATGGCGAGGTTGTATTTCGCCCTGGAAAGTTCACCATGACCCTTGCTCCTACCCTGATCAAGCTTGATTCCCTGCCGGTGGGGCAGAGCGGAACGGTGATCCATATCGCCCCGGGCAATCCTGAAGATACCGAGGACGGCGCCGACCTGGCGCGCCGCCTGATGGAACTGGGCTTTGTGCCCGGTGAGCGCATCCGCATGCTCAAGCGTGGCCTGCCAGGCGGCGAACCCCTCGCCATTAAAGTAGGCAATGCCACCTTTGCCTTGCGCCGCTTTGAAGCTGCGCTGATCTCGATCCAACCGGAATAATTGCAATGGGTGCAGTAGAAAAGGCCGCGCAAGCCATCGCGCAGCAGCCAATGGTCGCCCTGTTGGGCAACCCGAATTGCGGCAAGACCGCTCTGTTCAACCGTCTTACCGGCGCGCGCCAGAAGGTGGCCAACTACGCCGGCGTGACCATCGAGCGCAAGGAAGGCCAGTTCACTTCCGGTGCCGGCAACCAGTACCGGCTGCTCGACCTGCCGGGCGCCTACAGCCTGTCGGCGCATACTCCCGATGAAATGATCACGCGCGACGTGGTGGCCGGCTTGCGCGAAGGCGAGCGTTCGCCCGACGTCGTGGTGTGCGTGGTCGACGCCACCAACTTGCGCCTGAACCTGCGCCTGGTCCTCGAAATCAAGCGCCTCGGCCTGCCGATGGTGCTGTGCCTGAACATGGTCGACGTCGCGAAGAAACGCGGCATCGTGGTCGATGCGGGCAAGCTGTCGCAGGAACTGGGCATGCCGGTGGTCGAAACGGTGGCCGTGAAGAGCGGCGGCGAGAAAGCCCTGGTCGATGCGCTGGATGGCCTGTGGCCGTTCTACGAAAGCGTCGCCAACCCGCTGTCTGCCATCGATGCCGTGAGCGTTGAGGAAACCCAGCGCGAAGTGCGCCGCATCCTGTCGGTCGCCGTGAAAGATGCCGACGACCGCGGCAACCGCTCCGAAAAGATCGACCACTTCGTGCTGCACCCGTTCATGGGACCGATCATCCTGGCGGTCCTGATGTTCTGCGTATTCCAGGCCGTGTTCAGCTGGGCCGAAGTGCCGATGGATATGATCAGCGGCGGCGTCGAGCATCTTGGCGTGCTGGTCAAAGCGCACATGGCCGACGGCGTGCTGCGCTCCCTGCTGGTGGACGGTGTGCTGGGCGGCGTTGGCGCCGTGCTGGTATTCCTGCCGCAGATCCTGATCCTGTTCTTCTTCATCCTGGTGCTGGAAGACTGCGGCTATCTGCCGCGTGCCGCCTTCCTGCTGGACCGCCTGATGGGCGGCGTCGGTCTCTCCGGCCGCGCCTTCATTCCGCTGCTGTCGTCGTTTGCCTGCGCCATTCCCGGCATCATGGCGGCGCGTACCATCCAGAACCCGCGCGACCGCATCGTGACCATCATGATCGCGCCGCTGATGACATGCTCGGCGCGCCTGCCGGTATATGCGCTGGTAATCGCCGCCTTCATCCCGGACCGCGAAGTGTGGGGCCTGTTCAACCTGCAAGGCCTGGTGCTGTTCTGCCTTTACTTTGCCGGCATCATTTCCGCCATGGCCGTGGCCTGGGTCATGAAGCGCTCGATGCGCGCCAAGCGCAACCAGCCGCTGATGCTGGAACTGCCGGCCTACCACTGGCCGCATATGCGCAACCTGGCCATCGGCCTTTACGAACGCGCCAAGATCTTCCTGATGCGCGTCGGTACGACCATCCTGACCTTGATGGTGCTGCTGTGGGCCCTGTCCAGCTTCCCGGGCGCTCCGGAAGGCGCCACCCATCCGCCGATCTACTACAGCGTGGCCGGCATGCTGGGCCGCGCGCTGGAATTCATCTTCGCGCCGATTGGCTTCAACTGGCAGATCTGCATTGCGCTGGTGCCGGGCATGGCGGCGCGTGAAGTGGCTGTCGGCGCGCTGGGCACCGTGTATGCCCTGTCGCAGACCGGCGACGAGCTGGCCAATTCCCTGGCGCCGGTGATCCAGGCCAGCTGGGGCTTGCCGACCGCGCTGGCGCTGCTGGCCTGGTACGTCTTTGCGCCGCAATGCCTGTCCACCCTGACCGTTGTGCGCCGCGAAACCAATTCGATGAAGTATCCACTGATGATGGCGGGTTATATGTTCGTGCTGGCGTACACCGCCACCTTCATCACTTACCGCGTCGCCCTGGCGTTGGGAGGCTGAACCATGTGGCAGGAAATTACCGTTGGCATCATCGTGGCAGCTGCCGCTTTGCACGCGGCGAGGAAGTACCTGCCTGCCGCCTGGCGCCAGCAGATCGTTTATGCCTTGTCGCGCCGCGGCCTGCCGCAGGAAAAGCTGGCGCGCTTCTTCAATACCGAATCGAGCTGCAGCAGCGGCTGCGGCTCCTGCGGCGGTTGTGGCGATTCGCCCGCGTCTTCAGTCCCTCCTGCCGACGGCGGGCCGGTGCATCGCGTGATCAAGTTGCACGTCCAGCGCTGAATCACTATCTGTCCTGCGATCCGTTCCGGGGCGCAGGGCCGGCTTAATCCTCGTCGAAAGTGTGCAGCGCGGCAGAGACCAGCAAGCCCGCAATGCCCAGCAAGCCGAACGCGTAAATGAGCATGGGTTTAGCGTGGCGCAATTCCAGCGCTACCGAACCGAGGACAAGGCTGATGCCGATCAGGGCCAGCACGGCGCTGATGGCGGCGGAGCGCCTGAGTGCCGGCCGGCAGCCATGAGCGGCATACCATTGGGCGATGAGCCAATTGGGCAGGCATGACAGGCCGACGAACAGAGCTACCAACTCGAGAGCCACTAGATGATCCATAGCGCGTTGTCAGGACTGAAATATTTACGATAGCAGTTCCCTCGCGCCGCGGGCAAGTGAAAACTTGATCTAGGGCATATCGCCGTCACAAAGGTGTACCTACAATGCCACTTATAAATTGCATTGTGGGAGCCATCGTGGGCTGGAGCAGGAGACAGATTGCCGGGATAGTCAGGATCGCGCTGTTTGCGATGCTGATGGCCGTTTCCGCGCCAACGCTGTCCACCCTGCTAACGGCGGCCTGCGGCGATAACACTGTCGCGCATTGCCACGCCCAGCCAAAAGCCCACCACGTCCTCCAGAAATGCGGCTACTGCATGGTGCAGGCCGATCTTCCCGCAGTACCACCGCCACCTGCCGGCGTTGCCTTGGCGCTGGCGGCGGCCTCGCACATTGAACCGGCATTGCAGGCTGCGGCCGCATTGCCTCAGCAAGTGTCCCTTGCGCCGCCATCGCGCGCCCCGCCTTCCGCTTGAATCTTCGCAGCAGTACTCCCCGGCTTTGCATTGCACGCGCCTTTTGGCGGCGCGGTCGCAAGGCCTTCGCTCGCAAGAACAAGAAAGGAAACATCATGAACACCCGCCTCATTCCCCTGGCCGCCGCGCTGCTGGCCGTCTTTTCGGCTCCGGCATTTGCCGATCATGAAGGGGAATCGCCGCTCAAGCTGGTAGGCACTGTCGTTATCGCCGGCAGCCATCCAACTTCGCTGCCGACCCAGATCCCGACCACGATCGAAGGCATCACCCGCGCGCAGATCGAAGAGCAGGTCAACGCCAGCGATGCGGAAGACGCCCTGAAATACCTGCCAAGCCTGCTGGTGCGCAAGCGCTATATCGGCGACTACAACCACGCTGTCCTTTCCACGCGCGCCTCCGGCACCGGCAACAGCGCGCGCTCGGCGGTGTATGCGGATGGCGTGCTGCTGTCGAACTACCTCGGTAACGGTGCAACCTTCGCGCCGCGCTGGGGCATGGTGGCGCCGGAAGAAATCGAACGTGTCGACGTGCTGTATGGCCCGTTCTCGGCGGCCTATGGCGGCAACTCGGTCGGCGCCGTGGTGGATTACGTGACGCGCATGCCGAAGCAGTTCGAAGCCCATGCGCGCGTCGCTTATGTGCGCCAGCCGTTTGAGCTGTACAACACGAACATGACTTCGACTGCACGCCAGTCCAGCATGTCGCTTGGCAACCGCCACGGCGCCTGGTCCTGGTTCGTCAGCGTGAACCGCACCGACAGCGATGGCCAGCCGCAGACATACACCACGCGCGCCATTGCCAGCGGCGCGGTGGGCGGCAATGGCGTGCCGGTGACCGGCGCCGTGGCCGGCAAGGACCGCAGCAACCGCGACATCTACATCCTCGGCACCGCGACCCAATACAGCACGGTGCAGGACCACGCAAAATTCAAGGTGGCGTATGATTTTTCGCCCACTGTGCGCGCCAGCTACTCGCTGGGCTGGTGGCAGAACGATTCGAGCGGATCGCCCGATACCTACCTGCGCGACGCAGCGGGCAAGCCGGTGTTCAGCGGCCCGGTTCTGATCGATGGCCGCAGCTTTACGCTTGCCGCTTCCGACTTCAACTCCACCAAAGAAGAACTGCGCCACCTGATGCACGGCCTGACTGTGAAGAGCAACACCAAAGGCGTGTTCGACTGGGAAGTGGCGGCCAGCCTCTATGACTACAGCCGCGACATCCTGCGCGCACCGACCACGACGCGTCCGGCAGCAGCAACCGGCGGCGCCGGCCGCATCGTCGACCAGGGCGGCACCGGCTGGAATACGCTGTCGCTGAAAGGCGTGTATCGCCCGGGCGGCATGCGCGGCCAGCATATCTTCGACTTTGGCTACCAGCGCGCCGCCTACAAGCTGTCGACCATCGAACGCGCCACGACAGACTGGCTGAATGGCGAACCGGGCGCCCGTAACCAGGCTTTCTCGGGCCGCACCAGCATCGACAGCCTGTATGTGCAGGATACCTGGAAACTGTCGCAAGACTGGAAGACAGTGCTCGGCGCGCGCTTCGAGCACTGGGAGGGCCGCGATGGCGAGACCGCCAATGCGACCCAAGTGGTGCGTCATGCAAAGCGCAGTGACAACTATGTTTCGCCCAAGGCGGCACTGGCTTATCAGGCCAACGAGGACTGGACGCTGAAAGCTTCCACCGGCCGTGCAATACGCATGCCGACGGTGTCCGAGCTGTACCAGGGCGGCATCAACAACACCGGCACCCTGATCAACAACGATCCGGACCTGAAGGCCGAGCGCTCCTGGACCACGGAACTGAGCGCCGAACGCCTGGTCGGCAATTCCGCCTTGCGCATCACGGCGTTCTTCGAGCGCAACCGCGACGCGTTGTACTCGCAAACCAATGTGCTGGTGACGCCGAACGTGACCAATGTGCAGAACGTGGACCTGATCCGCACTCATGGCCTGGAAACGGCCTGGTCGAACGAGAACGTGCTGGTTGAAGGACTCGACATGCAGGCCAGCCTGACCTGGACCGATTCCAAAATCAAGCGCAACGGGAAATTCCCGGCCAGCGTGGGCAAATGGCAGCCGCGCATTCCCGAATGGCGTGCCAGTGCCGTGGCGACTTACCGCGTGAACGACAAGCTGAGCGCCACGCTGGCTGCCCGCTACAGCGGCAAGCAGTACTCGACGCTGGACAATACCGACATCAACGGCTTTGCCTACCAGGGCGCCAGCAAATACTTCACGGTCGACGCGCGCCTGCGCTACCGCATCGACAAGCACTGGAGTGCCGCCTTCGGCATCGACAACGCCAACAACTACAAGTACTGGAACTTCCACCCTTACCCACAACGCTCTTACTCTGCGGAGGTGAAATTTGATTGGTAATGCGCTCGAGCTGGGCCAGTTTGAACTCTGGTGCCAGCCCCAGGTTGCCGCGCGTGACGGCAGCATCGGCAGCGTGCTGGCGGCTGTCCATTGGCGCCGACCCGGCAGCGGCGTCCTGCACTACTGCGATTTTGCCGGCGAATTGTCGGCTTCGGGACTGGAACGGGTCTTCCTGCTGCACATGGTATGCGATGCGCTGGCTGCGTTAAGGATGTGCGAGGCGGAAGGCTTCAAGCTGGACATGGTGTTGTGCCTCCCGCCGCTGGCATTCAGCAAGGATATGCCGGACGCCATCGCGCTTGCGGCCGATATCCAGGGATTGATGCTGCAGGCAGGCATTGCGCAACACCGCCTCGAACTGCGCGACGAGGGGCATGCGGGCTGCTGCGAGGTGTCCAACTTGCTGGACTGGCTGCAGGTGCGGGAAGAAGGATGCACGCAGGCTTCCGGCGATTTCATCGCAGCGCCGCAGCCGATGCAGGTGCTGCCGGCTGCGCTGCACCGCTGGCAAGCCAGCTATTCGGTGATGAGCGCCGCCGACGCCTTCAGCTGAAATGCACCTGTCCGAAGAAGCCGTATTGCAGGCTTTGCGCGATACGGCTGGCAACGATGCGGAATTCTTCCGCCACGGCTGGCTCGAACAGGCGGTCCACCGTCGACTGGAACAGCGCAAGCCAGCGCTGGAAGTGCTGCGGCTGTACGCCCGGCAGCGCCATGTGCTTGCCGTAGACATTGCCCTGGAAGCTCTTGGTGCCCAGCATGGTAGTACTCCAGAACTCCACCATGCGCGCCAGGTGCGGCTCCCAATCGTCGATGGCAGCATTGAACACCGGCCCCAGTTCCGGATCGGCGCGCACGCCGTCGTAGAACTCGTGGACCAGTGTTGCGATGGATTCCTGGGTCAGTGGTAAAGTCATGGCTCCATTTTAACCTTGCGGAGCGCGCCCATGATCATCGTTCACCACCTCAATAACTCTCGTTCCCAGCGCGTGCTGTGGTTGCTGGAAGAGCTGGGGCTGGCCTATGAGATCAAGCATTACCAGCGTGACCCGAAGACCATGCTGGCGCCGCCGGAGCTGACCAAGGTGCACCCGCTGGGCAAGTCGCCCGTGATCGAGCATGAAGGCAATATCGTCGCCGAGTCGGGCGCCATCATCGAGTACCTGGTGGAGAAGCATGGCAATGACCGGCTGGTGCCGCCGGCCGGCACGCCCGACAAGCTGCGCTGGCGCTACTTCATGCATTACGCGGAAGGCTCGCTGATGTCGCCGCTGCTGATGAAGCTCGTGTTCGACAAGGTTGAATCCTCGCCGGCGCCGTTCTTCGTCAAGCCGATCAAGCGTGCCATCGCGCAGAAGGTGATGTCGAGCTTCGTGCAGCCCAATATCGACCGCCACCTGGCCTACCTGGAGTCCGAACTCGCCAACCGCGACTGGTTCGCTGGCAACGAGTTCAGCGCCGCCGATATCCAGATGAGCTTCCCCCTTGAGGCGGCCGCCTCGCGCGCCGGCCTTGGCGCCAGCCATCCGCGCCTGCAGGCCTTCCTGCAGCGCATCCACGCCCGCCCGGCCTACCAGCGTGCCCTGGAGCGCGGCGGCCCGTACGAACTGCTGCGCTGACACTTAGTGTAAAAAATATTTTAACTTAGTTGTGAAGTAACACTAAGTCGATTATGATGTTCCTGCTTGATCTAAAAAACCAATAAAAAGAAAGGAACATCACAATGATCAATCGAGAAGTCCGCTCCCGCATCGCCCAGGAAACCTTGTCCTTCCTGGAGGCCGGTGGCTATGAAAATTCCCATGGCAAGCACGTGGAAATCGCGGACGCACTCGCGCAGGCGAAAGCTGGCACGGTGCATTACAAAGCCGGGGCGCTCGGGCAACTGGTGAACCGCCAAGGTGGCCATCAATCCTTCGCGACCAGGTTCGAGGTGCGTAATGAACCGACATTGGCGGCCGCGCGCCGCCTGATCGGGCTCGGTCATGCCGACCCGCTGTGCCTGAACTTCGCGTCGGCCAAGAATCCGGGCGGCGGCTTCCTTGGCGGCGCCGAGGCGCAGGAGGAGAACCTGGCAAAGTCCTCCGGCCTCTATCCATGCATCGTGCAAATGAACGAAATGTACGAGGCAAATCGCTCGCTCAAGTCCTGCATCTACCTGGACGACATGATTTATTCGCCCAAGGTGCCGGTCTTCCGCGGCGACGATTACGAACTGTTGGACGAGCCATATCTGGCGTCGATGGTGACCGCGCCGGCGGTCAATCGCGGCGCAGTCGCACGCAATGAGCCCGAACGCCTCGGCGAGCTTGAGGGGGCCATGCTGGTCCGCATTGAAATGCTGCTTGCGCTCGCCGTGCACCATGGCCATACCGCACTGGTGCTTGGCGCCTGGGGTTGCGGCGTATTCGGCAACCAGCCGGCAGACATGGCGCGCTGGTTCGCCCAGCATCTGTTGCGCAATCCCAAGTATCGCGATGCGTTCGAGCACGTGGTCTTTGCGGTGCTTGATCGGAAGGGGGCAGCAGTTGCCGCCTTTGAAGCGGAGTTCACTGGAGAAGAAATTAAATGAGGAATGTCGTCGAGCTGTGCGAGCATGTTCGCAATCATGGGCAACCCAGGATGGTTCTGTTCTGGGGGCATCAGCCTTCAAAGAATGGTTCGATCACGAAGACTTGCTTCAGCCAATGGTTCGAAGCGGAGTTCGTTATCGATGGCACACGGTACCCGACTGCCGAACACTTCATGATGGCGGAGAAGGCTCGCCTGTTCGGTGACGCAGTTGCGCTGGATCGTATCCTGCAGGCTCGCAACCCGGCAGTCGCCAAAGCCGCCGGCCGCGAAGTACAAGGATTCGATGAAGAAATCTGGGCCGCGAACCGTTGGGATATCGTGGTCCAGGCCAACTATGCAAAGTTCTCGCAGAACGCCCCGTTGCGCGACTTCCTGCTCGCCACTGGCGAACAAGTCCTGGTGGAAGCAAGTCCCGTTGATTTCGTCTGGGGTACAGGCTTTGCTGCAGATTCGCCGTATGCAGAGAACCCATCCGAATGGACGGGAATGAACCTACTCGGTTTTGCTTTGATGGAAGTGCGATCGCGTCTCAGCGAGTGAAACGGCTGGTGAAACTGATTAAAGGGGAGCGTTCTTACCAGATTGTGGCGATGTTCGGATAACCTTGCATTTCGCGATCTGCTGTCACGATGGAGGCATCGTACCGTAGGGCAGTTGCAATGATGATGCGATCGGCCGGGTCACGCGGAGAATAGTTGGGTAAATGAACTGCGTCAATGGCGATCGCGCTGTCAACGGGGATAAAGCGAAAACCTGGCAAGCGTGCTACGCCAGCAATCCATTGGTGGATTCCGCAATGCAGCGCTAAACGTCCTTTCCAAAGCAAGAGTGCAACTTCCCAGCTAGTGATAGCGGAAACCAGCACTCTGCTTTGCGCCTGTCCAAGTTCAATTGCCGTCGCGGCGTGGTTCGAAAGACGCGAATCTCTCTCATACCACCAGATTAGCGTGTGCGTATCGAGCAATATCATTTGCTCGTCTCTGGCTCAGCTTCCCAGGCGGGCGATAACACGTCTCCGTAACTCATTGTCATTTCACGCAATCGATCAATTGCGGTCGGATCGGGAACTGGGAACGGGGTGACCTGCGCGATCAATTCCCCGTGATCTGAAATCAGGAAATTTTCCTCTTTCGCCCGAGCCTGTTCCAACCATTTGATCGGGTCACGTGCGAACTCTTCCATTGAAACAGTTGGCTCCATCTCAGCCTCCATTCGCAATCTTGAATCATCATCTTAATCCTGATGCAGGTGGAGGCAATTTGAGGGAACGCAGAACAGGGTCAGAGCCGTGTTGCGCCATTGTCGATCAGTCTGCTTGAAGGGATCTGTAGCTGTGCTGACTTTGCACGCGGCGATACGGAACAGCAAGTAGCTGTGCGGTAAAATGCCGGCTATGACAGGAAGATTGCTGGCCATTGACGGTTTGAATATTGTGCGGCGTGTGTATGAGGCAAGTCCGGAACCGGACTCGGACCTCAAAGCCGAGATCGCCATGCGCCATGCGTTCAACGCCTTCCAGCGCCTGGTCAACGGCCACGAACCCACCCATATCCTTCCAGCCTTCGATTACGGCGGTCCCACCTGGCGCCATAGCCTGTACAAGGGCTACCGAGAAGGCCGCCAGCCGATGCCGGAAGTACTGCGCGAGGCGCTGCCCGAGTTCTACATGCAGCTGACCAGGATCGGCATGTGCCCGATCGCCATACCCGAAGTGGAAGCCGACGATGTAATCGGTACCGTGGTCACGCGCTGGCTCAGCGAGAACCGGGGCGAAGCGGTGGTGGCCACCACCGACAAGGACCTGCACTGCCTGATCGCCGAAGGCGCCCGCATCTGGGACCATTTCAAGTCGGAATGGCACGACCGCGCCTGGGTCGAGCAGAAGTGGGGCGTCACGCCCGGCATGCTGCCGGACCTGCTGGCGCTGATGGGCGACGAAACCGACTCCATCCCCGGCGTTTCCAATGTGGGCGTGAAGACCGCCGCCAAACTGTTGCGCACATACGGCACTCTGGACGCAATCATGGCCGGTGCAGGCATCCTGAAGGACAAAGTCGGCGAAAGCCTACGAAAAGAGCGCGAGATGTTGTATCTTTCTCGTCAATTGGTACAACTGAAAACGGACGTCCGGATCGGCGTGAGCTGGAATATGCTGGCCTGGGACCACCGTTAGACCTCCTGATGTTAAAAGCGGTTCTTATCGACAGCAGCGCCATTGCACGCGGCCTGCTCAACACGGTGCTGATCGACGGCGGCTACGACGTGGTCGGCCAGGCGCACACCTGCGTGGCGGGCAATGTGCTGCTGATCAAGCACCAGCCCCAGATCATCTGCATTTCGCGCGACTGCATCGAGGCCGACGAGCCGTCCATGCTGGCCATGCGCAAGGATTGGCCGAAAGCCATGATCTTCATGGTGTCGTCGGAATTCGACCAGGCGACGATCCAGAAGGCCCATGCAATGGGCATCAACGGCTATATCGTGAAGCCGTTCAATGGCGGTACGGTATTGAAGACCATCCGCAACACCATCATCGCGACGGTGAAGCGGCAGCAGAAGGCGCAGGCCGACGCGCAGGGCGCCAGCTCGGCCGAGGGATCAGACGAAGTTTGAGCCGTCGATGATGCCGCCGCCCAGGCAGACGTCGCCGTCGTACAGCACGGCCGACTGGCCTGGGGTGACTGCCCACTGGGCATCCATGAATTTCAGCGCGAATTCGCTGTCGCCGTTGACGGCAACGTCGCAAGGCACGTCGGCCTGGCGGTAGCGGGTTTTTGCGCTGATGCGGCCAGCTTCCGGCGCCACGCCGGCAACCCAGCTGGCCTGGCCTGCATGCAGGCTTTCCGACAGCAGCCACGGGTGGTCATGGCCCTGCACTACCCACAGCGTATTGTTTTCAACGTCCTTGCGCGCCACGTACCAGGCGTCGGAGGAACCGTCCGCGTTCTGGTAAGTCTTCACGCCGCCGATGCCGATGCCCTTGCGCTGGCCTAGGGTGTAGAAAGACAGGCCGACGTGCTCGCCGACCACCTTGCCGTCCGGCGTCTTGATCGGACCAGCCTTGTAGGACAGGTAGCGGTTCAGGAATTCGCGGAACGGGCGCTCGCCGATAAAGCAGATGCCGGTGGAGTCCTTCTTGGCCGCATTCGGCAGCTGCAGCTTTTCGGCGATCTTGCGCACTTCGGTCTTCGGGATTTCGCCCAGTGGGAACAGGGTCTTCGACAACTGTGCCTGGTTCAGGCGGTGCAGGAAGTAGCTTTGGTCCTTGGTGTGGTCAACGGCTTTCAGCAGCTCGTGGCGGCCGGTGGCGGTGTTGTGGCGCACGCGCGCATAGTGGCCGGTGGCGATCAGGTCCGCGCCCAGGTGCATGGCGTGGTCGAGGAAGGCCTTGAACTTGATCTCCGCATTGCACAAAACGTCCGGGTTCGGGGTGCGGCCGGCCTGGTATTCGCGCAGGAACTCGGCGAATACGCGGTCCTTGTATTCGGCGGCGAAGTTGACGGCTTCGATGTCCACGCCCACCACGTCCGCCACGCTGGCTGCGTCGATCCAGTCCTGGCGCGAGGAACAGTATTCGGAATCGTCGTCGTCTTCCCAGTTCTTCATGAACAGGCCGACAACTTCATAGCCTTGTTCTTTCAGTAACCAAGCGGAAACGGAGGAGTCAACGCCACCGGACATGCCGATGACTACTTTTTTCTTGCTCATGATGCGGTCCAATTGAGCCATGGGCGCGGCACGCCCCAGGCAGGGTGTTGCAAATTATCCAAACTAGAAGAAACCTTCAGACTTCTTCGAATACCGACACGTGGGTGTGCAGGATCTCCAGCGGAGCGCGCTTGCCCGCGAGGTATTCGTCCACGCAAGTCAGCAGCAGGGGGCTGCGGTGGCGTTCTCGGCAGGCCGCGATTTCATCGCGCGTCATCCAATGTGTGCGCAGGATGCCCTCATCCAGTGGGCGATCCGGATAGTAAGCGCCAACCTCGCCGCAGAAGGCAAAGCGCAGGAAAGTCACCAACTGGCCGGTACGCGCCGAGCGGTAGCGCGACATATACATGCCTACCAGGGCGGTCGGGGTGAAATCGTAGGCGGTTTCTTCCAGCGTTTCGCGGATGACCGCCTGTTCCAGCGACTCCAGGGGATCGAGGTGGCCGGCGGGCTGGTTCAGGCGAATGCCGTCACTGGTTTCTTCCTCAATCAGAAGAAACTTCCCGTCGCGCTCAATGACGGCGGCGACTGTGACATTCGGTTTCCAGGTACGCGGCATGTTAGTCCATCCAAAGGAGACCCGACATTGTAGCCTGATCTTGCCTCTTCGTTGTTGCCACGGCGTGAAATGCTTGTGCATTGCAACAATTCGGCATAGGTAATGTTGGCCGTAGAACATTTCATGTTAGATTTTAGTCAGTTTTTCCCACTATTTGGAGGCATTATGAAGATTGGCGTACCGGCCGAGTCAAGGCCGGGGGAGACCAGGGTGGCGGCAACGCCCGAGACGGTCAAGAAACTAGCAGTCAAACACCAGGTGATCGTGCAGGCGGGAGCCGGCATTCCAGCTTCGGTGACGGATGAAGCATATGCCGCTGCCGGCGCCACCATTGGCACCGCGGCAGAGGCGCTGGGCGCGGAAATGGTACTGAAGGTACGCGCCCCGAACGCCGAGGAGCGCAGCCTGATGAAACCGGGCGCCGTGCTGGTCGGCATGCTGAATCCTTTTGACGGGGAAAACATTGCGGCCATGGCGGCTTCCGGCCTGTCCGCGTTTGCATTGGAAGCTGTGCCGCGTATCACGCGCGCGCAGTCGATGGACGTGCTGTCCTCCCAGGCCAATATCGCGGGCTACAAGGCCGTGATGGTTGGCGCGAATACCTACCAGCGTTTCATGCCCATGCTGATGACCGCAGCAGGGACCGTGAAAGCTGCCCGTGTGCTGATCATGGGCGTCGGCGTGGCCGGCCTGCAAGCGATTGCGACCGCCAAGCGCCTGGGCGCCGTGATCGAGGCGTCCGACGTGCGTCCGCCCGTGAAAGAACAGGTGGAGTCGCTGGGCGCAAAATTCATCGACGTGCCTTACCTGACCGACGAAGAGCGCGAGATCGCGCAGGGCGCCGGCGGCTATGCGCGCCCGATGCCGCCTGAATGGATGAAACGCCAGGCGGAGCTGGTACATGAACGCGCCAAGCAGGCTGACATCGTCATTACCACGGCACTGATTCCGGGCCGCCCCGCGCCGGTGCTGATCTCCGAAGAAACTGTGAAGGCCATGAAGCCCGGCTCCGTCATCGTCGACCTGGCGGTGGAGCAGGGCGGCAATTGCCCCTTGTCCGAACTGGGCAAGACGGTGGTCAAGCATGGCGTGTACATCGTGGGCGAGCCAAACCTGGCCTGTCACGTGGCGGCGGACGCCTCCGCCCTGTATGCGCGCAATGTGCTGGACTTCCTCAAGCTGGTCTTCGACAAGGAGGACAAGCTGGTCATCGACCGTGAGGATGAAATCATCAAAGCAACGCTGGTCTGCCACGGCGGCGAGCAGTTGCGGAAATAGGAGAGACGAATGGAAGTCAGTCACACCATCATCAACCTGATCATCTTCGTGCTGGCCGTGTATGTGGGCTACCACGTGGTCTGGAACGTCACGCCGGCGCTGCATACGCCGCTGATGGCGGTAACGAATGCAGTATCGGCCATTATCATCGTGGGCGCCATGCTGGCGGCCGCGCTGACTGAGGGCCTGGTTGGGCAAATCATGGGCACGATCGCCGTGGCGCTGGCCGCGGTCAATGTGTTCGGCGGATTCCTGGTCACCCAGCGCATGCTGGAGATGTTCAAGAAGAAGGAGAAGAAAGCGCCTGCGGCTGGTGCTGCTGCCTCGGGTGAGAAGGAGGCCAAGGCATGAGCTTCATCACCATGAATCTTGTCACGATGATGTACCTGATCGCGTCGGTCTGCTTCATCCAGGCGCTGAAAGGGTTGTCGTCGCCGGCATCGGCACGCAAGGGCAATGCGTTCGGCATGGCCGGCATGGCGATTGCTGCCGTGACCACCATCGCGCTGATCCTGCGCCTCAAGCACGACGCTTCGGCGGCGGCGGAAACTGCGGAAGCGGTTGCGGCCATGGCGCGCTCGATGGGGCTGGACGTGCATGCCCGCAGCGGGTCGGGCGGCCTGGGCCTCGGCCTGGTGGCGCTGGGCGTGCTGGTGGGCGGCGGCATTGGCGCCGTGCTGGCCAAGCGCGTCGAAATGACCAAGATGCCGGAGCTGGTGGCGGCCATGCACTCGCTGATCGGCATGGCGGCAGTCTGCATCGCCATCGCTGCCGTGGCCGAGCCGCATGCCTTCGGCATCGCGGCGCGCGGCCAGGCACTGCCGGTCGGTAACCGCATCGAGCTGTTCATCGGCACCTTTGTCGGCGCGATTACCTTCAGCGGTTCGGTGATCGCTTTCGGCAAGCTGGCGGGCAAGTACAAGTTCCGCCTGTTCCAGGGCGCGCCGGTCGTATTCAGCGGCCAGCACATGCTGAACCTGGTGCTGGCGCTGGTCATGGTCGGCCTGGGCCTGGTGTTCGTGTTCAGCGGCGGTTCTGAGCCGGCCTGGACGCCGTTCCTCATCATGACGGCGATTGCCTTCGTGCTGGGCGTGCTGATCATCATCCCGATCGGTGGCGCCGACATGCCGGTGGTGGTGTCGATGCTGAACTCCTACTCCGGCTGGGCGGCGGCGGGCATTGGCTTCTCGCTCAATAACTCGATGCTGATCATTGCCGGCTCGCTGGTGGGTTCCTCGGGCGCGATCCTGTCCTACATCATGTGCAAGGCGATGAACCGTTCGTTCTTCAACGTGATCCTGGGCGGCTTCGGTGGCGACACTTCCGCCGCGGCGGCGGGCGGCGCGCAGGCGCAGCGCAACGTGAAGTCGGGTTCTTCGGATGACGCCGTGTTCTTGATGCAGAACGCCGAAACCGTGATCATCGTCCCGGGCTACGGCCTGGCGGTGGCACGCGCCCAGCACGCGCTGAAGGAACTGGTCGAGAAGCTCGGCCACCATGGCGTGACGGTGAAGTACGCGATCCACCCGGTCGCAGGCCGTATGCCGGGCCATATGAACGTGCTGCTGGCGGAAGCCGAAGTGCCATATGACCAGGTGTTCGAGATGGAAGACATCAACAGCGAATTCGCGCAAGCCGACGTGGTGCTGGTGCTGGGCGCCAACGACGTGGTCAATCCGGCGGCGAAAGATCCGAAATCGCCGATCGCTGGCATGCCCATCCTCGAGGCCTACAAGGCCAAGACCATCATCGTCAACAAACGCTCAATGGCATCCGGCTATGCAGGCCTGGACAATGAGCTGTTCTACATGGACAAGACCATGATGGTGTTTGGCGACGCCAAGAAAGTGCTGGAAGACATGGTGAAAGCTGCCGAGTAAGCCTGGCGCCTCACGGCCGAGCCCGTGTCACGCTTTGGGGCCTGACCCCATGGGGTGACACGGGCTCTTCTGTTTTAGCGGGTGGGCTTGGCGCGCTGGCGCTGGAATTCGCTGATCTGGGCGGCGTAGCGTTGCTGCGAGGCTGGGGTGTGCCAGCTGTTCTGTGCCTTGATCATGGCGGCGGCGCCTTCGGGCGTGCCGACGATCTGGTCGATGCGTTTGACCGCCGCCATGCCCCAGGCATTGCGCGGGCAGGCGATGCCGCCCAGCATGGGCTTGTTGTTTTGTGCGATCGGTACCGTTTTCAACGCGCCAACCTCCGGCTCGGATTTGCTGGCGTATTGCAAGGCGTAGTCGTAGTCGAGCGTGTAGTCGACGCGGCCGTGCACCACCAGCTTCAGTACATTGCGGCCGTAATCGCCGACCGAGGTGGTTTCCAGCCTCGAATTGGCGGGCCGCCTGGCCAGCAGGTCGTCCACCGCTGCGCCGTAGCTGCGGCGCTCCACCACGATGCCGCGCAAGACGGGATCGGCCAGCAATTTCTGCAGGTCGGCTTCGCCATGCGCGTTCAGCGGCAGGCGCGGCAGGGTACTTTCCTGCGCCACCAGCTGCAGCGGCGGCACCAGGTTGGTGTTGACGAAGTAGGCCAGCTTGTCCCTCTCGGCATTGCGCAAGGCGGCCACCACGCACGCTTGCTCGCCGCGCTCGATCATCAGCCAGGTGCGTTTTGGATTGGCGTAGATGAAACGGTGTTCGGCGTCGGGCCAGTGCGCGCTGATGTACAGCACGATCTGGTCGGCGATGCCGGTGGTGGGCTTGCCGTCCACCGGCATCGAGGCGGGCGGCACATCGGGCATCAGCCAGGACATCTTGTCGCGTGCCTGCGCGCCCGATGCCAGCAAGGCGGCGCACAGTGCGAGGGCGGGGCGGCGCATGTGCTTTCCTTTAGCGGCGGCCGTACATCATCAGCTCGGCCAGCACGGCGCGGGCCGGGGCGGCGACGTCGATGGCGGCCAGGCCGAGGCCGAGCAGGGGCTGCAGCGCCGATTCGTTGGCGAAGATGCGGGCCATGGTGTCGGTCAGGCGCACGGTGAGCTTGCGGTCCTGGCGGCGCTGGACGGCGTATTGCTCCAGTGCCTGCGGGGTGGCGCCGCGCGCCAGGGCGCGCGCCAGTTCGGTGGCGTCGCGCAGGCCCAGGTTCAGGCCCTGGCCGGCAACCGGGTGCAGGGTTTGCGCTGCATTGCCGATGGCGACGCTGCGCGCGCTGCCGGTGACGCCTGCGTTCAGGCCGAGCGGGAAAGCCAGGCGGCGCGTGGCGTGGGTGAACTTGCCGAGGCGTTCGCCGAAGGTTTCGCCCAGCTTGGCAAGGAAGGCGGCATCGTCCAGCGCGAGGATGGCTTGCGCGCTGGCAGGGCGTGCGCACCAGACCAGCGAATAGCCGTCGTCCTGCGGCAGCAGGGCCAGCGGGCCTTCGCTGGTGAAGCGTTCGTAGGCGCGGTGCGCTACCGGGGCGCTGGTGTTGACCTGGGCGATGATGGCGGTCTGCCGGTAGTCGCGCGTTTCGGCCTTGTCGGCTTGTTCGCCGAACAGGCCGCCTTCGGCCTGCACCACGACGGCGGCGCGCAGCACGCGCGGGCTTTGGCCTTCGCTTTCGAGGTGCAGGGTGACGCTGTCGTCGGCTTCATCGCTGCCGGTGACGCGCGCCGGGCGCAGGGCGGCGATGCCGAGGCGTTCGCAGACCCTGCCCAGCGCTTCGACGATGGCGCCGTAGCGCGTGACGTAGCCCAGCGCGGGCAGCCTGTGCTCGCCGCGCGTGATCATGCTGCGGCCAAACTGGCCGCGCCGCGAGACGTGGATTTCGTGGATGGCGGTGGCGTGGATCGGCCAGGCGCCGACCTGTTCGAGGATCTGGCTGCTGCCATAGGACAGGGCCAGGGTGCGCGGGTCCTGCATGGCTTGCTCGAGCGGCTTGGCGTCCACCAGCACGATGCGCGCAGCGTCGACGCCGCGCTTTACCAGCAGCGCCGCCAGCGCCATGCCGGCCGGGCCGGCGCCGCAAATGGCGATATCGTAGTCAATCATTTCATCAAGGCTTCAATCTCGGCCGCCGTTTTGGGCGCGCCGCCCGTCAACAGCTGGAAGCCGCCTTCGGTGACGATCACATCGTCTTCGATGCGGATGCCGATGTTCCAGTACTTCTCGGGCACGCCTTCGGCCGGGCGCACGTAGATGCCGGGTTCGACCGTCATCGCCATGCCGGCCTGCAGCAGGCGCGATGGCTTGTCTTCGCGCGCGACGTCGCGGTACAGGCCGACGTCGTGCACGTCCATCCCGATCCAGTGGCCGGTGCCGTGCATGTAGAACTGCGTGTATTTTTTCTCGGCCAGCACGTCGTCCAGCGTGCCTTGCAGCAGGCCGCAGTCCAGCATGCCCTGCGCCAGCACTTGCACGGCGGCGTCGTGGGCGTCGTGGTATTTGCGGCCCGGCCTGATGGCGGCGAAGGCGGCTTGCTGTGCGGCCAGCACCAGCTCGTACAGCTCGCGCTGGGCGGGGCTGAAGCGGCCGTTGACCGGGAAGGTGCGGGTAATGTCGGAAGCGTAGCCATCGAGCTCGCAGCCGGCGTCGATCAGCACCAGGTCGCCGTCCTGGGTGCGGCGGTTGTTGGCGTTGTAGTGCAAGACGCAGGCGTTGGGGCCGGAAGCCACGATCGGCGTATAGGCCGGGAACTGGGCCCCGTGGCGGCGGAACTCGTGCAGCAGTTCGGCCTCCAGCTCGTATTCAAAGGCGCCGGGCCTGGCGAAGCGCATGGCGCGCGCGTGGGCGCCGGCGGAGATCTCTCCGGCGCGCAGCATGATGGCGGCTTCGTGTTCGTCCTTGAACAGGCGCATCTCGTCGACCAGCGGGGGCAGGTCGCGCAGCACGGGCGGCGCAGTGGTGCCGCTGCGCGCGAGCCGGCGCACGCCGTCGAACCAGCGCCGCTGCTGTTCTTCGCCGCCGCGTGCCAGCGCGGCGTACAGGGCGCTGGCGTTGGACAGGTGGCGCACCATGTGCTCGTCCAGTGCGCCGATCGGATGGGCGGCATCGAAGCCGAATGCTGCGCGGGCGGCATCGGGGCCGTAGCGGTAGCCGTCCCAGATTTCGGATTCGAGGTGCTTTTCGCGGCAGAACAGGATCGATTGCGCGGCAGCGTTGCCGCGTGGCGCGACCAGCACCAGCACCGCTTCGGGCTCGCTGAAGCCGGTCAGGTAGTAGAACGAGCTGTCGTGGCGGTAGGGGTATTCGGTGTCGGCATTGCGCGTCGCTTCGGGCGCGGTGCCGATGACCGCCACGCTGCCCGCTTCCATCTGGGCCAGCAGGCGCGCGCGGCGGTCGGAGTAGGGTTTCATGCGTTCAGTTCTTCCAGTTGGCGCACGGTGCCGACGTTGACCCATTCATCCTGGTAGATCTCGCCGCCGATGCGGCCCCGGCCGGCGTATTCGAACAGCAGCTTGCCCAGGCCGGCCTTCTGGCCCGGCGTGATGCCGGCAAACATTTCAGGACGGTACACGCCGATATTGGCGAAGTTCCACTTCGGCGAGCCTTCGCCGGAAATGGTGTACAGGTTCAGCGCGAAGTCGCCTTCCGGGTTGTGCCAGGGGTTGGGCGTCAGCCAGATCCAGGCGATGTCGCGCACGTCGGCAGGATACGGGTCGCCGCGGTGGTCCTTGTCCTTCAGCACGTCCAGCGCCTCGGAGAAATCGAAATGCGGGCAGTAGATGTCGCCCGACAGCACCAGGAAGGGCTGGTCGCCCAGCAGGTGCAGCGCATTGGCGATGCCGCCTGCCGTTTCCAGCGCTTCTGCTTCCGGCGAGTACTGGATTTTGGCGCCGAACTGCGAACCGTCGCCCAGCGCTTCCTCGATCATGTGGCCAAGGTGGGCGTGGTTGATGACGATCTCGGTGATCCCGGCACGCACCAGGTTCAGGATGTGCCAGACGATCAGCGGCCGGCCGCGCACTTTCAAGAGCGGCTTGGGGCAGGTGTCGGTCAGGGGCCGCATGCGTTCGCCGCGGCCGGCGGCGAGGATCATGGCTTTCATGCGTCGCCCCTTCAGAAGGTGTAGCCGACTTGCGGCGCGGTGCCTTCCAGCGTGTCGAGCAGCTTGATCAGCGGCTTCAGTTCGCGGTAGCGGTTGGCGGTCTTGCGCACGTATTCCATCACGGTCGGCAGGTCGCCCAGGTAGTGCGGCTTGCCGTCGCGGTAGTTCAGGCGGCAGAAGATGCCGAGGATCTTCAGGTGGCGCTGCAGGGCCATGTACTCGAAGTCCTGGTAGAACTCGTCGAAGTCTTTTTTCACCGGCAGGCCGGCGCTGCGCGCGTGCTGCCAGTAGCGGATCAGCCAGTCCAGCACCAGTTCCTCGTCCCACGACACGTAGGCGTCGCGCAGCAGCGAGGCGGCATCGTAGGTGATCGGGCCCCATACCGCGTCCTGGAAGTCGAGGATGCCGGGGTTGCCCTCGTCCATCCACATCAGGTTGCGCGAATGGTAGTCGCGGTGCATGAACACCTGGGGTTGGGCCAGGCAGTTGGCCAGGATCGCTTCGAACACCTTGTCCAGTTCCTGCTGCTGTTTCTCGCTCAGGATGGTGGCCAGGTGCTTGCCGATGTACCACTCGGGGAAGATATTCAGTTCGCGCAGCATGAAAGCGCGGTCGAATTCCGGCAGCACGCCGGGCTGGCTCGCCTGCTGGATCTTGACCAGGGCCGACAGCGCTTCGGCATACAGGGTGGCGGCCGAATCGTGGTTCAGCGCCTGCAGGTAGGTGGTGGTGCCGAGGTCGGACAGCAGCAGGAAGCCCTGCGCGATGTTTTCGGCGGCGATTTTTGGCACCGATACGCCGGCAGCTTGCAGCAGGCCTTGGACTTTCACGTAGGCGGGCACGTTTTCGCGCTGCGGCGGGGCGTCCATGGCGACCAGGGTTGCGCCGTGGGCGGCGCGGTGCGCGGGCAGCACGTCGACGCGGAAATAGCGGCGGAAGCTGGCGTCCTCGGAGGCCGGGCGCGCCGATGCGGCGTCCACCAGGCCGGTGCCTTGCAGCCACTCGGTGAGCTCGGCAAGGCGTGGATCGGCGGCTGGGGATGGTGAATTAGACAATAAAGACATTAAAGCAGCCTGCGAAATCCAGTCAGTGGTAAAGATTCCCATATAATAAGGGATTCACATTAAAAAATCGCCTTTATGGTGTTTCACGCGTCCCACCCATGACCCGGTTCCTGGCACCCCCCAACCCAAAGCGCTGGGCGTTCGCCTTGACCGCCATTGCCGCCGCCGCCACGGCGATGTCCGCCCATGCACAGTCGCATCCCGCGGCCAAGCGCCCGCCGCACGTGGAAGACAAGAATGCCCCGACCACCGTGCGCGCCGAGGACATGTCCGGCCGCCCGGAGCGCGACCTGCGCCTGCTGCGCGACGTGGAAGTGGTGCACGACAAGACGCGCGTGACCGCCGATGCGGCCAGCTTCCAGCAGGTGGAACAGGAGCTCGAGGCCAAGGGCAATGTGCGCCTGTGGCGCTTCGGCGACTATTACACCGCCGATGAACTGAAGCTGAACCTGGAGACGGCGCGCGGCTATGCGCTGCAGCCGACCTACCAGCTGGAAACCAACAATGCCCAGGGCAAGGCGCAGCGCATCAACTTCCTGAACGACGATGAAGCCCAGGTGGTCGACGGTACCTACAGCACCTGCCAGGGACCCAACCCGGACTGGTACGTGAAGGCGCGTTCGCTCAACCTGGACCAGGGACGCGACGTCGGCACCGCCGGCGCCACCCTGATCTATTTCAAGGACGTGCCGATCCTGGGCACGCCCGCCATGTCGTTCTCGCTGTCGGGCGCGCGCCGCTCCGGCTGGCTGCCGCCGACCCCGTCCTACTCCTCGCGCGGCGGGGCCGAACTGGTGGTGCCGTACTACTTCAATATCGCGCCCAACCGCGACCTGACGCTGTATCCGCGCTATATTGCGCGCCGCGGCATGCAGCTGGGCGGCGTGGCCCGCTACATCGGCGAAACCGATGCCGGCAACTACTACGAGGGCAGGACCCTGCTCGAGTACCTGCCGAACGACAAGGAAGCCAATCGCGACCGCTGGCAGCTGCATACGGTGCACACGCAGCACCTGAGCGAGGACTGGACCTACGGCTGGAACATGCGCGCCGCGTCGGACAACAACTACCCGAGCGACTTTTCCAAGACCGTGGCATCGTCGTCCGAGCGCCAGCTGCTCAAGGAGCTGCGCACCGACTACGGCGGCGAATTCTGGAGCCTGACCGCGCGCGCCCAGAAATACCATGTGCTGCAGGATCCGGGCTATCCCGCCGATCCGTCGCTGTTCGTGTCGCGTCCCTACGACCGCCTGCCTGCCATCAACCTGCACGCGGCGCGCTACGACGTGGGCGGCTTCGACTGGCAGCTCGATTCCGAGCTGACCCGCTTCTGGCACCCCGACCTGATCAAGGGCAACCGCCTGGTGGTGGTGCCGCAATTGAGCTACCCGATCATCGGCGCATCCTATTTCGTGACGCCGAAAGTGATGCTGAACGCCAGCGCCTACCAGCTCGACGAATTCGGCAGCGACCCATCGCGCTCGCTGCAGCGCGCCGTGCCGACCTTCTCGCTCGATTCGGGCCTGGTGTTCGAGCGCGACACCAAGTTCGGCGGCAAGAAGCTGACCCAGACCCTGGAGCCGCGCCTGTTCTACGTCTATACGCCGTACCGCAAGCAGGACGAGTACCCGAACTTCGACACGGCGCCGGCCACCTTCAACTTCTCGCAGATCTTCAGCGAGAACCGCTTCGTCGGCTCGGACCGCATCGGCGACGCCAACCAGGTGACGGCGGCCGTGGTGTCGCGCTTCCTGGAAAGCAGCGGCGCCGAGCGCCTGCGCCTGGCGTTCGGCCAGCGCTTCTACTTTGCCGACCAGCGCGTGCAGATCGACAATTCCACGCCGGTCAACAGCACCCGTTCCGACATGCTGCTGGCCGCCACCGGCCGCATCTCCAATTCCTGGGGCATCGACAGCCTGGTGCAGTACAACCCGAGCACGAGCAAGGTCACCACCTCGAACATGTCGCTGCAGTACACGCCGGGCACCTACAAGGTGATCAACGCCGGCTACCGCTACGTGCGCGACAGCTTCAAGAATGCCGACCTGTCGACCCAGTGGCCGATCACGGACAAGTGGTTCGGCGTGGGCCGCGTGTCGTACTCGCTGCGCGAGCACAAGATGCTGGAAAGCGTGGTGGGGCTGGAATACAACTGCGATTGCTGGGTATTCCGCATGGGCGCGCAGCGCTTCGTCACCACCGCCAAGAAGACCTCGACCCAGTTCTTCTTCCAGCTGGAGTTGAACGGCCTGTCCAAGCTCGGTTTCGGCAACCCGCTGGAGGTGCTGAAAAACAGCATTTCCGGCTATCGCCGCGTCAACGAAGGCGTGCGTTAAGCTTTCGATTTCCTCAACACTGATACATGAGCGTTTCAGATATGCACCCGATCAAATTAGCTGCTGCCCTGCTGTGTGCTTCCCTTGCCGTCCCGGCCCTGGCGCAAGACGCCAAGCCTGCCAAGCCGGCAGCGCCGGCCACACCGGCCGCCGCTGCCAAGGCGGCGCCATCGAAGGGCTTCACGCCGCCGGGCCAGTCGGCCAACGCGCCGATCGACGCCATCGCCGTCATCGTCAACGATGAAGTGATCACCCAGCGCGAACTGAACGAGCGCGTGGCCACCATCGTGCAGCGCATGCAGCAGCAGAAGCTGGCCCTGCCCGACGCGGCGGAACTGCGCAAGCAGGTGCTCGAACGCATGATCGTGGAACGCGCCCAGCTGCAGCTGGCCAAGGAAATGGGCGTGCGGGTGGACGACAATATGCTCGACCGCGCCATCGGCCGCATCGCCGAGCAGCAGAAGATGACGGTGCAGCAGCTGCGCAACCAGATGGAAAAAGAAGGCACCACCTTCGCCTCCTTCCGCGAAGAGATCCGCGAAGAGATCATCATGCAGCGCCTGCGCGAGTATGAGGTCGACAACAAGATCACCATCGGCGAGGCGGAAGTGGACAACTTCATCGCCGCCGAAAAAGCGGCGGCGTCCGAGCAGTTCGAACTGAATATCTCGCAGATCATGGTGCGCATCCCGGAAAATGCATCGCCGGACGTGATCGGCCAGCGCCAGAAGCGCGCCGAGGAAGTGCTGCGCCAGCTGCGCACCGGCGCCGACTTTGCCAAGATGGCCGCCACCTATTCCGACGCCTCCGACGCGCTGCAAGGCGGCGCCGTGGGCTGGCGCCCGGGCGGCGCGCTGCCGCCGATCTTCGCCGAGGCGCTCAACAAGCTGAAGCCGGGCCAGAACACCCCGATCATCAAGAGCGCGGCCGGCTTCCACATCCTGAAGCTGGTCGACAAGCGCAGCATGGCCGATGCGGCCGCGCAGGAAACCGTGCAGCAGACCCACGCCCGCCACATCCTGCTGAAAGTCACGCCGACCATGAGCGCGGCCGACGCCAAGCGCAAGCTGCTGGAACTGAAAGAGCGCCTGGACAACAAGGCCGCCAAGTTCGAGGAACTGGCGCGCCTGTTCTCCAACGACAGCAGCGCCAACAAGGGCGGCGACATGGGCTGGCTGTACCCGGGCGACACGGTGCCGGAATTCGAGCAGGCCATGAACGGCCTGAAGGTCGGCCAGGTGTCCGAGCCGGTGGAAACCTCCTTCGGCTACCACCTGATCGAAGTGATCGAGCGCAAGTCCGACGACGTCTCGAAAGAGAAGCAGCGCGCCGCCGCCCGCAACGCCCTGCGCGAGCGCAAGCTGGTGGAGGCGGTGGAAGACTGGCAGCGCCAGGTGCGCGACCGCGCCTACGTCGAATTCCGCGACGAGTCGCTGAAGTAAGCAGGACGGGCACACCATGAGCGCCAACCTGCAAGCACGGCGCCCGGGTGTGCGCCCCGGGGTTCGTCCGGTGATCGCCATCACCACCGGCGAGCCGGCCGGCATCGGCCCGGAAATCGCCATCCGCGCGGCCTGGGCCATGCGGCACCAGGTCAACGCAGTGCTGGTGGGCGACGCCGCCTTCCTGGCCATGACCGCGTCGGCCATCGACCCCGAAATCCGCATCAGCGCCGTCACCACCATGGCGGCGCGCAATGCCGGCCTGCCGCACTTTGGCGCCGACCGCCTGTGCGCGCTGGACATCCCGCTGGGCGCCCATGTGCAGCCGGGCGTGCTGGACAAGGAAAACGGCCGCTACGTGCTGGCCACGCTGGACGCCGCCATCGAAGGCATCAACGCCGGCTGGTTCGAAGCAGTAGCCACCGCGCCGGTGCAGAAGTCGACCATCAACGATGCCGGCGTGCCGTTCTCCGGTCACACCGAATACTTTGCCGAGCAGACCGGCACCGCGCGCGTGGTGATGATGCTGGCCGGCCAGCCGCACGGCGGCGAACTGGCGCAGCTGCGCGTTGCGCTGGCCACCACCCACCTGCCGCTGAAGGACGTCAGCGCCGCCATCACGCAGGAGAGCCTGGCGCAGACCCTGGACATCCTCCACGCCGACCTGCGCGGCAAGTTCGGCATCGCCGCGCCGCGCATCCTGGTGGCGGGCCTGAACCCGCACGCAGGCGAAAACGGCTACCTGGGGCGGGAGGAAATCGACACCATCGCGCCGGCGCTGGAAGCGGCGCGCGCGCGCGGCATCGATGCCCGCGGCCCATACCCGGCCGACACCCTGTTCCAGCCGAAGTACCTGCAGGACGCCGACTGCGTGCTGGCCATGTACCACGACCAGGGCCTGCCGGTGCTGAAATACGCCACCTTCGGCCACGGCATCAACATCACGCTCGGCCTGCCGCTGATCCGCACCTCGGTCGACCACGGCACCGCGCTCGACCTGGCAGCGCAAGGCATCGGCCGCGCCGACTGCTCCAGCATGCAGGCCGCCCTCGAGGCGGCGCTGCAGATGGCGCAGGCCAGCCAATAAGTAGAAAGAACAACCATGAAACACATAGCCCGCAAACGCTTCGGCCAGAACTTCCTGCAGGACGACCGCGTCCTGGGCGACATCATCGACTCGATCGCGCCGGCCGCCGGCGACACCATGGTGGAAATCGGCCCCGGCCTGGCCGCCATGACCGACCTGCTGCTCAAGTCCCTGCCGCACATGCACGTGGTGGAACTGGACCGCGACCTGGTGGCGCGCCTGGAAAAGCGCTACCCGCGCGAAAAGCTGACCATCCATGCCGGCGACGCGCTGAAGTTCGACTTCGGCTACATCCCGGTGGCGGAAGGGAAGAAGCTGCGCGTGGTGGGCAACCTGCCGTACAACATCTCCTCGCCGCTGCTGTTCCACCTGGCCGAATTCGCGCCCATCGTGCAGGACCAGCATTTCATGCTGCAAAAGGAAGTGGTGGAGCGCATGGTGGCCGAACCGGGCACCAAGGCCTACAGCCGGCTGTCGGTGATGCTGCAATGGCGCTACCGCATGGCCATGCTGTTCATCGTGCCGCCGGACGCCTTCGACCCGCCGCCGAAAGTCGATTCGGCCATCGTGCGCATGATCCCGATCGAGCAGCCGCTGGCCTGCGACCCGGCGCGCCTGGAAGCGGTGGTGCAGAAAGCCTTCTCGCAGCGGCGCAAGGTGATCCGCAACTGCGTGGCCGGCATGTTCAGCGAGGAGCAGCTGGTGGCGGCCGGCATCAACCCGCAAGACCGGCCGGAAGCCGTGCCGGTGGAAGCCTACGTGGCGCTGGCCAACCTGCCGGCCTGATTATCTGCTGGCGATCAGTTCCAGCACCTGGTTGGCCACGCGCTGCCAGGTGAAGGTTTTGGCGTAGTCGAGGCCGGCGGCGCTGACCTCGCGCCAGTAGGCGGGCTGCTCGAATTGCAGGATCTCGCGGGTCCAGGCCGCCGCATCGAGGCGCGCCGGGTAGCGCGGGTAATCCCTGGCCCAGACTTTGATGCTGTCGAGCTCGTGGGTCAGCACCGGAATCCCGGCTGCCATGCCTTCCAGGATGGTCAGGCCGAAACTCTCCAGGTCGGTCGGGTGCAGCAATAGGAAGGCCTGGCGCAACAGGCCGATCACCTCGGCCTGGCCTTGCCGGCCGTGGAACGTCATGCTGGCCGACTGGCCATGCTTGGCCAGCAAGCCGGCCAGCAGCGGGCCGTCGCCGACGATGTCGAGGTGGTAGCCTTGCTGGGGCAGGCTGCTGTGCATGAAGAAATCGGCCAGCCAGTCGACGTTCTTGCTGCCATCGAGGCGGCCGATATACAGCAGGCGTTTGGCAGCCGGATAGGGCGGCGGGCTGGGCGGGAAAAAACGCTCGTCCACGCCCAGCGGCAGCGACGCGATCTCGAGGCCCCATTTGCGCCGGGTTTTCTCCGCCGCACGGTAGCCGAGATAAAAGACGTCGCGGGCCGGCACCTGTTTGAAGAAGCCGCGCATCGAGACGCCCGGCAGGAAATGCCGGCAACGCTCGCGCAGCGCCGGGTAGCGCTTGGCCAGCAGGTAGGCATCGGCTTCATAAAACGTCACGATGCGGTCGTACTGCGCCAGGTCGATGCCGCTGCGCTGCAGCGAGCGGAAAAAGCTGCGGCTTTCGATCTTGAACGGGCTGGTCATCAGGAGCTTGCTGAGCACGCGGTTCAGCCGCGAATCGCGCGCGGCAAACGGCAAGGTGCGCAACTCCATGCCCGCGCTATCGATCAGGCACGGGCGGCCCGGGCCGGGTTCTCCGCTAAGCAGCGTCAGCCGGGCCTTGTGCCGCAGGCGCTGGCAAAACTGGCTGACCACGGTTTCCGTGCCGCCGATATAGCCGGCAACGGTCGGGCAGATGAACAGCAGGTGCAATGGGTCTTGATGCGCTGGGCCCTGGTAGCCGTCTGAAGTCATAAATTATCCGGCGATGCCGCGTGGCTCTTGAAACAGTAGGCGACTATAGCCTACAACGGTCGCGCCCATCAAGACTGGGCCGGCTGCGGGGTGGTTGCCACGGGGTAAAAAAAAGCCCGCTCAGGGAGCGGGCTGAATCCATTTCTGTTAAGAAGTGGAGGAGACAGGGGTAATTATGCTGCGTCGCGGCATATTGTTCCAATTTATTTTTGGAATCCCAGTCATTCCACTTGCTTATATCACTGGCAGACCACGCGCACGTTGTTGCGGGCTTCGTCGCCCATCACGCCGCTGCCGTTGGCGACCGTGCAGGTGAGGCCGGTGGGCTGGGTCAGCACCGAAATGCCGTAGGCGGTGCCGACCGGAATCAGGTTGGGCAGGGTGAAGCTGGTGGCGCCCTTGGCGACGGTGATGCTGCCGCTCGAACTGCCGTTGACCAGCACCAGGCCGTCGGCCGACAGGCCTTCCACGGTGCCGCTGACGGCATAGCTGTTCTGGGCGCAGCTGATCTGGATGTTGATGCTGGTGGTGTGGCCGGCCGAGCCGATATTGGTGCCGCCCAGGAAGCCGCAGGTCATGTGCGCCGGCTGCTGCACGAATTCGACCTTGTATTCGGTGCCGTAGCTGATGCCGTTGGGGAAGCTGAACGTGGTGGCGCCGGCTGCCACCTCGACGGTGTCGCCGCCGTTGACTTGCAGCTTCAGGCCGCTGTTGGTCAGGCCGGCCACGGTGCCGCCGACGGTGAAGCTGGCTTTGCCGCCACAGGCAGCCAGGGCTGCGGCCAGCACGGCCGCGGCAAGGAGTTGTGCTTTCATCGGATGTCTTTCTTAGCTCGCTTTGCAGGAAACGGCGATATCGGTCACATTGCTCGCCGGCATGGTGCCGGTGCCTTTGCTCACCACGCAGGTCTGGCCGGTCGGTTGCGACAGCACCGTCACGCCGTAGACATTGGTGTTGCCGACCGGGGTCGCGAAGGTCCAGTTGGCCGAGCCCTTGGGCACGGCCAGGGTCTGGGCGCCATTGGCCAGCACCAGGCCATCGGCGCTCAGCGGGGTCTTGCTGCCGTCGGCGGCCACGCTGTCCACCGTGCCGCCCAGGGTGTACGGATCGGCAGTGCAGGTGACGCTGGTCTGGAGATAGGTGTAGTAATTGATCTTGCCGGTATTGTTGGCCAGCTTGCACGTCACGTTGGCCGGCACGGTCTTGATCGTCACGTTGAACTGCGCGTCCGGCGCCATCAGGGTCGGGAAGAAATAATTGCTGCTGCCGGCGCTGCTGATGGTCAGGTCGTCGCCGCCATTGTTCTGCAACACCAGGCCGCCACGGTCCAGGCCGATGACCTGGACGCCCAGGTTGAGGCTGCCATTGCCTTTGCCGCCGCAGGCGGCCAGTCCGGCGACGCACAGCAGCGCGGCGGCGGCAGACAGATACTTACTCTTCATTCCACTTTCTCCAGTCGGTTGCGCGCGTGGCGCGGACAAATCGGCGCCTATTTTAGTGCATTTGCTACTTCTTTAGCCGTTTTGGCCAGCTTTTCCCTTGTAACAGCTTGCAACCGCGGCGCGGTACAATGCGCCCATGAAGCCGAAAGCCATCCTGTTCGACCTGGACGACACCCTGTGGCCGATCGCGCCTGTCATTGCCGAGGCGGAAGTCACCCTGCACGCCTGGCTGGCGGCGCACGCGCCCAAAGTGGCGGCGCAGTGGTCGATCGATGCCTTGCGCGCGCACCGCGCCGAACTGGCGTCGGCCCGGCCCGAACTCTTGGTCGACCTGGGCCAGCTGCGCCGCGCCAGCCTGCAGGCGGCCTTTGCCGCGGCGGGCGAGGATGCCGCCCATGTCGACGGCGCCATGGCGCATTTCTTTGCCGCGCGCAATGCGGTGACCCCGTATGACGACGTGCTGCCGGGCTTGCTCAAGCTGCGCCAGCATGTGCAGCTGGGCACGGTTTCCAATGGCAATGCCGACCTGGAAGTGATCGGACTGGCCCACCATTTCGACGTTTCGCTGGCGGCCGCCCATTTCGGCGCCCTGAAGCCGGCGCCGGGCATTTTCCGCGCCGCCTGTGAAGCGCTGGGCGTGGCGCCGCAGGACGCGGTGTATGTCGGCGACGACCTGGCGCTCGATGTGGCGGGGGCGCAGGCGGCCGGCCTGCGCGCGGTGTGGATGAACCGGCGCGGCGCCGTGCTGCCGGCCGGCGCGCCGCAGCCGGACGCGATTTGCGCCACGCTTGACGAACTGCTTGCGTGGCTGGAACAACAGTTGGCAGAATAGACCTATGCATCTCGATCTCCGTGCCCAAACCCTGCTCAAAGCCCTGGTCGAGCGTTACATCGCCGACGGCCAGCCGGTGGGCTCGCGCGCCCTGTCCAAGATTTCCGGGCTGGAGCTGTCGCCGGCCACCATCCGCAACATCATGGCCGACCTGGAAGAGCAGGGCTATGTGGCCAGCCCGCATACCTCGGCGGGACGGGTGCCGACCCCGCGCGGCTACCGCATCTTTGTCGACACCCTGCTGACGGTGCAGCACATCGACGAGCGCGCGGTGCAGGCCGGCTTGCAGGTGGCCTCGCCGCAGCCGCAAAAGCTGATTGCCAACGCGGCCCAGATGCTGTCCTCGCTGACCCAGTTTGCCGGCGTGGTGCTGGCGCCGCGCCACGAGTCGGTGTTCCAGCAGATCGAGTTCCTGCGCCTGGGCGACAAGCGCGTGCTGCTGGTGATCGTCTCGCCCGGCGGCGACGTGCAAAACCGCATCCTGCTGACCGACGTCGACTACACGCCGGCCCAGTTGCAGCAGTCGGCCAATTTCATCAACCAGCATTATTCCGGGCTGTCGTTCGAGGACGTGCGCGGGCGCCTGCAGCACGAGCTGCGCCAGTTGCGCGACGATATGGGGCGCCTGATGCAGGCGGCAGTGGAGGCCGGCAGCGAAGCGATGGCCGAATCGGAAGACATGGTGATTGCCGGCGAGCGCAACTTGCTGTCGGTGGCCGACCTGTCCTCGAATATGAGCTCGCTGCGCGCGATGTTCGACTTGTTCGAGCAAAAGACCGGGCTGATGCAGCTATTGGACGTGTCGTCCAAGGCCTCCGGCGTGCAGATTTTCATCGGCGGCGAGTCGCAGCTGGTGCCGATGGACGAGATGAGCGTGGTGACCGCGCCCTATGAGGCCAATGGCAAGATCGTGGGCACGCTGGGGGTGATCGGGCCGACCCGCATGGCTTACGAGCGGGTGATTCCGATTGTCGATATTACTTCGCGGCTGCTGTCGAACGCGCTGAGCAACCATTGAAAAAATGGGGACGAAATAAATGGGGACGTACCCCATTTTTCTGAGAAAAATAAACGGGGGACGTCCCCATTTATTTCGTCCCCATTTATTTGTTAGTGCTTGTGCGGGCAGTTGACCTTGGTGCAGCTGCCGTAGATCGCCAGCGCGTGCTCGGCGATCTTGAAGCCGCGCTCGGCGGCGATGCTTTGCTGGCGCTTTTCAATCTCTTCGTCGACGAATTCTTCCACCCGGCCGCAATCGAGGCAGACCAGGTGGTCGTGGTGCGAGCCTTCGTTGAGCTCGAAAATCGCCTTGCCGCTCTCGAAATGGTTGCGGTTGAGCAAGCCGGCCTGCTCGAACTGGGTCAGCACGCGGTACACGGTGGCCAGGCCGACGTCCATGTTCTCGGCCAGGAGCAGCTTGTACACGTCTTCCGCCGTCAGGTGGCGCACGGGGCTGCTCTGGAAAATATCGAGGATCTTCAGGCGTGGCAGGGTCGCCTTGAGGCCGGACGCCTTCAGGTCGGTAGGGCTGTTACTCATGTTTGCTAACGTCAGTTGCGGGAAGTGCTTTATGATATAGCGTTTTAGGCACTTCTGCTCACGGAATTGAGGTATGCATAATATGCGCTTGACCCTGCTGTCTTTGTTGCAACGTAGCACTCCGCTGCTGGCGGCCGCCCTGTTGGCTGCCTGCGCCAGCAAGCCCGCCACCGTGGCCCCGGTGGAAGCGTCGCAGGGGGCCCAGACCACCCAGATCACCAAGACGCAGAAGTTCTTCTGGTTCTTCTCGCCTTACCGTCCCGACATCCAGCAGGGCAATTTCGTGTCGCGGGAAATGCTGGCCCAGCTCAAGAACGGCATGAGCAAGGACCAGGTCAAGTTCCTGCTCGGCACCCCGCTGATGGCCGACGCCTTCCATGGCAAGCGCTGGGATTACCCGTTCCGCCTGGCCAAGGGCAATGGCGAGCTGACCACCAGCACCGTGGTGGTGTTCTTCGACCAGGATGACAAGGTGGCGCGCTTCGAAGGCGGCGACCTGCCGACCGAACAGGAATACATCGCGCGCATCGCCGGCCCGATCAAGGAATTCAAGAAGTCCGAAGCGGCCAAGGGCAACCAGGCGCCGGGCAAGGCGCCGCTGCCGGGCGGCCAGGAATCGGGCACCAAGCAATAAGGAATCAACAATGAAGCAACTGAATATCGCCATCGCCGGCGCCAGCGGCCGCATGGGCCATATGCTGATCGAGGCCGTCCAGAAGACGCCCGAGACGCGCCTGTCCGGTGCGCTGGACCGCGCGGGGGCGCCGGCCCTGGGCAGCGACGCCGCCGCCTTTACCGGCCAGGCCTCGGGCGTGGCCATCACCGCCGACCTGGCCAGCGGCCTGGCCGGCGCCGACGTGCTGATCGACTTTACCCGCCCGGAAGGCACCCTGGCCCACCTGGCTTACTGCGCCGAGCATGGCGTGAAGATGGTGATCGGCACCACCGGCTTCGATGAAGCGGGCAAGGCGGCCATCGCGGCCGCGGCCGAAAAAACCGCCATCGTGTTCGCGCCGAACATGAGCGTGGGCGTGAATGTGACGCTCAAGCTGCTGGAGTTCGCGGCCAAGCAGTTCGACCTGGGCTACGACATCGAGATCATCGAGGCGCACCACCGGCACAAGGTCGATGCGCCGTCCGGCACCGCGCTGAAAATGGGCGAGGTGATTGCCGATGCGCTGGGGCGCGACCTGAAGGAGTGCGGCGTGTTCGCGCGCGAAGGCGTGACCGGCCCGCGCGACCCGTCCTCGATCGGCTTTGCCACCGTGCGCGGCGGCGACATCATCGGCGACCATACCGTGATGTTCGCCACCGAGGGCGAGCGCATTGAAATCAGCCACAAGTCGTCTTCGCGCCAGCACTATGCCAACGGCTCACTGCGCGCGGCGCAATTCCTGGCCGACAAGAAGGCCGGTTTGTACGATATGTACGACGTGCTGGGCCTGAAAGGCTGATGGAGCACTTTACCTTCGCCAGCTACTGGCAGCGCGGCGACGCGATCAGCCATGCCGTGGCTTACCTGCTGCTGGCGATGTCGCTGGCGTCCTGGTTCTTCATCCTGTGGAAGGGCTGGGCCTCGTGGCGCATCCGGCGCGCGGCGCCGGTGGTGCAGGCGTTCTGGGATGCGCCTTCGGTGGCCGACGGCGTGGCCCTGATGGCCGCGCGCGACCAGGAGGGCATTTTCGCCGCCGTGGCGCAGGCCGGCGCGCACCAGCTGGCGCACGCCAAGGGCGGCAGCATCGCCGCCGAGATGGGGCGCTCGGAACAGGTCACGCGCGTGCTGCGCGATGCGATTCATGTCTCGACCACGCGGCTGGAATCGGGCCTGACCCTGCTGGCGTCGATCGCTTCCACCGCGCCGTTCGTCGGCCTGCTGGGCACCGTGTGGGGCATCTACCATGCGCTGGCGGCGGTGTCGGCGCAGGGCACGGTGCAGATCGACAAGGTGGCCGGGCCGGTGGGCGAGGCCCTGATCATGACCGGCGTCGGCCTGACCGTGGCGATTCCGGCGGTGCTGGCGTATAACGGCTTTAACCGCATCAACCGCATCACGCTGTCCGAGCTCGACGCCTTCGCGCACGACTTGCACGCTTACCTGGCCAGGGATTGATCTGATGGCATTCGGCTCCTTCAACCATCACCGGCAGAAGGAATCCATGGCGGACATCAACGTCACGCCGATGGTGGACGTGATGCTGGTGCTGCTGGTGATCTTCATCATCAGCGCGCCGATGTTTACCAATGCGGTGCAGCTGGAGCTGCCCAAGGCGCAGGCCAGGGCGCTGCAGCAGGAAGCGGACAGCGTGACGCTGGCGATCGATGCCCGCGGCACGGTTTACTGGAACAACGATGCCTTGCAGGCCGGCGAGCTGGAACAGCGCCTGGCCGAGGCGGCGGGCTTGCCGCAGCAGCCGGAGTTGCAGCTGCGGGCCGACAAGGATACCCGCTATGAAGTGGTGGCGCAGGTGATGGCGGCGGCGCAGTCGCATGGCCTGACCCGTATTGGCTTCGTCACCGATCCGAAGGAAAAGAAATAATGGCTATTGCCACATTAAACGGCGCCGCGATCGGCGATGAAGCGGCTTTCCATGCCGCCTGCCAGGCGGAACTCGGGTTCCCGTCGGGGTATAGCGCGACGATCGATGCCTGGGTCGATTGCCTGTCCTATCTGCGCGATGAGGACAATATGACGAAGTTCCGACTCAAGCCCAATGAGGTGCTGGAGATCGTCGTTACCGATGCGAAGAAGATGCCGGCGGATTTGCTGGAAGAGATCAGCTATTGCGTCGGCGGGATCAATGAGCGCTATGAGGATTATGGCGAGAAGCCGGCGTTGAAGCTGACTTTGCGCTAGAACCGGTAAACCAGTGTCTGACCCGCAGGGTCAGACACTGATACGCGGCCGCCGCAGGCCAGACATCGAATTACCGGGTTTGCTCGCCCGGCGCCAGCGTCAGCACGTCGAAGCCGGTCTCGGTCACCGCCACCATATGCTCCCACTGCGCCGATAGCGACCGGTCGGCCGTGACAACCGTCCAGCCGTCCGGCAGCGCGCGCGTGGCGTGCTTGCCTGCATTGATCATCGGCTCGATGGTAAACACCATGCCCGGCTCCAGTAGCAGCCCGGTGCCCGGGCGGCCGTAATGCAGCACCTGCGGATCTTCGTGGTACACCATGCCGATGCCGTGCCCGCAATAATCGCGCACCACGCTGTAGCCAGCCGCTTCGGCCAGCTTCTGGATCGCGTGGCCGACGTCGCCCAGGCGGTTGCCCGGCTTGACCGCGCGGATGCCGGCCCACATCGCGTCATACGTCACTTCACATAGCTTCTGCGCCGCTTTCGATGGGGTGCCGACGTAGTACATGCGGCTGGTGTCGCCGAACCATTCGTCCTTGATGACGGCGACGTCGATGTTGATGATGTCGCCATCTTTCAGCACCTTCTTCGGGGTCGGGATGCCGTGGCATACCACTTCGTTGACCGAGGTGCAGACGGTGCCGGTGAAGCCGCCATAGCCGACGTTGGCCGGGATGACTTTCTGGGTGTTGACAATGTAGTCGTTGCACAGCTGGTCCAGCTGGGCGGTCGAGACGCCCGGCTTGACGTGCGGGGCGATGAAGGTCAGCACGTCGGCCGCCAGCTGGCCGGCCACGCGGGCCAGCTCGACCTGGTCGGGCGTCTTGATCAGGATGGATTTGTTATTGCGTTTGCGCATAGAGGGTGCATGGTATCACGCGACCCTGGCCCTGTCGAAATGCGGGTTTTCAATCAGGCCCAGGACGTTGCCGAACGGGTCGGCCAGCTCGGCGACCTTGATGCCTTCGCCTACTTCCTGAATGTCAGAGTGAGTGCTTGCTCCCAGTGCGAGGATGCGCTGGACTTCTTTGGCGATGTCTTCCACGCCCCAGTAAACCTGGCTGCCGGCCTTGCCGGGTTCGCCGTCCGGCAGCAGGCCCAGCTCGAAGCCGCCAATTTCAAAGCCGACGTAGAAGGGCTGGTCGAAGTAGGGCTCTTTCTGGAATACCTTGCTGTACCAGGCTTTGCCGGCTGCCAGGTCGGGGGTGGGGTAAATCGCGGTGCGCAGGCCTTTGATCATGTTGTTCTCCTTTAGTGGGTGGTTGATGGCCGCATCTTGCCATGCCGGCCGCCGCCGCGATTGGAAAAATGGAAACTAGTCGAGCTTGTTGGCCTGTTCTTTCTGCGCATTTGCCGCACGAAAGGCAGCCCGGCGCGCTTCGGCTTCTTGCGCGTAGCGCAGGCGCAGGGCCAGCGTCCACTCGCGTGAGCCGGGCATCTGGATATAAACGGCATCCCATGCGCTGCGCGTTGAGCCCAGCGACACTTGTACGAACTGGTTGGGTGACATGGCCCTGCCTTGGTGGACCAGGTCGTCACCGACGATGTCGGCATAGCGGGTCACAGCGTAATTGGAGGTCCTTAGCCGAGTGCCTTCTGGCAGGAACAGTGATTTCCAGCGATAGCCTCGCTGTGAGGCCGGCTTGGCCAACTCGCGCTGGCGTTCGAGCCAGTCCCGAATGGCGAGATCGGCGACGATGGCGGGGTCAACTTCGCTGTGTTCGCCCTGGTATTCCAGGAAGGCGCGCAGCGTGGGCGCGGAAAGCGCTATGCAGAGAGTCGGTAACACGTTCGTCTCCTTCGCGAGAACCTTAGATTTTTGCCCTCAATTGGCCTGACCAAAGTTAGATTTTGGTAGATTTTTGAGAGCGCGAAACTTTAGACAAGCGAAACGTCGGAAGTTCCGGGAAAATCTACCGAAATCTCACTTTGGTCAGACCAATTTGGCCCGAAAACCTAAGGTTCTCGCGACAGAGCGCGAAGGCTCACCGATTACTTAAATGGACGTCGGGCGAGGCGTCGGTGAAGTCCTGGAAATCGCGGATCAGGTGGGATTGGTCGAAATAGCCGCTGTCGAGGGCCAGGGTGGCCCAGTCGTGGCCATGCCGTCCAGGCTCGGCTGCAAGGGCGGCAGCGCGGGCGGCCCGGAAGCGGCAGATACGGGCGAAGAGCTTGGGCGACAGGCCGACATGATCGCGGAACTGGTTGGCGAGGCACTGGCGCGAAACGCCCAGCGCCGCCGCCAGCGATTCGACCCGCAAGCCCCCGCCGCTGGCCTCAAGCTGCGCTACGGCTTGCAGGGCGAGCGCCTGGCCGGCCGGGGCGGACGCCACGACGCGGGAGGCAAGGGCGCTGGCAGCGCGGGCCCCCGCCGGGGCAAGCGCAAGGCGGGCGTAAATCGCTTCCGTCAGCAGCGCCAGGCGTTCGGCATCGCTGCGCGCGACCGACCAAAGCTCGTCGCCGAGCCGGTCGGCAGCCGAGCGGCCCCAAAGCTGGTCCAGGCCGGCCCGCTGGTCGACCAGACCCGCCAGCGGCACCGGCCCCACGAACAGGCTGGCCGCCCCCGGGCGGAAGCGCACCGCCACCGTGCGCACGCGGCGCGCCGCCGGCACGTCGAACCAGGTGCTCATCATGCCGACGAAGAAAGCATCGCCGCTGTCCTGCCACAGGATATCGGTGCAATTGTCCGGCAAAACGCGATGCGCGACGGGCAAAAGCGCCGGGCCGGCAGGCGCGGCGGGGGCGTCGGACAGCCAAAGGCAGTCGACCAGCCCGGCCAGCCCCGAAGGGGGCGGAAATTCCTGATATCTCATTCTGACGCGGCGCACCAATGCATTGTTATAATGAAGGGTTCATATCCACCAATTTTAGTGCGCTCCATCATGCAAGAAAAATATAGTCCAGCAGAAGTCGAAAAAGCCGCCCAATCGCACTGGAAGGCGATCGACGCCTACAAAGCCGTCGAAAACGACCCGCGTTTCCCTAAAGGCAAGTATTACGCTTGCTCGATGCTGCCTTACCCATCGGGCAAGCTGCATATGGGCCACGTGCGCAACTATACGATCAATGACGTGATGTACCGCTACCTGCGGATGAACGGCTACAACGTGCTGATGCCGATGGGCTGGGACGCCTTCGGCATGCCGGCTGAAAACGCGGCAATGGCCAACAATGTGCCGCCTGCCAAGTGGACCTATTCCAACATCGACCACATGAAAGAGCAGATGCAGTCGATGGGCCTGGCGATCGACTGGTCGCGCGAAATGGCCGCCTGCAAGCCGGAATACTACAAGTGGAACCAGTGGATGTTCCTGAAGATGCTGGAAAAAGGCATCATCTACCAGAAGACCGGCACCGTGAACTGGGACCCGGTCGACCAGACCGTGCTGGCCAACGAGCAGGTGGTTGACGGCAAGGGCTGGCGTTCCGGCGCGCTGATCGAAAAGCGCGAAATCCCGATGTACTACGTGCGCATCACCGATTACGCCGACGAGCTGCTGGACTATGTCGACAACAAGCTGCCAGGCTGGCCTGAGCGCGTGCGCATCATGCAGTCGAACTGGATCGGCAAGTCGACCGGCGTGCGCTTCGCCTTCCCGCACAGCATCGCCGGCAACGACGGCCAGTTGATCAACGACGGCAAGCTGTTCGTGTTCACCACCCGCCCTGACACCATCATGGGCGTGACCTTCTGCGCCGTGGCCGCCGAGCACCCGCTGGCCGCCCATGCCGCGCAAAACAAGCCGGAACTGCAAGCCTTCATCGCCGAATGCAAGATGGGCTCCGTGATCGAAGCCGACATGGCGACGATGGAGAAGAAGGGCATGCCGACCGGCCTGTTCGTGACCCACCCGATCACCGGCGAGCAGGTGGAAGTCTGGATCGGCAACTACGTCCTGATGACCTACGGCGACGGCGCCGTGATGGGCGTGCCGGCGCACGACGAGCGCGATTTCGCCTTCGCCAAAAAATACAATCTGCCGATCAAGCAGGTGATCGCCGCCGAAGGCCAGAGCTACAGCGACGACGCCTGGCAGGAATGGTACGGCGACAAGGCCGTCTCGGTGGTCACCAACTCCGGCAAGTACGACGGCCTGCGCTACACCGAAGCGCTGGAAGCCATCGCCGCCGACCTGGCCGCCAAGGGCCTGGGCGAGAAAAAGACCACCTTCCGCCTGCGCGACTGGGGCATTTCGCGCCAGCGCTACTGGGGCACCCCGATCCCGATGATCCACTGCGAGTCCTGCGGCTCGGTGCCGGTGCCTGAGAAGGACCTGCCGGTGGTGCTGCCGGAAGACTGCGTGCCGGACGGCACCGGCAACCCGCTGAACAAGCATGAAGCCTTCCTCAAGTGCGACTGCCCGAAATGCGGCAAGCCGGCGCGCCGCGAGACCGACACCATGGACACCTTCGTCGACTCGTGCTGGTACTACATGCGCTATACCTCGCCGGGTTCCGACCAGGCCATGATCGACGCGCGCAACGACTACTGGATGCCGATGGACCAGTACATCGGCGGCATCGAGCACGCCGTGCTGCACCTGCTGTACGCGCGCTTCTGGACCAAGGTGATGCGCGACTTCGGCCTGGTGAAGTTCGACGAGCCGTTCACCAACCTGCTGACCCAGGGCATGGTGCTGAACGAGACCTACTACCGCGAAGAAGCCTCCGGCAAGAAGCACTGGTTCAACCCGGACGACGTGACCCTGACCACCGACGACCGCGGCCGCCCTGTATCGGCCGTGCTGAAGGCCGACGGCCAGCCCGTCAGCCTGGGCGGCATCGAGAAGATGTCCAAGTCCAAGAACAACGGCATCGACCCGCAGGTGCAGATCGAACAGTACGGCGCCGACACCGCGCGCCTGTTCACCATGTTCGCATCGCCGCCTGAGCAGACCCTGGAATGGTCCGGCTCCGGCGTGGAAGGCGCCAACCGCTACCTCAAGCGCGTGTGGAACTTCGGCTTCGCCCAGCGCGACGCGATCCGCGCTGCCGGTTCGCCGCTGGCTGCCGCTGCCGCCACCGACGACGGCAAGGCGCTGCGCCGCGAAGTGCACAAGGTGCTGCAGCAGGCCGACTACGACATCAAGCGCATCCAGTACAACACCGTGGTGTCGGCCTGCATGAAGATGCTCAACACGCTGGAGTCGGCCAAGGGCGTCGAGCCGGCCGTGCTGGCCGAAGGCTACGCCATCTTCCTGCGCCTGCTGAATCCCGTGGCGCCGCACATCACCCACGTGCTGTGGCAGGAAATGGGTTACGCCGGCGACATCCTGGACGCAGCCTGGCCGCAGGTCGACCCGGCTGCGCTGGAGCAGTCCGAGATCGAGCTGATGATCCAGGTGAACGGCAAGCTGCGCGGCTCGGTGAAAGTGCCGAAGGCCGCCGACAAGGCCGCCATCGAAGCGGCCGCGCTGGCCGAGGAAAGCGTGCAGAAGTTCCTGGAAGGCGCGCCGAAGAAGGTCATCGTGGTACCGGGCAAATTGGTCAATATCGTGGTGTAAGGCAAAGATGACGACGACTCTGAACTCCCGCGGCGCCCTGCGCCGCTCCATGCTGGCGCTGGCCGCGCTGGGCGTAGCGGCCGTGGCCACCGGCTGCGGCTTCCACCTGCGCGGCTCCGGCGGTACCTACACGCTGCCGTTCAACGCCATGTATGTGGGCTTGCCGGAGTCGTCGCCGCTGGCGATTGAACTGAAGCGCAATATCCGCGTCAACGGCCACACCAGCGTGGTGGCCAGCAAGACCGAGGCCGATGGCGTGATCGAAGTGCTGACCAACCCGGAAAAGACCCGCACCAAGTCGATCCTGTCCCTGAACAGCAATGGCCGCGTGCGCGAATACCTGCTCAGCTACAACATCGTGTTCCGCGTGACCGACAAGGCCGGCACCGAACTGCTGGCGCCGACCCAGATCACGCTGGGCCGCCCGATCACCTTCAGCGAAACCCAGCTCCTGGCCAAGGAGCAGGAGGAAGCCCTGCTGTACAAGGACATGCAGGCCGACCTGGTGCAGCAGATGATGCGCCGCATGGCTGCCATCAAGCTGGGCAGCCCGGCGCCGGCGCCGACCCCGTCCGGCGTGCTGCCGGGCGTGCTGTCGGCGCCCGACGTCACCGCTCCTACCGCGCCGTCCGCGCCGCCGGTCCGCTAAAGGCGCGCCATGCAGTTGCGCGCCGACGCCCTCGACCAGCACGTCGCCAGGACGCTGGCCCAGCTGTACGTGATCACCAGCGACGAGCACTTGCTGGCGCTGGAAGCGGCCGACAAGATCCGCCGCGCCGCCCGCGCGCAAGGCTATTCCGAGCGCGACGTGCTGACCGTCGAGCGCAACTTCAAGTGGGGCGAGCTGCTGGCCGCCAACCAGGCCATGAGCCTGTTCGGCGACAAGAAGCTGATCGAGCTGCGCATCCCGTCCGGCAAGCCGGGCAAGGATGGCGGCGCCGCCCTGCAGGCTTACGCCAAGGATCTATCCCCCGACAACCTGACGCTGATCACCCTGCCCAAGCTGGACTGGCAGACGCAGAAGGCGGCGTGGGTGGCGGCCTTGCAGCAGGCCGCCGTGTACATCGACATCCCGAACATCGAGCGCAATGCGCTGCCGGGATGGATTGCGAACCGCCTTGCCGCACAAGGGCAAAGCGCGGAGCGCGCCAGCCTGGACTTCATCGCCGACCGCGTTGAAGGCAACCTGCTGGCGGCACACCAGGAAATCCAGAAACTCGGCTTGCTGCACGAGCCGGGCAAGCTGGCCCACGAGCAGGTGCAGGACGCCGTGCTCAATGTGGCGCGCTACGACGTGTTCAAGCTGTCCGAAGCCATGCTCTCCGGCGACACCGCGCGCCTGATCCGCATGCTGGAAGGCTTGAAAGGCGAAGGCGAAGCGCTGCCGCTGGTTTTGTGGGCCGTCTCCGAAGAAATCCGCACGCTGCTAAAATTAAAGGCAGGCATGGCCCAGGGCCGTCCGCTGCCGGCGCTCCTGAAGGAATACCGCATCTGGGGCCCGCGCGAACGGCTGATGGAGCCGGCGCTGCGCCGCATCTCGCTGCCCACCCTGGAGGCGGCGATGCAGCAGGCCGCCCAGGTTGACCGCATGGTCAAGGGCCTGCGCGCCAAGGCGTTCGCCGGCGACCAGTGGGACGCCATGCTGCAATTGGCTTTGCGCGTCGCAAGAGGATAAACAAATGGACATCAAGCAGTACATGCAAGACATCGGCCAGCGCGCCCGCGCCGCATCGCGCGGCATGGCGCGCGCCGACAGCGCCACCCGCAACCGTGCTTTGGCGCTGATCGCCGAAGCCATCGAGCGCGAAGCGCCGGCCCTGCGCGCGGCCAACGAGCAGGACCTGGCAGCCGCGCGCGCCGCCGGCCTGGCGCCGGCCATGCTCGACCGCCTGGCGCTGACCGACAAGGCCATTGCCACCATGGTGGAAGGCCTGCGCCAGATCGTCTCGCTGCCGGACCCGGTGGGCGAAATCTCGAACGTGAAGATCCGCCCGTCCGGCATCCAGGTCGGCCAGATGCGCGTGCCGCTGGGCGTGATCGGCATCATCTACGAAGCGCGCCCCAACGTGACGGTGGACGCGGCCGGCCTGTGCATCAAGAGCGGCAACGCCACCATCCTGCGCGGCGGCTCGGAAGCGATCCACTGCAACCGCGCCCTGGCGCGTCTCGTCGCCGAGGGCCTGCAAGGCGCCGGCCTGCCGGCTGACGGGGTGCAGGTGGTCGACACCACCGACCGCGCCGCCGTCGGCTTTCTCATCACCATGCCGCAGTACGTCGACGTCATCGTGCCGCGCGGCGGCAAGGGCCTGATCGCGCGCCTGATGGAAGAAGCCACGGTGCCGATGATCAAGCACCTGGACGGCATCTGCCACGTCTACATCGACGCCAAGGCCGATATGGCCAAGGCGCTGGACATCGGCTTCAACGCCAAATGCCACCGCTACGGCACCTGCAACACCATGGAAACGCTGCTGGTGGCGCGCGCCATCGCCGCCGACGTGCTGCCGCAACTGGCGCAGCGCTACGCCACCGAGAAAGTCGAACTGCGCGCCGACGCGGAAAGCTACGCCATCCTGGCCGCTGCCGGCTACCCGCACCTGGCGCACGCCACCGAAGAAGACTGGGCCACCGAATACCTGGCGCCGATCCTGGCGGTGCGCGTGGTGGACGGGCTGGACGCCGCCATCGAGCATTGCAATACCTGGTCGTCCAAGCACACCGAAGCCATCGTCACCGAGGATTACTCGGCCGCGATGCGCTTCCTGCGCGAAGTCGATTCCTCGTCGGTGATGATCAACGCCTCGACGCGCTTTGCCGACGGTTTCGAATACGGCCTGGGCGCCGAGATCGGCATTTCCAACGACAAGCTGCACGCGCGCGGCCCGGTCGGCCTGGAAGGCCTGACTTCCCTCAAATACGTGGTGTTCGGCCACGGCGAAACTAGAAAATAAACATGCTCTGGATCAAAGCGCTGCATATCGTCTTCATCGTGTCCTGGATGTCCGGGCTGTTCTACCTGCCGCGCATTTTCGTCAACCTGGCGATGGAAACGCCGGGCCCGACGACCGAACGGCTACTGACGATGGCGCGCAAGCTGTACCGCTTCACCACCATGCTGGCGCTGCCGGCGGTGGTGTTCGGCATCTGGCTGGTGGTGCTGCAATACGGCGCGAAGATGCCGGGCTGGCTGCACGCCAAGCTGTTCTTCGTGTTCTTGCTGCTGGGCTACCACCACGCCTGCGGCTCGCTGCTGAAGAAGTTTGAACGCGGCGCCAATGCGCGCGGCCATGTGTTTTACCGGTGGTTCAATGAAGTGCCGGTCTTGATGTTGCTGGCGATTGTCATCCTGGTGGTCGTCAAGCCTTTCTAAACCGGTAAACCGGTGTCTGACCCGCAGGGTCAGACACCGAAGTGCCGGTTTTGATTTTTACAACGGATAAAGGGTCCCCCAAAATGCCATCCTATTTCTGCCCATGCCCGCGCGGCCTAGAAGCCGCCCTGGCGGAAGAACTGACCGAAATCGCGGCCATGAGCCCGACCATGAAGGTCCACAACCAGGTCCCCGGCGGCGTGCACGCCTCCGGCGACCTGTACGACGCCTACCGCATCAACCTGCACTCGCGCATCGCCTCGCGCGTCCTGATGCGCATGGGCGTGTGCCACTACCAGAACGAAAACGACATCTACGACCTGGTGCTGGGCCAGCCGTGGGAAGAATGGTTCGGTATCCACCACACCATCCGGGTCGACGTCACCGCCATCAAGTCGCCCCTGAAGTCGCTGGAATTCACCACGCTGAAGATCAAGGACGCCGTGTGCGACCGCTTCCGCGACATGTACGGCAAGCGCCCCTCGGTCAACACGCGCGAGCCGGACATGCGCATCTTCGGCTTCCTCGACCAGCGCCAGTTCATGGTGTATCTGGACACCTCGGGCGAAGCGCTGTTCAAGCGCGGCTGGCGCAGCGAAACGGGCGACGCCCCGCTGCGCGAAAACCTGGCCGCCGGCCTGCTGCGCGTCTCCGGCTGGAAGCCGGGCGTGCCGCTGTTCGACCCGATGTGCGGCTCCGGCACCATCCTGTGCGAAGCCGCGCAGATGGTGCAGGGCATCCCGCCCGGCGCCCGCCGCCGCTTCGCCTTCGAAAAATTCCACGACTTCGACCCTGAGCCGTGGCAAAAGATGAAGACCGACTTCAAGCCCAACCCGCTGCCGACCGAACCGACCATTTTCGGCTCCGACATTTCCGGCGACATGGTGGCGATGGCGCGCCACAACCTGAAGAGCGCCGGCATCCTGTTCGAGGTGCCGCTCAAGCAGATCGAAGCGCAGCAGGTGCAGGCGCCGACCAAGGAGCCCGGCATCCTCTTGACCAACCCGCCGTACGGCGAGCGGATCGGCGTGCGCGGCGACGCCAGCCTGGAAGAAGACGAGCTGGCGAAAAGCTTCTACAGCGCGTTTTCCACCACCCTCAAGCAGCGCTTCTCCGGCTGGACCGCCTACCTGTTCACCGCCGACCTGGGCCTGCCGAAGATGCTGCGCCTGAAAGAATCGCGCAAGACGCCGTTCTTCAACGGCGCGCTGGAATGCCGCCTGTTCCGCTTCGACATGGTGGCCGGCTTCAACCGCAAGCCGCAAACCGACGCGCCCGCCAGCGAGTAAGGGCGGAACGGCGTAGAATGCCCCGATGCTTTCTACGCCCACTCCGCCGCCGCCGCGCGACGCCCCAGCCGCCATCCCCGAGCCGGAGGCTCCGCAGCGAAAGCCGCTGGGGCCGGGCGCCCTGGCGGCGGTCCTTGCCAGCCTGTCGATGCTGGGCCCCTTCTCGATTGACGCCTACCTCCCCGCCTTCCCCAATATCCAGGCCACGCTGCATGCGACGCCGATCGAAGTCCAGCAATCGCTGACGGCCTATATGCTGGCCTTTGCCGGCATGGTGCTGTGGCATGGCGCGCTGTCGGACGCCTTCGGCCGGCGCAACGTGATCCTGGTATCGCTGGTAGCCTTCCTGCTCGGCACCGTGGGCTGCGCCGCCGCCCACTCGGTGCAATACCTGTGGTTCTTCCGCGTGCTGCAGGGCGTGTCGGCCGGCGCCGGCGTGGTGGTCGGCCGCGCCATCATCCGCGACCTGTACGCCGATGCCGCCGCCGCGCGATTGCTGTCGCTGGTGACCATGATCTTCTCCATCGCGCCGGCCGTGGCGCCGGTGCTGGGCGGCTTCATCGTCAAGTATTCGGACTGGCGCACCATCTTCCTGGCGCTGGCCGGCTACACGGTGCTGCTGTTCATCGTCTGCTACCGGCGCCTGCCCGACACGCTGCCGCGCGACAAGCGGCAGCCGTTCAACCCGCGCTACCTGTGGCGCAACTACAAGTCCATCCTGTCCTCGCCGCTGTTCCACCTGAAGACCGGGGTGGTGGCCTTCAACTTCGCCGGCCTGTTCCTGTACATCACGGCCGCGCCGGTGGCGCTGCCGGCCCACCTGCACCTGGGCCCCGAGCAATTTGCCTGGCTGTTCGTGCCGGCCGTTTCCGGCATCTTCCTCGGCGCGCTGGCCGCCAACCGCATCGCCGGCAAGACCAGCTTTGCGCGCCAGATCGGCATCGGCTTTTGCTTCCTGATCGCGGCCGCCACCGTCAACGTCGGCTACCACCTGCTGGCCGGGCCGGCGCTGCCGTGGAGCGTGCTGCCGCTGTTCTGCTACACCTTTGGCATGTCGATGGCGGCGCCGGCCGCCACCCTGCTGGCGCTCGACCTGTTCCCCCACATCCGCGGCACGGTGGCCTCGGTGCAATCGTTCGCCACCACCTTGCTGGGCGCCCTGGTGGCCGGGGTGCTGGCGCCGCTGGCCTCGCATTCCTTCCTGTGGCTGGCGCTGGGCCAGCTGGCGCTGACCCTGGCCGCGCTCGGGCTATGGTTGACGGCGCGCGCACTACGGCGCAAGATAGTGCCTATTTGAAAATATTGTTGGTACAAAGTAAATGACTACCAATAGTGTAGTTCTTTCTACACAAATGCATTTTATTGCCGTCAGAAATTTGTATTGCTGCTAAGTTATAGTATATTTATGCCAATTGCGTAGTCGGTTGCAAGCCGGAATAAAGCCGGCAACACCCCGCAATTCGAGGATTTGGATCGCCCAGAATGCAACATCCCGAACAAGATATCCGCAATCGCTTGCTGATCGCGCGGCTGCCCGCCATGCCGCAGATCCTGATCAAGCTGATTGAGCTCCTGCAAGCCGACGATGCCGGCATGCCGGAGCTGGCTGCACTGATCGCCAAGGATGCCGGGATGGCCAGCAAGATCCTGGCCGTGGCCAACAGCTCGGCCTACCAGCGGCACAGCCGCTCGGTCAGCCTGGAGCAGGCCCTGGTCTCGCTCGGCACCGACATGATCAAGACGCTGGTGATTTCCGAGTCGGTGTTCCAGACCTTCAGCAACTTCCCGCACAGCGGCAGCACCGACTTGCGCGCCTTCTGGAAAGGCTCGCTGACCACGGCCGTCATCGCGCGCGACATCGCGCGCGCGCTCGACTACCCGCACGTGGAAGAAGCCTACCTGGCCGGCCTGCTGCACAATGTCGGCCGCCTGGCGCTATTGGCCACCGCGCCCAAGGAATACGCCTACAACTTCACCGCGCGCGACGACGAAGAGCTGTGCGCGGTGGAGCAGCGCACGCTGGAAATCACCCACGCCGAAGCGGGCGCCTGGCTGATCGAGCGCTGGAACCTGGACTCCTTCCTGGCCGACTCGGTGCTGTACCACCACGAGCCGGCGCCGCGCCTGGAAGCGGCGCATCCCCTGATCCGCATCGTGCGCCTGGCGCACCAGCTGTGCTACCACGCCGACGCGCCGCAGGCGGCCGCCGAAGCGGGCGCCCTGTGCGGGGTCGAGGACGACCAGCTGGACGCCTTCGTCAAGTCGGCCGCGCGGCAGGTGGCGCGCGCTGCCGAAGCGCTGGGCATCGACCTGGCCGGCGCCGACGACGTGCCGGCGCCGCCCGCCGCCGCGCCCGTGCCGGCCGACCCGGTGCAGGCACGCCTGTCGGAAGAAGTGCGCAATATGGTGCTGGTGCAGGAGATGGGCCAGAGCTTCGCGCGCCAGCAGGGTGAGGGCGCCATGCTGGACGCCATGACGCGTTCGGCGCGCATCCTGTTCGACCTGGAAACCACGGTGATGCTGCTGGAGAGCCCGACCGGCCACGCGCTGCAGGGCGCCGGCAGCGGCGACGCGCAGCAGCGCCTGGCCGAATTTGCCGTGCCCCTCAACAAGCCCGGCCTGCTGGCCGATGCCGCCAACGGCCGCCAGCTGGCCTTTGCCGCCCGCGCCGGCGCCGCGGCCGGCGGCGCCGCGGCCGGCCTGGGCATCGCCGAAGAGCAGCTGTTCCGCATCATCGGCAGCGAAGCGCTGGTATGCCTGCCGCTGGTGGCCGGCCAGCGCTGCCTGGGCATGATCGTGGGCGGGGTGCCGGCCTGGCAGCTGCCGCTGCTGCAAAAAAAGGCGCGCTTCCTGCAAGCCTTCGGCAGCCAGGCCGCCAATGCGCTGGAGACCGCGCTGTCCGAGCGCGGCCACGCGCGGCGCCAACTGGCCCATGTGGCCGAGGAATACCGGGAAGCGTCGCGGCGCGTGGTGCACGAAGTGAACAACCCGCTGTCGATCATCAAGAACTACCTGTCGGTGCTGGACGCCAAGCTGGCGCGGCGCGAGCCGGTGGTGTCCGAGATGTCGATCCTGAACGAAGAAATCGACCGCGTCGGCCACCTGATCAACGGCCTGGCCGACCTGCAGCCCTCGGACGGCGGCTGCGTGACCAATGTGGCCTGCGTGGTGGAAGACGTGCTGCGCCTGTTCCGCGCCACCGACTTCCTGCCCGCTTCGGTGCAGGTCGTCACGCGCATGCAGGACGGCCCGCAGGAAATCGACGGCGACGCCGACCTGCTCAAGCAAGTGCTGGTCAACCTGGTCAAGAACGCCATCGAAGCGCAGCCGAACGGCGGGCGCATCGAGCTGGCCAACCGCGGCCTGGTCAACCGCGAGCGGCGGCTGTACGTCGAGCTGGTGGTGGCCGACGCCGGCCCCGGCCTGGCGCCGGAGGTACTGGCCAACCTGTTTGCCGCCGTCAAGAGCAGCAAGGAAGGCAAGCACCACGGCCTTGGCCTGTCCATCGTGCACAGCCTGGTCAAGAAGATGCACGGCATGATCAGTTGCCGCAGCGGCGCCAACGGCACCTCGTTTGAACTCCTGTTGCCGGCCCGCGGCAGCACCAGCCAGCTCGCCCCGGTGCAGGCGCGCGGCGTGGTCGATTCGCTATAAGGCCCGCATGAACCCGCTCATCCCGACGCCCGCCAACCCGGCACCGGAATTCCAGCCGCGCCTGCTGCTGGTCGACGACGAACCGCGCCTGCTGTCGTCGCTGTACGAGCTGCTGCGCGTGCAGGACAGCTACCAGCTGGTCACCGCCAGCAGCGGCGCCGAAGCGCTGGCGCACCTGAGCCGCCAGCAATTCGACCTGCTGCTGCTGGACCTGCGCCTGCCCGACATGAGCGGGCACGACATCATGGACTTCGTCAATGCGCGCGAGATCGACTGCGACGTGATCGTGATGAGCGGCGAGGCCGGCATCGAGGCCGCCATCGGCGCCCTGAAGCGCGGCGCCTACGACTACCTGCGCAAGCCGTACAACCCGCCCGAGCTGCTCAAGACGGTGGAAAACGCGCTGCAAAAGCGCCGCCTGGCGGTGGACAACACGCGCATCGCGCAGCGCCTGGAAAACTCGGAAAAGATGTACCGCTACCTGGTGGACAGCTCGCCCGACATCATCTACACCCTGAACCACGAGGGCTGCTTCACTTTCGTCAACGACCGCGCCTACCAGTTGCTGGGCTACTCGCGCGAAGAGCTGATCGGCAGCCACTATTCGGTGCTGGTGCACGAGGAAGACCAGGAGCGCGCGCGCTACGTGTTCAACGAGCGCCGCGTCGACGAGCGCGCCTCGCGCAACGTGGAACTGCGCCTGAAGTGCAACAACAGCGCCGCCGGCGACCGCACCTTCAGCAACACCCTGATGACGATTTCGCTCAACGCCATCGGCATGCACGTGCCGGGCGAGGAAGTGGCGCGCCACGAATTCTTCGGCACCTATGGCGTGGCGCGCGACATCACCGACCGCAAGCGGGCCGAGGAGATGATCTCCTACCAGGCCTACCACGACATCCTGACCGACCTGCCCAACCGCATCCTGTTCAAGGACCGCCTCGGGCTGGCCGTGATCCAGGCCAAGCGCAAGCTGACCGAGCTGGCCGTGATGTTCATCGACCTCGACCGCTTCAAGCTGGTCAACGACACGCTGGGCCACGTCAAAGGCGACGAGCTGCTGCAGCAGGCCGCGCGGCGCCTGAAGGAATGCCTGCGCAAGGGCGACACGCTGGCGCGCCATTCCGGCGACGAATTCACCATCGTGCTGCCCGAGCTGCGCGACCGCGCCGACGCCCGGGCCATTGCCGACAAGTTCCAGGAAGTGCTGCAGGCGCCGTTCGACCTGGACGGCCACGTGGTGCACATCTCGGCCTCGATCGGCATTGCCGTCTACCCGAGCGACGGCGACTCGATCGAAGAGCTGCTGCGCCACGCCGACATCGCCATGTACCAGGTCAAGGCGCAGGGCAAGAACGGCCACAGCTTCTACCACGCCTCGATGCAGGACATGTCGCACCAGAAGATCGCGCTGGAGCAGTCGCTGCGCAAGGCGCTGGAAAACAACGAGCTGGAAATGTACTACCAGCCGCAGGTCGACATGGCCAGCGGCCGCATCATCGGCGCCGAAGGCCTGATGCGCTGGAACCACCCGACGCGCGGCCTGCTGTCGGCCGGCGAGTTCCTGCCGTTCGCCGAGGAAAACGGCCTGATGCTGCCGATCTCGGACTGGATGATCGGCGCGCTGTGCCGCGACCTCTTGCTGTGGAACGCGGCCGGCGCCGACAATATCCGCCTGTCGCTGAACCTGTCGCCGCAATACCTGGACCGCGGCGACTTCTTCGAGAAGATGCGCAATGCGCTGGCGCGCTACCAGATTTCGCCGGCGCAGATCGAAGTCGAGATCACCGAGAACATCTGCATCCGCAACCCGCAGTACGCGATCGACCAGCTGAACAAGCTGTGCCAGCTGGGCGTGTCGGTGGCCATCGACGATTTCGGCACCGGCTACTCCTCGCTGTCCTACCTGCACCGCTTCCCGATCCACACCATCAAGATCGACCAGAGCTTCGTCAAGGAGATCCACGACGAGCATGGCCACTATCCGGTGATCCTGGCCATCATCTCGATCGCGCGCGGCCTGGGCCTGCACCTGGTGGCCGAAGGGGTGGAGACCGAGGTGCAGGCGCGCTACCTGGCCGCCAACGGCTGCGCCACCATGCAGGGCTACCTGTACTACCGTCCCATCGCGCTGACCGCGTTCATGGAAGCGCTGGCGGCGCAGAACCAGGCCGACGCGCCGGCTGCCGTCGTCCCGGCCGGCCTGCGCGTGGCCAACCAGGCGTAGCCATCGATGCCAGGTCGCGCACCCACCGCAGCTGCCGCCGGCGGCACGCCGGCGCCCGAGGCGCACTACGTGGCGGAATTCCTGCGCGTGCGCCAGCTGGCCGAACGCGGCGTGGCCAATGCCCAGCACAGCCTGGGCTTCATGTATTTCAACGGCCAGGGCGTGGCGCAAAGCTATGAGCTGGCCGTGGCCTGGTACCGCCAGGCCGCCAACGCGGGCCTGGAGCACGCGCAATACAACCTGGGCGTGATGTTCCAGAAAGGGCTGGGCGTCGACGTCGATTTCGCCGAAGCGGCGCACTGGTACCAGCTGGCAGCCGAGCAAGGCTATGCCGCCGCGCAGTACAACCTGGGCTGGCTGTACGCCAAGGGCCAGGGCGTGCCGCACGATACCGAGCAGGCGCGCCACTGGTTCGCCAAGGCCGCCGACCAGGGCGACCCCGGCGCGCAGAACAACCTGGGCATGATGTACGACAGCGGCCGCGGCGTGCCGCAGGATTTTGCGCAGGCGATCATGTGGTACCGCAAGGCCGCCGACCAGGGCTATGCGCGCGCCCAGTTCAACCTCGGCCTGCGCTACGACAACGGGCAGGGCGTGGCGCAGGACGGCAAGCAGGCGTTGGGCTGGTTCCGCAAGGCCGCCGAGCAGGGCTATGCCGCCGCCCAGTTCAACCTCGCGCTGCGCTACGACAAGGGGCAGGACGTGCCGCCGGACGCCGCGCGCGCCATCAAGTGGTACACGCTGGCGGCCGAACAGGACCACGTCAGCTCGCAGTTCAACCTGGCCCTGATCTACGACAACGGCAACGGCGTGCCGCGCGACGAGGCGCAGGCGCTGAAATGGTACCGCCGCGCCGCCGAACTGGGACACGCCGGCGCGCAGAACAACCTGGGCCAGCGCTACGACCACGGCCAGGGCGTGGCGCAGGACCAGGGCGCAGCGGCGCACTGGTACCGCAAGGCGGCCGAAGCGGGCCATCCGGCCGCGCAACACCACCTCGCGCTGCTGTACGAGCAGGGCCTGGGCGTGCCGCGCGACCAGCAGGAAGCCATCTTCTGGTACCGCAAGGCGGCCGACCAGGGCCACCTGCGCGCGCAGTTCGACCTTGGCCTGCGCTATGAAACGGGGCAGGGCGTGCCGCAGGATGGGCGCAAGGCGCTGGCCTGGTTCCGCCGCGCCGCCGAGCAGGATTACGTGGCCGCGCAATACATGCTGGGCCAGATGCACGACCGCGACGACGGCCCCGCGCCCGACCTGGCGCAGGCCAACGCCTGGTACCACAAGGCCGCCGCGCAAGGCCACGCGCTGGCCTGCTTCACGCTTGGCCTGCGCTACGACAACGGCCAGGGCCTGGCGCGCGACTTCGGGCAGGCGCTGTCCTGGTACCTGGCCGCAGCGCGCCAGGGCCACGGCCGCGCCCAGCTCAATGCCGGCCTGATGTTCCTGTCCGGCCAGGGCACGCCAGCGAACGCCGAACAGGCCTGGCGCTGGCTGTCGCTGGCCGAGCGCAGCGGCCAGCCCGGCGCCGCGCGCCACCTCGCCACGGCCGCCGCCCGCCTCGCCCCGCAGCAGCTGGCCGCCCTGCGCGCCGCCCCTGAACTACTTCCTGCATAAAAGTCGGGGTCAGGTCTGGCAAACGGACACGGGCTCAAGCGCTAGCGCTTGAGCCCGTGTCCGTTTGCCAGACCTGACCCCGACTTTATTAACGATAGCTGCTTGGGTCGAAGGGGTAGGAGTAGATGTTCTCGATGAAGCGCTCGCCTTCCTTGGCCTGGCGCGCCAGATACAGGCGGCCGCCGTGCACCCAGGGCGTGAACTCGGCCTGCGCGGTGTTGAATGGCGCGCCGATATTTTTCGGCGTGCTCCAGCCATCCTTGCCACGGAAGCTGATGTACAGGTCGACGTCGCCCGCCCCGCCCGGCGCATCGGAGAAGTACAGCAGGTAACCCTGGTCGGCCGCGATGTAGGGATTCGATTCGCGCCATGGCCCGCTGTTGACCGGTTCGGCCAACCGTTCCGGCGCAGTGTACTTGCCGTCGACACGGTGCGAGCGCCACAGGTCCGACTTGCCTTCGGCGCCGTTTTTCATGAAGTAGATGGTGCCGTCGGCAGCAATCGAAGCGGACGATTCGGATTCGTCGCTGTTGATGTCGTGGCCCAGATGCCGCAGCGGCCCCCAGCGGCCGTCCTGCAGCGCCACCGAGTAGATGTCGAAGCCTTTGCGCTGCGGCTTGTCCGGCACCGGACGATTGGACTGGAAGACGATCGACTTGCCGTCCGGCGCAAAGGCCGGGTCGATGTCGCGCCAGCCGTCGGTGGCGGAGAACGGCACCGGCGCCGGCTGCTGCCACTTGCCATCGACCTTGTGCGATTCGACGATCACCAGCCTGGTGCGGGCGCCGCCCGACTGCACCCACAGCGCGTGCTGGCCATCGGGCGACAGCGTGAAGCCGAACACGCCGTTGTCGGACACCAGGCCCGGTTCGTACAGGCCATCGCTGGGCGAGGCGGCTAGTGCGGTTGCCAGCAGCAGGGCGGAAATAGTCATCGGTTGTATGTTTGGTGGATAGCGGACAGGGAACGCCATAGTGACGCAAAAGTAGTAATTTTGCTATCAAAGTTTGCATGTTTCCATGTGGAACCATATAATATAAAAACCAAAACTTAATTTTGATATTGATATGAAAAAAATTCTGGCATCTGTCGTCGCGGTAGCGGCACTGGCCGGCTGCGCAACCGAAAGCCACCAGGCCATCCAGGTGGAAAAAGTCGCTAGCGCAGCGCGTCCTTACACCGGCCCGCGCACCCTGGTGGCAGTCGGCAAGTTCGACAACCGTTCCTCCTTCATGCGTGGCGTGTTCTCCGACGGCGTGGACCGCCTCGGCAGCCAGGCCAAGACCATCCTGATCTCGCACCTGCAGCAGACCAACCGCTTCAACGTGCTGGACCGCGACAATATGCAGGAACTGCAGCAGGAAGCGGCATACAAGAAGCAGGGCCAGAACATCAAGGGCGCCGACTTCGTGGTGACGGGCGACGTGACCGAATTCGGCCGCAAGGAAGTGGGCGACCACCAGCTGTTCGGCCTGGCCGGCCGCGGCAAGACCCAGGTGGCCTACGCCAAGGTGACCCTGAACGTGGTCAATATCGCGACTTCCGAAGTGGTGTATTCCACCGCCGGCGCGGGCGAGTACAGCCTGTCCAACCGCGAAGTGCTGGGCTTTGGCGGCACCGCCAGCTACGACGCCACCCTGAACGGCAAGGTGCTGGACCTGGCCATGCGCGAAGCGGTGGAAAAACTGGTCGGCGGCATGGAAGCCGGCGCCTTCGCACAGGTGCGCCAATGATGCGCCGCCTGGCCCTGACCCTCGGCATCGCCGTGGCGCTGGTTGGCTGCAAACACCAGCAGCCGTCCCTGTACCAGTGGGAGAGCTACCAGCCGCAGGTTTACCAGTACTTCAAGGGCGAGAGCCCTGACGCGCAAATCGCGGTGCTGGAAAAGGACCTGCAAAAGATCAGCGCGGAAGGCAAGACCCCGCCGCCTGGCTATCACGCCCACCTCGGCCTGCTGTATTCCGTGACCAACCGTCCGGACCAGATGGCAGCCGAATTCGAGGCTGAGAAAAAGCTGTTCCCTGAATCCGCCGCCTATATGGACTTTTTGCTGAAGAATACGAAGAAGGCCGTTCAATGATCAAGAAATGCATGAAACTGGCGGCTTGCCTGCTGCCTGCGCTGTTCTTCGTGGGTTGCGCCCACCAGGGCCAGCCTTACGACTACACCGCGTTCAAGGCCGCCCAGCCGAAATCGATCGTGGTGCTGCCGCCGCTGAACAACTCGCCGGAAGTCAAAGCGACCTACGGCATGCTGTCGCAACTGAGCTACCCGCTGGCCGAAGCCGGCTACTACGTGCTGCCGGTGGCCGCGGTGGATGAGACCTTCAAGCAGAACGGCCTGGCCAACGCTGCCGATATCCACAATGTCAGCGCCAAGAAGCTGCACGAGATCTTCGGCGCCGATGCGGCCCTGTACGTGACCGTGACCAAATACGGCTCGGTCTACACGGTGCTGAACAGCGAAGTGGTGGTGGCGGCGGAAGCCAAGCTGGTGGACCTGAAGACCGGTACCCTGCTGTGGGACGGCAAGGCCACTGCCTCCAGCGCGGAGCAAAACAATAACAGCGGCGGCGGCCTGATTGGCGCCCTGGTGGCGGCTGCGGTCAAGCAGATCATCAACACCAGCACCGATGCAGCCTACCCGGTTGCAGGCGTGGCCAGCGGCCGCCTGATGTCGGCCGGCGGCAGCAACGGCATCCTGTACGGCCCGCGTTCGGCCAACTACGGCAAGCCGTAATCCTTCCTTAAAAGTCGGGGTCAGGTCTGGCAATCGGACATTTTGTCCGATTGCCAGACCTGACCCCGACTTTCATTACGCCACCGCGCTAGCGCGCGAAGTGCGCTTCAATTTCCTCCAGCGTCTTCCCTTTGGTTTCCGGCAGCAGGAAAGCGGCAGCCAGGAAGTACACCACCGTGCATCCCGCCCAGAAGAAGAACATCGCCGCGTAGCCGTGTCGGCCGACGGTCGGCAGGAACACGGCTGCAATGGTGGTGGAGACGAATTGGTTGACCAGCAGCGCGATGCTCATGCCGTTGGAGCGGATGCGCGTTGGCATCAGCTCCGATAGCGCGAGCCAGACGCAGACGCCGGGGCCAACGGCGAAGCTGGCCACGAACAGGCAGATCGCCAGCGTTACTTGCCAGCCGTGCGTCCCGGAAGGCAGGGCGCCGATCTGCGCCTGCTCGATTTTCAGCGGCGCGTCGCGGCCTTCCGCCGGGTCGGCGAAGGGATTCAGGTGCAGGCGGCGGAAGAAGGCACCGATCACGCTGTCGGGCTGCACGGTGTCCTCGCGCGACAGCACCATGGGCGCCAGTGCCGGGTCGTCGCTGCGGCGCGTTTGCACGTTGGTGAACGGGCCGTAGGAGTAGGACACGGTCAGCAGCTGCGGCGCTGCTGCGCTGCCGCCCTGCGCGCCCAGCGCTTTCAGGGTTTTCGCGTCGAGGCGCAGCGACAGGGTATCGACCCTGGCTTGCGCGGCCACGATGGCGCTGACGTCGCGCTGCTCGCTTTCGGCGCTGCGGAACAGCAGGCCGGCGGCCAGCAGGGCGATTACGATGCCGCCGCTGCCCAGCATCAGCAGGAACTTGCGGCCCTTGCGGTCGACCAGCAGCACCGCCACCACGGTCATGATGGCGTTCAGCAGCTTGAGGCCGACGTCGGCCATATTGGCGGTGGCGCCGGGCAGGCCGGCCTGGTTCAGGATGTTGACGACGTAGGCCAGCACGGAGTTGATGCCGGTCGCCTGGGTGCACGCGAGCACCAGGCAGGCCAGCAGGAAGGGCAGCACGTAGCGGCGGCTCAACAGGCGGTCGTCGGCGTCCATGGCCGCGGCGCCGGCGCCTGCAGGGCGGATGGCAGACGCGCCGCCGCGGCCGGCAACCACGCCGCGCGCCGCGGCGATGTCGCCTTCGGTGGGCTCGCCTGCGCCGGCAGCGGCGCCGTGCACGGGCAAGCCGGCTGCGGCCTGCATAGCGCGCAGTTCGGACGCCGCTTCCCCGGCGGCACGGGTGCGCAGCAGGGCCGTGCGGGCTTGTTCGATGCGGCCGCGCTGCACCAGCCAGCGCGGCGATTCGGCCAGCAGCGCGCTGCCGAAAGTGAATACCAGGCCCGGGGCAAGGCACATCCAGAAGATGCTGCGCCAGGCGTGGTCCTTGGCCTCGAAGACCGCGGCGGCACGCGCGGTTTCCGGCAAGGCTTGCGCGGCTTGCGTCGCGCCTTCGACATTTTGCGCTTGCAGCAGGCCGATGACGGCGGCTGCTACCAGGCCGATGGTGAGCAGCAGCTGGAACAGGGCGGCGCCGCGGCCGCGCTGCTCGGCGCGCAGGCATTCGGCCAGGTACAAAGGCACCACCACGCCGATCAAGCCGCCGCTGATGCCTTGCAGCAGGCGCCCCAGCAGCAGCGGCGTGTAGCCGTCGGACAGGGCGATCAAGGGAATGCTGACCGTGAACAGGGCGCCGGCCAGCACCATGGCCCAGCGGCGGCCGATGGCGTCGGCAATGGCGCCGGCAAACAGCGAAGACAGCACGGAGCCCAGCAGCACCGCGGCAACGATGAAGCTCAGTTGCTGGGCGCTCAGCTTCCAGGCGACGGAAGCGGTGGACTCGAGGTATGGCAGGGCGCCGGCAATGATGCCGACATCGATCCCGTAAAGCAGGCCGCCCATCCCGGCGATAAACAGTAAATAGCGCATGGATAAGGCCTGCATTGGATCTCCTGATATTTTTATGAGAGTGGAATGGCCTCGCCTTCGACGAAGACGGCCACGGGGTGTAAAGACTGGTCCAGCACCACGATGTCGGCCCAGGCTCCCGGCGCCAGGCGGCCGCGCTGCGACTCGCCCAGGTAATCGGCGGGGAACAGCGACAGGCGCTGCGAAGCCTCCGCCACGTCCATGCCCAGGCTGACGAAGTTGCGCAGCGCCTGGTCCATGGTCAGCACGGAGCCGGCCAGCGAGCCGGTGGCAAGGCGCACGCAGCCCATGCACTTGAACACGCGCTGGGTACCCAGCGCATATTCTCCGTCCGGCATGCCGGTGGCGGAGGTGGCGTCGGTCACGCCGTACAGGCGCGGGATGGCGCGCAATGCGGCGCGCATGGCGCCCGGGTGCACGTGCAGCAGGTCGGGGATGATTTCGGCATATTCGGCATGCGCCATGGCCACGTCCACCATGCCCGGCTCCTTGTGGCTCATGCCGCTCATGCCGTTGAACAGGTGGGTAAAGCCGGCGGCGCCGGCGCGCATGGCAGCCACGCCGTCGTCGTAGCTGCCGGCACTGTGGCCGATCTGGACGCGGATGCCCAGGTTCTTCAGGTGCGGGATCAGTTCCAGGTGGCCCGTCACTTCAGGCGCCATGGTCAGCACGCGGATCGGCGCGATGGCGTGGTAGCTCTCCACCAGGGCGCGGCTGCCGGTCACCACGTCGGGCGGCTGCGCACCCAGGCGGCGGCGGTTCAGGAACGGTCCTTCCAGGTGCACGCCCAGCATGCGCGCGCCGTGCTGCGGGCGCTGCGCGATGACGCCGGCCAGGCCTTGCAGGGCGTGGCGGATCGAATCTTCCTTGGCGGTCAGCGTGGTGCCGAGCAGGGCGGTGGTGCCGTGCCGCGCGTGGCTGCGCGCCACCACGGCGCCGGCATCGCCGCCTTCCATGATGTCGACGCCGGAAGCGCCGTGCACGTGCAGGTCGACGAAGCCTGGAACGATGGTCAGGCCTTCGCCAACCGGTCCTTCGGTAATGCTGGCGATGCGCTGGTCGAAGGCAATGCTGCCGTTGATCCAGCCGTCGGGAGTGAGGATGCGGCCTTGCAGCATTGTTACTCCGCGATGATCACTTCGATGCCGCGCTTCTCCAGCCCCTCGCGGTACTCGGTGCTGATGCTGGCGTCGGTGATGACGGTGTGCACGCTGTCGAGCTGCACGATGCGGTGCAGCGACACGCGGCCGAATTTGGAAGCGTCGGTCAGCACGATGACTTTCTTGGCGCGCTCCACCATCTTGTGGTTCAGGTTTGCTTCCGCCTCGTGGTGGGTGGTGATGCCGAACTGCAGGTCGAAACCGTCGACGCCGAGGAACAGCTTGTCGAAGTTGTAGGCCGACAGGCAGGCTTCAGCCTGGGCGCCCTGCAGCGACAGCGATTGCTTGCGCAGGCGGCCGCCCGTCAGGATCAGGTCCACGCCCGGCGCGTCGGCCAGTTCCCACGCGATGTTCAGGCCATTGGTCAGCACCGTGACGTCGCTGGCGTCGCGCAGCTGGCGCGCCAGCGAGATGGTGGTGGTGCCGGAGTCGATGATGACGTTGTCGCCCGGCTGCACCATGCGCGCAGCCAGCAGGCCGATCTGCTCTTTCTGCGCCTGGTTCAGGGAATCCTTCTGGCGGATGGTGTGTTCCGTCGGCGGGGTGCGCGCCAGCAGGGCGCCGCCGTGGCTGCGCTGCACCAGGCCTTGCGATTCGAGCACACTGAGGTCGCTGCGGATGGTGACGGCGGAGACGCCAAGCTTGTCGACCAGCTCGGCCACCTGGACCGAGCCATGTTGTACGATCGCCTGCAGGATGGTTTCGCGGCGTTGGCTGGTATTTCGCATGTCTTCTGTCGCTGGATGTGAAAACGTCGAGCTTAACAGATGGCGGCAGCCATGTGCTGGCCGGCGGCGTTGGCGCTGCAGGCGCGCGCATACTGCGCCAGCAGGCGGCCGACCTTGTGTTCCAGCAGGGCTTGCGGCTCGGCGGCCAGTTCGCCCTGCTGCACGGCGAGGAATTGCTGCGGCAGGTATTGGCTCAGCAAAGGCAGCGGGATGCTGCGGCCGGCCAGGTTGGCGAACAGCTGGCTGACGGCGGTCGCGACTTCCGGCTCGCCCCAGTAATAGCGGCAGCGGTCGGACAGGCCGTAGCGGCGCATCAGGCGCTGCTCCGCGGCGCTGCCCAGGTAATGCTTCTGCCAGTGCTTCGGCTTGGCCAGCATGGCTTCGTCCAGCACTTCCATCAGGCGCGACGCCTTCTCCTTGCCCAGCAAGGCCTCTTCGATCTGGCACAGCGCCAGGAACCCTTCGCGCAGGGCGAAGGTGGCGGCCGGGCCGACCTTGAGGATCGCATAGTGGTCGCGCACCATTTCATGCAGGCCCGATTCGCGCTGGTAGTCGGTGGAGTGGGCTTCGAATACCAGGCCGGTCTGGCCGGCCACAAAGCCTGACAGCGCCACGGCCGCCGCTGCATTGTAGTGCTGCACATTGGCCTGGTCGAAGTCGACGCCCGGCTGCACCACCATGGCGATCACGCGCTGCCAAGCGCCGTGCAGGCCTGCTGCGGCGAAGGCGCGGCGGTGAACTTCCAGCGTGCGCGCAGCGGCTGCAGGCGCGGTGACGGCCAGTGCCTGCTCCAGCGACGCTTCGCCGCCGGGCACCGGCACTTCGGTGCCGATCACGTAGACCGGCGGCGGCAGGCCGGCGCGGGCGGCTGCCTGTTCGGCTATGGCGGCCAGGCGCACGGCCCGTGCGGCGACGACTTCGTCGCTCAGAACCGGCTCGTCGTCGGCGCAGCGCATGCTGCAATCGAGGTGGATCTTGTGGAAGCCGGCCGACACGTAGGCGTCGATCAGGACTTCGGCATGCGCCATCGCGCGTGCGGCGTCCTGCGACTGCCAGGCGTTGGGGCCGAGATGATCGCCGCCCAGCACCAGGCGTTCGGCAGGGAAGCCTTGTTCCTGCGCCAGCCGGTGCACGTAATCGCGGAATTCGGCGGGTTTCATGCCGGTGTAGCCGCCAAACTGGTCCACCTGGTTGGAGGTGGCTTCCACCAGAAGCGGCGTGCCGTATTGCGCAGCCACCTGCATCGCGGCGCGCAGCACGGTAGGGTGGCTGCAGCAAACGCTGTACAGGCCAACCGCTTCGCCGGCGCGATGCGCATTGACGATTTTCTGGACTGGAGAAACCTGGGCAAGTTGATTCATGGTCGTGTTACTTCGTTTGTTGGCGCGCCAGGAGGGCGGCGCCGCGCGCGCCGCCGGCATCGCCAAAGCGTGGCGGCAGCACCGGTGGCGCTTGCACGCCGCGGAACAGGTGGCGGCGCATGGCTGCCGGCAGTTGCTGGTACAGGTGCGACAGCTTGGACAGGCCGCCACCCAGCACAATGGCGTGCGGGTCGTAGGCCAGCACCAGGCAGGCCAGCGCGTGGCCCAGCAGGTCGAGATGGATGGCCAGTGCCTGTGCCGCCAGTGCGTCGCTGTTGTTGGCGCGGGCTACGATGGCCAGCGGTTCGGCGCCGTCGCCACCGATGTGGGCGTGCAGTTTCGACAGGCCGGGACCGGAGACATAGCGCTCCAGGCAGCCCTTCTTGCCGCAAGGGCAGTCCAGCACCGGCAGCTTGTAGAGGGCCAGCAGGGTTGCGGGAATGGTCCAATGACCCCACTCGCCTGCGATGGCGTTGAAGCCGCGCTGCAGGCGGCCTTCGACGCAATAGCCGCCGCCGGCGCCGGTGCCGATGATGGCGCCGAACATGGTGGGCAGGCCGGCAGCTGCGCCTCCTTGTGCTTCCGACAGGGCGAAGCACTGGCAGTCGTTGCCGATGATGACAGGACGCGCCAGCGCTTCCTGCAGCGCGGCGGCGACCAGGCGGCCGTTCAGGGCCGGCACGTTGGAGCTGAGCTGGCGGCCGGTGGCGCTGTCGATCACGCCGGGCAGGCCGATGCCGATTGCCGCGGGCGATGCCAGCGGGCCGAGTGCGGCGTCGCCGCGCGCAACCAGGCCGGCAACGGCGGCGACGAACTCATTGAAATCCGTGCCAGGCGTCGCGACGCGCTCGCGGAACACTTCCTGCAGCTCGCCGCCGGCATCGATCCACGACACCAGTTCGATCTTGGTGCCGCCGATGTCGATGCCGTGATAGCCGGTTTGTTCAGAACTGGTCATGGCGGTAAATGGTGACGCCTTGCACCACGCGGTTGACGGTGCCGTCGGCGAAGGGATTGTCGGGCGTCAGGCCGAGCGCGGCCGACTGGTGCAGGGCGTATTGCTGCGCCATCAGCAGCCACAGTGGCGCCAGCCACGAATCGGACAACTGGGCCGGCGCGGCGACCGAAATGTCGGCTTCGCTGCCAACGGTGACCACCGAGCCTGCCACGCCATCGCGGCGCAGCTCCTGCAACAGGTCTTCTTCATAACGGCGCGCCAGCGCTTTGCTGCTGTGGAACAGCACCACCAGCGATTGCTGGTTCAGCGCTGATTTCGGGCCGTGGCGGAATCCGAGCGCGGTGTTCGACATGGCCAGCACGCGGCCGCCGGTCAGTTCCAGGATTTTCAAGGCGGATTCTTTTGCCAGTGCTTCCAGCGGGCCGCTGCCCAGGTAGACCACGCGTTCCACCGGGTGTGCGGCCAGCGCAGCCACCGGTGCCGCCCAGTCGCGCAATGCGGCGTCGCCGGCTTGCGCCAGCGCCACCAGGCGCTCCTGCCATTCGCCTTTGCCCAGCACGCATAAGGCGGCCAGCAGCATGCAGGTGAAGCTGCTGGTCATGGCGAAGCCGCGGTCGCAGCTGGCGGCCGGCATCAGCAGGTTGAAGGTGCGCGCGTCGGTATCGCCTTTGCGTGCCAGGTGGCCTTGCGCATTGCAGGTGATGTTCAGGAAGCGTGCGTCGGCTACCAGTTCGCGCACCAGGTCCACTGCGGCCAGGCTTTCCGGGCTGCTGCCGCTGCGGGCGAAGGACACCAGCAGGGTTGGCGCGCGCGGTTCAAGGTACAGCTCCGGGTGCGTCAGCAAGCTGGTGGTTGCCACGGCCCGTACCTGCGCGGGCCAGGCGGCATTCAGTTCATCGGCGACGATTTCGCCCACATAGCAGGAGCTGCCGGCGCCGGTCAGGATCACGCGCTGCTGCGGATTGTGCAGGCAGCCGCCGAGGAAGGCGGCAACGTCGGCGGCGCGGCTTTGCAGGCTGCCGCCCAGTTCGCGCCACAGGGCCGGCTGCTGCGCAATCTCTTCGGCGGTATCGAGGCCGTTGATATCGCGCCAGGATTGCGGGTCACGCTGGAGGAGGGTAGTCATCGAAAAAAGAAAAGTTGTTCGTTGGCTGAAAGCATAAATAGTATATTTCGAAAAGTCAAATACGAAAGATAAACGAAAGATCTGCCGACCCGCCAGGTAGGCGGAAACGCACCGGAAGTGTCGGTATTTCGGCATGCTACGTTGCGTGTACGCTACTAATCGAAAGCTATTGCGCTGCAATATCGGCTAAACGAAAGAATAATTTAAGAAAAAACGGCGAGAAAGTGCTGTTTTCTTTCTTTTTGTTGACCTTTTTTGCTTTTATTCCTAAAGTATGACTATCAAAACGAAAAATATTGCACCTTAGGCAGGCTTATGAAGAGACTCACCCGCACTGCAATCGCCGCCGCCGCGCTGGCCCTGACCACTGGCGCCGCCCTCGCAGCCCCGCTCGGAAAACTGCGCAGCATCGCTGCCGCGCCGACTGCCGTTGCGGAAGGCTTATCCTGGGACTTGGCGACCGAATCCGGCGCCGTGGTGCGTGTCAGCCTGCTGCAGGACGACGTGCTGCGCATCTGGGCCGGCCCCAAGGGCAAGCTGACCGATGCCGGCGACAAGGCGGCCGCCATCGTGATCGGCAAGCCTGCTGCGCATATTGAGCATAGCGTAAGCGAACAGCCTGACCATATTGTGCTGCGCACCGCAAAGCTGGCCTTGCGCATCGACCGCAACCCCTTGCGTTTCAGCCTGTTCCGCGCCGGCGAAACGCAGCCGCTGTGGCGCGAAGTGCAGCCGCTGGAACTGGGCGACAAAGCCAGCGTGCAGACCCTGTCCAGCGACAAGGCCGAGCGCTTCTTCGGCGGCGGGCAGCAGAATGGCCGCTTCGAATTCAAGGGCCGCCAGCTTGACGTGTCGTATTCGGGTGGATGGGAGGAGGGCGACCGCCCAAGTCCGGCGCCTTTCCTTATGAGCTCGCGCGGCTGGGGCATGCTGCGCAATACCTGGTCTGACGGCAGCTACGATTTGCGCCAGCAAGACGTGGTGGCCCTGCAGCATGCCGAGCCGCGCTTCGATGCCTATTACTTCGTCGGCAAGGATGTGCGCGACGTCCTGGCGCGCTACACCGAGTGGACCGGCCGCGCGCGCATGCTGCCGCGCTGGGCGCTGGAATACGGCGACGCCGATTGCTACAACGACGGCGACAACGTGAAGAAGCCGGGCACCGTGCCAAAAGGCTGGAGCGATGGCCCAAGCGGCAAGACGCCGGACGTTGTCGATTCGGTGGCGCGCAAATACCGCGAGAACGATATGCCGGGCGGCTGGATCTTGCCCAACGACGGTTACGGCTGCGGCTACACCAGCTTGCCGGAGACCGTGCAGGGCCTGGCCAAGTACGGCTTCCGCACCGGGCTGTGGACCGAGAACGGCGTCGACAAGATCAAGTGGGAAGTCGGCACCGCCGGCAGCCGCGTGCAGAAGCTGGACGTGGCCTGGACCGGCAAGGGCTACCAGTTCTCGCTGGACGCCAACAAGTCGGCGTACGACGGCATCCTGGACAACTCCGACAGCCGTCCGTTCATCTGGACCGTGATGGGCTGGGCCGGCACGCAACGCTATGCGGTGGCATGGACCGGCGACCAGAGCGCAAGCTGGGACTATATCCGCTGGCATGTGCCGACGCTGGTGGGTTCCGGCCTGTCCGGCCAGGCGTATGCGACTGGCGACGTCGATGCGATTTTTGGCGGCAGCCCTGAGACTTACACGCGCGACCTGCAGTGGAAGGCATTCACGCCGGTGCTGATGGGTATGTCGGGCTGGTCGGCCAATGCGCGCAAGCATCCATGGTGGTTCGACGAGCCTTACCGCAGCATCAATCGCCGCTACCTGAAACTCAAGCTGCGCCTGACGCCATATATGTACACCCTGGCGCGCGAAGCGGAGCAGACCGGCGCGCCTTTGGTGCGCGGCCTGATGTGGGATTACGCCACCGATCCTGCCGCCTTCACCGAAGCGCACAAATACCAGTTCCTGCTGGGCCGCGACATGCTGGTGGCGCCGGTGTACCGCAGCCAGGCGGTGTCGCAGGGCTGGCGCAAGGCGATCCATCTGCCGCAAGGCACGTGGTTCGAATACTGGGATGGCCGCCAGGCGACTGCCGGCGCCGCGGGCCGTGATCTCGACCTGCAGGTCACGCTCGACAAGCTGCCAGTCTTCGTGCGTGCCGGCGCGATCCTGCCGATGTACCCCGAAGTGCTGTATGACGGCGAAAAGCCGAAGGACGTGCTGACGCTGGACCTGTACCCGCACGGCGAGTCGTCGTTCACCCTGTACGAGGACGACGGCAACACGCGCCAGTACCAGAAAGGCGCCTTCAGCCAGCAAATGCTGCGCATGCGCGAATCGGGCGGCGCCGTGAGTGTCGACATCGCTGCGGTCGAAGGCAGCTACGCAGGCCAGGAGCCGCGCCGCGGCTATGCCTTGCGCATGCTGACGCGCCAGCGCCCGGCCACCGTTGCAGCGGCAAGCCGCAGCCTGCCCGCCCATGCCGACCGCGCGGCATACGATGCGGCGTCGGAAGGCTGGTTCTACGACCCGCAAGACCGAACCGGCACGCTGTATGTGAAGACAGCCAAGCAGGATATCCGCCAGCCGCTGCTAATCAATGTGCAGGGCGCACAAACACTGGCCGCGCAAGACGACAATTTCCCGCAAGCGCCGGAGCTGGGCCGCGCACTGCCGCCCGACGCGCTGCTGGTGGTCAACCGTCCCGCCGAAGAACCCGGCCATCCGCTGGAAAACGCCTTCGACGACAAGCCGGCCACCTGGTTCCGTACCACCCGCAACCAGTCGATCCGCACCGGCGCCCACGAATGGACCATCGGCTTCACCGAACGCCGCCTGGTCGACGGCATCGAGATCGCACCGCGCAACGATGAACACTGGAAGCACGGCCAGGTGCGCGACTACGAAATCTACATCGCCGACACCAATGGCGAATGGGGCAAGCCAAGCTTCACCGGCCGCCTGAAGCTGGAGAAGGAAACGCAGACCATCAACTTCCCGGCCACCGCTGGCCGCCTGCTGCGCTTCCGCGTGCTCAGCACGCAAAACCCTGAAGGCGAAGGCGCGGCATCGACCGACCCGATGGTCACGGCTGCCGCACAAGTGCCAGCCAAGGCAATCAACGCCATGCAGCCGGCCGAAGTGGGGCCGATTGCCCTGTCCACCTTCCGCATCCTCGAACATCGCGCGAAAGAGGGCGCCGAGCTGCAAAGCTTCCTGTCGGACCTGCCGTTGCCGAAGGGCGTCGGACGCGATCGTCCTGCCGGCAAGGCCAAGGAAATGCGCATGAACGGCCTGTGGTTCCGCAAGGGCCTGGGCGTCGGCCCGGCCAGCCGCATCGACCTGCAACTGGAAGGCAACTGGAGCCTGTTGCGCGCCGACCTGGGCGTGGACGATAGCTGCCGTAGCGCCGGCGGCCTGCAGTTCCAGGTCTGGAGCGGCGAGCGCCTGCTGTACGACAGCGGCCTGGTGACTGCGCCGGCTGTCGTCAAGCCGGAAATCGATGTACGCGGGTTGAGGCAACTCAGCCTGCGGACCCTGGGTGCGCGCGGCGCCCAACCAGCCCAGGTTTGCGGCAACTGGGCCAATGCCGTACTGCTAGGCACAGAGGGCGCCACGATCCGGACGCGCTGACCGCACATTTTTCGTCACTAAGAACGAACCCCTCTTCGGACCGGGGAGGGCGTTTTGCAAACTAAAAAAAGGAGATGCAAGTGGAACTGAAGAAATTGATCGCTGCGCTGGCAGCTATTGGATTTGCCGGCGGCGCCCTGGCGGCCGATGGGGCGGATGACAAGAAGGACGAGAAAGGCGAGAAGATCCACCGCGTCGAAGTGACCGGCTCCAGCCTGAAGCGCATCAACGCCGAAACCGCATCGCCGGTGCAGGTGATCGACGCCAAGCAGATCGAAAACATGGGCGCCCGCACCCTGATGCAGGTGCTGGACAACCTGCCGGCCGCGCGCCCTGCGCAGCAAGACTTCCGTTCCATGTTCACCGGCTCCGACGGCGCCTCGCAGGCCAACCTGCGCGGCCTGGGCGCGCAAGGCACGCTGGTGCTGCTGAACGGCCGCCGCCTGTCCTTCTACGGCGCACCGGCCGGCTTCCAGACCATGTTCGTCAATATCGACTCGATCCCGGCAGCGGCGATCGAGCGCATGGAAATCCTGACCGACGGCGCCTCCGCGGTGTACGGCTCCGATGCGGTGGCCGGCGTGATCAACGTCATCACCAAGAAAAATTACCAGGGCCTGGAAGCGAAAGTCAGCACCGACCATTCGCAGGAAGTGTCGGCCTACGGCGAGCACCAGGCCAGCCTGGTGTACGGCAAGGGCGACTTTGCCAACGACGGCTACAACGTGATGGCTTCCCTGAACGTGTACCAGCGCGACCGTATTGCGCTGGCCGACACCTACGACAAGCGGCCCGACTACTTCTACGTCAACAATCCGAACTTCATCTCCAACTTCCGCATTGGCACCGGCAGCGAGCCGGGCCAGCCCAACCCGGGCACGTTCTTCGTATTCGATCCGGCCAAGAACAATGCCCGCACCCAGCGCGCAGTAAGCGGCTGCTCCACCATGAGCACCGAAGCATCCGGCACCCGCTGCGTGTGGAACAACCTGCCGTATGCGCTGGACACCGGCCCGACTTCCGATCGCGCGACCGGTTTCCTGTCCGGCCGCAAGAAGCTCGGCGAGGACCTGGAAGTCTTTGCCGAAGCAGCGTTCACCCACATCAAGCTGCGCGGCGAGAACGGCCCGCGCAGCTTCAATAGCGGCACCACCAGCAACTGGTTCTCGCGCAACACCGGCACCAGGCTGAATACCTTTGTCAACCCTTACCTGGGCCCGAACAACGTCTACCTGCAGGGCAAGCTGGACGCCGACATGGCAGCCAAGATGGGCGGCGCGGCAGGCCTGAACTACATCCTGCAGGACGCGGTCGGCCACTTCGGCCAGAAGAACCTGGATGACAACTACCGGGTGCTGACCGGCCTGCGCGGACACCTGACCGGCAGCTGGGACTTCGAGACCGCGCTGGCGGTGGCAGGCAGCCACTCGACCTTGTACCAGACCACCAACATCAACACCAAGGGCTTCGAGAAGGCCTTCGGCCCGACCTCCAAAGACCCCGTCACCGGCCGCGTCTACATTGCCGACAATCCTGCTTTCAAGTTCGGCGAAATCAGCGAATCGAATGCGGCCTTGATCCGCGAAGCTTTCCCGACTTTCGACATCCAGTCCTGGACCAAGCTGATTACCTTCGACGCCAAGGTGGAGGGCACGCTGTTCAAGCTGGGCGAGCGTGAGGTGCGCGCCGCCTTCGGCACCAACCTGATGCGCGAAAGCTTCGACACCCCGGGCAATCCGGATGCCGCCAATGGCCTAATCACGCAGCAGGGCGGGTCCTGGTTCGACGGCAAGCGTACCGTCAGCGCGCTGTTCGGCGAAGTGGTGGTGCCGATCACCGACACGCTGGAAGTCAACGCCGCGGCCCGCCTGGACAAATACCCGCACTTCTCCGCCAACCTGGCGCCGAAGGTCGGCGTGCAATGGCGCGCGCGTCCTGAGATCATGCTGCGCGGTACCTACTCGGAAGGCTTCCGGGCACCGAACCTGGCCGAATCGGGCAGCGGCGGCGTGTTTGCGCAGGTAGGCGGAATTCGCGACACCGTGCGCTGCGACGAAACCAATGCCATCGCCAGCTTGCTGCTGATGTCTGTCACCGCGACCGACCGCGACCTGGGCAAGACCCTGTTCAATTCCAACTGCTCGACCACGGTGGGCGGCCTGACCCCGCCGAACCCGAACCTGACGCCGGAAAAAGCCAAGATCTCGACCCTTGGGCTGGTGCTGCAGCCAGCCAAGGACGTCAGCATCTCGCTGGACTACTGGTTCGTCTATCGCCGCAACGAGATCGTGCGCCAGGACTTCAACCAGCTGTTCACCGCGCTGGTCGACCAGTACGGCCCAAGCCTGGCCGGGACCGACAAGGCAATCCGCAATGACCTGTCCGATGCCGACCGCGCCAATATGGCAGCCGTGGCCACCATGTGCGCCAATCCCGCCAATGCCACAGCCTGCAGCGGCGCGCTGCCGAAGTACTCGGTGGGCAACCTGGGTGGCCTGATCAACTCGTACTCGAACCGCGGCCGTACCTTGCTGGACGGCTTCGACATCGATGCGCGCGCCCGCTTCTCGCTGGGCGAATACGGCAAGCTGGGTACCGGCGCCGCGTTCACCATCCGCAAGCGCGAGACCTACAACTACGAAGACGGCGGCGGCTTCTCGGGCAACTACGTCGGCTACTACGATTCGCCGCGCCTGCGCGCCACCTTTAACGCCGACTGGACCTACCAAAACCTGGTCACCAGCCTGTTCGTGAACTATACCGGCAAGGCCAAGTGGGCATACGGTGCGTACGACACCGACAACGCACCTGAAAACTGCACCGCCGGCGGCGTGGCGCTGCCGGACAACCTGTGCGGCGGCCAGCCTTCGTACTACACCGTCAACCTGGGCTTCAACTGGAAGCCGGTCAAGAACCTGGACCTGGGCCTGAACATCAAGAACGTGACCAACAAGAAGCCGTACTACGACCCGAACGGCTGGGAGGGCTACAACCACCAGCAAAACTTGTTCGGGCGCGTCTTCTCGCTCTCGGCCAACTACAAATTCTGGTAACCTGCGATCCAACCAAAGAGGCAAAGACTAGATGGACAAGCAATTCAATCGACGACACTTCCTCACCGCCGGCGCCGCGCTGGCGGGCAGCCTGCTGCTGCCTTCCGCCTTTGCGGCAGGCGGCCGCGAGAAACTCCGGCTCGGCATGATCGGCACCGGTATGCGCGGCCAGGTGCTGCTGCGCGAGCTGGTACGCCGCGACGAGGTTGAAGTGGCTGCGCTGTGCGATATCGAACCGATCATGCTGGGCAAAGCCCTGGCGCAATTCGACAAGGCAGGCAAGCCGAAGCCGCGTACCTTCGGCGAAGATGGCGACAAGCACGCCTACCGCCGCATGCTGGACGCGAAACAGCTCGATGGCGTAATCATCGCCACGCCTTGGGAATGGCATGCGCAAATGGCGATCGACGCCATGCACGCCAAAGTGCCTGTCGGCTGCGAAGTGGTGGCCGGCATCACGCTGAAGGATCACTGGGACGTGCTGGATACCCAGCTCAAGACCGGCACGCCTTACATGCTGCTGGAGAACGTGTGCTACCGCCGCGATGTGATGGCGGTGCTGCAGATGGTGCGCTCCGGCCTGTTCGGCGAACTGGTGCACCTGCAGGGCGGCTACCAGCACGACCTGCGCGCCGTGAAGTTCAACAACGGCGATCCGGCCAAGCCGTACGGCAGCGGCATCGAGTTCGGCGCCAAGGGCTGGTCGGAAGCGAAGTGGCGCACCGAGCACTCGGTGCAGCGCAATGGCGAACTGTATCCGAGCCATGGCATCGGCCCGTGCGCGATGTACACCAACATCAACCGCGGCAACCGCTTCACCCGCATCAATACCTTCTCCACCAAGGCGCGCGGCCTGCACGACTACATCGTCAAGCAGGGTGGCGCCGAGCATCCAAGCGGCAAGGTGAAGTTCAGCCTGGGCGACGTGGTGACCACCACGCTGTCCTGCGAAAACGGCGAGACCATCATCCTGCAGCACGACACCTCGCTGCCGCGCCCTTACTCGCTGGGCTTCCGCGTGCAGGGCACTAATGGCTTGTGGATGGACGTAAATCATTCCATCCATATCGAAGGCAAGAGCAAGCCGCACCAGTGGGACGACTTCCAGTCTTACCAGGACCAGTACGACCATCCGCTGTGGCGCAAGTACGCCAGCGAAGCTGCGGGTGCGGGCCACGGCGGCATGGATTACTTCGTGATCCACGCTTTCGTGGAAGCGCTGAAGGCGCGTGCGCCGATGCCGATCGATATCTACGACGCGGTGACTTGGAGCGCCATCACGCCGCTGTCCGAGCAATCGATCGCGCAGAACTTCCAGACGCTGGACTTCCCTGACTTCACGCGCGGCCAGTGGAGCAAGCGCAAGCCGATCTTCGCCTTTGATGACCGCTATTAAGGCATTCGGTGCAATTTGCCTCGGCGCTGCGGCGCTGGCTGTCCATGCGACAGCCAGTGCCCAGTCCGAGCCTTACAAGGTGTTCGACACCAGGCCGGTCATTACCGAGGGCCCGTACCTGTCCGCACTGTCCGACACCTCGGTGTCGGTGGTGTGGATGACCGATGCGCCGAGCCACGCCAAGGTGCGCCTGAGCGACGGCGATGGGGTGCGCGAAATCGAGCCCCAGGTTGACGGCCTGGTGCCGGTCGGCCAGCGGCATGTGGTGACGATCACCGGCCTGGCCCCCGGCAAGCGCTATTCTTACGAGGCCATTGCCACCCGCGTCGTGAAACTGAAACCCTACTGGCCGGACAAGGGCTTGAGCACCAGCAGCCCGGCGGCTGCATTCACCACCTTCAACCCGCGGCAGGATAAAATTTCGTTCAGCGTGGTCACCGATACCCACGAGGACACGGCACGCATCGGCCGCCTGATGAAAATGGTCGACTGGAGCAATACCGACGCGCTGCTGCACCTGGGCGATGCTTTCCATTGGCTCGATTCGGAAGAACAGTTGTGGGCCAAATGGCTGCGGCCAACGGTTGCAGCGCTGGGGCCTGGCAAGCCCCTGCTTTTCGCACGCGGCAACCACGAGCTGCGCGGATCTTTCGCGCGCCAACTGGCCGGCTTCGTGCCCACGCCGGAAGGCAAATACTATTACGCGCGCGCCATGGGTCCTGTGCACTTGCTGGTACTCGACACCGCCGAGGACAAGCCGGACGACACCAATGTTTATGCCCAGTTGAACCGTACCGCGCCTTACCGCGAAGACGAGCTGGCCTGGCTGCGCGGGCAGGCTGGCGGCGACAAGCACTTCGCCAGTGCGCCGTTCCGCGTGGTGGCGATGCACCAGGGCGATTGGGGCTGGTTGCCCGATAACGGCGCCGCCTGGACTGCGCTGGCCAACGAGGCCGGCATTGACCTGGTGATCGCCGGGCATGACCACGCCTTTTCCTACCAGCCGCCCGACAAGGCGCATGCTTACCATCGCCTGATTCTGGGCCAGGACCAACTGGCGCGCATCGATGCCACTGGGCGAATGCTGACAGTCAAGGTGACCAGCGACAAAGGCGTGGCGCTCCACACCTTCACCATTCCTTCACGTCGCTGAGGTACTATTGCCATTCTCTTAACCATTTAGAAAGAGTAAGAGGATGACAAAGAAAGTACTAACCGCCCTGGCATTCAGCCTGCTGGCGGCAAGCGCCTGGGCGCAGGAAGAAGCCCAGGCGCCTGAAGGCGATACGGTTGTGATCACGGGCCAACGCCCCGGTCCGGGCCTGTGGAAGGTCAGTAAAGGCGAACATGTGATGTACGTCTTCGGCGATTATGCACCGCTGCCGATCAAGATGGATTGGCGCTCCAATGAAGTGGAGGCCATCATCGCCAAGTCGCAGGAATACCTGCCCAGGCCTTCCTTCGGTATTTCCGTCGGCTGGTGGGGGGGCATCAAGATGCTGCCATTTGCCATCGGCATCAAGAACAACCCGGATGGCGGCAAATTGATCGACGTCTTGCCTGCCGATACGTACGACCGCTGGCAAGCGCTCAAGACCAAGTACATCGGCAAGAACGACGGCATCGAACGTGAGCGTCCGATGTTTGTTGCTGACACGCTGTACCAGCAAGGGCTGGAAAAGAATGGCTTGACCATGCGCACCGACGTCTATTCGAAGCTCGACAAGCTGGTCAAGCAGTACAAGGTGAAGGTCACGTCCAGCAACGTCCAGACTGAGCTCGAAAGCCCGACCGAGGCCCTGCGCGCATTCAAGAATTCACCGGGAACGGACGTGCTTTGCTTTGCCAGGACAGTGGAGCGTCTCGAGTCCGATCTCGATGCGATGCGCGTGCGCGCCAACGCGTGGGCGGTCGGCGACATGTCGAAGATCTCTTCCCTGAGCTTTGCCGACCGCGAAGCCGCGTGCACCGACGCAGTGCTGAACAACGACGCGTTCAAGTCGAACGAGAAGCTGAAGCAGGTGAAGGAAACGATGCAGAAGAATTGGCTGGCCAACGCCGAGCGTGCGCTGGAGGCCAATACTTCGACTTTCGCCGTGCTGCCGCTGGTACGCCTGCTTGATCCGAAAGGCCCCCTGGCCGAACTGCAGGCCAAGGGCTACAAGGTGGAGGCGCCTGAGTAAGCGGCGCCGCTTCAGGCAAGCCTTGCGCGCTTTGCATCGGCGCCGGCTTGCGGCGGCAGCTTGAACACTTCCAGCGCCTTGGCGACGGCCTGCGCCTGCAGGTCCAGCACGCCGGTGGCGGCGGAAGCTTCCTCCACCATCTGGCTGTTCTGGCGCGTCACTTCGTCAAGCTGCACGATGGCGTCTTTCACCTGGTTGACGCCATCGCTCTGTTCGCGCGTCGCGCCGCGGATGTCTCCCATGATGGAGGCCACGCGGCCGATCGCGGAAATCACGGCATCCATGTCCTTGCCGGCCGTGGTCGCCACGCTGGCGCCGCCTTCGATCTTGTCGGCCGAGGCGTCGATCAGGGCTTTGATGTCCTTCGCCGCCGATGCACTGCGCTGCGCCAGGCTGCGCACTTCGCTTGCAACGACCGCGAAACCGCGGCCGCTTTCGCCGGCGCGCGCCGCTTCCACGGCGGCATTGAGGGCCAGGATATTGGTCTGGAACGCAATGCCGTCGATCAGGCCGATGATGTCGACGATCTTGTGCGAGGACTGGCGGATCTCGTCCATCGCCGTCACCACCTGCGCCACGGCGACGCCGGTGCGTTCGGCCAGGGCAGTCGCTTCGGTCGCCACGCCATTGGCGGTATTCACGTTGTCGGCAGTCTGGCTCACCGTGCCGGTAATCAGCCCCATATGCGCCGTGGTCTGTTCCAGGTTGGCAGCCTGCGCTTCGGTGCGCGCTGCCAGGTCGACATTGGCGGTGCGCACTTGCGTGGTAGTGCTGCGGGTCAGCGCGAAATTGCCGCGGATGTCGCCGAGGATCGACGCCAGGTTCAGGTTCAACTGGCGCACGAAGGCCTGCAACTGGCCCAGTTCATCGTGGCGGTCGACTGCCATGCGCGTGGTCAGGTCGCCGCCGGCCAGGATGCGGGTGGCGTTGATGCAGGCCTGGACCGGCGCCACGATGGCGCGGTGCAGGTTGTACCAGCCATACAGCGCCAGCACGGCCAGCAGCAAAGCCTGCACGTGCAGCGCAGCGTCGGAATAGGGCAGCACGGCATGCAGCGCCATCGACAGCGCCAGCAGCGCCATGCTGCCAAAGCAAAGCGCCATGCGCTGCGACAGGGAGATGTCGCGCAGCGCGTTGGCGATCTTCTTGCGGCCGCTCGGTGCGGCGCCACCGCGCGCGATGCGCACGCCGTCCGGGTTCGGGCCCTTGACGGTGCGGTACAAAGCTTCAGCATCCTTGACCTGTTGCGGCTTCGGCTTGGTGCAGACCGACATGAAGCCGGTCGTGCGGTTCTTCTCGATCACCGGCGTGACGTTCGCAATGCACCAGAAATAGCCGCCGTCCTTGCGGCGATACTTGACCAGGCCGCGCCATGGTTCGCCCGACATGGTGGTGTGCAGCATGTCCTCGTCGATTTGCGCCGGCATGTCCGGGTGATAGAACGCTTTTTGCGGACGTCCGATCAGGTCCTCGCCGGCGTAGTTGCCAACTGCGATGAACGTCGAATTGGTGTAGGTCAGGCGGCCCTGCAGGTCGGTGGTGATGACAATGGGTTTGCCGTCTTCAAGCAGGGTTTCGTGTTCGGCTGCGGTGAGTGTGCTGCGCATTTTTGACACTTTGTTTCAGTTGGGAAAGATCGCAGAGCATACTAGCAGATCGACGAATGGCCGCGCCGAAAGCGTGGCCATTTCGTGGTTTTTCCGCCAAAACTGTTGTCGCGCAGTTAAGCCGGCAACTCCATCGCAAAGCCGACGCCAAAGCGGTTCCAGGCGTTGATGGCGCCGATGACGAAAGTGAGCTCCGACAGCTCCTGTTCGCTGAACTGGGCGGCGACCGCGCTGTACACCTCGTCCGGTGCGCCGTTTTTGGAGAGCTCGGTCAGCGTTTCGGTCCACAGCAGCGCGGCGCGTTCGCGCTCGTCGAAGAAGGGCGTTTCGCGCCAGGCCGGCAGCGCCATCAGGCGGCGCACGTCTTCGCCGTTCTTGAGCGCGTCCTTGCTGTGCATGTCGATGCAGTAAGCGCAGCCATTGATCTGCGAGGCGCGGATCTTGACCAGCTCACGCAGCGAAAGCGGCAGCAGCGATTCGGCGATGGCGCGTTCGAGGCCCATCATGGCTTTCATGGCGGTCGGGGCGGCGGCGTAGTAGTTGATGCGTTTCATGATGAATTTCTCCAGTGGGTTTCGATGAATCCACTTTAGTCCGGACGAGATTGCGGATAAACTGGCCTTTATCGTTTTAAATGTACGGAAAGTCGAACAATCATGGCCTTTGACCGTCTTGAGGCAATGCGCGCGTTCTGCCGCATCGTGGAAGTGGGGAGTTTTGTCGGCGCGGCGGAAGCGCTGGGCGTGCCGAAGACCACCATCTCCGGCCAGATCCAGGGGCTGGAGGCGCACCTCGGCATGAAGCTGCTGCACCGGACCACGCGCCGCGTTTCGCCCACCACCGACGGCGCGGCTTATTACGAAGGCGCCCGCGCGCTGCTCGACGACCTGGATGAACTGGAGTCCTCGCGCCACGATGCGCGCGGCCGGGTGCGGGTTGAAATGCCGTCGCCGGTCGGCACGGGCCTGATCATCCCCGCCTTGCCGGACTTCGCGGCGCGCTACCCGGATGTGCAGCTCGACATCGGCTGCGGCGAGCGCGTGGTGGACCTGGTGCAGGAGGGAATCGATTGCGCCTTGCGCGGCGGCCCCGTGGCCGACCAGGACCTGGTGGCAAGGCCGGTGGGGAATATGCGTTTCTGCCTGTGCGCGGCGCCATCCTACCTGGCGTCGGCCCCGCGGCTGGCGTCAGTGGAAGACTTGCCCGCGCACCGCTACCTGGGCTTCGTGTTTGCCGCGACAGGGCGCCAGCACGTCCAGTCGCTGCAGCGTGGCGACCAGCGCTACGTGATCGAGCAACAGCCTGCCATGCGCTTCAACAGCGCTGCTGCCTACGTTGCGTCAGGCGTGGCGGGCCTGGGCATACTCAATATTCCGCGTGCGGAAGCGGCACCGCACTTGCGCAGCGGCGCGCTGGTGGAAGTGCTGCCCGACTGGCACCTGGGCAGCATGCCGATCAGCCTTGTCTACCCGTATGCGCGCCGGCTGTCGTCGCGCGTGCGCGCCTTTACTGACTGGGCCACTGCCTTGATGGCCAGCGACCCATTGTGGCGTTAAGGCTTGACGACCCTGGCGCCGGCCAGCTTCGCCACGCCTGCCAGCGTGGTTTGCGCCGCGTTCAGGCCAAGCAGGAAGTCCTTGTCCGAATAGTTCGAATACAGGTCGGTCGGCTGGTGCCAGTGCGGATTCCAGCCGGAGCCGATCTGCTGCCCGCGCTCGTTTTCGCGCAGTGAAATCGAAGGCACCAGGTCCATGAACGGCGTGGAGTCGGTGTTGGTCATGTGGAAGCCAACGGCAGCGGGATAGTTGGTTGCGTACTTGTCGTTCGCTGCGCGGAAGTTCCATGCCAGCCTGGCCGAACCTTCCGCCTGTTTCGAGTTGGACTGGAATTCGATGTTCACGTCCGCCTCGGCACGCTGTTCTTTCGGCAGCACGTAGACCGGATGGCCCTTGGCATCCAGCACCGGCTTGCCTGCCTCGTCGAGTTTTGGAACCGGCATGCCATGGTCGAACAGCATCATGTCGTGCTGGATCATGCCCAGCCAGCGCGGTTCGGGATATTTGCCGGAGCCTTTCGGCGACTCGATGCCCTGCAGGTCCTTGCGCTGCTCGACATAGGCGGCGGCGCCGTTCAAGCCGGTCTCCTCGTTGTTCCACAAGGCGAAGCGGATCGAGCGATCGGTTTCCACGCCCGGCGCGCTGAAGATGCGCGCCAGCTCCATCACCAGAGCGGTGCCGGAACCATCGTCATTGGCTGCTTCGCCGAAGCCGATGCCGTCCATGTGCGCGCTGACGATGTACATTTCATCCGGACGGGTCTTGCCGATCTTGGTGCAGTAGACGTTCTCGCGCAGCGAGGTGCCTTGCGGCGTCTGTTCCGCGTTGAGCGCGCGCAGGCGTTCGTCCGGCTGCTTCATCGGATCGGTGTTCACGCCGGTCGGCGCGCGGTTGCCGAACAGCGTACTGCCGCCCTGGCCCGGAGGACCGCCGGCGCCGCCGCCTGCCGCCACGGCCGGCTTGCCGCGCACCGCAGGCTCGGTGAACTGGTACTGCAGGCGTTCCACGTTGGAGCAGCCATAGGCCTTCAGCTGCGCTTCGATCCAGTCCAGCGCCTGGCGGTTGCGCTCCGTGCCCTGGCGGCGGTCGCCGAATTTGGTCAGGCTCTTGATGGTGGCCTTGTACTTTTCCAGTTCGAGCTGGCTGACCAGGGTGGAAATCGGATCGGCTGCGGGCGCAGTTTGCGCATGCGCGGCATTTGCCGCGAAGGCCAGTGCGATGCAGAGCGCTAGGGTAGGTTTCATCGGGACGTCCATGAAGTTGAATGGCTCGGACATTCTGCCGCAGCCGCCTGCGGCAGGGGAGCTTTTTTCATTACGATAAAGAGCGTTACATTCGGCCACATTCAGCCGCGCCACTCCGTCTTTTCCATGTAATCGCGTAGCGCGGCAATGGCAAGCCGCACTTTCGCCGGCTGCGAATCCCGCTGCACCGTCATGGCATACACCACCATTGGCGGCATCGACCAATCCGGCAGCACTTGCACGGCCAGGCCGGCTTCGATCAACGGTGCAGCATCCGGACCAGGCATGCGCATGATGCCGGCGCCTTGCAGCATCATGTGCTGGAGCGCGATGAAACTGTTGCCGGCGACATGTCCGTTCACGCGCACGCGCCGCGCCGGTTCGCCGGCCCGGTGCAGTTCAATGAATTCGGCCTGGTTCATGACGCTCAGGTTCAGCACCGGATACCGCGTCAGCTCTTCCGGCGCCTGGGGCAGGCCGTGTTCCTCGGCGAACGAAGTTGATGCAACCATGATGTGGCCCCACTCGGCCAGGCGGCGCGCGACCAGTGTCGAATCGGCAAGCGCACCGGCGCGGATGGCAAGGTCGATGCGTTCGCCGATCAGGTCGACGCGGCGGTCTTCCGCAAACAGGCGCAAGGTGAGTCGTGGATGCGCGCGCAGCAACGGCGCCAGTGCCGCCGCCAGGTGCGCACTGAAGCCGACCGGGAAGGCGACGCGCAATTCGCCGCGTGGTTCGTCGCGCAAATCGGAAAGGCGCTGCTCGGCGGCCTGCGCCGCATGCAGCATGGCCGCGCAGTCTTCGTAGTAAGCCTGCCCGGCTTCGGTGGTATTCAGGCGCCGGGTCGAACGGTGCAGCAGTGCCAGGCCGGTTTCCGCTTCAAGCTGGCGGATCTGCTGGCTGACGGCCGATGTGGTCATGCCCAGTTCGCGCGCGGCAGCGCTCATCGAATTGGCTTCCACCACGCGGGCGAAGACGGCCATGCGCTTCAAACGGTCGATTGTTAAGTCTGGCTTCATAGTGATTGCGAATTTGACCGTCTTATCACGGTACTGTAAAGACTGCATACTGAGTCCATCTTAAACCAACCCGGAGAATTTCCATGAAAATCGCATTGATCGGCGCTACTGGCTTTATCGGTTCCGGCCTGCTGGCCGAAGCTCTGTCCCGCGGCCATAGCGTGACCGCCCTGGTCAGCCGTCCGGAGCGGCTGGCGCCGCAAGCCGGCCTGAAGGTTGAAGGCGTTGACGTACTCGATCAACAGCAATTGGCGGCGAAGCTGGAGGGCCACGATGCGGTGATTAGCGCCTTCAGCGGCCATGCCCAGGAAGACGTGCGCGGCTACTACGGCCGCGGCGCTGATGCGATCATCGGCGCCACCAAACAGGCCCGCGTGCCGCGCCTGCTGGTGGTGGGCGGCGCCGGCAGCCTGGAAGTTGCGCCGGGCGTGCAGGCAGTCGACACGCCGCAATTCCCCGAGCAATGGAAGGCCTCTGCGTTGGGTGCACGCGACACTCTGGAAAAATTGCGCAAGGAGCAGGCGCTGGAATGGACCTTCCTGAGCCCCGCCGCGATGATCCAGCCGGGTGAGCGCACCGGCAAATTCCGCCTTGGCGGCGACCAGATGCTGACGGACGCCGAGGGCAACAGCCGCATCTCGGTGCAGGACTACGCAGTCGCGATGATCGATGAGCTGGAGCAGCCTGCCCACTCGCGTAAACGCTTTACAGTCGCGTACTGATATAAGGATTTCCTGATACTGAAATCCATATTGAGCACGTTAATCTTTCGATTGGTGTCTTTCGCTTGTCATGGTTAGTCTGCAAAGGCAGTAAAACCATAAGGAGACCAACGAATGAAAAGACTGCTTTCATGCATCGCCATGCTGGCCAGCCTGGCCGGCATGGCGCCGGGTGCGCAAGCCGCAACGCCCATCACCATCAACACCAGCGTTCAATACAAGATAAAGAACGTCAACAGCGGCCTGGTTCTCGGCATCGATGGCGCCAGCCAGGCAGCTGGCGCCAAAGCGATCCAGTGGGCCGATAACGGCACCAGCGACCACCTGTGGCACTTCATGCCCATGGGGAATGGGCGCTACAACATCGAGAACATGCTGACGCACCAGGTGCTGGGCGTGACCAATGCCTCCACTGCCGACGGCGCTCAGGTAGTGCAATGGTCCGATAACGGTACGTCGGATCACCTGTGGATCGTCACCCAGGCAGCCAGCGGCAACTTCCTGATCCAGAACGCCAATAGCGGCAAGTATCTGGAAGTGTATATGGCGAGCACTGCGAATACCGCCACCATCGACCAGTGGGGCCTGACCGGCTGCACCTGCCAGGAATGGCAGTTGGTGAACACCGGCGCAAGCCCGTACCCAGCGCCGCGCGCCGTCACCGGCAACGGCATCTTCGTGCACGACCCCTACATGCTGCGCGACGGCAGCGGCAAGTACTGGCTGTACGGTTCGCACCAGACCCTGGCCACATCGACCGATGGCGTCAACTTCACCAATTACACCAGCTGCACCACCGCCCAGATGGGCGGCTATGCACCGAATTGCCCGTCGATCGGGCCGGACTTCAGTTCCTGGAGCGGATTGCAGACGCCGAAGGGATGGAACAATGGCGCCAATACCGACGTCTGGGCGCCAAGCCTGATGGTGGTGAACGGCACCTATTACCAGTACTACTCAATTCCCTACCTGCCTAGCACCGGCGCGGAAGCGGTCATCGGCGTCGCCACCAGCTCGTCGCCGCAGGGGCCGTGGACCGACAAGGGCTTCGTCACCAAATCCTGGAACAGCACCACCACCGCGCCGCCGCCCGGTTTCTGGGCGACCACCGACAACGCGATCGACCCGGCGCCGTTCCGCGATGCCAGCGGCAACTGGTGGATGGCCTGGGGCTCCTGGACCGACGGCACGCACCTGGTGCAGCTTGACCCTGCCAATGGCCTGATCAAGACCAACGCACCGGTGTACACGGTGGCCAAGCGCGGCAACCCATCGGCAGGCGAAGAAGGCCCGTTCATCTACTACTACAACGGCTACTACTATTACTTCGCCCCGATCAACGAATGCTGCAAAGGCTCGACCAGCACCTACCGCACCATCGTCGGCCGCTCCACCAGCGTGACCGGTCCTTACGTGGATCGCGGCGGCGTGGCCTTGACCGCCGGTGGCGGCACCATCCTGCTCAGCACCCACGGCAATATCATCGGCCCGGGCGGCGGCAGTGTGTTCACCGATGCCGGCAACAACAATACGCCGACCTACGTCTATCACTACTACGACGGCAATGACGGCGGCCGCGCCAAGCTGGGCATCAACCAGCTCGGCTTCACTGCCGACGGCTGGCCGTTCATCAAGTAAGGAATCGCCCCGCATCCCGGCCGGATAATGCTGAGCTCGTTGTGATACTGTTGGTAGTCGCCGATTATTTGAGGAGGTGTGCCATGGGTATTCTCGATTCGCTGGCAGGCGAAGTGCTGAGCCAGTTCTCAGGCAGTAATCACCCGGAAGGGATGCTGGATGCGGTAACCACGATGCTGAACGATCCAAAAACCGGCGGCCTGCAAGGCCTGGTGACGATGTTCGAGCAGGGCGGCATGGGGGGCGTGATCGCGTCCTGGGTCGGTACTGGCGCGAACCAGTCAATCAGCGCCGAGCAGATCCAGGCGGTGCTGGGCAGCGAGCAGGTGCAGGCGATCGCCAGCCGCCTTGGCCTCAATACGCAAGATGTCGCCGGCCATCTGGCGCAGCTGCTGCCGCAAGTGGTCGACAAGCTCACGCCGGGCGGCTCGCTCCCGGATGCCGGCGGCGGCCTGGGCGCTGCCCTGGGCGGACTCCTGGGACGCCCTTAGCGCTAAATCAGGAAGCAGATAAATATTTTGTGCACCGCACAAAATACTGTGCTATACTGCGTCCCGTGGTGAAGTTCTCGAGTACTTCGCCCTTGTAGCACCAAATTCGTAGGTCACAACTGGAGGCACCATGCAGATAGCATGGGCTCCCAAGCTCCGCACCGTGCAGATAGCACGGGCTGGAGCGCTGATTTAAGCATTGGCATTACATTGAAACGAAGCCCGCATGACGCGGGCTTTTTTTTATTCTCTCGATGGCGCCCCACACTGCGGGCTGCCGCCACGCCGCAGCCTGACAAGTTGCATCCCCCCTGCAATACCCGAGGAGCAAGCAAAAATGGCTAAAGAAGAATTGATTGAAATGAACGGCGTCGTTGTCGAAATCCTGCCTGACCAGCGCTTCCGCGTCGACCTGGATAATGGACACAAACTGATCGCCTACACCGCTGGCCGCATGAAGAAGAACTTCATCCGCATCCTGGCCGGCGATAAAGTAACCCTCGAGCTTTCACCGTACGACTTGAACAAAGGCCGGATCGTGTTCCGTCACATTGAGAAGCGCGGCCCTTCCGGACCGGCGCCACAACGCCGCCGCTAATGGCAACGAACTCAGATGGCCTTGATGTTGATAGCCTTCTCGCCCTTCGGACCTGAGCCTTTTTCAAACGAAACGCGTTGATTTTCCTTCAGGCTCTTGAATCCGTCGCTCTGGATGTCCTGGAAGTGCGCAAACACGTCGGCTCCTCCGCCATCCGGCGTAATGAAGCCAAAGCCCTTTGCGTCGTTGAACCATTTTACTGTGCCAGTCAGTACGGCCATGATGATCTCCTTCGGTGGTGGCGGACGATGCTGTCCGCGAAGCATCCCTTATCAAGAGGCGCTTACTGAAGGATTCAATCTGAAATGGCTCGGGTAGAGCGCGACAGGAAGGGGCCGACAATGCTTCGACTTGAGGATATGCTAGTTCAGTGTAGGCCGGATGCACCGCCATCCCTAGCCCTTTTTTGAACCCGGGCCCCATATCCCATCAATCTTTCTCGTCGGAAGACACGCTGGCGCGAGATGCCGGCGGTACATCGTTCGCCCCGCTCGACTCAGCAGCCCTGCGCTGCCGGAGCGCCTCGAACAATCGCAGCATTTCATCGCGGTTCCGCCCCGTCCAGCCAAAACTGTGATCGTGGAAAACTGTCCCTGGCTCGTTCTGGCTTCGCTTGTGCCGGACGCGCCCGCCGCCCGAAAGCAATCGCTGGATGACATTTGGCGGAACGCGTTCGCTGATGAGATAGGCGAGGGCATAGCGCCATCCGCATTGCTCGGCGAGGTCGAGGCCCTCATCCACTACGCCGGCCAAAGCGTCCAGCGCGCGGCGATCCTCAATATCTAATTCCGATAGCATTCTTACCTCCTCCTCTGTCGAGTGATTGGTAACCTGTCAGGAATTTCGAGAGGGGGATACCATAACATGCGGGGCCCGCCAGCGGGATTGAGCTTTTCTATGCGCTCGTTGAGGCCGATGATTTTCGATGCCATCCTTTCGGTTTGCGATCTTGTCAACTAGTGGGAAGCCGCTTAGAATGCGATGCACGCGGGTGTAGTTCAATGGTAGAACGGCAGCTTCCCAAGCTTCATACGAGGGTTCGATTCCCTTCACCCGCTCCAACTCTCCTTTGTCCATGGCCAAAGCGAACTTCCAGGTGCTACCGTGCGGCGACACACGCATCCAGGCGGTGGAAGCGCATAGCAGCCAATCCTTTTCCCGGCATACCCACGAACAGTTCGGCATCGGCCTGCTCACGCACGGCGCATCGAAGTCTTTCAGCGGCTGCGGCATGGTGGAGGCTTGCGCGGGCGATGTGATCACCGTGAATCCGAATGAAGTCCACGACGGTGCGCCGCTTGGCGACGGTGGGCGCAGCTGGAAAATGCTGTACCTGCAGCCAGGCTTCGCAGCCGAACTGCTGCGCGATGCGGATACCGGCGTTGACGGAGCATCGCTTGAGTTCAAGGCGCCGGTGCTGCAGGACGCGGGCCTGGCGGCGATATTTGCGCGCGCCTATACCGCCGCCACCTCGGCATCGCCGGGTACCCGCCTGGCGGCCGAACATCACCTGCTCGACCTGATGGCGCAGACCTTGCTCCGTCGCCGTGTGGCCGGCACGCGTGCTGCCGCACCCACTGCGGTCGCCCAGTCGATGATGGAGGACGACCCATTGGCTGACTGGTCGCTCGCCGATTTGGCTGATGCTTGCAGCTTGAGCCGCTTCCAGCTGGTGCGGTCTTTTTCGCGCAATACGGGCTTTACGCCCCATGCCTTCCTCCTGCATCGGCGCATCCTGCTGGCGCGCCGCCTGATTGCCGGCGGCATGGCGCTGGCCGATGCCGCCGCTGCCAGCGGGTTCGCGGACCAGAGCCATATGACGCGCGTATTCACCCGCAAATACGGCGTCTCGCCCGGCGCCTTTGCAATTTCATTCAAGACCTGACCGGCACTGCGCAATTAACATGCAGCTTTCGTTCATGGAGGCTGCAAATGGTGGGATATCTGTATTGCGCACTGGCGATGGTGACGGTCGGCAGCACGGTGGTGGCCAGCAAGGTGATTGCGGCAGGACTGCCACCGTTCACTGCGACGGCATTGCGCTTCATGGTGGCGTTGCCGGTGTTCCTGGTCATGTGCTGGCTGTTGCGGGCGCGCTGGCCGCGAATCGGCCGCCACGATGCAGCGCTGCTAGTGCTGCAGGCAGGCGCGGGAAGCGTTGGCTATACGGTGCTGCTGATCACGGGTATGTCGTTCACCAGCGCGGCTACCGCTGGCGTATTGGTCGGCACGCTGCCGATCGTGTGTGCGGCATTCGCGGTGGTGGGGCTTGGCGAGCGGCCGACGCTGAGGCTATTGGGGGCGGTCGCCCTGGCTGCAATCGGAGTCTTGATCGCGAGCGGAGTGAATTGGCCGGTCGCCGGGGCGGATGGCGCTATGGGAACCGGGCGGTTGTTTGGCATGGCGCTGGTGCTGGCGGCAGTGGCTTGCGAGGCTTTCTTCATCCTGCTGAACAAGCGGCTGCGCACGCCGATTGAAGCGCTGCCGCTGTCGACGCTGATGTGCGCCCTCGGCCTGCTGCTGGCAGGCGCTGCATCGCTGGCCATGGAGCGGCCGTGGCAGATCGCAGTCGGCGCCAGTGCGCTGCAGGCGGTGCTGTATTACGCGCTGGTGCCGACAGTGCTTGGCTTCGTGCTGTGGTATGCCGGCGCGGCGCGCGTGAGCGGGACGGAGGCCGCCTTGTTCACGGCCTTGTCGCCAATCTCCGCCACGCTGCTCGCCAATACCTTTTTGCACGAAGCCATCACGCCGCCGCAACTGGCGGGCATGGCCTGCGTGTTGGCGGCGGTGGCGAGTGTTGCCTGGAAACGTACTCCTTATGGTAGGGTTGAGACTTTGTAACCAAGGAGGTGCGCCATGAGCATCACAAAACAACTATCCACCCTGCTGGCCGGCCTGGCGCTCGCCGCCAGCGCTTTTGCAAATCCATTGGACGCGTTGACCGAGAAGGAAGCCGGCGGCGGCCTGAAAGCCGCGCTGGAAGCCGGTTCGGTGGCCGCCGTGGGCAAGCTGGGCGTTGAAGGCGGTTTCATGAACAACGATGCGGTGCGCATCAAGTTGCCCCGCGTGCTGGAGAAAGCCCGCCCGATCCTGGAAATGACCGGCCGCGGCGAACAGCTGGACGAACTGGAAACTGCGATGAACCGCGCTGCCGAGCAAGCAGTCCCGCTGGCGAAGCCCTTGCTGATCAATGCCGTGAAGTCGATGACGCTGAGCGACGCGAAGGCCATCCTGACCGGCGGCGAAACCTCGGTCACCGATTTCTTCAAGGAAAAGACCGCAGCGCCGCTGGCGGTGAAATTCAAGCCGATCGTGAAAGGCGTGACGGATCGCTCCAAGCTGTCCGGCCAGTTCAACAGCGCCATGGCGCAAGCGACCAAGTTCGGCCTGGCCACCGAAGAACAGGCGACGGTGGAAAGCTACGTCACCCAGCGCGCGCTGGATGGCCTGTTCCTGATGATCGGGGAAGAAGAGAAGAAGATCCGCGAGAATCCGATTTCCTACGGCAGCAAGGCGATTTCCAAAGTCTTCGGCCTGCTCAAATAAGCGTCCGGCCGCGCGGGTTGCGGGCTTGCGCGGCTGAGTTCAGGATTTCAAGCTGTCCTGATTTGAATGTTTGCTGGTGCTCGCCGTCGGCATCGTGCCAGCGGCACAGCACATCCTCGTCATCGTTCCGGCCCGAGCGGCCCGGCGTGGTACGAATCACCAGCATCTTATGGCGCCAGCCGATCGGCCGCACCGCATCCCCTGCCTTTGCCCGTTCGCGTTCCATGATTGCCTCCTGCAAGCAGCAGCAACCATGATACGCCTGTCGGGAAAGGCAGGGCGCCCGGTCAGGAACCTACCAGTTGTACGGCGTCCACATAGAGACGGTCGGTACTCAGGTTGTTGGATTTGGTGATGCGGGCCGCCTTGGCTTTGTAAGTAGTCTTTTCGATTGGCTGCACGAACCAGGTGCGGGCGCCGCGGCGGTCGACCTTCACAGTGTTGATGCCGCTCCAGACCGTATTCCATTTGCCATCGGTGTCTTGCAGCTCAACCTTGGTGATGCCTTCCAGGCCATAGCCATCGCTGATTGCGACGCGCAGCTGGGTTGCGTTGACGGGATTCTGGAAGCCGACTTCGAGCGAATCGAAACCGACGTCGCTGCCCTTGGTTGCAAAATTCTTGCCGTCGACTTTGCCGGTCGCGTTGGCCGGCTCGTAGCTGCTGCCGCCGTATTCGGAGGTGGCGCTGGCGGTGCTGGCCCACTGCGCGCTGGTGTCGTTGATGTAGCCGTCTTCCATATTGGAGTAATCGAGCTTGGCCTGGCGCTTGGCCATTTCCTTCTGCTCGGTGCTCATGTTCTCCATGTCCATCTGCGGCGTTGCCAGAGGGGCATTGCCGGTGGCCGCGGTGCTGGCGGCAGGGGCCGCCGGTGCCGCCGCAGGGGCTGGAGCTGGTGCGGCTGGTGCAGCGGCTGGCGCTGGAGTCGCTTCAGAGGTGGGTGCCGGGGCAGGCGCCTTTTTGGCGCAGGCTGCGAGCAGCAGGGCGGGTAACAGCAAGGCGTATTTTGTCTTCATGACGGCTCCCTTATTGATTATCAAAACAACAAGCCGTCGATGATGTCACAAACCCGCCCTGCGTTCAATCGTGCGCGGGGTTTGGTAAGTTACTAAGTGATATTTACGCAACATTCACGTCAAGCAGCACGGTGTAGGCCAGGCGTTTGCCTTCGTACATCTGGCCGCCGCGGATAACGGCGTCGGTGGAAGTGAGCTGGCCGGTGATTTCCTGGCGCGCAAGCATGGTGCGGAAGGCCACGGCATCCTTCGGCGCCAGGTAGCCGACCATCTCGTTGTTGAGGAAAACGGCGACCGCTTTGTCCTCATAGGGATTGTTATCGTCCGCCAGCAGCAGCGCCTTGTGATGGGTGTCAGCCGCGGCCTCGCCATGCTCGCCGGCCAGGGCGCGGATGGTGTCGGAATAGCGCGACTCGCCCAGCACTTCGAGCTGGTAGCGGCCTTCGTCGCTCCAATGGTGCACCGGCTCGCCCTGCGGCAGCGGGGTGTAGGAGCCACCCGCCGGCTTGCCGACTGGCGCAGGCGCGGCTTTCGGGCCGCCTTTCAGCAGGAAATACAGCGTTACCAGTGCCAGGACGATGATCAGGATATTCAGTGCGAGGGCCATTACAGTGGGCTTCCTAAGGGACAAGACCCGCTATTATCGCAGGCCGGCGCGGAAAACCGGAATGGTATAATCGCCCCTTTTCCTTGCACGTTTAGCCATGTCTTCCGAATCCACGCCAAAGGGCAAAATGCTCTATGACCCGACCGAACACCGCATCCGCAGCTTCGTCACGCGCGCGGGACGCCTGTCCACGGCGCAGGAGCGTGCGCTGAGTGATCTCGGCCCGCAATTCATGGTCGAGCACAAGAAGGAAGCGCTGGACTTCGAAAAGACCTTTGGCCGCAAGGCGCCAGTGATCCTGGAAATCGGTTTCGGCATGGGCGGCACCACCGCCCACATCGCCAAGCTGATGCCGGAGAAGGACTTCATCGGCGTGGAAGTGCATACCCCTGGCGTGGGCAGCCTGCTCAAGCTGATCGGCGAAGAAGGCCTGGCCAACCTGCGCGTGATCCAGCACGATGCGGTGGAAGTGCTGCGCGACATGATCCCGGCCGGCTCGCTGGCGGGCGTGCATATCTACTTCCCGGACCCATGGCACAAGGCGCGCCACAACAAGCGCCGCCTGATCCAGGCCCCATTCGTGAAAACCCTGTGCGAGCACCTGGCGCCGGGCGGCTATATCCACCTGGCCACCGACTGGGAAGATTACGCGGTGCAGATGCTGGAAGTACTGAGCGCCGAACCGGCGTTGCAGAACACCGCCGAAGGCTACGCGCCGCAGCCGGCGTACCGCCCGCTGACCAAGTTCGAAAACCGTGGCCTGAAACTGGGCCACGGCGTTTGGGACCTGGTGTTCACCAAGAAGTAAATCAGGCTGCCGCCGGCGCCTGTGCTTTGGCACGCGCCGGCATGAAGGCCAGCAAATTCCCCCCGACCACCAACAGCAGCCCGGCCAGCGCCATGCTGCTCCACTGATACCCTTCAAAGAAGGTGGACACGGTCAACGCCACCACCGGGAACAGCACGGTGCAGTAAGCCGCGCGGTCCGGCCCGATCCGCCCCACCAGCAGCAGATAAGCCGTGAAGGCCACCACCGATCCCGGCACGGCCAGGTAGAGCAGCGCACCGACGTAGCGCGGGCTTGGGTCGAAGTTGAACGGCATGCCGAGGGCCAGCGCGCCAAGCGTCAGGATGGTGGCTCCGCACAACATGGCCCAGGTATTGGTCAGCCACGGCTGCATGCCCAGTGCCTGCATGCGGCTGGAGAGCAGGTTGCCGGTCGAGAAGCATAGCGTGCCAAGCAGGGCCAGTCCCAGGCCGGCCAGCATGCCGCTGTCGTTCCAGTGCCCCTGCATCGAAGGCAGGAACAACATCACGATGCCCGCAAGTCCCAGTACCGCACCACCCAGTACTTGCGGCCGGATCGGCCGGTTCATGAAGAGACGGCCATTGATCGCATTCCAGATCGGCGCGGTCGAAAACACCACGGCCACCAGTCCGCTCGGCACCCACATCGTGGCGTAGTAGAAGCACAGAAAATTACAGCAGAACAGCGCAAGCCCCTGCGCGAGCAGGTAGCGCCAGGCGGAACGCGGAGGCAGGATTTGCTGCCTGCGCACCAGCAGGATCAGCATCAGCACCAGCGCCGCAATCCAGAAGCGATACGCGATCGACACCGGCGCTGCGACGACGCCGAGTTGGAATTTGATCGCGATCCAGGTGGTGCCCCAGATGAGCACCGTGGTGAGGTAGAGGGCAGTATTCATGGTCCTGCCAGTGTGCCGCCTACAGCACACTGGCAGTTGTCTGAACTTGCTGTATTTCTTATTTCGCCGCGCGCTTGCGGCGCGAAATGCCCAATGCCGACAAGCCAAGGCCGAGCAACGCCAGCGTGCCCGGCACCGGCACTTGCTGCGCAGGCGTGGTGTCGACGTTGATCTCGGTCAGGCCAACGCCTTGCGTGCCGGCGTCCTGGTCGATATTGAAAACCACGGAAGTCACGTCGCCCATGCCGGCGATGGCGAGCAAGCCGGTTCCCGACAAGGTTTGCGTAGCGCCGTTGGAACCGGTCAGCGTGAGGGAAGTCGCGCCATCGGTGTAGGCAGCGATATTGATATTGAGTAGGCTGAAGCTGGCACCAAAGAAATCGAGTACCCAGCTAACGTCGGCAGGATTCGAGAAGCCATTGTGGATGCCGATATCACCGACAAAATTGCGATCGTAGTGGGCACCGAGGGGCATCATGCGGATACGGAAACCGTCTTCCGTATAGGTGTCGAACACCACCGAGCCATTATTATTCGCGTCGGTGCCACTGGTCAGGTCAAGCTGGATCGGGGCTGCCTGTGCTGCGGAGAACGAGAGCGCCAAGGCTGCAAGGCAAGCGAGCTTTTTCATCGACACTTCCTTTCAAATTGGGAGCATTATTGACAATATTGCGTCCACGGCAATAAGCAAATTGTATGCCCCTCACCCGCAAGTTACTGATTCTTATGGATACCTGGTATCTGACCCTGACTGCACTGTAAATTTCACCGACACTTGTCTGATCTTGCGCAAATCCGTGGCGGGTGCCGGCAGGGCGAAAATGGCCGTGCTAGACTTTTCGGCGTGAAGCCACTGACTGGACAACTTGAGGACGCCGTTCCGCGCAAACGCGTGGGAGCAGCGGCGCGCGCGGCGCTGGCAGGCCAGCCGGGCGATGCGATGTCGCACGCCGTGTTCCGCACCATGTCCGGCACCGATGCGACGCTGGAGCGCTTTGCGTGGCTGGGGGACGGGCTGGCCGCTGCCGTCTGGCATCGCAGCACGCCGGAGGCGTTCACCGAGTATCGCCAGCCGGGCCACCACACCTTGTCCTGCTACCTGGGCGGCGGCTATGAAGTCGAACGCGAAGGCTTGCCGGGGCAGTATGGCGCGCCGCAGCGCCTGTGCTCCCTGCCTGACTGGCATGAGTCGGAGTGGGTGGTGCGCGGCCAGTTGCGCATGCTGCACGTGTATTTCATGCCGGAGCACTTCACGCAGCGCGCCGTGGCGGAGCTGGACCGCGAGCCGCGCGAGCTGACCTTGCAGGACAAGACCTATTTTGAGAACCAGCGCCTGGTGCAGCTATGCGGCGACTTGCTGCAGCAGCCGTGGGAAGACGCTGACCAGCTGCTGCGCGCCAATGAAATCACGCACGAAGCCTTGAGCGAACTGCTGCAATCGCAATCGATGACCAAGCCCGGCCTGCGGCTGCGCGGCGGGCTGGCGCCGCTGGTGCGCCGCCGCCTGCACGAATACATCGAGGCCCATCTCGACCAGAACATCACGCTTGGCATGCTGGCACAGCTTGCGTGCATGTCCGAATTCCACCTGGCCCGCATGTTCCGCATCAGCTTCGGGATGCCGCCCTCGGCATGGATTGCCGCGCGCCGTATCGAGCGTGCGCGCGGCCTGCTGCGTGCGGGACGCCTGCCGTTGCAGCAGGTTGCGCAAGCCTGCGGCTATGCCGACCTCAGCCACTTCACCCACCGTTTCACTGCAGCAGTCGGCGCACCGCCCGGCCGCTACCGCCAGCTCACCAGCGCAGCAGCTTGCAACGCGCTATAGCGCGCAATGCTATCGCGCCCTTGCGCACGATTTGAGCTGGCGCGCGCGTGGCCTGCCGCGTTGGCGCAGCATTGGCTCCTGTTTAATTAACGGGAGATTGCCATGCCCAGGTTCGTTCGTTTGCTCTTGTCCTTGCTGGCGCTGCTGGCATGGAGCGCCTACGTGCAGGGTGCGCCCACGTATCAGGCGTTGAAGTTCGACGGCCAGTTCGCGCCGCAAATGCTGAATGACCTGGGCCAGGTCGCCGGCATCGGGCAGGATGGCAGGCCGGTCATCTGGAATCCGGATGGTTCGGTTATGCAGCTGGCTGGCGCAGTGAGCCAGCTCACCATCACAGGATTTAACAACCAGGGCACGATCGTCGGCAATGCCTTGCTGCCGGGCTACAACTTGCAGCAGCCGGTCATGTGGCGCAATGGTGGCGCGGTGGAGCGCTTGCCGCTGCAAGGACTGGGCGGCACTACGGCAGGCATCAACAACCGGGGCGACATTGTCGGCTATATGGTCGGCGCGTCCGACACGGGCTCCGGGCAAGTCGGCTTCATCCAGTGGGGTGACGGCAGCGCGCCGCAACTGTTCGACAACTACGCACCGCTGATGGTCAACGACCACGGCCTCGTCCTTGGGCAGGTGGGCGGTGAATATGGCCTCAGGAGCTGGCAGGACGGTGCATTCGGCGCATCCCCATATAGCGATTTATTCATCCGTGCGCTCAACAACGAAGGACGGCTGGCGGGCCGGCACGACAATTACCAGGCGTTCTCGCTGATTGACAGGGACGGTCAGCGCGACATCCAGGACATGTGGTCCGGCTTCGCCCACGCCATGAACGATGCCGGCAGTATTGTCGGGGAGACCGAGCTCAGCGTACATGCCATGTTGTGGTACCAAGACCGGACCTATGACCTGGACCACTTGTGGCATGACGCCCAGTACTCGGGCTGGACCCTGCTCAATGCATGGGACATCAACGACAGCGGTGCAATTCTCGCCAGTGGCATCGGCTCACTGGGCGGGTCCGGAACTTTCCTGCTGTCGCCTGTGCCCGAGCCGCAGGTCGTCACGCTATTGTTGGCCGGCCTGCTGCTGCTGGGAGCGCGCTGGCTGGTGCAGAAAAGGGTGCTGGCGCGCCTGCTGTCGTCATCATTGCTGGCGCTGTTCGCCTGTACCGCGTATGCACAGCAAGCGCCTGTCTACCGTGCACTCAAGTTCGACGACCAGTTTGCGCCGAAGTTCCTGAATGACGCCGGGCAGGTGGCGGGCATTGGCCAGGACGGCAAGCCGATGATCTGGAATCCCGACGGCTCGCTCGTGCACCTGGCAGGCGTTGCCGGGGAGCTCACCCTCACCGGTTTCAATAACCAGGGGACGATCATCGGCAATATCTCGGTGCCGGGCTCTTCGCAGTCGCAGCCGGTCATATGGCGCAATGGCGGCGCGATGGAGCTGCTGCATTTCGCCGGATCGAACGCCTATGCGGCAGGCCTTAACAACCGCGGCGACATTGTCGGCTACAGCACCGGCGAGGCAGGCTCCGGTCCGATCGGCTTCATCCAGTGGGGCGACGGCAGCGCGCAGCAACTGTTCGACGACTACCGGCCGCGGCTGATCAACGACCTGGGCCTCGTCATCGGTGGCCGTAGCGACGAATTTGGCGCCAGGAGCTGGCAGGATGGTGCTTTCGGCGAATATCAACTGGCGTATGACTTTGAGGTGCGCGCCCTGAACACCGAAGGGCGGCTGGCAGGCTTCCAGGATAATGGCAATGCATTCACGCTGCTCATGGGCGACGGCCAATGGCAACACCAGGACCTGTGGTCAGGCTATGCTTACGGCATCAACGACGCGGGCAGCGCGGTAGGCGAAATGGCCGATTATCGGCGCGCCATGCTGTGGCACCAGGGCCACCCCTATGTGATGGACCATGTATGGAATGAGGAGCAATACGCCGGCTGGTTCTTGCAAAGCGCGTGGGACATCAATGCCAGTGGCCAGGTGCTTGCCAGGGCCGGCAGCGAATGGGAAGCGCGGGCGACCTTCCTGCTATCGCCAGTGCCGGAACCGGCGCAGGGCGCGATGCTGCTGGCCGGCCTGGGCTTGCTTGGATTTGCGCGTATCAGGCCAGGTCGGCGATCAGCCTGACGATCTCGTCGCCGTAGGAAACCAGCTTCTTCTCGCCCACGCCGGAGATGCCGCGCATCTCGTCCAGCGAGGCGGGGCGGACCTTGGCGATCTCGCGCAGGGTGGCGTCGTTGAAAATCACATAGGCCGGCACGCCATGCTCGCGTGCCGCGCCCATGCGCCACGAGCGCAGGCGGTCGAAGATGCGCTGCTCGTCGCCATCGAGGCTGGTTTCCTCGTAGCCCTTCGGCGCCGAGCTGCGTTTCTGCTTGACCGGCTTCTGGTACTGGCGCAGCTGCACTTTCTGGCCGCCTTTCAGCACCGGGCGCGCGGCATCGGTCAGCTTGAGCGAACTGAATTGCTCGTGGTCGACGGTGACCAGGCCCAGCGCGATGACCTGGCGCAGGATGGCGCGCCATTCCTGCTCGCTGCGGTCGGCGCCGATGCCGAATACGGAGAGTTTGTCGTGGTGCCAGGTCTGGATGCGTTCCGACTCGGCGCCGCGCAGCACGTCGATCACGTGGCCGGCGGCGAAGCGCTGGTCGCAGCGGTAGATGGCCGACAGCAGCTTCTGCACCGGCACCGTGCCATCGAAGGACACCGGCGGAATCAGGCAGGTGTCGCAATTGCCGCAAGGCGTGGCCGGCTCGCCGAAGTATTCCAGCAGGCGCACGCGGCGGCAGCTCAGGGTCTCGCACAGGCCCAGCATGGAATCGAGCTTGGTCGACAGCACGCGCTTGAAATTCTCGTCGGCTTCCGATTCGTCGATCATGCGCCGCTGCAGCACCACGTCCTGCAGGCCGTAGGACATCCAGGCGCTGGCGGGCATGCCGTCGCGGCCGGCGCGGCCGGTCTCCTGGTAGTAGCCTTCGATCGACTTCGGCAAGTCGAGGTGGCAGACGAAGCGCACGTCCGGCTTGTCGATGCCCATGCCGAAGGCGATGGTCGCCACCATCACGATGTTTTCCTCGCGCAGGAAGCGCGCCTGGTTGTCGGCGCGCACCGTGTGCTCCATGCCGGCATGGTAGGCCAGGGCCCGCACGCCGTGCTCGTTCAGGAATTCCGCCGTCTCTTCCACCTTCTTGCGCGACAGGCAGTAGACGATGCCGCAGTCGCCGGCATGCTCGGCGGTGATGAAGTCCAGCAGCTGCTTGCGGCCGTTGGTCTTTTCAACGATCTGGTAACGGATGTTCGGGCGGTCGAACGAGGAGACGAACTGCGCGGCATCGTTCAGCGCCAGGCGGTGGATGATCTCGGCGCGCGTCTGCTGGTCGGCGGTGGCGGTCAGCGCGATGCGCGGAACGTTCGGGAATTGCTCGTGCAGCACCGACAGCTTGATGTACTCGGGGCGGAAGTCGTGGCCCCATTGCGATACGCAGTGCGCCTCGTCGATGGCGAACAGCGCGATCTGCGAATCCTGCAGCAGGTCGAAGCAGCGCTGCGTCAGCAGGCGCTCCGGCGCCACGTACAACAGGTCGATCTGGTTGGTGCGCACCAGGCGTTCGATGCGCGCCGCTTCCTCATACGTTTGCGTGGAGTTCAGGAAGGCCGCGCGCACGCCCACTTCTGCCAGCGCGTCGACCTGGTCCTGCATCAGCGCGATCAGCGGCGACACCACCACGCCCACGCCTTCGCGCAGCATGGCCGGGATCTGGTAGCACAGCGACTTGCCGCCGCCGGTCGGCATCAGCACCAGGGCATCGCCGCCATTGCCGACATGTTCGACAATCTGCCCCTGCTGGCCGCGGAAGGCTGGGTAGCCGAAGACGGTCTGGAGCAGGTGGAGAGCTCGCTGGCTGGTGTCCTGGTCGGTCATTCTCTTATTCGGCCCAGGTGATCACGCCGGTATAGGCGGAAACAATCACCACGATGCCGAACACGATGCGGTACCAGGCGAAAGGGGTGAAGGTATGGGTGCTGATGTAGCGCAGCAGCCAGCGGATACAGGCGAAAGCCGACACGAAGGCCACCACGGCGCCAATGCTGAACAAAGGCAGGTCGGCCGCGGACAGCAGTGCGCGTTCCTTCCACAGCGAGTAGAAAGTAGCGGCCAGCAGGGTCGGGATCGCGAGGAAGAACGAGAACTCGGTGGCCACCTTGCGCGACAGGCCGAACATCATGCCGCCAATAATGGTGGCGCCGGAGCGGCTGGTGCCGGGAATCAGGGCGAAGACCTGGGCGAAGCCGACCTTCAGCGCATCGAGTGTCGTCATGTCGTCCACCGACTGCACGCGCACGGCGACCGGGTTGTTCCTGGCGCGGCGCTCGACCCACAGGATCACCAGGCCGCCGATGATGAAGGCCAGCGCCACCGGCAGTGGCGCGAACAGCACGGCCTTGATCTTATGCTCGAACAGGAAACCCAGCCCCGCGGCGGGAAGGAAGCCCACCGCCACGTTGAGCGCAAATCGGCGCGCGCGCGCTTCGCGGAACATGCCGAACAGTACCTCGCCTATCTTCTTGTGGAACTCCCAGATGACGGCAACCATCGCGCCGCCCTGGATGGCGATCTCGAACACTTTGGCTTTCTCGCCGGTGAAATTCAGCAGGCTGCCCGCCAGCACCAGGTGGCCGGTGGAAGAAATCGGCAGGAATTCGGTAAATCCTTCGACCAGACCCATGATCAGAGCCTTCAGCGCGAGAACGATATCCATTGTGATTTTGTTAAGTGTGTCGGTGGGCGGACGCGGGCGGGATGCTGCGCGGGCACGAAGCTTACCATGAGCGAGGCCCACCGATGCACTTGAGTCAAGAGTAGCGCCCCTGCCGGGGCGCCGGTTTGCGCTGCGTCAGGAGTGAACGCGCACCAGGCGGCTGCTGGCGGCAACCAGCAACAGCGCGCCGCCGAGGACGGCAAACGCCAGCTCCAGGCTGGTCAAGTGGGCCATGAAGCCGATCAGGGCCGGGCCGGCCAGGACGCCGGCGTAGCCGATGGTGGTGATGGCGGCGATCGCCAGGCTGGCCGGCATGGCGCGCTGGTTGCCGGCAGCGGTGAACAGGATGGGCACGATGTTCGAGGCGCCCAGGCCGACCAGGACAAAACCGGCCAGGGTCGCGGCCGGCGACGGCGAGGCCACCGCCGTGAAGAAGCCGGCGGCGGCGCACAGGCCGCCCGCCAGCAGCACGCGGCGCCCGCCGAAGCGCCGCACCACGCGGTCGCCGGTCAGGCGGCCGACGGTCATGGCGACGGCGAAGGCCGCGTAACCGAGGCCGGCGCGGCCTTCCTGCAGCCCGCGCTCGGCGGTCAGGAAGACGGCGCTCCAGTCCAGCATGGCGCCTTCGGCCAGGAAGACGATGAAGCACAGCACGCCGATAAAGATCACGGCGCCGTGCGGCATGACGAAGGTAGGCGTATTGCCGTCGCGCGCTTCCGGCTCGTGCAGCATGTCCGGGCTGGCGCGCCACAGCAGGATGGCGCTTAGGGCCACGATGGCCAGGCAGGCGCCCAGCGGGCCGCTGCCAAGCCACAGCAACAGGGCCATGCCGCCGGCGCCGGCAAAGCCGCCCAGGCTGAACATGCCGTGGAAGCCGGACATCAGGGCGCCGCCACTGGCCTTTTCGACAATCACCGCCTGCACGTTCATCGCCACGTCCATGGTGCCGAGCGAGGCGCCGAAGACGAAAAGCGCCAGGCCAAGCAGCAGCGGGGTTGGCGCCAGCGCCAGGGCCGGCAGCGACAGGCAGACCACCGTCGCCGACCACAGCACCACCTTGCGGCAGCCAAAGCGCGCCGCCAGCGCGCCGGTCAGCGGCATCGCAAGCAGCGAGCCCAGGCCGAGACAAAGCAGCAGCAGGCCAAGCGGACCCTCCGCCAGTTGCAGCCGCTCCTTCGCGTAGGGCACCAGCGGCGCCCAGGCAGACATGGCAAGGCCCGCAGTCAGGAAAGCAAGGCGGGTGGACAGGCGGTGGCGGTGGTCGATGGTTTGGTTCATGGCTGAAGATTCTAGCATGGAACCGTTTCCATCTCCGCCATCAGGGAGCGGTGGCGCGTTCCAGCGTCGTCAGCCAGTGCATGGCCTGTTCGCGCGTTTCCCCGCACATCTCGGCCGAAGGCTGCAGGCCGCCGCAAAATGCCGGGCGTTCCGGCTTGCCGAAGATCTTGCACAGCTGATCGTCGCCCAACTGGACGCAGCGCACCCCGGCCGGTTTGCCGTTAGGCATACCGGGAATGGGGGACGTAATCGAGGGCGCTGTGCAGCAGGCGCCACAGGCTGGGCGGCATTGGAAACTCATGGTGGGGCAGTATTTTACAGCTTCGGCCACCCCAGCCAGCGCATGGCCTGCTCGCGCGACTCGCCGCACACTGCCTCGTCGGCCCTGAATTCGACGCACACGAGGGGGCGTTCGGGCAAGCCGTACAGCTTGCAGCGCATTTGTGAATCGAGCTGGATGCAGGGCACGCCCGCCGGTTTGCCTTCAGGCATGCCGGGAATCGGGCTGGAGATTGCGGGCGCCGTACAACAGGCGCCGCATTGTGGACGGCACGGGATCGGGGTGCGGTTCACAGCCGTGCGGGCGGCTTTGCCTTGCTAATGAATAACGTGGTGCGTGCGGCCGCCGAAGGCTTTAAGGGCGTCGGACAGCGACACTTCGATCTGTCCCAGGTGGGCGTCAGCCAGCACCCAGGGTTCGCCGTCCGTGGCATGGCGCTTGGCCACTTCACGTTCGACCATGGCCGCCATGCGCTCGTGCAGCACTTGCTGGTAGCGCGGCGAATCCGGATTTCCGGCTTGGGCACGGGCATACATATCCGCCCCTTCCCAGAGTTCCTGGATGCGCTCATCCGCAAGTCCGGAGGCGGCTGCCAGGACTTGTAATGTTGTCTTGTTATGCATTTTTACTCTCCCAGACACGTTCTTTGACGCGTACTTAGCAGTAAATACCTAATTGCCGGGATTTGCCAATTAAATTGTAGAATTGGATCCTTCTAACAACACTCGTTGCATTTCTATCCAGATTGATGGCCCCCATGTACTATCCTCATATCGATGGCCTGCGCGCCTTGGCCGTTGCGGCAGTCGTGCTGTTCCACGCATTTCCCAGCGTTTTGCCGGGCGGGCTGGTCGGGGTGGACATCTTCTTCGTCATCTCCGGCTACCTGATCACAGGCAACCTGTTCCGTTCGCTGGACGAAGGCAGCTTCAGCATTGCCAGTTTTTACGCCCGGCGGGTGCGCCGCATCTTTCCTGCATTGTTGACAGTGCTGCTGGCGAGCTTGGCATTTGGCTGGCTGGTGCTGCTGCCGGAAGAGCTGTCGCAGTTGGGGCGCCACGCGGCGGGCGGCGCTGGCTTTGTATCGAATTTTGTTCTGTGGCAAGAGACCGGCTACTTCGATAACAGTGCCAGTACCAAACCATTCCTGCACCTGTGGTCCTTAGGGGTCGAGGAGCAGTTCTACCTGGCTTGGCCATTGCTCTTGTGGGGACTGTCCCGCTGGCGCAAGGCCTTCGTGCCTGTGACCGGCGTCTTGGCGTTGGCATCGTTCATCTACTGCGTCACTGCCACGGTCACGGCGCCGGAGGCAGCCTTTTATTCGCCGCTGTCGCGCTTCTGGGAGCTGGCGACCGGCGGGCTTGTCGCGTACTGGCATGCCTATGCGCCGCCGCGCCGCGTGCCAGTGCCGGCCTGGACGCTGGCCGGCCTGGGCGCCATCTTTGCCGCCTTCCAGCTGATCAGCAAGGCCAGCCCGTTTCCTGGTTATTGGGCGGTATTGCCGGTTGCTGGCACGGCAACCCTGCTGGCAGCAGGACCGGCGGCAACCTTGAACGCATCATTGTTTCGGTGGAAGCCGCTGGCATGGCTGGGGCGCATCAGTTATCCGCTCTACTTGTGGCACTGGCCATTGCTGGCGTTCGCGCACATCCTGCAAGGCGGGAAGGTGGCGGAACCGGTATTGTGGGCTGCCCTGGCCCTGAGCGTGATGCTGGCATGGTTGACCTGCGAGCTGGTCGAAGGGCATATGCGCTTTGCATTTCCTGGCAAGGCTGCGGTGCCCGTTGCCTTGGCAGCGTGCTTGTTTGCGCTGGGCGGTTTGGGTTGGCAATTGCATCGCATGCATGGAATGCCGCAGCGCGAGCTGGTCAATCTTGGACAATACCTGCCTGGTCCCGGCGCGCCGCTCGAGACGGCAGCAACGGTCAGCCAAACGCTGCCAGGCGCGCCCCCGGCGACGCTGGCGGTTATGGCGCCCGACACGCCCGAGACGGCGCTGGCCATGCAGCGGCTGCATGCGCGTCGTGCAGCAGACTACCACTATGTGGGGCGCTTGCAGCTGGAGCGTAATCGCATCGAACGCTATAACAGCTGCCACTTGATGGACGTCGAAAGCGCGCCACAGGCTTTCGCGGGATACTACGCTGGCAAACCGGAATGCATTGCCCTGGCTGCAGACCGCAAGAACGTGCTGGTATTCGGCGATAGCGCGGCCGCTGAATTGCGTGCTGCCCTTGCCAGTGCCTATCCCGACGTCAATTTCTTGCAAATCACTGGTTCTGCCTGCAAACCGTTCCACGCTGCGTACCGCAACCAGGACCATTACTGTGTGCGCATGCTGGAGTACGCGCAGCAGTTTGCCGGAAGCCATAAACTCGACGGCGTCGTGGTGGCATCGCAATGGCAAGACGATTACCGCCTCGCGCTCGAGGACTTGCAACGCTTCCGCGTCGCCGGAGCACCGCTGATGCTGGCCGGTCCGCCCCTGACCTTCAGCGACAACTTGGCGATGGCCATGCTGCGCCTGGACCGCAAGCAATCGCTGTCCGCTGTCGCCAGCAATATGATGGAGGCGTCGTACCTGAAATATGCCGACGCCATGCAAGGCTTCGCGCAGGACAACCGCTTCGGCTACCTCAACCGCCTGCAACTGTATTGCGAAGGCGGTTGCCCGTTGATTTCTCCGCAAGGCGTCCCGATGATCCTCGACCAATTCCATTTGAGCGCGGAAGGCGTCGCAGTCTTGAGCGAACGCATTCGCAACAGCCGCGCGCTGGAAAAACAGCTCTGGCCGGGCCAAAGTTGAGCGACGGCCAGCTCCCTGCGGTCTGTTAGAATGGCGCCCGTTATGTGATTGGTGCCTTCCTGCAAACCTGCAGGGAGGTGAAACGGGAAGCCGGTGCCGCGCGGGATAGCCATCTTGCGCCAGTCCGGCGCAGCCCCCGCTGCTGTAAGCCGGACGAAGCTGACCAACGCCACTGTGCATCGCACGGGAAGGCCAGGCCAGCGGAGGATGAAGGCGAGCCAGAAGACCGGCCAGTCACTTTTGATTGTGCGAAGCCCGGGGTGTGGTTTTGCGTGCTCGGAATCCTGCTGTGCCTACCACTACCTTTGCCCGGACCATTGCGGTCCTGCTATGTGCGTTCGCTTGCGCGCGTGCCAACGCCGCCGTGCTGTTTGCCATCGTGACCGAACGCGCCGCGCCCGTCGCCATCGAGGCGGCCCATCGCCACCTGGCCGGTCATCCCCAGGACCGCATCGTGCTGCGCACCCCCGCGCAATGGATGGCGGCCGACGACAAGCAAGCGGCCCAGTGGCTGGCGCAGGCCGATAGCATCCTGGCCGTATCGCTGTTCGGCGACCCGGCGCGGCGCCTGAAGGAATTCTTGCCGCGCCACGCCCGCCCGCAGGCCAGCGTGCTGGCCATGAACGGCGAGGCTACGCTCAGCCTGATGTCGCGCGGGCGGCAAGGCAGCCTGCAGGGCTTTTCGCCGGAAACGCTGCGCCAGCTCTCGAGCGAGCAGCCGCCGGAAGCGGCGCTGCAGGCAGCCAGGGCGCGGCCGGCGGCGGGCCAGTGGCTGGCTGCGCGCCAGGTCTGGCAGGCCGGTGGCCGCGACAACACGGCAGCCCTGTTTGCGCACCTGCTCGACCCCTCGCGCGCCCTGGCCGAGCCGCAACCGGAACCGACGCTGCGCCTGCGCGCCGGCCAGCGCGAACTGCACGACGCGGCGGCATGGGGCAGGGCGGCGCAGCTAGGCCTGCAGGCGCGTCCCACCGTGGTGGTGCTGGACCTGTCGAACATGGATGGTACGGTGCCCGATGCGGTCTGCAAGCAGGTCGAACGCATTGGCCAGCAATGCGTGCAGGTGCTGCCGCGCTGGGGCGGCGCCTCGCGCGAGGCGCTGGAGCGCTTGCCGGAACTGATTGCGCCTGCCGTGCCGGCCGCCATGGTGGTGCTGCAAGACTTTGTGGTGGGCGCCGCCGAAGGGCGCGAAGCCGTCAGCGAAGCGTTCAAGAAGCTCGATATCCCGCTGTTCAAGGCGATCCGGCTGTCCGACCGCACCGCCATGCAATGGCGCCTGTCGCCGGACGGCTTGCCGCCTGATTCGGTGCAATACCGCGTGGCGCTGCCCGAGCTGCAGGGCATCGGCCAGCCCATCGTGGTGGCGGCGCTGGGAGAATCGCAGCGCGACAAGCTGACCGGCATCGAGAACCGTCCGCCGGTGGTGCTGGCGGCGGAAGCGGAGCGCCTGGCGGCGCGCGTCGAGCGCTGGCTGGCATTGCGCGCCAAGTCCAACCGCGACAAACGCGTGGCGCTGGTCTACTACAACCACCCGCCGGGCCGCCAGAACATCGGCGCCGACAACCTGGACGTGCCGGCTTCGCTGTTCGACATGCTGCATGCCCTGAAGGACGCCGGCTACACGGTCGGCGAATTGCCGGCCACGCCTGAAGCGCTGCTTGACCGCATCATGGCGCACGGCGTCAACCTGCCTGAAGACCGCGGCGCCTTGCGCGAGCTTGCCGGCTCCGTGAACAGCGTCAGCGCCGCCGATTATGCGAAGTGGTTCGCGACGCTGTCGCCGCGCGTGCAGGGTGAAATGACCAGCGGCCTGCTGGGCCGCTTGCATGCCGACGTGCTGGAAGCGGAAGCTGCGGGTGAATGGGCACTTGGCCGCAAGCAGGCGGAAGTCGTGATCAAGGAACTGCAGCACCTGGTGGAAGGCGCCGATCATCCGCAGCGCGAGGCAGCGATCCGCGACCTGGCTGCGCTGGCCGATGGCTATGCGGGCTGCCTGCAGGCGAAGGCGCCGCGCCGCTGCTCCGCGCTGGAACCGTTGCGCCGCCGTGTGGCGTCCTACGGCATCGAGGGCCTGAAGGGCTGGGGCCCCGCACCGGGCAAGATCATGGTCGACAGCGGCAAGCTGCTGGTGCCGGGCATCCAGTTCGGCAACGTCTTCATCGGACCGCAGCCGCCGCGCGGCTGGGAAGTGGACGAAGAGCTGCTGCATGCGAATACCAGCGTGCCGCCGCCGCACCAGTACCTGGCCTTCTACCACTGGCTGCGCGACCGCTTCAAGGCCGATGCGCTGGTGCATATTGGCCGCCACTCAACCTACGAGTTCTTGCCGGGGAAGGCGGTCGGGCTGTCGGGCGACGACTTTCCCAGCCTGATCGCGGGCGACCTGCCCGGCATCTATCCCTACATCGTGGACGGCGTGGGCGAAGGCACGCAAGCCAAGCGGCGCGGCCTGGCGGTGATGGTCGATCACCTGACGCCGCCGCTGGCGTCCACGCCGCTGTACGACGAACTGCTGTCGCTGCGCCAGATTGTGGAGAGCTACGAGGCAGCCAGCTCCGACACGCTGAAGGCAAAGGCGGCGCAGCTGATGCGCGAGCGCGTGGTGGCCCTGAACCTGAAGGCGGAACTGGAAGCGTCGATGGCGGACGTGCTGGCGGTGCGCGGCATCGGCTTCGACGCGGCCGACGACGACTTGCTGGCGCACGAAGTGGGCCACTACCTGACCAAGCTGCAGGAAAAATTCATGCCGCACGGCCTGCACATCTTCGGCCGCCCATGGAAGCAGGACTCCATCGACCTGATGCTGGAGTCGATGAAGAAGGGCGGTATCGACGATCCCGAGGTGGCGCGCAAGCTGGCCGCTTCGCCGCTCAATGAAATGCGCGCGCTGCTGGCGGGCCTGGACGGCCGCTTCATTGAACCGGGCAAGGGCAATGACCCCTTGCGCTCGCCGGAAGCGCTGCCGACGGGCCGCAATTTCCACGCGGTCGATGGCGATATCCTGCCGACCAGAATCGGCTACCAGATGGGTGCCAGCCTGGCGGCCAAAGCCTCGGCGCGCGAACGCTCCGATGCTGGCAGTGAAGGCATCCTGCTGTGGGCGTCCGATGCGGTGCGCGATGAAGGCGTGATGGTAGCGTTTGCGCTGGCGATGATGGGCGCGGAGCCGGTATGGAATGCGCGCGGCATCGTCAACGATGTGCGGCTGGTGCCGGGCGCCGTGCGGCGCGATGCGCTGGTGACCACGTCCGGCCTGTTTCGTGACCTGTATCCGAACCTGATCCGCCTGATCGACCGCGCCGGGCGCATGTCGCTGGCTGCCTCCGCCGCGGGCATCGCGGAACAGGAGCCTGCATTGCGCGAGGCGCTGGAATCCGCGCTGGCGCCGCTGGGCAGCAGCGCCGGCGCCGGCGGCGGCAGCACTGGTGCCAGCGCCGCCTGGGGCCGGGAGCCGACAGCGAACAACCGCGTGGCGCGTGAATGGCTGGTGCGCGTGCGCGCGCTGCAAGCGAGCGGCATGCCGCTGGCCGACGCCGGCCGCGCCGCTGCCCAGCGCATCTTCGGCGATGCTCCTGGCGCTTACGGCGCCGGCGTCAACCGGCTGACCGAGCGTTCCGGCGCCTGGCGCGAGCGCGACGAGATCGGCAAGGCCTATCGCAACCGCATGGGCCACGCTTATGGCATCGATGCGAGCGGCGAGGCAAACCATGCCGCCTTTGACGTGGCGCTGGACGGCATCACGCGCACTTACCACGGCCGCGCCAGCAACCTGTACGGCCTGCTCGATAACAATGACGCCTTCGATTACCTTGGCGGCCTGTCGCTGGCAGTCGAGAGCCGCACCGGCCGCGTGCCGGAAGCGCTGATCCTGCAGCATGCGCAACCGGGACGCGCCGACGTTGAGCCGCTGGCCTCCGCCATGCTGGGCGAACTGCGCGGCCGTTTCCTCAACCCGGCATGGATCAAGCCCCTGATGGGGCACGGCTATGCGGGTGCCCGCACCATGGGGCAGGAGTTCCTGGAGAACCTGTGGGGCTGGCAGGTCACGCGGCCGGACCTGGTGAAGAACTGGGCCTGGGATGAAGTGAAGTCGGTTTACTTCGACGATGCGCATAAGCTCGGCCTGCCGCAATTCCTCGGCCAGCGCCACAACGCGCACGCCAAGGCGCACATGCTGGCGATTTTCATGGTGGCGGCCGAGAAGGGCTATTGGAAAACCGACGAGGCCACCATCAGGAAAATGGGCGGCGAACTGGCGCGCCTAGTTGCCAGCAACGGTTTGCCGGGCAGCGGCCACACTGCGCCTGACCATCCGATGTGGCAATGGCTGTCGCCGCAGCTTGATCCGGCCGACGCGCAGGCCTTGGCCAGCACCCTTGCCAAGGCGCGCGGCGATGCGCTGGCCGCCGAGGCGTACGCCACGGCCGTTCCTGCCGGCGCTACTGCTGCCGCCAGCGCGCAACCCGGCTCTGCACCAGCCAGCGCCGCTACCGCGCAAGCGGAAGCCGCGTCCGGCGCAACTGCGCGCAACAGCGCGGAGCCGGACGCAGCCCGACCGGCGCAGCAACGGCGCACGACGCAGGACGCCGCCGAAATAGGCGCCGTTGCGCGAGCAAACGCCCAGCCTGCGCAGCCGCGCGCCTACGAGCTGCGCGACCTTGCCGAACCCACGCAATCCCCCGCCGAGCGCGCCATGCGCCTGCTTGCCCTGTTGGCAGCCCTGTTGGCCGGCCTGGCCCTGTTTGCGCTGGGCGTGCATCGCGGCATCCAGACACCCATCCTCAAAGGAGCTCACCAATGATCGACAACCAAACCTACGCCTGGCTGCACGACGGCGTCAGCTACCTCCTCGCGCCAGCGCTGCTGGCTCTCCTCGTCGCGTGCGCTGTTGCGGCAGTGGAAGCAGGCATCGCCGCCGGCGAACGTTTCAGCGGCCTGAAAAAGCTCCGCGCAGCCGGCAACGCCGCCCACATCCAGGCCCTTGCCCGCCATCGCCTTGAGCGCGCCGACCTGCTGGCCCGCATCCCTCCGATGCTGGGCCTGATGGCCACCATCATCCCCCTTGGCCCGGGCCTGGCAGCCCTTGGACAAGGCAACCCTGCGCAACTGGCCAGCGCCGTCACCGTCGCATTCGACGCCACGGTTCTCGGACTGGTTGCCGGCATTGCCGGCCTGGTGATCGGCAAGCTGCGCCGCCGCTGGTACGAAGAAACGCTCGACGCCTTGGAGCACGCGGCATGAGGGACCAGCCCCAAGCCCCCGGCAATGCCGCCGTCCCGGCCCGCAAGCGCCTGCGCCTGTACCGGCACCTTGACTCCCGCTTCGACGACAGCGACGAAGACCCGCGCGCCAGCCTGGTCAACCTGGTCGACGTGATGCTGGTGTTTGCCTGCGGCCTGATCGCAGCCATCGCCGGCAGCCAGGGTGCGCTCCAGCACAAGCCGGTGGAGAAGGGCCGCCAGATCGAGCGCCCTGCCGACGGCGTGACGCAAGCCGGCAGCGGCTACGATCGCGTCGGCGAGGTATTCCGCGATCCCAAGACCGGCCAACTGGTGCTGATCGAGCCCGCAAAGAAGGAAGCGGCCCCGCTCCCTTAGGCGTAGGTCAGGATGTCCTTCTGCACGCGCTCCAGGTGCTGGCGCACGTAAAAGCGCGCCGCCTCCTGGTTGCCGCTGGCGACGGCTTCGTAGATCAGGCGGTGTTCGTAGACGTACAGGCGGGCGCGGGCCGGATCGTGGATGCCGGTATCGCGCAGCTGGCGCCATAGCGGCTCGTCGACCGCGCCCGCGACGACGCCGGCAATGGCAATCATGACCGGGTTGCCGCTCATCGCGGCAATGCGCTGGTGGAACTGGCGGTCGAGTTCATTCCATTGCTGGCGCGCGCCCGCATCGGCCCAGTCGCTGATGGCCTCCATCTGGTCCAGCAAAGCTTCCATTTCCCGATCGCGCTTGCCAACCGCCGCCGCGAACTCGGCGATCAGCGGCTCGATAGCCAGGCGCGCGGCCAAGGTTGCGCCTGGGCTGGTATCGGCCGTCAGCGGCGCGCCTGCCGCGCGGATCGCGTCCAGCGCACCCGGCAGCACATAGGTGCCGGAATTAGGCCGGGTTTCGAGGATTCCGCGGTTGACCAGCGCCGCAATCGCCTCGCGCACCGTGGCGCGGCCAACGCCCAGCGCCAGCGAAAGGCTGCGTTCCGCCGGCAGGCGCGTGCCCGTTGCATATTCCCCCGCCAGCACCATGCCCTGGAGGCGGTCGGCGACGATCTCGTACAGTTGCGGCGCCTGCAGGGCGGAAGCGAGTTTGCTCATTTTGGTCTTTTTAGTAATCCAATGTGGTTATAATCTGAACCAATTTTACCAAGCCTGCTGCCAACCATGCTGACCTTTTCCCGTACCATCCACACTATCGACGCCCACACCGGCGGCGAGCCGCTGCGCATCCTGATGAATGGCTTGCCCGCCATTCCCGGTGCGACCATCCTCGAGAAAAGGGCGTGGTTGAAGGAGCACCGCGACGACCTGCGGCGCTTCCTGATGAATGAACCGCGCGGCCATGCCGACATGTACGGCGCCTACCTGCTGCCGCCTGTCACGGCAGACGCGGATTTCGGCGTCATCTTCATCCACAACGAAGGCTATAGCGATATGTGCGGCCACGGCATCATCGCCCTTGGCAAGGTGCTGGTGGAAATGGGGCACGTCGAGCGCCAAAGCCCGGTCACCCGTATTGGTTTCGATACGCCGGCCGGCTTCATCGAAGCGAGCGTGGCGTGGGACGGCCAGCGGGCAGGCGAGGTGACGTTCAGGAACGTGCCGGCGTTCATCCTGGCGCGCGACCTCGAAGTGGAAACGCCGGGCTTTGGCCGCATCATTGGCGATATCGTGTTCGGTGGCGCCTTCTATTACTACATCAACGGCGCGCAAGCGGGCCTGGAAGTGCGGCCGGAGCAAGTGCGCGCCCTGATCCAGCTTGGCGCCGAAACCAAGGCCGCCGTCATCGCCAGGGCGCGCATTCGCCATCCCCTCGAGCCGGGCCTGGACCAGCTGTACGGCACCATCATCGACGGCGCGCCGAACCGTCCCGGCGTGGACCAGTCGAACGTCTGCATCTTTGCCGACCGCGAGGTGGACCGCTCGCCCACCGGCACCGGCACTTCCGGCCGCGCGGCCCAGTTGTTCCTTCGCGGCCAACTGCCGCTGGGACAGTCCTATGTGAACGGCAGCATCGTCGGCAGCGCCTTCACCGTGCGCGTAACCGAAAAGGTGAAAGTGGGCGAGTTCGACGGCGCTATTACCGAAGTCACGGGCAGCGCCCATATCAGTGGCTTCAACCAATGGGTGCTGGAAGACTCCGACCCGTTCCCGACCGGTTTCTTCTTCCGCTGACGCCATGCAGATCTTCGATCCCACGCAAACCGCCCAGGCCTTGCCCTACGACCGCCTGGTCGACGCACTGGCCCAAGCCGCCACTGAACTGGCCGCAGGCATCATCAAGGCGCCGGAACGACTGGCGGTCGGGATCGATGCGGGCAGCACGCTGCTCTGCATGCCTGCCGTCGCCCCCGATCTTGGCGTCACCAAGCTGGTTACCGTCCATACCGATAATGCGCGGTACGGATTGCCGGCGATCCAGGGCGAAGTGGTGGTGTTCGATTCCGCGACTGGGAAGCGCCTGGCGCTCCTCGACGGGCCCACCGTCACGCAGCGCCGCACAGCGGCGATGTCCCTGCTTGGCATCCGCACGCTGGCGCCGCGCAAGCCCGCAACGGTGCTGCTGATCGGCACCGGCGCGCAGGCGGCGGCGCACGCCGAGGCGCTGGTCGATTACTTCGGCGTGGCAGAACTGCATGTTGCGGGCAGCAGCATGGCGAAAGCAGTGCAGTTTGCCGCCACGCTTCGAGCCCGCCATCGCGGCGTGACCATCGTCCCGGTCGGCGAGGGCGAGCTGGCGCAGCATGCCGCGGCGGCCGACGTGGTCATTGCGCTGACCACCTCGCGCCAGCCGGTCGTTCCCGCGACTTTGCCGCCGCATACGCTGGCTATCGGTGTGGGCGCATTCCGCCCCGGCATGGCCGAACTGCCGCCCGCATTGCTGCATGCCCGCCAAGTTGTGGTGGACGACCTGGCCGGTGCGCGGCACGAAGCGGGCGACCTGCTGCAAGCAGCCATTGCCTGGGATCGGGTACAGCCTATTGCCGATATCCTCGCCGGCGCCGCGCCGAGCGGGCCGCTGGCACCGGTCTTCAAAACGGTCGGCCAGGCCGCTTGGGATCTGGCGGCCGCCCGGGTAGTATGTTCGATTTGATAACAAGGCACAGGAATGGATTTGTTGCAGTCCTCCACAAGTAGCTCCCGCCGCCTCATCGTTACGTCGGCTGTCATCTGCGCGGGGATATTGATGTTGGCCACCTTGGTCGCCCAGCCCATGGTGACCCCGGTGCCTTCAACGCCGCCATCTGTCGATCCTGCCAAACTCGAAGCGCACGTGAAAAAACTGAGCGTCGATTTCTACCCGCGCTCTTTTGACCACGTCGCGAAACTGGGGAGCACGGCGGCATACATCGAAGAGCAATTCAAGGAAGCTGGTGCGCAGGTATCTATCCAGGACGTGATCGTCGACAAAGCACGGTACAAGAACCTCGTCGCCCGCTTTGGTCCCGAGCGCGGGCGCCTGCTGGTGATTGGCGCGCACTACGACAGCCACGGCGGCACACCGGGCGCCGACGACAATGCCAGTGGCATCGCTGGCTTGCTGGAACTGGCGCACTTGCTGGGCCAGTCCACACCAGGCCGCCCGGTCGAACTGGTGGCATACACCCTGGAAGAGCCGCCGCACTTCCGCTCACCCCACATGGGTAGCGTGTGGCATGCCCGCGCGCTGAAAGCAGAGGGGCGTGATGTGAAGTTGATGCTCTCGCTGGAGATGATCGGCTACTTTAGCGACAGTCCGGGAAGCCAGGCCTACCCGCTGGCCGCGATGAAGCTTGCCTACCCGGATCGCGGCAATTTCATCGCCCTGGTGGGGCAGTTTGGCGACTTTGGCCTTAGCCGTTCGGTGAAGGCTGCAATGTCGGGAGCGACGGACTTGCCTGTCTACTCGCTCAACGCGCCAGCCTTTGTGCAAGGTGTCGATTTTTCCGATCACCGCAGTTACTGGGCGCAGGGCTATCCCGCGCTGATGGTGACCGGCACGGCATTCATGCGCAATCGGAACTACCACCGCGCCGGCGATACGTTCGACAAGCTCGATTACAAGCGGATGGCGATGGTCGTGCAGTCGGTCTACGCGGTGCTCAGCCGGGGCTAAAGAGTTACGCCGTACTTGGCGTAGATTCTAGCGATGGCGCCCGAGCGCTTCATTGCCAGGATGGCTTCATCCAGTTCCGGTAACAAGGCTTTCTTGTTGGGGTGGATGCGCATCGATACATCAAACGAGCCCAAAACGTCACCGAGGACGAACTCCCGGTACTTGGGCACCAGGAGCATGTTGTATTGCGCGACCGCCTTGTTGATCAAGATCTGGTCCATCCGCCCGGCAGCGAGCATGGCCATGAGCTGCGCCTCGCTCACGGCGTCCGAGCGATGCACGAGGCCACTGTCAAACAATTCGCGCAAGTCCGGATAGGTGTACCCCCTGACCAATCCGATCGTCCTGCCACTCAGGTCTCTTGGCGTGCTGATTCGAAAGTGCTTGCCCGGGGCGAACACGAGCACGTCAACCACCTTCCCGAACGGCACTGAAAACTGGCCAGGAACCCGTTGCTTCTTTACCCAGCCGGGGAAGACACCAGGTTCCAAGTCGATCTGCCCCAGGTCGAACTCTTGGGCAAGGCGTGCGTAGGGAAAGTACCGAATCTGGAAGCGATGGCCGGTAATTTTGCTCAGCTCGTCCAGGATTTCCTGATAAATGCCCGCCTGCTCGCTTTCGATCATCATCGGCGGGTAATTGTAAAAGCCGACCCTGAGCGTGTCGGCGTGCGCGTCCGCACACCAGGCGGCAAACACAAGGCATAGCGCGTAAAAAAGGCGTCCCATGATCCTGGGTCGTGCGGAGTTGGGTTCGCATTCACTATTACGCCGCTACAAATCCAAGTCAAGACCTGAAACTTGACGCCGGCGGGCGCGGGAACTAAGATAACTGACTCATGAGTAAGTTACTGAAACGCAACTTTAAGTATGCAAGACCCGACTGATACCAAGCCCCGCTGGGAACGGCGCAAGGATGCGCGCCCGCAGGAATTGCTGGCCGCCGCGCTGGAGCTGTTCGTCGATCGCGGCTTTGCCGCCACCCGCCTGGAAGACGTGGCGCGCGCGGCGGGCGTCTCCAAGGGCACGCTCTACCTGTATTTCGAGAACAAGCAGGAACTGTTCAAGGCCGTGGTGCGCGACACCATCGTGCAGACCATCGGCCAGGCCGAAACCGATGCCGCCGCCGCCCGCGACATGCCGAGCGACGAGCTGCTGCGCCAGATGCTGCGCACCTGGTGGACCAAGGTCGGCGCCACCAAGGCCGCCGGCCTGGCCAAGCTGATGATGGCCGAATCGGGCAATTTCCCCGAACTAGCCCTGTTCTATAACGAAGAAGTCATCGAACGCGGCAGCGCGCTGCTGACCCGCATCCTGGAGCGCGGCGTGGCGCGCGGCGAGTTCCGGCCGCTCGACCCGGTCATGATGACCAATGTCCTGGTCGCCCCGGTGATGACGCTGATGATGTGGAAGCACAGCTTCTTCCCCTGCGAAACTCACGAAGGCATCGACGCCGACGCTTTCATGGACACCTTCCTCGGCCTGGTGCAGCTGGGACTGGCCCCGCAAAAACCAGCTTAAATTGCCGATTTTGGTCGTTCACCCCCCCAAATCTGCAGACTGTCGCAATTTCCCGCGATCCGTTGTCTTAATCGTTAATATGCCCACCTGACCAGACAAACGATAAAATGACGGATTATTTATCCCTCACCGAGTCAACAAAGATGAATATCGAACAAGCCCGTTTCAATATGATCGAACAGCAAATCCGCCCTTGGGATGTGCTGGATACGGACATCCTCGATCTCTTGCTGGTCGTAAAACGCGAGAATTTCGTGCCAGAAGCCTACAAGAACCTGGCTTTTGTCGACACTTTCATTCCACTGGCGGGCGGCGAGCAAATGCTGACCCCGAAGCTGGAAGCGCGCATCGTGCAAGACGCGCAAATCAAGAAACATGAAAACGTGCTGCTGGTCGGCGCGGGCACCGGCTACTTGGCCGCGCTGCTGGCGCACCGTGCCCGCCACGTTACCGCCGTCGAGATCGCCCCTGAAATGAAGGCGCTGGCGGAAAAGAACCTGGCGGCGAACGGCATCGCCAACGTGACCGTGGAACTGGGCAATGGCGCCCAGGGCTGGGCCAACGGCGCGCCGTTCGACGTGATCGTGTTCTCCGGCTCGCTGCCGGTACTGCCGGAAGCAGTGCTGCAGCAAGTGAAGGTAGGCGGCCGCATCGTGGCCATCATCGGCGATTCGCCAGTGATGTCCGCGCACCGCATCACCCGCACCGGCGACCACGGCTACGACACCGTCAAACTGTTTGAGACCGATGTCAAGCCGCTCGACCTGGCGGTGAAACCTTCGGCGTTCACTTTCTGAGGGAACGCCAATGCAGCACTTGACCGCACCGGAACTGGCAGGCTGGCTCAATGACGAGAGCCGCGCCAAGCCTTTCCTGCTGGACGTGCGCGAGAACTGGGAATTCGAGACCTGCCATATCGCAGGCTCGACCCTGATGCCGATGCAGACCATCCCGGCCCGCATCGACGATCTCGACGAGGATGCAGAGATTGTCTGCATCTGCCACCACGGGGCGCGCAGCCTCAATGTGGCAGCCTTCCTCGAGCATCACGGTTTCAGCAAGGTAAGCAATCTGACAGGCGGGATTCACGCCTGGGCTGTGCAGGTAGACAGCTCAATGCCGCAGTACTAGGCACGAAAACTAATCCTTTTTGACGACTCCAACGGAGATGCAAATGCAGAAACCCCTCCTCGCCGTGCTGGTATCCAGCGCCCTGTTCTCGCTGAATGCCCAGGCGGCCGACCTGGTCCAGGTGTATAAACAGGCGCTCGCCAACGACGCCACGTATGCCAGCGCCCGCGCCGCACTGGCGGCTGGCCAGGAACGCACGGTGCAGGGACGTTCGCAATTGCTTCCAACCGTAGGCCTCAGCGGCACCGCCCTGAAAAACGACGGTGACCAGACCGACCGCATCAAAGGCATCTCGGGCGACACGGAAAACTACAGCCACACGATGCAGTTGCAATTGACCCAGCCCCTGTTCCGCTGGGCCAACTGGGAAAACTACCAGCAGAGCAAGCTGTCCGCGGCTGCCGCGGAAGCCGTGTTTGCACAAGCGCAGCAAGACGTGATCCTGCGCGTGTCGCAGGCCTACTTCGACGTGCTGACCGCGCAGGACAACCTGACTGCGACCCAGGCGCAGAAGGCAGCCACCACCGAGCAGCTGGCATCGGCCAAGCGCAATTTCGAAGTGGGCACCCAGACCATCACCGACACGCATGAAGCGCAAGCAGCGTACGACCTCGTGGTGGCGCAGGAATTCGCCGCGCAGAACGACCTGGAAGTGAAGCGCACCGCACTGCAGCAGGTGATCGGCCAGGCGCCGGGCGCGTTGGCGCCGCTGCGCACCGGCGTTACCATCGCCAGCCCGCAGCCGGCAACGCTGGAACCTTGGGTGTCGGCGGCAGAAGAGCAGAACTACGGCGTCACCGGCGCCAAGCTGAATGTGGAAATTGCCAAGCGCGAAATCAGCAAGCAGCGCGCCGGCCACATGCCGACGCTGGACCTGGTTGCGCAGAAGACCCGCACTTCGGTGAGCGGCGCTTCCCTGGGCAACAACAACGCCATCGGCGTGAGCTGGAATATCCCGATCTTTAACGGCTTCGCCGTGACTAGCAAGGTGCGCGAATCGATCGCCCTGGAAGACAAGGCCCGCAACGACCTGGAAGCCTCGCGCCGCCAGGCCGCGCAGACCGCGCGCCAGGCTTTCCTCGGCGTGAACAGCGGCCTGGCCCAGGTCAAGGCGCTGGAAGCGGCGGAAGTGTCGTCCAAGTCCGCGCTGGAATCGAACAAGCTGGGTTACCAGGTGGGCGTGCGTATCAACATCGACGTGCTGAATGCGCAGCGCCAGTTGTATACCACGCAGAAGGACCTGTCGAAGGCGCGCTACGACACCATCATGAATGGCCTGCGCCTGAAGTCGGCCGCTGGTTCGCTCAAGGAAGAAGACCTGGAGCCGATCAACGCCCTGCTGCAGCACTAAGTATCAATGCTGCCGCGGCGCCGCTGAAGGCGCCGCGGCGGATCTCCTCAGCGCAGGCCGCCGCCCTGGCCGTCGAAGCTGCGCTCGATCAGTTCAATCTTGTAGCCATCCGGGTCGGTAACGAAAGCGATCACCGTGGTGCCGCCCTTGACCGGGCCCGGCTCGCGCGTGACGTTGCCGCCATTGGTGCGCACCGCCTCGCACGCTGCCACGATGTCGGTCGCGGAAATCGCGATATGGCCGTAGGCATTGCCCATATCGTATTTTTCAACGCCGTAGTTGTAGGTCAGCTCCAGCTCCGCATGCTCCGGGTTATGCCCGTAGCCGAGGAAGGCCAGCGTGTACTTGTATTCGGGATTGTCGCTGGTGCGCAAGAGTTTCATGCCCAGCACCTTGGTGTAGAAGTCGATGGATCGCTGCAGGTCACCAACCCGCAGCATCGTGTGTAGGATACGCATGGGTTTATTGTATCAGCGCGCCGCCGGCGTCACACGCCACACCACATTGCCCACGTCGTCGGCCACCAGCAGGGCGCCCGCCTTGTCCACCGCCACGCCGACCGGGCGGCCCTTGGCCTTGCCGTCGCGCGTCAGGAAGCCGGACAGGAAGTCCACCGGCGGCCCGGAAGGACGCCCCTCGGCAAACGGCACGAAAGCCACCTTGTAGCCGCTGAATTGCTTGCGGTTCCACGAGCCGTGCTGGCCGATAAAGGCGCCGCCCTGCCAGCTGGCCGGGAATAGCTTGGCGTCATAGAAGGCGAGGCCGAGCGATGCCGTGTGCCCGCCAAGGGCGTAGTCCGGCATGATGGCTTTCGCCACCAGGTCCGGGCGCGGCTCCTTGACGCGCGTGTCGACGCGCTGGCCGTAATAGCTGTATGGCCAGCCGTAGAACCCGCCGTCCTTCACCGACGTCAGGTAGTCCGGCACCAGGTCCTCGCCCAGTTCATCTCGTTCGTTCACCACGGTCCAAAGCGCCTTGCTCCTGGGCTCCCACGCCATGCCGTTGGCGTTGCGCAGGCCGGTTGCGAACAGGCGCGATTTGCCGCTGGCCCGTTCGTATTCCCAGATCGCGGCGCGGCCTTCTTCCTTGTCCATGCCGTTCTCGGCGACGTTGCTGTTCGAACCTACGGTGACGTACAGGAAGCGGCCGTCCGGGCTGGCCGTGATGTTCTTGGTCCAGTGGTGGTTGAGCGGACCGGCCGGCAGGTCGAGCACCTTGATGCCGGCGGCGCTGATCGAGGTCGCACCCTCGGTGTAGGGGTAGCGCACCACCGCATCGGTGTTGGCGACGTACAGGTCCTTATCGACCAGCACCATGCCGAACGGCGAGTTGAGGTCCTTGATGAAGGTGTTGCGCGTCTTGGCCAGGCCGCGCTCATCGAGATCGCGCAGCAGCGTAATGCGGTTGGCCGATGGCGTGACCGAACCGGCCTTCTTCATCTCGTGCTTCATGATCGCGCCCTTGATGCCCTTGCCGTCTTCCGGCTTGGGCGGTGCGGCCGTCTCGGCGACCAGCACGTCGCCGTTCGGCAGCACGTACAGCCAGCGCGGGTGGTCGAGGTCGCGCGCATAGGCGCTGACGCTGAAGCCGGCGGCCGGCACGGGCTTGTCGTCGCCCTTCCAGCGCTCGACCGGCGCCACGTTGACGGTCGGGATCAGCTTCTTGTTCGGCTCCGGCAGGCTGGGATTCGGCCCCCAGCCCGGCGGGTAGCTCTGCGCCAGTGCATATTGCGCCAGTGCGGCGCCGGCGGCAATGCATGCGGCAAGGGAAAGGATGGCGGTTCGCATAATAGGCCTCAATCGCGTTTGGTGCCGGGCAGGGGATTGGCTTTCGATTCGTTGCCTTGCGGCTTTTGCAGGCCCGGTTTGCCGTGCAGGTCGGTGTCGACCAGGCCCTGATCGATGTCCTCGGCAGCCTGGCGGATCACGCTGCGCGTCTTTTGCTGCGTTTCGCCCTGCGGCGACTCGTCGCGCTCGTGCGGCAGACGCTTGCCGCCGCTGCGGTCCACGGGTGCCTGCGTATTGACCTTGCGGTCCTTGCTGTTCGGTTCCATGGTGTGGTCCTCCTCGATTCATGGTAGCGAAGGCGAGGGGCGGTGGTCGCCAGCTTGAATAGAAGCAATTCCACCGGTAGCATTGCAATATGGATATCGCCACCGACAATACTTGCCGCAATTGCGGCGCCACCACTTCCGGGAACTTCTGCCATATGTGCGGACAGGAGACCCACCTGCACGCACCCAGCTTCAGTGAATTCATGCACGAGTTCATAGGCCACTACGTTGCATTGGAAGGGCGCCTGTGGGGCACGATCTCGCGCCTGCTGTTCCGTCCCGGTTTGCTGACCACCGAGTACCTGGCGGGACGCCGCAAGCGCTACGTCGAGCCGCTGCGGCTCTACCTCTCGCTGAGCATCATCTTTTTCGCCGTGCTGAAGTTCAGCGATGCCGATGTGGCGACGGTCGATCCGCGTCCGACGCCGCCGGCCGTCAGGCAGCAGGCCGATCGCGCCATCGCCGAAGTGAAGGCGAACCAGGAAGATCATCCGCCGATCGTGAACGACAAGCTGGAACTGGCGCTGCAGCAGAAATACCCGGGTATTTACCACGCCGTCGACCGCTTCGACAAAATGGATGATCGCCAGAAGAGCGCTGTCATGCAGGCCGGCTTTTACAAGTACGCGCCGTACGCGATCTTCCTGCTGATGCCAATTTTTGCGCTATGGCTGAAGGTGCTGTATCTCGGCACCGGCAAGAAGTATGGCGAGCATATGCTGTTCGCGCTGCACACCAATGCGTTTGCGTTCGTCATGCTCGGCGTGTTCATCTTCCTGCCCGATGGCTTCCTGAAGTTTGTAGCGTTCTGCTGGGTAGCTGGTTACCTGCCGTGGGCCATGCAGCGCGTCTATCAAAAGGGCAAGTGGGGCACGTTCTGGCGCTGGGCACTGCTTGGCGTGCTGCACGGGATATCGCTGGCGATCGCGATCATGGGCGTGATGGGATTGGGCATTATGTCCGCACATTAAGCCGGACAAAGGCCGCGATTTCGCGCGCAGCCTGCGCGGGCTCCGTTTGCAGCAGAAAGTGCGGCGCGTCGAGTTCGACCACCTTGGTTGACGGCCTTATTTTTGCGACCAGTTCCGCCGCAGTTCGCGGCACCAGGCGGTCGCGCGTCGCGCGCAAATAAAGGATAGGTGTATCACAGGCCGCCAGCCGGTCACTGACATCGACGGCGAGCACTGCGCGCATCCGTGCACGCAGTGCTGGGGTCGTTACGTGATCCAGCGCTTGTTTGAAGGCCTTGCGCATTGATGCATCCACCAGCCAGCTCGCGGGCAAGGCTTTGAACGGCAGCGCGCCGATGAAGGGCTTCAGCGCCACCAGTGCTGGCCTTGGATTGCGCGCAAATGTGCAGCACAACACCAGCCCCCGCAACTGGCCTGGCACAACTCGCCGGTGCCATCCATTCCGGGAAGAAGGATGAGGGTAGGTCTCGAAAGGGTTGAGTCCTGCATGCGCGCAGCTTCCCGGCGTTAGCGAGCTTTGTTGGAACGGGCGTTAATCAGGTGAGCCAGCCAGAGCAGGAAAGCGGGCACGAGCGGCATGAGGGCACACATGATCAAGCCGCCCACGACTCCGTCCGGAACCTGCCGAAAAAAATATCCTGCGATTGCGCCGAGCAGTGTGCTGGCTGCCAGGAAAGTGATCGTCCACTTGAACCAGTGTGCAGGACCGGCAATCGCCAGCCCCACCGCGAACGTCACGGCCGCCAGAATCAGCGCATAGTTGAGCGAAAAAAGAATGAGAAGCAGCAGAAGCGCTGCTGCAGGCACAATCAGTTTGTTGACGATCTTGTCCACTTGCGATCAGTAGTCGAACTTGGTGCTGCGGGCATTCTTGTTCTGGCGTTTGATGCGCTCGGCTGCCTGGCGGGCTTCGGTCTCGGCGCGCTGGCGCTGGCGGTCCTCTTCGGCGGCTTGCGCCTTGGCGGCACGTTCGGCGTAGACGGTATCCAGGCGGCGCTGTGACTCGAAGCGCTCGCTGATGTTCTGGAAGTGGATGGCTTGCTGGGCCAAAGCCACCACCCAGGCAATCGCCAAAGCCCACAGCACGAAAGTGTAGAACGATTGCCAAGACCCGAACGAGCCCTCCAGCAGGGGGCGCGCCTGCCCCAACGCACTCTGGCCGACAAACGCCAGCAGCCCCGCCATGACGCCCAGCAGCACAGTCCCCAGCAGCTGACGCTTGGCCTGGAGGCGCAACTGGTCAAGCTCGAATTGTGCTTCTGATACGGAATCCATGGCGGCAGGTGGCGGCAATCGTCGATGATTTAAATTTTACATCAATCTTGCCAGATGGAAATGAAACTCTGCCGAAGGTTTGAGCTTGCTCACGGTCCTGCTAAGGTGGGGAAAGCCAACCGCGCCCGGTCAGTACCTCACTCCGCAGCAGTCGGCTGCCACAGTTCGACCTTATTCCCGTCCGGATCGATGAACCAGCCAAAGCGGCCGTAGTCGAAGGACTGGACATCGCCCACCAGCGTGCCGCCGCCATCGGCCACCTGTTTCAGCGCGCCATCCAGGTCATCCACGATGAAATTGATCATGAACTCGCGCTTGGACGGGGCGAAGTAGGAAGTGGTGCTCTTGAACGGGCTGAATACGGTAGCGCCATTTGCTGGCATGGTGGCCGGCGCGAAGGAGGCATACTCCTTGGCCTCATCCGGCAAGCCAAGGCAGGCCTGGTACCAGGCCATCAGCGCTTGCGGGTCTTTGGATTTGAAGAAAATCCCCCCGATGCCCAATGCTTTTGCCATTCCAGTCTCCCTTGTTATATACTGTGCAAACATACAGTATTTATTAGCGTATCGGCCAGCGTCGCAATGCATGGCATGAGCAAGCATTATGGGTTACTCTGCTGCGTGTTGCCACCCCCATATTTTGACCGAGATTGATATGTCCGTTACGCATCCGATGTACAACACGATTGCCCTGGTTGTCCGCCCCAATACCACCGGCATCGAAGAGCCGGTGCGCGATGTGCTGGACTTCCTGAAGCAGGGCGGTTACAGCGTGGTGCTGGAGTCAGATACGGCCGAGCACCTCGCCATCTCGGATATCCCCTCAATGAGCGTGCAGGGCATTGGCGAGCGCGCCGATGCCGTGGTGGTGATGGGCGGCGACGGCACCATGCTGGGCATTGCTCGCCAGCTCGCTTCCTACGACACCCCGCTGATCGGCATCAACCAGGGCCGCCTCGGCTTCATGACCGACATCCGCCAGGAAGACATGCTGCCGGTGCTGGGCCGCATCCTCGGCGGCACCCACAAGGCCGAGCGCCGCACCTTGCTCGAAGGCCGCGTCATGCGCGAAGGGAAGGCGATCTTCTTCGGCACCGCCGTCAACGACGTGGTGGTTTCGCGCGGCGCCGGCGCCGGCATGGTGGAACTGAGCGTCGACGTCGACAACCAGTTCATGTACAACCAGCGCTCGGACGGCCTGATCATCTCGACCCCGACCGGCTCCACCGCCTATGCGCTGTCGGCCGGCGGCCCGCTGCTGCACCCGACGCTGGGCGGCATCGTCATGGTGCCGATCGCACCGCACGCGCTGTCCAACCGCCCGATCGTGCTGCCCGATTCCAGCGAGATCGTGATCGAGATCAAGCGCGGCAAGGACATCACCGTGAACTTTGACATGCAGACCTTCGCCAGCCTGGCCAACGGCGACCAGATCCACATCCGCCTGTCGCCGCACACCATCACCTTCCTGCATCCGGAAGGCTGGAGCTACTACAACACCCTGCGCGAAAAACTGCACTGGAACGAATACCCATCTACTGACGGCAAAATCTGATGCTTCGAACCCTGTCCATCCGCGATTTCGTTATTGTCGATTCGATTGAACTGGAATTTTCCCCTGGCTTCACAGTCTTCACCGGCGAAACCGGTGCCGGTAAATCCATCCTGATTGATGCACTGACGCTGGCGCTGGGTGGCCGGGGCGATGGCAGCATGGTGCGCGAAGGCGCGGCCAAGGCCGACATCACCGCCGATTTCGCGCTGACCGAACAAGCGCAAGCCTGGCTGCAAGCGAATGAGTTTGCGGTGGAAGAGGGCGGGGCGTTGCTGCGCCGCGTGATCGACAATGCCGGCCGCTCCAAAGCCTTCATCAACGGTGTGGCCGCGACGGCTGCACAACTGCGCGAGCTCGGCGGCATGCTGGTGGACATCCACGGCCAGCACGCCCACCAGTCGCTGCTGAAAACCGATTCGCAGCGCGAGCTGCTGGATAACCAGTGTGGCGCGAACGTGCGCGACGTCACTGCTGCTTACCGTGCCTGGCGCGCATTGTCGAAACAGCTGGAAGAGTACGAGGCCAATGCGGCCAACCTGCAATTCGAGCGTGAGCGCCTGGAGTGGCAGGTGACGGAGCTCGACAAGCTTGCGCCGAAAAAAGGCGAATGGGCGGAGATCGGCAACGAGCATTCGCGCCTGTCGCACGCGGCGAGCTTGCTGGAAGGTGCGCAAGAGGCACTGGGCGTGCTGTCCGAATCGGACGAGAACCCGGTACTGTCGCAAGTCACGGCAATCGGCACACGGCTCGGCAAGCTGGTATCGGTCGATGCCGAGCTGCAGCCCGTGGTTGAAATGCTGGAATCGGCGCGCATCCAGTTGCAGGAATCCGTCTACGCCTTGAGCAATTACATGGACCGCGTGGAGCTTGATCCTGAGCGCCTGCGCCAAGTCGATGCGCGCATGGAAGCGCTGCATTCGGCCTCGCGCAAATTCCGCGTGCAGGCCGATGACCTTCCGGACGAACACGAACGCTTGTCGGAAAAGCTGGCGCAGTTGGCAGATGCGGCCGACCTGGAAGGCTTGCGCAAGCAGGAAGAAAAGCTGAAAGCCTCCTATCTCGCGTTGGCTGCGGATTTGTCTGCGACGCGTGCGGCGGCCGCGCAAGCACTGGGCGCCGCCGTCACTCAGGGCATGCAGGAATTGAGCATGTCCGGCGGCCGTTTCGAGATTGCGCTGCGACCGTGCGAGCCGACTGCCTACGGCGTGGAGCAAGTAGAGTTCCTGGTCGCCGGCCATGCCGGCGTAGCGCCACGTCCGCTGGCCAAAGTGGCTTCGGGCGGCGAGTTGGCGCGTATCTCGCTGGCGATCTCGGTCATCACCTCGCACGCGACAACGGTACCGACCTTGATCTTCGATGAAGTCGATAGCGGCATCGGCGGCGGCGTGGCCGAAGTCGTGGGCCGCTTGCTCAAGCGTCTCGGCCAGGAGCGCCAAGTCCTGTGCGTGACGCACTTGCCGCAAGTCGCGAGCCAGGGCAATCAGCACTTCCAGGTCGCCAAGGGAACGTCGGACAATGGCCGCACAGCCTCGCGCATCGAAGTGCTCGACCAAAAGGCGCGCATCGAGGAAGTGGCGCGCATGCTGGGTGGCCTCGAAATCACCGCTACCACGCGCAAGCACGCCCGCGAGCTGCTCGCCTCGTGATTTAGTCAAGGGATCAGAAGGGCGCGAATTGCCGGCTTCCGATAGTTTTCGAGCGTCACCACGACTGCTTCGACGGGGATCGTGCGCTGATCGAGAGGCGCGTTGTTGACGGCGGCCAGCGCAGCCTTGATTCCAAGGTATCCCATCAGGCGCGGATCCTGAACCACCAATCCATTGATTTGCCCGCGCTCGAGGCCGTCCAGCAGAAAGCTGGTTGAATCAAAGCCGACGAACTTCTTCTTTCCCGCCAATCCGGCCTGGTGCAATGCACGCAACATGCCGTCACTGACTGATTCATTGACGGCGAAGATCCCATCCGCGCGAGGGAAATTCTTTAGCAGGTCCTCGGCCGCATGAAACGCCTTGCCCCGGCTGCCACCGCAGTATTCGTCGGCGACGATCCTGATCTTGGGTGCGTTTTTTTTCATATAGTCGATAAAACCCTGGGCGCGTTGATCGGTCGACGCACTTCCTTCCACCGTACGCAGGATCATGACCTCTCCGCGCGCGTTCAACTGCGATGACAAGTATTCGGCTGCCATGGCGCCCGCTGAACGGTTATCTGTACCGATGAAATTCAGGTAATCGCTTCCATCCATCGCGGAATCGACCACAATGACTTTGATGCCCATGGCTGCGGCCCGCCTGACCGGTTCCACCAGACGCTTCCGGTCGGTCGGCGCCAGGACAATTGCATCGACGCCTGGCTTGGTGTACATCTGCAGGATTTTGATCTGCGCGTCGACCTGATCATTATAGGCAGGTCCGCGCCAGGTCAGCGTGACGTTGCCAGCCTCATTGACGGCTTTGTCGACGCCTTCGCGCATGAAGATCCAGAAATCCTGGTCGCGCGACTTTGGAATGAAGACGACGTTGATATTCCCGTCCGCCGCCCAGGCCGGTTCCGCCAGCAAGACGGCGCAAACAATCAATGCAAATACTGCTGAGACTTGCCTCGCCCATCCGGAAATTAACATCGCCCAGGCTCCCTCTTGAAGCTGCCGATATTCAAGCAATGTTCGCTCCCAAAGTTTTCTTACGCAATACCTTTTTCCCCACGGCGCGTGATATTTTCCAGCATTGTCGAATTCAAACGCCGTCGCTCGTCGTAAGGATGTACCACCCTTTACCTCATCCAGACTTCCATGGAGACGCTATGAACAAATCGGTCATCTTTAATTTGCCGGTCAAAGACCTGGACAAATCCGCGGCCTTCTTTTCCGCTCTGGGTTTCAATCCCAAGCCACAATTCAGCAACGAAAACGCGGCCTTCATCACCATCGTCGAAGGCGCCATTGATGTCATGTTGACGACGGAAGCCTTCTTCAAGTCGCTCATCAACAAGCCGGTCGTGCATGCGAAAGAAGCTAACGAGGTTGTCATCTGCCTGAATTGCGAGAGTCGGGAAGAGGTCGACAGCCTGATCGCCAAAGCCCTTGCCGCTGGCGCTCGCATACCTCATCCGCCCGAGGACCATGGCTTCATGTACGACCAGGGCTTCGAGGATATCGATGGCCATTTGTGGAACCTGGTCTGGATGGCGCCTCAGGAATAAGTCATTGACCTTGTCAGTAGGCTGGGGACGCGATACGTCTTTCGGCCTTCCGGTCTAAATCGGTCGAAATTGAGCAAATCTGGTCTAAATGAATCCAGAATCTCGGCCTCGTTGCTTTTTGTAGACCCAATTCGACTCTGCGAGGAAATATGTGGACCGTTTTAGACCGTTTGTTCCCACGGAATAGACCACACTAGACACTTGGAGGAAACTTTTAGACCGCCGTAGACGGCTTGCTTATTCTTGGGCCTGGAGTTACCGGGTTTATAATGGCGCGCCCACGAATAACAAAAAGTACCCAAGATGCCGTTCGCCAAAGAACCCCAACTCGCACCAGGCACCGTCTCCAGGACCGCTGTGGTGCTGGTCAATCTCGGCACGCCCGATGAGCCAACGCCCGGCGCCGTGCGCCGCTACCTGAAGGAATTCCTGTCCGACCCGCGCGTGGTCGAGATCCCGAAAGCGGTCTGGTGGTTCATCCTGAACGGCATCATCCTGCCTTTCCGCTCCAGGCAGTCGGCGGAGAAGTACGCCTCGATCTGGACCAGCGACGGTTCACCATTGAAATACCACACGCAAGCACAAGCCAAGCTGCTGCGCGGCCTGCTCGGCGAGCGCGGTCACAACGACGTGACAGTGGCGATGGCCATGCGCTACGGCGCGCCATCCCTGCCTGAGGTGCTGGGCAAGCTGAAAGCCGACGGCCACGACCGCATCCTGATCCTGCCGGCCTACCCGCAATACTCCGGCACCACCACCGCCTCGGTCAGCGACGCCGTGTTCGACCACTATAAGAAGGTGCGCAATATTCCCGAGCTGCGGTTCGTGCGCGGCTACCACGACCACGACGGCTATATCGATGCGCTGAAGAAGACCGTGCTGGCCTATTGGGAAACCCACGGTCGCGGCGAAAAGCTGGTGATGAGCTTCCACGGCGTGCCCAAGCGCACCATCGACCTGGGCGACACCTACCAGCGTGAATGCATGGAAACCGCCCGCCTGCTGGCCGACAAGCTGCGTTTGAACGAAAGCCAGTACCTGGTCACCTTCCAGTCCCGCTTCGGCAAGGCTGAATGGCTGCAGCCCTACACCGCACCCACTGTGGCGCAATTGGCAAAAGACGGCGTGCGCAAGCTGGACGTGATCTGTCCGGGCTTTACCAGCGATTGCCTGGAAACCCTGGAAGAAATTGCAATGGAAGTGCGCCACGACTTCCTGTCCAATGGCGGCAAGGAGTTCAATTACATTCCCTGCCTGAACAGCCATCCAGCCTGGATCGCAGCGCTGACTGAGGTTGCCGAGCAACACATGATCGGCTGGCCGACCATGTCGTCCATGCGCAAGCTGCGCAGGTAATCCAGGTAACCCCGTTGTTAGCACTTGCGGGTGAGGAGTGCTAACCTGCTAAAATAACTGGTTAGGGGAAGAGTTCGCTGAAGACGATCACCGCTGTAGCAAGGAAGCTCCACGCGATGATCGACGCTGTAATAAATGGCAACTTCATGATGCGCTCCGAGGGACGCGGTGTCCAGGCACCGCATAGATTCATCTTAGTCAAAACCCCCGGTTTACGTATCTCTGGGCTTTGTAAAATTTGTAACTCTACAGTTACAACAACACTCCCTCCGGCGTGCGCCGGGCCTTTGCACCGAGGGGCAGAATACCCCTTGAAAAGATAGGGGCAAGCCCCATTTCTTGCTCGTGCATTCAGCAACAGATGTCAGATAAACACGATTTTGTAGGAGTCTTTTAGATGCAAGACCAGGAAAACCAGCCAAGCCAGAACCCGGAAGTGGAACAGGCAGAAGAGCAAACGACTCCAGCAGACGCAGCTCCAGCGATGACCGACCTGGAAGCGCAGCTGTCCGCGACCGAGGCGAAACTGGCCGAAATGCATGATGCCTTCATGCGCGCCAAGGCCGAAGGCGAGAACATCCGCCGTCGCGCCCAGGAAGACGTTGCCAAGGCCCACAAATTTGCCGTTGAAAGCTTCGCCGAAGCCATGGTGCCGGTGAAAGACAGTCTGGAAATGGCCCTGAAAGTCGAAAACCCGACCTTGGAATCGCTGAAAGAAGGCGTCGAAATGACCCTGAAGCAGCTGAATTCCGCCTTCGAGCGCAACCGCCTGGTGGAAGTGATGCCGGCGGCCGGCGAAAAACTCGATCCGAACAAGCACCAGGCCGTGGCCATGGTGCCTGCCGAGCAGGAAGCGAACACCGTTGTCGCCGTGCTGCAAAAGGGTTACATGATTGCGGACCGCCTGCTGCGTCCCGCCATCGTGACGGCTGCCCAGCCAAAGTAAGCACTTGAAAAGAAACACGAATTCCACATATAAGAAGTAATTAAACTTAGTACACAAGGAAGAACAAATCATGGGCAAAATCATCGGTATTGACCTGGGCACCACCAACTCCTGCGTCGCCATCATGGAAAATGGCACGCCGAAGGTCATCGAGAATGCAGAAGGCGCGCGTACCACCCCTTCGATCATCGCCTACCAAGACGACGGCGAAATCCTGGTTGGCGCACCTGCCAAGCGCCAGGCCGTCACCAACCCAAAAAACACCCTGTTCGCGGTGAAGCGCCTGATCGGCCGTAAGTTCCAGGAGAAGGAAGTCCAGAAGGACATCTCCCTGATGCCTTACGAAATCACCAAGGCCGACAACGGCGACGCCTGGATCGGCGTGCGTGACAAGAAGCTGGCTCCTCCTCAGATCTCCGCAGAAGTGCTGCGCAAGATGAAGAAGACCGCTGAAGACTACCTGGGCGAAGACGTGACCGAAGCGGTCATCACCGTGCCGGCATACTTCAACGACTCGCAGCGCCAGGCAACCAAGGACGCCGGCCGTATCGCGGGCCTGGACGTCAAGCGCATCATCAACGAACCTACCGCGGCTGCACTGGCCTTCGGCCTGGACAAGACCGACAAGGGCGACCGCAAGATCGCCGTGTATGACCTGGGCGGCGGTACCTTCGACATCTCGATCATCGAAATCGCGGACGTGGACGGCGAAAAGCAGTTCGAAGTGCTGTCGACCAACGGCGACACCTTCCTGGGCGGCGAAGACTTCGACCAGCGCGTGATCGACTACATCATCGAAGAGTTCAAGAAGATCAACGGCCTGGACCTGAAGAAGGATCCAATCGCCCTGCAGCGTATCAAGGCATCGGCCGAGCGCGCGAAGATCGAACTGTCGTCCTCGCAGCAGACCGAAATCAACGAGCCTTACATCGCCATGGCGAACGGCGCTCCAGTCCACCTGAACCTGAAGATGACCCGCGCCAAGCTTGAGTCCCTGGTTGAGGAACTGATCACCGCCACCATCGAGCCTTGCCGCACCGCGATCAAGGACGCCGGCGTGAAAGTGTCCGACATCGACGACATCATCCTGGTCGGCGGCATGACCCGTATGCCTAAGGTGCAGGAAAAAGTGAAAGAGTTCTTCGGCAAGGATCCACGCAAGGACGTGAACCCTGACGAAGCAGTGGCCGTCGGCGCCGCGATCCAGGGTGCAGTCCTGTCGGGCGACCGCAAGGACCTGCTGCTGCTGGACGTGACCCCGCTGTCCCTTGGTATCGAAACCCTGGGCGGCGTGATGACCAAGATGATCCACAAGAACACCACGATTCCTACCAAGTTCTCGCAAGTGTTCTCCACCGCCGACGACAACCAGCCGGCCGTGACCATCAAGGTGTACCAGGGCGAACGTGAAATCGCAGCGGGCAACAAGGGCCTGGGCGAATTCAACCTGGAAGGCATCCCGCCGGCAGCACGCGGCACCCCGCAGATCGAAGTGACCTTCGACATCGACGCCAACGGCATCCTGCACGTGGGCGCGAAAGACAAGGCCACCGGCAAGGAAAACAAGATCACCATCAAGGCGAACTCCGGCCTGTCCGAAGAGGAAATCCAGAAGATGGTGAAGGACGCGGAACTGAACGCGGAAGAAGACAAGAAGCTGAAGGAACTGGCCGAGTCTCGCAACCAGGCCGACGCCCTGGTGCACTCGACCAAGAAATCCCTGACCGAGTACGGCGACAAGCTGGAAGCCGGCGAGAAAGAGAAGATCGAAGCTGCGATCACCGCCCTGGAAGCCACCATCAAGGATGGCGACAAGGCAGCGATCGACGCCAAGGTGGCAGCGCTGTCCGAAGCTTCGCAGAAGCTGGGCGAGAAGATGTACGCTGACATGCAGGCGCAGCAAGGCGCAGCCGGTGCCGAAGGCGCTGGTGCCGGTGCACAGGCTGAATCCAAGCCAGCCCAGGACGACGTGGTCGACGCTGACTTCAAGGAAGTCAAAGACAGCAAGTAAGCTTCAAATCCGGTCAACTCTATGACCTGCCGAGCCGAGCATCCAACAGGGGCTCGCTCGGCTTTTTCGCATAAATTGGTACACCATGGCAAAGCGTGATTTTTACGAGATCCTCGGGGTCGCTAAGAACTCGTCCGAAGACGAAATCAAGAAGGCCTATCGCAAACTCGCGATGAAATACCATCCGGACCGCAATCCGGATAACAAAGAGGCCGAAGAGAAGTTCAAGGAGGTCAAAGAGGCCTACGAGATGCTGACCAACCCGGAAAAGCGCGAAGCGTACGACCGTTACGGTCACGCCGGCGTTGACCCGAATATGGGTGCGGGCGGCGGCGGCGGCTTCGGCGGCTTTGGCGACGCCTTCGGCGACATCTTCGGCGACATTTTCGGCGGCGGCCGCAGCCGCCAGTCCGGCCCGCAGGTTTACCGTGGCGCCGACCTGCGCTACAACCTGGAAATCACCCTGGAGCAGGCCGCCCACGGCTTCGACACCACCATCCGGGTGCCGAGCTGGGACAAGTGCGACACCTGCCACGGTTCCGGCGCCAAGCCGGGCACCCAGCCGGTCACCTGCAATACTTGCGGCGGCCACGGCCAGGTGCGCATGCAGCAGGGCTTCTTCAGCATCCAGCAGACCTGCCCGAAGTGCCACGGCACAGGCAAGATCATTCCTGAACCATGCCCATCGTGCTCCGGCGCGGGCCGCATCAAGCGCAACAAGACGCTGGAAGTGAAGATCCCGGTCGGTATCGACAACGGCATGCGCATCCGCTCCACCGGCAACGGCGAGCCGGGCACCAACGGCGGGCCGCCGGGAGACCTGTATGTGGAAATCCACATCAAGCCGCACGCCGTGTTCCAGCGTGAAGGCGACGACCTGCACTGCGAAATGCCGATCAGCTTCGCCAAGGCGGCGCTGGGCGGGGAAATCGAAGTGCCGACGCTGGATGGTAAAGTATCGTTCACCATTCCGGACGGCACCCAGTCCGGCAAGACCTTCCGCCTCAAGGGCAAGGGCATCAAGGGCGTGCGCTCCGGTTATCCGGGCGACCTGTTCTGCCATGTCGCCGTTGAGACCCCGGTCAAGCTGACCGACAAGCAGAAGGAACTGCTGCGCGAATTCGAGCGTTCCACCACCGAGGGTGGTGCGAAGCATAGCCCACAGACCAAGTCCTTCATGGACAAGGTCAAAGACTTCTTCGAGTGAGAGACATGAGCGACGACGTACTGAAGCACCTGCTGGAAAACAACCGCAAATGGGCCGAGGCCAAATTGGCCAAGGACCCGGATTACTTCCGAGACCTGTCGATGGTGGGACCGGAATACTTGTGGATCGGCTGCTCCGATTCCCGCGTACCGGCGAACGAACTGCTTGGCCTGCCGCCAGGCAAAGTGTTCGTACACCGTAATATCGCCAACGTGGTGGTGCACTCGGACCTGAATTCCCTGTCGGTGCTGCAGTTCTCGATCGAAGTGCTGAAGGTCAAGCACGTGATCATCGTGGGCCACTACGGCTGCAAGGGCGTGCACACCGCCCTGACCGGCGGCCGCGTGGGCCTGGTCGACAACTGGCTGCGCCATGTGCAGGACGTCGCCACCAAGCACGAACGCTACCTGGGCACCGCGCTGAACGATGTCAACAAGCAGAGCGAGCGCCTGTGCGAACTGAACGTGGTGGAACAGGTGGCGAACGTCTGCTCCACAACCATCGTGCAGGACGCCTGGGACCGCGGCCAGGAACTGACCGTGCACGGCTTTGTGTATGGCCTGAAGGACGGCCTGCTGAACGACCTGGGCATGAACATCAGCTCTCCGGCAGACCTGCAGCCTTCCATCGACGCCCGCCTGGCATCCTACGGCAAGCAGTAAACCTGTTAAAAAAGCATGTACACTCCTGTGCATGCTTAAAACCATCACTGCCTTCTTCGCTTCCCTTGGCGCCTCGCGCGCCAGGGGAGCGGGAAATTTCCATCCCCACTCCCAGCTCGCCGTGAAGGCGGGAGATGTGCTCGTCCAGCCGCTGCCGGATGGCCAGGGCTGGAGCTCGCTCAAGGTATTCGCTGTCGACGGCGCCACCGCCCATTGCCTGACTTACGAAACGAGTACCGGCAAGCCTGCGCTGGCATCGCTGGCACAAGCCGCCGTGCGTATGGCGCACTCGCAGCGCCCCGCGGCTTCACTGGCGGAAGGATGGGAGCTGGCCGGCAACCAGCCCGCCACAGCGCGCGAATTGCAAGGCCTGAAGTATATGGACTTCGAACTCTATGTCCGCCTGACCGGGCAGGATGTCGACACTATCATGCGCACTGCCACCGAGCATTTCGAACGCGCAGGAATGCACGCCGCCGAAGGCCGCCGCATCGACGCCATCAACGAATATGGCAAGGCAATCGAACTGTATCCCGCCTACACCGACGCGTTGGACAAGCGCGCCTTCGCCTTCATGGAACTGGGCCTGCACCAGCAAGCCTTGCGCGACCTGGACGAATCGATCTACCTCAATCCCGAAGGCATGGCAGCCTTCTTCGCCAAGGGGGAATGCCTGCTCAAACTGGGCCACCTTGACGAGGCCGAGGCCATCTTCACCGAAGGCCAGGAACTCTTCCCCGAGCACGCCTCCCAGTTCAACGAGTTCCTCAAGCGCACCCGCGCCTTCGCCCTGACTGGCCGTCCGGCATAGCCTTATTTTGCAGTGGTTTTGATTGGCAGCTTCGCTGCAGCAGCCATGGCTATTAGCGCATCCAGATCAAACGAATCAATTTCGTCGTGCAGCAGGTCCGCGACGCGCTGTTCGGTGACATTGAATAAGGCGGCCGCCTGAGATTTGTTGAGCTCGTTCCGTTGGATATATGCCTTAAGCATGATCAGCAAGTCCGAGCGTTGGGTCATCTCATCGGCACTTTCCGGGGAATCTTCGATTGCGTTCCAGACATTGGTAAACAATTGGGTGCTCACGGCCGTAATTCCTTCAGTAGTTCTTTGAAACGCTGTGATCCGATGTCGATGTCCAGTTTGCTTGTTTTCTCTGACTTCTTCTGAAAACAGTGTAGAACATAAATCGCATTAGTGAATTTTGCCGCGGAACGCCAAGGGTTTGATGTCAGCCATTTTTAGGGGCGGATAAAGGCGCGAAAAGATGCGCGGAGAGCTTACGATAGCCAAACCGCGAATAAGCTGCCCTCGAATAGATCAAACGGGATTGCCAATATTTTGCTGGAAGTCCAGGAATTCGTACGCCGTACGGCGCGTGGTTTCCAGCATCGGCAGATGACCGACTCCCTCCATCATGACCAGCCGTGCATTCGGCATCACTGCCTTTGTTGCGGAGGCGCCTTGCGCACTGAGGATGCGGTCTTCGGTACCCCATACAATTAACGCAGGCACATCGATGGGCACGCGCAGGCGTGGCGAACCCACCAGTTGCTTCAAAAGCTCGCAGTGCAGTGGGTAATCAGCCATAGCGCGCCGCGCCAGCACGCGTTTCAACGAGTAAGGAAAGTATGGCGCCTTCGCCATACAGGTCGCCATCATCGTGTCGAAATCGCGCACCTCGCGCACGAGCAAAGGCATGCTGCCGCCGGCAAGGTAGTCTTGGAAAGCAGGGGTTTCAAACGCCTCGTCGGTGCCGGCAGGGGCGAGTAGCCACAGGCTTTGGACTTGCTCCTGGTAGCGCGCCGCGTAATCGGCTGCGATAAAGCCGCCCATCGAATTGCCGCCCATGTGGAAGCGCTGCACGCCCAGTTCAGCCATGAAGGCGCGAAGATTCTCGACTTGCGTTGCCATGTCGTGCTTCGCGCCGGGATCGCGGCGCGCATCGCCAAAGCCTGGCAGGTCGGGAATGATGACGCGGTAGTGGGGAGCGAGGAAGCGCGCGATGCGGGTGAAGTTATCCTTGTCGCCGGCAAAGCCGTGCACCAGCAGCAGTACTTCCGTGCCGGCGCCGCTGTCGAGGTAGGGCAGAGAGGCGTGCCGCAGCGTAAGGCCGGAACGCTTGCGCTCCAGTGCCAGCGAGGCCCGCGCCACGGGTCCCGGCAGCAGCCGGTCCGCCGCCGCCAGCGCCAGCACCGCGCCGCCTAACGCGTAAAGGCAGTACATCCCCGCCTCCGTATTGACTTGTTATTAATGCAAAATTATAGTCTGCCAAACCATCCAGGGGGCGGCAATGGACTATGACGTTGTGATCGTGGGCAGCGGCTTTGGCGGCATCTGCAGCGCAATCAAGCTGAAGGAAGCAGGCATCGACAACTTCGTCATGCTGGAAAAGGACGAGGTGTTCGGCGGCACCTGGCGCGTCAACACCTATCCCGGCGCGGCCTGCGATATTCCCAGCCACCTGTACTCGTTTTCCTTCGCGCAGAACGCGCACTGGAGCCGCCTGTTCCCGCGCCAGGACGAACTGCTCGAATACACCCTGCGCGTCGTGCGCGAATTCGACCTGGAGCGGCACCTGCGCCTCGGCACTGCGCTGCGTTCGGCGCAGTTCGATGAGGCCACGGGCGCCTGGCGCATCGCCACCAGCAAAGGCGACATGACCGCCCGCACGGTGATCTTCGCCATCGGCCTGCTGGGACGCCCAAGCGTGCCGCACTTTCCAGGCATCGAACGTTTCCGCGGCCAGGCCTTCCATTCCGCGCAATGGAACCACAGCATCGACTTGCGCGGCAAGCGCGTGGCCGTAATCGGCAGCGGCGCCAGCGCGGTGCAGTTCGTGCCGGAGATACAGCCGCTGGTGCGGCAGCTCGACCACTACCAGCGCACGGCGCATTGGGTGCTGCCTCGCCCCGACCGTGCGGTGACCCGCGTCGAACGATGGCTGCTCGATCGCGTGCGCCCGTTGCAGCTGCTGTTCCGCGCCAAGCATTATGTGCAGTTCGAATCGCGTGTCGTGCTATTCATTTTCCTGCCCGCGCTGGCGAAGCTCATGCAATGGCAGGCCATGCGCCACCTGAAGCAGCAGGTGGCTGATCCGCAGCTGCGCGCCAAACTGGCGCCGGAGTACACGCTGGGCTGCAAGCGCGTGCTGCTGACCAACGATTACTATCCCGCGCTGGTGCAGCCCAACGTCGCGGTGCTGAAAGACGGCATCCGCGAAGTGCGTGAGCACAGCATCGTCACCGGCAGCGGAGAGGAGCGCCCGGTCGATGTGATTATCTACGCCACCGGTTTCGACGTCGAACATGCCTACGGCCCGATCGAACTGCGCGGGCGCGGCGGCTGCAGTTTCGGCCAGGCGCTGGAGGATGGCGCAGGCGCTTACAAAGGCGCCACCGTGGCAGGGTTTCCGAACTTCTTTATGATCACCGGGCCGAATACCCTGCTGGGCCACAATTCAATGCTCTACATGATCGAATCCGGCGTGCGCTACGCCGTGGATGGCGTGCGGCGCGTGCTTCGCGATGGCCTGCACTCGGTCGAGGTGAAGCCGGAGGTGCAGGGCGCCTACAACCGCAGGCTGCAGCAAAAGCTCAAGGGCACCGTATGGCATACCGGCTGCAAGAGCTGGTACCTCGATTCGCGCGGTCGCAACCTGGTGATCTGGCCTGGCTTCACCTTCCATTACCGCCAAATCACCAGGCGCTTCGATATCGGCAGCTACATCGTGCGCCGTTCGATGCGATAATCATCCGGGTTGAAGCAGGCATGGACAAAATGGACGATGTAAGCAAACAGGCGCGCGCCACTGGCGGCGCCACCGTATATGACGTGGCACGCGCGGCGGGGGTGTCGGCCATGACGGTCTCGCGCGTCATCAACGGCAATTCCCATGTCAGCGAGGCCACGCGCGACAAGGTGCTGGCCGCCATCGCGTCGCTCAAATACCAGGTGAACCATGCGGCACGCGCAGCCCGCATCGGTACGCTGCGCGTTGGCCTGCTGTACAGCAATCCCAGCGCCGCTTTCCTGAGCGCCCTGCTGGTCGGCGCGATGGACCAGTGCGGCCAGAATGGCGCCCAGTTGCTGCTGGAACGCTGCGACGGCTTGTCCAGCCAGCGCAAGGCCATCGAAAGGCTGATCGCCGAAGGCGCCGACGGCATCCTGGTGCCGCCGCCCCTGTGCGACGCCGAAGAGGCGCTGCGCCAGCTCGATGAAATCGGCATCCCGACGGTGGCAGTGGCCACTGCGCGCCCGCTGACCGGCGTGGCAGCGGTGCGCATCGACGATTACGAAGGCGCGCGCACGATGACGCGCTATCTGCTGTCGCTGGGCCACCAGAACATTGCTTTCATCAAGGGCGACCCGGAGCACACCCCGGCCCAGCTGCGCTACCAGGCCTTCATGGACACCATGGAGGAAGCTGGCCTGGCGGTACCGCCGCAGCGCGTGGCGCAGGGCCTGTTCACCTACCGCTCCGGCTTGACTGCGGCACGCAGCCTGCTGGCGCAGGAGCCGCGGCCGACAGCCATCTTCGCCAGCAACGACGACATGGCGGCTGCCGTGATCGCCGTGGCGCACGGCATGCACCTGCAGGTGCCGGAAGACCTGACGGTGTGCGGTTTCGACGATACGCCGGTGGCGACCACCGTCTGGCCGGAATTGACCACCATCCACCAGCCGATCGGCGACATGGCCCGCCTGGCGGTCGACCTGCTGGTCGACCAGGTGCGCAGCCGCCGCGCAGGCGAATCACGCCACGTGCCGCACCGCCTGCTGCCCTATACCCTCGTTACGCGCGAATCCTCGGCCGGCAGCCCGGCTCCTTACCAGTAAGGCCGCCAGTTGCGCTGCAGCCTGGTGAGCGCTTCCAAGTAGAAGTAGTCGCCCCAGATGCAGCATTCGTCCACGCCGATGCCCTGCGGCTTGTGGTACACCGCGTGCTGCAGCAGGCCGCTGCCCGGTGCCGCATCCCGGACCAGGTAGCTGGCCGACAGTTCCTGCACGATGCCGATGGCGGCGCGCCGATAGGCCGGGCGCAGCGGGTCGTTGTCGTCCAGGTTCTCTTCCAGTTCCAGCAGGCCGCAGGCGGCGATGGCCGCAGCCGAACTGTCGCGCTCTTCGCTGCCGGAGGTGAACACCAGGTCCCAGTAGCAGATGCCGTCCGCGGGCAGGCGGTTCAGGAAGTAGTTGGCCAGCACCTTGGCCAGCTCCAGCAGGCGCGCATTGCCGTTGTAGCGGTACACCAGCGGGAAGCCCGAAATGCCCCAGGCCTGTCCGCGCGACCAGCACGAATCGTCGGCGAAGCCCTGGTGCGTATTGCCCTGCAGCGGGCGGCCGCTGGCGGGATCGAAGAAGAAGGTGTGGAAGGTGGAACCGTCCGGCCGCACGATATGGCGCGCCGCTGCCTCGATATGGCTGTCGGCGGCGGCGCGGAACGCCGCTTCGCCGCTATGCTCGCTGGCCCAGTACAACAATGGCAGGTTCAGGTTGCAGTCGATGATCATGCGGCCCTGCTGCGCCGGGTCGCTCAGCTCGCCCCAGGCCTGGATGATGCCGGCATGCGGCAGGTAGCGTTCCAGCAGCAGGCGCGCCGCACCCAGCGCCGCTTCCGCCGCCAGCGGATCGCCGGTCAGGCGATGCGAGGCCACGCAGGACAGGCTGTACAGGAAGCCCAGGTCGTGGTGGTTGGTGTGCTGGCGGCCGGCCTGGCGCGTATGGAAACTGCGCACCTGGCGTTCGGCGCCGGCGCGGTAATGCGGCGCGCCGGTCAGCTCATAGGCCAGCCACAGCATGCCTGTCCAGAAGCCGTTGGTCCATTCGATATTGCCGATTGCCGGGTATTGCAGGCCGCTGCTCGATGGCGCGGGAAAGTTGTCGCCGAAGTGGCGCAGGTTGCGGTCGATGGACAGCAGGGCCTGGGCGGTGGCGCGCTGCAGCAGCACGCTGTCGATGCTGCCGTCCCAGTGCGGCGGCAGGCGTTCGACGTCCAGCGCTTCCAGGCGCGCGCTGTTCAGGGCTTGGGTCATGCGGTAACTCCTTGGGGCTTGTTGCGTGTGGCGATTTCCGGCGCAGTGGGCGACAGCAGCCATGCCGACAGCAGCAGGAACACCAGGCCCAAAGCTGCCATCAGCAGGTAGGTGGCAGGGAAGCCGAGCAGGTCGTAGCCCTTGCCGGCGATAGGCGACAGGATCGCCAGGCCGAGCGAATGGCCGAAGCTGACGCCGACCATGTAGATGGTGGAGGCCAGGCGGTTGTCGAAGTGGCAGGCGATATAGCGGAACACCGACACCACCAGGATCGGCAGCTCCACCGAATGCAGCAGCTTCATCGCCGAGATGCTGAGCGGGCCGACCGCCAGGCCGGAGCCGGCAATGCGCACCAGCATGATGCCGCCGGCCAGCAGCAGGCCGCGCTTGGCGCCGATGCGCTTGACCAGCAGTGGCGACAGGAACAGGCCGCCGGCTTCGATGAAGATCTGCAGCGAATTGAGGTAGCCGAACATGGCGGCGCCGGTTTCCTTGTCGGCGAACAGGCTGGTGAAATAGCTGGGGAACTGCTGGTCGAACACCAGGTACAGGTTGGTGACGCCGAGGATGAACACCATGAAGCGCCAGAACTGGCCGTTGCGCAGCAGGGCCAGCGCTTCCGCCAGGTGCACCTTGTGCGCCGGCGCCTGCGTGTCCGCTGCACCGGCGGCGGCATCGGTGCGCCAGAACAGGAGCAGGCCAAGCAGCAGCAGGCCGGCGGCCGAGGCCAGGAAGAAGTTGATGGCCGGGTCGACATTGAACAGGCGGCCGCTCACCAGCGCAGCGCTGGCAAAGCCCAGCGATCCGAACAGCCTTACGCGGCTGTATTCGAAGCCGTGGCGGCGGCCGATGCGGTCCACATACGATTCCAGCGCATAGCTGCCTGCGATGAAGGTGACGCCCAGGTAGGCGCCGCCCAGCACCGCGCCGGCCACGATATTTGCCTTCAGCAGCGGGGCGTACACGAAGCTGAAGAACAGGCCGCACAGGGTGACCAGGCCGGCCACCAGCCACAGGACGTGCTTGCGCATACCGACCCGGTCGGAGACGAAGCCGTACACCGGCTGCGAGCACATGGCCGCGATGAAGTTGGCGGAAAAGACGATGCCCGCTTCGGTGCCGCTCAATTGCAGGCTGCTGCGCAGCCACAGGGCCAGCAGCGAGATGGCCATCGCCTGCGCAAAGAAGAAGATGAAGACAAAGCTGCACAGGAAGCGGAATTGCGACTGCTGGCTGTTCATGGTGTCATCCTGCCGGGGTAAAAGGTTGGGTTGGCCGGTTCGGGGCACCGGTTTCCTGCACCGCTGTCGCTGCCAGCAGGTCCGCCACTTGCTCCAGCGCGGGCGGCGTGGCGCCGGGCGCGGTGCAGGCGGCGGCGCCGGCAGCGACGGCGAAGCGCAGGTGTTCGCCGCCATCGCGCTCGGGATGGCGCAGCAGGCTATAGACCAGGGCGCCGATGCTGGCGTCGCCGGCGCCGACGGTGTCGGCCACCGTCACGGCGGGTGACTTGGCATGCCAGCTGCTGTCTTTCTTGAGCAGGGAGGCGCCTTGCGCACCCTGGGTGTACAGGATGGTAGCGCCGGGATTGAGCGTGCGCATGGCGGCCAGCGAGGCCGCGCTGTCGTTATGGCGGAACAGTCCGTGCAGGTCTTCGTCGGATACCTTGATCACGTCGGCCAGGGTGGTCATGCGGCGCAGCGTCGCATCGTAGCGCTGGTCCATCAGGCTGCGGAAGTTGGGGTCGTAGCTGATCGACACACCCTGCGCCTTCAGTTCGGCCGCCAGCGCCACCAGCTTGCCTGCCAGCGGTTCGCGCGCCAGGCTGATGCCGCCGAAATGCACCCAGCGTGCAGCAGCCTGCCAGCCGGCCGGCAGTTGCGCCGCGTCGAAGTGCAGGTCGGCGCTGTCGTCGCCCACGAAGAAATAGCGCGGCGGGTCCAGTTCGTGCACTACGGCCAGCAGCGGCGAGCGGTCCAGCTGCTGCAGGAAGCGGCGGTCCAGGCCTGCCGCCTCATTGGCTGCGGCCAGCGCCGCGCCGAATACGTCGCGGCTGACGGCGCCGGCAAAGGCGCTGGGCATGCCGAGGCGGGCCACCACGCGCGCCACGTTCCAGGTCGAACCGCCCACCTGGCTGGTCCAGCCTTGAGGGCCGCTGCGCAGCAGGTCGGTCAGCGCTTCGCCGGCTGCGACGAAGTGGGGCAGGGCGCTCATGGCGCCGCCTCCAGTGCGCCCAGCACTTCATAGCAGGCGCCCATGGTGTGGTAATCGGTCTTGCCGGCCGGGCTCTTTTCCGTGCTTTGCTTGACGTTGTCGCGGCTGAGCAAGCGGTACCACGCGCCGTGCTCGTGGTCGACCATGTGGCGCCAGCTGTAGTCCCAGATCCTGTCGTACCAGTCCCAATAGGCTGTGTCGCCGGTCCGGGCGCCCAGCACTGCTGCTGTGGCCAGGCTTTCCGCCTGCACCCAGAAGTACTTGTCGCCGTCGCAGATTTCGTCATCCGGGCCGAAACCGTAGACGATGCCGCCATGCTGCGTGTCCCAGGCCCGCTCCAGCGCGGCCTGGAACAATTGCCTGGCGCGCGGCAGCAGCCAGTCGCCTGGGCTGGCCAGTTGCGATGCTTCGCGCTCCAGCAGCAACAGCAGTTTGGCCCACTCGGTGAAGTGGCCCGGCTGGTAGCCCCAGGGGCGGAAGATATTGCTCTTGTCGTGGCGGTTGTAGTCCCAGTCCACCGACCAGTCTTCGCGGTAGTGCTCCCAGATAAAGCCGCCGGCAAGGCCGGCCTGGCGCATTGTGATATTGCGCGCCACGGTTTCGGCGCGGTGCAGGTAGCGCAGTTCGCTGGTGGCCGAATAAGCCGCCAGCAGCGCCTCGCACGCGTGCATGTTGGCGTTCTGGCCGCGATACGGATCGAGTACCGACCAGTCGGCGCTGGCCTGGTCGGCGTACAGGCCGTGCTGCGGCTGCCAGAAGCGACGCTCCATCAGCGCGAAAGTCTCTTCGATATGGGGCCGCGCTTCCGCCACGCCGGCCATGCTGGCATGGGCATAGGCCAGCAGCACGAAGGCCAGGCCGTAGCAATGGTTGTCGCCATCGATGACGCGCTTGCGGCCATCCTGCCATTCGAGCTGCCAGGCATAGCCGCCGGTCTGCGGATCGCGCTGCACGTCGCGCAGGAAAGCCAGGCCATGGCGCAGAGCTTGCAGGTATTCGGGGTCGCCGAACTGGCGGTATGCCATGGCGTAGTTGAAGATGAAGCGGGTGCTGCTGACCAGGTGGCGCGTGCTGCGGTCATACACCGTGCCGTCATCGAGGAAGAAATGATAGAAGCCGCCGCTTTGGTCGATGCAGCGCGGATGGTAGAAGCCCATGGTGTGGCGGATATGGGCCAGCAGCATCGGGCGCGAACGGAACGGCACGGGTTTATAAGGCATGGTGGTCGGCGTCTGGATGGGCCGCCTGCTGCCAGGCGGCGATACGGTAACGGGTGTGCCATGGCGTGGCGGGATCGAGCGCAATGCCGGTGCGATCGGCCAGCGGATGGCCGGGCGGCGCCTTGGCTACGCGGCCCAGGTCGAACAGGCTGTTGACCGGTTCCGCGCCGAGCGCCAGGTGGCGGCCCTGCCAGGGAAAGCGCTGGCGCCCGCCGTTGCTGACCCACAGCATCAGGTCGGGCAATTGCGCGGTGTCCCACCACAGGCCGACGCAGGCGTCGTAATCGAGGTAATGCAGGGCGAACGGCGGCGTGCCTTCCTTGGCGCTTTGCACGGCGCGCGCCTGCAGCAATTCTTCAAACACGCCGTGTGCCGGCAATTGCGCCAGGTCGAGCGGGCCGTCGATGCCGGCCAGCGCCGCCAAGTCGGCCGAACAGGTATCGGGCTGCAGCCGCGTTACCGAATCGCTGGCCAGGGCCGGGTAGCTGTGGATGCCGTCGTGGCGGCCCAGCATGACGCGCACGCGTCGCGCCGCCGGCGGCAGGCGGAAAGTGGGGTGCAGTCCGAGCGGCAGCCGGGCCGGGCGCCGCGCCCACACCGTCAGCCCGATATCGATGGCCGCCGCGTGCGGGTCGGCGCTGATCTCGCGTTCCACGCGCGCCACAGGGGCGTCGGGCGGAAAGTCCAGCGCCAGCCGCACCCGGCCGGCATCGGCATGCAGGCATTGCCAGCGGTGGTTGGCGGCATAACCATGATGCCAGCCGTCGTCGGCCGGCTGCACCCGCCAGCCGGGCGGCAACGCGGGCGGCTGGTCGGCGCGGCCGAAGGGAATGCAGGGCCATTCGCCGCGCAGGCGGCGCAGCACGCCGGGCAGGGCGCTGGCGCGCGTCAGCCCGGACCAGGGCGCCACGTGCATGACGTCCAGCTCGCGTTCATCGTCGAGGCGGAACTGCAGCGGCCCGAGCATGCCGCCCAGGGCCTGGATTTCGGCGCTGCCGTGGGCCCAGCACAGGCGCCACGGGCCGCGCGTGGTGCGCACGAAGTGGTCAGCGCTGGACATCCAGCCTCCCGCCGCGAACGGCCTCCACCTGCGCCACGCTGGCCAGGTTGAAGTCGCCCGCGATGCTGTGCTTGGCGACGGCCGCTGCCAGCGCGAATTCCAGCGCTTCGCTGTCGCTCCAGCCGCTGTGCAAACCATGCAGCATGCCTGCGGCAAATGCGTCGCCGCCGCCGATGCGGTCGACAATGCCGTGCATGGCGTAGCTGCCGGCCTGCAGCGCGCCCTGGCGCGTGTGCAGCGTGGCCGACAGTGTATGCTGGTCGACGCTGTCCTGCGCCCTTTGCGTGGCCGCCAGCCGCTGCAATTGCGGGAAGGCGGCGAAGCAGGCGGCAATGGCTTCCTCGGCGCGTCCTTGCTGCGCCAGCCCGGGTTCGCCGAGCAGCAGGGCGATGTCGCGCGGCCCGGCAAACGCCAGGTCGGCTTGCGCCAGCAGGGCGCGCAGCACGCCGGCGCCGTCGCTGCCGCGCGCGGCCCACAGCGAGGCGCGGTAATTGCCGTCGTAGGACACCTGCACGCCGCGTGCGCGCGCCGCCGTCATCGCATCCAGCACGGCTTGCGCCGCCTGTTCGCCGACGGCCGGCGAAACGCCCGACACGTGCAGCCAGGCCGCGCCATCGAGCAGCTCTGTCCAGTTGTAAGCCGCGGGGTCGGCCAGCGCAAAAGCGGAGCCGGCGCGGTCGTACACGATTTCGGACGGGCGCATGACGGCGCCCGGGGTGAGGAAATACAGGCCCATGCGGCCCGGCTCGAAACGCAGCCCGTCCACCGCCACGCCGTGCATGCGCAACTGGTCGCGCGCGGCCCAGCCGAGTGCATTGTCCGGCAGGGTACTGGCCATGGCAGCCGGCTGGCCAAAGCGCGCCAGCGAGACGGCGACATTGGCTTCCGCCCCGCCAATGCAGGTGTCGAGTTGCGGCGTTTGCAGCAGCAGTTGTCCGGCCGGGGAGGACAGGCGCAGCAGCATTTCGCCAAAGCAGATGATGCGGCCCTTCATCGCGCCAGCCATCCGCCGTCGACCGGCAATACGATGCCGTGCACGTAGTCGCTGGCGCGGCTGGCCAGGAATACGGCGGCGCCGGCCAGGTCGCCCGGCTGGCCCCAGCGGCCGGCCGGGATGCGCGCCAGGATCGCCGGCGCGCGCTGCGGGTCGTCGCGCAGCGGCGCGGTGTTATTGGTTTCGAAGTAGCCCGGCGCCAGCGCATTGACATTGATGCCGCACGCCGCCCATTCGTTGGCCAGGGCGCGCGTCAGGCCGGCGATGGCGCTTTTGCTGGCGGCGTAGGCCGGCACCCGCAAGCCGCCCTGGAAGGACAGCATGGAGGCGATGTTGATGATCTTGCCGGAGCCTTGGCCGGCCATATGGCGCGCCGCTGCCTGCGACAGGAAGAAGGGGGCCTTAAGATTGGTGTCGACCACGCGGTCCCAGTCCTCTTCGCTCACGTCCAGGCTGTCGGCACGGTGGATGGTGCCGGCATTGTTGACCAGGATGTCGAGCCGGCCCTGCCAGGCATGGGCCGCGTCGGCCACCTGCCGCATGGCGGCGCCATCGGCGGCAAAATCGGCCTGCAGGAACAGGAAGCGGCGGCCGGTTGCCGCAACGCGCGCCGCGGTATCATCGGCGGCGCTGCGGCCGGCAGCCACGATGTCGGCGCCGGCGGTTGCCAGCGCCACGGCAATTGCCTGGCCCAGGCCCGTGTTGGCGCCGGTTACCAGCGCCACCTGGCCGCTCAGGTTGAACAGGTAAGGCATGGCGCGTCCTTTATTTCAATTGGCAGATATCGACTGCCTGCATGTCGGTGTAGTCGAGGTTCTCGCCGCCCATGGCCCAGATGAAGGCATAGTTCGAGGTGCCGGAACCCATGTGGATCGACCATGGCGGCGACACTACTGCTTCCTCGTTGGCCACCACGATGTGGCGCGCGCTGTCCGGTTCGCCCATGAAGTGAAACACGCGTTCGGACGGCGGCAGGCCGAAATAGAAGTACACCTCGGAGCGGCGCTCGTGCAGGTGGGGCGGCATGGTGTTCCACACGCTGCCGGTCCGCAGCACCGTCAGGCCAAGCAGCAGCTGGGCCGACTGGCAGACGCCGGGCACCACATACTGGTAAATGGTGCGCGCATTCGAAGTTTCCGGACTGCCGCGTTCCAGCGGCACCGCCTGGGCGTGGGTGATCTTGGTGAGTTCGAAGCGCTGGTGGGCCGGCGTCGACACCAGGTAGAAGCGGGCCGGGTTGGCCGGATCGTCGGAAGCGAAGCTGACGTCGCCCGTGCCCATCGGCACATACAGGCCGTCGCGCGGCGCCAGCGAAATAACCTGGCCGTCGACCGTGACGCGGCCGGCGCCGTCCGCCACGTTGATGATGCCCAGTTCGCGCCGCACCAGGAAAGGCTGGCCGGCGGCGGCGGCAGGTTCGGTCTGGCGCGGCAGCGCCAGTTCACTGTGCACCGGCGCCGCCCCGCCGATCACGAAGCGCTCGTGATGGCAGTAATAGAGCCGGAGCTGGCCTGGCTGGAACAAGCCGTCGACCAGGTAGCGCTCGCGCAACTGCTCGTTGCTGGCGCCGGCCATCATGTCAGGGTGGGTCGCGTGGTAGCACTTTTCGAACATTAACCGCCTCCATTTCTGTTATCGATAACAAGTATATGCGCTCCGGCGCGGCGGATTTATGCCAGATTCATATAGCTTTGATGCGTTTTTTTATTGTTCCAGGCCTACTTCTTTCAGTAGCATGTAAAAAACGCGCCAAAAACCCCGCCGTTGCATTCGTCAAAGCGCGTTATCGATAACACTAAACTTAGAATGACTAAGTCATCGGAGGAGACCAAGTGTTGACGTACCTGACCCGGCGCCTTGCCTGCGCCAGCCTTGCCCTGTTGTTGCCGGCCGCCGCCCTGGCTGCCGACCGCCTGCAGGTGTTCCCTTTCCCGCAGCCGCTGCGCTACTCGCACCATAACGACGATTTCACGGTGCGCGTGCGCACCCCGGGCGGCGTGTGGCAGGACCTGTATGAATACCGCGCCAAAGTGGACCTGGACAAGCAGCAGGACGCCTCCATGGTCTACTTCAATTTCGACGGCGCGGTGGAAGTGGCGGTGCAGAAGAACAACGGCAACTTTGCCAAGGTGGCCGTACGGCCCGCAGGGCGCGGCATCAAGCCTGTGGTGCGCGACGGCATTGCCTACTTCACCATGCAACGGCCGGAAAACCTCAGCGTTGAATTCGACGACGACCGCCTGCACAACCTGCACGTCTTCACCCACGCCATTCGCAAGGAAATGCCGGCGCAGCAGGCGGCCCTGGACAGCTACAGCATCACGCAGGGCAAGACGCCCGACTTCACCCAGCCGGTGGTGGTTTTCGGACCAGGTATCCACAGCGGCGAGTTTCGCCTGCGTTCCAACAGCACGGTCTATATCGACGGCTCCGCTTTCCTGAAAAGCCCACTGCTCATCGATGGCGTGGAAAACGTGAAAGTGATCAGCGACGGCGTGTTCGACGGCGTCGACATGGTCGCCATCCGCAACTCGAAAAACGTCAGTATCGACGGCCCGATCTTCATTAACCAGCCGCACGGCACCATGCGCTGCATCACCTCGCAGGACGTTGAGGAAAAAAGCATCCGCAGCATCGGCGCCGGCCAATGGTCCGATGGCCTGGGACACTTCGCCTGCGAACGGGTGCGCATCTCCGACAGCTTCATTCGCACTTCGGATGACTGCATCACGCTGTACAACCACCGCTGGGACATCTGGGGCAATACACGCGACGTGACGGTGACCGATTCCACGCTGTGGGCCGACGTGGCGCACGCCGTGATGATCGGCATCCACGGCAACACGCCGACCCCGGCCCACCCGGAAGCGGAAGTGCTGGAGCGCATCCGCTTCAGCAATATCGACATCCTCGAGCACGACGAGGATGAACCCGAGTACGAAGGCGCCATCGGCATCATGGCCGGCGACGACAACCTGGTGCGCGACGTGGTGTTCGAGGACATCCGCGTCGACCGCATCGAAGAAGGCAAGCTGTTCAACCTGCACATTGCCTATACACCCAAGTACAACACCAGTCCCGGGCGTGGCATCGAAAACGTCACGCTTCGCAATATCAGTTACACCGGCAAGGGCTCGCCCAGCGCGTCCGTCATCTACGGCTACGATCCCGGCCGCCAGGTGCGCAACATCGTCATCGACAACGTGACGGTAGCCGGCAAGCGTCTTACCGGCGCCGCTCCCAACTTGCTGGATATTGGCCCACACGCCAGCGGAGTGACCTTCCGCTGACAGTCTTCGAAATCAGTATTACAAAAATATATACCTGGAGGAGATGGAGAATGAATCAGCAGCAGATCAAGATGTCCCTCAAGCTGTCCGGCGTTGCGCTGGCAGTGATGCAAGCCTTCGCGCCACAAGCCATGGCGCAGGAAAAGGCGTCCGATGAGAACACCGTGGTGGTGACCGGCATCCGTGCCAGCGCCCGCAGTTCCGTGGCAATCAAGCGCGATACGATGGAAGTGGTCGACTCGATCACCGCCGACGATATCGGCAAGCTGCCCGACCCGAACGTGGGCGAAACGCTGACCCGCATTCCCGGCGTGCAGGCTTACCGCTTCGGCGGCGAAGCCTCGGCGCCATTCGGCGGCTTCGGCTCCGGCGTGACCATCCGCGGCCTGGGCTACACCGCGTTCCAGACCAACGGCCGCTCCTACTTCAGCGCCGGCAGCCGCGAATACAACGTCGAAGCCGCGGTGCCGGCGATGGTGGCCGGCATCGACGTCTACAAGAACCCGTCGGCGGAGCACATTGAAGGCGGCATTGGCGGCCTGGTGAACGTGCGTACCCGCAACCCGAGCGACTTCAAGAACCTGACCGTATCGCTGGGCGTGAACTACCGCGAAAATTCGCTGGCCAAGAAAGCCGATCCGGAACTCTTCGGCCTGATCGCCAACCGCTTTGACTTGGGCGGCGGCAGCCGCATTGGCGTGCTGGCCGCAGCGACCTACCAGAAAAGCACCACGCGCAACGACAACAACCCGGCCGGCGGCCGCGGCCCGAACCTGAAGCGCGCCATCCGCGCCGACAGCGCCGAATACGCCACCATGGCCGCTGCCAATTCCGCGAATGCGACCAACCAGCCGATGTCGGCCTACGTCGGCCGCAACGACGTCAGCTTTCTAGCCAATGTGCCGACCACCGGCGCACAGACGCCGAACCTGGCGGGCCTGACGGCCGCCCAGCAAGACAGCGTGATGATCGCTCCATGGGTGAACACCAACGTGTTCCAGGAAACCATCATGCGCGAGCGCAAAGGCCTCAACCTGGCGGCAGACTACCGCGTCAGCAACACCCTGCGTTTCTACACCGAAGCGAATTACTACTCCTTCCTGTACCACCAGAACTATCGCGGCCTGAACTCGAACGACGGCAGCAACGTGCAGAACCTGCAGACCACGCCGTTCAACTACGACGAGAACCTGGCCAACCGCAACAGCAACGGCGGCAGCAACGACACCATCGTCAACAAGCGCCTGCTGAGCGGAAGCTTCCTTAATTCCACCATGACCACCATCGGCGGCGACGAGCACACGCCGTGGGAAACCATGATCGGCGCCATCGGCGTCGAATGGAGCCCGACCTCGCGCCTGTCCCTGAAAGCCGACGCCAACTACATCAAGTCCGACAAGAAGAGCGACAACCGCTCCATTCGCCTGGACTCGGCGGCCGGCCTGCAATGGACCACTAACCGCGTGGCGGACGGTGAGCCGCACCAGTTGACGTTCACCGGCCCAAGCCTGAGCGATCCGCAGAACTTCGTGTTCAAGGATTACGGCAATGGCCAGAACTACCACAACAAGGATAATGGCTTTGCTTTGGCACTGTCCGGCTCCTATGCCATGGACGGCATGTTCAACAAGCTGCGCTTCGGTGCGCGCCACGCCTACCAGCACGACTTCTTCCAGAACTACGGCTTCAGCAAGTTCCTGACCACCGACGGCAAGGACGTCAACGCCACCCGTTCCAACGCGCTGTCGGCCAGCACCCGGGCCGGCAACTTGGAGCAGGCGCCGACCAACTTCATGAACGGCCAGGCCGGCTACAGCGGCGGTTACCTGGTCTATACCCCAGACGCCCTGCTGGGCGACCAGGTTCGCACGGCATTCCCGAACGCCGGCATCCTGCCGCAGGATTCGTATGTTGAAAACCAGGGTGCGCGCAGCATCTTCGGCGAGCACGACTCGGCGGCCTACCTGGTCGGCGACTTCACCGCGTTCAACGACCGCATCAAGGGTAACGTCGGCGTGCGCCTGGTGCGCACAAACACCACGGCAACGGCCCGCGCCACCGATACCCGCACCGGCCAACTGGTGGACGTCGTGAAGAATTCCACCTACAACAATGTGCTGCCGACCTTTAACATGACCTATGACCTGGCGCAGGACACCCTGCTGCGCCTCGGCGCAGGCCGCGGCATGACCCGTCCTGGGCTGGGCGACCTGAATCCTGTGATCAGCGTCAACACCACCACCGGTACCGGCAGCATCGGCAATACGCAACTGAAGCCACTGGTGGCCGACAGCTTCGACATCTCGCTCGAGCACTACTTCAACAAGACCAACTACGCCTCGCTGGCCCTGTTCGACAAGGAGATCAAGGATTTCCCGAACGGGATCAACTCCTGCGAAACCCTGAGCAACGCCCCGGCTTATTCCGGCGCCATCGCAAATGGCTGCTCGGACGGCCAGTACCTGGTGACCAAGAAGGTCAACTCCGAGAAAGGCTATGCACGTGGCTTCGAAGTGGCGGGCCAGTACTTCTTCGATTCCAGCTACGGCTTCCTGAACAACTTCGGCGTGTCCGGTTCCTACAGCTACGTCAAGACCTCCAACCCGGTCAACTTCGGCAGCGCCGCCGCGCCAAAGATCGTCGAAACCATGCAGCCGTTCGTCTCCAAGAACAACGTCAGCGTGTCCGGCATGTATGAGGACGACAAGTTGTCGGCCCGCCTGGTCTATACCTGGCGCTCGCCGTCGGTGCTGTTCAACGTCGACCCGTTCCCGATTTGGGCGCGCTACATCAAGTCCTACGGCTTGCTGGATGGTTCGATCAGCTACCAGCTTGCGCCAAGCCTGACGCTGCGTTTCAACGCCTCGAACATCCTCAACAAGGCAGCCAACCGCGCCCTTGGCGAGCCAGGTTCGACCCAGGTGCCGATCGAGTACCAGCACTTCTACAACGGCCGCACCTTCAGCCTCGGCCTGAGCTACAAGTTCGGCGGCTAAGCTTTGTTTTCTCCGGTGCCATCCCAGCACCTTGATGCCGGACTTCGCCCTGAATGGCGTGGTCCGGCATTTTTTAAAGGAAGCATGCAGTGAGTATTCGTTATATCTTCGCCTCCCTTGCCATGGCCGCCGCATTCGGCTGCGCAGCGGCCACCCCGGAATGGGAGCAGCCAGGAGTGGTTGCGCTCAATCGTGAGCCGATGAAGGCGACGTTCTTCAATTTCGAGAGCGTGGAAAAGGCCGTGGCGGGCGATATGGCGGCATCGCAGTATTACCGTTCGCTGGACGGCACATGGTCGTTCGCCTACACGCAGGGAACCGACAAGCGCCCGCTGGAGTTTTACAAGCCCGGTTACGACATCAGCAGCTGGAAGACCATCCAGGTTCCGGGCATGATGCAGGCGCAAGGCTACGGCAAGCCGATTTTCACCAATATCAAATACCCTTTCCCGGCCAACCAGCCCTTCATCCCGCATGACCTGAACGAAGTGGGATCCTACCGGCGCGATTTCGAGGTGCCGGCAGGCTGGCAGGAACGCGACGTATTCCTGCACATCGGCGCCGCAGGTGCGGCTTATTACATCTGGATCAACGGCGAAAAAGTCGGCTACTCGGAAGACTCCAAGCTGCCGTCCGAATTCAACATCGGCAAATTCGTGCGCGCCGGCCGCAACACTATCGCGATCGAACTGTATCGCTGGGCAGACGGCTCCTACCTGGAGGACCAGGATTTCTGGCGGGTGTCCGGCATCGAACGCAGCGTCTACATCTATGCCGAGCCGAAGGCACGCCTGCGCGATTTCACCGTCACTGCCGCACTGGACAAGGCCCACTACCGCGACGGCATCTTTGCGCTGGAAGCCGCGATGGCGGGCCAGCCTGCCGGCGGCAGCATCGTCGCCACCATTTATGACGGCGCCAGGAACGTCTGGAGTGCGGCCGCCCCGATCACTGCCGGCCGGGCACCGGCGCTGCGCACCACGCTGCCCAATGTGAAAGCCTGGTCGGCCGAAATGCCGAACCTGTACCGCCTGCAGCTGGAATACCGTGATGCCGGCGGCAAGCTATTGTCCGCTACCTCGCGCAAGATCGGCTTCCGCACGGTCGAAGTGGTGCAGGGCGAAGTCCGCGTGAATGGCAAGCGCGTGATGATCAAGGGCATGAACCGTCATGAGCACGACCCTGATACTTACCGCGTGATGTCGCTGGAATCGATGCGGCGCGACATGGAGCTGATGAAGCGCGCCAACATCAACGCCGTGCGCACCTCGCATTACCCGAACGACCCGCGCTGGTACGAACTGGCCGACGAATACGGCATGTACGTGATGGACGAAGCCAATATCGAGTCGCACGAATACATGCAGAAGGGTGATGCCGCAACCGATCCCGCGACGCGCGCCGCAACCCAGCTCGGCTACCTGGAAAGCTGGAAGGACGCCCACCTGGACCGCGTCTCGCGCATGGTCGAACGCGACAAGAACCATCCATCGATCATCTTCTGGTCGCTCGGCAATGAGGCCGGCACCGGCATGAATTTCGAACAGGCCGCCGCATGGATCCGCCAGCGCGACCCGAGCCGCCTGATAAGCTACCTGGGCCACGGAACCCTTGGGGAGGAGCATCTGCCTAACGCCTACGTCGACATCTACGCACCGATGTACGACGATATCGACAAGATGGCCGGCTATGCGCGCGATCCACGCTATCTGCAGCCGATGATCCAATGCGAATATGCTCACGCCATGGGCAATTCGCTCGGCAACCTGGAAGACTACTGGAAGGTGATCCGCTCGTACCGCAAGCTGCAGGGCGGCTTCGTGTGGGACTGGGTTGACCAGGGCGTGCGCGCCAAGGATGCGCAAGGCCGCGAATACTGGGCCTCCGGTTTCGACCTCAATCCTGAACGCGGCGACAACAGCGTGGTAGGAGACGGCGTGGTCACTGCCGACCGCGCGCCGCAGCCCGAATATTACGAACTGCAGAAAGTGTATTCGCCCGTCGTCTTCGAAGGCGACCCGCGCAGCGGCAAGCTGTCGGTAGTGAACCGCTACGACTTTCGCGACCTGTCCGGCTTCGACTTCGACTGGATGTTGGCGCGCGACGGCGAACAGATCGCCGCAGGCAGGCTGGAAGGCGTGAATGCGCCCGCTGGCGCCACCCGCAGCTTCGCCTTCAAACTGCCGTCGTCCGCGCCGCAAGGCGGAGAGCTGGTCCTGACCCTGCGCGCCAAGGCTAGGGAAGGTGCGGTCCCGGGTGTCGAGGCAGGAACAATCCTCGGCTGGAGCCAGTTCATCGTCGCCTCCGCGCCGGCCGCCAAGGCGCCGTCGAGCAAGTTCATCGCTCCGCAGCGCAGCGCCGGTTCGATCACCCTGGCTGGCGCCAATGCAAATCTGGAGATCGACACCAGCACCGGCATGGTGAATTACAGCGCCAACGGACAACTGCTGCTGAAGGGCGGCATGCCGAACTTCTGGCGCGGCGCGACCGACAACGATGAAGGCACCGGCGCCGAACAGCGCCAGAAGATATGGCAGCATTTCACCGAGCAGCGCCAGGTTCGCGCCATCGAAACGGGCCATGATTTCGTCAAGGTGCAATACGCTTTCGGCGCCGGCGCAGCGGAATGGGAAAGCACCTACCGCATGGCGCCGGACGGCAAGCTGCAGGTGGAAGCTGCCTTTACCCCGCTGCGCGACGACCTGCCGGAACCGATGCGCATCGGCATGCGTTTCAACCATAGCGCCGCGCTGGACACTGTAACCTGGTATGGCCGCGGCCCGCGCGAATCCTACGCCGACCGCCTGACCGGTTCCGCCCTTGGCCGTTACAGCGGCAAGGTCGCCGACCAATACTATGCAGGCTATATGCGTCCGCAGGAAAGCGGCAACAAGACCGGCGTGCGCTGGCTTTCGCTGACCGATGCCGACGGCGCAGGCATCCGCGTAGCGGGCCCGGTACCGTTGTCGATGAACGCGTTGGCGTTCCCCTACGAAGACCTATACCTGCGCCCACGCGGCGAGCGGCATAACACCGACATCGCGCCGCATGGCGATGGCAGCTTGCTGGTGGACCTCGCGCAGGCCGGCGTGGGCGGCGATACCGGCTGGAGTCCGGATGGATGGCCGCTGGCGCGCTATCGCATCAAACTGCAGCCGGCGCGCTACAGTTTCACCATTTCCCCCATTGCGGCCAAGCCGGTTGCCAAAGCCCTGGCGCCGGACTACAGCAACCCGATCCTGCACGCCGACTACTCCGACCCGGACGTGATCCGCGTCGGCGACACTTACTACATGACCGCGTCCAGTTTCAACAACGCACCCGGCTTGCCGCTGCTGGAGTCGCGCGACATGGTGCACTGGCAGTTGGTCGGCCACGCGCTGCCGCAGCTGGTGCCGGCAGCGCAGTTCGAGCGTCCCGCGCACGGCAAGGGCGTGTGGGCACCGGCGTTGCGGCATCACGATGGCAAGTTCTGGATCTTCTATCCCGATCCTGACCAGGGCGTGTACGTGATGACAGCATCCGGTTTCCGCGGGCCATGGAGTGCGCCAACGCTGCTGTTGCCCGGCAAAGGCATCATCGACCCGGCACCCTTCTGGGACGGCGACGGCAGCGCATGGCTGATGCACGCCTGGGCGCGCAGCCGCGCCGGCATCAACAACCTGCTGACGCTGCGCCGCATGGCCCCCGACGCCAGCCGCCTTCTGGACGACAAAGGCAGCATCGCCATCGACGGCAGCAAGTTCACCGGCTACCACACGCTTGAAGGGCCCAAGCTGTACAAGCACCAGGGCTATTACTATGTCTTCGCGCCGGCTGGCGGCGTGGAGCAGGGCTGGCAATCGGTGTTCCGCTCGCGCAGCATCGAAGGACCGTATGAAGCGAAGATCGTGCTGGCGCAGGGCCGCACCGCCGTCAACGGCCCGCACCAGGGCGCGTGGGTGCAGGCGGCAGATGGCAGCGACTGGTTCTATCATTTCCAGGACAAGGGGCCGTACGGCCGCATCGTCCACCTGCAGCCGATGCGCTGGCAGGATGGCTGGCCGGTAATGGGGGAGCAGCAGGACGGAAAAGGCATTGGCCAACCGGTCAGCCACTACCGCCAGCCGGTCGCCGGCGCGTTCGACACCGTGGCCCCGGCCACCAGCGACAGTTTCGACGGCCCGCAACTCGGCCTGCAATGGCAGTGGAACGCCAACTGGCGCAGCGAGTGGTATTCGCTCCGGGCCCGTCCCGGCCACTTGCGCCTGTTCTCCCAGTTAGATGCCCAGGCGCAGCAACAGGGAAGCCTGTGGAACCGCGCCTCCCTGCTGATGCAAAAGCTTCCGGCCGAGCGCTTCACCGCCACCGCCAGCCTTGACCTGTCAGGCATGGCCGACGGCGACAGCAGCGGCCTGCTGATGTACGGCCTCGATTACGCCTGGATCGGCGTGCAACGCAACGGCAACGCCAACCGTCTTGTATTGAAAACCTGCTTGAAGGCGATGGCCGGCTGCCGCGACGAAGAGCAGGCGGGCGCCGAACTTGCTGCCCCCCGCGTCTACCTGCGCCTGCAAGTGACGGATGGCGGCCACACCACCTTCAGCTATAGCCTGGACCGCAAACACTTCCAGGAATTTGGCCAACCATTCAACGCCACCGTGGGCCGCTGGGTCGGCGCCCGCATGGGACTGTTCAGCGCAGCATCCAGCGCGCAGGGTGGCTACGTCGACATCGACGACTTTACCTTGTCTCTCTGACCGGCCAGGCACTCCCAGCCAGGCTAGTATTCGTGGCACGGGCGCCAACCGCCCGTGCCATTTTTTTCTTCCTTGCATCGTGCGCCGCACGGCACGGTACTTCGTACAATGGTCGAATGAAAGCCAAGCCGGATGAGCAACACCCCTCCACGCTGGATGAATGCCGCCGCTGCGATTTATGGCGCAACGCCACGCAGCCCGTCGGCGGCCAGGGCGCGCGCAAAGCAAAGCTGATGCTGGTCGGCGAACAGCCGGGCGACCAGGAAGACCTGGCCGGCAAACCTTTCGTCGGCCCGGCGGGCGACCTGCTGGATGACGCGCTGGAAGCGGCCGGCATCGACCGCCGCCAGGTCTACATCACCAACGCGGTCAAGCATTTCAAATGGGAGCCGCGCGGCAAGCGCCGCATGCACAAGACGCCGGCGCAGAAGGAAGTCGCAGCCTGCCATTACTGGCTTGAAGCCGAACTGGAAAGCGTGGCGCCCGACGTCATCGTCGCCCTCGGCGCCACTGCGCTGAAGTCCGTTCTGCAAAGCGGCAGCGTGGCGCTGAAGGACTACATGGGCCATCCGGTGGAGCGGGATGGGCGCTGGCTCGTCGCCACCTATCATCCCGCCTACGCACTGCGTGTCCCCGGCAGCGAAGCACGTGCCGCCGCGCGCCAGGCCATCATCGATGCACTGGTCGAAGCGAAGCGTCTGCTGTAGCCTAAGCGGAGAGCATCCGGCTCAGCGGAATGGTTGCTGCCGCCAGCAGCGTTTGCAGCGTAATCAGGGACGCCATCAGCCGTGCATCGCCGCCAAGCTGGCGCGCCATGATGTAGGCGTTGGGGGCTGTCGGCAGCGCGCAGTAGAAACAGGCCGCCAGCGTTACAGGCTCGGACACGCCGAACGCCAGGCACACGCGCGATGCCACAAAGGGCAGCACCAGCAGCTTGAGCACGGAAGTAAAGGCCAGCGCCGCAGGCCGCATGCCTTCCATGGAAAACACCAGGCCACTCCCCACGCTGATCAGGCCGAGGGCGAGCGCCGACTTGCCGAGGATATCCAGCGTGTTCATCAGCGGCGCCGGCAAGGCCAGGCCGCCGAGGCTGAAAACCATCCCCGCCAGTGTCGCCAGGATGATGGGATTGGTCGCCAGCGTCTTCGCCACTTTGCCCAGGTCCGCCTTGCTGCCGCTCCACCACGACAGGGCCAGGATCGAGACCACGTTCACCACCGGCAGGCATAAGGCCAGAGCCAGCATCACCAGCGCAGCTGTCTGCGGCTGGAAGAACAGGGCGGAGACCGCAATCCCGAAGTAGCTGTTCGGCCGCATCGCGCCTTGTACCACGGAGGAGCGGCTTGGGTCGGGCAACCCGCGCCAGAACAGCAGCACCAGCAGGGCGAGGCCGACCACGATAAAGGTCGGCAGCAGCGTCGCCAGCGCCAGTTCCTCCACCATGCGGCCGTGGAAGTCGAGCCGCGCTATACCGGTGAACAGCAGGGCAGGGAAGGCGATGAAATACGAGAACTTCTCGACCGAGGGAAAGAAATCGTCCGGCATCCAGCGGGACTGGCGGATCGCCACTCCCAGCATGATCAGCAGGAAGACCGGGATGATCGAGCCAAGCATCCTAGCGGCCAGCCAGTTGGCGGTCGTGCAGGCGGGTCAGCGTCAGCAGGGCGGCGACGCCCCCGATCAGGGCCATGAACATGTCCGACTGCGTATCCCACGGGTCGCCCTGGGTGCCGAGGAATTCGTCCGCGCCCTGGCCCAGCGCCACGGCAGCGCCCCATTCGATCAGCTCGTAGGTCGCGCTGATCGCCAGCACGATTGAGAGCACGATAAAGGCCAGCATTTTCCCGGCCGGGAGGTAGCGGCCGCGCAGCAGGATTTCGCGCGCCACCATGACCGGCACGAAGCCCTGCGCAAAATGGCCGATCTTGTCGTAAGGGTTGCGCGACAGCCCGAACCAGTGCTGCAGGTCGAAGCCGAACGGCACCCGCGCATAGGTGTAGGCGCCGCCCACCATCAGGATCACGCAATGCACAGCAATCAGCACATACAGCAGGTCCGTCAGGCGGTAGCTGCGGTAAGTCGCCGCCATCAGCGGCAGGGCCACCAGCGCCGGCGCCACTTCCATCCACCAGGTCGCACGGTCATAAGGACCGATGCCCGACCAGGCCAATACCAAAAGAACAACGGCGCCCAGCGCCAGGTGCAAGGGGGAGATTGTTTTGTTCATATGCGAATAGTAACTCGAAAGCTGGCCCGGTTCTTGCTCGATTAGTAGCATGAACCGCCAGTTACGCATCGTTTTGATCCACCCGCCGCACGAAAGTGAGGCACGCGCGCACGCCCTGCAGGCCGGGCTGGCGGAGGCGGGGTACGACCTTATCGCCTCGCTGCCGGCCGATTTCCACCTGCCCGAACACATCGCCCGCCTGCAGCCCGACATGATCATCGTCGACGCCGAATCGGATGCGCGCGACGTGCTCGAACACATCGTCATCGCCACCCGCGACGAGCGTCGTCCGATCGTGATGTTCACTGAAGACGACAAGGCCGATTCCATGGAAGCGGCAATGGCGGCGGGGGTTTCCGCCTATGTGGTGGCGGGTTTGCAGCCCGAGCGCATCAAGCCGGTGCTGGACGTGGCGCTGGTGCGCTTCAAGCGCGAACAGAAGCTGCTGGACGAACTGGAAGGCACCCGGCTCAAGCTGGCCGAGCGCAAGCTGATCGACCGCGCCAAGGGCATCCTGATGGCGCGCCAGGGCCTGACTGAAGACCAGGCTTTCCAGAAGATGCGCAGCATGGCCATGAACAAGAACCTGAAGCTGGCCGACCTGGCCCAGCGCATCCTGGACGCAGAGGATTTGCTCGGATGATGCACCGTCGTGGTGCATTCCGGGCCGGAGTGAAGCATGCAGATTGAAAAAGACATCGTCAGGATTGGCTTTAACCCGCTGACCGATTGCGCGTCGCTGGTGATGGCGTCCGTGCTTGGGCTGGACCGCAAGCACGGCATCCGCATCGTCTTGAGCAAGGAGACATCCTGGGCCGGCGTGCGCGACAAGCTGCTGACCGGCGAGCTCGATGCCGCCCATGCGCTGTACGGGCTTGTCTATGCAACCCATCTCGGCGTGGGTTCGGTGCGGCGCGACATGGCAATCTTGATGAATTTGAATCGCAACGGCCAGGCCATCACCCTGTCGCGCCGCCTGGTGGACGAGGGCGTGCGCGATGGCGCCGCCGTCGCCGCCCTGTCGCATGAGCGCGAGCTGCGCTGGGCCCAGACCTTCCCGACCGGCACCCATGCCATGTGGCTGTATTACTGGCTGGCGGCGCACGGCGTGCACCCGCTGCGGGAGGCGCGCGTGATCACGGTGCCGCCTTCGCAGATGGCGACCAACCTGGCTGCCGGCCATATGGACGGCTTCTGCGCCGGCGAGCCATGGAACCACCGTGCCGTGATGGATGGCGTAGGCGTCACCATCGCCACCAGCCAGCAGATCTGGCCCGACCATCCGGAAAAGGTGCTGGCCGCCACCGCCGATTTCGTGCGGCGCCATCCCAACACCATGCGCGCCCTGGTCGCCGCAGTGTTGGAGGCGAGCCGCTGGATCGACGCCAGTTCCGCCAACCGCATGGCGATGGCCGAGATCATCTCCGCCATCCAGTACGTCAACACCGGCAAGGACGTGATCTGGCAGCGCATCCTTGGCCATTATGAAGACGGCATGGGACGCAGCTGGGAAGATGCGCACAGCATGCGCTTCCACCAGGAGGGTGCGGCCAATTTCCCTTACCTGTCGGACGGCATGTGGTTCATGACCCAGCAAAAGCGCTGGGGCTTGCTCAAGGCCTCGCCCGACTACCTCGGCGTGGCCCTCAAGGTCCACCAGACCGCCCTGTATAAAGAGGCGGCGGAAATAACGGAGACTCCGATCCCCGCCAGCACCTTGCGCAGCTCGGTGTTCATCGACGGGACCACCTGGGATGGCAAGGACCCCGAGCGCTACGCCGGCTCCTTCGACATCCACATGTAGCGAAGGAGAATCCATGCAGGAACCGGCCAAGCCCCTGTCGGGCGAAGTTTTCGGCGCTTTGATCAACCTGTCCGGCCGCCGCCGCTTTACCTCCCAAAGACTGGTGCTGTATGCGGTGCTGGCGGCCCAGGGCCAGCCCGGCGCCGCCGCAACGGCGCGGGATGCGCTGAACCTGTTCCGCGAAGCGCACCACATTCTCCTGAACGGCAGCGACACGCTGCCCGGCATTTTCTGCCCCGAGCTGCAGGAAGCCTATTACGGCAAGCCGGATGGGGCGCGCCAGATCAAGGATTTCATCGACCTGGCCCAGCGCGCGCTCGACCGGGGTCGCGCCGGTCCCGCGCTGGAGCAACTGGTGGAAACGGCCACGCCCGTGCTGGCGGTCCTGAACCAGCTTACCGCTATATATGAAGAGCAGTCGAAGCAGCACGCGGTGCTGATGAAGAAGCAACTGCGCGGCGTGATTACCGATATCGAAACAATTGCCCGCCAGGCAAAAATGGTCACCTTCAATGCGCGCGTGGTGGCGGCGCGGGCCGGCCACGCCGGGCGCGAATTTGCCGTGGTGGCCGGCGTGCTCTCGAATATCACCACCGAAATCGACGACATGGTGAAGGCCGCCCTGCAAGCGGCCAGCGCTTGAGCCGCGTGCGCTATTGCGGTGCACCATAGTTGGGCGCGGTGCACCGCGAGATGGCGAAATCGGCCTTCGGCAGGGCCCAATGACGCGTTTTTCCCCCTGCAAGGAGCTGGCACAGGTCTTGCAAAGCAATAGGTAAAGGGTCGGTCTAACGGAGGATCGGCAAAACCGGACAACGGCGTCCGCGCAGCGCTACCTTCGACACGATTCGATCGGCAGCGGCTGTGCGGACGCCTTTTTGTTTTCAGGGATAACGACATGGCCAAAGCGACCAGCATCAAATTGTTTTCGTTCTCAACGCCGCAGATGCGTGCCTTCCACCTCACCTGGATGGCCTTCTTCGTCTGCTTCTTCGCGTGGTTCGCCTGCGCGCCACTGATGCCTGTGATTAAAGGCGAATTCGGCCTGACCCCGGGGCAGATCGCCAACATCAATATCGCCGCCGTGGCGATCACCATCATCGTGCGCCTGATCATCGGCCCGCTGTGCGACCGCTACGGCCCGCGCAAGGCTTATACCGGCCTGCTGCTGCTGGGCGCCATCCCCGTGCTGGGCGTGGCTGCGGCGCAGACCTATGAGAGCTTCCTGTTCTTCCGCCTGCTGATCGGTGCTGTCGGCGCCAGCTTCGTCATCACCCAGTACCACACCTCCGTCATGTTCGCGCCGAACGTGGTCGGCACCGCCAACGCGGCAGCCGCCGGCTGGGGCAATGCGGGCGGCGGCGTGGTGCAGTCCACCATGCCGATGATCATGGCTGCCATGGTCATGCTGGGCGTGAACGAAACCATGGGCTGGCGCGCCGCCCTGGTGGTGCCGGGCGTGCTGATGCTGATCATGGCCTTCGTCTACTACCGCTTCACCCAGGACTGCCCGGAAGGCAACTACGCCGACCTGCGCGCTGCCGGCGTCGAACTGGAAGGCGGCAAGAAGGGCGGCTGGTCGAGCTTCAAGCTGGCTGCTGCCAACTACCGTGTGTGGCTGCTGTTCATTACCTACGGCGCCTGCTTCGGCGTGGAGATCTTCATCCACAACATCGCCGCCACTTATTACGTCGACACCTTCAAGCTCACGCTGCCGCAAGCCGGCCTGGCGGCTGGCAGCTTCGGTCTGCTGGCGCTGTTTGCCCGCGCCCTGGGCGGCTATGTCTCGGACAAGGCCGCCGCCCGCGGCAGCCTGAATAGCCGCGTCACCCTGCTGTTCGCCATGATGATCGGCGAAGGCATCGGCCTGATGTTCTTCGCCAAGGCGGACAGCGTGACCTTCGCCGTGATCGCCATGCTGATCTTCGGCCTGTTCACCCACATGGCCTGCGGCGCGACGTACGCGCTGGTGCCTTTCGTCGACAAGCGCGCCCTGGGCGGCGTGGCCGGCATCATCGGCGCCGGCGGCAACGTAGGCGCAGTGGCAGCAGGCTTCCTGCTGAAAGGCATCGGCAATACCCAGCAGACCCTGTGGATCCTGGGCGTATTCGTCGCCGTCTCCGCCCTGTGCGCACTGGCCGCACGTTTCAGCGAATCCACCGTAAAAGAAAACGCCATTGCAGGAGCAGCAGCATGAAGAAGATCGTCGTCATCGGCCACGGCATGGTTGGCCACCAGTTCCTGAAATCCCTGCCGGCAGGCAGCGCGCAGGTCACTATCCTGTGCGAAGAACCGCGCCCGGCATATGACCGCGTGCACCTGTCGGAATTCTTCAGCGGCAAGAGCGCCGATGAACTGTCCCTGGTGGAGCCGGGTTTCTTCGACCGCGATGACATGGTGCTGAAGCTGAATGGCCGCGCCGTCGCGATCGACCGCGCCGCGCGCACCGTCACCAGCAACAGCGGCGAGGTTCTGCCATACGACAAGCTGGTGATCGCCACCGGCTCCTTCCCCTTCGTGCCTCCGCTGGATGGCAAGGACCGCAAGGATTGCTTCGTCTATCGCACCATCGAAGACCTGGAAGCCATGCAGGAATGCGGCGCCCGCTCGAAAACCGGCGTGGTGATCGGCGGCGGCCTGCTCGGCCTGGAATGCGCCAAGGCGCTGAAAGACATGGGCCTGGAAACCCACGTCGTTGAATTCGCCCCGCGCCTGATGGCAGTGCAGGTCGACGACGGCGGCGGCCGCGTGCTGCGGAAGAAGATTGAAGACCTGGGCGTGACCGTCCACACCGGCAAGAACACCACCGCCATCGTGGACGGCGAGGCCGGCACCCACCGCATGCAGTTCGCCGACGGCACTTCGCTGGACGCCGACATGATCGTGTTCTCCGCCGGCATCCGCCCGCGCGATTACCTGGCGCGCGAATGCGGCCTGGAAGTCGGTCCGCGCGGCGGCATCGCCATCAACAACCATTGCCAGACCAGCGACCCGGACGTGTACGCGATCGGCGAGTGCGCGTTGTGGAACGGCATGGTGTACGGCCTGGTGGCGCCGGGCTACGACATGGCCCGTGTCACCGCACGCCACATCAGTGGCGACAGCGCCGCCGAGTTCACCGGCGCCGACATGAGCACCAAGCTGAAGCTGATGGGCGTGGACGTGGCCAGCATCGGCGACCCGCACGCCAAGGCGGAAGGTGCGCGCAGCTACCAGTTCACCGATGAACGCAAGCAGGTCTACAAGAAGATCGTCGTATCCGACTGCGGCAAGTACCTGCTGGGCGGCGTGATGGTGGGCGACGCCGGCGAATACGGCACCCTGCTGCAGATGATGCTGAACAAGATCGAATTGCCGGAAGCGCCGGAATTCCTGATCCTGCCGCAATCCGACGGCGCGGCCAAGCCGGGCCTGGGCGTGGATGCCCTGCCGGCCGGCGCCCAGATCTGCTCCTGCAACGACGTGTCGAAAGGCGCTATCTGCGAAGCCGTTGCCGGCGGTGCGACCAGCATCGGCGCTATCAAGCAATGCTGCAACGCCGGTACCTCCTGCGGCGGCTGCGTGCCGCTGGTGACGCAGATCATGAAGGCGGAAATGAAGAAGCTGGGCATGGACGTGAACAACCACGTCTGCGAACACTTCCCGCATTCGCGCCAGGAGCTGTTCCACCTGATTCGCGTCGGCCAGATCAAGTCCTTCGAAGACCTGCTGGCGCGCCACGGCACGGGCATGGGCTGCGACGTCTGCAAGCCGCTGGCTGCAAGCATCTTCGCCACCTGCTGGAACGACTTCGTGCTGAAAAAGGAGCATGCCAGCCTGCAGGATTCGAACGACTACTTCCTGGGCAATATCCAGAAAGACGGCACCTACTCGGTGGTGCCGCGCATGCCGGGCGGCGAAGTGACGCCGGAAGGCCTGATCGCCGTTGGCCAGGTGGCCAAGAAATACGGCCTGTACACCAAGATCACTGGCGGCCAGCGTGTTGACCTGTTCGGCGCCCGCGTCGACCAGTTGCCTGCGATCTGGGAAGAACTGATCGAAGCCGGCTTCGAAACCGGGCACGCCTACGGCAAGTCGCTGCGTACCGTGAAATCCTGCGTCGGCTCGACCTGGTGCCGCTATGGTGTCGGTGATTCGGTTGGCCTGGCGATTGAGCTGGAGAACCGATACAAGGGCCTGCGCACCCCGCACAAGATCAAGTTCGGCGTGTCCGGCTGCACCCGCGAGTGCGCCGAAGCGCAGGGCAAGGACGTCGGCATCATCGCCACCGAAAAGGGCTGGAACCTGTACGTTTGCGGCAACGGCGGCATGAAGCCGCGCCATGCCGAGCTGCTGGCTTCCGACCTGGACAAGGCAACCCTGGTGGCCTACGTCGACCGCTTCCTGATGTTGTACAGCCGTACCGCCGACCGCCTGCAGCGCACCAGCACCTGGCGCGAAAACCTGGAAGGCGGCCTGGATTACCTGAAGGACGTGATCATCAACGACAAGCTGGGCATCAACGCCGAAATGGAAGAAGACATGCAGCGCGTGGTCGATACCTACGCCTGCGAGTGGAAGGAAGCCGTCAACAATCCTGAAACGCGCGCCCGCTTCCGCCACTTCGTCAACAGCCCGGAAGCAGACAGCAATGTGGTCTTCATGGAAGAGCGCGGCCAGATCCGCCCCGCCACCGTGGAAGAACGCAAGCGCATCCCAATCAAAGCCATCGCATAAGGAGACTAGCCATGCATCGTGACCAATCCGCCTCCGCCTGGACCGCCATCTGCGACGTTGACCAGATCGTCCCGAACACCGGTGTCTGCGCCCTGCTGCAGGGCCAGCAGGTCGCCGTGTTCCACCTGAACGACGGCAGCGAGTCGCGCGTCTTCGCCATCGGCAATTACGACCCGAACTCGGACGCTTCCGTGCTGTCGCGCGGCCTGGTAGGCAACCTGGGCGAGCGCCTGGTGGTTGCTTCGCCGATCTACAAGCACCATTTCGACCTGCAGACAGGCGAATGCCTGGAAGCGCCGGAGCACTCGGTGCCGACCTGGCCCGCTCGCATCGAAGGCGGAAAGGTCTGGGTCGGGGCATGAAACCCGCGCTGGTCGTCATCGGCAACGGCATGGCCGGCATGCGCACGGTCGAGGAGCTGCTCAAGCTCGCGCCGGACATGTACGACATCACCGTCTTTGGCGCCGAACCGCACGGCAACTACAACCGCATCTTGTTGTCGCCTGTGCTGGCGGGCGAAAAGACGGTCGACGACATCATGCTGAACACCCGCGAGTGGTATGAGCAGAACCGCATCACCCTGCACGCAGGCGACCCGGTCGAATTCATCGACCGCAAGCGCCGCCTGGTGCGCGCCCGTTCCGGCCTCGAGGTGCGCTATGACCGCCTGCTGATCGCGACCGGCTCGCGCCCGTTCATCATCCCGGTGCCGGGCCATGAGCTGCCTGGCGTGCTGGCCTTCCGAGACATCAACGACGTCGAACAGATGCTGGAGGCGGCGCGCAATCACCGTCACGCAGTCGTTATCGGTGGCGGCCTGCTCGGCCTGGAAGCCGCCAATGGCCTGCAGCGCCAGGGCATGCAGGTCACCGTGGTGCATGTGACTGACTCGCTGATGAACCAGCAACTGGACAAGCCTGCTGCACAACTGCTGCAAAAGGCGCTGGAAGCGAAGGGCCTGGCCTTCCGCATGAAAGCGCAGACCAGCGAAATCGTCGGCCCTGACCGTGTGACCGCCGTGCGCTTTGCCGACGGCAGCGAAATCCCGGCCGACCTGGTGGTGATGACCGCCGGCGTACGCCCGAATATCGAACTGGCCAAGCGTAGCGGCCTGCATTGCGAACGCGCCATTGTGGTGGACGATACGCTGCAAAGCTTCGACCCGCGCATCTACGCTGTGGGTGAATGCGTGCAGCACCGCCGCGCCACCTTCGGCCTGGTGGCGCCGATCTGGGAACAGGCGCGCGTCTGCGCCGCCCACCTGGCAGGCAACGGCCACCGCCGTTACGTGCAGCAGGTGACACCGACGCGCCTGAAGGTGACCGGCGTCGACCTGTACTCGGTCGGCGACTTCATCGGCGGCGAGGGCAGCGAAGACCTGGTGCTGCGCGACCCGCGGCGCGGCGTCTACAAGCGCCTGGTGCTCGACGGCGGCCGCATCACCGGCGCCGTGCTGTATGGCGACGTGCAGGACGGCCCCTGGTACTTCGACCTGATCCAGAACCGCACCGACATTTCGTCGATGCGCAACCATCTCTTGTTTGGGCAGGCGCTTTGCGCGCAGGCTGCGTGAATTCATGATTAAGACGACGTGCGCCTATTGTGGCGTGGGTTGCGGTGTCACGGCGACGCCGCGTGCGGAAGGCGGGTTCGATATTGCCGGCGATGCCGCGCATCCCGCCAACCAGGGGCGCTTGTGCGTGAAGGGCTCGGCGCTGGGCGAAACGATCGGCCTCGAAGGACGGCTGCTTTATCCGATGATGCGCGAGCGGGGTGGCGACGGCTCGCTGCAGCGCGTAGCCTGGGGCGAGGCGCTGGACCACGTGGCCGACAAATGGCGCGCCATCATCGACGAACACGGCCCGGATGCCGTGGCCTTCTACGTCTCCGGCCAGTTGCTGACCGAAGACTACTACGTTGCCAACAAGCTGATTAAAGGCTATATCGGCAGCGCTAATATCGATACCAACTCGCGCTTGTGCATGTCGTCCGCCGTGGCGGGCCACAAACGGGCCTTCGGCGAAGACGTGGTGCCGGTCAACTACGAGGACATCGACCACGCCGACATGGTGGTGCTGGTCGGCTCCAACCTGGCCTGGTGCCACCCGATCCTGTTCCAGCGCCTGACGCGCGCCAAGGAAGCACGCCCGAATCTGAAGATCGTCGTGGTCGACCCGCGCCGCACCGCCACCTGCGAGCTGGCCGACCTGCACCTGCCAATCAAGCCGGGCACCGACGTCTGGCTCTTCAATGGCCTGCTAGGTTACCTGTCGCGCATCGGCGCCGTCGATCCGGAGTTCGTGGCCGCGCATACCAACGGCCTGGAAGACGCTTTGGCAGTGGCGACGCTGACGCCGGAAGAAGTCGCGCGCGCATGCCGCCTCAACCTGCAGGACCTGATGGAGTTCTACGAATCTTTCGCCTCCACCGCGAAAGTGATCACCGGTTTCTCGATGGGCGTCAACCAGTCCAGCGCCGGCACCGACAAGGTAAACAGCATCATCAACTGCCACCTGATCGGCGGCCGCATCGGCAAGCAGGGCATGGGACCGTTCTCGATCACCGGCCAGCCGAACGCCATGGGCGGCCGCGAAGTGGGCGGCCTGGCCAATATGCTGGCGGCGCACATGGACCTGGACAACGCCGCGCACCGCGACGCCGTGCAGACTTTCTGGGAATCGCCGTGCATCGCGTCGAGGCCCGGCCTGAAGGCCGTCGACCTTTTCGAAGCCATTGAAGCCGGCCGCGTGAAGGCGGTATGGGTGATCGCCACCAACCCGGTGGTCAGCCTGCCGAACGCCGACCAGGTGCGCCGTGCATTGGAGCGCTGCGAGCTGGTCGTGGTGTCCGACGTGGTGCGAGATACCGACACCAATGCCTACGCCGACGTCCTGCTGCCAGCCCTGGCCTGGGGCGAGAAAGACGGCACCGTCACCAACTCCGAGCGCCGCATCTCGCGCCAGCGCACCTTCCTGCCCGCCCCGGGCGAGGCGAGGGCGGACTGGCTGATCCTGTCCCAGTTCGCACTGCGCATGGGCTACGACGGCTTTGGCTACTCCAGCGCCGCCGAGATCTTCACCGAACATGCCCGCCTGAGCGCCTGGCGCAATAGCGACAGCGAACTGCCGCGCGCCTTCAACATCGGCGGCCTTGCCACGCTGGGCGAAGCCGCCTACGACGCACTGCAGCCAACGCAATGGCCGGCGATCGCATCCACCGACGCGCCGCCAGCCAGCCGCCCATTCGCGGATGGCCGCTTCTCGCACGCCGACGGCCGCGCGCGTTTTGTCGCCACAGTGCCGCGCGCACCGGCCAACCTGCCGGACGGCGAATTCCCGATCACCCTCAACACCGGCCGCGTGCGCGACCAATGGCACACAATGACCCGCACCGGCCGCGCACCGAAGCTGGCCGACCATATCCCGGAATCCTTCATCGACATGCACCCGCAGGATGCACTGCTGTGCGGTGTGAAGGAAGGCGAGCTGGCGCGCGTCACCAGCCAATGGGGTAGCATGATCGCCCGCGTCCAGCACGGCGGCGGCATTGCTCGCGGCAGCGTCTTCGTGCCGATCCACTGGAACAACCAGACCGCTTCCGACGCCCGCGTCGGGGCCGTGGTGAATCCTGTGGTCGACCCGGTCTCCGGTGAGCCGGAATTCAAGCACACACCCGTGATGGTCGACCGCTTCCCGGTCAAATGGCACGGCTTTATCCTGAGCCGCGACGGGCTGGAACTCGATGCGCTGGCCTACTGGACCAAGGTGCAGGGCAAGGACTTCCAGCGCTACGAACTGGCCGGCCGCAATGCCATTGAAGATTTCGGCACCTGGGCGCGCCAGCTGCTCGGCATCCAAGACGACGACGCCGACTGGCTGGAATACGCCGACCGTACTTCCGGCGTTTTCCGCGCCGTGCACTTGGTCGACGACCGCATCGCGCAGTGCATCTTCATCTCGGCCCGTCCGGACCTGCCCGCCCGCCAATGGCTGGCCAGCCTGTTCGACAAGCCGCAACTGGAACTGGCCGACCGCGCAGCGCTGCTGGCCGGGCGCCCGATTGCGGCAGGCGCCGACACCGGGCCAACGGTATGCTCCTGCTTCGGCGTCGGCCGCAATACAATCTGCAAAGCGATCCGCGAGCAGAACCTGACCACGCCGGCCCAGATCACCGCCTGTGTAAAAGCCGGCGGCAATTGCGGCTCTTGCGTGCCGGAGTTGAAGAAACTGCTGAGTGAAGTACGCGTGGAGGAAACCGCGTAAAACCTGCCTGTGGTAGAGTTGTCATGGGAGCGCATCATGGCAATCCGTGACAACTTTACCTACACGGACATGGATGAGTGGCTCAACGATAAACGGGTCACCGAAATTGAATGTCTGGTGCCGGACCTGACCGGCGTCGCACGCGGCAAGATACTGCCGAGGGCTAAATTCACCGAAGTACGGGGCATGCGCATCCCGGAGGCCGTGCTCGGCATGACCGTCACCGGCAATTCGCCATCCGACGATCCTGCCTACGACCGGGCCATCTCCCCCACCGACCGCGACATGGTCCTCAAGGCTGACCCCAGCACCATCACCATGGTGCCCTGGGCCGCCGACCCTACCGCACAAGTGATCCACGACTGCTACTTCGCCGACGGCCGCCTGGTCGACTTCGCGCCGCGCTCCGTGCTGCGGCGCGTGCTCAAGCTGTATGAGGACAAGGGCTGGTGCCCCATCGTCGCCCCCGAACTTGAGTTCTACCTGACCGACAAGAACTCCGACCCGGACCTGCCGCTGAAGGCGCCCATCGGCCGCAGCGGCCGCGCCGAAACCAGCCGTCAGGTCTACAGCATCGACGCAGTGAATGAATTCGACCCGCTGTTCGAAGACATCTACGACTACTGTGACATGATGGGACTCGACGTCGACACGCTGATCCATGAAATCGGCGCCGGCCAGATGGAAATCAACTTCCTGCACGGCGAACCGCTGGGCCTTGCCGACAATGTGTTTTATTTCAAGCGCACGCTGCGCGAAGCGGCCATCAAGCACCACATGTACGCCACCTTCATGGCCAAGCCCATGGCCGGCGAGCCGGGATCGGCGATGCACGTTCACCAGAGCGTGCTCGATGCGCGCACCCGCAAGAACATCTTCAGCGACACCGACGGCGCGCCATCGCAACTCTTCAAGTTCTACATCGGCGGCCTGCAGCGCTACATGCCCGCCGCGCTGGCGATCGCCGCACCATATGTGAATTCCTACCGCCGCCTGGTGCGGCATACAGCCGCGCCGATCAATATCCAATGGGGCACCGACAATCGCACGGTAGGCTTCCGCGTGCCGGAATCCGGCGTACAGGACCGGCGCATTGAAAACCGCATCATCGGCGCCGATGCCAATCCCTACCTCGCGCTGGCAGTCACGCTAGCCTGCGGCTACCTCGGCATGACCGAGCAGGTCGAACCCACCGCGCCAACGTCCGGCAGCGCCTATGATCTGGAATACGAGCTGCCCCAAGGCCTGCCCGAAGCGCTGCGCGCATTGCGGGCAGAAGAAAAACTGCACCAGGTGCTGGGCGAACGTTTCATCGACGTCTACGCCGCGGTTAAGGATCTCGAGCACCAGGAATTCATGCGCGTGATCAGCCCCTGGGAACGGGAACATTTGCTCCTGCATGTCTAAGCAGGCTTAGTCCAGGTTCTTCCACAATTCGTCCAGCATGGGCTTGTGGTGGTCGATGGCGCGAAATAAGCGGATCTCAAGTTTGATCGTCCACTGGTCACCTCCAGCGCGGACAACTGTTCCTTCCGCAAGTTCGCGCGCGACGGAGCTCTCTGGTAGCCACGCAAGGCCATGGCCGGCCATCACCATTGTTTTCAATAATTCCGCCATATCGCTCTCGTAGCAATTCTGCAGGCAAAATCTCTGCCCCGTCCTGGCTTGAACATGTTCAACGACGCGTCCAAAGTACGAAGTCGGCGTGTAGGCCAGGTAAGGGATCGGACTCGATTGGCTTCCCGGAAGGCTGAATGCCGGCGATCCGGAGCGGCCTGGCACCGAAACTGGCAATACAGTCTCTTCCCCTAAGAAACGGAATTCAAACTTTTGCGAATCAAGTTCAATCGGTAGCGCCGCATGGTGATAACAAAGCAGCAGATCGCAGTTCCCTTCGACTAGTGAAAGTACTGAATCGTGCACATTGGTCGGGAGAATCCGCGTACGCAGTGGGCCTAGCTGCTTCTGGATCGCCGCAAGCCAAACTGGGAAAAAGTTGAGAGACAGAGCATGGCCGGCTGAAATGCGCAAAACGCTGTCATTGTCCTCTTCGCCTCGCAACATGGAGCGTGCGTCATCCAACAGCCGCATGGCTTCTGAGGCGGAGGCACTGAACATCTTGCCAGCAGGAGTCAACGCTAAAGGATACGTGCTGCGGTCCACTAAGTCTGCTCCCACCCAGGCTTCGAGTGCCCGAATGCGCCGGCTCAGTGCGGATTGCGTCACGTTTCGCACCTCCGCGGCACGTGAAAAATTCCGCGTCTGTACGAGGCTAAGGAAGTCCTCCAACCATTTGATATCCATTTAGTCTTCCAATCGGCCAGTGAACAAGGCGTATTGTAAAGGAGGAAAAACCGAAACTATGCGGGGACGGCATAGCTTTAGTACGAATGGGAATAATTGGTCGTCTGCCGGCCTGTATTGTTCATGGTATTGAAGCTGCAATAGGGACGGCAATATGGATTTTAAATTAGGCATCGTCGGAGGGATTGGACCGGCTGCCACCGTGGATTTCATGAGCAAGATTATCCGCAATACAAATGCGCGGCGAGACCAGGATCACCTCCGTCTCGTGGTGGAACATAACCCTTGCATCCCTGACCGCACGGAGAACCTATTGAACGGCGGGGAGGACCCTACCAATGCGCTCTACGATGCATGCCGACGGCTGCAAGAAAATGAGGCGACGCATATTGCCTTGCCATGCAATACGGCGCACGCCTATATCGACCGCATCCAACCGCGCCTGACGGTGCCGATCCTGAATATGCTGTCGGAAACCATTGCACATATTGAGAGGAATTGGCAGGGCTTCCCAACCGTGGGGCTCCTGGCGACGTCTGGCACGGTTGCAAGCAGGGTATATCATGAAGTGGCGGTTGGACGTAAGCTCGACCTGATCACGCCGGATGTCACGCATCAAAATTACGTGATAGAGGCAATCTATGGCAAACACGGTGTGAAGGCAGGTTACCTGGAGGGCGCGTGTAAGGAAGCCTTGCTTCTCGCGTTAACGCACCTGGTCCAGCGGGGAGCATCTGTCGTCATCCTTGGCTGCACGGAGCTCCCTTTGATATTGACGCAAGATCCTGCGTATCCGATCGGAGAGGGTACGGTAGCGCTGGTTGATCCTGGCGACATCCTGGCGCGCCGCTGCGTTGAAATGGCTGTCAGCGCCGAGAGCTGATTCCGGGAGCTTGATGAACGAAATCGCGTTTGTCGATTTGACTGAACATGAATGAGGCAACATCAGTGCGCGATACTCTCAATGAATGCCGCGTATGCCCATACAGTCCTGTATTCAAATGCGGAGACGCAAGTTGGTCAGTCAGGAATCCTACGCGAACCATCGTCCAGTCCAAACTTGAAGCTCGAATAGTATTGGCCAGGCCAACTATATCCTTGAATGCATTGGGCATCGCCAGTTTTATCAGTAGAGCCGGCATCCGGATCTTCCAGTCGCCGCCGTCATTCGGATCGACTGCAGTGCCAGTCGATACAGCGATTAGCCGCCTGATGTTTAGATTTTCCATTTCCGCAGCGATGGCTTCCATGGCTTTCGTGATGGGCATATTGCCGACATGTCGTATTGACGTAGGGCCAAGGGCCGACAGAACGGCATCTGCACCCTGAATCGCATCGTTCAAAAGACTTCGGTCAGTCAACTGTCCACGAAGCACGCGAACACCAGGATGGTTGAAGGAGCTTCCGGGTCGTGCGACCACGGTAAGTGTCATGCCGCGTCTTAAGCCTTCTTCAATCAAGATTTTGCCGGTCCTTCCGGTTGCTCCGAACAGTGTAACGTTCATGATTGGCTCGCTGTCTGAAGCATGGTCGCAGCAGGTGCATACGTCGACGATACCGCGCGCGCAGGATTCTGCGTCAGAAACGACGTGGCCAGCAATACCAATCCGATGATGGCCGGCGCGGCGGAAAGGGGCTTGCGGATACTGACGTGTGCATAAGCAGAAAGTAGCAAATGGTAAAACATGCCGGCGTACGCGAGGTCACTCAAAGCCACGTTGGCGCGCGATACGACCGCGGCCACTGCCAGCAACTTAACGGCAATCAGTAGCGGAACAAGACTGCCTGGATAACCCAGCTCCCCCAGGGCTTGTCGGACCCACTCCGTCCTGGCGACGTAAGTAATGGCAGACGCAAGGTATAAGGCGGACAGCAACGAAGTGCTGATCCAGTAAGCGTAATTCATGATCATTGGATTCTCCGATTCGAGCTTGATTGCATCGACAGGTGGCAAGAATGTCGTCTAATATGAAAGTACGCAAGTAGGATGAAATAGTGATGGCTAGTATGGAAAAGCAGACTAATGGCGAGCACGGAGTCAACATGCACGAGGAGATGCGTCGTGCGTTTGCGCTGCTTTCCGGTAAGTGGAAGCTGGAGATCATGTGGTTGCTTCACCATCGTGTTTACCGTTTCGGCGAATTACGTAAGGCGATACCTGGCGTTACTCAACACATGCTGACTGCGCAGCTGCGCGAGTTGGAAGCCGATGGCTTGGTGCAGCGCACTGTGTTCGCGGAAGTTCCCCCACGAGTTGAATACGCGATCACAGCTAAAGCGCAAGCACTCGGGCCGATGATGAAAGCACTGACGACTTGGTGGGAAGAGTATGGCGGAAGTCTTCCGTCCAAAACTATTTCGCGCGGCCGAAAGGCTGCGGGCGAAGATTAAGTTAAAACGTGCTATATTGCGCCTGTCGGAAAAGGCAGACTTGGTTTGGTAAGCCCAAGTCCTTTCGGTAACGAAAGCTCTGGTCTTTGGCCCTTGCATGAGATCCCCGCGACGAATATTTGACGCCACCTGGCGTCCAATTGTTCGTCCGTGCGGAGTCCAGGCTAGGAAACGCTCCGGTCGAACATCGACAAAGGAGCCTCGACATGCATACCCCCAAACTCAATTCCCACGACGTCCTGATTGCCGGCGCCGGTCCTGTTGGCCTGTTTCTCGCCTGCGAGTTGCGCATGGCCGGCTGCTCAGTGCTCGTCCTGGAGCAGGCGCAAGAGCCACACAGCCCGCTGAAGGAACTCCCATTCGGGCTGCGTGGCCTTACCATACCGACCATCGAAAGCCTGGACCGCCGCGACCTGCTGCGTCCAATCGAGGAGCGTGCAGTCAGCCGCGACGCGCCGGCCGCCGCGCACTGGTTGCAGCAGCCGCGCCGTCCCGCAGGTCACTTCGCCGGCATCCAGTTCTTCCACGACCAGGTTGACAGCACCCAGTGGCAGCACCGTCTGCCGGGGCCGGTCAGCAATGTCGCCACAGACATGGCAAGTATCGAAGCGGTTCTCGCGGCGCGCGCGAACAAGCTGGGCGTCGAGATATTGCGAGGTTATGGCGTTGAAGATTTCAAGCAGTCCGAAGCCGGCGTAACTGTCTTCGCAGGCGGTCGCGAGTTTCGAGGACAGTGGCTCGTCGGCTGCGACGGCGGCCGCAGCGCGGTGCGCAAGTTGGCGCGAATCGGTTTTAGCGGCACTGATCCTGAGTTCACAGGCTACTCGGCCAAGGTCACGCTTGCTGAACCGGGCATGCTCCAACCCGGCCGCCATTACACAGCGACAGGAATGTATGTCTACGCAGCACCCGGCACGCTCGGCATGGTCGACTTTGACGGAGGCGCTTTCCATCGCACCGTTCCAATCACGCGAGAGCATGTCGAGACTGTGCTACGCAAGGTTTCCGGCGCCGACGTCAGGGTAGCGGAGCTCGAACTTGCCACGACCTGGACCGACCGCGCTTACCAGGCAACGGAATACAGGAAGGACCGTGTGCTGTTGGCCGGCGACGCCGCGCACATACATTCGCCGCTTGGCGGGCAGGGGCTGAACCTCGGGCTTGGCGACGCAATGAACCTTGGCTGGAAGCTTGCAGCGACATTGCATGGAACCGCTCCAGCCGATCTGCTTGACAGTTACGAACGCGAACGGAAACCGGAAGGCGCGCGAGTCCTCGACTGGTCGCGTGCGCAGGTAGCGTTAATGCGCCCCGGCCCGAGTTCGCGTGCGCTGGAAGCAATCATCCGCGACCTGATTCAGACGGATGATGGCGCGACCTATTTCGCCGGGCGCGTTTGGGGCGTCGAAACCCGATACGATCTCGGAGACGCTCACCCGCTGGCTGGCCGTAGCGCGCCAGATTTCGAGCTTGCCGACGGAACGAGGCTGAACATGCACCTTCGAAAAGGGCAGGGGGTTTTGCTCGACTTCGACGGGGACGACTCGCTCAAGGAGATTGCCGCTCGCTGGGGCGATAGCATTCGCTACGTCGCGAGTTCCGCAAAGGAGCGATTGGATTTAAGCGCGCTGTTGATACGTCCTGACGGTATCGTTGCCTGGGCCAGTGACTCCGCCAGCAAAAGAAGCAACGCTGCTGCCATTGCAGCCGGATGGTTTGGCAAACCATGAATATGATTCACCCATTTTCTTACAAGACCTATGCAAACAATTTCAGACGAAGCTACCTGGATTAATGAACTTCCCCTTGAATGCCAGCTTCGATTCCTGGCCAGGCTAAGCTTTAACCTCACAGTAGCTGGACGAAACAGCTATGAGGTAGGTACAAATGAGCTCACTCATCCTTCTGAGCTTCGAAGAGTGAATGAAATTCAGCATCGAGTAACCGCCTGCCTGTCGCAGCTTTTGAATGGCGATTGCTCCGACGGCTTCGTGGCCTCAATGGCAAACCTGGTACTGGCAAGCCAGGACGTTGAACTGAATAGCCTGCTGCAATATAGCTGGGCTGAAGCAAAAAACCGATCGATCCCGATGGCGGCACATTGACGTCGGCCAGCAGCTTCAACCACGTAATGACCACGGGTAACGAAAGCACATCGGTGAAATCCGACAGGTAGACTGCGAAATAATTGCGAAAGTGTTACTGATTTAATGCAAGCGAGGACAACTTTGCGGTTATTGCGCTGGGGCGCGCTGACAGCCCCCAACCCAAACCTGTCGAGGTCCACCAATGAACGTCTTGCATATCGTGCGGAAGGAACTGCTCGGTACCGCGCTTGCCGCTGCCTGCGGCATGGCGGCGGCCGATCCCAGTGTCGTTGCGGAGTCTCAAATCAGCAATCTGCAGTTTGGCGTGATCGACTTGACGCCGAGCGACGGCCAGGCGGCCGGCATTACCATCAATGGAGAGGAAGGCATGGTCAGCCGCTACCTAGTCGACCGCAGTCCAGGTGGGCTGGAACGCCATGACACTCGCTCCATCGCCAAGGGGATGAGCGAAACGGTCTTTTACACCTCTGGCCCGTCGTTCGCGGGATTCTCTTACGATCAGGTGGGCAGCATGAAAGCTGGCATCGCCGCGTATGACAACCTGGCCGTCGGGGGAGATACCGGTGCGTCCGTTTTCCGTAACTATACCGTTACCATCGCGCCCCACAGCGTGCTCACAGTACGCGGTGAAGCCTCCGCTTCCATCGCCAGAACGGATGTGGGGACTTATGATTCCCTCGGTTACGTCTCTGCCGCCGCCCTGATCAAGACGTGGGAGGGAACGTTCACCGTGTTCCGCCACTTCGTGGATACCACCCCTGACAGCGGCGGGAATAATTGGTCCGAGGACTTTTACCTGATGTATGCGAACTCCACGGACGACGACATCAAGGTGCTTGTCGACACATACGTTGCCGCCAGCGGCATGATCGTTTCATCGATTCCGGAACCTTCGGCTTATGCGATGTTTGCCGCAGGCTTGATGCTGTTGGGCGCACTGCGTCGACAATTGTGCTGACAAAGGGGACTGCGATGAACCTCATTCCATCTTTCAGTCGACTCCTGGCCGGTGCAATGCTGGCTCTTGTCGCGGCCAGCGCCGCCGCCGACGCGGGCGTCACCGCTACCGCGCGCGTTACGAACCTGCAGTTCGGCGTCCTCGATCTCCAGCCGAGCGACGGTGTCGCCGCAAGCTTCCGTCCGGATGGCCTTTCCGGGGATCTCACGGTCGCGCTGAACACCCAAACCGACAGCCGTCATGTCACCGGGACTGCGAACGATATTCTTGGCCTGGCGACAGCGCATTCGTCCGCGCAAGCCATGTATGGCATGACTGGATCCATCGGAGCCGTTTCGGATGCCCACAGCGATCTTGGCCCGGGCGGCAAGGCGAACGCATGGCTGGATCAGCGCTTTGGGTTCTTCCTCGCACCTAACGCGGCCTTGACCGTCGCCGGCACGGCCGAATACTCGGTCATCCGCCAGGACCCTGACTTTTCGGTCTCCTGGGGCAAGGCCGGCACGCTGATTGAAATGCGTTCCGCTGGACAGCCGGAGTTGTGGACTTACCTGGCACGGACCGTCGAGCTGGCGACAGGCGCAGGCAGCACCAATGTGGAGAATTTCTGGCTGGGCTTTGCCAATACCACGGACGACGAAATCTATGTAGACCTGTCGTTCGAGTTCGCGGCGCAGACCGCGGTTGGCACCATCCCGATTCCCGAGCCGTTCAGCTATGCCATGCTGGCTGCAGGCCTGGCCTTGCTGGGCGTGGTGAAACAACGCAGCGTTCGCAGGGCAGGGTAGGCACGCTAGATGCCGCCCATGCAGATGTATTTGATGACGAGGTAGTCGTCGATGCCGTGCGTCGAGCCTTCGCGGCCAAGGCCCGATTGCTTGACGCCGCCGAATGGTGCGATTTCGGTCGAGATCAGGCCGGTGTTCACGCCCACCATGCCACTCTCCAAGCCTTCGGCCACGCGCCAGATACGGCCGATATCGCGCGAGTAGAAGTATGCGGCGAGGCCGAACTCGGTGTCGTTGGCCAGCGCCACGGCCTCCTCGTCGGTTTTGAAGCGGAACAACGGCGCCAACGGGCCAAAGGTCTCTTCGCGCGCAACCAGCATGTCCGCATTCACGTCGGCCAGCACGGTTGGCTGGAAGAAGCTGTGGCCCAGGTCATGCCGTTTGCCGCCTAGCAGCAAGCGTGCGCCTTTGCCAACGGCATCGGCGATATGCTCTTCCACTTTGACGACGGCCTTCTCCTCGATCAGCGGGCCTTGCGTCACGCCGTCATCGGCGCCGTTGCCGACTTTGAGTTTGCGTACAGCCTCCACCAGCTTCGACGCGAAGGAGTCGTACACGCCATCCTGCACGTAGATGCGGTTCGCGCATACGCAGGTTTGGCCGGCGTTGCGGTATTTGGATGCGATTGCACCTTCCACCGCCGCGTCCAGGTCGGCATCATCGAATACGATGAAAGGCGCATTGCCGCCAAGTTCCAGCGACAGTTTCTTGATCGTCGGTGCGCACTGTTCCATCAGCAGGCGGCCGACTGCTGTCGAACCGGTGAAACTCAATTTGCGCACGATTGGGTTGGAGGTCATCTCGCCGCCGATCTCGCGCGATGCGCCGGTGATCACGCTGAATACGCCTGCCGGTACGCCGGCGCGTTCCGCCAGCACGGCCAATGCCAATGCGGAGAAGGGCGTAAGTTCCGCCGGCTTCACCACCATCGGGCAACCCGCGGCAAGCGCCGGTCCGGCTTTGCGCGTGATCATCGCGGCAGGGAAGTTCCACGGCGTAATCGCCGCACTGACGCCAATCGGCTCGCGCGTGACGACCACGCGCTTGTCGGGCCATGGCGATGCCAGGGTTTCGCCCGCAATGCGTTTGGCCTCCTCGCCAAACCATTCGATGAAGGATGCGGCATAAGTGATTTCGCCTTTGGATTCTGCCAGCGGCTTGCCTTGTTCCGCCGTCATCAGCGCGGCCAGGTCGTCGGCATTGGCGAGAATCAGGTCATTCCATTTGCGCAGGATGGCGGCGCGTGCCTTGGCCGGTTTCTTGCGCCATTCGGGCCATGCGGCATTGGCGGCTTCGATGGCGCGGCGAGTTTCGGCGGCGCCCATTTTCGGCACGCTGCCAAGGGTTTCGCCGGTGGCGGGATTGGTGACGCTGATGGTTGCGCCCCCGTCGGCATCGCACCATTGGCCAGCGATAAAGCACTGTTGGCGCAGAAGGCTGGGATCTTTCAGGGTCAGCATGATTCACCTCCAAAGTAAAAAACCAGTATACCGGGTATCACGCTGCACGGTTGCCACATTCCAAAATTGGGAATAAGATCAAGCTGCACACTGATAGTTACCGAAAAAAACTAAACATGCGCCGCCCCATCGTACTGGTCCCCGCCTGCAGCCAGAATAAAGGCTGCCATCCCAGCTACGCCGCTCAAAACAAATACGTTGATGCGGTGGCTGTGGGAGCGCGCTGCCAGCCGTTGTTAGTCCCTCCCTTGGGCGACAACACGGATATTGAAAGCCTGCTTGGCATCGCCAATGGCATTATGCTGACCGGCGCTGCCTCCAATTTGCAGGCAAGCCTGTATGGGCAGGCAACCTTTGACCCCTCGCTGCCGGAAGATCACGCGCGCGATGCGACCACTTTGCCGCTGATCCGCGCCGCGCTGATGCACGGCATTCCGATCCTGGCGATTTGCCGCGGGTTCCAGGAAGTGAATGTGGCGCTGGGCGGAACGCTGCATCAATCCGTGCACACGGTTCCCGGCTACTTTGACCATCGCGAAGACAAGACACAATCGCTTGAGCAGCAATACGCAGCGGCCCATCGCGTCAAGCTCGAAAAGGGGGGCTTGCTGGCGCATATTCTCGATGGTGCTAGCGAAATACAAGTGAATTCGCTGCACGGGCAGGGCATTGACCGACTGGCGCCCGGCTTGCAAGTCGAGGCATGTTCCGACGATGGCCTGATCGAAGCTTATTCCATCACGGCTTCTCCTTCGTTCGCGCTGGCGGTGCAATGGCACCCCGAATGGCGCGTCGAAGAGAACCGCGATTCCATGCGCATGTTCAGCGCATTCGGCCTTGCATGCCGCGTGCATAGGGATCGCATTCCTTAGGTGGCTTTCCTTCAGTAGTGCTGTTTTCTAAACTACCTGAGAGGAAGCTATGGCAATCCGCGAAAATTTCAGTTACACCGACATGGACGAGTGGCTCAATGAGAAGCGAGTCACCGAGATCGAATGCCTGGTCCCTGACCTGACCGGCGTCGCACGCGGGAAGATTCTCCCGCGCGGCAAATTCACCCAGGAGCGTGGCATGCGCATTCCTGAGGCGGTGCTTGGCATGACCGTCACCGGCAACTATCCTACCGAGGATGATGCCTATGACCGCGCCATCTCCAGCACCGACCGCGACATGATCCTGAAGGCCGACCCTACCACCATCACCATGGTGCCGTGGGCGGTCGACCCTACCGCGCAAGTGATCCACGACTGCTATTTCAGCGACGGCCGCCTCGTCGATTTCGCTCCGCGCTCGGTATTGCGCCGCGTGTTGAAACTGTTCGAGGACAAAGGCTGGAAGCCAGTCGTTGCGCCGGAACTTGAGTTCTACCTGACCGACAAGAATTCCGACCCCGACCTGCCGCTGAAGGCGCCGATTGGCCGCAGCGGCCGCGCCGAAACCAGCCGCCAGGTGTACAGCATCGACGCGGTGAACGAGTTCGACCCACTGTTCGAGGACATCTACGATTACTGCGACCTGATGGGCCTCGACGTCGACACCCTGATTCACGAAATCGGTGCCGGCCAGATGGAGATCAACTTCCTGCACGGCGAGCCGCTTGGCCTGGCCGACAAGGTGTTCTTCTTCAAGCGCACCTTGCGAGAGGCGGCATTGAAGCACCACATGTACGCCACCTTCATGGCCAAGCCGATGGCTGGCGAGCCGGGATCGGCAATGCATATCCACCAGAGCGTGGTCGATGCGCGCAGCGGCTGGAACATCTTCAGCAACCAGGATGGCTCGCCATCGCAGCTGTTCAAAGCTTATATCGGCGGCCTGCAGCGTTATATGCCGAGCGCATTGGCGATCGTTGCGCCGTATGTGAATTCCTATCGCCGGCTGGTGCGTCACACGGCGGCGCCGATCAACATCCAGTGGGGCATGGATAATCGCACCGTCGGCTTCCGCGTTCCGGAGTCGGGAGTGCAGGACCGTCGCGTGGAGAATCGCATCATTGGCGCCGACGCCAATCCTTACCTGGCGCTGGCGGTGACGCTGGCCTGCGGCTATCTCGGGATGACTGAGTCGCTCGAACCTACCGCACCAACCACCGGCAGCGCGTATGAAATGAAATACGAACTGCCGCAAGGCTTGCCGGAAGCGCTGAAGATACTGCGTGGCGAAGACAAGCTGCGCTTCGTTCTGGGCGAGCGCTTTATCGACGTCTATGCCGCCATCAAGGACCTGGAGCACCAGGAGTTCATGACCGTCATCAGCCCGTGGGAGCGCGAGCACCTGCTGCTGCACGTATGAAGGGGCGATCATGGACGATACCAAAACACTCCAGGCGCGCGACCACGCGCATTACCTGCATCCGTTCACCGACCACAAGGCGTTAGGAGAACGCGGCGTACGCGTGATGGTGCGCGGCGAAGGAATCTACCTCTGGGACTCGGAAGGCAAGAAAATCCTGGACGGCATGTCCGGCCTATGGTGCGTGAACGTCGGCTACGGCCGTCACAGCATCTCAAAGGCCGTGTTCGACCAGATGGAGACGCTGCCGTTCTACAACAGCTTCTTCAACACGACAAACGTGCCGGCGGTAACGCTGGCGGCGAAACTGGCGGAGATTGCGCCGCCGGGCTTCAGGCACGTGTTCTTCACGGGCTCGGGCTCGGAGGCGAACGACACCAATGTGCGCATGGTGCGTCGCTATTGGGACTTGAAGGGCCAGCCACACCGCCACACCATCATCAGCCGCTTCAACGCCTACCACGGCAGCACCATGGCTGGCGCCTCGCTGGGCGGCATGGAAGGCATGCATGCGCAGGGCGGCTTGCCGATTCCCGGCATTGTGCACATCCGCCAGCCGAACTACCTCGAGTCGGGGCGCGGCATGTCGGAAGACGAATTCGGCATCGAGGCCGCATCGTGGCTGGAGCAGAAGATACTGGACGTCGGCCCGGAAAAGGTGGCGGCCTTTATCGGCGAGCCGATCCAGGGCGCGGGCGGCGTGGTGATCCCACCGCGCACTTACTGGCCGGAGATCCAGCGCATCTGCGACAAGTACGGCATTCTCCTGATCGCCGACGAAGTCATCACCGGGTTTGGCCGCACCGGCCGCATGTTCGCTTGCGAGTATTTCGACTTCAAGCCGGACCTGATTACCTTCGCCAAGGGCGTCACCTCGGGCTATATCCCGCTTGGCGGTGTGCTGGTCGGCGAGCGCGTGGCGGAGGTGCTGATCGGGAAGGGCGGCGAGTTCGCGCACGGCTTTACTTACTCCGGCCACCCTGTCGCGTGTGCTGCGGCGCTTGAGACGATTCGTATCATCGAAGAAGAAAAGCTGGTGCAGCGCGTAGCCGAAGATACCGGCCCATATCTTGCGCAGCGTTTCGCCACGCTCGGCGACCATCCCCTGGTTGGCTATGCCAACAGCTGCGGCTTCGTCGCAGGCCTGAACCTTGTGCGGCGCAAGGGCCCCACAATACATGGCCACGAATACTTCGATCCGAAGCTGGAAGTGGGCATGGTATGCCGCGGCTATATGTTCAACAACGGCATGATCATGCGCGCGGTGGGCGACCGGATGATCATTGCACCGCCGCTGGTAATGACGCGCGAGCAGATCGACGAAATGGTGGCGCTGATCCGGCGCTGCCTTGACGATACCTATGCGGACCTGCAGCAGAGAGGATGGATGTAGCCATGGCAAAAGAAACGATCAACTGGCACGACCGGGCCAAGATGCTGACCCTCGACGGTCGCGCCTTCATCAACGGCGAACGCACTTGGGCGCGCGGCGAGCGCAAGTTCGACAACCTTTCCCCTATCGACGGCCGCTACCTGTCGCAGACGGCGCGCTGCGATGCGGCGGACGTCGACCAGGCAGTTGCTGTGGCACGCCGCGCCTTCGACAGCGGACGCTGGGCGAACCAGGCGCCGGCGCAGCGCAAGCGTGTTCTCATCAAGTTCGCGGACCTGATGATGCAGAACAAGGACGAACTGGCGCTGCTCGAAACACTCGATATGGGCAAGCCGATCAAGTACAGCCAAGTGGTCGATGTTTCGCTCGCGGCCAATTGCATCCGCTGGTACGGAGAAGCGATCGACAAAGTGTACGGCGAGATTGCGCCGACGCCCGGCAATGCGCTGGCCCTGATCACGCGCGAGCCGGTCGGCGTGGTGGCCGCTATCGTGCCCTGGAATTATCCGCTCCTGATGGCGGCGTGGAAGATCGCTCCGGCGCTGGCGGCCGGCAATAGCGTAGTGCTCAAGCCGTCCGAGAAATCGCCGCTATCGGCCCTGCGGCTGGCGGAGCTTGCGGTGGAAGCGGGAATTCCTCCCGGCGTGTTCAATGTGCTGCCTGGCTACGGCAACGAGGCTGGCGCCGCGCTGGCCATGCACATGGACGTGGACTGCATTGGCTTCACCGGTTCCACGCGCACGGGCAAGCAGATCATCCAGATGGCCGGCCAGTCGAACCTGAAACGCGCGTGGACGGAGCTGGGCGGCAAATCGGCCAATATCGTGTGCGCCGACTGCCCTGACCTCGACGCCGCCGTCGCCGCAGCCGTTGGTTCGATCTACTTCAACCAGGGCGAGAGCTGCAACGCTCCTTCGCGCCTGTTCGTTGAAGAGTCGATCAAGGACAAGTTCCTTGAGAAGGCGCTGGCCATGGTGCCGTCGTACGCGCCGGGCGACCCGCTCGACGAGAAAACCGTGATGGGCGCAATTGTCGACTCGATTCAGATGAAGACCGTGATGGGCTATATCGATGCTGGCCGCGACGAGGGGGCGAAGCTACTCGCTGGCGGCAATGCTGTGCGCAAGGAAACCGGCGGCTTCTATGTTGAACCGACGCTGTTTGACGGCGTGCAGAACACGATGAAGATCGCGCGGGAAGAGATTTTTGGCCCCGTGCTGTCGGTGCTGTCGTTCAAGGACCTCGATGAGGCGGTGAAACAGGCCAACGATACGCCGTATGGGCTGCATGCTGCAGTGTGGACATCGGATATTTCGAAAGCGATCCGCACTTCGCGGGCGCTGAAGGCGGGCACCGTGCACGTCAACCAGTACGATGGCGACGATATCACGGTGCCGTTTGGCGGCTATAAGCAGTCAGGCAATGGCCGCGACAAGTCGCTGCATGCCTTCGACAAGTACACCGAGTTGAAGACGACCTGGATCCAGGTTTAAGCGCCGCAGCACTTCTTGAATTTCTTGCCGCTGCCGCAAGGGCAAGGATCGTTGCGGCCAGCCTTCGCCACCTTCTGCTGCGGCGTGTGGAAGAATTCGTTGATCCTGATGACGGCCTGCGGCACCTTGGCAGCGTTCAGCGGTACCTGGAACGGCACCAGCAGGGCAGGCTGCTGGGCGCGCAGCGGCGCCCAGGCATCAGCCGCCATGTTCATGCCGGCCATGAAGCCTTCGCACCATGCTTCCGCCGTCCAGTTGCCGCCGCATTCGTAGATCGGCTCAAAGCTGCCCGGATCCTTCTGCATCCATATGCGCATGTAGTCGTGGTGGCGCACAGCCAGGGCGGCAGCTTCGTCGTTGCCGGCCGCGCCGCCCCAGACTTCTGGCAACCACGCCTCCTGCGCCACTTCGGCCGGGCCGACCACCAGCGCGGTCAGGAAGCCTTCCAGCTTGGCGACGTCCATGCTCTGCGGGCCGATTTCGGCCAGCAGCTCATCGAGCCGGTCGTACTCGTCGTCGTTCAGCGGGTTCAGAAGCAATGCTCCAGTGCCGGGAAGGTGCCGCCCTTGACGGCATCGATGTAGGCCGACACGGCAGCCTGGATCGACACCTGGCCTTCCATGAAGTTTTTCACGAAGCGCGCCTTGCGGCCTGGGAACACGCCCAGCATGTCGTGCATCACCAGCACCTGGCCCGAGCAGTCCGGACCTGCGCCGATGCCGATGGTCGGCATCGACAGCATGTCGGTCACTTCCTTGCCCAGCGCGGTAGGAATCGCTTCCAGCACCACCATGGCTGCGCCGGCAGCCTGCAGCTTGAGCGCGTCCTGCTTCAGCAGCTCTGCGCTCTCGATGGTCTTGCCCTGCACCTTGTAGCCGCCCAGCGTGTGTACGGACTGCGGGGTCAGGCCCAGGTGGGCGCAAACCGGAATCGAACGCTCCACCAGGAAGCGCACGGTTTCGGCAACCCAGGCGCCGCCTTCGATCTTCACCATGTGCGCGCCGGCCTGGATCAGTTGCACGGCATTGCCGAACGCCTGCTCAGGGGTGGCGTAGGAGCCGAACGGCATGTCGGCCAGGATCAGCGCGTTTTTCGCACCACGGGCTACGGCGGCGGTGTGGTAGGCGATTTCCTGCACGGTAACCGGCAGGGTGGACTGGTGGCCGTTGCACACCATGCCCAGCGAATCACCGATCAGCAGCACCTCCACGCCGCAGCCATCCATCAGGGAGGCGAAACTGGCGTCGTAGCAGGTCAGCATGGTGATCTTTTCGCCGGCTGCCTTCAGGGCATTAATCGAAGGGATCGTGACCGCCTTGGTAGGGACGGCACGCGCAGGCGCCGGGTAAGGGTTTTGCAGGTTGCCAGACATGGGATGTCCTTAAATTCGAAAAGCGCTATTGTACACAGCGGGCAAAACCGGTAAACCTGGGTCAGACCCGAAGGGTCTGACCCCCAACGGTTTTGAAGTCACGGGTTTGGTTCGAGGCCTTTGACTTTCGACGACGATCAACGGCGCACAACCGAAACCTGCGGCAGTCGAGCAGACCCCGGTTTACCGGTTCAAAGGCGGATAATACCTTGGTCTGAAACAGAGGGCGCAAAGTCGCCCGCTCGCCCCAGCCCCGGCAGCACCACCTCTGGCGCCAGCTCCAGCAGCGGCATCAGGACAAACGCCCGCTGGTGCATGCGCGGATGGGGCACGGTAAGCGTCGGCGTCGCAATCTGTTCATCCCCGTACAGCAGCAGGTCCAGGTCCAAGGTACGCGGGGCGTTGTAGTAGGGACGCTCGCGGCCGTGGGCCTGCTCGATCTCGAACAGGGCTTCCAGCAGCGCCTGCGCGGGCAGGGAGGTCTCCAGGCGGGCGACCGCGTTGATGTAATCGTCGCCCGAAGAATCGATGGGCGCCGTACGGTACAGCGAAGATACCGCCTCCAGCGTGGAACCCGGCACTTTGCGCAGGCGTTCGAAAGCATCCAGCACATTGGCGCGCGCATCACCGAGATTGGCGCCGATGCCGATATAGGCGGTAACAGGCATCAAGCTTCGCCGGCCGGGGCGTTGCCGCCACCGCCGCTGCGGCGGCCGCGGCGAGGACGGCGGCGGCGCTTGCGTGCCGGTGCCTCGCCTTCAGCAGGTGGATTCAGGAATTCGTCGTCATCCGACTCGTCGCCTTCTTCGCCATCCGGATTCGCATCCGCCGGTGCGTCGTCGAGCGCGGCAGCGCGGCTGCGGCGCGCAGCAGGTTTCTTCTTCTTGCCGCCGCCGGACGAAGCCGCCGACACCAGCTCGGCGCGCATGGACTCGTCACCCTCGTAGAAGGCCGTCCACCAGTCGCCCAGCTCGCGGTCGATCTCGCCGGAAGCGCAGCGCAGCAGCAGGAAGTCATAGCCGGCGCGGAAGCGCAGGTGTTCCAGCAGCTTGTAAGGATTCTTGCCATTGCGGCGCTCGAAGCGCGGCTGCATGGCCCAGATGTCGCGCATGTCCGAACCGATCTTGCGCTGGATCGCCAGCTTCTCGGTTTGCGACTCCAGCACTTCGTCTGCGGCCAGGTGCAGGGCAGGAATCGGGAACTCGCCTGCCGCCTGGTAGGCCTGCCACTTCTCCAGCACCTGGTGCCACAGGAGGGAAGCGAACAGGAAGCCCGGCGACACGGTCTTGCCGGCCATCACGCGCTTGTCGGTGGAGTCCAGCGCCAGCGTCACGAACTTGGTGCCCATCGGCTGCTCCAGCACCACGTCCAGCATCGGCAGCAGGCCATGGTGCAGGCCTTCCTTGCGCAGTTGCTGCAGGCAGGCCAGGGCTTGGCCGGAGGTCAGTAGCTTGAGCATCTCGTCGAACACGCGCGCCGCGGGCACGTTGTCGATCAGCGGCGCCATCACGCCGATCGGCTCGGCTGTCGAACGCTCAATGGAGAATTTCAGCTTGGCCGCAAAGCGCACCACGCGCAGCATGCGCACAGGGTCTTCACGGTAGCGCGCCTCCGGCTGGCCGATGATGCGCAGCGTCTTGCTGCGGATATCCTCGATGCCGCCGTGGTAGTCCAGCACTTCCTGCGTGGCAGGGTTGTAGTACATGGCGTTGATGGTGAAGTCGCGGCGCTCCGCGTCTTCCGCCTGCGAGCCGAAGGTGTTATCGCGCAGCACGCGGCCATGCTCGTCCTTCGGCGCATTGTCGGTGGCGGTGCCGCGGAAAGTGGTCACTTCGAGCAGATCCTGGCCGAACATCACGTGCACGATCTGGAAACGGCGACCGATGATGAAGGCGCGGCGGAACAGGCGCTTCACCTGTTCCGGGGTGGCATTGGTCGCAACGTCGAAGTCTTTCGGCTTGACGCCCAGCAGCAGGTCGCGCACGGCGCCGCCGACGACGAAGGCTTCAAAGCCGGCTTCCTGCAGCGTGCTGGTGACGCGGATCGCATTGTTCGACACCATGCGTGGGTCGATGCCATGGTCCTTGGCGCCCAGCACGAGCGGTTCGTTGCGGGGTCTCGCGTTCTTGACGCCCAGGATCTTGCGGATGAATTTCTTAATCATTGAACAGGTGAATTAGTGGCCAGCCTTGCGCGGTCGCGTGCTCGGACAGCTTGGCGTTCGGGTTGGTCGCAATCGGATGGCTGACGATCGACAGCAGCGGCAGGTCGTTATGGGAATCGCTGTAGAAGTGGACGCTTTCGAAGCTGTCCAGCGAGTGTCCCAACTTCTCCAGCCATGCCTTGGTGTGCACGATCTTGCCTTCGCCCTGGGTTGGCGTGCCGAGCAGCTTGCCGGTGATGCGGCCGGCGGCATCGCGCTCCGGCATCGCGGCAATCAGGTGCTCCACGCCGAAGGCCTCGGCGATCGGCGCCACCACGAAGTGGTTGGTCGCCGTCACGATCGCCACCAGGTCGCCTGCGTCGAGGTGCTTTTGCAGCAGCGCGCGGGCGGCAGGGAGGATGTTCGGCATCACCACTTCGGTCATGTACTGCTGCTGCAGTTCGGCCAGGCGTTCAGGTTCGAACGCAGCCAGGGTTCCGAGCGAAAATTCCAGGTATTCCACCGGATCCAGGGTGCCCGCCTGGTACTGGGCGAAGAACTCTTCGTTGCGACGCTTGAATTCAGTAGCGTCGACGGCGCCCACACGGCACAGGAACTGGCCCCACTCGAAATCGGAATCGATCGGCAGCAGGGTATGGTCAAGGTCGAACAGGGCGAGTTTCATCATTCTTTCGCTTCCTCCTGCAGCCATTCGCGCAGCAGGGGCAGGGTGATCGGGCGTTTGGTTTCCAGGGAATACTGGTCGAGCGAGTCGAGCATCGAGGACAGCGATACCATGTCGCGCTGGAAGTGCGACAGCAGGTAAGGTAGCACACCGGGGGACAGGGTCAAACCGCGCGCTTCCGCCATCTGCGTCAGCGTTGCAAGTTTTTCCTCGTCGGTCAGGCCATGGATCTGGTACACCAGGCCCCAGCCCATGCGCGTGCGCAAGTCCTCGCGCACCGGCAGCACGGCCGGGGCGACCGAGCCCGCGCTCACCATGAAGGCGTTGTTGGCGCGGATCTCGTTGAACAGGGCAAAGGCATCGATCTGGGCCACCGGCGACAGCTTTTCGCAGTCGTCCAGCAGGTACAGGTCCACGTCCGGCGAATACAGGAACTCGGTTTCAATCGAAAACGGCGAAATATAGCGCGCGCGGTCGCTCGAGGCGAGCGCCTTCAGCAGGTGCGACTTGCCTGCGCCAATTTCCCCCCACAGGTAGGCGAAATGCTCGCGGGAGCTGCGTTCGGCGAACTGGCGCATCAGCGCCGCCACCTCGGCATTGCGGCCCACCTCGAAGGATTCGAGGGTGCACACCGGCTCCGCACCCAGGTCAAGCACCAGCTGTTTCATTGGACTTGTCCCGGCTTTGTGGACTTTTTGCTAACGTAATCGATCTTCACACTACGCATTATAAAAGCTGCTGCGCAGGTAGTGGCGGCGCAAGTGCCGGAAACCGACCATCAAGAGGGCGGAAGCCGGCAAAGCGAGCAGTACGCCGACGAAGCCGAACAGCTGGCCGAAGGCCAACAAAGCGAAGATCACGGCCAGCGGATCGAGGCCGATCCGTTCGCCCACCAGGCGCGGCGTCAAGAAAAAGCCTTCGATGACCTGGCCCAGGCCGTAGATAATGGCCACCGCCACCAGCCCGCTCCAGTCGGAAAACTGCAGCACCGCCGCCATCAGCGCCAGCAGCAGGCCCAGGCCGAAGCCGAGATAGGGAATGAACACCAGCACGCCGGACAGGATGCCGACCGGCAGCGCCACGTCGAAGCCCGCCACCGCCAGCGCGGTGGAGTAATAAACCGACAACACCAGCATGACCAGCAACTGGCCGCGCAGGTACTGGGCCAGCAAGGCGTCCGACTCGCGTGCCATCTCCATGGTGGCGCCGATATAGCGGCGCGGCACTGCAGCGGCAATGCGCGCCAGCAGCTGGTGCCAGTCCAGCAGCAGGTAGAACAGCACGACCGGGATCAGCACCAGCGTCGCCAGCCAGCCCAATACGGCGCTGCCGCCGGTGCGCACGGAATTCAGCACGGCAGTCCAGATCTGGTTGCCGCTTTCCGCCATCTTCTCCGCCACCAGGGCTTTGATGCTGGCGCCGTCGAGCGTGAACTCCACGCCCAGTTGCTGCAGGCGCGGGCCCAGCGTGTCATTCAGCTTGGCCAGCGAAGCGGGAATAGCCGCCTGCAGCAGCGGGATCTCCTTTTGCAGCACCGGTACCACGATCAGCAGCAGCGCCAGCACGGCGGCGCCAAACAGCGTGATGACGATGGACACCGCCAGCGCGCGCGGCATCTTCCAGCGCTTGAACAGGCGCAGGCGGCACAGCTTGTCGACGGCGGGATTCAGCGCATAGGCGAAAATGGCGGCGGCCAGGAAGGGCGTCAGCACCGGCCCCAGGATCCAGAGCAGGAAAAAGAAGGCGGCCCAGACCGATACCCAGAATAGCGTTTGTTTTTGTTCTGCCGAGAGGGGAAGAGGCATCTGCTGGGGCGTGGTCGGGACGAAGGAAGGGCTATTCTAACGCCTCTGCTGTTAAAAACACCATGCGCCGGGCCTACCAGTAGTTTAATATTTCTATAAATAAACTTTGAAGTGGAAGTCATGCTGTCTGTCCGTACCCAAGCCGCCATAGCGGCCCTGTCCCTGGCGCTCGCCGCGCATGCTCCTGCCATGGCAGCGGACGACGGCGAAAAGTGCGAAGGCTTCAACCGCCTGTTGTGCATGCCCATGGCGGCGGCGGCCAGCGTGGCAAACGCCGCCGCCAACGTCGCCGAGGCGGTGAACTTCAAGAAGCCATCTACCAAAGTCATCGACGCAACGGACGAGGGCGACCTGGACCGCATCAAGCGCTTCGACCCCAGGAAGGACTCCAGCTTCGCGCCGGAAAACATGCTGGGCGTGGCCGTCGATACCTACCTGACCAAGCCCGACCCGGCCAGGGACGCCAAGCGCTTCGCCGTCCTCGAATACCTGGCCGGCAAGGCCGACATCTCCGGTGAACTGGGTACCGTGCTGCTGCAGGAGACCGTGAGCCAGGCCTATTTCGCCCGCAACGCCCCGCAGGAAAGCTGGCCGCGCCGCCTGGCCTTGGCCCACCTGCTGGTCGAACACGGCGCCAGCGCCAAGGGCATCAACCTGTCCACTTGCGACTATTGCGAGACTGATAATGAATTCCTGGCGCTGCTGATCCAGGCCGGCGCCAACCCGAACGTCCAGTCCACTACGTATTCGGCCCTGCTCAACCGCTTTATCCGCAAGGACCAGTTTGACGCCGCCAAACGCCTGGTCGCCCTGGGCGCCGATCCCAACGGCAGCACCTGGGGCAAACGCAGCATGCTGGTGCGCCTGGTGGGCGAATGCGACAAAGACATGACGCGCAACCTGGTGCCGGCCGACCGCTTCGAGGCGGAATGGCAGAAATGCGTGGCGGCGGTGACCACCCGCGTCAGCTTTGCCATCGAACAGGGCGCCGACCCGAACGGCAAGGCCAGCCCGGACAACGAGTGCCTGACGCCCTATGACGTCGCGCTGGAAAAGAAGAACGAAGAGCTGGCGCAACGCCTGCTGAAGCTTGGGGCACGCCCCGGATTTGGGGAAATTTGCCGCTCTGGTGGCTGAAAACGGCGGATAACAAGAGAAAATGCGGGGGCAAAAATGCTAAAATAGCGGACTTGCCGTATTCGGCCACCGCTTTTCCATTCTTCCGCCTCAGTTGCGACAACACCATGAGCCAACCTTCGAATGTTTCCCTGTCCTACCGTGACGCAGGTGTCGATATTGACGCCGGCGACGCCCTAGTTGAAGCGATCAAGCCATTCGCCAAGCGCACCATGCGCGAAGGCGTGATGGGCGGCATCGGCGGCTTCGGCGCGCTGTTCGAGATCAGCAAGAAATACAAGGAGCCGGTGCTGGTTTCCGGCACCGACGGCGTCGGCACCAAGCTGAAGCTGGCGTTTGAGCTGAACCGCCACGACACCGTGGGCATCGACCTGGTGGCCATGAGCGTGAACGACATCCTGGTGCAGGGCGCCGAGCCGCTGTTCTTCCTCGACTACTTCGCTTGCGGCAAGCTGAACGTGGCAACTGCCACCGACGTCATCAAGGGCATCGCCAAGGGTTGCGAAATCTCCGGCTGCGCACTGATCGGCGGCGAAACCGCTGAAATGCCATCGATGTACCCGGACGGCGAATACGACCTGGCCGGCTTCGCCGTCGGCGCAGTGGAAAAATCCAAACTGATCGACGGCTCCAAGATCCAGCCGGGCGACGTGGTGCTGGGCCTGGCCTCCTCGGGCGCCCACTCCAACGGCTACTCGCTGGTGCGCAAGATCATCGAAGTGGCCAAGCCGGACCTGGAAGCCGATTTCCACGGCCGCAAGCTGGCCGACGTGCTGATGGAGCCAACCCGCATCTACGTCAAGCCGCTGCTGGCGCTGATGGAATCGATGGAAGTCAAAGGCCTGGTGCACATCACCGGCGGCGGCCTGGTGGAAAACATCCCGCGCGTGCTGGCCGACAACCTGACTGCCGAACTGGATGGTTCTTCGTGGACCATGCCACCACTGTTCAAGTGGCTGCAGCAGCACGGCGGCGTGGCCGACGCAGAAATGCACCGCGTGTTCAACTGCGGCATCGGCATGACCGTGATCGTATCCGCTGAAAACGCCGACGCAGCGGTCGCCCAGCTGACCGCAGCCGGCGAGACCGTGTCCCGCATCGGCAAGATCCGCGCCCGCGCGGAAGGCGAGCACCAGACCATCGTCGTATAAGAAAAAGGGGACGTACCCCTTTTTTAAGAAGCGGAGCCCTGGCGGCTCCGTTTTTTGTTTGGGGTTTGATTTTTCTCAAGCACGATTGAAACGCAATTGAGAATCATTCGCGTTTACGCTAGCATGCGGTTCCCTTAACCAAAAGGTAACCCATGAATGCGCGACTGAAACCGATCGCCGCTGACCCTACCCAGCTTAACGCCAGGCAGCGTGGTTTGCAGCGCACTCTCCAAGCCCTGTTCCGCGAACAATTGCTGGAACCGGGCCATTTGATCCACGATAGCCATGCGAGCTGGCTGCCCCTGTGGGGCCAGCGTGCCATGCTGCGCTTTGAAGGCTTGCGCCTGGGCCGCATCGGCAACCTGCAGCTCGATGGCGCCATTTCGCTGGTGCAGGCTGGCCGCCCGCCGCAAGTGCTGGCTACGCCAGCCGAGCTGCTGGCTGGTGTAGCGCCTTCGCTGCCCGGCCCTCCATCTGAAGAAGCAGTAGAGCGCCTGTCCGTCGAACTGGAAAACAGCACTACCAATGACGCGCTGTGCCTGGCTTACCGCGGCAATTGGGCCGAGGAGTTGTCCGGCCGGCTGCGCGAGCGCCACCCGCAATTCCTCGCGGCCGTGCGCAGTTCCGGCCATGCCAATGCGCCGCTGCTGTTGGAACAGTGGGGCACGCTGGGCCATCCCTGGCACCCGAACTACAAGACCAAGCTCGGCTTGTCGGCCGAAGACGTGATGGCGCTCTCGCCCGAATTCGAGGCGCAACTGCGCGTGCCGCTGGCCGCCCTGCGCGCCGGCAAGGCGCATGTGGCCTTTGCCGCCGATGGCGAGGAATACCGCAGCTGGTTCGGCCGCACTTATCCGCAGGCCTGGCAGGCATGGCTGGCGGCCCTGCAGGCGCGTGGCCTGCCGCATGAGGGCTGGCTGCCATTGCCCTTGCATCCTTACCAGGCCAGCCGCCAGCTTCCGCAATTGTTTGCGCAGGAGATCGCGAGCGGCGACCTGCTGCTGCTCAACGCCGCGATGCCGGCCACGCCAACCATGTCTTTCCGCACGGTGGTGCCGCACGGTTCCGCGCAAATGCCGCATGTGAAGCTGCCGGTCTCGCTGCGCCTGACCAGCGTGCAGCGCACGGTCTCTCCCAAATCGGCGGTGATGGGGCCGCGCGTGTCGCGCCTGCTGTCGGCCATCATCGCCAGCGAAGGCGGCTTCGGCGGCACGCTGGCCATCGTGCCGGAGCAATGCGGCATCCATTTCCTGGATGCCGACGATGACCGCGCCCGCCACCTGGCCGCGTTGTACCGCGCCAATCCGGCCGCCAGCGTGGCGCCCGGCATGATGGCGGTGCCGGTTGGCGCGCTGTTCGCTGAGTCGCCCTTCAGCGGCCGCCCGTTGGTAACTGAAGCGGTAGCCTTGTGCAGCAGTGACGATGCCGCCGGCGCCCAGGAGTTCTTCCGCCAGTACGCGGCCACCGCGCTGCGTGCCGTGCTGTCGGCCTACCTCCTGTACGGCGTAGCCTTTGAAGCGCACCAGCAAAACAGCTTCATCGTGCTGGACCCGCAATACCGTCCTGCGCAACTGCTGGTACGCGATTTCGGCGATATCCGCATCCACCGCCCGACGCTGGAGCGCAGCGGCCATACGCTGCTGGCCCATCGTCCCGGCCACACCCTGTTCGACGACGAAGGCACGGTGCGCGACAAGCTGCTGCATGCAGTCCTGCTTTGCCACATCGCCGAGCTGGCGCTGCTGCTCGCGCGCAGCTACCGTAGCGATGAAGACATCTTCTGGCGCATCTTCGCCCGCGAGCTGGCAACGGCCTTCGACACGCTGCGCGGCCATGCCGATCCTGCGCGCTGGGAGCAGGAACGCGCCGCCTTGCTGGAAGGCGACTGGCCGGCCAAGTCCTTCCTGCGCATGCGCTTGACCGACAGTTCGGACGATGCACTTGGCAGCATGCCCAATCCGCTGCGCGAGGCGATGCGCTGATGGCGGCCTTGCGCTGGCTGTTTGCCATTCAGTTGCTGTCGATGGGCGCGATGGAAATGAGCGGGCCATTCTGGCCGCTGCAACTGCGCGCCCTTGGCGATGCGCCCGGCGGCCTGGCGGTGGCCAGTGCAGTGGCTTACGCAGGTCCGCTGGTGACGGCGATGCTGTTCACGCCCTTGTGGGGCCGCATTGGCGACCGCGTCGGCCACAAGCCGATGCTGCTGCGCGCCTTGCTGGCGCTGGCTGCCACCCAGCTCTGGCTCGCGTATGCCACCAGCGGAACCATGGTGCTGCTGGTGCGCTTGCTGCAAGGCGCGCTGGCCGGCTTTATTGCGGCCGCGCAAGCCTACGGCGCCGGCATCGTCCCGCGCGCGGAACGCGGCGCCCTGATGGCGCAGCTGCAGGTCGCTACGGCCCTGGGCTCGGTGCTTGGGCCGCTCGCCGGCGGCCTGGTTTTCTCGTCGTTCGGCTTCATGGCCGTCAACGCCGCTGCGGCCACCATTTGCATCGCTTGCGCTTTATGCGCCGCAGTAGTCCTGCCGCAGCAGCGCGCCGCAGACCATGCGCCAGCGACGGCATCACGCGACGCGCCTGCCGTTGCTGCACGCGCAAGCGCCGCTAACGGAATGGGCAGTGTGGTGGCGGGCCTTCTCGCCGGCATCGTGCTGGTCCAGGCAGGCAAGATGATGCCGCAAGGTTTCTTCAGCCTGTATGCCGAGCAGGTCCTGCACGCACCTCCCTGGCTGACAGGGCTATGCTACGGCGCCACCGCTGTTGGCCTGTGCCTGTTCGCGCCATTCTGGGCGAAGCACTTCAAGGACCGGCCGCGCGCATGGGTGCTGCAAAGGATTGAGTGGATATGCTGGGCGTGCGCAGGCATTGTCGCCCTGCAGGCAATGGGGCGCAGCATTGCGCTGGTGCTGGCCGCAAGGCTGGCATGGGGCATCGCCATGGCAGCGCTGCTGCCCGTGTTTTACGCTTTGCTATCGCAGGAGGTGGACGACAGGCAGCAAGGCCGCGTGCTCGGCGCGGGCAACAGCGCAGCCAAGGCCGGGGCGCTGCTTGGCGCGGGCGCCGGCGGCCTTGCCATGGCCTGGCTCCCGCTCGAGCATATCTTCTGGAGCGTGGCGGCGCTGTACATGGTGGCCGCGCTTGGACTGCGTGCCTGGCGCGGCAGGGCTTTCGTCCAGCCTATCTCCGCGTGAAGTCCATGATCCAGTTGGTCTGCCAGCTGGTGCCGTCGTCCCAGGAGTAGGCCTGCTCCCAGCGTGCCTGGCGCTCGCTGCTGCGGGTCCAGGTAAAGCGTACGCGGGCCGTGCGGCCTTTGTAGACTTCTTCGCCTTCGAAGCGTCCCACGCCATCGGCATCGAAGCGGCCCACCACCGGCGGCAGCAAGGTGCCGGTGGCGGGATCGAGTCCGCCGTCGCGGTTGGTCAGCCAGTAGATGCTCCAGCGTCCGGTCGCCGGATCGAACACGCGCAGCGTCATCGCCACGAAGCCGGGGCGCCAGTCGCCCAGCGGCCGGTATTCGTCGTAGTTGCCGATGCCGGCCGGCAGCGCGTGCACCAGGTTGCTGGCGCTGAAGGTTTCCCACGGGCTGTCCGGGTTGGCGTAATCGGACTGGCGGCGGTTCTGCACCGTCCAGTCGCTATGCAGGAAGTCGAAGGCATGCCGCGCGCGTTCGATCTCGGCCGCCGCCGGCGAACTCGCTGCCGTGCCGCCCACAGCGCCAGCCGCGCCGCTTGCCGCCAGTGCCAGCGCCCCAATCAGTTTTTTCATGGTTGTCTCCTGTGTGAAAGAGCCACCATGCTAGGCCGGCAACAGGCGAGAACTTGCCCTATATTCCGGCAGTATCTGAATCCGATACCTCGGCGGTTTTTCGGGGCTTGCGCAAAGCGCTGGCGCGATCATTTCGTCCTTGCCAAACGAAAGGACCCGCCATGCTCACCACGATCTTCCTTGTCTTCGCCGCCTGTTTTGTACTGGAGCGCCTGCGCCCCGGCTGGAAACTGCCCAAGGTCCGCACCTGGCCGGTGCGTGTGCTGGCCATCAACGCCGTGCAGCTTGGCGTCGTCCTGCTGGCCGGCGTGAGCTGGGAGCGCTGGGCCGCGCAAGCCTCGCTGCTGCGCCTGTCCGCCCATGTCGGCCCTGTGGCTGGCGGCCTGCTGGCCTACTTCATCGCCACTTTCGTGTTCTACTGGTGGCACCGCGTGCGCCACGAATCGGACTTGCTGTGGCGCCTGTTCCATCAGATTCACCACAGCCCTCAACGGATCGAAGTCATTACCTCGTTCTACAAGCACCCCGGCGAAATGATCGTCAACTCGATCATCGGCAGCCTGCTGGTATATGCCTTCCTTGGCCTGTCGCCGGAAGCGGGCGCGGTCTATACGCTATGCACCGCGCTCGGCGAATTCTTTTACCACACCAGCGTCACCACGCCGCGCTGGGTCGGCTGGTTCTTCCAGCGCCCGGAAATGCACCGAATCCACCACCAGTACGGCCGCCACAAGAACAACTACGGCGACATCGTGTGGTGGGACATGCTGTTCGGTACTTACGAGAACCCGGAGACGTTCGAAGCCTCCTGCGGATTCGATCCCGACAAGGAAGAGCGCCTGGCGGACATGCTGGCCTACCGCGACGTCCACCAGGAATGATCAGCGCAGCGGCAGGGCGATCGGCCGCATCGGCGCCGCATCCGCGCCGCGCAGCTTGAGCGAGGCGCCGATGAAGGCAAATTCGTACACCTTGTCGCGCGCCAGCTCTTCCAGGTTGACCAGCTCCATGATCGGCACGCCGTGTTCGGCCAGCAGGTAGGTATGCACCGGGATGTAGTTGTCCTTGGCCTCGGAAGGGAAGGCTTCGAAACTCAGGTTGTCCGCGCCCACCACCATCGCGCCATTCTGCTCCACCAGGAAGCGCGCCGCATCCAGCCCCATGCCCGGCGGATTCTGCATGAAGGCCTGCGCCTTCTCGAACTGCTGCATGCGCCCGGTGCGGATCAGCACCACATCGCCTTTTTGCAGCGCCACCTTCTGTCGCGCCAGCGCTTCTGCCAGGTCCTTGCCGGTCACGCGGTAGTTATCCGGCAGCATGGAGACGCCCTTGGCCGCCGCCACGTCGATCAGAACGCCGCGCGCCACGATCGGCGGCAGCTTCTCCGCACCGGCCACTTTCCAGCCGCGGTCGCCCAAGTGCTCGGAAGCCTTGAAGCCGTTCCAGATCTTGCCATTCAGGCCGAAGTGGTTGAGCGCATCGATATGGGTGCCCATGTGCGCATACATCGAGATGGCGCTGCCCGTATAGCTGACGTGCTGGTTCATCGCTTTGCCGGTCTCCATCGGGTCCGACAGCACATTGCCGTGCGGCGTATGCGTCATCCACATCAGGTAAGGCGGATCGCCTGCTGCCTGCCAGCTTGGCATGCCGACGAAATAATCCACCGACAGGTCATAGGCGCGGCCGCCGCTGATGCGAGCCAGGATGGCCGCGCTGGAGGCTTGCGTAACCAGGTTCAATCGGCCGATTTCGTCCTGCGGCCCCCAGGGACTGGTGCCCGGTTCGGCAGCCATGGCGTTGGCGGACAGCAGCAGGGCGGCAAGGGCGGTTGCGAGTTTCATCTTGGTTCCTTTGTAAGAAATGTCAGTGAAGCCAGCATATTTGATTCTGCTGCTAAGATAATCGGGCGTTTTTGATAAAGACTTTTTACCTGGGGGATCGAATGGACAAGCTGGCAGCGATGCACGCCTTTCGCCGTGTCGTGGAACGCGGCAGCTTCAGCAAGGCGGCAGAGGAGTTGGGCCTGTCGCCGGCCGGCATCGGCAAGCAAGTGCGCTGGCTGGAGCAAGGCCTGAACGCCGCGCTCTTGCTGCGCACCACGCGCACCATGCGCCTGACCGACACCGGCCGTGCCTACTTCCAGGAGTGCTGCCGCCTGCTCGACGAGCTGGAAGAGCTCGAGCGCAGCACCAGCGGCGCGCAGGCGGCAATGAAGGGGCGCGTGCGCATCAATGCCCCGATGTCACTCAGCCTGGCGGTGCTGCCGCCGCTGCTGGCACGCTTCATGGACCAATACCCCGAGATTGACGTCGAGCTCACCATGGCGGACCGCCTGCTCGATGTGGTGGCGGAAGGCTTCGACCTGTCGCTGCGCGTGCGCACCACGCTGCCTGATTCTTCTTTGGTGGTGCGCTCCGCCGGCAAGGTAGAGCAATGGCTGTGCGCATCGCCGTCCTACTTGCGCGAACACGGAACGCCGCAGGTGCCGCACGACTTGCTGGCGCATCGGGCGCTGGCTTTCCGCCTGGCGGAAGCGCCAGGCCTGTGGCGGCTGGAGGGGGAAAGCGGCATGGTCGAAATCGAACCGCTAGTACGCATGTGGCTGGACAACAGCCTGATGCTGGGACAGATGCTGGCGGCCGGGCAGGGCATCGGCTCGCTGCCGTCCTTCATTGCCAGGCCCATGCTGGCCCACGGCACGCTGGAGCGGGTGCTGCCCGCCTGGCAGTTGCGGCCGCGCGTCGCCTACATCGTCTACCCCGGCAACCGGCACCTGCAGACCAAGGTACGCACCCTATCCGATTTCCTTGCGGCTGAATTGCCGCCACTGTTCTAGCGCCAAAGGATTTTTGAGATAATCCAGCGGGGAAAAGGCGGTTGCGCCGTGCGCTTCACCTTCCCGTCACGTGAAAGGAATTCGATGGGGTTTGATCTAAGAAGTGAATCCGGCGCGGAGGCCCGTTACAGCGGCGCGGCCTGGGCAATGCTCCTGAACCTGGGAAGGACGTATGGCTGGAAACCTGCCGGAACAAGCGCGCCCCCGGGAATGGCGGCCGCCGAGTGGGCATCTTCGACTTACGACACAAGCGATGGACAAACGGTGACCCGGCAAGATGCTGCGAACCTGGCAGAGGCGCTGGAGTCCGTGCTGGCCGATCCCGGCCAGGGCGCCAAACAGGCAGCGCTCAAGCGAGACCTCGACCGGCTCGTTCACAAGCAAATTGTCCGGATACTTGGTGCCAAGGCACGCCCCTACGTCGAGGATCCGGAACCCTATATCATCCCCGACGATACGATGCGCGACTTCATCGAATTTCTGCGCCAGGGTTCTTTCCGAATCGAATAGCTTAGCGCTTCAGGATCTTCGCCACCGGCGCCGGGCGCAGGCGGTACGCATCCGGCATGCCGGAACCAAGCAAGGGACGCAGGTACATACGGAAGGCGTCGGTCACACCGGTGCCTTTCTCGTCGATGAATTCATCTTCCATGGTGCGCGTTTTGCCCGCCACAGCGTCCAGCGGCAGCAGCTCATAGTCGACCGAATAGAAGCCGGTGCGCTTGATCGCCACCGAGCCATTGCGCTCGCCCCACATGGCGAACTGCACGGCCTTCTCACCCACTTCGCGCGCCTCGCGCTGGTCCACGTCCGACACGCAGCCGATGAAGGAGCGCTGCAGGTAGCCGAAGGTGTCGCCGCGCACGCGCTTGATGCCCAGCTTGTCCTTGATCTCGTCGCACAGCAGGTCGGCCAGCGCGCCGGTGCCCGATAGCTGCACATTGCCGTGCGCATCGCGCTCCACTTCCTTCGCCAGCAAAGTGGCAATCGGCTCACCGGATGCATCGTGAATGCCTTCCGACACCGCAACCACGCAACGCCCGTAGCGCGCATAAGTATCTTTTACGTCGGCCAGGAACTGCTCGATAGAGAACACGCGCTCCGGCAGGTAGATCAGGTGCGGCCCATCGTCGGGGAATTTCTTGCCCAGCGCCGAAGCCGCCGTCAGGAAGCCCGCATGGCGGCCCATCACCACGCCCACATAGACGCCCGGTAGCGAAGCGTTATCCAGGTTGGCGCCGGCAAAGGCTTGCGCTACAAAGCGCGCAGCGGAAGGGAAGCCCGGCGTATGGTCATTGCCTACCAGGTCGTTGTCGATCGTCTTGGGAATGTGGATGGCGCGCAGCGGATAGCCGGCAGCCTGCGCCTGTTCGGCCACGATGCGCACCGTATCCGACGAATCGTTGCCGCCGATGTAGAAGAAGTGCTCGATCTCGTGCGCCTTCAGCACCCTGAAGATGTCTTCGCAGTACTTCAGGTCCGGCTTGTCGCGCGTCGATCCGAGGGCGGAGGAGGGCGTGGCGGCGACCAGTTCCAGGTTATGGCTGGTCTCCTGCGTCAAGTCGACGAATTCCTCATTGACGATGCCGCGCACGCCGTGCAGCGCGCCGTAGATGCGCGTCACATTGCGGAAGCGGCGCGCCTCGAGCACGACGCCGACCAGCGACTGGTTGATCACGGCGGTCGGACCGCCCCCTTGTGCGACCAGGATTTTGCCAGACGACATCGCGCTGCCTCCTTCGAAGTGAGTGACGGACGAGCCGCCAGCTTACTCCGTTTTTGCCCCCGCACCGATATGCTTGTCGAGGAATTTTTCGACCCGGGTCCAGAAGTCGACCCGGTTCGCTGGTTCGCGCCAGCCATGTCCTTCGTCGGGGTACTCGATCCATTCCACCAAGTCGTTGGATGCCCCCATGGCATCGCGCAGGCGTGTACCGTGGACGATGGGCACGCGCCGGTCCTTGCCGCCATAGGCCAGCAGCAGGGGGCGCTTGATGCGTTGGGCCTGTTTCAGCGGCGAGGTGGCGGCAAACTGCGCCTGGTCCGTGGCAGGGTCGCCAATGAGTTCGGGCATGGTGTAGCGCTTTGAATCGGGCGAAACGTCGTCCGGGAAGCTCCATGCCGGGCTAAACAGCAAGTTGATGTCGGTGACGCCGACCCAGTCGATGCCGCACTGGTACAGCTCATGGTTGTTAATCAGCCCCATCAGCGTGGCGTAGCCGCCATAGCTGGCGCCGGCGATGCAGACCCGCTTGGGATCGGCGATGCCCTGGGCGACCGCCCATTGCATGCCGTCGGCCAGGTCGTCCTGCATCTTCAGCCCCCATTGTTTCCAGCCCGCCTTGTAAAGCTTGACGCCAAAACCGGTGCTGCCCCGGAACTCGGGCTGCAGCACGGCGTAGCCGCGTGAAGCGAGGAATTGCACGTCCGGGCGCCAGCCCCATTGGCTGCCGCGCACCCACGGCCCGCCGTGCACCAGCACCACCATCGGCAGGTTCTTGCGCTTGCCTGCCGGCAGGGTCAGCATGGCCGGGATCTCCAGGCCGTCGCGCGCGATATAGCGCACTTCCTGCTGCATGCCCATTTGTTCCGGCCTGATGTCCGGATAAGACGCGCCCACGTTCGATAATCTGGCGGTCGCGCGCTCGTAGCTGTAGAAGCGTTCCGGCTGGGTGTCGGAGTATGAGCGCACCAGCACGAATGGCGCCGCCTCCTCCTGCGCCAGGGTGAGGACATTGATCGTATGCGGCAGCTGCTGGTCAATGTCCGCTTGCATGGCCTGCAGCGTTGGCTCGAACCACTGCGCGCCGACGCCATCGCGCAGGTATTGCACGCCGAGCAGCTTGCCGTTTCGCACCACCAGCTTGCCGCTGAAATCGTAGCCGTCCAGCGCCAGCAGCGGCTCGGCCTCCAGCTGGCCGCTACCCATGGCATAGCGGAATAGCGCAGACTTGTCGCCGCGGGGACTCGCCACATACAGCGTATCGCCGCCGCCAAAGCCCAGCGGCGAGAAAGGCGGCAGTCCGCTGCGCCGGTCGAAGCTGGCAAGGGTGCGCCATTGCTGCTCGCCGCTGCGCAGGTGGATCGCGACCTTGCCCCGGGCGTAGGTGGTGGCCAGGCGCGGATTGCCTTCCTTGTCCAGCATCCAGCCGGTGGCCTGTTCCGGGCCCTTCACCATTTCATGGCTGCCGTCGGAAGTATCCAGGCGCCACAAATTGGCATACGCATTCTCATGCGGTCCATCCTGGCGCGGTTCCAGGAAATAGGCGATGTTGGAATTCCTGGCACCGTCGTAGTCGAGCAGCACGATGCGGCGTGCCAGCATCAGATGGGCGGAGGCTTTGTTTTTCAGCTCCATGCCGGGCGCATCGACGGCCAGCTGCAGCATGCCGCTGCCGTCGCGGTTGATGGCGAACATGGCGAGTCCGAGTACGCTATCGGACGCGCTGCGGTTGACATTGGCCGACTCGAACACCAGGCGCCGGTCATTGACCCATTGTACCGACGTGACATCGGCATCCTGGAAATTGGCAATTACTTTCGCGCTGCGCGCCGCCAGGTCGGCCACCATCAACTGGCTGCGGCCCCCCGCATGGCTGTTAAGCAATGCCAGGAATTTTCCGCTGGGAGAAATCACGGCGCCGCCAAACAGTGGCCGGTCGAAGAAGGCCTGCGCCGGCGGAAGCGTCACCGCGGCAGCGGCCGGCAACGCGACCCAAAGCAGGATGGCCGCGACAGGCGCCAGCACGACCCGGGCGATCTGCATGCAGCTTACCTTTGCAGCGCACTTGCGCCCGCGCCGATATGCTTGTCGAGGAACTTCTCAACCCGGCCCCAGAAGTCGAGGCGGGTCTTCAGCGTGCTCCAGCCGTGGCCTTCACCCGCATACTCAATGAACTCGGCATCGGCCTTGGCATCCTGCAGCGCACTACGCATCTTGCTGAAATGTGGCATCGGCACGCGGCGATCATCGCTGCCATGCGCCAGCAGCAAGGGGCGTTTGATGCGGGCAGCTTGTTTCAGCGGCGAGGTGGCGATGAACTGTGCAGCGTCCTTTTCCAGGTCTCCCAGCAGAACCGGCGCGCCAAAGGCCTTGTAGTCCTGGTTCATGTCGGACAGTACCGCCATGCCGTTTTCAAACATCAGCGGAATATCGGTAACAGCAGCATAGGCGATGCCGCAGCGGAACAGTTCCGGATTGTTGACCAGCCCCATCAACGTGGCGTAGCCACCGTAGCTGCCACCCATGATGCAGACGCGGCCTGGATCGGCAATCCCTTTATCCACCGCCCATTTAACGCTGTCGGCGATATCGTCCTGCATTTTCAGGCCCCACTGCTTCCAGCCTGCGCGGAACAAGTTGACCCCGTAACCGGTCGAACCGCGGAATTCCGGCTCCAGCACGGCGTAGCCGCGTGAGGCAAGAAACTGTGCATTGGCATCCCATTCCCACTCAGAGCCCCGCAAGTAGGGCCCACCGTGCACCATCACCACCATCGGCAAGGGCTTGCCGGCCTTGGCCGGCAGCGTCAGCCAAGCGGGGATTTCGAGGCCGTCGCGGGCGCGATACTTCATGATGTCTTTCCGCCCCATTTCGCTAGCCTTGATATCCGGATGCTCGCCTCCCAGCACCTTTAAGACATGGCTCTTCCTGTTATAAAGCGAAAAGAAGTCGGGTTGCCGGTCGGAGTGGCTGGTGACCAGCACCCAGTCGGTTTCGGGCAGCACCGGTGGCGTCATGACATTGATGAGCCCGGGCAATTTCTGGTCTACCTCTTGCTGGGTTGCCTGCAGGCCGGCGTCGAACCACGCACTAGCGCTGGCATCGGCGGTGTAATGGATGCCGGCCAGGCGCTTGTTTGAGTATACTGCTGTGCCGGTGAAATCAAAGTCGGCTAAAGACACCAGGGGATCCGGATCCAGCTTTCCGCTCGCCAGGTCCATCAGGTACAGGGCCGCCTTGTCGCCATTCCGCCAGGTCTTGACCAGCAGCCGTTTTTCGTCGAAGAAGCCGATGGGGAAAACGCCCGCCTGGGCGCTGCCATAAGACGGGAAATTCGCCAGTTCCTGCCATTCGCCGGCGGCGTTGCGGTAGTGAATGGTATCCTTGCCATCCTTTTCGGACACCATGATGCTGGGCTGGCCTTTCTGGTCCAGCATCCAGCCCTGAGGCGGTGCCGGCCTGCCGACTGGCGTGGCCACGCCATTGGTCGTGTTCAGCTTGATCAGCTCAGTCCGTTCGAGGGAATAGCCATTCTTTTCCGGCCAGATCAGGCGGCGCATGTAAATGCTGTCGGAGTCCTGTGCGCCGGCTCCGGCCATCAGATAAGTATTCCAGGGCTCCATCCTGGTCTTGATGCGGCTGCTGGTGGAAGACTGGTCGGCCCAGGTGTGCTCCACCAGCTGGCGTGGTTCGCTGCCGTCGCGGTTGATGCCGTAGAGCCCGGGGGCAAACCAGCGATCGCCTGGTCCGCTACGGAAATCGAGTACGGTATACACCAGCCTGTTGTCATTCACCCAGCGGAAATCGGCGACGTCATTTTCGCCGCGTACACCGCCGATGATTTTCTGTGTCTCCGTGTCCAACACAACCATGCCGTCACGGTGGCTATCGTCACCGGCGCGCAAAGCAACATAGCGGCCGCTGGGGGACAGCTTGGCATCCTTGAAACGCGGCGCTTCGAAGAAATTATGGAGCGACGGAGCTGCTTGGGCCAGGCTGGATACGGCAGCCAGCCCTGCCAGGAAGTACTTGATCATGCTCGTCCTCGTTATTGATTTGCGGCGGCTGCTTTGCCGATATGCTTGTCGAGGAACGTCTCGACCCGGCCCCAGAAGTCGAGCCGGGTCTTCAGTGTGCTCCACCAGTGGCCTTCGCCGACGTAGTCGACAAATTCCGCATCGGCCTTGGCTTCGCGCAAGGCGCTGCGCATCTCCGTGTAATGCGGATACGGCACACGGATGTCGTCGGTACCATGCGCCAGCAGCAGAGGGCGTTTGATGCGCGCCGCTTGTTTCAGCGGTGAGGTCGCGACAAACTGCGCGGCGTCCTTTTCCAGGTCGCCCACCAGGACGGGCAGGCCATAAATCTTGTAGTCGGACGGCAGGTCGGACAGCACGGCCATGCCGTTGGAATACTGAAGCGGGATGTCGGCAACGGCAGCGTAGGCGATGCCGCAGCGATAGAGGCCCGGATCGTTGATCAGTCCCATCAAGGTGGCATAGCCGCCATAGCTGCCGCCCATGATGCAGATACGGTCCGGATCGGCGATGCCTTTTTCCACGGCCCACTTGACGCTGTCGGCGATATCGTCCTGCATTTTCAGGCCCCATTGTTTCAGGCCGGATGCGAACAGATGGTAACCGTAGCCGGTCGAGCCGCGGAATTCCGGTTGCAACACCGCGTAGCCGCGCGAAGCCAGGAACTGGCTGTCGGCATCCCAGCCCCATTCAATACCGCGCAAGTAAGGACCGCCATGCACCAGCACGACCATAGGCAGCTTCTTGCCGCCCTTGGCCGGCAGTGTCAGCCACGCCGGCACTTCCAGGCCGTCACGGGCATGGTATTTCACGATGTCCTGGCGGCCCATCTCGCTGGACTTGATATCAGGGTGCGTGCTGCCCAGGCCCTTGAGCTCGCGGGTTTTGCTGTTGTACAGGGAATAGAAGCGCGGCTGGCGGTCCGAGTAACTCACGACCAGCAGCCAGTCGGTTTCCGGATGCGTTGGCGGAGTGATTAGGTTGGTCATGCCGCCGATCAGCTTGTCCACTTCCGCCTGGGCCGCTTTCAATGCAGGGTCGAACCAGGCGCTGGAACGCGCGTCGGCCAGATAATGCAGGCCTGCCAGGCGGCGGTTCGAGTAAACCATCGTGCCATTGAAGTCGAAGTCTGCCATGGCCACCAGCGGATTCGGATCGAGCTTGCCGGTCGCCAAGTCCAACAGGTAAAGGGCTGCCTTGTCGCCATTCCTGCGGGTCTTGACCAGCAGGTGCTTGTCGTCATAGAAGCCGATAGGAGCGAGGGAGTCCGCATCGCTGCCGTAGGCCGCTTGCGTAATGATGTCCCGCCATTCGCCGTTGCCGTTGAGGTGGTGGATGGTGTCCTTGCCGTCCCTGGAGGAAATCAGGATCGTCGGCTCGCCTTTGTTGTCCAGCATCCAGCTTTCGGCGTTGCCTGGATGGCTGAGAACGACGCCTTGTCCCGTTACGGTATTCAACTTGACCAGCTCATTGCGCTCGATCTCAAAGCCGGGCCGATCCGACCACATGGGACGTGCAAGGTAGACTGTGTCGGAATCCTGCGCACCGTCCTCTTTCATCAGGAAAGTATTCCATGGCTCGAGGCGCGACTTGATATGGCTTCCAAGGCCGGAGTCCATGCGGCGGTGTGCGACCAGCTGCCGCATTTCCTTGCCGTCACGGCTCATGGCGTACAGGCCCGGCGCGAAACTCTTGTTGCCCCATGCGATATTGTGGTCTGCCACTGTGTACAGCAAGCGGTTATCGTTGACCCAGCGGATATTGCCGACGTCGTAGTCGGCCATGCGGCCGCCGCCCACCACTTTCAGTGTCTCGTTATCGAGCACCATCACCGAGTCGCGGCTCTCATTGCTGCCCACGCGCAGCGCCAGGTAGCGGCCGCTCGGCGAAAGCTTGGCTTCTTTATAGTGGGGGGCTTCGAAGAATTGCTGGGCCGGCGGCGCGGCGTGAACCAGTCCGGCGGCAGCGGCCAGGACGGCGAGGAGGGGCAGGGATCGGATTGTCATAGGAAACGAATGTTACCGTAATGGCAATCCCAAATCCTAGCCAAATGTAACGGCCGTCTATTCGGGCGTGCGGATGTGGCGTACAAGCGACACAGTCCGATCATCCGGGGCCGGCGTCAGCAGGCTGATCGCCACCAGTGCCGCCAGTCCAGCCGGCACGCCGAACACGCCGGCAGAATTGGCTGCGATGCCGAACCATTGGCCGCTGACGCTGCCGCCCAGCACGGGGTTAGCGTGCAGCATGTAATACAGGCAGGTAAAGAAGCCGGCCACCATCGCGGCCATCGCGCCATACTGGTTGGCGCGCTGCCAGAACACGCCGGCCACCAGGGCCGGGAACAGCGTCGATGCCGCCAGCGAGAAGGCGGCGCCGACCAGCGACAGGATGTCGCCCGGCTTGGTCGAGGCGGCATAGGCCGCGATGAAGGCCACCGCCAGCAGCAGCAGCTTGGAAATCGTCACCCGCTTCTGGGTCGAAGCCTGCGGATCGACCAGCTTGTAGTACACATCATGCGACAGCGCATTGGAAATCGCCAGCAGCAGGCCATCGGCGGTGGACAGCGCGGCGGCCAGGCCGCCTGCCGCCACCAGTCCCGACACCACATACGGCAAGCCCGCAATCTCCGGCGTGGCCAGCACCAGCACGTCGCCGTCGATCTGGATTTCGGCCAGTTGCACGATGCCGTCCAGGTTGATGTCGCTGATCGACAGCAGCGGATTGGCCTTGTCCACATTGGCCCAGTACGACACCCAGGTTGGCAAATGGGCGAAGTCGCTGCCCACCAGCGAGCTGTAGATATCGTATTTCACCAGTACCGCCAGCGCCGGGATGGTCAGGTACACCAGCAGGATGAAAAACAGGGTCCAGAACACCGACACCCGCGTTGCCTGCACCGAAGGCGTGGTGTAGGAGCGCATCAGGATGTGCGGCAGGGCCGCCGTGCCCACCATCAGGCAGAACACCAGCGCCAGGAAGTTGTTGCGCTTCTGGTCCGACTGCTCGCGGTCGGCGCCGGGGAATGGCTCGGCATGTTTCACGGGTTCGCGTCCGCGCGCCAGGTTGTAGTTGCGCTGTGCGGTCCACACGGCGGCTGCGTCTTCCAAGGTTTTCGGATAGTTGGCCAGCGCGCGTTCCGCAGCGCGGATCTCCAGCAGCGAGCCGTTGCGCTGCTTGACCATGTCCAGGTTGTGCTGCGCTTCCAACCGGCCTGAATCCCAGGACGCAGGCAAGCCATGCAGCCGCACGCCAAAGTCTTCGGCGCGCTGCAGGAACACTTCGCGCACCTCGGCTTCCTTGTCGTCATGCGCCAGCTGCACCTCACGCGCACTGAGCTTGGGCAGCAGCTTGCCGTAAGCGACCTGCGGCACCGGGTTGCCCCCGTGCTTGACCGCCAGCCACATGGCGGGCATCAGGAACGCCACCAGGATAATGATGTACTGTGCCACCTGGGTCCAGGTGATCGCCCGCATGCCGCCCAGGAAGGAGCACACCAGGATCGACGCCAGGCCGAGGAAGATGCCGACCGAAAAGTCGACGCCGGTGAAGCGCGAAGCGATCAGCCCGACCGCGTAAATCTGCGCCACCACGTAGGTGAAGGAAACGACGATGGTGGCGCCGACCGCCATCAGCCGCACCGCGCGCCCGCCATGGCCGCCGCCGTAGCGTGCCGCCAGGAAGTCGGGGATCGTATATTGCCCGAACTTGCGCAGGTAGGGCCCGATCAGCAGCGCCACCAGGCAGTAGCCGCCGGTCCAGCCCATGATGTAGGCCAGGCCGTCGAAGCCGTGCAGGTACAGGCCGCCCGCCAGCGAGATGAAGGATGCGGCGGAAATCCAGTCGGCGGCCGTGGCCATGCCGTTGAACAGCGAAGGCACGCGCCGTCCCGCCACGTAATACTCCGCCACGTTGGACGTGCGGCTGATGACGCCGATCGCCGCATACAGGATGATGGTGGCGAACATGAACAGGTAGCCGATCCACAGGCGCGGCATGCCTTCTTTCTCCAGCATCGCCAGCGCGAGCAGGAACATGGCGAAACAGGCGGTGAAGATCGTGTAGTAGCGCTGCAGCTTGCGGAAGAAGGGCGTCCTCATGCCTGGCCCTCGCTCTCGCCGCGGTAGCGCCGCTCCAGTGCGCGCATGCGCCAGGCGTAAAAGCCGATGATGGCGAGATAGATCAGCGAAGCGCCTTGTGCCGCCAGGTAGAACGACAGCGGCCAGCCGAAGATCGACAGCCCGCTCAATTCGCGCGCAAAGAAAATGATGCAGAAGGTGGCGAGCAGCCAGGTGGCGAGCAGCCATCCCGTCATGCGGCGCACGCGGCGCCAGTGGCGCTCGAGCTTATCCAAAATGCGGTACCTCTTCTTCTTCGGCTGGCATGTCCGGCGCGCGCAGCGGGAACGTGACGCGGAACAGGCAGCCCGGATGTTTCGGGTCGGTGGTGCGCGGGTTGGCAAACAGGTCGACTTCCGCGCCGTGCTGCTGCGCCACTTCGCGCACGATCGGCAGGCCCAGGCCGGAGCCTTCGGTATTGCTGCCCAGGATGCGGTAGAAACGCTCGAACACATGCCCGCGTTCGGCCGCAGGGATGCCGGGGCCATTGTCTTCCACTTCGAGCAGCGCGTGCCTGCCGGTGCGGCGTACGCGTACCGTTACCGCGCTGCCGCGCGGCGTGTAGCGCAAAGCGTTGTCGATCAGGTTGGACAGCATTTCGCGCAGCATCATCGGGTTGCCGGAAATCGGCACGTCCTCGGGCGGCGGCTCGTAGCCAAGGTCGATGCCGTAGTTGAACGATGCCTGCACCCAGTCGTGCACGGTGTTGCGCGCGACTTCCCCCAGCTCCAGCGGTTCCATGGTGGTGCCGGCCTGCGGCTGGTTCTCGGCGCGCGCCAGCGCCAGCAGCTGGTTGACCAGGCGGGTGGCCGCCTGCGATGACTTGGCCAGCTGTTCCAGCGACCGGTGTACTTCCGCTTCGTCGGTCTGGCGCAGCGCCAGTTCCGATTGCGTGCGCATGCCGGCCAGCGGGGTCTTCATCTGGTGCGCGGCATCGGCGATGAAGCGCTTCTGCGAATCGATCGACAGCTTCAGGCGCTCCAGCATTTCATTGAGCGACTTGACCAGCGGTGTGATTTCTTCCGGCACCTGGCGCGGCGGGATCGGGCTCAGGTCGTCGGAGGGGCGGGCGCGGATGCGTTCCTGCAGTTCACGCAGCGGCAACAGGCCACGCGACAGGGCAAACCACACCAGGGCCAGCACGATCGGCAGGATGATGAACTGCGGCAGGATCACGCCCTTGATGATTTCATTGGCCAGCTTGGCGCGCTTGTCCAGCGTTTCGCCCACCTGCACCAGGGCCCAGCGCGGCGGTTGCGCCTTGTCTTCTTCCAGGTTGACCCAGGTATGGGCGATGCGGATCGGCGTGCCGTGCAGGTTGGCATTGCGGAAAATGACTTCGCCCGAGCGGAATTCCTGCAGTTCCGGGTCCTGTTTCGGCGGCGGCAGGTCGCGGTCGCCGTCCACGTAGCTGCCGCTGGGGGCGCTGATCTGGTAATAGATATTGTCGACGTCGTCGGCACGCAGGATGTCGCGCGCCGGGCCGGGCAGGCGCGGAATCACGCCGGCTACTTCGCGCACCTGTTGCGTCAGCACGGTGACGGTGTCTTCCAGCGCATGGTCGAAGGGCTGGTTGGCGATCGATTTCGCCACCAGGTAAGTGATGGCGATGCTCATCGGCCACAGCAGCAGCAGGGGAGCGAGCATCCAGTCGAGGATCTCGCCGAACAGCGAGTGCTGGATCTCGTTCTCTTCGGCGGCCGGGGCGTGGTCCCAGTCGGCGGCCTGCTGCTCGCCGTTCACGGTGCAGCCGGCGGTTGCGGCGGGTTGAATTTCTCCAGGCAGTAGCCGAGGCCGCGCACGGTGGCGATGCGGATGCCGCCCACTTCAATCTTCTTGCGCAGGCGGTGCACGTACACCTCGATGGCGTTGTTGCTGACCTCTTCGCCCCATTCGCACAGGTGGTCCACCAGTTGCTCTTTCGACACCAGGCGGCCGGTGCGCGCCAGCAGGATTTCCAGCAGGCCCAGTTCGCGCGCCGACAGGTCCAGCATCTGCTCATTGATATAGGCGCTGCGCCCGACCTGGTCGTAGGTCAGCGGGCCGTGCTTGACGACGGTGGAGCCGCCACCCTGGCCGCGCCGGGTCAGGGCGCGCACCCGCGCTTCCAGCTCGGACAGCGCGAAGGGTTTGGCCATGTAATCGTCGGCGCCCAGGTCGAGGCCGTTGACCCGCTGCTCGACCGAATCGGCCGCGGTCAGGATCAGCACCGGCAGCAGCGAGCCGCGCGAGCGCAGGCGGCGCAGCACTTCCAGGCCGGACATCTTGGGCAAGCCCAGGTCCAGGATCAGCAGGTCGAATTCCTGGGTGGACAGGGCGGTGTCGGCCTCCTGCCCGTTTTTTACGCAGTCGATCGCATAGCCGGACTGGCGCAGCGAGCGCGTCAGGCCGTCCGCGAGGACGCTGTCATCTTCGGCTAATAGGATACGCATGGGACTACTGTACTCCAGCCGTTTGACTTTTCGCAAAGTTTGCAAAAAGGGGCTTGTCAAAAGCACTGTAATTTTATACAGTACCACCTGTACAACGTAGTGACCCAATTCATTTAGCCCGCGAAAGATCATCATGGACGACAAAAAAGGCGCAGTACCTGCATCGGAAAAAGCCAAGGCCCTGGCGGCCGCACTGGCCCAGATTGAAAAGCAGTTTGGCAAAGGCTCCGTGATGCGCATGGACGCATCCGCTCCGATCGAGGAAGTGCAGACTGTCTCCACCGGCTCCCTGGGCCTGGATATCGCGCTGGGCGTAGGCGGCCTGCCACGCGGCCGTGTGGTGGAAATCTACGGTCCTGAATCGTCCGGTAAAACCACCCTGACCCTGCAAGCGATCGCTGAAATGCAGAAAATGGGCGGCACCTGCGCCTTCATCGACGCGGAACACGCGCTGGACGTGGTGTATGCCCAAAAACTGGGCGTCAACCTGCACGAGCTGCTGATCTCCCAGCCGGACACCGGCGAACAAGCCCTGGAAATCTGCGATGCGCTGGTGCGCTCCGGTTCCGTGGACCTGATCGTGGTCGACTCGGTTGCCGCGCTGACCCCGAAAGCGGAAATCGAAGGCGATATGGGCGACTCCCTGCCGGGCCTGCAGGCGCGACTGATGTCCCAGGCGCTGCGCAAGCTGACCGGCACCATCAACCGCACCAACACCCTGGTGATCTTCATTAACCAGATCCGCATGAAGATCGGCGTGATGTTCGGCTCGCCGGAAACCACCACCGGCGGTAACGCCCTGAAGTTTTACGCCTCCGTGCGCCTCGACATCCGCCGTACCGGCTCGATCAAGTCGGGCGACGAGGTGATCGGCAACGAGACCAAGGTCAAGGTGGTCAAGAACAAAATTGCGCCGCCGTTCAAGGAAGCCCACTTCGACATCCTGTATGGCGAAGGCACTTCGCGTGAAGGCGAAATCATCGACCTGGGCGTGGAAGCCAAGATCGTTGAGAAGTCGGGTTCCTGGTACAGCTACGGCGGCGAGCGTATCGGCCAGGGCAAGGACAATGCCCGTTCCTTCCTCAAAGAGCGCCCAGCCCTGGCGCGTGAAATCGAGAACAAGGTGCGTGCGGCGCTCGGTGTGCGTGAGCTACCGGCCGTTTCCGATGATGGTGAAGAAGCGCCGAAGCTGCGCGCGGTCGACTAAAACCAGTAAGGCAGTGTCTGACCCTGTGGGTCAGACACTGGTTTACCGGTTTAAAGAAGGTCATGCCCCTCCCCAAACCCACCCTAAAAGCCCGTGCCCTCCGCCTGCTCAGCCAGCGCGAGCACAGCCGCCTCGAACTCGCCCGCAAGCTGCAACGCCACGCGGAAGAGGGCGACGACGTCGAAGCACTCCTGAACTTCCTCGAACAAAACAAATGGCTCTCTGAAGAGCGCTTCTCCGAAAACCTGGTGCACCGCCGCGCCGCCCGCTACGGCAACAGTCGCATCGTGGCCGAACTGCAGCACCACGGCATTGGCGGCGAGATGCTGGCCGAAGTCAAGGAAAGCCTGAAAGAAGACGAAGTCGAGCGCTGCTGCGAAGTCTGGCGCCGCAAATTCGGCGAAGTGGCCGAAGATCCCGAAGGCCGCCAGAAGCAGTTGCGCTTCCTCATGTCGCGCGGCTTCTCGCAGAAAGCCATCCGCACCGCCATGAAGGGCACGATGCCCGACGAGGACTTTTAAATTGGCCTGACAAGGTGTGCTACACTTCGAGAGTTTTATGCAGCACCGCGGGTGCGGTGGTTGTCCGTAGAAGCTGCGGCGTACTGATTAGCTGCTTATAATTTTGGCCACTTTTGAGTGGCATCGGTCTTATGTCCTTGTCAAATCCAGTCTCCCGACGTGCGCTGCGGCATACGCGCGCCATAGACATCCAGGCGTATTCACGCGAGGATGGCCTGTGGGATCTTGACGCCCATATCACGGACATCAAATCCTTCGACACCATGCTGGCATCGGGCCCGCGCAAGGGCAATGAAGCCCTGCACGACCTGTGGCTGCGCGTGACCGTCGATAAGCAGCTGACCATCATCGATGCCGAAGCAAGTTCGGACGCCGTTCCCTATCCTGGCCATTGCGACACGATCGGCCCAGCCTACAAAGCCTTGATCGGCCTGAACCTGATGAAGGGTTTTCGCCAAGCGGTCAAGGAGAGGCTGGCTGGTGTACAAGGCTGTACCCACCTGACAGAATTGGCCCAGGTGCTGCCCACGGCAGCCGTGCAAGCCTTTGCCAACGATGTCTGGCCAGTGAACGAGCGCTCCAGCACTGCGACAGAGAAACCGTTCCAACTTGACAAGTGCCACGCCCTCAAGACCGATGGCGGGGCAGTTGCCGAGTTCTACCCACGCTGGTATGTCAACAAGACAGAAGCAGCCTAGGTGCTGTACAAAATACATCTAACCAACAAACAGGTATTCGAAAGAAGGGAAAGCCAGCATGAAAATCCATGAGTATCAAGGCAAAGAAATCCTCCGAAAATTCGGAGTGACCGTACCGCGCGGTATCCCGTGCATGTCCGTGGAAGAAGCAGTGAAAGCTGCTGAAACCCTGGGCGGCCCAGTATGGGTTGTTAAAGCACAGATCCACGCAGGTGGCCGTGGTAAAGGCGGCGGCGTGAAAGTTGCCAAGTCGCTGGAACAGGTCAAGGAATACGCCGACCAGATCATGGGCATGCAGCTGGTGACCCACCAGACCGGCCCTGAAGGCCAGAAAGTCCGCCGCCTGATGATCGAAGAAGGCGCCGACATCAAGAAGGAACTGTACGTTTCCCTGGTGACCGACCGTGTTACCCAGCGCGTAGTCCTGATGGCTTCCTCCGAAGGCGGCATGGACATCGAAGAAGTCGCTGAGAAGCACCCGGAACTGATCCACAATGTCGTGATCGATCCAGCAACCGGCCTGTCCGACGCTGACGCCGCCGACGTAGCACGCAAGATCGGCGTGCCGGAAGGCTCGATCGCTGACGCGGTCGCCAACCTGCAAGGCCTGTACAAAGCTTACTGGGAAACCGACGCATCCCTGGCCGAAATCAACCCGCTGATCCTGACCGGCTCCGGCAAGGTCATCGCACTGGACGCCAAGTTCAACTTCGACGCCAACGCACTGTTCCGTCATCCAGAAATCGTCGCCTACCGCGACCTGGACGAAGAAGACCCAGCCGAAGTTGAAGCTTCGAAATTCGACCTGGCCTACATCTCCCTGGACGGCAACATCGGCTGCCTGGTGAACGGCGCCGGCCTGGCCATGGCCACCATGGACACCATCAAGCTGTTCGGCGGCGAGCCAGCCAACTTCCTGGACGTGGGCGGCGGTGCCACTACCGAGAAAGTCACCGAAGCCTTCAAGCTGATGCTGAAGAACCCGGAACTGAAAGCCATCCTGGTGAACATCTTCGGCGGCATCATGCGCTGCGACGTGATCGCTGAAGGCGTGATCGCCGGCGCCAAGGCCGTGTCCCTGTCCGTGCCGCTGGTCGTGCGCATGAAGGGCACCAACGAAGACCTGGGCAAGAAGATGCTGGCCGAATCGGGCCTGCCAATCATCGCCGCTGACACCATGGAAGAAGCAGCCAAGGCCGTTGTTGCCGCTGCTGCCGGTAAATAATTAAGGAATCGATATGTCTATCCTGATCAATAAAGACACCAAAGTCATCACCCAGGGCATCACCGGCAAGACCGGCCAGTTCCACACCCGCATGTGCCGCGACTACGCGAACGGCAAGAATGCCTTCGTCGCTGGCGTGAACCCGAAGAAAGCCGGCGAAGATTTCGAAGGCATCCCGATCTACGCCTCCGTCAAGGAAGCAGCATCGGAAACCGGCGCGACCGTTTCCGTGATCTACGTTCCACCAGCAGGCGCAGCCGCCGCAATCTGGGAAGCCGTGGAAGCTGAACTGGACCTGGCCATCTGCATCACCGAAGGCATCCCAGTCCGCGACATGATGGAAGTGAAAGACCGCATGGCTAAAGCAGGTTCCAAGACCCTGCTGCTGGGCCCTAACTGCCCAGGCCTGATCACTCCTGACGAAATCAAGATCGGCATCATGCCTGGTCACATCCACCGTAAGGGCCGTATCGGCGTGGTTTCCCGCTCCGGTACCCTGACCTACGAAGCGGTAGCACAGCTGACCGCCCTGGGCCTGGGCCAGTCTTCGGCAGTTGGTATCGGCGGCGACCCGATCAACGGCCTGAAGCACATCGACGTGATGCGCATGTTCAACGACGATCCTGACACCGACGCTGTGATCATGATCGGCGAAATCGGCGGTCCGGACGAAGCCAACGCAGCCCGTTGGATCAAGGACAACATGAAGAAGCCAGTGGTTGGCTTCATCGCCGGTGTCACCGCTCCTCCAGGCAAGCGCATGGGCCACGCCGGCGCGCTGATCTCCGGCGGCGCCGACACCGCGCAAGCCAAACTGGAAATCATGGAAGCCTGCGGCATCAAAGTCACCAAAAACCCATCCGAAATGGGTCGCCTGTTGAAGGCAATGCTGTAATAGTAGCTGTATGATAACGGGGAGCTTCGGCTCCCCGTTTTTGTTTACCCGGAGGATATCGATTTGGCAAAACTACTCGTGATGCGAGAAGGTGTAATTGAGCAGACGGTGCAGCTCACCAAGGAGCGCATGACCGTCGGCCGCCATAAGCATAACGACATTGTCCTGAACCACGGGGCCGTGAGCGGCGAACACGCCCTCATCACCACCATCCTGGACGATTCCTTCCTGGAAGACCTGCAAAGCACAAATGGAACATTTGTGAACGGCCACCGCATTGGCAAGCACTTCCTGCAGCATAAGGACGTGATCAAGATGGCCAAGTACCACCTCGAATTCGTCAGCGACGGCATCCGTCCACTGGCCGCCGCCGCCGCTACCATCCCGGCCATGCCGGCTCCGCCCTCGGCTTCAGCCGCCGCCGCCGCACCCAACACCCAGTTCGCCGAACTGCCGCTGGCCAATATAGAAGTTCTGAACGGCACAAACGCCGGCAAAACCCTGAGCCTGACAAAGGCCGTCACCAGCCTCGGCCGCCCTGGCGTGCAAGTGGTGGTAATTACCCGCGCTCCCGAAGGGTACTCGGTTGCCCACGTCGAAGGGGATAAATCGCCCCTGCTGAATGGTGATCCGATGCCGCGCCAGCCGCACCCATTGAAGGGCGGCGACATCCTCGACCTCAGCGGCATTCTGATGGCCTTCCGCGCTAGTTGACGAAAATTGTCATGCAGCAACACCGTAGACTGACAAAGTTTGCGGCCCGGCTGACCAAAAACGTCATTCAGCTATGTCAGATTGACAATTTTTGACCGAAATCTGGCCAATTTGCTGGGAAATTGAGCTGGCACGGTGATTGCTTATACCTAAGCGTTAGACCCGATTTTTTTAGTTTCTTATTTAGGAGCAGTAAATGAAATCCATGAAGATGATCAAGCGCCAAGCACAAGCCGGTTTCACCCTGATCGAACTGATGATCGTTGTGGCCATTATCGGTATCTTGGCTGCCGTAGCAATCCCAGCTTACTCCGACTACACCGCCAAGGCTAAAGTAGCCAACGCTATCGCTTCCATCGACTCGCTGAAAACCGCTGTTGCAATGTGCGCCCAGGAAGCTGGCGGCGTTCTGGATAGCTGCGACACCACTGCTGCTGGCGCTGAAACCTCCATTCCAGCCTTCACCCCGACCAAAGAAGTTACCTCGGCTACTGTTGCCAACGGCAAGATCACTCTGACCCTCGCCGCTGGCATTGGTACCAACATCGATACCAAGAAAATTGAGTTCGAACCAAAGCTGAACGCTAACGACACCACCATGCGCTGGACCATCACCACTGACATCGGCAATACCGCTGTTGCCAACTCGGTCACCAAGAACAGCACCGCTTCCTAATCGTTCTGTTGGCTGAAAAAAATTCAGCCTCAGCTCAAATGCCGCCCAGTGCAAGCTGGGCGGCATTCTTCATTTTGGGCGCACGAAGTTCGACCAAAGCGAACCCGTAAGGCATGCCACTTCAGCTGACAAGTATTTTCACTAGGAGGCCGCAGACTGACAAAGTTTGCTCGGCCGTTGACCAAAATTGTCAGCTCAACAGGAGCGAACTGGCATTTTTTGACGGAAATCGGGAGAAATCCACCTAAATTGGGTTGGCACAGCCATTGCAAGTATTCATGTGTCGTACCCAATTTCGTGGTCTCTTACCTGAGGAGAAGCAAATGAAATCCGTCAAAATGATCAAGCGCCAAGCACAAGCCGGTTTCACCCTGATCGAACTGATGATCGTTGTGGCCATTATCGGTATCTTGGCTGCCGTAGCAATCCCAGCTTATTCCGACTACACCGCCAAGGCTAAGGTAGCCAACGCTATCGCTTCCATCGACTCCCTGAAAACCGCTGTTGCAATGTGCGCCCAGGAAGCTGGCGGCGTTCTGGATAGCTGCGACACTACTGCTGCTGGCGCTGAAACCTCCATTCCAGCCTTCACCGCGACCAAAGAAGTTTCCTCGGCTACTGTTACCAACGGCAAGATCACTCTGACCCTGGCCTCTGGCATTGGTACTAACATCGATACCAAGAAAATTGAGTTCGAACCAAAGTTGAATGCTAACGACACCACCATGCGCTGGACCATTACCACCGACATCGGCAATACCGCTGTTGCTAACTCGGTCACCAAGAACAGCACCGCATCCTAATCGGTCTGTTAGCTGAAGAAATTCAGCGTCTGATCAAAATGCCGCCCTCTGGGTGGCATTTTTCATTGGAGCGCGAGAATTTCGACATCAGCTACCGGCAAAGCAGACTGACAAAGTCTGCTCAGCAACTGACGAAAATTGTCGGCTCAATAGGAGGGAATTGACACTTTTTGACGGAACCAGCTAGTTCTCTGATAAAAGCGAGTTGCATAGCTGTCGCTTCAGTCGACGTCCAAAAGTCTCCTTTGGCAGTGTGCGCCCCTTTGCTTACCGCGGCTGACTTCAATTGTCGACTCAACAGGTAGATTGGCAATCAGGAAAGCCTTTTGGCAAGCAGAGCTGGCACGCGGATTGCAAGTACTGAGGTGTCTATCAATTCTTAGTCCCCTACGCGAAGGAAAGCAAATGAAGTCCGTGAACCTCATCAAACGCCAAGCACAAGCTGGTTTTACCCTGATCGAACTGATGATCGTCGTCGCCATTATCGGTATCCTGGCAGCCGTGGCGATTCCAGCCTACTCCGACTACACTGCAAAGGCTAAAGTAGCCAACGCTATCGCTTCCATCGATTCGCTGAAAACCGCTGTCGCCGTGTGCGCCCAGGAAGCCGGCAATGCTCTCGACGGTTGCGACACCACTGCCGCCGGCGCTGAGACTTCCATTCCAGCCTTCACAACGACCAAAGAAGTTACATCGGCCAGCGTTACCAATGGCAAGATCACCCTGACCTTAGCCAGTGGGATTGGTACTGGTATCGATGGCACCACCATTACTTTCACCCCACACGTGGTCGTTGGCGACACCACCATGCGCTGGACAATCGAGTCGACCGCTACCAACGTTGCTGTGAAGAATGCAATTGAGAAGAACAGCACCGCTTCCTGATCGGCTTGCCAGCTGAAAAAAACCGGGCTGCGGCCCGGTTTTTTATTTGATCAAACGATTTTCTGGCGGTCAGCCAGCATGGCCTCGTACGTCAGGTTTTGCAGCAGGGTGAAGTGAGCCGGATCGAGTCCGGTAAATTGCACGCCATAGCTGAACACATCCCGCCCATCCATTTTTTGCGACTGCGCCACCGTGGCATTGCGCACCAGCGCCGAAGTATTGATACGCACTTGCCGGTCATCCGGCGGCGCCAGCAGGGTAAAGTCCAACTGCACGGTTTCACCCTCGCGGCTCAAAGGCTGGGCGGATTCGATCAGCGCGCCGGACACGCTCAGGTTCACCAGGAACACCGAAGCATGGTGGCCGTCATCACGCGACATCTTGGCCGGTATCTCTACCTTCACCCGCATGGCTGCACGCAGGCTGGTACCCTGGATCTCGCTCGGGAAGGCCACATGGGCGTACATCAACGGCCGCAGGAAGACGCGCTGCACGACAGTCGAGAATGAACAGACATTCACGCCGGAGAATACGCGCACAGTCAGCTTGTCGCCTTCCGTAATGGCGATCGGTCCATTGTTCTCCATCGGGATCTTGACGATCATGTACTCGTCACGGACCCAGCCGATCACGGTCGAGAAATGCTGCATGGGCCGCAGCGTGCGATGGGTGATCAACTGGATGCGCCCGCCAACCTGCAGGTTCATCTGTTCAAACGCGTATTCCTGCAATTTGTTTTCGCTCGCCATCGTCGTTATTGTCTATTTATGAGCAATTGCCCATTGTACAATAAGGCCGCGCACCAACTATTGCTTTGTCGATAGAACCATCCAGTCCAGGCCAACCAGGTGATATGGATCGGGCTGTATCTTGCTGCAACCGCCGGCACAGGTTTCTTTCGCACCAAAACGCCAGCCGCCGTTGTCGCGGTCGATCATTTCCTTGTCCACCAGTTCCAGCGTTTCACGGTAGCGCCGTGCCATGTCCGGCCGCTGCGCCACGGCCAGGAAGGCTTTCATGCCTTCTGCCTGCTGCCACCAAAACTTGCTGCGGTCCACGTGGCCGCTGGCCGACATGCGATTGAAGATGCCGCCATCCTGTTCGTCATAGCCTTTCGCCACCGCGAATTTCAGCAGGCGGTCTCCCACGTCGGCATAGATTGGCGGCAGGCCGCGTGACTCCGCGCTGCGCAGCAGGAGGCTCCATTCGAACTGGTGACCGAGATCGGTAAAACCATCGTCGCTGGTGAGCGGCTTCCACTGTTCGTCATACCACTCAGGGATATAGGCGCCGCCGTCGGGCAGGCCAACCATCAGTTGGTTCAACACGAAGTCCCCCAGTTCGCGCGCATCGGCCACCACTTGCTGGTCCCCAGTTGCATCGATTAGGGCCAGCAGGGCTTCGAACATGTGCATCAGGGGATTTTGCGTGTGCCGCGCTTCCAGCTTCGGCGTAAAGTCGCGCGGTGCACCGCCACGCAGGCCGCCGCCTGGTTCGCGCAGGTTGCGGCGGATGTCCTGCCACGCAGCCAGGGCTGCCGCCTTGTATTTCGGCTCGCCCGTCACGCGCGCAGCATGCGAGAGCGCCAGCAGCGCAAATGCGTGGCCGTAAGTATTCTTGGCCATGCTGACCGGCTTGCCTCCGGCATCGACCACCTGGAAGAAGCCGCCATGCAAGGGATCGTGGAAAGACGCGAGCAGGAAATCCGTGCCGTGTCTTGCCACTTCCAGGTAGCGCGCATCGCCAGTCGCTTCGTAGCCGATCAACATGGTGTACACCAGGCGGCTATGCAGGGTAAGGTCGCCGCTGATCTTGTTTGGTGGCTGCCAGCTGCGATCGAATTGCGCCTGTAGCAGGCCTGAAGGCAAGGGGGCAACTACCAGCCAGCGCGCCAGGTGGGCGTTGAGGTCTTTGCGGTGCCATTCGGCGTCCGCCACGTCGGCCATCACGCTGCGGTCGCTGCGCCCTTCGTGATTGCTGTCGCAGGCTGCCAGCGCGGCCAGGCACAAGGCAACTGTCGCGCGGCGCAGCATCAGGCTTTCCAGTCGCCGGACTTGCCGCCCGCTTTTTCGGTGACGCGGATATCGGTCATCACCATGCCGCGGTCGACGGCCTTGCACATGTCGTACACGGTCAGCAGGCCGACCTGCACGGCCGTCAGCGCTTCCATCTCGACGCCGGTTTTGCCGGTATGCAGCTGCTTTTGAATGTAAGGGTCCATTGCGACTTTTGTGTGCCAATGCCCATACCCGACAAGCGGGACAAAGTGGGACAGAATTTTGCGCCATTCGCGGTAGCGAGTGTACGTTATCAGGCTAATTGCCTCAACTAAATACTTGCCTCGTACCTTATCGTAAGTTGTCTCGAATTAGCGCGACAATCCCCCTGATCTTTTCTTGACTCTCTGCATCGAGCATTTCGAAAGTGATTAGCTTGTCCCGCACCGCATTAGCAAACTGGAACGCAGCAACTGGTTTTGATAAATCGGATTTCTTCATATGTTCGGAGTTTGATTCTTCATAATTTAATTCTCGTTTCAGAACAAACCTTGAGAAGTCATTTTGGCTTAAAGCATCCTCGATTCCAGCACAGCCCCGCAGCCTGAACAATTGTTTCTGTGCCTCGTCATCGCGATCTCCGTACACCGTTTTCTTTAAACGGTGGATAACTTCTCGGCCTTTCTTATCGTCGTCAAGTACTACAATAAAATTGAGGCCCCAGCCAAGAAACATGTTAACCATTGAGACAACTTTATCTGCTCCAGTTGCAGCTATAAAGTGTACTTCTGACTCCTCATTAACAAGACGCCAGAAGGAGGTCAAGTAGTAGTAACCGCTCATCTCTTCTAGAATAACGTTGTTCGACCTTCTAACGACGTTCTGATTTGAGAGATCCACACCCATTGCCGCCAAGATCGGCGATAGAGTATCACTCGATGCAGTTCCCAATTGATGTGCGCTAATAATCTTCGATGGGCTATCTTCATTATCATCATCGCGCTGTACTGCATGCACACGGTACAGCTTTTCATACTCAATCATTTGTGGACTGTGGGTGCTGTACACAACGGTTGAGGTGTGCTTTCGAAGATGATTGATTAGCTTCAAAACGTCAGCCTGAGCTTTCGCATGAAGATTTGACCCCGGTTCATCGAGGAAAAAGACCCGATTGATTCCCTTTTTTTCGGATGCTTTCAACTGCAAGTAGAACGAAATAAACCAACTTACACCTTGGCTCCTTTGCTTTGGATACAGTCGATTTTGACCGTCGCAAACCCAAAATACTAAATGTGGGCTGCCAGCTCGTTCACCATGATGCTTGCCATAGTTTTCAAGTTCGCAAACAAAGCTGAGTCTGCCGTCTTTCCCAATTGTTTGGCTCCAGAATTGATTGAAGTCCTTGCTAATGGCATTGTTTGCTCGGGTTATAATGCTTTTTTGCTCGCGTAGATCTGACTGAAGCAAAGCTTTTAAGTCTATGTCTGCGACCGTCAAAAAATTATTAGCGGCTTGCGCGCCGTCTCCAGTTGGGCGTCCATCATTATCAATTGAAACAGTGGATGGTAATCGCCCACTTGCATCATCAAACCTCACTCCTCGCGGGAGGTATTTCCAAATGAGAGACGCAAGATCATCTGGATCCATCTTTGACTGACTAGGAACTTCAACTACTTCCCCCGTAACCGCTTCAGTACCGATGGTTGTTAATTGATACGGCTTTTTTTCGTTGTCACTTTTCGCTGTAACGGCAGAGAGCTTTTGATATTTGTCGAAATAGTTTTTTGATAGCGCCACGCCCGGATCAATTTCGGTTATGCCATTCTTCTTTTCTACGTCCCAGATGCAATCGATCTCAATCTTGTTTTCAATTAAATTGAAATACTTTGCGATCCTTGTAATGTCTGATGCGTCGTACTTTTCTAGGCCAGGCTTAACGTCTTCCATATTTAATTCGACACTCAGCTGAACTACTGGACGCGGTCCAGGAACACGCATGTCGTCTTCACTGATCGGATCATTGTGAAGCGCGAAATACAGCGCATCTAGAACAGAAGACTTTCCGCTTTCGTTCTGGCCTACAATAGCAGTGATTCCATCTGGAGAAAACGAAACCCAACCTGAGTCCAAAATTGAACGGAAATGTTTGATTCTAAAGGCTAAAAGTTTCATCGCAGAGTTCCGATATATGAGAGATGGTGCTGCGGTCAATGAAAGTAACATCGGCGGCAAATGTAATGCCTAATGTATTGCAATACTATCAACCTGGGTTATCCACAGGTAATCAAGATTTTTCAACACCGTATCCTTCGATGAAAGCGTTGCTTCGGAAATGGCATGACAATAGAATCGCACTCTGTCAAAAGTGGCAACGAGCTCGAAAGCGTTCACGTTTCGGCAAGCTAGTGTGTCGCCACCTGTTCGGTCAATTCTGAACAACGTGATTAATCTATGCGTAGTTTAAAGAAAGGGGGGATGGTCCGCCCTTGATTTGCGGCTCTTACTTGCCACCTAGCTTTGTAAACCATTCCATGGCCGTAGGTGGGAGTCCCTCATCCTTCACGATACCGTCCCCAGTTGGACGGAATAGCGCTGCAAGAATAGTGGTGATGTTGTTGTCCTTGTTAAGTGCACCATCCCTTACCATTGCCAAATAAGTCTTCGCCATCGTGACCCGTTCGCCTGCATCATTTTCGAGATGCAGATTGCTCAGGAAGATCCGAACCATGAGGCGAATGAACCAAAAACTTAACGTGGCAAGCAAGATTAGCGAAGCCAGTTTCCAAGTCGATGTGGAAGCCAACACAGCCGACGTAATCGGTGCTTGGTTTGAAACTATAGGCTCGTTAACTCGGGAACTCTTTTCAACAGTTGCCGAATTTGCTGTTTTAACCTGCTCTGCATTGCCTATCTTATTCGCATCTGTCTTCGCTGCCCAAGTCCCGTTAGCTGTTGATTGCTGAACTTCGGCCTTTGCCGTTAAGGCTTCGGCATGTTGATCACCTATCGACTTAAATTCGAAATGAAGTACCAGTCCCAATAGGGCCATGCATAAGAACGTGACACCGAAGCTCACATACGACCAGATTTCGTGCTTTCTCCGCTTGGTCTCCCAGTAAGATACCGGTGCTGCCAGCGCCATGTGTTGATCATAAGTCGCCTTCAGGTTATGTAGCTCCGTTTGCGTTTGAGCTAGTTGTTTCCCCCACGATTCGTTCCGGACTTCCTGGTCTGCATCGAATCGAGATTGCTGTTGTTCAGCTTCGACTTGATGTTTGTTGTGAAGGTCTTCGAAATGGTTCTCTTGAGCTCTCAGACTTTCCTTATAGCCTACTAGTTCGCTTTGAAGCTCCCCAGCTAAGTGTTTGAGTGCGTTGCTTTCATGTTGGACGCGATTCTCGCCAGCTCGTTCAAAGAGTTCAGCACGAACAATTGCAGACACCAATAGTTGAAGTTCAACTCCTTCAAGCCCTTGATTCATCCAGTACGTCGCAATTACCGCGGCCTGATTTTCTTCGCCGTTCTGCCGAAGATCGTCGAGAAATGACTTTCTTGCGCTGTTGGTCAACAACCAAGGCGAGTTTGAAATGAGGCCCTGAATTGCCGTTTGTGCTTGCGAAATACTGGCGTTGGCACTTGCAGTATTTCCCTGGTTTCTAGATTGCTGCGCAGCTTGGAGATGCGCCTGAAGATTTCCGACTGCCTGGTTAATTTTGGACCATGCCTGATTCAGTTTGATTCTCGGTTTGTTGATCCAGCTCCAATTGTTCTGAAGGCTTGAAATCCACGACGTTAATTCTTGTTGGGATCCCCATTCAAACTTTCCGCCCGGCCCGAAATCAGCAGTGAAAAACGGTTCTGGTTGGGTCATACCTAGTCCTATGTTTTGGTTGTTGTCGAGATACAATATGTTGCATAATGATAACTTAACTCATGGTTGGGCTCCTCTAACTTTCGTGCAAGTTCTTCTGCCTTAGGATGGTAGTAGCGTTCGGGCTTTGAATGGCCTTGTGCCCAGATACCGATGCTAGATCAATGACGTTAGGAAGTTTCTCAGCGAATTTTGTTGTAGCTGCGTGGCTGAGGTCATGAAAATGCGCGCTTACAGGCCAGTGTGAAGTACTTGTGGACCAACATATGAGACAGTGGAAGCACCGTACCTGCTTCACTCCTCGAAAGTGCCTTCAAAATCTCAAATGCTGACGAAGACATTGACACCATGCGGGCAGTGCCGCTCGTCGTCATTGGCAGAAATGTCGTTTGTGCTTGCTGATCGACATGCTGCCATTCCAAATAGTTCGCCACGACGCATTGCGATTTCCAATGCTAACCTCACTAGTGGTCGCATCCTTGGGTGCGACGATTTATTGGTCGCAGTTCGTCGAGAATTTTCTGCTTCTCATCTTCGGTGAAAACGCGGTTTCATCCTTGCGGTGCTTGAGACTTCCGCACAAAGAAGCAAGGATTTCGTGTAGGGAGGCCCCACTCCCTGTGAGCACGACTAATAGCACTCGAAAGGATACTTGACTCAGGAATGATCGTGTCTGCCGATACAGTCTTCAATCGTTCGCCTCTGTATGCGGCAACGACTGCCGGGCTTAGCGCCGCCATGCTGTATCACGACATACGCTGACGGAGTATGAGCGATGTGGAGTCGCGCTCTTGCTTTTCACTTCGGTTGGTTGGCGATACCTCGCTCATGTACCGAAGCAGGAAATCGCTTAGCAGCCAGTCGCGAGCGCTGGTTAGGTCTTAATGCGCTCCCTTGTGCATGGCAGTTTCAATCTCGCGTGCCCATGCTACCGCGTCGGCCGTAGTTGTAAACGACCTTACCTCGTCGGGAACTCCTTTGCGACGTACACGGGCCTGCCATGTACCTATACTTTGCCTGAACGATGCCATACGCCTTCCTTATTGGGACAAGCGTGGGACAAGAACAGGAATTAAGCTCTAGATTCGCTGGCGAATGCAATGTGCGTGGCTAGCTGGCGCTTGCAGTATCTTGATGCGGAAGCGGCGATAATCCGAAGAAAACTAACCGCCTACGCATCAGGCTTTCCAGTCGCCGGACTTGCCGCCCGCTTTTTCGGTGACGCGGATGTCGGTCATCACCATGCCGCGGTCGACGGCCTTGCACATGTCGTACACGGTCAGCAGGCCGACCTGCACGGCCGTCAGCGCTTCCATCTCGACGCCGGTCTTGCCGTAGGTTTCCACCTGCGCGCGGCAATGGACGGTGCTGCCGGGTTCATCGGTGGTAAAGTCCACGGCAACGCGGGTCAGGGCCAGGGGATGGCACAGGGGCACCAGGTCGGCCGTGCGCTTGGACGCCATGATGGCCGCAATGCGGGCAATGCCAAGTACATCCCCTTTCTTGGCGGTTCCCGATAGAATGAGCGCCAGCGTTTCCGGCTTCATGCGGATACTGCCGGTGGCAACGGCAATGCGGTGGGTTTCGGCCTTGGCGCCGACATCGACCATATGGGCCTGGCCGGCAGCGTCAAAATGAGTAAGGTGTTCGGTCATCGCGTAGCTCTCTTGTTGAACGGGTATGATAGCACTGTGAATGCACTACATTTTCGCCGCCCCTTGCTGGCGGCACTGGTTTCCGGCCTGTTGATCGCCGCTCCGGCAGGGCAGGCGCAGCAGGCTGAATTGCCCACGCTGGGCGATGCGTCGCGCGAAGACATGTCGCCGGTGATGGAAAAGCGCCTGGGCGAAGAGATCATGCAGAGCCTGCGCTTCGAGCGCGACTACCTGGATGACCCGCCCATCATCGAATACCTGAATAATTTCGGCACCAGGCTGGTGGATGCACGCCCGGGCGCGCGCGGCGACGCCAACCTTGATTATTACTTCTTCGCGATCCGCGACAAGAACCTGAACGCCTTCGCTATGCCGGGCGGTTACATCGGCGTGCACTCGCAATTGCTGCTGGCGGCGCAGAACGAGTCCGAGCTGGCCTCTGTGCTGTCGCACGAAATCGGCCACGTGGCGCAGCGCCATATCGCGCGCCAGCTGGGGGCGCAAAAGAACGATGCCCTGATTCCGTTGGCAGCGATGCTGCTGGCTGCACTGGCTGCCAAGTCCAGCTCCGATGCGGCAATCGGCGTCTTCATGGGCGGGCAGGGCCTGGCCATCCAGCGCCAGCTCAATTTCGGCCGCGATGCGGAGCGCGAGGCCGACCGCGTCGGCTTCCAGATCATGAATGCGGCCGGCTATGACGCCAGCGGCATGGTGTCCTTCTTCCAGCGCATGCAGAACAGCACGCGCATGTACAGCGACCTGATGCCGCCCTGGCTGCTGACCCACCCGCTGACCACCGAGCGTATCGCCGACATTCAGGCCCGTATCCGCGAGCAGAAATTCACCCAGCGCGTGGACGGCATGGACTTCCACCTGATCCGCGCCCGTGCCCGCGTGCTGCAGGACGAGAGCAGCAAAGGGCTGTCCGACACGGAAGCCGTCTTTAAAAACCAGATCCAGCAGCCGGGCCGCCAGAACGTGGCGGCAGGCCAGTACGGCATGGCCATGGTGTCGCTCAAGCGCTCCGAGTTCGCCGCCGCGCAGGAATGGCTGGACAAGGCGCGCGCCACCATCGACAAGCCGCCGGTTGCCGGCGCGTTCAGCACCCCGATCCCGCGCGGCACGACGGATTCGGCGCTGGCCTATATGTCGCTCGAGATCAAGCTGGCGCAGGAAAACAAGCCGGAAGTGATTGCCGCCGCCATCGAGGAGGCGAAGCAGGCGCAAGGGCGTTACCCGCTATCGCGTGGCCTGGTTTGGCAGTACGCCGACGCCCTGATCAAGGGCGGAAAGTACGACGAAGCGACGCGCTTCCTGCGCGACCAGTTGCAAATGTACCGCCGCGAACCGGAACTGCACGACTACATGGCGCAGGCTTACGCCAAGCAGGGCAAGATCGCCCTGCAGCACATCTCCCTCGCGGAATCCTACGTGCTGCTGGGCGGCGTGCTGGCGGCGCTGGACCAGCTTGCGCTGGCCCGCAAGGCACCCGATGCGACCTATTACGACCAGTCGGTGATCGATGCCCGCGAGCGCGAGCTGCAGGCCAAGCGCAAGGAGATGCTGGGCGATAAGAAGAAAGATAAGGACTGATCAGGCGGGCGGCTCCAGCTCGAGTGAAATCTCGATTTCCATCTGGTCGATGCCGGGAACCCGGTCGAGGATCGCTTCGATTTCCTCATACGAAGGCGCTGCAACCCCTGCCAGGCGTGTTGGATTCCACACCGGCGCTGCGTCGTCGCCGTCGGCATGCTCGTGAGGAGTGCCTTCGCTGCAAGCTTTGCATAGGGTGCGCACGTTGGCCGTCCAATCTTCAAACGGCATGCTGGCGGCTTCGAATGCCGCTTCCAGCGCAGCCATTTGCTGCTCGGTGGCTTCCTTCACTTCCAGGCAGAAGGTGCTGAGCCTCGATGCCTCGAACAGCTCCAGTACATTGAATACCGAGTATTCCCTGCCGCCTGATTCGCGCTTGCCGACGCCAGCGCCGTCGTGCAGGACGATGTCCCCGCAACGGAAGCCGGAATCCGGGTAGGGAATGTTGCGCAGCACGGCGCGCACCGGGTCGATACGCGTCGCCCAAACCACTTCGCCGTCCCCATCCGGATTCAGTCGGACCGGCGTTGGACCGAAGTCCATGTCAATCGGTCCATCCACGCCCTCAAGCCTGATGCCGTTATCGGCCCAGGCCTTGCGCGCTGTCGCCCAGTCCCGCAGCGCAGTCGCGGCGATTGCCAGGTTCCAGCGACTTGCCTCGTCATCGGGACGCAGCGCATAGGCCCGTTGGTTGTAATTGAAAGACTTGACCCAGTCATTGCGGTACTTGTAGACCAAGCCTATGTTGTAAAGCGCATTTGATGCATCCGGGTCGAGCCGCAACGCTTCCTCATAGTCCTGCAGTGCCAGCTCGTCATTGCCCGCCTCGCGGTGGGCGTTGCCTTGCCTGTTCAGCTCTTCTGCTCGTTCAAAATTGTTCATGCAGCCTTTCGTTTGGCGACCCAGCCGTTGACCACGCCTTCCAGCAAGGTCATTGGCAGGGCGCCGTGCACCAGTACTTCGTTGTGGAACTGCTTCAGGTCGAACTTGTCGCCCAACTCTTTCTTCGCCTGCTCGCGCAGGGCAAGGATCTTCAACATGCCTACTTTGTAAGCCAGCGCCTGGCCGGGATTGACGAAGTAGCGCTCGATCTCCGCCGTCACATCGCCTTCCGCCATGCCTGTTGTGTTGATCATGTAATCGATCGCCTGCTCGCGCGTCCAGCGCTTGTAGTGGATGCCGGTATCGACCACCAGGCGGGTGGCGCGCATCATTTCATCGCGCAGGCGCCCCAGGTTGTCCAGCGGGGTTTTCTGGAAGCCCTGTTCCGCCGCCAGCCGTTCCGCGTACAGCGCCCAGCCTTCATGGTAGGCGGTGAAAGGAATGATCTTGCGGAAGAATGGCACGCCTGTCATCTCTTGCTGGATCGCGATCTGGAAATGGTGGCCTGGAATGCCCTCGTGGTAAGCCAGCGTGCGCATGGCAAACTTTGGCGTTTCGCCCGGTGCGCGCATGTTCGCGTAGAAAACGCCTGGGCGGCTGCCGTCAAAAGAACCCTGCATATAGTAGGCGCCCGGCGCAGTGGCTTGCGACGCTACCGGCACGGCCTGCACTTCGACGCCCAGTTTCGGGCGCACGTCGAACACCGGGTCGAGGCCCTTGTTGACTTCATCCAGGATGGCCTGGTATTGCGCCAGCATGGCCTTCTTGCCTTCGTCGGTATTCGGGTATTGCTGTTCCGGGCGCGAGGCCAGGATCTGCACGCGCTTGCCGATCGAGCCCTCGTTCAGGCCCTCGCCCTTGAGGATGGCGTCCATCTCGGCGCCCACGCGCTCGACTTCCGCCAGGCCCAGTTCATGCACCTGTTGCGGCGTCATGTTCGAGGTGGTGTGGTTGCGCACAGCCCAGGCGTAGTAAGCCTCGCCGTTCGGCAGGCTCCAGGCGCCGTTGTTGGCCGTGGCTTTGGATTGCAGTGCAGTGAACGCGTCAATCAGCTTGCCGTAGGCAGGGTAGACCGCGTCCTGGACTGCCTTTTCGGTTTGCGCCAGCAGCGCGCCGCGTTCGGCCTCGGACAGCTCTTTCACCTTGGCCAGCTTGTCGCGCATATTGGTCACCAGCACATTCTCTTTGGCCGGCGAGGCGACAACGGCCTTCATCTCGGCCAGCACTTTGTCGACGGTGAATTTCGGCGGCACGATGCCTTTGCTTTCGCTGAGGCGAATCGACTCCACCACCTGGCCGAACTTGAGCGGGAACAGGTTCAGGCGCGCGATATAGGCTTCGGCCTCGCCTTTGTTGGTCACCTGGTGTACGTCGGTCATGAATTGCGGCAGCATGCTCTGCACGCCCATCATCTGGTTGACCGGGAAGCCATGGTCGATGAACGGTTCGCCCTCCACCTGGCTTTTCAGGAAGAAGCGCAAGGTTTCGTAGGACAGCTTGCCTTCGGCATCGAGGCCCTCGCTGCTGTAACTCTCCAGGACAGCCAGGTCTTGCTTGAGCTGCGCCAGCTGCTTTGCGGTGTGGGCAGGGGAGGCGTCGTCCAGCTTCTTGCTGTAGAAGTCCATCCAGCCGGGCAGGATGCGCATGCTGGACAGCATCTCGGGGCTGTCGATCGCATAGGCCGCAAATACGCGGGCGTAGAACCAGTCCAGCTTGAGGGGCTTGAAATACCAGGTGTGGGCGACAAGGGCCAGCACCAGCACGAGCAGGCCGAGCGCAATACCGCCCAGCCACTTTGCAGCACGTTTCATCAGGGGATCTCCGGGGTTGTTTTTCTCGTAACATCATGCCCCGGAGAGGGCAGGCGGTCAAGGTTGCGGCAGGCGCTCGAAACGGAATGCCTGCGGCACGCTGTCGCGCGCGATGGCGGCCAGCGGCACGGCGCGCTCGCCAATGCGCAAGGTGAGCGGCGACAGGCTGGCGGGGTCGCCCGCCGCCGCATCCAGCCAGGCCAGCAGGGCGTTGTCGCCCACTGGCCGTCCGTTCAACTCCAGTTGCGGCAGCACTTGCGCAAAGTCGCGGTCGTCGAGCTGGGCCAGCACGTCGCCGCTGCGCAGCAGCAGTTCCCCGGCCTCGGTCAGCCAGGCGGCATCCACCTCGCCCAATGGCGCGCCGGTATGCAGCACGAAGCCGTGGAGCGGATCGGTGCGTGCGATGAAGGGCGTGGTTTCCAGGTTCAGGTAGACGCGCTGCGGACCGTTCTGGAAATACCAGCGGCCCTGCTCATCGCTCTGGTAATTGCGGGTGATGAAGCCGACCAGCGCCGGGTTGGTGAGCTTGTCGCCGGCCTCGTTGAAATGCTGCGCGCGCTCGTCGCGCATGCGCCAGTTGCCGCGCGCATCGAGCGCCAGCCAACCGTAGCAATGCGGCACATTGGGCCACTTGGCCATCGCCTGTTTGACTATTTCATCCATGGTTCAAGCCTCGGCCATTTCAGTGGTCTCGATGGCGGTCAGGAAGTTCAGCATGCGCAGCGGCAGCCAGTCCAGGCTGCCCGGCATGCGGCCGGTGGCAAAGCCCACGTGGCCGCCTTGTTCCGGGTAATCCAGCACGACGTGGCGCGAAGCCTTGCGCGGCAGGTATTCGCCCGGCATGAAGGGATCGTTCTTCGCATTCAGCACCAGGGTCGGCACCGTGATATCGGTCAGCACATGCTTGGCGCTGGCGCGGTCCCAGTAATCGTCGGCATCGCGGTAGCCGTGCAGCGGCGCGGTGACCACATTGTCGAAGGCGTGCAGATCCTGCGCCGCCATCAGCGCGTCGAGGTCGAACAGGCCGGGGAACTGCTGCAGCTTGGCCACGCATTTCGGTTTCAGCGTTTGCAGGAACATGCGTGTGTACAGGCGGCTCAGGCCGCGCGACAGGGCATTGCCGCCCTGCGCCAGGTCGAGCGGCGCCGACACCGCGCAAGCCGCTTCGACAAACTCGGCCTGGTGCTGCGACTCGCCCAGCCAGCGCAGCAGCACATTGCCGCCCAGCGACACGCCGCATGCGTAGAATTTGCCGCTCGCATGCGGGTGCAGGCGGCGGATGATCCAGTCCAGTTCACCCGAGTCGCCGGAATGGTAGAAGCGCGGCGCCAGGTTGGGTTCGCCTGAGCAGCCGCGGAAATGCGGCACGGCGCCGGACCAGCCGCGGCGCGTGATTTCCGCCATCAGGGCGCGCGCGTAATGGCTGTCGGACGAGCCTTCCAGCCCGTGGAACAGCACCACGAAGGGCTTGCCAGGCTGGCCGTCGACGAAATCGACATCGATGAAGTCAGCGTCCGGGGTGTGCCACCGTTCGCGGCGGAAACGGACGTCGGGCCTGGCTATGCAGGTAGCCGGATAAATGGTCTGCAGATGGCCGCTTGGCAGCCAGAATGGAGCGATGTAGTTCATGGCGCGGCTGGGACCGGCCCAGCGGGCCAGATCCCCCCTTTTTAGTGCAGTATTTGAGCGCGCGGATCGACGGGAACAGGTCCCGGCGCTACAGACACATGATGCAACACAATGCGCCAACCCTTCGGTGTCTTAACGTACACATTGGTCGCAATCAGGTGCGCCGGCTCGCCGCTTGCCGCTGTGACGCCCTCAACCACAGTATGCACCGAACTCATCAGGTTGTGTGTCTCATGCAGCTGGGATGGGCGGATTTGCAACCCGCCGTGTTCCAAAAGTGCACTCCAGGAAGCGCGGATGGCGCTATGCCCAATCAGGCGCGGGCCGCCGGGATGGACGCAGACGATTTCCTCATCGTCCGCCCACAGCGCCATCAGGGCCTCCAGGTCGGCCCGGTTCAAGGCATCGTAAAAGGCGGCTTCGACTTCCGCCGCACTGCCATTCTGGTGTTTACGCGCTGCCATCCGGGCTCCAGGGAAGGGTGATTAATGGTGGCCGACGTCGGCGCCAGGCTTCAGCTTGTACTGGGTGCCGCAGTACGGGCATTTCGCTTCGCCATGCTTGAAGTCCAGGAACACGCGCGGGTGCGAAGACCACAGCGGCATGGCTGGATTCGGGCAGTAGGCCGGCAGGTCGTTACCATCGAGTTCTACTGGCTGGGTGGCGTTGCTCATTTTATAACACTCCGCGAGATCAAAAACCAAGATTTTAATGCATCCGGGCAGTGATCAGCAGCGATCGGCGTTCGTCGGTAAAATGTCGGCTTTCCCCTGCGCGTGCAAATGAGTTCTCCAGATAGCCTGCCCGACGTCGCAGCCCACCACGAGCCATCCTGGCGCGCCGGGCTGAAGGACGGCACCCCGACCCTGTTTGGCATCGCCGCCTGGGGCGTGGTGGTGGGCGTGGCCATGGTCAAGTCCGGCCTGACCGTCATGCAGGCGCTGGGCATGACCCTGCTGGTGTTTGCCGGCTCCGCGCAACTAGCTTCGCTGCCCCTGATCGCGGCTGCCGCGCCGATCTGGGTGATCTTCCTGACCGCGCTGGTGGTCAATCTTCGGTTCGTGATTTTTGCCGCCTTGCTGGCGCCGCATTTTGCCAAGCTGCCGCTGTGGCGCCGTTTCCTGCTTGGCTATGGTGCCGGCGACATGACCACCGCCATGTTCCTGCAACGCTACCCGACCGAAAAGCCCGCAACGGGCAAGGTGTCCTACCTGCGCGGCCTGCTGTACCCGAACTTTGTCGCGTGGCAGTCCGGCTCCATCGCCGGCACTTTCCTCGGCAGCGCCGTGCCGGCAGAATGGGGGCTTGGCTTTGCCGGCACGCTGGCGATTGTCTGCATTACCGTGCCGATGGTGGCGACCCGTCCGGCACTGTGCGGCGCGCTGGTCGCTGGCGTGACCGCGGTGCTGGCGCACGGCTTCCCGTACAAGCTGGGCCTGTTGGCTGCCGTGCTGGCCGGCATGGTCACGGCCATGGTGGTGGAAGGTATGATCGAACGACGAAAGGCCGCCAATGTCTGATCTTGAAATCTGGCTGACGATTGGCGCGCTGGTCTGCGCCACCGCGATCACGCGGTCCTCGTTCTGGGTGATCGGCGAGCACGTCTCGATCCCGACCCGCGTGCAGGAGATGCTGCGCTACGCGCCTTCTTGCGCGCTGGCCGCCATCATCGGGCCGGATTTATTGCTCGATTCGCAAGGCACATTAGAATTCAGTTTCCATAACTACAAACTGATCGCAGGCGCCGCTGCAATTGCCTACTACCTTGCCCGCCGCAATATGCTGGAAACCATTGTGTTCGGGATGGCATGCTTTACTTTGTTGCGCCTCCTTCTTTCGTGAACGAATGACCCGATACTTGCTGATCCCTGCATTGTTAGCGATGGCAGGAGTTACCCATGCTGCTGACTATTATGGCGACGGCAGTTGCCCTTCCGCTGTTGCATCGGCTCAGGAAGCGGCAAACAAGGCCGATTGGATCATGGAAGGCACGATTGACCTGATCTTCCTGCGAAGCGGGAGCAAGTATCCGACTGACATTACCGTGGGTAATGCAAAGATGGTTCACGAACGCGATCCAAAGAAGATTGGCAAGTCAATGACGCTTGAAATCGGCCCCTGCATTGTGGGTGGGCGGTCGGGATTCATGGCGCGCGGCAAAGATCAACTGGAAGGAAAGCGCTACCGCTTTTACGGCGTGCGCCATACAGTGTCGCCGCTTCGACGAATCTTTTTCATGGAGCCCGTTGAAAAGACCATGCCAGTCATTCGGGATGAGACCGCCAAACTGGCGACTCGCCAATATCGGAACCAGGGGGAAAAGAAGCTGGCGGATGGGTGGCAACTTGCCCGGTCGACCGATGGGGGCTTTTCCGTTGAAGTGCCGGGTGAGATTTTCGATGCAACGAAAGTGAATGGCGATGCGCCAGCATTCGTACTTCGCTCCCAGGACAACCATGGTTCTACCTTGATGGCGGTATTTGAACGATCCGGCGCCGATGCTGGCATGCACGGGACCTATGACCAGGAAATGGAAAAGGCGCAACCCAATCAAGTTTTGAACTACAAAGGTTACCCGGCGTTGCTGCTGGCCGGAACGCTGCCAAACGATTCTTCGATTGCGACGCGCAGTCTGTTTGTCAGAGTGCCAGGAGGTACTTATATGCTCAGCGCCGTAATGCCGAATGGTGGAGGAAATGGTTCCTTAAAGAACTGGGAGCGTTTTTACAAGTCGCTGGCATTCAATTGAGTGGAGCATACGATGGCGGAACTCGACCACATGATCCTGCGGGTCAGCGACCCGGCGAAGTCGATTCGCTTTTACGAAGATGTGCTTGGTTTCCGGCACGAGGGTAGGGCGGGCCCGTTCGAGGTGCTGCGAGTCAGCGAAGGCCTCACGCTGGACTTGCTGGCGGAGCCGCCCACCATGCACCTGCACCTGGCCTTCCGCGTCGACCCAGAACATTTCGATCGTGTGATGGCGCAACTGCGCGAGCGCCGCATTCCATTCGGCGGCAACCACATGGACCGCAGCGGCAGCCAGCCCCAGCCCCAGTACGGCGCGCGCGGGCTGGCGCTGGCTTGTTATTTCGAAGATCCGGACGGGCACAACCTCGAGATCCGCTATTAGGCCTGCCACAGCTTGCGGGCCTCTTCCGCAATGATGTCGGGGAACTCTTCCTGGAAGAACAGCTTGCCTTGAGGGATTGCGCGTATGCCTTGCGAATGTGGGAAGAGCTGGTCGAGGTAGCGCGCATCGGCCATCGTGAAAATCGTATCGCTGGCGCCCCACACCATGCGCACGGGCACAGTGCTGCGCCGCAGTTGGGCCTCAATGCCGGCCAGCGGATTGGGCGCCAGGGCGTTGTGGAACGCGTGGTATTGCGCGCGCCTCAGTGGGGAACTCACCAGCGGCGCCGCGTAGTACTCGATGATTTCATCCGTCAGTTGCGCAGGGTTGTGGAAGACGGCAGCGCCAAACGTGGCGCGGGCCATGGACTGGTCGGTCAGCCACTTGGCGGTTTCGTCGGCCAGCGTGCCCTTGCGGGCCATTTCCAGCACGGGTGCGATTTCGGCAGGCGGACTATGCGGTTCGATGTCGCAGTTGGTCAGCATCAGGGTGCGTACGCGTTGTGGGTAGCGCAACAGGAAGAGTTGTGCGACAGCTCCGCCACTGTCGCTGGCGACAATATCCACAATGCCGGCGCCAAGCTTGTCGAGCAAGGCCGCCAGCATCTCGGCCTGGGCGGATGCTGCCAGCGACTGGCTGGCGGGTATTTCTGAATAGCCGAGGCCCATGAAGTCGGGTGCAATGCAGCGGCGGTATGCCGACAGTCGATCAAGCGCGCCGCGCCACTGGAAGCTGTTCAGCGGGGCGCCATGCAGGAACAGGGCTGATGCCGGACCGGGTCCGCGCTCCGCGTAGGCGATACGGCCGAAGGGCAGTTCTGCGAAGCGGCGCGCAGCACGGAATTTGGCGGCGTCGGTGGGCCCGGCGGCACTGGACAGTTGCGGTACGGCGCTGGCGGCGATGGCGGCGGCAGCCAGGGATAAAAAGTCACGGCGTTTCACTTGCGGTCTCCATGCGGTAGCTGAGTGGTGGAATCGATGCTATCGGCAGGGCCGCACGGCTGCGCGCATAATCAGCCGCTGGCGAGCACAAACGGCTGATTATTTATTGCGACTTGGCCGGAAATGGCGCACTCTCCCATTTCCTGCGTAAGAGGACGCGATGACAACCAGACCTCTGTGTTACCCAGTGCGGGACGAGGTACCGCTGCTGGATGTTTTGACCTCGCCCGTCCCGAACGGCCGCTTCGACTCGCCGGTCGATAGCCGTCACGTACTGTGCCTGCACCTTGGGGCGCCGGTGCCGGTCAGCTACCGCGCTGGCCGCTACGAACGGCAAGGAACGCGGCTGCACGGCCAGTTCTGTGTGGTGCCCGCTGGTTCCAGCACGCGCTGGACGCTGACCGCGCCCGCCACGTCATTGCTGTTGCGCCTGAACCCTTCGCTGATGCAGGACACGGCCGAGCACATGCGTTTGGTGCCTGAGCTGGCGCCCGCCATCCACATCCGCGACCCGCAAATCGAGCGCATCGGCTGGATGATGCAAGCAGAGGAACAAGACGGCCATCCCGGCGGCCGCATCTTCGCCGACAGCCTGGCCAGCGCGCTGGCGGCACGCCTGCTGGTGCTGCAAACGCTGGCCTCCTGCCGGCCAGCCGCAGCGCCAGCCCGCGCCTTGCCCGCCTGGCAGCTACGCGCCGTCCAGGACTATATCGAAGCCAACCTTGACCAGAACCTGAGGCTGGCCGAACTAGCCGCCGTCGCGGGTTTCAGTGTTTCCCATTTCAAGGAACTGTTCCGCCAGGCGGCCGGCATGCCCGTGCATCGTTTCGTCCTGGTGCGCCGCGTCGAACGCGCCCGCCAGCTCCTGCAGGAAGGCAAAAAGACCAACACCGAGATCGCGCTGGAAGCGGGTTTCGCTCACCCCAGCCATATGGCCCGCAGCGTTCGCCACGTCCTGGGCCTGACCCCTGCACAATTGCGCGCCGATGGCTTGAGGAAGATCAAAAGTGTGGCTTTGGTGTCCGAATGACAGACCTGACCCCGAATTTTGTTTTCTTGTTGGTAACTAAATATCAGCCTTGCCCGAGCTTAACAAGCGGCTAAGGGGTCCCGGCTTAAGGTAAAATAGCGCTCTTTCCAACTGTGACCCCTGAGTAACCATGCTGAAATTCAACCGCCTGGAAGACCTCGTAGCGCAGAACGCGCTGCAGGGCAAGCGCGTATTTATCCGTGCAGATCTGAACGTGCCGCAGGACGATGCGGGCAATATCACCGAAGATACACGCATTCGTGCTTCGATTCCAGCGATTAAGGCAGCCCTGGGCGCTGGCGCCAAGGTCATGGTTACCTCCCACCTGGGCCGTCCAACCGAAGGCGAATTCAAGCCGGAAGACAGCCTGGCACCGATCGCCAAGCGTATGTCCGAGCTGCTGGGCCAGCCAGTTGAACTGAAACAGAATTGGGTCGATGGCGTGGAAGTGGCTGCCGGCCAGATCGTGCTGCTGGAAAACTGCCGCGTCAACAAGGGCGAAAAGAAGAATTCCGATGAGCTGGCCCAGAAAATGGCCAAGCTGTGCGACGTGTACGTGAACGATGCTTTCGGTACCGCGCACCGCGCCGAAGCGACCACCCACGGCATCGCCAAGTTCGCTCCGATCGCTTGCGCCGGCCCGCTGCTGGCTGCCGAGCTGGATGCGCTGGGCAAAGCCTTGGGTGCGCCGGCCCGTCCGTTGCTGGCCATCGTGGCTGGTTCCAAAGTGTCGACCAAACTGTCGATCCTGAAATCGCTGGCCGACAAGGTGGACAACCTGATCGTTGGCGGCGGCATCGCCAACACCTTCATGCTGGCTGCCGGCCTGAAGATCGGCAAGTCGCTGGCGGAAGCCGACCTGGTTGCTGAAGCCAAGGCCATCATCGACATCATGGCTGCCCGCGGCGCACAGGTGCCTATCCCTGAAGACGTGGTGTGCGCGAAGGAATTCTCGCCAACCGCAGCGGCGATCGTGAAGGCCGTGGCTGACGTGGCCGACGACGACATGATCCTTGACATCGGTCCCAAGACCGCCGCCAAGCTGGCTGCACAGATCGCCGAAGCCGGTACCATTGTCTGGAACGGCCCGGTCGGCGTGTTCGAGTTCGACCAGTTCGGCGAAGGCACCAAGACCCTGGCCATGGCGATCGCCAACTCCAAGGGCTTCTCGATCGCTGGCGGTGGCGACACCCTGGCTGCGATCGCCAAGTACCAGATCACCGACAAGATCGGCTATATCTCCACCGGCGGCGGCGCCTTCCTGGAATTCCTGGAAGGGAAGACCCTGCCGGCAGTGGAAATCCTGGCGCAACGCGCCCAGTAACACGGTAAAAGGCGCCCGCAAGGCGCCTTTTGAACTTTTTCAAGCTCACACGAAGGAAACCTTCATGGCACGTGGTACCAAGATCGTCGCAACTATCGGCCCAGCTTCGACCGACCTGAACATCCTGATCCAGATGATCAAGGCAGGGGTCGACGTGGTCCGCCTGAATTTCTCCCACGGCAAGGCGCAGGATCATATCGATCGCGCGAACCTGGTGCGTCAGGCGGCTGCGGAATGCGGCAAGGAAGTGGCGATCATGGCCGACATGCAGGGTCCGAAGATCCGTATCGGCAAGTTCGAGAACAACAAGATCGAGCTGGCCAAGGGCGACAAGTTCATCCTGGATGCCAAGTGGGGCGAGAACGGTGAACTGGGCAACCAGGAGCGCGTAGGCCTGGACTACAAGAGCCTGCCAACCGACGTGAAGCCTGCCGACGTGCTGCTGCTGAACGATGGCTTGATCGTGCTGACCGTGGATAAGATTGTCGGCAGCGAAATCTACACCACCGTGAAGATCGGCGGCGAGCTGTCCAACAACAAGGGCATCAACCGCCAAGGCGGCGGCCTGACCGCGCCGGCGCTGACCGCCAAGGACATGGAAGACATCAAGACTGCGATGTCGTTCCAGGCCGATTACCTGGCGATCTCGTTCCCGAAAAACGCCACCGACATGGAAATGGCGCGCCAGTTGGCCAATATCGCCGGCGAGCCGTTCGGCTTCAAGCCGATGATGATCGCGAAGATCGAGCGTGCTGAGGCGATCCCGGCGCTGCAGGAAATCCTGAACGCTTCCGACGGCATCATGGTGGCCCGCGGCGACCTGGCTGTCGAGGTAGGCAACGCGGCTGTGCCTGCGCTGCAGAAGCGCATGATCCGCATGGCGCGCGAATCGAACAAGATCGCCATCACTGCGACCCAGATGATGGAGTCGATGATCTTCAACGCCGTGCCGACCCGCGCCGAAGTGTCCGACGTGGCCAATGCCGTGCTGGACGGTACCGATGCCGTGATGACCTCGGCTGAGACCGCCTCCGGTAAATACCCGGTGGAAACTGTGGAAATGATGGCGGCCATCTGTACCGAAGCCGAGCAATCCGAATACAACAAACTCGATGCGGACTTCCTGAACGCCCGCTTCACCCGCATCGACCAGTCGATCGCCTATGGCGCCCTGTTCACCGCGCACCACCTGCGCGTGAAGGCGATTGTGGCCCTGACCGAATCCGGCTCCACTGCACTGTGGATGAGCCGCCACAACATCGACACCCCGATTATTGCGCTCACGCCGAGCACCACCACCCAGCGCAAGCTGGCCTTGTACCGTAACGTTTGCACCCACCAACTGATGCAGGATGCGCCGACCGATGTCGTGCTGCGTGCTGCGGAAGACCTCCTGGTAAAACAGGGTATTGCCCAGAAGGGCGATATGATTGTGGTTACCTGGGGTGCGCCGATGGGCAAGGTGGGCGGCACGAACGCGCTGCGTATCGTGAAAGTGGGTGAGTTTACTCACCGCGCCGATTCGGCTCGATAACGAACGCTAACGATTTCTTTATTGTTATTGGAGTATTACCATGTCCCTCGTATCCATGCGTCAACTGCTGGACCACGCTGCTGAAAACGGCTACGGCATCCCGGCTTTCAACGTTAACAACCTGGAACAAGTGCAGGCCATCATGGCCGCTGCCGACGCTGTCAACGCGCCGGTGATCATGCAAGCTTCGGCTGGCGCCCGTAAATACGCCGGCGAAGCCTTCCTGCGTCACCTGATCGACGCGGCAATCGAAGCTTACCCGCACATCCCTGTCGTCATGCACCAGGACCACGGCCAGTCGCCGGCAGTCTGCATGGCTGCCATCAAGTCCGGTTTCTCGTCCGTGATGATGGACGGTTCCCTGATGGCTGACGGCAAGTCCGTCGCTTCCTACGAATACAACGTCGAAGTGTCGAAGGAAGTGGTGAAGTTCTCCCACTCCATCGGCGTGACCGTGGAAGCGGAACTGGGCGTGCTGGGCTCCCTGGAAACCATGAAGGGCGACAAGGAAGACGGCCACGGCGCGGAAGGCACCATGACCCGCGAACAGCTGCTGACCGACGTGGCGCAAGCTGCCGACTTCGTGCAGAAGACCCAGTGCGACGCGCTGGCGATCGCGATCGGCACCTCGCACGGCGCCTACAAGTTCACCCGCAAGCCAACCGGCGACATCCTGGCGATCGACCGCATCAAGGAAATCCACGCCCGCATCCCTAACACCCACCTGGTGATGCACGGTTCGTCCTCGGTGCCGCAGGAACTGCTGGCCATCATCCGCGAATTCGGCGGCGACATGAAGGAAACCTACGGCGTGCCTGTGGAGGAAATCCAGGAAGGCATCCGTCACGGCGTGCGCAAGATCAATATCGACACCGATATTCGCCTGGCCATGACCGCTGCCGTGCGTAAGTACATGTTCGAGAACCCATCCAAGTTCGACCCGCGCGACTTCCTGAAGCCAGCCCGCGCTGCTGCTGAAGAAGTGGTGAAGGCACGCTTCCTGGCGTTCGGCTGCGAAGGCCGTGCGTCGATGATCAAGCCGATCTCGCTGGAGAAGATGGCTGAGCGTTACAAGGCCGGTGAACTGGCCCAGATCGTCAAGTAATCAAACCGGTAGGTCCGGGTCAGACCCAAGGGTCTGACCCAAGTCAGCGACAGCCGCCGGTCGGGTCTGACCCTTGGGTCAGACCCGGATTTACCGGTTTAAAAATCTCAAAGTACCCCCGCCATGAACAGCCTGTACAAATCCTCCATCAAATCCCTCCCCCTGCTGGGCCACGGTAAAGTGCGCGACAACTACGCCGTCGGCACCGACAAGATCCTGATCGTCACCACCGACCGCCTGTCCGCGTTCGACGTCGTGATGAACGAACCGATCCCCGGCAAAGGCATGGTCCTGAACCAGATGTCCGATTTCTGGTTCGAGAAACTGGGCCACATCGTCCCGAACCACCTGACCGGCGTCACCCCGGAATCGGTCGTGGCACAGGACGAAGTAGAGCAGGTAAAAGGCCGCGCAGTCGTAGCAAAGCGCCTGCAGCCTATCCTGGTGGAAGCGGTGGTACGCGGCTACATCGTCGGCTCGGGCTGGAAAGACTACCAGGCGACCGGCAGCATCTGCGGCATCAAGCTGCCGGAAGGCCTGCAGCAAGCGGACAAGCTGCCGCAGCCAATCTTCACCCCGGCTGCCAAGGCAGACCTGGGCGAACACGACGAAAACATCTCCTTCGAAGAGATGGAAAAGAAAATCGGCGCCGAACTGGCCGCCAAGATCCGCGACGTGGCGATCAAGCTTTACACCACCGCCGCCGACTACGCAGCCACCAAGGGCATCATCATCGCCGACACCAAGTTCGAGTTCGGCCTGGACGACAACGGCGTCCTGCACCTGATGGACGAAGTGCTGACCGCCGACTCCTCGCGTTTCTGGCCAGCCGACTCCTACCGTCCAGGCATCTCGCCGCCATCCTACGACAAGCAGTTCGTGCGCGACTACCTGGAAACCCTGACCGACTGGCACAAGACCCCACCGGCGCCAGCCCTGCCGGCGGAAGTGATCGAAAAGACCCAGGCCAAGTACTTCGAAGCCATCGAACGCCTGACCGGCGAAAAGCTGAAGGTATAAGCCATGCCGGAGAATCAGCCAATGAGCAAACCACTGGTCGGCATCATCATGGGCTCGTCCTCGGACTGGGACGTGATGAAGAATGCCGTCGACATGCTGAAGCAGTTCGGCGTGCCGTATGAAGCGCAGGTGATCTCCGCCCACCGCATGCCGGACGAGATGTACGCCTACGCCAAGAGCGCCCGTGCACGCGGCCTGCGCGCCATCATCGCCGGCGCCGGCGGCGCGGCGCACCTGCCGGGCATGGTCGCTGCCATGACCATCGTGCCGGTGCTGGGCGTGCCTGTGCCGTCCAAGTACCTGCGCGGCGAAGACTCGCTGCTGTCCATCGTGCAAATGCCGAAGGGCGTGCCGGTGTCGACCTTCGCCATCGGCGAAGCCGGCGCCGCCAACGCGGGCCTGACTGCCGTGGCCATCATCGCCACCACCGACGACGCACTGGCTGCCAAGCTGGAAGAATTCCGCGCTTCCCAGACCGCAGCCGCGAAAGCAATGGTATTGCCAGTATGAGTAATGTGAAGAACCCTCCAGCGTGGCTGGGCGTGATGGGCGGCGGCCAGCTTGGCCGCATGTTCGCGCACGCCGCGCAGAGCATGGGCTACAACGTGGCCGTGCTGGAGCCGGCCGCCGACTGTCCTGCGGGACAGGCGGCGAATCGCCTGATCAACGCCGGCTACAGCGATGCCGCCGGCCTCGATGCACTGGCTGCGCAATGCGTGGCCGTCACCACCGAGTTCGAGAACGTGCCGGCCGACAGCCTGTCGCGCCTGGCGCAATCGGTCTTCGTGGCGCCGAATGCGCACGGCGTGTCCGTGGCGCAGGACCGCATCGCGGAGAAGAGCTTCTTCGTCGCCAGCGCCGCCAAGTCGGGCGTGATGCCGGCGCCGCACAAGGTCATCGCTTCGCAGGAAGACATCGACGCCATCAGCGACGAGCTGCTGCCGGGCATCCTGAAAACGGTGCGCATGGGCTATGACGGCAAGGGCCAGGTCCGTGTGAAGTCGCGCGACGATGTGCGTGCCGCCTTCGAAGGCATGGGCAAGGTTACCTGCCTGCTGGAGAAGATGCTGCCGCTGGCGTATGAGGTGTCGGTGCTGACCGCACGCGGTGCCGATGGCGCTTCGGTCGTGTATCCGATCGCCGAAAACGTGCACCGCGACGGCATCCTGTTCACCACCACCGTGCCGGGGCCGAACATTACCGCCGACTGCGCCGTCAAAGCGCAAGCGGCAGCGAAGGCCATCGTGGCGGAACTGGGCTACGTGGGCGTGCTGTGCATCGAGTTCTTCGTGCTGGCCGACGGTTCGCTGGTCGTCAACGAGATGGCGCCGCGCCCGCACAACAGCGGCCACTACACCATCGACGCCTGCGTCACCAGCCAGTTTGCACAGCAGGTGCGCGCCATGGCCGGCCTGCCGCTGGGCGATGTGCGCCAGCATTCACCGGCCGTGATGCTGAACATCCTGGGCGACATCTGGTATGAGGGAGAAGGTGACGACGTGCGCGAACCGGCGTGGGACAAGGTGCTGGCGCTGCCAGGCGCCAACCTGCACCTGTACGGCAAGGAGGAACCGCGCCGTGCCCGCAAGATGGGCCACCTGACCTTCGTCGCGCCGACCCTGGCCGAAGCGCAGCAGCACCTCAACGCCGCCTGCGTTATCCTCGGGATCGAAGCATGACCGACGCAGCATCCCGTGACATCGCCGGCGCAGCAGCCGCGCTGGCGAATGGCGACCTGGTCGCATTCCCTACCGAGACCGTGTACGGCCTCGGTGCGGATGCGGAGAACCCGGCCGCCGTCGCAAAGATTTACGCCGCCAAGGGGCGCCCGCAGGACCACCCAGTGATCGTGCACGTCGCCCCCGGCGCCGACATCGATTACTGGACCACCGAAGTACCCGACGAAGCACGCGCCCTGGTGCGCGCCTTCTGGCCCGGCCCGCTGACCCTGATCCTGAAGCGCAACGCGCATATTCCCGACGCGGTTTCCGGCGGCCAGGATACGGTCGGCATCCGTTGCCCATCGCACCCTGTGGCGATGCAGCTGCTGCAAGCATTCAAGGAAGGCAAGGGCGGTGTCGCAGCGCCTTCGGCCAACAAGTTCGGCAACGTCAGCCCGACGACCGCCCAGCACGTGCATGACGAATTCGGCGACGACCCGCGCCTGGCAGCCATCCTCGATGGCGGATCGAGCCAGGTTGGCATCGAGTCAACTATCCTCGACATGTCGCGCCTGGCCACGCACGGCCCGGTGCTGCTGCGCCCCGGCCACATCACCGCGCAGCAGATTGCCGACGTGATCGGCATCATGCCGCGCCAACCCGACCAGGCTGCGCCGCGCGCTTCCGGCACGCTGGAATCGCATTACGCGCCGAAAGCCCCGGTGGCACTGTTGCCCACTGGCGACATCGAAAAAACCCTTGCGGAACTCAAGCTGCGTGGGCGTAGTGCCGCGCTGATCCACTACTCGCCGTTTGTGTTGTCTCAACCAAATGTGACGCTACCGGCCGAGCCAAAGGGGTATGCTTATGGCGTGTATGCCGCGTTGCGCGCGATGGACCAGCAGCAGGTCGAGCTGATCCTCGTGGAAGCACCGCCGAGCGACGATGCCTGGCTGGGCGTCAACGACCGCCTGCGCCGCGCCGCATTCGGTTCGACCGGCATCATTGAGCGTTTCCTGAAGGCGTAACCGCAGCGGGGCAGCCCGCCTCCTGCGCAAGCGAGGAGGCAGCCATGTCCCGCAACCCGGTAGGTATCGCACGAATGGCGGCATGCTCTGCCACGTTCGCCTTGGCGTTGTTGCCGGGCGCGCTGGCGCACGGCGGCGCCGAATCCGGCGCCGTTGCACGCGCCATGCTGGTTGCGCCTGAACGCGGCACCGTGCTTTCCGGTCCCACCCTGTCCCGCATCGAAACCGGCGTGTTCAGCACCTCCAAGCGCATCGAGCCGGCCATGCTGGCCGAAGTGCTGGAGAAGGCCGGCAGCACCCTGGCCCAATTTGCCGGTACGCCGCGCTGCACCATCACCACCTACAGCCTGCGGTACAGCACCATCGGCGGCAGCGGCGAGCCGACGGACGCCAGCACCGCGCTGATCCTGCCGTCCGGCGAAGACCCGGGCTGCCAGGGGCCGCGGCCGGTGCTGCTGTACGCGCACGGCACCTCGACCGCCAAGGACCACAATATGGCCCGCCTGCGCGGCGAAGCCAAGCTGGTGGCGGCCTTGTTCACCGCGCAAGGCTACATCGTGGTGGCGCCCAATTACGCAGGCTACGATGGCTCCTCGCTGCCTTACCACCCTTACCTGAACGCCGAGCAGCAGTCGGCCGACATGATCGACGCCATGCGCGCGGCGCGCACGGCGATGGCGCAGCTCAAAGTCCAGGCCGCGCCGCAGCTGTTCCTGGCCGGCTATTCGCAGGGCGGCCATGTCGCGCTGGCCACGCAGCGCGCCATGCAGCAGGGCAGCGAATTCAAGGTCACGGCAGCCGCAGGCCTGTCCGGCCCGTATGCGATGGCACGCTTTTCCGACATGGTGTTCAGCGGCCAGCCCAATGCCGGCATCACCATTTACCTGCCGCTGATTGCCACGTCCGCCCAGCGTGCCGGCGCGGCCATCTACAGCAAGCCGGAGGAGCTGTATGAACTGCAGTACGCCAGCGGCATCGAAACCCTGTTCCCAACCAGGATGACGCGCAAGGAACTGGTCAAGCAGGGCAAGCTGCCCAAGTCCGCCCTCTTTGCACTCGACTCGCAACCGCAGGGCAGGGGTGCATCCGTCTACTTCAGCAATCCGCACCTGGTGCGCACCAGCTACCGCGACGCCTACCTGCAGGACCTGGCCCAGCATCCTTGTGACGACGGCGACTGCACGCCCGCCAACAACCTGCGCAAATGGATGCTGAAGAACGACCTGCGCAACTACACGCCGCAAAGCCCTTTGCTGCTGTGCGGCGGCAGCAAAGACCCTTCGGTGCCCTTCTACAATGCGACGGCGGCAGCCGAATACTTCAGCGAGCACGGCGCGCCGCCGACGGTGGTCGACCTGGAAGAGCAGGGCCTGCAGGACGAATTCAGCACCGCCCGCCGCAGTTTTGTCCTGATCGGCGAAGAAGCCTTGAAAAGGGCGCGGGAAGATGCCCCGAAAAGCGGCCGCAGCGTCAACGAATTGATGATGGACGCCTATCACGCGCGCCTGGCAGGCGCGCCTTGCCTGCTGGCTGCCCGCAGTTACTTCAATTCGCTGATGCGGCAGGCTGCTCCAGCAGCGCCTTGATCAGTGCTTCGCGATCGAATGGGTCGTCTGCCAGCACGATGTCCGGCTGCACCAGAGCCGGCTCGCGCTTGCCCGATGGACGATCCAGCACGAAGCGTGGCACCACCACTTCCAGCCTGGTGTTTGGCAGCACATGCTTCTTCTGTGTGCCGCCGGTCTGGCGTACGTAGGCATAGCCGCCAGCGCCGACCAGTTTGGCGAAGCCGTGGTCCTGCACCGTATTGCTGAACAGGACGGCGGACGAGTAAGTCAGGTCGCCCACCAGCACGAACACTTTGCCGCCAAAGTGCAGCGGATTGGCGGGCTCCGGCTGTACCCAGCTGTCGACGGTGCCGTTGACGATATCGCCGACTTTCTCGCCGGGACCAGCGCGTCCTTCGAGCACCTTTTTCACATAGCTGGAACCATTGCGGTAGGGCTTGTCGGCGATGTAGCGCAGGATGCCGGTCTTCCACATATCGTCGTCGCCGCCGCCATTTTCACGCACGTCGATCAACAGCGTCTGCGCGCCGGCATCGCGCAGGCTGGCAAAGGCGCGTTCGGCGAAATCGTAGAAGCGCTGCTTGTCGGGCCAGGCAAACTGGTTCACGGTCAGCAGCCCGGTACCGCCTGGCAGCATGCGGAACCGGAAAGTCTGTTCGAACGATTTCTCGCCTGCCACCGCGGCTGGCAATGCGGCCGAGGCGCCGGCCTCCAGTACCTGTCCGCCGGCGTTCAGCGTGAAGCGCTCCGTTGCACCGTAATTCTTCCAGTAGTACAGCCAGAAACGCCGCTCCAGCAGCTTGTTGCGGAAGGCCGGGGTGTCGCCATGTACCAGGGCGCCCAGTTCGCTCAGGATGTGCGCTGCCGGCATGCCATTGATGCTGTCGACCACGCGACCGGCCAGCGCCGTCGTGCCGCCGCCCAGCGCCTCGACAATGCGCAAGCGTTGCTGGCCGTCGATCATGACCTCGAACGGAAACAGCTTGCCGCCAGCCTGCAAATATTCCCGGGTTTCCGCCCGCCAGTCGGGAAGGACGACGCCCAGGTGGGCATCGTTGAAGACCGGATTCATGGCCGCCAGCACGCGCCATGCTTCGTCGCGCGACATAGGGTGGTCCAATTTGCCGCGCGCCGTTAAAAAGGCTTGTTCATAGGCCTGCTGTCCCGAGCGCAGCGTTGGGACGGGATGGGTGCTTTCGATGGCATCGCGCACGAATTGCAGGTCCTGCTGCAATTGCGCAGGCGTGAAGCGCGCGGGATCGGCGTGCAGTGGCGCACAGGCCAGTGCGCCGAGGGCTAGGAGGAGGGCAGGAATTTTCATTGCCGGAATTGTAATTAATGGAATAAAGTCTGTGCTTAAGACTCCCTAATTACTTGCTTCAGTCCGGCCTTAATGCTTTCCACTGACGACCTGCGCTTTTTCTGCACCCTGGCCAGCCAGCCTTCGCTGTCAGCCACGGCGCGCCTGCTGGACGTGACGCCTTCCTCCGTCACCCAGCGCCTGCAAGCCATCGAAGACAAGCTGCGCCTCAAGCTGGCCGACCGGCAGGGGCGCGGCATCGCGTTGACCGAACAAGGGCAGCTCCTGGCCGAGCGCGCGCAAGCCATCCTGGCCGACCTGGAAGCCTTGCAGGGAGCGTTGCATGAACAGCGCGACGAACTCGCGGGGCGCTTGCGCGTGCTGGCGCCGATGGGATTCGGCAGCGCGCATATCGCGCCGCTGGCTGCGCGCTTCCGGGCGCTGCACCCGGCGCTGGCTTTCGAACTCGAGTTGTCGGATCGTCCCAACCAGCGCCTGCATGAGGGCTGGGACGTCGTGGTCCACATCGGCGCCTTGCGCGATTCCAGCTTGCGGCAGCTGGTGCTGGCGCGTAACCGGCGCTACCTGTGCGCAGCGCCGGCCTACCTGGCGCGGCATGGCCGCCCGCGCACGCTGGAGGAACTGGCAGGGCACGCCTGCCTTGCCTTGCGCGAAAACGAGGAAGATGCCACGCGATGGAAGCTGCTGCCGCCCGGGGCCAGCCAGTACCGCACCGTGCGCATCGAGCCGCCCCTGGCTTCCAACGACGGCCGAGTCATCAAGCAATGGGCGCTCGATGGCCAGGGCATCATGCTGCGCTCCGAATGGGATGTGGCAGGCGAGATGCGCAGCGGCGCCTTGCAGCGGGTGCTGCCTGACCACGCATTGCCGGAAGCCGATATCGTCGCGCTGTTGCCGGCCCACGCGCAGCAGCGCCCCTTGCGCACGCGGCGTTTCGTGGATTTCCTGAAGCAGGAACTGGCCGCCCCACCTTGGCTTGAAAGCAACTAACCTTGCAATGCTGATGCGTCGCTGCTACAGTCGCGGCCCGCGCCAGTACAAGGCTGTTGTTTTTACAAATTTCTACTTGTAACGAGCAAGTCTATGCTGGCATATTAGTTCGGCAGCGAATAGCACGCACGTTCGCAAAGCACACATAAAAACCATCCCCTCTGGAGACACAATGCGTCATTTCAAACTTGCCATGACGGTCATGGCAGCGGCAGTTATTGCCGGTTGCGGCGGCAACGATCCACGCCCAGGCGATCAGAGCCCAAAACTCAAATATTCTTCCCAGGTTTCCTTCGGCGACAGCCTGTCTGACGTCGGCACCTACAAGGTCGGCACCGTGGCTGCCATCGGCGGCGGCACCTTCACCATCAACGGCAACAACACTGCAGTCAATCCTGCGCTGACCGGCAAGAACTGGACCGAGCTGATGGCCGCACAAGTTGGCTTGCCAGCACCGTGCCCGGCCGTGACCGGCCTGGATGGCGATGCCACCAAAGGCTTCAGCGTGCCAGTACAAGCCAAGGCAGGCTGCTTCGGCTATGCGCAGGGCGGCGCCCGCGTGACCAATCCTGTTGGCCCAGGCAACAAGCTGACCGGCAGCCCACTGGGTGCGCTGACCGTGCCGATCGTCACCCAGGTCAAGAACCACCTGGCTGCCGTGGGCGGCAAGTTCAAAGGCGATGAAATCGTCTACGTCATGGGCGGCAACAACGATGTGCTGATCGGCCTTGAACAACTGTCCGCCGGCGCTACCGCAGCCGGCACTGCAGCCGGCAGCACCGCCTTCGCGACCAGCCTGGCTACCCAGCTGGCAGCGGGCGCCACCAATCCAACCACGGCCGTGCAGTCGATTGCGCTGGCCATCGCCACCGAAGCCGCACGTGCAGGCAGCACCAGCACCACCATCGTGCAGGCTGCAGTGACCGCAGCTGTCGCAGCAGGCAATACCGCCGCTGCTTCGCCAACCGTGTATGGCCCAATGGTCGTCAAAGCGCAGGCTGATGCCAGCGCAGCAGGCGCCAAGGCTGGCGCCGATTACGCCGCGGCACAGGCTCCGGTCCTGGTGCAGAACATCGCCAAGGCTGCTTCGGAACTGGTGGCGCTGGTGAAGACCCAGATCGTGGCCAACGGCGCCAACTTCGTCGTGGTGAACAATATGCCGGACATCGCCAATACCCCGTCCGGCCTGGCGCAATCGGCCAGCACCCGCGCCCTGATCGACAGCATGGTCAAAGCCTTCAACGATACCCTGGCGGCTGGCCTGAATGGCGATGCCAAGATCCTGCTGGTGGATACGTTCAGCGTCAGCCATGACCAGGCGACCAATCCGGCACCGTACGGCCTGACCAACGTGACCGACACAGCCTGCGACCTGACTCCGGCCAAGAATCCGCTGGGCAACTCGCTGGGCTGCAATGCCAGCAACCTGAAGGCCGGCGACGTGAGCCACTACTCCTACGCCGATACCGTGCACCCGACTCCGTTCCTGCACTTGCTGCTGGCACGCTATGTTTCGGAAAAAATGGTAGCCAAGGGCTGGCTGTAATCAAAGGACACTGGAGACACAATGACACAACGTATCAACACCGCTGTAAAAATGCTGGCCTTGGTGGCCGCACTGGGTGCAGCATCGGGCGCATCGGCGCAATCCAAGGGTGAGTGGCTGGGCAAGATCGGCGTCAACCGCATTTCGCCGGACGTCACTTCCGGCGACGTGACCGCGCCTTCCAAGCCAGGCATCAAGGCCGAAGTGGGTTCCGACACCAAGCCGATCTTCAGCGTTGGCTACATGATCACCGATAACGTGAGCACCGAACTGATGCTGGGCGTGCCGTACAAGCACACCTTGTACGGCGCCGGCTCCATAGAAGGCACCGGCAAGCTCGGTACTGCGGAAGCGTTGCCGCCGACCATTTTCCTGCAGTACCGCATGTTTGAACCGAATGCGACTGTGCGTCCTTATGTTGGCGTTGGCTACACCTATGCCTACTTCCAGAAGGAGACCGGTTCCGCCCAACTGACCGCGGTGCTGAACACCGGCGGCCAGCCGGCAACCTATTCGCTGGACCCGAAGCACGCAGGCAGCCTGGTGATCGGCGCCACCGCCAAGCTCGGCGAGCGTTATTACGCCGACGTGAACGTGGTCAAGACCAAGCTCAAGACCACTGCCCACTTCTCCACCGGCCAGACGCTGGACATCAAGCTGGACCCGCTGGCAGTCAGCCTGTCGGTCGGCTATCGCTTCTAAGTCCGTCACAAGCCAGGAAAGCCGCCGCAAGGCGGCTTTTTTTTTCGTCCAGGCGATGCGCGCAGATGCAAAATTTGCACTATTATCGTTGCTCATTTCGCAAATCACTGTCGAAAGGACCCTGCATGAAATCAGCCTGGCTGGGCTTCGCCGCCCTGTGTATCAGCACTTCCGTCATGGCGCAAAATTGCGCCGAATCCCCGCCCTGCATGCGCGCCCGCGCAGCGGTGGAAGACCTGACCCGCATCGTTGCGCCGGAGGGCGTGCAGGAGACCTACAAGACGCAGATCGGCGGCATCGACCAGTGGATCAATGTGCGCGGGCAGGACAAGTCCAACCCGATGATCCTGTTCGTGCACGGCGGCCCGGCATCGCCGGCCATGCCGACCACCTGGCAGTGGCAGCGTCCCATCGAGGAATACTTCACCGTCGCGCATTACGACCAGCGCGCCGTCGGCAAGACCCTGCGTGCGAACGACAAGGAAGCCGTTGCAGGCACGCTGCGCATCGACCGTTTTGTCGACGATGCGATCGAGGTGGCCGAGCACCTGCGCGCCAAATACAAGAAGGACAAGCTGATCATCGTCGGCCATAGCTGGGGCACCGTGGTATCCACGCGCGCCGTGCTGAAGCGGCCGGACCTGTTCCATGCCTACGTCGGCATCGGCCAGATCGCCAATATGCGCGAGAACGAACGCATCAGCTATGACTTCGGCATTGAGCAGGCCAGAAAGCACAACAACGCCGAAGCGCTGAAGGAGATGGAATCCATCGCGCCATATCCCGGCAACGAGCCGATCACGCGCGAGCGCATCATCATCGCCCGCAAGTGGCCGCAGTACTACGGCGGCCTGAGTGCGTACAAGAGCGACTCGGTCTACTACTTCCGCGCCCCGATGCTGTCGCCGGAATACGACCAGGCCGACTGGGAAGCGATCGGCGAAGGCAGCCAGATGACGCTCGGCACCGTGCTGAAAGAGTGGACGGAGGTGGATTTCTCCACCGTCAGACAGTTCCCGATCCCGGTCGTGATGTTCCTCGGCCGCCACGACTACACCACGCCTACCGAACCGGTCGTGAAATGGATGGCGCAACTGAAGGCGCCATACAAGCAAAGCGTATGGTTCGAGCATTCGGCGCACATGATGCCGTGGGAAGAACCGGGCAAGACGCTGGCGAGCTTGATTACCTATGTCCGTCCGCTGGCTGTGAAGTCCGGTAAGCGCAGTACTAAGGGTTATACGGCCCCTTGACCTCGCCCCAGCCCCATTTCGGCATCGGCTGGTCGGCATCGACCGTCGCACCGGGCTGGGAGTTGATGACGGCCAGCCGCGAACCCCATTCCAGGTAGCCTACCAGGGCTGAACGGAATTCGGGATCGTCGGGCATCGCCAGTTCATCGGCGGTCTCCAGCAGCAGCGCCACCCAACGGCGGCGCTGTTCCTGGGACAGGTGGCGATTGAGGTGCTGGCGGATCATGTGTGCGTGACCGCCGTGCGCTTCGGAATATGCTGTAGGGCCACCCAGCACTTCGCCGAGGAAGGCCGCGACGTGCGCGGGATGATGGTCGCCCATGTGGGCGAAGACCTGGCCGAGTAGTGCATCGGCCTTGACGTGCTGGTAGAAACGGGTGGTCAAGCGGTTCAAAGCTTCGGTGCCGCCAACCCATTCGTACAAAGTTGGAACGTGATCCTGGGGCATGGTGTCGGTCCTTTGAAGGAGGAGAGTAGCTTGCAATTTAGAACGATATGTTTTGCCGCTTTGCTGCCGGCATTATTCAGCCTCACCGGATGTGCAGTGTATAGCGAAACACGGCACAAGCAGGGCGAGGCAGCAAGGGAAGCGTGGAAGTCGGTCGATATCGCCGGCCAGCTTGGCGTTGCGCGCAAGGGGGAGGCTGCACTGCTGGCAGAGCAGCTCAAGACCGAAGAGGCCCTGCAGAAAGCCAGACGCGACGCCCTGATTCGCGCGATGGTTTTTGAAGGCACCGTGGCGGCGCAACTGAAGGAACCGGTCGAGAAGCAGTTGCTGGCGCTGGCCGGTTCACCGCAAGTCGCTGTCGCCTGGGCTGCCGCGCTGAAGAAAGAGGCGAGGACGAAGAGCAACTTGCATGATGCGGAAATTGAATTCACGCGTGCCGGTGTTGAAATGCCGGCCTGCGGAGTGTTGACGAAGCAGTCGTTTGACGATTGGGCGCAAAGCCATGCAGGTGCACCGGCTTATCTGCGTGCCGCATGGATGGGCGCGGCGGATGAATGCACCGGCAACGCCCTGACTGCCGGCTCCAGTTTCGCGTTCAAGGCCGGCGCATTGGCGATTACCCAGCAAGCGGTGGCTGATGCCCGCGCAGCAATCGGCAGCGCAAAATCGGCCAGCCTCGCGGCTCGCAACCAGGTGACGAAACTGTCGAAGGAATACAGCGGGGAACTGGAAAAGCTCTCCGCCGATCCGTCGCGTGCACAAGACAAGCTGAAATCCATCGCCAAGGAGCTTGGCGAAGCGCTGGCAAAAATCGAGAAGCTGCCGGACCCGGTCTCGCGCCAGTTTGTGTCCGAGCAAAGGGTAAAGGCACTTGACGCAACCCTGGCCTCGCTGGCCGGGAATGTCGACAGCAAGGGTGAAAGCACCGCCACTGGCGCGGCCCTGGCCAGCCTTGCCGAATGGTTTGACCAGAACCGTGTAGCGCTTGCCGATGCGAAGAAGCCGCGCCTGGCCGCGGCGCTCTTGCTGCGCAACCTGGAGCAGGCGAAAGCGGATGCAGCTGCCAAGGACGCGCAGTTGCAGGCAATGGAGCTGCAATTGCTCGAGTCAAAAATGAACTGGCAGCTCGAGCAGCTTCGTTCGCTGAGCTACGCCCAGCAAGCCTTGCAATCGGTCAGTGCAGACATGGCTGCGATGCAGGTGCGGGCTGCGCTGGCGCCGGTCGAGACGGCGAAAGCCACCTCCGGCAAGGCCTTTGAAGACAAGACCAAGGTCTGGAAGAGCGCTGCGTCCTACCTCGATGCCAATGGCCGCCTGGCTGCGGAGGTGAACAAGACCGATATCCAGCGCAATGCGCTCGACCATGAACGCGCCATCGCCTATGCGGAAGGCAATATCGCGCAGTGGAACGTGCTGATCTCTTCGACCATCAACCAGCTCGCGGAATATGGGGATGCAGGCGTACGCAAGGAAGACATCACAAGCCTGGTGAATTCGATTGCACTGCTGTTTATCGCGAAGGGAGTTCAATGATGCGGACCCTCCTCATATTTGCCGCGTTGGCCCTGTGCGGATGCTCGACGCCCAAGCCTGCAATGGAACAGGCGAACCATGGCGTCGGCCTGATCGCCCAACTGGAATCGTCGCTGACCGAATTCCGGCGGGTGGAGAAGAATTCGCTGGATGCCCGGGCCGAGTCCTTGCTCGCCCAGCGCAAGGCCATCGCCTTCATCGACCGTGAAAAGCAGCGCGATTTGCAGGCACGCGTTGCCGCGGGCGACAAGCTGTCGGCAACCCTGATCGACAACCTGGTCGCAAATACCGAAGGCCTGGCCTTGAGCCAGGCCGAGTACACCGATACCAACGCCAGGAACGAAGCGGAAGTGGCGGCCCTGCTGGCGCCGATTCCGAACACCCGCAGCGCCACCGCCACTGCCCAGGCAAGGCTGGCGGAAATGGGCGAGGAACTTGGCTGGGATATCCGGCGCAGCGAGCTGCAGGCCTTCATCAAGGCTGTGAAAGACAGCGTTGAAGACGGCAGGAAGAAAATTGAAGAAGCTGAAAAGAAAGCCAATGACTAATGGAGGCGAAGATGGCGTCACTCACCGAGCAATACATGCTGGACTACTTCGATTCCCTGCGGCGGCTGAAGGCAAAGCAGAATGAATTCGAAGACGCTGCCTCCGACCCTGGCAGCACCGATGGCGCCCGTGCCGCAGCCGCAGCCGCTTACCTCGACATGGCGAACATGATTGCGCGCTTCCGCGAGGCGCATGAAGCGTTCATGCATCGCTTCGGCCCGGTGTCGACCGAATCGCCGACGCAGAAGATCGTGGATGAGTCGAGCCGCCTGCACAAGGAGCTCGGCGAAGTCATCGCCAAGGCGCAGGGGCAGGTCGCGCTGCTGCATGCGCTGTCCGATTTCGTCGACCGCTGGCAGAAGCTGTCGACGGACAGCAAGAAGGGCACGGCGAAAGCAAAGACTGCAGCGGCGGCCAATCTGAACTTCCTGACGCAGCCAACCTGAGCACAAACGATAAGCCCCGCTCAGTAGCGGGGCTTTCTTAATAAATGGGGTACGTCCCCATTTATTTATTGGAAGGCCTGGATGCCGGTCATCGCGCGGCCCAGGATCAGGGCGTGGATGTCGTGCGTGCCTTCGTAGGTGTTGACCACTTCCAGGTTCACCATGTGGCGGATGATGCCGAACTCGTCGGAAATGCCGTTACCGCCCAGCATATCGCGCGCCACGCGGGCGATGTCCAGCGACTTGCCGCAGGAGTTGCGCTTCATGATGGAGGTGATTTCAACAGCGGCAGTGCCTTCGTCCTTCATGCGGCCCAGGCGCAGGCAGCCTTGCAGGCCGAGGGTGATTTCGGTCTGCATGTCGGCCAGCTTCTTCTGCACCAGCTGGTTTGCTGCCAGTGGACGGCCGAACTGCTTGCGGTCCAGGGTGTACTGGCGGGCGGTGTGCCAGCAGGCTTCCGCCGCGCCCAGCGCGCCCCAGGCGATGCCGTAGCGGGCCGAATTCAGGCAGGTGAACGGGCCTTTCAGGCCGCGTACGTCCGGGAAGGCGTTTTCTTCAGGGCAGAACACTTCGTCCATCACGATTTCGCCGGTGATCGAAGCGCGCAGGCCGAACTTGCCGTGGATCGCAGGAGCCGACAGGCCTTTCATGCCTTTTTCCAGCACGAAGCCGCGGATCGCGCCTTCATCGTCCTTCGCCCACACCACGAATACGTCGGCTACCGGCGAGTTGGTGATCCACATCTTGGAGCCGGTCAGCGAGTAGCCGCCTGGCACCTTCTTGGCGCGGGTGATCATCGAGCCTGGATCGGAACCGTGGTTTGGCTCGGTCAGGCCGAAGCAGCCGATCCACTCGCCGGTGGCCAGCTTTGGCAGGTATTTCTGTTTCTGGGCTTCGGTGCCGAATTCATAGATCGGCACCATCACCAGCGAGGACTGCACCGACATCATCGAGCGGTAGCCGGAGTCGACACGTTCCACTTCGCGTGCGATCAGGCCGTAAGCCACGTAGTTCAGGCCTGGGCCGCCGTATTGTTCCGGGATGGTCGGGCCCAGCAGGCCAAGTTCGCCCATTTCGCGGAAGATGGACGTGTCCATCTGCTCGTGGCGGAAGGCTTCCAGGATGCGCGGCGCCAGCTTGTCCTGGCAGTAAGCCGCGGCGGCGTCGCGCACCATGCGCTCGTCGTCGGTCAGCTGGTCGTTCAGCAGCAGGGGATCGTCCCAGTGGAATGCGGCTTTGCTCATTATGCTTCCTGTCTCTCTTTGTTTATGAAAAGTCAATCATTTCAACAGGTCGCGGAACTTCCCGCCGTGGAAAACCAGCGGTGCGTTCCCGGCAAACTCGCAATGCTCGACCTCGCCCACGAAAATCACGTGGTCGCCCTCCGGGTAGCGGCTACGGTTGTGGCATTCAAACCACGCCGTGCAGCCCTTCAGGATCGGCTGGCCGGTGCGCGACAGCTCGAATTCGACGGTGCCGAACGGATCTTCCGTACGGGTCGAAAACAGCTTGGCCAAATGGGCCTGGTCGGCGCTCAGCACATTGATCACATAGTGCGAGTTACCGCTGAATATGGGCAGGCTGTTAGCGCCGGTGCCCAGGCTCCACAGCACCAATGGCGGGTCGAGCGAGACGGAATTGAAGGAACTGGCCGTCAAGCCACGGAAACTGCCATCAGCGAGCCGCGTGGTAATCACGGTCACACCCGTGGCAAATTGCGACAGTGCCTGGCGAAAATGCACACTGTCGAACTCGCGCGAGGTGGCGCGTGGGGAGCTGGTATTCATGCGGGACCTGTTTGTTTCAAAGAGATTATGCCAAAGAACGATAGTCTAACCTTTGGCGAAAGCGACGGGGATTTTAGCTAAGGCGGCACTTTTTGAGCAGTGCGCGCCGATTTGCGCTACAGTAATACTTCCGGTACGTGAGGAGGGCGATATGGCTGAAGTAGCAATCCTGGGCGGTGGATGCTTCTGGTGCACCGAGGCGGTGTACCTGGAGGCGAAAGGTGTCAACAAGGTCGAATCGGGGTACATGGGCGGCGCGCAGCCGAATCCCACGTATGAACAGGTGTGTACCGGTGAAACCGGCCACGCCGAAGTGGTGCGGCTGGAATTCGACCCGGCCCAAGTCAGCTACCGCGACCTGCTGGTCATCTTCTTTACCATTCACGACCCGACTACCCTGAATCGCCAGGGCAATGACGTTGGCACCCAGTATCGCTCCGTGATCTTCTACGAAACTCCCGAGCAGGAAGCCACTGCGCGGCAGGTGATCGCCGAAATGGCTCACGTCTGGGACGCGCCGATCGTCACCGAACTGGCGCCAGCCGCGCCGTTCTACAAGGCCGAGGACTACCACCAGAACTACTTCGCCCAGCATCCGCTGCAAGGCTATTGCGCCTTCGTGGTGGCGCCCAAGGTGGCCAAGTTCCGCAAAATGTATGCTGAAAAGCTTAAGTAGTCAGGCCTTTGGCTCGCGCCACGGCAAGAGGACCCACTGGGCATAGCGCGCGACATACAGCCTGCCAGTGCATCCCGCGATTGCGCGGCATGCTTCGACCGTCCGGTGAAAGTCAAGATGCAGTGCCAGGCGTAGCTGGTCTTTGAATTGTTCCGAGAATGTGCCTGTCGCGAGGCGGTCGATTATGGTGCCCACCAATAGGGCACTATCGGACTGTGCCAGCTCGCAATGTTTCAGCCGACGGCACATCATGGCCCGGGCCCGTCCATGCCAATGGCCGCGTGTTTCGGCCAAAACGAACTTCACGGAGAGATCGATTGCGGCGGGTTCTTGCTTCAGCAGGCGGCCAGCAAGCTGGAGCAGTTCGTACTTGGAAATCAGTTCAAATTCGGTGCCCGGTCCTGTCGTCGGAGATTTCGCCATGTTTGCTGTCCGTGACCTAAGAACCTCGAACGACGATTGGTAAGGGCGCACTCAGTCAATAAGAGCTAAGGCTACTTTTAACGCATGGCGCCTGTTTCTTAGAAGCGTGTGTTGCGAGGTCCCTGAAGAAAACTTGGCCTGTGCTTCTTCTGTCTTCGCAATCATCGATGCCATGCTCCGCCGCGCATCGTCCAATTCGTTTTGTGGGAAACGGGTTTTGATCGGCGGACCTTCTTCCATCAAGGCGTGGGCGATGCGCAGCGCCTTGAGGTTCGCCTCGAGCATGGAATGCTGCCACGTTCCGGGAGCTACTTTTCGAAGCGCTTTTTCGGACTTGCTGATCAAGGAAACGATAGGCTTGAGCGCATCCGCAGTTTCTTGCATGTCATATCCTTGGGCGATGGCCGGTACCTTCGCCCGGTGTGATGAACAGGACCTTGGCGCTTCGCGCGACGTTGGCCGTATGCCAGGTGGCGCGCGGGACCAACAGGAACTGGCCGGGCTGGCTTAGCGCAACCTTGCGTTCGCCGCCATCCACTTCCAGGACGAATTCGAGTGCACCAGAAATCAGTATGACAACTTCTTCGCCGGCGGGGTGCTGCTCCCAGCTTGCCCAGTCCTCGCTAAAGTCGTAAGTCGAAACGAGCCGTCCCGGCCCGAGGTGCGCAAAAGCGCCTGAAGTCAGGTCTTGCCAGAACGAGTCGTTGACCTCGAGGGGGACTGAAGTCCCGTCCGGGCCAAGATGCAGGTATGTTTCGACGGCATTGAACGGTCCAACAGGTGTCTTCATGGTGGAAGCTCCTTGAGCGAACAGAATCACATTCCCGAGATCGCCCCGCAATAGAGGGCGGTCCTGCAAACAATGAGCTGCGCGATCCCAAAGCCTCCGGAACACGCTGCGAAGGTAGCAGCAAAGGCGCTGGCAGGCTTCAGGCCGCGGCGCCGCGCGAGCACTGCAACTATGACGGCAGCCAAGGCAAGGCCGGGCAGCGAAAACAAATGGCCGAGGCCCAACAAGCCCTCCGGTCGTGGCAGCGAAGCTTGCCATGCCCAGTAGCCGAGGAAGGTCGCAGCCAAGGCAGTCGCAGCACCCAATGTCGATAAAGGCGGCGCTTTGCCAATCTGGACCAGGCCGATCACGCCGCCCCAGGCCAGCAGGTAATACCATGGACCCAAATAGGCAGGATCACCGAAGATGAAAACTGCCGCGAGCAGTACTGCTCCGAGGCCAAGGGCAAGTGCGATGTCCAGCGTGCGTGTCAATTTGAATCCGAATCCAGTAAGAGGGCGCGAACCTGTTTGTATTCCTCGACCCGCGCAAAGTCCTTCTCGGTCGGGTTGGCGATGCGGCTCAAGTCCATATTTTCCGCATTGTCAGCGAGCTTGACGACGCGTGCAATCGGATTCGATGCCGCGCGTGCCGCGGCCTGCATCCTGGTTTCGCCGGCGCGCTTGGTGAGGGCCTCAATGGCGTCGACGACTTCCTTTGGAAAGCCGGCTTCCGTCAACTGCGCCAATGTAACCGGCGTGTCCTCCACCACGTCATGCAGCACTGCTGCCATGCGCTCGTAATCGGTAGCGACGCGAAGCATCACCCGCAGGGGATGCAGGATATAGGGCTGCCCCGCCTTGTCAACTTGACCGGCATGGGCTGCAGCGGCAATTTCGATGGCTCGCTCAAGAGTAGACATTGCGATTCCTCCTGCTATCGAAGGATGAACATGATGACGAGTCCCAACGTCAAAATGAACGGCGACACGAACAGCCAAAGTTCGACCTTGCGCAGGGTCGACCTGGGTGATTCCTGACGCCGGTACGACGCGATATTGAGTGCCGCGCCCATGATTATTGCCACGACAAGTGCGCACATCAACGCCATCGCTTCGCCAAGGCCTTGCCCGACGCATGACATGCTCGGACATGCTTGTCCCCTGGGACGAAAATTGTCCCAGACAAGCGCGGCGATTACGAGAAGGATTGGGACATATGAAAGTGGGCGCAGAATGCGAACTACGCGGGGCTTCAACACAGGCTTCAACTCCAGCGCCCGGATCTATCCAGGCTTTAAGTTAGCGATTTGGCAAATGGTAACACGCCTCCGCCGCACCAATGAATAGGGTTCATTGGCCGGCGCTCATCACCCGATTGAAGTAGACCGTTGGATGGCCGGCGCGCAGGCGGTACAACTGGGCCGGCCGATTGCTGCCGTGGCGCTGCTTGCCCGGAATCTCCTCGAGGAAGTCGCCTTCCTTGATCCGCTTGCGGAATGCGCTCTTTTCCACTGCGCGCCCCAGGATGGTTTCATATACGCGCTGCAGGTCCGACAAGGTGAATTCGGCCGCCAGCAGATGCACGGGAATCGATGTGTACTCGACCTTGTTGCGCAAGCGCTGCAGGGCCACGTCGAGGATGCCCGAATGGTCGAAAGCCAGTGCATCTTTCGCCGTCAGGCCTTCCACCGGATGCCAACTGGCCGCGTCGCTGCCGGAACCATGGCGCAGCTCCACGCCGTCCGAACCGATCAAGGCAAAGTAGGCAAAGGTGGCAGACCATCCGCGCGGGTCGCGCGTGGCGCTGCCGAAGCCTTGCAGTTGCTCCAGGTAGGGCGCCTCGACGCCGGTTTTTTCGCGCAGCTTGCGCAGCGCCGTCGCATCGAGATCGGCGTCGCGATGGATGTCGATGAAGCCGCCCGGCAGGGCCCAGCGGCCCTTGTGTGGGTGCTCGCCACGATGCACCAGCAAGACATGCAGTGCATCTTCGCGGATCGTAAAAATGACGAGGTCGACGCTGGTCAGCGGCACATCGAAATCGTGAATATTGTATTTCCGCAGGAATTCCTGCTCGGTCTCGTCCCTGCTCATTGATGTCCTCACTTGTAGGCGGCCATTTTAACTTAGTGACATTCTAAACTAAGTTAGTGTAATATTTCCACTAAGAATACAGGCGACATCATGAAATCAGAACAATTGGGACTTGGCGTCTTTACGGTCGACCAGTTCCTCAACAAGGCCGAATGCCGGCATTACATCGAAATGGGCGAGGAGATGGGCTACCAGCCCTCTGAAGTCAACCTTGCTTCCGGGTCGGTACGGCGCACGGACATTCGAAATAACGACCGCGTGATCTTCGACGATCCGTGCCTTGCCGAATTGCTGTTCACGCGCGCTGCGCCCTTGCTGCCGGCAGCGATCGACGATTGGCGCCTGCAGGGCCTGAATGAGCGTTTTCGTTTTTACCGCTACGGTCCGGGCGAATACTTCAAATGGCACAAGGACGGCTATTTCGAGAAGTCGCCGGACGAAGTGAGTTTGCTCACCTTCCTGATCTACCTGAATGCCGACTTCGAGGGAGGGGATACCCAGTTCAGGTGGGAGACCGTGCGTCCGCAGGAAGGAATGCTGCTTGTCTTCCCTCACAAGCAATCGCACCAGGGGGCGGAAATCAGCGCGGGGACCAAATACGTCCTGCGGTCGGACGTCATGTACCAACGGCGAAGCTGAAGAGGCCCCGCAGGGCCTCCCCATAGCTAGTTGAAGCGGTCCAGGTTCATGACCTTGTTCCAGGCTGCGACGAAGTCCTTGACGAATTTGTCGCGGCTATCGTTGGCGGCATAGACTTCTGCCACCGCACGCAGTTCGGAGTTCGAACCGAACACCAGGTCCACCGGCGTTGCCTTCCACTTCAGCTCTCCGCTAGTGCGGTCGCGTCCTTCGTACAACCCCTCCGCGCCTGGCGCCTTGTTCCACTTGGTATCCATGGTCAGCAGGTTGACGAAGAAGTCGTTGCTCAGGGTGCCTGGCCGGCTTGTGAACACGCCATTGGCCGAGTGGCCATGATTGGCATCCAGGGCGCGCAGGCCGCCAACGAGTACAGTCATTTCCGGCACGGTGAGGTTGAGCAGGCTGGCTTTTTCGACCAGGGCGTCAGCAGGCGAGAGCTTGCTGTCGCTGTCGTAGTAATTGCGGAAGCCATCGGCTTTCGATTCCAGCACTGCGAAGGACTTCACGTCGGTCTGTGCCTGCGTTACATCGGCGCGGCCCGGCTTGAAGGGAACTTGCACGGCATGTCCGCCTGCCTTGGCAGCCTTTTCGATCGCCGCATTGCCGCCCAGGACGATCAGGTCGGCCAACGAGACCTGCTTGCCGCCTTTCTGGCTTCGGTTGAAATCGGCCTGGATGGCTTCAAGTTTTGCGAGCGTCTTACCCAGTTGCTCGGGCTCGTTCACCGCCCAGTCTTTTTGCGGAGCGAGGCGGATGCGGGCGCCGTTGATGCCGCCGCGCTTGTCGCTGCCACGATAGCTCGCTGCCGCAGCCCACGCCGTCTTGACCAGTTCCTGCGTGCTGAGGCCCGACGACAGGATTTTTTCCTTTAATTGCGCCGCATCCTGGCTGCTGATGGTGGCATAGTTTGGCGCGGGGATCGGATCTTGCCACAGGAAGGACTGCTTCGGCACATCGGCGCCGATGTAACGGGCGCTTGGCCCCATGTCGCGGTGGGTCAGCTTGAACCACGCGCGGGCGAAGGCATCGGCAAACAGCTTCGGATCTTGCTGGAAGCGCCTGGCGATCTTGTTGAACTCGGGGTCTTCCTTCAACGACAGGTCAGTGGTGAACATGATCGGCGCGTGGCGCTTGCCGGCGATATGCGCGTCCGGCACCAGGTTCGCTGCGTCGGGCGTGCTTGGCACCCATTGCGTCGCGCCGGCCGGGCTCTTGCTTTGCACCCAGTCGAAAGCGAACAGGTTGTCCAGGTATTGCGTGGTGAAGGCGATCGGGTTCGACGTCCAGGAGCCTTCCAGTCCACTGGTTACCGAGTCCTCTGCATTGCCCTTGCCGCACTTGTTCTGCCAGCCAAGGCCCTGCTGCTCAAGCGCCGCACCGGCGGGATCGGAGCCTACGCACTCTTCGGGCTTATGCGCGCCGTGCGCCTTGCCGAAGGTATGGCCGCCGGCGATCAGGGCGACAATCTCTTCATCGTCCATGGCCATGCGGCCGAAGGCCTGGCGGATATCTGCCGCGGCGGCGATCGGATCAGGCTTGCCTTCAGGGCCTTCCGGATTCACATAGATCAGGCCCATCTGCGTTGCGGCAAGCGCGCCTTTCAGTTCGCGCTTGCCGGAGAAGCGGTCGGCCCCCAGCCACTTGTTTTCGGCGCCCCAGAACACCTTGTCGGCTTCCCAGGCATCGGTGCGCCCGCCGGCGAAGCCGATGGTCTTGAAGCCCATGTTTTCCATTGCTACATTCCCGGCCAGGACCATCAGGTCGGCCCAGGAAATCTTGCGGCCATATTTCTGCTTGACTGGCCACAGCAAGCGCCGGGCTTTATCGAGGCTGACGTTATCGGGCCAGCTGTTCAGCGGTTCAAAGCGTTGCTGGCCGCTGGCCGCACCGCCGCGTCCATCGCCGACGCGGTAGGTGCCGGCGCTGTGCCAGGCCATGCGGATGAAGAAGGGACCATAGTTGCCGTAGTCTGCCGGCCACCAGGGCTGGGAGCTGGTGAGGATGGCGTTGATGTCTTTCTTGACTGCCTTCAGGTCGAGGCTCTGGAATTCTTTGGCGTAGTTGAAGTTGGCGCCGTAGGGATTGGATTCGGGGGAGTGCTGGCGTAGGGCTTGGAGGTCCAGTTTTTCGGGCCACCAGTTCTGCCCGCCGGCTACCTTGTCGGCAGCGTAGGCGAGCTGCGGTTCGAACAGTGGAAGCAGGCCTGCCAGCATTGCCAGCAGGGCCAATTTGCGATTGCTCATCACGGTTTCTCCTTGTCGTTGTTGTCGGGGAAACCTTAGGCTAAAGCAAGGGTTGTAATCAATCTAATTGATTGTTTACATGAAATCGATAGTGTAAACGCTATTAAAGAGCCAGCCACATGTGAATCTTTGCCCGGAAGCCCGCCGGGGTTCGTATCGCCATTGGCTCGATTCCGAAGTTGCGGAAACCTGCTGCTTCGTAGAGGGCGATGGCGGGGCCATTGCCCTCGGTGACAGTCAGGGTTACGACTTCGACGCCGGGACGCTGCCTGGCTTGGCTGAGGGCGAGATCCACCAACTGGCGGCCAAGCCCTTTGCCGCGCCATGCGTGGTGCATATACATGCCGATCAAGTGCGCCTTGTGGCGGGTCTTCGGCCGGGTTGAAAATTCCACAGCCACCACGCCGATCAACTGCGCGCCGTCGAACGCTCCAAACGCCATGATGCCCTGGCCAGGACCGCCGATGCGCTGCTCCCACCAGGACAAGGGCAGGCCGGCCCGTTCTTCCGGCGTGGCCGTGAAAGCATTCGGCTCCTGCTCGTAGCCGTCCAACATCAGCGCGCGATATTGCGCTGCGTGTTCGGTGCTCAATGGCTGGACGTGTGGGGAATAGCTCACTGCAGGAAATGTGCGGCCAAGGTCGTATCCAGCTGCGCCAGGAAGCCTGAACCATATTTGCCGGACTCCAGGCCAAGCTGCAACTGCGGCGGAATATCATGCGTATATTCCCCAGTCAGCGAAGCCAGGCCCATGGCAATAGCCGCGACGCTATCAACGTCGCCGCCAAAATTCACGCAGTCGCGCAGCAGGTCGGACATGCGCCGGTTCCTGAGCAATGCGGTACTCACTGCATGCACTGTCTGGATGGCGTCGCATTCGACATTGCTTGCCCAATCTGCCCTCATCTCGAAGCTTGTCTCGCGTTGGATCATGCGCGGCAGGTCCGCGATGGCGGCTTTTTTATGCACCAGCTGGTGCGCCATCAATGCGATTACCTGCGAGGAGAGAATGCCTGCTGGCGTATCGTGCGTGACCATAGCTTGCGCGCGTGCTGTCTCCAATAGACGGCGTTCGTCAGGAATCAGCCCCAATGGGACTGAGCGCATAGCTGCGCCATTGCGCAGGCTGGCCGGATGGATTTTTGTCCGCAACTCGCCGCCGCTGGCACAGTTGTCCAGCAAGCCTTGCAAGCCCTTGGCGTAGCCCATTCTTGGATTGCGCTTATAACAGCGAACAAACGCGTCGGCGAAAGCATCGCTGGTCCATTCAGCAGAGTCCAGCAGGACTTCCGCGACCGCTACGCTCATTTGCGTATCGTCGGTATAAAGTCCGGCTTCCATCCCGCATTCATGCGGGACATACGAGGCCAGGTTGTTGTGGCGTTCAATCTTCTCGCGGCCGCAGAATTCGAAACCCGCGCCATAAGCGTCACCAATTGCAATTTCCAACAGCACAATCACTCTCCTGAAATATGGACCATCCGTTGCGCCAAAAATTCTAGCACGCTGTCATGGTGCTGGAATGGTGAGGCTGTGATCGGAGGGCTGCGGCGTGACGCCGAGGATCTTCAGGTGGTCAGAGTTTTCGAAGCGGTGCCAATGGTTCTGCGGCACCACCAGCAATTCGCCGGCATTCAATTGGATGCGTTGCTGTTCGCCGTCGACCAGGACGATGACGGTGGTGCTGCCCTCAAGCGCCATCACGATTTCGTCACCCACCGGATGGCGCTCCCACTCGCTGCTGCCGGAGTAGTAGCCAACAGAGATGCCGCCTTCGCGGTAAGCAGAAACTTCTGCGAAAGCCTGGTCGGCAACGCCGTCAAATGCCATCTCTGGCGTGCGGTTCGGCAGGTGTGTGAGACCGCCGAGAATGTCGGCCAACGAATTTTTCTTGATCAAGAGGGGAGCACTCCTCATGGCTGCGATTCGGAGATCTCTTCGCGGATCAGCCATTTGCCGTGTGCATCCGGCGCGACTAGTATGGCCAATGGACTCTCGTACTTCTTGAGTAAAGAGTAACGAACCGCCTTGACACGGATGCCGTCCCGCTCATCGGAGTAACTCATTTGCGAGTAGGTGCTGAAGTCACCTCTCGACTTAGCAAGGGGCATCGAGTTGCGTACCAACGCCTTGTACTGTACGGCGGGAATCGTCAGCTCACGCACTTGCCCGGTTGGGTAGATACGCTTGTTCTTGATCAGGGCGTCGTCGGCGTAGAGATCAGCGACAGTGGGATTGAAGTCGGCTTCGAGCGACGAATATCGCTGAAATAGCGAGCGCGCTTCATCTATTTGTGCAGCCGAGGCCAACAAGCACGTCAAGGCGAGTGGGAATGCAAACAGAAGTCGTTTCATGATCGCTTAAAGTTGAGTGGTTGTGCCGCGATATCATAAATTGTCCCTGCGAGACAGGTCGGGCATGGGAGATAGAGCAATCATGTGGCGATTCTGGCTTCGACGTCTTCGTCTGTGGGGGTAAGTTTTATTCGCACTTTTTCAGCCATTCGTTCAGTAAGCCAATTAGCTGGCCCATATGCGGCCGCCTCCAACAATAACGTGTCACGGTCCATATTCGCCCATGCAACTGACACTTCAATTTGAATAAGCTCGCCGTCCACTTCCAATTCTTCGATCATTGGCTTAGTTCCGACAAGTGTTCGAAGTTCGGACGTCGGTAGTGCGGACCAATGATCGAGAGCTCGAGCTAGTGCAGGATAGACCTGTCCAGAGTGCATATCATTCCCAGTAAAGAGGGGGCTTCTCGGCAAACGGTAACCTCGTCCGCCCACCAGCTACCGCGCTCAAAGAAGCATAAGAGTGACCGCATGGCTGGGCTCTAGCATTCCGCATCATATATCTCGCGCTCAAGCGTCATCGTAAGTTTTGCGCAGAGCTTGGTAACCCAGCCCCGGAATAGCTGAGGTTCGAGAAGCCCCGATATATGCAGCCCACCTGGTTCCATCGATGCCGCAATGAATTCCGAACTATCAAGCGGACCGAACCAGCAAGGCAAAGCTTGACCGCCAATCCAGCCATCCATTTCACGATAGACATCCGCGACCGACGTCCACTCGGCTTCAGAAAGGTCGTAAGGCATGTTTAGCGTGATTGATTGTTTCATTCTCATTTTGCCCAGCAGTGGAGAGCAACGGCGCAGTGGCGGTTAGGCACTTCCATCAAGTTACGCTACTTCTCGTTCCTCGACATTAAGAATTGCAACCAATTATTTGAAACACTCCATGAAGCAGTCCATCGCCCTCCGCCTAAGACAAGTAGGCATCTGATCCGCAAAGCGGGCAACATACGCTCTTGAAATTGGACCATAGGAGCGCCCGACATTCTCCGCATTGCCCTTCATTGCAGCAATGATCCAGGACGTCGTCTTCTCCTGGGTACATTCCGGGCTCCGATGGCGCCAGAATAAATAGCTCCTGCGAATCAGTTCGCAATCCCTTCGTCCAAGTCGCAGCGACAGCAAGCGTCTTTGTCTCGTCACTGAAATGGCGCAAGGTGTTTGCAATAATCCTCAGAGCCTTTTCTTTGCCAAGTGCCTTGAGTTCTCTTTCGATGTCCATGTGAAGTTCTTTGCGGGATCTAGAGTGGGATGTACCCGGACACTGCCCCGCGTAGCTGGTCTGGTTGACGGAAAGGTTGGGCTTTCAATCATTGCTCATCCTCTGGGCAATAATTCATTCGACGCCTGGAGCTTTGCCTTCAAACCCGGCGGCCAATCGAACGTAGGCTTGTTCAAGCAGGACGTCGTAGTTTTCTTGAAAGGGGGCGACCAGCTCCGCGTCGAGCTGCCCAGCGAGTTTGGAGAAGGCCACGAATTCGGCATTGTTCTTGAGTCGAAACTCGTTCGTTTCCGTGAAGCGCGCAAAGAACTCGAACAAGACCAGCGCCTCGTCCTGCGAAAGTTCAACTGTCATCAGATTACTCATTGGGCCAACGTGAAAAGCTTACCAGCACGACTAGCGCGTAGCGATTGGTGTGCCCATCGAACGGAGTGAGCGAAGTCGAGTGCATTGTTGAGCATAGGTGTTACCGAGTTAAATCGTATTCCAAAGGGGACTGCACTGACGTAGTAAGACGAGCGCCGCTATCCAATAATTGAGCGGCTTCCTCACCGACATAGAACGCCTTGATGCGAGAGAAATGTCGCTTGATTTGGGTATCAAAAGCGCGCTGTAAGCTTTGTGAGGAAGCAGTCTTTGAATTGCTGGCTACGCGTCCACTCAATAGAACATCTGGACGCCACAAACCACCATGCCAAAGAACCGTGCTATCGGGGTTTGCAAGTTGATCGATAGCCCACCACGGCTTGTCTTCACCTTGGACTTGAGTGGGTCTCACCACAATCGGAGTGTCGACTTCCATCACCAAGTACGCGGAAGCGGTCGATGCTGTGTCCGAAGTTGCCGAAGACCGGAGTGTAGGGAGACTCTCGCCGGAGTAGAACGACATGATATCAGCGGAGGCCGTGTGACCAGTAAGTGTATAGGCGAGACGTCGTCGCGATTCGACTGCAGCAAGAACTGGCAGCAGATCATTAGCGGTTGCAAAAAAGTGCGGCATTAAGTGGAAGCCCAGACACAATGGCTTGACTTGAGGCGGCCCGCCTCCAGGGATATCGTGGATTGCGCGGGGCAAGCCGCGTAGCGCCACATGATTGGCATGGAAGCGCAATCAGCTGAGTGAAGGAGACGGGCCATGAAAAAGATCAGCACTTTGCATGTGGGGTTGGACGTCCACAAGGATACCATTGATGTTGCAATTGCAACAGATGAATGGGAGCATGCTCCGGCCCCCGCCACTGGGCGCGCGAACTGATTGCCCTTGGCAATACTCCCAAGCCAATGGCGCCGAAGTTCGTCATCCCTTACCGCATTCAAATGCATTACCTGTTTGCTCCGCGGAGCGCGAAAGCGGGCAACGTCCGCTGTAGTGCGTCTGTTGGAGCTTCAGGTTAGGAAACGCATCAACTCCCTTTTCGTTCGTTTACGTCAGCGAAGAATGCGCAACTAAGATTGACGAAAGAAAAAATCACCCCAATTCTCACTAGGGCGAAGGCTGCGTACCAGGGCCAAAGCGAATTGACAAGAAAGCGGGTCATAGTTCTGGTGCACTCCAACGTTCAAGGAAACTGCTGCAGGCTTATCCCGCATGCCATACCTATCGATCAATCCCTTGTACTTTCGGAGGAGTCCATATCCAAATGGTTAAGCTCTTTGCTCGATAGCCCCAGTCATGTACTGAAGCACCTGAACAAGTGCGATTGCGCGAGTAACATCTAGTTCACAACGCGAACCCGAATCAAGCATAATCGCAATAAGTGGCTCTGTATCGTGGACAATTAGTTGAAGAACTCCCGTCGCGGTCCAGAGCTTGCAGGATTTCGTAATATCACCCTCCACCCGAGCAGGATCCGCGTTTTGTTTTTCGGAACTTTCCCAGATAGCGCGAGCCTCTCCAGCGAAAATCCCGGCGATCTCCACCGCATCTTGAGCGGACAGAACGCAGTACGCGGATCCCTCCGGATCAAGCTCAAGCACTATCTTCGGGGACTCACTCCAGATTGATGCTCGACCTCGAACGACGAGCCACTGATGAATTTTAGACACAGTATTTCCTTGATGCTGCATAACGTCAAAGAGCACCGGCGGCCGGACGCCGTACGGTGGATTGAATGATTGGGCCTGTTGTCGTCGAATTGAACATTGTAATTGGCGCCTTAGCGATAGCCATAGACTGTTGCCTTATCATCGTAGACGTGACATTCAAGGCCGACTGCGCGAGCAAGCGTCAGCAATTCGTTGACCCTGTTGGAACGAACCCATTCGATAAATATGAAAAGCTCTGGCCCCATGCCCGTCCCTTCAATATAGTATCCCGTGGGAATAAAGACGGATCGGTTCACGAACACCTTCTCTTCGTGAATGAATTTCACTTCAAGCGGAATCGCGGCTTCGACAATTGGCAGAAAGAATTCGAGCCATTTTGTGTCGTTGGCCATTCCGCCGAGCCCGCGCCTCTGGGCAATACGCTTGGCGCGCTGTCTGGATTCAGTATCTGCCATGGAGATGAACCCAACGTGCTTGAATTAACCAACGCGCTTTAGCGCGTCCGTGTTGAATGAATGGTTGGGCAGCTCGCTCATAAATCAGCTTGGAATTTCTCGAGGATCTCGTCTTTCGAAAAGGCCTCCCCCAAGATATCTTTGGGATAGATTAACCCCTTGCGACGAGTAGAAAGGATTCGTTCAATTTTTTCTACCGAGAGTGTATGCCCTTTCAAAGCAGCAGCAACGCTAGTGATCTCAGTACGGCGGGCAAGAAATGCCTGGAGCTGTTCAAGGCTCAAACCAATGGAATGTGCGGCCGCGATCTCCGCTGCGATGTTGGCAGGGAACCCAGTCCCGACTTCAACGTTCAGGCGCCGTTCAAATTGTTCAAAGTATTCGGATAGCTCCATTGCGTAGCTCAACGTGGGACGTAACCGGCCGTAGCAGCGCGACGCGATGCGGAGGTCCGGTTGACGGAAGGGTTGGGCTTATTCATTCGGTTCAAATTCCCAATCGCTTGGCGCGGTGTAAACAGTGCCTTCGTCATCCATGACTTTTGCTTTCAGCACCGCAGCAATGGAAAGCATCTTTCGATAGAGGGCAGTATCGGGCCACTTCGAACTGAGATTCCCTTGAAACCAGTCGATCCAAGGTTCTTCGTAAGAAGACTTGCCGAGCCATTGAACGAAGTGCTTTCCGTTCCTCGGGTCTAGTTCAAGTTCGGGATCGGCCGCAACATAGGCGAGCCATTCGTCCGCCGAAATTTCAAACCCTTCATTCTCTGCCCAGAACTCGGCACGGGTGATGTGAAGTTCAACTCCCATCTGTCATTTTCCTTGTGGCCCAATGTGCATTGGACGTCATATTGACGTGTTCAAAATTACAATCATGACGCCTAATAGCGTCAGGCGCAACTTCTTGAGTCCATACTCTGGAGGATGCTGGGAATAGGTCGCCTAAACGCCGGTGGATAATCGCGTAATGGCCGAGGGGGGGGATTAGACCCCAGTCCCTAAGCAGTTTGGCTGGCTTCAGATACGCGGCCAGCCGACTGATTCATTGGCCATCGTAGATGTAACGCCGCGACCAGGGCAGCGATGATGGATGCCGGCCCGCTTTGCCGCACACGATCTGGTAAAGACTGATCCAGTCCTGGTCGAAGGCATAGGCGCAGCCGGCGAGGTAGACGTGCCAGATGCGGAAGCGCTTGTCGCCAGCCAGGTCGCGCACCTTGTCTGCGTGATCCTCAAAGTTTTCGGTCCAGATGGTGCAAGTGCGGGCGTAATGGCGGCGCAAGTTTTCCACGTCATATGCCTCCAGCTGGCCTTCCTGCATTGCATGCAGCACTTGCCCGATATGGGCCAGTTCGCCATGGGGAAAGACGTACTTCTCGATGAACTCGCCGCCACCATACGGCGTTTCGCCGTTATCCGGATCGGTCGACGTGATCCCGTGATTCATCGCGAAGCCGTCGTCGGCCAGCAGCTTGTTGATAATCCCGAAGTATTCCACAAGGTGTTTGACACCCACGTGCTCAAACATGCCGACGCTGGTGATGCGGTCGAAGCTGCCGCGCACGTCGCGGTAATCCTGCAAGCGAATCTCGACGAGGCCGGAAAGTCCGGCGGCTTGCACGCGTTCCTGCGCCAGCGCGAACTGGTTTTCGCTCAATGTGATGCCAACGCAGCGCGCGCCGTACTTTTGCGCGGCGCGGATCACCAATGCGCCCCAGCCGCAGCCGATATCGAGCAGGGTCTGTCCCGGCTGCAGCCGGATCTTCGCCAGAATATGGTCGATCTTTTTGATTTGCGCGGTAGCCAGGTCCTCGTCGCCATTCTCGAAGTAGGCGCAGGAATACACCATGTTCGGGTCGAGGAACTGCTGGTAGAACTCGTTGGAAACGTCGTAGTGGTAGCGGATCGCTTCCGCATCGCCCTTGCGGTTGTGGTGGAAGCTGCGCGCGATGCGGGCCAGGCTGCTGCTGTCTTTCAGCGAGCTGCGCGCGAGTGCGTTGACCACTTTGATCATGTCGACGGCGCGCCCGGTTACTTCGATGGCGCCTTCAACGTAGGCGGTGCCCAGGCTGGAGAGCGAAGGTTTGAGCAGGTAGCGCGCCGCGGCCGGGCTGGGAACGCGGATCGTCACGCGCGGCGCTTCTTGCGAGAAGTCGAAGCTGCGGCCATTCCACAGCTCTATCCTCAGGGGCAGGGCGACTTGCGGGGCAATGCTGCTGATCCAGCTATTGATGCGGTTTTGTACAAACATGCGCCTGCCCCTTCCCTGTGAGAGGACGGATCAGGGCTGGATGCGTTCCTTATGCCAGCTACCGTCCTGCAAGTCATAGACTATCCTGTCGTGGAAACGCGAGGCGCGCCCTTGCCAGAACTCTACGCGGTCCGGCACCAGGCGGTAACCGCCCCAGTGCTCAGGTCGTTGCGGCTGTCCGCCGCTGGCCGCTTCCACGGCGGCATAACTCTCTTCCATTGCTTCGCGGCTGGCGATCGGCCGGCTCTGCTGTGAAGCAATTGCCCCCAGTTGGCTCTTCACCGGGCGGCTATAGAAATACTTGTCGCTCTCGTCGGCGGAAGTTTTCTCGACGCGGCCTTCGATCCTGACCTGGCGCTCCAGCTCGGGCCAAAAGAACAGGATGGCGGCGTGCGGGTTCTCCGCGAGTTGCTGGCCTTTCTGGCTCTGGTAATTGGTGTACCAGGTGAAGCCGCGTTCGTCGTACTGCTTGATCAGCACGATGCGCGAACTGGGGCGGCCATTCTTGCCGACCGTGGCCACGCTCATCGCGTTGGGCTCGTTCACCTGCGCCTTCATGGCCTCATTGAACCACTTGGCAAACTGCGCAATCGGGTCGGCCAGGGTGTCGGCTTCCGACAGGCTGGCGCGGCCATAATCCATGCGCAGGTCCGCCAGGGCGATTCCGCCGGCGATGGCCGCCGGCAGGATGCCGCGGCGCTGCTGCATGGCCTCGCCCAGGATGGTCATCTGGGCGGGACTGAGTATCCGTTTGGCCATGGGCGCAATGTGCGCCTCTTCGGTTCCCATATGCGAGGTATAGGCTTGCACGAAGCGTTCTACGTCGGCAGCGTCCAGGGCTGCGCTGGAACCGTTGGCAATCTTATCAAGTTGCGAATCAAGTATAGCCCAGTCCAGATCCATCTGCTTGTGCTGTGCGAGGATTTGCGGGCCCAGCTGGGCCAGCAGGGCGGCGTCCTCGTTCTGGGCTGCTGCGGCCAGCAGGGGGAAAAGGTCGATCTCTTCGTCTGCGTGGTGCAGATGGGCGGCCTTGTTGAAGTACTTTTGCACGGCCTGCGCGGCTTGCTGGGCGGCGGCGTCGGCGCCATGCTGAGGCAAATGGCTCAACAGGTTTTGCAAGGTTTGCAATTGCTTGCGGATCTTGTCGTGGCAGTGTTTCAGGACGGCGATCGGCTGGTCATAGCCGGGGGCGGTATCGATCAAGGAATTGCTCATGGTGCGGGTCTGATGAACTTGGCAAGAGAAAACATTGTAGCCCGGCTCCGGTAAAATGACGGGATGAATTCCCCGCAAATAGTTGATCCAGTTCTGGAAGAAGTTGATTTTGACCGCCGTTTTGGCGGCATTGCCCGCCTTTACGGTGAAAAAGCGCTCGCACGTTTCCGTGGGGCACATGTCTGCGTGATTGGCGTGGGCGGAGTCGGGTCGTGGATTGTGGAGGCGTTGGCGCGCTCGGCGATTGGCAAGCTGACCCTGATTGACCTCGATAATGTGGCGGAGTCGAATATCAACCGCCAGATCCAGGCACTGTCCGGCACCATCGGCATGGCGAAGATTTCTGCGCTGGCGGAGCGTATTGCACAGATCAATCCGTTCTGCGAAGTGGTGCAAGTTGAGGACTTCATCTCGCCGGATAACCTGGATGAGATGGTAGGGGCGCATCACTTTGATTATGTGGTGGATGCGATCGATTCGGCACAGTCGAAGACGGCATTGATTCACTATTGCCGCAGCAAGCAGATTCCGCTGATTGTGATCGGCAGTGCGGGTGGGCAGACGGATCCGACGCGCATTGAGGTGCGTGATTTGTCCAAGACGGAGCAGGAACCGCTGTTGAAGAAGGTGCGGCGGCGCTTGCGCAGCCAGTACAACTATCCGCCGAATTCAAAGAACAAACTCGGCGTCGATGCGGTGTTTTCGATGGAGCCGCTGAAATTCCCTGAGACGGGGGAAGCTTGCACTGTCGATGGCGATGAGAAGGCGGCGAAGCCTGGGGTGACCGGCATCAATTGTGCGGGCTTTGGCTCGGCGATGGTGGTGACTGCGACGTTTGGGATGGTGGCTGCGGGGCATTTGTTGCGGAAGTTGGCTGAGCAGGCTGAAACCGGTAAACCAGTGTCTGACCCGCAGGGTCAGACACTTGACTAGCGGCGGTCGCAGGCCGGGTGTCTGACCCTGCGGGTCAGACACCGGTTTATCGGTTTTGCGCGAGCGGCACGTAACGCCCATCCGGCATCGACTCCACCAGCGCAAGCTCCCGAACATCCCACAGCACCGGCGCCCCGCTGAACCCGGCAGGTGCTTCCTTCGCCTCACGCGCCAGCGTGATATGCGGCTTGAAATCCCCATGCGTCGCCGCGCTGAAACCTGCCGCCTCCAGCCGCGCCATCAACTCCCCCTGCACAGCCAACAACCCTGAAGGCGGCGCACTCATCCCCGCCCAGGCAATATGCGGCCGCTTGAAGTAGCCATAACAATCAACGGTCAACTGCAACGGCGGCACATGCGTTGCATGCAGGATGTCGAGCAAGACAGGCAAGGCTTCCGTCGGCTGCTGCCCTAGAAACGCCATGGTCAGATGCAATTTCTCCGGTGGAATCAGCCGCCCGCGCACTGGTTGTTGCAGGCGCACCAAATCCTGGCGGACCTCGTTGTCCGGCCAGAGCGCAAAAAACAGTTTGTGCACAGCTTGTTTTGTTATCATGGCAGCCGCTTTAAAACCACTTAACGAATATACATGAAACGCACTTCGATCCTGTTCGCATTCCTGTGCGCCGCCGGCCTGGCGCAGGCACAGCAGCCTACCCAAGAACCTGCCCAGGCGCAGCAAGCTGCTCCAGTGGCGCAACAAGCAGATGCCGCAGCGTCGGCCCAGCAAGGCCCGGTCGTGCCAGGTTCGGCACAGCCAGGCCCGGCCGCCGAGCAACTGATCGTCACCGACCACAAGATCGGCAAAGGCGCCGAAGCCAATGTTGGCAACACCGTCTTCATGCACTACACGGGCTGGCTGTATCGTCCGCTGGCTAAAAACCAGCGCGGCCGCCAGTTCGACAGCTCGATTTCACGCGGCGAACCGCTGGACTTCAAGCTGGGCACCGGCAAAGTGATCAAGGGCTGGGACCAGGGCATCGTCGGCATGAAAGTGGGCGGCAAGCGCACCCTGATCATCCCGTCGGAACTGGCTTACGGCTCCCGTGCCATGCCGGGCATTCCTGCCAATTCGGCCCTGATCTTCGACGTCGAACTGATGGACGTCAAGTAACTCAGCGGTAGTCTTCGGCCGTCAGGCCGTACTTCTGCATCTTGTGGTACATGGTCTGTTTCGGCAGGCTCAGCGCGGTACAGGCGGTGGCGACGTTGCCGCCGGCCGCGCGCAGCGCTTGCTCGATCAGCATGCGTTCGAAAGCGCCGACCTGGTCCGCCAGCGAGGCAGGCGCCGCGCTCTCCGCCGAGGCTGACAGTCCCAGCACGAAGCGGTCGGCCGCATTGCGCAATTCGCGCACATTGCCGGGCCAGTCCTGCGCCATCAACTGCTGCATCTGCGCGGCGGGCACCACCGGGCAAGGGCGCTTGTAGCGCGCTGCCGCATCCAGCATGAAGTGCTCGAACAGCAGCGGGATGTCTTCGCGGCGCTCGCGCAGCGGAGGGATGTGCAGCACAATCAGGTTCAGGCGGTAATACAGGTCGCTGCGGAACTTGCCCTGGTCGGAAAAGTCCTTCAAGTCTTCTTTTGACGCTGCAATCACGCGCACGTCCAGCGGTACCGCATGGTTTGATCCCAGGCGCTGGATCGAACGCTCCTGCAGCACGCGCAGCAGCTTGACCTGCATGGCCAGCGGCAGGCTTTCAATCTCGTCCAGGAACAGCGTGCCATGGTCGGCGTGTTCGATCTTGCCGATCTGGCGCTTGGCGGCGCCGGTGAAGGCGCCTTGTTCGTGGCCGAACAGCTCGCTCTCGAAAATCGTTTCCGGAATGGCGCCGCAATTGACCGGCACATAGTGATGCTTGCCGCGCTCGCTGAACTGGTGCAGGCAGCGCGCCACCAGCTCCTTGCCGGTGCCGGTCTCGCCGTAGATCAGCACGTCGGCCGGCTGCCCTGCCACGTCCAGGATCACCTGGCGCAGGGCCTGCATCGCTGGTGTGTTGCCGAGCAAGCAGGCTTCGATGCCTTCGCTGTGCGCGAGCTTCTGGCGCAATGCGCGCACTTCCAGTTGCAGGCGCCGCTTGTCGACGGCGCGGCGCACGACGTCGGCCAGCTGCTCCGAAGAGTAGGGCTTTTCCAGGAAGTCGTAAGCGCCATCGTGCATGGCTTGCACGGCCATCGCAATGTCGCCGTGGCCGGTGACCAGGATCACCGGCAGTTCCGGATCGATGGCACGCGCCACTTCCAGTAGTTCCAGCCCGCTCATGCCGGGCAGGCGCACGTCGCTGACCAGCACCAGCGGGCTGTTCGCTTGCAGCAACCTGGCTGCCGGTTCGGCGCTCTCGAAGCTGCTCACCGTGAAATCGGCCAGCTCCAGCGCCTGTTCACTGCCAGCGCGTACGGTCGGGTCATCTTCGACCAGTAGCACTTGTATCTTGTCCATTACGTCTCCTGCGCTTCTTTTAATTCGATCACGAAACAGGCGCCGGCGCTGGCCTGTTCCGCTCTTAAGCTTCCGCCGAAATCGCGGATGATTTGTTCTGAAATCGCCAGCCCCAGTCCCAGGCCTTCGCCTTGCGGCTTGGAGGTGTAAAACGGCTCGAACAGCCGCTTGCGCGCTTCGTCGCTGAGGCCAGGACCGCTGTCGGCCACGCGGATCAGGACGCGGCCTGGCTTGCTGCTCACTTCCAGCACCAGCTCGCGCACCGCGCAGCCGGCCATCGAGTCGAGCGCATTGGTCATCAGGTTGAGCAGCACCTGTTCGAGGCGGTTGCTGTCGCACAGCGCATAGATATCGGCCTTGTCGATGCGCAGCTGGAAGGTGACCTGGTCGAGCTGGATGCGGCGCTCCACCAGTACCAGGGCATTGGAAATCGAGGTGTGGATCGACACCGGGCCCAATTCCGCGTTCGACTTGCGGGCGAAGCCCTTCAATTTGCCGGTGATGGTGCCCATGCGCGCCACCACCTGCGAAATGGTTTTCAGGTTGTTGCGCACGTCGTCCAGGCGGCCGCGCTCGAACAGCAGCACGGCGTTGTCGGACATCGTGCGCAGGGCCGTCAGCGGCTGGTTCAGTTCGTGCGTGATGCTGGCCGACATCTGGCCCAGCACCGCCAGCTTGCCGGCCTGGAACAGCTCGTTTTGCGTGATCTGCAGTTGCTGCTCGGCCTGGCGCCGCACGTCGATTTCCTTGCTCAGGTCCTGCGTCATGCGCGCCAGGCTGGCGGTACGCTCGGCCACCATGCGCTCCAGCTCCTCCTTGGCGCGCAGGCGCTGGCGCCAGTACAGGAACAGCAGGATCAGGAAGCCATAGGCCAGCAGCGCGAACAGGAAGGCGAGGCTGGCATTGCCGCGCGCTGCGTTCAGGTCGGACATGTAAATGAAGGTCCAGTCGCGCGGCGCCAGGGAGCGTGTCTGTGCCAGCATCAGGGGTGTCGAGGCTGCTCCGGGAGCGTTGCTGTTGCGGATGACCAGCAGGCGGTCGCCATTGGCCAGCGCTTCGTCGTGCTTCAGCGTCAGCGGCGGCAGCGCTTGCGCGAAATACTGGCGCGTCTGTTCGAGTTCGGCGCGTACGTTGTTGGACAGTGGCCGCAGGGCCCTGAACTTCCATTCGGGATCCGAACTGAGGAAGATCACGCCGTGGGGATCGACCAGCGCCACCTTGTCCGCGCCCTGCGTCCAGCTGCGCTGCTGGCTTTCGATGCTGACCTTGATGGCCGCCACGCCCAGCATGCGGCCGTCCTTGTAGATGCCGTGGGCATAGAAGTAGCCCGGCTCCAGGCTGGTCGTGCCCACGCCATAAAAGCCGCCGGGGCGGCCGCGCAGCGCGTTGCGGATATAGGGCCGGAAGTTGACATCATCGCCGATGAAGCTGTCCTTCTGGCGCCAGTTGCTGGCGGCCTGGGTGCGGCCCTGCAGGTTGATGATATAGATATTGCTGGATTCGGCCTTTTTGTTCAGGCCTTCCAGGTACTCGTTGACGCTGTTGCGCGCATCCTCGTCGCCGGGGTTTTCCAGCAGCCGGACCACATCTTTGTCCAGCTCCAGCATGCGCGGCACGAGGTCGTACTTGTCGAGCAGGTTTTCCAGGCTGGTGGCATACACCTCCAGCCTTTGCGCGCCCGCTTCACGCAGGCGCTCGGTGGTTGCGCTGTCGGCCCACCAGTACGCCAGGTAGGGCAGGGCCAGGCCTGCCAGCAGCACCAGGCCCAGCAAGGTACGGACGTGTTGCGTCGGACGCGGCTGCGCCTGGGGCGTTGCGGTGATGTCGGGTTGGACTGGCATTACAGCCAACTATAGCAAACCTCAGTTACAGTTGATGGCGCAACCCCAGGTTAAAAGCGCGCTGGCCCTTGCCGTCGTCGGTGGCGTTGCCGACAGTGAAAGGGGCGCCATTGTGGCCATTGATGCGGCCATAGGCTGCATACAGGTCGGTGCGCTTGGACAGGCCGTACAGGTAGGCGATGCCGTACTGGCGCGCATCCTGGTTGGCTGCGCTGCGGTCCATATGCTGCACCACCGAGCCGGCGAAGCTGTGCGGGCCGAACGTGGCGCACAGGCCCAGCACCAGGTCGCGGCTGGAAGCGCCGGGAATGCCGATGGTGCCGGCGGTGATGACGCTGGTCGCGCTGGTCACGGTGCCGGTTGGCCTGCTGGTGCCGTTTGACAGCGTGCTGCTGCCGCCGCCACCCACGGTGCCCATGCCACGGTTGAAGGCATAGCCTGCGTGCAGCTGATAGTTGCCCAGCTTGTAGCGCGCGGCCAGCAGCGTGTTATGCGCATGCAGGCCGGCGGTGGCGCTTTCGCGGCGGAAGTGCGAGAGCGACAGCGCCAACGGGCCTTCGTCGTAATTCAGGGCGCCGCTCAGCGCGCGCTTGCGGGTGCTGTCGCCCGCCACTTCGCCTGCGCTGTAAGCCAGCTCGGTCGAGAAGCCCGCCAGCTTGGGCGAAGCGTAGCGCAGCGAATTGTCCATGCGGCGGTTCGGCACCATCAGGTTGGCAGCCTGGCCGGCCAGGCCGTCGGAGAAGGGATCGGCGATGTCGCGCAGGGCCTTGTAGTACGGCGAGTACTGGCGGCCGGCGCTGATGGTCCCGAGCGGGCTGGCGAGGGAGACGAAAGACTGGCGGCCGAAGGTCAATCCGCCCTGGCCGGAAGCGCCGGTATCCATCGCGAAGCCGCTCTCGACGACGAAGCCGGCCGACAGGCCGTTGCCCAGGTCTTCGGTACCTTTGAAGCCGATGCGCGAGCCGGAAGCGACGCCGCTGCTCACATTGGTGGTATTGCCGGCGGCGCCGCCGCGTTCGAGCACGATGCCCGCATCGGCCACGCCATAGACTTGGACGGAAGATTGCGCGTGCGCGCTGCAGCAAGCCAGGGCCAGCAGGGTGGTGGCGGTGTATTTCATTGGGGTTCTCCTGAGGTTATTGTTCTTATGCGGCGCGAATGTAGCTGTGTTCGTCCGCTTGTTCTTCTTCGCCGAGCGCGCCTTCCCACTTCGCGACGACTGCGGTGGCGATGGCGTTGCCGACTGCATTGGTGGCCGAGCGGCCCATGTCGAGGAACTGGTCCACGCCCATCAACAGCAGCAGGCCGGCTTCCGGAATGTGGAACTGGGTCAGGGTGGCGGCGATCACCACCAGCGAAGCGCGTGGCACGCCGGCCATGCCTTTCGAGGTCAGCATCAACAGCAGCAGCATGGTGATCTGGGTGCCCAGCGACAGGTCGATGCCATAGGCCTGGGCGATGAACAGCACGGCGAAGGTGCAGTACATCATCGAGCCATCCAGGTTGAAGGAATAACCCATTGGCAGCACGAAGCTGGAGATGCGGCGCTGCACGCCGAACTTGTCCAGCGCGACCAGCAGTTTTGGATAGGCCGCTTCCGAGCTTGCGGTGGAGAAGGCCAGCAGGAACGGTTCGCGGATCAGGCCTACCAGGCGCAGCACGCGCGGACCCAGCACGGCGAAGCCGGCGCCGATCAGCAATGCCCACAGGCAGAACAGGCCGAAGTAGAAACCGCCCATGAACTTGGCGAAGGTCGCCAGGATGCCGAGGCCGTTGGTGGTGACCACGGAAGCCATGGCGGCAAACACCGCCAGTGGGGCCAGGCCCATGATGGTGCCGGTAATGCGCAGCATGACTTGCGCCAGCTCGTCGACCACGTCCAGCAGGCGCTTGCCGGATTCGCCCAGCGCGCCCAGCGCGGAGCCAAAGAAGATCGAGAACACCAGCACTTGCAGGATCTCGTTATTGGCCATGGCTTCGATCGGCGACTTCGGCACCACGTGGGTGATGAAGTCCTTCAGCGTGAAGGCCGAGGTTTTCAGGCCGGTGCTGGCGTCGATGGCGGGCAGCGGCAGGCCAAGGTTGGTGCCGAGCTGCATCACATTCGACAGCAGCATGCCGAGCGCAAGGGAGACCAGCGAAGCGACGATGAACCAGGCGAAAGCCTTGGCGCCGATGCGGCCGGCAGCCTTGCCGTCGCTCAGGTTGGCGATGCCGACGGTCAGGGTGGAGAACACCAGCAGCGCAATGATCATCTTGATCAGGCGCAGGAAGATGTCGGTGACCAGCGAGATATGGGCCGAAATGTCGGCGGTGAGTTTCTTGTCAGGGAATACCGTGTGACAGGCGTAGCCGACGGCGATGCCAAGCAGCATCGCGAACAGGATATAGAGTGTGAGGGGGCGCTTCTTTTGCATTCCGGTCTCCGTTGTGTAGGCCCCCGCGCGTCTGGCGGGGTCCTAGGGCAACAGCAAGCTGTGTGCCCGCTGGACGGATTCCGGTAAGTGCTTGATTTATAAGCCTGCCGACATGCTAATGATGCCGGTTGGCAATTTTACCGTCCCAAGGTTTGGACGGCCTGGATGGGCTGCGTATGACTTCTTGGCTCAATGCGCATGGCCATGGTGGTGGTCATGGTCATGATCATGGTCGTGATCGTGGTCATGATCATGCTTGTCCCCGGGCGCGTGGCCCTGGCCTTGCAGGCAGCATTCATGCTGCGTGGTGCCTTGCTCGGTTTGCAAGGTCGTATGGTGGATGCCGAATTGCTCCTTCAACTGGCGCGCAATGTCGTCGATGGCCGCATCGCCCGGGTAGCCGCCCGGCATGACAAGATGGCAAGTCAGAGCCACATCGGTGGTACTCATCGACCAGATATGCAGGTCATGCACCCCGGTCACGCCCGGGCTGGCGAGCAGGAATTTCTCCACTTCGGCGGCATCAACGTTGCCGGGCACCGCGCCCAGCGTCATGTCCAGTGCCTCGCGCAGCAACGACCAGGTGCTCTTCATGATCAGCACCACGATTACCAGCGACACGGCAGGATCGATCCACGCCCAGCCGGTGTACATGACCACCAGGCCGGCGATCAGCACGCCCAGCGAGATAGCGGCATCGGCCGCCAGGTGCAGGTAGGCGCCGCGGATATTCAGGTCGTCCTTGCTGCCCTTCATGAACAGCCAGGCCGAAATGCCGTTGACGGCAATGCCGATGCCGGCCACCACGGACACGGTCAGCCCCGCCACCGGCGTCGGCTCCATCAAGCGCTGGAAAGCGCCCCAGGCGATCGCGCCGGTAGCCGCCATCAACAACATGCCGTTGAACAGCGCCGCCAGGATCGAGCTACTGCGCAGGCCATAGGTATAGCGGCCGGAAGGCTCGCGCTTGGCCAGGATCGCCGCGCCCCAGGCCAGGATCAGGCTCAGGACATCCGACAGGTTATGGCCCGCGTCGGCCATCAGCGCCGTGGAATTGGCCAGGAAACCGTAGAAGAACTCGATGGCAACAAACGCTGCATTGAGCGTGATTGCGATAGCGAAGGCGCGGCCGTGTCCCACTTCGCCGTGATGGTGGTGATGATGGCCGTGGTCGTGGCCATGTCCGTGATGGTGATGGGCGCTCATTGTTCGTTACCGTTGGAAGGTTCGGCGATATGTTCCAGCATATCGCGCAGGACGCCGCTGATATGCGCATCAGCGGTGGAATAGAAGACTTGCTTGCCCTGACGCTCAGACTTGACGATACGCGCGGCGCGCAGCAGGCGCAAATGGTGGCTCACCAGCGAAGAGCTCAGTTGCAGCGAGCCCGCAATATCGCTGACCGCGATAGGCTGCTCCAGGCAAGCCAGCACAATGCGCAGCCGGGTTGGGTCCCCCAGCAAATGGAACAGGTCCGCCAGCTCCGCGACGGAAGCATCGTTGTCAGAATAGATAGTCATGGCAAACAAATGAATAGGTATTCATATGTTAGCATGAAAATCGCAATTAAATGGGGACGTACCCTTTGAAGGGGTACGTCCCCATTTAATTGTCCCGACTTTTATTTTGCTAATTCTGCCTCGAAGGCGGCGCGGGTTTTGGCGTCGAGGGTTTGCAGGGCGCGCTCGAGCTTGGCGGGCGGGATGCCGGCTGGTTTGCTGAAAATGGCCTGGCCGATCAACACCAGGGCGGCGGTCAGTACCGCTACCCCTGCGGCGGCGGCCAGCAGGCGCAGTTCGCGGCGCGAAAAAGGTTCATGCGAGGTGGGGATGGGGCGGGCGCCGGGGGGCGGGACGTAGGCGGCGCCTGACGTTGCCGCGGGGGCATGTGCGCCGTCCAGGCGCGCCAGGTGGCGTTCGACCGCTTCTTCCAGTACCGCTTCGTTCAAGGCCACCAGGGCAAAAATCGGGTCGTCGACATCTACCTTGATGCCGGTTTTTTCGAATACGTGCAGGCGAAGTTTCTGCGGGTCGAGGGCCATTTACCAGTTCACCAGGTCGAGTTGTTCGAACAGGTCGCGGAACACGACCTTGATGCGCTGCTTTTCCATCACATTGAATTTGTCGCTGGCCTTCACTTCGTCCACCGTCAGGCGGCCGGTGTTCATCTTCTTCACGTCGGCGCCGAAGGTGTCGGCATTGCGCGCGCTCAGCACGATGCGGCCGCGCACGCGCTGCGAGTTGTCGGCGTAGGTCTGCGATTCGAGGAAGGATTTGCCGGACGCCGATTGCAGCAGGCCGAAATGCTCGTTCTCCCACAGCACCAGCGGCACCTGGGTCGACTTGGCCGTGGTCACGAAGCCCATCGCGGTATCGTGCAGCGTGTCGCCGCCGCCCACGATGGTGTGGATGTACACCTTGCGGCCCGACTCTTCCAGCAGGTTGAAGCAGTCGTTCTCAATCAGGTAGGCCATCAGCGGCGAGAAGGTGTTGGCGCCGTTGTCGACCACGCAATTGCCGTCTTCCTCCAGGATGTCGATCATCAGGGCGTCGAAGCGCTTGGGGTCGATGGTGCGCGATTCGGTCATCACCGGCACGTGCTTTACGTCCAGCGCCTTGTAGCGCGAGAAGGTGGTGTTTTCCTGGTCGGTGTCGTAGCAGCGCAGCGGGCCTTCGCTCTTGGCTTTCAGCCATTGCGCGAGGATGGTCGATACGTACGTCTTGCCGATACCGCCCTTGCCCTGCAGGACGAAGTGAACCGTGTTTTGCATTGATGCTCCTGTAATCAGTGGCAGTTGGCCGTGCCGCTGTCACGGGCCTCCTGCTGCGGGTGCTCCGGCGCGGTCTTCGGTTGGACCGGCATGAACTCCCATTCGTAGCTGTTTTCCTTCAATACCAGTTTCAGCACGCCGGTGCGCCAGTTGGAACGCGCTTCGCTCTGGTCGTTCAGCCAGAGGAAGGGCGTCAGCATGGCGCCGCCGGTGCCGACCACGAACTGGCGCACGCCGCGGGCCGCATCGGGCTGACCATCGGCATCCATCGGCGCCAGGCGCTCGTAGTCATGGTCATGCCCGGACAGTACCAGCTCGACGCCGGCCGCGTGCAGTGCGCGCCAGATGTCTTGCATCCGCTTGGACGGGGCGTGCCCGCCAGAACTATACATGGGCGCGTGCCAGTAGGCGAGGGTACAGCGCGCCTTGCTGGCGGCCAGGTCGTCTTTGAGCCACAGGAGCTGGCGCTGGTGGTCGGCCGGTTTCAGGTCGCTGTTCAATGAGATGAAGTGCCAGCCGCTCTTGTCGTAACTATAATAACCGCGGCCGGCAGGGCCGGCCAGTTCGCCGAAGTAGTCGAAATAGCCGGTGGCTTTGCCGCTGGTGTATTCGTGGTTGCCGGGCGTGGGGCGGGTGCGCGCCTTGAACTGACCCCAGGTGGGGGCGTAGCAGTCGCTGAATTCGGCCGGGGCGCCACTCGGGTAGGTGTGGTCGCCCAGGGTGAGGATCAGGGCCTCCGGGTCGCCTTTGGCGATAAGGGCGGCGGTCCCCGCTGCCCCGGAATCGGCGGCGCGGTTGTAGCGGCAGTCGGCGATGTCGCCTGCGGCGTACACCGTCAAGGGGCGCGCGGCATGTGCGGCGGCCGGCGCGGCGAGGGCGGCAGCTGCGGCCAGCCAAGGTAGAATGCGTGTTTTCATTGGCACCATTTGAACAGGCATGCGAGTTTCACCATCCAGCGAGCAGGAAGCGATCCTGAAGTCCCGCGCCCAGACCTTGATGATCGAGGCGCGCGCCGGGACAGGCAAGACTACCACGCTGTCCATGCTGGCGGCACAGGAACCGGGTGTCGTGCTCGGCCTGTGCTTCTCGGAAGGCGCCCGCCAGCGCTTCTATGAAAAGCTGGCGCTGGAATGCCCGGAGCGCAAGGTGCAGGTGCTGACGGTGGAGGCGCTGGCACGCTCGCAGCTCACCCGCATCGCGGAGCACGGCAACTGGCTCGACCTGCCGGAGCGCTGGTCCAGCCTGGAGCAGATGCGCCCCATGCTGGTGGCGGCCGCCAACACGGTCTGGCAGCGCCACGAGGGCCGCTACACGGAATTCGATTTCGACTTCGAACGCAGCACCCAGCGCGTGGAAATGATGCTGCAGCTGCTGGCGCAGATGAAGGCTACCCTTGCCACGCTGCGCTTCGAGGACGAAGTCTTCGACGATTTCACCTTCGACGAATTGTGCAATGAGTTCCAGCTCGAAGACCGCGAGATCGTCGAGATCTTCCACGAGTTCGAGCGCCGCCGCCAGCCGCAGGCCGGGCATATCCTGTGGCAGGCGCCGGTCGATTACGCGACCGACCTGGTGTCCATCCTGCGCCGCTTCCCCGAGGCGGTGCACGACATGCCCCAGGCAAACCTGCTGCTGGTCGACGAGTGGCATGACGTGAATGCCGCCGAATTCGAGCTTCTGCAACTGTTCCGCCGCAACGCGCGGCTGGTGGTGGTGGGCGACCGCCACCAGGTGATCAACGCCGAACGCGGCGCCGACCCGCGCTTCTCGGGTGGCGGCTTCGAGCTGGCTTTCCCCGATGCGGAACGCTTGCCGCTGTCGCAGTCACGCCGTTGCGGCGTGTCGCTGAAAAAGCTGCTGGAACGCGCCTTGCCGAAGTGTGGCTTCGAGTCGCACCCGGACACCTACTCGGAAGTGCGCCACGTCGAATACGACCACGCCGACCCGCAATCCTGCGCCCAAGCCGTCGTCGCCAAGGCGAAAGAGCTGGCGCTCGGCCCCGACCTTGCCATCATCCTGCGCGAAGTCGACCAGAGCGTGGAAATCGAGAACGCCCTGCTGGACGCCGGCCTGCCCTACAACTGCGACGGCTTCGCCTCCTACCTGAAACGCCCGGAAATCATGGCCCTGCGCGCCCTGCTGCACGTGGCCAGCGGCGACTACAGCACGCTGAAAGCGGACAAGGAAAGCTGCGAGCTGATGGTCGACGGCCTGCAAACCTATTTCGCCGTGTCGGGCGATCGCCGTGACTACGAGTCCAGCCACGCCATGTACGGCTCCGGCGACGCCTACCAACAGCAGAAGGACGCCGTGGTGCGCGACCCGGAAACGCTGGAATTCATGTTCAGCGGCCTGCTGTGCGCCGAGCAGCATTACGACACTGGCGCCACCCGGCGCTGGAAGCAGCGCCTGGCCGACGTGCTGGCGCAGATGAAAGCGCAAGCCGCAAGCGCCAGCGCGGCGCAACTGCTGGAACTGGCCAGCACCGGCCTCGACCTGCCTGCCGCCACCCGCCGCACTTTCGTCAAGCGCGCCCATGCCGACTCCGTGCTGCGCACCCTGCGTGCCTTCATGGATTTCGCCCAGCGCCAGGGCGATGCGAAGGCGCCGGCCTTCCTCGAAGAACTGCGCCGCCGCCAGGTGGCCACGCGCGGCAAGCCGACGGCACGCGGCACGGCGAGCAAGACGCTGGCGCTGGCCACGGTGCAGGCGGCAAAGGGAAGGGAGTGGCAGCAGGTGCTGCTGCCGTATATGGAAGAAGGCCAGTTCCCGCGCGCCACCCGCAATGGGGATGAATACGCCGAAGAACGGCGCTACCTGTACGTGGCGATCAGCCGCGCCATCGCGGGCCTGACCCTTTTTGAACCGGCTGCAGCGGAGCGCCGCAGCCGCCTGCTCAACTAGTTAATAAAGCGCAGCAGGCCTTTCAGCGAATGCTCGATGGTCTGCGCGCGCACTGCCTGGCGGTCGCCGGAGAACACCAGGCGCTCAGTATGCACGGTATCGGCGTTGGCCCAGCCAAAACAGACCGTGCCGACCGGCTTGCCCGGCACCGCGCCGGTAGGGCCGGCAATACCGGTGACCGATACCGCCACATGGGCATTGCTGGAGCCGAGCGCGCCCTGCGCCATGGCGGCAGCCACTTCTTCGCTGACGGAACCGAATTGCGCCATCATGGCGGCCGGTACTTCCAGCATTTCGGTCTTGGAGGCGTTCGAATAGCAGACGAAGCCGCAATCGAACCAGCCGGTGGAGCCGGCAATGTCCGTGATCGCCGTCGAGATGCCGCCACCGGTGCACGATTCCGCGGTTGCCAACAGCAAGCCTTTGTCTTGCAGGGCCTTACCCACCTGGGCGGCCAGTTCGTTGATGTCTGTACTCACGTGTGGCTCCTTTAGCAAACAAAAGCATTTGAGGCCATTCTAGCGCGCTGCTGTGCAGATTGACCACGCTGCACCGCAATAATGTGGCGTCACGACTAACTTGCAAGCCGGGGAAGGCTTTTGTGGTGCGATAAACCAATAATTGCGCCGCTGCCCGGTACTCAGCGATAGAATGCCCCCAATCCCCTGTTCGCGAGGCACGGTGGTGAGGACTCTCCAAGGAAGACGTCCCGTTTTCTGGGTGGCGCTGCTGTTGGCTGCGCTGCTGCCCCTGTTCGCCCATGCCCAATCGGCCTCCAGCCTGGAGCGCCAGGTCAAGGCAGCCTACCTGTACAAGTTTGCCGGCTTCGTGGAATGGCCCGAAGGCAGTTTCACGCGCCCCGATGCGCCGGTCGTGATTGGCGTTGCGGGGGCCGACCCGCTGGCCGAGCAACTGGAACAGACCGTGGCGGGACACACCGCCAATGGCCGGCCGCTGCAGGTCAGGCGCATCAAGCGCGGCGACAGCCTGGCCGGCGTCCACATCCTGTTCATCCCGGCGCAGGACAAGGGGCTGGCGCAAGAGCTGCTGGCCGCCAGCCGCGGCCAGCCGGTGCTGACCGTGACCGATGGCGACGAGACCTTCGGCATGGGCAGCATGATCAACTTCGTCATTGCCGACGAGAGGCTGCGTTTTGAGGTTTCCCTGAAACACGCGGCCGTGGCGCGCCTCAAGATCAGTGCGCGCATGCTGTCGGCCGCCCTCCGCGTGCAGCAGGTGGCGGGATGATGACGCGCCGCCGCTCGCTGCCGCAAAAGCTGCTTGGCGTGGTGATGCTGGTCACGCTGGTGGCGCTGCTGGTATCGCTCGGCACCATCATCGCCTATGACTTGCGCGCCTACCACCAGTCCCTGAGTTCGGACATGACCACCCAGGCCGAGCTGCTGGGGCATATGAGCGCACCCGCACTGACTTTCGACGATCCGCGCCTGGCCAAGGAAAACCTGGCGCTGCTGCGCCTGCGGCCGAAAGTCAACGCCGGTGCGATTTACAACGCGCGCGGCCAGCTGTTCGCCACCTATGTGGCGCCGGGGATCGATATCAGCGTGCCTGCCGCACCGCAGGCCGAAGGCGTCGCCTTCGAGGACGGCAAGATGATGCTGTTCCGCCGCATCCGCGACAACGGCGAACTGCTGGGCACCGTCTACCTGCAGTCGGACTATGAACTCCTGGGCCGCTTCGGCGACTACGTGATGATCGCCATTGTCGCCACCTTCCTGGCGATGGGCATTGCCTACCTGCTGATGCGGCCCTTGAACAAGGTGGTGACCCAGCCGGTGCTGGCCATTGCCGACGTGGCGCGCGAAGTGATGGCAACCGGCGATTATTCGCGCCGTGCGCCGGGCACCAGCAACGACGAGGTGGCCGAACTGGCCGACTCCTTCAACAAGATGCTGAGCGAGATCGAAAGCCGCACGCGCGAGCTGGAAACCTCCAACAGCGAAATCGCGCGCGAGGCGGAACAGCGCAGCAAGGCGCAGCAGGAAGTCATGCGCCTGAACGAGGAGCTGGAACAGCGCGTGCACGAACGCACCTTGCAGCTCGAGCAGGCCAACAGCGAGCTGGCGATGGCGATGCAGGAGGCCAAGAGCGCCAACCAGGCCAAGTCGGCCTTCCTGTCGTCCATGAGCCACGAACTGCGCACGCCGTTGAACGCCATCCTTGGCTTCGCGCAGATCCTCACCTCGGAAAAGCTGCCATCGACGCTGGTGCAGAAGCGCGAATTCGCCAACCATATCCTGAAGTCCGGCCGCCACCTGCTGACACTGATAAACGAAATCCTCGACCTGGCCAAGATCGAGTCGGGCGCCGTGGCGCTGTCGCTGGAACCGGTGGCGCTCAACGAAATCCTGCAGGAGTGCGAAGGCATGGTGGCTCCGCTGGCCAGCGCGCGCGGCATCCGCCTGCTGTTCCCGGACGGTTGCGTGGCCAACGTCACGGCCGACCGCACGCGCCTCAAGCAGATCCTGCTTAACCTACTGTCCAACGCGATCAAGTACAACCGCGATGGCGGTGCGGTGGTGGTCGATTGCAGCCCGAGCGGACCAAACCTGGTGCGGGTGTCGGTGCAGGACACCGGCATGGGACTCAAGCCGGAACAGGTCAAGCAACTGTTCCAGCCCTTCAACCGCCTGGGCCAGGAGAGCGGGGCGGAAGAGGGCACCGGCATCGGCCTGGTGGTCACCAAGCGCCTGGTGGAGCTGATGGGCGGCACCATCGGCGTCACCAGCAGCCAGGGCGTGGGCAGCATGTTCTGGATCGAGCTGGAATCGACCGAGCCGACGCCTTCGCGCATCGACCAGAATGCCGAGCGGCCGGCCCAGCACCACCGCCACGCCGAAGGCGAGCCAGCTACCGTGCTGTACGTGGAAGACAACCCGGCCAACCTGAAGCTGGTGGAAGAAATCATCAGTTTCCGGCCCGACCTGAAACTCATTTCCGCGCCGGACGGCCACCTTGGCATCGAACTGGCGCGCGCGCACCAGCCGGACATCATCCTGATGGACATCAACCTGCCGGGCCTGAACGGCATCGACGCCGTTAAGTTGCTGGCGACCGACCCCCGCACCGCACACATCCCCGTCATCGCCCTGACCGCCAATGCCATGCCGCGCGACGTTGAAAAAGGCCTGGCGGCCGGTTTCTTCCGCTACCTGATCAAGCCGATCAACATCGACGAATTCACGGAAGCGATCAACAGCACCATGGCCTTCCTGGCTCGCAGGGAGGAAGAAGGGAGTACGTCCAAGTGATCAGCCGCGACGATATCCTGAACGCCAAAGTCCTGATAGTGGACGACCAGCCGGTCAATGTGCAGCTGCTGGAATACCTGCTGCAGACCAGCGGCTACGTGAACGTCAGCTCCACCACCGATCCGCGCGTGGTGGCGCCCTGGCACGAAGAGCACCGCTACGACCTGATCATCCTCGACCTGCACATGCCCGGCATGAGCGGCTTCGACGTGATGGAGGCGCTCAAGCCGCTGGAGCCTGAGTACCTGCCGGTGCTGGTGGTGACGGCGCAGCCGGACCAGAAGCTGCCGGCCCTCGATGCCGGTGCGCGCGACTTCGTCAGCAAGCCCTTCGACCCGGTCGAGGTGCTCACGCGCATCAACAATATGCTGGAAGTGCGGCTGCTGCACCAGCAGGCGCGCGACTACAACGAGGTGCTGGAGCAGACCGTGCGCGCCCGCACCGCCGACTTGCAGCGCTTCCGCAGCGCGATGGACGCCACCGCCGACGCCATCTTCCTGATCGACACCAACACCTTGTCGCTGGTCGATGTCAACGAGGGCGCCTGCCGCATGCTGGGCCATCCGCGCGCGCAACTGCTGGCGCTGGAGCCAGCGCGGCTTGGCCTTGGCGGGCGGGACGCGCTGTCGGCGCAGGCCGAACGCGCCGGGCAGGCGCTGCAGGCGCCGCACCGTGCGCCGGAGCTGATGGAAATCGAATTGCTGCGCAGCGACGGCGCCGCAGTGCCGGTGGAAGTCTACTGGCTGTTGCAAAGCGAAGGCGAGTCCGCGCACCGCACCCTGATCTGCGTCGCGCGCGACATCACCGAACGCCGCCTGGCGGAAGAGCGCCTGCGCCACATGGCGCACTACGACCGCCTGACCGGCCTGCCCAACCGCACCCTGTTCTTCCAGACCCTGGGCGAATCGATCGAGCTGGCGCAGGACAAAGAATGGCGCATCGTGGTGCTGTTCATCGGGCTGGACCGCTTCCGCAAGGTCAACGACTCGATGGGCGCGGCCATGGGCGACCAGCTATTGCACGAATTCAGCAACCGCCTGGTGCAATGCGTGCGCCTGCGCGACACCGTCGGCCGCCTGGGCGGCGACGAGTTTGCGCTGATCCTGACCATGACGCGCGACCAGCAGGATGCCGTGCTGGTGGCGAACGAGGTGCGCGAAGCCCTGCGCACGCCGTTCGAACTGGACGAGCACCAGGCCACCCTGACCGCCTCGATCGGCATCGCCATGTACCCGGACGATGCCAACGATCCAGAAACCCTGGTCAAGTACGCCAACACCGCCATGGAGCGCGCCAAGGATGCCGGCGGCGACGGCTATCGCTTCTTCACCGCCGGCATGAACGTGCAGGTGCTGGCGCGCCTCGACCTGGAAATGGCGCTGCGCCGCGCGCTGGACAACAACGAGCTGGAGCTGCATTACCAGCCCAAGGTCAACCTGACCACGGGCCGCATCAGCGGAGCGGAAGCGCTGCTGCGCTGGAACCGGCCCGGCTACGGTCTGGTCTATCCCGCGGAATTCGTCAGCGTGCTGGAAGACACGGGCCTGATCGTACGCGTCGGCAGCTGGATCATCGACGCGGCCTGCCGCCAGATCGCGGCCTGGCTGCGCACGCCGGTGGGCGGCGTGCATGTCGCGGTCAACGTGGCCAGCCGCCAGTTTGTCGAGGGCGACCTGGAGAACGACGTCAAGCAGGCGCTGGAACGCCACAAGGTGCCGCCGGAACTGCTGGAACTGGAACTGACGGAAACGGCCTTGATGTCGAATGCCGAACGCACCATCCAGGTCCTGAGCGCGCTGAAGGAGCTTGGCATCAAGGTGGCCATCGACGACTTCGGCACCGGCTATTCCTCGCTGGCCTACCTGCAGCGCTTCCCGATCGACAAGCTGAAGATCGACATCGCCTTCGTGCGCGACATCACGACCAATCCCAACGACGCTGCGATCGCACTGGCCATCATCAGCATGGCGCACAGCCTCAAGCTGCGCGTGATTGCGGAAGGGGTGGAGACGCGCCCGCAGCTCGAATACCTGCGCCGCAACCGCTGCGATGAAATCCAGGGCTACTTCTTCAGCCGCCCCCTGGCAGCGCCGGAAATGGGCGCGCTGGCCGAATCGGGCAAGAGCCTGCCGCCCGACCCGAACGTGGCAGCCGAACCGCCGCAAACCCTGCTGCTGGTGGATGACGATGTCAACGTGCTGTCTTCGCTGCACCGCCTGTTCCGCCGCGACGGCTACCGCATCCTGACGGCAGTGACGCCAGCCGAAGGCTTCGACCTGCTCGCGCTGTACCCGGTGCAGGTGATCGTGTGCGACCAGCGCATGCCGATCCTGAGCGGCACCGAATTCCTGGCCAAGGTCAAGGAGATGTACCCCGACACCATCCGCATCATCCTGTCCGGCTATACCGGCCTGGAAGCGGTGCTCGACTCGATCAACCGCGGCGCGATCTACCGCTTCTATACCAAGCCTTGGGACGACACCCAGCTGCGCGACAACATCCGCCTGGCCTTCCACCATTACTGGCTGATGCATGGCAGCGGCCGCCGCGCCGGCGAGCCGGGCGAAGACCACACCGCGCTCACCGGATAAAAAAATGCCGCCCTCATGGGGGCGGCGGAAAACATTCACGGGAGAGTGGTATGAATGTGGAGACAGGCAGGATAATAGTTGCTGCTTGTTACCACTTCATGACATCTGCCGGGCTTAACGTGGCGGCAGCTGGTAGCTGAAGGTGTAGCGGTGCTGGCCGCCGGTGACGTCGATGGTCATCGTGCCTTGCAGGCCGGACAATTCGCCCGTGGCGGAGTCGGGCACGACGCTGACGTTCAACGTCGGCGTGCCTTTGTTCATCAGGCCGGAATGCTGCAGGAAAAAGCTGCCTGTGCGCCCTTCCAGCGTGGCGTTGACCTGTTCCAGTGCGACATAGCCGGCCGAGCCTTTCACGGCAGTCATCACGGCCAGCATCTCGCCCTTGCTGGTGCCATCGAGCGGACCGTGGAATGTCTTGGTAATGGTTTGCCGGCCCCAGGGCTGGCCTTCCACCGCTGGCTGCGGCGTGAGTTTGACGTCGAACGTGCCTTCGATTTGCATGGGTTTGTCTCCTGCACTGGCCGCCGTGGCGACGCATGCGATTAGTAGGGGGATCAGTGTTTTCATGGCCGCCATTATGGTAGTCTCCATCGCCTGATGATTGGAAAAACGCGACAAATCGATACTGAGCCGCGCGGCATCCTGGTGCCGCGCTTTAAGGCGGGCTCATTCTGCCATGAGCGCGTGGCGCCAAGCGCCGCGCTGGCTGCCCTGGTCGAGCATTACTGGTTCGTCGGCTGGGACATGCAGGGCCACCCGCCACAGCAGCAGGAAACGCTGCCCCATCCCAATGTGCACCTGGTGATCGAAAATGACAGCGATGGCGTGTACGGCGTGCATACAGCGCGCTATACCAAACAGCTGGCGGGGCAGGGTTTTGCATTCGGCATCAAGTTCAGGCCGGGCGGCTTTCGCCCATTTTTGGGCAGCGCGGTGGCCGAAATTGCCGACCGCCGTATTGGGTTGGCGCAGCTGTTCGGCACGGATGGCGCAGCGTTGACGCGGCAGGTGCGCGCTTGCGCCGCTTCAGCGGACACGGCGCCCGCCGCGATGGCTGCGGCCGCGGAAGCTTTCCTGCTGGCGCGCTTGCCGCCCTGCGACGCAGACGCCGGCCGGGCCGCCGCGCTGGTCGCGGCCATTGCGGGCGATGCGGCGCTGCTGACGGTGGACGCCTTGGCCGAACAGGCTGGCCTCAACAAGCGCGTCCTGCAGCGGCTGTTCCAGCAATACGTCGGCGTGGGACCGAAATGGGTGATCAGGCGCTACCGCATGCATGAAGCGGTGGCGCAACTGCAGGCTGGCGCCGTACCGGAACTGGCGCCGCTGGCGCTGGGCCTGGGCTATTACGACCAGGCCCACTTCATCAAGGAATTCACGGCGCTGGTGGGCAAGCCGCCAGGCGAGTATCGCCGCGCTATTGCGTGAAGTGGTCGAAGCTGGACAGCTCCAGCACCAGCGGCGCACCGCCGGCGTCGGTCCAGCGCAGGCCGGCGGCATCCTCGATACGGCCGATGCGGGTGACGGGCGTGCCGCATTCGGCGCCGGCGGCAAGGATGGCGTCGCGTGCTGAAGCCGGGGCAGTGAAGCAAAGTTCGTAGTCGTCGCCCCCGGCTGCGCTGAAGGCGCGGCGCAAGGCTTGCGGCTGGGCCGCCAGCACCGGGCCGGCCGGCAGGGCGTCGGCATTCAGGGTGGCGCCGACGCGGGATTTTTCGAGGATGTGTCCGAGGTCGCCCACTAAGCCGTCCGAGATATCGATGGCGGCATGCGCCAGGCTGCGCGCGGCCAGCATCGCGCCCAGCGCCACGCGCGGCGTCGGCGTATGCATGCGCGTGCCGGCGGCTGCCTGCATGTCGGCCGGCAGCGCCAGTTCACCCTGGTAGCCGGCCAGGGCCAGGCGCGCATCGCCCAGGGTGCCGGACACCCAGACGTCGTCGCCGGGCCGGGCGGCGCTGCGGCGCAAGGCGCGCCCGGGCGCCACTTCGCCGAACACGGTGATGCAGATATTCAGCGGTCCCTTGGTGGTGTCGCCGCCGATCAGTTCACAGCCATGCGCATCGGCCAGCGCAAACAGGCCGCGCGAGAAGCCCTCCAGCCAGGCCCGTTCGGCGGCCGGCAGGGCCAGGGCAAGCGTGAAGGCCACCGGGCGCGCGCCCATGGCTGCCAGGTCCGACAGGTTGACCGCCAGGCTTTTGTGGCCGAGGCGCTGGGGATCTTCGCCGGCAAAGAAATGCCGGCCCTCGACCAGCATGTCGGAGGAAATCGCCGTCTGCATCCCGGGCGAAGGGGCCAGCAAGGCGCAATCGTCGCCGATGCCGAGGGCGGCGCGTCCCGGTACGGGGCGCACGAAGTATTGTTTGATCAGGTCGAATTCGGAAAGCATCCCGCCATTCTAGCGGGACACCCCTGCTTCGTCCTTATTTGGCTTGTCGCGCAAATAGATCCAGGTGCCGCCGGATGACACGGCTGCCATCGCTAGCAGGAAAACATAGCTGGAATCTGGTGGGGTGAAGAAAAGGGCTGCGGCAGTCGCAGGGAACAGGACGCCGGACAGTCGGGACCAGGAATGCCAGAGTGCATTACGCATGGTTTTTTCCTTCCGTAAAGTGCCAGTAAACTCAGTCTAGGAACAAAGGTGCCATAAGTAAAGTTGTTTGCGCCGAATATTTCAACCATCCACGATTTGGCGCAACAAGATTTTATGGTTTCGTGCCGCAAGTCAGCATTGTCGTCCAGGCGACAGTTTATTAATTTGTTTGGCAGAAAAATCGCGCCCCAACTCAATGATTCTTAATTGAAAGTCAACGAAAACCGATGAAAATTCGGCATTGGTAAAAATACCTACGTTAGAGCAACCACTCTATCTGCTAGAATCAAAGGCTTTCGGACACAGGATAGAAGGGGCAGCAGAGCATGGATTCGGGATCTGACAAGAAAGAAGAACTTCGTCAACAACTGCGCGCAGCCGCGCTTGAGTACCATGAGTGCCCCAAGCCAGGCAAAATCAGCGTCTCCCCCACCAAGCAACTGACCAACCAGCGCGACCTGGCGCTGGCCTATTCCCCGGGCGTGGCGGCGCCTTGCGAAGAAATCGTCATCGACCCGGCCAACTCCTATAAATACACCGCGCGCGGCAACCTGGTGGCCGTGATCTCCAACGGTACCGCCGTGCTGGGCCTGGGCAATATCGGCCCGCTGGCGTCCAAGCCGGTGATGGAAGGCAAGGGGGTGCTGTTCAAGAAGTTCGCCGGCATCGACGTGTTCGACATCGAGATCAACGAATCGGATCCGGACAAGCTGGTCGACATCATCGCCTCGCTGGAGCCCACCTTCGGCGGCATCAACCTGGAAGACATCAAGGCGCCGGAGTGCTTCTACATCGAGCGCAAGCTGCGCGAGAAGATGAAGATCCCGGTCTTCCACGACGACCAGCACGGCACCGCCATCATCGTCGGCGCGGCCATCCTGAACGGCCTGAAATACATCGGCAAGGACATCAAGGAAGTCAAGCTGGTGGTCTCCGGCGCCGGCGCCGCTGCGCTGGCCTGCCTGGACCTGATCGTCGACCTCGGCTTCCCGATCGAGAACATCCTGGTCACCGACCTGGCCGGCGTGGTCTACCAGGGCCGCACCGAACTGATGGACCCGGACAAGGAGCGCTTCGCGCGCGACACCCCGCACCGCACCCTGGCCGACTGCATCAAGGGCGCCGACATCTTCCTCGGCCTGTCGGCCGGCGGCGTGCTGAAACAGGACATGGTCAAGCAGATGGCGCCTAACCCGCTGATCCTGGCGCTGGCCAACCCGAATCCGGAAATCCTGCCGGAAGACGTGAAAGCGGTGCGCGGCGACGCCATCATCTGCACCGGCCGTTCGGACTACCCGAACCAGGTCAACAACGTGCTGTGCTTCCCGTACATCTTCCGCGGCGCGCTCGACAGCGGCGCCAGCACCATCACCCGCGAAATGGAAATCGCCGTAGTGCACGCGATTGCCGACCTGGCGCACGCCGAACAGTCGGACATCGTTGCGACCACCTATGGCATCGCCAACCTGGCCTTCGGCCCGGAATACCTGATCCCTATGCCGTTCGACCCGCGCCTGCTGACCAAGATCGCGCCGGCCGTGGCCAAGGCGGCGGCCGATTCCGGCGTGGCCACGCGCCCGATCAAGGACCTGGAAGCCTACGCCGACAGCCTGCAGCAATTCGTCTATCGTTCCGGCACCTTCATGAAACCGGTGTTCGCCGTCGCCAAGAAGGCCCCGGCGGAAATGAAGCGCATCGTCTACGCCGAAGGCGAAGAAGAGCGCATCCTGCGCGCCGTGCAGGTGGTGGTCGATGAAAAACTGGCGCGCCCGATCCTGGTCGGCCGCCCGGCCGTGCTGGACGCGCGCGTGCAGAAATTCGGCCTGCGCCTGAAGCAGGGCATCGACTACGACGTGATCAACCCGGACTTCGACGAGCGTTACCGCGAATACTGGCAAGCCTATTACGAGCTGACCGCGCGCAAGGGCGTGACGCAGGAATACGCCAAGCTGGAGATGCGCCGCCGCCACTCGCTGATCGGCGCCATGATGATCAAGAAGGGCGATGCCGACGGCATGATCTGCGGCACCTTCGGCACCACCCAGCTGCACCTGCACTACATCGACCAGGTGCTGGGCAAGCGCCCGGGCGCTTGCGTGTACGCGGCGATGAACATCCTGGTGCTGCCAGAGCGCCAGCTGTGCATGGTCGACACCCACGTCAACGAAAACCCGAACGCCAACGAACTGGCCGCCATCACCATCATGGCCGCCGAAGAGATGAAGCGCTTCGGCCTGGTGCCGCGCGCGGCCCTGCTGTCGCACTCGAACTTCGGATCGTCCAACAGCGAGTCGGCGCAGAAGATGCGCGCCGCGCTGGAGCTGGTGCGCCAGCGCGCGCCTGAACTGGAAGTGGATGGCGAGATGCACGGCGACACCGCGCTCGACACCAAGTTCCGCCACAAGCTGCTGCCGACCACCACCCTGAAGCAGGACGCCAACCTGCTGGTGATGCCGAACATCGACGCCGCCAACATCGCCTACAACCTGGTCAAGACCGCGGCCGGCAACGGCATCGCGATCGGCCCGATCCTGCTCGGCTGCGCCGCGCCGGTGCACATCCTGACTCCGTCCGCCACCGTGCGCCGCATCGTCAACATGACGGCGCTGTGCGTGGTCGACGCGGTGTCGGAACGCGCTTAAGCGGGAGGGCGGCCATGGTCGACCTGCTGCTCGCGATCGTGCATCACCTGCTGGCTTTCGGCATTGCCGCGGCCATCACCGCCCAGCTGGTGCTGGTGCGGCCCGGCATGCAGGCGCCGGCCGTGCAGCTGGCGGCCAAGTACGACATAGCGCTGGGCATCATGTCGCTGTCGCTGGTGGCGATCGGCTTTGCGCGCGTGTTCTTCGGCGCCAAGGGCGCCGATTTTTACCTGCATAACCATGTGTTCTGGACCAAGGTGGTGCTGTTTGCCGTGATTGGCCTGCTGTCGATCAAGCCGACCCGCGCTTTCCTGCGCTGGCGCAAGGCGCAGTCGGCGCCGGAAGAGGTGGAAGTGCGCGCCATCCGGAAGACATTGATGGCTGAAATTCACATATTTGCATTTTTGCCAATTGCCGCCGCGGCGATGGCACGCGGCTACGGCTACGCCTGAATTGGCCATTTTGCTGGTTCCACGCGACGTTTCCTTACATCAGTTATAGCTTTTGTAATTTCCACACGGTAAAATTCATTGATGCACTGCCCTCTTTATGGGCAGTGTTTTTAATTATTTGAACCTCTGGAAGGAAAAGTTGTCATGGGGCAGCAAAACGCCGTAATCATTGGCGCCGGTCCCGCAGGCCTGACTGCGGCCCTGGAGTTAATCCGGAACACCAATATTCGTCCGATTGTGCTGGAAGCGAGTAATGAAGTCGGCGGGATTTCCCGTACCGTCTGCCATAACGGCAACCGCATGGACCTGGGCGGCCACCGCTTCTTTTCCAAATCCGACTGGGTCATGAACTGGTGGCAGGACATCCTGCCGATCGACGCCGCGGCCAATGCCTCGCTCGACCTGACTTACCAGAACAAAAAGACTTCGGTGCAGGTTGCCGGCAACGCGCAGGAAAGCGACGACGACCGCCGCATGCTGGTGCGTTCGCGCCTGTCGCGCATTTTCTTCCTGCGCCGCTTCTTCGACTACCCGATCAAGATGAACGCTGCCACTGCCAGCAAGCTGGGCCTGTGGCGCCTGACCAAGGTCGCGGTGACTTACGGCTGGATCATGCTGTTCCCGCGCCGGCCGGAAAAGAACCTGGAAGACTTCATGATCAACCGCTTCGGCCGCGAGTTGTATGAAACCTTCTTCAAGGATTACACCCACAAGGTGTGGGGCATCCCGTGCGACCAGATCAGCGCCGACTGGGGCGCGCAGCGCATCAAGGGCCTGAACATCAGCAAGGCGCTGTGGCACGCGGTCAAGCAGATCTTCAAGAGCAAGGGCGGGGTGTCGCAGAAGGGCACCGAGACCAGCCTGATCGAACAATTCCTGTACCCGAAGTTCGGCCCTGGCCAGATGTGGCAGGAAGTGGCGCGCCTGATCACCGAAGGCGGCGGTGAAATCCGCTACAACCAGGCGGTGAGCGGCGTGGAAACCAGGGATGGCAAGGTGGTGGCCGTTGCCGGCACCGATACCGCCAGCGGCCAGGCCTTCCGCATCGAGTGCGGCCATGCAGTGTCGACCATGCCGGTGCGCGAGCTGATCAAGGGCATGAACGAAGTGCCGGCCGAAGTGCGCAAGGTGGCCGACGGCCTGATGTACCGCGACTTCCTCACCGTCGGCCTGCTGGTGCGCAAGTCGGACGTGCTGACCACCAATGGCGAGGCGCTGCCCGACAACTGGATCTACATCCAGGAAAAGGACGTGCGCATCGGCCGCCTGCAGATCTTCAACAACTGGAGTCCGCACCTGGTCAAGGATGAGGACACCATGTGGATGGGCCTGGAATACTTCTGCAACGAAGACGACGACCTGTGGCAGATGAACGACCAGGAGCTGATCAAGTTCGGCGCCGCCGAACTGGCCAAGATCGGCATGCTGACCGGCACCAGCGTGCTGGATGGCACGGTGGTGCGCGTGCCGAAGGCCTACCCGGCGTACTTCGGTTCCTACGACCAGTTCGACGTGGTGCGCCGCTATACCGACACCATCAGCAACCTGTTCCTGGTCGGCCGCAACGGCATGCACCGCTATAACAACCAGGACCACTCGATGTTGACCGCCAAGCTGGCGGCCGAGGCGATCGCTTCGGGCGCAGCATCCAAGGATGCGCTGTGGGACGTCAATATCGACGACGAGTACCACGAAGAGAAGAAGGCGGCATGAACCAGCCGCTGCGCCAGGTCCCGGCACTTGCGCCAGAGCTACCTGGCCAGCCGGCGCCGCGCGGCAACGCGCCGGTACCGCTGCTGCGGCGCTGGGACCGGCGCACCCTGCTGATGTTCGTTGGCGTGCTCGCTGTCTGGCTGTTCGCGCGCCCCTGGAACGGACTGTGGCATGACGGCAGGCTGTATGCGGTGCAAGCCTTGCACCGGCTGCAGCCGGCGCAATTTGACCGCGACCTGTTTTTCCTGTTTGGCTCGCAGGATACGTTTACCCTGTTTAGCCCACTGTATGCGGGCTGCATCGAGGCCTTCGGCCTGGAGGCCGCCGCGCGCTTGCTGCAGGTGCTGGGCAGCCTGCTGTGGCTAGGCAGCGCGGGCTTCTTGCTGATGGCGTTCCGGCGCGGAGTGTGGCCATGGCTATGCCTGGCCTGCCTGCTGCTGCTGCCATCCGACTACGACCCTGTACGCGCCCTCGGCCTGGCCGAACCGTTCCTGACGCCACGTATTTTTGGCGAAGCCATCGGTATGCTGGCGATCGGCTGCCTGCTGCGCGGCTGGCGCTGGCCGGCCGTCGCCGCGCTGGTGTTGGGTTTCCTGATCCATCCGCTGATGTTGGCCGTCGTCGCGCTGTTTGCCCTTTGCTACCATGCCGGGGAACTGTTGCGTCCACCGTTGCTGCTGGCAATGGTGGCAGCGACCGCCGCGACCGTTGCCGCCGCGGCGCTGGGAATCGTCCCGTTCGACCGCCTGTTCCAGAGCATGGACCCGGAATGGTATGCGCAAGTGGTGCAATTGACGCCCATTGTTGGCTGGGATTCCTGGCACTTCGACGAAATGGCCAGCCGCACCACAGTGTCGTTTTGCCTGGTCCTGGTTGCCGGCGGTTTTTCGTCGGGTTGGCGGGCGCGTTTTTACTGGTCTGTTGCGGCAGCCGGCGGGGCTGGCTTGCTGGCCAGTTGGATCGGCACCAGCCTGTTCCATAACTTGCTATTGCTGCAACTTCAGCCTTGGCGCACGCTGTGGCTGGTGCAACTGGGGGCCGGGATTGCGCTGGCGTGGTTGGGCGCGGCATTCTGGGAGCGCGGTCGAGTGTTCCGGGCCTTGTTGCTGGCCCTGGGCGTGGCAGTCTTGACGCGCGATACCTATGGCGGGCTGCTGGCCATGGTGGCCGGGCTGGGACTGGCCTGGCAGGGCCGGCGCGCGACGCCGCTGGAATTGCCGGCTCGCCAATATGGCTTGCTTTTGCTGGCCGTTGCAGCACTGGCGCTGGGATGGCTGGCACAGGCCGATCGCCTGGCTGTGCCAAGCGCGTGGGTGATGCATTGGAATTATGCCGATCCGGAATCGACGGCCAGCTTGCGCAACTGGGCGCTGCTGCGCTTGGGCGGGGCCGCTTTGCTCGGCAGTGCTCTGCTGCTCAGTATCTGGCGATTGGCGGGACTGCGGCGGCCCGCCGGTTGGCTGGCTGCCGCAGTGCTGGCCAGCGCCGCGCTAGCTGCGGCACTGGGCCTGTCCGGTAGCTACCAGGCGCAGCAAGCGAAGATGTCGCCGGCTGCCATGCACGATGTGCAAGCCCGATTCGTGCCATTGATTCCGCCGCAGGCGACTGTTTATTGGCATGGCGACGTGGCGCGCAGCTGGTTCCTGTTGCGGCGTGCCGGCTATGCATCGCGGCCACAAATGTTTGGCATGGTCTTCAACCGGGGCACCGCCATTGAAGGCCGGCGCCGCCTGGAGCGCCTGCAACAACTTGGCAATCCCGACGCCCTGTTTGGCCTGCCGAAAGCCGAGCGCAGTGAATTGGCGCAGCGCTTGCCGGCGCCTGACGCCGCCGGCCTGGCCTACGTTTGTGCCGACCCGGCGCTGGACTTTGTGGTGCTGGAACAGCGCCTGGCCGCCGGCTTGGTGGCGCAAGCCCGGGATCCGGTATTCAAGACGGGCTACTACTTGTATGAATGCAGCCGCTTGCGCGGCTTGACGCTGAAAGAGGTTCGCAATGCTGAAAAAACTACTGGGTAAGCAACCCAGCTCGAATAGCTTGATCCAGTTCGTTCGCTACCTGTTTGTCGGCGGCTCGGCCTTTGTGGTGGACTTTGGTGCGCTCTACCTGCTGGCGCACTTCCTGGGCTTGCATTACCTGGCCGCGGCCAGCTTGTCCTACTTGCTGGGCATGGCGTGCAATTACATGATTTCGGTCAATTGGGTATTTGACTTCCGTCGTGTGACGCAATGGCAGCGCGAGTTCATCATTTTCGGCCTGATCGGGATCGCCGGGCTGATCCTCAATGGCTTCGCCATTACCGCGCTGGTGGAAAGCTTCGGCTTGCCGTACCTGGGGGCCAAGCTGGTGGCCGCCGTGCTGATCCTGTTCTTCAATTTCGGTGCGCGCAAAATGCTGCTGTTTTCGGCAGCCAAGAGCACGGCCTGATGCAAGGACTGGGTCAACACGGAGCCTGGCGACGCTTGCCGTTGTTGCTGATGCTGGCAGCGTGCTGGCTGCTGGCCCATGCCTGGAATGGCTTGTGGCACGATGGCCGCTTGTATGCCCTGCAGGCGCTGCACCGCCTGCATCCTGAGAACTTTCGCAACGAACTGTTCTTCCTGTACGGCTCACAAGACAGTTTCTCTCTTTTTAGCCCACTGTATGCCACCGTAATCGCCCTGCTTGGCTTGCCGGCCGCCGCGCTGGCAATGTATGTGCTGGGCAGCGTATTGTGGCTGGCGGCGGCAGGCACCCTGCTACGCCGCCTGCTCAAGGGCTGGGCATACTGGCTGGGCCTGGCTTGCCTGGTGTTGCTGCCGACCGATTATGGGCCGGCCAAGGGCATCTTGACGCTGGGCGAACCGTATCCGACGCCGCGCATCTTTGCCGAGGCGCTGAGCATGCTGGCGCTGGCCTGCCTGTTGCGCGGCGCATGGCTGCGGGGGGGACTGTCGCTGGCCCTGGCGTTGCTGCTGCACCCCTTGATGGCCGCTGGGGCCGCGCTGTTGGGCCTGCTTTATCTGGCCAAGGGAAGGGCGCGCACCCTGGCCTTGGCCGCCGCCGCCGTGCTGACGCTGGGGCTGGCGCTGGCTGCAGCCAGCTTTGGCGTGCGCCCCTTTGACAGCCTGCTGGCGAGCATGGATCCGGCATGGCTGGCGCTGGTTGAACGCTTTGCATTCATGCATGTCTGGAATGGATGGCAGGCCGCGCACTGGCTGAGCCGCACCGTGCTCGCGTTCAGCCTGGTGCTCGTGGCGGCGCGCCTGGCGCGTGGAAGCCGGGCCCGCTTTTACGGTTGTACCGCACTGGCCGGAGGCCTGGGCCTGTTACTCAGTTGGATCGGCACCGGCCTGACCCATAACCTGCTCTTGATCCAGGTCCAACCGTGGCGCGTGCTGTGGCTGGTGCAACTGGTTTCCTGGGTCGCCTTGGCCTGGTTGCTGGCCACGTTCTGGCGGCGCGGCGGCGTGTTCCGCCTGTTGCTGCTAACCCTGGTCATTGCGGCGCTGATGCGCAACAGCATTGGCGGTTACCTGGCCGTGCCGGCGGCTGCCGCCTTGTGCCTGCAACGGCAGTATTTGCAGCAGCTGGTGCTGCCGGCCCGCACGGTCCGCTTGCTCGCGATGCTGCTGCTGGCGATCGGCGGCGTTTGGCTGGCCGAGTTGCTGAAACTGGCTACCGACTCCGGTGCCTTGGTGGCCGACACGATTGAAGACTCGGCGGCGCGCATCTGGACCTGGACCCTGCTGCTGAGCGGCGCGGCCGGGCTGCTGGGAGCCGCGCTCATGTGGCTGGCCTGGCGCTGGTCCGGCAGTGTGCAGCGCGGGCGCTTCGCGCTGGCTTGCCTGCTTGCGCTGGTGAGTCTGGCTGCGGCCGCCGCATTGAGGCCCGGACCGCCCGACTATGCCCATCCCATCTCGGCGCAAGCATGGCGCGACGCGCAGGCCGCCTTCCAGCCCGTGCTGCCGCCGCAAGCCGTGGTGTATTGGGAAAACGATGTGCGTGGCAGCTGGTTCCTGCTGCAGCGCGCCAGCTATGTCACCAGCGTCCAGCTGGCCGGGCTGGGATTCAACCGGGGCACAGCGGTGGAAGGGGCGCGTCGCCTGCAGCGCTTGCGCCAGCTGGGAGTGCCGGACGCGGTGCGCGAATTTGACCCGAGCCGTGCCAAGCTCGAGATTGCGGCGCTGCCACCCGTTAGTTTGCAAGGCCTGCTGTTCCTGTGCCGCGACCCGGTGCTCGACTTCGTCGTGCTGACGCAGGATTTTGCGGTCGGCGTGGTGGCGCGGGCGACCGACCGCCAATTCCCCTATACCTATTACCTGTACCAGTGCGCGCGCCTGCGCAACTATAATCCGCAATCGCTTACCAACCAACGCTAGGGCTATCCCGCAATGCGCAAGATCCTGTTGGCAGTTGCCATCTTCCTCATCCTTTTCATCGCCTTGCGCCAGGCCTGGCCGCAAGGCATCCTGTACTATCAGGGCATCGCGCTGGCGCTGCTGGTGGCGGCCACCCAGGTCGCGCTCGACTGCAAGCGGGCCAGCGCAGCGGCTTCCACCGCGGCGAAGGATGGCCTGCTGACCTTCTTGCTGATCTACTGCTTCGTTTTCACCGTTCCCACCACGGTGGACCGCGCCTATTCGGTCAAGATGCTGGTGCGCATGGGCGCAGCGCCGGCTGGCATGAGCAAGGCCGAAGTGGCGGACATGTTCGTCAACGGCTTTAAGGAGCAGGGTGCGATCGACAAGCGCCTGCAGGAGCAGACGGCCACCGGCTCGATCGAACTGCGCGACGGGCGCTATGCGCTGACTGCGACTGGACGCCTGCTTGATCGCGCTTTCCGCTTCACCCAGGCCGTGTTCGCGTGCGAGGGCAACCGATGAGTGCACCGGCCGCGTCGGGCGTGCCGGAAAACGACGCGGCATTCACGCTGGCCCTGCTGTATGTGGCGCTGCCATGCCTGGTGTTCCTGCTGGCATTCGTGCGACCCATGCTGGGACTGCCGCTGGCCGCTGCACTGGTCTTCGCCACATGGCAGGCTGCCGCACCGCTGCGCGGCCGGTTATCGCTGCGCACTTGGCTGGGGCCGGCCGTCGCCGGCGCCGCGCTGGTGGCGGTGGTGGGCATCCTTAACGCCGAGTCGGCATGGGATTGGCTCAAGCACTGGGCCCTGATCAATGAAATTGCGGGGCACGAATGGCCGGTCCGGGTCGAATTGCATGGGGAGCAGAAATACCTGCGCTTTTATCTCGCCTCTTACTTGCTGCCGGCCTTGGCGCGCAAAGTGACCGGCTTGCCAGTCGTGGCCGTGACGGCGGCCTGGTACTTCCTCGGGTATGCGCTGGTGTTCCGCCTGGCAGTGAGTGAATGGGCGCGGCGCCCGGCCGGCTTTTCCATCGCGGCCATCGTGCTGTTGCTGATGCTGGGTGGTGCCGATGCGCTGTCCGAGCATGGCTTGCGGGCACTGGCCGGCCTCCCGGCCTACCCGGTCTGGTTGGGCATTCATTACGAGACCTGGGCAACGGGGCTGCTGCAGCCCTCGCTGGAGTTTGCGTCCGTTCTGACCAACCTGGCGTGGGTGCCGCACCAGAGCATTCCCGTAATGTTTGTAGCAGCCATGATTGTGCTGGACGATGGACCGCAGCGCTTGCCGCGCCTGATCCTGGTGTATGGCCTGATGGCCCTGTGGTCGCCGTACGGAATGATTGGCCTGCTGCCGCTGGTGCTGTACCGCGTCATGCCCGACTGGCGCCAGGCGTTCACGCTGCCGGTGGCTGCCGCGATCCTGGCGGGGGGCGCGTTCGCGCTGTTGAGCATTTCCTACCTGTCGACTGAAATGCCGCAGGCCGGCATGTGCCTTAGTTGCGCCGCGCAGAACGCCACGGAAGTCACCACCACCATTCCCTTCCTGTTCGTGGAGCTGTTGCCGTTTGTCTTGATACTGCGCAGGAAATTGCTCAAGGATCCCTGCTGCTTGCTCGCTTGCTTGAGCTTGCTGGCGATGCCGCTGCTGCATGGCGAAAGCCTCGACTTCGTGGGACGCGGCTCGATGGGGCCGCTGTTTGTGCTTGCCTTGCGCTGTGCCCAGTCCCTGCTTGGGGTGGCGATTCCCCGCACGCAGCAAATCTTTGCCGCGCTGGCGTTCGCGTTGTGCCTGCCGACCACCGTGAGCGAACTCGCCTACCATGCCTCCAAGGGTGCCGGCCAGAAGGTCGTTGACCAGTTCAAGCCGGAAAGCCGGCGCTGGGCCTCCAAATTCAGCCGCGACCCGCATATCGATGCCGTCCGGTTCCTCGATGAATGCGGCTGGATTTACGAGTCCCAGTACTTCATTCGAACCAAGCCGTCGGTCCTGAGATAGCAGCATGCCGATACCGCGCCCGCCAGCCCAGGTCCTGTCCCAGTTCGTCCGTTACGCGATGGTGGGCGCGGTCGTCTTTGGCATTGACACGCTGGCGCTGTATTTGCTGGTCGAGTTCGCAGGATGGCATTACCTGCTGGCGGCCAGCCTGGCCTACCTGCTGGGGATTCTGTGCCACTACCTGGTATCGATCCGCTGGATCTTCCATTTCCGCCGCTTGCCGGACTGGCGCCATGAGTTTGCCATTTTCGCGCTGGTCGGCGCGGCTGGCCTGGGCTTGAATGCGCTGGTGATCGGCGTGCTGGTCGAGCAGGCCAGCCTGGGCTACCTGATTGCCAAGTTGATAGCCGGGGCCATGATCGTCCTGTTCAACTTTGGCGCGCGCAAGCTGCTGCTGTTCACCTGAAATTTCGGCCTTGTAATCACGCCTGCCTTTGCTTAAATGTTTAGGTGTGACCGAAAGTCGACCATGTTGATCGAGCGTGAAGTTCCATTGCAACGTTTGCGGGAAATGGCCACGCAGGCTGCGGCGGGGCAGGGGGCGACTGCGCTGGTGCTTGGCGAAGCCGGGATCGGCAAGTCCTCCCTGCTAAAGGAGTTTGCCGCCGGCCTGGGCGCCGGCTACCAGGTCCTGCAAGGTGGTTGTGAAGACTTGTTCACACCGCGCGCGCTGGGCCCCTTGCGCGACATGGCGCCGCTGCTGGACGAGGGCGTGGCCGCCTTGCTGGACGGTGAAGCCGGCAGCGACCGCCTGTTTCCCAAGCTGCTGGCCTGGCTGGCCGGTGCCCCGGCCACCACCGTGCTGCTGGTGGAAGACGTGCACTGGGCCGACCAGGCCACCCTTGACCTGCTCAAATACCTGGCGCGGCGCGTGGCCGGCATGCGCGTGCTGCTGCTGGCCAGCGTGCGCAGCGATGAACTGATGGCCGGCCACGCTTTCTGGCGCTGGGTTGGCGACCTGCCGCCGGCGAGCACCCAGCGCATCGCGCTGTCGGCGCTGTCGCAGCAAGCGGTGGCGCGTCTTGCTACAGATGCCGGACGCGACGCAGATGAACTGTATCGCATCACTTCCGGCAATCCTTTCTTCGTCACGGAGTTGCTGGCGGCAGCCGATGCTGGCGGCAGCTTGCCCTTGTCGGTGCGCGACGCGGTATGGACCCGGGTGGCGCGCCTGGACGGCGCCGAACGCGGCCTGCTGGAAGTGTTGAGCGTGAGCCCGGTGCCGTGCGAAGACTGGCTGCTGGCCAGCGTGCTGGGCGACGGCGTGCTGGCGGCGTGCGACCGATGTGCCGCACGCGGCTTGCTGCTGACGACCGCGGCCGGCCACTACATGTTCCGCCACGAGCTGGCCAGGCTGGCCGTGGCGTGCCAGATCCCGCCCGCCCGCCTGCGCGAATTGCATGACCGCGTCTGTGAAGCCCTGATCGCCCATGCGCCGGGGCAGCGCCCGGTCGAGCTGGCGCGCCTGGTGCACCACGCCGCCGCCGCGCATGACCCGATCCGCGTGCTGCGCCTGGCGCCGCGCGCGGCGCGCGAGGCGGCCCGGCTGGGCGCGCACCGCCAGGCGGCCGCGCACCTGGCGGCAGCCTTGCGCTTTGTCGGCGCAGCGACGCCGGCGCCGGAGGCGGCCCAGCTCTACGAAGACTGGTCTTACGAAGCCGGCCTGGTGCGCATCGACGACGAGGTGATCGCGGCGCGCCACCAGGCCATTGAATTGTGGCATGGCCTGGGACGCAGCGATAAGGTTGGCTTCAACCTGCGCTGGCTGTCGCGCCTGCACTGGTACCGCGGCGAGGCCGAACTGGCCGGGCGCTACGGCATGGAAGCCATCGCCACGCTGGAACAGCTGCCCCACAGCAGCGAACTGGCCATGGCCTACAGCCTGCGCTCGCAGCACGAAATGCTGCAAGACCGGCCGCAGGGTGCCATCGCCTGGGGCCAGCGCGCGCTGGCGCTGGCGGCCGAACTGGGCGATGTCGAAACCCGCATCCACGCGCTGAACAATGTCGGCACCGTGCGCCTGTTCGGCGGCGACCCGGCCGGCCAGGCCATGCTGGAAGAAAGCCTGGCGCTGGCGCTCAAGCATGGCTACCACGAACACGCCGCGCGCTGCTTCACCAACCTGAGCGAATGCGCCGTCACCGCCAAGCGCTTCGCCCTGGCCGAGCGGGTGCTCAGCGACGGCATCGCCTTCGACACCGAACATGACCTCGACGCCTGGACCCATTACCTGGTCGGCTGGCAGGCCCAGTTGCGCATGGCCCAGGGCCGCCTGTCCGAAGCCGAGGCGATCGCCCGCGGCGTGCTGCAACTGCCGCAGCTGACCCTGATCATGCGCCTGCCGGCGCTGACAGTGCTGGGCCGTACCTGCGCCCGCCTGGGCAAGCCCGAAGGCCGGCGCCACCTGGACGAGGCCTGGCAGGGCGCGCTGGCCACCGGCGAGCCGCAGCGCATCGTGGAAGCGAGCCTGGGGCGGATCGAGACGGCCTGGGTCGAGGGCGACTTGCCGGCTTGCCGCGCCGGCCTGGCCGCGCTGGCGCAATACGATATCGCCGGCGTCAACCTGTGGGACCGCGGCGAGATCGCCCTGTGGCAGCACCGCGCCGGCCTGCCGCAGCCGGACCTGGACGCGGCGGCGCTGCCGGCCCCGATCGCGGCCGAACTGGCCGGCGATGGCGCGGCGGCCAGCGCCCGCTGGCGCGAACTGGGCTTGCCGTTCGAAGCCGGCCTGGCGCTGCTGGGCGTGCAGGGCGAAGGCGCCGGGCCCGCCACCTTGCGTGCGCTGGCGCTGTTTGAAGAGCTGGCGGCGCGGCCGGCTGCGGCACGGGCGCGCAGCCTGGCCAGCCAGCTGGGCCAGGGCATCGGCCTGCCCAGGCTGCGGCGCGGGCCCTACCAGGCCGCGCGCAGCCATCCGGACGGCCTGACGCGGCGCGAAGCGCAAATCCTCGACCTGCTGCTGGATGGGCAAAGCAATGCCGACATTGCACGCCGGCTGGTGCGCTCGCCGCGCACGGTGGAACACCACGTCTCGGCTCTGCTGGACAAGCTGGGCGCGCACAACCGCTCCGAGCTCATGCTCCGGCTGCAGCAAAAAATAGGTGGGGAACAGCGGGAATCTGGGTAGCCTTACCGATGCCACGGCGCGCGCCGCAGCGTATATTGAAGGCAAGCGTTGGGGAAGAAGAGGTGGTGCCCGAGGCCGGAATCGAACCGGCACGCCTTGCGGCGGCGGATTTTGAGTCCGCTGCGTCTACCAATTTCACCACTCGGGCCACTTAACGCGACGTGCATTATTACCGATTTGCCACCCCGCGGCAACCCTGCCGTAAATATTTAAGCTATGGGGTGGGGCAGGCAAATTGAAAAAAATCAGCGCCCGGCCAGCTTTCCAACAAGAACCGCCGGGCGTAGGATGGACGAAGTCGAAGAGACACAGCGGCCAACACCGGGCCGCCGCAAGCGCAAGCTTGCTCCCACAGCGCCCTGCCTACCGGCCACGGCGCAGGGCACCAGGTTTGGACAGCCGGCGCGGGTGCACCCCACCCGCCCCGGCCCCGAGCGTCCCGCCAGACACGGTCGGGGGCGCCCCCCGGACAGCAATGCCGCACTGACGGCAAGTCCTCCAGGCCGATATTGCAGTTCGTCCGCGCGCCATGCGTTCTATTCCCCTGAACGTGCGGTTCGTCGCCCGGATCTGCACATCCGAATGCCCTTTGCTAATTTTGAATTGACCCCGCGCCTTTTCCTCGACGGGGCCCCCAAGGCGAACCAATCGGAGAAGATGATGAAAAAGCTGATGATGCTAAGTGCCGTGGCAGCACTGATGTTGGGCGGCAGCGCTTTCGCTGCCGGTGTTGACGATGCAACCGTGAAAATCCAGGCCCCGCAAGGGAGCTACAAGCTGTACCGGGGCGGGTTCGACGATTTCGCGAACAGCTATGCCCTGAGCAATGACAAGACCATCAAGTTCACGCAGTCGGGCGGCCACTACTGGGCACGCCTGAAACTGGAAGACCGGGTCGAGCTGTTCCCGGTCGCCGCCAATGCGTTTGTGACGGCAGCCGGCACCCGCGTCGAATTCCGCGATCGCGGCGAAGAAGTGGTGATCGAGAACTTCGAACGCCTGCCGATGTCGGTCGCGATGAGGGAAACCAATGTGCGCGTGGTAGCTGCGCGCTAAGCCAGACAATGCAGCGGCCGTGGCGCATCAAAGCGGTGCGCCACGACGCTTTATTTCAAGGAGCGACACCATGAAAACCCTGGCAGCGTGTGCTGCCGCACTCGCCTTGTTGTGCAGCGCTTCCGCCCTGGCGGGAGACGAACTGACGGTGCGCGTTCCTGCGCCCAGCAGCTATGCCATGCATCATCGCGAATTCCGCGATTACGCCTATACCTATGACCTGAGCAACGGCCAGACCATCCGCTTCACCGAGTACCGCAAGCAGTTCTTTGCCCAGCTGGGCGATGAACCGCGGACCGAAATGTTCCCGGTCGCGCCGGGCGCCCTGGTCACCGCTGCCGGGACGCGCATTGATTTCAACAACGACGGTTCGGAGGTCACCATCCGCAACTTCGAAAAACTGTCGCTGACTGCCGCCCCGGGCGGCCGCAACATCACGGTGATCGCTTCGCGCTGACGAAGCTTACGCCGCCTGCTGCAGGGGCGCCGGATCGAGGCGCTCTTCCAGCAGGGCGAAGATGGCATCTTTCGACAGCACATAGCGCTCCATCAGGTCGTCCTTGATCGACTCCATCACCGCGCGGTAGTCGCGCATGGCGGCCAGCGTGGTGCTGTACAACTCGTCCGCCTTGGCTTCCACCTGCACCAGGGTGTGTTCGTCGCCGGTCTCGCCGCGCAGCTGGCTGTAATCGAGCTTGGAGCGCGAATACATCGACAGGCGGTTGACCATCATGTTGAGCATCTTGGTGGCTTTCTCGATATCGTTCTGGCTGCCCACCGAAATGCCGCGCGCGCCGTAGAACAGCTCTTCCGCCGCCACGCCGCCGTACAGCTGCATCACGTCGCGTTCCATCTCCTCCAGGGTGCGCAGCGACATGTCGTCGCCGGCGCTCAGCACATAGCCCAGCGCATTCATCTTCGACACCGCTTCGGTGGAAATCTTCAGCAGGTGCGACTTTTCCTTCACTTCGGCCAGCGGCATGCCGGCGCGCAGGTAAGGGTCGATCTGCATGAAGAAGTGGCCCAGCTCGTGCAGGGCGATGCGCTCGCGCTGGCGCGTCTTCTCGGCCGTGGTGGCGCGGTCGGTCAGGCCGATGGTGGCGCGCTCGAAGGCGCGGAACATCAGGTCGGTGTTGATCACGCATTTTTCCTGGATCGAAATCATGGAGGCGCGGTCGACCACGGTTTCCAGCAGGGCCGGGCTGAGGTTGGCGGTGATCTCGGCCACCTGGTCCAGGTCCATCGCGTTCCAGTCCACCAGGCCGTCCTGCTTGCGTTTCAGGAACGATTCCAGCAGCGCGCGGCGCTCGCCCTTGTTGGGCAGGCGGAAGTTGATCTTCACGGAAAAGCGGCGCAGCATGGCTTCATCCATCGCGGTCGAAGCGTCGTCGAAGTTGGAGGCGACGATCCAGATCACGCCCTGGCCCTGTTCGCTCTTCACGCCGTCCAGCAAGCCCAGCAGGGTGTTCGCGGTATCGTCTTCCCATTTCTTTTCGCCGCGGCCGCGCGGCATGAACAGGGCTTGCGCCTCGTCCAGGAAGATGATGCAGTTGCCGCGTGCGCAAGCTTTCTTGTACAGGGCATTGAGGGCTTTCGAGCCGCCGCCGACATAACCCGATTCCAGCGCCGAGCCGGACGCCTGGATCAGCGGGTAGCCGAGGCGCTTGGCCAGGTAGCCGGCCAGCTTGGTCTTGCCGGTGCCGGCCGGGCCGGTCAGCATCACGTTGAACGGCTTGTCGATATTGTGCTGCTTGTAGACTTCGCGGTTGCGGATCATGTCTTCCAGGTGCAGCACTTCCTGCTTGATGTCTTCCATGCCGATCAGGTCGTCCATCGAGCCCTTGAGCTGGTCGGGCGTGATCACCGACGCGTTCATGCCCATGCCCGGCACGCCCCACTTCAGCACGAACAGCACCAGGCCCACCACGAAGATGTCGAAGGCGTGGCGTTTCAGGAAAGCTTGCACGCTGGCCCACTGGCCGCCGTCGTCCAGCAGCACGCCCTTGTGGGCGGCCAGGAAGTCTTCCTTGGCGATGGCGTAGGGGATGTTGTTGCGCAGCAGGACTTCGCGCTCCAGGCTCTGGTGCGAGGTGCTGGGCACCACCACAACGTGCAGGGTGGCGTCGTCCTTGAACTTGTAGACGTAGCGCGGCGAATCGGCCAGCGGGCGCGCGATCAGCAGGTAGTCCAGCTTGTCGCGCTGCGCCACCAGGGCCGTGATTTCACCGATATTCTGCGAGCGCACCACCGGCGCGGCATCCTGCGCCACGTCGCCGCGCAGCAGCGCAAAGGCGAGGGCGGCGGTAGCCAGCAGCACCAGGCTGATGCGCACCAGGGGATTCTTGAGGGCGAGTTGGAGCTTGTAGATATTGAACATAGGCCAGTCAAACGCAAGGTTTTGTGGTGGGCCTATGGCCGGCGGCTGATGCCTCGGCTGGCCCCGTTGTCAGAAATGCCTTACGGCAACTTTCCGCATATGGTGACTATAGCGCGTAAACCAAGTTAGCGTCCGCTACGCACTAAAAAAACTTTCGTTGCGCAACAGTAAGATTTGGCAAGCTATTTGCTGCTTTGCCACTGCTCGTATTTCTTTTCCAATCTTGTGAAGGTGCCGTCCTTGCGCATGCCGGCCAAGGCGGCATTCATGCGCTCGACCATGGCGTCCGGCACGCTCGGGTTGCAGGCCAGGTAGACCTTGACGTGGTGGAAGGTCAGCACCGGCACCAGCGCTTGCGGCGGGGCAAACTGGGCCAGCGCGCTGAGGTCGTTGTTGCGCACGCCCACGGCCCACAGGTCGATGCGGTCGAGCAGCAGCTTTTTCGGGTTGGAGGCATCGGCCTGGGCGCCATCGACGTCGAAGCCGCGGGCGCGCAGGAATTCATCGCGCGCATCGCCGTTGTAGGTGCCGATGCGCAGCTTGCGCGCGTCGTCCAGGCGGTGCACCTGGTATTGGCGGCCGGCACGCCCCATCAGCACCCATTCCGCTTCATCGGTGGGGCCGACCCATTTGAACTGCTTTTCCCGTTCCGGGGTGCGCGAGGTGGAGTAGACGCAGGTGTAAGGATCGCGCTGCGCCATCGTGAAGGCGCGCTTCCAGGGCAGCAGGTTGATGGAATAGGCAAAGCCGGCCCGGGCCAGCATTTCGCGGATTTTCTCGCTTTCGCGGCCGACCACCTGGTCGCCGACGCGCATGCTGGCCGGCGGCGAATGCTCGGCGGTGATGACAAGGGGCGGGGCCGCCAATGCTGCGGCAGTGCCCATCACCATTGTCAGATACGCTACCCCTACCACCATGCCTACCTCTTTGCTATCGTCCAGCACAGGATAGCAGGGAGGCGGGCCGGCGGACAATCAGTTGGCTTGAACCGTGCGGCGCTGGAACAGGCGGAAACGCTCGCTGCGGTCCGAGGCGCGGCGCCCTTCCCATAGCTGTTGCCAGTCGGCGCCTGGCTGTTGCTGGTAGGCACGGGATTTGATGCTATCTTGCAACAGCATGACCGTGCAGGGGCGCTGTTCCACGCCGTTGAACGGCATCTTGCCGAAGAAGGCGAAGGAGGCGCGCTGGGCCGGCGTGACATTGCTCTGCACGCAATCGGTGCCGGCCGGCAGGGCGGCCGCCGCCTCGCGCGCCACCGAGGCGTAGCTCTTGCTGTAGTTCACATGCGGCAGGAACAGGGTCATCAGGAGGATCCAGATCAGGATCAGGCCGCCGGACGACAGCACCACCGCGCGCCACAGCACGGCCGGGCGGCGCGACAGGCGCCAGTGCACCAGCACGAACCAGCCGGTAGTGGCGCACAGGCCCACCAGCAGCGACAGCCAGCTCACCTCCGGCGTGAAGCCGGGCAGCAGCTTGAGCACATTGTGCGCCGGCTTGGCCGGCCAGCCGGTCAGCTGGGCGTAATAGAAAATCCACAGCACGGCGGCGCACAGGGTCAGCACCATCACGCTGAACCAGTCGATGGCATTGATGGCGCCGCGCTTCATGGTCAGCAGGCCGAAGGCGGCCATGATGGCCAGCGGCGGCAGCAGCATCAGCAGGTGGCCTTGCTCGGGCGCCGGGTTGACCAGCACCAGCAGCGTGGCCACGGTGACAAAGGTGGTCGGCACCACGATGTGCAGCAGGTTGCTCTGGCGGCGCCAGGCCCACACGGCCCAGGCGGCAAATGGCCAGGCCGGCCAGAAGAACCAGACGCCGACGCGGAAGAAGGTGCGCAAGCCTTCGAAGCCGCCCACGGTGAGCTGGGCTTCGTTCCACGCCATCCAGGCGGTCAGCGGCGCCTGGCCATAGGGCCGGGCCAGCACGGCCGGCACCGCCCACAGCGCGGTCACGGCGGCGGCCACCGCCACCGCAAAAGCCAGGTCGCGCAGCGAACGGCCGGCTGGCATGGCCAGGAAGCGGGTGCAGGCAAACAGGGCGGCGACCAGGGCGGCCGGCACCACCCAGCCGCGGGTCAGGGTCAGCAGGCCGAGCGCCAGGCCGGCCAGGGCGGCATTGCGCAGCGAGGGCAGTTCCATGTAGCGCACGCTGCGGTACAAGGTGAGCGCCAGCAGCGACACTTGCAGCGGCTCGGCCGTGGTTTCGTGGCTGTGCACCAACAGGCCCAGGCAGCCGAGGTAGATCAGCACTGCGGCATCGGCCAGGGTGCGGCCGAAATCGTTGGGCTCGGGCTGGCCGCCGAAGGCCAGGCGCAGCGGCTGCGCTTCCGGGCGGCGGCCCAGGTTGAAGGTGGCGTACCAGACCGCCATCACGCCCAGCAGGAACACGCCAAGGGTGGCCACGCGCGCGCCCAGCACGTCGCCGACGGCCCAGCCGAACAGCTTGATGCCCAGCGCCCCCAGCCAGAATGCCAGCGGCCCTTCGTCGGTGACCGACAGGCCGACGATATTGGGCCACAGCCAGTCTTGCCAGCTGCCGTGCGCCATGGTCCACATCACGCCGAAGCTGGCCGCGTCATCGTTTTTCCACGGCTCGCGCCCGATCAGTCCCGGCAGGATGTACAGCAAGCCGAGGGCAAAAAACGCCCAGCGGGGCAGGGTGCGGGTGGCGGCGGCGGGCAGACGGACTGGCTTCATCGGTCAGGCTTATTCTTTGGAAAGCTGGAGTATGACGGGTAAAAAGAAAAAAGGCAGCCGCAGCTGCCTTTTTTTTCGCTGCAACGGGGATTAGCCGTTTGCAACTGCGGTCTTGGAACCGACTTTGCCGAACTTCTGGCGGAATTTTTCCACGCGACCGGCGGTGTCGACGATCTTGTGCTGGCCGGTGAAGAACGGGTGCGATTCGGAGGAAACCTCGATCTTCACCAGTGGGTACTCTTTACCTTCGTGGGTCGCGGTGTCGCGGGTCTGGATGGTCGAGCGGGTGATGAACTTGAAGTCGCAGGACACGTCGTGGAACAGGACTTCGCGGTAATCTGGATGGGTATCAGCTTTCATGCTTTTCTCTCAATGTTGGTAGCCAAACAGCACTTCGTCGGTCCTTACTGCCTCTCGACCCGATTGCCGCTCACTTGCCAGGGTTTAAATGAACTCGCGATTATAGCGTAAAAAAGGGGACGTAACACATTATTCGCCGGGCGAATAATGTGTTACGTCCCCTTTTTGAGGCGGGCTTAGCCGCCGCGTCGCATCATCTCAAAGAACTCGCCATTGTTCTTGGTGGCGCGCATCTTGTCGAGGATGAATTCCATCGCCTCGATCTCGTCCATCGAGTACAACAGCTTGCGCAGGATCCAGATCTTCTGCAGCTGGTCGGCCTTGATCAGCAGCTCCTCGCGGCGGGTGCCCGACTTGTTCAGGTTGATGGCCGGGTAGACGCGCTTCTCGGCCAGGCGGCGCTCCAGGTGCACCTCCATATTGCCGGTACCCTTGAATTCTTCGTAAATCACATCGTCCATGCGCGAACCGGTTTCGATCAGCGCGGTGGCCACGATGGTCAGCGAGCCGCCTTCTTCCACGTTACGCGCGGCGCCGAAGAAGCGCTTCGGACGCTGCAGCGCGTTGGCATCCACACCGCCGGTCAGCACCTTGCCCGACGCCGGGATCACGGTGTTGTAGGCGCGCGCCAGGCGGGTGATCGAGTCCAGCAGGATCACCACGTCTTTTTTCATTTCGACCAGGCGCTTGGCTTTTTCCAGCACCATCTCGGCAACTTGCACGTGGCGGGTGGCCGGTTCGTCGAAGGTCGATGCCACCACTTCGCCGCGCACCGAGCGCTGCATCTCGGTCACTTCTTCTGGACGTTCGTCGATCAAGAGCACGATCAGGGTCACGTCCGGGTGGTTGGTGGTGATGGCGTGCGCGATATGCTGCAGCATCACGGACTTGCCGGACTTGGGCGATGCCACCAGCAGGCCGCGCTGGCCTTTGCCGATCGGCGCCACCAGGTCGATGATGCGGCCGGTGATGTTCTCAGTGCCGGTCATGTCGCGCTCGAGGCGCAGCGGCACGTTCGGGTGCAGCGGGGTCAGGTTCTCAAACAGGATGCGGTGCTTGGACGCTTCCGGCGATTCGCCGTTGACCTTGTCCACTTTCACCAGGGCGAAATAGCGCTCGCCATCCTTCGGGGTACGCACCTCGCCCTCGATCGAATCGCCGGTGTGCAGGTTGAAGCGGCGGATCTGGGACGGGGAAATGTAAATATCGTCGGTCGACGCCATGTAGGAGGCGTCTGGCGAGCGCAGGAAGCCGAAGCCGTCAGGCAGGACTTCCAGGGCGCCGTCGCCGAAAATCTGTTCGCCGGCCTTGGCGCGCTTTTTCAGGATCGCGAACATCAGTTCCTGCTTGCGCAGGCGGGCCGCATTGTCGATATCGAGGCTGATTGCCATTTCCAGCAAAGCTGAAACGTGCATAGCCTTAAGTTCAGAAAGGTGCATAGCTGTTTGAGTGTCCCGTGACGGGAAAGTAAGGGTAGGGGAGGGAACTACGTGGGTTCTTTTAATTAAAGGGAAAGGTTTTTGGGCGCTTTCCCTGCCATCAGGCGGGCTGCGGGCGCAGCACCGCCTATCTTACATCAAATATTGCTGTCGATGAAAGAGGTCAGTTGACCTTTTGCCATCGCGCCGACTTTTTGTGCGGCTGGCACGCCATTTTTGAACAGGATCAGGGTCGGGATGCCGCGGATGCCGAACTTGCCTGGCACGGCCTGGTTGCTGTCCACGTCCAGCTTGGCAATGGTCAGCTTGCCGTCGTATTCCTTGGCCACTTCTTCCAGGATCGGGGCGATGCTCTTGCAAGGGCCGCACCATTCGGCCCAGAAGTCCACCAGCACAGGGCGGTCGGCCTTCAGCACGTCGGACTCGAAGGAGGCATCGGTAATGTGTTTGATCAGGTCGCTCATATTTTTCCTTAGTTGAGTGTTCGCCCGGGAATATCCCTTGCTGTTATCGCCCATCTGGCGACGAACTGCGCTAATTCAATACTGGGAAGTCAAGCGGGAATCAGGGCGGGAATGGCCCAAATAATAACCGATTTTTCCAGCCTGTGTACTCCCGCTCACGCCTACGGTCGCGCCTGTGTCAACCTTGGGGTCAGACCCTTTGCTTGCCACGAGCTCAACTGTCGCATGCACGAGCTTGTGTCAACCAAAGAGCCTGACCCCAGGGTTGACACGGGCTCAGGCGGGGCGGCGGGCGGCGGCCTGGGTCAGCAGCTCGGCCAGGGCGGCCGCGGTGGCGGGCTTGGCCAGCGTGCCCAGGAGGGCCAGGCCGTGCGCGCGCGCCAGCGTTTCGGCGGCCTGGCGGATGCCGGCGTCCATGCCGGACAACAGGGCGACCGCGCCGCCAAAATGGCTGTCGGCGGCCTTGCGCAGGAATTCGATGCCGTCCATGTCGGGCATCGACAGGTCGCACACCAGCAGGTCGGGCCGGTATTGCGGCAGCGCCAGCAAGGCCTGGCGGGCGTCGCTTTCGCTGCGCACATTGAGCTGGCCGAGGTCTTCCAGCATGTCGGCCAGCATGCTCAGCATGAAGGGGTCGTCGTCGACCAGCAGGATGCGCAGGGGCGTGGTGGGGGTCTCAGTCATCGTCGGCAAAGGTGGTGTTGGTCATGATGTGCTCGCTCACCGCGTGCAGCAGCGGCCACAGGCGGTCGAGCACGCTGCGCGCGGCGGCCGCTTCGGCCTCGGGCGCCAGCTGTTCCAGCTGCAGGCACAGCTCGGCCATGCCGAGGGCGCCGACGGCGCGCGCGCTGCTCTTGATGCGGTGGCCCAGCTCGCGCACTTTCTGCAGCTCGCCGGCGGCCAGCGCGGCTTCCATTTCAGTAAAGCCCGCTTCGCTGGTTTGCAGGAACTTGAAGGCGAACTTGCGGATCTTTTGCGGGTGGTAGCCCAGGAGCTGGGCCAGCACCGACAGGTCGATCACGGCCGGGTCGCCGGCCAGCGTGGGGCGGAAGGCGGCGCGCCGCGGCAGCGGCGCCGCGCTGCCGCTGGCGTCGCCGGCGCCGGCTTCGCGCTCGGGCAGCCAGCTGGCGATCTTCTGGTACATCAGGGCCGGCTGGATCGGCTTGGCGATGAAGTCGTCCATGCCGGCCTGCAGGCAGCGCTCGCGGTCGTCCTTGGTGGCGGTGGCGGTCATGGCCAGCACGCGCGTGGCGGCCAGGGCCGGGTCGGCGCGGATGCGGCGCGTCGCTTCCAGGCCGTCCATCAAGGGCATCTGCACGTCCATCAGCACGCAGTCGAATTCGGCCTGGTGCAACAGGTCGAGCGCTTCGGCGCCGTTGTTGGCCAGGCATACCGAGGAGCCGGCTTCTTCCAGCATCTCGAGCGCGATCTGCTGGTTGAAGGTGTTGTCCTCGACTAGCAGGATGCGCGCGTCCTTCAGCGCCTGCATGGCCGCCGTGCTGCGCGCGCTGTCCAGCAGGGCGGCGGCTGCGGCGTTGACTTCATTGATCACGTCGGGCAGGCCGCGCGGCGAGACGCCGAGGCGGGCCGTGAACCAGAAGGTGCTGCCGGCGCCGGGCGCGCTGCGCACGCCCACTTCGCCGCCCATCAGCTGCGCCAGCTGTTTGCAGATGGCCAGGCCGAGGCCGGTGCCGCCGTATTCGCGCGTGATGGCCGTGTCGGCCTGCTGGAAGGCCTGGAACAGCTTGCCCTGTTCGGCGTCCGACAGGCCGATGCCGTGGTCGCGCACTTCAAAGCGCAGCAGGCAGGCCTGCTCGTCGGCCAGCAGCTGGCGCACGCTGACTTCGATGCTGCCCTGCTCGGAAAACTTGATCGCGTTGTTGACGTAGTTGATCAGGACCTGGCCCAGGCGCAGCGGGTCGCCGCGCAGCACCGGCGGCAGCGCCGGGTCGATGTCGAAGGCCAGGCGCAGGCCGCGGCTGGCGGCCTTGGGCGCCACCACCGTGGTCAGGGTCTGGATCACGTGGTCGAGCGAGAAGTCGACGTCCTCGATTTCCAGCTTGCCCGCTTCGATCTTCGAGATGTCGAGGATGTCGTCGATGATGCGCAGCAGGTGCTCGCCGGCGAAGCGGATCTTTTCCAGGTAGTCGCGCTGGCGCGGCTCGAGCTCGGTCTTCAGCGCCAGGTAGGCCATGCCGATCACGCCGTTCATCGGGGTGCGGATTTCGTGGCTCATCTTGGCCAGGAACTGGCCTTTCGCGGCGCTGGCCTCTTCGGCCTGCCGGCGCGCTTCTTCCAGCTGGGCGGTGCGCTGCGCCACCCGCTCTTCCAGGTGTTCGTTCAGTTCGCGCAGGGCGCGCTCGTTGGCCTTGCTGTCCGAGATGTCGATCGCCATGCAGATCAGGTAGGCCGGCGCGCCGTGCGCGTCGTACACCGGCTTCTTGAAGGTGCGCAGCTGGCGCGCCTGGCCCAGGGCCGGGTTCCAGATGGTTTCCTCGAAGTCGATCAGGGCGCGCCCGGCAAACGCTTCCAGGTCGCGCGCGCGGAAGGCGGCCGCTTCTTCCGGCGCGTGGAACACGCTGTAGTCGCCGTTGTTCAGTTCGTCGAAAGTGTAGCCGAACTGCTGCTCGCAGGCGCGGTTCATCAAGAGCATGCGGCTGTCCTTGTCCTTGATGAACAGGCCGATCGGCATCATCTGGATGATTTCCTGCAGCCGCTGCTCGCCCTGGCGCAACGCGTCTTCGCTGCGCTTCCTGTAGGTGATGTCGGTCAGGCTGGCCACCAGCATGCTGCCCGGGCCGTGCTCGTCGCGCAGCGGCTCGACGTTGACCGACAGCCAGCAGGTGTCGGCGCCGGCGCCCGCGGCCGGCACCCCCATCACCACGTCGCGCACCGCCTGGCCGGAGGCGAGGGCCTGCGCCACCGGGTGCTCGGGCGCGGAAAAACGGCGCCCGTCTTCGTGCACGCCGTCCCACTGGCCGGCGCCGCGCGCGGCGGCGCGCCCCAGCATGCGGCTGGCGGCGGCATTGCATTCGACGATATTGCCGGCTGCGTCAAACACCAGCAGGCCGTTGGTGACGGCATTGAACACGGAAGCGAGGCGCTGGTTGGAGTGGCGCAGCGCCAGTTCGGCCAGGCGGCGGTCGGTGATGTCGGTCACCATGGTCAGGGTGCCGGCATAGCTGCCGTTGTCGGCGTTGACGGTGGTGGTCGAGAGCAGGGCCCACAGCGAGGAGCCGTCCTGGCGGTAGAAGCGCCCTTCGGCCGGCTCGGGCGGGGTGGCGGGCGCGCCGCCGTGCTGGCGCGCCGCCAGCACGGCCGGGCACTCGGGATCCATGAAGTCGGCCATCGGGCGCCCCAGCATGTGCTCGACTTCGTAGCCCAGCATGCGCGCCATGGTCGGGTTGACGAAGCTGGTCTGGTCGGCGGCGTCGCACATCCAGATCCCTTCGGCCGCAGTCTGCACGATCAGGCGGTAGCGCTCGGAGGAGGCCTGCAGCGCTTCCTCGGCCCGCTGACGCTGGGTCATGTCGCGCAGCGAGACCACCACCAGGCCCTGGCCGGCCAGCTGGATCGGCGCCAGGTGCACCATGGCCGGGAAGTAGCTGCCGTCCAGGCGGCGCGCGGTCAGCACCCGGCCCGGCATGCGCGCGCGGGCAAACAGTTCGCGCGGGCGGCCCGGGGTGTCGCGCATCACGTCCGGGATCAGCACTTCCATCGAAGCGCCGGCCAGGGTGCCCGCTTCGGCGGCAAACACCGCTTCGGCCGCTTCGTTGGCCTGGCGCACCCGGCCGGCGCGCTCGGCCACCAGCAGGGCGCCGGGCAGGGCGCCCAGCATGGCGGCCATGCGCGCCAGTTCGTCGGCGCTGCGGTCGGAAATGTCGCCCAGGGTGCCGGACATGCGCAAGGGGCGGCCGGCGGCGTCGCGCGCCAGCACCATGCCGCGCGCCAGCACCCAGGTCCAGCTGCCATCCTGGCAGGCCATGCGGAATTCCATGGTGAACGGGGTGCGCCCCACTGCCGGCTGGTCGAGCGCGCCAATCTCGGCGGCGATGCGGGCGCGGTCGTCCGGGTGCACCAGCTGCAGCCACTGCTCGACGTTGGCCGGGCGCAGCGCGCCCGGCGCGTAACCGAGGATCTCGCAGTAGCGCGGCGACAGGTGCAGGGCCGGGCGCTGCGGCTGCCAGTCCCACGAGCCTTCGCCGGCGCCTTCCAGCGCGAAGCTGGCAATGCGCTCGGCGTCGCCCACCCGCACTTCGGCGCCGCGCAGGGCGCGCGAGACGCGCAGCAGGCGCCACAGGGCGGCCCCGGCCAGGAGGGCCAGCGCCACGCCCAGCGCATAGTGCCAGGTCGGGGTGGCGGGGGCGTCGTGGTAGAGGAAGCCGTCCAGCTTGAAGTCGGCCGGCAGCAGGCCGGCGCCGGCATAGCGCTCGGCAATGCCCTGCCAGCGCAGCGGGTTGCTGTAGCCCAGTTCGATCAGGTGCTGTTCCAGCAGCGGCGTGACCTGGGCCGCCTCCCACAGCAGCTCTTCGCGCGGCTTGCGCTCGGGATAGCGGGCCCGGATCAGGTCGACCAGTTCATTCGGATGCTCGAGCGCGTAGCGCCAGCCCTTCAGGGTGGCGTCGCGCAAGGCGCGGGCGCGCGCCGGGTGCTCGCGCAGTTCGCTCTCGGTGGTGTACAGGTTGTCGCCGTAAAAGTCGATGCCGGCGCTGCGCGGCTGCAGGATCTCGTAGCGCAGGCCGGCGCGTTCCAGCGCGTACGGCGTCGCGCCCAGGTCGCTGGACATGGCGTCGACGCGGCCGGCCAGCAAGTCGTCCGTGCCGCGCCGGCCCGGCACGATGGTCAGTTGCGCCAGCGGCACCTGCGCCTGCTGCAGGTAGACCCGCAATTCCTCGCCGTCGGGGCCGAGCGCCACGCGCGCGCCCGGCCAGGGCCGGCGCCGGCCCGCCTCGTCCAGGCGCAGCGCCAGCACGGTCGGCGAATGCTGGAACACGGAGGCCAGCAGCACCACCGGGGCGCCGGCCGCGCGCCGCAGCAGCAGCGCAGCATTGCCGACCCCGTACTGGGCGCCGCCGTCCAGCACGAACTGCAGCGGGTCTTGCCCCGGCTGGGCTTCGCGCAGCGTCACTTCCAGCCCGGCGTCGCGGTAATAGCCCTTGGCCTGGGCCGCGTAATAGCCGGCATAGGAGAACTGGTGCTGCCACCTGAGCTGGACGGTGACGGCTTCGGCGGCGTGCGCGGCAGGCAGGAGCGGCAGGGCAAGGATGGCCAGCAGGCAGGCGCCGCCGCGCAGCATGGCGCGCGCGCACAGACGGCGGGCGCGTTGGCGCACGCGGGCAGGAACAGGCGGGGCGGCTTTCTGGCTCAGTGGCGACAAGGCTTCCCTTTCTGGCCAGCGCGGGGGCGCTGGCGTGCGGTCAACTATAGCATTGCTCAGGCGGGGACGCTGCCGCCAAATTGGTAGCGATGGCCCGGATGCCACATGGTGGCCAGCGAGGCGACGCGGCCGGCCGACTGGGTCTGGCGCTTCAGCACCAGGCAGGGCTGGCGCGCATCCATGGCCAGCATCTCGGCAATCTCGCGCGGCGGCGCCAAGGCTTCTATGCTGTAAGTGGCGGCCTGCAGCGGCGCCGCCCGCACCAGGTATTCGTTGGGCGTGGTGTGGGTGAAGTCCTGCGCCATGTAGTCGGGCGCGCAGAGCGGGTTGACCCAGCGGTCTTCCACCTGGATCGGCACCCCGTTTTCAAAGTGCACGATGACCGAATGGTACAGCTCGTGGCCGGGCGGCAAGTCGAATGCCTTGCCCAGCAGGTCGCTGGCCTTGCCGCGCTCGAGCAGCTGCAGCGCGCTGCGGTGGGCGTGGCCGCGCGCCCGCACTTCGTCGGCAATGCTCTTGATCTCCAGCAGGGTGGCCTGGACTTTTTGCGGTGCGACATAGGTGCCGGCGCCCTGGCGGCGCGTCAGCACCCCTTCCGCCGTCAGTTCGCGCACGGCGCGGTTGACGGTCATGCGCGAGACGCCGAACTGCTTGACCAGGGCTTGCTCGGAAGGAATCACGGCGCCTTCCTTCCAGGCCCCGGCGGCAATTTGCGCCAGCAGGAAATCCTTGATGCGTTGAAAGATGGGGGTGTCGTGTTGTTGGTGTTCTTCCAAGCCGTCCTCCGGATGAGTGCGGCGATTGTAGCATTCGGGAATTCAATAGCAAGCGGCGGAGTGCCGGCGGCCGGCGCCCTGCCTACCATGGTGGCATACTATCGACTGGAGCTTGCAATGACCCCGATGAAGCCGAATTCCCGTTTCCTGACCGACAATGAACGCTGGGCCGCCGTGCAGGCGCGCGACAGCGCCGCCGACGGCCAGTTCTATTATTCCGTGCGCACCACCGGCGTGTTCTGCCGCCCTTCCTGCGGCGCGCGGCCGGCCTTGCGCGAGAACGTGGCCTTCCATGCCTCGATCGCGGCAGCCGAGGCGGCCGGCTTCCGCCCCTGCAAGCGCTGCAAGCCGGACCAGCCGCCGCTGGCCGAACGCCACGCGGCCATGGTGGCCGAGGTGTGCCGCCTGATCGATGCTTCCGAAGTGGCGCCCGACCTTGACGCGCTGGCCACTGCCGGCGGCATGAGCCGCTTCCACTTCCACCGCGTGTTCAAGGCCCAGACCGGGCTGACGCCGAAAGCCTATGCGGCGGCGGCGCGCGCGCGGCGCATGCAGCAGGGGCTGGCCGACCAGGCGTCCGTGACCGATGCCATTTACGCGGCCGGCTTCAATTCCAGCGGGCGCTTTTATGCGGCCACCCCGGGCGCGCTGGGCATGACGCCGTCGGCCTGGCGCGCGGGCGGGCGCGGGGCGGTGATCCGCTTTGCCATCGCCCAGTGCTCGCTGGGGGCGATCCTGGTGGCCTGCACCGAGCGGGGCATCTGCTGCATCCTGCTGGGCGACGATCCGCAGGCGCTGGCGCACGACTTGCAGGACCGCTTCCCGCAGGCCGAGTTGCGCGGGGCCGAGACCGATTACGAACAGGTGGTGGCGCGCGTGATTGCCTTTGTCGAGGCGCCGCAGATCGGGCTCGACCTGCCGCTGGACGTGCGCGGCACGGCCTTCCAGCAGCGCGTGTGGCAAGCCTTGCGCGAGATTCCGGCCGGCGCGACGGTCAGCTATGCCGAACTGGCGGAGCGGGTCGGGGCGCCGAACGGGGCGCGGGCGGTGGCGGGCGCTTGCGCGGCCAATGCGATTGCGGTGGCAATTCCCTGCCATCGGGTGGTGCGCAACGATGGTTCGATCTCGGGCTATCGCTGGGGCGTGGAACGCAAGGCGGCTTTGCTGGAACGCGAGGCGGAGGCGGCGACCGAGGCTGCGGCATGATGGGCGACCTGTTCGCGCCGCCGCTGGCTGCGGCGGCCGGGGCGCGCGCGGCTTTCGATTGGCCGCGCATTGCTGGCGACCTGGATGAATTTGGCTGTGCGCTGGTGCGGGGTGTCTTGTCGCCTGCCGAGTGCGCGGGGCTGGCGGCGGGCTACAGCCGGCCGGAACTCTATCGCAGCCGGGTCGTCATGCAGCGGCATGGGTTTGGCAAGGGGGAATATCAGTACTTCCGTTATCCCTTGCCGGATCTGGTCGCGGAGTTGCGTTCGTCCATGTATCCGCCGCTGGCATCCATCGCCAATCGCTGGTACGCGGCCATGGAACTGGAGCCACGCTTTCCTGCGGAGCATGCGGACTTTGTTGCGCGCTGCCATGCGGCGGGGCAGGCGCGGCCGACGCCCTTATTGCTGCAGTATGGGGCGGGCGATTACAACTGCCTGCACCAGGACCTGTATGGGGAGCATGTGTTTCCGCTGCAGGCGGCCTTCCTGCTGTCGCAGCCGGGCCGCGATTTCGAGGGCGGTGAATTCGTGCTCACCGAGCAGCGCCCGCGCATGCAGTCGCGCGTGGAAGTCGTGCCTTTGCAGCAGGGCGATTGCGTGATCTTTCCGGTCTTTCATCGGCCGGTGGCGGGCTCGCGCGGTACTTACCGCGTCAATATGCGCCACGGCGTCAGTCGCCTGCATGCAGGCCACCGCCATACGCTGGGCATCATTTTCCACGATGCTGATTAGCGTCCGGTGGGCGTGGGGTTTTGATTGTGGGGCTTACACAAACCCTCTGAAAATTGCTCTGAAATGCTCTGAAAGGCTCTGAAATCCTCTGAACTTTAAGTTCGCTGGCGTGTCCAAGCTTAATGCGAATTAAAGGAGGCCATCATGAGCCGCAAACTTGTATCGGTGCAAATTTCGAGCGAACTGTTTCTGGAACTGGCGAACTACCTTCAGGAATTCGGTGACGAGCGCGATCCGGCTGAGGTCGTTGAATCCGCGCTGGCCTCATGGCTTTGCGTCGCCAGGGGCGACGCGCCAGAGGCTGAAGTACGAGGCTATCAGTGGAAGCGCTTGTTCCTGCCGGAAGGTACAGAATTAAAGATGAGTTATCGCGGCCTTAATGCATTCGCAAAGGTCGTTGGCGATTCTGTCGTCTACCAGGGACAGCCGACCACGCCGAATCAATTTGTGGCCGAGGTTGCGGGCACTGCGCGCAATGCATGGGAAGTCTTGTGGTTGCGCTTGCCTGGCCAGCGCTACTGGAAGAGCGCAAGGTTCATAAGGCAAGAACAACTGCGCGGGCCGCGTCCGGAACCACAGCCGCAGTTCCGGTCACACGACTCTACAACCGCCCCGGCAGTCATGGCGCAAAGCCTGCGCAATGCGCTGGTCTTGATTGAGAAAGCATCGACGCGGCGCGCTGGCAAGTTGGAGCGGCGCACCGATGTTCTCCCAGACGAGTAGGCGTTTCAGAGCATTTCAGAGCGTTTCAGAGCATTTCAGAGCAATTTTCAGAGGGTTTGTGTAAGCCCCTGCATCGGAACCCCGTTCCGAATGCGCTCAAGGCAGTTCGCCAGAGGAATGCGGATCGATCGAATACGGGTAATGCTCATCGAGGAAACCCGGTTGTGCCCGCACGCGCTCTATCCACGCACAAACATGGGGGAATTCGCGCAAGGGCAGGCCCGCCTCATCCGCGCGGTGGGTATAGGCAAACAGCGAAATATCCGCAATGGTATAGGTATCGCCAGTGATGAAAGGCCGCAGCGCCAGTTCGCGCTCAAGGATTTGCAGTGCACGCAAGCCCCCCGCGCGTCGCATCTCGACCAGCGCGGCAGGCCGGCGCGCCAGTTTGCCCGTCATGGTCCAATGGCGCAGCGAAGCGATACTCAGCACATAATCCTGCTCAAACGACATCCACTGCTGCACCTTGGCCGCCGCAAAAGCATCGGCAGGGAGGTACTGCGTGCCGGAAGCGAGATAGGTAAGGACGGCATTCGACTCCGCCAGCACCCGCCCATCATCGAGGCGCAAGGCCGGCACCGCACCGGTCGGATTAACCGCGAGGTAGGACGGATCCTGACCTGCGCCCTCGAAAATGCTGACCATTTCGGTACGGTAAGGCAAGCCAAGATGCGACAGCAGCAAGCGGACTTTGTAAGCGTTTTGTGAAGGCAGGTAATCGTAAAGCGTCAGCATGGCGGAACTCCAACAGGGAAAGCCACATTGGACCAGTAGCCGCTTCCCGCCACACTTCGTTTCTTGCTACTTAATGCACTTCGCTCACGCGCATGCTGACGACGAAATCCTTGCCAGCATCGGAAACCTTGAACTTGCCGGTACCGTTGTCCGCTACTTCCAGGGTAAAGTTGCTGAGATCCTTGCCGCCGTGGCTGACATTGGCCTTGACCTGGATCGCGCCGCCCGCCGGCGCAACGACAAAGTTCGCACGCCACTGGTCCGCGCCCTCGCCGATTGCCACCCCGCTGTTCTCGCCTTCCTTCACCAGCAGGTGCGGCCTGCTACCATCCATTTCGAGGTAGACGTTGTAATGCTTGGGCGCTGCAGGTTCAGCCTGGACTGCCATGCTGGCCAGGCCGCAGCCAGCCACCAGCGCGGCAGCCACCAATTTGCCGCCCAGGCGGCGGGCAGGGGACACGGACAACTTCAATTGCATGATTCTCTCCTTCAGTGGGTGGACGGCCTGCCATTGGCAAGCCAGGGGAAGGCCCTGCGCCGCCAGCTGGGTTTTCAGCATGGCGTTGGCGTAGGTGCCCGCCTGCCCGTGGCGGCGCAGGACTGTTTCATCGCAGGACAGCTCCTGGTCGAGCCGGAAGCGTGCTGCAGCAAGGTGGATCAGGGGATTGCACCAGGCCAGGCATTGCAGCAGGGCGCAGGCAGCATTGGCCAGCAGGTCGCCGCGTTCGGCGTGGACGCGTTCATGGGCCAGCACCAGGCGGCGCTCGGCCGGTTCGTAATCGCGGCGGAAGCTGTGCGGCAGCACCAGGCGTGCCCGCCACACGCCCAGCAGCAACGGGCCGCCCTGCCAGGCGCCGGCCCGCAGCCCGCGCTGGAACGACCACTGGCGCCAGGCCATCGAGCCAGCCAGGACGACGGCGCCGGCCAGCCAGGCGGCGCACAGGGCGGTGTCCCAGCCGGTGCTGGCCGCGCTGGCCGCCGTTTGCGTCAGCTGCGTGGCCGCAGCGGCGACCGGCGCCGGCAGCAGCGTTGCGACCTGGGGCGCGCTGCCGCGCGGTAGCAGCGCTGCCAGCATGCTGGCCGGCACCGCCAGCCACAGCAGGTAGGCCGCGCCCGCGCCGCACAGGCGGCGTACGGGCTGGCGCAGCAGCAGCACCAGCGCGCTGGCAGCGCCGCTGGCCAGCAAGAGCCGCAGCAGGATTTCACTTGCCATCATCGAGCTCCTTGACCAGTTTTTTCAGTTCCGCGATATCGGCCTTGCTCAAGGCCTTGTGCTGGCTGAAGTGCGCCACCAGCGGCGCCAGGCGGCCGTTGAACATGCGGTCGAGGAAGCCCTGGCTTTCGCTGGCCAGCCAGTGCTCGCGTTCCAGCGCCGGCGCATACAGGTAGCGCCGGCCTTCCTTCTGGGCGCTGACGGCGCCCTTGTTCAACAGGCGGTTCAGCAGGGTCTTGATGGTGGCGTCCTGCCAGCCCTGGCCGGACAGGGCCTCGCATACTTCTTCCGCCGTTTGCGGGTGGCGCTCCCACAGCACTTGCATCACCTGCGCCTCGGCTTCACTGATCTGGATGGTCATGATTGATTACGCGTGTAATTGATGGTGAATGATTACACGTGTAAATGGTTGTGTCAACGGGTACACTCTGCTACGTCAAAAAATCTTGCTATCGAATTCGAAAGGACTCGCCCATGCACTTCCGCCGCACCCTGCTGGCCGCCGCCGCGCTGCTGGCCGCCACTGCCGCCAGCGCCGGCACCATGATCGACAACGCCAACGGCTACACGCTCAACGCGAAGGGCAAGCTGGTGCAGTTCCAGGCGCTGGCCTTCGACGACAGCGGCAAGCTGGTCGCCGTCGGCAGCAAGCGCGAAGTAGCGGCCAGGGCCAAGGGTTTCCAGCGCATCGACGTGCAGGGCAAGACCGTGCTGCCAGGCCTGATCGACGCCCATGGCCACGTGTTCGGCCTGGGCGAAGTGGCCACCAGCGCCGACTTGTACAGCCCGACTTCGCTGCAGGCGGCGCAAGCCGCGGTCGCCAGATTTGCGCAAGCCAACCCGCAGCGCAAATGGGTGATCGGCAAGGGCTGGAACCAGGAAATCTGGAAGCTGGGCCGCTTCCCGACGGTGGCCGAACTCGATGCCGTGGTGGGCGACCGTCCGGCCGCCATGGAGCGCATCGACGGCCACGCCATGTGGGTCAACAGCAAAGCGCTGGAGGCGGCCGGCATCACGCGCGACACCAAGGACCCGGAGGGCGGCAAGATCGAGCGCGACGCCAATGGCAACGCCACCGGCATCCTGGTCGACACGGCCATGGAGTTCGTCTACAAGGTGCTGCCGAAGCCGACCGAGGCCGAAGCGCGCGCCATGCTCGACGGCGCGCTGGGCATGCTGTCCAGCGTCGGCCTGACCAGCGTGCACGACGCCGGCATCGACGTGGGCGCCGACCGCCTGTTCCGCGAATATGCCGACCAGGGCAAGCTGACCACCCGCGTGTACGCCATGATCGGCGACGTCGGCCCCGACTTCGAGCAGTTGTCGAAGAACGGCCCGCTGCCATCCTACGCCGACGGCCATTACGCGCTGGCCGCCGTCAAGCTGTATTCCGACGGCGCGCTGGGCAGCCGCGGCGCCGCCCTGGTCCATCCCTACAGCGATGCGCCGCACACGCGCGGCCTGCTGTTCAACAGCGACGTCGCCATCCGCGCCAAGATGGAAAAAGCCATGAAGGCCGGCTACCAGGTCAATGTGCACGCCATCGGCGACGCCGGCAACAAGCAGATCCTGGACAGCTTCGAGCAACTGGGCAAGCAGTACCCGCTGGCGGCGCGTCGCCACCGCATCGAACACGCGCAGGTGGTGCAACTGGCCGACATCCCGCGCTTCAAGCAATTGGCCATCGTGCCGTCGATGCAGCCGACCCACGCCACCTCCGACCAGAACATGGCCGAGCAGCGCGTCGGCCCCGAGCGCATCAAGGGCGCCTACGCCTGGCGCACCTTCCTGCAGCAGGGCAGCCGCATCGCCTGCGGTTCCGACTTCCCGATCGAGTCGCCCAACCCGCTGCAGGGCATCCACGCCGCGGTCACGCGCCAGGATATGCAGGACGTGCCCAGCGGCGGCTGGCACAAGGAGCAGGCCATGACCCTGGCCCAAGCCTTCCGCTGCTTCACGCTGGACGCCGCCTGGGCCGCGCACCAGGAGCAGTCGGTCGGATCGCTGGAAAAGGGCAAGTGGGCCGACTTCATCATCACCGACCGCGACCTGTTCAAGGTGCCGCCCGCGGAAATCGGCAAATTGAATGTTCTGGAAACCTGGGTCGGCGGTAAACAGGTGTTCCGCAAGCAGTGATCAGAAGCGGCGGTGCCCTTCGTCGGCGTCGCAGCGCCCGCTGAACTTGATCATGCCGTCGATGGTCAGCACGCCGCTGCGGCGGTCGATCGACAGCGTGGGCTGGTTCAGCGCATTGAGGCGAAACTTGCCGCGGATTTCATTATGGCCGACGATCAGGTCGTCGATATTCCACCACTCGCCGTTGCCGCTGTTGATCGGCGGTACCAGGCTTTTCGGCAGCCGCAGCGTGCCGCGCTCGCCGTGGATGGAAACATTGATGGCGGTGTCGAAGTCTTCCTTGCCGGTCTCCACGCGCATCTTGGGCGTGTACTTGTGCTCTTTCATGTCCCACTCGACACCGCTGTGGAATTGCGAGGTGGTCTTCTGGGCCGAGCCATAGCACACCAGTTGCAGGTCTTCGCCGGCGCCCTCGTCGCCGGCCTGGGCGGCGCCGGCGGCGCACGCTGCCAGCAATGCTGCTGCAATTTTTTTCATGGTCTGAGCTCCGTGGAAAGTTGCGGTGGCGCGGCATGGCCGCGCATCAGGTACAAGCCGTACAGGAACAGGGGCAGGGCCGCCAGCACCGGGCCCAGCAGCACAGCGCCGGTCGCGGCGTTGCCGCCGGCTGACGGCGCCAGCGCGCCCGTCAACAGGGAAAAGTCCCACAGGGCGTGCAGCGCCGCCATCGGCCAGACCGAGCCCGTGCGCAAGCGGATGGCCAGGTAGCCGAAACCCTGCAGGAAGGCGCAGGCCGACTGCAGCAGGGCTGCGTCGAGCTCGCCGGTGGTCAACACGTTGAGGGTATGCATGGCGCCAAACAGCGCCGAGGACAGCAGCATGGCCGGCCACGGCGCCAGGCGCCGGGCCAAGCCGGCGAACAGCACGCCGCGAAACATCAATTCTTCCGACAGCCCGACCAGGATGGCGTTGGCCGCCACGAACAGCAGCGTGCGCGGCGGCGGCAAGCCGTTGGCCAGGTCCAGCGCAAGCATGACGGCAACATAGGCCAGCGGTAGCCAGGCCAGGCGCAGGGTGTGCGGCGCCGGCGCCTGCAGGCCCAGCGCGCGGCGCTCGCCGCTGGCCCAGGCCACGGCGGCCAGCATCAGCAGGGCCAGCACCCAGGGCAGGCCGATGGCGCCGGTGACCGTGTCGGCCAGCGCCTGCGCGGCGTCGCCAGCGCCCAGGCGGCCGACGCCGACCGTCAGCAGCAGCCAGGCTGCCAGCACCAGCAGCGCGGAGGAGGGAGTGAGCGGCAGGCGCTTCATGGCGCGTGACGGTTGAAGGTATGCAACTGGTCCTTGCGCAGGTAGTGCAGGCCGTACAGCAAACCGCCGGTCGGGCCCGAATGCGAAGGATCGCCTGTCACGCGCAGCACGATATGGTCGGCGCCTTCCTCCACCACGGCGGCATTGCGCGCCAGCATCAGCTTGGGCGACAGCACGCCGGAAATGGTGGAACAAGCCAGGTGGTAGCTGCCGACATCGGCGTGGTACAGGACCTGGTTCAATTCGCCGCGCGCGTCGCGTTCGAGCATGGCGCGCAGCAGCCGCGCCGCTTGCGTCATGTCCTGCTGCAGCGTAGCGGCCAGGTCGCCCTGGCCGCTTTGCAAGGCGGCGCGCGGCAGCTTGACCGGCAAATGCGTCATGTAGCGCCCCAGCCAGCCCGGCGTGTCGATACGGGCCACCAGCGCCATGCGGTATTGCGCGTCGCTGCAATCGACCAGGTAGGCCAGCGGCCGCAGGGCCACTCCTTTGCCGTCGGCGCTCAGGAGCGGGCTGCCGTCCATGGCCTGCTGCATGCTGCGGTAGGGGTCCAGGCCGTGCAGCACGGCGCCCAGCGCGCGCGCATTCTGCCTGTGCACGGCCGCCAGCACGGCATCGGCCACGAAGGGCACCGGTACCAGCACGCCGGCCGCGCTGTCGGTCGAGATCAACACCACCTGGCTGCCGGGGAAGGGCGCGCTTTCGGCCGGCAGTTCGGCCGGCAGCGAGCGCTCCAGGACCACGCCGTGCTCCAGGACGTGCGGCGGCGGAGCGGTGTCGGGGCGCATGCCGCTGCACGCGCTCAGCAGCGCCAACGCGGCCAGGGCGCCCAGGTGCGCGCGGCGGCTCATTGCACGTCCACTTGCAGTTGGTAGTCGGCCACGGCGTTGCGGCGTGCCGCGTGACGCATCAGGTAGACGGTGATCGTGTAGCTGCCGTCGGTGGCGGCGGCGCCGCGGTAATGGGCACCCTTGATCGAACCAATGAACTCCGCTTCGCTGGCATGTTCGGCCTGGACGTTGAAGTAGGCCGACCGGCTGCCGGACTTGAGCACGACGTCCAGCCGTTGCCCGGCCCTGGCTGGCACCACGTACCGCGCCACCTGCTCGCCTTGCAGCCGCCCTTTGTGCAGTTCGGCCGCAGCCGCGCTCACGCACAGCAGCAAGCCGCCCAGCGCCACCACCAATTTTGCCGGCATAGCTGAACCCATTTCAATGAATTGTCACATTTCAATATTACCAACAATTACCGGAGAACAAGCTTAAAATTTTGATTGACTGAGTTGTCTATACAACTTATTCTGTGTGCATGCCGAACCAACCTTGAGGAGATGACATGAGCACCCAGCACCTGGACCACGATCCCCGCTACGACGCTAGCCGCGACATCCGCGCCCCGCGCGGCCCGGAAATGAGCTGCAAGACCTGGGGCGCCGAGGCGGCTTACCGCATGATCCAGAACAACCTGGACAAGGAAGTGGCGGAGAACCCGAAACACCTGGTGGTGTACGGCGGCATCGGCCGCGCGGCCCGCAACTGGGAGTGCTTCGACCAGATCCTCGCTTCCCTGAAACAGCTGGAAGCCAATGAAACCCTCCTGATCCAGTCCGGCAAGCCGGTCGGCGTGTTCCAGACCCACGAAGATGCGCCGCGCGTGCTGCTGGCCAACTCCAACCTGGTGCCGAAATGGGCCAACTGGGAGCACTTCAATGAGCTGGACCGCCAGGGCCTGTTCATGTACGGCCAGATGACGGCCGGTTCCTGGATCTATATCGGCACCCAGGGCATCGTGCAGGGCACCTACGAGACCTTCGCCGAAGCGGGCCGCCAGCACTTCGGCGGCGACCTGAAAGGGCGCTGGGTACTGACCGCGGGCCTGGGCGGCATGGGCGGCGCGCAGCCGCTGGCGGCCACCTTCGCCGGCGCCGTCTCGCTCAACATCGAATGCCAGCAATCGTCCATCGACTTCCGCCTGCGCACCCGCTACCTGGACAAGCAGGCCGCCAGCATCGATGAAGCGCTCGAAATGATCAAGCGGCACAAGGCCAACGGCGACGCCATTTCCATCGGCCTCTTGGGCAACGCGGCCGACGTGCTGCCGGAACTGGTGCGCCGCGCCAAGGCCGGCGGCCTGGTGCCGGACCTGGTGACCGACCAGACTTCCGCCCACGACCTGGTCAACGGCTACCTGCCGCAAGGCTGGAGCGTCGAGCAGTGGAAGGCGGCCCAGGCCGACGCCGCGCAGCATGGGCGCCTGGTCGACGCCGCCGCCGCTTCCTGCGCCGTGCACGTGCAGGCTATGCTGGACTTCCAGGCGCTGGGCGCCAAGGTGGTCGACTACGGCAACAACATCCGCCAGGTGGCGCTGGACAAGGGCGTCAAGAACGCCTTCGATTTCCCGGGCTTCGTGCCGGCCTACATCCGCCCGCAGTTCTGCGAAGGCCGCGGCCCGTTCCGCTGGGTGGCCCTGTCCGGCGATCCGGAAGACATCTACAAGACCGACGCCAAGATCAAGGAACTGTTCCCGCACCACGCCAACGTGCACCGCTGGCTGGACATGGCGCGCGAGCGCATCGCCTTCCAGGGCCTGCCGGCGCGCATCTGCTGGCTGGGCCTGGGCGAGCGCCACATCGCCGGCCTGGCCTTCAATGAAATGGTGAAGAACGGCGAACTGAAGGCGCCGATCGTGATCGGCCGCGACCACCTCGACACCGGCTCGGTCGCCTCGCCCAACCGCGAAACCGAAGGCATGCGCGACGGCACCGACGCGGTGTCCGACTGGCCGCTCTTGAACGCCATGCTGAACACCGCCGGCGGCGCGACCTGGGTCTCGCTGCACCACGGCGGCGGCGTCGGCATGGGCTACTCGCAGCACTCCGGCGTGGTGATCGTGGCCGACGGCACGGAAGCCGCCGCCAAGCGCCTGGGCCGCGTGCTGGTGAACGACTGCGGCTCGGGCGTGATGCGCCACGCCGACGCCGGCTACGAATCCGCCATCGAATGCGCCAAGCGTAATAAACTGAACCTGCCGATGATCAAGTAAGACCGGTAAGGCACCTTGCCACGCGACCGCCGCGTACCGGGGTCTGACCCTTGGGTCTGACCCCGCCTTACCGGTTTGAAAGCAACCGAACACGAGACACAGAACATGACCCAACAACTGACCCTCACCCCCGGCAAACTGACCCTGTCCGACCTGCGCACCGTATGGAGCGCCCCCACCCCGATCGCCCTGGCGAAGGAAGCCTACAGCGCCATCGAGGCCTCCTGCAAAGCCGTGCAGGACATCGTCGCCAAGGGCGACGCCGCCTACGGCATCAACACCGGTTTCGGCCTCTTGGCCAAGACCCGCATCCCCGACGACAAGCTGGAGCAGCTGCAGCGCAACCTGATCCTGTCGCACTCGGTCGGCACTGGCGAGCTGATGTCCGACGAGGTGGTGCGCCTGCTGATGCTGACCAAGATCAGCAGCCTGTCGCGCGGCTTCTCCGGCATCCGCCCGATCGTGATCGACACCCTGATCGCCCTGTACAACAAGGGCATCATGCCCGCCATCCCGGCCAAGGGTTCGGTCGGCGCCTCCGGCGACCTGGCCCCGCTGTCGCACATGACGCTGGCCATCCTGGGCGTGGGCGAAGTGCGCGTAAAGGGCGAGCTAGTGCAGGCGGCCGACGCCCTGAAAGCCGCCGGCATCGCTCCCGTGGTCTTGGCCGCCAAAGAAGGCCTGGCCCTGATCAACGGCACCCAGGCTTCCACCGCCCTGTGCCTGCACGGCCTGTTCATGGCCGAACGCCTGCTGGAAGCGGGCATGGTGACCGGCTCCATGTCGCTCGACGCCGCCAAGGGTTCCGACTCCCCGTTCGACGCCCGCATCCACGAAGTGCGCGGCCAGCCGGGCCAGATCGCCGCCGCCGGCATCTACCGCGAACTGGTGAGCGGCAGCGCGATCCGCGCTTCGCACCTGGTGGGCGACGAACGCGTGCAGGACCCGTACTGCCTGCGCTGCCAGCCGCAAGTGATGGGCGCCTGCTGGGACCTGATCGCCAACGCCGGCCGCACCCTCTTGATCGAAGCCAACGCCGTCACCGACAACCCGCTGATTTTCCAGAACGACGACGGCCCGGTGGTGGTCTCGGGCGGCAACTTCCACGCCGAGCCGGTGGCCTTTGCCGCCGACACGCTGGCGCTGGCCATCGCCGAAATCGGCTCCATCTCCGAGCGCCGCGTTTCGCTGCTGATCGACGCCACCCTGTCCGGCCTGCCGCCGTTCCTGGTGCGCGACCCGGGCGTGAACTCGGGCTTCATGATCGCCCACGTGACCGCCGCCGCGCTGGCCTCGGAAAACAAGTCGATCGCGCATCCGGCATCGGTGGACACGATCCCGACTTCCGCCAACCAGGAAGACCACGTGTCGATGGCCACCTACGGCGCGCGCCGCCTGCACGATATGGCGCACAATACCGCGACCATCCTCGGCATCGAGCTGCTGGCGGCGGCGCAGGGCATCGACTTCCACCGTCCGCTGAAAACCTCGGCGCAACTGGAACATGTGCACGCCCAGCTGCGTTCCAAGGTACCATTCTTCGACGCCGACCGCTTCTTCGCGCCGGACATCGAGGCAGCCAAGCAGATGGTGGTGAACGGCGACCTGAGCGCAACTTGCAAGAGCCTGTTCAGCGCCCTGCATCCGTAAGGAGGTTTCATGGATTACCGCTTCCAAGCAGGCAGTATTCCCTTGCTGGTGTCGATGCCCCACGTGGGCACCGACATCCCTGACGATATCGCCGCGGCGATGACGCCTGCGGCGAACGGCAAGGCCGACACCGACTGGCACCTGGTGCAGCTGTACGACTTCCTGGGCGCGCTCGGCGCGTCCACCCTGTCGGCACGCTGGTCGCGCTATGTGATCGACTTGAACCGCCCGCCGGAAAACACCAACCTGTATCCCGGCCAGGACACCACCGGCCTGTGCCCGGTCGACACCTTCCACCGCGAGCCGCTCTACCTGCCGGGACGCCAGCCCACGCAGGCCGAGGTCGAGCGCCGCCTGGCCGCCTACTGGCAGCCTTACCACATCCAGTTGCGCGAAGAACTCGAGCGCCTGCTGGCGATCCACGGCAAGGTGGTGCTGTGGGACGCCCACTCGATCGCCTCCGTGGTGCCGCGCTTCTTCGACGGCAAGCTGCCGGACCTGAATTTCGGCACCGCCGACGGCGCCAGCTGCGATGCCGCCATGACCGAAGCCATCGCCGGCGTGGCGCGCCGCGACGAGCGCTTTACCGTGGCCGTCAACGGCCGCTTCAAGGGCGGCCACATCACACGCTGTTACGGCAAGCCGGAGCAGGGCGTGCACGCGATCCAGCTCGAGATGTGCCAGTCCACCTATATGGACGAAACGGCGCCGTTCGGCTACCGCGCCGACCGTGCGGCCGAGATCCAGCCGCTGCTGCGCCAGCTGGTGCAAACCGCCGCGGACTGGGTGCGCGGGGGGCGCCAATGAAGGCCCTGTTCGCACACCACGCGCTGCTGGCCGACGGCTGGCGCAAGAACGTCCTGCTGCAGTGGGACGATCGCGGCAACTTCACCGCCGTGCAGGCCGATGCCGTGGCGGCGCCCGGCATCCCGAGCGCGCGCCTGGTGATGCCGGGCATGGTCAACCTGCACTCGCACGCCTTCCAGCGCGCGCTGGGGGGGCTGACCGAAGTCGCGGGCGACGCGCAGGACAGCTTCTGGACCTGGCGCGACCTGATGTACCGCTTCGCGCGCAACATCACGCCGGAGCAGATGGAGGCCATCGCCGCCCAGCTGTACTCCGAGTGCCTGCGCCACGGCTACACCTCGATGTGCGAATTCCACTACGTGCAGCGCGCGCCGGACGGCAGCATGTACCCGCAGGCGTCGGAAACGGCGCAGCGCGTGATTGCCGCCGCGCGCCAGGCCGGCATCGGCATCACCATGCTGCCGGTGCTGTATTCGTATGCCGGCTTCGGCGAACAGCCCCTGAAGCCGGAGCAGGCGCGCTTCCGCACCGATGCGCGCGACGTGCTGAAGATCATCGGCGAGCTGGAACCGCTGCGCGACGCGCAGGTGGAAGTGGGCGTGGCGCCGCATTCGCTGCGCGCAGCCTCGGTGGCACAGATCCGCGAAGTGCTGGACCACTTGCCGAAGGCGCGCCCAGTGCACATCCATATCGCCGAGCAGCAGGGCGAGGTGCAGCAGTCGCTCGACTACTCGGGCAAGCGCCCGGTGCAGTACCTGGTCGACAACCTGGCGGTCGACGCGCGCTGGTGCCTGGTGCACGCCACCCACCTGACCGATGACGAAGTGGCCGCCATCGCGCACAGCGGCGCCGTGGCGGGCCTGTGCCCGACCACCGAAGCCAACCTGGGCGACGGCCTGTTCCCGCTTGAAAGCTTCCTGGCGCAGGGCGGCCGCTTCGGCGTCGGCAGCGACAGCCATGTGTCGCAGAGCGCGGTGGAAGAGCTGCGCTGGCTCGAATACGGCCAGCGCCTGCAGCAGCAGCGCCGCAATATCGCAGTGTCCGGAAGCGAGCGCCGCGTCGGCGACTTCCTGTGGCAAGCTGCCTTGCGCGGCGGGGCCCAGGCGGCGGGCCGCCCGGTGGGCGCGCTGGCGGTGGGCAAGCGTGCCGACCTGATAGTGTTGGACGACGACCACCCGAATCTTGACGGAATCGACGCTGCCGACATCCTGGGATGCTTCGTTTTCAGCGGAAATGATAATCTAGTCAGGGATGTGATGGTCGGCGGCCACTGGGTGGTGCGCAACCAGGAGCACGTGGCGCAACCGGCCATCGCCACGCGCTTCAAAAAGACGCTGGCCGAACTGCGCGAGCTACGAGCATGACTCAAATCATCCAGTATGCAAGCCTGCACGCCACGCCCTGGAAAAACGGCGGCGGCAGCACCACGGAACTGTGCGTGATGCCACCGGGCGCCGGCTTCGACGAGTTCGAATGGCGCCTGTCGCTGGCCACCATCGCGCAGAGCGGGCCGTTCTCGGTGTTTCCCGGCATCGACCGCACCCTGACCCTGGTTGAGGGCGGCGGCGTGGTGCTGGACGTGGGCAACGAGCGGCGCGTGGCGCTGTCCGAGCGCGAGCCGGTGATCGCCTTCCCGGGCGAGAACGCGGTGACCGCCACGGTGGAAGGCGCGCCGACCACCGACTTCAACGTCATGACGCGGCGCTCGATCTGCAACCACCAGCTGGAACGGCGCACCATCCGCGACTTCTCCACGCTGGAGCGGCGCAGCCCGACCACCGTGGTGTTCCTGGCCGAAGGCGAAAGCCTGAACCTGGCCAGCTCCAGCGAGCGCATCTCGCTGGTGCGCTATGATGCAGTGGTGCTGGACAAGGATGACGTGTGGACGCTTGAAGCGGGCCACGCCACCGTGTTCATTGTCGATATTTTTCCGAACGAAGAGTAAAAACACATGGCAGTAGAGTGGGACCTGTTGATCACCAACGTGCACCTGGCCACCATGGCGGGCGAGGGCTATGGCGAAATCCGCGATGCCGCGATTGCTGTCGATAACGGCCGCATCGCCTGGATCGGCCGCCGCCAGGACGCCGCCGCAGCGGGCAGCGCGGAGCTGGAGCACGATGCCGGCGGCTGCTGGCTGACGCCGGGCCTGATCGACTGCCACACCCACATTGTCCACGCCGGCAACCGCAGCGACGAATTCGAGGCGCGCCTGAACGGCGCCACCTACGAGGACATTGCCCGCGCCGGCGGCGGCATCATGTCCACCGTGCGCGCCACCCGCGCGGCCTCCGACGACGAGCTGCTGCGCCAGTCCTTGCCGCGCATCGCGGCGCTGCTGGCCGAAGGTGTGACCACGCTGGAGATCAAGTCCGGCTACGGCCTGGACCTGGCCTCCGAATCCAAGATGCTGCGCGTGGCGCGCCGCGTCGAGCAGGTGATGCCGGTGTCGGTGCGCACCACCTTCCTCGGCGCCCACGCGCTGCCGCCTGAATTCAAGGACCGCCCGGACGACTACGTCGACGCCGTGATCGGCATGCTTCCCGCCCTGGCTGCCGACGGCCTGGCCGACGCGGTGGACGCCTTCTGCGAACGCATCGGCTTCAGCGCCGCGCAAACGGAACGCATCTTCGCCGCGGCGCGCGAGCATGGCCTGCCCGTCAAGCTGCATGCCGAGCAGCTGTCCGACCAGGGCGGCGCGGCGCTGGTGGCACGCTACGGCGGCCTGTCCGCCGACCACCTGGAGCACCTGTCCGCCGAGGGCATCGCCGCCATGGATGCCGCCGGCACCGTGGCCGTTCTGCTGCCGGGCGCCTACTACTTCCTGCGCGACACCACGCCGCCGCCGGTGGCCGCCCTGCGCGCTGCCGGCGTGCCGATGGCGGTCGCCACCGACAATAATCCCGGCACTTCGCCGATGACGTCCCTGCTGCTGGCGATGAACATGGTGTGCACGCTGTGGCGCCTGACGCCGCTGGAGGCGCTGGCCGGTTGCACCATCCACGCCGCGCGCGCGCTGGGCCTGGACGGCGAGGTCGGCACGCTGGAAGTGGGCAAGCGCGCCGACTTCGCGCTGTGGCAGATTGCCCGCCCGGCCGACCTGTCCTATGCCTTCGGCTTCAACCCCTGCGTCGCAGTGGTGAACCGCGGCGTCTGGCGCGACCCGATTGTCGGCATTCCTGCCGTGCTCCCCGCCGCGGGCGCCTGACTTGTTGCGCCGGGCCGCCATTGTCCTCTTGGCCCTGGCGGCCGGTGTGGCGTCCGCCGCATCCAGCGCGCCAGCTCCTGCGCCGAATGCCGCCAGCACCGACGCTACGCTGCGCATCGGCTCCAAGCGCTTCACCGAGTCCTACATCCTTGGCGAACTGCTGGCGCAGACCGCCGCGCCGCACGTTCGGGTCGAGCACAAGCAAGGCCTTGGCAATACGGCCATCGTGCTTGCGGCGCTGAAGTCCGGCAGCATCGACGTCTACCCTGAATACACCGGCACCATCGGCCTGGAAATCCTCAAGCACGCGCAACCGGCCACGCTGGAGCAGATGCAGCGCGAACTGGCTGCGCAAGGCCTGGGCGTCGCGGTCCCGCTGGGCTTCAACAACACCTACGCGCTGGCGGTGCGCGGCGACGCCGGCGCCCCGCGTACCTTGGGCGATCTGGCCGCACGCGGCGAGTTGCGCTACGGCCTGTCGCACGAATTCATCGGCCGCGCCGACGGCTGGCCGGGGCTGGCAAAGCAATACGGCATTGGCGCCACGCCGCGCGGCCTCGACCACGGCATCGCCTACGAAGCCCTGGCGCAGAAGCAGATCGACGTCATCGACATCTACGCCACCGACGCCAAGATCAGCCAATACGGCCTGCGCGTGCTGCAGGACGACCGGGCCTATTTCCCGCGCTACGACGCGGTCCTGCTGTACCGCCTCGATGCCGCGCAACGTTTTCCTGCCGCCTGGCAGGCGCTGCTCGCGCTGGAAGGTCGCATCAGCGCCGCCGACATGATCGCCATGAATGCCGCCGCCGAATTGCACGGCCAGCCTTTCAGCGCTATCGCCCGCGACTGGCTTGCGCGCCACTCCGACAAGCCCGCCGCTGCCGCCGCCACGACGGCTCCGGCGACCGCCACTGGGGCCGCCACGACGACCGTACCAGCGCGCCCGGCCACGCTCTGGCAGCGCCTGTTTGCCGACGACTTCTGGCCGCTGACCCGCCAGCACATCCTGCTGGTGGCCCTGTCGGTCGCCATGGCCAGCGCCGTTGGCATCCCGCTCGGCATTCTCGCAGCCTACCGCCCGAAACTGCGCGAACCGGTGATGGCCGCCGCAGGCATCCTGCAAACCATCCCTTCGCTGGCCCTGCTGGCCATGTTGATCCCCCTGTTAGGCACGATCGGTACCGTGCCCGCATTGTGTGCGCTGTTCGTCTACGCGCTGCTGCCGATCATCCGCAACACCTGCACCGGCATCAGCGGCGTGCCGCAAGGCCTGAAGCAGGCCGCCGAGGCGCTGGGGCTGCGCACCGCGCAGCGCCTGAAAGAAATTGAGCTTCCGCTGGCCGCGCCGGTGATCCTGGCCGGCGTCAAGACAGCCGCCGTGATGAGCGTCGGCACCGCCACCATCGCCGCTTTTATCGGCGCCGGCGGCTATGGTGAACGCATCACCACCGGCTTGGCCCTGAACGACAATACCCTGATGCTGGCCGGCGCGCTGCCGGCTGCGGTCCTGGCCCTGCTCACGCAAGGGCTGTTCGAATGGATGGAAAGGGGATTTAAAGCATCAGCAGCCGCGCGCGCACCTGCTCGGCTTCGTGCGTAAGAACTTGCTCAGCTAACGCATCATTGGCCCGCTGCGCCGCCAGCACCTGCAATTCCCGCGTGTAGCGGTGCAGCAGGAAGCGCAGGTAAGCCCGATAAACAGCCTTGAACATCGTCAGTCTCCACCGAGGGCGGGACTATCCATTCTGCGAGTTTCCCCAAAGAATGTATTGAGCTAGATCAAATGTAAGCCAGGTAAGAATTTGTAAGTGACAAAGCGTGGTCGGGGCAGGGCGACTATATTGAAACCGTCGATTCATCTCCCCTCCCAACTGACACCTGGGTTTAGTATCCCTCGCCCGACCACACACGAGCCGCGAGGGATTTTTTTTGCTCACGCGCTTTAGCAGCTGCCGTGAGTCGGTGCCAGGTCTGTCATTGAGACAATTAACGCTACCGGCAAGTCCTATAATTCCCGAGAATCCGTGAAGAACCTTTTTTGCTTAAGCTGCTGCGCTGGCGATACCACGGCTCTGGAGCAGCGCGATGAACTCAGACTTCGACGGAGCGCCCGCGCCGAGAAAGGCCACGTCCGGAATCACGACCCATAACTCGCCAGCCAGCTGGACCAGCAGGATGTGACCAAGTTCGCGGAAGGACTTCACCGCTGGCCATGGTGCGAATGAGCGGACGCCCTCAACCTCTTCGTGCAGCCCCTCATCGTCGATCCGGAGCGAGACATCTCGACGCCGTACCTTTTTCTCGGCATGGGCAGCAATTTGCGCCTTGATCTTGATCTTGTGATCCCAGGGCGTCAGCAGGCGCGCCAGTCCGGCGGTACCCAACAGCAGCATCAATAAACGGTTATTCGCCTGGAATGCAGCCAGGAAGCCGACGGCGCAGGCGCCGGAGAACATCAGCGTGTCCTTCCATTTCGCGCGTTGCGCTTGGCGCGAAGTATCGCCAATAAGGGCTTGCTGCTGCGCCAGATACTCGTCGGGACCAAGCTGGTAGCGCAGCGCGACCGGGGTCATTGCTTTGCCAGATCAGCGAGCGCGGGGCCGGTGACGCGGCACACGCGCCAGTCGGGCAGTACATCTGCGCCCATCTGCTCATAGAATTTGATCGCGTTCACATTCCAGTCCAGCACCGACCACTCGAAGCGCCCGCACTGACGCTCGACGGCAATCCTGGCCAACGCCGCCAGCATCTGCTTGCCGTAGCCTGCGCCGCGGCGGTTCTGCTTCACGTACAGGTCTTCCAGGTACAGCCCCTTCTTGCACAGGAAGGTCGAGAAATTGTGGAAGAACAGTGCGTACGTCACCACTTCGCCCGCTTCCTCGCCCACGATGCCTTCCACCCCTGGCTTGGCGCCGAACAGCTCCTCATGCAGCATGGCCTCGTCAGCCACCACCAGGTGTTCCAGTTTCTCGAAAACGGCCAGTTCACGGATCATGGCCATGATGGATGCCACGTCTTCCGGACGGGCAGGGCGGATGTTCAAATTGCTCATGAAGCTTTCTTCAAAGGTTTAAGGTCAACAGGAGTACGGCTGGCCGGCATCGATGGCGCCTTGAGCGCCCAGGCCACGCTGGCGATGCACACCACCATGCCGAGGATTTCCATCCAGCCCGGCCGGTAATTTTCAAGACGAATGCTGAGCAGCACGGAGATCACCGGCGTCACCACGCCGATGTATACGGCTTTCTGCGTGCCGATGCGGTCGATCAGCGTGAAGTAGCAGGCAAACGCGATCACGGAACCCAGCAGCGAAAGGTACAGCAGGCCGCCCCAGTACGAAGCCGTGGCCGGCATCACGAAGGCATCGCCGCGCGCCAGCGCCCACAGCGCCACCAGCAGCGTACCCCACGACATGCCCCACGCCATGGTCAGCAGCACATTTGATTCATGCTGGCGCACCTTGACCACCAGCGTATTGCCGACCGAGCTGGCGATGGTCGCGCCCAGCGCCAGAGCCAGGCCGAGGATGAAATGCCCCTGGCCACCCGCCATCACGTCGCGCAGCGACTCCGAGATCGAATGGTAGAACAGCAGCACCACGCCACCCACCGCCGCGCCGCCAGCGGCCCAGGTGCGCCAGGTCAGCGGCGTGCCGAAGGCGATGCGGTTGAGGATCGGGTTCCAGAACACCATCAGCGCAAACAGCACGGCCACCAGGGCCGAGACGACGTACTGCTCCGCGTTATAGGTGCCGATATAGCTCAGGCCAAAGCTGCAGCAGCCTTGTAGGATGGTCCAGCGCTGCGCCTTCCAAGACAGCATCAGCTTGTCGCCGCGCAGCAGGCACCAGGCGAACAGCACGCTCGAGGCCAGGGCAAAGCGGTAGACGATGGAAACGGCGGGAGCGATGTCGCCCAGTTGCAGGGTAATCGCGAAGAAGGTGGAACCCCAGATAAGGCAGGCGAGAATGAAGAGGATCGGAGAAGGCATCCCGCCAGTATAAGTGTTTCTGCAATATGCCGCAGTGCGACAATCGGTGATTATTCGACGCTAAAAAATCGGTATGATTCAAGTACTTAACGACTGGAGCCTGGCATGAACATGGAAACGCGCATCTGGGTCGCCTCAGTGCTCGGCTATGTCGCTGCAGCGGTGATCATCCTGCTGGCCGGGGAGGCGCTGCCCCCCGACCATCTCAGCGTCGCCCTGTTCTAGTAGGCGACGTTCAGGCGGCGATACAGCACGCCCAGCACGAACAACGGCCCGATCAGCAGGAAGCGCAGGTCATCGAAAAACGATGGCTTCTTGCCCTCGATTTTGTGGCCGATGAACTGGCCGATCCAGGCCAGCACGAAAATCACAATACTCAGTGGCAGCACCGCTGCCGGCGGCAGTGCGCTCAGCACGGCCAGCATGAAGCCGGCCATCACCAGCATCCCCAGTGCGAAATTGCGCGACAGCTTGAAGTAGTAGACCATCGAGGCCGCGACCAGTGCCACCGCCAGCAAAGGATGGATGGACCAGATCAGTCCCAGCAGGCTGAACACGATCAGCGGCACGCACACGCAATGGATCGCCTCATTGGTGGGGTTCAGGTGGCTTTCGCTGTATTTCAACAGCAGGGTAACGATGGCACGCTGCTCGGACATGGTTGCGGTCTCCAGTGTGATGTTTTGTTTAGCACTACCGTTCGATTCTACACCCGAACTCTTCCCACCAACACGCAAGGATATTCTTGTCGGAAAACTTTACACATGCGCCGGGTACGCGAAGCTAACTTATTGATTGGAAACAAAACATTCCAAGTGGCATTGTTCTTGCTTATTGCTCAATCCTGATTATTACTTACGGATGGAGCTATTTGATGTCGAAGAAACTGATCGCAGCAACCCTGATTTCCGCTGTTTCCAGCACCAGCGCAGTTGCCGGCGTAATTGCCAGCAATACCACCGCAATTACCCAGACCGCCCAAGGTTATAGCCAGGCGTTCGCCCTGAGTGGGCCTGCACAAACTGATGTCCTGCTGTCGATCACTGCCAAAGGCGACTACGGTACCAACTATGTCGGTTTCGACGAATATCTGAACTTCTTCATCGATGGGATGCAACTGACCCACTGGAGCAGCACCAACGGCGGCCCATCCAGCGTCCAGACCAATTACGCCGACTACGATTACACCATTTCCGGCACCATCGCCCTGACTGCAGCGCAGTGGGCCAGCTTTGCTGCGGACAACGTACTGAACGTGAGCTGGCAGAATACCTCGATGGTCGATTCGTACAGCCTGGAAGGTGGCGCCGACTTCGTGTCCTTCACCGTGGAAGGCCGCAACGCCGCTGCCGAAGTGCCAGAGCCGGCTTCGCTGGCGCTGTTCGGCCTGGGCCTGGCTGGTTTCGGCCTGGTTCGCCGCCGTAAGTCCTGAGTGCTGGAAGCGGGCCAGTCCCGCTTGATAGAATGGCCGGCATGACGACAAGCACTTCATGCCGGGATGCGCTCAAGCGCTGCTTCGACCCGGTCGTAGACCATCGCACCCGCCTGCTGGTGCTGGGCAGCCTGCCGGGCGACAAATCGCTCGCCGTGCAGGAATATTATGGCAACCGCCAGAACAAGTTCTGGGAGCTGGTCGGAGAGGTCATCAGCACTGACTTGCGCGCCATGACGTATGATGCGCGGCTCGCAGCGCTGCGCGATCACGGTATTGGCTTGTGGGATGTGGTCGCTGAAGCGCATCGTAAAGGAAGCCTGGACAGCGCAATTCGCAACCGCAATGAGAATGACCTTCTCGGATTGCTTGACCGCTTTCCCAACATCAAAGCGATTGCCTTCAACGGCGGCACGGCAGGGCGCTTAGGCGTTCAAGTGCTTGGTCCGCGAGCCGTTGAGTATCAAATTCTGACTTTGCCGTCGAGTAGTCCGGCGTACACCGTGCCATTTGCTGATAAAGCCAAGCTGTGGCTGGCGTTACAGTCCGTAGTAAAAATGGCCGTGCCGCAGTCCGCAGGCGGCCAAGAGCGAACGCGCAGGTAAGCCAATCTACCAGGTAAACGTGACAGGCATGCCCTCCTCACTGAGCAGTTTAGCGGTCGAGCCCGTCAGCGTATCGAAAATAAAATAATTCATCTCGTTTCGATATACCAAGTGGCGGTCATCGAGCCAGCCAGTGATAAACAAAGTGTCGCCTGCGCACTGTTCAAAATGACCTCTAGCGACTGTTCTAGTCGCTCCGTTCGTGTTCATGACGAGGAGCGGGTAGGTCGGATCGTTCGGACGTTCGTCGATATATGCGCGCCAGCTGCGCTCTGTGGACCATGCCGAGCGCTCAGCCAGCGCAGAGCGCGGCAATATCTTCTTGAACTCTGGAATTTGTTGCGCACCGCGCCAAAATTCGTGGCGGTACATTTGAGTGTTGTAGCGGCCGGCGATTGTCTCGATTCGCTGCGTCGCAAGGTGATAGGAAAAATAGGCGAATCCATCTTTGGTCCACTTGGTACGCACCAGTATCAACAGCTCCTTTCCATCTTGCGACCAGGTGGCCGAAATTAGCACGGCCTTGTGGGTGTCTACTAGTGGCAACGGGACGCGCTGTAAGCGCAGCGCGGTAGTGTCGAACAGATAGATGCCTGCACGGCTGGCATCCGCCCAGCGGCTGTCGTACCACGCGCTAATGACGAAATACCGGCTGTCCGGTGAAAAACTGGGAATATCACTGCCGTAGGGCGGGTGCTCGTAGATCAGCCGTTCGCTGTGGTTGTGACGGTCATACAGCCAATATTGAGTCGTGTTTGCTCCTTGCGGCTTGCCCTTATAGCCAAGCCAGCGGCCGTCGCCGGACGGATGCAAGCTCGTCGCGAGGTTAAAACCGTGATCGGACAAGCTGGTCGTGGCCCCGCTGCTTAGGTCCATCTTCATCAGGCGCCCGTTCGCTTCCATCACATATAGCGGTACCTGAATGCGCATTGATGCCAGTGGAACCAAGCGTTTACCGCTCGTGTTTGGTTGGCCGCATCCCATGCCAATGCCCGCCCGCGAAGCCGTTGCCGAGCAAGTTGAGGCTGTCGCGAGAATCACGAGGGCCAGACGACGAAGCATAGTCCTCCGGTACATATGTCACCATGGTTTAGTTGATCAATGTGCAACTCTACACGACGCGGCCCGCAGCGGCTTGTCGGCTTAGGTGTGTAGGCAGCGGAGTTCTCGTCACGCGAGAATCAAGTGGCCTTCACTTTGCGAGTATGGGATGTCAAAGTGCTTGGTTTTGCTGGCCCATTCAATATTTCAGTGGATAGTATTAAATTAACACTATAAGCTGCGCTTCTCGATCGACAAAGCAGGGATGGGCTAAAGGGAGGAAAACATTTTGGGGCAGGACTGTTTAGAGTTTGTTTTCATCGCAACCACAGATCGGAGCAATTGTGAGCACAAATCTGGCGAACGCCATGGACGATGACGATTCCGCTGGCTGGTCCGCCATCAACGCCAGCCTCGCGCCGCTGTATGGCGACCAGGAGCCCCAGCACATGGGCACCATTATCAGTTACCGGCTAGGTGGCCCGGACCCGCTCGATGGCATCAGCGCCTACTACCGCGCGCATCCGGTGCCGCATTGGCATTACGTCACATTCGGCTTCTCGGAACTGTACGGCAAAGAGCAGGAATACGAAGAGGTCAGCGGTTATGGTTTCGAGCTGACTTTCCGCTTGCGGGCTGCAGAGGGAGCAACCGAGGCGCCGCGGTGGGTGTTCTCGCTGCTGCAAAATCTTGCGCGCTATGTCTTCAAGACGGGCAATGTCTTCAGGCCGGGCGAATGGATGACGGCCAACGGCCCGATCGCACTGGACACTGACACCAGGATCTGCTCGATGGCCATGACGAACGACCCGGAACTACCTGCCATCGACACCCCGAATGGACACCTCGAGTTCATCCAGGTCGTCGGCCTTACTCTGGAAGAAGAATATGCGGCGAAGCAGTGGTCTCCGCAGCATGTGCTGGATACCTTCCTGCCCCGCATGCCGCTGTGGATTACGGACTTGGAGCGCGGCACGCTGCTGGACGACCCTGACCTGGCCGCACAAGTAAAGGCCGGCATGGAGCGCGACGGCTCAGGCAGCGGCTTCCTGTACACGGACGTATTGAACGTTGAGCAGAACAAGCGCCTGCTGCGTGCGCCGCTGACTGAAGTGACGCTAGGGGCACGCCAGGTAGATGAACTGTGTGCATTGCTTCCGCTGCGGATTCCTTTCGGCCGGCCGTTCACGCTGGCCGGGCGCGACTGGCAATTGCAATTTGAGCCGGGCGATGCGTGCAGCGTCAGCATGCACGACGGCAGCGTCGTGGTCACCATGACGCCCGCGTGCGCGCAAGACTTCGCCCACACGGTGCGTCCGCAGGCAGGCCGCTACCAGCTGGCCCGGTTGCCCTCCGTATCCTGGATCGTGCAAAAAACCCTGATCCGCGACCCCGATGGCAATGTCGTCACCACCATCGGCTGATCGCCGCGCCATGGGAAAAGCTCGCGCATTACTCGCTTGCCTCGCATTGGCATTTGTCATTGGCGGGTTCTTTCTGTGGGCGAAGGCTGAGTACGGACATCCGGAGGCTGTATCGGTAGCGAAGACTTTTTTATCCAGGATGCAAAGTGGTGATGTTGAAGGTGCTTTTGAACTGACCACCAGGAACGGTTATGTTGGCAAGACTCCCGCGGATCTGCGTGCGTTCTCCCGGCGCCACACCTGCATGAGTGGCCGACTTGCCTGGACCTCTCCGACGCAGACCAATGGGAACCGGCTGCGCAGGTTAATCCGCGGACAAAACGTCGACATGGACGAATTGAATGTGGAGTTTGAGGGGACTTGTTTGCTGAGTGTCAGGTTGCGCCGCACCTCGGACAAGGGGTGGCGCGTTTTCTATTTCGCGAGCCATGCGGGATAGGTAGGGGGCGCAAGTCAGGGCGCCCGGCGAAGTTCGAAAGGAAAAACGATGATCAAAGTCAGTGTCATGTACCCGTACGCCGCAGGCGCGCGATTCGATCATGCTTACTATCGCGAGCGTCATATGCCGATGGTGAAGCAGCGCCTTGGGGCAGCATGTCTGTACTACACGGTGGACAAGGGGATCGCAGGCGGTGCTCCGGGTGCAGACCCTGTTTACGTGGCCAAGTGCGACTTCATCTGCACTTCGATCGAAGCCTACCTGGCGGCCCGCGCCCCTTACGCGCAGGAGATCAGGGGCGACATTGCCAATTACACCGATATCCAACCCGTGCTGCAAATTAGTGAAGTTGTAGTGGAGCGTTCGGAAGTTTGACCGAGCCTGCTACCTTTGCGGCTTCGACAAAACCGTCGAAGACAGCATGCAGTTGAGGGCTGTTCATGACGCTGGCCGGCGTCACCGTCTCGCGTTTCCATGGAATTTGCCCGAAGTACCAATACTTCCAGAAGGCCTGGTCGGCGTCGGGATTGCGCGCGAGCAGCGCGGCAAACGATTCCGTCTCGCCCACCGCGACACCACTGGCTTCGCGCAGCACTTCGTGCACGAAGCGCGAGCAGAACTGGCGCCGCGAGTGCAGGTCGAAGCCGGTGTCGTACAGGATTCCCATGCGCGTATCGGCTGCCTGGACCAGGCTGCGCTGCTGCTCGGCCGTCAGCGGCGTATTCAGGCGGCTCACTCCGACCCGCCCGCCTTCGGAACGCGCCAGGAACGGTGCAAGGCCGCCGCGCTTGGACACTGGAAAAGTGCTTTCCGCGATCACGGGTTCAGCGCCATCGGTCGCAACGACGATCCCGACATGGTTGGTCCAGCTGTTGGTGGTTTCTGCAACCTTGCGAAAGGGCAGGGCGCTGACTCGGATGAAGACCAGGTCGCCGACTTGCAGTTGCTGGGCCAACGCCGGCGTGGGCACTGTCGGTAGCTCCGTTGCGGCTGATGCGCCCTGCGCAAGCAAGCCCATTGCCAGGATGGCGAAAGTACGGCAACAGTGTCGCAGGCGGTAATGTCCCCACATGAAGTTCTCCTTGAAAGTTGGTTTGGCTCATTTCCTGGAGTTTCGTCAAAAGGTGTGGAAAGCAGAAGTTTTATTTCCAAGATATCATCAGCAGATTGGCTTGGTATCACCAGGCGATACTCAATAGGGAAGCCCATGCAAGATTACGTCCGCATTCAGTCCGAGCAGCTACTGTCCGACAACTGGTACGTGCTCAAGACCACCACCTTCGATCTGAAGCGCCGCGATGGCCGCTGGCAAACCATGAGCAGGGAGACCTATGACCGCGGCAACGGTGCGGTGGCACTGCTGTACAACCGCGCCCGCCGCACGGTGCTGCTGACGCGCCAGTTCCGCTTTCCCGCCTACGTCAACCAGCACGATGGCTACCTGATCGAAGCTCCGGCCGGGCTGCTGGATGAGGCGCATCCGGAACAGCGCATGCACGCCGAGCTGGAAGAGGAAACCGGCTACAAAGTGGACAAGTTGCAGCCGGTTTTCGACGTGTTCATGAGCCCTGGCTCCGTCACCGAGCGCTTGCACTTCTTCGTTGGCGAATATGACGCAGGCTCGAAAATAGGCAGCGGCGGCGGGCTGGAAGAAGAGGGAGAAGATATCGAAGTCATTGAACTGGATGCCGACAAGGCATTGGCAATGACGGCCAGCGGCGAGATCAAGGACGCCAAAACCATCATGCTGCTGCAGTACCTGCACCTGCATCTTCTGCCGCCGCGCAGCATGATGATCCTGGTCGCGGGGCCGTACCGCTCTGGCACAGGCGACGATCCGGCGCGCATGGCTGCCAATGTGGCCGCCATGGAAGCCTTTGTGCTGCCGCTGTACCGCAAAGGCCACACGCCGGTACTGGGCGAGTGGCTGGCGCTGCCGGTGTTGCATGCCGCCGGCTCGACATCCGTTGGGGATGGCGTATATGAAGAGATCTTTCATCCGCATTGTGAGCGCTTGCTCGCGCACTGTAACGCCGTCTTGCGCATTGGCGGAGCCTCCGCCGGGGCGGATGCCATGGTTGCCGAAGCGCGCCGGCGCGGCAAGCTGGTGTACCACGATCTGTCGGAAATCCCGGAAGCGCGATGAAGATTGGCATGCTCACATGGGGCAGCCACGGTGATATCCGTCCCTTTCTTGCCCTTGCCGACGGCCTGCAATTGGCCGGCCATGAAGTCCACCTGGTGATCACCAGCCTCGAAGCCGGAACGTACGACAAGGTGCGTTCCCCGGTCGGGGCGAAAATCACCGTCCTGACGCCGCTCACCTTCAACGCTGAGCAGGCCGAAGCCATCGGCCAGGCTGCCTATCGCATCCGCGATCCGATGAAACAGATGGCGGAGATCTTGCGCCTGGCGTTTGCTCCGGCCGAGGACGCAATGTTCGAGGCGGCCCGGCGCCTGTGCGCGGAATCGGACCTGCTGGTTGGGCATTACTTCATGCACCCGCTGCAGGTTGCTGCGGAACATGCGGGGCTGCCCTACGTGAGCGTCCTGTTGTCGCATGGCGCCGTGCCAAGCGATTACGTCAATCCTCTCGGCCTGTCGATGTTTGGCATGCGCGGCAACCGCCTGCTATGGTGGCTCACCCGCGCCCTCCTGAACCGCACTTTGCGCCACTACCCGGACCGACTGCGCAAGCAATTGGGCATGGCGCCGATGCGGGACATCGTGTCGGAGGTCTGGGTCTCGCGCTACCTGGCGCTGGTGGCGGTCAGCCCGCAGCTCTGCCCACGCCAACCCGACTGGCCCGATTCGATCCAGGTCTGCGGTTTCCTTGACCGGCCGAACTGTGAACTGGAAGGAGTATTGCCGCCTTCGTTGTCTGGCTTTCTCGCGGCCGGGGAAGCGCCTGTATACATGACCTTTGGCAGTTGGATGCCCAAGGACCTCAGGGGGCAAACGACGGCCCTGCGCTTGCTGACCGATGCTGCACGCGCGGCAAACTGCCGTGCGATCATCCAGTGCAGCGACTGGAGCGCATGCGGCTTCAGCTCTGACGACCGTATCCTGTACGTGGCGGCGGCGCCGCATCACCAGATTTTCCCCCATTGCATGGCGATTGTTCACCACGGCGGTGCCGGGACGACGCAGTCGGCTACGCTGGCGGGCAAGCCTTCGATCGTGGTCGCCAACATCAGTGAGCAGGAGCACTGGGGCCGTGAGCTGAAGCGTATCGGGATCGCAGGCAAGCCTGCCAAACGCCGCAATGCATCGGCAGCCGGCATCGCCGCGCAGATTCGCCATGTGCGTGAGAACCCTGGGATGAGCGAGCGGGCACGCCGTATTGGGGAGGCAATGCGGCAGGAGGATGGCGTAGCGGAAGCGGTGCGGCAAATCGAGCTTCGGAGCCGCCGCGTTGCGTCGAATCCGCTGGACAGAAAAAGGCCAGCGAAGGCTGGCCTGGGGAGGAATATCAGCGGTAGAAGGCGTCTACCTTGCCTTTCAGCTTGATCAGCATCGGCTGGCCGCGGCGGTCTTTGGCCGTCGCGTGCTGGACTTTGATCCAGCCTTCGCTGATGCAGTATTCCTCAACGTCAAAGCGCTCTTTGTCGTTGAATTTGATGCCAATGTCGTGCTCGAACACGGCAGCCACATGGTGCGGGCTGCGCGGGTCGATCGACAGGTGGTCCGGGAGTTCTGGGCGGGTAGTATCGTTCATGGGGCAGGATTATACCGGAAGCCAGCTTCCCGTTGACGCCGGACGGCCAGTACCAGTATCACGTCCTGCACCGGCTCATACGAATACAGAGCAACATAGCCGGTCCGCCCTTTGGAGATAACTAACTCCCGCAGGTGCATTTCTGCTGGGCGTCCAACCAGCGGGTGTCGGGCAAGCATACCGATTGCGTCGTCGATCAGATCCAGCGCGGTGGCGGCAGCTTCTTCGGATTCGGCAGCCAGGAATTCAGAAATGCGCTCCAGGTTGGATAACGCCGTTTCTGAATAAATTACTTGCGCCATGGCTTGGCTGTTGGACGGCTTGCGTTTTTATCCTGCAAGCGCTGTCGAAGGTAAGCGCGTACTTCGTTGGCTTCGTAGGCTGCGCCCGATTCCAGCAGCTCAGCGCGAGCCGCGATCGCTTCTTCCACGAACTGAGCGCGAATTTCGGTTTGTTCAGTTGCTTGCCTGATGGCCTCTACCATGAAGGCATGGGTACTTACGCCGAGTTCCTGGGCGGCGGATGCCGCCCGTTCCTTCAAGTCCTCGGGCAATTTAAGCGATGTGGTCGACATGGTGCCCTCTCGATGTTCGGTGACACCATGGTAACACCTTTACATTGGCCAGGCGCGGTCGATGATGGCAGGGAGGGTGCTGGTATCGGGCAGGGTGCCGTAGATGCGGCCGTGCGCATTGTCGAAGCGGCTGGCGATGAAGGCGTCGGCCACTGCGGCCGGGGCGCGTTCGCGCAGCAGGCGTGCCTGCAGCAGAAGGACCAGCGACTGCGCGCTGCGGCGGGCCAGGGCCTCCTGCGGCGCCGGGCTGGCGAGCAGGCTGCCCAGCGCGGCGACGTGCGGCCGCAGGGCGGCATCGTCGTGGCAGCCCTCTTGCAGGTCGGCCAGCAGCGCGGCCAATGCCTCCGGCTCGCGCGCGACGGCGCGCAGCAGGTCGAGCGCCATTACATTGCCGGAGCCTTCCCAGATCGACAGCACAGGCGTTTCGCGGTACAGGCGCCCCATCGGGCCTTCATCCATATAGCCATTGCCGCCAAAGACTTCCATTGCTTCGGCCGACAGCTCGATCGAGCGCTTGGTGGTCCACAGCTTGCCGGCCGGGGTGACGATGCGCTGGTAGGCGCGCTCCAGCGGGCTGTCGTCGCGCTCGAAAGCCTCAGCCATGCGCATCATCAGTTGCGTGGCCGCTTCGCTTTCCAGCGCCATGTCGGCCAGCACGTTCTGCATCAACGGCTGCTCGACCAGGCGCTTGCCGAAAGCGTGCCGCTGGCGCGTGTGATGGATTGCCTGCACCACGCATTGACGCATCAGGCTGGCCGCACCCATCACGCAGTTCAGCCGCGTGATGTTGGCCATTTCGATGATGGTGGGGATGCCGCGTCCTTCCTTGCCCACCATGCGGCCCCAGGCCCCGTGGAATTCCACTTCACTGCTGGCGTTGGAGCGATTGCCGATTTTTTCCTTCAGGCGCTGGATCTGCACCGCATTCTTGCTGCCATCGGGCCGGTAGCGCGGCAAGAAGAAGCTGGACAGGCCGCCTTCGGTGCGGGCCAGCACCAGGTGGGCGTCGCACATTGGGGCGGAGAAGAACCATTTGTGGCCGGTCAGCTCGTAGCCGCCGGCTACGGCTTCGGCGCGCGTGGTGTTGGTGCGCAGGTCGGATCCGCCCTGTTTTTCCGTCATGCCCATGCCGACCAGGATCGAATCCTTTTGTTCCAGCGGAATGTCGCGCGGGTCGTAGGTGCGCGAGAACAGCTTGGGCGCCAGGAGCTCGAACAATTCCGGCTCTTGCCGCAGCACGGGCACGCAGGCCAGTGTCATCGAGTGCGGGCACTTGCTGCCGGATTCGATCTGGTGGTGCATCGAGAAGGCGGCCGCGTAGGCCGGCCAGGCGCCGGGCCGCGAATCGGAGTAGGGCTGGGTGATCATGCCCTGCTCGCGCGCCATGCGCATCATGCCGTGCCAGGACGGGTGGAACTCGACGCGGTCGATGCGGCGGCCCTGGCGGTCGAACGTGTGCAGTTCGGGCTTGAAGTGATTGGCTTCTTCCGCCATGCGGATCGTGGCTGCGCTGCCAAGCACTGCGCCGTAGGCTGCAAGTTCGGCCTCGTGGGCGCCGGCGCCGGCGCGGCGAACGCCTTCCTGCAGCGCGAGGTCGGTGGTGTACAGGTTATAGCCGTTCAACTCGTTGGTCAGGTTGTCCATTGCGGCGCAGCTCCTTGATTAATGTGAAAGAAAGTGTAATGCTCGGCGCTTTCCCGGGTGTTCGGATTCCGACCATGCAAGCACCACTTCCTGCCGCGCCAAAGCGGCGAAAACCGACACAGTCGCGCGCCCGCGCCACGGCGCAGGCCATCGAGCAGGCTTTCGTGCAGTTGCTGGTGGAGAAGGGCTATGCGCAAGTGTCCATTCGCCAGGTGCTGGCGCTGGCTGGGGTTGGCGCCGGCAGTTTCTACGAATACTTCGCCAGCAAGGAGGCGCTGGCGGCAGTCAGCATTCGCCAGCGCGTGCGCGCTATCGCCGGCGTCCTGGTTGCTGCGGCACGGGCTGCACAGGACCTGCCCTTGCCGGAGCGAGTCGATGCGCTGCTGGACGCGCAGCTGCAGGCGCCGCTGGCAGAACCCGAACAGTGGGCTGCCCTGTTCCACCTGGAACGCCAGGTGTCGAAGCCGCAGCCGTTCCGCGAGCTTTACCGGGAGTTTGTCGTCTTGTGGGAGCGCGGCCTGGGCGCCGGCTCTGACTGGCCGGCCGGCGCACCGCTGGCTGATGCTGCCTTCGCAACGCACGCCATCGCTTACAGCCTGGTGTCGCAGACCCTGATGGCCCGCAGCGAGCGGCCGGATGCGGCTGCGCTGCGAGCGCTGGTGCGGCAGGCAGTGCATGGGTATTTGTCAGTGTTGGCGCCGCGGGCTTACCGCGGATGCCTGATGTTCTGAACAAAGGGAGTATGCCCACCCTGCTGCGATGCGCGCTTGCCGTCGGGTGCTCAAGCCGGCTGCGTGAACTGCGCCTGCAGGAAGCTGGCGATCTTCTGCTGTGTGGCGGGCAGGTAAGGGATGTTCAGGTGGTCTGAATCGGGAATGATCTCGTCGTGGTGCAGGCAGGTCAGCTTGCTGACCAGCTCATTGGTGTGCGAGTGCGGCACGATGTCGTCGCTGGCCGCGCGCAGCACATAGGTCGGCGCCGCCAGCTGCGTGGCATGCTTGACCGACTCGAAGCGATGCTGCAGCAGCATCGATACCGGCAGGGCCGGAAATTTGCGCTGCGCCAGCGCCAGGATCGAGTCGTAAGGCGTGATCAGCACAGTGGCCTGCACCCGGCGCTGCATCGCTGCCTGCACTGCCACGCCTGAACCCAGGCTGCGTCCCACCACCGCAATCCTGGTCGGGTCGACCTTGTGGTGCTTGCATAGCCAGTCGAGCTGCATGCAGGCGTCGGCTACCAGCAGTTCTTCGCCCGGTTCGCCGTGCGAATCGCCATAGCCACGGTAGTTCAGGGTCAGTACCGTCATGCCGGGGAACAGGTTGCCGGCGTCGCGCACCAGCCAGGACACTTCTTCCGAGCGCCCGCCGAAATACACCACGGCCGGCCGTACGCCCGGTTCGCGCGGCGTCATCAGCCAGCCGGCCAGGCGGGTCCCATCTGCGCCGCGCAGCACGATGGCGCGCGTGCGGTGCCCGCTGCTGCGCGGGCTTTGCACCTCGCGCTTGACGGTAGGGTTGAACAGCAGCTTGCGTTGGCCTGCCATGAGCAAGGCCGTCAATCCGGCCCAAACGACGCCCATGGCGCCAGCTGCGGCGGCCACTTTGCGTGAATTGTTCATGTGTTCTAGTATGCTCCTAATGCTGAGCAAACTGCGTTAAGCAACGCACCGATGTCAGATTGCGGCAACACACTTGATAGGATGATCATGCCCACCATTGATCCACGCGTCGACGAGTACATCGCCAAGTCGGCCGAATTCGCCCAGCCCATCCTGATCCACCTGCGGGAAGTGATCCACGCGGCTTGTCCCGAGGTGAAGGAGACCATCAAGTGGAGCATGCCGAACTTCGACTATCACGGCATCATGTGCAATATGGCTGCCTTCAAGCAGCATTGCGCCTTCGGCTTCTGGAAAGCGGAGTTGCTGCTGGCGGACGAGGACGACAAGGGCAAGGAAGCGATGGGCCAGTTTGGCCGCATTACATCGGTGAAGGACTTGCCTTCGAAGAAAGTGCTGACGGCCTACGTCAAGAAGGCGATGAAGCTGAACGAGGCGGGAGTGAAGGTGGCGAAGCCCAAGGCTGCGCCGCGCGAGCTGGCGGTGCCGGATTACTTCATCGCGGCGCTGGAAGCGAATCCTGCCGCGTATGAAGTGTTCAACAATTTCTCGACCAGCGCCAAGCGTGAATACTGCGAATGGCTGACCGAAGCCAAGACCGAGGCCACGCGCGACAAGCGCATGGCCCAGGCGGTCGAATGGATTGCCGAGGGCAAGAAGCGGAACTGGAAGTACGAGAGCTGCTAGTCGCCGCTTAAGGCATCACCATCAACTGCAGGCCCGATGCCGTGCCCGGCGCATGGTAGACCCGTTGGGTGGCCTTCACGAAGTCTTCCGGCTTTGCGGCAGGAATCCGGGTAAAGGTTTGCGGGTTCAGGTCGACCAGCGGGAACCAGCTGCTCTGCACATGCACCATGATGCGGTGGCCGCGGCGGAAGGTGTGCTGCACGTCGCCCAGCTGATAGCTGAGCGGCTCCACCTTGCCGGGCACGAAGGGCTCGGGCTTCTCGAAGCTGTTGCGGAACTTGCCGCGCAGCGGATTGCCCCGCACCAGCTGCTGGTAGCCACCCATCTTCACGGACGGCGGTGCAACGTCCTTGTGCTTGTCTTCTTCCTTGTCCTGCGGATAGTCGTTCGGGTAGACGTCGATCAGCTTGACCACGAAATCGCTGTCGGTGCCGCTGGTGGAGACGAACAGTTTCGGCGTCACCGGGCCGGCGATGGTCACGTCTTCTTCCAGTACTTCGCTCTGGTACACCAGCACGTCCGGGCGCGAGGAGGCGAAGCGCTGGTCGGACACCATGTATTCGCGCGGCACGCCGGTCGCCGGGTAGCCGATGTACGGCACCGGCTTGCGCGGGTCGCTCACGTATTCATCGAAGCCGCTGCCGGCGCTGGGCTGGGTCCAGCTCAAGGTGCCGTTCGGTCCAAGGTACAGCATCCTGGCCTTGGCCTGCACCGGCGGCCACGCGCTGTACTGGCGCCAGACGTTGGTGCCGGTTTCGAAGGTGTCGACTGCGGCAATCGGCTGCGCCGGCTTGACGCCTTTCAGTTGCTCCTCGAAGAAGGGGAACAGCAGCTTCTTGTTGAAATGCTCGCTGGTCTTGCTGTCGAATTTCACGTGGCCCAGGCGCTTGCCTTCGCCCCCGGCCCAGCCGCCGTGCGCCCACGGGCCGATCACCAGGCCGTTATAGATGCCGGGGTTGTTCTTGCCCACTGCGCGATAGATCGAGAACGGTCCGGCCGGATCTTCCGCATCGAACCAGCCGCCCACGGTCATCACGGCGGCCTTGACGTTCTTCATGTGCGGCGCCAGGTTGCGCGTCTTCCAGAACTCGTCGTAGGTATCGTGGTCGATGGTCGGCTTCAGGTAGGCGAGCTGCTTGGGCTGCATGCCGGACAGGATGTTGGACATCGTCAGGCGCTGCAGGAAGTAGTCGTAGCCGCTGGTGGTGCCGTAATCGAAATCGCTCCAGCTCTTTGGCAGCGGCGAGGGATTCTGTTCTTCGGTGAAGGCGGCGTAGAAGTCGAAGTTGGCGGCCAGCATGAAGGCGCCGCCGTGGTAGGAGTCGTCGCCCATGAACAGGTCGGTGACCGGCGCCTGCGGCGAGGCGGCCTTGATCGCCGGGTGCGAATCGATGATGCTGGCCGCGGTGTAGAAGCCGGGATAGCTGATGCCGTAGATGCCGACCTTGCCGTTGTTGTTGGCCACGTGCTTGAGCAGCCAGTCGACCGTGTCGTGCATGTCGTGGCTCTCGTTGCCTTCGCCCGCTTCCAGCGCCGTCTTGGCATGCGGCGTCATTTCCTGCCACTTGCCTTCGGACATATAGCGCCCGCGCACGTCCTGCTCGACGAAAATGTAGCCGGCGTCGCTGAAGTCTGCCGATGGGCCGAGGCGGCGCGGGAAGAAGTCCGGTCCGTACTGGAGCTGGCCGTCGTCGCTCACCCCTGCGCTGTAGGGCGTGCGTTTGATCAGGAAGGGATAAGCCTTGCTGGCATCCTTCGGCACGTAGACGGCCGTGAACAGGCGCACGCCATCGCGCATCGGAATGCGGAATTCGTACTTGGTGTAGGTGGAGCGCAGGTCCGGTTTTTCATCAGGCGCCGCGTGGGCGGCGCCTGCGAAGGCCAGTGCAAGGGAAAGGGCGAGGGGGCTCAGTCTGGAAAGCATGTGTCCTGGTGATAGGGTTATTTAGATTTCTCCCGGTCGAAGACGGGCTCGCGATTCGTAAAGGCGCAGGTTCGCCAGTTTGCCGGCGTAGATGGCACTGTCGCCGCGCGTGGTGCTGTTCATCAGGGCCAGCGTCATATGCTTGTCGGCTTCTTTCAGGTTACCCAGCAAGAAAGAGGCCTTGGCCAGCCAGAAGTGGAATTCGTGGTAATACGGTGCTCGCTGCACTTCGCGCACGAACATCGAGCGCGCCTTCTGGTAGTCGCCGTCGGCCATGGCCTTCTGGCCGATGTGGAAGAAGTAGAACGGCGGGTAGGGTTCCAGGCGCGCCAGCTCGGCCTTGAATTTGGCCGATTCTTCGGTCTTGCCCAGTGCATTGGTGACTTCGCCCAGGTTGAACAGGATGACCGTGTTGAGCGGTTCGTGCTGGTGGGCGAACCGCAACGTGCTTTCGGCCAGCTTGATGTCGCCGTGACGCTGGTAGATGGTCGACAGGGTGTTATATCCCATCAGGAAAGCGGGCTCGTATTCGATGGCGGAACGGGACCACCAGTAAGCATCATCGAGCTTGCCCTCCACCAGCGATTCGGCGGCGCGGTTGTTCATGTACATGGCCACCACGGTGCGTTCCGAGATGACTTCGGTTGGCATCAATTCGGCATCCGGCGGCGGCAGGAAGTCGATGGTGACCGATTGGGCCGTGTCATAGGCGCGCACCAGGTCCGACTTCGGCTTGCTCAGTACCAGGTTGACGTGCCCGCTGCTGAAGTACAGGGAACCGGACCGGCTCCAGGTGTCTTCGCTGGTGATGCGCTGGAACTGTACTTCCAGTCCGAGTTCCTTGGCGAAGGCTGCCGTCATGATGACCAGCGACATGCAGTTGCCGGCGCGCGCCGCAAAGGCTTCGGAGGCGGTGCGCGTTGTTTCGGAGTCGTATTCGAGGCGCAGCTGGTCGCGGTGGTACAGGGCTTCATACAGCGCCTGGTGCTTGGACTTGCTGCCAAGCGATGCGCGGATCTTGCTCGCATACGCCTTCATTTCCGGCGACAGCTCGAAGACTTGCTCCGGCGTGATCATGCCGGCTGGTTTGCGGAAAGCAGCGTCGGTAAACAGCGCGCGTTCAGGCGCAGTCACTGCCGGCGGACCGCTTGCGCAGCCGGCCAGCAATGCAGCGAAGATCAATGTTGACAGTAGTTTCATGGTGGCGTCTCCTCACCTCTATGAAACAAGTATGTGCGTGTCTCAGGGGGCTGTCAATTCGACCGCAATGTCCTCGATGCCGAGGGTGGCCAGGGCGTCGCGCAGGTCCTCGATCTCCGCTTCCACGTCGGTGCCGACATCGAGGCGGCGGTCGGCATGCGCCAGTTCTCCGGCTGCGCCGACCAGTTGTACGCCGAGCGCCGCATCTTCTTCGGTTTCCACCAGGGTGATGACCGCGCGCGCCGGGCCATGGCCGTCGAGGGCGGCGCCGAATTCGGCCATCATGGCCAGCATCCAGTGCTCGGACTTGCCTTGCAGAAGGGCGCCGTGGAACAAGTCCTGGTACAGGAAATTCAGGCGCAAGCTGCCGGCTCGGGCGGGGCCGGCCAGGCAGCGCTGCACCAGCGGCGCGGCGGAAACGGTCCAGTCCTGGTAGCGCTGCATGCGCGCTTCGAACCAGGCATCCTGCTTCTTGCCTGCGGGCGGGATGGCGTAGAACGGGTCGTCGGCGCGCTTCAGGGCGAAGCCGAGCAGGAAACGCAGCTCGACAGCTTCGTCATCGGCGCCGAAAGCGGATGGCTGCCAGCCGGCGATGCTGCGCAGCAGGGCAGGGGCTTCGGCCACTTTCTTGTCCATCATGGCCGCTGCCGCTTCGTGCACCATGGCGTTCAGCTGGCTGGCGCTGATGCGTTCCATTTCGGCCAGGTCGTAAGCGTGCTGCACCAGCACCACCCTGGCTTTCGGGCCTTCCAGGCCGGCGCCGGTAAAGCTGTCCAGCAGCGCGGCATACGCCGCCTCGTCCTGGAAACCCTCCGCTTCGCGCAGGCCGCCCTGGCTCTGCACGAAGACGGGAATGGCGAAGGCGTTGATTTCCATCTCGGGGCCGTCGCCCTTGCGCAGCAGGACGGTGCCGGCGTCTTCTTCGATGGCTTCCTTCAGGATGCGGTAGGCGTCGGCATCCTCGCCGCGCGCCAGTTCGAGGGCGCCGTACAGGACGGCGTCCTTGCCCTGGCGCAGGTAGCGCCGCACGGCGTGGCGCAACTCGTCTTCCTGTGCCAGCGCGAGGCTGAACAGCTCATGGCTCAGGGTTTCATCTTTGTCGGCGGGTGGATTATTGGGCTTGCGTGGTGCTGGGCGCTTGTTCTTTGTCTTTTGCATGCGGCTCAGTGTTCAATGTGGAAGGTTTCGTGCAGTTCGTCCAGCAGGTCGGCGGTTTCGTCCTCGTTCATGCCGAGGTGGCGGCAGGCTGCCTCGCCGCCCTTGTCCCATTCCAGCGATTCGCCGTTGCCGTGGTAGCGCTGGATGGCGCGTTCGGCCAGCACCGCGCCGGCCACCAGCGAGCGGATCGCGTCGTCGGTGGCGTCGTCGCACAGCACTTCGTAATCGTGGTGGTGCAGGATGGCCCAGGACACGTCCGGCGACAGGCCCCAGTTGCGCGCCAGCAGGCAGCCGATGGCGGCGTGGTTGGTGGTGTGGCGGGCGTCTTCGATGTCGGTGAACTTGCGGCTGGCGGCGCCGTTGCAGATGTCCAGCGTCTGGCCGTAGTCTTCAAAGCGTCCCATCAGGATCGGGATGCCGATATCGCAGAACAGGCCAAAGGTATGGGCGATATCCGGCGGCGCCAGGCGCAGCTTGCGCGAAATGAAGACCAGGGCTTGGGCGCGGCAGGAGGAGACTTCCCAGAACTGGTTCAGGGCCGGGTTGTTGGCGCCCACCGCTTCGCGCGCCAGGATGCCGGTCAGCATGGCCGCGCACTGGTTGATGCCGAGGAAGTTGATGGCCTGTTCGACCGACTTGGCCTTGCGCGCCGCGCCGTAGAACGGCGAGTTGGCCAGTTTCAGCAGGGCGCCCGACATGCCCACGTCGTTGCCGATGATGCGCGCGATGGAGCGTGGCGACGGATCGTCCTGCGCCAGTTCGCGCTGCAGGTCGACCAGCAGGCTGGGACGCGGCGGGATACGGATGGAGCGCAACAGCGCGTCTTCTGCGGTCGCTACGCTCGTGTGTTGGGCCGGGAGCCGGGCTGCTGCTGTTGTCATTTTGCTTCGAGATTGTTCTGCTGGGCGGGCCCCGCCATTATCGCCTGTTTTTTGCGTGCAACCCGAGGCACGAATGAGTTTTTTTTCATGCATAAATGGCAGGATTGCTACAATCGGTAGCATGTCTTCCCACATTTTGGCCGGTATCGATTTCAGTGCACCTGCTCAGCAAGTGGCGCGCCGCCTGATCGGCGTGACGGTGCTCGTCAATGGCGTGGGCGGCCGCATTGTCGAAGTGGAGGCTTATGACCGGGAAGATCCGGCTTCACATGCCTTTGTCGGCAAGACGGCGCGGAACTTTGCCATGTTCGGGCCGCCGGCCCATGCCTATGTCTACCTGTCGCATGGCATCCACTGGTGCATGAATTTCGTCTGCCGCGAGGAGGGGCATGGGGCCGGGGTGTTGATCCGGGCCATCGAGCCGCTGGCCGGCATCGAGCAGATGCAGGCGCGGCGCGGCATGGAGGATGTGCGGCTGCTGTGCTCCGGGCCGGGACGGCTGGCGCAGGCGATGGGTGTGACCCGTGAGCAGAATGCCATGTCGCTGGCCGCGGCGCCATTCGAACTGCTGCCGCGCAAAGGGCGGGTGCAAGTCGTGGTTGGGCCGCGTATCGGCATTTCAAAGGCGGTGGAGGTGCCCTGGCGTTTCGGCCTGGCGGGCTCGCCGTTTGTCAGCCGCCCATTCCGCTAAGCCCTGCCGCGCGCGCATCGGGCTGTCCGCCGCCCGTCGTTCGCCATCGCTTGCCGCATCGCGCCAGTCCCCCGGGTCGCCATCGCCTGCCGCCGGTTGGGCATCCGGCGCGCGCCGCCCTGCGGCCGGCCCCGGCTCAGCATCGCCAGGGCGCGTCCCTGCTTCGTCTCCCAGCTCAAACACGGCGACTGCCTGCGCCAGCCCGGCAGCCTGCTCCTGCAGGCTGGCCGCCGCTGCTGCTGCCTGCTCGACCAAAGCGGCGTTCTGCTGGGTGACATCATCAATCTGCCCAACTGCCTGGTTCACCTCCGTGATCCCGCGCGCCTGCTCCGCGCTGGCATCGCTGATACGCTGGATGATGCTGCCAACCTGCCGTACCGACGCCACGATATCACCCATGCTGCCGCCCGCCACGCCCACCGATTCGGCGCCGCTGTCTATCGTCGCCACCGATGCGTTGATCAGCGCCTTGATCTCATGTGCGGCCGTGCCGCTGCGCTGCGCCAGCGTGCGCACCTCGGCCGCGACGACTGCAAAGCCGCGCCCCTGTTCGCCAGCCCGCGCCGCCTCCACCGCGGCATTCAGGGCCAGGATATTGGTCTGGAACGCGATGCCGTCGATCACCCCGATGATCTCCACGATCTTGCGCGAGGAGGAGCGGATCGCTTCCATGGTCTGCACTGCATCGGACACCGCCGCGCCGCCCCGGGCCGCGAGTTCGTTGGCATTGGCCGCCACCTGGCAGGCTTCGCGCGCATGTTCGGCGTTGCTGCGTACCGCCGCCGCCAGGCTGTCGACCGCGCTGGCCGTTTCCTCCAGCGAGCTTGCCTGCAGCTCGGTGCGCGCCGACAGGTCCATATTGCCGGTCGCGATCTCGCGCGAGGCCAGGTCGATCTGCTGCACAGCGCCGCGGATCTCGCGGATGGTGCCGTTGAGCTGCGCCATGCTGCCCTCCAGCGCCCGTGCCGTATCGGCAATTTCGTCGCGCCCGCGTGCCGGCGGCCGAGGCGCCAGTTGTCCCGCCGCCAGGCTGCGCACGCCATCGCCAATCGAATGGATGTCGCGCAGCAGGGCGCGCCGCACCAGCATCGACACTGCCAGCGACAAGCCCACCGACAGCACCAGCAAACCCGCCATCGTCATGCCCAGCAAGCGAAACTCCTGCCGCGCTCCCGCATAGGCCGCCTCGCTCAGCGCCTTTTCAAGCGCCGCCAGTTGCGTCAGCTGCAGGTCCAGCGCTGCAAACTGGCGTTCCGCCTTGGCCATGGCATTGGTGGCGATCGACTGGTCCACTTGCGCCAGTTCGATGGTTTCCTGCACCGCCTTGCGATAGCTTGCCAGCGCTTCGAGCGAACCCGCCAGCAAGCCGCGCTCGTCGGCCACGGCATCATGGGAAAGCCGTTCAAGGCGCGTGCCGACCGCGCCATGCCGGTTGCGGATCTGTGCTGTCAGCGCATCAAGCCGGGCCTGCGCGAAGCTGCCGTTGATCCAGGCCAGCAACTGGTAGATGTTCGCATGCGCCATGCGCGCCTCGCCCGCCACGTCGGCTACCGATTGCAGCCGCGCCGCGCGCAATTGCACCAGGTTTTCCATCGATGCGTTCTGCCGCACCATGCCGAACCAGGCGCATGCCGCTGTCGCCAGCAGCAGCGCCAGTACCACGCCCGGCGCCAGCAGCAGCTTGGGTCCAATCCGCAGTCGGTTCAGCATGGCTGCCTCCTACTTCTTATAGATGCCTGCTTCCAGCACCGCATCGCCGACGCGCTGGATGTAGGTGGTCTTCGGTTCGATCTTGCCGGTGGTGGGGTTCTTGTACATGTAATCGACCCAGCCCTTGCCCTTCTTCGCGGCCAGCTCGATGATCTCGCGCCGGTACTTTTTGCCGCTGGCATCGGGCACATCGGTCAGGTCCTTGCCTACGATTGTTGGATTGACCGGGTGCGCCAGCACGATGCCCGACTGAAGGTCGCGGATGTCGACGTACAGCGCGCCCTGTATGAATTCAGGATCCTTGGCGGATACCTTCTCGATGAATTTGTCCTTGCCATGTTGCTTGATGAAGGCGGCGCCTTTTTCCACCATGGCGATGGCGTCCTTTTCGGTGGGTTCGCTGGCCTGCACTGCCGCCATGGCGAGGAAGAGCAGGGATGCGGTCAGGATGCGTTTCATGCCGGGCTCCTTGGGGTGGGATGGAAGCCCAACTGTACGTCTGCGCACTCGGCCGGGAATTGCGCAAACGCAAGCTCGTAGGATTTTTCCGGCTAGGTATTGAGCTACGGCAATAGGCCGTTTCTTAACCGGACCATCATGAAGTCCTAGCCCACCCATTCAGGAGTACGCCATGACCGCCGATGCGCTGCCCAAGTTCAAGCCATACACCCGCCAGACCATCCGCCAGGCGCCGCAGTGGGAGCTGCTGACGCCTGAGCAGCAGGAGGCGGTGCAGGTCATTTCGCATGTGCTGCCTTTCCGCACCAACCAGTATGTGCTGGACCAGTTGATCGACTGGGACCATATCCCCGACGATCCCATTTACCGCCTGGTGTTCCCGCACCGCGACATGCTGCCCGCGCACGAGTACTGGCAGCTGCGCGACCTGGTATTGGTGAAGCAGGATGACGCGGCCGCGCAACAGCTGGTGCGCCAGATTCGGCTGCGCATGAATCCCCATCCGGCTGGGCAGATGACGCACAACGTGCCGCGCGTGAATGATGCGCCCCTGCGCGGCCTGCAGCACAAGTACAAGGAGACGGTGCTGTTCTTTCCCAGCGCGGGACAGACTTGCCACGCCTACTGCACCTTCTGCTTCCGCTGGCCGCAGTTCGTCGGCATGGACGATATGAAGTTCGATGCGCGCGAAACTACGGAGCTGGTCGAGTACCTGAAGAACCACAAGGACGTGACGGACGTGCTGATCACCGGCGGCGATCCGATGATCATGAACACGCGCTCGATGGAAGAGATCATCGCGCCCTTGCTGGGACCGGGCCTGGAGCACATCCAGAACATCCGCGTCGGTACCAAGTCCGTCTCGTACTGGCCGCAGCGCTACGTCAGCGACCGCGATGCCGACGATTTGCTGCGCCTGTTCGAACGCGTGGTTGCATCGGGCAAGAACATGGCGATCATGGGCCACTACAACCACGCCGTGGAATTGCGGCAGGAGGTGGCGCAGCAGGCAGTCAAAAGGATTGTCGGCACCGGCGCGACGCTGCGCATGCAGGGGCCGTTGATCAGGCATATCAACGAGGACCCGGCCAGTTGGGCGGAGCTGTGGCGCACCGGCGTGAGGCTGGGCGCGATCCCGTACTACATGTTCGTGGAACGCGATACCGGGCCGCGCGAATACTTCCAGTTGCCGCTGGCGCGTGCGCACGAGGTGTTCCAGCAGGCGTACCAGATGGTGTCCGGCCTGGCGCGCACGGTGCGGGGGCCGTCCATGAGCGCCTTCCCCGGCAAGGTGGTGATCGACGGCGTGGCGCAGATCGGCGGCGAGAAGGTGTTCGCGCTGCAGTTCCTCCAGGCGCGCAATGCGGACTGGGTGCGCAAGCCGTTCTATGCCAAATACGATCCGACTGCGACCTGGTTCGACCAGCTTCGCCCGGCCTTTGGTCGCGATAAGTTCTTCTTCGAGGAGGGGGAGCAGGGGGACGGGCATGTGCCGGGCGTGGCGACGCTGCCGGTGCTGCCGCGGCGCGTGATTCCGCTGGTCGCATAGGGCCATGGCATGCGCCCGCCCGCCGCCAGTTCCGTGCCGCCGCAGCTCCCCGGCGAATGGCGCAGGCATTGGTCCGCAGCACCGGCGCGCTGGTGGCGCGGGCGCGAGCGGGTGCCGGGAACGCTGTCCGGTTCCGCCACGCTGCTGCTGGTGTTCATTCCCTTCGCGCTGGGGCACTACATTTCATGGCTGCTGCGCAGCGTGAACGCCATGCTGGCGCCGCAGCTGGTGGCGCAGGCAAACCTGACGCCAGCGCAGCTTGGCATGCTGACCAGCACTTATTTCCTCGCCTTTGCGTTCGCCCAGCTGCCGATCGGCATTGCGCTGGACCGCTATGGCCCGCGCCGCGTGCAATTCGTGCTGCTGCTGGTCGCCGCCATCGGGACGCTGGCCTTTGCCGGTGGCAGGGACTTCACCGGGCTGGCGATTGCCCGCGCGCTGATGGGGTTTGGCCTCGCCGCCTGCTTCATGTCCGCCATCAAGGCCTTGACCACCTGGCTGCCGGCGCACAAGGTGCCTTCAGTGCAAGGCTACCTGATCGCAGCCGGCGGCCTGGGCGCCGCAACCGCCACCTTGCCGGTGCGCCTGGCCTTGCACCATATGAGCTGGCAATGGCTGATGATCGGGCTGGCCGGCGCCTGTATTGTCGTCGCGCTGATGATCCTGCTGCTTGCCCCCACGCCGCCAGCCACGCCGCCGCGTCCATTCACGCGCAGCGCGCTGGTGGATACCTTCACCCACCCGGTGTTCCGCGAAACAGCAATGCTGGTCCTGTTGCCGCACACCGTTTTCTTCGGCGTGCAAGGGCTTTGGATCGCGCGCTGGCTGGCCGACGTGCCGCGCTACGGCGAACAGGCGATTGCCTGGCTGCTCTACCTCGGCATGGCGGCGGTGATTTTCGGTTCGATTGCAGTCGGCATGCTGACCGAATGGGCGGCAAAGCGCGGCTGGCGCACGCTCGACGTGGCGGCTGCGGGCGTGCTGCTGTTTGTGCTGATGCAATGCGCGTTGGCATCCGGCTGGCGCCCGGCGCAGCAAGTGCTGCCGGTGCTGTTCATGCTGGTGGGTTGCATCACCGGTATGGAATACTCCATCGTCGCGCAAGCCATGCCGCCGGCATTGACGGGGCGCGCGTCGACTTGCCTGAACCTGCTGATCTTCGTCGGCGCCTTTGTGGTGCAGGCGGGCTTCGGCCAGGTGATCGGCTTGTGGCAGCCCTCGCCGCTAGGGCATTATCCGGGTGTCGCCTACCAGTGGGCCTTCGCTTTGCTGGTCCTGATCCAGTTGCCGGGCCTGTGCCGCTACCTGCTCCGGCGCTTCCGGTAAAATGTCGCCTTCAACAAGAAGGAAGATGTTATGAAACTGGTTCGTTACGGCCGTATAGGCAAAGAAAAACCTGGCCTGATCGATGAATTCGGCAAACTGCGCGACCTGTCCGGCGAAATCAGCGACTTCGCTGGCGTCAACCTGTCCGACAAGGTCCTGCGCAAACTGGCCAAAATCGATCCAGAAACGCTGCCGGTAGTGCGCGGCAATCCGCGCTTCGGCGTGCCGGTAGCCAAGGTGGGCAAGTTTATCGGCGTGGGCCTGAACTATGCCGACCACGCGAAAGAAGCCGGCCTGCCGATTCCGAGCGAACCGATTATTTTCATGAAGGCGATCACCTGCCTGTCCGGCCCGGACGATCCGATCATGCTGCCGAAAGGCTCGAAGAAAACCGACTGGGAAGTGGAACTGGGCGTGGTGATCGGCACCCGCGCGCGCAATGTCAGCGAGGAAGACGCGGAAAAGCATATCGCCGGCTACTGCGTGGTGAACGACGTGTCGGAACGGGAATTCCAGCTGGAGAGCGGCGGCACCTGGGACAAGGGCAAGGGTTGCGATACCTTCGGCCCGGTGGGCCCTTGGCTGGTGACGCGCGACGAGGTATGGGACCTGGACAAGCTGGATCTCTATCTCGAGGTGAACGACAAGCGCATGCAGACCGGCTGCACCGAGACCATGATTTTCAAGGTGCCGCAGCTGGTGGCTTACATCTCGCGTTTCATGACGCTGGAGCCGGGCGATATCATTGCCACTGGCACGCCGCCGGGAGTTGGCCTGGCGCGCAAGCGCTTCCTGAAGAAGGGCGATTTTGTGCGGCTTGGTATCGCCGGCCTTGGCGAGCAGCAGCAGGATGTGATTGGGTACCAGGAATTCTAAACCGGTAAACCAATGTCTGCCCCAAAGGGTCAGACACTGGGGTACAGGTTTTTAAGCGGGCCGCACTCGCAACAACGCCCGCTCCAGCCCATCCGCCAAGCGCGCCACAATCTGCTGCAAATCCGCCTCCGTCGCAATAAACGGCGGCGCCAGCAGCACATGATCCCCCCGCCTGCCATCGATGGTGCCCCCCATCGGATACACCATCAACCCGCACTCCATGCAGGCATCCTTCACCGTCGCATGCAGCCGCAAATCCGGATCGAACGGCCGCTTGCCTTCCCGGTCCTGCACCAGCTCCAACGCCAGCAGCATGCCGCGCCCCCGTATGTCCCCCACGTTCGGATGCATCCCGAACGCATCGCGCAGCATGCGCCTGAACGACGCGCCGCGCACGGTCACCGCGCCCAGCAAGGAATCGCGCCGGATCACCTTCTGCACCGCCAGCGCCGCCGCGGCTGCCACCGGATGCCCCACATAGGTATGCCCATGCTGGAATACCCCGCTGCCTGAACGCAGCCTTTGCACGATGTGGTCGCGCGCCACCACCGCACCAATCGGCTGGTAGCCCGCCCCAAGGCCCTTGCCCAGCGCAACGATGTCCGGCACCACGCCTTCCTGCTCGACGGCGTACAGGGTGCCGGTGCGCCCCATGCCGCACATTACTTCATCGGCAATCATCAGGATCCCGTACTTGTCGCATAGCGTCCGCACGCCCTTGAAGTAGCCCGGCGTTGGCGGCACCGCACCGCTGGTCGCGCCCACCACCGTCTCGGCACAGAAGCCGATCACATGTTGCGGCCCCAGGTCCAGGATTTTGGCCTCCAGTTCTTGCAGCAAGTTAGCCGTGTACTCATGCACATCCTGCCCGGCGCGGCGCTCGCGGTATTCGAAGCAGGGCGACACGCGAGCCACATCCATCAGCATCGGTTCGAAATGGCGCCGGCGGTACTCGTTGCCGCCCAGTGCCAGCGCCCCAAGCGTGTTGCCGTGGTAGCTCTGGCGCCGCGCGATGAAGACGCGGCGTTCTGTTTCCCCGTGCTCCACGAAATACTGGCGCGCCAGCTTCAGCGCCGCTTCGATGGCTTCCGATCCTCCTGATACCAGATAGGCATGATTCAGGTCACCCGGTGCATCTTGTGCCAGCCGTTCGCCCAGTTCTTCCGCTGCCTCGGTGGTGAAAAAGGAAGTATGCGCATAAGCGGCCACCTTGAGCTGCGATTGCATTGCCGCCAGAACGTCAGGATGGCTGTGCCCCAGCGAGGACACGGCCGCACCGCCACTGGCATCGAGATAGGTCTTGCCCTCGCTATCGCGCACTTGCATGCCGAAAGCGCAGACGGCGACGGGTGGCGTGCGGCGCAGGTCACGGTGGATCAGGTGAGTCATGGCGGCTCCTCGCAGGGTTGGTAGTCCAAGGACATTAGCGCGCACGCTGCCGTGGCGTTTTGATTTTTCTCCTGTCCTGTGCGACCATTTGTCGTTATGAATGAACGACTAGGACCAATTCCCGCCGCTGCGATGACCGGCGAACAGCGCGCCGCCGCCCAGGCGGTCATCGATGGCCCGCGCGGCGCCCTGTACGGGCCCTTCGTGCCCTTGCTGCACAGCCCCGAACTGATGGCCTGCACCCAGCGGCTGGGTGAATACCTGCGCTACCGCAGCGCGATCGGCACCCGGCTGACCGAACTCGCTATTCTCGTGACTGCGCGGCAATGGGACCAGCAGGTGGAATGGGCGATCCATGCGCCCATCGCGGCCCAGGAAGGCGTGCCGCAGCCTGTCATCGATGCCATCGCGGCAAGGCAGGCACCCCAAGGCATGCGGCCTGACGAGCAGGCGGTGTACGACTTCTGCCACGAGCTGCACACGACAAAGCAAGTCAGCGATGCCACCTGGGCCGCCGCCATGCTGCAATTTGGCGAAAAAGGCGTGACGGACCTGATGGGCATCAATGGCTATTACACCCTGCTGGCCATGGTGATGAACGGCGCTCGCTCGGCAGCACCGCCCTCGACCGCAACGCCGCTGGCCGGATAGCCTTTGTGTGCGCGGGCTAACGGAAGCCCGCCGCCTTACACGGCACCATCGATATCGCTGCTTTTTCCGGGGAGCGAACGATGCCCGACCGCCGAAGTTTCCTGCAATCTGCGCTGGCCGCTGTCGGCGCCACCCAGGTGCCAGTTGCCGCCAGCGCATCTCAGCCGGCCGCTCCGGCCGTTCCGGCTGCACCGCCCCAGCCGGTCCGCCTGAATATCAATGGCCGCGACTACAACCTGTCGCTGGAACCGCGCGTGACGTTGCTCGACGCCCTGCGCGAGCATATCGGCCTGGCCGGTACCAAGAAGGGCTGCGACCGCGGCCAGTGCGGCGCCTGCACGGTGCTGGTGGACGGGCGCCGCATCAACGCCTGCCTGACGCTGGCCGTCATGCATGAAGGCCAGCGCATCACCACCATCGAGGGCCTGGCGCAGGGCGACAAGCTGTCGCCGATGCAGCAAGCTTTCCTCGAGCATGACGCATTCCAGTGCGGCTATTGCACGCCGGGCCAGGTCTGCTCGGCCACGGCGCTGCTGGAAGAGGTGCGCGCCGACGGCGCGGGCTTCACCGATGACGAAATCCGCGAGCGCATGAGCGGCAATATCTGCCGCTGCGGCGCTTATCCCAATATCGTCGCCGCCATCCGCGAGGTGGCGCTGCGGCGCAGCTGAGGGAGCGCGCCATGCAATCCATTTACTACGAACGTGCCCGCGATGCGGCAGAGGCATTGCGCCTGGCGCAGCAGGATGGTGCTCGCTTCATCGCTGGCGGGACCAACCTGCTGGATCTGATGAAAGGCGATGTCGAGCATCCGTTGCGGCTGGTCGACATCAACCACGCGGGGCTGGACCGCATCGACGAACTGCCTGGCGGCGGCCTGCGTATCGGCGCAGGCGTGCGCAATGCCGACGCGGCGCGCCATGCAGTCGTCCGCCAGCGCTATCCCTTGCTGGCACAGGCCATGCTGTCCGGCGCCTCGGCGCAACTGCGCAATATGGCGACCATGGGCGGCAACCTGATGCAGCGCACGCGCTGTCCCTATTTCACCGATACGGCTTTCAGCCATTGCAACAAGCGCCAGCCTGGTTCCGGTTGCGATGCCCGCCAGGGCTACCAGCGCATGCATGCGATCCTCGGCGCCAGCCTGGCCTGTGTGGCAGTCAATCCTTCCGACATGAGCGTGGCGCTGGCCGCGCTGGACGCGGTGGTGCTGTTGCGCGGACGGCAGGGCGACCGTGAGGTGGCGCTACGCGACTTCCATCGATTGCCGGGCGACACGCCGCAGCAGGACACGGTACTGCAGCCCGGTGAGCTGATCGTTGCCATTGACCTGCCGCCATCGCGCATGGCACGCCACAGCCACTATCTCAAGCTGCGCGACCGTGCCAGCTATGCGTTTGCCCTGGTATCCGTCGCGGCGGCGCTGGACATGGACGGCGGCGTCGTGCGCGAAGCGCGCATCGCATTGGGCGGCGTTGCGCACAAGCCGTGGCGGCGCCCGGAGGCGGAAGCCATCCTGCACGGCCGGCCGCTCGATGACGCGCAATGCCGTGCCGCCGCGCAGCGCCTGCTGGAAGGCGCCCAGCCGCTGGACGGCAATCGCTTCAAGGTCGAACTCGCGCAACGGGCCATTGTGCGTGCGCTGCGCATCGCAGGAGAGGGCGCATGAAACAGATCGGACAAGCCATCCCCCGTACCGACGGCCGCCTGAAAGTCACCGGCGCCGCCACCTTCTCCGCCGAGCATGCCTTGCCGCGCGTGGCGCACGGCGTGCTGGTGCTCAGCACCATCGCCAAGGGCCGTATCAGCGTCATCGACACGGCACGCGCAAGCGGCATGCGCGGTGTGCTGGCAATCATGACGCACAAGAATGCCCCGCGGCTGCCGCGCGAAAAGCCGGGCGGCGAAGAGCAGAAGCCGCCACCGCCAAAACTGAACCTGCTGCAGGATGACGAGATCAAATACAACGGCCAGCCGATTGCGGTCGTGGTGGCGGAAACGCTGGAACAGGCGCAGGATGCGGCGCGCGCCATCAAGGTGCGCTACGCGCCGCAGCCGGCCTTGCTGGATTTCCAGGCGGCCAAGCGCCAGCTGCGCAAGCCGAAGGAGCAGCCGGACCGGCCGATGCAGACGCAGCGCGGCAATGTGCAGGCCGGCCTGTCACAAGCTGCACAGCGCGTCGACGTGCAGTACACCACGCCTATCGAGAACCACAACCCGATGGAGCCGCATGCCACCATTGCTGCCTGGGACGGCGACCGTCTCACGCTGTACGACGCCACCCAATACGTATCCGGAGTAAAGAAGAACTGCGCCCGCGCGCTCGGCATCCCGACGGAAAAGGTGAGGGTCGTGTCGCCGTACGTCGGCGGCGGCTTTGGCTGCAAAGGCAATATGTGGTCGCACGTAGTGCTGGCCGCCATGGCCGCGCGCATGGCGGGACGTCCTGTCAAACTGGCGCTGGAACGGCCGCAGATGTTCGCGCCGGTCGGCGCACGGCCGATGACCGAACAGCGCTTCCGCGTCGGCGCCGGAGCCGATGGCCGCCTGCTGGCGGTGGTGCACGACACGATTTCCCACACCTCGGTGCAGGACGATTTCACCGAGCCATGCAGTTCGCCAACCCGCATCCTGTACGCCAGTGATGCCTTGCAGACTACCCAGCAACTGGCAACGTTAAACGTCGGCGTGCCGACCTATATGCGGGCGCCGGGTGAGGCGACAGGCAGCTTTGCCCTCGAATGCGCCATCGACGAAATGGTCTATGCGCTGAACATGGACCCGGTGGCCCTGCGCTTGCAGAACTACGCCGAACAGGACCCCGAAAAGAACATCCCCTTCTCGGCCAAGCAGCTGCGCGAATGCTACAAGGTGGCCGCGGAACGCTTCGGCTGGGCCAAACGCACGTCGGCGCCGCGCTCGATGAAAGCGGGCCGCTTGCTGGTCGGCTGGGGCATGGCCACAGCGACCTATCCGGCCAACCGCATGCCTGCCAAGGCCTGGGCCAGCATCGCGCCCGACGGAACCGCGCTGGTACGCTGCGGTTCGCAGGACATCGGCACCGGCACCTACACCATCATGACGCAGGTTGCTGCCGATGCGCTTGGCTTGCCGCTCGAGAAAGTGCGCTTTGAATTGGGCGATACAGAAATGCCGGAAGCGCCCGTATCCGGCGGCTCCATGACCGCGGCCAGCGTGGGTCCAGCCGTACACCGCGCCTGTACGGCCGCGCGCGACAAGCTGGTGGCCCTGGCGGTAGCCGACAAGGCGTCACCGCTGCATGGCTTCAATGCGGCGGAAGTAGAGGCAGCGGGAGGCTGGGTGCGCCTGCGCGCAACGCCGGAAAAAGGCGAGCCCGTGGCGGCGGTCATCGCACGCAATGGCGGACAGGCGGTGACCGGCGATGCAGAAGCAAAGCCGGGCGAAGAGAAAAAGCAGTATTCCATGCATTCCTTCGGCGCCGTCTTCGTGGAAGTCACCGTGGACCCCGACCTGGGCACGGTGCATGTGCCGCGCATCGTGGCCTGCTACGACGTCGGCACCGTGCTCAACGCGAAGACTGCGCGCAGCCAGTTCATTGGCGGCATCGTCTGGGGCCTTGGCATGGCGTTGATGGAGAAGACGGAAATGGACTGGCGCTACGGCCGCGCCACCAACGCCAACCTGGCCGATTACCACGTACCGGTGAATGCCGATGTGGGCGAGATCGACGTGGTGGCGCTGCCTGGCAGCGACACCCATTTCAATGAACTGGGCGCGCGCGGCATCGGCGAAATCGGCATCGTCGGCGTGGCCGCCGCGGTGGCGAATGCGGTCTACCACGCCACCGGCAAGCGCGTGCGCGACTTGCCGATTACCCTCGATAAGCTAATTTGAAACCTTGTTGTAGGCGACCTTGCAGCTGGGGCATTGCCAGGCGGGCGCGTAATCTTCGGGTTTCCGGGTGTACCGGCACTTGGGACATGTCGATACGCGCGGCAGGTCTTCAAGCCGCGTGCTGGGCGCCGGCTGCGCGCTGACATTCGTTCGTTGCGATACGTTCCTGTGATCGTCCATGGCCCAGCGCCTGGAGAACCAGCGCAAGGTGTGGGGCAGCAGGGCCATGGCGCACAACAGTGCAACTTTCCAGCCGGAGCTTTCACCTTTGTCCACCAAGGTGAACAGCAGGATAAAGCTGATGACATATGCCCAGGTCCGCAGAACCTGTCCGATGTCGATCGGGTAATCCATAATCACTTCGTAACTGGTACTGGACGAGAAGAAGCCTTTGTCTTCTCCCGCGTACCGGACACGCATGCTGGCTGTCGGGATGATCGGCAGGTACGCGAAACTGCCACAATTTTCGAACGATCGTCCGTGAAAAATAATTTGCATACTAATGATTAGTGCGCTATATTTCAATTCATGCGCTAAGCGCGCTAATCATTAACACACTAATCAAAGGAATTTTGCCATGAGATCGACCATCAAATCCGCCTTGTTCGCTGCTTCCCTGGTTGCCGGCGCCGCCCTGGTTCCCGCCCACGCTGCCGAAGACACCACCGTCGTTCTGGTGCACGGCGCCTTCGCCGACGGCTCCGGCTGGAACAAAGTGATCCCCATCCTGCAGAAGCAGGGCGTGAAAGTGGTTTCGGTGCAGAACCCGCTGACTTCCCTGGCGGATGACGTGGCCTTTGCCCAGCGTGTGATCGATGCGCAGAGCGGCAAGGTGGTGCTGGTTGGCCACTCCTGGGGCGGCGCCGTGATTACCCAGGCAGGCGCCAGCGACAAGGTGAAGTCGCTGGTCTACGTTGCGGCCTTCGCCCCGTCGGAAGGCGAGGTCGTTGGTGAGCTGGGCAAGGACTTCCCTGTGCCGCCGGGCATCGCCACCCTCAAGCCTGACAATAACGGCTTTATCTACCTGTCGGCCGAATCGATGGCAGTCAACTTCGCGCAAGACCTGACCCCGGCCGAGCACCGCCTGATGACCGCAACCCAAGGCCCGATCAAGGCCAGCGCCTTCGGCGACAAGGTCGACGTGGCGGCATGGAAGACCAAGCCAAGCTACTACATCGTGGCATCCAAGGACCGCATGATCGATCCGGGCCTGCAGAAGTCCTTCGCCGCCAAGATCAACGCGACCACCACCACGCTGCCGACCAGCCACGTGCCGATGGCATCGCAACCGGAAGCTGTTGCCAAGGTGATCCTGGCTGCGGTCAAGCGTTAATCGCAATCGGGGGCTGTGCTACAGTACGCGCCATGGAAAAACGCACGCCCCCAACGCTGGACCAGCATCTCTGCTTCAAGCTGTATTCGACTTCGCTGAAGATGACGCAGCTGTACAAGCCGATCCTGGCTCCGCTAAACCTCACTTATCCCCAGTACCTTGTGATGGTGGTGCTGTGGGAGGAAGAGGGCCTGGGCATCAAAGGCCTGGCCGAGCGCCTGCAGCAGGATCCGGGTTCGATCACGCCGCTGGTCAAGCGGCTCGAGGCGGAAGGCTACCTGCTACGCGACCGCGACCCGAACGATGAACGCAACCGTGTCCTGACGCTGACCGACAAAGGCCGCAAGTTGCGCGCCGCGGGCTTGAAGGTGAGCGAGCAGATCGCGGAAGCATGCGCGATCACCGCCGGGGATGTGGAACGGCTTGCCACCGGCCTGGATAAGTTGAGCCGCAACCTTGGCTGAGTAAATCGGTCATGAAAGCCCGCCTTCATCTGCTAGCCAAGATCCTGCTGGCGTTGTTTGTCCTTGGAGTGTTGGCAGTAACCGGGGCCTGGGGCTACCTGCTGACGACGATCTGCTCAAACCCCCGCATCCCCGTGCCGGCAACCCAGAATGTTATTGCCTACAACTGCCATGGGATGAAGGTTTTCATTTCGCCGCTTCAGGAAGGCATGCTCCATTGGCTCATTCCGCTTGGCCTGCTCTTCATTGTCCTGATGGTGTTGGCTGCGGCAGGCGCCATACTGACGGCGCCGAATGTGCGGGTCAATGTGCAAGTGCAGATCAACGATATTTCGGACCATTCCAATGGAACACATCGAGACGCTTGAGGATTTGGAGAGATTTCTTGGGCGGGACCTGTCGTTGTACGAGGCTGGTTCAAAAATCGACCATCCCGGTATCCGCATCTCCCGTGCGCTCGATCATGTTGCTCGGCACATCAGGAACGGCGACCGGACTGCCGCAGAAGTCGGCTATCAGTTAATCCTGAAAGACCCGCATCTTCCATTCGGGAAGCTCATCAAGAGCGCCATTGCACGGGCACTTAAGCATCGGATTGAGCTCTTATCTGAGGCTGAATCGCTTGGATTGATTGAGAAAACGCGGGAGCTCCTGAGTCTTCGGTTTTGTCCACGGGAGACTGAGGACTACTGCAAGTTCGTCAGGAAAATTGGGCCAGCGGCCGCACAAAATGTGCTGGCGAATGTCGACGCCAAGAATGACAAGTCAAGGCGGCTCTTGGCTTATCTGGGGCAACCATTCGCCGATTAGCGCGGCCGTCAATTCACGTTCGCAGGTTTATGCGAACACTTTCTTCAGCCATGCCGAGATATGCTGCACTTCTTCGGCGCATGCCGAATGCTGCATCGGGTAGTCATGCCATTCGATCTGGTAGCCCAGCTTTGCCAGCAGGTCGCGCGAAGCGGTGGCGCGGGCAATCGGGATCACAGGGTCCATGCGGCCGTGCACCATGAACACGGGCGTGTCCTGGTTGGCGGCATGGCGTTCGGCAGCCACCTTGTCGGCCAGCGGCACATAGCCGGAAAGGCACATCAGGCCGGCCAGTTTCTTCGGATAGCGCAGGCCGGCCTGCAGCGTCATCGCGCAGCCTTGCGAGAAGCCGCCCAGCACGATGCGGTGGGCAGGAACGCCGCGGGCGATTTCGCGCTCGATCAGCGCGTCGACCAGGATCTGCGACTCGCGCAGGCCCTTTTCATCTTCCTGGCGGCCCAGGTCGGTGTGCACGATGTCGTACCACGAGCGCATGACGTAGCCGCCATTGATCGTTACCGGCATGGTGTTCGCATGCGGGAAGATGAAGCGGATGCCCGGCAGGCCGCTCAAATCCAGTTCATTGACGATAGGCGCCCAGCCTTCGCCGCTGTCGCCCAGGCCGTGCATCCAGATCACGGAAACTTCGGGATTGGGCTTGGTGTCGATGACGATGGAATCCAGCAGGTGGGTCATGCGTTGTCCTTCTTGCGAATGGCGGATTTGGGGCGGAATGCCTTGCACACGGCGTCGTTGGTTTCGGCGTACGGGCCGCCGATCAGGTCGATGCAGTAGGGGACGGCTGCGAATACGCCGCCAACCAGCTGCTTGCCCTCGGCGTCCTTCAGGCCTTCCAGCGTTTCCTTGATGGCTTTCGGCTGGCCGGGCAGGTTGATGACCAGGGCCGCATGATCGGCAGTTTCGCGGATCACGGCCACCTGGCGCGACAGGATGGCGGTCGGCACGAAGGCCAGGCTGACCTGGCGCATCTGTTCGCCGAAGCCCGGCATTTCCTTGGTGGCGATGGCCAGCGTCGCTTCCGGTGTCACGTCGCGGCGCGCCGGGCCGGTGCCGCCGGTGGTCAGCACCAGGTGGCAGCGCACCTGGTCGACCAGCTCCACCAGGGTGGACTCGATCTGCGCACGCTCGTCGGGAATCAGGCGGGTTTCGAAGCGCAGCGGCGTGGTGATGGCGCTGCGCAGCCATTCTTCCAATGCCGGGATGCCCTGGTCCTGGTACACGCCGCCGCTGGCGCGGTCGGAGATCGATACCAGGCCGACGACCAGGGTTTCGTCACTCATCTTCATCGCCTTCAGGCGCGTCGACGTCGACGTCCGGGCCTGGCGACGGCTCGGCGGCGGACTTCTTGTCCAGGTCCTTCAGGATCTGGAAGATTTCGCGGTAAGCCTTCGGCGGTTTGTTCTCGGCCTGCTCCTTGCGGGCGTTGCGGATCAGGGTGCGCAGGTGCTGCACGTCCAGGTGCGGCGCTTCTTCCAGCAGGACGGTCAGGGCCTTGTCGTCGGCCAGCAGCTTGTCGCGGCGGCGTTCCAGCGCGTGCAGCGCGGCGGTATCGGCCTTGGAGGCGCCTTTCCAGCCTTCGATGGTGCGCTTGATGATCGCCACTTCCTCTTCAGACAGGGTGCGCATCTTCTTGCCGATGAATTGCATCTGGCGGCGGCGGCCTTCGTGATTCTTGATGTTTTGGCATTCCAGAATGACATCGCGCACGTCTTCCGGCATCGGCACCCGCTTGACGCGGTCGCGCGGTGCTTCCACCAGTTCCCGGCCCAGGTCTTGCAGGGCGTCGGACTGGCGTTTCATCTCGGTTTTGGAAGGGCGTTCGTATTCTTGTTCGAACTCGCTGGACTGGAAGCCGCAGGAGCCACGGTTTGGATTAGGCATGATAGGAGAGGCAGGGGCTGTCACACCCTACCTGTAAAAACGGTAAACGGCTGCTATGATAACTGTTTTAACGCCCAGACCCCCAAAAAGACCCCATGAGCGAATCCGCCTTCTCCTACTCCCAGGACCAGTTGAAACAGCTTGCCCGCGACGTTTTGAAGTACGCGCGCGAGCAGGGCGGTACCGATGCTGCCGTCGAAATCAGCGAAGGCAGCGGTCTTTCGGTCTCGGTCCGCAAGAGCAAGATCGAAACCATCGAGCAAAACCGCGACAAGGGCATCGGCGTCACGGTCTTCATCGGCCAGAAGCGCGGCAATGCCAGCACCTCCGATTTCTCGTCGGCTTCGCTGAAGGCGACCGTGGAAGCGGCCTACAACATCGCCCGTTTCACGGCGGAAGACGATTGCGCCGGCCTGGCGGAAGAAGAACTGCTGGAAAAGAACCCGCAAGACCTGAAACTGTTCTATCCATGGGCCATCTCCACCGAGGAGGCCGTGGCCCTGGCGCAGCGCGCCGAGGCGGCGGCTTTCGCGGTCGATCCGCGCGTGACCAATAGCGAAGGCGCCGGAGTGCATGTGCAGCAGTCGCACTTCGTGTCGGCCAACTCGCGCGGCTTCATCGGCGGCTATCCTTATTCGCGCCACACCCTGTCGGTGACCCCGATTGCCGGCAAGGGCGCCAAGATGCAGCGCGACGACTGGTACACCTCGGTGCGCGATCCAAAGAAAATGGCCAGCGCCGAAGCGGTCGGCCGCTACGCCGCCGAGCGTTCGCTGGCACGCCTGAATGCGCGCAAGCTGGCAACCCGCACCTGTCCGGTGCTGTTCGAAGCGCCGCTGGCTGCCGGCCTGCTGGGCGCTTTCGTGCAGGCTACCTCGGGCGGTGCGCTGTACCGCAAGTCGTCCTTCCTGGTCGATTCGCTGGGCAAGGACATCTTCCCGTCCCATATCCAGGTCAAGGAAGATCCGCATGTGGTGGGCGCCATCGGCTCCGCGCCGTTCGACGAAGAAGGCGTGCGCACCCACAAGCGCGACGTGGTCAAGAACGGCGTGCTGCAAGGCTACTTCCTGTCGACCTACTCGGCGCGCAAGCTGGGCATGAAGACCACCGGCAATGCCGGCGGCTCGCACAACCTGTCCATCACGTCTTCGCTGACCAAGAAGGACGACGATTTCGAGGGCATGCTGCGCAAGATGGGCACCGGCCTGCTGGTCACCGAGCTGATGGGCCAGGGCACCAATTATGTGACCGGCGATTACAGCCGCGGCGCCTCCGGCTACTGGGTCGAGAATGGCGTGATCCAGTATCCGGTGGAAGAGATCACCATCGCCGGCAACATGAAGGACATGTTCAAGGATATCGTCGGCATCGGCACCGATGTCCTGGTGCGTGGCACCAAGCAAACAGGCTCGATCCTGATCGAGAAGATGGTGGTTGCTGGAAACTAAATATTTCCATACACTGTCCCGAGATAAAACCCCTTATAAGGAGACAGTGCGTATGGAACGTCGTTCCTTTATCAAGAAGGCCGCAGCAGGTGCCGGCGCAGGAGTTATCGCCGCACCGGCCATCGCAGCCGAACTGCCCGCCATTACCTGGCGCCTGGCATCCAGCTTCCCCAAATCCCTCGACACCATCTACGGCGCTGCCGACACGTTCACCAAACGCGTGTCGCAGCTCACCGGCGGCAAGTTCACCATTCGCGTCTTCGCTGCCGGCGAAATCGTGCCGGGCCTTCAGGTGCTGGACGCAGTGCAGGCGGGCACGGTGGAATGCGGCCATAGCGCTTCGTACTACTACTACGGCAAGGACGCGACGTTCTCGCTCGATTGCGCAGTGCCGTTCGGCCTGACCTCGCGCCAGCACACCGCCTGGTACGACCAGGGCGGCGGCAAGGAACTGCTGCGCGCGTTCTACAAGGACTATGGCGTGATGAATTTCATCGCCGGCAATTCGGGCACCCAGATGGGCGGCTGGTTCCGCAAGGAAGTCAAATCCGTGGCTGACCTGAAGGGCACCAAGATGCGCATTGCCGGGCTGGCCGGCAAGGTGATGGAGCGCCTGGGCGCCGTGCCGCAGCAGCTGGCCGGCGGCGACATTTATCCGGCGCTGGAAAAAGGCACCATCGACGCGGCGGAATGGGTTGGTCCTTACGACGACGAGAAGCTGGGCTTCTACAAGGTTGCGCCGTTCTACTACTACCCGGGCTGGTGGGAGCCGGGCGCATCGTTCACCCTGTACGTGAACATCAAGGAATGGGAAAAGCTGCCGAAGGAATACCAGGCCGCCATCGAAGCCGCCGCCTATGAGGCGCACGTGGTGATGCAGGCTGAATACGACTTCAAGAACCCGACCGCGCTGGGCCGCCTGATGAAGAACGGCGTCAAGCTGCGCAACTACTCCAACGACATCATGGAAGCCGCCTACAAGGCTTCCAACGAACTGATGGCGGAGGAAGCTTCGAAGAACGCCAAGTTCGCCAAGATCTACGAACCGTGGAAGCGCTTCCGCAACGACCAGAACCAGTGGGCCTCGGTGGCGGAATCGACCATGCAAAACTTCCTGATCAAGGCTGGTCGAGGAGGCAAGTAATGAAGGCACGCGCCGCAGCCGTCATCCGGCGCTGCGGCGTGTAGATCAAGGAGAAGGGCCGGCTGCGGCCCTTCAATTCCGGCAGCACTTCCACTAGCACGCCGCGCTCAAGGCGGTCCTGTGCGATGAAGCGGAAGGTCTGGCAAATTCCCAGGCCCGCCTCCGCCAGCGACACAACTCCCAAGGCATCTTCCGTCACCTCCAGCGCCGATGTCGGCTGCCAGTCCAGTTCCTCGCCGTTGCGCATGAATTGCCAGGGGAAGCTGCGTCCGGTGCGCGGCAGCAGGAAAGCCAGGCAGTCATGTTGCGGCAAGTCTTCCACGCTGCGCGGCGTGCCCTTGCGCCTGGCGTAAGCCGGCGAGCAGACCAGCACCAGTTGGGCGTCTTCCAGCTTGCGGGCAATCATGCCGCTGTCCTTCAGCGCGCCCTGGCGGATGGCGAAGTCGAAATTCTCGGCCGCCAGGTCGACGTTGCGGTTGCTGATGTTCAGATCCACGCGCACTCCCGGATAACGTTCGGCGAACTGTTGCAGCAGGGTGGGCAGGCGGTAATGACCGAATGTGGTGGGGGCGCTGATGCGGATGCGTCCCGTGACTTCGCCGCCTTCGGCCTGCACTGCGCGTTCGGCATCGTCGATCAGCGATAGCGCTGCGCGCGTCTGCTCCATGTAAAGCCGGCCGGCATCGGTGAGGCCGAGGCTGCGCGTGGTCCGGCGCAGAAGCTGCGTGCCAAGGCGCGTTTCCAGCCTGGCCAGCGCGCGGCTGATCACCGAAGGCGTGGTGGACAAGGCAACGGCCGCTGCCGTCAGCGAGCCGCGTTCAACGACGGTAACGAAGGTTTCGACGTCGCCCAGGTGGTCGTATTTCCGGCTCATTATTGCCTTTAAAGGAAAAATGGTTTGGTGTTGCGGTAGTTTATCGCCGTTGAAGGTTTGAATAAAGTAGCGCCATCAACTTCCACAAGGAGCAAAACCATGATCAAGAAACTCACCGCCATCGCCCTCGCAGCCGCCGCCTTCACTGCCACCACCGCCAGTGCCGGCAACGTGCTGGTCGTGCTGTCAGATGAAGCCACGCTGGACTTGAAGGCCGGCAAGACCTTCCAGACCGGCTTTTACCTGAATGAGCTGATGCAGCCTGTGAAGATGTTGCTGGATGCCGGCCACACCGTCACCTTCGCCACGCCTAACGGCAAGGCGCCGACCCTGGACAAAGGCTCGGTCAATCCAATGTTCTTCGGTGGCGACCAGGCCGCGCTGGATACGCACCACAAGCTGCTGGAACAATTGCGCCTGACCGACAGCGCGAACTCGCCGGTGGTCAGCCTGGCCCGCGTGGAGCAACAGGGTTACGGCAAGTACGACGCGGTCTACGTGCCGGGCGGCCACGCCCCGATGCAGGATTTGCTGACCAGCCCAGCGCTGGGTAAGGTGCTGGCCGCCTTCCACAAGGACGGCAAGCCGACCGCCCTGGTCTGCCACGGACCGATCGCGCTGCTGTCGGCCATGCCGGATGCCAAGGGCTTCACCATGAAGCTGGCGCAAGGCGCCAGCCCAACGCAGCCGAAGTGGATCTATTCCGGATACAAGGTCACCGTCTTCACCAACGATGAAGAGGAAGCATCCAAGGCCCAGTTGGGCGGCGGCGAAATGAAGTTCTATCCGCAAACCGCGCTGCAGAAGGCCGGCCTGCAATTCTCCAAGGCCGCCAACTGGCAGGGCAATATGGTGACCGACCGTGAACTGATCACCGGCCAGAATCCCGCTTCGGCTCCGCTGGTGGGCAAGGAATTGCTGGCACGCCTTCAAAAGTAATATGATGGGCGCATGAGCTATGTGCCCAATCCCGAAGGACTGCGCTCCGCCTTTGCAGCGGAGCGCTTTACGTTTGAAGAGACTTCCATTCAATTTTCGCTGGTCGAAGCCGGCCGGTTGATAGTCGGCTCCGGCAAGATCGCCGCGGGCGACCCGCAGGCCGATCCAGGCCCGCAGCCCTTCACGCAATGCGTGCCGAACGGCGAGTATCCTGTGACGCTCGCCATGGCCCGCCTGGATAACGGCGACGAACGCCTTGCCTATGCCCGCGTGCAAATAAGCGAGGCGCCGGTCGTCCACTGGTATCCCGCACTGGACGCTACGCAGGATGCCCGCACCCTTAAGCCGGGCGAGATCTTCGGCTTTTGCGTGGAGTCGGGCAGTGGCTGCTTCATGGATCCGCAAGCCGGACCAGGAAACATCGTCTCGTTTTCCGCCGGCAGAGGCGGCCCGTACGCCTCCTACTTCGGCTACAGCGCGGACGGCCGCGCCGTCAGCCTGGTCACGGACTTCGGCCTGCTTCCCGCCACACATGACGCGCCGCCGGCAGGCCGAAGCTGGTGGAAACGCTTACTGTTCTTCTGGAAGTGACAATCTGCCAGATTTAAAGGCACTCCTGCCGGGTAAGATGGCGGCATGGATAATTTGTCGATCAATGAACGCGTCTTATGGAGCGGCACACCGCGACAGGGCCTGGTGCTGCGCGCTTCGGACTTGCTGATGATTCCATTCAGCCTTTTATGGGGCGGCTTCGCCCTGTTCTGGGAATATTCCGTCATAAGCTCCGGCGGGCCCTTGATGTTTCGACTGTGGGGCATTCCCTTTGTGCTGGTCGGGCTGTACATGATTGCCGGCCGCTTCGCGGTCGAAGCGTGGCAGCGTGCCTATATCGATTACACAGTGACCAGCCAGCGCATCATCATCCGCTCCGGCATTTTCCGGCGCCGCATGAGGAGCCTGGACTTGCGCTCCATGGGCGAGTTTTCACTGACCGAAAACGGCAAGGGCGAAGGCACGATCGCGTTCGGGGTTTCGCCGGCGGGGAATATGTTCAGCGGCCTGGCCTCCTGGCCGGGCGTCGAAGAGCTGCCGCGCTTCGACACCATCGCCGAAGCGCGCAAGGTCTACGAGATCATTCGCAACGCGCACTCCGCGGCTCACCACACGCGACCATTCGGGCAACGTCTGGGTTGAGCAGGTAGTTGGTATGCGCGTGGTCCGGGCGCTCCAGCAGGCCAAGCCAGGTGGGCGCGTTTGAAACCAGCACGTTCACCACGTTCACTCCCAGGCCTGCATAGCGCTCGCGTTCCAGCGTATAGGTCAGCAGGTCGTTCGGATCGCTGAACGCCACCAGGCTCAATTGACTGGCGTTCCTGCTGCGCGGCAGGATTCCTGCGCGGCGCTTGAGCAGGACTGCGTGCAGGCTGTCCGGAGGGCGCGCGGCGGTTGCTGCCACGCCCGGCACCTGCTGGTCGGCCAGCGCGAGCAGCGGAATTTGGTTGGCGGCCATGACGAGGTAGGCCATGCGATCAACGGTGCGCTGCGCTGAGGCATCCATGTGCAGCAGCGTATCGAACAGGATCTTGCTGCCAAGGCTGGATGACAGCACCAGCAAAGGCGCGTCCGGTGCGGCGTCCCCGGTTGCGCGCAGGATTGCCTGCGCCATGCGCTGCTGGATGGTGTCGCGCGCGGCACCTTGGTAAATCAGGGCATCCGGAAGGCAATCGTCCAGCAGCTTGTCCTTGGCCTGTGCATTCAGTTTCGCGCGCGTGGCTGGCAGGCGCGCACTGAGATCAAAGTCAAGCTGGCGCTTGAGGGGCGTCGTCAGCGGCGACCATACCAGGGCCTTGATGCGCAATTCGCCTTGCGGCAGCTTGATGGTGCGCTCGACTATTTCTATGCCATCCGCTGCCGCGCCAGTGGACGTCGCGCCGGCCGGGACGACCGCCTGGGCTTTGAGTGCGCTGCCCAATTGCGCCACGGTTTCGTCGGCCCAGCGCACGTCGTGGGTGCACATGCCATGCACCAGCAGCACGTCGACGCTGTGCCCTGGCGCCGTGGCCGCAAAGTCCACCAGTCCCGGAAACGCGCCATCCGCCTGCGCCGGGCGATACGGCATCGATGTGCAACCGACGAGCAAGGCGCAAGCCAGCAGTGGAAAAATTAGCTTCATGTTCGCCTCCATAAAGGCCCATGATCGGCGCAGATCGCGGCACGTCCTTTGCGCTTGCGCAAAACTGGCAACTTCCGAAGCCCGAGCCTAACATGAAGCATGACCAGCAAACGACCGATCGAGCGCCTGCCTGTGCTGTATTTCGAGCCGGAGGCGCCGTCCCTTATCCCGCCGCACTTGCGCGCACCCGGCCAGCCGGGCTACCCCCAGGCGCGAGAACTTGAACGCTTGCGCCGCAAGCACGTGACGCGCGTGCGGAAGCTCAGCCGCAAATAGTTACAGCTCAATCACCCGCGCGCCGCGGCTGCGCATGAATTGCTCAATGCCGTCCACCGTCACCGTCGTAATGTGGCCTTGCATGCGCTGGCCCATTGGATGATCGTCGAAGGCGACGTTGGCGCGGAACATGCGGCCGCCAAGGCGCGTCATGGCGCCGATTTCCACTGGCTGCGGGCGGAAGCCGGCCTGGTCCAGCCACTGCTGCGCTTCGGCGCGCGTTTCGACGCGGCCGGCATCGGCGCTGGCCGCTGCGAGCGTCTCCAGCGCCCACTGGTTGGAGTTCTGGTAGCGCGTCGACCAGGCATAGGACAGCATGTTGTAATGCGGCTGGTGCAGGCGCAGCGGCGTGCGCGAAGCCAGCACCTGTGCCAGCCGTTGCTGCACCTCCGGCGACGGCAGGATCAGCTGCGCCTTGTACTGGTGCACCCCGGACAGGAAGAAATTGCCCAGGCCATCGTTGTACAGGGCTGAATCGGCCGTGCCGCACTCGTTCAGCAACTGGACCACCACCCAGCGGCCGGCCGGATGATCGCGCCATGCCAGGCCGACGTGGGAATAGTGCAAGCCATATTTGGACAGGTCCTGCCCGGCGCGCGCGATCACGGCCACTTGGGCGCCGCTGGCGTCAAGCGCCTGCATGCTGCGCTGGGCCAGGTCCAGGCCGCGTTCCACGTCCTCCACCGACATCTGCTTGTGTTCGCAATGCTGGCCAGCGTGGGCGGCGCCGGCCATTGCACCGGCCAGGGATAATGCAAGGATCAGGCGTCGCATGGCTTAGCTCACCTGGCTGTGATGCAGCAGCGCCTTGCCCAATTCGTTCGGGATGAAGGCGATCACCTTGCCCGATACCACGAGCGCATGGCCGGCCGACATGGCCACAACGCTGACTGCAGTGCCGGCAACCATCGAGACGCCTTCCAGGGCTTTGCCGCTGAACTGCAAAGTGGCCTTGCTGCCGTCGCCTACCGCTTTCACCACCACCACCACGCTTTCGCCGACTACCTCGACGGAATCGACCACTGGCGAACCGCCAGCCATCACCGACACCACGGATCCCGTCACGACAACCACGGCGGACAGCCCGCCAAGGCTCAAGGCTTGCGAACCATTCACCGCCTGGCTGCTGGCGCAAGCGACAGCAAGCAAAGCGGCGATCAGGGTGCGTTTCATTTTCTGCTCCACAGGTTAAAGGAGCGGCCATCTTGCTGCGCCGGCTGCGGCGAGGCAATCGCTGCGCGCACTGTAGCAACGGGCCATGCTGGTGGTATCATATTCCGATACTTTATTGTCAAGGAATAATGCATGTCCAACGTCATCCGCCTGGTCGACGCGCTCAAACGCCAGCTCAAGGCGCGCGGCATCACCTATGCCGCCCTCGGGCAGAAGATTGGCCTGTCGGAGCCCAGCATCAAGCGCATGTTCGCGTCCCGCAATTTCACGCTCGACCGGCTGGAGCAAATACTGGCCGTGCTGGAGATGGATTTCGCCGAGCTGGCGCTGGCCAGCGCCGACACGCCGCAACTGATTTCCCAGCTCACCTACGCCCAGGAAAAGGAAATCATCAGCGATACCAAGCTGCTGGTGGTGGCTGTGCTGGCGCTGAACCAGGTGCCGATCGAGGAAGTGGTGAAGAACTACAAGATCAGTGCCGCTGAAGCGACGGCCTGCCTGCTACGGCTGGACAAGATCGGCTTCCTGATGCTCAAGCCGAACAACAAGGTCAAGCTGCTGGTATCGCGCACCTTCAGCTGGCTGCCGAATGGCCCGATCCAGGGCTTCTTCCGCGACGAGGCGTACAGCGATTATTTCGACAGCCGTTTCGACGGCCATCACGAGGTGCAGCGGCTGGTGAGCGTGATGCTGTCGCAGCAATCGACACGCGCCTTGCTCGATCGCCTGAAGCAGGTAGCAGACGAATTCTCCCTGCAGCACCAGGATGATGCGCGGCTGCCGTGGGAACAGCGCCGCGCGGTGACCATCATGCTGGCCGCGCGCCCGTGGATACCGAAGGCATTCCGGGCGCTGTTGCGCTGATCACCTGTCCCAATAAGGCGGACTGCCGAAGGCTTCGCGCAAGGTGGCCACGAGCTCCTGCAGTTTTTTGGAAGCCTTGCGGCCTTCAGGATGCGCGACGTAGATAAGCTCTTCCGCGGCTTCCCGCCCGACGTCGACCCTGGCAAGGCGCCCACTCTTCACGTCGGGCCCGACGATGAAGCTTGGCAGCAGGGCCAGGCCCAGGCCCGCCAGCGCGGCATCGCGCATCATGTCGCCGTTGTTGACCCTCAGCGCGGCGGGTGGCCGCACAAAGATCGCAGCCTCTGAATCGAGGAAGCGCCAGTCGGCGACATTCCGGTTGGTGTAGTAGATGGCCCGGTGGCCAGCGAGGTCGTCGAGCGAGGCTGGGGTGCCATGGCTTGCAAGGTAGGCAGGGGATGCCACCAGCATGCGCTTGCTGGGCGCCAGGGGCAAGGCGACCAGCCGCGAATCCTCGACCACGCCGTGGCGGATGACCGCATCGTAGCCCTCGGCAGCAGCGTCCACCCGCCGGTCATCCAGTTCCAGCGTCAGCGAAATGCCAGGGTGGCGTGCCAGGAAAGCGTACAGCGCGGGCCCGAGGTGCATACGGCCAAACGTGACCGGGGCAGACAGGCGCATCGGGCCACTGAGCGTGCCGCGCCGCTGGGAGACCTCGGCCACGGCGTCCTGCACTTCCCACACGATGCGATTTGCGCGCTCGAGGAAGGCGGTGCCGTCTTCTGTCAGGCTGAGCTTGCGCGTGGTCCGATGGAACAGGGGCGCGCCCAGGCTTTGTTCAAGATCCGCGAGGCGTTCGCTAACCACCGATTTGGAAAGATGCAGCCGCCTCGCCGCCGCGCTGATAGAGCCGGCTTCCGCTATCGCTACAAAGCTCGAGATGCCATCCAGTTTTACCATGATTGTTCGATTATACCGAACATAAGTTCCGCTTTTTGACGACTTATCCAAACGGGTTTCCATCACTACACTGGGTTCATCGTCATTCAACCCAACGGAGCCCACCATGACCAACCCGATCAAACGCGCCCTTGGCGCAAGCCTGCTCGCCGCGAGCGCCCTGGCCGCCAGCCTGCCGGCCAACGCCGGTCCCCTGCCTTACCCCTCAAGCTTCAAGACCCAGACTGTCAACGCCGATGGCGTAGCGCTGCATGTTCGCGTTGGTGGCAGCGGCCCCGCCGTAGTCCTGATCCACGGCTTTGGCGATACCGGCGATATGTGGACGCCGCTGGCAGTGGCCCTGGCCAGGGATCATCGGGTGATTGTGCCGGACTTGCGTGGCCTGGGCCTGTCGTCCAAGCCCGAAGGCGGCTACGACAAGAAAACCCAGGCAGGCGACATCCGCGCCATCCTCGACAAGCTGGGCGTCGACAAGGCAGACATCGTGGGCCACGACATTGGCACCATGGTTGCCTATGCCTATGCGGCGCGCTATCCGGACAAGACCACCAAGCTGGTGGTGATGGATGCTCCGGTTCCTGGCGTGCCGCCGTGGGAGCAGATCGTGCGCGCGCCTGTGCTGTGGCATTTTGACTTCGGCGGCAAGGATGCGCTGCGCCTGGTACAAGGCCGCGAACGGATTTATCTCGACCGTTTCTGGAATGACTTCGCCGGCGACGCCAGCAAGATCGATGAAGCCACGCGCCAGCATTATGCCAAGCTGTACGCCCGGCCGGGCGCGATGAAGGCGTCGTTCGCCCAGTTCCAGTCGATCCGCAAGGATGCTGAAGACAACGCGGAATTCGTAAAGACCAAGCTCACCATGCCAGTGCTGGCCGTCGGTGGCGAGAAGTCTTTCGGTGCGAATGAGGCTGCGGTGATGCGCAATGCAGCGACCAATGTGACCGAAGTCGTGGTGCCAGGCGCAGGGCACTGGCTGATGGAGGAGGCGACCGCCGAAACGGTGAAGACGGTGCAGTCCTTCCTTGACGCGAAGTGACTGCCCGTCTCCAGGCCCGGTGAAGCTTAGAAGTTGCGCAGGGTGCGCAGGACCGGCTGCAGCACGTCCGCACCCAGCTTGGCGGAACGGGCGCCGTTCCAGCCAACCAGTTCGTCCGGGTCGTTGGCGTTGTCCTTGAACGGCAGTTCCAGGGTCAGCGACAGGCAGCCGAACAGGTGGGTGATGTGCGGCGAACCCATGGTCAGCACTTCCGGCGTGTATGGCGAGTCAGGATAGCCATGCTCGGACTGGAAGTCCGGCGACGCCAGCTTGAAGTCGGCGATGAACTTGTCCTGAGCGGCTTTCTGTTCTTTGGTGAAGTTCGGCAGGGCATCGCTGCCGGCCACGAAGACGTAAGGCAGGCCCTCGTCGCCGTGCACGTCGAGGAACAGGTCGCAGCCGATTTCCTTCATCTTCTCTTTCACCAGGAAGACTTCCGGCGAACGCTCCATGGTCGGCTCGTTCCATTCGCGGTTCAGGTTCGCACCGGCGGCGTTGGTACGCAGGTTGCCGCGCACGGAGCCGTCCGGGTTCATGTTCGGCACGATGTAGAAGCAGGCATCCTGCAGGCACTGGCGGGCATATGGATTGGCCGCGTCGAGCAGGGCTTCGACCATGCCTTCCACGAACCATTCAGCCATGGTTTCGCCGGGGTGCTGGCGCGCGATGACCCACACCTTCTTTTCGGCTTCCTGGTCGCCGATCACCAGCATGTTCATGTCGCGGCCTTCCACGGTGCTGCCCAGGTCGACCAGTTCGGCCAGCGGGTGCAGTTGTGCGGAGTCCAGCAGGGACAGGTGGCGCTCCCACGAATACGGCTCGAAGTAAGCGTAGTAGATCGAATCGTGTTCCGGCGCGTGCTCGATGGTCATCACTTCGCCATCGAAGGAAGTCGGGACGCGGAACCAGTTGTCGCGGTCATAGGATGCGACAGCGTTATAGCCCTTCCAGCCCTCAGCATAGGCAGCCTTGCCAGCGTTCAGGAAGCGGATGGTCAGCGGCACGGCCTGCGCGCCCTGCACACGGAAATAGAACCACTGGATGATGTCCGCATGGGAATCCTTGCGGATATTGACGTCGATATCGCCAGCGGAGGTAACGCTGACCACATCGATGGCGCCAGCATCGAACTGGCTGCTGATCTTGATAGACATTGTGTGTCCTGTCGGAAAAATGAAGCGCCGTCGCGCGAAGCCCGACATGATACACCACCCCTTACAGCCGCGCCCGTGTCAACCTTGGGGTCAGGCTCTTTGGTTGACACGGTCTCTAGTGCTGGCCGCCGAAACGCTGATGGAAACTGGATTCAGGCTGCGGCGCGCCCGGATCTTCGCGTTGCAGGGCGGCGAGGATGTGCTTCTCGGCAGGGGCTGAGAGCTGGCGATATAGCTGGCTGGCCAGCTCATAAGCGCGGGCGCCGGGCCAGGGCTCGGGCAGCAGTTCGATCGGCAGTTGCGGATCGTGCAGCTGCACGCGGCGGTAGGCGTGGATCAGCAAGGTGCGCAGCACGAAAGCTTGCTCGGGATCGATCTCGCCCGGCTCGGCCAGCAGGCCGGGCACGCCATTGAAAGCGGCGACGAATTTCTCATAACCGGCAGCCACTTCGCTCAAGTCCCAGCCCTCAGCCACCATTTCGCCCAGCGGCCGCGCGCGCAGGCCCGGCACTTCGCTGGCCTGCACCACGTACACCTTCTGCAACAGGCCAAGGCGCGACAGCAGTGCTTCCAGCGCCTCCATATCGCCGGCTGGATGGCCGGCGATGCCGGGCGCGATCACGCTGTATCCCTCCCACAACAGCTCCTTGCGCAGCTGGCTGCGCGCCGGGGCGTCAAGGCCGTCGGCTGCCAGCACCAGGGTCCACTGGCCGTTCCAGTGCACATTCAGCGGGGCGTAAATGCGGCGGAAGGCGCGGCTGAAGCGGCGCATGGCGTCGGGCGTGATGGCATAGCTGCTGCGGCGGCCGTCGCGCTGGGCGCCCAGCCAGCCTTCCTGCGCCAGGCGGAACACGGAAGTGCGCAACAGGCGGTCGTTGACGCCGAAGGGTGCCAGCAATTCGATCAGGCTGCCGGTCCACACCATGCCGCCGTGCGGGACGATGGCGTCGCCGAAGATGGTCATCACCAGCGATTTGGAGCGCGGCGGGTCGCTGGCCAGGAATTCTTCAATCCAGCCATTGATTTTCTGGTTTTTTTGCATAGACCGATTTTATACACTGTCATTGATCTAGATACAGAATTTTTAAATGACACACAAAATTCGTTTGCAAAGCCGTTTTTGTATCGTATTATGAAGCTATCCCGAACAAGGAGGCCCTCCTTATGTACGCACAAATGGTGGAAACCGGCCTGAAAAAGGTCCAGACCGCAGAAGATATGGACGCGCAGGAGCGCGAATTCCAGGCGCGCATCGACGCCGGCATCAAGATCGAGCCAAAGGACTGGATGCCGGAGGCTTACCGCAAGACCCTGGTGCGCCAGATTTCCCAGCATGCCCACTCCGAAATCGTCGGTCAGTTGCCTGAAGGAAATTGGGTGACCCGTGCCCCGAGCCTGAAACGCAAGTCGATCCTGCTGGCCAAGATCCAGGACGAAGCGGGGCATGGCCTCTACCTGTACAGCGCCGCCGAAACCCTGGGCGTGTCGCGCGACGAGCTGCTGGCGGCCCTGCACAGCGGCAAAGCCAAGTACTCGTCCATCTTCAATTACCCGACGCTGAGCTGGGCCGACATGGGCGCCATCGGCTGGCTGGTGGACGGCTCGGCCATCATCAACCAGATACCGCTGTGCCGCTGCTCTTATGGCCCGTATTCGCGCGCCATGATCCGCGTCTGCAAGGAGGAGTCCTTCCACGCCCGCCAGGGCTACGACATCATGATGTCGCTGGCCAAAGGCACGCCGGAACAGAAGGCGATGGCGCAAGATGCGCTGAACCGCTGGTGGTGGCCTTCGCTGATGATGTTCGGCCCATCCGACGCAGCTTCGGTCAACAGCGCGCAATCCGCGCAATGGCGCATCAAGCTGTTCTCCAACGATGAACTGCGCCAGCGCATGGTCGACCAGACCGTGCCGCAAGCCGAATTCCTGGGCCTGACCATCCCCGACCCGGACCTGAAATGGAACGAGGAGCGCGGCTCCTACGACTTCGGCGAAATCGATTGGGAAGAATTCCACCAGGTCCTGAAGGGCAACGGCCCTTGCAACCGCGAGCGCCTGCGCACCCGCGTCAAGGCTTATGAAGACGGCGCATGGTTCCGCGACGCGCTGGTGGCTTACGCCGATAAACATAATAAGGAGCAGGCTGCGGCCTGAGAGGAGACAAGATGAGCAAAGAATGGCCACTGTGGGAAGTCTTCATTCGCAGCCAGCACGGCCTGGCGCACAAGCATGTGGGCAGCCTGCATGCTCCGGATGCGGAGATGGCAATCAACAACGCGCGCGATGTCTACACCCGCCGCAATGAAGGGGTGAGCATCTGGGTGGTGCGCGCCTCCGATATCGTCGCCAGCGCACCGGCCGACAAGGGTCCTCTGTTCGAGCCTTCCAACAGCAAGGTGTACCGCCACCCGACCTTCTTCCCGATGCCGGAAGAAGTGAAGAACCTGTAAGGCTTCCTGCTATGGATAACAAGGTCAATTACCTGCTGCGCCTGGGCGACAACGCCATGGTGCTGAGCCAGCGCCTGTGCGAATTGTGCGGCAAGGGCCCTGCGCTGGAAGAAGACATGGCGCTGTCGAACGTGTCGCTGGACCTGCTGGGCCAGACCCGCATGTGGTACACCTACGCCGCAGAACTGGAAGACGCGGGCCGCGATGAGGACAAGCTGGCTTACCTGCGCGACGCGCACGATTACAAGAACGTGCTGCTGGTCGAGCAGCCGAACGGCAACTACGCGCACACGCTGGTGCGGCAGTTCTTCTTCGATACCTGGCATTATTTCCTGATCGGCGCGCTGACTCGTTCCTCCGATCCGCGCATCGCGGAAATCGCCGAGAAGTCGCTGAAGGAAGTGACCTATCACCTGCGACGCAGCGGCGACCTGATCGTGCGACTGGGCGACGGCACCGACGTGTCGCACCAGTTCACGCAGACTGCGGTCGATGAGCTGTGGATGTACACCGGCGAGGTGTTCAACTACGACGCGGTGGATGAAGCCATGGTTGCGGAAGGCGTTGCGCCGCCGGCTGCCATGCTGCGCGAGCAATGGCTGTCGCATGTTTCCGATATCCTCGGCGAGGCGACGTTGGCAATGCCGGCGGCCGATGCGTGGATGCAGAAGGGCGGCAAGCAAGGCCGCCACACCGAGCACCTGGGCTACCTGCTGGCCGAGATGCAGTTCCTGCAGCGCGCTTACCCGGGTTCGGAGTGGTGATGGACGCAGCGCGTGTCTGGTCCCTGCTGGAGCAGGTTTCCGATCCCGAGATCCCGGTGATTTCGGTGGTGGACCTGGGCATCGTGCGCGATGTGCAGGTGACCGGCCCTTCCTCGTGCGCAGTTACGATCACGCCGACGTATTCCGGCTGCCCGGCCATGCAGGTGATTGCCGACGCGGTGCAAGGCGCCCTGAAGGATGCCGGTATCCGGCAGGTCGACATCATCACCCGCCTGTCGCCCGCCTGGACCACCGACTGGATGAGCGATTCGGGCAAGGCCAAGCTGAAAGGCTACGGCATCGCGCCGCCGGCGCAGCGCGTGGTCGACATCAGCGGCCTGCGCGCCCCGCGTCCATCTGCCGCGCCGTTGGACCCGCTGAAGGCGGGCGTCGCCCGCGGCGCTGTTCCGGCGCCTAAAGTCGTCTGCCCGCACTGCGGCTCCAGCCACACCGAAATCACAAGCCAGTTCGGCTCCACGCCCTGCAAGGCGCTGTACAAGTGCCTCGATTGCCGCGAGCCCTTTGACTACTTCAAGTGCCACTGACACCATGAGCAAATTCTATCCACTGTCCGTCGCCAAGGTGCAGCAGGAGACCCGCGACTGCATCGCCGTCACCTTCGCCGTGCCTGCCGAACTGCAGGAAAGCTTCAAATACCAGCAAGGCCAGCACCTGACCCTGCGCACGAACATCAATAACGAAGACGTGCGCCGCTCGTATTCGATCTGCTCCGCGGTGCAGGACGGCGCCTTGCGCGTGGCAATCAAGCGCACGCCGGGCGGCATGTTCTCGACCTGGGCCAACGAAGCGCTGAAACCAGGCGCCACCATCGAAGTGATGCCGCCAATGGGCCACTTCAACGTGCCGCTGGATGCGGGGCAGAGCAGGAACTACCTGGCCTTTGCAGCCGGTAGCGGCATTACGCCTATCCTGTCGATCATCAAGACTACGCTGATGACCGAGCCGACGAGCCGCTTCACCCTGTTCTACGGCAACCGCGCTTCCTCGTCCGTCATCTTCAAGACGGAATTGATGGAACTGAAGGATGCCTATCTTGAACGCCTGAACATTGTCTACGTAATGTCGCGCGAGCAGCAGGATATTGAGCTGTTCAACGGCCGCATCACCAAGGAAAAGACCGAACAGTTCCTGCAGCATTGGATCGACATCAAGGATTACGACACTGCCTTCATCTGCGGTCCGGAAGACATGATGCTTGGTGTCTCCGCCGCGCTGCAAGAGGCGGGCATGCCGAAGTCGAACATCAAGATTGAGCTGTTCGCTGCCAGCATTCCAAAGCACCAGCACAAGCCGCGCGTGCAGGCCGATGCCGCACCACACCTGACGGAAGTCATCGTGATCATGGACGGCAACGCGGCTTCGTTCACCATGGAGAAGGACAAGGAGTCGATCCTGGATGCCGGTTTGCGCGCGGGGCTGGACATGCGCTATTCCTGCAAAGGCGGCGTATGCTCTACCTGCCGCTGCAAGATGGTCGAAGGCAAAGTGGACATGGACGTCAACTATGCGCTGGAAGACTACGAGATTGCACGTGGCTTTGTATTGAGCTGCCAGGCGTTTCCGGTCACTGATAAAGTGATTATTGATTTCGATCAAGCAGAGTAAAACCGGAGAACCGGTGTCAGACCCGCAGGGTCCGACACCCGGCCCGCGACCGCCGCGTATCGGTGTCTGACCCTGTGGGTCTGACACTGGTTTACCTGGTTTAAAAAGGAGACAAAGTGAGCTACGAAAACATCAAGTTTGAAATCGCAGCAGGCGTCGCAAAACTGACCCTGAACCGTCCCGACAAATTGAACAGCTTCACCCAGGCCATGCACCTGGAAGTACGCGAAGCCCTGTCCCAGCTCCGCGCCGACAAATCCGTGCGCGTGCTGGTGTTGACCGGCGCCGGCCGCGGCTTCTGCGCCGGCCAGGACCTGGGCGACCGCGCAGTCGCCCCAGGCGGCGCCGCAGTGGACCTCGGCGAATCCGTCGAGAAATTCTACGCCCCGCTGGTGCTGGCGCTGCGCGAGCTGCCGATGCCCGTCATCTGCGCCGTGAACGGCGTCGCTGCCGGTGCCGGCGCCAACCTGGCCCTGGCCTGCGATATCGTGCTGGCCGCCAAATCCGCCAGCTTCATCGAAGCCTTCTGCAAACTGGGCCTGATTCCGGACACCGGCGGCACCTGGCACCTGCCGCGCCTGATCGGCCATGCACGCGCCACCGGCCTTGCCATGCTGGGCGAAAAGCTGTCCGCCGAACGCGCCGAACAATGGGGCCTGATCTGGAAAGCGGTTCCCGACGAAGAACTGATGAACGAAGCCATGGCCATGGCCAAACACTTCGCTACCGCACCAACCAAGGGCCTGGCCTTCACCAAGCACGCACTGCAGGCCAGCTACGGAAACACCCTGTCCGACCAGCTCAAGCTGGAAGGCGAAATGATGCGCGAGCTTGGCTACAGCCACGACTACCGCGAAGGCGTGGACGCCTTCATCAACAAGCGCACTCCAAACTTCAAGGGAGAATAAGCATGGCGGCTCTGGAGAAAGGCAGTGTCGTTGCCGTGATCGGCAGCGGGGCAATGGGTTCCGGCATCGCGCAGGTCGCAGCGGCTTCCGGCTACACGGTCAAGCTGTTCGACACTCGCGCGGAAGCGGTGGATAAGGCGATTGCCGATATCGGCAAGGTGTACGGCAAGCTGGTTGAAAAGGGCAAGATGTCCGGCGCCGATGCCGACGCCGCGCGCAGCCGCCTGCACGGCGTAGCCGGCCTGGCCGACGTCGCCGATGCAAAGCTGGTGGTTGAAGCCATTGTCGAAAACCTGGACGTCAAGCGCAGCCTGTTCGCCGACCTGGAAGGCATCGTCGGCGACGACGCCATCCTCGCCACCAATACTTCCTCGATTTCCGTTACCGCCATTGCCGCCAAGCTGCGCAAGCCGCAGCGCCTGGTCGGCATGCACTTCTTCAACCCGGTGCCGCTGATGGCGCTGGTGGAAGTGATCAGCGGCCTGGCGACCGATGCCGCCGTGGCCGAAACCGTGTACGACACCTCGATCGCCTGGGGCAAGAATCCAGTGCACGCCAAATCCACGCCCGGCTTCATCGTCAATCGCGTGGCGCGCCCCTACTACGCCGAAGGCTGGCGCCTGCTGAACGAACAGGCCGCCGATGCCGCCACCATCGATGCGGTGATGCGCGAAGGCGGCGGCTTCCGTATGGGCCCTTTCGAGCTGATGGACCTGATCGGCCACGACGTGAACTACTCCGTCACCGAGTCCGTATTCCGTGCTTACTACAACGACCCGCGCTTCACGCCGTCGGTGCTGCAGCAGGAGATGGTGAACGCCGGCTTCCTTGGCCGCAAGTCCGGCCGCGGCTTTTACGACTACAGCGAGGGAGCGGCAGCACCGCAGCCACGCTCCGAAGCGCCGCAGCCGCTGCCGGAGTACATCGGCTACAGCTTCGAGCCGGGCGACCACACCGCCATCGCAACCACGATCATCGAGCGCCTGAAGGCGCGTGGCGTTACCGTCACCAAGCGCAACTTCGCCGAGGGTCACCGCTCGTCCGAAGCGCCTGCTTTCCATACCAACGGCGCCGCGATCTACCTGACCGATGGCCGTACCGCCACCCAGCGCGCGCGCGACGACAAGCATGACGACATGGTGCTGTATGACCTGGTATTCGACTTCAACTCTTCGCCGCGCATTGCCATTGCCTGCAGCGACCAATGCAGCCCGCGCGCCATGGCATCGGCCATCGGCATGTTCCAGGCAGCCGGCTTCACCGTGACGCGACTGGACGACGTTCCGGGCCTGGCCGTGATGCGCACGGTCGCCATGCTGGCCAACGAAGCGGCCGACGCCGTCAACCAGGGCGTATGCAGCGCGCAGGCGGCCGACCTGGCGATGCAAAAGGGCGTCAACTATCCGCGCGGCCCGCTGGCCTGGGCGGACATGGTGGGCGTCAGGCATATCGTGACAGTGCTGGAGAACCTGGCAAGCAGCTACGGAGAAGACCGCTACCGCGTGTCGCCGCTGCTGCGTCGCCGCGAACAGAGCGGAGCCAGGATCCATGCATAACCCCAAGATGCACCCGCAGGCCCTGGCCGAAGCGGCAGGCGCAGCGATGTTCGCGCGCGATGCCGCCAGCCAGGCCCTCGGTATGAAGTTGGTAGAAATCCGTCCCGGCTATGCGCGCATGACCATGCCGGTGCGGAGCGATATGCTGAACGGGCACCAGACTTGCCACGGCGGCTTTATCTTTGCGTTGGCGGATAGTGCTTTCGCATTCGCGTGCAACAGCCATAACCACACGACGGTTGGCGCGGGCTGCACGATCGACTACCTCGCCCCCGGGCGGATGGATGACTTGCTGACGGCGGAGGCGGTCGAACGCACGCTGGTCGGCAAGACCGGCATCTACGATGTCACCGTCTGCAACCAGGAGGGCAAGATGATCGCCACTTTCCGCGGCAAATCGCACCGCATCGCCGGAGAGGTGGTTCCAACCCATAGCTAGTTGATGGAGGTAGCACCGTGGTCCAACGCATTCCCGCCCCTTCCGACCTGGAGCCGATCGAGCGCGCCAGCCGTGACGAATTGCAGGCGCTCCAGCTGGAGCGCCTGAAATGGTCGCTGATGCACGCTTACGAGAACGTGCCGCATTACCGCAAGGCCTTTGACGAGAAGGGCGTGCATCCGAGCGAACTGAAGTCGCTGTCCGACCTGGCCAGGTTCCCGTTCACGGACAAGAAGACACTGCGCGACAACTATCCTTTCGGACTATTCGCCGTGCCGCGCGAAAAAGTCGTGCGCGTGCATGCCTCCAGCGGCACCACAGGCAAGCCGACCGTGGTCGGCTACACCCAGCGCGATATCGACATGTGGGCCGACGTGGTGGCCCGTTCAATCCGCGCAGCTGGCGGCCGCGCCGGCGATATGGTCCATATCTCCTACGGCTACGGCCTGTTCACCGGCGGCCTGGGTGCGCACTATGGCGCTGAACGCCTGGGCTGCACCGTGATCCCGATGTCCGGCGGACAGACCGAAAAGCAGGTGCAACTGATCCAGGACTTCAAACCATCGATCATCATGGTCACGCCGTCCTACATGCTGAACATCGTCGAGGAATTCCAGCGCCAGGGCCTGGATTGCGCCAAGTCCTCGCTGCAGGTCGGCATTTTCGGCGCCGAGCCGTGGACCAACGCCATGCGCGGCGAGATTGAACGGCGCGCCGGCATCGACGCCGTGGACATCTACGGCCTGTCGGAAGTAATCGGCCCCGGCGTTGCCAGCGAGTGCATCGAATCGAAAGACGGCCCGGTGATCTGGGAAGACCATTTCTACCCGGAGATTATCGATCCGGAAACCGGCGAAGTGCTGCCCGATGGCGAGGAAGGGGAGCTGGTGTTCACCTCCCTCAGCAAGGAAGCCATGCCGGTAATCCGCTACCGCACGCGCGACCTTACGCGCCTGTTGCCGCCGACTTCGCGCGCCATGCGCCGCATCGGCAAGATCACCGGCCGCTCGGACGACATGCTGATCATCCGCGGGGTGAACGTGTTCCCGACCCAGATCGAGGAACAGATCTGCAAGCTGCCCAAGCTCGAACCCCAATACCAACTGGTGGTGACGCGGGATGGCCACCTCGACAAGCTGGAAGTGCTGGTGGAACTGCGCGCCGGCCTGGCGCGCGCTGATGCGGGAGACGTGGCGCGCGAACTGGAACAACGCATCAAGACCAATGTCGGCGTGAGCACCACCGTCACGCTGGTCGGCGTGGGCGGCATCGAACGCACCGCGACCGGCAAGGCAAAACGAGTAATCGACAAACGACCCAAGGAATAACAATGACCGAAGCATTCATCTGCGACGCCGTTCGCACACCATTCGGCCGCTACGGCGGCGCACTGGCAGGCGTGCGCGCCGACGACCTGGCGGCGATCCCGATCGCAGCCCTGATGGCGCGCAATCCTTCCGTCGACTGGAAGCAAGTGGACGACGTCTACTACGGCTGCGCCAACGGCGCCGGCGAAGACAACCGCAACGTGGGCCGCATGGCCGGCCTGCTGGCCGGCCTGCCGGTGGAAGTGCCGGGCAATACCATCAACCGCCTGTGCGGTTCGTCGCTGGATGCAGTCGGCATCGCCGCGCGCGCCATCAAGTCGGGCGAAGCGCAACTGGTGATCGCGGGCGGCGTGGAAAGCATGACGCGCGCGCCTTTCGTCATGGGCAAGGCCGACAGCGCCTTCTCCCGCAGCGCGAAGATCGAAGACACCACCATCGGCTGGCGCTTCGTGAACCCGCTGATGAAGGCGCAGTACGGCATTGACTCAATGCCGGAGACCGCGGAAAACGTGGCAGAACAATGGGCCGTGGCACGCGCCGACCAGGATGCCTTCGCCATCCGCAGCCAGCAGCGCTGGGCAGCCGCACATGCGGCCGGCTTCTTCAAGGGCGAGATCGTGCCGGTCACCATCCCGCAGAAAAAAGGCGAACCGAAGGTGGTGGACACCGACGAACACCCGCGTCCGGACACCACCATTGAGGCGCTGGCCAAGCTGAAAGGCGTGGTCAAGCCCGATGGCACGGTCACCGCCGGCAATGCCTCCGGCGTGAACGACGGCGCCTGCGCGCTGCTGCTGGCATCCGCCGCGGCGGTCGACAAATTCGGCCTGAAGCCGCGCGCCAAGGTGCTGGGCATGGCGACTGCCGGCCTGGCGCCGCGCATCATGGGCTTCGGTCCATCGCCGGCCAGCAAAAAGCTGCTGGCGCAACTGGGCATGACCATCGAACAGATGGACGTGATCGAATTGAACGAAGCCTTTGCCGCACAGGGTCTGGCAGTGACCCGCGACCTGGGCCTGAAAGACGACGATGCCCGCGTCAACCCGAACGGCGGCGCGATTGCCATCGGCCACCCGCTGGGCGCCTCGGGCGCGCGCCTAGTGACCACTGCGCTGAACCAGCTCGAACGCACCGGCGGCCGCTACGCGCTATGCACCATGTGCATCGGCGTCGGCCAGGGCATCGCGCTGGTGATCGAGCGAGTCTGACCATGCCTTGCTACGAGATCAATGGCGTGCGGCCGGTGGTGCATCCAACGGCCTATGTGCACCCGACCGCGGTGCTGATTGGCGACGTGATTGTCGGTCCGCGCTGCTACGTCGCGCCGCTGGCATCGCTGCGCGGCGACTTCGGGCGCCTGATCCTGGAAGAGGGCGCCAATGTGCAGGACACCTGCGTGATGCACGGCTTCCCTGGCGGCGACACGGTGGTCGAGCAGGATGGCCACATCGGCCACGGCGCGGTGCTGCACGGCTGCCGTATCGGCCGGAATGCCTTGGTGGGCATGAACGCGGTAGTGATGGATAACGCGGTGGTTGGCGCAGAGAGCATCGTCGGCGCAGCGGCTTTCGTCAAGGCCGGGATGGAAATCCCGCCACGCAGCATGGTGGTCGGCGCACCGGCCAAGATCCTGCGCCAGGTCAGCGACAGTGAAGTCGCCTGGAAGACGCTGGGCACCGGCCAGTATCACGAGCTGGCCGTGCGCTCGATGCAGACAATGGTGGAGTGCCAGCCCGACACCGAGGCAGCGCCGGGCCGCCAGCGCATGCAATGGGACACCTCGCTGCCCATGCACCTGCACAAGCAGGCATTCGACAATAAACAGTAATCGGAGACTACAAATGGTACACACCCTGCAAAGCTTCATCGGCGGCCGCTGGCAAGGCAAGGAAGCCGCGACCGCGCTGCACAGCGCCCTCGACAACCGCGTCATCTACCACACCCACGCCGAGAAGCTGGACTTCGCTGAAGCCGTGCATTACGGCCGCAAGACCGGCATCCCGGCCCTGATGAAGCTGGACTTCCAGACTCGCGCCCAGCGCCTGAAAGCCCTGGCGATGTACCTGATGGAGCGCAAGGAAGAACTGTACGCGATCTCGCACCTGACCGGCGCAACCCGCCCTGACAGCTGGGTCGACGTGGAAGGCGGCATCGGTACCCTGTTCGCCTACGCCAGCATGGGCAGCCGCGAGTTGCCGTCGTCGAACGTGCTGCATGAAGGCCCTGCCATGGCGCTGGGCAAGCGCGGCGGCTTCTCCGGCACCCACATCCTGGTGCCGCGCGGCGGTATCGCGGTGCACATCAACGCTTTCAACTTCCCGATCTGGGGCCTGCTGGAGAAGTTCGCGCCGTCCTTCCTGGCCGCCATGCCGTGCATCGGCAAGCCTGCCAGCGCGACCTCCTACCTGACTGAAGCCCTGATCCGCATGATCAACGATTCCGGCCTGCTGCCGGAAGGCTCGCTGCAACTGGTGATCGGCAGCACCGGCGACTTGCTGGACCGCCTCGGCGGCGCCGACATGGTGACCTTCACCGGCTCGGCCGATACCGCAGCCAAGCTGCGCTCCAACCGCAACCTGATCGCCAATTCCGTCCCGTTCACGGCCGAAGCGGATTCGCTGAACTGCGCCATCCTGGCGCCGGACGTTACGCCTGACGATCCCGAGTTCGACCTGTTCGTGAAAGAAGTGCAGCGCGAAATGACCACCAAGGCGGGCCAGAAATGTACCGCCGTGCGCCGCATCATCGTGCCGCGCCAGCATGCGGACGCGGTGGCGGAAAAGCTGCGCGAACGCCTGGCCAAAGTCGTGGTGGGCGACCCGTCGGTGGAAGGCGTGCGCATGGGCGCACTGGCCTCGAAGGACCAGCAGCGCGACGTGGCCGAGCGCGTGGCGCAACTGGCGCAGGGCAATGAAATCCTGTTCGGCGGGGCCGGTGCGCTGAAGCTGGTGGGCGAGGGCGTCGAAAATGGCGCCTTCTTCTCGCCGACCCTGCTGCTGTGCCGTAACGCCCTGAATAACGATGCCGTGCACGATGTGGAAGCGTTTGGCCCGGTCAGCACCATGATGACCTACGACTCCATCGACGAGGCGCTGGAGCTGGCTGCGCGCGGCAAGGGGTCGCTGGTGTCGACCCTGGTGACCAAGGACCCTGCCACCGCTGCCTACGCAGTGCCGATTGCCGCTGCCTCGCATGGCCGCGTGCACGTGCTGGATCGCGAAGCCTCTGTGGATTCCACCGGCCACGGTTCGCCGCTGCCGCAACTGAAGCACGGCGGTCCTGGCCGTGCGGGCGGCGGCGAGGAGCTGGGCGGCATCCGCGCCGTACGCCATTTCCTGCAACGCGCTGCGGTGCAAGGCTCGCCGACCATGCTGACTGCCATCACCGGCGAGTACGTGCGCGGCGGCGCGGTCAAGGAAGGCGACATCCATCCGTTCCGCAAGTGCTTTGAAGACCTGGCAATCGGCGATTCGCTGCTGACCCATCGCCGTACCGTGAGCGAAGCCGACATCGTCAACTTCGGCGGCATTTCGGGCGACTACTTCTATATGCACTTCGACGAGATCGCGGCCAGGGATACCCAGTTCGGCAAGCGCATCGCCCACGGCTACTTCGTGCTGTCGGCGGCGGCAGGCCTGTTTGTGTCGCCGGCGCCTGGTCCGGTGCTGGCCAACTACGGCCTGGACAACCTGCGCTTCATCACCCCGGTGGCAATCGGCGACACCATCCGCGCCCGCCTGACCTGCAAGCGCAAGGTCGACCGCAACCGCACCGACGACAAAGGCCGCGGCCAGGGCGTGGTCGCGTGGGACGTGCAGGTGACCAACCAGAACGACGAACTGGTCGCCAGCTACGACATCCTTACCCTGGTGTCCAAGCGAGCCTGAACGCGCAATGCCAGCCAGCAAGCGGAGCCGCCAGTGGCTCCGCTTGCAGCCAGGAGCAAGAACATTGCGAACAGATTGGACGAGTCTTCTCCGTCGTCGCAGGCAAATGCGCTTGCCGCCAGAATCACAGCTGCCGCCGTGATTGCCGCCAGGGTGCCGCTTCCTGCGAAATAGGCCAGGCTTCTTTTGCCCAGCTTGTTGGCGCGCCGGATGGTCAGCGTGAACGGAATCAAGCCGCAGACGAAGGCTGCAAGCCAGGCGAGGCCGAACATGGCTGCAACTTCCGATAGCCTGCCGCCGAACAGGGTTGGGGAAATGCAGAAAACTGCTGCTCCGGTGACGGCAGCAATGTAAGCCACGCAGGCATGGCGAAGGGTGATTGTATTTTCCATGGCCTGCACTGTAGCGGGCCATTGTGCGTTCATGATGAAGCGGCTGTGAAGCCTTTGCTACAACATCATGTAGACGACGCCCGCAAATGCCAGGACGATCAACGCTACGGCGGTCCACTTCAGCTTGTAGTGGCGGGCATGGCAGCGCTGGCAAACGCGCATCTTCGCGCCGCCGCCGCTTGCCAGCGGCAGCTCCTCATAGGTATTCCAATTGATTTCAGCGCCGCACAGCGCGCAGGCACCGCGCTGGTTACGCCGTCCGCCGCGCCACTGCCGCAGCCGGTCGGTCACCAGCGCCGCAACCAGCAGCGCGCTAAATAGCAGGAACAGTATCTTCATCGTGCGCCGACTTTAGCACAAGCCAGCAGGCAACGCCGGCTGCGAGCCCGGCGACAAAAAGCATGGGCGTCAGCCGCACTAAATGGCGCGGGGAATAGGCGCAGGCCAGCAGAGGCAGGAATGCCAGCGCGGTAAGAACCGCGCCGCCAATGTAGAAGCAGGGGCTGCTGATGCCGCGCCGAACCGCCAGCGCCATGGCCGCCGCATACGGCAGGACGGAGGCGGCGAAGGCCATGACCCATGCCAGGACCAGCGTGGCAAGCGGGAAGCGGAAAGTCGTGTCTCCGTTCACGGCGAAGTCCCACAGCTCATTGCCGAAGACGAACGTGATCGCGGCGCAGCTTACCGCAAGAAGGTGTGCGTACATGACGCGCTGCAGGGAAGTAGAGGTGTCCATGGCCGGCACTGTAGCGGGCCTGTATGCGGACAGTATGAAGCGGGCAAGAAGTGCCCGCCTGTTGAGTGAATATCATTGCATTCGTGGATTGCTGTGCAAGGATGAATGCTTGGCAAACAGGAGGCAACCATGAGAACAGGCGGCTGGATGATCGCCTGCGCCGTGCTTTCGGTGCAGGTAGCGCAGGCGGGAGACACCCAGCTGGCGCGCGGCAAGTACCTGGTGGAGGGCGTGCTGGCCTGCGCCAACTGTCACGCGGTGCGGGACGAGAAGGGCGCCGTGATTGCGTCCAAAGGCATGTCCGGCGGCTTTGAATTCGCGGATGCGATGTTCAAGTCCTATGCATCAAACATCACGCCCGACCGCGAGACCGGCATCGGAAAATGGACGGATGCCCAGTTGGGCAAGGCCATTCGCGAAGGCATCCGACCGGATGGCAGCACCATCGGGCCGCCGATGCCGATTCATTTCTACCGTTCGATATCGGACGCCGACCTGGCGGCGACCATCAAATATCTGCGCGCCCAGCCCGCGGTCGCAAACAAGGTGCCCAAGTCTGCATTCAACTTCCCCTTGCCGCCCAACTATGGCCCGCCGCTGAAGAAGGTCGGCGCGCCCGCGCCGAAAGACAAAGTGGCATATGGCGGCTACCTGGTTGCGATCGCGCACTGCATGGAATGCCATACGCCACGCGACGAGAAAGGCATGCTGGTGCAGGCCCGGATGGGAGCAGGTGGGCAAAATATCAAAGGCCCTTGGGGCGACAGCATCTCACGCAACCTGACATCGCACGCCGAAGGCCTGCGCGACTGGAGCGATGAACAGATCATGTCCGCTATCCGCACCGGCAAAGACCGCAATGGACAGCCCTACAAGCCGCCGATGGCGTTCGACTGGTACCACAATATCAGTGACGGCGACATGGCCGCCATCGTCGCCTACCTGCGCACGCTGCCGCCGCAGCAAGGAGCGCCCCAACGTTAGAACCGCGGGGAGCCGGCTGGTGACGTACACTGCAGGCTACGTTGCCCTCAACTTCTTAAGGTTTGTAATGAAATTTGTATCGCTGGCGGCAATTGCCGCCATGGCCCTTGTTGCGGGCTGCACTTCGGTATCCGGCACCAGGTTCGCGCAGCAGGAAGCTGCCATGCCAAAGCTCTCGCCCGACCAGGGCCGCGTGTATTTTTACCGCGTTGACGCCTTTACCGGCGGCGGCATGAGCGCCCCGCTCAAGCTGGATGGGGTCGTGGTAGGCGATTCGCTACCTGGCGGCTATTTCTTTGTCGATGCCGCCGCAGGCAAGCATGAAGCATCCGCCACCACCCGGGTTACCAGGAAGCTCAATTTCGTTCTCGAACCAGGGGAAACAAAGTACGTGCGCACCAGGGCGCAGTTTGAAGAGAAGGTTGGCCGCATCGTGCCGGAGTTGGTCAGCGCCGAAGAAGCACGCAGGGAACTGCCTGCCCTGAACTTCACCGGCGCCGCAAAACCTGATTGATCAGGCGTCCAGGCCGAAAGGATCGTCGATGGAATGGGACGGCTTGGTGAACCAGCGCGGGCCGTCCTCCGCCATGTAGAAGTGGTCTTCGTGGCGCACGCCGAATTCACCCGGCACCACGATCATCGGCTCGTTGGAGAACGTCATGCCGACGTCCAGCGGGGTCTTGTCGCCGCCCACCAGGTAAGGCCATTCATGGATGTCCAGGCCGATGCCGTGGCCGGTGCGGTGCGGCAGGCCTGGCAGCTTGTATTCCGGGCCGAAGCCGGCCGCCTGCAGTGAACGGCGCGCGGCCTGGTCCACTTCTTCGCAGGGCACGCCCAGTTGGGCTGCTTCAAACGCGGCCAGTTGCGCCGCCTTCTCCGCGTTCCACACGGCGCGCTGGCGTTCACTGGCTTCGCCGTACACATAGGTGCGGGTGATGTCGGAGATGTAGTTGTGCAGCTTGCAGCCGGTATCGATCAGCACCGTGTCGCCTTGCTTCAGCGTCTGCACGTATGAAACGCCGTGCGGGAACGAGCTGGCCACGCCGAACAGCACGATCACGAAATAGGAGCCGGCAGGCGCGCCGACCTTGCGGTGCGCCTTGTCGATGAATTCCGCCACTTCGGTGGTGGTGATGCCTTCGCGCAGGATGCTGGCGGTGGCGATATGCACGGCCAGGGTCATGTCTTTGGCGCGCTGCATCAGGGCGATTTCCGCTTTCGATTTGCGGGTTCGGCAGTGGGCCGTGACCGCGCGTGCATTCTCCAGCGCATAACCTTCGGCCAGCGGGCGGATGCCGTCGTAGATGAAGAAGGCAGCGCTTTCGTCGATGCCGATGCGGGGCGCCTGTGCGGCATTCGGCACAATGCCCATTTTCTTCAGGACCGCGATGAACAGGGCGTAGGGGCTTTCATGTTCGTGCCAGCAATTGACTGCGCCTTCCACCAGCATGAAGTCGTTCAGGGTATCTTCTTCAAACGCCGGGGCGATGTATTCGACGGCGCCGCTGGCAGGCAGGATGGCGCCGACCATGCGCTCGCTCGGGTACCACCTGGTGCCGGTGAAGTAGAGCAGGTTGGAGCCCGCATTGATATAGATGGCGGCAATGCCTTGCCGGCGCATGAAGGCCTGCGCCTTTTCGATGCGCGCCAGGTGTTCGTCCTTGCCGATTGGCGCAGCGCCCGCCGTCATGTCCGACAGGGATGCCAATGCCTCTTCGATAGTCTTGCCGCCAATACCAATGCCCATGCTGTCCTCCTTAAAAACAAGAGGAACATCATAGCACCGCACAAGCGTAAAAAAGCCGGCTATGCAGCTATCGTATCGGGCGATGACGATAGCCGCATACCGGCCAGGATGATGACGCTTACTGGACTTGCAGGCTTACCTTATCAACAACGAAGGAGGTTTGCAGCGAATAGTCTTCCGTCATGTTGAAGTGGATGCGCACGGTCTGGCCCTTGTAAGGCAGCAGGTTGAAGCTGCGGATCTGGTAGCCGCTGGCAGGCATGGTGTTGTTGTAGGTTGCCAGGGTGCCCAGGGTGGTGCCGGAAGAGTTCTTCACGGTCACGACCATCTTGTCGTACACGGTGCTGCCGGTTTCCGCGGTGTCGATATGCAGCGCGAACGACAGGGTTGCCGCCGTTGCGGTGGCTGGAATGGTCACGGTCTGGTACAGGCTTTCGGTAGCCGTGGTGCCATTGCCGCCCAGCCAGGCGAAGCGGCTGCCTTCGTACGCAGTCTGGCCGCTGTAGTTGCCGATCACGCCCGTAGTGCCGGCCCATGGCGAGGTGCCTGACTCGAAGCCGCCGTTGACGATCAATTCGCTCTGCGGAGGAGTCGTGCCGACGGTCAGGGTGGCGTTGTTCGAGGTAGCGGTCTTCGCCGGCGACGAGGAATCGCTGACGATGGCCTTGAACACGGCGCCGTTGTCGGCAGTCTGCGCGGTGAACGAGTAGGTAGCCGAAGTAGCGCCCGAAATCTGGGCGCCGTTACGGTACCAGGCGTAGCTGTAAGGCGCAGTGCCGCCGGTCGCCGCCACCGTGAAGGTCGCGGTGCCGCCAGGAGCCACCGTGACGTTGTTCGGCTGGGTGGTGATGGTCACGGTGTTCGGATTGGCTTCATCCACGTCGGTACCGACGTTGATCGCAGCGTAAGCACGCTTGACGGCGGTCGATTCAGCGCTGCCGACGCCATACAGCTGTTCGGCCGACTCGATCATCTTCAGGCGGGCGTTGGCATAGTTGGTCGAGGCGGTGAACTTGGTGGTGTTGGCCTTGAACCAGATGCGGAACGCCTTGTCGCTGCCGATGCCGGTCATGGCCAGCGGCTGCTTGTTCAGGTAGGAGCTGTACATCTCGCTCGAGGACGAGGAGTTGGAGCCGTTGGCCAGGAAGTAGAACATGCGGTTGTTCGGGCCCGAGGAATAGTGCACGTCGATATTGCCCAGGGTGCTGCTCCAGGCGTCGCGCGATGCGCCATCCTTCGATGGCTTCCACATCCAGCGCAGCGGCTGGCCGTTCTTGGCGATTTCCTTGCCCATCATCCAATCGTTGCCGGTCGGGATGGTGGTGCCGGTGCCGCCTGCGCGGGCATAGGCTTCCACCATTTCGCCGGTGATGTCGGAGTTCGACTCGTTCAGGCCGCCGGACTCGCCGGAGTAGGTCAGGTTGGACGTGGCATCGGTTACGCCGTGGCCCATTTCATGGCCGATCACGTCGATCGAACCCAGGCTGTAGAAGCTGGAACCGTCGCCGATGTACATGCACTTGCAGCTTGGATCGAAGAAGGCGTTGTCGTAGTTGTTGTCGACGTGGACGGCGATGTAGGTGGCGGTATTATTGCCGTCCAGCGAAGACCAGCCCATCACGTTCTTCAGCGTGTCGTAGGTGTTCATCAGGCCCCACAGCGCGTTCACTGCGGCGGTCTGGCCGTTGGCGTTGGTGGTGCTGCCGCCGCTGATGTACTGCTGGCCGTCGCCCCAGGTGTTGGTGCTGTTGGTATAGATCGAGCCTGGGCTTGGGTTGTTGGCCGACGAGTGGTTGGCGTTGGTAATGGCCATGCCGCCATAGGTACCGCCGGTGCCGCGTGATGCATCCAGCATCTTGTAGGTGGAGCCGGACAGGGTGGTGTTGATCGGCACGTCGCCGTTGTACTGGCTGTGGCCGACGCCGACCACGGTCTGCAGCGCGTTCCACTGCTTGATCACGGCGCCGGTAGTCGCGCTGATCACGGTGTCGCGGAACACCGGACGGCCATCCTTGTTCATGCGGGTCTTGACCAGGTAGGCCAGCTCGTAGTGGTCGACCACTTCTTCCACATCCGTTGCGTTCAGTGCGCTTTCGGCCTTGCTGGCGGCAGCTGCAGTGCGCTGGGTCTTGACCACTGGCCAGATCAGCAGTTCGGCTTCCGGCTTGATGCGGTGCTGGCTGCCTGGCGTGCGCGATACGGCAATGCGGATCGCTTCGTCGGCACTGAAAGCCGCGTGGGTATCCGGGGCGCCTTTGCCGTTGGCCCTGGCGGCGCGCGAAGCGTCCAGGCCTTCGCGGCGGTCGGACGCCGATTCGCTGACGATATTGCCGTTTTCATCGGTGACGACGACGGACTCGGAACCGAACACGCGCAGGCCCTGGAAGGTGTGGTCGGCGCGCACGATGCGCTGGCCGTTGACGCCGGGGTGCTGTTCGCGCAGCTTGTATCCATGCTCGCTATCGAGGCCGGCTGCGGCACGCAGGGAATCCAGGCGCGACACCAAGTTCGCCTTTGCTTCAACGCTCATCGGCTGAGCTGGAGAGGCCATCAGGGTGTCTGGCAGGACGCCTGCAAATGCAGGGGCGAACGAGGCGGCAACGGCTGCGGCCAACAGGCTTTTGCGAAGTTTCATCGACTCTCCTTGGGGAACTTGGGTTGGTGGGAGAGACGACGTTATGCCTGTTTTTTGTGCAAGTCAAAAAACTTGCGAAATGAGTCATTTTTACAGTTTTTGTATATTTTTAGACAATAGATTACAGTTCTATAGTCACCAAAAACAACGGGGGCGACCTTGCCGGACGCCCCCGCCTTACTGCGTGCTAGCCGATCTTACTGGACTTGCAGGCTGACCTTATCCACGACGAAGGAGGTCTGCAGCGACGAATCTTCGGTCATGTTGAAGTGCAGGCGCACACTCTGGCCCTTGTAAGGCAGCAGGTTGAAGCTGCGCACCTGGTAGCCGCTGGCAGCGTTCGCGTTGCTGTAGGTTGCCAGGGTGCCCAGGGTGGTGCCGGAAGAGTTCTTCACGGTCACGACCAGCTTGTCGTAGGCGGTGCTGCCCGATTCCGCGGTGTCGATATGCAGCGCGAACGAGAAGTTCGCCGACGTTGCAGTCGATGGAATGCTCACGGTCTGGTACAGGGTTTCGGTTGCGGTGGTGCCGTTACCGCCCAGCCATGCGAAGCGGGTGCCTTCGTATGCAGTCTGGCCGCTGTAGTTGCCGATCACGCCGGTGCTGCCAGCCCATGGCGTCGTGCCGGACTCGAAGCCGCCGTTCACTACCAGCTCGGATTGCTGGGTGGTGCCCACGGTCAGGGTCGCGTTGTTCGACGTTGCAGTCTTCACTGGCGACGAGGAATCGGTGACCACGGCGTTGAACACGGCGCCGCTGTCGGCCGCCTGCGCGGTGAACGAGTAGGTAGCCGAAGTGGCGCCCGAAATCTGGGTGCCGTTGCGGTACCACTTGTAGCTGTATGGCGAAGTGCCGCCGGTTGCGCCCACGGTGAAGCTGGCGGTGCCGCCTGCAGCCACGGTGATGTTGTTCGGCTGGGTGGTGATCGACACGCCGGTGCCGCCTGCTTCGTCGACGTCGGTGCCGACGTTGATCGCAGCGTAAGCGCGTTTTACAGCGATCGATTCCTTGCTGCCTACGCCGTACAGTTCTTCAGCGGCCTGGATCACCTTGTTGCGCGCGTCGGCATAGTTGGTCGACGCGGTGAACTTGGTGGTGTTGGCCTTGAACCAGATGCGGAACGCCTTGTCATTGCCGATACCGGTCATGGCCAGCGGCTGCTTGGTCAGGTACTGGCTGTACATCTCGCTCGAGGACGAGGAGTTGGAGCCGTTGGCCAGGAAGTAGAACATGCGGTTGTTCGGGCCCGAGGAGTAGTGCACGTTCAGGTTGCCCAGGGTGCTGCTCCAGGCGTCCTTCGACGAGCCATCCTTGGAAGGCTTCCACATCCAGCGCAGCGGCTGGCCGTTCCTGGCGATTTCCTTGCCCATCATCCAATCGTTGCCGGCAGGGATGGTGGTGCCGGTGCCGCCGTTGCGGGCATAGGCTTCCACCATTTCGCCAGTGATGTCGGAGTTCGACTCGTTCAGGCCGCCGGACTCGCCGGAGTAGGTCAGGTTGGACGTGGCATCGGTTACGCCGTGGCCCATTTCGTGGCCGATCACGTCGATCGAACCCAGGCTGTAGAAGCTGGAGCCGTCGCCGATGTACATGCACTTGCAGTTCGGGTCGAAGAAGGCGTTGTCGTAGTTGTTGTCGACGTGGACGGCGATGTAGGTGGCGGTGTTGTTGCCGTCCAGCGAAGACCAGCCCACCACGTTCTTCAGCGTGTCGTAGGTGTTCATCAGGCCCCACAGCGCGTTCACTGCGGCGGTCTGGCCGTTGGCGTTGGTGGTGCTGCCGCCGCTGATGTACTGCTGGCCGTCGCCCCAGGTATTGGTGCTGTTGGTGTAGATCGAGCCGGCCTGCGGGTTCGATTCCGGCGAGTGATTGGCGTTGGTGATGGCCATGCCGCCGAAGGTGCCGCCCACGCCGCGGGTGGAGTCCAGCATCTTGTAGGTGGAGCCGGACAGGGTAGTGTTGATCGGCACGTCGCCGTTGTACTGGCTGTGGCCAACGCCGACCACGGTCTGCAGTGCATCCCACTGCTTGATCACTGCGCCGGTGGTGGCGTTGATCACGGTGTCGCGGAACACCGGACGGCCGTCCTTGTTCATGCGGGTCTTGACCAGGTAGGCCAGTTCGTAATGGTCGACAACGTCTTCCACGTCCATGGCGTTCAGGGCGCTTTCGGCCTTGTTGGCCGCAGCTGCGGTGCGCTGGGTCTTGACCACTGGCCAGATCAGCAGTTCGGCTTCCGGCTTGACGCGGTGGGTCTTGCCGGCGGTGCGCGAAACGGCGATACGGATTGCTTCATCAGCGCTGAAGGCTGCGGTGGTGTCGGGAGCGCCCTTGCCGGAAGCCTTGGCGGAACGATGTGCGTCCAGGCCGTTGCGGCGGTCCGAAGCGGATTCGCTGACGATGTCGCCGTTGTCATCGGTGACGACGACGGACTCGGAACCGAACACGCGCAGGCCCTGGAAGGTGTGGTCGGCGCGCAGGATGCGCTGGCCGTTGGCACCTGGATGCTGCTCGCGCATCTTGTAGCCATGTTCGCTATCCAGGCCGGCGGCGGCGCGGCGCGCATCGAGGCGGGCAGCCAGGTTGGCCTTTGCTTCCAGGCTCATCGGCTGGGCCGGTGCGGCCATCATGGTTTCCGGCAGGACGCCTGCGAATGCAGGGGCGAAGGAAGCGGCTACAGCTGCAGCCAGCAGGCTTTTGCGAAGTTTCATCAGCTCTCCTTATGAGCGTTGGGTTTGTTGGGAGAGCGGGAAGTTATGCCTGTTCTTTATGCAAGTCAAAAAAGTTGCGAAATAAGTCGGTTCTACAGTTTTTGTTCAGTTTGAGACATTTGATTACATATTTTTGGTTGTCGAACTAGCTCGGCTCGCGACCAAATGGCGCACGATTGGCGTGATTTGTAGGGAAGTTACAACGAAATAGAGGGGTTTTTCTAGTTTCGTGTTGGACGCAACAAAAATATGTATCAAATTGTCACACTCATGTTGCACTAGTTGAATTTTGCGTTTTACACTAGCCCGTCATTTGTTTGACGTACCACTTAGTGAGGGCGCATCACTCATGTTGTCTATATCTACCAAAGTCGAAAGGATCGTCACGGAGTCGCCCTTCCTGAGCGAAGGACTGCGTCGTGGCTTGATCAACCTGTCGGAACTGGCGCGCCAGCTGCAGCCGCAGCTCCAGAACGACCTGTGGAAGCCTGTCGGCCAGGCGGCCGTGGTCATGGCCTTGCGCCGTGTGGCCGGACGCCTGCCGGACAAGGACGCCCAGGAACTGGTGCTGGCCCAGCAGTCCGGCCAGCTGACCGCACGCACCGACCTCGTCGAATTCACTTTCCGCCGTTCGGACCGCATCGATGAATGCCACCGCCAGCTGCTGGAGCGTTCGGGCACCGGCCACGGCCTGTACCTGACCGTGACCCGCGGCAGCGAGGAAGTGGTGGTGATTTGCAGCCGCCCCTTCATCGGCCTGGTCGAGCAGATCTTCGCCGGCGAACGCCTGCTGGCGCGGCTGGAGAACCTGAACGCCGTCACGCTGCAGCTGACCGCCGATTCCTGGCGCACGCCGGGCATCTACCACGCCATCCTGAAGAAGCTGGCGTGGGACAAGGTCAACCTGATCAACCTGATCTCGACCCACACCGAACTTACCCTGCTGCTGGAGAAGGAACACACGGGCGCCGCCTTCAGCGTCCTCTCCAACATGATCGCGCACAAGCACTGATGTACACTTCCCTGTAAGGAGACTTACAGGGGAGTTCGCATGGGCTTGAAAGACACGCAGCGGGTAGTGCCGGCATTGCGGGTGGCGAGCTACGCCGCCAGCAAGCCTTTCTATGAGTCGCTCGGTTTCCGCGAGGAGTGGACGCACCACTTTGAACCGGGCTTGCCGACTTTTGCCTCGATGATGCTCGATGGCATGGAAATTTTCCTATCGGAACATTCGGGCGACTGCCAACCCGGCGGACTGGTACACTTTTATGTTCCGGACGTCGACGCCTTGTATGACGACTTCCTGGAGTACGGCGTGAACGTCGAGCAAGCGCCGAACAATGACCTGGGAGCGGACCTGCGCGTCATGTCCGTTCTCGATCCAGACAACAACCGGCTCAAATTTTTGACCCAGACCCATTGGGAGTAAGCGCAATGAAGAAAGCGCTGTTGTTCGCAGTCCTTGGCATGGCCGCCGCATCGCAGGCCGGCGCGCAGGGCCTGTTCAAGTGTACGGTGGAGGGCAAGGTGACCTACCAGTCCATGCCTTGCGCCAAAGGCGGCGCCAGTCTCGACTATCCGCCGCCGCCGACTGCCGCCCAGGTGAAAGCGGCCCAGGCGCGCGCCCAGGAAGACCGTGAGCGTGCAGACGACCTGGCGGTACGCAACCGTGAAGCGCGCGCGAAACAGGCCAAGGCGGAGGAGGAAGCGACGAAAGAGGCTGCGGCCAACGCGCGCGTGGCCAAGAGCAGTTGCGACTCGCTGCGTTCCCGCCGCGAAGAACTGTACGGCCAGCGCAACGAAAACCGCCGCAATTCCCAGCTTGACGCCATGGCCAAGACCCAGGACGACATCGACAAGCTGGAAGCCCAGTACACCAAGGCCGCTTGCGGCCCGCTCGACTGAGGGGCCGCCCTGCCGTGCCGCTTTACTGCGGTGCGGCGCCGGCCGCGGACGCCGCGGCTTCCTGCTGCGGCGCTACCGGAACGGCCTGCAGCGACATTTCGCGCAGCTTGCCCAGCACGCCCTTGTCCTTGGCCAGCGTGACCGGGGCGATCTTGCCCATTTCCTGATTGACCAGGTAAGCCACCAGTGCTCCGGCGATGGCGCCGCCCGCGGCGGCTTGTCCGTAGCTGAGGCTGCTATGTTTGACAGCGGCACGGCCAGCCATCGCACCTGCGCCCCCGGCCACTGCCATCAGGCCGACACTAAGTTTGTTGGTGACCGGGTCCTTGACGTAGCCGACATTGGCGCAGCCAACACCTGCGGCCGGCGCTTCGTGTGGTACGCCATCCATGGAGGTGTACATGTAAATGTAGGGCATCTTCTGCGGATCTTTGGGGATATAGAAGCCGCCATCGTTGTAGCCGCGCTTGGCGCCGGGATTCCCGGGCTGGAATATGGAGATGCCGCCCTGGGGAGCGCGGTAATAGGTGCCGTCCGCATCTTCTTTTTCCGAAACGTAGGGGCCGCGTTCAAGGCGGGTTTCGGTCACAATTTTCAGGATGCCGGCTTCGTCGACAGCCGTCATGGCTTCAGGCAGCTGGATGCAGGTCATGTTGGCAGGGGTTGCCAGCTGGTCCGGAGCGATCAGCGGAGCGTTGTTGGCGCAGCCGCCCAGCATTGCGCTGGCGGCCAAGGGGAACAGCAGTTTCTTGTACATGATTATCCTGTGGTTAGGGCCCGGGAAACGGGCCGGCACCACAGAATAATTACTTTTTGGCAAGTTTGCAATAAGGCAATCGGATCTACTTTTTCTTTTCTTCCTCTGGCTGCGAGAAGTTCAGCTCGGGCTGCTGTTCATCGTCCTGCTTCTGCGCCGGCAGCGAATCCGGCATTGCAGGCTGCTCGATGTGCAGGTCACCCGATTCCACCTTGCCGCCGGTGCCCCGGTCGAGGAAGGCGGTGACGGTTTGCGGCAGTGCTGCCACCAGCAGCACCATCAGCATCTGCAGGCCGACCCAGGGCAGGGCGCCCCAGTAGATATCGGAAGACTTCACTTCCTTCGGCGCCACGCCGCGCAGGTAGAACAGCGCGAAACCGAATGGCGGGTGCATGAAGGAGGTCTGCATGTTCACGCACAGCATCACGCCGAACCACACCAGGGAGGCCGACGCTGCCGCTTCCGGGCTGCCCATCAATGGTTCCAGTTGCGGCGCCAGCACCTTCTGCGCCACCGGCGCCAGCATCGGCACCACGATGAAGGCGATCTCGAAGAAATCGAGGAAGAAGGCCAGGAAGAACACGAACAGGTTCACCACCAGCAGGAAGCCGATCCAGCCGCCCGGAATGCCGTTGAACAGGTGTTCTACCCACAGTCCGCCGTCCACGCCCTGGAATACCACGGAGAAGCAGGTGGAGCCGATCAGGATGAACACCACCATCGCGGTCAGGCGCATGGTGGACTGGTAGCTCAGGACGATGAGGTCGCGCAGAGGCTTGATCTGGCTGGCGCGGATCACGATCCAGGCCACGCACACGTACAGCACGCCCAGCGCGCCCTGCACTACAGGCTTGGCGCCTTCGACAAAAGCTCCCAGCAATGCCGCTGCCACCAGGGCCACCATGCCGATGCGGAAGAAGATCTTGTCGCGCCGGTTGAATTCAGGATGGCGCAGTGCCGCCAGGATCACCGCGCCCAGCGCACCCATGGCGCCCGATTCGGTTGGCGTGGCCACGCCCAGCATCATGGTGCCGAGCACCATGAAGATCAGCACGGCGGCCGGCACGATGCCTTGCAGGCACTGCTTCCACAGCGCCCAGCCGCGCGGGCCCAGTTCGTCCTGCGGCGCCGGCGGCAGCCATTCCGGTTTGATGCGCGACAGGACGAAGGTGTACAGCGCGAACAGGCCGATCTGCACCAGCGAAGGCCCCCAGGCGCCCAGGTACATGCTGCCCACGTCGGCGGCAGCGGTCTGGGTCTTGAGCTGGTCGGCCAGCACCACCAGCACTAGCGACGGCGGTACCAGCTGGGTGATGGTGCCGGAAGCGGCCAGCACGCCGGTGGCGTAGCGCATGTGGTAGCCGTAGCGCATCATCACCGGCAGCGAAATCATCGCCATGGCGATCACCTGCGCCGCCACGGTGCCGGTAATCGCACCGAGGATGAAGCCGACGATGATCACCGAGTAGCCCAGGCCTCCGCGCACGCCGCCGAACAGGCGGCCCATGGAGTCGAGCATGTCTTCCGCCAGGCGGCATTTTTCCAGCACGGCGCCCATGAAGGTAAAGAAGGGAATCGCCAGCAGCAGGTCATTTGCCAGCACGCTGCCGAAAATCCTTTGCGGCACCGCCTGCAGGAAAGGCACGCCGAAGAAGCCTTCCGCAATCGCGATAAAGCCGAAGAACAGGCCGACTGCCAGCAGCGAGAACGCCACCGGGAAGCCGACCAGCATGAATACGACCAGGCCGCCGAACATCAGCGGCGGCATCATCTCCAACGGAATCATTGCACTGGCCTTTCGTATTTGCTGTCCAGGTTCGCTTGGCCGGCGAGGTGGGCGATGCGCTTGATCAGTTCAGACAGGCCTTGCAGGGTCAGCAGGGCAAAGCCGGCGGGGACGACGAATTTGATCGGCCAGCGCGGCAGGCCGCCGGCGTTGCTCGATTGTTCCATGATGGCCCAGGAAGGCAGGAACAGCGATTCCCACGACAGCCAGGCAAACAGGATGCAGGCCGGGAACAGGAAGAAGATGATGCCGAAGACGTCGATCCACAATTGCTTGCGTTCGGAGACGTGGCCGTAGACCAGGTCGACGCGCACATGTTCATTGCGCTGGAAGGTGTAGCTGGCGCCCAGCATGACGGCCGCGCCAAACAGGTACCACTGCATTTCGAGCAGGGCGTTGGAGCTCCAGTCGAAGCCATAACGGATCATGGCGTTGCTGGCGCTGATGAAGCAAGAAGCGAGGATCATCACGTTGGCCAACTGACCGCAACGATAGCCGATGCGGTCAAGCCAATGCGACAGGCGAAGAAAACCCTGCATTGCGTCTCCTGTTGATTAGGTTAATTTATTCTTGCAAGGATATTAGCTGAGAATATCGCCAATTAACATGGGACCGCGCTGCTTGCGCCACAGTTCGGTGCATGGGTCAGCTTAAGGCGTTCTGCAATACTTCGATCACCCGGTCCTGTTGCTCGTCCTGCAGGCCGACCCAAAGCGGGAGGCGAATCAGCCGTTCCGACTGCCGCTGGGTGATCTCCAGTTCGCCATGCGCCCGCCCGTAGCGTATCCCGGCCGGGGACGCATGCAGTGGCACGTAGTGGAAGACCGAACGGATGCTTTCGCGGTTGAACTGGTCCAACACGGCCTGGCGGCTGATTTCGGGCGCCAACAACACGTAATACATGTGAGCGTTGTGCTGGCACTCATCGGGAATAACCGGTTGCCGCAACCAGCCCTTTGCCGCCAGTGGCGCGAGCAGCTCCTGATAGCGTTGCCATCGAGCTAACCGTTCGGCCGTGATACGGTCCGCTTCTTCCAGTTGCGCCCACAGAAAGGCCGCGATCAACTCTCCTGGCAGGAAGGAAGAGCCCAGGTCCTGCCAAGTGTATTTGTCCACCTCGCCGCGGAAAAAGCGGCTACGGTCGGTACCTTTCTCGCGGATAATTTCCGCCCTCAGGGCCAGGCTTGGATCGTTGACCAGCAATGCGCCGCCTTCGCCGGAGATGACGTTCTTGGTCTCGTGGAAGCTGTAGGCACCGAGGTCGCCTAGACTGCCCAGCGCCTTGCCCTTATAGCTGGCCATCACCCCTTGCGCCGCGTCTTCTACGACTTTCAGCCCGTGCCGGCGGGCAATGGCCATGATGGTGTCCATCTCGCAGGCAACACCGGCGTAATGCACCGGCACGATGGCCCTGGTACGCGGCGTGATCGCAGACTCAATGAGTTTTTCGTCCAGGTTCAACGTGTCCTCGCGGACGTCGACGAAAACCGGTACTCCGCCACGCAGGACAAAAGCATTGGCAGTCGAAACGAACGTGTACGAAGGCATGATGACTTCATCGCCTGGCTGAATGTCCAGCAACAGGGCTGCCATTTCCAGTGCGGCCGTGCATGAATGAGTCAGCAAGCCTTTCTGGCATCCTGTCCTTTCTTCAATCCAGGCATGGCAGCGTTTCGTGAACGGGCCGTCACCCGCCAGGCTGCCATTGAAATGGGCTTCCGCAATGTAATACAGCTCCTTGCCGGTCATGTGCGGCCAGTTGAACGGAATCTTGGTATTCTTCACCAACTATTTCCTTATTGATATCTTATTCACAGTTGATCGGAGAATCTGCCAGCATCGTCTCGCCAAGAGGTGGCGCATCGATGGCAGCGCCCCTAGCCGCGGGAAGCGACCATCGTGCCGGCCACAATCAGCGCGATACCCAGGATTTTTTGCAGCGTCACCGGTTCGCTCAGTAACCACGCGCTTAACACCAGTACAAGGACAAAGTTAAGGCTCATGAATGGATAGGCATGGCTCAGGTCAAATTTGGTCATCGCCGCCATCCATGCCAGCGATGCCAGGAACCCAGCAACAAAGCCGGAAAAGATCCCGATATCCAGGAACAGCGACAGCAGGAACCGGATGCGCTCTGCCAAGCCTTCTGGCAACGCGCCGAAACGTTCGATGCGCCACTTGAGCATCAACTGTCCATAGACAGTAAATGCAATCGTGGCCAAGATGTAAAAATAGTCAAACAAGCGCGACATTAAAGATTCCTCAAAATTGCCAGGCCGAAACCTGTTTTTCCATACCCATTGCCGTTGTACAACATGTATTGATCGCCGCGGTGCTGGAACACGAATGGGTATTCGATCATCTCCGAATCCCAGCCTGTCGGCGATACCGAAATCCCGGCATGCTGCAAATCCAAGTCCCAGCTTGCACCATCGCTGCTGCGGGCTTGGCCGATGCGGTATTGTTCGCCGGCGCCGCTGCGGTAAGAGAACCACATCTGGTAACTGCCATCGGCGGCCCTCACCACGGTTGGGCGGGAGAATGCCTGGGCTACTCCCAGCTCGAACGGTACGGACAGGCCGCTGCGTTGCCAGTGGTGGCCGTCAGCCGATGCGGCATGCTGGATCACATGCAACATCTCGCCATTTCCCGCATCCCAGCTGCGCGTTGATCCATACCACATATCGAAGCCACCCGAAGGCCTTGCCATAACCCATGGATAGGACAGGCTGATCGGATCTGTGCCGTCGCTGGACATGAACGGCTGCTCGCTCTCGAGCTCGAGCGAAAGGTCCGACTTGACGACCAGGCGGCCGATGTCGCCCCGCCAATGGCTGTCCTCAGGGTTCTGCCAACCCATGAACAACATGTAGCGAATGCCCCCGGCTTCGTAACAGTTGCCAATACTGACGCCGTCGGCGTAGAAACTTCCGGCCGGCCCGTGTTCGAAAAAGGGACTCTCGTGTTCGCGAATGAGCTTGCCGCTCACGATATCAACGTCCACTGCACCGACGGAGGAGCGGTTCTGCACGTCGCGGCCGCTGTAGAACACGCGGTAGACATCGCCCTCTATATGTACAGGCAACGGATTGGCGGCGTGCGACAGCAGTTTCGGATGCCTCCCGCCAGGTGTCGGCCTATAGAGCTCGCCGCGCTTTTCCCAGTAAAGACTCATATGCCCCTCAGCCTGTTGCTCGGCACTTTGGAACGCTCCGTGGCCGCGCCGATATAGACCCCGTCCGGTTCCGCGTCCGCCAGCAGGAGGGCGCCCGCGCCTACCACGCAGCGATCGCCGATTCTGATGTGATCGCGAAGCGTCGCATTCACGCCCACAAAACATTGCTCGCCAATTTCGACGCCGCCGGACACCACGACGTGGGAGGCGATGAAGCAGTGATCATGGATCACGGAGTGATGACCGATATGGTTGCCGCTCCACAGCGTCACGTTATGGCCGATCCTGACGAAGGGTTGAATGGTGTTGTCTTCGAAAATGAAGCAGTTCTCCCCGATCTGCCCGCCATTAAGCATGCTTGCGCGGGAACTGACGTAGCTTACCAACTGGTAACCTTTCTCTTTGGCCGCAAGAAACTTCTCTTTGCGCACAGCATTGATTTTTGAGTAGCTCAAGGCGACGAAAAAGTCGTACTTCGCGGGCGGGTAATGCTTGGCGACCTCTTCGAACGGGACGACCGGCAAGCCGCAAAATACCGGTTCCTTGATGAAGCTGGCGTCGATGGTGAAGGCGGCGACCTCGTATTCGGAATCTGTACTGAAGTAATAATGCGCGAGTTGGGCGATGTCGCCGGCGCCAAAAATGACGAGCGGTTTTTTCATGGCGCTTTCCTTACCAGGATGGTGAATTCGTACAGGCCATAATCATGCAGCAGGGCGACCTGGCGCGAATAGCGGCGCTTGCATAGATCAAACAGCACGCACGGGTCGGCGTAGTAGAGGTGATTGCGCTTCTTGTCCTCGTCGGAGTAGGAAGTCAGGCAGTTGAACGCGAAGCCAAGGCGGCTGCTGCGGTCCAATACATCCAGCGTGCGCTGCAGGTAATCGAACCATTCTGCGTCCGGATTCTCCAAGCGCACATTGAAGATGCCGCTGGCGACGCTGTAGTCGGCTACCTGGTCTGCCTCCGTTGCGGTGATAAACCTGGCGTAGGGCAGGGCTGCGTGCCGGTGGCGGGCGGCCTCGATCATCTCAGGGGAAACATCGACGCCAAGGTAGGTGTGGGACGAATGCCTTTGTTTCAGGAAGTCCAGCAGGGCTCCATAGCCGCAGCCAAGGTCGGTCAATGAAAAGGCAGCTGCGCCGGGGGCGATTACCTTGCACAACTGCTCGAAGCGGATCGCTTGGCTTGCTTCGCCATTCCAGTCGACGCCGCGCGCAGTGTCGCCATGTGCTGCCAGCTTGTCCGAGTAGTAGCGGGCGACTTCGTTCAGTAAATCAGGTGGGTTCGTCATGGTGATATTCTTATTCCCTGTCGGAGAGGTACTGTTCAATGGACGTGGGTTCCTGGTAGCTGAAACCAAACAGTTCTTGCTGCCTGGGCGAGAGAGAGTGATGTTTCAAGAGCCCTGCAAGCTTGATCTGCTGCTTGAAGTAGGGAATTGTATAAACGTGATTGACTGCGCGCCGCTCCTTGTCCGTGCGGTTGAATCCTCCGCTGTGGAACATCATGCAGTCCAGCAGGAGATACTGCCCCGCCTTGGCCTGCAACTGCAGGGCATTTCGCTGGATGTAGGCATCGGAAGGGAAGCTGGCGGTTTTGTGCGTAGCCGGCAATACGAAGGTCGAGCCATTTTCCAGCGTGAAGTCGTCGACGCAGAACAGGGCATTGATTGCGAGCGGGCTGCTTGAAACAAAATGTTGGTAAGGCAGGTCGCGATGCCAGGCTCCCTGGTTGTAGCCCTCACCGGGAGGATTGATGACGCCATTTTGCTGGTTCAGCACGAATTTCCCGGCAATCAGTTTGGCAAGCACGGCCATCAGCCTGGCATTGCTGGCAAGGCTGACAAACACGGGATCGCCATGCGTCAGCAGCGCGCGGATCGTATGGAATTCGTTGGCGCTGCGTAGCCTTGCCTCGCCCCAATTGTCCAGGTATTGCCGCCGAGTCCGGTCAAAGGCTTCGGACAAGTGCGCCAGTTCGTCCGGCGCGAGGCCGGAATCGAGCAGTGCGTAGCCAAGCCGACTGACTTGCTCGGCGACCTCATCGAGTTCAGTCGCTGCCTGCTCTCTCAAGAGAACCCCATAGTTGGCAGCAGGGATGGGGCTAGCGGTCGTCGTCACGTCGTTACTCCGTTCCAGGAGGGGTTCGATAGACCTGGCGCACGATCGTATAGGGACGCTGCTTCACTTCTGAGAAAATCTTCGAAATGTAGATGCCCTGCACGCCGAGGAAGAAAATGATCAGTCCCGAGAAGAGCCAGATTGAGGCAATCAGTGAGGTATAGCCGCTTGGGGGTGTGGAAATAAAGAAGAAGCGAATAAACAGGTAGGCGATGAACAGCAGCGCCGTCAACGAGATGAGCAAGCCTGAATAGAAGGTATAAACAAGCGGCAGGCTACTGAAGGATGTGACGGCATTGACCAGGTGGCCGAACTTGCCGGCGATCGTGTAAGTAGTCGGGCTGGTCGCGTGCTTGCGCACCAGCTGCCTTGCTTGTTTGAACCCGGTTATGATCCACAGGCCGCCGATGTTCAGTTCCCGTTCCTGGTGGCTCAGCAGTGCTTGCACATAGCGCCGCGTCATGAGGCGGGCGGTCACGATATTATTGGGCTGGTTGATGCCGGTCAGCGTGCGGAACAGCTTGTAGAACACACTGCCGGTAATGCGCTCGAACGTGCCGCCTTTTCGCTCACCCTGGATGCCATAGACTACGTCGCTTCCTTCGTGCAGCATTTGCTGGCTGAAGGCAAGCAGCCATTCCGGTTCTTCTTCGAGATCGCTGTCGATCAGGAAGACATGCTCCCCGGTGGCAGCCGCCAAGCCCGTCATCATTGCCTTGTGATGGCCAAAGTTGCGGGACAGGTCGACCACGACTACGCGCGCGTCTTTTTTTTGGATTTCGACGGCCAGTTCAACGCTGTTATCCGGTGAGCCGTCGTTGACCAGAATGATCTCGAATTCGTCGCCGACCAGGGCGGCGGCGGCCCGGCAGCTGCGGTCGTAAAACTCCTGGATGTATGGCGCGGACTGGTAGAGGGTTGCGACTATGGACAGTTTCATTTGACGAATCTCATGTAATGCGGTGATTCCTTGCCACAGTTGAAGAGCAAGTCAAGAATACTCACGCCATGGGTAAAGTCCCCCCAGAGCTGCTGGTACTCCTTGTAGCCTGCGTAGTCGAACCAAGTCAACTTGATGCCTTTGCCCAAGAAGACGCTTTCGTCAACATAGCCCTGGGCGGACGGGCCTGAAATGTACTCGGCACCGCCCGCCTGCTGACAGATGGCGGCCAGGCGTTCGGTCTTTCCTTCAATTAAGTGATAATCCGAAGAACTTGAAATCACGGTGTCAATTGACAGGTAGTCACAGACTGCTTGAATGAGGCGTCGGTTCAACGCGGAAATGTGCGTAAAATCTTCGGATAGATAGATGGGCTCCAGCCACGCCGCAATTTCGTCGAAATGCGTGGAACGCCGGTAGTTCTGCAGCAAGGCTTTCCAATGTCCGGCGGCCCAGTCGCCGCCATCGATTTCCGTGTCGCAGATTTTCTGGTGGTACTTTCCCTTTACCAGAACCGGTACTGTCAGCCATTGGACACCTTGTGGGGTTTTGATCAGGTTTCGGTTGCGCCAGTCCCGGCGCGTGTATTGCATCTCGTCATAGAGGACGAATTCATCCACGGCCGCAATCATATCGAAATAGCCTTTCCATGGGATGTAATTGGACTGCAGAATGGCTATCTTTTTCTCTGACAAAACTCGGCCTCCTTTATGCACTGCGAAAAGCGTATTGGTCAGCAACTGGGCTATTTTTCCCCGACCGTCAGATCTCCTACGAATGTGGTCGATCCATTTTTCAGGTTGTAAATGGCTACAGCCTTGTTCCCTATAGTCTGGAACAGGCTTGGATCCACGGCAGCGGTCACCAGCCCGGGGGCAATGGTGGTTTGTTTGGCGGGGCGGCCGCCAACTATTACCTGCACGTCGCCTGGCAGGCGTTCGTCAGTCAATTTGATCCAGATGCCTGCATCGCCGCTCGGCTGAAGGTTCGGAACTTCATTAACTTTGCTAGCCTGTGGCCCCCAGTTTTCGACGACCAGTGGCGAAATGTCCTTGATGGCCCCCAAAGCATTTCCGTAGCCGGTGTAGCGTGGCATCAAGAACTGCGCCAATAGGCTGCTCTTGCCAACGGCATCCGGGGTAAACCCTGGCGATGGCAGCGGGGTGGAAGAGATATCAACCAGGTTCACGGTACAGAAAGTTGTGCACGTCCAATCGTGGTTGGATATGTGCTTAAGCGGGAGGCCATCGCCGGTACCCCGCAATATGCCGGCCATTGGATGTGCGGCAACCGCCACGCGCTTCAGTAAACTGCCCCCCCTGTATTCCTCAAGATAAATGAGCGGATTGCCTTCCGGGGTAGAAAAATAACCCAAGCCAATTCCATCTTTTCCATTTTCCAGGCTCTCGTTCAGGAACAGCAGCTTTTGTCCAAGTACCGAAGCAGAATATAAAGTCCAATAGTTGGCGCCGTCGACGGGCCTGTCGCCAGGCATGGAGGCAACGCCGGTCTTGTTCCAGAACGCTGGAGCGTAGAACTTGCTTCCGATCAGATCGGGGCGATCGACGCGGACATACGACACGAGCAAGCCAGCGGCATCCCATTTTTGCTTGTTCGCCATCATCGCCTGGCGATTCACATTATTGTAGATAAGGGTGGCCGTGGCATAGCTGGCGAGGAGTATGGCTGCCGCCATCATTGCCAGTGGCCGCATTTTCGCCGTGCCACTCCTGCTGATTGCAGCGCAAAGCAAGAACAGCAAACCGGCAAGGCCAAGGTGCGAATAAAAGGCAACCAGGTGCCCCTGCAGCCATCCCGCCAGCACAATCTTCTGGTAGTGCGTAGAGGCAGAAACAACCAAGGCCGGGATGGCCGCCATCGCCACGAAGAATACTGCGACAATGCGCGCCGACTTTCCACCGAGATTCTGGTAGTGCAGAACCGCGTACGACAGGACCAGCAATGGAAAGAAAACGCTCGCGATTGCTTTCCAGCCGCCGGCGTTGGCCACGAGCGTCAGGTAGCTGATCGCGGGCGGCATGTCAGGGACGCCTTGGGCGGTCGCACCTGCGACCGCTACGCCCTTCAGCAGGCCGATTGGCAAGAAGGCTTTTTCCTGCAGGATGAGGAAGGTCTTGGCCCATGCCGGGAAATCCAGGCCAAATGTGACGCGTCCGTAGGCGTCGCCACCTGTTTCCCTTGCGACGGTGGAGAAGAGGAGGTAGGCTGCGACAGAGACTAGCCACCCCAGCGCGTAGGGCCAGGCCAACCTGCCCAGGGCCTTGAGGTCTTTTTCTACGCCGGTCGAATACAGGGCAATCAACAGAAAAATGGGGTGCAGGACGAAATTATATTCCGGCCCCCAAAGCGAACAGGTGAACAATATTACTGATGCTGCGCGTTTGCCCCGTGTTGGTTTTTTCAGGTACGAGGCGAGCAGGGCGGCCGCAAGAAGCGCCAGGGCCAGGCCATAGGAACCCATGACCGGATACCCCTGTGGAAACGTGAAATAGTAATGCAAGGGGAACACCAGCAGCGTGGCTGCGGCCAGAATCAGGGCGGTCGGTCGCCCGCACATGGCCGAGAAAAAATAGGTCAGCGCGCCGTACAGAAACGCAAATGCCGAAAGGTTGATGACATCAAACCAGGCCGAAGCCTGGAAACTGTTGGCCCACAAGATCAGCGGCATGTTGATAAAGGCCTGAGCCCTGGCCTGCAGATAAGCGGTATCCTTGGCGAACTGAAAATAGTCGTCCGCAAACAACCTGGAATAAAGATGAAAATAAATGTCGTCGTGATTCTCGAAGCGAATCCCGATTAGCTGCCAAGAAACATACAATATGGCGATCAGCGCGATCAAGGCGGGTACCAGCGATGCAGTACGATCTGTTTTAATGTACATTTGTTTGCGAATCCGTTTATCTGCTTTATAGAATTATTTATGCTCTTATCGAGTCGCCACCATTCGGGCGTTATTGTATTCGAGCAAAGTTATGGCGTCTCCCTTCGCAGATATAGGGGAAAACCTTGGGGTGTCACCTCGGCTGGAACGTGAGCCAGGCATCAGGACGGCAGCGGGCCGCCGGAACGGGTTCCCGGCGGTCCCAAAGCAAGGTAGGCGTTAGCCTGCCAACTGTTGGCGCACGCGTGCGATGGCCGCACGCACCTGGTTCGGCGCCGTGCCGCCAACATGGTCACGCGCCGCTACCGAACCCTCCAGCGTCAGCACCGCAAACACATCCTCGCCCACCAGCGGCGAGAACGCGCGCAACTGCTCCAGCGACATCTCCGCCAGGTCGATCTTCAAGTCATCGCAAGCACGCACCGCATGCGCCACAGCCTCGTGCGCATCGCGGAAAGGCAGGCCTTTCTTGACCAGGTAGTCGGCCAGGTCGGTCGCGGTGGCATAGCCCTGCAGCGCGGCCGAACGCATCGCCTCCGGCTTGACGGTGATGCCGCCGGCCATGTCGGCGAAGATGCGCAGGGTGTCGACCACGGTATCGACGGTGTCGAACAGCGGTTCCTTGTCCTCCTGGTTGTCCTTGTTGTAGGCCAGCGGCTGGCCCTTCATCAGGGTCAGCAGGCCCATCAGGTGGCCGTACACGCGGCCGGTCTTGCCGCGCGCCAGTTCCGGCACGTCCGGGTTCTTCTTCTGCGGCATGATCGAGGAGCCGGTGCAGAAGCGGTCTGCGATGTCGATGAAGCCGACGCGTGGGCTCATCCAGATAATCAGTTCTTCCGACATGCGCGACACGTGCATCATGACCAGCGAGGCGGCAGCGGTGAATTCGATGGCGAAGTCGCGGTCCGACACGGCATCCAGCGAGTTGTGGCAAACGTCGTCGAAGCCCAGGGTCTGGGCCACGCGCAGGCGGTCGATCGGGAAGGTGGTGCCGGCTAGCGCGGCCGCGCCCAGCGGCAGGCGGTTCACGCGCTTGCGGCAATCCTGCATGCGCTCGACGTCGCGGCCGAACATTTCGACATAGGCCAGCATGTGGTGGCCGAAGGTGATGGGCTGCGCCACCTGCATGTGGGTGAAGCCGGGCAGGATCACGTCGGCATTCTTCTCGGCCAGGTCGACCAGGGCGCCGCGCAGTTGCTGCAGCAGGCCGGTGATGTCGTCGATGGCGGAACGCACGTACAGGCGGATGTCGGTGGCCACCTGGTCGTTGCGGGAGCGGCCGGTGTGCAGGCGCTTGCCGGCGTCGCCAACCAGCTCGGTCAGGCGTTTTTCGATATTCAGGTGCACGTCTTCCAGGTCCAGCTGCCATTCGAACTGGCCGCCGTCGATTTCGGCGCTGACCTGGGCCAGGCCCTTCTGGATCGCGGCCAGGTCGGCCGCCGGGATGATGCCTTGCGCGGCCAGCATGTCGGCGTGGGCCAGGGAACCCTGGATGTCGGCCTTGGCCATGCGCTTGTCAAAAAACACCGAGGCGGTGTAACGTTTCACGAGGTCGGAAACAGGTTCGGAGAAGCGAGCGGACCAGGCTTCCGCCTTCTTGGAGAATTGATCTGTCATAGTGGCTTTGCGGTGAGATTTGCACGAGAAATTCAAACGATTATAAATTAGTAGGAGAGTCAATGAAGAAGTTAGCAAGTTTGCTACTGTTGGTGCTGGCCAGCGGTAGCGCTTTCGCCGATGGAGCGCGTCCGTCGGACGTGGCTTCGGTGGACAGCATTGTGGCCGCCCTGTACGACACCATCTCGGGCCCGGCCGGCAAGGCGCGCGACTGGGACCGCCTGCGCAACCTGTTCCGCGCCGATGGCCGCATGGTGGTGCACAGCATGAACAAGGAAGGCGTGATCAGTACCCGCGTGCTGTCGCTGGAAGACTACATCGCCCGTACCACCCCGGTGTTCGCGAAGGAAGGCTTCTACGAATCCGAACTCGCGCGCAAAGGCGAGGAATATGGACAGATTGCCCAGGTTTTCAGCACCTATGAGGCGCGCCATGCGCCGGCGGACAAGCCTTTTGTGCGCGGCATCAATTCGATCCAGCTGGTAAATGACGGCAAGCGCTGGTGGATTTCGCAACTCCTGTGGCAGCCGGAAGGGGAAAAGACCCCGCTGCCGGAGCGCTACCTGAAGCCGTAACAAACAAAGTGTGCACGGACGAGCGATAGGGTTTTACTCCGCCGTTGCGTCCGGCTACACTGTGGGAAAGGTGTTACCCAGATGTCTAGCAGCGATGCCAGTGAGCAAGCAGAACAGGAGGCCATCGTGAAGCTGTACTCCCCCGCCGGCCTGGCCCGTTTGGGCCTGGCCTTGCTAGCCGCATGCGGCCTTCCGATCCACGCCCGCGAAGCGCCGCCCAAGAACCCCGTTCCCGCTACTACTGGCCGTACCAGCACCACGCCACCGCCTGACGCGCCGTCACGGCCTCCGGCAGCCCCGCCATCGGCGCCGATACCGCTTCCCGATACTGCCGCCCCCGTGCGCATCGTGGCCGGCGCCAGTGCGACCGTCAGCGGTGGATCGGCGGCAATCGCGCCTTCTCCCGTGGCAGCGCATCAGGGTTCGCTGGTCATCATCGGGGGCGGCCTGCGCGGCGACAACGCCGACGTGTGGCAGCGTGTCGTGAAACTGGCGGGCGGCAAGGGATCGCGCATCGCGGTGTTTCCTTCCGCTGCCGGCAATCCGGAACGTTCAGCCCAGACCATCATCGGCTACCTGCGCAAATGGGGCGCCGATGCCTTCCTGGTGCCGGTTGCGGTACGCCTGGCGGGCAGCGACTACAAGAAAAACGCGGATGACGCCGCGCTGGCCAAGCGCATCCGCGAGTCGGACGGCATTTACTTTGCCGGCGGCGACCAGGGCCGCATCACCAAGGCGCTGCTGCGCGAGGACGGCACCCAGACCGCCGTGCTGGAAGCGGTGTGGGACGTGTACCGTCGTGGCGGCGTGATTGCCGGTTCCTCGGCCGGTGCGGCCATTATGAGCAGTACGATGTTCTCCAATCCCAAAGCCGTGTTGTCGATGCTGCAGACCGGCATTGCCGATGGCCGCGAGCTGGGACCGGGGCTGGGCTTCATCGGCGACGACGTGTTCGTGGACCAGCACCTGCTGGTGCGCGGCCGCTTTGCGCGCATGATTCCCGCCATGCTGGCCAAGGGCTACCTGATCGGCCTTGGCATCGATGAAGACAGCGCCATGGTGGTGAACGCGCAACGCGAGGTTGAGATCATCGGCTACAAGGGCGCACTGCTGATCGACCTGTCGCGCGCGGAGTGGGACAAGGATGCGCCGCACTTCGGCGTGCGCAATGCCGTGATCAGCTACCTCGACCGCGGCGACAAATTCAATATCGGTACCCATATGTTCATGCCGTCCAACGACAAGGCCGGGGGACGCATCGATCCGACGCGCACGCTGGGCCGCGGTGCGGTGTTCAGCAATGACGTGCTGGGCAATAGCGCCGTGATCGACTTGATGGAGCGGCTGATCGACAGCAACCAGGAAGAGGCGATCGGCATTGCCAGCGGCAACCCGCGCGCCAGCGGGACCGAAGTCGGCTTCGAATTCCGCTTCACCAAGACAGCGGATACGGTGGGCTATGTTTCCAGCGTGGCGGAAGCGTATTCGGTGCTGAATATCCGCCTCGATATCCGGCCTATCGAAATCACGCGGCCGCTCTATAAATACAAATGACGATTTCCTGAATCCGGCGGCGCTTGCGCCGCGTATATGCCATGGCAACCAACCACACGGGAGGAAACCATGGCACTCATCAAGCAGGCTGCTGTCCAGCTAGCCCTGCTGTCGGCGCTGGCGCCGGCAGCGCAGGCATCAAGCCACCGCGAAGCACCATTTATCACGCGCGAACCCAAGGTCGATGGGACCGACTTTTACATGTTCCGCAGCTACGAGCCGGGGCGCGAACAATTCGTCACCCTGATCGCCAACTACGTTCCCCTGCAGGATGCGTACGGCGGACCGAATTTCTTCATGATGGATCCGGATGCGCTGTACGAGATCCACATCGATGACAATGGCGATGCGCGGGAAGACCTGACTTTCCAGTTCCGCTTCACAAACACCTTCAAGAATGCTGCGTTCACGGTGGGCGGCAAGAGCATTCCCATTCCGCTGGTGATCAATGGCGGCCCGATTAACGACGTGAATGCGGCCGGGCTGAATGTACGCGAAACCTATACAGTAGACGTGGTGCGGGGGGACCGGCGGGGCGCGCGGCAGCCGGTGCGCATGGCCGGCAGCGGCGCTACAGTGTTCGACAAGCCTATCGACAATATCGGCAACAAGTCGATTCCCGATTACGCGGGGTATGCGGGCAAGCACGTGTTCACGGTGAATATTCCCGGCTGCGCGGTGCCGGCGCGCATGTTCGTCGGCCAGCGCAAGGATCCATTTGTTGTGAACCTGGGCGAGACCTTTGACTTGATCAACATCAAGGCGCCGGCGGTGGAATTCCTCGCCAATGCGGAAAAGAACGCGCGCGATGACCTGGACGACAAGAACGTGACGTCCATTGAGCTCGAGGTGGCGGCGTCCTGCCTCACGTCCGGCACGGAGCCGGTGATCGGCGGATGGACCACGGCCAGCCTGCGCCAGGGGCGCTTGATCAATCCGAATGGCGGCTCGAAGGAAGGCGGGGCCTGGACGCAGGTGTCGCGGCTCGGCATGCCGCTGGTGAACGAAGTGGTAATCGGCTTGAAGGACAAAGACCGCTTCAACCACAGCAAGCCGAAGCAGGATGGCCAGTTCGCAGACTACGTGACCAACCCGACTTTGCCGGCCCTGGTGGAGGTGTTGTTCGGCAGCGCGGGCGCCAAGGCGCCGACCAATTTTCCGCGCAATGACCTGGTGACGGTATTCCTCACCGGGGTGCCGGGGCTGAACCAGCCTTCGAACGTGAAGGCCTCGGAGATGCTGCGGCTGAACACTTCGATCGCGCCGGTAGCGAAGGGCGCGCAGAAGCGGCTGGGCGTGATCGACGGCGACAACGCTGGTTTCCCCAACGGGCGCCGGCCGGGCGATGACGTGGTGGATATCGCACTGCGCGTGGTCATGGGCAAGCTGTGCACGCTGAATATCGGCTGCGCTCCGGGCGATGCACCGGCCGGGGCGCTTCGCTTCACGGATGGCGCTTACCTGGATGACAGCTACTTCGGCGCTGGCTTCCCGTACCTGAAAACGCCGATTGCCGGCTCACCGCAGCAATAGGAGGGCCAGGCCATGAAACGTTTATGTCTTGCGTTCGCAGCTGCGCTGCTGGCCGGCTGCGGCGGTGGCGGTCGTGATGCCACGTCTGCGATGATGGGCGCCGATCAGTCGCCCGTCCCGCCGTCACCCGGCGACACCTTTACCTCGGCGCTGGTGGTGCTTGTTCGCAGCGCACCTGAGGCGACTGAACCCGTCGAGGTCGATGGCACGATGCTGGCGTTGCCAGATGCCGGCGAACCGGTAGCTGTGGAGTGAGGACGCGGCCATGAAGCTGTTCGCTTGCACTATTGGTGCCGCTCTGGCGCTCACTGTCCCGGCAATGGCTGTGCCAAGTGGCTGTCTGGCCGCACCATTCGTGCCGCAGTCCGGGGCCGAGGTGCTGGAGACGCTTCCTCGCCGGGGAAATGCGGCCGAGGCAGTTATGCGCAGGGAGCGCGCGCAGTTGGCGGCGGTAACGCACGATCCCGTGCTTGCCGCCGAAGCCGCTCGGCGCTACGTTGAGCTTGGCCGCGCATCGAGCGATCCCCGTTACTTCGGTTATGCGCAAGCTGCGCTGGCTCCATGGTGGAGCGCCGTCGCGCCGCCAGTGCCGGTGTTGTTGATGCGCGCGATGCTGCTGCAGTCCAGCCACCGCTTTGAAGAAGCGATCCGCGACCTGGGCGCCGTGACGCGCAAAGACCCGGGCAATGCACAGGCGTGGCTGACGCTGGCGACTGTGCAGGTAGTGCGGGGCGAATTCGATGCGGCGGTTCGCAGTTGCGGGCGGCTCTCGTCGCTGGCCAATCAACTGGCCAGCATGACATGCCTCGCCAATGCCCGCGCTGCCAACGGCCGGCTCGCAGCCAGCGAACGCCTGCTGGCGCTGGCGATCGAGCGCGCGGATGTCGCACGAACCGCCCAGGGAGCATCGCAGGCGGGACTGCAGCTCTGGGCGTTGACGCTTCTCGGCGAACTGGCGGCTCGGCGCGGGGATGCTTCGCTTGCTGAAAAGCGCTTCCGCCAGGCGCTCATCCTGGCGCCGGACGATAGCTACCTGCTCGGCGCTTACGCCGACCTTCTGCTGGACCAGGGGCGCCACGCGGAGGTGCAAATGCTGCTGCAAGATCACCTCCGCATCGATGGATTGCTATTGCGGCATGCAATTGCGGTGCAGGCCGCACCAGCCAAGGCAATGGCCATCGCCGAGCTGCAAGCACGTTTCGCTGCGGCCGCCCGCCGAGGCGACGCAATTCACCAGCGCGAACAGGCGCGCTTCGAACTGCAGTTGCGCCATGACGCGCGCGCCGCACTGGATCTTGCGCTGGCTAACTGGCAAGTCCAGAAGGAGCCAGCAGATTTGCGCGTCCTGCTGGAAGCGGCGCTCGCGGCGCACGATCCCGCTGCCGCAAGGCCGGCACTGGCGTGGCGCCGGCAGCACGGCCTTGAAGACAGCAAAATCGCCACGCTGGCGCGCCTGTTGGATGGAGGTACCCTATGACCCCCGTCCGTTCGGCAGCGCGCAGGCTGGCCGCGCTGATCTTTCTGCCCCTGCTGTTGTCCGCCGGCGCGGCCATGGCGCACAAGCCGAGCGACAGCTACCTGACCCTGGATGTTGCATCGGTGGCGCACCAGCAGCTCGCAGTTGACGGACGCTGGGACATCGCCTTGCGTGACCTCGACTTCGCCATCGGCCTCGACGCCGACGGCGACGGCAAGCTCACATGGGACGAAGTCCGGTCCCGCCATGTCGACATCGCGGCCTACGCATTGCCGCGCCTTGGCCTGTCGCAGGGCTGCAACCTGCATGTAACCAGCCAGCAAGTTGACCGTCATACCGACGGCGCCTACACCGTCCTGATGCTGCGTGGAGACTGCAAACGCGGCGTCCCTTTCGCAATCGACTACAAGCTGTTTGCCGACATCGACGCGCTGCATCGAGGCATGCTCAATGTCACGCTTGATGGCCGCACGCAGTCGGCAGTGCTGGGTGGCGATCGCACGCGCTTTGCGGCGGGTGGCGATGAAGGCAGCGCATGGAGCCAGGCCTCCAGCTACCTGCGCCACGGAACCTGGCATATCTGGACCGGATACGACCACGTCCTGTTCCTGCTTTCACTCCTGCTGCCGGCCGTGTTGGGGCAGGGCTGGCGGCCCGCAAGCGCAGACGTCCTGCGTGTAGTTACCGCATTCACTCTCGCCCATTCGATTACGCTCTCGCTCGCGGCCTTGCAAGTGGTCGCGTTGCCAGGCCGCCTGATTGAATCGGCCATCGCTGCTTCCGTCGCCATCGCAGCCCTGAACAATATCTGGCCTCTGGTGCACGGCAAGCGCTGGCTTGCCGCCTTTGCATTCGGCCTGTTGCACGGTTTCGGTTTTGCTGGCGTCCTGGGGGACCTTGGCCTGCCGCGAAACGCAACGGTGCTTTCGCTGGCTGCCTTCAATATCGGCGTCGAACTTGGGCAGCTTGCCATCGTCGCAGCCTTTGTCCCGCTGGCCTACGCCATGCGCCGCACATGGACCTACAGGCAGCTCATGGTGAAGGGGGGATCCGCGGCAATCGCCGTGCTGGCGATGGTGTGGCTCGTCGAGCGAGCCACGGTCTGACTACATCGCCCGCACCCACGGGCCCTTGTACAGCACTGGCCCGGTCGGTCCATTCGGATCAGGCGAGCCGCCGCGCGGCTCCAGGGAAATCGCCAGCACCACAACGTCGTCGCTCACTGCACCCGACGCCAGCGAGAACGTGCCGCGCCCTTCGGTCCCCAGCACGCCCAGCGAGCGCGGCGAACCTTTTTTCGGAATCGCCCACAACTGCAAGGAGCGGTCGGGCGGGACCGGCGCGCCGCCAACAATATGCACCTGCAGCAGGCGCTTGCCGGTATCCGCTTTCACCAGCAGCGCAGGCTGCGCTTGCGGGTCCGTCAGCGTCGCGACCAGGTCGTAAGTTGGCCCACGCAATTGCTGCAGGCTGACCGCCACGAGCAATGCGGCAGCGACGGCGGCGGCTGCCGTTCCCAGTCCGAACCCGCGCCAGAAATGCCAGCTGCTGCGCTCCGGTTTCAGGTGCAGGCGCATTTCGATATTGCGCCAGAGTTGTGGAGAAGGGGCCTGGGCGCGGACGAATTCATGCATCGGCAGCAGGCGGCGCTCCCACTCCTTGACCAGCATGCGCAGGGCGGCATCGCTGTACATCCAGCCCTCGAAGCGCCGCCGCGCACCGCCGCGCAAGGTGCCCAGCACATATTCGGCGGCGAGCCTGTCGCGCAAGGCGTCATTGCCACGGATATTCATGGCGCATCCCCTTGCGACAGGCAATTCCTGAGTTTTTCCATGCCGCGCCGGATCCAGGTCTTGATGGTGCCGACCGGCAGCGACATGCGCTGCGCCACTTCGGTATGCGACAAGTCATGGAAGAAGGCCAGGCCTATCGCCAGCCGATGCAAACCTTCCAGCCGCGCCATGCAGCCAGCCAGCGCGCGTGCATCGCTGCTCATTTCACTGGCCTCGGCCGGCGTGCTTGCGTATTCGTCGCGGAATGCTTCATGATCCAGCTCCACCGTATCGTCCGTGCGGCGCAGGATATCCAGCGCCTTGTTGCGGACTATGGCCGCCATCCAGGTCAGCGGCGCGGCCAGGCCGGCCTCGTAATGCGGCGCTGCGTGCCAGATCGACACGAAGCCTTCCTGCAGCGCTTCTTCGGCCAGTTCCCGCTTACGTAATATACGCAAGGCAAAGCCAAACAGTTTCGGCGCGGATGCATCGTACAGCGCGCGAAACGCGGCGGTGTCCTGGCGGCCTGCCGCTGCCAGCCATGTCCTTAGCTGTTCCGGTTCGATGGGCATGGAGCCATCTTATGCCTGGCTTTTTGTCAGGTCTACTGTATTCCGCAAAGCAAAGTTACAATGTCCGCCACCAAAACCACACTGGAGACTTCATGTCGTACCTGAATCGATTGCTGGCGGGAGCGGCGCTCAGCACCGTCGCCGGCCTCGCGCTGGCGGCACAACCGGCCACCGTACGCCTCGACTATATGCACACGGGTAACGCGCTAAACGAAAGTTATGCGATCGAACAAGTTGTGATTGAGCCCTTGCCATGGCCGGGCGATATGTCCAAGACAATCGACACCACCAACCGCGGCGTGAACAAGGTCGAAGTGGCCGATGCCAAGACTGGCAAAGTGCTGTACACCCGCACTTTCTCCACCATCTTCGTTGAATGGAAGTCTACTGAGGAAGCGTCCAGGCTGACGCGCGGCTTCCATGAATCGGTGCGCTTTCCCAAGCCAGACCGCCCGGTCAAGGTGCGCATCCTGAAGCGCGACGAGCGCAATGAGTTCTCGGTGGCGTGGAGCGTGGATGTCGATACCGATGCGATGGATGTGGTGCGCAAGCAGGACGTGGCGCCGGCCAAACCGATCCCGATTCGGGTCAATGGCCCGAGCGACAAGAAAGTGGACCTGCTGATCCTGGGCGACGGCTATACCAAGGCCGACATGGCCAAGTTCGAGGCCCGCGCCCGCAAGCTGTCCGATTACCTGTTCACGGTATCGCCGTTCAAGGAACGCGCCAAGGACTTCAACGTATGGGCGATGGCAGTGCCGACGCAGGAGAGCGGTGTGTCGCGTCCATCGACCAACACCCACCATGCGTCGAAATTGGGAACGCGCTACGACATCTTCGGCAGCGAGCGTTATGTGCTGACCATCGACAACCGTGCCCTGCGCGAGATTGCACAGCATGCGCCGTATGAGTTCATCGAGATCCTGGTGAACAACGACACCTACGGCGGTGGCGGCATTTACGGCCAGTTCAGCACTGCGGCAGCGGATAACGACTGGGCGAACTACCTGTTCGTGCACGAATTCGGCCATCACTTTGCGGGCCTGGCGGACGAGTACTACACCTCGCCGGTGGCTTACGCGACCGGCGGCGTGCGCATGGAGCCGTGGGAGCCAAACGTGACGGCCTTGCTGGACCCGGCCAATGTGAAGTGGAAGAAGTTTGTCACGCCGGGAACCGCGCTGCCGACGGCCTGGCCGAAAGCGGAGTATGAGGCGCATTCGCGTGAATACCAGAAGATCCGCGCGCAACTGCGCAAGGACAATCGTCCGGAATCGGAGATGAGCAAGTTGTTCAAGGAAGACCTGGCGTGGACCAATGCGCTGTTCTCGAAGGCGCCGAATCGCAAGTCGGTTGGTGCTTTCGAAGGCGCGAACTACGAAGCGACGGGCTACTATCGTTCGCAGCAGCAGTGCCTGATGTTTGACCGCAGCGAGGAGTTTTGTGCGGTGTGCAGCGATGCGGTGCAGGAGACCATTGACCTCTACGCCCCGCGTTAAACCGGTAAACCAATGTCAGACCCACAGGTCTGACACTTGGCCTGCGGCCGCCGCGTTACGGTGTCTGACCCTGCGGGTCAGACACCGGGTTGCCGGTTTCAGTTGTTTGGCGCCAAACCAGTCGGCTTGATACGCACCGGCATCGGCTTGCCCTTGCGTGCGCGCTTGCCGAAGTGCGGCGCCAGCGCCGTCGGCCCCATCCGATCTTCCTTGGCCTTTTGCGCATTGCCGATACCCTGCACGGTCACGCCCTTGTCGGTGATCGCGCAAGCAGCAACCAGCTTCTCCTTGTCGGCCAGGTCCATCAGGATCACGCCGCGGCCGCCGTTGGACAGCACCTTCATCTCGTCCATGCCGAACACCAGCAGGTTCGATTTCTCGGAAATGACCGCCACCGCGCTTGCTCCATCAACCACCACAGTCGGCGGCAGAGGCTTGTCGCCTTCATCCAGCGTAATGAACGATTTGCCGCCTTTCAGGCGCGACACCATGTCGCCGGCCTTGGCGATAAAGCCATAGCCCGCATCGGACGCCAGCAGCAGCTGCTTGTCGCCATTGCCCGCGAAGTAATGCAGCAACCGCGCACCGCCCGACAGGTCGACCAGCGTGGTAATCGGCACGCCGTCGCCGCGTGCGTTAGGCAGGGCTGCCACCGGCACGGAGTACACCTTGCCGTTGTCGCCGAAGCCCAGCAGGGTATCCACGGTGCGGCACTCGAACGCGCCATACAGCGAATCGCCCGCCTTGAAGGTGAACTGTGCCGGATCGTGGCCGATGCCGGTACGCGCACGCACCCAGCCTTTTTCGGAAATGATCACGGTGACCGGTTCGTCGGCTACCTTCTGTTCAACGACAGCCTTCTGCGCTTCCTCGATCAGGGTGCGGCGCGCGTCGCCGTAAGCCTTGGCGTCGCCGTCGATCTCCTTGATCACCAGGCGGCGCAGGGTGGATGGATTGTCCAGGATGTCCTGCAGGTCTTCGCGTTCCTTGCGCAGCTCGGCCAGTTGCTGTTCGATCTTGATCGCTTCCAGGCGCGCCAGCATGCGCAGGCGAATTTCCAGGATGTCTTCCGCCTGGACGTCCGACAGCTTGAAGCGTTCGATCAGTGCCGCCTTCGGCTCATCCGAATTGCGGATGATGGCGATCACCTCATCGATATTCAGCAGGACGATCTGGCGGCCTTCCAGGATATGGATGCGCTCATCGACCTTGTTCAGGCGGAACTGGGTACGGCGGGTCACGGTGGCGAAGCGGAATTCGATCCACTCGCCCAGGATTTCGCTGATGCCCTTCTGGCGCGGACGGCCATCGCCGCCGATCATCACCAGGTTCATCGAGGCCGAAGTCTCCAGCGAGGTATGCGCCAGCAGCATGTGCATGAACTCTGTCTGGTTCTGGTTCTTCGACTTCGGTTCGAACACCAGGCGCACAGCAGCCTCGCGGCCTGCTTCGTCGCGCACCTTGTCCAGCTGGCCCAGGATCAGGCCTTTCAGCGCCACCTGTTCCGGCGACAGGGCCTTCTTGCCCAGCTTGACCTTCGGATTGGTCAGTTCTTCGATTTCTTCCAGCACCTTCTGCGCCGAAGTGCCAGGCGGCAGTTCGTACACAACTGCCTGCCACTGGCCACGCGCCAGCTCTTCGATCTTCCAGCGCGCGCGCACCTTCATCGAGCCGCGGCCGGACGCGTACATGTCGTCCAGTTGCGCGCGCGGGGTGATCAACTGGCCGCCGCCCGGGAAGTCCGGGCCCGGGATCAGTTCCATCAGTTCCGCGTGGCTGATCTTCGGATTGCGGATCATGGCCACGGCAGCTTTGGCTACCTCGGTCAGGTTGTGCGAAGGGATCTCGGTCGCCAGGCCCACAGCGATGCCGGAGGCGCCGTTCAGCAGCACCATTGGCAGGCGCGCCGGCAGCAGGGCCGGTTCTTCGTATGAGCCGTCGTAGTTCGGGATGAAGTCCACGGTGCCCTGGTCGATTTCGTCCAGCAGCAGGCGCGAGATCGGGGTCAAACGGGCTTCGGTGTATCGCATTGCCGCGGCGCCGTCGCCGTCGCGCGAACCGAAGTTGCCCTGGCCGTCGATCAGCGGATAGCGCAGCGAGAAGTCCTGCGCCATGCGCACCAGCGCGTCGTACACCGACTGGTCGCCGTGCGGGTGCAGCTTACCCAGCACATCGCCCACCACGGTGGCGGACTTGCGCGGCTTGGCGGTCGGGCCCAGGCCCAGTTCATTCATCGAGTACAGGATGCGGCGCTGTACCGGTTTCTGGCCGTCGCACACGTCGGGCAGGGCGCGGCCCTTGACCACGGAAATCGCGTAATCAAGGTAGGCGCGCTCGGCGAAGGTCGACAGGGTCAGGGATTCGCCGCCGTCATCACCGCCGCTGCCACCGCTTGGCGGCAATTCCGGGGTTGGGTCGTCAAAGAGGTTTGCTTGAGTCATAGTAGTTTTCTTTTCTTAAACCGGTAAACCTGGGTCAGACCCAAGGGTCTGACCCTGCCTTACCGGTTTTAAATATCCGCTTCCACTTCGTTGCCGTGTTCTTCGATCCACGCGCGGCGGGCGGCGGCTTCGCCTTTGCCCATCAGCATATTGAAGCGCGAGGACGAGTAGCTATGGTCGAAATCGCCCAGCGACACTGGCAGCAGGCGGCGGGTATCCGGATTCATGGTGGTTTCCCACAACTGCTCGGCGTTCATCTCGCCCAGGCCCTTGAAGCGGGAAATGGTCCAGGAACCTTCCTTCAGGCCATCCTTGCGCAGCTTGTCTTCGATCGCCACCAGTTCGCCGTCGTCCAGCGCGTACAGCTTCTGGATCGGCTTCTTGCCGCGTGCCGGTGCGTCGACGCGGTACAGCGGCGGACGCGCCACGCAGATGTGGCCTTTGTCGATCAGGGCAGGGAAGTGGCGGAAGAACAGGGTAAGCAGCAGCACCTGAATGTGGGAGCCGTCGACGTCCGCATCGGAGAGGATGCAGATCTTGCCGTAGCGCAGGCCGGACAGGTCAGGCGAATCGCCGTAGTTGTGCGGATCGACGCCGATCGCCACCGCGATGTCGTGGATCTCGTTGTTGGCATACAGGCGGTCGCGGTCGGTCTCCCAGGAGTTCAGCACCTTGCCGCGCAGCGGCAGGATGGCCTGGAATTCCTTGTCGCGGCCCATCTTTGCCGAGCCACCCGCCGAATCACCCTCGACCAGGAAGATTTCAGTGCGCGCCGTATCGTCCGATTCGCAGTCGGTCAGCTTGCCCGGCAACACGGCCACGCCGGAAGACTTCTTCTTCTCGACCTTCTGTGCCGAACGCAGGCGCGATTGCGCCTGCTTGATGACCAGCTCCGCCAGCTTCTTGCCGAAGTCGATGTGCTGGTTCAGCCACAGTTCCAGTGCCGGCTTGGAGAAGGTGGCCACCAGGCGCACCGCATCGCGCGAATTCAGGCGTTCCTTGATCTGGCCCTGGAATTGCGGGTCCAGCACCTTGGCCGACAGAACGAAGGAAGCACGTGCAAACACGTCTTCCGGCAGCAGCTTCACGCCCTTCGGCAGCAGCGAGTGCAACTCGACGAAATTCTTCATCGCGCCGAACAGGCCTTCGCGCAGGCCCGATTCGTGGGTGCCGCCGTTCGGGGTCGGGATCAGGTTGACGTAGGATTCGCGCACCACGGCGCCTTCCTCTGTCCATGCCACCACCCACGACGCGCCTTCGCCTTCGGCAAAGCCTTCCGCATCCGGGGTAGCGAACTGCTCGCCTTCGAACAGGGGGATCAGGGTTTCGCCGCCGGAGGTGGTTTGCGCCAGTTGCTCGTTCAGGTAGCCGCGCAGGCCATCCTTGTACATCCAGGTCTGTTCGTCGCCGGTCTTGGCATTTTTCAGCGTGACCGATACGCCAGGGAGCAGCACGGCCTTGGAGCGCAGCAGGCGTTGCAGCTCGACCTGGGAGATCAGCGGCGAGTCGAAATACTTCGCATCCGGCCAGGCGGTAACGCGGGTACCGGACTTCTTGCCGTCCTTCGGCGCGGGCTGGGAGCTCAATGGTTCGACCAGGTCGCCGTGTTCGAAGGCGATCTGGTGGAAGCCGTTTCCGGCGTCGTCTTTACGCCACACCGCGATTTCCAAGCGCTTGGACAGGGCGTTGGTGACGGACACGCCGACGCCGTGCAGGCCGCCCGAGAAGGCATAGGCGCCACCCGAACCCTTATCGAACTTGCCACCCGCGTGCAGGCGGGTGAAGACGATTTCCACCGTCGGCACGTTTTCTTCAGGATGCAAGCCGACCGGAATACCACGGCCATCGTCTTCGACGGTGATGGAACCGTCGGCATTCTGCGTCACGATAATGTTTTTGCAATGGCCGCCCAATGCTTCATCGGAGGCATTGTCGATCACCTCCTGGATGATGTGCAGCGGGTTCTCGGTGCGGGTATACATGCCCGGGCGCTGCTTGACGGGTTCCAGTCCTTTGAGGACGCGGATGGATGATTCGCTGTAGTCGGAAACTGGTTTTTTAGTGGCCATACGTGTTATTGGTAATGCAAAGTGCTGTGATTATATACAGTATTTTCCGGTTTGACGGATCGCATGCTTGCGCATTCTATCCGCTACGGCCGGTGGCGCAAGGGAATCGCAGCGGTAAAATGGGTTTTATGACCACAGATCGGCGCCCGTTCGCAGTCAGGCTGGTCGGCTTCCCCCGGGAAGCCGAGCGCGTGCTCGCGCAGGGCCTGGCCAGGGCGCCAGCCGACGGCCCGGCCTATTTCTGTCTGTCTGAAGACAGCCTGCAGGACCCCGATATTTACCTGGCCAATGGCGCCGAATTGAAGGCGCTGGCCGCAATTGCATCGTTGGCCGCAGGCGACATCCGGCCGGCGCTGGTGCTGGGGGCGACCGGCGTGCTCCTTCCCTATCCGAACCTGCCGCTGCCGGTGCAATGGAGCGCCATGCATGCCGAACTGGCCCGCCTGGTGGAACGCCGCGCCGACGTACTGGCCGGCCTCTCGCCTTCAGTCCACTCGCTGGTGCCCGAGCGGAGGCGCCGCGAACGGCTCGACCTGGACCTGACCGAACCGACCGTCTATGAAAAGATGCGCAAGCCGCGCCGTGAAGGTGCCGTACTGTGCGTGGATGCCAACGCCAACTTTTGCGAGCAGCTTGGCCAATCCCTGAAACAGTTTGGCACCCCGGTGCTTTGGGCGGTGGACGGCGTGGCAGCGCTGGCCCTTTGCCACCAGCATCCGATAGCGGTGGTGCTGATCGACTTCGCCGCGCCGATCCTTGACCACTACCTGCTGTGCGCGCAGTTGCGCAGCCTCGAAACGCAGCCTGAAGTGGTCTTCCTGGTGCAGTCGGCCCACGACTACGACGTGACCCGAGGCCGTGCCGCCGGCGCTGCCGGCATGCTGGACAAGCCGCTGGCCGAGCACCAGGCGCAGGCCGTGCTGCGCAAATTTATGCGCCTGTGAGATTTTTACGCGGCGTTGATTGGCCGCTGCCTTCTATTTAGACCGTTTTTACGCGCCCGCCGATACGCTTTCGTCACCTTCTTTTTGACGAAAGTGGATCGATGAAAAATGTGCTTTTCCTTGCCTCCGCGCTGCTGGCGGCGCCTGCCTTTGCCGATGACCTGAGCTTCAACGCTGCGCTGGCCAGTGACTATCGCTATCGCGGCATTTCGCAATCACGCTTGCAGCCGGCTGCACAGGGCGGGGCCGATTTCGCCAGCGCAGCCACCGGCTTTTACGTGGGGGCATGGGCCTCGACCATCAATTGGACGCGTGACGCCGGCGGGGCCGGCCGCGTCGAGCTGGATATCTATGGCGGCAAGCGCGGCCAACTGGCGGCAGACATCAGTTACGACGCGGGGGTACTGACCTATGTTTACAAGGGGCGCATACCGGGACTCGACAATCCCGACACGACGGAAATTTACGGCCAGCTCGGCTGCGGCCCGGTGACGTTGAAATACTCGCACTCCGTGACCAGCCTGTTCGGCTTCGTCGACAGCAAGAATTCCGGCTACCTCGACCTGGGCGCCAACCTCGACGCAGGCGCCGGCTACACCATCAACCTGCATGCTGGCCACCAGCGCGTGAAGAACAACGGCGCCGCCGACTACAGCGACTGGAAGCTGGGGGTGAGCAGGGACTTCGGCTTCGCCAGCCTGCAGCTGGCTGTCGTCGGCACCAACGCCAGCAAGTCTGCTTACGCCTCGCCGGCCAACGGCAAGTTCCTTGGCAAGAACGCCATGCAGCTGACCGTCAGCAGGACCTTCTGATTTTTACACCTTGTTTACACCGGCTTGCCGAGTCTTTACACCGATTTTAGGCGTGGCTCGATAAGCTGGTTCCCATACAAACAAGACCTTTCGGGGAACGTCATGGACATCGTTTTTATCGGCGCAATCGCCGTCTTTTTCGCACTGGTCGTCGCCCTGGCGGCCGGCTGCGACAAGCTGGGAGGCCAGCAATGAACATCTTTTATTTAATAGGCTCCGTCGCCACGGCTGGCCTGCTGGTCTACCTGCTGGTAGCACTGCTGAAAGCGGAGGACTTGTAACATGACCACGCAATCCTTCCTGCTGCTGGCAGTGTTCCTGCTGGTGCTGGTCGCCGTGGCCTGGCCGCTGGGCGGCTTGCTGGCGCGCGTGGCCGACGGACGCAAGGTTCCCGGCATGGGCTGGCTTGCAGCGGTTGAAAGACTGCTGTACCGCGCCGCCGGGATTCCAGCCGGCGAGGCGCAGCGCGGCATGGGCTGGAAAACCTATGCCATCGCGCTGCTGGTGTTCAACCTGGCGGGCACGCTGTTCGTCTACGCTGTGCAGCGCTTGCAGGCATGGCTGCCGCTGAATCCACAGGGCCTGCCCGGCGTCAGTCCCGACTCCTCCTTCAATACCGCCGTCAGCTTTGTCGCCAACACCAACTGGCAAGGCTATGCGGGCGAGCAGACCATGAGCTATTTGAGCCAGATGCTGGCGCTGGCAGGCCAGAACTTCTTCTCGGCCGCCACCGGCATTGCCGTTGCCTTCGCCCTGATCCGCGGTTTCGCCGCACGCTCGGCCAAATCGATCGGCAATTTCTGGGTCGACCTGACCCGCATCATGCTTTACGTGCTGCTGCCGTTGTCCTTTGTGTTTGCGGTATTTTTGGTCGGCCAGGGTTCGATCCAGAACTTTTCGCCCTATCAGGAGGTGAGCCTGGTCGAGCCGGTGACGTATACCGTCCCGGGCGCCACCCCGGAGGCGCCTGCGCAGACCCGGACCGCGGCCACGCAGACCATCGCCATGGGCCCGGTCGCTTCGCAGGAAGCGATCAAGATGCTGGGCACCAATGGCGGCGGCTTCTTCAACGCCAACTCGGCACACCCGTATGAAAACCCGACGGCGCTGTCCAACTTTGCGCAGATGCTGGCCATCTTCCTGATTCCCGCGGCGCTGTGCTTCGCGTTTGGGCGCATGGTGGGCGACCGCCGCCAGGGCTGGGCCGTGCTGGGCGCCATGACCATCATGTTCGTGGTCGCTGCCATCGGCATTACCGCTGCGGAGCAAACCGCGCAGCCGGCGCTGCAGTCGATGGGCATCGACCAGTCGGCCTCAGCGCTGCAAGCGGGCGGCAATATGGAAGGCAAGGAAACGCGTTTCGGCATTGCGGCCACCGGCCTGTTCGCAACCGTGACCACGGCCGCATCCTGCGGCGCCGTGAACGGCATGCACGACTCCTTTACGCCTTTGGGCGGCGCCGGGCCGATGCTGCTGATGCAGCTCGGCGAGGTGGTGTTCGGCGGCGTCGGCTCGGGCCTGTACGGCATGCTGGTCTTTGCCATCATGGCAGTGTTCATCGCCGGACTGATGATCGGCCGCACGCCGGAATACCTGGGCAAGAAGATCCAGGCGTACGAAATGAAAATGACATCGCTGGCAATCCTGGTGACGCCGACCCTGGTGCTGGTGGGGACCGCCATTGCCGTCATGCTGGACGTGGGTAAAGCCGGCGTGGCCAATCCGGGCGCGCATGGCTTCTCGGAGATCCTGTATGCCTTCAGTTCTGCCGCCAACAACAACGGCAGCGCCTTCGCCGGCCTGTCCGCCAATACGCCGTTCTACAACGTGATGCTGGCCATCGCCATGTGGTTTGGCCGCTTCGCCATGATCGTGCCGGTGCTGGCCATCGCAGGTTCGCTGGCCTCCAAACAGCGCCTGCAGGCCAACTCCGGCACCATGCCGACCCATGGCCCGATGTTCGTGTTCCTGCTGGTAGCCGTGGTGCTGCTGGTAGGCGTGTTGAATTACGTTCCTTCGCTGGCGCTTGGCCCGGTGATCGAGCACCTGCAACTGTATAAGTAAGGAGTGCACATCATGTCGCAATCCCAGGCGATTCCAGTCGCCCAACCAGGCAAGCGCCTCAAGCTGTTCGAATCGAAGCTGGTGATGCCTGCCGTCGCCGATGCGTTCCGCAAGCTGAGCCCTGCTGTCCAACTGCGCAGTCCCGTGATGTTTGTCGTGTACGTCGGCAGCATCATTACCACGCTGCTCTATATCCAGTCGCTGAACGGGGTGGGCGAGGCCAGTTCCGGCTTCATCCTCGCGGCCGCGGTGTGGCTGTGGTTCACCGTACTGTTCGCAAACTTTGCCGAAGCGCTGGCCGAAGGGCGCAGCAAGGCACAAGCGGCGTCGCTGCGCAGCCTGAAGCAGAGCGTGACGTCGAAGCGCCTGTCGACGCCAAAACACGGCACCGCATGGCTGCCATGCCCGGCGACCGACCTGCGCAAGGGGAACCATGTGCTGGTGGAAGCCGGCGACGTGATACCGATCGATGGCACCGTCGTGGAAGGCGTGGCCTCGGTGGACGAAAGCGCGATTACGGGCGAGTCGGCGCCGGTCATCCGTGAATCGGGCGGCGACTTTTCTTCCGTGACCGGCGGAACCCGCGTACTGTCGGACTGGCTGGTGGTGCAGGTGACCGCCAACCCTGGCGAGACCTTCCTCGACCGCATGATCGCAATGGTGGAAGGCGCCAAGCGCAAGAAAACCCCGAACGAAATCGCGTTGACCATCCTGCTGGTGGCGCTGACCATCGTGTTCCTGATCGTGACCGCAACCCTGCTGCCGTTCTCGCTGTTTTCGGTGGAGGCGGCACAGGCGGGCTCGCCGATCACCATCACGGTGCTGATCGCGCTGCTGGTGTGCCTGATCCCGACTACGATCGGCGGTCTGCTGTCGGCTATCGGCGTGGCGGGCATGAGCCGCATGATGCAGGCCAACGTGATCGCCACCTCCGGCCGCGCAGTGGAAGCGGCGGGAGACGTCGATGTGCTGTTGCTGGACAAGACCGGCACCATCACCCTCGGCAATCGCCAGGCGTCGGCCTTCTTTGCCGCACCCGGCGTAACGGAACGTGAACTGGCCGATGTGGCACAACTGGCCTCACTCGCCGACGAAACGCCGGAAGGCCGCAGCATTGTGGTCCTGGCCAAGCATCAATTCAATATTCGCGAACGTGAACTGTCGCCGATGCATGCCATCTTCATCCCGTTCTCCGCCAACACCCGCATGAGCGGTGTCGACATGGATGGCCGCGAAGTGCGCAAAGGTTCCGCCGACGCGGTGCGCAAGTACGTGGAAGCAGCCGGCCAGCAGTGGCCTGCCGAAGTAGCGCGCACCGTGGAAGATGTGTCGCGCCGCGGCAGCACGCCGCTGGTGGTGGCCGACAATGGCCGCGTAGTGGGCGTGGTGGAGCTGAAGGACATCGTCAAGGGCGGCATCAAGGAGCGCTTCGCGGAGCTGCGCCGCATGGGCATCAAGACCGTGATGATCACCGGCGACAACAAGCTGACCGCCGCCGCCATTGCGGCCGAAGCGGGCGTGGACGATTTCCTGGCCGAGGCGACGCCTGAGGATAAGTTGAAACTTATCCGCAGTTACCAGGCCGACGGCCGCCTGGTGGCCATGACCGGCGACGGCACCAACGATGCCCCAGCGTTGGCCCAGGCCGACGTGGCCGTGGCCATGAGCTCCGGCACCCAGGCCGCGAAGGAAGCGGGCAATATGGTCGACCTGGATTCCAACCCGACCAAGCTGCTTGAAATCGTGGAGATCGGCAAGCAGATGCTGATGACGCGCGGATCCCTGACCACCTTCTCGATCTCGAACGATATCGCCAAGTATTTTGCGATCATCCCGGCAGCCTTCGTCGGCACCTACCCGCAACTGAAAGCGCTCGACGTAATGCACCTGGCCAGCCCGAATTCAGCCATCATGTCCGCGGTGATCTTCAATGCCCTGATCATCGTGTTCCTGATTCCCCTGGCGTTGAAGGGCGTACGCTATCGCGCCATCGGCGCCACTGCGCTGCTGCGCCGCAACCTGCTGGTGTACGGACTGGGCGGCCTGTTCCTGCCGTTCATCGGCATCAAATTGATCGACATGCTGCTGGCAGCGTTCAACCTCGTTTAAGCTGGAGAACAAGATGATTTCGACCATTCGACCTGCGCTGGTGCTGTTCGGCGCCCTGACCCTGGCCGCCGGCATCGCCTACCCGCTGGCCGTTACAGGTGTCGGCGCAGCCCTATTCCCGAGCCAGGCATCCGGCTCCATCCTGGAGGTGGACGGCAAGCCGGTCGGCTCCGCGCTGATCGGCCAGCAATTCACGTCGCCGAAGTACTTCTGGGGCCGGCCATCGGCCACCGGCCCGATGCCGTACAACGCCTCCGGCTCCGGCGGGTCCAACCAGGGCCCCCTGAACCCGGCCTTCGCCGATGCCGTGCGCGTTCGCCTCGAGGCGCTCAAGGCGGCCGATCCGGGCAACACCGCGCCGATCCCGGTGGACCTGGTCACCGCCTCGGGCAGCGGACTCGATCCGGAAATCAGCCTGGCCGCAGCCGAATACCAGGCCCGCCGCGTGGCGGCCGAGCGCCGCATCGCGCCTGAGAAGGTGCAGGTCCTGATTGCCGAGCATGCATCGGGCACAGTCATGGGAGTTTTCGGCGAACCGCGCGTGAACGTCCTGGCGCTGAATCTGGCGCTGGACAAGAAAACGCCGCATACTCGCTGATATGATCCCACTCGACGACGACCGGCCAGATCCCGACGCGCTGCTGACGCAGCTCCAGGCGCAGGAGCGCAAGGCGGCGCGCGGCAAGCTGCGCATCTACTTCGGCGCGTCGGCCGGCGTCGGCAAGACCTATGCAATGCTGTCGGCTGCACGCAAGCTGCAGGCGGCAGGGCAGCAGCTGCTGGTCGGCATCGTCGAGACCCATGGCCGCAGCGAGACGGCCGCCCTGGTGGATGGCCTGCCGCTGCTCCCGCTGCGCACCATCGCCTATCGCGGCAAGACCATCAATGAATTCGATATCGACGGTGCGCTGGCCCAGCATCCGCCACTGATACTGATCGATGAACTGGCGCATGCCAACGCGCCCGGCTCGCGCCACCCCAAGCGCTGGCAAGACGTGGAAGAGCTTCTGGAAGCGGGCATCGACGTGTTCAGCACCGTCAATGTGCAGCACCTGGAAAGCCTGAATGACGTGGTGGGCGGCATCACCGGTATCCAGGTCAACGAAACGGTGCCGGATACCGTCTTCGACGCCGCCGACGAGGTGGTGCTGGTCGACATTCCGGCCGACGAATTGCTGGCGCGCCTGAAAGGCGGCAAGGTCTATCACGCGCAGCAGGCCGAGCGCGCTGCGCAGAACTTCTTCCGTAAAGGAAACCTGATCGCGCTGCGTGAGCTGGCGCTGCGCCGCACCGCCGACCGCATCGAAGACGACGTGCGCGCCTACCGCGTCGAACAGTCGATCGACACCATCTGGAAAACCGGCGCTTCGGTGCTCGCCCTGGTCGGACCGCGCCCCGGCTGCGAGCAGGTGGTGCGCAGTGCAGCGCGCCTGGCTGGACAATTGGGCACGCAATGGCACGCCATCTATGTCGAAACGCCGGCCCTGCAGCGGCTGGCCGCCGGTGAACGCGAGCGCATCCTGAAGGTGCTCAAGCTGGCGCAGGACCTGGGCGCCACAACTGCCGTGCTTTCCGGCGGCGATATTGCTGCCACGGCTGCCGAGTACGCGCGCAGCCACAACCTGTCCAAGATTGCGATGGGCAGGGCGCACCGCACCTGGCCATGGCGCCGCTCGCATATGCGCAGCCTGGCGGCTTATGCGCCTGACATCGACCTGATCGAAGTATCCGGCAGCGACCGCGAAGCGGCGCAGGCGAAGATTGCCGCCAGCGCGACCGCGCCAGACGACGCCGACGAAGATGCGCTGCATTTCAAGCGGCGTGCTGCTGGCTATGCGGTAGCAGCCGCCGCCAGCGTCGGCATGGCCTTGCTGGCGGCACCGTTGCTGCCTTTTTTCGACCTGGCCAATATCGCCATGCTGTTCCTGCTGGTAGTGCTGCTGGTGGCGGTACGTTACGGGCGCGGACCGTCCGTGCTGGCGACTTGCGTCAGCGTGGCCTGCTTCGACTTCTTCTTTGTCGCGCCGAGGTTCAGTTTTGCGATCTCCGACCTGCAATACACCATCACTTTTGCCGTCATGCTGGCGGTAGGGTTGATCACGGGCCACCTGACCGCAGGCCTGCGCTTCCAGGCGCGCGTGGCCTCCTATCGTGAAGAGCGCGCCCGCGCCCTGTACGAATTCGCACGCGAGTTGTCCGGGGCCTTGCAGACGGAGCAAGTGTTCGAAACAACGGCACGCTTCGTGCAGTCGACGTTCAATGCCCGGGCTACGCTTATGGTGCCGGATGCGGACGGGCGGCTGCATCTTCCGCCAGGCGCCGCGCCGGTGTCCGCGCTGGACGAAGGCGTGGCGCAGTGGGCATTCGACCATGCCGAAAGCGCAGGACTGGGCACCGGCACGCTGCCGGCCAGCCCCTTGTTCTACATGCCGCTGGTGGCGCCGATGCGTACGCGCGGCGTGCTGGCCATAGAGCCGGCACAGCGGCGCTGGATCCTGATTCCCGAGCAGCGGCAGCATCTCGATACCTTCGCTGCGCTGGCAGCGATTGCTTTGGAACGCGTGCACTACGTCGAAGTGGCGCAGGAGGCGCTGGTCAATATGGAGTCGGAACGGCTGCGCAATTCGCTGCTGGCCGCCTTGTCGCACGACCTGCGTACGCCGCTGACCTCACTGGTCGGCCTGTCTGAATCCCTGGCGGGTTCGCGCCCGGCGCTGTCGGCGCCGCAACTTTCCCTCGCCAATTCCCTGCATGCCGAAGCGCTGCGCATGAGCGCCCTGGTCGCCAACTTGCTGGACATGGCGCGCATCGAAAGCGGCGGACTGAAATTCAACCTGCAATGGCAACCGCTGGAGGAAGTGGTGGGCAGCGCCTTGCGTTCGAGCCGCCTGCAGCTGATGGAGCACAAGGTCAGCACCCAGCTTTCGCTTGGCTTGCCCTTGCTGCGCTTTGACGCGGTGCTGATCGAACGCGTCCTGTGCAACCTGCTGGAGAATGCGGCCAAGTACACGCCTACCGGCTCGGCCATTGTGATTTACGCCGTGCAGCGCGGCGAGTTCGTGCGCGTCATGGTGTACGATAACGGCCCGGGTTTGCCGCGCGGCCGCGAAGAAGCGCTTTTTGAAAAATTTGTCCGTGGCGAAAAGGAATCGGCGAAATCGGGAGTAGGCCTGGGGCTGGCCATTTGCCGCGCCATCGTCGAAGCACATGGCGGCACCATTGGGGCGGACAAGTCTCCGCTGGGCGGAGCCGCCTTCGTCTTCACGCTGCCAGTCGGCACGCCGCCGGTGTTGCCTGAAATCGAGGAAGAATGAGCACCCAACAATCCGAGATAGTTCCCACCGCCTTGCTGGTGGAAGATGAACCGCAAATCCGCCGCTTCGTGCGCGCCGCGCTGGAGGAGGAGGGCTGGCACGTGCACGAATCGGCCAGCATGCAGCGCGGCCTGATCGACGCCGGAACGCGCCGTCCGGACCTGGTGATCCTCGACCTCGGCCTGCCGGATGGCGACGGTAACGACTTCATCGCCGACCTGCGCAAATGGTCGAACGTGCCGGTCATTGTGCTGTCGGCGCGCGTCAACGAAGCCGACAAGATCAAGGCGCTCGATGCCGGCGCCGACGATTACCTGAGCAAGCCGTTCGGCACCGGTGAACTGCTGGCCCGCGTACGCGCCACGTTGCGCCGCCAGCGGCAGCCGCAGGCCGACAATGCTGGCCAGGTTCAATTTGGCGAAGTTGTGGTTGACTTGCCGAACCGCCGTGTCACCAGGCGCGGCGAACACGTACACCTGACGCCAACCGAGTACCGCTTATTGTCGGTGCTGGTCGCCAACGCCGGCCGCGTCATGACCGCGCCGCAGCTGTTGCGCGCTGTCTGGGGCCCCGCACAATCGGACAACAGCCATTACCTGCGCATCTACATGGGCCACCTGCGCCATAAGCTGGAAGACGACCCCGCCCAGCCGCAATACCTGCTGACCGAAACCGCCGTCGGCTACCGCCTCCAGCTTACTTAGACAATATGCGCATGGCGCGCTCGAGGCCTTCGATAGTGATGGGGAACATGCGGTTCTGCATGATCTGGCGGATTATCGATATCGATTGGCGGTATTGCCACAGGCCTTCCGGCTCGGGGTTGAGCCAGACGAATTTCGGGAAGTGCGACGTGAATCGTCCGAGCCATTCGGCGCCGGCTTCCTCGTTGTTGTATTCGACCGAGCCGCCGGGCTGCAGCACTTCGTAGGGACTCATGGTGGCGTCGCCCACGAAGATCAGTTTCGTGTCGGGCGGGTATTTGCGCAGCACGTCCCAGGTGGCGAAGCGTTCGGCGTTGCGGCGGCGGTTGCTGCGCCACAGGTAGTCGTACACGCAGTTGTGGAAGTAGTAGAACTCCATGTTCTTGAACTCGGTCTTGGCGGCCGAGAACAGTTCTTCCGCGCGTTCGATGTGGTCGTCCATCGTTCCGCCAACGTCCATCAGCATCAGCACCTTGACGTTGTTCTTGCGTTCGGGCTGCATCTTGATGTCGAGGTAGCCGGCATTGTTGGCGGTGGCGCGAATGGTCTGGTCCAGCGCCAGTTCTTCCGCTACGCCTTCGCGTGCAAACTTGCGCAGGCGGCGCAGGGCGACCTTGATGTTGCGCGTGCCCAGTTCGCGCTCGCCGTCATAATCCTTGTAGGTGCGCTGTTCCCACACCTTGACCGCGGTGCGGTTACCGCCCTTGCCGCCGATGCGGATGCCTTCGGGATTGGTGCCGCCGTTGCCAAAGGGAGAGGTGCCGCCGCTGCCGATCCACTTGTTGCCGCCTTCGTGACGCTCTTTCTGCTCTTTCAGCAGCTCGTTGAGGCGATCCATCAGCTTGTCGTAGCCGAATTTTTCCAGCGCGGCGATCTGCTCGGGCGTCAGTTCGCGCTTCATGCGCTGCAGCAGCCAGTCGAGCGGAATCTCCTTGGTGGTGTCGAAGACGGCGTTGATGCCTTTGAAGTACTGGCCGAAGGCGCGGTCGAACTTGTCGTAGTTGGCCTCGTCCTTCACCAGGCACAGGCGGCTCATGTAGTAGAAGTCGTCCAGCGAGGGTTCCAGCACCTGCTTTTGCATCGCTTCCAGCAAGGTGAGGAATTCCTTGATCGTGACCGGGATCTTGGCGTCTTTCAGCGTAAAGAAGAAGTCGATCAGCATGCTGCCTCCCTCCGCGCCAGCAAGTAGCGCAACTGCGCTTTCACTTCCGGCCATTCGCCGCGCACGATGCTGTACATGACCGTGTCGCGCACGGTGCCATCGCGGCGCACGGCGTGGTGGCGGATCACGCCGTCTTTCTTTGCGCCCAGGCGCTCGATAGCCGCTTGCGAGGCGTGGTTGAAGTTGTCGGTGCGGAAGCCGACCACGGCGCAGCCCAGCGTTTCGAAGGCGTGCGTCAGCAGCAACAGCTTGCAGGTGGTGTTGACGTGCGTGCGCTGGACGCTGCGGCGGTACCAGGTGTAGCCAATTTCCGCGCGGTCGATGGACGGCACGATGTCATGGTAGCTGGTGGTGCCCAGCACCTGGCCGCTGGCCGCGTCAACGACTGCAAAGGCCAGGCGGGAAGGGCGCATGTCGATCGCAGCGGCGATGTAGGCTTCCACGTTGTGGGGCTCGGGTACGGAGGTGATGCGCAGCTTCCATAGCTCGCCGTCCTGCGCGGCTTCGCGCAGGACATCGGCGTGCTGCGGGCCGAGCGGCTCCAGGCGCAGGCCGTTGGCTTCCAGCGTGACCGGGCTTGGTGCGTCCATCAGCGGTTGGTCCTCGACATGAATACCAGGCGTTCGAACAGGTGCACGTCCTGTTCGTTCTTCAGCAGGGCTCCGTGCAGCGGCGGGACAGCCGCCTTCTGGTCCTTGCCGCGCAGGACTTCCGGCGGGATGTCTTCGGCCATCAGCAGTTTCAGCCAGTCGAGGAATTCGCTGGTCGATGGTTTTTTCTTAAGGCCCGGCACGTCGCGCACTTCGTAGAAGGTTTGCAGGGCAGTAGCCAGCAATTCCTGTTTCAGGTGCGGGTAGTGGACCTTGACGATGGCTTCCATCGTGTCCTTGTCCGGGAATTTGATGTAGTGGAAGAAGCAGCGGCGCAGGAAGGCGTCCGGCAGCTCTTTCTCGTTGTTGGAGGTGATGATCACCAGCGGGCGGTGCTTGGCGGTGACCATTTCGCGCGTCTCGTAGACGTAGAACTCCATGCGGTCCAGTTCGCGCAGCAGGTCGTTCGGAAATTCGATGTCGGCCTTGTCGATCTCGTCGATCAGCAGCACCACCGGTTCCGGTGCCGTGAAGGCTTGCCACAGCACGCCCTTGACGATGTAGTTGTGGATGTCGCGCACGCGCTCATCGCCGAGCTGGGAATCGCGCAGGCGGGAGACGGCGTCGTATTCATACAGCCCTTGCTGGGCCTTGGTGGTGGATTTGATATGCCACTGCATCAGCGGCATGTCGAGGGCGGCGGCGACTTCTTCGGCCAGCATGGTCTTGCCGGTGCCCGGCTCGCCCTTGATCAGCAAGGGACGCTGCAAGGTCAGGGCGGCGTTGACGGCCAGCTTCAGGTCATTGGTGGCGACGTAGTTGTCTGAGCCTTCAAAGCGTTGCGGTGCGTGCATAGAAAAATTTCCAGTGAGTTGATCAATGGAAGTATATGCCAGAGCGGCCTGGCGCGGTGCCGCAGTCCTCGGATTTCAATTAACTTTTTTATATTACGCTGTTCCACTTTCATATTTTTATTTGATGCTATTGCATTAATACATATTTATTGTTTTGCAAACTCGCCGCGTGCTGCCGGACGCACCGGCAAGCGTGCATTTTCCCGCTGATTTCTGCCGATTCTGGCCAAAATGTCTTCCTTCTGTTGCTAATTACTCACTAATGAGAGTGCCCTCGAAAATTAGCCGGATATATCTCTTGCCTTTTGAGATATACTTCGCGCCATTTCCTTATGGCAACATTATTTCGACTGCTAATATTCTTCAGATAAGGGCTGGTGTGAATAAAAACCTATTCCAATTAATTCCCCTGGTCGCCTTGTTGGCGGGCCTTGCAGGCTGCGGCGGCGGTGGCTCCGACAGTGGCGCCAGCGGTGCGCCTGGCAGTGGTTCGACCGGTAGCGGCACTCCTGCGACGGGTGGCAGCCAGCCATCGACGCCTCCTTCAGGCGGCCAGACCAGCGGGCAAACCGGGGTCAGCGCAGCGTTGACGGCCGGTGATGCCCAGTACGCCACGACCGATGAAATCATGCAGGCGGCGCAGGCGTTGATGTCAGGGCAGACCGCCAAGTACGGTGAACTCAAGCAGGCATTGTTCCAGCTCAGCGCGGATGGCAAGCGGACCAGTTCCAGCGTTGGGCTCATCGACTGGAATCCAAGTCATGATTCGTCGGTTTTCGGCGTCGGCGACAACTCGCGCAACCACGTCATCCTGCCTTCCAACTGGAGCTATAGCGACAGCGCCGCCGGCAACGGTTCCGCCCTGGGGGTCGCCGGCTTTGCGCCGGGCAGCAATGCGCGCTACGCCGCCTTTGGCGGCAATCCGCTGGGCGTGCCGGGCAACGCCAATATGGACCAGTTCATGGTCAACCTGGCGACCTGGTTGACCGCGCGCAGCAGCCTGGCCAACCTGAAGGTCGTCACCGCGCACCTGCCGGGTACCGAGACCTATTGGTTCCCTTACGAGAAGAAAGTGCGCGACTGGTTCTTTGCCAAGTCGCCGACGGCAACCGTCAACGGCCTGGCGGCTGGCGCTACGCAACAAGACAATGTATGCGACGGCGCTGCGCTGGCAGGCTGCCTGCAGAACGCGGACCTGCTGGTGATTGGCCGCGAGCAGGGGCCGGGCGCCTATGATGGCGCGGCTGTCATGCAAGCGGTGGCCGACGCCCAGAAGCGCGGCATTCCGGTGCTGTACCTGCACCACTACCGCGACAGCGACGACCTGTCCGACCGCTTGCTGAATTACTTCGGTCTCAGCCAGCAAACCAATTACTGGAGCAAGCAAGGCCTGTTGTCCTTCGACCCGGCTGCCTTGCCGGCGAATTCGCCGCAACTGAGCAAGTTCCAGAACCTGCTCAACCGCCTGAACCAGAACAACTTCACCACCAGCTGGAGCGGTTGCACGAGCGGCGGCCGCATCGACTGCTCGGATGACGCTGCGTACATGGCGGAATTCGGCAATCCGGTCAAGGATGTGCAGGACGTGATCCGGGACATGGACAACCCGCAGGCGCCATTGTTCGCCCAGACCGGCTACCAGCTGGAGAAGCTGCTGGTCCTGCTGGGCGACAAATACCGTGCGGCCCTGTCCTACCCGATGACCAAAACCGCCAACCGCCAGGACTTTTTCCGCGGCCTGTTCGCCGATATGACCGTGATGTACAACCGCAGCATCACCACCGTCGCGAAGAACCTGGGCAATTTCTCGGACCTGTTCCCGGCGACCACGCCGACCGTGTCCAGCACCGTTACCACGGGCTTGCCGAGCAGCGGCACCAAGCAATACATGACCGGCCTGTACGTCATGCCGGGAACGAAGGTGACCCTGACCCGCACCGACAACGGAGGCAACACGGTACGCTTCGGCCTGAACATGCTGCGCGATACCACCTGGGTCTTCAACACCTATGACCGTCCGTCGCAAATCAGCTCGCCGCGTTTCGCGTTGGAGCCGAACAAGCCGGTCGTGATCAGCAGCCCTTACGGCGGCCCACTGATCCTGTTCATCGATGCGCCGGTGGCGGGTGAACAGTCGGTCAGCGTGAAGGTCGATGGCGTGATCACGCATCCAATCCTGCGCAATGCCTATGACCCGGCGCAGGTGGCGGCCTTCCAGGAAGCCGTCAACACGACGCCGACCGGCTGGGTGGTCTTTGCCACCGATACGCTGACTGTGCAGTCGCAGAAGGACAAGTTCAAGCGCACCATTTCGAACTATCAGGGCAATATGGCGCGGCTGGCGGACACTACCTTCAAGTACACCATCAAGGATACTTACGAGCTCGCCGGCTTCAACGCCTCAAGTGGCTTCCTGAGCCTGGCGCCAAGCGTCAAGGCCAAGTGCGACAGCCTGGGCTGGGACTGCACCGGCACCCAACACCGCCGCGACACCATGCAAAACGTCATCGCCGATTCGCATGCCGCTTGCGGCAACGGCTGTTCCGGCAATCCTTATGACCAGGACTGGCCGTTCGAGCCGCTTGGCTGGGGCGAGTCGCATGAGATCGGACATAACCTGCAGGTTTGGCGCATGAAGATTTACGGCGGCCAGTCGACGGAAGTGTCGAACAACATCTTCCCGGTGCATAAGATGATCAAGTTCAATCAATCGCCTGCAGGCATTGCCGCCCCGCTCAAGGCGCGCCCGGATACCGGCTTCGCCGCGTTCAGCGCCCTGAAAACGGCGCTGGCCGCTGCCGATCCAGCCAACGCCATGTTCAACAGCACCTGGTCCGACAACAGCTACGCCGCCAACAACTCGGTACGCGTCATGTTCTATCGCCAGCTGGTGGAATACGCACACTATTACAACAGCAGCTTTGTCGACGGTTGGGAGCTGCCGACCCTGCAATACCTGTTGGACCGTAATATGAGCGCCAATTCGGGCAAATGGGCCAGCGTGGCATCGGGCTATGGCTTCGGCACCTACACCAGCTACCCTTCCAATATGGACGGCAACGACTTCATGCTGGTCTCGAGCTCCTTCCTGATTGGCCGCGACATGCGTCCGATGTTCAAGCTGTGGGGCATCACGGTCAGCGCAGCAGCGGAAGCCCAGGTGGCGGCATATAACTTGCCGGCAGCAGCGCAGCTGTTCTTCCCGATGAATGACTTGGTCAGCTCGGGCAGTGGAGTGGGGCAGCCGGTCGCCATGAGTGCAACCGCCAGCTATCCGGCCGGCTATTAAGGCCCGGCCAGGGCTTGCTGTAATGGCAAGCCCTGGCAAACCACAGTTTCAGGCTGTTGCTTGTTCCATCTTATGGACGATTGGCCAACTTCTAAGGTAAAATCGCAGGTTGAGGGCGCAAAGGAGCGGTTTTGTTGCGCAATGCAGTGTCCGATTTCAACTGATTAAAGCCCACACCTATGAAAAAAATCTTCGCACTCCTCGCGCTGACCGCAGTTGCGCAGGCAGCCGTCGCCGCGGACATCGTCGGCGACGCCAAGAACGCAAAAGGCAAGATCGAGATGTGCATCGGTTGCCATGCAATCCCAGGCTACAAAGCGACTTTCCCCGAAGTTTTCCAGGTGCCGATGATCGGCGGCCAATCTGCGAAGTACATTGAAAACGCGCTCAAGGGCTACCAGAAGGGTGAGCGCAAGCACCCGACCATGAAGGGTATCGCTGTCAGCCTGTCCGACCAGGACATCGCAGATATCGCCGCGTTCTACTCCCAGCAGAAATAAGGCCCTGAACCATGAAAAAACTGATTATTGCTCTGTTCTGCTCCGCAGTCTCGTTCAGCGCCCTGGCTGGCGGCAACATCGAAAATGGCAAGGCCCTGACAGAAAAGTACAGCTGCGCAGCCTGCCACGGCAAGGACTACAACTCCCCGATCGACCCGAGCTATCCTAAGCTGGCTGGCCAGCACAAGGACTACCTGCAGCACGCCCTGACCGCGTACAAGCGCGGCGACGCGCCGAACGGCCGCTCCAACGCGATCATGACCGGCCAGGTCAAGCCACTGACCAACAAGGATATCCAGGACATCGCCGCCTACCTGCACTCGCTGCCAGGTTCGCTGGTCCTGAAGCGCTGATCCAGCGCTGCCGGAAGAGAAGCCCGCCATGTGCGGGCTTTTTTCTTTTTTAACCCACGGTTGCCGGATTTCGTCACACCGCTCAACCACCCATCCGGCGCGCTGTTAAGCTTCCTCCACCTTATGGGGGAGACGATGGCTTACAAACTCAATATCAATGGCGTCGCGCGCACGGCCGACGTCGAGGGCGACACGCCCCTGCTGTGGGTCTTGCGCGACACGCTGGGCCTGACCGGTACCAAGTACGGTTGCGGCGCGGGGGCTTGCGGCGCTTGCACGGTGCACATTGACGGCCAAGTGGTGCGCAGCTGCGTGATGCCTGTCAGCGCGGTAGGCAAGGGCAAGGTGCGGACTATCGAGGCGCTGTCGCCGGACCGTTCGCACGCCTTGCAGCAGGCCTGGATCGCCGAGCAGGTACCGCAATGCGGCTACTGCCAGTCGGGCATGCTGATGGCGGCAGCGGCGCTGCTCAAATCGCACCCTAAGCCGACCGATGCGCAGATCGAGGAAGCCATGACCAACCTGTGCCGCTGCGGCACGTATCCACGCGTGCGGCGCGCGATCAGGCGCGCGGCCGGCATGAAGGTGGAGGAGGTGGCATGAGCAATCGCCGCGATTTCCTGAAGACGCTTGCCGCCGGCGGATTGCTGCTTGCCGTCGACCCGGCTATCGCCTTGGCGGCGGCCGATGCGCCAGGCGCCGTGCCTGCGCCGGCAGCGGTTCCGCCGCCGCCGGGTTGGGTGCGCATTGCACCGGATGGCAGCGTCACCATCCTCTCCAACACCAGCGAAATAGGGCAGGGCACCGGCACCGCGATCGCGCAACTGCTGGCCGATGAAATGGACCTGGACTGGAAAACCGTGCGTATCGAAATGGCGCCGGTAGAAAAACAGTTCATCAACGCCGGCTGGGGTGAATACGCGACCTACGGCAGCGGCGGCGTGGCGCGCCAGTTCCCCCAACTGCGCAAGGCAGGCGCCCAGGCGCGCGCCATGCTGGTGAGCGCCGCTGCGGCAGAGTGGAAAGTTCCTGTGGCCGAATGCGACACCCAACTCGGCGCCGTCATGCACAAGCCCACCGGCCGCAAGCTGCCTTACGCTAAGCTGGTGCAACAGGCTGCGGCGCAGCCGGTGCCGGCCGATCCGCCTTTGATGCCGAAGGAGCGCTGGCGCCACATGGGCAAGGACGTGGCCCGCCTCGACCTGCCTGCCAAGACCGATGGCAGCGCGGTGTACGGCATCGACGTGAAAGTGCCCGGCATGCTTTACGCCGCCATCCTGCAATGCCCGCATTTCGGCGGCAAGCTGGCTGCCGTTGATCCGCAGCCGGCGCTGGCCAGGCGTGGGGTGAAAAAAGTCGTGCGGCTGGCGGATGCCGTGGCAGTCGTGGCCGAAAGCTACTGGCGCGCGCAGCAAGCGCTGAATGTGCTCAAGCCCGAATGGGACCTTGCTGCCGCCAGCAAGCATTCCAGCGCACCTTACCGCGCCCTGCTGCGGGAAGCGGTGCAGAAGGACGGCGAACTGGTCGTGCCGCGCAACGGCAAGGCCGAAGACATCGGCGCCGCACACGACGCAGGCCTGGCCAAGGCCACCACCTGGCTCGAACGCACTTACACCGTGCCGCTGCTGGCGCACGCCACCATGGAGCCGATGAACGGCACTGCCAGCGTCAAGGACGGCAAGGCCGAGCTGTGGTTGCCGACACAGGCGCAGGACACTGCCCGCACCTATGTCTCGCAGGCGCTAGGCATCGCGCCGGATGCCGTCACCATCCACACAACACTAAGCGGCGGCGGTTTCGGCCGCCGCATCGAGGCCGATTTCGCCGTGCAGGCGGCATTGATCGCGAAAGAGGCCGGCGTGCCGGTCAAGCTGCTGTGGAGCCGCGAAGAGGATATGCGCCACGGCTATCATCGTCCTGCTGCCGTCCTGCGCCTGCGCGCCGGCTTCGATAACGCCGGCGCGGTGGCTGTCGTGCGCATGGACAGCGCGAGCGACACGCTGTTCAACTATTCGCGCTTCGGCGCGGACAAGCAGTACGCCAAGCCCTTCGACCGCAGCGCAGTCGGCGTGCTGTTCACCCGTTATTACGGCTTTCCCGGCTTCGTCCACCGTACCAATACCGTTGACGCCGGCGTGCCGCTTGGCTACTGGCGCTCGGTCGCCGCATCGCAAAACATTTTCGCCACCGAGTCGTTCGTGGACGAACTGGCCCTGCGTGCCAACCAGGATCCGCTCGATTACCGGCGCAGCCTGATGAAGGCCGGCAGCCGCGAACGCGCGCTGCTCGACCAACTGGAAGCAAGTTCCGGCTGGCGTGGCGATTTGCCGCCAGGCCGCCACCGCGGCATGGCCTTCACCTGGGCCAACGGGACTTATATCGGCCAGGTGGTCGAGCTGTCGGTCGACGCGCAATCCCGCGTCAAGCTGCACCGCGTCACCACGGTGCTCGACTGCGGCATCGCGGTCAATCCGCGCAACGTGCGCGGGCAGATGGAGGGCGGCCTCATCTTCGCCCTGAGCGCAGCCTTCTACGGTGAAATCAGCGTCAAGGATGGTGCCGTGGAGCAGTCGAACTTCGCTGATTACAAGCTGTTGTCACTGGCCGAAACGCCGGAGATGAAAGTCGTGATCATGGACAGTAACGAAGCGCCGGGCGGCGTCGGCGAAGAAGCGGTTGGCCCGCTGGCGCCAGCGCTGGCCAATGCCTTGTTTGCGGCGACCGGCAAGCGCTACACGGATTTGCCATTGGTCAAAGCAGGGCTGCGGCTGCAATGATTGGATAGTTTCTATGTGGCATCCATGGTCTATGCTGAAGTTGAGCGAGATGCCTGAAGGAAATGAACATGGAAACTTCGACAATCTACGTCAGCCACGAGTTGCCGCAGCGCGGCCTGTTGCGGCGCGTCGACAAGGCGCTGGGCCGGGTAGGGGCGCCCTCGGCTAGCGTACGCCAGGCCAGCCTGCATATGGTGGCGCTTGAGCTGAGCGATGACGCCTTCGGCTGGCCCGGTGTGCTGCAGCGGGTCGGCAGCCGCGCCGCACTGGCAGGCCTTGCGCTACGGCTGGCGTCCGCTTTCGGTTCCAGCCATGCCATTGTTACCCCGCGTGGCGGTCCTGGCGCCGGGGCGGCATGGGAAGATTTTGCAGCCGATGCGACGCTGCCCGAAATGCTGGCGCACCTGGAAGCTTGCGCGGGTTCCTGTATCTACCTGCTATCCGATGGCCACCTGGCGGCGCCGCCCGATGCTCGCCTGGCCGGCGGCTATTGCGTGTTCCGGAACCCGGCATAAATATTTGCTGCAATGCGATTATTGGATAGTTTCCGCGAGGAACTAGTGGTCTATGATGACCGTATCAAGAAATCGCGGAGGTGCCGAGAGATGGTGTACTTGCTTACTGCATTGCTGGCAGGTGTGGCAGTGCTGATGCTGTGCCTGATCGCCCGCCTGGGACGCAAGTCGCAAGCCCTGCTGGCAGCAACGCTGCCGTGGCTGATCAATGTAGTACCAGCGCTGGTGGTCGGTTCCGACCATCTGATGCGTTCGGTAATTTTCGCGGCAGTCGCCAGCCCGCTGGTGTTTGCCCTGATCTGGCACATGCCGATCGTCCGCGTGGACGAGGTTTAAATCCGGCGCTTGACCGCTTCCACATAGGCGGCGCCGTCCGGCGGCACGCCGCGGCGCTGGGAATTCCAGATCATCTCGCCCAGGCATTCCATGATTTCATGGTGCGCCGCATGTTCGGTGCCGAGCTTGCGCGCCAGGCCGATGAAGGCTTCGCGAATGCCGCGCGGCTGGTCGATCGAGAGCTGCTCGGTGATCGACAGGTGCATCGACAGGTGCAGGAAGGGATTGGCCTCGCTGCCTTCCACCGAATAGTCGCGCGCGATGGCGGCTTCCACATCTTTTAACTGGTCGTGGTACTCGGGGTGCGCCATGATCCAGTCACGGGCGATCAGTTCGATCGGGTCCATGATTTCGTTGGCGTTGGCTTTGCGGTAGACGTCGCAGAAGAAGCGGCGGACGTCGTGGGAAGACGGTGTAAACATAGCCCGGCATTATATAGACAAAAGGGGCAGCCCTCGCAGGCTGCCCCTTCTGTTATTCCTTTGTTACCAGTTCCGTTGGCGGCGGCGTCACCACCGGCTGCTGCGGCTTGTCGCTGCTACGCTGTCCACGCTGGCCATGCGGCTGGCGCAGGTAGCGCGAGGAGTGGCGGCGGTCGCCGTGCGCAGGCCAGGTCAGGAAGCGCGATAGCTCCTGCAAGGCGCGCTGGTAGACTTCGCGCTTGAATTCGATCACCACGTCCAGCGGAACCCAGTAATCGTGCCAACGCCAGGCGTCGAACTCGGGATGGTCGGTCAGGCGCAGGTTCACGTCGTTGTCGCGCGCGCACATGCGCAACAGGAACCAGATCTGCTTCTGGCCACGGTAATGGCCGCGGATTTCCCGCTTGATGAAGTGATCGGGCACCTCGTAACGCAACCAGTCGCGCGTGCGGCCAATAATCTTGACGTGCTCCGGACGCAGTCCGATTTCCTCTTCGAGCTCGCGATACATCGCTTGCTCCGGCGTTTCACCATACTTGATCCCGCCCTGCGGGAACTGCCACGAGTGCTCGCGCACCCGCTTTCCCCACCACACCTCGTTGTGCGAGTTGAGCAGGATGATGCCGACGTTGGGGCGAAACCCTTCACGATCGAGCATATTGCACCTCAAACTTTCTGTGGCCGAGGCGTCCTCTTATATTTTTGACTACAAATCCAACTGCAATAGCGCTCTTTGTATAAAGTTTGGACGCATCGGGCCAGCTAATCCTTTAAAATTAGGTTGATTATAACTCTCTCTTTTTAAAAAGAATTCACCGATATGCGTGCATCTCGTTTTTTTATTTCAACCCTCAAGGAAGCTCCATCTGACGCGGAAATCGTCAGCCACCAGTTGATGATGCGCGCGGGCATGATCAAACGCCTCGGTTCCGGCATTTATACCTATATGCCGATGGGCCTGAAAGTGATCCGTAAAGTCGAAGCAATCGTTCGCGAAGAAATGAATAATGCCGGCGCTATTGAGCTGCTGATGCCTCTGGTGCAGCCCGCCGAACTGTGGCAGGAAACCGGCCGCTGGGACAAGATGGGTCCCGAACTGCTGCGCGTAAAAGACCGCCACGGCCGCGACTTCGCGATCCAGCCGACTTCCGAAGAAGTGATTACCGATGTGGTGCGCAGCGAGATCAAATCCTACCGCCAGATTCCGTTGAATTTTTACCACATCCAGACCAAGTTCCGCGACGAACGCCGCCCACGCTTTGGCCTGATGCGCGGCCGCGAGTTCACCATGAAGGATGCGTATTCCTTCGACCGCGACCTGGAAGGCATGCAGAAGTCGTACAAGATCATGTTCGACGCCTACACCCGCATCTTCACCCGCTTCGGCCTGAAGTTCCGCGCCGTGGCTGCCGACAACGGCGCCATTGGCGGCACCGGTTCGCATGAATTCCACGTGATCGCCTCCACTGGCGAAGACGCGCTGGTGTACTGCCCGACCTCCGACTACGCGGCCAATATGGAAGCGGCGGAAGCGGTCGCCACCGGCACCCGCGCCGCAGCCGGCGCCGCGCTGGCCAAGACTTCGACCCCGAAGGCCGCCAAGTGCGAAGACGTGGCCAAGCTGCTGGGCATCGACCTGAAGCAGACGGTCAAGACCATCGCGCTGACCGCCGACAAGGAAGACGGCTCCAAGCAGCACTTCATGCTGCTGCTGCGCGGCGACCATGAACTGAACGAGATCAAGGCCAGCAAGGTGCCGGGCCTGGCGCAGAACCGTTTCTCCACCGAAGCCGAAATCCTGGAAGTCTACGGCTGCAAGCCGGGCTACCTGGGCCCGATCGGCACCAAGGGGCCAGTGACCGTGGTGGCCGACCGCACCGTGGCGCTGATGGCGGACTTCGTGACCGGCGCCAATGAAGAGGATTACCACTTCACCGGCGCCAACTGGGGCCGCGACGTGGCCGAACCCGCCATCGTGGCCGACCTGCGCAACGTGGTGGAAGGCGACGCTTCGCCGGACGGCAAGGGCGTGCTGGCGATCGAGCGCGGCATCGAAGTGGGCCACGTGTTCCAGCTCGGTACCGCTTACTCCGAATCGATGCAGGCGACCTTCCTGGACGAGAACCAGAAGCCGGCCCCGCTGCAGATGGGCTGCTACGGCATCGGCATCACCCGCATCCTGGGCGCCGCTATCGAGCAGAACTTCGACGACAAGGGCATCATCTGGCCGACTTCCCTGGCGCCGTTCGAACTGGTGCTGTGCCCGATGGGCATGGACCGCTCCGAGCTGGTCAAGGCTGAAACCGAGAAGCTGTACAACGCGGCCGTGGAAGCGGGCATCGACGTCATCCTGGATGACCGCGGCCAACGTCCGGGCGCCATGTTCGCCGACTGGGAACTGATCGGCGTGCCGCACCGCGTGGTGATCGGCGAGCGTGGCCTGAAGGAAGGCAACCTGGAATACCAGGGCCGCCGCGATACCGAAGCGACTGCCGTTCCGGTGGCCGAGGCCCTGGCCTTCATCAAGGGCAAGATCCAGAAGTGATCGCCATGGCAAGGCACTTGCCAAAGCAGGGACGTGAACGCCGCCGCTGGTGGGCGCGTCCCTTGCGCTGGTGGCATACGCTGGCATTCGCCTCCGGCGTGCTGTGCGCGCCGTTCGGCTTTGCCGGCAACCAGAAAGAGGAAGCACTGGCCGACGGTGTGCGGGTGGCGCTGTCCAACGCCATCATGGATGCCCGGCCGCCCAAGCCGGTGTTGCTCACGCCCACCGACCGCGCGCAGTATGACCAGTGGTATGCCGCCATGTCGGACCGCCTGAAGCGCAAGTTGCCGGACGAATTCACGCGCCGCGAGTTCCTCGAGACCGCCTGGTACGAAGCGCGCCGCGCCGGCCTGGACCCGGGCCTGGTGCTGGGGCTGATCCAGGTTGAATCGGCTTACCGCAAATACGCGGTGTCGATTGTCGGCGCTCGCGGCTATATGCAGGTGATGCCGTTCTGGACCAATGTGATCGGCGACCGCGACCGCTCCAAGCTGTTCAATATGCAGACCAACCTGCGCTATGGCTGCTCCATCCTGCGCATGTATATCGACATGGAGCAGGGCAACCTGTACCTCGCCCTCGGCCGCTACAACGGCAGCCGTGGCCGGCCCGAGTACCCGAACGCGGTGCTGGCGGCCTGGAACAAGTGGAAGCTTTAATGCCGTTGTGACATTCCGTGCATCTGTGCGAGGGGGCTGGCGCTTACACTCTGCGCCTTGACCCACTCGCTACGGAGCACCCATGCATTCCAAAAAATTCCTGTTCATCCTGGCAAGCCTGGCCTTAGCCGGCAGCGCGGCGGCGGCCCCAGGCCAACTCGTTAAAGGCAAGCTGGTCGACGGTGGCGGCGGCGACGATATGTCGGTGACCATCCTGTCCGACCAGGGCAAGAAGATCCAGGCCTACTGCGCCGGCCAATGCGGCGACTGGTTCGTCGAGGCTGGCGGTGGCGAATACTCGACCCTCGATCCCAAGCTCAAAGGCAAGCCGGTCATCGCGACGATTGCCACCGAACGCAATGCCGGCCGCGTCGCAGGCCCTGGCGATGACGAGCGCTTCCAGTTCATCAAGAGCATCTCGTTCAGCAAATAAGCCGGTGATTAAACTATTGAAAAATGTATTGATTTGTCGGAAATCTTTACATTTGTCTAATTTTAAACATTAGCTAATTTTCTAACTAGCTGAAAGATAAGAGTCTTTTCCTTTTGGCATGATTCCTGCTTGGAAATATTGTAGTAGTTAAATATTTCATGAAATCATGCAAAGGAGAGGGTGTTGAGCAATACCGTAATCAAGAAGCTGCTGGGCGTTGTAATGGCAATTGGTGCTGTCGGCAGCGCGTTCGCAGGCCCGACGGCCCAACTGACCGGCGTCAAGCCGATGATCAGCGCCGGCGCGCCACCGGACTCCCCTGAGGCCCGTGTGGACAGCAACCTTGCTTCTTCACGCTTTACCGGCGTCGTGAGCCTGGCCATCCAGAAAGACAACCAGTTGTTCATCTGCTCCGGCACCCTGGTCGGCAAGCGCCACGTGGTAACGGCCGGCCACTGCGTCGACTCCAACGACAATGGCGTTTTGATCGACCTGAACAAGCCGGGCAACTCCGTGCGGGTAGTTTTCAACGCAACTTCGTCCGGCTCGGGTTCCCAGGTCATCAACGCCTCGAAAATCTCGATGCACGGCGATTACGCCGGCTTTGGCAATTGTCCGGCCGGCTACGGCCCCGATGACCAGTGCGTCAATGACGACGTGGCGGTCGTCACCCTGAGCCAGGATGCGCCGAAGGAAGCGAAAATCTACAAGATCGCCACCGCCGAACTACAGGCGGGCAGCCGCCTGATCATGGCCGGTTACGGTACCTCAGGCGACGGTATCAACGGCTACACTGTCGACCCGCAGTTCCGCGTAAAGCGCAGCGGCGAAAACTATGCGGACGTGTTTGACGCCGACGACGAGCAGGGGTACACCGGCCGCCGCGAAGTCTGGTATGGCGACTTCGACGGCGAAGGCAAGGACTTCTGGTGTGCGAGAGCCAGGGTATGCACGCCGGTCTTGCCCAACGACCGCGAAGCCAATATCGGCGGCGGCGACTCGGGCGGCCCTTCGTTCATTGAAATGTACGGCGAGCTGATGCTGATCGCCACCAACACCTTCGGCGGCACGCCGCGCGGCCTGGCGGACGGCGCATTCGGCAGCTACTTCGGCGGCATGCTCCTGCACAGCTACCTGGACTACATTAAGGACGCTACCGATGGCGACGTGTCCTTCGTTCCGGAGCCTGCCTCGCTTGCCGTATTCGGCCTGGGCCTGCTGGCGCTGGCTGGCGTCCGTCGCCGCAAGCAGGTGAAGTAAGGCTTACCTGGGCAGCAGCAGCGCGCTGGCACTGACCATCGCGAACAGCAGCCCGCCCAGCGGCAGCAAGCCGTAATGCAGGAAGGGCGCCACCAGTTGCGTGGCGCCCGCAACGCAGGCAAAGGCCAGGAACATCAGCAGTCCCGCGCCTTTGCCGGCATCGTCTCCGGCCGCATGCAGCGCACCGCCCATGGTGGCGGGGCCGCGCAGGCCAAGCCCGCCGCAAAACAAGGCCGCCAGCACCGCCAGCACCGCCAGCCCGCGCGTGCCGGCCAGGCCGGCCAGGGCCATCCCCATCAAGCCCGCACCGGCCAGGAATTGCAGCAGCGTTCCGCTGCGCACCAGCCATTGCTGGCCAAGCCGCTTCACCAACCTGACCGCCGCCGAGGCGCCGACCATGAAGGCCAGCACACCGCAAATCTGCAGGATGGCGAAGGCTTCAATCCCCAGCCCGAGGGCATGCGTGACCAGCACGGGCGCGCTGGCTACGTACATCAGCAAGGCGCCGAACATGACCGCATAGCTCAGGGCGTAGCGCAGGTAGAGGCGGTTGCGCAGCAGCGGGGCATAGCCGCGCTGGATCGGCGCTGGCGCGGGCGCGGCATGCGGCGCGCGGCCGACGATGCGGGCAACCAGGGGCAGCAACAGGAGCGACATGGCAGCGATCAGCCAGAAAGTGGTGCGCCAGTCCGCGTACAGCACGATCGCGGCGCCGGCGACCGGGCCCAATGCGGGGATGGTGGATTCGGCCATGGCGACCAGGGCCAATGCTTTCACCGCATCGGCCTCGTTGAAGCGCCGCCGTATCAGCGCGGGGACGGCTACGGTGGCCGCGCCTGCGCCCAGCCCCTGCAGCAGGCGGCCCGCCAGCATCCAGTCGATCCCCGGCGCCAAGGCGCAAACCAGGCTGCCCCCGCCAAGCAGGGCGGTGCCGGCCATGATGGTGCGGCGGTCGCCGAAGTGGTCGGCGGCCCAGCCCCAGCCCAGTTGCGACAGCGCCAGCGCCGCCATGAACAGCGCCATGGTCGCCTGCGCGGAAGGAATGGATGCGCCGAGCTCCGCCGCCATGACCGGGATGGCCGGCAGGTACAGGTCGGAGGCCAGCAGGCCCAGCGCCGTCAGGCTGGCGAGGGGGATGGCAAGGCGGTGCAGTGCTTGCATGGCGGCTGGCGGGCGACAGGAAAAATAAAAAAGCCCCGAGCGCGTGGCGTCGGGGCTCCTCGAATGGCTGCAACAGCCAGAAGCAGCTTATTTCAGGTGGTCGGAAATCAGCTTGGTCATTTCAAACATGGAAACCTGGGCTTTGCCGCCGAAGACAGCTTTCAGCTTGTCGTCCGCATTGATCATGCGGCGGTTTGCGGCGTCCTGCAGGTTCAGTTTCTTGATGTAGTCCCAGACTTTCTTGGTCACTTCGGTACGCGGCAGCGGTGCGGAACCGACTACGGCGGACAGTGCGCTCGATGGTGTCATCGCCTTCATGAAGGCTGCGTTTGGTTTGCGTGCTGCTGGTGCTGCGGCTTTCTTTGCTGCTGGCTTGGCGGCTGCCTTCGCTGGAGCAGCTTTCTTAGCTGCTGGCTTGGCGGCGGCTTTCTTTGCTGCTGGTGCTGCTTTCTTGGCTGTTGCCATATTCGAGCCTCCTTAACAAACAAATGGATAATTGCGCAATACTATCGCACGGCTAATATTGGCGGGGGTTTGCAGCTTGTGCAAGTGTTTTTGTGGGTTTTTTAGGGGAAACAAGACTTAAACACAAAAAAAGCCGCCCGAAGGCGGCTTTTTGCGGCTGCAAGGGGCTTAGCGCATGCCCGGCATCATGCCTTTCATGGAGCGCATCATCTTCATCATGCCGCCGCCGGACAGTTTTTTCATCATGGTCTGCATCTGTTCGAACTGGGTCAGCATGCGGTTGACTTCCTGCACCTGGACGCCGGCGCCGGCCGCGATGCGGCGCTTGCGCGCCGCCTTGATCAGTTCCGGCTTGGCGCGTTCCTGCGGCGTCATCGAGTCGATGATGCCGACCATGCGGCGCACCTGCTTTTCGGCCTGGTCCATGTTGGCGCCGGCTGCCGCTTGCTGGAACTGGGCCGGCAGCTTGTCGAGCAGGCCGGACATGCCGCCCATTTTCTTCATCTGCGCCAGCTGGGCCTTGAAGTCGTTCATGTCGAACTTGCCGCCCGACTTGACCTTGGCCGCCAGTTCGGCCGCTGCCTTGGCGTCGACGTTCTTCTGTGCTTCCTCGACCAGGGCCAGGATGTCGCCCATGCCCAGGATGCGGTTGGCCATGCGCTGCGGGTCGAACGCTTCCAGGCCGTCCAGTTTTTCCGACACGCCGGCAAACTTGATCGGCTTGCCGGTAATGTGGCGCACCGACAGCGCGGCGCCGCCGCGCGAGTCGCCATCGAGCTTGGTCAGCACCACGCCCGTCAGCGGCAGTGCGTCGTTGAAGGCCTTGGCGGTGTTGATGGCGTCCTGGCCCAGCATGGCGTCGACCACGAACAGGGTTTCGATCGGCTTGACCGCGCCGTGCAGGGCGGCGATCTCTTTCATCATCTCTTCGTCGATACCGAGGCGGCCGGCGGTGTCGATGATCAGCACGTCATGGTGGTGCTTCCTGGCCCAGTCCAGCGCGGCCAGCGCGATGTCGACCGGCTTGTCCTGCGCGGTGGAAGGGAAGAAGTCGGCGCCGACCTGGCCGGTCACCGATTGCAGCTGGGCGATTGCGGCGGGACGATACACGTCGGCCGACACGGTCAGCACTTTCTTTTTCTTCTGCTCTTTCAGGTACTTGGCCAGTTTGCCGACGGTGGTGGTTTTACCCACGCCCTGCAAACCCGCCATCAGGATGATGGCCGGCGGCTGCTGGGCGAAGGAAAGCTGCGACGCTTCCACGCCCAGGTCGGCGCCCATCAGGGCGCCCAGTTCGCGCTGCACCACGCCGACCAGGGCCTGGCCCGGGGTCAGCGAGGAAATCACTTCTTCGCCGAGGGCTTTTTCCTTGACCTTGGCGATGAATTCGCGCACGGCCGGCAGGGCGACGTCGGCCTCCAGCAGCGCCATGCGCACTTCGCGCAGCATCTCGGCGGTGTTGGATTCGGTCAGGCGGGCCTCGCCGCGCATCGTCTTGACGACTTTGGCAAGGCGCGTAGTCAGGTTGTCTAGCATTGGTGGCCTACTAATTAATGGAGAATGACGCGGGAAGCGGAAAATCTCGCCATTTTACCTTAGGAGTCGCCTGCGGCGGCAGCGCCGGGCGGTGACCACGTGTCTCTCACAAATTGTCACTATCTTGCACAAATTTGTGAAATAAACAAAGTTTCTTCTTGACAAGACATGCGACCACCGTGCATCTTGTTCATAAATTAATTTTATGGATGAACTTGTGCAAACGCTGGCCGTTCCAAACCTGATCAATTTATTCGCGCCCGGCCGGCGGCGCGCACTGCGCCATTGGCGCCTGGCCGCCCTGGTGGCGGCGGGCTGCGTTGCGCTGTACGCCGGGTGGCAATGGGCACGGCCGGCGGCCGTCGATCGCCTGGCCGAGGCTTTCCCGCCGGCGCTGGAAGTCCAGCTGGGGCAGGGCATGCTGCGCGCACTCGATGCGCAAGCGCTGAAGCCCAGCGAGCTGTCGGAAACGCACCAGGCCCGCATCAGCGGCGCCTTTGCCAGCCTGCAGGCGCCGCATGAAGGCGCGCCGCGCCACCGCCTGCTGTTCCGCAGCAGCGGGCTGGGAGCTGCTGCCTTCACGCTGCCTTCGGGCGACATCATCCTGACCGACAGCTTGGTGCTGGCGCTGCCCGATGATGGCGCAGTGCTGGCGGTGCTGGCGCATGAGCTGGGCCACCAGCAGCAGCGCCACATGCTGCGCCGCCTGGTGCAGGAAGCCATGCTGCCGGCCGCGGCCGGCGTGGTGCTGGGCGATACCAGCTGGCTGGTGTCCAGCATGGCGGCGCGCGCGCCGCACCTCGAGTGGCCGCAGCAGGCCGAAATCGAAGCCGACAAGTATGCCGCCGACCTGCTGGAACATAACGGCCTGTCGCTGCGCCTGCTGACCGAAGTGCAGGAGGCATTGAGCGGCGCGACCGGCACGGCCGGCACGGAGCGCGCCTACCTGGCCATCCATCCGCCCTGCGCGGAGCGCCTGGCGCAACAGCGCGAACGCAGCGCACTTTAAGCGTCCCAGCCTTCAATGTATGATGGGCGCGCGGCCGCTCAGGCCAACTATTCACTAAGGAGACCTGGATGAAACTGAAAAGTATCGGCAAGGCCGCGGCCCTCGTGGCACTGGCGAGTTTGGTAACCGCTGGCAGCGCGCAGGCGCAGGAAGTGGTGCGGCTGGGGAACCTGAAGTTCGCCCATTACGGCGCCGTGTCGTATATCAAGGAGATCGCACCGAAGTGCGGCATCAAGGTCGAAGAGCGGGTATTTGCCAAGGGCCTGGACGTGATGTCGGCCGTCCTGGCCGGCGAGCTGGATGTGGGCGCGACGGCTTCCGAGGCAGCCATCTCCGGCCGCGCCGGCGGTGCGCCGATCTACGTGGTGGCCGGTTTCGCCAAGGGCGGTGCACGCCTGGTGGGCCGCAGCGACCTGAATCTCAAGTCGGTCAAGGACCTGAAAGGCAAGAAGGTCGGCGTGACGCGCGGCGGCATCCAGGAAGTGCTGCTGCTGGCGGAGCTGCAGCAGGCCGGCCTGACCGTGTCCGACCAGCCGGGCAAGGACGTGCAGACCGTGCTGCTGGCCTATGCTGACCTGAACCAGGCCCTGCTCGGCAAGCATATCGATGCCATGATGCAGTCGGAGCCGCAATCTTCGCAGGCCATCAACAAAGGCTATGGCAGCGAAATCCTCAAGCCCTACAACACCCCGATCGGCGAGCCGATCCGGACCATGGTGATGACCGAGAAGTTCTACAAGGAGCGCCGCCCGGTGGCGGAGAAGTTCATGCGCTGCTTCGTGGAGGCGACCAAGACCTTCATCGACCAGCCGGCCACCGCCGAAAAATATGTGCGCGAAACCGTGTTCAAGGGCCAGATCACCAGCGACGATTTCCAGGACGCGATCGGCAATTCGCCTTATTCGTATGACGTGACGCCGGAGCATATCCAGGTCACCACCGACACCATGGTCAAGACCGGCGTCGGCAAGATGGCCAAGCCGCCGGTGGCCAAGGACTGGGTCAAGACCGACCTGCTGGAGCAAGCCAAGAAATCGCTGGGCGTCAAATGAAGGTCGCATGGCGGGATGTCGGCGTCGGCCTGGTGGTGCCGGCGGCGCTGGTGCTGGTCTGGCATTTCGTGACATATCACGGCTGGGTCAACCCGCAAGCACTGCCTTCGCCGGAAGCGGTGGCGCGCAAGTGGGTGGAATACCTGCTGCCGCTGCAGCCGTATGACGGCAACGGCAACTGGCTGGCGTGGGCCTTCTCCGGTGAATTGATCCACGATGCGATCGGCAGCATGTATCGCGTGCTGCTTGGTTTTGCCATCGGCGCCGGCCTGGCGCTGCCCCTGGGGCTGGCCATGGGCGCCAGCGCCCATGCCTACCGCCTGTTCAATGTGCTGGTGCAGATCATCCGCCCGGTGCCGCCGATCGCCTACATCCCGCTGTCGATGCTGTGGTTCGGGCTGGGCAACCCGCCGGCCATTTTCCTGATTTCGCTGGGCGCCTTCTTCCCGGTGCTGATCAACACCATCGCCGGCGTGCGGCAGGTCGACGGCATCTACCTGCGCGCGGCGCGCAACCTCGGTGCATCGGGGCCGACCATGTTCCTGCGCGTGATCCTGCCGGCGGCCGTGCCGTCCATCCTGGCCGGGGTGCGCATCGGCATCGGCACCGCCTTCATCGTGGTGATCGTGGCGGAAATGGTGGCGGTGAACAATGGCCTGGGCTTCCGCATCAGCGAGGCGCGCGAGTACTTCTGGTCGGACAAGATCATCGCCGGCATGATCACCATCGGTTTGCTGGGCCTGGCCATCGACGTCGCCATGGACCGCCTGAACAATCACCTGCTGCGCTGGCACCGCGGCCTGGAGAGCTGAATGAGCGCTGCACATATCGAAGTCAAGGGCGTCAGCAAGGTGTTCGGCGCCTCGGTAGTGGCGCTGCAGGACATCAACCTGGAGATCCCGCGCGGCCAGTTCGTCTGCCTGCTGGGGCCATCGGGCTGCGGCAAGTCGACCCTGCTGAACGCCATCGCCGGATTCTCAGCACCGAGCAGCGGCAGCATCGTCGCCGACGGCCGGCAGGTGGCCGATCCGGGGCCGGAGCGCGGCATGGTGTTCCAGGAATACGCCCTGTTCCCGTGGATGACGGTGGCCGACAACGTGGCCTTCGGGCTGGAGATCAAGGGCATGCCGAAAGCGGAAATCGCCGCCACGGTGGAGCGGCTGCTCAAGACTCTGTCGCTGCAGGACTTCCGCCACCGCTTCCCGAAAGACCTGTCGGGCGGCATGCGCCAGCGGGTGGCGATCGCGCGCGTGCTGGCGCTCGATTCGCCGATCATGCTGATGGATGAACCATTCGGTGCGCTCGATGCGCTGACCCGGCGCGACCTGCAGGACGAACTGCTGCGCATCTGGGACCAGCAGAAAAAGACCATCATCTTCGTCACCCACAGCATCGAGGAAGCGATCTACCTGGCCGACCGCATCGTGGTCATGACTTACCGTCCCGGCACGGTCAAGCGCGACATCCTGGTCGACCTGCCGCGCCTGCGCGATCCGTCGGCGCCGGAATTCAATGCCCTGAAGCGCGAGCTGGGGCAGTTGGTGATGGAAGAACAACAACGCCATCATCATGACGAACTAAGGGCCGCGGCCGTGGATTAAGATCGTCCCGGTGCCAGGTCCCGACACGCGCAGCGTGTTGAGACCTGGCACCGCTGACTGAGTGTTAAACTTACCGGATGCAAACTTACTTCCTGCTCGCAGCAACGCTGCTTTACCTGATCTGTGGTTTCCTCCCGTCGCGTAAATCCGTGCCCATTGCCGCACTGACGGCCGGCGCCTGGCTGCTGCACGGGGCGGCGTTGTGGGTCGACGTGATGGTGCCCGGCTCGCTGCGCATCGGCTTTGCCACCATGTTGTCGTCCGCACTGTGGATTTCGGTGGGCGCCTACTGGCTGGAGAACCAGAACTTTCCTCTGGATGGCCTGCGCCGCATCGTGATGCCGGTCGCTGCCCTGGCGGTGGCCTTGCAGGCCGGCTTCCCCGGCTCCCTGGTGCCGATGGCCGGCCGCTCCACCATGCTGGGCTGGCACATCGCCATTGCCACGCTGGCCTACAGCACGCTGACCATCGCCGCCTTCCACGCCGTGCTGATGGCGCTGCAGGAGTCGCGCCTGCATACGCGCAGCGACAGTCCCGGCTTTTTCGCTGCGGCGCTGGACCAGTTGCCGGCCCTGCTGACGATGGAAAAGCTGCTGTTCCGCCTGATCGGTTTCGGCTTCGTGCTGCTGAGCCTGACTGTCCTGTCGGGCATTGTCTTCAGCGAGGAATTGTTTGGCCGGGCGCTGAAGTGGGACCATAAATCGGTCTTTACCCTGCTGTCCTGGGTGCTGTTCGCGGCCTTGCTGGCCGGGCGTCATTTCCGCGGCTGGCGCGGCAAGACGGCCCTCAGCTTCACGCTGGCGGGCTTCGCGACCCTGCTGCTGGCTTATGTCGGCAGCCGTTTTGTACTGGAAGTGGTTTTACATCGAGGTTTGGCATGACACGACTCCTGTTCTGGCTGGCCCTGGCCTTCCTGGTCATCGCCGCCATCCGCAGCAAACTGCGCAAGATGAATGGCCCGCAGCAAGACGGCCACTCGCCTGCGCAGCAGCAGCCGCGCACTGCCGAACCGCCACAGGCCGAGAAAATGCTGCAATGCGCCCATTGCGGCGTCCATTTCCCAGCCTCCGAAAACGTGCCGGCCAACGGCCGTGACTACTGCTGCGCGGCGCACGCCCCGCATTAAGCCCTAGCGTGTTTGCCCGCCTCCACACCCTGTCGGCCGCCTCGCGCGACACTTTCTGGCGCTCGCTGAAAGCACTGGGCGCGACCCGGATTGTGATCGCCCTGGTCCTGCTGCTGTACTTCAGCGCCGGCACATTCTCTGTCTCCGCCTCCGAGCTGTCGCCGAAAGTGTGCGCCGCCTATTTGCTGGCGGCAGTTGCAATGCAGGTACTGGCGATCCGCTGGCGCCGCCACTTCATGCTGCAGCTGATGTCGCAGGTCGCCTGCGACCTGACCTGCATCTCGCTGTTGTTCCTTGCGGCCGGCGGCATGCGTTCCGGCCTGGCCATCCTCTACCTGTTCCCGCTGGCCGGCTGCGCCATCCTGGCGCCACTGGTGCTGTCGCTGTTCAGCGCTTCGCTGGCAACGCTGTTCATGCTGGCCCACAGCACTTACATTGTCTTCTCGGGCGGAGAGTCGCTGGTACTGCAGGCTGGCCTGTATGGCGTTGCCTGGTTTGCCGTGGTGCTGATCGTAAGCCGCATGGCGGCGCGCCTGATCGGCCAGGAAGAGCTGGTGGCCCAGCGCGGCATTGAAATCGGCGTGCAGCAGGCCGTCAACCGCCTGGTGATCGCGCATTCGGCCGACGGCATCCTGGTAGTCGGGCCGGACGGCACCATCCATATGAGCAACCCGGCGGCGCAGCAGATGCTGGGTGCCGGCGCGCAAGTGCTGGACGGCGCGGCCCTGCAACCGATCGCGGTCGCCTATGAAAGCTGGCGCAGCGATCCGCAGCAGTCCAGCGCCTTCATCACCATCAAGCCTTTCGACAATCCGGAGCAGGAAGACATGGCGGCGGCCTGGAATTCTCGGCGCGACGTGGCCCTGCACCTGAAGTTGCGCTTTGCAGCCGCCGACACCAATGGCCTGGAAGTGGAACGCAACGTCATCTTCCTGGAAGACGTGACCAGCATCGAGGAAAAAGCGCAGCAGCTCAAACTGGCTTCGATGGGGCGCCTGACGGCCAGCATCGCGCATGAAGTGCGCAACCCGCTGTCGGCGATCGGCCATGCCAATTCGCTGCTGGAGGAGGATTTGCAGACGCCGGTGCACAAGCGGCTGCTGAAGATCATCAGCGACAATGTGGCGCGCGTGAACCGCATGGTGGAAGACATCCTGCAGCTGTCGCGCAAGGCGCAAAGCCACCACGAACCGATGGAGCTGGAAGCCTTCCTCAACGAATTGAAGGCGGAGTTCGACGAAACCCACAAGCTGGACCGCAAGATCGTCTGCCTGGGCGGCATGCGCCAGGTGATGGTGCGCTTCGATCCGCTGCATTTGCGTGAAGTGCTGATCAACCTGCTCAACAACGCGGTGCGCTATGCCAGCGGCACGCCGGCCAGCATCCGCGTCTTCATCGTCCAGGTGGCCGGCCGGCCGATGGAGCTGCACGTGCAGGACGATGGCCCCGGCATTTCGCCGCAGGTGCGGGCCCACCTGTTCGAACCCTTTTATACAACATCAAGCAAAGGCACGGGCCTGGGCCTGTATCTGGCGCGTGAATTGTGCTTGAATAATGATGCCATGCTGGACTACGAGCACCGCTTCGAAGCCAGCATGACAGAGGGCGGCGCGCGCAAGTCGAGCGGCCGCTTTGTAATTACATTTGCGAAAAACACATGACTTCTCCACGTGTCCTGGTCGTTGACGACGAAGCCGACCTGCGCGAATTGCTGGAAATTACGTTGCTGAAGATGGGGCTGGACGTGGACAGCACCGAAACCCTTCAGCATGCGCGCCAGCTGTTTGCCGAAAAAGATTACCAACTGGTGCTGACCGATATGCGCCTGCCAGACGGCCTTGGGCTGGAACTGGTACGCGAAGTGGCGGCCAGCGGCAAGAATATCCCGATAGCGGTGGTGACGGCCTTCGGCAGCGCCGAAAATGCCGTGGTGGCGCTGAAGGCGGGCGCGTTCGATTATGTCAGCAAGCCGGTGCAGCTTGAGCAGTTGCGGGTGCTGGTCCAGTCGGCACTGAAGGTGAGCGACAGCGCGCCTGCCGCCGTGCCGGCGCGCGGCCAGCCGCCAAGCCGGCTGCGCGGCACTTCGGCCGCCATCCAGGCCCTGCGAGCCCAGATTGCCCGGCTGGCGCGCTCGATGGCGCCGATTGCCATCAATGGCGAGTCGGGCAGCGGCAAGGAACTGGCGGCGCGCGAGATCCACGCCCAGAGTTCGCGCGCGGACAAGCCTTTCATCGCCGTCAACTGCGGCGCCATTCCGGAAGCGCTGATGGAGGCCGAGTTCTTCGGCTACCGCAAGGGCGCCTTCACGGGTGCGGCCGACGAGCGCGACGGCTTCTTCCAGGCAGCCAATGGCGGCACCCTGATGCTGGACGAGGTGGCCGACCTGCCGCTGGCGATGCAGGTCAAGCTGCTGCGCGCGATCCAGGAGCGCCGCGTGCGCAAGATCGGTGCCACCGCCGAGGAACCGGTCGACGTGCGGATCATCTCCGCCACCCACAAGAACCTGGAAAAGCTGGTGGAGGATGGCCTGTTCCGGCAGGACTTGTTCTACCGGCTGAACGTGATCGAATTGCGCCTGGCGCCGTTGCGCGAGCGGCTCGATGACCTGGATGAACTGGTCGATGCCATCCTTGCGCGCCTGGGCAGCTTTGAGCACAAGGTGGCGCTGGCGCCTGGCGTGCTGGAAGTATTGAAGGGCTACTCCTTCCCGGGCAATGTGCGGGAACTGGAGAATATCCTCGAACGTGCGCTGGCGTTTTCCAACGATGGCGTGATCTCCGCGGAAGACCTGGCGCTGAAAGGCGGTTCGCTGCCTGCCCCTGCGCCCATGCCAGCGGCCGCGCTGGCCGCCCCTGCCAGCCCTGCGGCCGGCCCGGCTGCAATTCCGGCCGCCAGCGCGCCGGCGGCGCCAGGCATCACGGCCGAGGTCCCGATGGTGGACGCGGCGCCTGCCAGCGAACCAGCCATGCCGCCGTTGCCGGTATTCGACGTCCTGCCCAGCAACCTGCCGGCCTACCTGGAAGCGGTCGAGCGCGACATCATCACCCGCGCGCTGGCCCAAACCAATTACAACCGCACCCAGGCTGCCCAATTGCTGGGCATCAGCTTCCGCCAGTTGCGCTACCAGATGCAAAAGCTCCACATCCAGGACCCCGGCTAGTGGTTCGTGGCGGCGGGGCACCCGCCGCCCGATTGGTCTATAATCCCGGTCCGCCGCGAAAATCCCGTCCAATCATGTAGCGTTTTCGCCAACGCACAAGGCTGTGCTGCGCTGCAACATTGCTTATTAAATCAGCACGAAAAAAGCAGTGTTAGTGCTCGCTCACCGCCGATCGCCTGTAGCGATGGGACATATCAAAAGTCAATAAGAAAACGTGATCTAAACGAAAAAATTTCACCTTGTACGATCCGAATCACGTCACTACAATTAGTGGACAGAATTCGATGGTGCACTAGATATAGTGGCCATTAACAAATACTGAATACGCGGAGCATAAATGCAATCTACTCAAGATATTTCCACCACTCAGGCGCCTCAAGTGCCTGTTTCCGCTGGCGAAACCGCTGGCGGCGTCGCTGTTTCCGCTAGCCAAATGGCCGACTACCGCATCATCCGCCGTAACGGCGCCGTGGTCGCTTTCGAGCCATCCAAAATCGCCGTGGCAATGACCAAGGCCTTCCTGGCAGTAAACGGCGGCCAGGGTGCGGCTTCCGCCCGCATCCGCGAACTGGTGGAAGAACTGACCAAGAACGTGGTGGGCGCCCTGATGCGCCGCCAGCCAGCCGGCGGCACCTTCCATATCGAAGACGTGCAAGACCAGGTTGAACTGGCCCTGATGCGCTCCGGCGAACACGACGTGGCACGCTCCTACGTGCTGTACCGCGCCAAGCACATGGAAGAACGCCGCCTGAAGAAAGAGGCAGCCGGCGCCACCGCCACAGCCGAACCGCAGATCAACGTCACCGAGAACGGCGTCGCCCGTCCGCTGGTGATGCAGGAAGTGCGCGACCTGATCGGCGCCGCCTGCAAGGGCCTGGAAAAGCACGTCGATGCCGACGCCATCCTGGCCGAAACCGTGAAGAACCTGTACGACGGCGTGCCGGTCGAAGAACTGCACAAGTCCGCCATCCTGGCTGCCCGCGCGCTGATGGAAAAGGATCCTGCCTACTCCCAGGTGACCGCCCGCATCCTGCTGCACACCATCCGCAAGGAAGTGTTCGGCAAGGAAGTGCCGCAAGCCGGCGCCGCCGCCGCCTACATCGAGTACTTCCCGCAGTACATCGCCAAAGGCATCGCCGCCGAGCTGCTGAACGAAGAACTGGGCAAGTTCGACCTGGCCAAGCTGGCCAAGGCCCTGGTGGCCGACCGCGACCTGCAGTTCGGCTACATCGGCCTGCAAACCCTGTACGACCGCTACTTCCTGCACGTACGCGATGTGCGCATCGAAATGCCGCAGGCCTTCTACATGCGTGTCGCCATGGGCCTGGCCCTGAACGAAACCGACCGCGAAGCACGCGCCATCGAGTTCTACAACCTGCTGTCGACCTTCGACTTCATGTCGTCGACCCCGACCCTGTTCAACTCCGGCACCCAGCGCTCGCAGCTGTCCTCCTGCTACCTGACCACCGTGTCCGACGACCTGGAAGGCATCTACGACGCCATCAAGGAAAACGCACTGCTGGCCAAGTTCGCCGGCGGCCTGGGTAACGACTGGACCCCGGTGCGCGCCCTGGGCGCCCACATCAAGGGCACCAACGGCAAGTCGCAAGGCGTGGTGCCGTTCCTGAAAGTGGTGAACGACACCGCCGTGGCAGTGAACCAGGGCGGCAAGCGCAAGGGCGCCGTCTGCGCCTACCTGGAAACCTGGCACATGGACATCGAGGAATTCCTCGACCTGCGCAAGAACACCGGCGACGACCGTCGCCGCACCCACGACATGAACACCGCGAACTGGATTCCGGACATGTTCATGAAGCGCGTGATGGAAAAGGGCACCTGGACCCTGTTCTCGCCATCCGACGTGCCTGACCTGCACGACAAGTTCGGCAAGGAATTCGAAGAAGCCTACCTGGGCTACGAAGCCAAGGCAGCCAACGGCGAACTGCGCCTGTTCAAGAAGATCGAAGCGCTGGACCTGTGGCGCAAGATGCTGTCGATGCTGTTCGAAACCGGCCACCCATGGATTACCTTCAAGGATCCTTGCAACATCCGTTCGCCGCAGCAGCACGTGGGCGTGGTGCACTCCTCGAACCTGTGCACCGAGATCACCCTGAACACCAATGAAGACGAAATCGCCGTCTGCAACCTGGGTTCCGTGAACATGCCTGCTCACATGAAGGAAGGCAAGATCGACCACGTCAAGCTGCAGAAGACCATCCGCACCGCAATGCGCATGCTGGACAACGTCATCGACATCAACTACTACGCCGTCGAGAAAGCACGCAACGCCAATATGCGCCACCGTCCGGTCGGCCTGGGCGTGATGGGCTTCCAGGACTGCCTGCACATGATGCGCGTGCCATACGCCTCGATGGAAGCGGTGAACTTCGCCGACACCTCGATGGAAGCCGTGTGCTACTACGCCTACCTGGCTTCGACCGAGCTGGCGGAAGAGCGCGGCCGTTACGAATCGTACGAAGGCTCCCTGTGGTCGCGCGGCATCCTGCCGCAAGACTCCGTGCGCCTGCTGGCGGAACAGCGCGGCGGCTACCTGGAGCAGGACCTGTCCTCCTCCATGGACTGGACCCCGGTGCGCGAACGCATCGCCAAGTTCGGCATGCGTAACTCGAACTGCGTCGCGATCGCCCCGACCGCAACCATTTCGAACATCATCGGCGTCTCGGCTTGCATCGAACCGACCTTCCAGAACCTGTACGTGAAGTCCAACCTGTCCGGCGAATTCACCGAGATCAACGCCTACCTGGTACGCGACCTGAAGGCACGCGACCTGTGGGACGAAGTGATGATCGCCGACCTGAAATACTTCGACGGCTCCCTGAGCAAGATCGACCGCGCACCGCAAGACCTGCGCGACATCTACGCCACCGCGTTCGAAGTGTCGCCAACCTGGCTGGTGGAAGCAGCATCGCGCCGCCAGAAGTGGATCGACCAGGCGCAGTCGCTGAACATCTACATGGCTGGTGCTTCCGGCAAGAAACTGGACGAAACTTACAAGCTGGCATGGCTGCGCGGCCTGAAGACCACCTACTACCTGCGCACCATCGCTGCCTCGCACATGGAGAAATCCACCACCCGCACCGGCGCCCTGAACGCCGTGTCCGCGAACGTGCCGGATGCCCCAGCAGCAGTGACTGCCGAGGTAACCGAAGGCGCCGCCTGCTACCTGCGTCCTGGTGACCCAGGTTTCGAGGAATGCGAAGCCTGCCAGTAACACAATAGTCATAGTTAGAACCGGTAAACCTGGGTCTGACCCACAGGGTCAGACCCCGTCTGTGCAAAGTCCGCGGCAGTAACAATACCGCCGGCCGTCGAGCAGACAGTGTCTGACCCTGCGGGTCAGACACAGGTTTACCGGTTTAAAGAGTCAATCTAAGAGGAAAAAACAAATGCTATCCTGGGATGATGAAGCCGCGGCCGCACCGCGCCAAACCCCACCACCGGGCGCCACCGCCGAAGCCACTGCAGAACAAGTCGCCCTGCGCGTGAACGCCGACGACAAGCGCGTCATCAACGGCCAGACCGACGTCAACCAGCTGGTCCCGTTCAAGTACAAATGGGCCTGGGACAAATACCTGGCCGGCTGCGCCAACCACTGGATGCCGCAGGAAGTGAACATGCAGCGCGACATCGAGCTGTGGAAGAACCCGAACGGCCTGTCCGAAGACGAGCGCCGCCTGGTCAAGCGCAACCTGGGCTTCTTCGTCACCGCCGACTCCCTGGCAGCCAACAACATCGTGCTGGGCACCTACCGCCACATCACCGCTCCTGAGTGCCGCCAGTACCTGCTGCGCCAGGCGTTCGAAGAGGCGATCCACACCCACGCCTACCAGTACATCGTCGAGTCCCTCGGCCTGGATGAGCAAGAGATCTTCAACGCCTACAACGAAGTAGCGTCGATCCGCGACAAGGACCAGTTCCTGATCCCGTTCATCAACGTGCTGACCGACCCGGCCTTCAAGACCGGCACCCTGGAAACCGACCAGCAGCTGCTGAAGTCCCTGATCGTGTTCGCCTGCCTGATGGAAGGCCTGTTCTTCTACGTCGGCTTCACCCAGATCCTGGCGCTGGGCCGCCAGAACAAGATGATGGGCGCCGCCGAGCAGTACCAGTACATCCTGCGCGACGAATCGATGCACTGCAACTTCGGTATCGACCTGATCAACACCATCAAGCTGGAAAACCCGCAACTGTGGACCCCGGCCTTCAAGGAAGAGATCAAAGGCCTGTTCCTGCAAGCTGTCGAACTGGAATACCGCTACGCCGAAGACACCATGCCGCGTGGCGTGCTGGGCCTGAACGCAGCCATGTTCAAAGGCTACCTGCGCTTTATCGCCAACCGCCGCGCTACCCAGATCGGCCTGGAAACCCTGTTCGAACAGGACGAAAATCCATTCCCATGGATGTCGGAAATGATCGACCTGAAGAAAGAGCGCAACTTCTTCGAAACCCGCGTCACCGAGTACCAGACTGGCGGCGCGCTGAGCTGGGATTAATTGCCCGCCTCCCCACGAAAGCCCGGCCCTGCGCCGGGCTTTTTTGTGACCGAATCGGAAGTTCCATATGCCGTCGACAAGCCAAAGATTTTGGACAGTTCTCTTTTTCAACCTTATGTTGGGAAGCCAGACGTTAGCCGCAGGTTTCGACTGTCGTGCTGCCAAAAAGGGTTTTGAGATCGCCATATGCGCCGATCCAAAGCTGGGGCTTGCCGACGAAAAATTGAATGCTGCCTATCGAAGCGCCATTGGTGCGGTTCAAGGTGAATGGAAAGAAGAGATCGTCCGAAGCCAACGCAAATGGCTAGCTTCCCTGGACAAGGATTACAACGAACGCCCTGTTGGAGAATCGCCAATTGCATGGCTAAGAACGGAATTGCTGGCAAGGGAGAAGCAGTTCAAGGAAATCGCAGAACGGGAAAAAATCGTTCTCCTGCAGCAGACGCCGGAGGCGAAAGAAGTCTGCTCTAAAGCCCTCAGCAAGTCCAATATGACGTGGAACGGCAGAAGTGAATACGGCCAGGATGACTTCACTCTGGAATTGCCTCCGGAATTCACGAGCCCGATATGGGAAGGTCCCGTTGCGTTCGTAGATCAGTCCAGGCTGGATTTTCTGAATGAAGGCAGGAAGTCGGACGTTTACAGGATTTCATACGAAGACTCGCATGTTCGCTATACCTGGTACATCGTGGCGCGACCGAACGAGAAGTCCGAAATCGAGCGCCGCCTGCAACAGGCGGATGGATTTTCTACATTGCCAAACGACCTGACTGTGGACATCCTGGCCACCGACGCCGCAGCCAAAAATCATCCCAAACCCAAGTTGGCATCCAGGCTGATCCAGACATCCGAGACAGAACTCTATGACGGCTGGTACACACGCTCAACGGTGGCCCAATACAAAGGGAAGACCTACATCATTGCGGAGTCCGTCAACAATCTTCAAGGCCCCACCTTCACGGTGTTCAGACCACGGCAGCCTGGAAAATTGATTGCCCAGTGCTACTTCCGCGCAACCCCGAGCCTTGTCGTCGAATCGCGAAAGCAATTAGATCAGGCATATCGTTGTCCTGCAGACCTCAAGCCCATTAAGACCGAACTTGACCGAGATCCCTGTGGCACGAGTTCCGCGCGCATTGATTTGAAGGAGTGGGGCGGGAAGCGTATGGTTATCCAAGAAGGAACGGTACTGGCCCGTAACGTATGCGGCATCAGCACCATCATGGTTGGCGCGGTGGGACAGGAGAAAGTCGAAAAGAACTCGTGGTCGCCGATAGACGAAGTGTTGGATGGGCAGGGATGGTTACATTTGACCGAGGCAGGACCTTATGCCGTGTCGGAGCAGAAATCGGGCGAACTGTATTATCGAATCGCGGATAACACACTCAAGCCCGTCTGCCAGACATCCCGTCGAACGATTGAGCCATCTGGTTACCGACGCAATCCATCAGCGGATTAAATATCTGCGCTTAAGCGCGGGTGACTGCGGAAAGTCGGTGCCAGGTCTGACATTTGGACATGATCTCCTTTGGCTTGAACAGCTTAAAGCCGGAAAGACCCAAATCTGGGAGCTCGACCGGAATGATGGATCTCAAGGCGAAAAACAAAAAGCTGGCTAGGTATTCGGTCGTCGCCTTCACAGATTCAGCCTGGGAAGGCTACTTGTATTGGCAAGAACTGAACGCGGGCAGCGCTCCTGCAAGACTTCAAGGAATGTGGACACGAAGCGCTGTGCGCGCTGCAAGCAAGACATCCCCGTTCCGATCGACTGCAATGGAACGAATCCAGGTTGAGCACTGCTTTTCAGGGAGCTGGACAAGTCCGGGCAGGGGACCGTCTGGCGTTCCTATGAGCGTTGTGACTTCGCCCGAGGCGGTCACTTTGCGCACAGCGCAGTCCTGATCCACTACGAGGAAGTCGCCGTTACGGTCGGCTGTTGCCGCGGTCGGTCCGCAGAAGCGTGCCTTCTCACCAATGCCGTCGACCATCCCGCACTCGCCTGGCTTTCCTGCCAGATGCCTGAGCCGTCCTTGCTCGACCAGCAATACTGCGCCTTCGTTGTTCACGACCAGCACTTGTCCCTTCTTGTTCACTGCCACACCCCGAAGGTAAGGAATGGGAGGGGCATCGTAAAACTGCTCGGGGTCAAGCAATAATGTTTTGTGCATGCTGGAGTCGACCTTCCAGACTTCGCTACCCGAGGCGGTTAAGTAAATGTTGTTGCCGTCGTCGACTGCAAGGCCGGTGATGGCCTCGTGGAAGCGAAATTTTTCGCTTGCCCCCGACTGGGTGAGCAACCCCAGCATGTGATCCAGAATGCAGCCAATGCCATCCGCGCCGTAGCTGGCGTAGACGTTGCCCAGCTTGTCAGTGCCAATGAAGCCCGGGGCGAGCAGCGAAGCTACCACTTCAAGTTCGGAACCGTTGCCATTATGGCGAAAGACTTCTCCTTCGCCATAAAAGACCAAATAGACCGAACCGTCATCAGCTGCGGAAATTGCTACGACGTAGCTGTCGCGTTCCGCAATTGTTTCGATGGTTGGCCTGGCGGGAGTTGGATTGTCGGGCCGCTTTGGCGGACCGAAATAGCTTGCGACCGCCAGCACGGCAGCAAGGATGGTGTAACAGGCGGCAAGTTCAATTCGGGGGCGCACGGCTGAAATCAGGTTTCCTTAACTTTTGTATAATTGCGCGTCTATTAATATTGCCAGTGTACAACATGGAAGAAGCCACTACGCCAGAACAACCAAAGCGCGCCAAAAAGCTGGGCCGCATTGCCATCTACATCTTTGCCACCATCGGCCTGCTGCTCACGCTGATGATTGCCTACTTCGCGCTCAGCGCGAAGGGACAGCCGGCCGCTCGCACCTTCGACGCGAACGAGGCCATCGACGGGGTCATGACGCGCAACTACGGCAAGTATTCGGAGTCCCAACAAGGCTGGCTATATGTCGACGAAGCGAGCCACGCAACTTACCTCGTCACTGTCGTGCAGCAGAAGAAGGTCGACGGCAAGGAAGGCGATGAACTCTATCTGGTTACCAGTGGCCGTGCCACCGATGGCGACGATTCGTTCTATGGCGTGTTCCAGTTGCGCTACCGCGAGGGACAGCTCTACGAATACAGCGATCCGCGCCGCCCAAGCGGTGTCGATCCGGTCACCCCGGAACGCGTGCACTTCGAAGCCTTGAGCGCAGATGTCTGGGGATGGGTGGTGAAAACCATTTCAAATGAATCCGGCGTAGGCGAACACTTCACCACGACGAACAACGTGGTCCTGGCGCCGCATAACGAACAGATCGTCGTGCTGACCGAATTCACTGCGGCATTCCAGGTACTGGGCGCCGGCGACTGCAAGGAAACCGAAAGCGCATACGCCGACTGGGAAAAAACACAGGGTGAGAAGAAGGCCGCTCCCGCCGAAGGCGAAGGTACGCCGGAACCGTCGAGCGAGGAGGCGGACGAGGAATACGCCATCGTCCCGCCACGCTGCACCCAGCTTCAGTGGTCCTATCGCACCGACCCGGTGAGCGATTCGACCTTCACGCCGCTGTACATCACGCGCAAGGCCGGCATGGAAGGAGGCAGCCAGGTGGAGGCGAAAACCTGGAAGGTCATGTTCGATCCAAAGAGCTACACCTACCTGATGCCGGACGAGTTGAAGAACGTGGGATCGTGACCGAATTGAGCTGGGCAGGAATGTGTGCCATGATGGAACGCAAAATGACATCAGGGAAACCATGCTGCTACGCACGCTTTTCTGCCTGTTCCTGCTCACGCTTGGCCAACTAAGCTACGCCCAGCAAGCCGCAACGCCTCCAGCCAAGCCGGAGGCGCCAGCTGCGCGGCTTGTGGTTGGCAACCGGACTGTCTTTGTTTTCCGCTCCATGCTGAGCGGCTATTCCCCGCATGATCGCGCCGAGGCTGCGGATAAGCGCCTCGAGCGCGCGCTCGCCCTGGGCGGTCCGCAGCAAGCCAGCATCAGGTCGATCGCCGAGGGCACGCAAGTCCTGCTCGACGGTTCGCTGCTGTTCCTGGTGTCACCCGGCGACGTCAATGCCCTGGCAGGCGACACCACGGACCTGCTGGCCCATGAAAGCGCCAGGCAATTGAGCAAGGCGCTGGAGGAGCGCCGCGAGCAGCGCAGCCCCGCATACCTTGCGCAAGCGCTTGCCCTGTGCGTGCTGGCGACCGGCGCGCTGGCCTTTTTCCTGTGGATGCTTGCGGCCTTGCGCCGCCAGGCCCGGCGGCGGCTGGAAGCAATTCTTGGCCGGCGCCTGGCACAAGTGCGTGTCCGCAATGTGCGCGTGCTGGATGCGGAACACCTGGTCCATTTCATGCGCCTTACCATGGACGTCATGGTGTGGTTCCTGGGCCTGCTGGCTGCTTACGTCTGGCTGGCCTTTGTGCTGGCGAGGATTCCATTTGCGCGCAACTGGGGCGAGCGCTTGCAGCAATTCCTGCTTGATACCGCAACTGATATCGCCGGCAACGTGGCCGAAGCGATTCCCGGCCTGCTGCTGGTTGCGGTGATCGTGCTGCTGGCCCGCCTGGCCAGCGCCACCCTGGCCTCCGTTTTCAAGCGCATCGAAAGCGGCGAGCTGCATTTCGGCTGGCTTGACCGTGATACGGCGGTTCCGACGCGCCGCCTGGGTACCGCGGTGATCTGGCTGTTTGCGCTGGCCATGGCTTATCCCTACCTGCCCGGTTCGCACACGGCGGCGTTCCAGGGCGTGACGGTGCTGGCTGGGCTGATGCTGTCGATCGGCGCATCCAGCATCGTCGGGCAGGGCGCCGCAGGGCTGATCCTGATGTACACGCGAGCCCTGCGCAGGGGCGACTACGTCAGCATCGGCGATGTGCAGGGCACCGTGGTGGAACCGGGGATATTCGACACCCGGCTGCGCACGGGCATGGGCGTGGACGTGGCAATGCCGAATGCCTGGGTGCTGTCGAATACGATCAAGAATTACTCGCGCGCCGTGCCTGGCGCCTACGTGCTGGATACCACCGTCACGATCGGGTACGACACGCCCTGGCGCCAGGTGCACACTATGCTGGAAGAGGCGGCGATGACAACCGAGGGTGTCGCCGCAGAACCGCGGCCGTACGTGATCCAGAGCGCCTTGTCCGATTTCTATATCGAGTACAAGCTCGTGGCCTGTTCGGCATTGAGTTCGCCCGCCAACCGAGCCGAATTACTTAGCCTCCTGCACCAGAAGGTGGTCGACGTTTTCAATCGTGAAGGTGTCCAGATCATGTCGCCTCACTTCACGCAGGAGCCGCAGCACCCTCAAATCGTGCCACCAGCGAGGTAGGACGCATGCCATGGACTTTCGCGCCCTGATCTATGCGGCTCCATGCATATTGCTTGGCTCCCTGGGATGGGCGGGGGAGCCGGCTGCCATTCGCGTTGCAGCGCAAAGCGACTCTGAACCCAAGTTTGTCGCGCAGGGGGCCGCGGTTGCCGGCAGCTGCATCGATATCTTCCGGGCGATCGAGAAGGTGGAGCCCGGGCTCAAATTCGTCGGCGACCAGCAATGGATGCCGCTCAAGCGCATCGAAGCGATGGTGGTCGGACACAAGCTGGACGCCGCTTGCGGCCTGGTGCGCAGCGAGGAGCGCATTGCAGCTTACGACATTCCGGACACGCCTCTGTTTTCCGTCAACTACCATATGCTGGTCCGTGCCGATGACCCGGTGAACGTGAAGAATTTTGACGAGGTGCGTGCACTGGACGAAGGCGGCATCGTCCTCGTCAATGCCGGCAGCGGAGCGATTGCCGCGCTCAGGAAGGCTGGCGGCCTGAGGATTGACAACACGGCCAATTCGACCGCGCAGAATATCGACAAGCTGCTGGCGGGCAGGGGCCGTTTCTACTATTACCGCATTCCCGGCCTGATCTCGGAGATCAGGAAGGCGGGACATGCGCGCAAGGTGCGGATCCTGCCTGCCGTATTCGACACGCAGGTGTTTTACATGGTGCTGGGACGGCACCTTGGCAAGGAAACCGAGGACAAGATCGCGCAGGCGCTCAGCCGCCTCAACGAGCATGGCGAGTTGAAGCAAATCGCAGAAAAGTGGTTGGCTTACTGATGGTGGTATGATGATCGGCTAATTGCATCATATTATGATATAAAATGCCATCACCACCAGATACGCTGGCCAAGGCCGACTTCATGGCCCTGTCCGAATTCCGCTACCAGATGCGGCGCTTCGAGCGCTTTTCCGAAAACGCTGCCCATGCCGAGGGCATCACGCCGCTGCAGTACCTGTTGCTGCTGCATATCAAGGGCTTTCCCGGCCGCGACTGGGCTACTGTCGGCGAACTGGCCGAACGGCTGCAAGCGCAGCAGCATGGCGTAGTCGCTTTGCTGGGCCGCTGCGAGGCGGCCGGACTGGTACAGCGCCGCCCCAATGCGCAAGACCGGCGCCGGGTCGAAGTCCACCTGCTGCCTGCCGGCGAAGAAGTGCTGGTGCGCCTGGCTGCCATCCACCGCGCCGAACTGCAATCGCTGCATGGCGTTTTCACTGTTCCCAACCTGCCTCAAAAACCATGAAACCGTACGACCCGCGCCGCGACTTCAGCGGCGATGCGCGCCTGCTCCAGATCGGCGCAATGGCTGCCTTTATCGGCATGCTGAGCACAGGCACCGCCTGGCTGTTGCTGAAGGCGATCTCGCTGTTTACCAACCTGTTCTTCTTCCAGTCGTTGTCCACCGCACCGCAATCGCCGGCCGCCCACGCGCTGGGCGCCTGGGTCATCGTGGTGCCTGTGATTGGTGCGCTGGTGATCGGGCTGATCGCGCGCTACGGCTCGGAGCAGATCCGCGGCCACGGCATTCCGGAGGCGATCGAAGCGATCCTGTTCAAGCGCAGCGCGATGTCGCCCAAGGTGGCGGTGCTCAAGCCGCTGGCCTCGGCGATTGCCATCGGCAGCGGCGGGCCGTTTGGCGCCGAGGGGCCGATCATCATGACCGGCGGCGCGGTCGGTTCGCTGTTTGCCCAGCATTTCCATTTGAGCGATGCCGAGCGCAAGACCCTGCTGGTGGCGGGCGCCGTGGCCGGCATGACGGCAGTTTTCGGCACGCCGATCGCGGCGGTGCTGCTGGCGGTCGAACTGCTGCTGTTCGAGCTGCGCCCGCGTAGCCTGCTGCCGGTTGCCATTGCCTGCGCCGTGGCCGGCTTCCTGCGGCCGCTGCTGATGGAAGCGGGGCCGCTGTTCCCGCAGCAAAGCCCGGTGCTGCCGCCGGTGGCCCTGCTGTCCTGCGCTATCGCCGGGGTGCTGTGCGGCGGCATGGCGTGGCTGCTGTCGACCGCCCTGTACCGCGTGGAAGATGGCTTTCACAAGCTGCCGGTTCACTGGATGTGGTGGCCGGCGCTGGGCGCCGTCGCCATCGGCATTGGCGGCTATTTCCAGCCGCGCGCGCTGGGCGTCGGCTATGACGTGATCGGCGACCTGCTGCAAAACCACCTGGCTGCAGGCGTGGTGGCGACGCTGCTGGTGGCCAAGGCGATCATGTGGCTGATCGCGCTGGGTTCGGGTACCTCCGGCGGCGTGCTGGCGCCCTTGCTGATGCTGGGCGCCGGCCTGGGCACTGTGCTGGCACCCTATCTGCCGGGCGGCTCGCCTGCGGTCTGGCCGCTGGCCTTCATGGCTGCCACGCTGGGCGGCATGATGCGGGCCCCCATCATGGCTACCGTGTTTGCCTATGAATTGACGCACGATGCGAATGCGCTCCTGCCGGTGCTGGCCGCCTCGGTAGTGGCGTACGGCTTCACCGTCATCACCATGCACCGTTCGATCCTGACCGAAAAAATCGCCCGCCGCGGGCACCATATCTATCGGGAATACGGCATCGATCCGCTGGAGCGGCACAGCGTGGAGGAGGTGATGACGGCGATGCCAATGGCGATCGATGCCGACGCGCGGGTTGCCGACGTGCTGGTTTCCCACTTCGGAGCGACGCAGCGCCATCGCGCATACCCGGTCACCAGCAAAGGCGCGGTGCTGGGTATGCTGGATCGTGCGACGCTGGAGCAGGCCAGCCACGCGGTGCACGTGCGCGACCTGTATGGCGTGAACGCGCCCATCGTGGCCCTGCGCGGCGAGACTTGCCGCACGGTGGCGGTGCGGCTGGCAGTGCATGGCCTGGAGCGGCTGCCGGTGGTGGCCGATGCCGCCAGCCGCCAGCTGGTTGGCGTGATCAGCCGCAGCGATATGATCAAGTCTTCGCTTTCACTCGACAACGAGGAGCACCGGCGGCACCGCTTCCGCCGCTTTACGCTGCGGCCTTGAGGGGGCCGCGCTCCGCTAGCTCAACAGTGCGAGCAAATTTCTGCAATGCTGGTATCGTTTGCGTTTTGATAATTATTGCTGCGCAGACATTCGATGCGGAACGATCTCCTCACCCAGGTTTACTCCGGGCTGGCACAGTTCTCCAGTGCCAGCCGTTTGTATGAACTCAAGCTGGAAACGGAAGGGGAGTACGGTTCCGGCGGCTTGCTGGTAGAAGCCTTCCTGGCAGACGATGCCTTGCAGGAGGTCGGCGCCCGCGAGGTGATCGTGTTGTCCACCAGTGCCGGGATTTCGCTGCAATCGCTGCTCGGCCAGCGCGCCGCCGTCCAGGCCAGCCTGGCCGACGGCAGCCGCACCAGCTTCCACGGCTACATCAGCGGCGCCGCCATGCTGGGCAGCGAAGGCGGCCTGGCGCGCTACCGGCTGCGCCTTACCCCTTGGCTCTGGCTGGCGACCCAGCGCCGCAACAGCCGGGTATGGCAGGACAAGAGTGTGGCCGACATCGTCGATGCCGTCTTCTCCGACTATTCCCCGCACGCCAAATGGCAGTGGAGCGATGACGCGCACTCTGCCATGCAGGCCATCCCGCCCCGCAGTTACTGCTGCCAGTACCGCGAATCCGATTACGATTTCGTGCGCCGCCTGTTGACGGAAGAAGGCATCGGCTGGCGCTTCGAAGATGGCGAAGAAGAGCAAACCATGGTGCTGTTCTCGGACAGTGCGCTCAAGGAAGCCATGCCGGAAGACGCCAGCAGTGCTGCAGGCGGCGGCCTGCGCTACCACGCTGCCCGCGCCGGCGAGCAACAGGACAGCATCCAGTCGCTGCGCACTGCGCGCAGCTTGATCAGCGGCGCAGTGGCAGTCGCCAGCTACGACTACAAAGCCAAGAAAGCGGTCAGCAAGACCGTGCCAACCCGGCTGCACAATTTCGGCAAGCATGCCCAGTTACCCGAGAGCTTCGATTATCCCGGCCAGTACTTTTACGCCGACGGCGGCGAGGCCGAGCGCTATGCCACGCTGCATATGCAGGCGCTCGAGGCGCAGAGCCAGCTGTGGCAGGCCCGCTCCACGGTGCGCACGTTGCGCGCCGGTTCCCGCTTCACCCTCACGCAAGGCCCACTGGACACGACGGCCGGCGGCGAGCATTTTGTGGTGCTGCGCGTCGTCAGCGTAGGCATCAATAACCTGCCGGTGGCCGTCAAGCAGGGGTTGGCCGAACTGTTTGGCCCGATCCCGGAACTGCTGGAAGACTTGGGCGCGCCGTTGGCCGGCCTGGCGGAGGACTTCAGCGCCACGCTGGCGCAGGCGGCCAGTAGCGGTTACGCCAATGGTTTCACAGCGCTGGACGCGGCTTTGCCATGGCGGCCCCTGCATGCCGGCGGCGAAGGGCGCCAGCATGCCAAGCCGACGGCAATGGGCTCCCAGAGCGCCATTGTGGTGGGCGCCGACGGCAATGACCGCCCGAATGGCGCGGACGAAATTTACTGCGACAGCCTGGGGCGGGTACGCATCCGCTTCCATTGGCAGGACGAAGCCGATGCCACGTGCTGGGTGCGCGTCGCCCAGCGCCTGGCCGGCGGCGGCATGGGCAGCCAATTCCTGCCGCGTGTCGGCCAGGAAGTGCTGGTGCAGTTCCTGGAAAACGATATCGACCGTCCACTGATTGTCGGCGCCCTGTACAACGGCCAGGGCGAAGGCGGCGTCCCGCACACGCCGGGCGGCGCAACGCGCGAGGCGGCGGCAGACGCATTCGGCCAGGCGCATGACCATGCCGTCTCCGGCCAGGGCAACCTGGCGGGCGGCCATAGTCCTGCATGGCATGGCGCGGCGGGCGGCAGTCCGGGCCACCGCAATGCGGCAGCCCAGTGGGGCGTGCGCAGCAAGGAATTCGGCGGCGAGGGCCATAACCAGCTGCTGTTCGACGACACCGACAACCAGGGCCGCATCCAGATGCGCACCACGATGGCGGCGACTGAACTGAACCTGGGGCACCTGGTGCACAGCGCCGACAATTTCCGTGGCAGCCTGCGCGGCCAGGGGGCGGAATTGCGCAGCGATGCCTATGGTGCAGTGCGGGCCGGGGCGGGCCTCCTGGTGACCAGCTACCGGATCCAGCACAGCGCAAGCCAGCGCGAACCGGCGGGCGACAACACGGCCGGCATCGCGATGGTCAAGCAAGCCGTCAAGCTGGCGGAAACTTTCAGCGATGCGGCGGTCAAGCACCAGACAGTGGGCATGGCTGCGCACCTGGGCGCCCGCAAGCCCAAAGCCAGCTTGCTGGATGCCAGGGAAGCGCCGCTGCAGGCCCTGCTGACGTCCGTCTCCGGCATGGTCGGCGACCGCCATCTCGATGGTGCTTTCAACGATGCCGGCAAGCGCAAGACTGCCCAGGGCGCCGGCCAGTTGCCGCATGTGAGCAATCCGCTGGTAGCGATTTCGGCCAAGGATGGCCTGGCAATGACGGCGGCCAGGGATATGCAGGTGGCGGCAGGCGAGGTGGCTGTTGTCGCCAGCGGACAGGATAGCCAGTTTGCGACCGGCGGCCAGCTTCGCGTACACAGCGGGCAGGCGCTGGGCGTCCTGGGCGGCGCGGTCAAGCCTGGCGAGCAGGATGTCGGCGTGCAGCTTATTGCGGCGCGCGACCCGATCGATGTCCAGGCCCAGGCCGGCACGCTGGGCGTGCAGGCGCTCGGCATGGTCGACGTGAAGAGCTCGAACGCGCACGTCGACTTTGCGTCGGCCAAGAAACTCAGCCTGTCCACCGCAGGCGGCGCCAATATCACTATCGACGGCGGCAATATCACCATCCAGTGCCCAGGCAAGATTACGGTCAATGCCGGCAAGAAGACCTTTACCGGACCGGCCCGCAGCAATTACGCGATGCCTTCCTTGCCCCGCTCGGAAATGAAGATCAAGAAGAAGTACGCCTTTTCGTCTTAAACAGCCTGATTCCAGATGATTATCAGTCCTCCATTCCTGCCCACGCGCGCCAATAATGCGGACGATGCCACCTATGTGGCTGCCGCGATGCCGGCGTCGACTGTCAACTGTCCGGCAAGCAGCGTTCCCGAAGGCAGTTTCCCCGTCAGCCTGAACCTGGGCTGGCACGGTGGCGTGCACCTGCACGCGCCAGCCCAGGCAGGTACCGCCTTGCCGGTGTGCGCGATTGCCGATGGCGAGATCGTTTATGCCCGCAGGCCGACCAGGCCAGTCACCGAAGCAACGCACCCGCTGAATTACAACCCTTATGGCGAGACGCCGGCGTGGACCGACGACGGCATGGTGATCGTACGGCACGTGACCGAGATTGGCGCCGGTGCGAATGCCGAGGAAATCACTTTCTATTCGGTGTTTGCGCATTTGTCCGAATTGCGCGGCAATGCCCTGACGGTTGCCGGCGGCAGTGCCACTGCCGCGCAGCGGCGCATCTTCCGCAAGGATGAAATCGGCCTGGCAGGTCGCATCTATAACGCAACCGATCACATTCATATGGAGATCGTGTGCGACGATGCCAACCTCAATAGACTGGTCGGGCGCCGTACCGGTGCGCTGCCGCGGACTGCCGATGGCCGCGCCGATGCCGTGTACGGCGAGGTGTATTTCCACGTACCCGCAGGAGCGGCTTTGTACGGTGGCAACCAGCCGGCAGGCCATACCCTTACACCTGCAGGCGCGGCCATCGAAACGACGACGACGGACCTGATCATCGGCATGCGCTATGCCAGCGGCGATGGTGCGGCGGCACAACGCGGCAGCGCATGGATGACGACCTACCAGCTGGACGGCACGCGTATTGGCGCGCCCCTGGAAGATGCGGACGCCGACTACGATATGTATACGCGGGCAATAGACATCAGCGAACACTATGTGGGCGGACGTCCTTCGCCAAGCGCCATTTACGAGATGCTGCGCTTTGGCCGGTTGCTGGATGGCTCTGCCGAAACGCTGACGCCCGCGAACTGTCCTCACTGGCGCCGGGTGCAGGGCAACCAGCAAACCGGCTGGATCAACCTGGCGGCGCCCGGGATCAGGAAATTCAGCGATGCCGATTTTCCTGACTGGAAGGGCTGGCGCCTGATTGACGATGACACCGACGACGACAGCCGCGCGGAATCGGCCATGCTGCGTGCCCTGATCGAGGATGCCAGCAACGCCGACGGCCAATTGACGCGCGAAGAACTGGTCACGCGCATGAATATCCAGGCCGTGCGCGACGCGCTGGCAAAATGTATCTGCAAATTCCCCAGCGAATGGAATCGCGACAGCATCGATGCGCGCTGGGGCTGGCTGCAGTCGGACCCTGAGTATGGCCTGGACGCGGAATCCTGGGCGAGCCTGCGCAGCCATATTTCAGCCTTGACGGTGCCGGCCGGCCAGTTGCCCGCGCCACTGGTTGCGGCGCATTGGCATTTCCACCCGCAGCAGTTCATCACGCATTTCCGTAAATGCCAATGGCTCAGCGCGCGCGAATTCCGGCAACTGGTGCCGCGTCATGCCATGCGGCGCCACCAGGGGGCGTATTTGTGGGAGGAGGTCCTCACCAACCTGACCGGCGCCACCTCGGCGGCAGTCACCCAGCGGGTAGGGCTGAACCGGACCGCCCGCAAATTTGGCATCAACTCGCCGCTGCGGCTGGCTTCATTCCTGGGCAACGGGATCCAGGAAACCCAATGGCTGGGGCGCCTGTCCGAAGGCGGCGGTTCGGGGTACTGGTATGCCCCTTGGTATGGCCGTGGTTTCTTGCAGCTGACCCACTCCAGCAACTATCTCGACTATTGGAGCTTCCGCGGCAGGCAGGTGCCGGCGGCGTTGAGTCAAGCCCTGCGCGCTGCGCTCACCGTTCAAATGAACCTGCCGGCAGCACAGCGCAGCAACGCGACCCTGGCCGACGCGCATTTCCCGCAATTGACGCCGCAAATTCTTGGTTGGCGCGAGGAAGTACGCGGGGTCGCCATGGCCGGTTCGACAGATTCAGGGTACGCGCCGTCCGATAGCGCAGGCTTTTACTGGGCCAAGTTACGAATGGCATCGTATGCCGATGCGGACCACGTGCTGGAGCGGCGCGCCATCACCGCAGGCGGGGCGACCCGCGTGTATTACCGTAGCCCCAGCTTCTGGCGTGCATCGGCAGCGGTCAACCTGCCAAGCCGCATCAACGACCTGTATGCGGCGGCACTGAATGGCTATGATGCGCGCTGTGTTGCCTATGCTTATTCGTTGGCTGTGTTGTCGGAAGTACGCTTCCCGAATGCTGCAGGGGCAGCCGCTTTAGTCTTCCCAGAAGGTTATGAGTACAGGAGAAATTGAATGATGTGCAGATCGTATTTGTTGGGCTTGTTATTGCTGAGTGGTTGCGCCGGAGCGGCGCCTGTACCTGAATCCTCCGCGATGCAGGAAGTGACGGTGCCAAACGTGCGACCAGGAGAAGCTGCCTGCGCCGTCAAGCTGCCCCAGGCGAAGTTTGCCTGCAGCGCCAATGGTTGCAGCATGCCGCCACCGCCCAAAAGCACACTGAAATCAATCGAGCTGACATTCAGCTGCATAACCAAGTCGTCGCCCACTGAATTTGACAAACCAGTGGAAGACATGAAGGTGCTGTCGCTGCGCGCCCGAAACGTCCAGGGCAATCTGGGCCTGATCGACGAGATCGACGGCGCTCCGGAAGAGCTGATGCGGGAGCTGAGCTTTTGCCTTTACGGAAAAACAGCCAATTTTTGCGGCGTTGCCAAAATCCTGCGTTTGAAGGATGGCGCCAAAGCGGACCCCACTAAAAAAATCAAAGCATTCATCGAAGCCATTGAGTTTCAGTAACTCAGCTTTGCCTTCCCAGAAGGTAAGGAGTACAGGAGGTATTGACGAATGAGGAGATGGTTTTTATGGATGTCGCTGAGTGTGAGTGCGTGTGCTGGAGCGCAGCCTTATCCCGTGACTTCACTCGCGCCATCAGTAGTTGTAGCCGTGCCAAATTTTGACGAAGACGGTCCGCCATGCATCGTCAAACTCCCGGTAACTGCCTATGTTTGTAGTGCCAAAGGCTGTTCCGTGCCCACAAAAAAAGGGAGCACATTAGAAACGATCGAGCTGGATTTCAGTTGTTTACCCAAGCGGTCGCCGACTGGATTTGACCGTCCGGCTGACAATGCCAAAGTACTATCCCTGCACGCTCGCAACTCCTCGGGCCATATCTCACTGATTGAGGATGTCGAGGGCGAACCAGAAACCCGGATGCGATATCTTGACTTTTGCCTTTATGGAATTAAGACCAATTTTTGCGGGGGGGGGCGAAGATGCTTCGCTTTAAAGACGGCGACGAGGCTGATCCAACTGCCGCAATCAAGTCATTCATTGAGGGAATCGAATTGCAGGACCCATTGCGGCCAGATCTAGGTAAATGAAGGCTTTCTATATTTCCCTGCTGTTGTGCGTGTGCGTTTGGCCGGCTAAGCCTGCACTATCGGATACGTCGAAAATGACGGTGACCATACCCGATCGCAGCGATAGTAGTTCGCCGTGCGTGGTCACGCTTCCAGTGCAGTCGGATCAATGTACGGAGAACTCTTGTAAACTGCCGCTGTCGAAAAAAGTGTCACTGGAGCTTCATTTGACCTGCGTGCCTTCCGGTTCGCTGACCGGCATTGAGCGGCCCCCACCGGGAGCATGGGAGGAATCTGTTCGGGTTGGCAATTCCAACGTTCACATTTTGCTGATCGATGGTGATCGGGGCACTCCGGAAGCGGAGACGCGGGACATCAGCTTTTGCTTCATCGGCAGGGCTAACTACTTTTGTGGCTCAACCATAACGCCGAAATTGAAACGCAGTGCCAGGCGCGCCGCCGTCAACGCAGTCAAGACCTTTATCAAGGGCGTCGAGTGGCCGGACGCATACCAGTCACCGGCCAGGTGATGGCGCTGGCCGCCAGTTGGCATACTTGCGGTCGATCGCGGTCGAAGTACCGTCTTTCACCATTTCAGCCATGGCCGCCGACATCGCGGCAATCTGCGCGTCCGGCACCGCCTTGTTGCAGGCCAGGTAGGCGCGCGAAGTGTGGAAGGTGAGCAGGGGCACAATTTTGCCGAGCAAGCCTTCCTGCGCCAACACGCCGTTGGCCAACTGGTGGCTGGTTGCCCACAGGTCGATGCGGCCGCCAAGCAGCTTGCGCGGGTTGGAAAAATTGTCCGGCGCGATATCCACTTTGAAACCGCGATCCATCAGGAACTGGGCGCGCACGTCGCCGTTGTAGCCGCCGATGCGCAAGCCCTTTGCGTCGTCCAGCGTGGCGAGCCGGAAGGTCGGGTTGGCCAGGCCGTAAAACGTCCAGTCCACCTCGCGCAGCGGACCTACCCATTTGAACAGCGCTTCCCGCTCCGGCGTGCGGGAGGTTGAAAACACACAGGAGCCGGGCGTGCGCAGCGCCATTTCGTAGGCGCGGCGCCAGGCCATGATCTCGATGGTGTAGCTGATGCCGGCGCGTGCCATGATTTCTTTCACCTTGTCCGGCGAAATGCCGACAATCTTTTCACCTTCGCGCATGATGTCCGGCGGCGTGTACTCCGTGAAGAGCTGAAGCGAGCCCGCCGACGCTGCCAGGGGCAGCGCCAGTATCGATGCAACAAGGTGCAACTTGGGAGCCATAATCAGCCCATCATGTGCGCCTTGGTGGACGAAGTCAATCAAAGTAGCAGTGCTTACTTGTGTCCTCGAATAATTGCTGGTACAACATTACTAGTAGCGCAAATCCAACAATTAATCAGCAACTGGAGAACCACATGAAACGACGCGCCCTCATCACCGCACTGGCATGCCTGCCCCTGTTCGGCGCCGGCCTCGCGCAGGCAGAGACCTACCCAACCAAGCCAATCACCATGATCGTGCCGTTCGCCGCCGGCGGACCGACCGACACCGTGGCGCGCCTGCTGGCGCAGTCCATGGGCACCAAGCTGAAACAGCAGATCATCGTGGAGAACGTCGGCGGCGCCGGCGGCACCATTGGCGCGGCGCGCGCCGCCAAGGCAGCTCCGGATGGCTACACCATCTTCCTGCACCACATCGGCCATTCCACCGCGCCGTCCCTGTACCGCAAACTGAGCTACAACGCCATCGACAGCTTCGAGCCGATCGGCCTGGTGACCGACGTTCCGATGACCCTGGTGGCCCGCAAGGATTTCCCGGCCAAGGACTTCAAGGAAATGCTGGCTTATATTAAAGCCAACAAGACCAAGGTGACCTACGCCAATGCCGGCCTGGGTTCGGCTTCCCACCTGTGCGGCATGCTGTTCATGTCCGCCATCCAGACCGACCTGACCACCGTGCCATACAAGGGCACCGGCCCGGCCATGAACGACCTGCTGGGCGGCCAGGTGGACTTCATGTGCGACCAGACCACCAACACCACCAGCCAGATCAAGAGCGGCAAGATCAAGGTCTATGGCGTGACTACCAAGACCCGCGTGGCGTCGATGCCGGACGTGCCAACCCTGAACGAAGCCGGCCTGCCGGGCTTTGAAGTGGCGGTGTGGCACGGCATGTACGCACCAAAAGGCACGCCGAAGCCAGTGATCGACTCCCTGGTCGGCGCGCTGCAAGTGGCGCTGAAAGACCCGGCTGTCAAACAGCGTTTTGCCGACCTCGGCACCGAGCCGGTGGACACCAAGCGCGCCACGCCGGAAGCCCTGCGTGCCCACCTGAAGGCCGATATCGACCGTTGGGGCCCGATCATCAGCAAAGCCGGTGTTTACGCCGACTAAGGAGTAATTGATGTCTTCCGCAATCCGTCACCCGAAGGATTTCTGGATCGGGGTGATCTTTATCGCCATTGGGCTGGGCGCCGTGTTCATGCGCGGTGACCTTCCCATGGGCACCTCCTTGCGCATGGGGCCAGCCTTTTTCCCGGTCGTGCTGGGAGGCTTGCTGGCCGTGATCGGCGCGGCCGGCGTGCTGCGTTCGTTCTTCCGCCATGGCGAACCGATGGAAAAGCTGCACCTCAAGCCGCTGGCCCTGGTCACGGTGGCCGTCGTGCTGTTCGGCGTCCTGATGCGCGGCGCCGGCCTGGCGCCGGCCGCCTTCGTGCTGGTGCTGGTCAGCGCATATGCCAGTCCCAAGTTCCGCTGGAAGGAAGTGGTGCTGCTGGGCGTTGGCCTGGCGCTGTTTGCCTATGTGCTGTTCATTAAATTGTTGGGATTGCCGATACCTGCGCTCGGCCCCTGGCTCGGTTTCTAGGGGACTGGCATGGAAATCTTAAGCAACCTCGGTCTGGGCTTTGAAACAGCCTTCACCCTGACCAACCTGATGTACTGCCTGATGGGGGTCTTTATCGGCACTGCGGTCGGTGTGCTGCCGGGCCTGGGCCCGATCGCCACCATTGCCATGCTGCTGCCGGCCACCTTCGGCCTGCCGCCGGTGGCGGCGCTGATCATGCTGGCCGGTATTTATTACGGCGCCCAGTATGGCGGTTCCACCACGGCCATCCTGGTCAACCTGCCGGGCGAGTCATCTTCAGTGGTGACAGCCATCGACGGCTACCAGATGGCGCGCAAGGGCCATGCCGGCAAGGCGCTGGCGACGGCCGCCATCGGCTCCTTCTTCGCCGGTACCGTGGCCACCGTGGTGGTGGCGTGTTTTGCGCCGCCGCTGGCCGACCTGGCGCTGAAGTTCGGCCCTGCCGACTACTTCTCGCTGATGGTGCTGGGCCTGGTGGCTGCCGTGGTGTTGGCGAGCGGCTCCTTGCTGAATGCGATCGGCATGGTGGTCATGGGCCTGCTGCTGGGCATGATCGGCACCGACGTCAACTCCGGGCAACAGCGCTATACCTATGACGTACCGGAACTGGCGGAAGGCATTTCCTTCGTGATCGTGGCGATGGGCATGTTCGGCATCGGCGAGATCGTGCGCAACCTCGAGCATGACGAGGAACGCCACATCCTGATGAAGAAAGTGTCGGGGCTGATGCTGAACAAGGAGGACTTCAAGCGCATCCTGGCGCCGGTCCTGCGCGGCACCTTCCTCGGTTCGGCGCTGGGCATCCTGCCGGGCGGCGGCGCCATGCTGGCTTCCTTCGCCTCTTACTCGATCGAGAAGAAGGTGTCGCCCAATGCCAAGGAATTCGGCAAGGGCGCCATCGAAGGCGTGGCGGCGCCGGAATCGGCCAACAACGCCGGGGCCCAGACTTCCTTCATCCCGATGCTGACCCTGGGCATTCCGTCCAACCCGGTGATGGCGCTGATGATCGGCGCCATGATTATCCAGGGCATCACGCCTGGTCCGGCGGTAATGACGGAAAAGCCAGACCTGTTCTGGGGGCTGATCGTGTCGATGTGGTTCGGCAACCTGTTCCTGGTGGTGCTGAACCTGCCGATGATCGGCTTGTGGGTGAAGATGATCACCGTGCCTTACCATCGCCTGTTCCCGGCCATCCTGATGTTCTGCGCGATCGGCGTGTTCAGCCTGAATAACTCCCAGTTCGACGTCTGGCTGATGGCGCTGTTCGGGGTGTTCGGCTATATCTGCGCCAAGCTCGATGCCGAGCCGGCGCCGATGCTGCTCGGTTTCATCATCGGCCCGATGCTGGAAGAGTACTTGCGGCGCGCCATGACGCTGTCGCATGGCGATCCGATGGTGTTCCTCAACCGCCCGATCAGTGCCACCTTGCTGGCGCTGGCCGTGCTGGCGCTGGCGGTGGTGCTGTCGCCTTCCTTGCGCAAGAAACGGGAAGAAGCCTTCCACGAGGAATGAAGATACTGCGCTGCCTGCTGGTCCTGCACTGGCTGGCATGCGCAGCTTCGGCCCAGGCTGCCTGCAGCCGTCCGGTCAAGGTGGCCATCAGCCCCATGGGGCGCAATATGATGGTCAGCCCGGACGGCAGCGTCAGCGGCCTGGTGCCCGACATCCTCAAGCTGGCCGCCGCGCGTACCGGCTGCCAGTTCGATTTCATCAACGTGCCGCGGGTGCGCGCACTGAGGATGCTGGAAACAGGCGACATCGACCTGTTGCCCGGCTCCACTCGCACCGAAGAGCGCGACAAGTCCGGTATTTTCGTCCACATGTACAACTCGCGCGCCATGCTGATCGCATTGGCGGGCAAGCTGCCGCCCGAGCTGGGGCTGGACGAGATCCGCAAGCGCGAGCTGAGTTTTGGCGCAGTCCGCGGCAACAACTATGGTCCCGAATATATGCGCCTGGTGGAGGAGGCGGGCAGCCTGCCGCGCCTGTCGCTGGTACCCGACCCCGACACCGCCGCGCGCATGCTGGCGGCCGGCCGCTTCGATGCCGTGCTGGCCGGCCCTTCCGTATTCGCCGAGGCAGCGCAGCGTGCTGGCCTGGCCGACAAGATTGCCATCACCGCCGTCAGTGGCATGCAGCCGGCCCAGGGGGGCATTTACCTGAACCGGCATTCCCTGCCGTTCGCCGACCAGGAACGTCTGCGCGAAGCGATTGCCTTGTTGGTTACACGCGGCGAATATGGGCGCCTGGTGCGCCAATATTACGCCGAGCCGAAATGGAGCATGCTGGGCCTGGATGCCCGCCTGCCTGCCCCCTCGAAACCGTAAGCGCCGTTGTGGGCCGACAACGATCCGGCCTGCTTTATTTAACTGCTTAAAGCGCAGGCAGGGGGCGGTGACAAAGGGTGAGATTCCTCGCAGGGACGCTGTCTATACTGAAAATTCTCAGTGGCAACATCTCACCCTACAGGAGCTCACCCAAATGAACAGCCCAGTCATCCAGGAAAGCCAGCTACAGGAAGTCGAACTGCAGGCCATCAACGCCGCCCTCAACCGCGTCCAGGCCGTCATCGAATTCCAGCTCGACGGCACCATCCTGCACGCGAATGACAACTTCCTGAGCGCGGTCGGCTATACGCTCGATGAAGTGCAGGGCCGCCACCATTCGATGTTTTGCGACAGCACGTTTGCGGCCAGCGAAGCATACAAGCAATTCTGGGAGCGCCTGCGCGGCGGCCACTACGAGCACGGCGAGTACAAGCGTATCGGCAAGGGCGGCCGCGAGATCTGGATCAATGCCTCCTACAACCCGGTGTTCGACGCCGATGGCAAGCCTTATAAAGTCATCAAGTTCGCCACCGATGTCACGGCCGCCAGACTGCGCAACGCGGAGTACGAGGGCAAGGTCAGCGCCATGGACAAGGCGCAGGCCGTGATCGAGTTCGACATGGGCGGCCACGTGCTGACCGCGAACGGCAACTTCCTCGATGCGATGGGCTATACGCTGGACGACATCAAGGGTGAACACCACCGCATGTTCTGCGAAACCGACTACGCATCGAGCGTCGACTACAAGCGCTTCTGGCAAAAACTGAACCGGGGCGAGTTCGACGGCGGCCGCTACAAGCGTGTCGGCAACGGCGGCAAGACGATCTGGATCCAGGCCACCTACAACCCGATCCTCGACATGAACGGCACGCCTTTCAAAATCGTCAAGTTCGCCAGCGACATCACCGAGCAGGTGCTGATGGAGCAGGGCATCAAGGACAAGGCAGCCAGCGATGCGGCCAAGATCGAGCGCCTGCTCGATGCGGTGGCGCGCGCGGCCAAAGGCGACCTGACGGCCGAGGTGCCGCTGGCAGGCGAGGAGCCGCTCGACCAGCTGGGCGCCGGCATCGGCAAGATGATGGGAGACTTGCGCGGAGTGATCGGGCAGGTGGTGATGTCGGCCACCGCTTTCGCCGACGATGCGGAAGCGATTGCCAACCGTGCCGGCGTGGTGGCCGGCGGTTCGCAGGAACTGGGCGCCACGGTGGAGGAAATGAATGCCACGGTCGATGGCCTGACCCGTTCGATCGATGCGATTGCCACCAGCACCGGCCATGCCAACGACCTGGCCAAGGCCACCCAGGACGAAGCCGAGGCGGGCGCCAAGGCGGTGGCCCGTTCGATCGAGGCGATGGACCTGATCAACCGCTCATCGGAAGACATCGGCGAGATCGTGAAAGTGATCAGCGATATTGCCAATCAGACCAATATGCTGGCCTTCAACGCGGCCATCGAAGCGGCGCGCGCCGGCGAACATGGCCTGGGATTCTCGGTCGTGGCGGACGAGGTGCGCAAGCTGGCCGAGCGTTCTTCGCAGGCGACCAAGGAGATTTCCAAGCTGATCAGCGAGTCCGTCAAGCGGGTCAATACCGGCACCGCCATCTCGCACCAGGCCAGCGAAGCATTCGACCGCATCGTCAAGGGCGTCGGCAAGACCAGCGAGGCGATTGCCGAAATCTCGCACGAGGCCAGGGAGCAGCTGCTGTCGGCGCGCGAGGTCAGCGTGGCCATCAACCATATTGCCGAAGCAGCCGAGCAATCGGCCGGCAGTTGCGACAGCATCGCCTCGTCGACTGCCAGCCTGAATTCGCGCGCCGGGGAATTGAACAAGCTGGTCGCCGGCTTCGTGGTGTAAGCCATGGAAGCCTTGCGTGTAGTGTCGGCGCCGCCGCAGGCGAGCGCCGGGGCAGCGGTCGAACTGTTTGGCTCCTTCATGCTGGGCGGGGACGAATTCGCGCTGCCGGCACTGTGCATCCGGGAGGTGGTCAATTTTCCCGAGCGCATGACCAGCGTGCCGCTCGCCCCGTCTTACCTGGAAGGCATGTTCACCTTGCGCGGCAGCGTGATCCCGGTGGTGAACCTGGGCCGCCTGTTCGATCCGGCGGCGCCGGCGGCCGAGCCTTCCAACAAGATCGCCATCATCGATTACCAGGAAGCGCAGGTCGGTTTGCTGGTGCACGCCACCGGCGAGATCTTGCGCGTGCGGCCCGAACAACGCAGCCGGTTGCGTTATGCGGAAGGTTCGACACAAGGGGTAGTAGCCGGCACCATTTTATTGGACGAGGGCAGGCGCCTGGTCCAGGTGCTCGACATCGACCGCCTGGTGCATATCGAGAACGTGCCGCAGGTGCAATCGATGCGTGCCAGCGGCGCGGAAACGCGGCGCCAATTGCGGGTGGTGGGCGAGCGCCGCCATGCGATCAGCTTCCGTGCCGCCGGCGCCCGCTTCGCGATGGAGATGAAGGCAATCCAGGAGATCGTCCGGGTCCCCGAGCTGGCGGAATCGATCCTCGCCAGTCCGCTGTGCCGCGGCCGCATGCAGTTCCGCGGCCTGCAGGTGCCGGTGGTGGACTTTGCCGCCCTGGCCGGCGGCCAGCCTGCGCAGGCCGATGCAGGGCAGCGCATCCTGGTCGCCCACATCGGCGAGGCGACGGTCGGATTCCTGGTCGACGACGTGGAGAGCATCCTGCATTTCACCAGCGATGAAGTGCTGGCGATCCCCTTGCTGAGCAAAGAGCGCAGCGCCATGTTTGCCGGCTGCGTGGCGCGTCCCGGCGAGGAGGACGTGATCCTGCTGGACCACGACGGCATCTTCTCGCGCAGCGAGATCGGCGAGATGGACCTGGGCCACCGCCAGCTCTATCCTGCGCAAGCCCGGGCGGCAGCCAGCCAGCGCGCCGGGCGCAAGGTCTACCTGAGCTTCCGGGTGGGCGAACTGTTCGCGCTGGAGTTGAAGCAGGTGCGCGAGATCATCGACCACGCCGGCGATATCAGCCATCCGCCCGGCATGCCGGACTACATGTGCGGGGTGCTCAACCTGCGCCAACAGCTCATCAGCCTGGTCGACCTGCGCCGCCTGTACGGCATGGAAGCCGCTGAAGGCGAGGGAAAAGTGCTGGTGATCGAGCGTGACGAGGGGCGCTATGGCCTGGTGGTCGATGCGGTTGCGGACATCGTCACAGTCGACGACGGCAAGCGCTTCGCCGCGCCTTCGCTGATGAAGACGTCGGTGACGGCGCAGGACCTGTCGGCCGAATCGAACGAGGTAGTGGAGCTGCCGCAAGCGGATGGAAGCACGCACAGTACCTGCCTGCTCGATCTCGAACGCGTGATGAAGCGAATTTTGCATGTCGCGTAATCGCGACGAAAAAAAATTTTCAAACGCCGCCTTCAGCCGCCCCGGTCTCGCGTCCAAGCGCGGGCCGGGGCGCTTCACTTTTTATACAGCCTTTACCTAAAGGCGTTATGCGAAGGTGGTCGACAAGGCGATGGGCGATCGATGTGCGCGAGCGGTGCGTGAAGCGCGCTTCAATGTGCGCGAACGCGCAGATCGAAGCAAAAAAAGAAGAAGAAAATCATTCGTGCTGGTTGCGCATCGACAAGCTTTCGTGTACTTTGCGAACTTGAAATCGCGTGAATTTGCAAGCACTGTTTTTTCGAGTGTGTTGTTACCGCAAAAATCGAAAAATAATGGGAACCAAAAACGCATAAGTATGCTTAAAGACCACACGACGACAGCGAAGCCGCTCTCCTGATCACTCGATCAGGCCGGGCGGTTTTTTCTTTGAACGCTGGTCGTAATACGTGGCTGTGACGAGGGTCGAGGAGCTGAATTTACGCCCCACCTGCGTGCCCCACCCGGGCAATCGTCGCGACAAAGAATTTGAGACCTGCGCTGCCAAGCACCGGCGCAGGAATCGATGGCTGAAGCGCTGCACTCGTGAGGAGGTGCAGCAGTTCAGCTGGGTGCCGAATTCATTAGCGCAAACCGCAACCCTGTTTGTGCCGATGAATAATTCGCCTGGTCCAGCGCAGGGCCGGACGGGTTTAAAACTTGTGCGTGAATTTTTCCCATCCCAGATGAAGGAGAACTAAAAATGGCAACCGCCGCTAAGAAGAAACCAGCAGCCGCTAAAGCAGCTGCTCCAGCAAAGAAAGCTGCCGCTAAGCCGGCCGCTAAAGCCGCAGCTAAGCCAGCTGCTAAACCAGCTGCCAAGAAAGCTGCTGCCAAGCCAGCCGCTAAACCAGCAGCGAAGAAAGCCGCCGCTAAGCCAGCTGCAAAACCAGCAGCTAAGAAAGCAGCAGCAAAACCAGCTGTGAAGAAAGCCGCTGCTAAGCCAGCAGCAAAACCAGCAGCCAAGAAAGCAGCAGCCAAGCCAGCAGCCAAGAAGACTGTAGCTAAAGCAGCAGCAAAACCAGCAGCTAAGAAAGCAGCAGCTAAACCAGCAGCAAAGAAAGCCGCAGCTAAACCAGCAGCTAAAAAAGCCGTTGCCAAGAAAGTAGCAGCTAAGCCAGCAGCCAAGAAAGCTGCAGCTAAACCAGCAGCCAAGAAGACCGTAGCTAAAGCAGCTGCCAAGCCAGCCGCTAAGAAAGCTGCTGCGAAACCAGCCGCCAAGAAAGCTGCTGCGAAACCAGCCGCCAAGAAAGCTGCTGCGAAACCAGCTGCCAAGAAAGCCGCTGCCAAGCCAGCTGCCAAGAAGGCCGCTCCGAAAGCTGCTGCCAAGCCAGCTGCCAAGAAAGCAGCTGCCAAGCCAGCCGCTAAAAAAGCCGCTCCTAAAGCCGCCGCAAAACCAGCTGCCAAGCCTGCAGCTAAAAAGGCCGCCCCAAAAAAAGCCTCGGCTAAGCCAGCAGCCAAGCCAGCTGTTGCGCCAGTAGCCGTAGCACCGGCTGCAGCTCCGGCTGCTAAACCAGCTGCCCCTAAGAAGGCCGCTCCTAAGAAACCAGCTGCTCCTAAGAAGGAAGCTGTGAAGCCAGCCGCCGCACCAGCACCTGCTGCTGCAGCCCCAGCTCCAGCCGCCGCTCCGGCAGCAAAAACCGTGATCGCCCCGGCAGCCGCCTGGCCGTTCCCGACCAGCACCCGTCCTTCCTAAGCCGTTAAACGCTTAGTGCCGGATGGCGAAAACACCGCTGTGTGAGACAATCGCACAGCGGTTTTTTTATTTGGAGTGAACTCGTGTTTAGTATTCTCAAGCTGATCGTCGATGTCGCAGCCGGCCTGTTGGGCGGGGTGCTGTTGCTGCGCTTCTGGATGCAGGCTATCCGCGTTCGTCCGCCTTCGTCGGTGGCACAGTTTACTTTTCAATTATCGGACTGGCTGGTGCGCCCGCTGCGCCGCATCGTCCCTGGCATGGGGGGCTATGACTGGGCCAGCCTGATTGGCGCTTTCCTGATCGTGATCCTGGCGACCTCGGTGCTGTTCCTGGTCGGCGCCACGCCGGAGATCGTGCTGCTGGCTGCCTTGCAGCGCTTCCTGGAATGGATCCTGTTCGGCTTCATGGCGCTGCTGATCATCGAAGCGATATTCAGCTGGGTCAATCCGCATGCCCCGCTGGCGCCGTTCGTGCGCGCGCTGAATGATCCGCTGCTGCGCCCCATCCGCAAGGTGGTGCCGCTGGTCGGGAACCTGGACTTGTCGCTGCTGGTGGCCCTGATCCTGCTGCAAATCTGCCAGATCCTGCTTGGCATGCTGTTCGGCCGATGAGCCGTTCGTGGTGCTCCCCACTGCCGGGCGGCGTGCGCCTGGCGGTGCAGATCCAGCCCAATGCAAAGAAAACCGAGGTGGTCGGGGTACTGGATGATGCCCTGAAGATCAAGCTGGCTGCGCAACCCATTGAGGGGAAGGCGAATGAGGCGCTGGTGAAGTGGCTGGCTGGCGCCATGGGCGTCTCGCGCAGCGCGGTGACGCTGACGCATGGGCAGACCAATAAGAAGAAGTTGCTGGAGGTGGCTGGGGTGACGCTGGAGGATGTTGGGCGGCTCTTAAACCGGTAAACCAGGGTCAGACCCTGTCAAAGCGACGGCCGTACAGTGTCTGACCCTGCGGGTCAGACACTGGTTTACCGGTTTTAGAAGCGGTACCCGAACGCCGCCTCAAACTTGTCCGCAATCTCCGCAGGCGTGAACACATGGTTCTGCGCCCCTTTGGTCACAATCTTGATCGCACCCAGCAAGCTTGCCAGGCGCCCGGTCGATTCCCAGCCCAGGTCGTTGACCAGGCCAAACAGCAAGCCCGCGCGGTACGCATCGCCGCAGCCGGTCGGATCCAGGTCCAGCGACGAATCCACCACCACTGCAGGAATATCGATGCGCTTGCCCTGGGTATAAATCTCCGAACCCTTCTCGCCGCGGGTCACGATCAGCGCTTCCAGCTTGGCAGCGATGTCCGGGATGGTCAGGCCGGTGCGCGACATCAGCAGCTCGATCTCGTAGTCATTGCAGGTGACGTAAGCCGCCTTTTCAATGAAGCCGATCAGTTGTTCAGGGGTGAACATCGGCATCTGCTGGCCCGGGTCGAAGACGAACGGGATGCCCAGGCGCGCCAGGTCTTCCGCGTGCTTCAGCATGCCCAGGTGGCCGTCCGGCGAGATGATCGCGATGCGGGCCGCGCCGGCTTTCTCGATCGGGTTCTCATGCGCGAAGGACATGGCGCCGGGGTGGAAGGCGTTGATTTGGTTGTGGTCCGCATCGGCAGTGACGAAGCACTGCGCGTTGTAGGCATCCTTCTTGATCAGGATGTTGTCGGTCGAGATACCGAGCTTCTGCAAACGCTCCAGGTAAGCCGCGCAATCCTGGCCCAGCACGCCCACGATGCGCGGATCGCCGCCCAGCATCTTCAGCGAGTAGGCGATATTGCCGGAGCAGCCGCCAAACTCGGTGCGCATGGTCGGCACCAGGAAGGATACGTTGACTTTGTGCAGCTGGTCGGCCAGCAGCGTGTCGCCGAAACGGCCTTCGTATTGCATGATGATGTCGATGGCCAGCGAGCCACAGACAAGCGCGGTTTTAGTCATAGTATTTTTAAGGGTAGAAAATGGCGATGTGATAGCCGGAAGCTTTGAGCTCTTTCAGCTCGAAGTACAGTTTAATGCTTTGCTCGCTGCGCGGGCCGAAGCCTTTCTCGGCCTCGGTTGGCGACGGCAGGTATTCGCTCGGGGCAAATACACGGCGCAGCACCGGCTTGTCGGCGTTGTCGTTCAGGGTCAGCTCGATATGCGGCCAGGCCTGCGGTGTCTTGGACTGGTTGCGCACCACGGTGCTGAAGCTGAAGGTGTTTTCAGTCATGCTGGCCAGCTCGCCGGGTTCGACGCTGAGGGCATCGAGCTGGGTTGGCAAGGCAATCTTGCAGCCAAGCGGCTGGCAGACGGCGGCCAGGGCCGGCTTCAGTTGCGGGTAGTTGGCGGCCAGGGTGTCGCGGAAGGTCGTCGCGGCTTGTAGCACCAAACCTGCCAGCAGGAGCGGGACGCCGACAGCCATCGTGACCGATACCGCCTTGCCGTATTTCTGGCTGCGGTCGACGCGCTTGACGAAGCTCAGGTCGGAGTGGTCGAGGTCTTCTTCGGCTGCGGTTTCATCGACGCCGGAAATGGCGCGCATGCGGGCGGCTGCTTCTTCGTCGCTGATGGTTTGGTCGCTGCCGTTTTCTTCGATGGCGAAGACGTCGTGTTCGGCAGCCGGGCCACTGGCGTCGCGGCGCAATTTGGCGCGCTTCAGGGCGCGTTCACGGCGGGATTTGGCCGGTGGTTCGGCTGGTTCGTCGTCAATGACGGAAGCGCCATCGTCCGGGGCGTCGGTGTTGACGGCTGCCACGGCGTGCAGCGCGGTTTCGTCCGGGTCGGACAGGCTCCACGGCTCGCCGGCCGGCGACAGCGTGCTGGCTGTTGCGTCAGCGCTGGACCAGGGTTCGGCGTCCAGTGATGGCTCGTCCGGAATTTCAGCTTCGGCACAGGTTGCCGGCGATTCGGCCGCAGGCTGTTCGTCGGACGGCAGGTCTTCAAAATGGTGCGCGTCGTCGAGCGCTGCGACGACCAGGTGTTCTCCCGGCGTGTCGAGCGAAGGCTCGACGCGGCCGTCAGGGTGTGTATTGTCGGCCGACCATTGGTCGATGGCATCCACGAGGGAGGCGCCGGCTTGCTCGCCAGTATCGGCAGGGGGGGCCACGTCGATTGCCGGCTCAGACTCGGGCGATTCATCGTCCTGAGGTTGGGGCGCCTCGACGTCGACCGGGACCTCCAGGCGGGCGTCATGCGATGGCTCATCGAATTCGAGCGCATCTCCCAACGGCTGCGGATAATCTTCCGCGGAGTGTTCAGGCTCGGCGAGGTCTGCAAGGTCGGAAGGCGATACCGCTTTAAATTCGACAGCATCTTCAGACGGGTGTGCGCCTTCGTCGGCGGCCCCTCCTGGCTCGGCGGGGGCTTCGATTTGCTCGACGGGCGACTGCGTGTCGGTTGCGACGTCGGCTTGCGACGGCTCGACAGGCAATTCTTCCTGCTGCGGCGGCGCCTCAAGATCGGCTGGCGATTCGGCGGCAGGCACTGGCGATGGCGCTTCAAATGCCGTTGCATCTTCCAGTGGGAGGTCGCTCTCCTCAGCTCCCAGTATCGACGCGGCGCTTGGTTCGTCCTGGTGCGGCGGCGCTTCAACAGCAGGCGACGCGGCATGGTCGACTACTGACGGCAGCACTTCCGCTTCGGTAGCGTCTTCCGCCAGGCGCGCGCTTTCTAAGGCAGCGGACGAGGGTTCAGCTTCGGGCCCGATGGTAGCGGCTACCGGCACCGCCTCGGCCGTTGCGGCTGGCGGTGCGGCCGCTGGTATCGGTGCTGGCGCGGGCGTGAAAGTGGTCCGCACTGCTGGGGTGGCGGCAACCGGCGCTTTGGCAGATGGCGGTGTAAGCGGTTGCGAAGGTTCTGCGGTGGCCGAGAAGATGTCGTCGGGCGCCACCAGGTCGAGCAGCGAGGACGGGCCCGTGGGCGAACGCGCCTGCAGGGAAGTTTCCTCGGCAGGAGCATCGGGCACCAGCGGTGGCGATGGCTCGGCAGCGGCCGTAAACGCTTCATCTGGCGACACGACGTCGATCAGCGAGCGCGGTGCCGGAGACGTCGGTGCTCGAACTGTCGCTGCTACCGGAACAGGTGCTTGCTCGGCCGTGCTCGACGGCGCAGGCGCCGGCGGCTGCGGCACGGAAGGCGGCGGCACGCTGGCTGGCGATGCCGGCGCAGCAGGCGTGGTCGCGTGGGCAAACGCGCGCGCTACCGCGGCAATGGCGATGTCGTCGGGCGAAGGCGCTTTGGCTTGCGGCTGGGCAGCAGCAGGTGCCGGCTCGGCGGCCGCTGGCGCACTGGCATTGCGCCATACGGCGGGCGACGGCGCAGCAGCCGCTGGCGCGGCAGCAGCAGGAGGGGCGACAGGCGGCTGCGATGCGGCGGCAAGCTCTTCGCCAAAATCGATTTCGAAATCGACCGGCGAACCATGCACGTAATCGGATATCGCCGGCTTGGGCGGAGGCGCCTCGGCGGTGACCTCAGGAATGACAGGGGTAGGCTTGGCAGCCGGCTCGACCAGGGCGGCATTGCCGTCGAAAACCAGCTGGCAAGAGCCGCAACGGACAATGCCCCCGCGCAGTTTCAGTTGGTCAGCCGCGACCCTGAAGATCGTATTGCAATGGGGGCATTTAGTGGCGAGCGCCATCAGTCGGGGAAATACCTTATGCCAGCGTGCCGGACAGGCACACCCAGCCTTCGTGCTCAGCCCAGACGCTCAGCTTGATGAACGGCGCGTAAGCCGCAGCAACTTCTTCCGCCTGGCGCGCCAGCACGCCGGACAGCACCAGCGAACCGCCCGGCGCCACGCGGCCGGACAGCATCGGCGCCATCAGCTTCAGCGGCGAGGACAGGATGTTGGCCACCACGATATCGAAACGCTGCGCGGCGAACGCCGATTCCGCGAAATCGTCCGGCACGAAGTACTGGATGTCTTCCACGCGGTTGCGCACCGCATTGTCGTTGGCCGACACGATCGCCTGTGGATCGATATCCACACCGGCTACCGTGGCAGCGCCCAGCTTGCGCGCGACCATGGCCAGGATGCCGGAACCGCAGCCGTAATCCAGCACGGTCTTGCCCGGGGCCGGGTGGGTTTCCAGCCATTCCATGCACAGCTTGGTGGTCGGGTGGGAGCCGGTGCCGAAAGCCAGGCCCGGGTCGAGTTCCAGCACCAGGGCCGAAGGATCAGGGGCTTCATGCCAGCTTGGCACGACCCAGATGTTCTTGCCGATATGGATCGGCTCAAATTGCGACTGGGTCAGACGCACCCAGTCGGCGTCCTCCACCTTGCGGGTGGTGAACTTGGGCAGGTGAGCCAGCCCGATCGCGCCGGCGGCAGCCGCCACGATCAGGGCCTGGTCTTCTTCGTCATCGGTCAGCGCGACCACGCGGCTACGATCCCATGCCGCTTCGGTCGGCTCCATGCCCGGCTCGCCGAACAGGGGTTTTTCGGCGTCGGTGCCTTCGTCGGCATCCTCCACCGACACCGACAGCGCGCCCGCATCCATCAACGCTTCGGACAGGGCCTCTGCGTGTTCACGGGCTACTTCGATGACGATTTCAGTCCAGCTCATATGATTACTTACCTGCCTTCGGCATTTCTGCCAGTCGTTGTTCCAAATAGTGAATGTTGGTGCCGCCTTCGATGAAGCGCGCATCCACCATCAGCTCGCGGTGCAGCGGGATGTTGGTCGAAATGCCTTCCACCACCATTTCCGACAGCGCGATCTGCATGCGGCGGATTGCCTGGTCGCGGGTTGCGCCGTAGGTAATGACCTTGCCGATCATCGAATCGTAGTTCGGTGGTACAAAGTAACCCGCGTAGGAGTGCGAGTCAACACGCACGCCTGGACCACCCGGAGTATGCCACGCGGTGATGCGGCCTGGCGATGGGGTAAATTTGAATGGATCCTCGGCATTGATACGGCATTCGATGGCGTGGCCGGACAGCATCACGTCGCGCTGGCGGAAGCGCAGCTTTTCGCCGGAGGCGATGCGGATCTGTTCCTGCACGATGTCGATGCCGGTGATCATTTCGGTCACCGGGTGCTCAACCTGCACGCGGGTGTTCATTTCGATGAAATAGAACTCGCCGTTTTCGTACAGGAACTCGAAGGTGCCCGCACCGCGGTAGCCGATCTTGCGGCAAGCCTCGGCGCAACGGTCGCCGATCTTTTCGATCAGCTTGCGTGGGATGCCCGGTGCCGGCGCTTCTTCGATCACCTTCTGGTGGCGGCGCTGCATGGAGCAGTCGCGCTCGCCCAGCCAGACGGCGTTCTTGTGTTCGTCGGCGAGGATCTGGATTTCCACGTGGCGTGGATTCTCCAGGTACTTCTCCATATAGACTTCCGGATTGCCGAAGGCGGCGCCGGCTTCCGACTTGGTCATGGTGACCGCGTTCAGCAGGGCAGCTTCGGTGTGCACCACGCGCATGCCGCGGCCACCGCCGCCGCCAGCGGCCTTGATGATCACCGGATAGCCGACCTTGCGTGCGATCTGCACGATGGCTTTCGGATCATCCGGCAGGGCGCCGTCGGAGCCTGGCACGCAAGGCACGCCGGCCTTGATCATCGCCTGCTTGGCCGATACTTTGTCGCCCATCATGCGGATCGAATCGGCGCGTGGGCCAATGAAGACGAAACCGGATTTTTCCACGCGCTCGGCGAAGTCCGCGTTCTCGGACAGGAAGCCGTAGCCCGGGTGGATCGCTTCCGCGTCGGTGACTTCGGCCGCGGAAATGATGGCCGGCATATTCAGGTAGGACTGGGCCGAAGGAGCAGGGCCGATGCAGACGGATTCGTCGGCCAGCTTCACGTATTTGGCGTCACGGTCGGCTTCGGAGTGCACGACCACAGTCTTGATGCCCAGTTCGCGGCACGCGCGCTGGATGCGCAGGGCGATTTCGCCGCGATTGGCAATAAGGATTTTTTCAAACATGGCAGCTTCTATGTTTGTGAAAGGGGGAGAGATTGTGCTGGCTGCCGCGGTATCCACAGCAGCCATGGCCCGGCTTTAGCCGATCACAAACAGTGGCTGGCCGAATTCGACCGGTTGGCCGTTCTCGACCAGGATCTGGGTGATGGTGCCGGACTTGTCGGCATCGATCTCGTTCAGCAGCTTCATCGCTTCGATGATGCAGAGGGTATCGCCTTCTTTCACGGTGGCGCCCACTTCAACGAAAGCTGGGTTGCCCGGTGCGGAAGCGCGGTAGAAGGTGCCCACCATTGGGGACTTCACAACGTGGCCGGTTGGCTCGGCGGCAGCTGGAGCAGCGGCGGCAGGCGCGGCAACCGGTGCTGCGACAGGAGCGGCAGCAGGTGCGTAATGGGTTGGCGCTTGCGACGGCATCATCACGACCTGGTTTTGTGCCAGACCGCCGGACTTGACGATGCGAACCTTGCTTTCGCCTTCGGTCACTTCCAGTTCAGCGATGTCCGACTCTGCTACCAGGTCGATCAGCGTCTTCAGCTTGCGTAGATCCATGTTGTTGGCTCCCTTGTTCTATCTATTATGTTGACGGTTACTTTGATGTCGCCTTATGGGCGGCATCGCGTTAGATGTGCGCAGATCGCGGTAGATTAACTGCTTTTTAAAGCAAAGTCGATGGCGAGACGATATCCCTCGATACCAAGCCCGCAGATCGTCCCCTGTGCGATTGCGCTGAGATAGGAATGGTGGCGGAACTCCTCCCGCCGATAAATATTCGAAATGTGTACTTCAATAAATGGGATCGCTACGCCGGCCAGTGCATCGCGCAATGCGACGCTGGTGTGGGTATAGCCTCCCGGGTTGATGACGATGAAATCCACGCCCTCGGTTCGGGCTGCGTGGATGCGGTCAATCAACGCTCCTTCGTGGTTGCTCTGGAAACAGGCGAGCTGTGCACCGGCTGTTTTGGCCTGTGCCTGCGCTGCCTGTTCCACGTCCGCCAGCGTGCTGGCGCCGTAGGTTTCAGGCTCACGCGTCCCCAACAAATTCAGGTTGGGGCCATTAAGTAGCAGCAGGTTCGATGCCATGATTCCCTGACCATTTTCCGCGAAAGTTCCGCATTTTGCCGCCATCTACGAGCATTGGCAAGAGAAAATAGCTTGGCGGAAGTTAATAGAACGGTCGTTCGGCGACTATCTTCGGCTAGTTTAAGGCCGCCAGGTCGGCCTTCAGGTCATCGAATTTCAAGCGTGCCAGGTAAGTCTTTTTCACCGTGCCGTCAGCGCCGATCAGGACGGTAAAGGGCAGGCCGCCTTGCGTGTTGCCGAACTGGCGCGACAGTTCGGTGCCGCTCATGCCGGCCACATAAATGGGGTAGGCGACTTTCACTTTCTGTGTGAATTCCGCAATATTGGATGGCGAGTCGATGCCGATACCGATCACCTGGACCTTCTTGCCGAGCTCGGAATTTTGCAATTCAGACAATTCCGGCATCTCTTCCACGCACGGCGCGCACCACGGCGCCCAGAAATTCACCAGCAGGTTTTTGCCTTTCCATTTCGCTAGCGCTTCCTTGGCGCCTTTATCGTTTGGCAAGGTTTCAGCCATCATGGCTGCGACCGGGCTGGTCACGCCAGCCGGGGCGGTGGTGGTGATCGGGGCTGGGTCCTGTTTGGTGTGAATGCCGTACCAGGCGCCGGCGCCGAGAAACAGGGCGGCAACCAGGCCATATATTGCAAATTTTTTCATTGTTGTGCTGGGTGAGAGCTGTTGGTAAGGATGGTGCGTACTTCCGAGAGGTCGGCGCGCAGCAGCTTGTCGCCACTTTTCTTTTTGGCGCCGCGCAGGTCGTCCTGTTCATACAGTTCGACATGCACGCCCACGTTTTTCCACATGAAGCTGACCGTTTCGACGTCGTCGAAACGGGGGCCGCGGAAGTGGGGCGATTCGGAAATCTCGATTTGCAGGTTCTTGTTTAATAAATAAATCTCCACTTCCTTGGCGCTGTCCACGAACACTTGCAGGTGGATGTCGTCGTGCATGCCCGCTGTGCCGTGCAGCACGGAACCGGTCAGGAAGGGTTGGAATTGTTCCAGCATTTCCATGACCTGCAAAGCCAGGCCGCGCAATCTGAATAAATGCGCTGGATGGGTATCGGCGTTATATAGAGCGTGGTATAGGCGGACTTCTTCTTCGATCTGCTCGTTGTCGGGGAGGATGTCCTGCAGGTCGCGCGCTTGCGACTCGCCAAGGATCTGGCGGGCAGCCTTGCGTTTGGCGCTGCCGTAGTCGGCGCCATCCTGCGCGATCATGCGGGCGGCGGCGGCGGCGATTTCGGTTTTGATCTCGGGGTTCATGATTGCATCATACCTAAAACCGATAATTCGGGGTCTGACGGGGCGGCCATCCGACGCAGGGTCAGCCCCCTCCTGGAAACCGTTGGGTGTCTGACCCTGCGGGTCAGACACCGGTTTACCGGTTTTAATCAGGTAAAATCCGGCTCTTAATTCTTTTCTATCTGCACCATGCACATCCACATCCTAGGCATCTGCGGCACTTTCATGGGCGGCCTTGCCGTTCTGGCAAAGGAAGCCGGCCACCGCGTAACGGGTTGCGACGCCAATGTCTATCCCCCGATGAGCACGCAACTGGAAGCGCAGGGCATTGAACTGATCCAGGGTTTCGGCCCTGAGCAGGTGGAACTGAATCCCGATCTTTATGTGATCGGCAACGTGGTTTCGCGCGGCAACCCGCTGATCGAAGAGATCATGAACCGCAACCTGCCGATGATCTCCGGCCCGCAATGGATCGGCGAGCACATCCTGAAAGACAAATGGGTGCTGTCGGTCGCCGGCACGCACGGCAAGACCACCACCTCGGCGATGGTGGCCTGGATCCTGGAACATGCCGGCTACGCGCCAGGCTTCCTGATCGGCGGCATCCCGCAGAACTTCGGCATCTCGGCCCGCCTGACCGGCCCTGATGCCAACTCCGAATTCTTCGTCATCGAAGCCGACGAATACGACACCGCCTTCTTCGACAAGCGCAGCAAGTTCGTGCACTACCACTCGAAGACCGCCATCCTGAACAACCTGGAATACGACCACGCCGACATCTTCCCCGACATCGGCGCTATCGAAACCCAGTTCCACCACCTGGTACGCACCGTGCCGGGCATCGGCCGCGTAATCGCCAATGCCGACGAAGCCAGCCTGCAGCGCGTGCTGAAGCGCGGCTGCTGGAGCGAGAAGGAAACCTTCGGCAGCGCGGAAGGGGCCGACTGGTCCATGACCGAGCACGCCGACGGCAGCTTCGACGTGATTTTCAAAGGCGACAAGGCGGCCACCGTGAACTGGCAGCTGACCGGCAAACATAACCGCTCCAACGCGCTGGCCGCGATTGCAGCTGCCCGCCACGTGGGCGTGCCGATCGAGGTCGCGGCCCAGGCGCTGGAAAGCTTCCAGAGCGTGAAGCGCCGCATGGAAGTGCGCGGTACCGTCAACGGCGTGACCGTGTACGACGATTTTGCCCATCATCCGACCGCCATCGAAACCACCGTCGGCGGCCTGCGCCAGAAGATCGGCAGCAATGGCCGCATCCTGGCCGTGCTGGAGCCGCGCTCCAACACCATGAAGCTGGGCACCATGAAAGACGCTCTGCCCGGCAGCCTGAAGGATGCCGACCTGGTGTTCGGCTTCGGCAGCGAAAAGGCCCTGGGCTGGAAGCTGGGCGAGGCCCTGTCGCCAATGGGCGAAACCGCTTCGGCCTACGATGACCTGGACGTGATGGTGAAAGCCATCGTCGCGCAGGCCAGGCCGGGCGACCATATTATTGTGATGAGCAATGGCGGCTTCGGCGGCGTCCACCAGAAACTGCTGGAGGCGCTGAAGTAATGATTTTGTACCTGCATGGCTTCCGTTCCTCGCCGCTGTCGATGAAGGCGCGGCTGACCGGGGAGCGGATGGCGCAGCTTGGCCGCAGCGCGGAATTCATCTGTCCGCAATTGCCGGCCAGCCCCAAACTCGCCATCGAACTGGCGTTGAAGCTGGTCGATGGCATTCCTCCCGAAGAGCTCACCATTATCGGCTCTTCCCTGGGCGGTTTTTATGCCACCTGGCTGGTGGAAAAGCTCGGCTGCCGCGCTGTCGTCCTGAACCCGGCCGTAGTCGCGGCGCTGGACCTGGAAAAGCATGTCGGCGTGACTACTGCCTACCACTCGAATGAGCGCTTTGAATTCAAGCGCGAATATATAGATGAGCTGTTTGCGCTGGAGACGGTGGCGCCGCTGCGTCTCGAACGCTACTTCCTGATCGCCTGCACCGGCGACGAGGTGCTCGATTATCGACAGATGCTGGTGCACTACGCCGGCGCCAAGCGCAAGGTGGTGGAGGGCAGCGACCACGCCATCAGCGAGTACGCCGACTACCTCGATGAAGTCCTGGAATTCTGCGGCATCACGGGCGAGGCTCGATGAAAGGCCAATCGCTGCGCCAGGCCAACTGGCACGGTCACGTGCTCGCGACAAACGCCCCGCACCCTTACCGTCACTGGCTGACCGGCGGCGGCTCGCTGACCAATAAACTGAAAGCGCACAGCAGCGCCTTCCGCGTGCAATTGCTGCACCAGGACACGGCGACCTGCCTGGCTGACGAAGCCAACATCATCGGCTACCATCGCCCCGGCCGCGTCTGGGAGCGGGAGGTTTTGCTGCGGTGTGATAATACGCCTGTCGTCTTCGCCCATACCGTGGTGCCGATGTCGGCCGACGCCTCGGACTGGCCGCTGTTCAGTGCCCTGGGCGAACGCTCGCTTGGCAGTACACTGTTCGGCGATCCGCAAGTGCGGCGCGGCGAACTGGAATTTGCGCGGCTGCGCGCGACTCATCCGCTGGCCCGGCGTGCCCGCGGCGCACTGGCGGCGCACGGCGCCGAGGTGCCGGATGAAGCTTTACTGTATGCACGGCGCTGCCTGTACCAGCGCCATGAAGGAACTTTGCTGGTGACCGAGGTCTTCCTGCCGCCGGTCCTCAGGCTTGAACGGAATAATGTGAAATGAATGTATTTTTTGAAGAATCCGGCGATTTCAAAGTAGGCAGCGTGCTGTCGCAAGCAGGCGAGGCCTACCAGGTTGAAATGGCCAGCGGCAAGCGCAACAAGGTCAAGACCAAGGATGTGATGCTGCAGTTCGACAAGCCTTCGCCGGCCGAGCTGATGGAGCAGGCCAAGGCCATCGCTGCCGACGTCGACCTGGACTTCCTGTGGGAAGTGGCGGGCGAAGAGGAATTCGGTTTTGCCGAGCTGGGCGCCGAGTATTTCGGCCACGCCCCGCAGCCGGCGGAAGCGGCCGGCCTGATCCTGAGCCTGCATGCCGCGCCGATCTACTTCCACAAAAAGGGCCGCGGCCGCTATAAGAAAGCGCCGGAGCAGACCTTGAAGGCCGCGCTGGCCGGCATCGAGAAAAAGAAACAGCAAGCCATCATCCAGGGCCAATATGCCGAGGAGTTGAAGGCGGGCACGCTGCCGGCCTCGATGCAGAACATCGTCAACCAGCTGCTGTTCAAGCCGGACAAGAACACTATCGAATACAAGGCGTTGGAGCAGGCCGCCAACGAGGCCCATACCACGCCGGCGCGCCTGATGCTGTCGGCCGGCGGCATCAAGTCGCCGAAAGACCTGCACATGGCCAAGTTCCTGTTCGAGAACTTCCCGAAAGGCCATGGTTTCCCGGAATTGCCGGTGCCGTCGGCGCCGGCCAACCTGCCGCTGGCGGCAGTGGAAGCGTTCTCCATCGACGACGTGACGACGACCGAGATCGACGACGCGTTCTCCGTGGTGCACCAGCCGGACGGCAAGGTGCGCGTCGGCATCCACATCGCCGCCCCTGGCCTGGGCATCAAGCCGGACGACGCCATCGACAAGATTGCGCGCGGCCGCATGTCGACGGTCTATATGCCGGGCGACAAGATCACCATGCTGCCGGACAGCATCGTCGACGCTTTCACCCTGGCCGAAGGCAAGACCTGCCCGGCGCTGTCGCTGTATGCCGTGCTCGACCCGGCCGACTGGTCCGTGATCTCGACCGAGACGAAAGCCGAACTGGTCCCGATCGCCAACAACTTGCGCCACAACACGCTGGATGAACTGGTCAACGAAACCACCCTGGCCAGCGGCGAGGGCGACTACCCGCGCAAGGCCGAGCTGACCTTGCTGTGGGGCTGGGCCCAGCACCTGGAAGCCGGCCGCATGGTCAAGCGCGAAGCGTTCGGCCTGAAGCCGGAGCAGAACAACCGCGTCGACTTCAACTTCTATGTGGAAGACGACGTCGTCACGATCAGCCGCCGCAAGCGCGGTGCGCCGCTGGACAAGATCGTGGCCGAGCTGATGATCTTCGCCAACAGCACCTGGGGCAAGCTGATGCACGACCACGGCGTGCCCGGCATTTACCGCACCCAGGGCCAGGGCGTGGGCGGCTGGGCCGCCAAGATGCAGGTGCGCATGATGACCCAGGCCGCACCGCACCAGGGCCTGGGCGTGGACCAGTACGCATGGTCGACCTCGCCACTGCGCCGCTATACCGACCTGGTCAACCAGTGGCAGATCCTGGCGTGCGCCTCGCATGGCGTGACCGCGCCGATGGTGGCCCCGTTCAAGCACAAGGATGCCAACCTGTTCGCCATCGTCTCGGCCTTCGATGCCGCCTACGCGGCCTATGCCGACTTCCAGTCGAATATGGAGCGTTACTGGTGCCTGCGCTGGCTGGGCCAGGAAAATGCGAAAGAAGTCGAAGCCGTGGTGCTGAAGGATGAAGTGTTGCGCCTGGCCGAGATCCCGCTGATCGTGCGCATGCCGGGCATGCCGTCTGTTGCACGCGGGTCACACGTGAAGCTGGACGTGCTGCGCTGGGACGAAGTCGACCTGGCCATCGAGACGCGCCTGCAGGAAGGCTCGATTACCCTGCCTGCCGAGCCCGAGGCGGAACTGGACGAGGAAGAAGCGCCGGCCGACCCGGCGCAGCCGACCGAGGCCGATGCGGAGGAGGCTTCGCTCGCCAGCGAGACGGTTGTTACCGAACCAGGCCCACAGTGAAGTAGAATTCAAGATTCTCAAAAGCATCATTTCTGATTCCAGCGCGTGAAGTATTTCAAAGAAAACCAGTTCCTTGTCATCGCCTCCGCAGTATCGGTGGTGTTCCATGCCGTGGCGCTGACGGTGCATTTCGTCGCTCCCAAAGATTTCAAGGTCGAGCCAACCGACCCCGGCCTTGAAGTCATCCTGGTCAATGCCAAGCATGCATCCAAGCCGCTGAAGGCCGATGCGCTGGCGCAGGCCGACCTGGATGGCGGCGGCAACGCCGACGCCGGCCGTGCCAAATCGCCGTTGCCCGACATGCGGCGCATGGAAACCGGCGACAGCATCAAGGCTTCCCAACGCTATATGCAGGAGCTGGAAGAGCGCCAGAAAAACCTGCTGTCGCAGGTGAAGAAGAGCCCTTTATCCACTGCACCGGTGTCGGAAAAGAACCAGACCGACCCGAGCCGCACTGGGGCCGACCTGATTGAAAGCAGCAAGGCCATCGCGCGCATGGAAGCGGAAATCACGCAAACCATAGAGGACCAGAACAAGCGGCCGAAAAAGACTTTCCTGTCGCCGAGCACCCAGGGCGTCGGCTATGCCATGTATTACAACGCCTTCCGCCGCCGGGTGGAGGATATCGGCACGCTGAACTTCCCGCAGAAGGATGGGCGCAAGCTGTACGGCGTGGTGGTGCTGAGCATCCCGATCTTCCAGGACGGCAGCGTCTATGAAAAGGAAGGCGGCACCGTGGTCGAACGCAGCTCCGGCAACCCGGATCTCGACAAGGCAGCGATCAGCATCGTGCGCCGTTCCGCGCCGTTCGGCAAATTCCCGCCGAATATGCGCTCCAAGGATCGCGACGACCTGTGGGTGATCGTGCAGAAGTTCGTCTTTACGCGTGAAGAGAAGGTCCAGGTTTCCTACGGAAGCAGCGAGTGATGGACAAGTACTGCGTCTTCGGCAATCCGATTGCCCACAGCAAGTCGCCTGAGATCCACGCGGCCTATGCGGCGCAGACCGGCCAGCAACTGAGTTACGAAAAATGGCTGGCCCCGCTGGACGGCTTCGGCGCCGCGGTGCAGGCCTTTGTTGCCGCCGGCGGCAAGGGCGCCAATGTCACGGTGCCGTTCAAGCTGGAAGCGCACAAGCTGGCCACGTCCCTGACCGTCCGCGCCCAGGCTGCGGGCGCGGTGAATACCCTGGTGTTCGGCGCCGACGGCAGCATCACCGGCGACAACACCGACGGCGCCGGCCTGGTGGCCGACATTGTGCAGAACGCCGGCGTAACGATTACCGGCAAGCGCGTGCTGCTGCTTGGCGCTGGTGGCGCCGCGCGCGGCGTTGTGCTGCCACTCCTGGAGCATCGCCCGACTGCGCTGGTGATCGCCAATCGCACTGTCGCCACGGCCGAAGCGCTGGTCGAACAATTCGGCGCGCTGGCCGGTCCGGGCGTTTTGTCGGCCTGCGGTTATGCCGATGTGCTGGGCGCATTCGACATCATCATCAACGCGACATCGGCCAGCCTGAGCGCCGACCTGCCACCAGTGCCTGCGACTGTTTTCGCGCCGGGCGCCCTGGCGCTGGATATGATGTACGGCGCCAAGCCGACCGTCTTCATGGAATTCGCTGCCAGCCACGGCGCCGTCACGCGCGACGGCCTGGGGATGCTGGTCGAACAAGCAGCCGAAGCTTTCCACGTTTGGTGTGGCGTGCGCCCGCAGACGACCGAGGTGCTGCAGCAGTTGCGCGCCAAGTTATGATCAAGAAGCTGAAGTGGTTCATCATCGTCCCCATCGCGATTTTCCTCGCGGTGCAGCTGTATTTCTTTGTGCAGATCTGGTGGTGGGTCGACCATAACCCCACCATGACGGCCTTCATGCGCGAACAGCAGGCCGCCATGCAGGAGAAAGACCCGAAAGCGCGCGTGCAGCAGCAATGGGTCGACTACCAGTCCATTTCGTCCAACCTGAAACGGGCGGTGATCGCGTCGGAGGATGCCAATTTCGCCGAACACGAAGGCGTGGATTGGGAAGCGATGCAGAAGGCCTATGAGCATAACCAGGAAAAGAAGAAGGGCAAGAAGATCCACGGCGGCTCGACAATCACCCAGCAGTTGGCCAAGAACCTGTTCCTGTCCGGCTCGCGCAGCTACCTGCGCAAGGGCCAGGAGCTGATCATTACTTATATGCTGGAGATGCTGATGGATAAGCGCCGCATCTTCGAGATCTACCTGAACGTGGCCGAATTCGGGCGCGGCATCTATGGCGCGGAAGCGGCGGCGCGCCACTATTACCGGATACCGGCGTCCAAGCTCGGGCCGGAACAGGCGGCGCGGCTGGCGGTGATGCTGCCGCGTCCTAAATACTTTGATGCGCACCGCGAATCGGCTTATCTGGCGCGGCGCACCGGCATCATCATGCAACGAATGAACTCAGCAGATCTCCCATGAAAAAATATCAAACTGGCATCAGCCTGGTCGCAGTGGCGGTCATTATGGGTGCGCTGGGTGCAGTGGCGGCATTTGCACTGATCTCGATGCGGCAGGAACGCAACCTGTTCGCCGAAGGGCTGAGCAAGGTCGGGGCTAAGGCGGCAGAAGCGGCAGCGCCCGTCGTGGCAACGGTCACGCCGCCGCCGGCACCGATGCGCAAATGCGTCATCAACGGCAAGACGGTGATTTCCAATACCGAATGTGGTGAAAAAGGCAAAGTCATCGAGATCCATGACTCGCGCGGAATCGAGCCGCCGAAGGAGCCGCCCAAGCCGGCGCCGGAAGCGATGCCGAATGCCACGGAGCGCGCCATTGAGCGCGCAACGCGGTAAATATTTGCTGCGGCGGGGTGGCAGCCGCCACCCCTTTGCGGGTACACTTGCGAAGTTTTTTAGAACCCGCGCTCTACACCCCCTGTCCGGCTGAGATTGCCTATGATCAATGTTTTCGTTTTACAAAATGGCCGGCTCAACCAGGTGCCTATTGAGACGCGCGAAGACCTTGAACAAGTGGCGCCGGTCTGGGTCGACCTGACCGATCCTACAGAAGACGAACGCGCCTGGGTCAAGTCCATCTACGGCGTGATCCTGCCCGGCGAAGACGAAGTCAAGGACATCGAAGCCTCCGCCCGTTACTACGAAGCGGAAAACGGCGACCTCCACCTGCGCACCGACTTCCTGCTGGAAGAAGATGAAGGCCCGTCGCGCGTGGTGACGGTGGCGTTCATCCTGGCAAAGAAAATGCTGTTCTCGGTGCATACCGACGACCTGCCGGTATTCCGCCTGGTGCGCATGCGCGCCCGTTCGCGTCCCGGCTCGATCGCCGACTACATGGACGTGCTGCTGGACCTGTACGCCACCGACGCCGAATATTCGGCAGACGCGCTGGAAGGCATCTACCAGAACCTGGAAGAAGTCTCCGGCCGCGTGCTGCAGGAAGAGTTCACCGACAAGGACGCAGCCGATGCCCTGAGCGCCATCGCTCACGAGGAAGACTTGAACGGCCGCATCCGCCGCAACATGATGGATACGCGCCGCGCGGTATCGTTCCTGATGCGCGGCCGCCTGCTGAATTCGGACCAGTTCGAGGAAGCGCGCCAGATCCTGCGCGACATCGAATCGCTGGATGGCCACACGTCCTTCCTGTTCGACAAGATCAACTTCCTGATGGATGCCACCGTCGGCTTCATCAACATTAACCAGAACAAGATCATCAAGATCTTCTCGGTGGCCTCGGTTGCCTTCCTGCCGCCGACCCTGATCGCCTCGGTGTACGGCATGAACTTCGACTTCATGCCCGAACTGAAATGGCACCTCGGCTACCCATGGGCCTGGGGCCTGATGATTGTCAGTGCTGCCGCGCCATTGATGTATTTCCGCCGCCGCGGCTGGTTGCGTTGATTTGCGGCAACATATTTATTTGCCAATGCCTGTTTGAAAGGTAAAATTTCGCCGCGACTCCCGGTTGCGGAAATTTTAACTATTCGAAAGGGCTGAAATGAAACTCCGATTTGGATTGCTTGCCGCCATTGCCGCAGCATTCCTGACCGGCTGCGCCGCGCCGCCCCCAAGCCAGGTATCGGTGAGGTACCGGATGGTGGCGGAACCGGGCCTGCGCGTCGGGGTGGCGATGAGCCCGTTGCCCCGGGTCGATACCAGTTTCCCGGGCGCTGAATGGCCGCTGTGCCGGGCCGCCGCCGCAGTGGCGAACTCCTCGCTGACAGCCCACACACGGACCTTGCCGATTGACGACCTGGCGCGCCTGAAGGGCGAAATAGCCGAAGCGTTGAAGCTGAAGGGCCTGGTACCCGTCGTGATCGACGAACCGATCGACGTCGACAAACTGCCAAAGGCAAGCAGTACAGCCGTTTCCAGGGATTACTCTGCGCTGCAAGCCAGGTACCGCCTGGACAAGCTGCTGGTGGTTGAGCTGAAGGAAGTCGGCATCACCCGCGCCTATTCTTCCTACATTCCAACAGGCGAGCCCAAGGGTATCGTGCGCGGTGCGAGCTACATCATCAACCTCAAGGACCGTTCCTATGAATGGTACCTGCCGGTGTTGCAGCAAAAGAGCGTGCAGGGCAACTGGGATGAGGCGCCGGCGTTCCCGGGCCTGAGCAATGCCTATTACCAGGCGGTCGAAGAGGCTCGCGACGCGATTCTCCAGCCGTTGGCAAACTGATGGCCCGCCTTCACCTGATTGCGCTGGTGGCGCTGCTGGCATGCATGCCGGCCACGAAGGCGGTCGAATCGGTCCAGGCCGATGCCGCATGGTCGCTCAGTTTGCCAGCCTCGGAAAAAGTCATCTTCCGCGGCCAGGCCAATTATGACAAGGCAGGGCAGGGGCCGGGCACCATGCTGTATCCGGCGCCAGGCCTGGCCGGTTTTATCGTGGCCCTGGCAGCGCACGCAGCGGTGGTCAACGGCCAGATGAAAGAACAGCGCAGCGAGATTGAGTCCGATGCGGACAGGATCCTGGTGCCGTTCCGGAAAACGCTGGATGCCTTCAGTTATGGCGAACTGGCCGAGCGGGCGGGCGTGCCTTTGCTGGATGCCAATGCCCGGCCGCAGTCCGGGTTGCTTATCTCCAGCACGCCAGTGTTCTACATGACGCAGGACCAGACAGCGCTGATCATTGATAACACCGTGTCCGTGTTCCAGGCCGGAAGCGAGCGGCCGGTCTACACCAACACGGTGCGGGTGGTGTCGCGCGCGGTCGAAGTGGAGAACGAAGCCGTATTCTGGCAACGGAATGGCGGGCAGCGGCTGCGCGACGCGAGCGCTGCACTGTTCCGTGCGTCCGTCGACATCGTGCGAGAGCATGCCTTGGCGCCGGTCGCGATGGCCACCGGTGGCCAGCGCACTTTCCGCTACCTGGAAGGGAAACAGGATGCGATCGAGCGTGCCGAGCCGGTCAGCGAACACTGCGGCCGTGCGCTGGTCAGGAACTTGCGCGGCTGGTTGATGTCGGTACCGCTCAAGCGTACGCGGCAGGCGGCCCCTGAATGTGAAGCGCCACCGGTGCGGCCATAACGCGGCGAGATTGCAACACCGCTTGTAACCAGGGGTTAAGTCCTTTTTTCGGCGTCTCCCCGGCACGCCAGTGCTGGAGCGCATTTGTACTTGTCGGTTAATGCACGCAGCGTGCTGCGTATTGACACGAAAGTATCGCCGTCACATTCTTTCGATTCAGAATTCACATTTTCCTGGAGGCTGAATGACTGAGGTCGGTTTGTCTCCTTCATCGCTGGCGATGCTGGCGCTGCGCGACCAGGTGATCGATGCCTGGCGCCAGGCTGCGCGGGAATCCCTGTGCAAGGCCGGAGAACTGCCCGACCCGATCTTGCTGAACACCCTGCCGACTTTTTACGAACACCTGGCGCGCCTGCTGACGCAGGAGTATTACCAGGCCAGCGGGGTGGACGTGGCGGTGATCGCGCAGGAGCATGGCGGCGAGCGGGCGCGCCTGAGTGGCTACGACACCACCACCCTGATCCGCGAATATCAGCTGTTCCGGCAAGTGCTGTTCAAGATGCTGCACCAATGCAGCGTGGCGCTGACCCACGAACAGCGCGAGGCCATTGCCACCTCGATCGACAGCGCGATCCGCGAAAGCGTGACAGCGTTTGCCCTGATCCAGTCGGCGCTGCGCGAGCAGTTCATTGCAGCGTTGACGCACGATCTGCGCACGCCGCTGTCGACGGTCAGTGTGGCAGCCCAGGTGATCGAAACCAAGGCGCCGAGCGAAGATATCCGCAGGCTGGCCGAGCGCATCGTGGTCAACGCGCAGCGCATTGAAGCGATGACGCGCGACCTGCTGGACTGCATGGTGTTCGAGGGTGGGCAGCGCCTGCCGCTGCACCTGGAAGAGTTCGACCTGGCCTTGCTGGCTTACGAGGTCGCGCAGCAAACGATGGAGCGCAGCGCGGTGCAGGTGCAGGTGGAATTCGAATCGGCGGTGGGGCACTGGTGCCCCGTCTCCCTGCAGCGCGCGCTGGAGAACCTGCTGGGCAATGCGATCAAGTACCGCACGCCTGGCACGCCGGTGCTGGTCCGGGTGGCCAGCACGGGCGAACGCGTGCAATTGTCGGTGCATAACGAAGGCGAGCCGATTCCTGCGGAGGAACTGGAATCGATCTTCCAGGTCTATCGCCGCGCGCGCGGCGGCAGGTGCACCAAGGATGGCTGGGGCGTGGGGCTGCCGTACGCGCGCCGCGTGGCCGAAAGCCACGGCGGCAGCATCATTGTCACCAGTTCGGCGGCGCTGGGCACCACCTTCCAGATCGACATCCCGATGGACGCGCGGCCTTTCGGCAGCGCCCCGGTATCCGGTTGAGCCCGTTGTATTACAAGGTGGCGAAGACTTTCTTCGCGGCGGCGATGGTGGCGTCGATCACGGCGTCGTCGTGCTGGGCGCTGACGAAGCCGGCTTCGAAGGCGGCCGGGGCGAAGTAGACGCCTTCGTCCAGCATCTTGTGGAAGAACACGTTGAATTTCTCGCGGTCGCCGGCCATCATCTCGGCGTAGTTGTTGGGCGGGGTGGCGCTGAAGTACAGGCCGAACATGCCGCCTTCGGCATCGGCGCAGAAGGTGACGCCGGCTTCTTTGGCGGCGGCGGTCAGGCCGTCGGCCAGGCGGCGCGCGCTGCGCGCCAGGCCTTGGTAGAAGCCCGGCTGCTGGATCAGCTTCAGGGTCGTCATGCCGGCTGCCACGGCCACCGGGTTGCCGGACAGGGTGCCGGCCTGGTACACCGCGCCCACCGGCGACATCTTGGACATCAGTTCTTTCGAGCCGCCGAAGGCCGCCACCGGCAGGCCGCCGCCGATCACCTTGCCCAGCGCGGTCAGGTCGGGCTTGATGCCATACAGTTCCTGCGCGCCGCCCAGGCCGACGCGGAAGCCGCACATCACTTCGTCGAAGATCAGGATGGCGCCATGCCTGGTGCACAGTTCGCGCAACGCGCCCAGGAATTCCGGGGTGCCCTTGATCAGGTTCATATTGCCGGCCACCGGTTCCACGATGACGCAGGCGATTTCGTCGCCGTATTCGGCGAATGCGGCGCGGATTGCTTCCACGTTGTTGTAGTCGAGCACCAGGGTGTGCTTGACGAAGTCTTCCGGCACGCCGGCCGAGGTCGGGTTGCCGAAGGTGAGCAGGCCGCTGCCGGCTTTCACCAGCAGGGAGTCGGCGTGGCCGTGGTAGCAGCCTTCGAACTTGATGATCTTGTCGCGGCCGGTGGCGCCGCGCGCCAGGCGCAGCGCGCTCATGGTCGCTTCGGTGCCGGAGGATACCAGTCGCACCTGCTCGATCGACGGCACCAGGCGGCAGATTTCTTCCGCCATCTCGATTTCCGCCTCGGTCGGTGCGCCGAAGGAGAGGCCGCGGGTGGCGGCATCCTGCACCGCCTTTACCACTTCCGGATGGGCGTGGCCGACGATGGCCGGGCCCCAGGAGCCGATGTAGTCGATATAGCGCTTGCCGTCCGCATCCCAGAAGTACGGGCCTTCGGCGCGGGTGATGAAGCGCGGCGTGCCGCCCACGGAACGGAAGGCGCGCACCGGAGAATTGACGCCGCCCGGGGTGGATTTCTGGGCGCGTTCGAACAGGATGTCGTTTTTCGAAGTAGTCATGGCTTGAAGAAGCGATTGGGGACAAAGCGCCCCATGCCATAGCGCTGGGCATGGAGCAGGGTCTGGTAAGTGTATTGCTCGGCGCGTTCCACCGCTTCCGGCACGGCCAGGCCGTGCGCCAGGTAAGCGGCGATCGCGGCCGACAGGGTGCCGCCGGCGCCCACGAAGGGGCCGGGCAGGTGCTGCCATTTGTCGTGGCGCAGCACGCCTTCGGCGCTGTACAGGGTGTTGGCGCGCTGGCCGCCGCCGGCATTGGTGCCGGTCACCAGCACGTATTCGCAGCCGAGGTCGATCAGGTGCTCGGCGTCGTCGGCCATGGTTTCGCCGTTGCCCAGGTCGCGCCAGGTCTCGGCCATGCGCGCCAGTTCGACTTCGGACAGCATCAGCAGCGTGCCCTGCGGCACCAGCAGCTGGCGCAGCACGGTCAGCAGTTCTTCCGGGTCGTCTTCGTCGCCCGGCGGCGGCAACTGGCTGCCGAAGGGATCGAGCACCAGCGGCGCATCGGGATAGTCGGAAACGATTTCGGCCAGGGTGGAGACATGTTCCAGGTGGTCCAGGGCGCCGACCTTGAAGGCTTGCACCGGCACGTCTTCCAGCACCATGCGGGCCTGGTCGGCCACCCAGTCGGGATCGACATGCTGCTGGTCTTCGACGCGCGCGCTGTCGCCCACCAGCAGGGCGGTGGTGGCGGCCAGGCCGCGGCATCCCAGGGCATGGAAAACAGCCAGGTCGGCATGCACGCCAACCGCGCCGACCGGATCGGCCACGCCAAAGGTCAGGATCAGGGGAGATGTTTGGTTTTGCACGGCGGGTAGATTAAGATACCTAATTCAGCATTTTACTTTATTAGAAGGTGACTCAACGTGAGCAGCAATGAACCAAGCCAGGAATTCCAAAGCTGGATGTGCCTGATCTGTGGCTGGATTTATGACGAAGCCGCCGGCTTGCCGGAAGAAGGCATCGCGCCAGGCACCCGCTGGGCCGATGTGCCGATGAACTGGACTTGCCCGGAATGCGGCGCGCGCAAGGATGATTTCGAGATGGTTGCCATCTGAATGTTATGTTGTTGAAAACTGAGTTTCTTAACAATTAAGGAATGTTTCCAAGTTTTCAAATAAATAAGTGTTTCTTTTAAGCAGCAGATCCTGCCATAGGGCTGTCCCCTGTGCTATCGTAGCGAGACTATAGGGAAATACTTTAGAAATGACGACAAAACCGCAAGGAACCGGACTGAAAATCATGGTGATCGACGATAGTTCGACTATTCGTCGGTCCGCAGAAATTTTCCTGACCCAGGCGGGATACCAGGTAATCTTGGCCGAAGACGGCTTTGACGCGCTGGCCAAGATCAATGACCAGCAGCCGGCGCTGATCTTCTGCGACATCCTGATGCCGCGGCTGGATGGTTACCAAACCTGCGCCCTGATCAAAAAGAGCGCCAAGTTTCATTCCACCCCAGTGCTGATGCTCTCATCCAAGGATGGCCTGTTCGACCGCGCGCGCGGCGCCATGGTCGGTTCGGCCGCCTACCTGACCAAACCCTTCACCAAAGATAGCCTGCTGGCTGCGGTGCGAGAGCACACCGCCGCCGCCAGTGCATAAAACACCGTAATACAGAGAGTAAAGCATGGCCATTCAACGAATCCTGATCGTAGACGACTCGCCTACCGAGCGTTATTACCTGACCGACATCCTGGTGCGCAGCGGTTTCACCGTATCCACCGCTGAAAACGGCGAAGAAGCCATGGCCAAGATCAAGGCCGACAAGCCGCAACTGATCCTGATGGACGTGGTGATGCCTGGCCAGAACGGCTTCCAGGTCACCCGCGCCATCGCCAAGGATCCTGAACTGCAGGACGTGCCGATCATCATCTGCTCGTCCAAGAACCAGGAAACCGACCGTATCTGGGGCATCCGCCAGGGCGCCAAGGACTACCTGGTCAAGCCGGTCGATGCAGCAGAGCTGCTGGCCAAGATCGCGGCTCTCGGCTAAACGATGACGACCGAACAGCAGGCGCCGACCGGCGCTGAACGCCGCAGCCGCCTGCGGCAGTATCAAGTGACGCTGCTGGAGCGCATGCAGGCCGCCAAGGCCGGCACGGGCAATGCCGGCCGCGAACTGGGCGTGCTGCTGGGCGGCCGCCGCTGCCTGCTAGACCTGACCCAGGTCGGCGAAATCGTGCCGTTCCAGTCGGTGACGGCGGTGCCGCTGTCGCAGGACTGGTACCGCGGCCTGTCCAATATTCGCGGCAACCTGGTCGGTGTGGTCGACCTGGCGCGCTATATGGGCGAAGCGGGCACGCAGCCGGGGCCGGACAGCCGCCTGGTGACTTTTGCCACCCACCTCGGCTTCAATGTCGCCATCCTGGCCGGACGGGTGCTTGGCTTGCGCAACCTGGACGAAATGGTGGAAGAAGCACCAGCGGACAGCGGGCAAGCCGCCTGGGGTGGCCAGCAATTCAAAGACCGTGAAGGGCAGCAGTGGACCAGGCTGGACCTGGGCGAACTGGTGCACGATGCGCGGTTCCTGCAAATCGGCCTGTAATCTCGCGCTGCCGTCGGGCAGGCGCAACATATCGAAAGCTATCGGGGGACGTTGTAATGGCATTTAAATTCTTGTCGCGCTCCGCACCGGAGACCAGCGCCGAGCTGGATTCCAATTCGGAGTTTTCCAGCTTTAATAATTCGCAGTACGAGGGCACGCCGCCTGACGCGGCAGTCGCTACTGCCGAACAGCCGGCGGCGACCGAAAGCGTCACCCCGGAAGCGGCGGAAGGCGCGCGCGGCTTGCTGCAGCGCCTGCGTACCAGCTCGGTGGGCGAGGCTGCGGCCAACGTCAAGCTGCCGCTGATTGGCCACCTGCCAAGCGCGCGCCAGCTGAGCCTGCTGTCCACCACGCTGGGCGTGTCGCTGCTGCTGTCGGTGGTGTTCGTGGGCTGGAATGCATATAACAGCGGCGTGACGTCGACCCGTACCCAGATCGCTTCCGACGTGCTGATGCACTCGCAGCGTATCGGCAAGGCGGCGCCTAACGCGATTAAAGGTAACCAGCAAGCGATCAAGCAGCTGGAAGACAGCCGCAGCGAACTGAATCGCGCGCTGCTGGCGCTGGCCGACGGCGGCCGCTATGCGGGCCACTCGATCCTGTCGGCGCCTGGCGCAGTGCTGCCGACCCTGAACGACGCGCGCAAGAAGTGGACCGCTTCCGACAAGGCAGCTGCCACCATCGCCAAATACAAATGGGACCTGGCGGGTCTGGACGAGACCCTGCAAAAGCTGAACGCCATGTCGCCTGACCTGCTGTCGCTGACCGAGGAAGTTTCGGCCGCGCGCCTGAAGCAGGGCGGCAGCGCCAAGGAACTGGCGGCCCTGGGCAAGCTGGGCATGCTGACCCAGCGCATGAGCCGCAGCGCTTCGAACTTCCTGACCGAGGGCGGCGTGTCCTCGTCCGAGACCGCGTTCCAGCTGGGCCGCGACGCGACCGTGTTCCGCCAGACCGTGGACGGCTTCCTGGGCGGCAGCGACCAGCTCGGCCTGCCGGCCGTGAAGGATGGCGAGACCCGCGAAAACCTGCAGGCGCTGAAAAAGGGCTTCGAAGACTACGACAAGCTGGTCAAGTTCATTCTGGACCGTCTGGAAAAATTCTCCGCTGCGAAGAGCGCGGAACGACTGCTGTTCAACGAGAACGAAGACGTTCGTGCCAACTTCGCCAACCTGCAGACCAAGCTGCGCGAGCAGCAGGACTCGCTGGGTATCTCGTTCTGGCTGATGGTGGTTGGCCTGACGGTGACCCTGGTCTCCGCTGCGGCGATCGGCCGCGTGCTGCTGCTCGATTCCCAGAACCGTGGCCGCGCTTCCGAGCGCCGCCGCCAGGAAGCGGAAGCGATGCGCCTGAAAGCGCAGCAGCAGGAAGAGGAAACCAAGGCCATTAACGAGCAGAACCAGGCCGCAATTTTGCGCCTGATGAACGAACTGCAGGAAGTGGCGGACGGTGACTTGACCGTGCAGGCAACCGTTTCCGAAGACATTACCGGCGCGATTGCCGACTCGGTTAACTACACCGTGGAAGAGCTGCGCGGCCTGGTAGGCCGTGTGACGATTACCGCGGAACAGGTTACTTCGGCATCGACCCACGCTCAGGGTATTTCCAACGACCTGCTGGCAGCATCGGCAGCGCAGTCGAAGGAGATCCAGGACGCATCCAACACCGTTGTGAAGATGGCCAACGAAATTACCGACGTGTCGCGCAGTGCGGCGGAATCGGCGGACGTTGCCCGTCAATCGCTGGATGCGGCGCGCCAGGGTGCGGCAGCGGTGCAGAACGCGATCAAGGGTATGGACGAGATCCGCGAGCAGATCCAGGAAACCTCGAAGCGCATCAAGCGACTGGGTGAATCCTCGCAGGAGATTGGCGAGATTACCGAGCTGATTTCCGACATTACCGAACAGACCAACGTGCTGGCGCTGAACGCGGCGATCCAGGCGGCATCGGCAGGCGAAGCAGGCCGAGGCTTCTCGGTGGTTGCGGAAGAGGTTCAGCGACTGGCGGAACGTTCCGCCGAAGCGGCCAAGCAGATCGGTGCGCTGGTGAAGACCATTCAGACCGACACCCACGACGCGGTGGCCGCTATGGAAAAATCCACGCAGGGTGTGGTTGAAGGTGCCAAACTGTCCGACGCGGCAGGTACCGCGCTGGAAGACATCTCGCAGGTTTCGGACCGCCTGGCGGAACTGATTCAGGGCATTTCCTACGCAACCGGCATGCAGGCGACGTCCGCAAACGGCGTTGCGCATAATATGCAGCACATCCTGCAGGTCACGCAGCAAACCCAGGACGGTACCCAGCAGACGGCGAGCTCGATTCGCAAACTGACCTCGCTGGCGCAGGAGCTGAAGAACTCCGTGTCGCGATTCCGCGTCGGCGCCTGATTAGTGCCTGATTAGTGCCCAAGTTGCCGCTTAATTTTTAGAATCTATGAGCAAACCTGATCTTTCGTTCACCGCTTTGCCGCAATACGACACCGGCCCGCTGTCCTGGGTCATGGGTGAAATCCGCGAAGCGCTGGCCCGTTCCCGCACGGCGCTGTTCGAAGCCGGCGGGCGTGACGCGGAAGACCAGACTACGGCGCTGATGCACGCCAAGTCCCACCTGCACCAGGCGCACGGCGCCTTGCAGATGGTGGACGTGGACGGCGTGGCGCTGCTGACGCAGCTGGCCGAGGTGGTGCTGGACCGCATGCGTGACGGCACCCTCAAATGCACGTCGGACCATGCCCAGCTGCTGGCCAATATGTACCAGGCCCTGGTGGAATTCCTCGAGGAGCTGCTGTCCGGCGCCCCGTTCCAGCCGGTGCGCCTGTTCCCGTTCTTCCGCGATATCCAGGATTTGCTGGGCATCGACCGGGTCCACCCGGCCGACCTGTTCTTCCCTGACGTATCGCACGTGCCGGAGCTGCCGGCAGCCTTGCCGTTGCCGGGCGCGCCAGGCGGCACACCGGATTACAAGGCCCTGCGCCAGCGTTTCGAGCGCGCGCTGCTGCCTTACCTGAAGGCGGCCGACGCCGGCAGCCAGGCGATCCATGCCGCCGCGCTGCAGGCAGCCATCACCGATGTGGCGGACCAGCAAAGCGAGCACAAGGCACGCGTGTTCTGGCGCGCCATGCAAGCCTTCGCCGAACTGGTGGTGAACGGACAGCAGGAAAGCAACCGTTACGTCAAGCAGCTGTTCGGCCTGATCAACCTGCAACTGCGCCGCCTGTCGGCCGGCTCGCCTGAACTGCCGGACAATGTGCTGAAAGAAGCGCTGTTCTTCGTCGCTTCGGCCGATCCGGAAAACCTGCCGCCGCTGGCGCGCCAGCTGCGCGCCGGCTATGCGCTGGACGGCATGGTGCCGCACGACTTCGAAACGCGCCGCTACGGCCGTATCGACGATGCATCGCTGGCTGCGGCGCGCGAAGGCATTGCCCATGCGCGTTCCGTATGGCAGCGCATTGAGCAGAACGAAAACAATCCTGAACTGGACAACGATTTCGGCCAGTCCCTGGCCAAGGTCGCCGTCGCCAGCGAAATGCTGGGCCTGGGCGCGCTGGCGGCACTGCTGCGCCAACTGGCGGAATCGGCACGCGCCACCGTTGGCACGCGCCGCAGCGAGGCGCTGGGGCTGGAGATGGCAACGGCGCTGCTGTTCGCCGAGCACGGCATCGCCCAGATCCGCCACCTGCCGGACGATTTCAACGCCCATGCCGATACCATCGCCGCGCGCCTGCAAGCCTTGCAGGCCGGCGGCGCGGCGCCGGAACCGGCGCAGTGGCAGGGCGGCCTGGCCCGCCAGCTGCACGAGGAAGACACCGTTGTCGCCCTGGCGCTGGAAATGAAGACCTGCTTGCGCCAGGTCGAGAAGATGCTGGACGAGTATTACACCGACCCGGCGCGCCGCGGCGAGCTGTCGGACCTGGACAAGGTGCTGCACCAGTTGCACGGCGCCTGCGCCATCCTGGACCAGGACGACGCCATGAATGCGGCGGCGCACGTGCGCATCGAGATCGGCCGCCTGGCATCGGGCCAGTTCGACGAGGCGCACGAAGCCAAGGCGCTGGACGATATCGCCCAGAACGTGGGCGCGCTGGGCTTCTTCGTCGACATGCTGGCGCAGAATCCGGCCGGCGCGCGCGAGCGTTTCGCCTTCGATCCGGAGCATGGGACTTTCCGCGCCGTGCCGTTCAAGAAAATTTCCGGACCGGAATCGATCCCGGTGCTGGAAGAAGCTTTGCCGGAGCCGGAAGCGGCTCCCGAACCGGTGCTGACCGCGCCAGTCCCTGAAGCCGGTGCTGCCGGCGACGAGGCGGTGGAAGCGGAACTGCTGGAAATCTTTATCGGCGAGGCGCAGGAAGTGCTGGCCTTCGTGCGCGAGACGCTGGCGCGTCCGCACAGCGAGATCTCCAGCCTCGATACGCTGACCATGCTGCGCCGCTCCTTCCACACGCTGAAGGGCAGCAGCCGCATGGTGGGCCTGAACCGCTTCGGCGACGGCGGCCATGCGATCGAAAAAGTCATGAACCTGTGGCTGGCCGAGGAGCGCCGCGCCACGGAAGACCTGTTCGCGCTGCTCAATTACGCAAGCGAAGAGATGTCGGCATGGGTGGAGGAACTGGCTACGACCGGCCACTCGGCCCGCCAGGAAAAGCCGATCGTCGACGCTGCCACGCGCGTGCAGGATACCGGCGTGTTCGAGCGTCCTGCAGCTGGCACCCAAGCCGTTGCGGCTGAACCGGTGGCCGTTGCGGCGGAAGCCGTGGCCGAAGCAGTTGAGGCTCCGGCGCCAGTCGACGCTGTCGCTGAAGCGCCTGCCGAGGCCATTGACCTGATGGAGGAAACCGCTGCGGTTGTCGAAGCCGATGCAGGCGAGACCGTGCCGGCAGTCGTGGAGCCGGTCGAAACGCTGCCTGACGACCTGGGCTTCGACCTGGAAGCCATTGAAGTTTCCGAGCCGGCCGCCGAGCTGACGCTCGAAGAGCCGCTGGCCGTGGAAGAGCCGAGCGCCGAACTGCCACTGGAGGTGGTGGAAGAAGAGGCGGCTCCGGCCCGCCCGACCAACGTCATCGAATTCCCTACCGCCACCGCGCCTACGCCTCCGGAGCCGCCGGCGGAAGACAATATGAAGTTCGTGGGACGCCTGGCGATCCCGCTGCCGCTGTACAACATCTACATGGCGGAAACCGACGAACTGGTACGCCTGTTGTCGCAAGATTTCGGCGAATGGCGCCATGAGCAGCGCCCGGTCAATCCGGACGCGCTGCAGGCCGTGCATACCCTGACCGGCACGTCCGGCACGGTAGGCTTCAAGCCGTTGCGCGAGCTGTCCTACGCGCTGGAAATCACGCTGCAAGAATTGCAGCCGCCGGCCCCGAACCTGGACGACGCCCAGCACGACCTGTTCGATTTCACGATCGAGCGCGTGCGCCAGATGCTGCAAAGCTTCGCCACCGGCGAACTGCCGCCGGAACAGCCGGAATTGATCGAAGCGCTGCACAAGCTGCGCGACGAACTGGCGCATCCGCCGGAAGTCGGCCATGCGCTCGATGAGCGCCTGGACAGTATCGTCGGCGAGCCAGGCAACGAAAAGCTGGAAGAACGCCTCGACAACCTGTTTAGCGACACTTACCACAGCCTGGTCACCGAACCGCCTGCGGCGATGGAGGTTGCCGAGCAGCCGAAGCCGGAAGTCGCGACGCAAGACGGCAATATCGACAACCTGTTCGATTCCGCTTTCGATGACGCGTTCGACGCGCCGGAACTGAAGCAGGCCGCACCGGCAATCGAGGAAGTTGCCGCCCCTGTCGTTGAAGAAACCGCCGCACCGGTGGTCGAGGAAATCGCCGCACCGGTCGTCGAAGAAATCATTGCACCGGCCGTCGAGGAAATCGCCGAACCTGTTGTAGACGAAGTCGCCGAACCTGCCGTCGAAGAAATCGCCGAACCTGCCGCCGAAGAAATCGCCGCACCGGTCGTCGAGGAAGTTCCGGCACCGGCAGTTGCCGAGGCAGAGCCCGCGCCTTCCGTTGAGGAAGAAGCCGCGCTGCAGGCTGAGGCCGAAGCCGCGAACGCCGAAGCGGCGATTGAAGTCGACGCCATCGACGCCACGGCACTGGCCGCAGGCGAAGCCATCGAAGAGGATGCGATCGACCTTGACCACGCTTCGCCAGCCGAAGTGCAAGTGGTCGAATTGCAGGAAACCCCGCACTTGCTGGGTGCCAGCCCGTCCGACATCCACGACGAACTGGACCCTGACCTGCTGCCGGTATTCCTGGAAGAGGGTACCGACCTGCTGCCGCAAGTGGGCGAATCGCTGCGCGCCTGGCACGCCAAGCCGACCGATTTCAGCCACGCCCACAGCCTGCAGCGCGTGCTGCACACCGTGAAGGGCAGCGCCCGCATGGCAGGTGCAATGCGCCTGGGCCAGCACGCGCACGAAATCGAAACGCACATTGAAAACATGGTGCACGCAGGCAGCGCGTCCCAGCACTCGTTCGACGAGCTGATGGCGCACTACGACCACGCGCTGCTGCTGTTCGAACAACTGCAAAACCCGGAAGCGTACGCCGCTGCCATGGCCGCCGCGCAAGCGGCAGCCGCGGCACCGGCCGCCGAAGCCGGCGCACCGGCTGCCGAAGGCACGGCCGGAGCCCAGCCTTCGCTCAGCGCACTGGCCGCACGCCTGGCCGCAGCACCTGCACCGGCAGCGCGCGGCGACGACGCGGAAGCGGCCAAGGCCTCGCCGCTGGTGCGTGTGCGCGCCGACATCCTCGACCGCCTGGTGAACCAGGCCGGTGAAGTGTCGATCACCCGTTCGCGCCTGGAAAACGAAGTGACCTCGCTGCGTACTTCGGTGTCCGACTTCCAGGAAAACTTGAATCGACTGCGCCGCCAGCTGCGCGAAGTGGAAATGCAGGCGGAATCGCAGATCGCCTCGCGTATGTCGATTGCCGGCGAACGCGAATTCGACCCGCTGGAGTTCGACCGCTTTACCCGCCTGCAGGAACTGACCCGCATGATGGCCGAATCGGTGAACGACGTGGCCTCTTTCCACGAAGGCCTGATCCGTTCCATCGACGGCGCCACCGGCGACTTGACGCAGCAAGCGCGCATGACGCGTGACCTGCAGCGCGACCTGATGCGTGTGCGCATGGTGCCGTTCAACAGCGTGTCCGAGCGTCTGTTCCGCGTGGCTCGCCAGGGTGCGAAGGAAACCGACAAGCGCGTCAACCTGGACATTCGCGGCGGCGGCGTTGAAATGGACCGTAGCGTTCTGGAACGCATGGCCGCGCCGTTCGAACACTTGCTGCGTAACGCCATCGTGCACGGTATCGAGCCGCGCGAACGCCGCGTGGAACACGGCAAGGGCGAGACCGGTGAACTGCTGGTGCAGGTCAGCCAGCAGGGTAACGAAGTGGTGCTGGAGTTCAGCGACGACGGTGCTGGCCTCGACCTGGAGCGCATCCGCGCCAAGGCGCGCAGCGTCGGCCTGTTGGCGGAAGACCAGGTGGTGAGCGATGCCGAAGCTGCCAACCTGATCTTCCAGCCGGGCTTCTCCACCGCCGATACGCTGACCGAACTGGCCGGCCGCGGCGTGGGCATGGACATCGTGCTGTCCGAGGCGCAAGCCCTGGGCGGCCGGGTGGAAACCTTCACCGAGGCAGGCAAGGGTTCCCGCTTCACGATTCGCCTGCCGCTGACGCTGGCCGTGACCCAGGTGGTACTGATTTCCGCCGGCGGCCGCACCCACGCAGTGCCGGCGCTGATGGTGGAACAGGTGCTGCAGCTGAAGGAAGGTGCGCTGGCTGAAGCTACCGCCAAGGGCGCCGTAGTGCACCATGGCCAGCACGTCCCGCTGCGCTACCTGGCTACGCTGCTGGGCGACGGCGAAGCGCGCCCGCTGCTGCAGCGTTCTTCGCCGGTGATGATGCTGCGTAACGGCGCTGACCGCGTCGCATTGCACGTCGACGAAATCGTCGGCAACCGCGAGGTGGTTATCAAGAACATCGGCCCGCAACTGTCGCGCATGCCCGGCATCGCCGGCGCAACCGTGCTCGGTTCGGGCGAGATCGTGCTGATCCTGAATCCGGTGGCGTTGCAGCTGCATGTGGCGCAGCATCCGGAACTGGCGCCGCGCACTTCCGCGACCCCGGCGCCGGCACCGGCCGGCGGCGTTGCCGAAGCAGCGGAACCGACCCGCGCCCATGGCACCGTGATGGTGGTGGACGATTCGCTCACCGTGCGCAAAGTGACCCAGCGCCTGCTGGAGCGCGAAGGCTATCACGTGATGCTGGCCAAGGACGGCGTGGATGCCCTGGAGCAGTTGCAGGACCGCCTGCCGGAACTGATGCTGGTCGACATCGAGATGCCGCGCATGGACGGCTTCGACCTGACCCGCAACGTACGCGGCGACGAACGCACCAAGGAGATCCCGATCATCATGATCACCTCGCGTTCGGCGGACAAGCACCGCAACTACGCGCTGCAACTGGGCGTGAATGCCTACTTCGGCAAGCCGTTCCAGGAAGACATCCTGCTCGGCGCCATCGCCGGCCTGCTGCCTCAACGGGCTTGAGGCGTGCAATAGCCAAAGACAGGGCAGGCCAGCGAGCCTGCCCTTTTTTTATCCGATCGAATGCGACTTCTCAAGCTCATTGCCGCGCTGTTTGCGGGCCTTTTCCTGCTTGGCTGCGGCCTGATCGTGGTCGCCGGCCGCAGCGACGAGCAGGCCGATGCCGACGTGATTGTAGTGCCGGGCAATACGGTGGCTGCGGACGGCACTCCCAGCCCACGCCTGCAAGCGCGGCTCGATGTTGCGCTGGCTTTGCATCGCGCCCGTCGCGCCCCATTGATCTTTGTGAGCGGAGGACTGGGCAAGGAAGGCTTTGATGAAGCGGTGGTGATGGCCAACTACCTCATGGCCAACGGCGTGCCCGCGGCGGCCATCGTGAAGGATAGCAAGGGCGTCGATACGCGGGCGACCGCCCGTAACGCGGCCGCTTTCATGCAGGCCAGGCGCCTGCAGACGGCGATCGTTGCGACGCAATACTTCCACGTGCCGCGCACCCGGCTGGCCCTTGAACGTGCCGGCGTGCGTGTCGCCGGCCAAAGCCATGCGCGTTATGCCGAACTGCGCGACCTGTACTCGATCCCGAGGGAAGTGGTCGGCTTCGTCGCTTATTTCTTGACGACTTCGTAGCGTTCCAGCGTGCGCTTGCGCGCTTCGTCATGATCGACGATCGGCTTGCGCGGCAGGTGGATCTCCTTGGCCGATAACCCGGCCAGATGGGGCAGGTAACGCTTGATGAACTTGCCCTCCGGATCGAATTTCTGCGACTGCGTCGTTGGGTTGAAAATCCTGAAGTAGGGCTGCGCGTCGCAGCCTGATGAAGACGCCCATTGCCAGCCGCCGTTGTTGGCGGCCAGGTCGAAGTCATTGAGGTGCAGTGCGAAGTAAGCTTCGCCGCGGCGCCAATCGATGCCGAGGTCCTTGCACAGGAACGAAGCCGTCACCATGCGCAGTCGGTTGTGCATATAGCCGGTGCGGTTGATCTGCAGCATGGCCGCATCCACCAGCGGATAGCCGGTGCGGCCTTCGCACCAGGCTGCAAACAGTTCATCGGCCCCCGGCCCCGTTTCCCATTCGATCTTGTCATAGGCCGGCTTGAAGGCGCCTTCCACCACGTGCGGATTGTGGTACAGGATCTGCATGTAGAACTCGCGCCAGATCAGTTCCGACAGCCACACCGCGCCGCCTTCGCCGGCCGCGCCGCGCGCCGACATGGTCATCACGGTGCGCACCAGGTGGCGAATCGACACGGTGCCGAAGCGCAGGTGCATCGACAGGTAGGACGGGCCCTTGATGGCCGGGTAATCGCGCGCCACGGCGTAATCGGCGATCCGTCCCAGGAACGCGTCGAACAGCTGCGGGCCGTTGCCGATGCCCAGTTCATGCAGGTTGGTGCGTTCGAAACCAAGATCGGCCAGCGGCGGCAGCGTGCTGCGGCCCGGTGCGAAGCGGCCCGGCTCCACGGTCCACGGCGCCAGCACCGAGGGATCGGCTTCCAGCTTGCGCAGCCAGGCATTCTTGTAGGGTGTAAACACGGCAAACGGCTGGCCGGCCTGGGTGAGTACTTCGTCGCGTTCGAACACCACCTGGTCCTTGTAAGTGCGCAATTCCCTGCCGGCAGCACGCAGGCTGCGCGCCACGGCGGCATCGCGCGCAATGGCTGCCGGTTCATAGTCGTGATTGGCGAAAACAGCATCGACGCCAAGCTCGGCAGCGAGCGCGGGAATTGCCGTTTCGGCAAGGTCGTGGCGCACGATCAGGTGCCCGCCGGCCGCTTCCAGCTCAGCAGCAAGCGCCGCGAGCGTATCGTGGATGAACTCGATCCGGCGGTCGGCAGGCGGCAGCGCATCCAGGATGGCGCGGTCGAAAATAAAGGCAAAGTACACTGTGCCTGCAGAGGCCAGAGCATGATGCATGGCGGCATGATCGAACAGGCGAAGGTCCCGGCGCAACCAGACAAGGGCGTTTTTCATGGCTGGATCAGCAATTCATAGTAAACTGTGGGTATATCCGACAGTTGCAGCGCGGATATTACAGTAAAGAACTCTTAACAGTCCTGCATCGAGAGCAATCATGAAAAAAGTCAAATTGACCAGAAGCATGCCTGTGCCGGGATTGTTACCGGAAACTAGTGAACTGAAGGAGCTAAAGGCGCCTATGACTGCCCCTGCGCTCAACCTGGCAAATCATTTTCTGATTGCCATGCCATCCATGCAAGACCCGATTTTTGGCGGCACGGTCGTGTATGTATGCGAACACAACGAGAACGGCGTGCTGGGCGTCGTGATCAACAAGCCTACCGACATGACCATGGAAGTGCTGTTCGACCGGATCGACATCGAAGTGTCGTCCGCCGCCGACCGCCACCTGGAATCGGAGCCGATCATGTTCGGCGGCCCGGTGCAGGATGACCGCGGCTTCGTGCTGCACACCCCGGGCGCGCACTATTCTTCCTCGCTGACGGTGACCAACGACGTGGCCTTCACCACTTCCATCGACGTGCTGGAAGCCGTGGCCCGCGGCCAGGGCCCGGAGCGCATGATGGTCTCGATCGGCTATGCGGGCTGGAGCCCTGGCCAGCTGGAAGACGAGCTGGCGCGCAATGGCTGGCTGACGGTCGCCGCCGACCCGCGCATCGTATTCGATGTGCCGATCGAGGACCGCTACCAGGCCGCCATCAAGCTGCTGGGTTTCGACCCCCTGATGCTTAACTCTGAAGCGGGTCATGCATAGTCCGGAAACTGTTTTAGGCTTCGACTTCGGCATCAAACGCGTTGGTGTCGCAATGGGAAACACGATGATCGGCCAGGCCACCCCCCTGGCCGTCATTCAATCCACCGTCAACGATGCACGCTTCGCCGAGATCAAGGCCCTGATCGACAAATGGGGGCCGACGAAACTGGTGGTAGGCCTGCCTTTCCACCCGGACGGGGCAGAGCACGACATGACAGCGCGCTGCCGCAAGTTCGCCAACCAGCTGAACGGCCGCTTCAATCTTCCCGTGGTGCTGGTCGACGAGCGCTACTCGTCGGCGATGATCCCCGCCAAGCGCGGCGAAATCATCGACGACCGCGCCGCCGCCATCATCCTCCAACAATACTTTGACGAATATGTCCCACACTGATCCCCAACAGCTTGACGCCGAAGCGCTGTATGCCAGCCTGCTCGAGCAGGTGAAGGCCGGCATTGCCGGAGCCAACGAACCGGCCATTGTCGGCATCCATTCCGGCGGCGCCTGGATCGCCGAGCGCCTGGCCAAGGACTTGAACCTGACGGCGCGCCTGGGCGTGCTGGACGTGTCCTTCTACCGCGACGACTATGCGAAGAAAGGCCTGCCGCACGAGGTGAAACCGACCCATATCGGCTTCGACGTCAACGGCGCCAGCATCGTGCTGGTGGACGACGTGCTCTACACCGGCCGCACCACGCGCGCCGCCATTAACGAATTGTTCGACTACGGCCGCCCGGCGCGCATCATGCTCGCCTCGCTGGTGGATCGCGGCGAACGCCAGCTGCCGGTGGCTGCCGATTTCGTAGCGGCGCATACCCGCTGCGCGCCGGGCCAGGCGCTGCGCCTGCAGCAAACCGGCGACGGAAAGTTTTCCCTGACTCTTGAACAGAACCATGCTTAATCCGCAACTCAACAAACACGGCGAGCTTCAGCACCTGCTGACGACCGAGGGCCTGCCCAAGGCCATCATCAACCAGATCCTCGATACCGCCTCCTCGTTCGTGTCCGTCTCGGACCGCGAAGTGAAAAAGGTCCCGCTGATGCGCGGCAAAAGCGTTTTCAACCTGTTCTTCGAGAATTCCACCCGTACCCGCACCACCTTCGAGATCGCGGCCAAGCGCCTGTCGGCCGACGTGATCAACCTGAATATCGCGGCGTCGTCGGCCAGCAAGGGCGAGTCGCTGCTGGACACCATCGACAACCTGTCGGCCATGCATGCCGACATGTTCGTGGTGCGCCACTCGCAGTCCGGCGCGCCATACCTGATCGCCAAGCACCTGCAGGACACGAAGCAGAACCACGTGCACGTGGTGAACGCGGGCGACGGCCGCCACGCGCACCCGACGCAGGGCCTGCTGGACATGTACACCATCCGCCACTACAAGAAGGACTTCACCAACCTGCGCGTGGCGATCGTGGGCGACATCCTGCACAGCCGCGTGGCCCGTTCCGATATCCACGCCCTGACCACGCTGGGCGTGCCCGAGATCCGCGCCATCGGCCCGCACACCCTGCTGCCGGGCGGCCTGGAGCAACTGGGCGTGCGCACCTTCACCAATATGGATGAAGGCTTGAAGGATGTGGACGTGATCATCATGCTGCGCCTGCAGAACGAGCGCATGAGCGGCGCGCTGCTACCTTCCGCAGGTGAATACTTCCGCGCCTACGGCCTGACGCCGGAGCGCCTGGCGCTGGCCAAGCCGGACGCCATCGTGATGCACCCGGGGCCGATGAACCGCGGCGTGGAGATCGACTCCGCCGTGGCCGACGGCCCGCAAGCGGTGATCCTGTCGCAGGTCACCTTCGGCATCGCAGTCCGCATGGCGGTAATGAGCATCCTGGCAGGCACGCAAGCATAAAAATGAACGTACTCATCCAAAACGGCCGACTGATCGATCCGGCCAACAAGATCGATTCCAAGCAAGACCTGTACATCGTCGACGGCAAGGTTGCCGCCGTCGGCGCCGCGCCGGCCGGCTTCAAGGCCGACCGCACCATCGATGCCGCGGGCAAGGTGGTAGCGCCGGGCCTGGTCGACCTGTCCGCGCGACTGCGCGAGCCGGGCTTCGAATACAAGGCAACGCTGAAATCGGAAATGCAGGCGGCAGTGCAGGGCGGCGTGACCTCCCTGGTGTGCCCGCCGGACACCGACCCTGTGCTCGACGAGCCGGGGCTGATTGAAATGCTGAAGCACCGCGCCAACGCGCTGAACCAGGCTCACGTCCATCCGCTGGGCGCACTGACCCACGGCCTGAAAGGCGAAGCGCTGACCGAGCTGGTGGAACTGACCGGCGCCGGCTGCATCGGTTTCTCGCAGGCCGAAACCCCGATCAGGGACACCACCGTGCTGCAGCGCTGCATGCAGTACGCGGCCACCTTCGGTTTCACCATCTGGCTGCGCCCGCAGGATGCCTGGATCGGCCGCGGCGGCGTAGCCAACAGCGGCCCCCTGGCTTCGCGCCTGGGCCTGTCCGGCGTGCCGGTGATGGCCGAGACCATCGCCCTGCACACCATCTTCGAGCTGATGCGCTCGACCGGCGCCAAGGTCCACCTGTGCCGCATGTCGTCGGCAGCCGGCCTGGAGCTGGTGCGTGCCGCCAAGGCCGAGGGTTTGCCGATTACCTGCGACGTGGGCGCGCACCATGTGCACCTGACCGACACCGACATCAACTTCTTCGATTCGAATGCGCGCATCGACCCGCCGTTCCGCACCCAGCGCGACCGCGAAGCGATCCGCGCCGGCCTGCTGGACGGCACCATCGACGCCATGTGCTCGGACCACACGCCGTGCGACGACGACGAAAAGCTGCTGCCGTTCGGCGAAGCATCGCCGGGCGCAACCGGCCTGGAGCTGCTGCTGTCGCTGGCCATCAAGTGGGCCGACGACTACGCCGCTGCCCAGGGCAAGGACGATGCGCTTTCGCACGCGTTGGCGCGCGTCACCAGCGAGGCCGCGCGCGTGGCGGGCCTGGCGCAAGCCGGCCAGCTGGGCGTGGGCAGCGTGGCCGACGTGGTGGTGTTCGACCCGGCAGCGCGCTGGACCGTCACCGGCAGCGCACTGGCCAGCCAGGGCAAGCACACCCCGTTCCTCGGTTACGAGCTGGCGGGGCAGGTGGAAGCGACCATCGTTGCTGGCCTGGTGGCGTATGAGCGCAATGGAAAGTAACCCGCCGGCGAAACGAAACCTCGATTGGCGCCTGATGCTGCGCCTGGCGCGCGTGTTTTTGCACATGCTGGAAGGGATGGCCACATGCGCCATGCTGTTCCCCTTCCTTGGTCCGGAAAAGCGCAATGGCCAGATCCGCCGCTGGTCGCGTCAGTTGCTGGCGATGTGCAATGTCGGCGTGCAAATGGCGCCGGGCAGCACAACGCCGCTGGAGCAGGGCATGATCGTCTGCAACCACATCTCGTGGCTGGACATCTTCGTCATCAATGCGCTGTATCCATGCCGCTTCGTGGCCAAGGCGGAAATCCGCTCCTGGCCGCTGGCCGGCTGGCTGGTGGCGCAGGCGGGCACGGTCTTTATCGCCCGCGGCAACAAGCGCGAGCTGCGCAATATCTTCAAGGGGCTGGTGCACGCCCTGCAGGATGGCCAGCGCGTCGCCTTCTTCCCGGAAGGGACGACGGCCGCGCAAGGTACGCTGCTGCCGTTCCATGCCAACCTGTTCGAGGCGGCGGTGGACGGCAAGGTGCCGGTGCAGCCGTTCGCCCTGTCCTACGTCGACGCAGCCGGCCAGCCGCATCCATCGGTGGACTTCATCGGCGACATGACTTTCGTGCAAAGCGTGGTTAATATCCTCGATGGCAAGCCGGTGCGGGCGCGCCTGGCCGTGCTGGCGGCGATGCCGGGCGAGGGCGCCCACCGCCGCGAGCTGGCGGCAGCGACCCACGCGGCCATTGGCGCGGCACTGGGCATCGTGCCGGAAGCGGAATCTTTACAGGAGCAATCAGCATGACCAGGATCAGTGTGCTGGCAGCCTGCCTGCTGTTGGCGGCCTGCAGCGGCGATAGCTTCACCAATGCCAAGACCCTGCGCACGCAGGCGACAGAAAGCCTGGCGCAGAAGAACTATGGCATTGCGGCCGACAAGGCATACGCGGCGACGCTGAAGGCGCCCAAGGAGGCCGAGTCCTACTTCCTGCTGGCCCAGGCCCAGGCGCAGCTAGGCCGCAAGAATGCCGCCATGGCGTCGCTGGAGACGGCCATCGTCAACGGTTTTACCGATGAAGAGGCGATCAAGGGCAGTGCCAACCTGGAGCCCCTGCGCAAATCGGAAGCGTACAAGGAGCTGATGGCGGCTACTTTTACCCCGGCTGCGGCAGCGCCGGCCGAGGGCGCCGAGCCGGCGGCGGCGCAAGGCAGCGAGCCTGGCCAGGCTCCGGCTCAGTCTCAGGCGCAGGCTTCGGCGCCGGCCGACGGCACGTCAAAGCATTAAACCGTCCGGTATTCCGGGCAATCCACCTGCAGCAGGCTGCGGTCGTCCAGGCAAACTGCCGACAGCTTGCCGCCCCATACGCAGCCGCTGTCGAGTGCAATCAGGCGCGGCATGAGGCGCAGTCCCAGTGCCGACCAGTGACCGAACACCACCGTGGTGTCGCTGGTGCGGCGCCCCGGCACTTCGAACCACGGCATCAGGCCGGTCGCGGGATCGGCGTGCGCCGATTCCTTCATCTTGAAGTCCATCACGCCTTCGGCAGTGCAGAAACGCATGCGGGTCAAGGCATTGACGATGCAGCGCAGGCGCGCCGTGCCGCTCAAACTTTCGTCCCAGCGGTCCGGCTGGTTGCCGTACATCTCGCGCAGGAAGCCAACCCATTCGTCGCCGCGCAGCGCCGCCTCCACTTCGCCGGCCAGCGCCACGGCCTGCTGCGCCGTCCATTGCGGCAGCACGCCGCCATGCACCAGCAGGTGGCCAAGGCGCATGATGGCCATCGGGCGCAGGCGCAGCCAGTGCAGCAGGGCGTCGCGGTCGGCCGCAGCCAGGATATGCTCGATGGTGTCGGAGCTTGATTCGGGACGGATGCCGTTGGCCACCGCCAGCAGGTGCAGGTCATGGTTGCCCAGCACGGCGTCGATGCGGCCGTCGCTGCCCTGGCTCAGTGCCTGCACATAGCGCAGGGTGGACAGGGAATCGGGGCCGCGATTGATCAAATCGCCGCAAAACAGGATGGCTGGCGGCTCGTTGCCGGCAGCATGTTCCGTAGCCAGGATCTGTTCGACCAGGGTGACCGTCTCGCCATGGCAACCCTGCAGGTCGCCTACTACATATGTTTTCATTCCATTAGGATAACGCATGGCTGCCGGATCTGGCGGCGCACTGTTACCCGGATAAGTTGGCTAAAAGTATCAATTGGTAAGTAAATGCCGTAGACGCAACGCTAAGGGCTAGAATTTCCCGTTGCCCTTCGTGAATCCGGTACAATCGCCGCTTAGCGCGCGAGCAAGCTTTCTTGCCCGGCTGGCTCACTATACTGATAAGAACTAATGTTTTCCTTCCTCGTGAGCTTTTTCACGTCTGCACTCTTGACCCTATGGGTCATCAAGGAAGTGCGGTTGCATGGCCCAGCGCTAGACACTGACTTCGGCGGCGTGCAAAAAGTGCATGCCCATCATGTGGCTCGCATCGGCGGCCTGTCGATTTTCCTGGCTGTTGCGCTGAGCGCCTGCGTGTCGGTCTGGCGCGTGCCCGTGATGACCAGCTGGATGTTGTCGCTGATCATGTGTGCCCTGTTTGCCTTCCTCGGCGGCATTGTCGAAGACTATACCGGCAAGGTCAGCGCGCGCCGGCGCCTGCTGCTGACCATGTTTGCCGCCCTGCTGGCTTATTTCCTGATGGATGCGCGTATCGACCGCATCGACTGGATGTTCTCGACGACACCGCTGCCGTATCTCTGGTTCACGCTGCCGTTGACGGTGCTGGCCGTGGCCGGCATTGCCAATGCGGTCAACATCATTGACGGCTTCAATGGCCTGGCCAGCGTGGTGACGATCTGCATGCTGCTGTCGCTCGGTTATGTCGCGTTGCAGGTCAATGATATGTTCGTGCTGGTGGCGGCGCTGATGGTGGCCGGCGCCACTGCCGGTTTCCTGATCTGGAATTACCCGGTCGGGCTGATATTCCTCGGCGATGGCGGTGCTTACTTTATCGGATTTATGCTGGGCGAACTGGCCCTGCTGCTGGTAATGCGCAATCCTCAAGTTTCTACTTGGTATGCCGTATTGCTATTAATATATCCAACCTTTGAAACCCTGTTCAGTGTTTATCGCCGCTTCTTTATCCGCGGCACGTCGCCGGCCATGCCGGATGGTATTCACCTGCATAGCCTGATATTCCGGCGCGTGGTGCAATGGGCGGTAGGGCGCAGGGATGCGCGCGCCCTGGTGCGCCGTAATTCCATGACCTCGCCATACCTGTGGATGTTTTCGCTGATGGCAGTGATTCCGGCCACCGTCTTCTGGCGCTTTACCTGGGTATTGATGCTGTTCTGCCTGTTATTTATTGCGAGTTATGTCTGGCTATACGCGCGTATTGTCCGATTTAAAGCGCCGCGCTGGATGATTCGACATAAGAAAATCCGATAAGCCGATTTCGTGTATATTCCCAGACACCGAACACAAATAAAGGACAGGAATATGGAATTGTCGAATTTGTCGTCCTCCGAATTGCGCAACTTGCAGGAACAGATTAAGCGGGAATTAAAGCAGCGCGAGGGCATGGATAAGCAAAAGGCGCGCGATCAGATTTTCGCAATCGCCCAGCAGGCGGGCGTCCCGCTCAAGGAATTGCTGGTTGGCTTCCCCGGCACCCGCAATAAGGGCGGCAAAGTGGAGGCGCGCTATCGCAATCCTGCCAATGCGGCCGAGCAGTGGACTGGCCGTGGCCGGCAGCCGAAATGGGTCAAAGACTGGGTTGAAGCGGGCAAGTCGATGGACGGCTTGCGCATCTGATCCGATTCTATTCTTAATACAATTTCTATAGTTATGGTCGCTCTCTCCAAATCAATCTTCAAGGCTTACGATATTCGCGGCATCGTTGGTAAAACACTGGATGAAGGCGTGGCACGTTCCATCGGCCACGCATTCGGCCTGGCTGCCGCCGCCAAGGGAGAGCGCAGCGTCGTTATCGGCCGCGACGGCCGCCTGTCCGGGCCCGGCCTGATTGCGGCATTGGCGCAAGGCTTGCAGGCTGCCGGCGTCGACGTCATCGACCTGGGCGTGGTGGCGACGCCGATGGTGTATTTCGGCACCCAGGTGCTTGATAGCCGCTCCGGCATCATGGTCACCGGCAGCCATAACCCGCCGGACTACAACGGCTTCAAGATGGTGCTGAAGGGCGAGGCAATCCATGGCGATGCCATCACCGCCCTGTACCTGGCCATCGAAGCCGGCCTGCAGCCGGCGGCCACTGCCGGCAAGTACAGCACCTACGACATTCGCGAGCAATACCTGCAGCGCATCATCGGCGACGTGAAGATTGCGCGTCCCATCAAGATTGCCGTCGATTGCGGCAACGGCGTGGCCGGTGCGTTTGCAGGCGACCTGTATCGCGGCATGGGCTGCGAGGTGGTCGAGCTGTTCTGCGAAGTGGACGGCACTTTCCCGAATCACCACCCGGACCCTGCGCATCCGGAAAACCTGCAGGACCTGATCAAGGCGCTGCAGGATACCGACGCGGAAATCGGGCTGGCCTTCGACGGCGACGGCGACCGCCTCGGCATCGTCACCAAGGACGGGCAGATCATCTATCCGGACCGCCAGCTGATGCTGTTTGCGGAGGATGTCCTGACCCGCAACCCCGGCGAGCAAATCCTGTACGACGTGAAATGCACGCGCCACCTGGCCGCGTACATCGAGAAGGCAGGCGGCAGGCCGCTGATGTGCAAGACCGGCCACTCGCTGGTAAAGGCCAAGCTGAAGGAAACCGGCGCCCCGCTGGGCGGCGAAATGAGCGGCCACGTATTCTTCAAGGACCGCTGGTACGGCTTCGACGATGGCTTGTATGCCGGCGCGCGCATGCTGGAAATCCTGACCCGCCACGCCGATCCTTCCGCGCTGCTGAACGCCCTGCCCAAGTCGGACAGCACGCCGGAATTGCAGTTGCAGCTGAACGAAGGCGAAAACTACGCGCTGATGGCCAAGCTGGCTGCCGAGGCCAAGTTTCCTGGCAATGAGCGCGTCATCGATATCGACGGCCTGCGCGTCGAGTATGCCGATGGCTTTGGCCTGGCGCGTTCTTCGAATACCACGCCGGTGATCGTGATGCGCTTCGAGGCAGAATCGCCGGCAGCGCTGGCGCGCATCCAGGGCCAGTTCCGCGACGTGATCCTGGCAGCCAAGCCGGATGCGAAACTCCCGTTTTAAATGAATATCCTTCTGGTGCGCGTCTCTTCGCTGGGAGACGTGCTGCACAATATGCCCATCGTGGCCGACATCAAGCGCCACTTCCCTGAAGCGAATATCGACTGGGTGGTGGAGGAGGGCTATGTCAGCCTGGTGCGCCTGAATCCCATGGTGCGCAATATCCTGCCGTGGGGCCTGCGCCGCTGGCGCAAGAGCCTGGGCAAAAAGGAAACGCGCGCCGAGATCGGCGCCTTCTTCCGCCAGCTGCGCGAAGTGCAATACGATTATGTATTCGACACCCAGGGCTTGCTGAAGACCGGCATCATCATGGGCGCCGCGCGCGGCAGGCACAAGGTCGGCCTGGCCAACGGCAGCGAAGGCTCGGGCTATGAGGGCATTTCCCGCATCTTCCACAGCAAGAGCATTCCGCTCGACCCGCGCACGCATGCGGTGGCGCGCGGCCGCCTGGTGGTGGGCGCTGCGCTGGGATTCAAGGTCGACACCCCGGCCGATTTCGGCCTGCCGGAAGTGCCGGCCAGCGAGCCGCGCCCGGAGTGGATGGGCGATGCGCCTTACGCCGTGTTCTTCCACGGCACGGCGCGCGACGCCAAGAAATGGGCGCCGGCCAACTGGATCGAGCTGGGCAAGGCGCTGGCGCCGATGCCGGTGCTGCTGCCGTGGGGCTCGGACAAGGAAAAGGCCGAAGCGGAAGCGCTGGCTGCCGCCATCCCGAATGCCCGCGTGCTGCCGAAATTGTCGATGGCCGACGCCGTCATGCTGGCGCGCCGCACAGCGCTGGCCGTCGGCGTGGACACCGGCCTGACCCATATTGCCGCGGCTTTCTCGCGCCCTGTAGTGGAAATCTACGCCGACTCGCCGCGCTGGAAAACCGAGGGCAACTGGTCGCCGCGCATCATCAACCTCGGTGACAAGGGTTCGCCGCCGGGCGTGGCCGAAGTGCTGGCCGCAGCCAGGAGCCTGCTCTGAGCATGCGACTCTTCTACACATTCATGTGGTGGCTGGCATTGCCGCTGGTGCTGGGTCGCCTGTGGTGGCGCGGCCGCAAGGAACCGGGCTACCGCCAGCATTGGGGCGAGCGCCTGGGCTTTTACGGTGCACGCGCAGCCAACGATGAACCGGCCACCATCTGGGTGCATGCCGTGTCGGTCGGCGAGACACGGGCTGCCGAACCGCTGGTCGATGCCCTGTTGAAGAAATACCCGCAGGCGCGCATCGTGCTGACTTGCATGACACCGACTGGACGCGCAACCGGCAAGAGCCTGTTCGGCAAGCATGGCGCGCGCGTGGTGCAATCCTACCTGCCATACGACATGCCGCTGCTGGTGGCACGCTTCATCCGCCATTTCGAGCCGCGCGTCTGCATCCTGATGGAGACGGAAGTCTGGCCGAACCTGATCCTTCAATGCCAGCGCGACAAAGTGCCGGTGGTGCTGGCCAACGCACGCCTGAGCGAACGTTCGCTGGGCAAGGCGCAGCGCTTCGGCAAAGTGATACGCGATGCAGCGCAGGGCATCACCCTGGTGGCGGCCCAGACCGAAGCCGATGCGCTGCGTATCCGCGAACTGGGTGCAAGCAATGTGAGCGTGACGGGCAGCATCAAATTCGACGTCGTGATCCCGCAAGCAGCCTTGGCAACCGGGGCGCAATTGCGCCAGCAGTTCGGCGTGCGTCCGGTCTTGCTGTGCGCGAGCACACGGGAAGGCGAGGAAGGCATGATCCTGGAGGCCTTCCAGGCGGCGCGCGCAGCTCTGCCGCAAGACGTGCTGCTGCTGATCGTGCCGCGCCATCCGCAACGCTTCGACGAAGTAGCGGCCATGGTGACGGAACGGGGCCTGTCGCTGCAGCGCCGTTCTGCGCTGGCTGCACCGGGCGCCCTGGTCGATCCTGCCACCGAGGTTGTGCTGGGCGATTCGATGGGCGAAATGTTCGCCTATTATTCGGCCTGCGACCTGGCCTTCATTGGCGGCAGCCTGCAGCCGCTGGGCGGCCAGAACCTGATCGAACCGGCTGCGCTGGGCAAGCCGATCATCGTCGGCGAGCATACGTTCAACTTTGCGCAAGCGACAGAAGATTGCCTGCAGCAAGGCGGAGCGGTGCGCGTGCCAAACAGCGATAGCCTGATGCAGCAGGCGGCGCGGCTTCTGGCCGACAGTGCAGCGCGCGGCGCCATGGGCGCACATGCACTGACCTTCGCCAACACCCACCGCGGCGCCACTGCGCGCACAATTGCGTTGCTTCCTGATTTGAAGTGACAAATGTCATGACGAAGTCGTGGCATTCCGTTCTGGCGCCGTGGCGCCGCAAACCGGATACTGCGTTCACCTGACCACAAGGAGAACTGCAATGCTGAAACTGTTAGTTGCCGCCAGCCTGGCCTGCGCCCTGCCAGCCATGGCAGCCGAAACGACCCTGATCAAGGATGTCCGCGTTTTTGACGGACAGAAGGTGCATGCCAGGCGCAGCGTGCTGCTGGAAGGCGGCAAGATCGCCAATGGCGACTTCAAGGGCAAGGCGCCCGCCGGTTCGAACGTGATCGACGGCGCCGGCCGTACCCTGATGCCGGGCCTGATCGATTCCCATACCCATAGCTTCCAGCACCTTGAGCTGCCGCTGGTGTTCGGCGTGACCAGCGAGCTGGACATGTTCACCGCCGTGCCGCTGCTGCAGGAAATGAATGGCCGCATGGCGCGCGGCGAGAACAAGGACCGTCCCGACATCATCTCGGCCGGTATCCTGGCTACCGTACCGGGCGGCCATGGCACCGAATACGGCATGCCCATTCCCACCCTGACCAGGCCGGAAGAGGCGCAGCCCTGGGTCGATGCCCGCATTGCCGAGGGATCGCACTTCATCAAGATCGTGATGGAGCCGGGCTGGCCGGGCCACCCGACGCCGAGCCTGGACCGTGTCACCGTCAAGGCGCTGATCGCGGCCGCGCACAAGCGTGGCAAGCTGGCCGTGGTGCATATTTCCAACCTCGAGGACGCGCGCACTGCATTGGAGGAAGGCGCCGACGGCCTGGTGCATCTGTTCAATGGCGAGTCGATTTCGGACGCCGACCTCAAGTCCTTCGTCAAGCTGGCGCATGATCGCAAGGCCTTCGTCATTCCGACCTTCAGCGTGCTGGAAAGCGTAGCGGGCTTGAAGGAGAAGGACGTGCTGGAAGACAGGCAGATGATGGCCTTGCTGACGAGCGACCAGATCGCGCCGCTGAATTCCCCGTACGGTAAAAAGGAAATGGCACAGCGCCTGAACGCGACCAGGTCGGTGGTTGCAGCCTTGCGCACCGCCGGCGTGCCGGTGCTGGCCGGCACCGATGCCGGCAACGGCGGCACCCAGGCCGGCGCCAGCCTGCACCATGAACTGCTCTCGTTGACGCAGGCCGGACTGACGCCGCTGGAAGCGTTGCGTGCCGCTACCTCGGTGCCAGCCAAGGCTTTCCACCTGGCCGACCGGGGCGCTATTGCCACAGGCGCCAAGGCCGACCTGGTCCTGGTTGAAGGCGATCCAAGCCAGGACATCAAGGCGACCCGCAATATCGTCGAAGTCTGGAAGGATGGCGCGACCGTTTCGGCACGCCGCAAGGCGCAGCAGGAACTGGTGGCAAAGCAATTGAATACGCCCAAAGGCGCGCCGCAAGTGCTGCCGGCAGACGGCATGATCAGCCTGTTCAGCAAGGAGAAGCTGGCCAGCCCGTTCGGCACCGGCTGGGTACCGTCCAACGACGCATTCCTGGGCGGCAAATCGACGGTGAACCTGGAATACGTGGGCGAGAACGCGGTCAACGTGAAGGCCAGCGTGCAGCAGGGCTTTGCTTTTCCATGGGCCGGTATTGCTTTCGTGCCCGGCAGCCAGCCGTTCCAGCCGGCCAACCTGAGTGCCGCCAGGACCTTGCGCTTCCGCGTCAAGGGCGATGGCCAGGGTTACCAGGTCGGGATCATGCATGGCAGCGCGCGCATCCCGGTCTATCAGCAGTTTGCCGCCGGAGCGGAATGGCAGGAAGTAGCGATGCCGATGGCCAGCTTCGCAGGAGTCGATACCAGCGCGATCACCCTGATCATGTTCAACGCTGGCCCCAAGCTTGGCGATTATCAGTTCCAGATTGCCGACGTGCGTTTGACCAACCAGTAAAAGGAAACGAGCATGCTCCAGGTACGGCGTTGGCTGAAAGGTCCCTGGGTGCCACAGCACCTTGGCAAGGCGCCTTACCTGTGGCTGCTTTCGCTGAATTTCTTCCTCTGGAAGTATTTCTACGTCACGCCCTCGCTGCTGGAGCTTGGCTTGCTGGTGCTATCGGTTGCGGCCTTCGTGCCGATGTACCTCGCAAGCTATTGGCTGCGCAACCTGCGCGTGCTGCCCTTGCTGCTGGCGACTGTCGCACTTGGAGTTGCCTGGGCGCCGTTCAATTTTGGCGCCTGCACCTATTTCATTTTTGCCTGCTCGATGTGCGCTGCGTTGGAACAGCCGCGTCACGCTTACCTGGGAATCGTGCTCATTCTCCTCGCTGCGGCGTTGCTTGCGCTGACGCTGGAGTCGCCGCTGCCTTTTCTGCTGCCTTCACTTGCAGTTGGCGCGCCGGTGGGCATCGCCAGCGTGATGGACGCACGGGTGCGCCGCTCAGGACAGCAACTGCTGCGCAAGCAGGAAGAAGTCGAGCACCTTGCCCGCATCGCCGAGCGCGAACGCATTTCGCGCGACCTGCATGATTTGCTGGGGCATACGCTGTCGCTGATCACGATCAAGGCCGAACTGGCGGGGCGCTTGCTGGAACGCGATACGGCAGCCACCGCGAAAGAAATCAAGGATATCGAGACCACGGCGCGCCATGCGCTGGCCGAAGTGCGCAGCGCTGTCACGGGATTCCGCCAGACAGGCTTTGCGCAGGAGCTGGCGCAAGCGCGCGCCGCCCTGGCCGCCGCCGACGTGACGCTTGACGCCGACGTGCAGGCCTTCGCCATGCCTGCCACCGCGGAAAACGTGCTGGCGCTGGCCCTGCGCGAGGCGGTGACCAACATCTTGCGCCACGCCCGTGCCACGCGCTGCCAGGTTTGCGTGTGGCAGGAAGGCGGCCAGATCGTTTGCATGATCCGCGATGATGGCCGTGCTGCTGTCGACCGCGCTGCGCTGGAGCGTGGCAATGGCCTGCGCGGCATGCGCGAGCGCGTTGCAGCAGCCGGTGGGCGCCTGGCTTTGCGCTCAGAGGGCGGATTGGCGCTGGAACTGTATTTACCAATGGGAGCTGCTGCATGATCCGCATTCTGATTGCCGAGGACCAGTCGATGGTGTTGGGAGCCTTGGCCGCGCTGCTGAAACTGGAGCCTGACCTGGATGTCGTCGGCCAGGCCCGCAACGGCCAGGAAGCGCTGGCGCAATGCGAACTGCTGCAGCCGGACATCGTGCTGACCGATATCGAAATGCCGCTGATGACCGGCCTAGAGCTTGCCGCTGCGCTGGCTGAGCGTCGTGCGGCGGCACGCGTGGTGATTGTCACCACCTTTGCCCGCTCCGGCTACCTGCGCCGCGCCATGGGGGCTGGCGTGCGCGGCTACCTGCTCAAGGATGCACCGTCCGAGTCGCTGGCTGCGGCCATCCGCAGCGTGCACGCCGGCGGCCGCGCCATCGCGCCCGAGCTGGCGCTGGAAAGCTGGAGCGGCGCTGAAGATCCGCTCAGCGAACGCGAACGCCAGGTACTGCGCCTGGCCGGCGAGGGACGCAGCGGAGCCGACATCGCGAAGCAATTGAGCCTGTCGGAAGGCACCGTTCGCAATTATCTGTCGGAGGCAATCAGCAAACTCAATGCCGGCAACCGCGTCGAGGCCTTCCGCCTGGCGCGCGAGGCCGGCTGGCTCTAATTCGCAATGACGCCGATCATCGGGCCCAGGTCGGCGCGATAGTCGTTGCGGCCCAGCGCCGGCGAATACAGCGACGACACCGAGCCGTCCAGGTAGAGAGCATTCCGGCACTTCAACACGTCGCGGAAATATCTGGCGAACTCGTAGAAATTGACCCGGCCTTCGCTGATGACGAAGACGGCTTTGCCATCCATGGCGCAAACGCCGTTGCGGACATGGACGGAATGCGAATCGGGATCAAACAAGGGATTGATCACGCCGTTCAATAACAGCATTGGACCGGACTGGGTTGCCAGGCGGGCTTTGCTGGCGAGGGCCGGATAGGCCGAAGATTCGACCACCTGGGCGCCGGCGTCGGTCACCAGGAACACGCCGTTTGGACGCAAGAAGAAGTTGCCTTTGCCTGGCGACAGGTTCAGCGGCGACAGTTCGACGCCGTCCGCAACAAGCAAGCCGACCGGTGAATGGTCCGCATGGTACATGCCGGCATTCATGCCGAACGAGAGGTGCTGGCCGCGCCGGCCCAACGCCGCGGCGACTCTTTCCAGCCGCTTGTAGGGACGGCCGTGTTCATCGTTCAGGAACAGCTGCAGGCTTTCGCGCAGCGGATCGACTGTTACGACGGTAAAGCGCGGCTCGCCGACGCGCATCGTGCCGCATGCGGCCAGCGATGCAAGCAGGAGCAGGGAGGCGGGAACGCGCACTAGGTGAACAGGGGCGGTAGTTCCGCGGCGCGCTTGCGCAGCAATTGCTTGGCTTCTTCGTACTGTGGATAGATGCGGCCGACATTGGCCCAGAAGCGCGGACTGTGGTTCATCTCCAGGATGTGCGCCAGCTCGTGCGCCACCACATAGTCCACCAACGGCAGCGAGAAGTGCATCAGCTTCCAGTTCAGCCGGATGGTGCGCTGTGCGGTGCAGGAGCCCCAGCGCGTATCGGCCGAGGACAGCGAGAAGCCGGCATACTGCACGCCCAGGCGCGCCGCATACAGGTCCAGGCGCTGCTGGAACAGGCCTTCGGCCTGTGCCTTGTACCAGTTCTTGACGCGTTCCTTGAGCAACTGTTCGGTGGCGCCTTGCACCAGCCCCATCGACAATTCCATTGCCACCGGATCGAATTCGGTGCGGTTGCGCGGCGCCTGGTACAGCCGCAGCGTGATCTCCTCGCCAAGGTAGGGCAGGCGGGCGCCGTCGTCCCACACGATGGGCGGCTTTTCCAGGCGAGCTGCGCGGCGCTGGCGGCGTTCATCGAGCTTGGACAATATCCAGTGCTGCTTGGCGCGGATGGCGTTGTCGATGTCGGCCAGCGAGCAGCGCTTGGGCGCCGTCACATACAGGCCGGTGTCGTCGACCGTAAAGCCGATCGAGCGGCGCGTGGAGCGCTTCAGCACATATTCGAGGATGTATTCGCCGACAAGAAGTTGTCGTTTGTCCTGGTCGCCGGACAGTGGCGGGATGGTGGGTTCTGGGCGGCGCAGTTGCACCGGGGGGCGCAGCAGGTTTACTGCCGCGGGAGCGGGAACGGGAAACGGGGAAGAAGGCGCGGCCGCTGGCGGCGGCGCCTCCTGTTGCGCTTCAGCCTTTTCGGCTAGCCAGCGCTGTAGGCGTGGGGCGAAATGACGCGCATTTCTGATTCGATCCACTGTTCCACCTGCTCCATCAATTCGTCCGGGGTCTTACCTTCCGACGAAATCGGTTTGCCAACCGACACCGTGACGGTGCCCGGTTTCTTGATAAAGGAATTCTTTGGCCAGCATTCGCCGGAGTTCAGCGCGATCGGCACGACTACCGCGCCGGTTTCCACTGCCAGGCGCGTGCCGCCGCTCTTGTACTTGCCCTGCTGGCCGACCGGAATGCGGGTCCCTTCCGGGAACATGATAATCCATTGGCCGTCCTTGAGTCGACGCTTGCCGTGCGCAACAACGGATTTGAATGCATTCTTGCCTTGCTTGCGGTCGATCGGGATCATGCGCAGCAGCGCGATGCCCCAGCCGAAGAACGGGATGTACAGGATTTCCTTTTTGAATACAAACACCAGCGGGCGTGGCAGGTTCGCCAACAGGAAGATGGTTTCCCATGCCGACTGGTGCTTGGACAGGATGATCGCCGGGGCATCCGGGAAGTTTTCGTAGCCCTTGAACTGGTAGTTAATGCCGCAGATCCATTTGGCGCACCAGACGATGAACACGTTCCAGCGCGACGTCACGAAATAGCGTTTGTTGTATGGCAGCGGCGCCGCCAGCATGCACACTCCAGACCAGATGATGGTGGCAATCACCATCAGAACCATGAACAGGGCGGAACGCAGGAACAGAACGAAATGTCGCAACGACGGTCTCCGATTAATCGTTTTTCAGAATGTGGTCCACAGTGGCAGCCAGGTCGGGGAAAACCTGTGTGCCCGGTGGCAGGCCACCGGTAGCATGGGTCTTCTCCCCCTTGCCCGTCAAGACCAGGAACGGCACGCAGCCGCTGATGAAGCCTGCCTGCAGGTCGCGCAGCGAATCGCCGACGGTCGGCACGCCTTTCAGGCTGATCTCGAACCGCTTCGAAATCTCAGTAAACATGCCAGGTTTTGGCTTGCGGCAGTCGCAGTTGTCGGCTGCTGCATGCGGGCAGAAGAAGATGGCGTCGATATCGGCGCCAACCTGCTGCGCCAGGCGGTGCATTTTCTGGTGGATTGCGTTCAAGGTGTTGATGTCGAAATACTGGCGGGCGATGCCAGACTGGTTCGACGCGATCACCACGCGATAGCCCGCCTGGTTCAGGCGGGCGATGGCTTCCAGCGAGCCGGGGATGGGGATCCACTCGTCCGGCGACTTGATGAAGTCGGGCGAATCGTGGTTGATCACGCCATCCCGGTCCAGGATGATCAGCTTGGTCGGCTGGGTCTGGGGCATATCAGGCTGCCAGCTTGGAAATGTCGGCCACGCGGTTCATCATGCCGTGCAGGGAAGACAGCAGCGCCAGGCGGTTGTTGCGCAGCGCGATATCCTCTGCCATCACCATCACGTCGTTGAAGAAGGCGTCGACTTCTTCCTTCAACTGCGCCAGGGTCTTCAGGGTGGCGCTGAAGTCGCCTTTGGCCCATGCGGCGTCCACTTCCGGCGCCACGCGGCCCATGGCGGCGTGCAGGGCTTTTTCCGCAGCGTCCTGCAGCAGTTCGGCCTTGACCGTGGTGGCCTGTGCCAGCGCTTCCTCGTTCTTCTTCAGAATGTTGGTGATGCGCTTGTTGGCGCCGGCCAGCGAGACCGACTCCGGCAACGCGGCGAAGGCTTGCACGGCCTCCAGGCGCTGCACGATGTCGTCCAGGCGGTCAGGATTCTGCGCCACGACAGCTTCGATCTCGTTCACGCTGAAGCCGCGCTCGCGCAGCATGCCGCGCAGGCGGTCGAGCATGAAGGCGGTGACATCGGCGGTCGGGTCATTGAAGTTCGGCACGGCCACGAATTGCGCGACGGCGTCGCCCAGCAGGGCGGAGATGGACAGCGGCAGGCGCTTTTCCACCAGCATGCGCAGCACGCCCAGGGCATGGCGGCGCAGCGCGAACGGGTCCTTGTCGCCGGTTGGCTGCAGGCCGATGGCCCAGATGCCGACCAGGGTTTCCACCTTGTCGGCCAGCGCCACGGCGGTGCCTGTGGCGGTAGACGGCAGGTTGTCGCCGGCGAAGCGCGGCTGATAGTGCTCGGAAGCTGCCAGGGCGACTTCTTCGTGCTCGCCATCGTGGCGCGCATAGTAGGTGCCCATGATGCCTTGCAGCTCAGGGAATTCGCCCACCATGTCGGTCAGCAGGTCGGCCTTGGACAGGCGTGCGGCGCGTTCGGCCAGCGCCTTGTCGCCGCCCAGGCGGCCGGCGATGGCGGCGGCCAGCGAGGTGACGCGCTCGGAGCGTTCGGCCTGGGTGCCCAGCTTGTTGTGGTACACGACGTTCTTCAGCAGCGGCAGGCGCGATTCCAGCGATTTCTTCTTGTCCTGCTCGAAGAAGAACTTGGCGTCGGACAGGCGCGGACGCACCACGCGCTCGTTGCCGCCAATGATGGCAGCCGGGGTGTCGGTCGCAATGTTCGACACGATCAGGAAGCGCGAACGCAGCTTGCCGTTGGCGTCGGTCAGGGCGAAGTATTTCTGGTTGGTCTGCATGGTGAGGATCAGGCATTCCTGCGGCACGGCCAGGAATTCTTCCTCGAAGTGGCATTCGTACACGACCGGCCATTCGACCAGGGACGACACTTCTTCCAGCAGCGCTTCCGGCATCAGGACCTGGTCGGCGCCGGCCTTTTGCAGCAGGGCGGCGCGGATGGCGTCCTTGCGCGCGTCGAAGCCTGCGACGACCTTGCCCGCGTCGGCCAGGGTGGCGGCGTAGGATTCGGCGTCGGCGATCGTCACTTCACGCTTGCCTGGCGCGGTCAGGAAGCGGTGGCCTTCGGTCTTGTTCGATGCGGTCAGGCCCAGCAAGGTCAGTGGCAGCACGGTCGCGCCATGCAGGGCGATCAGCGCGTGGGCCGGGCGCACGAACTGCACGGTCTCGCCGTCCGGACGCTGGTAGCTCATGACCTTAGGAATCGGCAGCTTGGCGATGGTTTCTTCCAGCGCGGCCTGCGAGCCTGCCTGCAGGGCGGAGCCGGCGGCCAGCTTGGTATAGAAGAAGCTTTCGGCCTTGCCGTCCTGGGCGCGCTCCATGTCGGCGACGGCGATATGGGCCAGGCCCATGGCGGCCAGTTTCTTGGTCAACGGGGCGGTCGGGTTGCCGTCGGCGTCCAGCGCGATGGCCACTGGCAGGATCTTTTCACGTACCTGCTTGTCCGGCGAGGTGGCGCGGACCTTGGTGATCGACACGGCCAGGCGGCGCGGGGTGGCATAAGTGGTGGCGACGCTGTCTTCTTCCAGGAAGTCGCGCGATTTCAGGCCGTTGACGATGCCGGAGGCGAAAGCGGCGCCCAGCTTGGACAGGGCTTTCGGCGGCAGTTCTTCGGTCAGCAGTTCGATGAGCAGGGTCTGATTCATGTTCGGTATTCTTTTATTTGGCGACCATCGGGAAGCCGAGGCGTTCGCGGGACTCGTAGTAGGCCTGGGCGACCATGCGCGACAGGTTGCGCACGCGGCCGATATAGGCGGCGCGCTCGGTCACGGAAATGGCGCCGCGGGCGTCCAGCATATTGAAGCTGTGCGAGGCTTTCATGATCTGCTCGTAGGCCGGCAGGGTCAGTTGCAGCTCGATCAGGCGCTTCGCTTCCGATTCGTGGTTGGCGAATTGTGCGAACAGCAGGTCGGTGTTGGCGTGCTCGAAGTTGTAGGTGGACTGTTCCACTTCGTTCTGGTGGAACACGTCGCCGTATTTCAGCTGCTTCTTCTCCCCGTTCTCTTCCCACTCGGTCCACACCAGGTCGTAGACGTTTTCCACGCCCTGCAGGTACATGGCCAGGCGCTCGACGCCGTAGGTGATCTCGCCCAGCACAGGCTTGCAATCGAGGCCGCCCACTTGCTGGAAGTAGGTGAACTGGGTCACTTCCATGCCGTTCAGCCAGACTTCCCAGCCCAGGCCCCAGGCGCCCAGGGTCGGGCTTTCCCAGTCGTCTTCCACGAAGCGTACGTCGTTCTGTTTCAGGTCCAGGCCCAGCGCTGCCAGGGAACCCAGGTACAGGTCCAGGATGTTTTCCGGCGCCGGCTTCAGGACCACCTGGTACTGGTAGTAGTGCTGCAGGCGGTTCGGGTTTTCGCCGTAGCGACCGTCTTTCGGGCGGCGCGATGGCTGGACGTAGGCGGCACGCCAAGGCTCAGGGCCGATGGCGCGCAGGAAAGTGCCGGTGTGGAAGGTGCCCGCGCCGACTTCCATGTCGTACGGCTGGAGCAATGCGCAGCCCTGCTTGTCCCAGTAGGTTTGCAGGGTCAGGATAATTTGTTGAAATGTCAGCATCGTGGTCGTTGGTGGCGCCTTGGCGCGAGCGTTATCGGTTCGCTAAAACGGCTCATTTTAGCGGTTTTTGCGGCGAACCTGTAGAGTTTTGCCCGGCTTGGCGGTCCTTTGATCCATATCAAACCCCGGCGGTACCAAGTGAACCGCAGGGCCGCCGCCGCGTCCAAGCAGCATGGACAGTCCAAATGCCGACTTCGATTCCCCGTGGAAGCATGCCCCTGAGCGCTATCTGGCTGATTTTACGGACTTTTCCTGCTTGGAACGCGGGAAAGGCAGGTTGCGCCCGACAGCTTGGAACAGGAGCTCGGCCAATGTATGCGCGATGGGGCACTTGGGCTGCGCCGACTAGACAAGCTGATGCGCGTTACTGAACCGGACAGCTCCAGTTGCTTGTGGCATATCGAAGTCCAGACCGCCAGCCAGGCTGATTTTGCGGAGCGCATGTTTATTTGCTACTACCGCCTGTATGAACGCTTTCGCATGCCGGTGCGTAGCATCGCTATCCTTGGTGATCTCAGCCCAACTTGGCGCCCGGATGGCCTGGAAATGATTTCCGGGCGCACGCATCTGAATTTCGGATTCGAAGCGATCAAGTTAATCGACTTTGAGGACCGGATCGCGGAACTACTGTTGAGCGACAACGTTTTCGCGTGGCTGGTTTCGGCGCATGTGGCGACCCTTCGCACTCGCCGGGAACTTGAGGACCGCATGCGCGTCAAAGGCTGTCTGCTAACAGGGATTCATGCTTGTGGTTGGCCTAAGGAAAAAGTGCTCGATGTTCATGAGTTAATCGATCGGATGATGCGCTTGCCTTGGGGCTTGCAGCAACAGCTGGATGCCAGGTTGAAGAACTTGTTTGGGAGGAGTGCCATGCCTTACATGAGTGCGTATGAACATCGCGTTGAAAAGCGTGCCAAGATCAAAGGCCGCCAGGAAGGCCGGTTGGAAGGCCGGATGGAAGGACGGGAGGAGGGACGGGTGGAAGGCCGGATGGAAGGATGGGAGGAGGGACTACGGGAGGGGAAGCTGTGCATATTGCGCCAGGTCGTCCTGTCCCAACTTGGGTTGCGTTTTGGTCCGTTGGATGAGCAGGTGCAGCAAGTGATCGCCGCAGGCACCGTCGAGGATCTGGAGCGCCAAATCATCGCTGTGCTGGAAGCAAAAAGTATCGAAGATGTCATCGGGAGCGCAAAACACTGACCGGTTTTGCGCTCCATTTCGCTAGCGCCTGACAGCTCGCGACCAGAGCCAGGCGCCCGCGATGGCAAATGCGGCGAGCGCGAGGAACAGCTTGTTTTGCAGCTTGATGTAAGGCGTGTCGCCCGACATGCCTTGTACCGTTGCGCTCAGTACGCCCGGCTGGCGATAAGGCAGCGCGTGCACTACTTCGCCGCGTGGGGAGATCACGACCGTGGCGCCGCTGTTGGTGGCGCTCAGCATCGGCCGGCCGGTTTCCAGCGCACGCATCTGCGACATCTGCAAGTGCTGTGGAATCGCAATCGATTCCCCGTACCAGGCCAGCTCGGACACGTTCAACATCACGGTGGCGCCGGTCAGCGAAATCTGCTCTGCGATCTCTTCACCGAACACGTTTTCGTAGCAGATATTCGGCAGCACTTTCTGGTCTTTCACCGGAAACGGGGCCTGGATCACAGCGCCGCGTGTCTGGTCGCCGAGCGGGATCTGCATCAGGTTGGTGAACCAGCGGAAGCCGGTCGGGATGAATTCGCCGAACGGCACCAGGTGGTGCTTGTCATAGCGATACGTGCTGCTGAAGAGCGAAGGCGGCAAGCCCAGCACGCTGTTCGAATATTCCATGCCATTGGTCATTGGCATGCCCAACACGATGTGGCTGCCGGTGCGGCGCGCGAACTGGCCGTAAGAGTCCAGGTAGCCAGGCGGCAGTTGCGAGGCGAACAGCGGCACGCCCGTTTCAGGGATCGCGATCAGGTCCGCCGGGGCCGACGTCACTACTTGCTGGTACATGCGCAGGATGTCGCCGAGATGCCTGGCGTCGAACTTGTTCTCCAGCGGGACGTTGCCCTGCACCAGGCGTACCGACAGCGGCTTGCCGGCCGGCGCAGTCCACTCTATCCGGCCAAGTGCGAAGCCGCCGATCCAGATGGCTGCAACCAGTGCGATCGCCTTGTAGCGGAATGGATGCATCAGCAGCGGCAGGGCGCCGGCGGTGACGGCCGCGAGCCAGCTGATGCCGTACACGCCCAGCACCGGCGCATAGCCGGCCAGCGGCGAAGTATTGTGGGCGTAGCCAGCAGTCACCCAAGGGAAACCGGTGAACAGCCAGCCGCGCAGGAATTCGAACAGGGCCCAGCAAGCCGGCAGCACCAGCAGCGTGGCGGCAGGCAGCGGCAGCGGCCAGCGCTTGCGCAGCCAGGCGGTGGCAGCCAGGGCGCCCGAAGCATACAGTGCCATCGCAGCTGCCAGCAGGGCAATCGAAATGGCAGCCAGAGGCGCCGGCATGCCGCCGAAATTGTGGATTGCGATGTACAGCCAATGGAATCCCGCCAGGCACCAGCCGAAGCCGAAGGCCCAGCCGACCAGGGAGGCTGCGCGCACCCCGTCGGCACGCAAGGCCTGGTAAGCCAGCATTGCCAGCGAAAGGATTTGCAGCGGCCACCAGCCGAATGGCGCGAACGCAAACACGCCCACCGCGCCGGAAACGGCGGCGATCAGCATGCGGCTACGGGTAGAGCGGGGCGCGGCAGGCGGTTGGCCTGCCTTGGTCTTACGCCAGCGCATCAGTCCTGCTCGTCCACGGCGGCTGGCAGTTTTTCCACGGTCAGCACATGGACCTGGCGCGCATCGGCGCGCAGTACTTCAAAGCGCAGGTTGGAGATGTCGAAGGTGTCGCCTTTGTGCGGCATGCGGCCAAGGTGTTTGGCCACCAGGCCGCCGATGGTGTCGACATCCTCGTCGGCCAGGTTGGCATCCAGCTCTTCGTTGAACTGTTCCAGCTCGGTCAGCGCCTTAATGCGCCAGCGCGGGCCGATCTTGCCTTCCTTGATGGAGAGGATATTGTCTTCTTCTTCGTCGAAATCGTATTCGTCTTCGATATCGCCGACGATCTGCTCCAGCACGTCCTCGATGGTGATCAGGCCGGCCACGCCGGAGTACTCATCGACCACGATGGCCATATGGTTATGGTTGGCGCGGAAGTCGCGCAGCAGCACGTTCAGGCGTTTCGATTCCGGGATGAAGATCGCCGGGCGCAGCATGTCGCGCACGTCGAACGATTCTTCCGCGTAGTAGCGCAGCAGGTCCTTGGCCAGCAGGATGCCGACTACCTTGTCGCGTTCGCCTTCGATGGCAGGGAAGCGCGAGTGGGCCGTTTCCAGCACCAGCGGGATCCATTCCTCGATCGGTTTCGTGATGTCGATGACGTCCATCTGCGAGCGCGGGATCATGATGTCGCGCGCCGACAGGTCCGACACCTGGAACACGCCTTCGATCATCGACAACGCGTCGGCGTCGATCAGGTTGCGTTCATGGGCGTCGTGCAGGACTTCAAGCAGCTCCGAGCGGCTCTCGGGCTCAGGGGAAATCAGGGCGGTGAGTCGCTCGAACAGCGACCGGTGTGGTTTAGCGTCATTCCTGACGCTACTAGAGTGCTCTTGCATAATTGGCATTAAAGCCGTTGTTCCGAAGTGCTATAGCATACACTAAACGGCCGAGTCCCGGCCGAAATTATCAGATTGGAAACTCATGCAGATCAGTGCAGTCACCTATGGATCCGACCAGTGCGGCCTCGTTTGCGGTTACTTGTTCGGGCGCGGCCCGCAACCGGTGCCGATCGAGGCCTCCGAGGCCGAGCAATGGCTGCGCGACACAGGCACCCCGGCAGGAGAGTTCATCTGGCTGCATTTCAACCTTGCCAACACCGCCAGCGAAAAATGGATGCGCGAACATGCCGTGCTGGCCAATGAATATTACGACAGCCTGCACGAAGAGGGCGCGCGCTCGACCCGCATCGAGCAGGCCGACGATACCCTGGTGGCCGTGGTCAACGACGTGCTGCGCGACTTCAGTTTCGAGCCGTCGGATATTTCCAGCGTCTGCCTGAGCGTCGACCGGCGGCTGGTGGTCAGCGCGCGGCGCAAGCCCTTGCAGGCAGTCGAACGGCTGCGCCAGGCCGTGCGCGGCGGCGAGAACCTGGTGTCGAGCGTGGTGCTGCTGACCCACCTGCTGCGCGACCAGGCCGACGTGCTGACGCGCATCGTGCGCGACGCGACCGGCAAGGTGGACCGCATCGAAGACAATCTCCTGTCGGGCAAGCTGAAATTCAAGCGCGCCGACCTGGGCGCCTTGCGGCGGGTGCTGGTGCGGTTGCAACGGCTGCTGGCGCCTGAGCCGGCAGCCTTGTTCCGTCTGCTGCAACGGCCGCCGTCATGGGCCAGCGAAGCCGATCGCCAGGAGCTGCGTGAATCGACCGAGGAATTTGCGGTAGTGCTGAACGACATGGCGGCGCTGCAGGAGCGCATCAAGCTGCTGCAGGAAGAGATTGCGGCCCTGGTCAACGAAGCCAATAACCGCAGCCTCTACGTGTTGACCATCGTGACGGTGCTGGCGCTGCCGATCAATATCATTGCCGGCCTGCTGGGGATGAATGTCGGCGGCGTACCGCTGGCAGACGACAAGGCCGGCTTCTGGATCATCGCCGGCATCGTTGTGCTGTTCACCGTGGTGGCGGGGGCTTGGCTGTTCCGCCAGCGTAACGATTAGAAAGCGCTCCCGCGCTCTTTCAGCCAATGCGTGAACAGGTCCACGCGAGGCGACCCGCGCTGGCGGCCAACGGCAAACGAATAAGTGCCGCTTTCGATAGCAGCTGCCAGGACGCGTTCAAGTGTGCCGTTCTCGAGCATTGCCGCAACAAAGCCTTCAGGCACCACCAGCACCCCGAGTCCTTGCACGGCAGCCTGGATAGCCAGCACGGTGTTGTCAAATTCAATGGCCGGTCCCAGCGTCCTGGCATCCATGCCATGCGCCTGGCTCCATAATGGCCACAGGTCGGGCCGCGAGCGCATGCCGATGCGCGGCGTCGTGGCCAGCCAGTCCATGTTGCCCGGCTGGCGTGAGCACAGGCCTGATGCGAAGGATGGACTCGACACAATTACGCAGTGCTCGCGCATGAACACCTGTGATGGCATCCCGCGCAATTCCGCCACATCCCGCCGCAGGAAAACATCGACCGGCGCGAAAGGATTGATGTCGCCATCCGCGGTGCGCACATCAATGTGGATGTGCGGATATCGCTGGCGGAAGCCCGTCAGTTGCGGAATCAGCCAGTGCATGGCCAGCGTCACGCTGGTGTCGACCAAGATCGTTGCCTGGTTTCCCGAACCGCCGCCGGCTTCGAGCATGTTGACGATTTCCGCCAACTTGCCTGCGGCCTGTTCATGCAGCTGCCGGCCGGCGGCGGTTAGCGCGGCCGCGTTGCCGGCCCCGCGCTCGAACAGTATTTGCCTGAGGTGTTCTTCCAGCGCCTGGACCTGACGGCTGACGGCGCCCGGCGTCAAGTGCAGGGCTTGTGCCGCCTGGCGGAAACCGCCTTCCCGCACGACGATGCAGAAAACATGGAGTGCATGGAGGGGCGGACGGGTCATCGATTGCTCGGCAAGTTAGTGTTGAGAATTACTCAACACATCATACCAAGATCTCGTTTGAACGCCTGTCGGCCAAGCGGCACACTGCACGCATGAACAATACTTATTGGATGTTTGTGGTCATGGTGGTCTTTACCGTGTCGAGTCCGGGGCCGGGGGTGCTGATGACGCTGGACAATGCCATTGCGACCGGCTGGCGCGCGGCCATGCATGGAGTTCTGGGACTGGCCATCGGTGCCGCGTTCATGGCCGGCTTGTCTTCGGCCGGCATAGGACTGCTGATTCGTTCTTCGCCGGCTTCATTCCTGCTGCTGAAGTATTGCGGTGTCAGCTACCTCTTCTACCTCGCCTACAAGGCCTGGCGCCGCGTGCCTGTTTCCATCGGACAAGGCGCGGCGGCCGACGATGCGCAAGGCGCCGGCAGCTATCGCAAGCGCCTGCTGCGCGGCGCTCTCCTTCAGACGAGCAACCCGAAGTCGCTGCTGTTCTTCCTCTCTGTCCTGCCGCAAGTGGCCGGCGCCGCGGGAGCCGCGCAACAGCAGGTGCCGCTGGCCCTGGCCATTGCCACCTACTGCATGGTGCTGGTTGTGATCCACGGGATCTACGCGGGGCTGGCGGCTAAGACGAGGGCGTGGCTCAGCCGGCCGGGCGCTGCACGCATCCTGTCGCGCCTGAGCGCTTTGGTGTTCTGCGCCTTTGGCGTGACGATGCTGACGCTGGACGTCTAGTACGGGTCGGCGTAACCGAGGCCGGTGACGATTTCGGTCTCGATGCCTTCCATCTCGGCCGCTTCTTCATCGTCCTCGTGGTCGTAGCCCTGGGCGTGCAATACGCCGTGTACGATCAGGTGGGCGGTGTGCTCTTCAACAGTCTTCTTCTGCTCGGCCGCTTCGCGCTGCAGCACGTCGGTGCACAGGATGATGTCGGCGCGGGTCGGTTCGTCCTCGTCCATTTCCTCGCCCTCGTTGTAGGCGAAAGTCAGCACATTGGTGGCGTAGTCCTTGCCGCGGTAGTCGCGGTTCAGTTCCTGGCCTTCTTCCGCATCGACGAAACGGATGGTCAGTTCGGCCGGCGCGAACAGGGCCGCCTTGACCCATTTGCGGATCATCGGGCGGGTGATTTCTTCCTGCAGGCGCGGGTCGGCGTATTGGACGGACAGGGCCAGCTTATTTTTTTCGGACATTGCGCACAGCTTTCACAGCGGGTTTCACGGTTTGCAGCAGGGGCGCCAGCTCGGCGCTGGCTTCCTGTGCATTTTCATAAGCATCGACGATGCGCGCCACCAGCGGATGGCGTACCACGTCGGCGCTGGAGAACTGGCTGAAGGCGATGCCGCGCACATTGCGCAGCACGTGCATGGCATCGACCAGGCCGGATTTCTGGTGCTTCTGCAGGTCGATCTGGGTCACGTCGCCCGTCACTACGGCCTTGCTGCCAAAGCCGATACGGGTCAGGAACATTTTCATCTGTTCGACGGTGGTGTTCTGCGCCTCGTCCAGGATGACGAAGGCGTGGTTCAGCGTGCGGCCGCGCATATACGCCAGCGGGGCGATCTCGATCACCTGCTTCTCGAACATCTTCTGCGTGCGGTCGAAGCCGAGCAGGTCGTACAGCGCGTCGTACAGCGGGCGCAAATACGGGTCGACTTTCTGCGCCAGGTCGCCCGGCAGGAAGCCCAGGCGCTCGCCCGCTTCCACCGCGGGGCGGGTCAGGATGATGCGCTTGACCGCGTCGCGCTCCAGGGCGTCGACCGCGCAGGCCACTGCCAGATAGGTCTTGCCGGTACCGGCCGGGCCGATGCCGAAGCTGATGTCGTGGTCGAGGATATTGCGCAGGTAGCGGATCTGGTGCGGCGTGCGGCCGCGCAGGTCGTTGCGGCGCGTCTTCAATACCGGGCTGGTGATGTCCGGCTCGTGGAAGGGCGGTTCCTCGCCGGCCGGGGCGAAATCGTCCGGCGCTTCGCTGGCGCGCTGCTCGACCAGGGCGAGCTGGACTTCCTCCACCGGCACTACCTTGTCGGCGACTTCATAGAAGCGCTCCAGGATGGCGACGGCGCGTTCGGCATTGGTGCCGCTGACGATGAACTTTTCGCCGCGGCGGAAAATGGTCACGTCCAGCGCGGCCGAAATCTGGCGCAGGTTTTCATCGAGCGGGCCGCACAAATGGGCCAGGCGCGTGTTGTCCAGCGGTTCAGGAACGAAGTAGTGCGGTTGCACCGGGGTTTTTGTTTTCAAAGTATCGCTTCTCCGCGCAGGGAGTAATCCAGGCTTTCGGTGATGCGCACGCTGACCATCTGGCCAACCAGCGCTTGCGCATTGGCGCCGCCGTCGAAATGGACGGTGCGGGTATTGCTGGCGCGGCCCTGCATTTCATTGCCGCCGCGCTTGGAGGGGCCTTCCACCAGCACCTGCATGGTCATGCCGACCATGGCGGCGCTGTGGCGCTTGGTGTTCTCGTCGAACAGGGCTTGCAGGCGCTGCAGGCGGGCCGACTTGACTTCGGCCGGGGTATCGTCGGCCAGGTTGGCGGCCGGGGTGCCGGGGCGCTTGCTGAAGATGAAGCTGAAGCTGTTGTCGAAATCGACGTCCTGTACCAGCTTGTACATGGCTTCGAAATCCTCGTCGGTCTCACCGGGGAAGCCGACGATGAAGTCTGACGAGATCACCACGTTCGGCCGCACCGCGCGCACCTTGCGGATGATGGATTTGTATTCGATCGCCGTGTAGCCGCGCTTCATGGCGCCCAGGATCTTGTCCGAGCCATGCTGGGCCGGCAGGTAGAGCTGGTCGGCCAGTTTCGGGATTTTCGCGTAGCAGTCGATCAGGCGCTGGGTGAATTCTTTCGGGTGGCTGGTGACGAAGCGGATGCGTTCAATACCGGGAATCTCGGCCACGTATTCGATCAGCATGGCGAAATCGGCCACGCTGCCGTCGGCGGTCTCGCCGCGGAAAGCGTTCACGTTCTGGCCAAGCAGCATGACTTCCTTCACGCCCTGCGCGGCCAGGCCGGCGACTTCGGTCAGCACGTCCTCGAAGCGGCGCGACACTTCTTCGCCGCGGGTATAGGGCACCACGCAGTAGGAGCAGTACTTGGAACAGCCTTCCATGATCGAGACGTAGGCGAAGGCGCCCTCCACGCGTGCCGGCGGCAGGTGGTCGAACTTTTCGATCTCCGGGAAGCTGATGTCGATCTGCGGCTTGCCGGTGTGGCGGCGCAGTTCGATCATCTTCGGCAGGCGGTGCAGGGTTTGCGGGCCGAACACCACGTCCACCAGCGGCGCGCGCTTGACGATGGCTTCGCCCTCCTGCGAGGCGACGCAGCCGCCCACGCCAATCACCAGTTCAGGCTTGGCTTGCTTGAGCTTCTTGAAGGTGCCCAGGTCCGAAAACACCTTTTCCTGCGCTTTTTCGCGCACCGAGCAAGTGTTGAGGAGGATAACGTCGGCGTCTTCCGGGGATTCGGTGCGTACCAGTCCCTCGGACGCGCCGAGCAGGTCTGCCATCTTGTCCGAGTCGTACTCGTTCATCTGGCAGCCGAAGGTTTTGATGAATACTTTTTTCTGCATACCTGCAAGTTTACCGTAAATCGCCGCCTGCCCCTTGAAAACAGGCCCGGCGGGCTCTAGAGTTAAAAGAGCAATTTTCTGCGGGAGCGACGTCATGGCTATCAATGGAATAGGACCAACCACCCCGAATTTCCAGCAGGTCGACAATGCCGCTGCCGAGCGCCGCCTGGCCGAACAGCGTCAGTTGCAACAGGAAGAGCAACGCATCCGCGAGCAACAGGCGGCAAGCACCGAGCAAGTCAGTAGCCGCCGCGAAGATACTCGTGCCTTGGAGCAAGCCCAATCGGCTGAGCTGCAAGACTTCCTCACCCGGCAAGACTTGCTTGCCCAAAATGTCCAGTCAAGCCAGCGCACGCCAGGTACGCCGGCCCCAGGCAGCATTATTTCCGTTACGGCCTGAAATATCCGCGCAACACAATTTCCGTATGGTTCTTTCGTGCGACACAGGAATAATGACTGTGTTGAAATGGCATTGTTGTCAAGATTTTCGGCAAATCATCGCCAAGTCTTGATGTTGAACAAGGTTCGCTTCGCAGGGCAGTAAGAAGATTAGCAAGACTGCAAGGCCCTTTCCTCAACACTCCACTGTCAAGAGAGGATCATCATGGCACACCACGCTCTCGCTTCGCAGGAAAGCTACAACCCGAATCACCTGCTGGACATCCTGCTCGGCAAAATGCAATTGAAGAACGATGCTGCGCTGTCGCGCATGCTGGAAGTGGCACCCCCTGTCATCAGCAAAATCCGCCACCACCGCTTGCCGGTCGGCGCTTCGCTGCTGATTCGCATGCATGAAGTAACCGGCATGAGCATCCGCGAACTGCGCGACTTGATGGGCGACCGCCGCACCAAGTACCGCCTGTCGGATGCACAAGGCCGCCCAAAGCCAGAGGACAAGCCAGTCGGCGCCTCGACCCAGGGAGGCATGCCGCAGGCCAGCGCCCACTAAGCCATCAGCACCATCGCAATTTCTTCATATTGCAGTTCCGTTTCACGGAACAGGTGCAGGAAAGTGTCGTCGCCCAGGTTGAGCGCTTTCCAGGCAATCGGGGAAACGGGCGGCACCAGGTCGTCCGCTTTCTGCACCAGGTCCAGCGCATGCACCACCGCGTCGGCCACGTGCACGATGGCTGCCAGGAAGCCGGCCCCCGGTGTTCCTGGCTCATGATGGCCGGCGATCGCCAGCCGCATCGTATCTGAAAAGTTCCAATGCTCCGCCAGGGCCAGGCCGGCTTCGACGTGGTCGATGCCCAGCACTGCGCGTTCCGCGTCCAGCGTATAACAGTCATTTGCCTTCTGGTAGGCGATCACTTCCGCATACAGGTCGGGGAAAGTCGAGACCAGCACCAGGCGCCCGATATCGTGCAGCAGTCCAGCCGTGAAAGCATAGTCCTGGTTGAAGCGCACGTGACGCGCCAGCACCTTGGCGCAGGCCGCCGTGGCAATCGAATGGCGCCAGAACATGCTGTGGTCGAAGCCGGGACACAGCTTGTCGGCGAAGCAGCCGGTGACGGCCGCCGCCGTGATCAGGTTGCGCGTGCTCTGGAATCCAAGGAAGGTAATTGCCTGCTGGATGGTGGTGACCTTGACCTGCAGGCCGAACAGCGACGAGTTGGCAAGGCGCAGCGTCTTGGCAGTCAGGGCCTGGTCATGCGAGACCTTCTTCGCCAGCACCGCGATATCGATTTCCTCCTGGTCTACGCTGTTCAGCAACTCCATCACCACAGCAGGCAGCGAGGGCAGGTCATCCAGGTTCCTGACCACATCGTCGTAACTGAGCTGCTCGCTCATGCAACCTCCTTGCCGACGCGGAATTCGGTGACCAGTGCGCGTAACAAGTTGGCCGCAGAATCCTCGGCATTGGCGGGATCGTGACGGCGGAACAGCACGCCAATGCGCGCCAGCTGCGCCTCACGTTCGGCGGCCGTTTGGACCGGATCGGGCGGCGTGTCGTCAACCACGGCAAGCGATTCAATGCCATGGCCGGGCAGGCGCTCCAGCATGCGTTCGGTCAGCACGGTGCCTGCCGGCAGCAGGACCTGGCCATGCTTGTCCAGCAATTCATCGGAAAGGACCATGCCGGGCTCGGCTTTTGCCAAGGGCAGGTGGCGGTATGTCGCCGTCATTTGTTTATCTCCCACATAAGCATGCCAAATCTTACATCAGTGCCGGCAATGCATCACTCTTAAAATCTTGCCAAGCGACACCGGTTCCCTTACATTGGTGGGAATAATGGGGGGAGTGAATGTTTGGTATCCAAGGCCGACTGACTGCACTGTTCGTTGTGATCGTCACCGTTGTGCTGGGCATTTCCGGCACCTACGCACAGTACAGCCTGGGCCATGAACTGGAAGTGGCAAACCAGCGCCTGCGCGAAGGCGTGCTGACCCGTTTGCAAACCAGCTTGCCCTCCGCCCTGTGGGACCTCGACAAAGCGAAGGTCGACAACATCGTGGCAGCCGAGATGCTGCCGCCGGAATTGGTTGCCATCCGCGTCTACGACACCTCGGTTGGCCTGTTCTCGGGCAAGCGCCGCAAGGATGACGGCAGCATCGTCCCCATCGAATCCGAAACGACCGTGCAGGGCGCGCCGGTGGTAGCCGACCTGGCCTACCGCGATGCCGGCGCCGCCGGCAGTGCCCTGAAACCGGTGATCGTCGGCCGCGTGGTGGTCAATTTCAGCCGCGCCCAGATCGACGCCACGCTGGCTGCCGAAGTGCGGCGCAAAGTGGTGGAAGTGCTGACGCTGGACCTGATCCTGGTGGTGGCGCTGGCGCTGTCCCTGCGCATCGTGTTCGACCCCTTGAAGAAGCTGCGCGACGGCCTGTTTGAACTGGCCACGCGCGGCTCCGACGAAGTCGAGGAACTGCCGGAAAAGCGCAGCGACGAACTGGGCGACGTGATCCGCGGTTTCAACGCCATCCAGCGCAAAGTGAAATCGATCATCAAGCGCACCCGCGAGGCGGAAGACCTGGCGCGCCGCTCGGCGCAGGAAACGGCGCAGGCGCTGGACGACCTGCAGCGCACCCAGGAATCGCTGTTGCAGGCCGAACGCCTGGCGTCGCTGGGCTCGCTGGTGGCCGGCGTGGCGCACGAGATCAACACGCCGGTCGGCATCGCCCTGACCAGCGCTTCGGTGCTGATGGACGCCACCACGGCAGTCGACGAATCGATGAAGGCCGGCCAGGTGAAGAAGTCGGAAATCCAGAAGTACATCGACACGGCCGGCGAAAGCGCGCGCCTGATCATGAACAATGCTTACCGCGCGGCGCACCTGATCCACAGCTTCAAGCAGATCGCGGTCGACCAGGTCAGCGAGGCGCGGCGCCGTTTCGAGCTGAAGGAATATATCGGCGAAGTGGTATCGAGCCTGCAGCCAAAGCTGAAGAAAACCGGCATCGCGGTCGCCATCAACTGCCCTGACGATGTCATGCTGGACAGCTATCCCGGCGCTTTGGCCCAGGTCATCACCAACCTCACGCTGAATTGCGTGGAACACGCCTTCGAGCCCGATGGCGCGGGCAATATCGACATCAACGTCATCCCGGAAGGCGACACCATCGAGATGCAGGTCGTCGACAACGGCAAAGGCATCCCTCCCGATATGCTGGACAAGGTATTCGACCCCTTCGTCACGACGCGGCGCGGGCAGGGCGGCACGGGCCTTGGCCTGAACATCGTCTTCAACCTGATCGTCAAGCAGTTCGGCGGCACCATTTCAGTGTCGAGCACGCTAGGCAAGGGCGCCAGCTTTATCTTCCGCATCCCACGCGTGACGCCTGGAGACGGCAGCGAGGAAAAGCATCCCGATGCCCCGCTGCACGCACCGCCCGTGACCTGAGCGCCGCCACAGCCGCATCTGCCGCATACTGAAGCCATGCCGGGAGAAATGTCATGGATAAGCAACGCCTGGTCGCCTTGCTGCGCGGCATAAATGTCGGACGCGCAAAACGCGTTGCGATGGCTGACCTGCGCAAGGTGCTGAGCGATATGGGTTATGGCGATGTGCGCACCCTCCTCAACAGTGGCAACGTCGTGTTCGACTGCAATGCCACCGATGCGGCTGACTGCGCGGCCCGCATCGAAGAGGCGCTGGTGCTGAAGCTCGGCGTACCCGCCAAAGTCACTGTGATCGAAGCCGCCCAATTGGCTGAGATCGTCAAAGAAAACAGTTTGCAGAATGTGGCCGATGATCATTCGCGGCTGCTGGTTGCTGTGCTCAACAAGCCTGATGAAGACCGGGGCAAGCTGGAGCCGCTGGCGCGGCAGAGCTGGCAGCCGGAAGCGTTCGCGCTGGGCCGCCATGCTGCCTATATCTGGTGCCCGGACGGGGTGCTGGCCAGCCGCGCCGCCGCCGCAATGGGCAAGGCGCTGGGCGATGCTGTCACTTCCCGCAACTGGAGCACCATCAGCAAATTGCACGCGATGGCAAATAATTAGTTGTCGACTGGCAGGTTGAGCGACTAAAATCGGCTGTCAACGAATTTGTCAGATGAGCAATGAAGATTAACGACTCGATAAGAGGGGCCATGATTCTTGGCGCCGTGGTATTGGCCCTGGTAATCGGCGGCTTTGCTGTGGCCGACAATGGCTGGCAGAAGGTCAGTTGCATCGGCCGCGCCATCGCCGGTGGTGTCGCCTGGAGCAATATCCACAGCGTTTGCGGTTTATGACTGGCGCGCGCGCCGTTCGGTCACTGATTCATATCCCACTCCCCAGCTATCGGTTTCCACTTCGTCGATGATGACGAAGGTGGTGGCTGGGTCCTTGTTCAGCACCTCCTGCAGCATTTTGGTGGTGCGAACGATCAGCTCCTTCTTTTGTTCCGTGGTCGGGCCGCCTTGTTCGCGGGTGACTTTGATATTTACGTAAGGCATGTCGCTCTCCTTACCAGTTGCCGGCTGCCGCGCCGTCGTCGACGGTCAGCACATGGCCGGAGATAAAGCTGGAATCGGTCAGGTAGAGCACCGCGTCGGCGATATCATCGGCCGTGCCCATTTTGTGGGTTGGCACCAGGCCTTTCAGGAATTCCTGGGTGCCGGCATCCGTGCTGTGCAGCGGAGTGCTGATGATGCCTGGCGCCACCGCATTGACCTTGATGTTCTTGTTCGCCACTTCCAGTGCCAGCGCGCGGGTCGCCATGTTCAGGCCGCCCTTGATCAGTACCGGCAGCAGGGCGGTGGCCTTGGCTGGCGTGACGCCCAGGCTGGCGGTGATGTTGACGATATGACCGCCGCCGTTATTCTCCATATGGCGCACTGCTTCCTGCGCCGGGAACAGGAAGCCCTTCAGGTTGGTCGCCACGAGGGCATCGGTTTCCGCTTCAGTGTAATCAACGGTCGGTTTGGCGATGAAGATGCCGGCGTTATTCACCAGGATGTCGACCTTGCCGAAACGGGCGGCGGCTTTCTCGAACAAATCCTTGGCCGTTTGCGGCGAAGCGATGTCGCCGGCTACCGGCAGGAAGTTGGCCGGATTGCCCAGTTGGGCGGCCGCGGTTTGCAGGCGGTCCATGGTGCGGGCGTTGCCGACCACATTGTAGCCGCGTGCCAGGTAGGCCTTGGCGATGGCGAAACCCAGGCCACTGGAAGCGCCGGTAACGATTGCTGTCTTGGTCATTTGAAACTCCATGAGTTTGGTTAAGGTGAGTCCACTATACTTATGACGTTCAGGTGGATAAATACGGTTCCCGGCAATTGAATTGATACATGGGGTAATGAATGCAGCGCCATTTCGACGATATGCAATTGGGCAGCATCGAGCTGTTCGTACTGGCGGGCGAGCAGGGCAGTTTCACCGCCGCTGCGGCCATGGCGGGCGTGACGCCGGCGGCGGTGAGCCGGTCAATCTCGCGGCTGGAGGAGCGCCTTGGCGTGCGGCTGTTCGTACGCACCACGCGGCAGATCCGCCTGACCGATGGCGGCAGGGTGTATTTCGAGCAATGCCGGCAAGCGCTGTCGCAGCTGGTGGAGGCCGAGCGCGAAGTGACGGGGCAGCAGACTACGCCGTCCGGCAAGCTGCGCATCAGCGTGACGACGCCGTATGCGCATTACCGTTTGCTGGAGCGGGTGGCGGCGTTTCGCTTGCAGTTTCCGGAAGTGCAGGTCGAGGTTCACATCAGCAACCGCAACATCGATTTTGCGGACGAGGGCTATGACCTCGCAGTGCGCGGCCGTGCGCCGCAGGACTCGACCCTGGTGGCGCGCAAGATGGAGGATGCGGCGCTGGTGCTGGTGGCGGCGCCGTCTTACCTGAAGCGGCGCGGCAAACCGAAGTCGCTTGAAGAACTGGAAGGCCATGACTGCATCCAGTTCGTGTTGCCCAGTACCGGGCGGCTGGTGCCCTGGCAATTCATGCGCGACGGGACGGAAATTGAAATGACGTGCGGCGATGCCATCGTGTGCGCGGAAGACTTCCTGGGCATGAGCACACTGGCCGTGCATGGCGGCGGCATTACGCAGACCTACCGCTTTACCGTGGAGCGCGAGCTGGCCAGCGGGGCGCTGGTCGAACTGCTGCCGCAGCATGGCGGCTGCTCAAGGCCGTTTTACCTGATTTATCCGCACGCGCGCCATTTGTCGCTGCGCGTGCGCAGTTTCGTCGACTTCCTGCTGCACTAGCCTTCCTGCTGGCGCTGGCGGAAGGCTGCGACCTTGTTGCGGTTGCCGCACAGCGCCATGCTGCACCAGCGGCGGCGGTGCGACTTTGTGCGGTCCAGGAACCACAGCGTGCAGGCGTGATCTTCGCATTTGCGCACCAGATTGAAGTCGGCCGAGGCCAGCAGGTGCGCCGCCGCTTCCGCCAGAGGCGCCAGCAATTGTTGCGGCGTGCCGGCAGCATAGCGGGCCTGCAGCGACAGGCCATCCCCACTTTCCTCCACCAGCACCATATGGCGCTGGGCGTGCGCCAGCGCCGCATTCAGCGCTGCGGCATCGACCCGTTTGCCCGCTTTGCGCGCCGCCACGGCGGTGCGAACGGTCTCGCGCAATGCGCGCGCGGCCGCCAGCAACTCGCCAGGCCGTCCCGGTGCAGCGGCACCGGCCGGAACCTGGCCTGCCGCCTCAAGCCATGCCAGGACGTCGGCATCGCCATGCCAGGTCTCTTCCCCCTGCACGACGGTATTCATCAAATCCAGCGCCGGGTGGTCGCCATAGAACTCGGTCATTTCCCTATCCTCCTGAATTTTCATTGTAACCATCAAAATAATGCTTGACAAGTTACGTGTTCGGAGTAATCTTGTAACCATCAAAACTAACTTTATGGGGTTAATTATGAATCGCACGATCCAAGCTGATGGCGTCAATATCTTCTACCGCGAAGCAGGCGCCCCGGACGCACCGGCTATCCTCCTGATGCACGGTTTCCCCACCAGCTCCCACATGTTCCGCAACCTGATCCCGCTGCTGGCGACGAAATACCGCGTCATTGCGCCGGACCTGCCAGGCTTCGGCTTCACCGAAGTGCCGGCGGAACGCAACTACCAATACACCTTCGACAACCTGGCCAACACCATGGAGGCCTTCCTACAAGCCATCAAGCTGGACAAATTTGCGTTGTACGTGTTCGATTACGGCGCCCCGGTCGGCCTGCGCCTGGCGGCCGCCAAACCGGAACGCATCACCGCCCTGATTTCCCAGAACGGCAATGCCTACCTGGAAGGCCTGAGCGATGGCTGGACCCCTATGCGCAAACACTGGGCCGACCCTAACGAAGAAAACACCAATGTCATGCGCGGCTTCCTGACGCCGGAAGCCACCAAATGGCAATACACCCACGGCGTCGCCGATCCAGCCAGCGTGGCGCCCGAGTCTTACACCCTTGACTCGGCCCTGATGGCCCGCCCAGGCAATATCGATATCCAGCTCGAGCTGTTCTACGACTATCGCAACAACCTCGAGCTGTACCCGGTGTTCCAGGCGTTCTTCCGCAAAGCGCAGGTGCCGACACTGGCAATCTGGGGCAAAAATGACCCGTTCTTCACTCCGCCGGGCGCTGAGGCTTATCGCCGCGACAACCCGAACGCAACCGTGCAATTGCTGGACACCGGCCATTTCGCGCTGGAGACCCATGTGGAGGTGATCGGCAAAGCCATCCATGCCCTGTTAGACTAGACGCTTTCGAGGATAGCCTGACCACGCATCGATGAAGCCATACACCATCGCACTGCTGCTGGCCGGCCTGGCGCTGGCCGGCTGCAGCAGCAAACAAACCGTTACCTACACGGCCCCCACGACCGCATCGAACCCGCAAGTGCTGCTGCTGGGGGAGGTGCACGACAATAAGGAAGCCCACAAGCTGCGCTTCGAAGACTTGCGCCAGCGCGTGGAAGCCGGCTGGCGTCCTGCGATCGCAATGGAGCAATTCGACCGCGAATCGCAAGGCCTGCTGGACGAAGCGCAGAAGGGCTGCCTCGACGCCTCCTGCGTGATCAATGTCATGAACAAGAAAGGGTGGGACTGGCAGCTGTATCACCCGATCATCCAGCTCGCCCTGAGCAACCACCTGCCACTGATCGCCGTCAACCTGTCGCGCGTCGATGCATCGAAAGTGGTGCGCGACGGCGTCGCCTCGAGTTTCGATGCCGCCACCGTTGCCGCCTACAAGCTGAAGGACCCGCTGCCATCGGACCTGCGGCGCGGCCAGGAAAAGGCGATCCAGGAAGGCCATTGCAATATGGCGCCGGACATGATGTTGCCAGGCATGGTCAACGCCCAGGTCGCGCGCGACATCTGGATGGCCAAGCTGATTCGCCAGCAACAGCCGCGCGACGTGGTCCTTATCGCAGGCAATGGCCATGTGCGCAAGGATATTGGCGTGCCGCGTTGGCTGAATGCTATTGAACCCCGGCTGAATGTCCGCACCATAGGCTTTATCGAGCCCGATGGCGTGCAGGGCAGCTATGACGAAATCCGCAAGGTGGCCGCGCAAAAGCGCACAGACCCTTGCGCCAAATTCAAGTAAACTTTCGGCCCTGCCGACCCCCAAACATCAAGGAGCAAGGAATGCAAATCGCAGGTGAAATGTTGATCGGACAAGCCGCCATCAAAGGCAGCGCAGGCCAGATGAAGGCCACCGACCCGGCCCGCAATATCGAGATCGAGCCGGCCTTTGGCATGGCCACCGCGGCCGACCTGCAGCGCGCCTGCGAACTGGCCGCGCAAGCTTTCGACTCCTACCGCGAAACCACGCTGGAAAAGCGCGCCCAATTCCTGGAGCAGGTGGCGCAGAATATCCTCGACATTGGCCCGCAACTGATCGAGCGCGCCATGCAGGAATCCGGCCTGCCGCAAGCCCGCCTGGAAGGTGAGCGCGGCCGCACCGTCAACCAGTTGCGCCTGTTTGCCAAAGTGGTGCGCGATGGCCTGTTCCTGGGCGCGACGCTGGACTCCGCGCTGCCGGAACGCGTGCCGCCACGCTCCGACCTGCGCATGCGCAAGATCGGCGTCGGCCCGGTCGCCGTATTCGGCGCTTCCAACTTCCCGCTGGCGTTCTCGGTTGCCGGCGGCGATACCGCATCCGCGCTGGCTGCCGGCTGCCCGGTGGTCGTGAAAGCACACCCGGCGCACCTCGGCACTTCCGAACTGGTGGGCAAGGCGATCCAGAAAGCGGTGGCCGACTGCGGCCTGCATGAAGGCGTGTTCTCGCTGGTGATTGGCGACGTCCAGATCGGCGGCGACCTGGTGGCCCATCCTGCCATCAAGGCAGTCGGCTTTACCGGTTCGCGCGGCGGCGGCCTGGCGCTGGTGCGTATCGCCCAGGCCCGCAAGGAGCCGATTCCGGTGTACGCCGAAATGGCATCGATCAATCCGGTATTCCTGCTGCCGGGCGCATTGAAGTCGGGCGCGGCGCGCATCGCGCAAGGCTTTGCCGATTCGCTGACCATGGGCTCCGGCCAGTTCTGCACCAATCCGGGCTTGCTGATCGCACTGGAAGGCCCTGAGCTGAATGAATTTGCTGCCGCTGCAGCGGCTGCTGTGCAAGCCAAGCCATCGACCACCATGCTGACCCCGGGCATCCACAAATCGTACGAAGCCGGCGTGGGCAAGCTGTCCGCGTTGGACAAAGTGGAGCTGCTGGCGCAAGGCGGCGCGGGCAGCACCGCCTGCGCGGCGCAACCGCACCTGTACAGCACCGACGTCGACACCTTCCTGTCCACGCCGGCGCTGGAAGACGAGAACTTCGGTCCGAGCTCAGTGCTGGTGCGCTGCCGCGATGCGGCCGACATGCGCCGCATCGCCGAGCATCTGGAAGGGCAGTTGACCTCCACCGTGCATGCTATTGCCGACGACCGCGAGATCGCCGCCGGCCTGTTGCCAACACTGGAGCGCAAAGCAGGCCGTATCCTGTTCAACGGCTTCCCGACCGGCGTTGAAGTGGCGCACGCCATGGTGCATGGCGGCCCGTTCCCGTCGACTTCCGATCCACGCAGCACGTCGGTAGGCGCTACCGCCATCGACCGCTTCCTGCGCCCGGTCTGCTACCAGGATGCGCCGGAGTGGGCATTGCCATCGACCCTGGCCAATAGCAATCCTCAAAACGTGCCACGCGTGGTGGACGGCAAGATCCAGCCGGGCGCATAAGGCTGCCCGATCATGGTAAGGTGGGACGCATGATGGAAACTGTGTACAAGACAGAGCAGCCCAGCCGGGCTGACATCGATGCGCTCACCGGGCCTGCGGTACTGGAATTCGGCACCAACTGGTGCGGCTATTGCCGCGGCGCGCAGCCCGCCATCGCCGAGGCGTACCGCGAGTACGCCAACATTCCTCACTTCAAGGTGGAAGACGGTCCTGGCCGAGTGCTGGGCCGCGCTTTCCGCGTGAAGCTATGGCCGACCGTGATCTTCCTGAAAGATGGCAAGGAAGTCGCCCGCGTCGTGCGTCCTGAAGACGCTGACGAACTGCGCGAAGGTTTCGGCCAGATCGCCGGCAATTAATTCGAACGCTATTGCAAGATCCAGCGGTACTCCATTTGCTGCCAATCCCGGGCCGGTTTACCATCCTCTGACTTGGGCCGGAACCAGCATTTGGCCATGCCTTCGGCGGCAGCGCTATCCAATGCCGGATATCCGCTGAGCGCACGATTTCGTGGGCGGTAACCTCTCCTGCGAGCGTGGGACAGCCAGGCAAATCAAAGCGCTTACTGCAAAGCGGGGAGCTTGTTCATGGTCTGTTGTGCGGATAACAAAAAAGCCTGAACCGTTACCGGATCAGGCTTTTTTGATGAATCTTTGGTGGTGATAGGTGGACTTGAACCACCGACCCTAGCATTATGAATGCTATGCTCTAACCAACTGAGCTATATCACCAGAGCCACGCATTATGAGGGCTTTCGCATAGACTGTCAACCATTGATGGTTTTGCAACAAATGGGCGTGGCTGGAAAGTACTCGAAATGTTGGCCGCCTCCCTCCAAGCAGTTTTCTCCCTGCGCAATTCATTGCTTTCGCAAGAATGATTCCTGCGCGAAACGTGACAAAAGCCCTGTGTCTTGCTGCCTATTGATGGGTTCTTATACCTATCGAAAAGAGGGCATTGTTCTCATGCGCTCACGCAATCTCAACTGTTAAATTGATATCGATTGAGATTGGGAAAGATAAATGCCTCCTGATCACTTTTACTGGATAAAAAGAATCAATATTTCCAAATAATCACTTTTCAACGCGCGAACTGCGCGGGCTCGGGAGAAGATCATGGGCACCATTACCGGATCCAACGGAAACGATACGCTTCTCGGCACCATCAGCAGCGACATCATCAACAGCGGCAACGGTGACGACATCGTCAACGGTGGCGCCGGTAGCGACCAGATCAACGGCGGCGCCGGGAACGACACTCTGATCTATACCGTCTCTGAAAACCAGGGCGGCTTCAAGGATGTTTACACCGGCGGATCCGGTATCGATACGGTTCGGCTTCAACTGAGCTCTGCGGAATGGAACGATTCCACAGTGCGCGCGGAGCTGGAACGGTATGTAAAGTTTCTCTCTACCGTCAAGATGAACCCCCAAGGCGAAGTTTCAAACGGATCTGCCAGCGATTTCGTATTCAACTTTGGGACGTCCACGTTGACCGTCCAAATGATGGAGAAGCTGGCGGTTTGGGTGAAGCCCGAATTTGGCGGCGATTACGCCCAGGTTGACTATCTCAAGTCCCTGATCACTGGAGACATTGCGGGAACCGCGGTTGAAGCCGGAGGAGTCGGCAACGCCGACAAGGGAGTGTCAATCGTGAGTGGCCAACTCAAGTCTGATGACCTGGATGGCGCCGACAATCTCTTTCGATCTGTGGATACGGGCATCGAAGCAAAATACGGTACGTACACTATCTCTGCGAATGGCCTTTGGCACTACACCTTAAACAACGCTGATAGTCGCGTGCAGGAACTGAAGGCCAATGAAATCTTGAAAGACACCTTCAGCGTGTCCAGTGCCGATGGGGCGGTCAAAGTCATTACGATCACTATTGTGGGCAGCAATGATGCGCCAGAAGTCAGTGCGGCGCTTTCTGATTCGGCGGAAGAAGGCGGTGCCGCTTTTGCGATGAATTTGCTGACCGGTGCCAGCGATGCCGATCACGGCGAAACAGCAGGTCTGGGCGTGACTGCGGTCAACTACAGTGTCGATGGCGTGACTGGTTCAGGCATACCTGCGGGTCTCAGCCTGACCGGAAGTATGCTGAGTATCGACCCGACGGATCACGAATTCGATCACCTCGCGGTTGGCGAACATACCACCATCGTGGTCAGCTACAACGTCAGGGATGCGCAAGGTGCGACGGTCGCACAACATGCGACGATCACAATCAGCGGAACTAATGATGTGCCAGTCGTCACAGGCGCGCTGACGTTTGGGGAAGACGAAAGCGAAGAATCGTACTCCCTGAATTTGCTGGCAGGTGCCAGTGATGTCGACCATGGCGAGACTGCGTCGTTGAGCGTAGCTGATGTAACGTACAGTGTCGATGGAAATGCTCCATCAGGTAGCGCGCCTTCAGGCGTGGCTCTGGCCGGCAATAACCTGAATGTAGACCCTTCGAATGGCGCCTTCAACCACTTGGCAGTGGGCGAAAAAACCACCATTGTCGTCAGCTACAACGTAAAAGATGTACATGGCGCGGCAGTCGCCCAGGTTGCAACAATCACTATCCACGGCACTAACGACACGCCAGTGGTGAGCACCGCATTGTCTTCAACTGCTGCCGAAGGCGCAGGTGGCTATACAATGAACCTGCTGGACGGTGCCAGCGATTCGGATGATGGTGAGACCGCTTCACTGAGCATATCCAATGTTGGCTACAGCGTCGACGGCGGCGTGGTTTCAAGTACCGCACCAGATGGCGTAAGCCTGGCAGGAAGCACGTTGAGCGTGAATCCTGCGAATGGCGCCTTCAACCACCTTGCTGTGGGGGCGCATGCCACCATCGTGGTCACTTACAACGTCAAGGACGCACAGGGAGCCACGGTTGCGCAGAGTGCGACAATCATCATTGAGGGTACCAACGATGCTCCGGTCGTGACGGGGGCGGTGACGGGTTCCGCAAGCGAAGATGGCGATGTGGTCGCGCTGAACGCGCTGGCCAACGCGTCGGATGTGGACGATGGCACAACCTTCACAGTGGTGTCTATGCCAGCGGCACTGCCGGCTGGTGTCAACTATGACGCCGCAACCCACACCTTTACGTTGAACCCCGGCGATTCGGCATATCAAAGCTTGGCCGCAGGGCAGAAGGCAGAAGTAGCGATCAACTACGGCGTGTCCGACGGCACTGTGACAGTTCCGGCATTGGTGAAGTTTACCGTGACGGGTACCAACGATGCGCCGGTGGTAACCGGGGCAGTGATGGATTCGGCGACCGAGGACGGGGTTACGGTGACGATCAATGCCTTGGCCAACGCTTCGGATGTCGATCAAGGGACGACGCTGAGCGTGGTGGAGGTACCAGACTCGCTGCCAGCCGGCGTCAGCTACGATGCCGATTCGCACAGCTTCACCCTTGACCCAAGCGATGCAGCCTATCAGAGCCTGGCCCACGGCCAGGCAATGGAGGTGACGGTCAGCTACGGCGTCACCGATGGCAAGGCTACAGTGCCGGCATCGGTGACGTTCACCGTGACCGGCACCAACGACGCACCGGTGGTAACCGGGGCAGTGATGGACGCTGCGACCGAGGACGGGGCAGCGGTGACGATCAATGCCCTGGCCAACGCTTCGGATGTCGATCAAGGGACGACGCTGAGCGTGGTGGAGGTACCAGACTCGCTGCCGGCAGGCGTCAGCTACGACGTCGAATCGCACAGCTTCACTCTTGACCCAAGCGATGCAGCTTATCAGAGCTTGGCCCATGGTCAGGCAATGGACGTGACGGTTAGCTATGGCGTAAGCGATGGCAAGGCTACTGTGCCGGCATCGGTGAAATTCACCGTGACCGGCACCAACGACGCACCGGTGGTAACCGGGGCAGTGATGGACGCTGCGACCGAGGACGGGGCAGCGGTGACGATCAATGCCCTGGCCAACGCTTCGGATGTCGATCAAGGGACGACGCTGAGCGTGGTGGAGTTACCAGACTCGCTGCCGGCAGGCGTCAGCTACGACGTCGAATCGCACAGCTTCACCCTTGACCCAAGCGATGCAGCTTATCAGAGCCTGGCCCATGGTCAGGCAATGGACGTGACGGTCAGCTACGGCGTCACCGATGGCAAGGCCACCGTGCCGGCATCGGTGACGTTCACCGTGACCGGTACCAACGACGCACCGGTGGTGACCGGGGCAGTGATGGATTCGGCGACCGAGGACGGAGTTGCGGTGACGATCAATGCCCTGGCTAACGCTTCGGATGTCGATCAAGGGACGACGCTGAGCGTGGTGGAGGTACCAGACTCGCTGCCGGCAGGCGTCAGCTACGACAGCGAATCGCACAGCTTCACCCTTGACCCAAGCGATGCAGCTTATCAGAGCCTGGCCCACGGCCAGGCAATGGAGGTGACGGTCAGCTACGGCGTCACCGATGGCCGGACCACCGTGCCGGCATCGGTGACGTTCACCGTGACCGGCACCAACGACGCACCGGTGGTGACCGGGGCAGTGATGGATTCGGCGACCGAGGACGGGGTTACGGTGACGATCAATGCCCTGGCTAACGCTTCGGATGTCGATCAAGGGACGACGCTGAGCGTGGTGGAGGTACCAGACTCGCTGCCGGCAGGCGTCAGCTACGACAGCGAATCGCACAGCTTCACCCTTGACCCAAGCGATGCAGCCTATCAGAGCCTGGCCCACGGCCAGGCAATGGACGTAACGATCAGCTACGGCGTCACAGATGGCAAGGCCACCGTGCCGGCATCGGTGACGTTCACGGTGACCGGCACCAACGACGCACCGGTGGTGACCGGAGCGGTGATGGATTCGGCGACCGAGGACGGGGTTACGGTGACGATCAATGCCCTGGCTAACGCTTCGGACGTGGACCAACGGACGACCCTGAGCGTGGTGGCGGTGCTAAACCCGCTACCAGCAGGTGTCAGCTACGACGTCGATTCGCACAGCTTCACTCTTGACCCAAGCGATGCAGCCTATCAGAGCCTGGCCCACGGCCAGGCAATGGCGGTGATGATTAGCTACGGCGTTACCGATGGCAAGGCCACCGTGCCGGCTTCGGTGACGTTCACCGTGACCGGCACGAACGACGCCCCGGTGGTGACCGGAGCAGTGATGGATGTGGCAACCGAGGACGGGGCAGTAGTGACGATCAATGCGTTGGCTAACGCTTCGGATGTGGACCAAGGGACGACCCTGAGCGTGGTGGCGGTACCAGACTCGCTACCAGCCGGTGTCAGCTATGACCCCACAACCCACACTTTTGCATTGAACCCTGACGAGTCGGCATATCAAAGCTTGGCTGCAGGACAGACGGCAGAGGTAACGGTCAACTACGGCGTCTCCGATGGCGCAGCGACTGTCCCGGCGTCGGTGAAGTTCACCGTAATCGGCAGTAATGATGCACCGGTAGTCAGCGCTGCGGTGAATTCGAGCAAGCTTGAAGGCGCGCAGTCCTTTACGATGAATTTGCTCGCTGGCGCGAGCGATGTCGATAACAATGAGACTGCGTCACTGGCTGTGGTGGATGTCACTTATAGCGTTGATAGCGGGTTGACCTCATCTAGCGCGCCGGCAGGAGTCAGCCTGACCGGGAACACATTAAACGTCAATCCGGCAAACACCACCTTCGATCACCTGGCTGTGGGGGAGAGCTCCATCATTGTCGTCAACTACAGCGTCAAGGACATACATGGGGCGACTGTTGCGCAGAGCGCGACGATTACGATTACTGGCACCAACGATGCTCCCGTTGTTGGTGCTGCGCTGACTTCGAGCGCCGCGGAAGGGGCGGGCTCCTACTCGATGAGTCTTCTCGCTGGTGCGAGCGATGTCGATCACAATGAGACTGCGACTTTGAGCGTAACCGATGTCACATACAGGCTTGATAACAGCGCGGCATCAGCGAGCGCGCCGGCAGGCATAAGCCTTGTGGGAAGCACGCTAACAGTGGATCCATCGAACAGTGCTTTCAACCACCTTGCAGTAGGAGCGCATGCCACAGTCACGGTTAGTTATAACGTCAAGGATGCCTATGGTGCGGTCGCGCCCCAGAGCGCGACGATCGTGATTAACGGTACTAACGATACTCCCATGGTGAGCGGCACTTTGTCTTCCACTGCTGCGGAAGGCGCGGCCACGTATACGATGAATTTACTGGCAGGCGCGAGCGATGCCGACGATGGCGAAACCGCGACACTGAGCGTTGCCAACGTCAGCTATAGTGTCGATGGTGTTGCGGTGCCAGGTACTCCTGCGGGTGTGAGCCTGACGGGAGGCACGTTGAGCGTGGACCCAGCGAATGGTTCCTTCGACCACCTTGCTGCAGGCCAGAGCTCCACGATTGTGGTCAGCTACAGCGTCAAGGACGCGCAAGGAGCGTTCGCGGCGCAGAACGCGACAATCACGATTACCGGCACGAACGACGCGCCGGTCCTGAACTTGGCTGCCACACCGGTCCTGGTCAACGTTGTCGAGGATGCCGGAGCTCCGAGTGGCGCGGTTGGCACGCTTGTGTCAAGTTTGGTCAATCTCAATCCACCGCTTGGCGGCCTCGATAATGTGACGGATGCCGACTCCAACGCGCCCACTGGCATAGCCTTGACCGGTACCAATGCCACGAACGGAACGTGGTGGTATTCCACCAATGGCGGTGCCAACTGGTCGACCGTTGGCGCGGTTTCTAACGCGACAGCCTTGCTCCTGTCCGCAGATGCAAATACCAGGGTCTACTTCCAGGGTAATCTTGACTTCAACGGTACTGTCAGCGACGGGCTGACCTTCCGCGCTTGGGACCAGAGCAGCGGAACGGCCGGGACTAAGGTCAGCACGACCACCAATGGCGGTAGCTCAGCCTTCTCTAGCGCTGCCGACACAGCGGCCATCACCGTGATTGCCGATAACTTTGCCCCGGTTCCTACCAATGACCGAATCATCGTATCAAGCGGTACCAACGTCACGATATCGACGAGCGCGCTGCTTGGGAATGACATCGATATTGACGGTTCTGCATTGACGATCACCGGCGTAAGCAGCGCATCCGGGATCAGCAACCTGTCCTTGAGTGGCAACACTATCAGCTTCAAGAGCGGCAGCGCGGCCGGGACTTCGGTGGGCAGTTTCCAATACACTGTGTCGGACGGCCGCGGCGGCACCGCGACAGGCACGGTAGCAATTGACGTCAAGGCAGTAACAAGCAACAGCAGTGGCGATATGGTTGATCTCAGCGGAGCGGGCAACTATCAGGCATCCTATATCGATGCCGATAACGGGCCGGATACCGTGACCGGGGGGGCGCCTGGGGACAGCTTCTACGGCGGGTCCGGTAATGCGGCAGATACCCTGCGAGGGGGCGCGGGCAACGACCTTCTTGTCGGAGAAGCCGGCAACGATATTTTGTCTGGCAGTTCCGGCAACGATATTCTGCGCGGCGGAAGCGGCGACGATGCGATGGACGGCGGCGACGGTAGCGAGGATATGCTCGACATGTCCGACGGCAGCGCATTGATCAATTTTACTCTGGTACATAGTGCCGGCATTACGACCACCGGCGGTGCCGGTGGCCTTGGCAACGACTCGTACCAGAACATGGAAGGTGTGATCGGCAGCTCCTCGAACGACTCCATCAACGGCAGCAACGGCAACGATATTATCCGCGGCGGTGCGGGCAACGATACCCTCGACGGCAGGGTTGGCAACGACCTGCTCGACTTCTCTGACGGCACTGCGGGAATTGTTTTCACGATGGGGCTGAATGGTTCCGGTGCATTCAGTGCTGGGGGCCTTGGGACCGATACTTATACGAGTTTCGAAGGCGTGATTGGCACGGCTTTCGCCGACACCTTGAACGGCTTGAGCGCGGCCGATGAACTGCGCGGCGGTGCCGGCAACGATACTATCAACGGCCAGGCCGGCGACGATCGCATCGTCGGCGGCGCCGGTTCCGACACGCTCACGGGCGGTGCCGACAACGACACTTTCGTTTTTGATTCCGCACCCAACGCCGTTGATTCGATCACGGACTTCAATGCATCGGGATCATTGGCAAGCGGAGACATGGTTGAATTGTCGCTTGCAGTATTCGCGGGGATCACAACCGCGCCGGGCAGCGTCCTGTCATCGTCCGAATTCGCTTCATCCGTCGGCGGCGGCGTGAACGACGTGGTGGCAGCGGGCGTGCGGGTGATCTACGACAGCGTCACCGGCAATCTGTATTACGACGCGGATGGGCAAGGTTCGGGCGGCCGCACGCTGGTGGCGAAGCTGGTTCTCACTGATCCGGGCGACACCTTCGATTACAACGACATCAAGATTGGTTCGTGATCTGCCAACGGGACGGGTGAATCTCATGAAACCTCTCTTTGAAATCCTCAGGCGCCCACTGCTTGTTGTTGCGGGCTTTTCGTTCCTGGTCAACATGCTGCTGCTGGCACCCGCGCTCTTCATGCTGCAGGTGTTCGATCGGGTGCTGACCAGCCAGAGCAGGGAAACGCTGCTGGTACTGTTGCTCGGCATGGCGATCGCTTTTGCCCTGATGCTGGTACTTGACTACCTGCGCAGCAGGCTGCAAGGGGTGGCAGGCAATATCATCGCCGAGCACCTGTCGCCTGCAGTCGCGAAGGTGATGCTGGCAAAGACTGCACGCAGGGCGGAGGGCGTTCCGTCCGAAGGGCTGCGTGACGTGGCATCCCTGCGCAGCCTCTTTTCGGCGCAGGGTCTGCTGGCATTGTTCGATACGCCGTGGGCGGTGATCTACATCGCCGTCATTTGGCTGGCTCACCCGCTGCTTGGCGCCGCGGCGGCCTGCGCTTCCGTATTGATGCTGGTCCTGGCTGTGCTGAACGACCGTATCACGCGGGGCGACATCGAAGAATTGCAGAAAGAGGCAGCAAAGGCGACCCGCTACCTCGAGTCGTCGCTTCACAATGCAGAAGTTGTGCAATCGCTTGGCATGGGAGATGCACTGATTGCGCGTTGGCAGGCGCTTAATGCGCGGGTCTCGGAACTACAGGGGCCGACCGCGCGCAAATCGGTGGCGATGGCAGCCTTCACGCGTATGACACGGCAGCTGGTGCAAATACTGATGCAGGCGTTGGGCGCCTACCTCGTGATCAGCGGCGAAGGGACGCCCGGCATCCTGGTTGCCACCACTGTCTTGCTGGGGCGTGCGTTGTCGCCTGTGGAGCAGGTTGTGGGCAGCTGGCGCGTGCTGGCGGAAGCGCGTCTTGGTTTTTCGCGCCTGTCCGGATTGCTGGAGGCGGAGGATCGCCAGCCGCAACGTATGAGGCTGCCAGCGCCTGCCGGCCGGTTGTGCGTGCAAGGCCTCACGTTCCGTCCACCGCAAAGTGAGCGCCTGATCCTGGCGGGGGTGTCGCTCAACCTGGAGCCTGGTGAATCGTTGGCGATTATCGGTGCCAGCGGCGCCGGAAAATCGACCCTGGCGCGCCTGCTAACGGGCTTGTGGACGCCCAATACCGGCACCGTGCGGCTGGATGGCGTTGACCTGGCGCAGTGGCCGCGAGAAGAGCTCGGCCCCTGGTTGGGCTATCTGCCGCAGGACGTTGAACTCTTTCCGGGTAGCGTAGCCGACAATATCGCGCGCCTGGGCTGCGTCGACTCGGACAAGGTGGTGCTGGCAGCGAAGCGCGCCGGAGTGCACGCGCTCATTCTGGGACTGCCGCAAGGTTACGACACACAGATCGACGGCATGGGCGTGATGCTTTCGCCCGGCCAACGCCAGCGCATTGCGCTGGCCCGCGCGCTGTACGGCGACCCGAAAGTCCTGGTGCTGGACGAACCGAATTCCAACCTTGACGGGGCGGGCGAGCTTGCGCTGGCCGACGCACTGAAGGCGCTGAATGGGCAGGTGACGGTGGTCGTGGTCACGCATCGCAGCACGCTGGTGCAGCACATGGACAAGATGCTGGTCCTTGACGCCGGTCGCGTGCAGCATTTCGGCACTGTTGCCGAAGTCATGCAGGCAATGCAGGCTGGCCAGGGCAGGGCGGGGGCACAGGTAGTGCCCATGCCGCGCGCAGCGGAAGGGAGGGCATGATGAACGGAGCGTTGCAGAACATGCCGGCATCCACGCCGTTGCAGTCCCACATAAATGAAGCGCGCCGCTTGGCTGGATGGGGCGCGGCAGTCGTCATCTGCGGGCTGCTGCCTGTTACGGCATGGATGGCGTTTGCGCCGCTGTCTTCCGCAGTAGTGGCCCAGGCTTATGTGAAAGTCGACCTTAATCGTCGCCCGGTGCAGCATGCCGAAGGTGGCATCGTGCGCCAAGTGCTGGTGCGCGACGGCCAGCAAGTGCGCCAGGGCGATCCTTTGCTGGTGCTTGGCGATGTGTCGGTCGACGCCGACAAGAACAGGCTTGATTATCGCGTGAAGACCGAACGCGCGAGCCTGGCACGGCTGGATGCCGAACAAGGCATGGAGCAGTCGATCAGGTTTCCAGCCGATGTGATGACTGCTGCGGAATCCGATCCGCGCCTGGCGGAGCAGGTCGGCAAGGAGCGCGCGTTGTTCGCAGCGCGGCGCGACGCGTTGGTGGGGCAGGTGCGGCTACTGCGTTCGCAGCGGGAAAAAGTGGCGGAGGAAGTCGTTGCCTTGCGGGCCCAGATCGGGCAGGCCAGCGAATCGATGAAATTCCAGAAGGTCGATCTCGACACCAACAACAAACTGCGCAAGGACGGATTCGTCTCCGCCACCCGCATTGCACAGATCGAAGGTAGCATCGCCGATTACGGTGTCAAGCTGGAAGAGCGGCGCTCGGAGTTGGCGCGTGCCCAGCAACGGATGGTCGACATCGACTTGCGCGTCAGCGCAATGGAAGGGGAATACCGGCAGCAGGCCAGCGACCAGTTGAAGGTGGCGACAGCGCGCCTGTCGGAGATCGAGCAAGAACAGCGCAAATCGGTTGATGCGTCGGCGCGCCAGGTCATCACCGCGCCAGCCAGCGGTGAAGTCATCGGCTTGAAATATCCGGTGCCGGGGGCCGTGATCCCGCCGCGCGAAACAATCGCCGACATCGTGCCGGACGATACGCGCCTGGTAACGGAGGCGCGGATTCGCACCGATGACATCAGCCGCATCGGCCGCGGCCAGGCAGCCGAGATCCGCTTTACTGCGTTCAAGTACCGCACAACACAGCTGGTGCGCGGCAAGGTGATCTATATTTCTGCGGACCGCTTGCTGGATCGTGCCACGGAGGCTCCTTATTACTCGGTCCTGGTGGAGGCCGACCCGGCGTCGCTGGCCAAGGCCGGCGACCTTAAACTGCTGGCCGGGATGCCGGCTGAAGTCTATTTCGAAGGGGGGCGGCGTACCCCGCTGGAGTATCTGCTCGAGCCGGTCACGCAGGTGCTGCGCCATGCGGCACGCGAGCGCTGAAGAAACAAAAAACCCGCAATGCATCGTGTGCAGTGCGGGTTTTCGCTGAATCCTTTGGTGGTGATAGGTGGACTTGAACCACCGACCCTAGCATTATGAATGCTATGCTCTAACCAACTGAGCTATATCACCGCAAGGCCAGCATTATCGGTGCTGGCCTTCGATCTGTCAAGGACTGATTATGCCGTAGTGATTTTGGCAAGCACTTGCCGTTGCAATTGCTGGCTGGCGTCCGGGGCGCAGCAGTCGACCACGATCCGATCCGGCATGGCGCGCAGCCAGGTTAGCTGGCGCTTACATAGCTGGCGCGTGGCGATGATGCCGGTTTCGCGCATTGTTGCGTAGTCGATGGTGCCATCCAGGTACTCCCAGGCCTGGCGATAACCGACGCAACGGATCGACGGCAGGCCAAGGTGCAGGTCGCCGCGCGCGCGCAGGGTTTTCACTTCATCGAGGAAGCCCGAATCCAGCATGATGTCGAAGCGGCGCGCAATGCGTTCGTGCAGCCAGGCGCGGTCGGACGGTTCTAGCGCGAACGACACCAGGTCGAATGGCAGTTCCTCTTTTTCGCGCTGGGCCAGCAGCTCGGACATCGGCTTGCCGGACAGGGCGTGGATTTCGAGGGCGCGCTGGATGCGCTGGGAGTCGGCGGGCTTGAGGCGGGCGGCAGTTTCCGGATCGACCTGCGCCAGGCGCGCGTGCATGGCGGGCCAGCCGATGCGGGCCGCTTCCTCGTCAAGCTGCGCGCGCAGGGCCGGATCGGCGCCGGGCAGGTCGTCCAGCCCGTCGGCCAGGCCTTTGTAGTACAGCATGGTGCCGCCCACCAGCAGCGGGACCTTGCCGCGGGCGCTGATTTCTGCGACCAGGCGAAGCGTGTCGGTGCGGAACTGGGCGACCGAGTAGGAGTCCAGCGGGTCGATGATGTCGATCAGGTGGTGCGGCACGGCGGCCAGTTCCTCCTTCGAAGGCTTGGCCGTGCCGATGTCCATGCCGCGGTACACCAGCGCGGAATCGACGGAGATGATTTCGCACGGCACCTGCTGTGCGATGGCCAGCGCTGCGGCGGTCTTGCCGGACGCGGTCGGCCCCATGATGGCGACCGCCAGCGGGCGCTTGTTGGACTGCTCGTTCATTATTTTTACTGCCCGCGCAGGAAGAGTTTATCCAGCGCGTTGATGTCGATCTGCACCCAGGTCGGGCGGCCGTGGTTGCACTGGTCGGCACGCTCGGTGGCTTCCATATGGCGCAGCAGGGCGTTCATTTCCGGCACGGCCAGGATGCGGTTGGCGCGCACGGCGGTATGGCAGGCGAGCGTGCCGAGCAGCTCGTTGCGGCGCTCGATCAACACGCGCGAGCCGCCGTATTCGCGCACGTCGCGGATCACGTCGCGCGCCAGGGTCTGGGCGTCGGCGTTCTTCAGCAGGGCGGGGACGGCGCGCACGGCCAGCGTGGTCGGCGACATCACGGCAATGTCGAAACCCAGGGTTTTCAGCGTGTCGCCATGTTCCTGCACGGTACCAACTTCCACCGCATCGGCGTAGAAAGTGACCGGGATCAGCAGGTTCTGCACCGACATCTCTGTGCCGTCGATCTGGGCATCCAGCGCGTTCTTCAATTGCTCATACAGGATGCGCTCGTGCGCGGCGTGCATGTCGACCAGCACCAGGCCCTTGCTGTTCTGGGCCAGGATGTAGATGCCATGCAGTTGCGCCAGCGCGAAGCCGAGCGGGAATTCTTCGCCGGCCATCTGGGCCGACGATGCGGCGATCGGCGCGGCCTGCGGCAGCGTGTAGTCGGAGGAAGCGCGGAAGCCATTGCCGCCGTCGGCTGCGGTTGCATCCGGAGCGAAATTGTCGCGCGGGTCGTTCGACCACAGTGCACCGTAGCGCTCCGTGCTCTGCGCCACGCCGCCGCTGCCAGCTCCGCCGAATGGCGATGGCGAGAACGTCGGGCGGTATTCAGGATTCAGGATCGAACCGAAGCTGGTTTGCTGCTGCGGGCGCCAGCCCGGGCCCGATGCCTGCAGGTTGTCGGCGGCCGGCAGCGGCGAAGGCACGCTGCCGTGCGAAGTGGCCGAGGTCGCGGCCAGCGCGCGCTGCACGGCGTGGAACACGAACTGGTGCACCGCGCGGCCATCGCGGAAGCGCACCTCGATCTTGGACGGGTGTACGTTCACGTCGACCAGCGCAGGGTCGAGGTCGAGCGCCAGCACATATGATGGATAGCGGTCGCCGTGCAGCACGTCTTCATATGCGGCGCGTACCGCGTGCACCAGCAGCTTGTCGCGCACGAAGCGGCCGTTGACGTAGAAGTACTGGCTGTCGGCACGGCCTTTGGAGGCGGTCGGCAGGCCGGCGAAGCCGTGGATGCGCAGCACGCCGGAGCCTTCATCGAGCGCCAGGCGCGCTTCTTCGAAATTGCTGCCGAGGATCTGGGCGCTGCGCTTGGCCATGTCGCTGACCATCCAGTGGTCGACGGTCTTGCCGTTGTGGCTCAGGGTGAACGATACATCGGGGCGCGCAAGGGCGATGCGGCGCACCACTTCCGCGCAGTGGCCAAATTCGGTTTGTTCGGACTTCAGGAATTTGCGGCGCGCAGGGGTGTTGAAATACAGGTCGCGCACGTCGATGGTGGTGCCGGGAGCGCCGGAGGAGGGCACTACCGTGCCTTCATGCGAGCCTTCCAGTTCCCAGGCGTGGGCGCCGTCGGCGGTGCGCGAGGTCAGCGTGACTGCTGCCACGGAGGCGATCGAAGCCAGGGCTTCGCCGCGGAAACCGAGAGTGCCGACGTTTTCCAGGTCGTCCAGCGAGGCGATTTTCGAGGTTGCGTGGCGCGCCAGCGCCAGTGGCATCTGGTCGGGCGGAATCCCGCGGCCGTTGTCAGTAATGCAAATACGTTTGACGCCGCCTTCTTCCAGCCGCACGGTGATCTGGGTCGAACCGGCGTCCAGGGCGTTTTCCAGCAGCTCTTTGACAACGGCCGATGGGCGTTCCACCACTTCGCCGGCGGCGATCTGGGAAATCAGTTGGTCTGGGAGGGCCCGGATCGGGCGGGGTGGGCTTGGGGCGTTCATGGGCAAGATTATAACTGCGGGGCCGGCGACCCCGCAGAAGGGCTTATTTCACTTCACGGACGGGGATTGGGACGTTGCACAGGTCTACATGGCCCGCTGCATACTTGGTCCATGGCCCGCCACGGTTGCGCTGCGCCTCGACCACGGACTTGAAGCTGGCCGACTCGGTGCGCATTACTTCGAACTTCGAACGTTCGGCCTCCGGCACATCGGCCGCCAGCTTTACGGACTTGATCGGCACCCACTGTTCTTCCTTCTCGAACATGCCCATCGGCGCCGGGCCGCGCGGCAGCACTGACAGCAGCGGCATGCCGCTGACGATGCGTCCCACCACGGTGATATTGCGGTCCAGGTGGCGCGGCGAATTGCCAATCACCGTGTACAGGGTGCCGCCATTGCCGCTGTCGGACTCGTTGCCGCGCGCTACGCCAACCATGCCGTAGCAATGCGCCAGCCAGGTCTGGCCGGTTTTCGGGTCACGTGCCGACGGGAAGCCATTGGAGTGGCCGACTTGCGGCGCATAGCCATCCTTGTCCGGCAGGCGGGTGAACTGGGTGTCGTTTTTCATCGGAACGGTGAATTCCTGCTCCAGCTTGGCCTTGGCCGTTCCAATTGCCTTTGGCTTGTCGTCGCGCGGATCACCCCACTGCACCACGAAATTGTCCTGGGTGCGGTAGATCCACAGGCCGTCCCAGTAGCCTTCCCTGGCCATGGTGCGGATATTGGCGGCATGGTTCGGCGCAAAGGCCGGCGCCAGTTCGATGATCACGCGGCCGCCAGGGAGGTCCATGTACAGCGTGTTGGCTGGGTTAAGCTGGCGCCAGTCGCCCTGCGGCGAAGCCTTGACGATGTCGCTGACGGTCGGCTTGGGTGGCAATTCTTTGGTCGGGGCGGCCATGGCGGCCAGGGGCAAGGCCAATACGAAGGCGACAGGGATGGTGGACTTCACTAAGGGTCTCCTTTATAGGTTTCTAAGCTGGTGCTAAGATGCCGGGCAATTTTAGCCTGTAAGATAGACAGTTTGGTATCATTCCCGCCGCAACCTTTTTGGGACAAATAATGGATTTCGTTCAATTGCTGGACATGCTGGTTCACGTAGACCGTGCGATGGGTACCCTGATCGCGCAATACGGCGTGTATGTCTATGCACTGCTGTTTGCCATCGTCTTTTGCGAGACCGGCCTCGTTGTTCTGTTCTTCTTCCCTGGCGATACGCTGCTGTTCATCGGCGGGGCATTCTGCGCCACCGGCCAGATGCACCTGGGATTGTTGATGTTCCTGCTGTCGGTTGCTGCAATTTTGGGCAATACCACCAACTACTGGATTGGCGAAGCCATTGGCCAGCGGGTATTCACCCATGACTATCGCTGGATTAACAAGGATGCGCTGCGCCGCACCCACGAATTCTTCGAAAAGCATGGCGGCAAGACCATTATCCTGGCGCGCTTCGTGCCGGTGGTGCGTACCTTCGCGCCATTCGTGGCCGGCGTGTCGGACATGACCCATGCGCGCTTCCAGCTCTTCAACTTCGTCGGGGCCATCGCCTGGGTGGTGTCGCTGTGCGTGGCTGGTTATATCTTCGGCAATACGCCGTTCGTGCGCGACCACCTGAGCGCCATTGTGCTGGTCGGGGTCAGCGCGGCAGTCGTGCCGATGGCGCTGGGCGGCGCCTGGAAACTGGGCCGCCGCATGCTCAAGCGTTAAGCCGCTCTCAAGTTTTCCCCCAGCGCAACCGTTAACCGGAGAAACAGTCTCTCCTCCGGATTTAACATGCGTAACTTGATCGCCCTGTCGGCCTGTTGTCTTGTCATCGGGACAGCAGGCGCCGCCGATCCCGCCACCCCGCCATCGAAAGGCGTTCCGAGTATTCGTCCGAACCTGGCCGCTGCCGCAGCGGCCGACAAGGCGAATATCGAAAAGGATGCCAGTTCGTCCAGTGGTCCCAAGTACGTCCCTCCCGTGCGCAAGAATCCGGCAGCATCCGCTGCTGCCCAGCGCGAGGAAGAGGCGCGCGCAGAAGCGGAACTGTCGGAGAAAATTGCCCAGCGCCTGGCCGAAATGCGCGCCAACCAGGCCGCCCGTATTGCCGCAGCCGAAAAAGCGCGCAAGCAGAAGGCCGCCAAAGTTGCCGCCGCCGAAGTTGCTGCCAAGGCGCCGCCGCCACGCGTGTATGGCACCCACTGGACGTATGAGGGCGAGTCTGGTCCGGCCAACTGGTCCAAGATCAATTCAGACTGGGCGAAATGCTCGACGGGCAGCCGCCAGTCGCCGATCGACATCCGCGACGGCATGAAAGTGGACCTGGAACAGATTTCCTTCGATTACCGGCCGTCCGGCTTCAATGTGACCGATAACGGGCATACCGTGCAGGTGATGGTCAGCCCGGGCAATTACCTGAGCGTGGCGGGCCGCACTTACGAGCTGCAGCAATTCCACTTCCACCGTCCGGCAGAAGAGCGCGTCAACGGCAAGGGTTTTGAAATGGTGGTGCACCTGGTGCACAAGGACCCGGAGGGCAGGCTGGCGGTGCTGGCGCTGCTGCTGGAGCGCGGCAAGCCGCAGCCGACCATCCAGACCGTGTGGAACAACCTGCCGTTGGAGAAGGGCGATACGGCCACCCCGAGCATCGTGCTGGACCCGAACGACATGCTGCCGCAGCGTCGCGACTATTACACCTTCATGGGATCGCTGACCACGCCGCCTTGCACGGAAGGCGTGCTGTGGCTGGTGATGAAGGAGCCGGTGCAGGCCTCGCCTGCGCAACTGGCCTTGTTCAGCCGCCTGTATCCTTTCAACGCGCGTCCGATCCAGGCCAGCTCCGGCCGCATGATCAAGGAATCAAACTGATGGTGTGAAGGCCGGTCCATTCGGCGCCGGCCGGCAGCACTTGCTTGTCCACCCGGGCCGGCTCGATGCAGACGAAGCGGCGGTAGTCGCTGTCGTCCATGTCGGCGGCGGCTGCCGCGCCTTGCGCGCCCGGGTTCCAGACCACCCATTCCGAAAAGCCTTGCTGCTCCAGCTGCAGCGTGCCGGCGCCGGTGTCGAGGCGCAGCTGCGCCGTTGCGGGCCGAATGTCGTCCAGGGCGCCGGTGAAAGGCATGCCGTCCAGCGTGGCCTTGTCGAATTCCTCTAGTGCGAAATAAGTGTGCAGGGCGCCGGCCCAGCTGAAATCCTGCTGTCCGGTGTTGTGCACGGTGTAGCGGATTTCCAGCGCGTTGGCTTTCAGTTCGAAGCGCAGGCGCAGCTCAAACGCACGCGGCCAGGACTGGAAGTGGCTGCGCGGCAGGTCGGATTGCGCCAGCGCCAGTTCGGCCCAGCCGTTGGCCTGCTCGGCGATGCGCCAGGTGGAGGTGCGGGCGAAACCGTGGCGCAGGCCGTCGCCGCGGGTGGCGAACTGCGGGAAGATGACCGGAATGCCGCCGCGGATGGCGGCGCTGCCGTCGAGCGCTGAACGCTGGCTCAGGAACAGGCGTTCCTTGCCGTCCGCAGTCTTCCACGACATCAGATGCGCACCGAACAGGGAAATGATGGCTTCGGCGCCTTCGGCAGTGGAGATGCGAACTTCGTTCATGCGCTTTCCTTAGGTGAGCCGGTTCTTCGAGAGCGGCGGGTTCTTGGCGAAATAGCGGCGAATGCCTTTGACGATGGCGTCCGCGATCTTGTCCTGGTAGTCGTCGTCCAGCAGGCGCGCTTCTTCTTCCGGATTGGAAATGAAGGCGGTTTCGATCAGGATCGACGGGATGTCGGGCGCTTTCAGCACGGCAAAGCCGGCCTGCTCGACCGAGCCCTTGTGCAGCTTGTTGATGCCGCCGATTTCGCCCAGCACCGCCTTGCCGACCTTCATGCTGTCGTTGATCTGGGCGGTGGTGGAAAGGTCGAACAGCACGCTGGCCAGCTGCGGGTCGTGGCCCTTGGCGTTGGCGCCGCCGATCAGGTCGGCCTGGTTTTCCTTGTCGGCCAACCAGCGCGCGGCGGACGAGGTCGCGCCTTTCTCGGACAGCACGAATACGGAGGAGCCGCGCGCGCTGGTTTTCACGAAGGCGTCGGCGTGGATCGAGACGAACAGGTCGGCGTCGACCTTGCGCGCCTTTTCCACGCGCTTGCCGAGCGGGACGAAGTAGTCGCCGTCGCGTGTGAGCATGACGCGCATGTTCGGATGGTCTTCGATCTTGTCTTTCAGGCGCTTGGCGATGGCCAGCACGATGTCTTTTTCGCGGCTGCCGCGCGCGCCCATGGCACCCGGGTCCTCGCCGCCGTGGCCGGGGTCGAGGGCGATGGTGAGCATGCGGACCATTTTGTCCTGGCCGGATTTCTGGCCGGGCTTGCGGTGCGCCGGCGCTGGCTCTGGCTCGTCAGGAATTTGCTTGCCTGGTTGGGCCGCGATGGCAGGCGATTGGCTGGACGTGCCGGCGCCGGTGTTCGCGCCGCCTGGCGACGCTGCGCTTGCGCTGGACTGGCCGGCTGGCGTGGCGGACGCGATCGATTGGCTGCCGCCACCTTGGGTAGCGCTGCTGCTGGCGGCGCCCTGGCTGGGCAGGCTCGCCTGGCCGCCGCTGGCGGCTTGGCCTTGCGCGGCAGGCTGGCCGGCCAAAGCTGGTTGGCCGGTGGCGCTGCCTTGGCCGCCTGGCGTGGGGCGAGGCGACGAGCCGGCGGCAGGGGGCTGCGCCTTGTCGTCCTGCGTCCACTCGCCTTTTTCAATCAGTGCCGCGATCGGGTCGACTGCCTTGACCGGGTACAGGTCGAAGATCAGGCGATGCTTGTAGTTGCCGACCGGCTCCAGCGTGAACACCTGCGGCGTGACTTTTTCTTTCAGGTCGAACACCAGCCGCACCACGTTCGGGCGGTTCTGGCCGACGCGTACTTCCTTGATGTACGGGTCGTTCGACTCGATCTTGGCGACCAGGCTTTTCAGGGTGGAGTTCAGCACCAGGCCTTCAATGTCGACCACCAGCCGGTCCGGGTCCGGAACCAGGAAGTGCTTGACCTTGAGGTCGGTGTCGTTTTCCAGCGTGACACGCGTGTAATCTTCCGCGGGCCACACGCGCACTGCCAGGATCTGCGCAGCTTGCGCAGACATCGGTGCGAGCACGGACAGCAGGAGCGTACCGCCGGCCTTGAGCACCGTGCGGCGGCTTACAGGTTTGGAGCGAATTGGAGGCGTTGCAGGCATGACGTACCAAGAGCGGAAGACGGCTGCAATTCTACATCACGTCCGTCACCGGCTACAGAGAGGTAAACATGAAGGTCGGGCGGCGGCAACACGCCGTCCGCCTTCTCCGGCCATTCGACGATGCAGACGTTCTCGCGATTGAACTCTTCGCGGAAGCCGGCATCGAGGAATTCCTCGGGGCTGCCCATGCGGTACAGGTCGAAATGCACCACGTTGGCAAGCTTGCCGTCGACCTTCACGCGGTAGGGCTCGGACAGGGTGTATGTCGGGCTTTTCACCGGCCCCACATGGCCGGCCGCATGCAGCAGCGCGCGCGTCAGCGCGGTTTTGCCGGCGCCCAGGTCGCCGTGCAGGTAGATCGCCATGCCGGGCAGCAGGGCGCGCGACAGCGCAGCGCCTAGCGCCGCTGTACCGGCTTCGTCGTGGAGATGGGATTTAAAGTGCTGCATCGAATAAAATGATGGTTTGGATTTCCCCGCATTGTAAGGCCGTGTCACTCTCCCAAGCCAATTTAGACGAATTAGCCAGCCGCATCAAGGCATGGGGGCTGGAGCTCGGCTTCGCGGAAGTGCGGATTGCCGATATCGACCTGTCAGCCGCCGAGGCGGGCCTGCAAGCCTGGCTGGATGCCGGCATGCATGGCGATATGGACTATATGGCAAGCCACGGCATGAAGCGCGCACGGCCGGCGGAATTGGTGCCGGGTACGGTGCGGGTGATTACGGCGCGCATGAATTACCTGCCTGGTGCGGCCGACGAAGGCTGGCGCGAGCGGGAAACGGCGCGGCTGGCCGATCCCACCCAGGCTGTGATCTCGGTGTATGCCCGCGGCCGCGACTACCACAAGGTGCTGCGCGCCCGGCTGCAGCAACTGGCCGACAAGGTCAGCGCGGCGGTCGGCGAGTTCGGCTACCGCGTGTTCACCGACTCGGCGCCGGTGATGGAACTGCCGCTGGCGGAGAAGTCGGGCCTGGGCTGGCGCGGCAAGCACACCTTGCTGATCAACCGCAGCGCGGGCTCCATGTTCTTCATGGGCGAAATCCTGGTCGATTTGCCGCTGCCGGTCGACGAACCGACCGGCGCGCACTGCGGCCAGTGCACGGCCTGCATCGACGTCTGCCCGACCCAGGCCATCCTCGGCCCGGGCAAGCTGGATGCGCGGCGCTGCATTTCCTACCTGACCATCGAACTCAAAGGCGCCATCCCGGAAGAAATGCGGCCGTTGCTGGGCAACCGGGTCTACGGCTGCGACGATTGCCAGACCGTCTGTCCCTGGAACAAGTTCGCCCAGCGCGCCACGCTGCCGGACTTCGATGAGCGCCATGCCCTGGGCAGCGCGGGCATGAACGAGCTGTTTGCATGGACCGAAGAGGAATTCAACCGCCGCATGGAGGGCAGCCCGATCCGCCGCATCGGCCATGAACGCTGGCTGCGCAATATCGCGGTCGGACTTGGCAACGCGGCGCGCATGGGCGCCCAGGGCGACCCGGCCATCCTGGCCGCCTTGCAGGCGCGCCGCGACCATCCCTCGGAACTGGTGCGCGAGCACGTGGAATGGGCGCTCAAGCAGCACCACTAGGCAGCACTAGGGCATAATTGGCCTGTCCTGGTCAAAAATCCCGAGTGACGAATTGTCTCCTTTTGCGGAAGCGGTACAGAGTTATCGAGAATTGTCGCCGCTGAATGTGTGGCGGCATGGCAGTCCGGCAGAACAGCGCGCCATTTTCGGCGGCTGGCTGCTGTTGCTGCTGCTTTGCGTGGCGCTGGGAGTGGCGACCGTCAAATGGAGCTGGTCCGGCTTGCCCGTCAATATGGGCGGCGTTACCGCCTACGTTACCGTCTATCCGCCGCTGCCCATCTGCCTGCTGCTGACCTTGACCCTGGGCTGGTGGTGGGGCGCGATTCCCGCCTACTGTTCGACCTTGGTGCTGGCGCTGTATGCCGGCATGCCCCTGCATTGGGCGCTGCTGTTTGCCTGCGCCAACCCGCTCGGATTCAGCATCCTGGCGATCGGCTACCGCGCCATGGTGATGCGGCGCGATTTGCGGCACCTGACTTCACTGCTGTTCTATATCCAGTTGTGTTTTGTGGCCAGCATCTTTGGCTCTTCCGGCGCCCTGATCTGGAGCTATACCAACCATATCGCGCCAGGGGCGCAGTTGCCGATCTGGCAGGGCTGGTGGCTGGGCTCCTTCCTGCAAAGCGTGTTGATTGGCGGGCCGGCAATGGCGATCCTGTGGCCGCGGGTGGACCGCTGGCAGTTGCTGAATCAGAAGCTGATGCGCAGGCGGCGCGGCGGCTCGCGCCGTTCGGTGCTGCGCATGCTGGCCACGGTGGCGGCCGGCGTGCTGATTTACGGCTTCGTCACGATCCGCCTGGCCGAAGCCGATGCCGTCCACGCGCCGGAAGTGTTCCGGGAAACCGTGTGGATCTTTTACTGGGTGTTCGCGGCGATCATCATTTTCATCGCCATTTTCGGCTACCAGCTGTTCTCGCACTGGCAGGATTCGACCGACGGCCTGCTGAACGAAATGCAGCGCATGAATATCGACCTGGAGCGCCTGGCGACGACGGACGCCTTGACCGGCCTGCTGAACCGCCGCGCCGCCGACCGCCACCTCGATGCCGAGTGGCACCGCGCGCGCCGATCCGGCCATGCCTCCGCCCTGGTGCTGCTCGATATCGACCATTTCAAGCAGGTCAACGACAAATACGGCCACCCGGGCGGCGACGCCGCATTGCGCATGCTGGCGACCTGCATCCGCTCAGTGATGCGAGAGGTTGACGCAGGAGCGCGCTATGGCGGCGAGGAGTTCCTGATCGTGCTGCCGGAAACAGGGCGCGAAGGGGCATTCGTGTTCGCCGAACGCTTGCGCGAGCGTGTGGCAAGCTGCGAAATCAGCCACGATGTCCATTTATTCAGGTGCCAGGTGAGCCTGGGCATCGCCGTCAGCGACAAGCACGAGGCGAGCTACGAACAGTGGCTGCGGCGTGCCGACGACGCGCTGTACCGCGCCAAGCAGGCTGGCCGCAACCAGGCGGTCATGGGCGTTTAGGCTGTTGCATCGTTACCCCTTCGCCTTGCGGATACGTTCTCCGAAAGAGCGCTGCTCCAGGGCAGCAATGGCCTGCGCCAGCGTCTCGGACAGCGGATACGGCAAGTCTGCATCGAGCGAATCCGCTGCCGCTGTCGTGGCGCGCCAGCACGCCTGCAGCTTCGGCAGCAGGCGCTTGCCCTGCGGGCTGAGGCGCAGCAGCTTCTGGCGCGCATCGGTGGGGCTGGCTTGCGCCACCAGCCAGCCTTCTTTCAGCATCAGGGCTACCGTCTGCGTGGCGGCGGGCTGGGTAATGCCGGCGCTTTCGGCAACCTGGCTGACGGTGCATGGCTGGCCGCCGGCCAGCGCGCGCATCACGGGCGTGTAGCGCGGCCGGTATTCGAGGCCGGCGTCAAGGTATGACTGCTGCACGGCGCCGTCCAGCAGTTCGATCAAATGGCGTAATTGGGTTCCGAGTCCTTGTTTCATGGACCGATGCTATCACAATATATAAGTGCTTATGTATTATTTGTTTTGCCAGGAGGCTTCACTTCAGCAGTCCCGCCAGTTCGACCGCGGTCTTGACCTGCATCTTGTCGAAGATGTGGGCGCGGTGCACTTCGACGGTGCGCATCGAGATGCCCAGTTCATCGGCCACCACCTTGTTCATCTTGCCGGCCAGGATCAGGTCCAGCACTTCGCGCTCGCGGGTCGAGAGCGTGGCGAGGCGCGCCTGCACGGCTGCCTTGCCGCTGGCCTGGCGCGAGGCAGCCAGGCCTTCCTGCACGCGGTCCATCAACTGGTTGTCGTTGAAAGGCTTCTCGAAGAAGTCGAAGGCGCCGCGCTTGAGCGTATCCACCGCCATCGGCACGTCGCCGTGGCCGGTCAGGAAGATGACGGGCAGGCGCGCCGTGAGGCCGCGCGCCGCCAACTGGTCGAAGGCGGCCACGCCGCTGATCTCCGGCATGCGCACGTCGAGCAGCACGCAATCGCCTTCGGGATCGAAAGCGCTGCTTTGCGCGAAGGCCAGGAAGGCTGCCGCGCTTTCGTAGGTCGTGGCGGCGATGCCGCGCGAGGAAGCGAGCCAGGACAGGGCATCGCGCACCACGGCTTCATCGTCAACGATATGTAGCATTCTGGGTCTCCCGAATTGGCTCTATTACGCTTTGCCTGCGACCGGCAGCGTAAAAGTGAATATGGTACCGCCTTGCGGGTTGTCGCGGTGGGACAATGTGCCGCCGTGGAACTCGATCGCGGTGCGGCAGATGTTGAGGCCCATGCCCATGCCTTCCGCCTTGGTCGAGAAAAAGGGCGAAAACAGGCGCTCGGCCACGTCCTGCGGGATGCCGTGGCCGTTGTCGATGACCTGCACCACCACCATGCCCGCCTGCGGATCGTTTTCGGCCACAACACGCAATACGCGTTTCAGCGGCTGCACGTCGGCCATGGCTTCGATGCCGTTGCGGGTAAGGTTCAGCAGCACCTGCTCGATCAGCAGGCGGTCGGCGCGCACCAGCGGCAGCGATTCCGGGATCTCGATCTGCAGCGAGACGTGGTGCTGGCGGGCTTGCAGCTCGATCAGGACCAGGATGGAGTCGAGCATCGATTGCAGCGCCACGTCCTGCCGCTCCGATTCGCGGTTCTTCACGAATTCGTGCACGCTGCGGATGATCTGGCCGGCGCGCTGCGCCTGGGTGCCGGCCTGCTCCAGCGCGGGCTTGAGCATGGCGATGTCGCCGCCCCGCGCAAGGATGTTCAGCGCACCGGTGGTGTAGCTCGAAATGGCGGCCAGCGGCTGGTTCAGTTCGTGCGCCAGCATGGAGGCGATTTCGCCCATGGTGGCCAGGCGCGCACTGGCCTGCAGCTTTTCCTGGTGCTGGCGGTTCAGTTCTTCCATGCGCTTGCGGTCGGAGATGTCGAGAATGGAACCCATATAGCCGGTATGGCGGCCTTCCTTATCGACCAGCGGCGCCTCGAACACCAGCACCGGGATGCGGGTGCCGTCCGGGCGCTGGAACAGGGTTTCGAATTCAGGGGTGATGGATCCGGCCAGTACGCTGGCCAGGCGGTGCTGGTATTCCTCCATCACGTCCGGCGCCCAGTAAGGCATGGGCGGCGAGCGCCCGATCAACTCCTCCGCCGGGTAGCCGACCATCTGGCAGAAAGCGGGATTGACATAGGTGATGCGGCCTTCCAGGTCGCGCGCGCGCAAGCCGGTCACCAGCGAATTTTCCATCGCCGTGCGGAAGGACATCTGCTGCCGCAATTCGCCTTCAGCCGCCAGGCGGCGCGAGATGTGGCCCCACAGTGCGAACAGGCTCCACAGCAGGGCCAGCGAGAGCGCGATGACGGAGCCGACCAGCAGGTTGGGCAGCAGCTTCGGTTCGCTCTTCACGCTGTCGGTCATCAGGGTGATGGTGGCGCCGGGCAGGTCGAGCGCGCGCTTGTGGGTGTAGACGCCATGGCCTGGGCCGGCGGAACTGCGGCGCGCCAGCACCTTGTCGTCGCGGTCGAGCAGGGAAATCTGGTTGTCCTGCGCGAACCACCACGGCACCATTTCATCGAGCAGGCTACTGAGCTCGAAGGTGGCGACCAGGCTGCCGATCCACTGGTCGCCGCGATAGATCGGGAACAGCAGGTCCATTCTCAATGCGCCGGGCTGGGCGTCGCCGCCGATCGGTTCCGGCTCGGCGTAGACCGGGGAGTGCGTGCGGCGCGCATGGTCCTGCGCAGCCAGCGCGGCCGGGCCAAGCACGGTGCTGCCGGCCGGTGCGCCTTCGCTGGCGACCACGATGCGGCCTTCTGGGTCGACCTCGACCACGCGTTTCAGTTCGGCGCCGTTTTTCAGCATGCGGCCCATGCGCTGCTGCACGTCGGCGGGTGCTGGATGGCCGGTGGCGATTTCATTGGCCAGGCCGCGCAGGCTTTCTTCGTGGCGGCCAAGCTGGAAGCGGATCGACTGCTCGACCCACAGGGTATCGGCGATCAGCTGCTCCTGCCGCTCATTGCTTTCAAGCTGGCGCGCCTGCCAGGGCAGCCAGAACACGATGGCGACGAACAGCAGCACCAGTACCACCGGCAGCAGCCAGCGCACGGAAGAGGGCAGGGATATGCGTTTTAACATGCGCCGAGGGTATCGAATCCAGTTGCTGCTTGTATTGTGGGTTTCCACAGTTGTGTGCCACCATTCCGGTGAACACAATGTAAAGTGAGAATAATAATGCACCAAAATCGCCGGGAGACATTATGCATTTGAAGTCCCTCCTGGCCGCCTTCGGCGCGGCCGCACTTGTCACGTCCCAGGCGTTTGCGCAGGCGCCCATCGTCATCAAGTTCAGCCACGTCGTGGCGCCGGACACTCCCAAGGGGCAGGCCGCCGAGCGCTTCAAGCAACTGGCGGAAAAGGCAACCGGCGGCCGCGTCAGGGTCCAGGTCTACCCGAACAGCCAGCTGTACAAGGACAAGGAAGAACTGGAAGCGCTGCAATTGGGGGCGGTGCAGATGCTGGCGCCGTCGCTGGCCAAATTCGGCCCGCTGGGGGTAAAGGAATTCGAGGTCTTCGACCTGCCGTACATCTTCCCGAACAAGACTGCGCTGTACAACGTGACTGAAGGCCCGATCGGCAAGTCGCTGCTGAAAAAGCTCGAGACCAAGGGCATCACCGGCCTGGCGTACTGGGACAATGGCTTCAAGGTCATGTCGGCCAACCGCCAGTTGCGCGTGCCGGCCGACTTCAAGGGCCTGAAGATGCGGATCCAGTCCTCCAAGGTGCTGGACATCCAGATGCGCGCGCTGGGCGCGGTACCGCAGTCGCTGGCCTTCTCCGAGGCGTATATGGCGCTGCAGACCGGCGTGGTGGATGGCACCGAAAACCCGCCCTCCAATATGTACACGCAAAAGATGCATGAGGTGCAGAAGCACCTGACCATTTCCAATCACGGTTACCTGGGCTACGCAGTCATCGTCAACAAGAAGTTCTGGGACGGGCTGCCTTCCGATATTCGCAGCAAGCTGGAAGCCGCAATGAAGGAAGCTACCACTTACGAAAAAGCCATCGCCCAGCGCGATAACGATATGGCGCTGGAAGCGATCCGCAAATCCGGCAAGACCCAGATCTACAACCTGAGTGCCCAGGAACAGGCGCTGTGGCGCAATGCGCTGCTGCCGGTGCAAAAGCAGATGGAAGAGCGCATCGGCAAGGACCTGATCCAGGCGATCAACCGCGAAACAGCAAAATGAAGTCCTGTCAAGTTGCCCAAAATAAATAACGAAATTCGGAAAAAGATCGGTTACTATGGCGACGCCCCCGAACGGTGCAACTTGCACCATGATGGTTACGGGCACAGGATTTAGTGGGGAGTGAAGAAGAAGACACGCGGCCAGCTCGCGGATACATAGAGGAGACACGCTGCCTGACAGTATGCTGTTGGCCGCCGCCACAAGCGGGGTTAGACGGCCGGGGTGGTGAAAAAAAGATTCAAAACGCACCTGCGGGTGCGTTTTTTTTTGCCCTATCCTGGCGCGCTGGTGTAGCATGATTGCCACAGTTTTATTGGAGTAAGCGTGACCGAAAAACAACATGTTGGCAGGGATTTCAGCGCCATCGTCCATCTTCCGTTCGGCGCTATGGGAATCGGCACGGCCGGGGCGGTGGTAACAGAAATGTTCTACCTGCCCGGCAGCACGCCGGAGCTGGCGCCGGCCAATGCGCTTGCTGAAAAGGCCGTGCAGCAGTTGCTGGCTTATTGCGACGATGCCGACTACGTCTTCGACCTGCCGCTGGCAATGCGCGGCAGTGAGTTCCAGCGCCGCGTGTGGCAATCGCTGCGCGAAATTCCGCGCGGGCAGGTGCGCACATACGGCGAGCTGGCCAGGCACCTCGATTCCGTGGCGCGCGCGGTGGGCCAGGCATGCCGCAGCAATCCGTTCCCGCCGCTGGTGCCATGCCACCGCGTGATGGGCGCCAACAGCCTGGGCGGCTTTGCCGGCAGCGACGACCAGAACGGCTTCACCCTAGGCGTCAAGCGCTGGCTGCTGGCGCATGAAGGTCATAAAGAGTATCAATGGCAGCAGGCAACCTTGCTCTGATCGACGAGTTCTGCGACAGCCTATGGCTGGAAGACGGACTGTCCAAAAACTCCCTCGATGCCTACCGGCGCGACCTGACCGCCTTTGCCAAATGGCTGGAAACGGCACGTCCCGCCGTCGCCAGCCTGCACAGCGCCGGCACCGCCGACCTGCAAGCCTACTTCGCGGCGCGCCATGAAGACACCAAGGCCAGTTCGGCCAACCGCCGCCTGTCTGCACTGAAGCGTTTCTACCAGCTTGCGCTGCGCCAGCGCCATATCTCGGAAGACCCGTGCCTGCGCATGGCCTCGGCCAAGCAGCCGCTGCGCTTTGTCCACACCCTGAGCGAAGCACAGGTGGAAGCGCTGCTGGCCGCGCCCGACTTGCGCACGCCGCTTGGCATGCGCGACCGCACCATGCTGGAACTGATGTATGCCAGCGGCCTGCGGGTGTCGGAGCTGGTTGCCCTGAAGACGCTGGAACTGAGCATGAACGATGGCGTGCTGCGCATCACCGGCAAAGGCGCCAAGACCCGCCTGGTACCGTTCGGCGAGCAGGCGCGTTTGTGGATTGAGCGCTACCTGCGCGAGGCGCGTGGCGTGATCCTCGATGGCCAGCAGGACGATGCGCTGTTCATTACCGGCCGCGGCGGACCAATGACCCGGCAAATGTTCTGGGTCGTGGTGAAAAAGCACGCACTCAAGGCGGGCATTACGGCGCCGCTGTCCCCGCACACCTTGCGGCACGCGTTCGCCACGCACCTGCTGAACCATGGTGCCGACTTGCGCGTGGTACAGTTGCTTCTAGGCCACTCTGACATTTCTACAACACAGATCTATACCCACGTAGCCCGCGAGCGTTTGAAGCAGATTCATGCGCTACATCATCCACGCGGATAATTTTGTTTGCGCAGTATCGCCAATCGGCTTACCGTGAGGCTTAGGAGGAGCAAACCATGGCGAAGACAAATTTCCAGTACGAAAAACGGCAGCGTGAGTTGGAAAAGAAACGCAAGGCAGAAGAAAAAGCCCAGCGCAAGCTGGACGCAAAAAACCGCCCTCCGACCGAGCAGACGGCCGACGAAGCCGGCTTTGAAACTGCAGAATCGGACTTGACCTCACCGGACTAATGAAACGAAGCTTATTCGCAACCAGCATTCTTGTTACCGCCTTCTGTACCCATTCCCCGCTATCCGCCGCCGAAGCTGCGTCGCCCACGCAACAGTGTGCGGCGCAGCCCGATAACCCGAACCCCACGCCGGCTTATGTGATCGCAAGCTCGGCCGCCGTCCGCGCCGCGCCCTCGGCGACTGCCGACTTGCTGGCATATGTGCCAATTGCAACCCGGATTGATGTGTTGTGCCAGCAAGATGGCTGGCTGAAGGTGGATATCCTGGCGTCAGGCGGCTTTCAGGGATGGATGCGTGCCAACCTGCAGGGTTCCGAATTGCCCACGCTCGAGGGTGCGCTCGCCGCATTGCATGCCATCGCACCGGGCAATGTGGCCGGATTGCGCACGCAGGCAGAGCGCGTGCTTGCCCTGGATCCGGTGGATGAGCGCAACCATGAAACCGTTTTGCAGGTCTTGCGACAGGCCGGCGATGCAGAGACGGTGCGCAAGCTGGAAGCGCGCCTGGCAGCACTGCGTTCGCCCACGGTGGCGCAAGGAAGCGATGAACCGAAAGTGCTCTTCATCGCAAGTAACGGTTCGATGAGGCCGATCGCGCGGCTGGATGGCGGCAAATTGTTCACCTTTCCCGCGATTGCCGGTAGCGGTGAAGAGTACGGCAAAGCCTACCGCAAATACGTGGCGCGCTATTTTGCACCGGGCCGGGCCTATCATTTCTACAAGCGTGGCGGCGTCGAAGGCATGGCGCTCGTGCAGCGATTCAGCGATGAGCTGGAGGAGCCGATGGCCACCATCAGGCGTGTCGCTGCCAAGGCGCAGGACGAGAGCGGGCTGTTGGCGAACTTTACGCTCACTGAGAGGCAGCCGGACGGCGAACTGGCGGTCAGCCCAGGCCAGCAAAAAGTGGCGCTGGAGTTGGCGCGGTCCGTGCTGAAATCGAAGAACGTGCAAAGGGCGGATATTGCCCGCATCCTGGACAGCCAGAACGTCGTGATCAAGGCCGTTCCTGGCCAGGATGGCGCGGCACCGCTGCTGGTGATGACGGCCAACCTGGAAATTCCTCCCGAAAAGCCTGAACAAGAGGTCCTGGTTTTCCGCATCTATACATTGCTGCTGGTGATGGAAGCGAACAGCCAGGGCAAATACGAGGTCACGCACCAGGTATTCAGGAAGGCTTCGGCAGAGGGCGAGGGCACCACGCTGGACTTTTTGACCTATGCCGATGTCAACCAGGATGGCAAACCCGAACTTGTGCTGCGCGAAGGTTTTTACGAATCCAACAGTTATTGGATCCTTGGCCGCCAAGGCAAGGGGTGGAAAGAACTGGTGGAGCCGAACCGCGGAAAATGATGGGCCGCCGTATCGTCCCCGCCAATGCGGGGACGGGTAAGGCGACCTTTATTACGCAGCTTCCGCTACGCCGGATTTTTCGGCGGCCGGCGCGTCGTCCTGGTGGCCGCGGCGCAGCCAGCGCCTGGCGCGCTTGCCGAAGCTGTCGAGGTAGGTATAGGCCACCGGCACCACCACCAGGGTCAGCAGGGTTGATGTGATCACGCCGCCGATCACGGCGCGGCCCATCGGCGCCTGGGTTTCGCCGCCGTCGCCGAGGCCGATTGCCATCGGCAGCATGCCGAAGATCATCGCCAGGGTCGTCATCAGGATTGGCCGCAGGCGCACCTGGCCGGCGGCCATGATGGCGTCGTGCTGGCTCATGCCGTCGCGCTGGCCGTGGTTGGTGAAGTCCACCAGCAGGATCGCGTTCTTGGTCACGAGGCCCATCAGCATGATCACGCCGATTACCGAGAACACGTTCAGCGTGGAGCCGGTCGCCAGCAGTGCAACCAGCACCCCGATCAGCGACATCGGCAGCGACACCATGATCGCAATCGGCTGCAGGAAGCTGCCGAACTGCGAGGCCAGCACGATGTAGATGAATACCACTGCAATGCCCAGCGCGGTGATGGCGCCGTTCATGGTTTCCGCCATCTGCTGTGCATTGCCGGCCACGTCGAAGCGCACGCCGTCCGGCAGCGTCATCGAGTCCATCGCTTTCTTAACGTCGGCATCGACGTCGCCGGCCGGCCGGCCTTCGGTAGCGGCATAGATCGCCACGCGGCGCTGCAAGGCCTGGCGCTTCAGCACCTGCGGGCTGAAGCCGGGCACGAAGTCCACCACCTGGCGCAGCGGCACCATCAACGGATTGCCGTCCGGGCCAATCTTGCTGGAAGTGAGCGACAGGTCGGCCAGGTCGGCGATGCGCTGGCGGCCCGATTTCGGCAGCTGCACGTTGACTTCATAGTTCTGGCCGTCGGCTGCCAGCCAGTAGCTGGCCGTGTCGCCCGCCACGAATGGGCGCATGGCGCTGCCGATCTGCTGCACGCTCAGCCCCAGGTCGCTGGCCAGTTCGTTATTGATCTTGATCAGCGTCGACGGGTTGGCGCCTTCCTGGCTGTATTCCAGGTCGGCCACGCCCTTGATCTTGCGCATCTTGGCCATCAGCGTTTGCGCAGTCTGTTCCAGCTTGGCTTCGTCGGTGCCGAGGATGGCGATGAAGATCGGCTTCTGGCCCACCGACAGGGTAATGCCCGGAATGCGTTCGATACGTTTGCGGATCGCGCCTTCCAGCTTTTGCTGCGACTGGCGGTGCGTCTTCTTGACGTCGGTCAGCTTGATGCGCAGGAAGGAGATGTGGCGGCCGGCAGGATCGCCGACGTTGGCCGTGATGGCGTCGATCTCCGGGAACTCCTTCAGCGCCGCTTCGACCTGCTTCACTTTCGCGTCGTTGTACTCCAGGCTGGAGCCGACCGGCACCTTGAGCTGCAGGACGATCTGTCCCTGATCGGTTTCAGGGAACATCTCGCCGCCAATCATCGGCACGAGCATCAGGCTGCCCGCGAACAGGCCGAAAGCGGTGACCAGCGTCAGTTTGCGCCATTTCAGCGCGAAGGCCAGCACCTTGCCATACAGCTTGTGAACCTTCTCCACGCCGTGCTCGACCTTTTCCATGATGCGGCCCAGCCACGGCAGGTATTTGAAGCGGTCCTTGACCGGGTCATGCCATACCGAAGACAGCATCGGGTCCAGCGTGAAGGAGACGAACAGCGATACCAATACCGCCACCGTCACGGTCACGCCGAACTGCAGGAAGAAGCGGCCGATAATACCGTCCATGAAGGCCACCGGCACGAACACAGCGACAATCGCAAAGGTGGTCGCCATCACCGCGATGCCGATTTCGTTGGTGCCGTCTTCTGCGGCCTTGCGGTGATGCTTGCCGAAGCCAAGATGGCGCACGATGTTCTCACGCACCACGATGGCGTCGTCGATCAGCAGGCCAATGCACAACGACAGCGCCATCAACGTCAGGAAGTTGAGCGTGAAGCCGAAGGCTTTCATGGCGATGAAGGAGGCCAGCACCGAAATCGGCAGCGTCAAACCGGTGATGATGGTCGAGCGCCACGAGTGCAGGAAGAAGAACACGATCACCATGGTCAGGATCGCGCCTTCAATGATGGTGCGCTTCACGTTATCCAATTGCGACTGCACGCGCTCGGACTGCGAATCGAGTACCTTGATCTTGATGTCGTCCGGCAGCGTCTTGCGCAGGTTCTCCACCACGTTCAGGATGCCGTTGCCGACTTCGACCACGTTGGCGTCCTGCACCTTGGTGATATCCAGCGATACGGCGCGCTTGCCATTGACGCGCGAGATCGACTGTTCCTCGGCCTCGCCGTCGATCACGTCGGCCACCTGGTCCAGGTAGACCGGGCCGTTGGCGCGGCGCGCCACGATGATCTTGTTGAACTCCTGCGCCTCTTTCAGCTTGCCTTCCACGCGCACCAGGGTTTCGGTGACGTCGGCACTCAGGCGGCCGGCAGGCAGGTTGGCGTTGGTGTTCTGGATGGCGCGCATCACCTCGTCCACGCCGACGCCTTGCGCGCGCATGTCGGCGGGCCGCAGGCTGACCAGCATCTGGCGCTTGGTGGTGCCGAACACGCGCACCTGGCCCACGCCCGGCACGCCCTGGAAGCGCTTGGCCAGGATCTGGTCGGTCATGGTGGACAGTTCGCGCAGGCTGCGCTTGTCGGAGGAGAACGACAGGCTGACGATAGGCTGGTCGTTCTCGCCTTCGGCGCGGGCGATGAAGGGCTCTTTCGCCTCGCGCGGGAATTTGGGGCGCACCAGCGCAATCTTGTCGCGCATGTCCTGCATCGCCTTGTCCATATTGGTGGACAGTTCGAATTCGACATAGACGCCGGCCTTGCCTTCCCACGAGTTGGCGCGGATGGTCTTGACGCCGGACACGGTGTTGACGATGTCTTCGATCGGTCGGGTGATGTCGTTTTCCACAGCTTCCGGCGAAGCGCCCGGATACACCACTTCGATCGCGGCAAACGGGAAGGAAACATTCGGCATGGATTCCACGCCGAGGCCTTTGTAGGAGAAGATGCCAAGCACCATCAGCGCCACCATCACCATGGTGGCAAAGACCGGCTGGCGGATCGAGATTTTAGTGATCCACATGGCGCCGCCCCTTAACCTTTAGCCGCTGCCAGCATGGCCGGCTTGGCTGCGGGGGCGCCTGCTGGAGCAGCCAGCTTGACCTTGGAGCCGGGCTTCACGCCTTCCAGTTTGGAGATGATCACGTTGGCGCCCTTGTCCAGTCCCGCGGTCACTTCGGCCAGGCCCACGTCCTCGCTGCGCAGGCCAAGACTGACCGGCTGTGCCACGACGATGCCGTTGGCGACCAGGTAGACCACCTGCTTGCCTGCTTCTTCGCGCAATGCCGCCAGCGGCACCATCGGCGCCTCCTTGGTGCGTTCTGTGGTGATATTTCCCTTGGCGAACATGCCGCCGCGCAGCACGCCGTCGGCATTCGGCACCGAGATATACACCAGCATGGCGCGCGAGCCGGCTTCCGTGGTCGGGTTGATGCGCGCCACCTTGCCGCTGAACTCGCGCTTGGCGAAGCCGTCAACCTGGAAGCTGACCTGCTGGCCGACCTTCACGCGCGGGATATCGGTGGTGGGCACCTGCGCCTCCAGCGTCAGCTCCTGCAGGCCGACGATGGTGTAGACAGGCATGTCAGGCGCGACTTTGTCGCCCGCCTGCACATGACGTTTGGAGATGATCCCGCTGATCGGGGCACGGATCACGCTGTCGTTCAGCGCGATGCGGGCCAGCTCAACCATGGCGGAAGCGGATTTGACATTGGCATGGGCCAGCTCGACCGCGTTGGCGGTGGTATCGAAGCTGGTCTGCGAGATGAATTTCTGCGATAGCAGGGCTTTCGCGTTGTATTCGTTTTTCTGGGCCATGCTCAGCTTGGCCTGCGCCTCTTCCAGCATGGCTTGCTGCTGGGCCAGGCGCGCTTTCAGGTCGGCCTGGTCGAGGCGGGCCAGCACCTGGCCTTCCTGCACCGAGACGCCCTCGCGCAGCGCGGCTTCCTGCACCTGGCCCGATACTTTTGATTTGATGGTGGCCTGGTTGACAGGGATCAGTGAACCCGACAAGGGGAGTCCAACCGAGAGCGGGCGCGCATCGATGGCGGCCACGTCGGCACTGGCCAGCTCCAGCACAGGCTCCGCCTTGGCGGCCGCTGCCTTTGGTGCTTCTGCCGGCTTGGCCTGCGATTTCATGACGGTCCAGCCACCGCCCGCCAGGCCCAGTACAACCAGGCCGATCACGGGAAGGCGCCAGCGTTTCGGGGATTTCAGGTGCACGGGTTGTGGGCTCATTATTGTCTCTTCATCAAAGTTGTCCGCTGGCGCGGATTGCGATGGTGACACTGTAGGTTTTAACAAGTCCAGCGGCTACGTAAATGCGATAAAGCGCATAAACGGCGACTTGAAATGCAAAAAGTGCGGATGGAGTGGCGCTTGTCAGGCACCTTTGACATAACGCAAACGAAAAAGCGCAAAGCAGGCGAAAAATGTGGCATGAGTACTCCCTCGCCTGCCGACTTGACTCCCGTCCATGCAGCGCTCGACTTGATCGCGCGCATGGTAGGGGCGCTCGAGCAGACGCCGCTGGTCGCGATCAGCAGCCTGGACCGCGAAGGCAAGGTGACTTTCTGCAATTCGCAGTTTGCAAGCCTGGCCGGCTTGACGATGCAGCAGGCGATCGGGCGGCCTCTGGCTGAGCTGATGTCGCGCGCTGAACGGCAAGATGAGCATGACGCCATGGTGGAAGAGGTATGGCGCAGCGGCAAGGCTGGCCCGCTAGGCGACTGGCGTGTGCGCGCTTTTTCCGGACGCGACCTCTGGTTGTACTCGACCAAGGTGCCGGTCTGGCAGGACGGCGAGTTGGCGCAGGTTGTCTGCATGGATGTCGACGTCACCCAGCGCAAGGATGATGAATCGGCGCTGCGCGCGGTCGGCGAAAACTTTTCCCTGATGTTTGGCCGGTCCAGCGATGCGGTGTTGATCATGCGGGACGGCATGATCGCGGATGTTAACCCCGCTGCCATGCGCCTGTTCAAATGCGACTCAGCGGCACGCCTGGCAGGCCACCGCTTGCATATCTTTTCGCCGCTGCGCCAGCCGGGGGGCGAATTGTCGGAAACGGCGGTGGCCAGCCGGGAAGCAGTCGCCTTTAGCGATGGCAATAGCCGTTTCGAATGGTGCTTCACCGATTGCGATGGCACAGCATTCTGGGCCGAGGTATTGATGACTGCCCTGCAGCCCGGGCAGTCGGACCTGCTGTATGTGGTCGTGCGCGACATCTCTGACCGCAAGCAAGCCGAGCGCACGGTACGGCTGGCGGCCCAGGTGTTCGAGAATAGCCGCGATGCCATCGTGCTGACAGACCGGCGCCGCCACATCATTGCCAGCAACCGCGCTTACTCGCAGACCACCGGTTTCGCGGCGGAAGAGCTGCTGGGTCAGCCGATCAGCCTGTATCGCTCCGGCGTGCAGGACGAGTCGTTCTATCGTGAAGTATGGAGCCAGGTCGAAGCCAGCGATCACTGGCAGGGCGAAACCTGGGCCCGTCGCAAGAATGGAGAGATTTTCCCGTGCTGGGTCAGTGTGACAGCGATCCGGGACCAGGCCGGGCTTGTGTCGAATTATATGGGCAGCCTGTCCGATATCACGGAGCGCAAAAGGACCGAGGAATATACGCGCCACCTGGCAGAGCATGATTTCTTGACCGACCTGCCTAACCGCGTGCTGCTGCTCGACCGACTCAACCTGGCGCTGGCGGCAGCGCGCCGCAGCAAGAGCTCGCTGGCGGTACTGTTCCTCGACCTGGACCGCTTCAAGATGATCAACGACACGCTCGGCCACGCGGTTGGTGACCGCTTGCTGAAAGAGGTCGCCGCACGCTTGCTGAAGTGCGTGCGCAGTGTCGACACGGTGAGCCGGCATGGCGGCGACGAATTCGTGATCGTGCTGGCGGAGGTTGGCGGCCCGGAGCGCGCGGCGCATGTGGCCGAGACGGTGCTGCAGGCGATCACGCAGGAGTACGTGTTGGGCGAGCACCTGCTGCATGTCTCGACCTCAATCGGCATTGCCATGTTCCCGTCGGATGGAGCCGACATCGACAGCCTGGTAAAACATGCCGATATCGCGATGTACCACGCCAAGCAGGCCGGGCGCGACCGCTACCAGTTCTTTGGGCAGGAAATGAACGCACGCGTGGTCGAGCATGCCAGCCTGGAAAAGGGCCTGCGGCGTGCGCTGGACGAGGGGCAGTTCGAACTGGCTTACCAGCCGGAAGTCGATATCGCCAGTGGCGAAGTGGTTGGCATGGAGGCGCTGCTGCGCTGGCGTCATCCCGAGCAGGGCTTGCTGTTGCCGCAGGATTTTCTGAACGTGGCGCAGGAGTCGGGCCTCATGGTGGCAATTGGCGGCTGGGTGCTGCGCAGCGCCTGCAGCCGCGCGCGCGAATGGCTGGAAGATGGGCGGCCGCTGGCAGTATCGGTGAATATTGCGATTGGCCAGTTCATGCACAAGAATTTTGTCGACAGCGTGGCTGATGCGTTGCGCGGCAGCGGCCTGGCGCCGCAGTGGCTGGAACTGGAACTGACCGAAGACACCATCATGCGTGGCGGCTCGGATGTTCCGGAAAAGCTTGGCGCGCTGCGGGAGCTGGGTGTGCGGGTGTCGATCGATGATTTCGGAACCGGCTATTCGCAGCTGATGCAGTTGAAGGAATTTCCTATCTATAAACTGAAGATTGCCCAATCCTTCATGGACAATGGCACGGATGCCACCGCCATTCGCACCATTATTGCGATGGCGCGCAGCCTGGAGATGACAGTCATCGCCGAAGGCGTCGAAACTGAGGACCAGCTCCAGTTGCTGCGAGAGCTTGGCTGCGACCAGTACCAAGGGCAACTGGCGGAAAATGCAATAAGGACGACGCCATGACGCATGAATCGATTGCCAGCCGCATCCTGCTACTGCGCGGGCAGAGGGTCATGCTGGACGCGGATCTTGCCGAGCTGTATGGTGTGCCGACCAAAGCACTTAATCAGGCAGTACGACGCAACAGCCGTCGCTTCCCGCCAGATTTTATGTTCCAGCTCACTACGCTTGAGAAACGCGAGGTGGTCACAAACTGTGACCACCTCGCGCGACTGAAGTTTGCGAGAACCCTTCCTTTTGCCTTTACTGAACATGGGTCAATCCAGGCATCGAATGTGCTCAATACCGGACAGGCAATCGAAATGGGTATTTATGTCGTGCGAGCCTTCCTTCACCTTCGGGAACTCGTTGCCGCGCACGATGGCCTTGCTGCGCGGTTAGATGAGCTTGCCGCTCTGGTGGCGTGTGGTCAGGAGTCGACGCGGGCTGAGTTGAAGGCCATGGTGGACGTGCTCAGGCAACTGGCGCGGCCTGCCGAGGCGCCAGCCAAGCGGCCGATCGGCTTCGTGGTCACAGACGAACGGGCTGCTAGCGAAGGCGCAGGCGGACCAGGACCTGGCCGTGGTCGGAAACCTCGGGCCGCTCCTGGCGCAAGTGGTCGTTGAAGTAGCTCACGTCCAGCACTTCGCCGATGGCGCGCGGCGAGGCAGGGTTGAATTCCTCCGACACCAGTACATGGTCGATGGTCGAATAGTGGCCCTCGTGGATACTGGTATAAGCCACATGGCGCAAGTGATCCTGCCGCAACTGGATCTGGTTGGCATCGTACATGCGGCCCCTGCGCTCATCGCCGGGCATCATGCCGCCGCCATTGCCCAGGACGATGGTAGTGGTCACGGCATCGGCAGTATCGTTGAAATCGCCCAGCACGATGCAGGGCCGGCGCGTTTCGCGCATCATCTTGCTTAACAGGACGCGCAGGGCCACTGCTTCCGTACCACGCCAGACCAGCGAGCGCAGGCTGGCCATGGCCAGGTGCAGCGGGTCTTCCGAGGTGTCGCCGCTGCGGTAATCCGGGCGCCGCGACTTCAGGTGGACCACGATGACGTCCACCACCACTTCGTTGGGCAGCAAGATCTGGGCGTGCAGCGGTGCCCGGGCGAAGCGGTCCGCTTCCGGCAGGCCCGAGTCGGCCGGCACGCCTTCAGGGAAATTGGCATAGACTTCCGGCGCGGCAGCCAAAGGCAGGCGCGACACCAGCGCCACATTGGGCGTCAAACGGGAGGCGTGGGGATCGGGATCGAAGCCGGCATGCACGGCGTCGCGGTATTTGCGGGTGCGGGACAGTACGTCGCGCAAGGCGGCCTGCGAGAAGATTTCCTGGAAGCCGATCACGTCGGCATCGAGCTGGTCCAGTTGCTGCGCGGTCCATTCCGCCTTGGCCTCGTACTCCTGCTCCGTCAATGGCAGCAGGTTGTCGTACAGTTTCGCCCCTGGCGGGGCAAGGTTGCAGACATTGAAGGTGGCAAAGCGAATTTCTTGCTGCATAATGAGAAACTCCTCTCTTGGCACTAGCGTATCACGGCATGGCAAAAAAAGAGCACATTTCCGAAACCCCGGCGACAGCTTTACTGCGCAAGCACAAAGTCGCATTTTCCGAACATCCTTATGAGTACGAGGAGCATGGCGGCACCTCCGTCTCTTCGCGTGAACTCGGCGTCGACGAACACCATGTGGTGAAGACCCTGGTAATGCAGGACGAAGCGGCCAAGCCGCTGATCGTGCTGATGCACGGCGACTGCAAAGTGTCGACCAAGAACCTGGCGCGCAATATCGGCTGCAAATCCGTGGAACCCTGCAAACCCGAGGTGGCGCAGCGGCACTCCGGCTATATGGTGGGCGGCACCTCGCCGTTCGGCACCAAGAAGGCGATGCCGGTGTATGTGGAAGAAAGCATCCTCGGCCTGGAAACGATTTATATCAATGGCGGCCGCCGCGGCTTCCTGATTGGTATCAAGCCAACGGTCCTGACCGAAGTACTGGCCGCCAAGCCCGTGCAGTGCGCCTTGGCCGATTGACCAGGTTGATAGTTTTGCATCACTGCCGTACCGCTCTTGCCGTGCGGTATGGTGTATAGTCGCTGCCGCATATAAAAACAACGAATCCCGGGGATTTATGATTACTCTGCTTCTGATTATTGGCGCTTACCTGATCGGCTCGATTTCCTTCGCCGTGGTGGTGAGCAAGTTCTATGGCCTGGACGATCCGCGCACTTATGGTTCCGGCAATCCCGGTGCCACCAATGTGCTGCGCAGCGGTAACAAAGGCGCAGCGATCTGGACCCTGATCGGCGATGCCTTCAAGGGTTGGCTGGCCGTGTTCCTGGTCGATCACTTCCAGCAGCAACTGGGCCTGGGTTACCAGGCGGATCAGGCTATCGCCCTGGTGGCAGTGGCCGTGTTCGTGGGCCATCTGTGGCCAGTGTTCTTCAAGTTTGTAGGCGGCAAAGGCGTGGCGACTGCGCTGGGCGTGCTGCTGGCACTGAATGTATGGCTGGGCCTGGCTACGCTGGCGACCTGGCTGGTGGTGGCGTACGCCTTCCGCTACTCGTCGCTGGCGGCCCTGATCGCTTCCGTGTTCGCGCCGTTCTACTACGGTTTGCTGTTTGGTGCGGAGCCGCAGCTGGCTGCCGTATTGGCCATGAGCGGCTTGCTGGTTTGGCGCCATTCGAAAAATATTGCTAACCTTATTGCTGGCAAAGAAAGCCGCATCGGCAGCAAAGCCAAGAAAAAGGCCTAGAAAACCATGACGACCACCCCGATCCGCATCGACTTCGTTTCCGACGTTTCCTGTCCCTGGTGTGCGATCGGGCTGAACAGCCTGGAAGTGGCGCTGTCCCGGCTTGGCGACAGCGTCCAGGCGCAAATCCACTTCCAGCCCTTCGAGCTGAACCCGCACATGGTTCCGGAAGGACAGGACATCACCGAACACTTGCGCCAGAAATATGGCGCCAGCCCCGCCCAGCAAGAACAAACCCGTGAAATGATCCGCCAGCGCGGCGCCGATGTCGGTTTCGACTTCGCCATGGGCATGCGTAGCCGTATTTACAACACTTTTGATGCGCATCGCCTGCTGCATTGGGCCGGTGAACACGGCAAGCAGAAGGAGCTGAAAAAGGCCTTGTTCGATGCTTATTTCACGAAGGGCCAGGACCCGAGCTCGCGCACCCTGCTGGTGCAAGTGGCCGGCAAGGTCGGCCTGGACGAGGCGGAAGCGGTGCAAGTGCTGTCATCTGGCCGCTATGCGCAGGAAGTTCGCGATATGGAGCACTTCTATCATCGCAACGGCATTCAGTCGGTGCCGGCCGTCATTATCGACGAAAAACACCTGATTTCTGGTGGCCAACCGCCTGAAGCATTCGAACGCGCGCTGCGGCAAATCATGGCGTCCAAATAACACTATTATCTTGCTTGCAACCTTGTTACACTTGGTACCGTAACAAGGGAGAGAGCATGTCTGCCGCAGAAAAAATCATAACGACGCTGTACCCTGGGCAGTCCGACGACCACAATCGACTGGCCGCGCTGCACCGCTACGACGCTCTTGATGCGCCCGCTAGCGAAGATTTCACCTTCCTGACTGAGCTGGCCGCCAAGGTCTGCGACGTTCCGTATTCCTTCATCACGCTGATCGATGCCGAACGCGCGTTCGTCAAATCTTTCACCGGGCTGGCGCTCGGCTCCATGCCGCGCAGCCAATGCTATTGTTCGCTGGCGGTGCTGGGGGACGAGGCCACCGAGATTTGCGACCTGAGCAAGGATGCGCGCACGGCCGGCATGCCGCTGACCACGGAAGCGCCGTTCATGCGCATGTACAGCAGCGTGCCGCTGGCGACAAGCGACGGCCATGCGATCGGCACCCTGTGCGTGATGGATACCAAGCCCTGCTGCCTGTCGACCTCGCAGCGCGATATGCTGCGCAAGCTGGCGCGCCAGGTGATGGCCCTGTTTGAACTGCGCGCTAATGAAAAGGCCTTGAAAGCATCAATGTCTGAGCTGGAAACCCTGGCCACCACCGATGAGCTGACCGGGCTGCACAACCGCCGCTCGCTGATGAACCGGCTGCGCTTTGAAGTGGCGCGCACGCGCCGTTTCCGCACGCCGCTGTCGGCCGTGATGGTGGACGTCGACCACTTCAAGCAAGTCAATGATGAGTTCGGCCACCAGCTTGGCGACGAAGTGCTGGCCGCCATCGGGAGGTTGGTACGCGAAAACGTGCGCGTGATCGACGTGGCTGGACGCTACGGCGGCGAAGAATTGTGTATCCTGTTGCCGAACACGCCGCTCGAAGGAGCGCGCAAGTTCGCAGAGACGTTGCGGTCGCGGATTGAAGCCCAGGTGCACAGCGCCGGGGCCCGCACGGTAGCGGTGACGGCCAGCCTGGGCGTCGGCTCCTTCAATCACATGGATATTGATGATGCCGAAATGCTGCTGAAGCAGGCCGATGCCGCGTTGTACCGCGCCAAAGCCAATGGCCGCAACCGCGTAGAAGGTTGAACAGGACAGGAGTTTGCATGCCGAAGGCAATTTGGAATGGCGCCGTGATTGCGGAAGCCGATAGCAGCGAAGTCGAGATCGTCGAGCACAATATCTATTTCCCGCCATCGCGGGTCAAGCAGGACTATCTCCAGCCAAGCCAGCACACTACGCTGTGCCCGTGGAAGGGTGTGGCCAGCTACTACAACGTGGTGGTGGACGGCAAAGTGAACGCCAACGCCGCCTGGTACTACCCCTCGCCGAAGGAAGCGGCCAACAACATCAAGGACCGCATCGCCTTCTGGCACGGCGTCGAAGTCCAGCACTAATTGGACAACATCACCCATTCCGTAGTCGGCCTTGGCGTTGGCGAGCTGGTTCAGCGCTCGTTGCCGCCGGAGGCCGATCCGGGGCGTCACAGAACGCGGCATCGCTTGCTGCTGACGGCGTGCGCCCTTGCCAGCAATTTTCCTGACCTCGACCTGGTTTACACCCGGCTGGCGCCGGCGCCGCTGGGCTACCTGCTGCACCATCGCGGACATACGCATACCTTGCTGTACCTGCTGCCGCAGGCTTTGCTGCTGTTCGCCCTGTTATGGGTCTTGTGGACTAATGCGCGGGCGTTGCTGCGCGAGAGCCGCGATGCGCGGCGCGGGCTGCTGATGGCGCTGGCTGCGGGCTTCCTGCTGCACCTGGGCATGGACTTCATGAACAACTACGGGGTTCATCCGTTCTACCCGTTCAGCGGAACCTGGTACTTCGGCGATATGGTCTATATCATCGAGCCGGTGTTCTGGGTTGCATTCGGGGTACCGCTGGCGATGGCTGCGCCTTCGCGGCGCATGCGCATTGTGCTGCTGGCCGTGCTGCCGGTGGTCCTGCTGTATGTGACGATGCATGGCTACCTTGGCTGGGCGTCGTTCGCAGCGCTGGTCATGCTGGGTGGCGCGGTGGCTGTGCTGCGATTCATGCATATGCAAAGCCGGCGTGCGCTGCTGCTGGCGCTTGGCATGGTGCTGGCATTTATCGGCGTCCAGGCGTCGGCCTCGTTCAAGGCGCGCCAGGCGGTGACGGCGGCATTGGTGCTGCAGGATCCTCAGTCACGCGTGCTGGACGTTGCGCTGACCGCTTTCCCGTCCCAGCCCCTGTGCTGGAGCTTTACTTCGATCGAGTCGGACGGGGAGATTTACCAGCTCCGGCGCGGGCATTTGAGTCTTGCGCCTTCCTTGCTGCCGCCGCGTGAATGCCCGGCGGCGCTGACGGCTGATGCAGTGCAGGAGATGGCCGTCACGGTACCCGGCGTGCTGTTGTCCGGATCATGGCAAGGCGATGTGGCTGGCTTGCGTGCTCGCGCCGCAGCCGATTGCCAATTGGCTGCCTGGCTGCGTTTCGCTCGCATGCCGGCGGTGGATGCGGCCCAGGCCAGTGACCTGCGCTTTTCCGCCTCGCCGCGCGGGAATTTCACTACGTTGATGCTGGCGGCGAAACCGGAATGCCCTTTCAGCGTGCCGGGATGGGGCATGCCGCGCGCTGATTTGCTGGGGAGCCCGCAATGAAGACCTACGATCCGCACCAGCGCTTCGGCCGGCCGGAAGGCGGTTGGCGCGAAAAGCTCTATGCAATAATTTTCGAGTCCGATACGCCTGCCGGCATGGCGTTCGACCTCGCCCTGATCGGCGCTATCCTGCTCAGCGTGACGACCGTGGTGCTGGCCAGTGTCGCCGAGGTGGCGCGCGACTACGGCGACTGGCTGTTTGCAGCGGAGTGGTTCTTTACGGTGCTGTTCACCATCGAATACGCCAGCCGCCTGCTGTGCGTGCGGCACCCGTTGCGCTATGCGCGCAGTTTCTTCGGCATGATCGACCTGCTGGCAGTGCTGCCAAGTTATATGGCGCTGTTCGTGCCGGGCGCACATGTGCTGCTCAATGTGCGGATCCTGCGGCTGCTGCGCATGTTCCGTATCCTCAAGCTCACGCTGTACATCGAGGAGTACGGGATGCTGGGCCGTGCCTTGCTGGCCAGCCGCCGCAAGATCCTGATCTTCCTGTCGGTGGTGTTCATGATCGTGTTCCTGCTGGGGACCGTGATGTACGTGGTCGAAGGACCGGCACACGGCTTTACCAGCATTCCGACTGCCGTCTACTGGGCGATTTCGGCCGTGACCACCGTGGGCTTCGGCGACCTGGTGCCGAAGACGGACCTGGGCCGGGCCATTGCGTCGGTGATGATGCTGCTGGGGTGGGGCATTCTTGCGGTCCCGACGGGCATCATCAGCGCCGAAATCAGCCAGCAGCGCCGCTCAAGTCGCACTTGCGCCGGCTGCCTGGCCGGAGACCATGAGCAGTCGGCGCGTTTCTGCAAGAGCTGCGGAAGCAAACTCCCGGGAAGTTAGGCTGCCTGCTTGACCGGCTGTTCGAAGTCGGTCGACAGGGCCAGGTCCTTCCATTGGGCCAGTTCCTTCTCTACCTGCTGGTGCTTGGCGTTGATGCGAGCGATGGCATCGCTGCCCAACTGAAGGCGCAATGGCGGCTGCGTTGCATCGGCAAGCTTCAACAGGGCTTGCGACAGCTTGGAAGGATCGCCTGGCTGAGCGTGGTTGGCGCCCGCCGCGAAGGTGCGCATGGCGCCCACCGTATCCTTGTAGTCCTCGATGCGGGTCGCAGTCTCCACCAGCGAGGTGGCGTCGAGGAAATCGGTGCGGAAGAAGCCGGGTTCCACCACGGTGACGTGCACGCCCAGCGGGGCCAGTTCCTGCGCCATCGCTTCGCTCAGGCCTTCCACCGCAAACTTGGTGGAACCGTAGACGCCCCAGCCGTAGTAAGCCTGGTAGCCGCCCAGCGAGGAGATGTTGATCACATGGCCGCTGCGCTGCTTGCGCATTACCGGCAGTACAGCACGGCTCACGTTCAGCAGGCCGAAGACGTTGGTCTCGTAGTTGCGGCGTACTTCTTCCGCCGAAGTTTCTTCGACAGCGCCGAGGATGCCGTAGCCGGCGTTATTCACCAGCACGTCAATGCGGCCGAAGCGTTCGATCGCGGCCTGCGTGGCGACGACGGCGGCAGCCTCCTTGGTGACGTCGAGCTGCACCGGCAGCAGCTGGGGATGCACGCCGAGGGCGTCGACGATCGCTTGCGGGTTGCGGGCGGCGGCTACCACGGAATCGCCGCGCGCCAGGGCGTCGCGAGCAACGAGCAGGCCGAAGCCACGGGATGCGCCAGTGATGAACCAGACTTTGTTTGCCATGATATTGCTCCTTCAGGTGGTTGGTTGATGAAGTGCATATTAGGCTTCGGGAAGCTGCTACACTAGCCATGGTAAAGGTGATTGATCTTCAACTATTGGTTGTAAATGAATGGATAAGGCTCGCGTCATCACACTATTCATCGGCGTCGTTCATGCCGGCAGCTTCAGCCAGGCGGCAGTGGATGCCGGCCTGTCGGCGCAGGCGGTCAGCAAGGCGATCCGGCAGCTGGAGGAATACCTCGGCGTACGCCTGTTTCATCGCACCACGCGTAGCCTGAGCCTGACGGACGAAGGCCAGCGCCTGTTCGAACTGGCCAATCCTGGCTTGCGCCTGCTCGACGAGGCATTGGATCATGTACAGAACAGCCGCGAGGCGGTCGATGGCATGATTCGCGTTGCCGCGCCCACTTCATTGGGGACGGTCGTCCTGGCGCCGCTGCTGCGAGAATTCCAGGAGCTGTACCCGAGCGCGCATTTCGACATGCTGTTCGATGACCATTTCACCGACTTGATCGAATCGAAGATCGATGTCGGCTTCCGTGCCGGGAATCCGCCGGAGCGCAACCTGGTTGCGCGCCAGTTGGGCAAAATCCCGCTGTATATCTGCGCCTCTCCCGGCTACATCGAGCGCCACGGCGCGCCGCGCACGGTGGAAGAGTTGCTGCAGCACCGCTGCACCGGCTTCCGCCAGCCGAATACGGGCCGCGTCATTCCTTGGGAGCTGAAAGGGCAGGGCGGCACGGTCTACCAGGACGTGCCCTGCGTGGCTACCTTCAATACTGCCGAAGGCGAGGTGGAAGCGGTGCGCGCCGGCGTAGGCATCGGCCAGCTGGCGCTGTACATGGTGGAGCGCGATTTGGCCGAAGGGCGGCTGGTGCACCTGCTGCCGGCCCACGTGACGGCGAATGCATCCGTTTACATGTACTATCCGCAGCGCAGCCGCATGCCGATGCGCGTGCGGCACTTTATCGACTTCATGGTGAAACGCAAATGGACCGCCTTTACCTGATGACTGTCTACGTTGCCGTGGCCGAGGAGCAGGGCTTCGCGGCAGGCGCGCGCCGGCTAGGCATGTCGCCGCCCGCCGTCACGCGCGCGGTGGCGGCGCTGGAAGAAAGGCTGGGCGTCAAGCTGCTGGACCGCACTACGCGCCATGTGCGCGTGACGGAAGCCGGCCAGCGCTACCTGGATGATGCGCGCCGCATCATCGCGGAAGTCGACGAGGCCGACGATGCGGTTGCCGGCATCAATGCCGCACCCCGCGGCCACCTGACCGTGACGGCGCCGGTGCTGTTCGGCCGCATCTACGTCATGCCGGGCATTGTCGATTACCTGCAGCGCTATCCTGCCATGGACCTATCCACTGTATTTGTGGACCGCGTGACCAACCTGCTGGAAGAAGGCATCGATGTCGGCATCCGTATCGGCGAGCTGCCCGATTCGAGCATGCGTGCGGTTCCGGTCGGACAGGTGCGGCGCGTGATCATCGCTTCGCCTTCCTATATAGAGAAGCATGGCGCGCCACGTACGCCGAAGGAGCTGGAGCAGCACACCATCGTCGCCTCGTCCGGCTCCAGCGTGCCGCCGGACTGGCGCTTCCAGAATGGCGCCGGCACGCAGTCGCTGCGCGTCAAGCCGCGCCTGGGCGTGAACAATAACGACTCCGCCATCGAGGCGGTGCGCAGCGGCTTCGGCATCGCGCGCTTGTTGTCCTACCAGGCGGCAGCATTGCTCGATGCAGGCGAGCTGGTTGAGGTGCTGCAGGACTACGCCACGCCGGCGGTGCCTATCCATATCATCCACCGTGACAGCCGCCAGGGCTCGACCCGTATCCGCAGCTTTGTGGACCTGATGGCTGAACGCCTGCGCACCGATCCGAGGCTTCACCCGGTGCGCTGACAGCGCTAAATTGGTGCGGTGCACAAACAAAGTGCTGGATTTCCACCGCCTTTCCCCCTGAAAGCGGGGTGGCACGGCGCTTGCAATATCCCCATTATTTACAAACCGGGGATAGAGATGGATCGCACGTTCAGCCTTACCCGTCGTCGCCTGCTTGCTGTGGGCGCTGCGACAGCCTTATCGAATTACGCCTGGGCTGCAGGCTCCGACAAGCCTGAGAAAGAAGAAGTCAAAGTCGGCTTCATTCCATTGACCGATTGCGCCTCGGTCGTGATGGCTTCTGTGCTGGGCTTCGACAAGAAGTACGGTATCAAGATCGTCTTGAGCAAGGAGGCTTCCTGGCCCGCCGTGCGCGACAAGCTGGTGAACGGTGAACTCGACGCGGCTCATGTATTGTATGGGCTGGTGTATGGCGTGCACCTGGGCGCTGGCGGTCCGAAGAAGGACATGGCCGTACTGATGAACCTCAATCACAACGGCCAGGCGATCACGCTGTCGAAGAAACTGTCCGACAAGGGCGCAGTCGATGGCGCTTCGCTGGCGAAGCTGATGCGCACCGACCAGCGCGAGTACACCTTCGCACAGACGTTCCCCACCGGCACCCATGCAATGTGGCTGTATTACTGGCTGGCGTCGTATGGCATCAACCCGATGACGGACGCCAAGGTCATTACGGTGCCGCCGCCGCAGATGGTCGCCAATATGCGGATCGGGAACATGGATGGCTTTTGCGTGGGCGAGCCATGGAACCACCGCGCGATTGTGGATGGCGTCGGCATCACGGCCACCACAACGCAGGACATCTGGCGCGACCATCCGGAGAAGGTGCTGGGTACCAGCGCGGAGTGGGTGAAGAAATATCCCAATACTGCACGCGCGCTCATCGCTGCGGTGCTGGAGGCTGGGCGCTGGATCGATGCGTCCCTGTCGAACAAGGTGAAGATGGCGGAAGCCATTGCCGACAAGTCCTACGTCAACACGACGGTCGATGTGATCGGCCAGCGCATCATGGGCCGCTACCAGAATGGCCTGGGCAAAACCTGGGACGACCCGAACTACATGAAGTTCTTCAATGACGGTGCGGTGAACTTCCCATACCTCAGCGACGGCATGTGGTTCCTCACCCAACAGAAGCGCTGGGGCTTGCTGAAGGCGGAACCGGATTACCTGGCAGTCGCCACGCAAATCAACCAGATCGATGTGTACAAGGACGGCGCGGCCATGGCGAAGGTGAGCGTGCCGAAGTCGCCGCTGCGCAGCGTGAAGATGATCGACGGGACGACCTGGGACGGCAAGAATCCCAAGGCCTATGCCGATTCGTTCAAGATCAAAGCGTGAAGGGAGGGCTTATGAGTGCTATGTACGGAACGATGGACGGGGCCGGCGCGGGCACGCCTGGCACACACGGCGTACTGACCGCGCAGGATGCTGCGCGGGAAGCAGCTGCAGCCGCATTGGCCGCGGCTGGCGTGGGGCGGGCAATCGATATGAAGGTGGACGTTGCGCCGGCAGGACAGGTTGGGAAGGCGGGAGCATCAGTGCAACCGGCGCCCGCGGTGCCGGGAAGGCCAACACGCCGCATGCGGCTGGCAGCAAAAGGCGTGCACCTGGCGCCGGAAGGCGGGCGGCTGCGGCCGTTTGTCATGAAAGTACTGCCGCCGCTGCTTGGCTTGTCGCTGCTGGTGCTGGCCTGGCAAATCCTGGCTGTACGCAACGCAGGCTTTCCAACTCCGCTGGAGACCTGGCATGAGGCGGTGAAGCTGTTCTCGGACCCGTTCTACCGCAAGGGCCCCAATGACCAGGGCATCGGCTGGAATATCCTGGCCTCGCTGCGCCGCGTCGCGCTGGGCTTCGGCCTGGCGGCGCTGGTGGGCATACCGCTTGGCTTCCTGATCGGACGCTTCAGCTTTGTGTACGGCATGTTCAGCCCTTTAATCAGTTTGCTGAAGCCCGTATCGCCCTTGGCCTGGCTGCCGATTGGCTTGCTGGTGTTCAAGGCTGCCGATCCGGCCGCGATCTGGGCAATCTTCATCTGTTCAATCTGGCCGATGATCGTCAACACCGCCGTCGGCGTGCAGCGTGTGCCGCAGGACTACCTGAACGTGGCGCGCGTGCTGAACCTGTCCGAATGGAAGGTGGCGACCAAAATACTGCTGCCTTCTGTGCTGCCTTATATGCTGACTGGCGTGCGGCTCGCCATCGGTACGGCATGGCTGGTCATCGTCGCCGCCGAAATGCTGACCGGCGGCGTGGGCATCGGCTTCTGGGTGTGGGATGAGTGGAATAACCTGAACGTGCCGCACATCCTGATCGCCATCGGCGTGATCGGCGTGGTTGGTTTGCTGCTGGAGCTGGCGCTGGTCGCGCTGGCCAAAGCTTTCAGCTATGAGGAGAAATGAGATGGCTTCGAAATTCATCGATATCAGCAAGGTCGAGATGCGCTTCGGCCAATTCCACGCGCTGAGCGACGTCAACCTGGCGGTGGAGCAGGGCGAATTCATTACCCTGATCGGCCACTCGGGTTGCGGCAAGTCGACGTTGCTCAACCTGGTCGCGGGCCTGAACCGTCCCACCAGTGGCGTGCTGGTTTGCAGCGCGCGCGAGATCGCCGGGCCGGGGCCGGAACGCGCGGTCGTGTTCCAGAACCATTCGCTGCTGCCCTGGCTGACCTGTTTCGAGAACATCTACCTCGCAGTGGAGCGGGTGTTCGGCGGCAAGGAGACGCGCGCGCAACTGGACGAACGCACCTGGAAGGCACTGGAGCTGGTGGGGCTTGCCGCCGCCGGCGGCAAGCGCCCCAACGAAATCTCGGGCGGCATGAAGCAGCGTGTCGGCATCGCCCGCGCCCTGTCGATGGAGCCGAAAGTGCTATTGATGGACGAACCATTCGGCGCGCTCGACGCACTGACCCGTGCTCACCTGCAGGACGAACTGATGCGCATCGTAGCCGCCACCGGCGCTACCGTGGTGATGGTCACGCATGACGTGGATGAAGCGGTGTTGTTATCCGACCGCATTGTCATGATGACAAACGGGCCGGCCGCGACCATCGGCGATATCGTCAAAGTGCGGCTGGAACGCCCGCGCGACAGGCTAGCCCTGGCGCAAGATCCGCTGTATCTTGACTATCGGACAAGTGTGCTGGAGTTCCTCTACCAAAGGCAAGGACATCCGGCACAACGTTTTGCTGCATAGCAATGTGCAAAAGTGTGGCAGCGGGGCGACTCTGCTGCTACATTGGTGGTCTATACAAACGGAGACACCTGATGAGTACCGAAGTACAGCAGCACGAAATTAACAAAGAAGCAAAGCGGGAAGATAAGCCGAACCGTCACGAACTGGTGCGCCAGCAGATGAGCCACACTGGCCTGCGCACTGGTGTTGCAGCCGGCCTGCTGGCCCTGGTGGGCCTGAGCGCCTGGCTGCTTGCCTGATCAGATGACCCGCAGTTCGTCCAGCGGCCAGCGCGGACGGACATTGAAGGAATAATCCCGCTGCGCCGCCTGCGGATTGATCTGCAGGCGCATGGCGCCGGCGAAGGCAATCATTGCGCCGTTATCGGTGCAAAACTCCAGTTCCGGGTAGTAGACCTTGAAGCGCTTCTTCAGGGCTGCCGCGTTCAGCGACGCGCGCAGTTGCGCGTTTGCGCCTACGCCGCCGGCGATCACCAGGCGTTTCAGGCCGGTCTGCTTTAGCGCGGACAGGCATTTGGCCGTCAGCACATCCACAATCGCATCCACGAAACCGCGCGCGATATTTGCTTTGTCCTGTTCGCAGACATTGGCGGCGCCGCCGTTGTTGTTCACCACGGTCAGCACCGCTGTTTTCAGGCCGGAGAAGGAGAACATCAAGTCCTTCGAGTGCAGCATGGGGCGCGGCAGCTTGTAGGCTTCCGGATCGCCGAATTCGGCCATGCGCGAAATGGCCGGGCCGCCGGGGTAGCCCAGGCCGAGCAGCTTGGCGGATTTGTCGAAGGCTTCGCCGGCGGCGTCGTCCAGTGTTTCGCCCAGCATTTCGTACTGGCCGACGCCATCCACGCGCATCAGCTGTGTATGGCCGCCCGATACCAGCAGCGCCACGAACGGAAACTCCGGCGGTTCGCTGGCCAGCAGCGGCGACAGCAAGTGGCCTTCCAGGTGGTGCACGCCCAGCACCGGCTTGTCCAGCGCCATGCCCAGGGAGCAGGCAATCGCCGAACCAACCAGCAAGGCGCCGGCCAGGCCGGGACCTTGCGTGTAAGCGATGGCATCGATCGCGCTGGCTGGCATGCCAGCTTTATCCAGCGCCTGTTCCAGCAACGGGATGGCGCGGCGGATATGGTCGCGCGAGGCCAGTTCCGGCACCACGCCACCGTATTCCTCGTGCATCGCTACCTGCGAATGCAGGGCGTGCGACAGCAGGCCGCGCTGCGTGTCATACAGGGCCAGGCCGGTTTCGTCACAGGAGGATTCAACGCCAAGAACGATCATTGGAAAGCACAAAAGGGTGAAGGGCAATCCGCCATTGTAAATGAAAGCCTGCTTGCGATGATTGGTATACGTGTATACAATTTAATGCATGAAGACACCTCCACCCCGTGCGCAAGGCGGTCCTGCCATCCTGGCCGCCCTGCGCGATGACATCAGCAGCGGCAAGCTGGCGCCCGGCGCCGTCCTGCGCCAGGCCGAACTGGCTGAACAATTCGGCACCAGCCGCATTCCCGTGCGCGAAGCGCTCAATTCCTTGCAGGCGGAAGGACTGGTGCAGATTGAGCCGAATCGTGGCGCGTTCGTGACCACCCTGAGTGCCGAGGAATTGCATGAGCTGTTTGACCTGCGTGTTCTCCTGGAGACGGACGTACTGCGGCGTGCGGTGCCAATGCATACTGAGCGCAGCCTGCGCCGCCTGGAGGCGATCCAGCACGAACTGGATGGCGAGACGGTGCCGCAGGAATGGCTGCGCCTCGACCGCGCCTTCCACGATGAGCTGTATGCGCCGTGTGCGCGGCCGCGCAGCCTGCAACTAGTGGCGAGCCTGCGGGCGTCAGTCGAACGCTTTTACCTTGTACGCCTTGGGCCGGAGGCGCGGCGCCCGGAATGGAACGATGAGCACCAGCGCCTGATCGCGCTGGTAAGGGCTGGAGATGCGGAGGGAGCTTGCGCCATGCTGGCCGGGCACCTGCGCGAAACTGAGAGGAGCATGGCATGAGCATTCATACCGCGGAAGTTGCATGGCATCGTCACGATGCGAAGTTCATCGATAACCGTTACAGCCGGCTGCATAAGTGGACTTTCGACGGCGGCACGGTGGTGCCGGGATCGTCGTCGCCGCATGTGGTGAGGGTGCCGCTGTCCGATCCGTCGGCGGTGGACCCGGAAGAGGCGTATGTCGCTTCGCTATCGAGCTGCCATATGCTGTGGTTCCTGAGCCTGGCGGCGCGCGATGGCTATGTGGTCGACAGCTATGTCGATGCGGCGGAAGGGAAGATGGAGGATGGCTGGATCAGCGTGGTGACGCTGAAGCCGGTGGTCGCCTTCTCGGGCGAAAAGGCGCCGACGGATGCGGAGTTGGAGCGACTGCACCATGAAGCGCATGGAGAGTGCTTCCTGGCGCGCTCGGTGAAGTCCGAGATTCGGGTAGAGGGTAGCTGGCGCTATTAAAACCGGTAATTCAGTGGCCGCAGGTGGGGTGTCTGACCCTGTGGGTCAGACACCGGGTTACCGGTTTAAGGACGGTCGCGCAGTTCGCGGTCCGCTTCTTTCAGCATATGGACCGTGGTATCCCAGTCGATGCAGGCGTCGGTCACCGAGCAGCCGTATTTGAGTTCCGACAGGTCGGCCGGGATCTTCTGGTTGCCCGCCACAATGTTCGACTCGATCATCACGCCGGTAATCGACTGGTTGCCGTGCACGATCTGGTTGACCACATCGGTCATCACCAGCGGCTGCAGCTCAGGCTTCTTGTACGAGTTGGCGTGCGAGCAGTCGATCACGATGTTGGCCGGCAGCTTGGCCTTCTGCAGCGATTGTTCCGCGATCGCCACCGATACGGAATCATAGTTAGGCCGGCCGTCGCCCCCGCGCAGCACCACGTGGCCATGCGGATTGCCCCGCGTGCGCACCACAGACACATTACCCTGGCTGTTGATGCCCAGGAAGGCGTGCGGATTCGCCGCCGACAGGATGGCGTTGATCGCGATGCCGATATCGCCGTCCGTACCGTTCTTGAAGCCCACAGGCGTCGACAGGCCCGACGACATTTCGCGGTGGGTCTGGGATTCGGTGGTACGGGCGCCGATGGCGGTCCAGGCGATCAGGTCGCCCAGGTATTGTGGCGAGATCGGGTCTAGCGCCTCGGTGGCGGTCGGCAGGCCCAGTTCGCACACGTCCAGCAGGAACTGGCGCGCCTTCTCCATGCCGACGTCGACGCGGAACGAGTCGTCCATATACGGATCGTTGATATAGCCCTTCCAGCCGGTGGTGGTGCGCGGCTTCTCGAAATACACGCGCATTACCAGCAGCATGGTGTCCTTGACTTCTTCCTGCAGCGCCTTCAGGCGGCGCGCATAGTCCAGGCCCGCGACCGGGTCATGGATGGAGCAAGGGCCCACGACGACGAACAGGCGCTTGTCCTTGCGTTCCAGGATGGCGCGCAGGTCGGCGCGGCCCTTGGTGACGGTCTCGGAGGCCTTGTCGGTCAGCGGCAGTTTCGCATGCAGCTCCTCAGGGGTAGGCATGGATGCGAACGAGGTAACGTTAATGTTTTCAAGGTTTTGGGCAATCATGATCAGTCTGCTTTTCAACGTGTTTTTTCTTGGGGGATCTAACAGTGTAGCCGAAATGCCGTAAACTGGCTGAATGACGACTAAACAACCTTTCCACGCCGCTCCGTACATCAAGGAGATCGGCCGGGGCGCGAAGGGCGCCCGCAGCATGGACCGCGAACAGGCGCGCGAATTGTGGGGCGCGATTCTGGATGGCCGAGTTTCCGACCTTGAACTGGGCGGTATCCTGCTGTCGATGCGGATCAAAGGCGAATCGGTGGACGAGCTGGAAGGATTCCTGGAAGCGTCCGAAGCCTCGTTCGAAAAATTGCGCGCGCCTGCAGGCGAGTTCGCGCCGGTGGTGATCCCGAGTTATAACGGCGCCCGCAAAATGGCGAACCTGACCGCGTTGCTGGCGCTGCTGCTGGCGCGCGAGGGCGTGCCGGTGCTGGTGCATGGCGTGGCGCACGACGCCGGCCGCGTCGCCACGGCGGAAGTATTCGAAGCGCTTGGCGTGCATGCCTCGCCCGACCATGCGGCTGCCGAAGCGGCGCTGGCGGACGGCCGGGTAGCCTTCATCACGATCGATGCGCTGGCGCCGCGGCTGGCGTGGATGCTGTCGCTGCGCCGGATTCTCGGCGTGCGCAACTCCACACATACGCTGGTGAAGATCATGCAGCCGTTCGCCGGGCCTGCGCTGCGGCTGGTGTCCTACACCCACCCGGAATACCTGGAATCGCTGGGCGAATTCTTCACGCTGAACAAAGGCCATGCCTTCCTGATGCGCGGCACGGAAGGCGAGACTGTCGCCAATGCCAACAAGGCGCAGAAGATCGACTGGTTCCACGGCGGCGAACGCACCGTGCTGGTTGAGAAGCAGACCCTGGTTGAAAAATTGCCCGAGCTGCCGGAAGATAAGAGTGCCGAGTCCACCGCCGCCTGGATCCAGGCCGTGCTGCGCGGCGAAATTCCCGTGCCGGATTCGATCGCGCAGCAAGTGGCGCACTGCAAAGATGTCGCCCGCACGCTCGCTGCCGGCGCCGCCCTCCTGTAAAATGGTGGGTTTGGTCTCGGGGCAGGGCGGCAGGAAATGGCAAATCAGTACGATGTAGCGGTAATCGGCGCAGGCGCGGCGGGCATGATGTGCGCAGCGACGGCCGGCAAGCGCGGCAAACGCGTTGTGCTGCTCGATCACGCCGAGAAACTGGCGGAGAAGATCCGCATCTCCGGTGGCGGTCGTTGTAACTTCACTAATATTAACGCCGGCCCCGCCAATTTCCTGTCCGAGAATCCGCACTTCGCCAAGAGCGCGCTGTCGCGCTTCACGCCGCATGATTTCCTGGCGATGGTGAAGAGGCACCGTATCGGCTTCCACGAAAAGCATAAAGGACAACTGTTCTGCGACGACTCCGCCGAGCAGATCATCGACATGCTGCGCGACGAGTGTGCCGATGGCGGCGTGCATTGGCGCATGCCGAGCAAGGTGCAGGCCGTGGCGCAAAATGGCGCAGGCTTCGTGCTGCAGACTGACGAAGGCGAGATCCATGCTGGCGCTGTCGTGGTGGCGACTGGCGGCCTGTCGATCCCGAAGATCGGCGCGACCGACTTCGGCTATCGCGTGGCCAAGCATTTTGGGCTCAAGCTGGTGGACCCGCGTCCCGCCCTGGTGCCGCTGACTTTCGACGCCGAGGAGTGGGCGCCGTTTGTGCCGCTGGCCGGCGTTTCGCTGGAAGTGGACGTGGAAACCGGTTCGCTGAAAGGCCGCAACCCGACCGGCGCCCGCTTCCGCGAAGACCTGCTGTTCACCCACCGCGGCCTGAGCGGCCCGGCCATCCTGCAGATTTCCTCGTTCTGGCAGCCTGGCACCCCGATCACGATCAACCTGCTGCCGGAGATGGACCTGGCCCAGACCCTGATCGAAGGGAAGGGCACGCTGAAGAAGCAACTTGGCAACCTGCTGTCGCAGTGGCTGCCCGCCCGCCTGGCCGAAGGATTGCTGCAAGTCCACGGCCTGGACCCTGAAGCGCGCATCGCCGACATGAAGGACGACACCCTGCGCAAGCTGGGCCGCGCCGTGAACCAGTGGACCATCACGCCCAACGGCTCGGAAGGCTACCGCAAGGCCGAAGTCACGCGCGGCGGGGTGGACACCCGCGAACTGTCCCAGCAATCGATGGAATGCAAGAACGTGCCCGGCCTGTACTTCATTGGTGAAACAGTGGATGTGACTGGTTGGTTGGGTGGCTACAACTTCCAATGGGCCTGGGCATCCGGAGTGGCTGCTGGCCTCGCGATCTGATATCATCCCACTTCCGGCAACGCATTTTCCGCCGGATTCATGATGTTAGCTGGGCTGAAATATTGCCCGCGAAAGACGTCGATATCCCCTTCGGAACCGCCTGAGTGGCCGGTTTGGCGTCTATTGTCTCTTCCATTTTTGAGCAAAACCTGCTAATATCGCTGTCTTTCCTGAACCCTAACGGTTTGAATTTTTACATGACTACTATCCGCCTTAAAGAAAACGAGCCGTTCGAAGTCGCAATGCGTCGCTTCAAGCGCACCATCGAAAAGACCGGTCTGCTGACCGAACTGCGCGCACGCGAGTTCTACGAAAAGCCAACCGCAGAGCGCAAGCGCAAGCTGGCAGCTGCCGTGAAGCGTCACTACAAGCGCATCCGCAGCCAGCAACTGCCTAAGAAGCTGTACTAATTCAGCTCTCGTCGGCATTCTTGCAGGCGCACTGATCGCCACGGATGCCCACGCCAGAGTTTCAACCCGCTCCGGTCTAAGCCGCAGCGGGTTTTCCTTTTTCCACGCACACTTTTGAGGTAGCTATGAGCCTGAAAGCCCAGATTACTGATGACATGAAATCCGCCATGCGCGCCAAGGAAGCCGGCAAGCTGGCCACCATCCGCCTAATCCTGGCCGAGATCAAGCGCAAGGAAGTGGACGAACAGATCGACGTCAACGACGCCCAGACCGTGGCCATCGTTGAAAAGATGATCAAGCAGCGCAAGGATTCCATCACCCAGTTCGAAGCCGGCGGCCGTACCGACCTGGCTGACATCGAAAAGGCCGAGCTGGCCGTGCTGGTGGCCTACATGCCTGCCGGCCTGTCCGACGACGAAATCGCCGCCGAAGTGAAAGCTGCCGTCGCCGAGTCCGGCGCCGCCGGTCCCCAGGACATGGGCAAGGTCATGGCCATCGTCAAGCCAAAGCTGGCTGGCCGTGCCGACATGACTGTCGTCTCCGCACTGGTCAAAAAGGCCCTGACGCCCGCATAATCTACAGCCGAGTTCGTGTCCCACCATGGGGTCAGGCCCCTCGGGACACGAACTGAGCCGAGTCATGGCTGAGGCCGTGTCCCATGGGGCCTGACCCCAGGGTTGACACGGGCCCAGCCATATCGTGGGCCGCGTGTGTTGATTTGGATCAAATGCCCATCGCGCGCGGCGGTATAGTCTGATTTATAACAAATACCGTTCAGCCTCGTGATTCCACAGTCATTTATTGCCGATCTCCTGAACCGCGTCGATATCGTCGATGTGGTGGGGCGTTACGTCCAGTTGAAAAAGGGCGGCGCCAATTATCAGGGCTTGTGCCCGTTCCATAGCGAAAAATCCCCAAGCTTTACCGTCAGCCCTACCAAGCAGTTCTATCACTGCTTTGGCTGCGGCGCCCATGGCACTGCCATCGGCTTCCTGATCGAGTATTCGGGCATGGGCTTCGTCGATGCGGTCAAGGATTTGGCCCAGAACGTCGGCATGGTGGTGCCTGAGCAGGACGACAAGATTCCGCCTGCCCAGCGCGCTGCCCAGCAGCAGCAATCCATGGCGTTGTCGGACGCCATGACCAAGGCTAACGAGTTTTACCGGGCCCAGCTACGCTTGGCGCCGCAGGCGATCGGCTATCTGAAAGGCCGCGGCCTGACCGGCGAAATCGCGGCTCGCTTTGCGCTCGGCTATTCGCCAAGCGGTTGGGACAGCCTGAAAGCCGTTTTCCCGGATTACGAAAACCCGGTCCTGGTCGAAGCCGGCCTGATCATCCAGAACGTGGATGAGGATGGCAAGCGCACCAAGCGCTACGACCGCTTCCGCGAGCGGGTAATGTTCCCCATCCGCAATACCAAGGGCCAGGTGATCGCCTTCGGTGGCCGCATCATGGACCAGGGCGAACCAAAGTACTTGAATTCCCCGGAAACGCCTTTATTTTCAAAGGGCTCGGAGCTGTATGGCTTGTTCGAAGCGCGCCAGGCGATTCGCGATGCGGGTTATGTGCTGGTGACGGAAGGCTATATGGACGTGGTGGCGCTGGCCCAGATGGGCTTCCCCCAGGCAGTCGCGACGCTGGGAACCGCCTGCACCACGACCCACGTCCAGAAGTTGTTGCGTCAAACCGACAACGTGATCTTCAGTTTCGACGGCGACAAGGCCGGCCGCCGCGCCGCACGGCGTGCGCTGGAAGCCTGTCTGCCGCATGTGTCGGATGACAAGACGATCAAGTTCCTGTTCCTTCCGGCTGAGCACGACCCGGACAGCTATATCCGCGAATATGGCGCCCAGGCGTTCGAACAGCAGGTACACGAAGCGATGCCGCTGTCCCAGTTCCTGCTGCGCGAGGCCGCGGGCGAGCATGATTTAACATCGCCTGAAGGCCGGGCCCGCGTCCAGTTCGATGCTAAGCCCCTGCTGCAGGCGATGCCGCCAACCTCGCTGCGCCTGCAGATCGTGCGCGGCCTGGCGACCATGACGCAGAGCACGCCGGGCGAGGTTGAACAGCTGTTCGAGCTGGCCAAGCCGGTGGCAGCCAACAAGGTGGCGCCGCCGAAGAGCCGCCGCGAACAGCCGGTTGGGCTGGAATTGAAGCTGATCCGCGTCGTGCTGACGCACCCGACGCTGGCGCTGGAGCTGGATGACGAGGCGCTGCTGGCCTTAAGCCACTTCGGCCAGGAGGCCGCCGAGCGCCTGGTCTGGCTAATGGTGCAAGCCCAATCGCTGGGAGAGCAGGGTAGTTTCGCTGCCTTCTGCCAGTTGGTGAAAGAAACCGGCAGCGATTATGATGCGCTCATCGGCGAAATTGCCGCTGCGCCCGAGCCGGATATCGAAGGCGAACGTTTGTGGCTGCTGGCTACCGTGCGCCATTTGAAAATGGATGCATTAAAACAGGAGTTGGATCAGCTGTTTTCGGCCGGTTTGTCTTCCGAGGAAATTGGTGTACGCTACCGCGAAATTACCGCCAAGCAAGATCAATTACGGAAAGAAGCTGAAGCTGATTTAAGCCCGAGGTAATTGCCCGCACGCACGCAAACCTTCCCGTCTGGTAATTGTAAAGTGGCGTGCTATAATAAAATGCTAAATATTGCAATATTTAGCGGGTCTGTTTTTTCGTTTGTTTTCAGTAAGTTACAGTAGTAGTTGTTGCGGTTTGTAGTGGACTTAACTATTCCCGAAAGCGCCTGTGCCAGCAAAGAAACCTGAAACCAAAGCGGCTGAAAAGCCTCGCAAAGTGACCGCCAAGCCTGCGACGAAGTCGGCTGATAAGCCGGCTACTCGCGTCACCAAGGCACCGCCGGTGGTTAGTCAGACAACGGACGCAGCCGCCCTGGCTGCCATCGATACTTCCGGATATGTGCTGCCAACCGTCAAGGTGCCGGGACGCCGTGGCCGCAAGCCGAAGGAATTCACGCCGGAAAACGACGAGGTTGCAGCACTGAACGCTGTTGAGCGTGCCGAGATGAAGGCTGCGGACAAGGCGAAAGCCAAAGACCGCAAGGCCAAGGAAAAGGCATTGCTGAAGGACGCGTTCTCGTCCGACACCGAGGCGACCGAAGAGGAACTCGAACGCCGCCGCCAGAAACTCAAGACGCTGATCAAGTTCGGCAAGGAGCGCGGCTTCCTCACGTACGCTGAAATCAACGACCACCTGCCGGAAAATATTGTCGATCCGGAAGCGATCGAAGGCATTATCGGCACCTTCAATGACATGGGCATCGCCGTGTACGAACACGCGCCTGATGCCGAGACCCTGCTGCTGTCCGATAACGTTGCCACTGTCACCAGCGACGACGAAGCCGAAGCTGCAGCGGAAGCCGCGCTGTCCACCGTCGATTCCGACTTCGGCCGCACCACCGACCCGGTCCGCATGTACATGCGTGAAATGGGTTCGGTCGAGCTGCTGACCCGCGAAGGCGAGATCGAGATCGCCAAGCGTATCGAGGACGGCCTGCGCGACATGATCCAGGCGATTTCCGCCTGCCCGGTGACGATCGCCGAAATCCTCGCCACGTCCGAACGCATCCGCATCGACGAGATCAAGATCGACGAAATCGTCGATGGTCTGGTGGATGAGGAAGGCGAAGCCGCCGCCGCTGCTCCTGCAGCTTCCGATGAGGAAGACGAGGAAGAGGACGAGGAAGAAGAAGACGAAGAGGAAGAGGAAGAAGCCGCCAGCCCAGGCGGCGCGGCAGCCGGCTACACCGCCGAGCAGCTGGAAGCCATGAAGCAGGCCTCCCTCGAAAAATTCGACAATATCGCCAACCAGTTCGAGCGCATGCGCAAGGCCTTCGAGAAGGATGGCTACAACTCGAAAGCCTACCTGAAGGCGCAGGAATCGATTTCCGCCGAGCTGCTGGGCATCCGCTTCACCGCCAAAGTGGTGGAGAAGCTGTGCGACACCCTGCGCGGCCAGGTTGACGAAGTGCGCCATATCGAGAAGCAGATCCTCGACGTGGCGGTGAACAAGTGCGGCATGCCGCGCGCCCACTTCATCAAGGTCTTCCCGGGTAACGAAACCAACCTGGAATGGGTGGATGGCGAAGTCGCCGCAGGCCACGCTTACAGCGCGATCCTGGGCCGCAACATCCCGACCATCAAGGAACTGCAGCAGCGCCTGATCGACCTGCAAGCACGCGTCGTGCTGCCGCTGCCGGACCTGCGCAACATCAACCGCCAGATGGCGGCCGGCGAAATGAAGGCGCGCAAGGCCAAGCGTGAAATGACCGAGGCTAACCTGCGCCTGGTGATTTCGATTGCGAAGAAGTACACCAACCGCGGCCTACAGTTCCTCGACCTGATCCAGGAAGGCAATATCGGCTTGATGAAGGCGGTCGACAAGTTCGAGTACCGCCGCGGCTACAAATTCTCCACGTACGCAACGTGGTGGATCCGCCAGGCGATCACGCGTTCCATCGCCGACCAGGCGCGTACCATCCGTATTCCGGTGCACATGATCGAAACGATCAACAAGATGAACCGGATCTCGCGCCAGATCCTGCAGGAGACCGGCGCCGAGCCGGATCCGGCAACCCTGGCGATCAAGATGGAAATGCCGGAGGATAAGATCCGCAAGATCATGAAGATCGCGAAAGAGCCGATCTCGATGGAAACGCCGATTGGTGACGACGACGATTCCCATCTGGGCGACTTCATCGAGGACAACAACACGCTGGCGCCTTCGGACGCAGCGCTGCATGCCTCGATGCGCGGTGTCGTGAAAGACGTGCTGGATTCGCTGACGCCGCGTGAAGCCAAGGTGCTGCGCATGCGCTTCGGTATCGAAATGTCCACCGACCACACGCTGGAAGAGGTCGGCAAACAGTTCGACGTGACCCGCGAACGTATCCGCCAGATCGAAGCCAAGGCGCTGCGCAAGCTGCGCCACCCAAGCCGCTCCGACAAGCTGAAGAGTTTCCTGGAAGGTAACTAAACTTGACGAATAGGGCCGCTGGCCCTATCCTGCCGGGTTCTAAGGGCCCTTAGCTCATGCTTGGTTAGAGCAGAGGACTCATAATCCTTTGGTGCGCGGTTCGACTCCGCGAGGGCCTACCAATTCGCTTCATGCCATCAGAACAAGCCCTGACGAGAAATCGTCAGGGCTTTTTTGTATTGGAATTATCGCCTTAGCCAGACTAGACTAAATCATGTCCACTCAGGGGAAGACATGAAAACGGTCAACATGCTGCAGGCCAAGTCTTCATTATCGCGATTGGTCGAGGCAATTGAACAAGGCGAGATGCGTGAAGTTGTCATCGCCCGAAATGGCAGGCCGGCGGCCAAGCTGGTTCCAATCGAAGCCAGCCCGGTCGGAAAGCGTATCGGTGTTGCCAAAGGCAAGTTCAATGTGCCCGACGATATTGATGCCCACAACGAGGATGTGGCCCGGTTGTTTCAATCGGGGGATCGCTCGTGAATCTGCTTTTGGATACCCATGTGGCGTTATGGGCGATTGCCGACAGTCCGAAACTGCCATCGCATGCGCGGGAACTTATCCTGTCGAAGAATGCGTCCATCTGGGTCAGTGCCGCAAGCGTGTGGGAGATTGCGATCAAACATGCACTCGGTCGTGGCGATATGCCGGTATCTGGCGAGGAATCACTGCGCTACTTTCGCGAGGCTGGGTTTCGTTTCTTGCCAGTTGAGGCAGAGCATGCCATTGCAGTCGAAAACCTGGCGCCCCACCATCATGACCCATTCGACCGCCTGTTGGTCGCACAAGCGATGATCGAACCCATGAGGCTGATGACTCACGATCCGCAGATCGCGATGTATAGCGACATGATCATTAAGATCTGAAGCGAGCAATTGCGCCCCTTCTGTAACCCCTAAATTCGGGCAAAACGGCGCCGAAAGTACCAGGTCGTGTACGCCAAGAAAACGATGGCTGCGGTGACCGCGCCTGCAATCAAGCCATTCCCAAGCCATTCATAGCCACATCCATTGCCATGCATCTGGCCGAACCAGGTGCATGGCATCTGGATGAACACGAATATGCCGACCACGCCGGCAACCGCGCTAACGAATAGGGCCCAGAGCACAAACGCGAGGTTTGCAAATAGTTTCATTAAATCTCCCAGTAATCTATCGCGGGGGATTATAGGTGTTCTCAATGTGGCAACAGCGTACTGTTCATTTTCTGGAGAGGGGACGAAACAATCGTGCAACGGATCTTGTTATCTATATGGTAATATTTCCGCCATGCATTTCGTCAGACTCTTCAACCTGTTCCTGTTCGCCACTTGCTGCGTGTTGCTCAGCGCGTGTGGCAGGCCGCCTTCAGGGCCCTACGCAAAATGGCTGTATAACGACGAGTCGGTACTCTCGGTTGCGCAAGAGGGGCCATTCACGATCTTGAACATCGAGCACCGGCCGCGTGGCTGGGGCTCATTCAGCGGCACAGGTAGCCGTTTCGACCGTATCCTTCATCAAGCAAAGATCGTAGTGAAGGAGGCGCGGGCGACGGAGGCTTGGAAAGACGCCGGGCAGCCGGCGATCTTTGCAGATGTCTACTCCGATTCCGATTCCGATAGCCGGCTCAATCTCGTATATGAGCGGAATGGGAAGGCGCTGGTAAAGCGAATCGATGAGGGGAAGGATGGCTGGTCCAATCCCGTCTTTGGGGAATCGATTGGCCCTGGCCTGCGTTACTTTTCGAATCTGAACGGGCGCACACAAGGTTTCCTGGTGCGTGCGTTTCCGGTCGACGTAAAGGTGTTGCCACTGGGGCCCCAGGATCCCGCGATATGGCAACTGGCGGGCATTGCTCCGGACTGGAAGGCTTTTGCTTACACCGATGACCTGGAGGCGCCTGCGGTCTTCTCAGTAGTCCAGGCTGACGGGCGGATCGGCGAACCGATTCCGATTCCGGCCACGCACGTCCAGGCGCGGACCTGGTTCAACGCCCAATTCAAATGGCAGAAGAATACGGCTGGGCGATGGGATATCGTCAGGCTTTCGACGATGCCCGCGCCTGTGAAGACAATCGACGCATTGGAAGAACTGTTCCTCAATGCCGATGTCGGCTATCGCAACTGCTTTGCGAACAGCAGCGCATGCCGGATCGGTTGGCGGCGGGAAGCGGTAAAGGATCCGGATGCATACTATTGCGAGTGCTATCACCCGTTCGTGTTCAAAGCACTGCAGCCAACGCAGGCATTCGGCGCCAACGTTCGCGAGATGTGGTATTCGCGTGCCGGGGGGAGATCGGCATACGACCTGGTGCTCGATGCGCCGCCGGAAAAAGTGAGGAATGAACTCCGCAAAAGACTCGATGAGCGCCACCTGGATTACCTCGGTCCTGGGCCGATATCGGACGAGAGTATCGAAGCTTTCCTCAACGAGGACCGCTCGCGAAACGACTGGATCTACGCGGTGTCCGGCAAGCCTGAGTCCATTCAATTTGTAACGCCAACTGTCGCAGTGCGCGTGGAGGCCTATGAGCATGGGACCCTGCTCCAAACCATCGCGCGCTATCCGGCCAAACAATGAACATTTACATGAAACTTAATCGAACGATTGCAACCATCCTCGCCGGCTTGGCAGTCTCCAGCGTCACGGCCGCCCCGCTTCAACTGCAGGACAAGAAATTCTCCGTGCGTCATCTTGGTTTTTCTGCCGACAATGCGCAGGGTTGCCTGGTCGGCGGGCGCTTTGATCCCGATTCGATGAAGAGCACTGCCGAATTGCTGCTGCTTGACCTGAAGCGAGACGCCGTCATCGCCAAGGCGAACGTTCCTGTGCCCGACGACAATGCATCGCTACACCCGATCCAATGCGCGATCGATGGCGACTACGTCTACCTGCTGGCGAATGTGGATACGCAACTCCCACGCTCGCTGAACCAGGGCATTGTTTACCTGTATCAGTTCAACAAGCAAGGCAAGCAACTTGGCAAGAAGAAGCTCGTCATCCCAGGCCGCAATAAATATGGCCACGCGCTGGGCGTGTCGGCAAACGGAGTGCAGGTTGCAGGCTATATCAAGGACGAGGACGACGCCTCCGAGTATTACTCATTCTTTACGCTTGTGGTAGACCGGCGCCTGAATGAGGACAAACTGAATGTGCGTAAGACGGGCGGCTTCTGGAGCGGTTCCGAGGCGCGCTTTGTCGGCGAAAACGTGCATATTGCAGGGTCGTTCATGCCGGCGAAAGTAGCAAAGGACGGTGGCGACAATGACTACGCGAATTCGCGTGTCCTCGCGAATGGCGGCTATGCCTGGAGCGTGCGGCCGTTCAAGAAGGTCCCGCGCAACGTGGTGGCCGGCCTTTCGCAACAGGGCGCCATCTATTCGCTGGCTTACGACGACGCCGGATCGACGCTGGCGGTAACCAGTGCTGAAGGCAAGCAGCAATCGCTGGCAAGCTTCCCGAGCAAATTCTGCGAGACCACGTCGTTATCGGAATACGGTGACCGGGTACTTGCCTTGCGCACCCCATGCAACAAGCAGGGCAAGGCAGCGGAACTGCTGGCTATCGCGCCGGCAACCGGCAAGGAATCCGCTGTGCGGCTGGCGCCCGGTGAACCGGTTTACGCTGCGACCAATTTGGGCCAGTGGTTCGTCATCTCCAAGGATGCGGCGGGCAAGCTTGCGCTGAATACGGGGGCCATCGACGGCGACACGCGCTTCAGCCAGACGCTGGCGGGTGTCGAGCACTCATTGAGCCTTAGCCGCATCAAGATTGACCAGAAGGGTGAACGCTCTTTCGAATACGTATATGAACAGCATGCTGGCGAATGCCGTTTCAGCATCGCCGGCCACGCCGCCGAAGTGGATGTCTTCAATCCGCAGGGGAAAGATGGCAAGGAACTGCCTGCGATCGTCATGTACGACGGTAGCGCCGCCACGCTTACGCTGCCGCACGCCGGACCGGTGCGCCAGGCGTCTTTCGATGCCGATCTGTCGCCTGAGCAGGCGAAGCGTAGCTGTGGCAGCAAGAGCGGCGGCAAGCTGTCCCTGGTGTTCAACGAGGCAGGCTCTCGCCGTTAGTAGATTCCCTTCACTCAAACGCAGCGCGGATTTCGTCGCTGGTTTGTTGAGGCGCTTGCAGGTGGGGATAGTGGCCAAGCTTGGGCAGGACGATGAACGGCTTGCCTGACTTGGCGGCGAATTCCTCGCCCATTTTCTTGTCGATGTAGATGTCCTTCTCGCCCCACACCACTTTTACCGGTGCCGTCAGGCGCGACAGGTTGGCTTCGAAGTACTGCTGATCGCTTGTGAAGTGCGAGTAGTAGTGGTAGAACGCATCGGCAGTGCTCATGCTGCCTTTATCCCAGCCTGCGAGCATATCGGCCTTGACGTCCTGCTGGATCGCGAATTGTTCGCTGGGGTCCAGGCCGCGGCGGAAGGCATTTTCAATGGTATCGTCGCGACCCTGGTTGAGGGCTTTGCGGATCGTTTCTGCAGTTTGCGGCGCCTTCAGGTTGCGCAGTCGCTCGGACATTAATTGTGGCCGATCCAGCGGCGCGAAGTCGCCAACGATGATCTTCCTTGCAATGTTTGGTTGTTCCAGCGCGAGCAGCATGGATGGCAGGCCGCCGATATCCGTCGCATAGATCACGAGTTTTGACTTGTCGATGCCAGAGGCGTCGATGTAGGCCTTCAGCACTTGCGCATAATCGCGTGGAGCGTAGCTGAACTTGTCGGTGGAAGGGCGCGAAGATTCCCCGTAGCCTGGCCAGTCGAAAGCATGGACTTCATATTCGCTGCCCAACTGCTGCGCGAGGCTGCGCCAGGTGAGCATCGTTTCGGGGAAACCATGCAGGAATAGTACGACGCCTTTGGGGCTGGGGTTCCTGAACACCAGCCTGCGCAAGGTGATATCGGGGCTGACCTGCACAAAGCTGACTTCTTCCTTGGGGGCCGGGGCGGCGGCGTTGGCATGGCCAGCCATGGCGAGGGAGGCAGTTACGGCGACGGCTGCGAGGGTTTTCTTGAGCGCTGACATAGTGAAGTTCCTTATCGGAGGATTCGGGATAACTTCAATATAGGTCTCGCGGGGAATGGCGTAAATGTCCTAAATACCTCCTTTCAAGACATTCTTGCGATGCGGCGCAGTGCTTGCGGCGGCTGCCCGAATGCACGCAGGAAGGCGCGCCGCATTCGTTCCGTGTCGATGAATCCTGTCGCAGCAGCAATCTCCTCAATGGTGTGCCGGCTTTGCTCGGTCATGAGCCGGGCAGCTTCAACCCGCAGGCGTTCGATAGCCTTGGCCGGCGGCTGGCCGGTCTCGCCGGTGAAGGCGCGGCTGAACTGTCGTGGGCTGAGGTGGGCGACATTGGCCAGCTCCTGCACCGACAGCTCCGAATCGAGATGGCGGCGGGCGTAGTCCAGCACGCGCTGGATGCGGTCGGACTTTGCGCCCAGTTCCAGCATGGCGGAATGCTGCGACTGGCCGCCGGCGCGGCGGTGGTAGACCACCAGTTTCTTCGCCACTGCCGTTGCCAATTCGGCGCCATAGTCGGCTTCGACCAGGCCGAGCGCGAGGTCGATGCCGGTACTCATGCCGGCTGAGGTCCAGACCGGGCCGTCGTTGATGAAGATGCGGTCCGAATCCACCTGGGCAGCGGGAAACTGTTCCTGCAGGGTGCGGGCGAACAGCCAGTGCGTGGTGACATGGCGGCCGTCGATCAGGCCCGCTTCGCCAAGCAGGAAGGTGCCGGTACAGACGGAAGCCGTGCGGCGGGCTAGCCTGGAAGCGGCGCGTAGCCGGTCCAGTAGCTGCTTGTCGGTCGCGGCGGGTGCGACCAGGCCGCATACGATCAGGGTATCGAGGCGGCGCCGTGCCAGCGGCTGCGTCTCGACGGAGGCCCCAAACGAATTCATGATCGGGCCGCCGTGCGCGGAGAAGAAGCCTATATCGTACAGGCGCTTTTTCGCCGTGGTGTTGGCCAGCTCGAAGGCGGATGCGGCGGCCAGGCCCATGATCTGGAAGCCGGGCGGCAGGAGGAATCCGATTTTCAGCAAAATGATAACCTTGGCGTAAAAGGAGGTAATCCCATCATACGCGCCATCAAAGGCGGGCGCTGGCGAGCAGTGTTATTCTCGTGAGTCGCGCTACACCTCGTGAGCGCATTTCGTCATGCAAGTTTGAACAAGGAGATCGGAATGGCAATCAAGAAGATCCTGTTTTTGACGGGCGATTTTGCGGAAGACTATGAAACTATGGTGCCGTTCCAGGCGCTGCAGATGGTTGGGCATACCGTGCATGCGGTCTGCCCCGGCAAGAAGGCGGGCGAGAAGATCAAGACCGCGATCCATGATTTTGAAGGCGACCAGACCTATACCGAAAAGCCTGGCCACCAGTTCGCGCTGAACGCGAGCTTTGATGATGCGCGTGCCTCGGATTACGATGCGCTGGTGATTGCCGGCGGGCGGGCGCCGGAGTATCTGCGCCTCAATCCGCGCGTGCTGGAAACGGTGCAGGAATTTGCCAAGGCGGGCAAGCCGATTGCAGCGATTTGCCACGGAGCCCAGATCCTGACTGCGGCGGACGTCATCAAAGGCAAGCGCATCTCGGCTTATCCTGCCTGCGCGCCGGAAGTGCGCTCGGCCGGCGGCGAGTACATTTCGGTGGAGATGGACCAGGCAGTCACTGACGGCAATTTCGTGACGGCGCCGGCGTGGCCCGCGCATCCGCAATGGATGGCGCAATTCCTCAAATTGCTTGGGACAGAGATTAGGCCTTAATAGTGGCAGGGCGCCGGACGGCCAGGATCACGAGAAACAGGCCCATGAAACATGTCATGATCATTGCGCCGCCGAGTGCCAGCCATAACCCACGGTAGCCGCACGAGCCCTCGAAGTTGGAACCAAACCAATTGCAGGGCAACTGCAGCAGAAGCCAGAAGACGGCGGCACCAGACAGCAAGCTGGCGATGAGTGCGCAAACGATGCGGAAAAGGAGTTTCAATTTGCCCTGGCCAATGGTGGGAACGGGCGAACAATAACAGAACTTCCTTGGTATGGCTGCGCGATTGTCAGTTTGCACCAAGCAGCGTCAGCGCCTGCTGGCGTGCGGCCGCGCGCAGGGAGGCGCGCAGCGCGGGATCGTCGGTGGTACGGGCCAGCACCATGCCGCCGACGCACAGCGCGACAATGGCTTGGGCGCGCTGTGCGCCGTCGCTGAAGTCCTTCAACGCGTACTCGTAAATGCGCGTCAGGTTGCGGATCAGGTCTGTGTAGGCGCGCTGCGGCAACAGTCCGGCGCGGGCCACGTCGCCGGGCAGGGCGTACAGTGGACAGTGGTTCTCGATATCCTCCAGCACTTCGTCACTCAGGTAGAGGTTGACCAGGCGGCGCGCCAGGTCACGCTGGTCGGTCACGGGCGCTTTGGCGACTTCTTTGCGGAATGGGTTGCAGGTTGTGAAGCTCGCTACGGCCGCTGCGTACAGGTCATCCTTGCTTTCAAAGTGGTTGTAGAAACCTCCGCGCGTCAGGCCGGCTTCGGACATGATGGTCTCGATTGATACCTGTTCGAAGCCGTGGCGGTTGAACAGCTTGCGTGCCGATTCGACGATCCTGGCGCGGGTGCGCTCTTTGTGCTCTGCGGTGTAAGGCATGGGTATTTCCTCCTCGGTTCGCATTATGCGTCCGATTCAAAAAATGTTCTTGAACATATTATGTATCCCCGTAATCTGGCCACACGTTCACACCCCAACCTCTAGGAGACAAACATGTACACCCTGGTTACTTTGCGTTCCGTTCCTGATTTCGCTGTTGGTTATGTGCGCGACCTGCGCGTGCGTTGGGCGATGGAGGAGGCGGGCCAGTCGTATTCCGTCAAGACCATCAGCCCTGACGAGCAAAAGTCGTCGACCTACCGCCAGCAGCAGCCTTTCGGGCAGGTGCCTGTGCTGCTGGATGGCGAGCAGTCGATCTTCGAGTCGGGTGCGATCCTGCGCCACCTGGGCGACAAGCTTGGATTGATGCCGTCTGGTGCGCGCGAGCGCCAGGTGGCGGAGATGTGGCTATACGCCGCTTTGAATTCGGTCGAGCCCTATTTCGGCAATTATGTCGAGCTGGCGGTATTCCATGCGGGCGAGGCCTGGACGGTCGAGCGCCGGCCGTCTCTGGAGGCGATGGTGAATCGCCGCCTGGGCGACTTGGAAGGTTGGCTGTCCGGCTGCGAGTACCTCGCCGGGACCTTCAGCGTGGCCGACATCATGATGTCCACCGTCCTGCGGCTGCTGGATGGCACCGGGCTGCGCGAGCAGTTCCCGGCGGTCGAGGCCTACCAGCAGCGCTGCGTCGCCCGCCCTGCGTACCAGAAAGCGCTGGCGGCGCAGGTGGCGCAGTATTCGCCTGCGCAGGCGGCAGCCTGACCGGTATTTGCAGGACGAATAGATGGATTGTTCATGCACTTGACCTGAGTCAATTCTTTTTTGATCGTTAATCCGTACAGTCCTGCTCTGGAATAACACAGAGTAGGAGTATTGAAACATGGGTAGCGATCATGAGGTAAATGACGCGCCGGCAAATAGCCGCCGTCGATTCCTGGGTAAGAGTGCAGCGTTAGGCCTGGCCGGCGCTGGCGTGCTGGCAGGCTGCAAGGAGAACGGTGCGGGGGCGCCCGGTTCTGCATCAGCATCTGCTGCAGCAGCGGCCAAGTCGCATGGCGCCAGCAAGGCGCATGTGGAGCCTGGCCAGCTGGATGACTATTACCTGTTCTCCAGCGGCGGTCACTCCGGCGAGGCACGCATCATGGGCGTGCCATCCGGACGGACTTTGCGCCGCATCCCTGTTTTCAATATCGATCCTATGGTTGGTTGGGGTATCACCAACGAGTCCAAGGCCATCATCGGCACCAAGCCTGACGGCAGCCTGAAATACACCACCGGCGATACCCACCACGTTCACGGCAGCTACAAGGACGGCACCTACGATGGCCGTTTCCTGTGGGTGAATGACAAGATCCACTCGCGCCTGGCCCGCATCCGCATGGACACCATGGAATGCGACAAGATCACCGAACTGCCAAACGTACAAGGCTTCCACGGTATCTTCCCGGACAAGTGCGATCCGGTCGACAAGTCGATCAATCACACCACCCGCGTGTTCTGCGGCGCCGAATTTGCCATTCCGTTCCCGAACGACGGGCGCGACCTGGACGACCCTTCCAAGTGGGGTTCGCTGTTCACCTGCGTGGACGCGGAATCCATGGAAGTGCGCTGGCAGGTGCGTGTTGACGGCAATATGGACCTGACCGCGACGTCCTATGACGGCCGCTTTGCATGCTCCAACCAGTACAACACCGAGAACGCGCCGGACCAGGCAGGCATGATGGCCGCGGAACGCGACGCCTGCGTGTTCTTCGACGTGGCGCGCGTGGAAGCGCTGGTCAAGGCCGGCAAGTTCACCACCATCGGCTCTTCCAAAGTGCCTGTGGTTGATGGCCGCAAGGCAGCCAATGCCGATCCGAAGACTGCGGTGACCTGCTATGTCCCGGTCGGCAAGAACCCGCACGGCGTCAACGCTTCGCCGGACGGCAAGTACATGGTCTGCTCCGGCAAGCTGTCGCCGACTGCGACCGTGATCGAAGTGGCACTGGTCGCCAAATGGTTCGACGGCGAATTGAAAACCGAACGCGATGCAGTGGTGGCGGAGCCTGAAATCGGCCTGGGCCCATTGCATACTGCCTTCGACGGCAAGGGCAACGCCTTCACCACCCTCTTCCTGGACAGCCAGATCGTCAAGTGGAGCGTGGCAGCCGCCATCGCGCAGTTCAAGGGCGACAAGACCGTGAAGCCGGTGGTGGACCGCGTGGACGTGCACTACCAGCCGGGCCATGGCTACGCTTCGATGGGCGAAACCAAGGAAGCCGACGGCAAGTACTTCAACTCGGGCAACAAGTTCTCGAAGGACCGCTTCCTGCCTGTCGGCCCGCTGCACAGCGAAACGGAGCAGCTGATCGACATCACCGGCGACAAGATGGTGATCATTTCGGACCATACCGCTTATCCGGAACCGCACGACGCAATCATCGTGCGCCGCGATATCGTGAAGACGCGCCAGATCTACAACATGGACGACTTCCCGAACAAGGTAACGGCGGATAACGCAGGCATTACGCGCAACGGCAACAAGGTGCATGTACGCCTGATGTCCCAGGCGCCTGCCTTCAGCATGCCGGTCATCAAAGTGAAAAAGGGCGACGAGGTGACGATCACGCTGACCAACCATGACAAGGTGGAAGACCTGACTCACGGTTGCGCGCTGCCGACCTACAACATCAACTTCATCGTCAACCCGCAGGAGACCAAGTCGGTCACCTTCAAGGCTGACCATGCCGGTGCGTTCTGGATGTATTGCACCCACTTCTGCCACGCGCTGCACCTTGAAATGCGCAGCCGCTTCCTGGTGGAGGCTTAAGCCCGCAAGGGTGGTTTATCCATGCTGTATCGACTGATTTCCCTGCTTTGGGCGGCGCTGCTTGCGATGGTGTGCGCAGCGCCTGCCTCGGCCACTTCGATGTACGACACCGTGCTGTCCGCGGGGTTGATGGGTGGTCCCGATTTGTGTGCCGAAGCGCCATGCAGCGACGTGCTGCCTGCCGCGACGGTGTTTTCCAAGCGCAAAGGCGCGCCAGCCTACGTCGAAGGCTACGCGCTGGAGCAGGGCAAGCAGAAGGTGGTGGGCTATGTGTTCCTGTCCACCGACGTGGTGGACATTCCGGCTTACTCTGGCAAGCCGGTCGTCACCCTGATCGGCATGGATACCAAAGGTTTGATTACCGGGGTGCGCATCCTTAAGCACTCCGAACCGATTTTGTTGGCGGGCATTCCAGAAACTGTGCTGACGAAGTTCGTCCGCCAGTACCTGGGCAAGCCCGGCGACGCCAAGCTGGAACTCGGCCTTGGACGTGATGGTGGTGATCTTGATGCGATCAGCGGGGCCACCGTTACTGCCATAGCCGAGAACCAGACCATTGCGCAAAGCGCGTACGAAATTGGCAAGCAGGTGGGCATCTTCAAGGGGATGGTCAAACCGCGCGCCCATTTCACGCCGCTGCGCGAACGTCTGGACTGGGCCGCGCTCGTCAAGGAGGGCGCGGTCCAGCACTTGCGGGTGGAAAGCGCGGATGTCGGCTTGCCCTCCGGCGGCAAGCCTTATATGGACCTGCATTTCGGCTACCTGAACGTGCCGACTGTCGGCGCCAGCCTGTTGGGCGAACGCAATTACCAGCGCCTGATGCAGGACCTGAAGGAAGACGAGCATGCGATCTTCATCATCGGCACCGGCCTGGAATCGTTCAAGGGTTCAGGCTTTGTGCGGGGCGGCATCTACGACCGCATCCAGGTGCGCCAGGATACGGACCGCTTTACCTTCCGCGATACCGATTACCTGAACCTGTATCACCTGGAGCCGGCCGATGCGCCGGAGTACACGGAATCGGCGATCTTCATCGTCCGTTCAGCGAACTTCAACCCTGCGTGGCCGTGGCAACTGAGCCTGCTGGCCAACAAGCTGGATATGCAGACGCACGCCAAGGTCTTCGTGCACTTCGACGAAGAGTACTGGACCCCGGCGCGCTACCTGGAAGGCGGCCGTCCGAAAGTGGAGCGTCCGGTGCCGGCCTGGAAGGCCGCCTGGCTGGCGCGCAAGGGCGAGATCACGCTGTTCGTGCTGGCGCTGTTGGCGACCGCAGGCTTGTATTCCCAGCGCGACCGCCTGGTGCGCGCTTCCAACCGCAAGAGCAAGCCGCTGATCAGCATTCCGCGCACCATCCTGTGGATGATTGCGGTCGGCTTCTTCGGGCTGTACCTGAAGGCGCAGCCTTCGATCACGCAGGTAATGACCTGGTTCCATTCCCTGATTTACCAGTGGAAGTGGGAGCTGTTCCTGTCCGACCCATTCATCTTCATCTTCTGGTGGTTCATGGTGGTCACCGTGGTGCTGTGGGGGCGTGGCCTGTTCTGCGGCTGGCTGTGTCCTTTCGGTTCGCTTCAGCATCTGGCATACAAGCTTGGCACGCTGATCGGGCTGGGCCGCTTCCAAGGCCTGCTGCCAAAGCGCGTGCACGACAAGCTGAAATGGGTGAAATACGGCGTGTTCGCGGTGCTGGTTGGCGTGTCCTTCTATTCGATGGAACTGGCCGAACACCTGGCGGAGATTGAACCGTTCAAAACCACCTTCCTGGTGGGCGTGCTGAATCGCGGCTGGCCGTTTGCTGCCTTCGTGGCCGTCATCCTCGGCATTTCGATCCTGAGCGAGCGGCCTTACTGCAAGTACATTTGCCCGTTGGGCGCCGGCCTGGCCGTGCCGAGCTTCTTCCGCCTGTTCGGCCTGAAACGCAAGCAGGAGTGCGAGACCTGCACCGCCTGCGCCAAGGGCTGCGGCTCGCACGCCATCGATGCGCAGGGCCGCATCGACCAGAAGGAGTGCCTGCTTTGCCTCGATTGCATGGTGATGTATTACGACGACCATGCCTGCCCGCCGCTGGCCAAGGAGCGCAAGACGCGCGAGAAGAACGGCCAGCCGCTGACGCCTATCGATGAGCGCGGCTACTTCATTTCGCTGGATGCGGTCCGCAGTGAGCTGAAAAGGAAGGCAGGGTAAAACCATGAGTGTCCTCAGGGTTTGCGCGGCCGCCCTGGCCGCGTCCATCACCGCGATGCTGGCATGCGCCCCGGCAGGCGTGCACGCGGCCGTGCTGCAGGTGCGCGCCGGCGAGTCGATCGCATCTGCGGTGGGACGGGCACACCCGGGCGACACTGTCCAGGTTATGGGCGGCACCTATAAAGAACGCATCCTGATAGACAAGCCACTGCGCCTTGAAGGCATAGGCAAGCCGACGATTGCCGCCGGCTACCAGGGCGACGTCATTCGCGTCAAATCCCCCGACGTGTCGATCCGCGGCCTGATCGTGCGCGACAGCGGCACCGACCTTGGTTCGCAGAATGCCGGCATTTACGTCATGCCGGGCTCCGACCGCATCGTCATTGCCAACTGCGACCTGGTCACCAACCTGTTCGGCATCTGGCTCGAACAATCCCGCGACGCCATCCTGCAAGGCAACCTGGTCACCGGCCGCCGCGACCTGATGTCGCAGATGCGCGGCAACGGCATCCAGGTCTACAACACCGACGACACGCAGGTCATCGACAACACGATCAGCTATGTGCGCGACGGCATTTACGTCGATTACTCGCGCCGCGCCACCTTCCGTGGCAATACCGTGCATCACGTGCGTTACGGAACGCACTACATGAACACCCATAACAGCTCCTGGGAAGGCAACACCGTGTACCAGAGCCGCGCAGGGCTGGCGCTGATGGAGGTGCGCAATCTCACGGTGCGCAACAACGTCGCCTGGGGCAACGAAGACCACGGCATCATGCTGCGCACCATCCAGGATTCCGTCATCGAGAACAACATCGTGGCCGGCAATGGGCGCGGCTTCTTTATCTACGACGCCGAATTCAATACCCTGCGCAGCAACCTGGTGATCGGCAACCGCACTGGCGTGCACCTGACGGCCGGGTCGAGCAATAACACTGTTGATGGAAACGACTTTATCAACAATGCGGAACAGGTCAAGTTCGTCGCGTCGAAGGATGTCGAATGGGGCCGCAACAAGGGAAATTACTGGAGCAATTACAGCGGCTGGGACCAGGACAACGACGGCAACGGCGACGTGCTGTACCAGGCCAACGACGTGGTCGACCGCCTGCACTGGCAATACCCGCTGCTCAAGCTCCTTCTGAGCAGCCCCGCTGTACAAACGCTGCGCTTCGTATCGCGGCAATTCCCCTTGCTGCGCGCACCGAGCGTGATCGACAAGCACGCCCGCATGCAGCCCTGGAACACCGATTGGAGAAAATGGCATGGACGACAAGCTGATTGACTTGCGCGCCGTGGGCAAGCGCTATGGAGCGCTGCAAGCGGTCGACGGCGTCGACCTGTCCGTGGGGCGCGGCCGCATGGTGGGCCTGATCGGGCATAACGGCGCTGGCAAGAGCACGCTGTTCAAGATGATGCTTGGCTTGCTGGAGCCGACGTCGGGCGAAGTGCGCATCTGCGGCGTCAGGACCGATGACGGTGCTTTCCGCGATGTGCGGCGCCGCATCGGCTACCTGCCGGAGAGCTTTGTCGCCTACGACAACCTGACAGGCATGGAGCTGCTGCACCTGTTTGCCGACTTGAAGAAAGTCGCGCGCAGCTCCTGCGGCAATGTGCTGGAACGGGTTGGACTGTCGGCCGTTGCAGACCGTAGGGTTGGCGGGTATTCGAAGGGCATGCGGCAGCGCCTGGGTTTCGCGCAATTGCTGCTCGGTGCACCGGAGCTGGTGTTCCTCGACGAGCCGACCAATGGCCTTGATCCGGACGGCATCCACGACTTCTACCGCATCCTGCACCAGCTTCGCGAAGAGGGCGCGACGATTGTCATCACCTCGCACATCCTGGCTGAAATCCAGGAGCGGGTCGACGATCTGGTCATCCTGAGCGGCGGCCGGATCGCGGCGCAAGGCACGCTGGCGCAGTTGCGCGCCGGGGCGGCCATGCCGGCCGAGATCCGCCTGGTGGCGCGCGCCGGCGGCACCGGTCGTGTGATCGCTGCGCTGCGCGGCCACCAGGTGCGCGTGGAGCACGACTGCATCCGTGTTCCCTGCGCGCCGCGGCAGAAAATTCAGATGCTGCAGCTTATTTCCACGCTCAGCGACTCCATCGACGACGTGGCGATCCACGAACCTTCGCTGGAAGACCTGTTCTTCGGGATGGGAGGCCGTCATGCACGCGCGGCTTGACTGGTCGGCGGCGGCCACCATCGCTTCACGCGAATTCCGCGACCGCCTGCGTAATCGCTGGGTCCTGGCGGTGGCGCTGGTATTTGCCGTGTTTGCGCTGGCAATTGCCTGGTTCGGCATGGCACAGCAGGGCAGCGTGGGATACCGCGGCATCGACGTCACCATTGTCAGCCTGTCCAGCCTGGTGACCTACCTGGTGCCGCTGATTGCGCTGCTGCTTGGCTACGACGCCATTGTCGGCGAACGCGAACGCGGTTCGCTGGAGTTGCTGCTGTCGCTGCCGATCACGCGTTTTGAACTCTTGCTCGGGAAATTTGCGGGCCTGGCGGCTGCACTGGCTGCGTCGACAGCACTGGGCTTCGGCGCGGCGCTGCTGGCACTCTCCAACCAGCTCGATGCGCGCGATGCCATGCATTTCTTCGGCTTTGCCGGCAGTGCCATCTTGCTGGGACTGGCCTTTCTCAGCATGTCGCTGTGCCTGTCGGTGCTGGCACATAACCGCATTCGCGCCAGCGGCCTGGCCATCGGCTTGTGGTTCCTGTTCGTGCTGGTGTTCGACATGGTGCTGATGGGCGTGCTGGTGCTGTCGCAGGGTGCCCTGGACAGCAGCGTGTTCGGTGTCTTGCTGATGCTGAACCCTGCGGATGTGTTCCGTCTGCTGAACATCTTCAGCTCCGAGCAGGTGCAAGGCCTGTATGGCCTGGCGACCGTGATGCCGGAGCATATGACCAACCCGGGCCTGCTGGCTGGCGTGATGCTGGCCTGGATCGCGGTTCCCTTTGCCATCGCAACCTGGAGATTCAAATGAAGTTCAAGCGAAATGCCGCCGCCATTGTGGTGCTGCTGGTGCTGGCCGCCTGCGGCGATGCGGCGCGCTCGCTGGCCGCCGGCGAACCTTCGGACGACGCGGCTTGCGCGCTGGACGGCATGAGCCTCAAGGACTATCCGGGCCCCAAGGCGCAAATCGTGTTCAAGGACGGCCGCATCGACTATTTCTGCAGCCTGTCGGAGCTGTTTGAAGTGTTGTTCGGCGAAGATGGCCAGCGCGGCATCGGCGCCAGCTACGTACAGGACATGGGCAAGGCCGACTGGAACAAGCCGCGCGGACACTGGATCGAAGCCCGCAACGCATTCTATGTAATCGACAGCCGCGCACAGGGCGCCATGGGGCCGACTATCGGCACCTTCGCCAGCAAGGAAGATGCGCAAGCCTTCGCCTCACGCGAAGGCGGCCGCGTACTGGATTACGCCAAGGTCAAGCCGGACGTGCTCAAGCTGGGCACCAAACCGGCCCACGACGCGCATGACGATTCCATGCGCTGAGTATTTTTTCACCCACCAACCAAGAGGAAGACAAGCATGAAAGCATTTACCAAGCTGACCGTCGCTATCGCTGCCGCCGTACTGGCGCCTGCGGTTATGGCCGCCGCACCTGCCAAGGGCGCCGGCGTCAATGGCGAAAAGATCTATTCGGCCAACTGCGCCTCCTGCCACGCCGCCGGCGTGCTGGGCGCCCCTAAAGTCGGCGACAAGGCCGCCTGGGGCCCGCGCGTCAAGCAGGGCAAGGAAGTGCTGTACACCCACGGCCTGAACGGCTTCAAGATGATGCCTGCTAAAGGCGGCAATCCTGGCCTGAAAGACGACGAGGTGAAGGCCGCCATCGACTTCATGGCCAAGGGCTGATGATGCAGCGCCGACGGCTGTTGGCTTGCGCCGTGCTGCTGCCCCTGCTGGCGGCCTGCACGGCCAGGGACGCGGTGCACCATGTGCAGGGACATGTCTTCGGCACGCAGGTCGAGGTCAGTATTTATGGGCCGTCCGAAGCGGAGGCGCGCGAGCAGGGCGCTGCCGTGTTGCGCGAGTTCGACCGCCTGCACCACAAGTACCACGCCTGGCAACCGAGCCAGCTCACGGCGCTGAACGATGCTATCGCCCGCGGCGAGCCTTTCGACGCAGACGAGGAAATGGTGGGGCTGTTGCGCTCCGCTGCCGAACTGTCGGCGCGCTCCGGCGATACTTTCAATCCCGCAATCGGGCGGCTGATCCGGTTGTGGGGTTTCCAGAAGAACGATATTACGGCTGGCGGCCCCCCGGCAGGGGAAATCGACAGCCTGGTGAAGGCCAATCCGCGCATGGCGGACCTGCATTTCGACGGCAACCGCATTACCAGCAGCAACCGCGCCGTCATGCTGGACCTGGGCGGCTATGCCAAGGGGTATGCTTTGGATCGCGCGGCGCAAATCCTGCGCCGGGCCAACGTCAAAGCGGCGCTGGTCAACGTTGGCGGCAACGCGATTGCGCTTGGCCAGCCGGGCTCGCGGCCATGGATGGTCGGCATCCGCAATCCGCGCGGACCCGAGATGGTGGCACGCGTGGCGTTGCACGATAACGAGGCGATCGGAACCAGCGGCGACTACGAGCGCTACTTCATGAAGGAAGGCAAGCGTCACGCCCACATCATCGACGCACGCACCGGCCAGACGGTGGACCTGGTGGCGTCGGTGACCATCATCACCTCCGGCGGCGCCGATGCCGGCTTGCGTTCGGACGGCAACTCCAAGCCGCTGTTCGTCGTGGGTCCGCAAGGCTGGTGCGATATGGCGCAACGGCTTGAACTCAAGGAGGCCATGCTGATCGACGCGCAGGGCGAGGTGTATGCTACGCCTGCCATGATGGCACGCACTGACCAGGGAAAAGGAAATGGGAAATCTGTACGTGGATGCACTGCCGCCCGCAACGGGTGAGCGCTTCGATACGCTGCTGTCGCACCGGGGACTGGTGATCGAGCGCATCGTCAGCACGTCGAAAATCGAATCGCAGGAGTATGTGCAGGAGCAGGACGAATGGGTGGTGCTGCTGACCGGCGAGGCCATGCTGGAAGTGGCGGGGCGCAAGGTGCCGCTGAAGGCGGGCGACTACCTGTTCCTGCCTGCGCTCACCCCGCATACCGTGCAGAAGGTTTCCGACGGCGCCTTATGGCTGGCGGTTCATTTGCACGGCCGCAGCGCGTGACAAAGCGCGCATCTTTTACTGTTTTTATTTGCTACTCTTGGTCACTTTAATTCCGGAGCCAAGAGAATGCAGCCGACGCAGCAGCAGGAAGCGATAGAGGAGTTCTGGCAGCATATTTCGCATTGCGACCACGTGGTGCAAATGTATGAAACTGAAGAATCGTTCCTCGATACGCTGGAGGCTTTTGTCGTTGAGGGATTCCGCAACAACGACGCCATCGTCATTATCGCCACCCCGGAGCACCGGGCAGCGCTGGCCCAGCGCCTGGAACGCAACGGCATCAGCGTCAGCGCTGCTGCCTCGAGCGGCCAGTACATTGTTCGCGATGCCCGCGCCTGCCTGGCGCGATTCATGTTTGATGGCTGGCCTGCCGAATCGCGTTTCAATGCAATGGTAGAAGAATTGCTCGCCAAGGCGCGTGAAAAGCACCCGACGGTGCGCGCCTTCGGCGAAATGGTGGCCTTGCTGTGGGAAGAAAAGCTGTATCGCGCCACCATGCGGCTGGAACATATGTGGACGCAATTGTGCCAGCGTGAATCGTTCCCGCTGTTCTGTGCCTATCCGAAAGCGAGCTTCGACGCCGGCGACCCGGCGATTTGCCGCGAAGTGCACAACGTACATACGAGGACCTGCCCGCCGCTATAATGGGGCGATGAAAATCGTCCTGGTCACTTTCGGCTGCCTGTTCATGGTCCTCGCGGTCCTGGGCGTGTTCCTGCCGCTGCTGCCCACCACGCCCTTCCTGTTGCTGGCGTCGGCCTGTTTCGCTCGCAGTTCGGACAAGCTGCACAACTGGCTGCGCAACCACGGCCGCTTTGGCCGCTACCTGCGCGACTACGAGGACGGGCGCGGCATCCCGCTGCGCGGCAAGATCCTGGCCATGGCGATGATGTGGCCGTCGATGTTCTATTCGATGTACAGGGTGCCTTTCCTTTCGTTGAAAGTCATGCTGTTCCTGGTTGCCTGCGGCGTGACGGTTTACCTGTTGCGCCTTCCCACTTCCCGTCCGCTGGATGAATAAAAAACGCCTGATTGCCGCCGCAGCCGCGCTGCTGCTGTCCCATGCCGCCTTTGCTGCCCGCTGGGAAGTGATTGCGGGAGCACCCAGTGCCTTGCGCAGAGAGAAGCTGGAAGCGCCGCGCGGTATCGCTGTGGGCAACGACGACACCGTCTATTTCACCGATGGCGCAACAGTGCGGGCATTGAAGCCGGACGGCAGGCTGGTGTCATTGCCGGGGCGCTTCATCGCCCCGGCCGGGCTGGCGGTGGCAGGCGATGGCACGGTGTACGTGGCTGACGCGGGCAACCATGCGGTGAAAGCGATCTCGCCAGCCGGCGAGGTGCGCACGGTCGCCGGCCAGGCAGGTACTGCCGGACGCAATGACGGCAAGGGTATCGCGGCACGGTTCGACCATCCGGCCGGGCTGGCGCTCGATGCGGCGGGCGGTCTTCTGGTAGCCGATGCCGGCAATAGTGCACTGCGGCGCATCGCTGCCGACGGCGTGGTCAGCACGGTAGCCCAGGGCCTCCCGTTGCAACCGCAAGGCATTGCGCTCGATGCGCGAGGTGGCGTCGTGTTGTCCGATGCAGCGGGCGCCTTGCGCATCGATGCGCAGGGCAAATGGCAGGAGCTCGGCCCGCCATCGGGCGCGGCTGCCCAAGGACAGGCGGAGCCGCAACAGGGGCGCTCCACCGGGCGCGTCTCCGCCAGCGTGATCGCGGCGGTGCGCGGGGCTGCGGAAAAAGCGGTGCGCGAAGCGAGGGAGGGGCGGCCAGCCGAGGCTGAGCACGATGCGGGTGCGGTGGCAGGGACAGCGGACGAATGCCAGCGCGGGAAATGCCTGCGCCGCTATTCGGCACCAAGCATGCCGAGCGCCGACAGGGCGCGCGCCATGCCTGCTGGGCAGCTGGCCGCGGATTGCCAGGGCCGGCTGCTGGCGACAGCGCCTGCCACCGGTACCATTTACCGCATCGAACGTAACGGCCTGATCGTGCCCTTGCTGGGTACCGGCGACGTTACCGGCGAATTGTCAGGCGTTGTGCGCGACCGTGAGGGCGGCCTACACGTTCTGCTGGCAGAAAGGCTGGCGGCAATGCGCTGGGACGCCGCCGGCCAGCAGCAACCATTTGCACTGCAATACGCAGCCTCGCTGAACCGCGACGGACTGGCGATGCAGGCGCGCTTCGGCGACATTACCCAGCTTGCAGCGGGGCGCGATGGCGGGCTTTACGTGCTGGACGGCGACCAGCTGCGCCGCATCGACAAAGAGGGCGTTGTGCGTACCTTGCTGGAGGCGGGAAGCTTCCGCAAGCTGCGCGAAACGCACGTAGCGGCCCAGGTGGACTTGCACGGCTCAATGGTTGCGCGGCCCAGTACCGGCGTGTTCGTGACCGCCAATGGCGGGCTGGCCGGGGTCAGCGCGGAAGGCATGATTTCCCTGGTTAGCGGCCCGCCGGGCATGACGCCGGAGCAGACCGGTTTCATGCCTGCGCTGAAACGCATCTGGGCTTATGTCGCGCAAGATGCTGAGCCCTTCATGTTGCAGGGCCTGGGCCAGCACCGCATCGCGTCGGATGCAACCGGCCAGGCATGGTATTGCGCCGATAACGTGCTGTGGCGCATCCGGCCCCGTGGCGTCGCGCGCAAGATTGAACTGCAGTCGGGAGATGGCTGCGGGGATGTGCTGGTGGCGCCGAGCGACGATGTCTTCATGCTGCACGGCCATTACATCAGCCGCGTCGGCGCCGACGGCTACCAATGGCTGGCGGCGGGCAGCCGCGAGCGCAAAGGCAGCGACGATGGAACGGGCTTGCTGGCGCGCTTCCGCAACATCACCCACGCGGCGACTGATGCCGGCAACAACATCTACCTGATCGATGATGGAGTCTTGCGAAAGATAGCGGCGAACGGCGAAGTTACCACCGAAGGGAAGGGCTTGCCGGAAGACACCGGCAAGCTGCGCGCCCTTGCCGTGGACAGGAAGGGCGCGCTATATGTGGCAACTCAGCACACGATCATGAAGCTGAAGCCCTGACTTAAGGCTGCCAGTTCACGTTCACGGTAGCCGTGCCGCTGGCCGGGGTGGTGAAGGTATGGTTGCTGCCGCCCTCCCACACGGTTGGATTGGCACTCTTCTTCAGGAACTTGTAGCTGATGGTGGTGCCGGCCGGTACGCTGACATCGGTATACCAGTTCGGGTAGCTGTAGACTACTTGGTTGAACAGCGGGCCAAGCGGTGCGGTGGCGCTCCAGTTGGTCAGTTCGAACTTATCCCCGGTCAGGTAGACGTTTTCGCCGGATACCGTGGTGGCGTTGCCGACCACGAAGCGCACCGTCACTTGCGGGCCGCTGAGGATTTCGAAGTTATCCCAGCTATCGCTGGTGACTGCGCCGGCCGTAACCACGCTCACGCCGCTCATGCCCGCCGCCACGCTCGGCACCAGCACCTTGATCTGCGTGTCTTCCCACGACAGGATATTGGCGCCGCTGACCACCGTGCTGCCGAACTTCACCGTGCCCTTGGTGGCGCCGAAGCCGCGGCCGTCGATGGTGATGGTCTTGCCGGGCATCGACATGTTCGGACCAACGTGGCCCAGTTTTGGCGAAGCCACCGTGGCAGTGTACTGCCACACGGCGATGGCGCCGGCCGCCAGCGTGAAGTTGCTGACCGCACCATTGGCTCCCACTGTGATGTTGTTGCCGTTGAAGCCAAGCCCATTCAGCACGTCGGTGTAGCTGCCGGCCGGCAGCCCGGCGATGAAGCCGCTGATCGACGTCGCTGTGGACAGGTTGCGGTTGATCGCGACCACGGCGACGTTGTTGCCGAAGTTGCGTTCATAGATCAGCACATCGTTGTTGACCCAGCGCTGCTGCGTCGTCCCGTAGGCGATGGCGGGATTGGATTTGCGCAGCGGCGCCAGGCGCGCCACCAGGCCGTACGCCGGCGTGGTGGTGGCGAAGGACGTCATCATCGCGCGGTTGTCCGGATCGCCGGTGCCCTGCATGTACTGCTCGGTGCCGTAGTAAATGGCGGGCACGCCGCGCGAGGTGAGGGTAAAGGCCAGCGCCTGTTCCAGCTTGCGGCCGCTGGCGCCCGCCACCTGGAAGCGGGGCATGTCGTGGTTGTCGATGAAGGTGACCTGGTCGCCCACGTGCGAGTACTGGCCGGCGGTATCGCTCACCATCTGGTTCAGCGACGTCATGTTCGCCGAGCCATCCTTGAAGACCTGGCGCACTTTCTGCGCGAGCTGGAAGTCCAGCAGGCTCATGCCGCTGCGGTTGGCGAAGTAGTGGTTGGCCGGATCGACTTCGTTTTCGCTCAGGTACCACTCGCCGAAGGTGAACACCGGCTTGTAGCCCTGGATATAAGACATCAGGCTCTTTTGCCAGCCGAAGGGCATGTGCTTGACCGCGTCCATGCGAATACCGTCGATGCCCAGGTCCAGCCACACCTTGATGGCAGCCTTCATGTAGGCGTCCACGGTGGCGCTGTTGTGGTTCAGGTCCGCCAGGTCGAACAGGTTGCGGTAGATGCCACTTTCCAGCGTGGAGAAGTCCGTTCCGCCATTGTGGTGGAAGTAGCCGTTCGGGTCGGAACCGTAACCGGCCAGCAGCGCGCCGTTGTCATACAGCTTGCCATTTTCGCCGAAAGTGGCATCGGTGGCCGAAGCAGGCGAAGTATGGTTGGGGGCGAAGTCGATGATCACCTTGATGTTGCGGGCATGGGCCGCGTTGATCATGTTGGTGAAATCGGTCATGGTGCCGAAGGCCGGGTTGGCGCGCTTGAAGTCGCGCGCCCAATAGCCGTGGTAGGCAGTGCTGTTGGTGCCGGAGTAGTTCAGCACCGCGGTAATGTTTTCCACCGGTTGCGAGATCCAGATGGCGGTGATGCCCATGCCGGTCAGGTAGCCGTCTTCGATCTTGTTCTGGATGCCTTTCCAGTCGCCGCCGCAGAACAGCTTTTTCTGCGTGCAACCCGAACTGAAGGCGCTGCCGGTGGGATTGTTCGCGCTGTTGCCGTCCGCCAGGCGGTCGGTCACGATCTGGTAGATCACGTCCGTGTTGAAGCCTTGCTTGTTGCCGACCGCGGTATCCGGGGCGGCCTGCGCGTTGAGGGCGAAAGCGGCCAGGATTGCCGCGAACACTTTGTTGCGTTGAGTCTCCATAGTCCTTCCTTTCTTTGTTTTGGTCGACAAAGTATGGAGTAGTTTGACTACGTGCACGCTTGTTTTGTGGCGTAAATGCAGCAATAACCGCGATTAAATTGAAGTATTTTGACTACAAAAAATCCTGTAGTCGGTGCCCCAGCCGCTTGCCGAGTGCAAGCAGCGTGAGGGTGGGCGGCAAGCCCCAGGGGGCGGGCAGGACGGAGGCGTCGCAGACGTAAAGGCCTGCAGTGGAGGTACGCAAGTCGTTGTCGACGGCGGCCGGGCTGCCGCTGCCAACTGCCAGCGCACTGCCGGGATGGGCGGCGAAATGCCAGCTTTGGAATACATGGCGCGCACCGGCCTGGGCCAGGATGCGCCGTGCCAGCGTGGTACCGCGCTTGAAGCGTTCGCGGTCGTCGGCTTGCAGCGTTTTGTCGACCCAGTGCGGGCCGATGCCGCCGCCGGCGAGGTCGCGGATCTTGACCATGATGCTGAGCGTGCGGCGATGCGCGAACAAGCGATCGATGCGGCCGACCTGCAGCGCGAACGCCTGGTACATGGGCTTGGGCAGGGTCAGGTCTGCAAATGACAAGCCTTCTTCCGGCAAGGCCATGCCGGCGGCCATCGGCACTTCGGCGCCGCCGTTGATGTCGTCGACGGTGCCCATCACCGCCACCACCGGATCACTGATGAAGGGAAGGCTGCGCGGCGCAAGTCCGGAGGCATGCAGCAGGCGTGGGCTGCCGATGCCGCCGCCAGCCAGGATCACAACGCTGGCATGGGCTGTGTGGATTGCGCCTTCGCGAGCGTATTCGACGCCGACTGCGCGGCCTTGATCGAGCAGCACGCGCCGGGCCTGGGCACAATCGAGGATATGGGCGCCGCGCAGGCGTGCCTCGTCCAGCAGGTCGCGCGCAGTCCATTTGGCGCCATAAGGGCAGCCGTAGACGCATCGCCAGCAGCCGGTGCGGCAAATGGCGGGACGGATCATTTTGTCGAGTTTTTGCCAGGGCAGGCCGGAGGCCTGCGCGGCCTGCATGATGCGTTGCGCCATGGGGCCCAGCAATTCGTCGGGTAACTCGCCTATCGGGAGTTCGGCACGGCATTCTGCGAGCGAAGGAGCGAGGTCTATGCCCAGCGCTGCAAAGCGTTCCAGTGGCGGGGCCGCCGCCGTGGCGAAATTCAGGGTGGAGCTGCCGCCGGTAGCCAGGCCGCGCACCAGCAGAGATGCATCGCGGTGGAAGAACGCGCCCTTGCCTGGAATGGCGCCGATGCCCGCCATTTGCGCGAGTGTGCCCTTTAGCGGCGCATCGCTGCCCTGTTCCAGAACCAACACGCGCTGGCCATGCCGCGCAAGCGTGTGCGCGACGCTGGCGCCGCCGGGCCCACTGCCGACAACGACGGCGTCATAGCGCTGAGCGGCGGGTCCCTCTGCCATGTGGGTCTCCTGTTCTGGAATGAACGTGTCATCGAGATAATGATGTTGTCGAATTATATCGACAAGACGACGGACCAGCGGAGGGAAGGGGAGGACGGGGAGAGGATGCCGTGCCGCGCCGGCATGGGCGCGACACAGGGGGCGGCATTGCGCGATCAGCGGGTTTGCTTGTCGTGCTTCTGGTGATGAATGGCGGCGCTATTGCGGTCTGCCTCGCGCTGCAGCTTGTGGCGCTCCTTGCGGGTGACCTTGCCGTCGGCCTTGGCCATGGCTTCGTCGTTGGCCAGCTTGGCTTCGCGTGCTTCCAGGTGCTGTGCTTCCTTGGCGGTCAACTGGCCGGACTCGATGCCTTGGGCGATACGGGCTTGCTGGTGCTCTTCGCGCTTGTCCAGGTTTGGGGTGGACTGGGCGAAGGCAGGCAGGACAAAGGCAGATACCAGGACGGCGGCGAACAGCTTGGTGGTTTTCATGGCGTTCCCTTTCTTTGGTTGGTTTTCGCGAAGCGCGTGGCTGCAGTATAGGGTGGGTGCGGCCCGCAAAAAACATCGCGCGATGTAATCGGTGTAAGCATTTGCAACCGTTTTGTTAATGAACATCGGGGCGCAGGTGCTGCATCAGGTCTTTCAGCGCGCCTTGTGACAGGCCGTCCAGTTCCGGTGAGCGGCGGTCGATTTCGTTGGCCAGGTCGGCCAGCAGCCAATCCATTTCGTCCAGCATGGCGCGCAATTCCGCCAGGACTTCGAGGTCGTCCTGCATCATGGCCAGCATGCTGGTCATGTCGTCCGGGTTGAAGCCGGCCTGCAGCACCAGGGAGCGGATTGATGCCATGCGCTCAAAGAGGAATGCCATCGGCGAGCCGGGGGCGTCGGCGGCAGGGCGCTGTTGCAGCATGGCCCTCAGGTCGAACCAGGCTTGGAGTAATTGCGACAGATGATTCAGGCGCTCCGATTGATCGGCGGCCGGGCCTTTTTCGGCTAGCTGTCCGGTTTGCGGCTGCAGAAGGTCGCGCAGGATGGCCAGAGCATCGCCATCGAAACGCGGCTTGTTGATCCGGTACAGCATTTCCAGGCGCTGCATGTCGAGGCGGCGCAGCACGGTTTCGCTTACGTCGGCGGCGGCAATGATGCGCGCCAGCCGGTCGACCTGGGTGCCGTGCAGGGCGTGCGGATAGCCGCTGCCGTCCAGCCGTTCATGGTGCTGCAGCACCGCCTTGCTTGCAGCGGCGGGGAAGCCTGGCAAATCTTTCAGCAGCACGTAGCCTGTCACGGGATGCACGTGCACGAAGCGGCGCTCCTCTGCCGTGACCTGGTGCGCCTGGTCGAGGATGCGAGGGTCGGTATGCATCTCGCCGAAGTCGTGGCAGAGGGCTGCCAGCAAGACGGCTGGCAAGTCCGCCGGCGGAACCCCCATGCGTTGTGCGCAGGCGAAGGCGATGATGGCGGTGCGCAGGGTGTGCTCGAACATCTCCTTGTGCTTGTCCGCCATGACGGTCAGGCGCAATTCGATGGTCGAGTGCAGGCGCAGGTTGGCGGTGCAATGCTTTAGCTGGCGTGGGTCGCCGGCCCGCGCCAGGAGCTGGCGGTAAGTCGTGTCATGCTCGAGGATGCGGTCGAATTCAATCGCCAGCGTGGCCGCATCGACAGCCTTGTCGGAGGACAGTACCTGGTCGAGCGGGGCGGAGAGCTTGTAGCGGGTGAGCTTTTCGAACTGCTTGCTGTCGATGCGGGCGCCCTTGGCCAGGATCTTGATGCCGTTGCTGGCGTAGATATCTTCGCTGGCAATGACATCGCGCGTGTCGCCCATCTCGGTGACCGAGCGTACGAAATGCGGGCTCTCGCCGGGGATGTCTGTCAATTGCATATCGCTAGCCATATTGTCACCTTGAGTCAGGAACTACTGTGGACATTCTCGCAGAAAAAAAAAGCCCCGCACTAGGCGGGGCTGGAAGCAGAGGCGGAGAGACGCCTTTGAAACACCTTAAAACTTGTAGCGCAGGCCGGCCAGGAATTCGCGGCCGGTCACGTTGTTTACCACCACGCTGTTGCGCGCGCGGCTTACGAACTGGTCGTTTTCTTCATTGGTCAGGTTCACGCCTTCCAGCGTGAGTTCCAGCTTGTCGTTGACTTTGTACGACACGGACATGTCCACGTTGAGCGACTTGTTCTTGCCTTCGACGTCGTTGTTGTTCTGGCCCGGCACGCGGGTCACGAACGAGGAACGTGAGGAAGCCGAGATGCGGGCACTGAGCTTGCCGTTGTCGTAGTACAGCGTGGCATTCCAGGACCGTGGCGACAGGTTCAGCAGGTCGTCGGTGATGCGGGTGTCGCTGGTGGGCGATACCACGTACTCGATCTTGGACTTCACATGCGTGTAGTTCAGCAGCGCGCCGAAATCCTTGCCCCATGCCGGCAGGAAGGTGAACGGCTGCTGGTAATTCAGCTCAAAGCCTTTCAGCTTGCCGCCATCGGTGTTGATCGGCGCTGTCACCTGGAACACTTCTTCGCCGGTGAAGTTGGACGGCAGCAGCGACAGCGGCAGGCCGGTATCCTTGAACGCTACGTTGGTGCGCAGCGACTGGATGTAGGTCTCGATGTTTTTCTGGAACAGGCCCAGGCCGACGAAGGCGTTCTTGCCGAAGTAGTATTCGAAGCTGGTGTCGAAGGTCTTGGCGCGGAACGGCTTCAGGTTGGGATTGCCGGTATTGACCGACAGCGTGCCGGTGGTGGCGATGGTACCGCCAGGCGACAGCAGGCCCAGTGGTGGACGGGTCATCACCTTGGCGGCGCCGAAGCGGGCGATGAAGTCCTCGGTCAGGTTGGCGGCCAGGTTAAACGACGGCAGGGTGTCGGAGTAGCTGTTTTCTACCGTGACTGCGGTGCCGCCGCCGGTGGCCAGGTAGCCGGTTGCGCTCAGATCCGTCTTCACGTAGCGGGCGCCGAAGTTGCCGCGCAGCGGAATGTTGCCCAGCTCCGTCTTGAACTCGCCCATCAGGTAGAAGCCCTTGTCTTCTTCGCCGACAGAGCGGTTATTGCCGCGCGCATTGCCGTTGGTGATGGAGGACAGGGTGAAGTCGCCCGGACCGCCGGCAGGGCCGCTCTTGATGCAGTTGCAGTAGATGTCGTAGGCCTTGGCGATTGCGTTCAGGTCGGGAATCAGCCAGGTGGTGTAGGTGCCGGCCGGCAGGTTCTGGCCTTTGCCGAAGCCGCTTACGGTAGTCGTCAGGTTGCCGGAACCGGCGGGCGGCGCGAAGATCGTGTCGTTCTGGTTTACGCGGCGCGACTCATAGGAATCGAAGTCGTACTTTTTGCGGTTCAGGCCGCCCTTGATGGTCAGCGCGTCCGAAGCTTCCCAGGCCAGGTCCACGTTTGCGGTGTCGTTGCGGTTGGTGGCGCCTTGTGGGCGGATGCGGATTTCGCTGGTGGTCGTGTTCGGGACCGTCGTCGGCTGGGTGCCGCTGGCGACTTGCGGCACGCCGACGATTCCCATGCTGCCGCTGGCCGCCGGATCGAACGGCAGCGAAATGAGCGGGTGGCGATCATCCTGGCGGAAGTCGATGGTGTAGCCGTTCACGTTCAGGGCATCGAGCGTGGTGGTGGTCTGCACCGGGTTGCGGAACTTCGAGGTGGCGCGGCCAACGCGAGCCTGCAGTTGCAGGGTATCGGTCAGGCGCTGCTCGATGGTCAGCGTAGGCTGCGTAAAGGTGGTGGACAGTTCGTCAAAGCGCGACTCTGCGCGCATGTCGACGCCGTTGAACTTGCCGTACAACAGGTTGCCGTTCGGCGCGTACTGCGCTTCCACGACCGAGGTTTGCGGCTTGCCGCCCTGGCTGGCGGAGCGGCTGAACGAAATCGCTTCCAGGAAGTCTTCCTGGCGCGTTGCATCGAGCTTCGCGTACAGCATGTCGAAGGTCACCAGCGAGCCTTGCATCGGACGCCATTGCACGGAACCGGTCAGGCCGACGCGGTCCTGGTCGTGGGTCAGGCGGCCATAGCGCGGCAGGCGCGGATGGAAATTGTTGGCGTTGCTGGCCAGGTTGTAGGCATCGGTTGCCGCTTGCGACGCAGGCAGGCGCGGCACGCCTTGGGCAGCAGGCCCGCAGGTTGCGGCGGTGGAGTTGGCCGGATTGGCTGCCACGCCTTGCGGTGCGCACCAGCCGCCGCTCGATGGGCCGTTATCCCAGCGCACAGTGGAGAAGCCTTCTTCCAGCAACTGGCGCTTGGAGAAGGCGCCGGACAGCAGCACGCCCACCTTGCGGTCGGCGAAGGTGTCGGACAGCAGGAAGGCCACGCGCGGGTCGGTCTTCTTCGACAGGTCGTTGTACTTGCCCTTGGCCGTGATGGTGGCGTTGAAGCCCTTCAGGTCGAACGGGCGCATGGTCTGCAGGTCGACGGTGGCGCCCAGCGAGCCTTCATCCACGTCGGCGGAAGAACTCTTGCGCACGGTCAGCGAGGAAAACAGTTCGGAAGCGAACACATTGAAGTCGAAGCCGCGCGAACGGTTGGTGCCGCCGGAGCTGTCGGTGCCGCCGGTGGTGGCCAGCGCTTCCAGGCCGTTGATGCGCACGCGGGTGAAGTCCTGGCCCAGGCCGCGCACGGTGATGCTGCGGCCTTCTCCGGCGTCGCGGTCGATCACCACGCCGGGCACGCGCTGCAGCGATTCGGCCAGGTTGGTGTCGGGGAACTTGCCCATGTCTTCGGCCTTGATGACGTCGACGATGCCGTTGTCTTCGCGCTTCTTGTTCAGCGCCGATTCCAGCGCGGCGCGCAGGCCGGTGACCACGACCTTCATTTCCGGTTCCGCAGCTGGCGCGGCCGGTGCGGTGGCCTGTGCGTGGGCAAGGCCCATGGCCAGCGCGGTGACTGAGTAGGTGCCGACGAGGCGCAGCGCGAACTTGCGCAAAGCCTCGGTTTGATCCGTGAACTTCATGCCATCTCCTGTTTTATTTTTCCGCCGGCTCTTGTAAGTGGTCAGGCCGGTTTCGGTATTTTATGCTAATGCTTTTGCAATGTGGTCAGTCCAAATGTATTTATTTGCAAAATTGGCCTGTCCAGATCAGGCGTCTGCGGAAAACTCCCCGCTATAGCGCTTTTCGCCTATGGTGACGTTGTCGAGGACCAGGCTGCGGACGTTGTGCAGAAGCCACGGTTGCTCGGTATTGCGCGGCGTGCCGAAGTCGCAGTCGCGGATTTTCACGCGCGTGACCGGCGGGATTGCGGCGCCTGGAGCTCCGTTGTAACTGCTGGCGACCGGGCCCAGCATCACGATGGCCTGGTAGCAGGACACCTTGCCGGTGGGCGTGGCGACATTGCTCACCCTGAGGCCGGAGATCTCGATGTCAGACACTTCTGGCGGACGGCTGCGCACCGCGTCATCGCCGGGGGCGTAATCGCAATCGAAGGTGATCACGGCGCCGGCGCCGGTAGCGACGGGAGCGGACGGCCTGGTGGTGCCGGTCAGCGGCTTGTAGAAGCTTGGCTTGGTCTGCACGCCGTTCGGCAGGGTGCAGTCGCGCACGTAGAGGTGGCGCAGGAAGCCGCCGCGGTTCATATTGGTTTTCAGGCGGATCGCGGTGTTGAGCGCATCGCTGGCCCAATGCAGGTTCCTGAATTCGATCTGCTCGGCGTAGACATGCTCGATGCCGCCGGCCATTTCGCTGCCCAGCGTGACGCCGCCATGGCCGCTGTTCATCACGCAGTGGCGGATCAGGATGTTGCGGGTGGGGCCGTAGTGGGTGTCCTTGTTCTTGCCGGCCTTGATGGCGATGCAGTCGTCGCCGTTGTTGAAGGTGCAGCCTTCCACCAGCACGCCGTCGCAGGCTTCGGGATCGAAGCCGTCGCTGTTCGGGCCCAGGCTTTCCATGTTCACGTCCTTGAAGTGGACGTTGCGGCTGGCGACCGGGTGGTGCACCCAGAATGGCGCTCCGACGATCTGGTAGCCCTGGAGCAGCACGTTTTCGCATTCGATCAGTTCGACCATGCAAGGGCGCAGGAAGTGGCCGTGGCCGAATATGCGCTTATTGGCGGGAACACTGGATTCGGAGAGCGCGGGAAGGTATCGCGAATCGCTCTGCCAGCGGTCGTTTGGGCCTTCGATCAGGATGCGCTCTCCAGGGGCTCGCTGCACCTGCGCGGAATTATTCGGGTTGACGGCGGATTCCGTGCGCTCGCGTGCGGGCTTGCCGCGGCCTTTCCAGTCCCACCAGCATTCGCTTGCGTTGTTCTCGAAGGGGACGCCGCCTTGGCCGTCCAGCACGGAGGTCCAGTCTTCGCCGGTGAGGGCGATGTTCTTCTGGCCGTGGGCGTAGACCAGCGGCGAGAAGTTCAGGCAATCGTTGCCTTGCCAGCGGCTGCGAACCAGCTTGCCGTTCTTGCCGCAGTCGATGTCGCCGTACTTGGCGTAATCGTCCGGATTGGCGCTGAACATCAGGCGCGCGCCTTTCTCCAGGTGCACGTGGACGTTGGAGCGCAGCACCAGCGGGCCTTTGATGTACCAGGCGCCAGCCGGAATGACTACGCGCCCGCCGCCGGCCTGGTGCGCGGCGGCGATTGCAGCGGTGATGGCGGGGTAGCAGTCATGGCTGCCTTTTGCCGGCGTTTGCAGCGTGCCGGGTTCGAGCGACGCAACCTGGCCTTGCACGCCGACCAGCTTGCATGGCTTGGCGCCGTACTTCGTGACCGGGAAATCCTGCTTGCGGAAGGCGAGCGGAGTTGCGAAGCGCGATGCGATCTCCTGCGCCCGTAGCCATGGATCGTTGCCTGCCGGGGCGTCCGCGGCAATGGCAGCGATCCGCGCGAACACGGGCTGCGAAGCCGCGAGCGCACTGCCGGCAAGCGCTGCGCGCAGCAGGACTCGGCGCTTCGGCGCGGATGGGCTCGTGTCAACCAAAGAGCCTGACCCCAAGGTTGACACGGACTCGGCTTTGACGTGGGCGCTCATTGGGTGGTCTTCAGGGTGGTGCGCACGGGATTGGCGGCGCGGGCGGCGGCGTTGGCTACGTAGGATTCCCATTGCTCGCGGCTGGTGATTTCGCCGGCGCGGCTCCAGGCGCCGCCGGCGTAGTAGCGGAGTGGCTTGCCTGCTGTCGTTGGTGCGAGGATCAGTTCATTCAGGTTGTCTTCTGCGAAGCCTTGTGCGGTAGGGACGATGACTGCCGTGCCGAAGGCGCCGTTGCTGGCTTGCTCGACCCACTGCAGCAGTACCTTGCCTTCGCGCTTGGTGGCGATTTGCGGGCTCTGGCCTTTGTCGCTTGGAGTCTTGTTCAGGCCGACCGCGATGGTCAGCGGCTTGTCGCCTGCATAGCTGAAGGTAGATTCGATCATGTCCAGCTGCTGGCCGGCGTCGACGGTGAAGCGCTTGGTTTCGGTGACCGGCAGGCCGGCGGCGTCCCATGCGGCGTAGGACAGTTCGAAGATCGAGCGCACGGGGCCGTTGGCCAGTACTTTCCAGCTTGCGTAGTTGGTGGAGACGTACAGCTTGCCGCCATCCCATACACCGGTACCGCCGGCGCCGCGCGAGCGGCCGACGTTGTACATGTCCATGCCTTCGCCTTCGTCATGGTGGTAGTGGTCGTGGCCTTTGTTGTACCAGCGGTCGACGATCGGGTAAGGCACGCGCTTGAACCACAGGTCCAGGCCGGAAGTCACCAGCACTTCCTTCACGACGCCTGCCGGGGCGGGGGCTGCAAGCGCGGGGCCGTAAGTGCGGTGGCCGATCTTGTCGTTCTCCCAGCCGAAATCGTCGAGGCGCTCGGGCACGTAGCGGGCGAAGGTTTGCGCAGCAAATACGGGTGCGACGCCGTCGATCTTTTCAACCGTGTAGGTGGCGGACTTTTCGCCGGCTTTGAAGCTGTGCTGGAAAATCAGCTCGCCATAGGCGATGCCGACGTTCTGCGGGTCTTTTGCCTGCGGTGCGACGTTGGTGACCTGGTGCGGCACCACGCGGCCGGATGCGTCGCGCACGGCGATTTTCTGCACCAGCGCATGCGGCAGGGCTTTGTTCACTTCCGACCACGGCACGGTCACAGTCTCCGACGGCCGTGCGATGTCGAGGTCATGCTGCAGCGTGATGGTCAGGCGTTCCGCTGCGCTGGCGGCAATCGCGGGCAGGGCGGCGGCCAGTGCGGCGAGGATGCGGGTCGTCTTCATGGCTGCTCCTTAGTGGTGTTCGCGGTAGTCGGTCTGGCCGCCTTTCGGCAGGTAGTGATAGGTGCGCACGCGGTACTGGATGTCGAGCTTCGGATTGGTCACCAGCTTGATCATCTCGGCGCCGGCCAGCAACACCGGGCCATAGCCGTGCAGGGCGTGCTTGCTGGTGGGGCGGTTGTAGTAGTACACCATGTCGCCGGCCAGGGTGGTGCCGACGCAGGTGCCTTCCACTTCGCCCTGGCCGGTGATTTTTGTCTGCAGTCCGGCCCAACCGGCTTGTGCGATCGAGCCGTACGGAGCTGGCGAGATCCAGCCCTGGTTGACGGCGTGGGCGATCACGTAGGTGAAGATGGCGGAGGCGGAAGTCTCGAGGTAGGAGTCGTTACGGTCGATCATCTGGTGCCACAGGCCGCTACCGGACTGGCGCTCGGCAATGCCTTTCAGCGACAGGCGCAGTTGCGCCAGCACTTTCGGGTAACCCGGATGGTCTTTCGGCAGCGCGTCGAGCAGGTCGGACATGGACAGAACGGCCCAGCCGTTGGCGCGCGACCAGTAGAAGTTCGGCGCGTCGTTCATGCCGGCGTGCCAGCCGTGCGTGAACAGGTTGGTTTGCGGGTTGAACAGGTAGCCCGCCATGTTGAGCACATTGTTCACGGCGTCGTCATAGTAGGCGCGCTTGCCGGTCATGCGGCCCATTTCGGCCAGTGCCGGCACGCCCATGTACAGGTCGTCGCCCCACAGCGATTCGGCTTGCGGGCGCTTGCGGGCCAGGGTGCCGTCCTTCAGGCGGTACTGCTTGTTGGCGACCCAGTCGCTGCAGGTGGCGATCATGTCAGCGAGGTCGGGGCCGACCCTGGCTGCGCGGGCGCGCATCAGGGCGGCGCACATCGAACCGGAATCGTCGAGCGAACGCGGGTCGAGGAAGCGCGAGAAGCTGTTGCCGCGCTCCAGCTTGAACTGTTTTTCCTGGGCGGCGAAGTAAGGCTTGGTCTGTTTGAAGAAGTTGAAGTGGCGCTCGGTCATGGCGAGGAAGCTGCGGTCGCCGGTCGCTTCGGCCGCGCGCAGCAGGCCCGAATGCACCACGCCCATTTCGTACACCTGGATGCCGAAGTCGCCCTTGCTCGGTTCGAAGATCGCATCGGCTACCGGTGTTTTCAGGTCGGTGATTGCTTCGCCGGTCTTCTTGTTGATGATGCGGGTCGGCGTCACGCTGTCCATGTAGCCGCGTACTTTCTGCAGCGTGCCGGTGATTTCGGCGACGGTCGGCATCTTGTACGGGGCCGGGTAGCTGCCTTCACCCGCGTCGTTCTGGTTTTTGTTGTCAGGATTGCGGTAGGGGCCTTCCGCGTGGGCAGGGCTCAGGGCGAACAGGCAGGCCAGGGCGGCTGCCAGCAGGGACGATGTCGGCTTCATGGGTCTCCGTGCGACGTTTTAAGTGTGGTGTAACTGCGTCATCTGGTCAGGCCATTCTAATTTGGTCAGGCCAAATATGCAAGGTGGACTAGCCAATCGTCGTTTTTGTGTGGCATACTGAAAATGAAGTTCAGGATCATCAAAAGGATAGCTAATGAAACTCGCACGCTACATCAAGATGCACGAGGCAGACAATGTTGCCATCGTGGTCAATGACGGCGGCTTGCCGGCCGGCTCGGTATTCCCGGACGGCCTGACGCTGGTGGAAGGCGTGCCACAAGGGCATAAAGTCGCCCTGGTCGACCTGGCCGAAGGCGATCCCGTGACGCGCTACAACGTGACCATCGGTTACGCGGACCAGGCGATTCCACGCGGTTCCTGGGTCTCGGAAAAGGTGCTGCGCATGCCTGGCGCCCGTTCGCTCGATGGCCTGCCGATCGGCACCCGCAAGCCGGCGCCGCTGCCGCCGCTGGAGGGCTACACCTTCCAGGGCTACCGCAATGCCGATGGTTCGGTTGGTACGCGCAATATCCTGGCCGTGACCACCACCGTGCAGTGCGTGTCGGGCGTGGTCGACCACGCGGTCAAGCGCATCAAGGAAGAACTGCTGCCGCGCTATCCGAATGTGGACGATGTGGTGGGGCTTGAGCACATCTACGGTTGCGGCGTGGCGATCGATGCGCCGGGCGCCGATGTGCCGATCCGCACGCTGCGCAATATCAGCAAGAACCCGAATTTCGGCAACCAGGTGATGGTGGTCAGCCTTGGCTGCGAGAAGCTGCCGCCAACGCGCCTGTTCCCGGCGGGGAGCATTCCGATCGCGTCGGCCAACCTCAATTCGGCGGCCGGCGAGCCGGACGTGGTGTGCCTGCAGGATGGCGCCCACGTCGGCTTCAATTCGATGATCGATTCGATCATGCGCACGGCGGAGCATCATCTCAAGGTGCTGAACGCGCGCCAGCGCGAAACCGTGCCGGCCTCCGAACTGGTGGTGGGCGTGCAGTGCGGCGGCAGCGATGCCTTCTCGGGCGTGACGGCCAACCCGGCAGTGGGTTTTGCCACCGATCTGCTGGTGCGCGCCGGCGCCGCAGTGATGTTCTCTGAAGTGACGGAAGTGCGCGATGGCATTGACCAACTGACCTCCCGTGCTGAGACGCCGGAAGTGGCTGCGGCAATGATCCGCGAGATGCAGTGGTATGACGATTACCTGAAGCGCGGCGGCGTCGACCGCAGCGCCAACACGACGCCGGGCAACAAGAAGGGCGGCCTGTCGAACATCGTGGAGAAAGCCATGGGTTCGATCGTGAAGTCCGGCTCGGGCGCGATCCACGGCGTGCTGTCGCCGGGCGACAAGCTGACACAGAAGGGCCTGATCTACGCGGCGACGCCGGCCAGCGATTTCATTTGCGGTACGCTGCAGATGGCGGCGGGCATGAATATCCACGTCTTCACCACCGGCCGCGGCACGCCTTACGGCCTGGCGGCGGTGCCGGTGATCAAGGTCGCCACCCGCAATGACCTGGCGCAGCGCTGGCACGACCTGATGGACGTGAACGCAGGCCGCATTGCCAGCGGCGAGGCTACCATCGAGGATGTGGGCTGGGAGCTGTTCCGCCTGATGCTGGACGTGGCGAGCGGCAAGGAAACCTGGGCCGAACACTGGAAGATCCATAATTCACTGGCGCTGTTCAATCCGGCGCCGGTAACCTGATGACGGAGTAAGAGACATGAGCCAAACTGGAAAACCATTCAAGCGCATCCTGATGACCGGTGCCGCCGGCGGCCTGGGCAAGGTGCTGCGCGACCGTATCAAGCCTTGGGCTGAAGTGGTGCGCCTGAGCGATATCGCCGACATGGGCGAGGCGCGTCCTGGTGAGGAGCTGGTGCCGTGCGACCTGTCCGACAAGGCGGCCGTGATGAAGCTGATGGAGGGCGTGGATGCGGTGCTGCATTTCGGCGGCATCTCGACCGAGGCGCCGTTCGAGGCGATCATGCAGGCCAATATCCTGGGCGTGGCGAACCTGTACGAGGCGGCCTACAAGCACGGCGTGAAGCGGCTGATGTTTGCCAGCTCGAACCATGCGATCGGCTACTACAAGACCACCGATATGCTGGATGCGAACATGCCAACCCGCCCGGACAGCATGTACGGCATCTCCAAGGTATTCGGCGAGCAGATATCGCGCTACTACTACGACCGCTTCGGCATCGAGACCGTCTGCATCCGTATCGGTTCCAGCTTCCCGCAGCCAGCCAACAAGCGCATGATGTCGACCTACCTGTCCTACGACGACCTGACGGAGCTGCTGCGCTGCTCGCTGTTCGCGCCGCGTGTGGGGCACACCATTGTGTTCGGCATGTCGGACAATGATTCGGTGTGGTGGGATAACCGTTATGCTGCCCACCTGGGCTATCGCCCGAAGGATTCGTCGGCCAAGTTTGCGCACCTGTTCCCAGATACTTCCGACTTCCCGGAGAAGGACGATGTCACCACCATCTACCAGGGCGGTAAATTCCTGCTCGATGGCCCGATGTTCAAATGATTGAGCTGTGCAGCGGCAGCCTGCGGGCGGTAGTGCTGCCCGCTGCCGGTGGCGGGCTGGCGCGGCTTGACTTGCTGGGTGGCGCTGCGCCGATGGCTGTGCTGCGGCCGGCGCCAGACGGCGTAGCGCTGCCGCTTCCAGGCCAGATGGCCTGTTTCCCGCTTGTCCCCTGGTCGAACCGGATCGCCCCTGCCGGCTTTGAGTTTGAAGGCCGGCGCATCACTCCGGCGCCAACGCGGGAAGGCGAGCCTTGCCCGATCCACGGTGAAGGCTGGCGCCTGCCGTGGCATGTCGAGGCGAGGGACGAAAGCAGCGTCGTGCTCTCGCTGTATCGCCGAGATGGTTCGCCCTTTGCGTTCACCGCCCATCTGGCTTACACGCTGTCTCCCAACACTTTGCGCGTGACGCTCAAGGTCACCAATAATGGCAGCCATCCGTTGCCATTTGGCCTGGGCCTGCACCCGTGGATGCCGGCTCCCGAGGACGCCCTGATCCGGGCTCCGGCAGATGGCGTCTGGCTGTCCGGCACCGACAAGCTGCCCGCCGAGCGGTCTGCATTGCCGCAGGCCTGGGACTTTGCGGGAGATGTACCGCGGCCATTGCCTCCTGGAGGCGTCGATAACGCTTTCACCGGGTGGAATGGCAGTGCGCAGATCGACTGGCCTTCACGGCGCTTGCGCCTGCGCGTGCGTGCCGATATGGCCTACTACATCCTGTATTCCCCGCCGGGCAAGGACTTCTTCTGCTTCGAGCCGGTCGACCATCCGATCAATGCACACAACTTGCCGGGAGGTGCCGTGGCCAACGGCCTTACCGTACTGGCGCCGGGTCAGGATTTGCGGCGCACTGTGCGTTTCGCTGTTGAGGAGATTGCATGATCGGGCTGCACGCGGTGCTGGCCGTTGCCTGGCTCGCCGTTGGCGCGAATGCTCTGGCGGCTTCCGAGACGCCATATAACGCCGAAACCACCTACGCAAAGCTGGCTGGCCAATACCCATATATTGCAATTGCCGGCGCCGAAGCGGCGGCTCCGGTGCGGGTTCTGCGCGGGCTTACTTATGTCCAGCGCGGCGATCACGCCATGCAACTGGACCTTTACCTGCCTGGAGTACATGGCGAAGGCCGCGAACGCGCCTCGCCGCTGGTCGTACTGGTCCATGGCGGCGGATGGCGCAGCGGTACGCGGGAGAATATGGCGCCGCTGGCCGCGCGCCTCGCAGCCAGGGGCTTTGCGGCCGCCACGGTCGACTATCGCCTGTCGGGTGAAGCGCAGTATCCGGCGGCGATCGACGACGTGAGGCAGGCGATTCGCTGGCTGCGTGCGACAGCTTTGGAGTACGGCTTGGACGACAAGCGCATCGCTATCGCGGGCGGCTCGGCGGGCGGCCAGATCGCTGCGTTGGTCGGCATGGCAAATGGCGGCGACGCGTCCAGTGCGGTACAGGCGGTGGTCAACATCGACGGGCTGTCCGACTTCACGTCCGAAGACGCGCGCAAGCATGAAGACGACCCGGCCAAGAATCCGTCCGCGGCCGGAGCATGGTTGGGAGGGCGTTATGCGGAGCAGGAAGCGCGCTGGCGAGATGCGTCGCCCCTGACGCATGCCGGCGCAAGCAGTGCGCCGATAATGTTCATCACCAGTGGCCAGCCACGCTTCAGCGTAGGGCGGGAAGCTTTGACAGGGCGGCTGGCCCAATTCAAGATTCCGGCCGAGCACGTGAACCTGCCCGGCGCGCCGCATTCATTCTGGCTGTTCGATCCCTGGCTGGCGCCAACCGTCGATGCCATGCAGGCATTCCTGGAGCGTACGCTTGGCGCGCCGCAAATCGCGCGTGCGCCATGGTCGCCGGACCTGGGCGATGGACGCTACCGCAATCCGGTCCTGCACGCCGACTATTCGGACCCCGATGTGATCCGCGTCGGCAAGCGCTATTACATGACCTCTTCCAGCTTCACCAACGTGCCTGGCCTGCCGTTGCTGGAGTCCGGCGATATGGTGAACTGGCGGCTGGTCGGCCACGCCCTGCCGCGGCTGGTGCCGGAGGAAGCCTTCCGCACGCCGCAGCACGGCAAAGGCGTGTGGGCGCCATGCCTGCGCTACTACGATGGCAAGTTCTGGATCTTCTATCCGGATCCGGATTTCGGCATTTACGTCATCACCGCGAAGAACTTTGCCGGACCCTGGAGCAAGCCCCGGCTGCTCATGGCTGGCAAGGGCCTGATCGATCCTGCGCCGCTGTGGGACGATGATGGCAAGGCATGGCTGTTGCACGGATGGGCGAAGTCGCGCGCAGGCTTCAACAATGTCCTCAGCCTGCGCCAAATGGCGCCGGATGGCAGCCGCATGCTGGATGATGTGAGCCGCGTGGTCATCGACGGCAATACGCTGCCGGGCTACAAGACGCTGGAAGGCCCCAAGCTCTATAAGCACAAGGGGTGGTATTACGTGTTTGCGCCGGCGGGCGGCGTGGAGACAGGGTGGCAGTCGGTGTTCCGTTCGCGGCATATCGACGGTCCTTACGAGGCGCGCATTGTGATGGAGCAGGGCAGTACCGCCATCAATGGGCCGCACCAGGGAGCCTGGGTGCGCGCGGAAGACGGAAGCGACTGGTTCTATCATTTCCAGGATAAGCGCGCCTTTGGCCGCGTGGTCCACTTGCAGCCGATGCGCTGGCAGGATGATGGCTGGCCGATCATCGGCGAGCCTTCCGCCAAGGCTGGTGTCGGGCAGCCCGTGATCGAGCACACCAAGCCGATGTCGACGCCTGTAGCCAGCGAGCGCAAACCAATGCTGAACTGGCCTGCAGTCGGTGACGAATTCGAAGCGGCGCCACTGGCACCGCAATGGCAATGGGTCGCAAATCCAGGGCCGGACTGGTACTCGCTGAAGTCGCGCCCAGGCTACTTGCGCCTGAATGCACAGCCGGCGCCTGCCGGCGACGGCAGCGGGGCATCAGCGGCGCCTTTGCGTTCAATGGCTGCGGTGCTGACTCAAAAGCCCCCGGCACCAGTCTTCACGGCGACTGCGAAACTTGACCTGCACGCCGTCGCGGACGGCGATTCGGCTGGCCTTGCGATGTACGGTCAAAGTTATGCCTGGATTGGCCTGCGCCGCGAGCACGGCGAAATGCGCGTGGTCTTTGTGCGCTGCGAGGCAAGCAACGACAAGTGCAAGGAGCAAACGGCAGCGTCGGTGCCGCTACTGCGTGAAGGGCAACCACTCCAGTTACGCATGGCAGTGGGCGCGGGCGGCCAGACCGTATTCTCGTTTAGCCGTGACGGTGTCATCTTCCAGCCTCTCGGGACGCCGTTCAACGCCGCAATGGGCCGCTGGGTTGGCGCCCAGCTTGGCCTGTTTGCCGTCGGCGCTCGCGGTGCCTACGCCGACATCGACTACCTGCGCATCACGCCCTGATATTGATCGCATCGCCTGCGCGCGGCTACCTCTTTTGCGTACGCAGCAGGTGCTTGGCAAAATCGTGCAGGAAATCGGCGCGCCAACGGCTGATGGTCTTTGCACCCTGGTGCGGGCCCTCGCTGGCGCCTGGATCGGGATCGTCGGTCCACCAGTCGGGATACCGGGCCGATGGCCGGTGCGCCTGCCCCGGCGTTGCGTCGCGCGAGGTGAAGCTGCCGGATTGCCCGTCGAGCCCGGGATGGTTGCTCTTGATGCGGTAAGTCCAGGTCTTTGATTCCTTGGGCGAGAACAGGAAGTGCCATGCGCCGTCGGCGCCCGGGTGGCCTTCGAATTCCTGCTTATCCACCACCAATGCCGCCTGCGGCTTTGCCGGCGCTGTGCCGGAGGGCGAAACCACGAATTCGATCATGCCGAAGATTTCCACCACGTCGGCTGCGCCTGGCGCTGCGGTAAAGGTTACGCGCGGTCGGTCCCATGCGCGTACGAAGCGGCCACCCCAGCCTCCCGCTCCGGGTTGCGCGCGATTGGCTCCCATGACGTAGGCGAGCGAAGGCGTGTCGCCCATCTTGATCTGCGGTGCGATGGACGTGAAATAGTCGCCGAGCGCGCCCATGCCTTTTACATGCTGATGGACGAATGCGGCGTTGCCAAGGTCGCCGGATTGGTCTCCGCCGCTGAACCAGCCGCGATAGGTCGAGTTGTTTTCGATGATCCAGAGGTCCGGATGCTCGCGCGCAATATAGTCGTAAGCGCTGGTGGACCATTTCTTGTTTGGCCCGCCGATCATGTAGACCCGCAGTTTGCCTTTGATGCCGGGATCGTCGTGCAGCGCCTGGGCCAGGTCCTCGAAACCACCCCACAGCAACACCCACAAGGGGCGCGCGTCGTCCCGGCGCGCCTGCTGGATGATCCATGTTGATCCTTCCGTCGGTTCGCCCCAGCCGAGCGGCCCGGCCAGGTCGGACCCGCCTTGCTTTGCGATGCTGCGCAGCCTGTCCGGAGAAGGATAGCGCGGCGACCAGGTCTTGAGCTGAGGGTAGTCCTTCTCGTAGACGGATATGATCGACATCAGATGCCGCTTGCGGTTGCGGCCTTCGCCCCATGGCGACGCAATCAGGCCCTCCAGGTCGATGTCATCGCTATACAGCAGCAGATGGACCAGCGACTGGAAATCATCGAAATCGGTGCCGCCAATATCGGTCGAGACGATCACCCGAGGCCGTTCGGTAGGCTGCATCGTTGATTGCCCGAGGCTGGACGCGCTTTGGCCTGCCAAGGCGGCCCCCAGCACCAGGGATGCGAGGAGTTCGCGCCGTTTCATCCTTGCCCCTTAGCGGCGCAGGTAGGGAAGGTAGCCGAGGCGGCCGGCGCCCGCGTTGGTCATGATATTGGCCTGCACGTCGCGCGCTGGCAGCGCCGTGAAGGCGTAGGGAACGCTCCATCCGACATCAGGCGAGAAGGCGCATTCCGCGAGCGGCTTGCCGTTCAACTGCGAGCCGCGGTCCAGCACCGCGCCCGGTTCGGACTTGCCGGGATTCTTCATCACGTCGCCGCAACTGCTCGCGCCTTCGATGTCGTAGGCGTTGGCGTCGACGATGATGTGGGCCTGCTTGGCGATGCCGATGCTGTACTCATGTGCGTACTCCGCGTGCTTGCGCGAGCCCTTGTGGAAGTTGTTGAACAAGTGCACCTGGCCGAAGCGCACCCTTGGCGTACGCGCGCTGACGTTGTCGAAGAAATTGTTCGAGAACGTGACGCGCAAATGGCCATCGTCGCCGGTGGCGCGGTCGCTGCTCCCGACCAGCGTGTTCTTCTCGTGCAGCGCAAAATGGTTGTACGACACCGTGACGAAATCAGACCCGGAAGTGATGTCGAGCGCGCCATCGTGGCATTGCTTCAGCATGCCGTTCTCTTTCGGTGACTGGCCATCTGTGCGAGGCGCATCGGTGAAGCTGTTATGGTCGATCCAGACGTGGTGCGAACCTGTGACAGTGATGCCGTCGTACAGCGAATTCCAGTTGCCGTGCGGACCATCCTGCGGGTCCCATTTCGGCTCCGGATCGCAGGGATTGCTGATTGACAGGTTACGGATAATGACCTGGCTCACATTGCCGGCCACGAGGCTGGTGTTGACGAAGCCGGCATCTTCGCCAAGCCCGATCAGCGTGGTATTGGAGGGCAGCCGCACCACGCCGACTTTGGCGCCATCGGCCATGTCGAGGGTGCCGCGCACCTGGATAATGCGCGCATCTGCAGATGCGGCCACTGCGGCCCGCAGTTCAGCCGGAGTCGTCACCGTATGCACGTTGGCAGGGGAAGCCGCCGCGCCGCCATGCGTGCCGCCTTGCGCGCCGGCCCAGCCATCGGCAGGCGCCCGCTCGCGCGCCGCTTGCCGCGAGGTCTCGGCAGGATCGGTCAGCGGGCCGAGGGCAGGGAATAGCCGCAGCAGTTCGCGCGCAGCCATGTCGCCGAAGAAGCGGCCGCCTTTCGGCCCGAGGTGGGTGTAATCGAAGCCAGCGCCCTTGGCCTGGGCCAGTGTGTCCGCTTCCGCCGGCCCCATTGCCTGGACGGCTGCCAGCGACAGCGCATTGAGGTCCAGCACTGCCACGCCTTCGCGCTGCGCCACGTCGCGCGCCGCTGTCGCCCAAGGCGCCAGGTCGTTCCACACGTAGCCGTTGCGGAAGCTGCGGCGGGTGAGTGACGTCACAATGACGGGCACGCCGCCGGCGGCCTTGACGTCGGCAACGTAGCGGGCCATGTTTGCAGGGTATTCCGTGACCAGGTCCGTCGAGCGGCCAGGTTTGCCTGGCTGGTCGTTATGGCCGAATTGCATCAGCACGTAGGTCTTGCGAAAGCCACTACCGTCGCGCAGCAAAGCCTGCACCTCGTCCCAGCGGCCCTCGGCGCGGAAGGAGCCCGAGCTGCGGCCGTTCTTCGCGAGATTGAGGCAGGTAGTGTCAGGACGTTGGCGCCGGCACAGGTAATCGCCATAGCCGCCGCCACTGGCGACGGTCGAATCGCCGACCAGGATGATGCGGTCAGCCGCATAAGCAGGCATGCTGGCCGCGAGGGCCAGGGACAAAAGGATGTGACGCAGCATGAGGCTCCCCCTGAAGTTCACCTCATTCTATTTTGGCCTGACCGCACTTGCAAGTGGTCAGGCCAAATAATTTTAGCCGCGTGAGAAGGTCTTGGTAACGCGTTCCAGGTGGGCGCGCATGGCCTGGCGCGCGCCGGCTGCATCGTGTGCCGCGATGGCCGCCACGATATTGCGGTGGTCGTCCAGCGTGTTCTTGCGCAGTTCTTCCGTCTGGAAGTGCTCTTTCAGCTTGTGCCACATGGTGCCGCGCTGGTTCCACAGCGTCTCGACCACGCCCACCAGGGCCGTGTTGCCGGTCGCGCGTGCAATCGCCAGGTGGAAGTTGCGGTCAGCCTGTTCGTTGGTGGCGCGGTCGGCGTGGTGCTGCTCCATCTCGGCTGCAGCGCGCAGGATCGCATCGATCGCGGAGTCGGTCGCCATCTTCGCTGCGATGGCGGCGACTTCGGATTCGATCAGGCGGCGTGCTGCCAGCACCTCGAATGGCCCTGGGCCGCCTTCCGCCACGTCGAAAGGGGCGGAGGCTTTTTCGCTGACGTAGACGCCCGAACCGCCCCGCACTTCGACAATGCCGGACAGCTCCAGCGCGATCAGCGCTTCGCGCAGCGAGGCGCGGCTGACACTCAGTTTCGCCGCCAGGTCGCGCTCGGCCGGCAAGCGGGTGCCGGGCTTGATGTTCTCTTCGCGGATCAGGTCCTGGATCTTGGTTGCGACCACGCGATACAGCCGTTGTTCGGCTGCTGGATTCGGCTCCGTTGCAACGATTTTCTTGTTCATGCGGCCAGGGCCTTCTCTATATGGGTTGGTCGCCCGATTTTAATTTGGTCCGGCCAATTTCGCAAGAAAGCAACAGCCGCCAAAATGCCAAGATATCTCTGATAAGATGTCTGACATCTTTTTCGCATGTATAATGAGGGCCATGACTATCCTCCCTCGCAAGCGACACACCCTGGCCCAGGGCGTGGTCGAACAGATCAGCGGCAGCATCAACAGCGGCGTGTTGAAACCCGGCGACAAGCTGCCGACCGAATCGGCCATCATGGAGCAGCATGGCGTCAGCCGCACCGTGGTGCGCGAAGCGATTTCGCACCTGCAGGCGGCCGGGCTGGTGCAAACGCGCCACGGCATCGGCACCTTCGTGCTGGAGAAGCAGCGCAATAGCGGCGGCCTTGGCATCGACGCCGAAAGCATCGTCACCGTGCGCGACGTGCTGGCCATCCTCGAGCTGCGCATCAGCATGGAAACCGAAACCGCAGGCCTGGCCGCTACCCGCCGCAGCGACGAGCAAGTGGCTGAACTGGCGCAGGCGCTGGCCGATATGCGGCAGGCGATGGAGCAGGGCCGTGCCTCGGTGGAAGCCGACCGCCGCTTCCACCTGGTGATCGCCAAGGCTACCGGCAACCGCTATTTCGTCGACATCCTCGGCCAGCTTGGCCAGGCGATCATTCCGCGCGCCCGCGTCAATACCGCCAACCTGGCGCAGGACCGTCCGGCGGACTACCTCGAGCGCGTGCACCGCGAACACGAAGACATCTTCCGCGCCATCCAGCGCCAGGACCCGGAAGCGGCCCGCGCTGCCATGCGCACCCACCTCTCCAATTCGCGCGAACGCCTGTTGCAGGCCCAGCAACGTTTCGAAAACGCCGCATAAAAATGGGGTACGTCCCCATTTTTTCGCTTGCGTTCGTTCAAACTAGGTTGTACGATGACTTACAACTGAGCTCGCGCTCGATTCGTGCAAAAACCACACTTAGGAGTCAACGATGTCCATGTCCCCGCAAGAACTCAAGAAAGTCATGTCGTCCGGCCTGCTGTCCTTCCCGATCACCGACTTTGATGCCGAAGGCAACTTCAACGCCAAAACCTATGCCGAACGCCTGGACTGGCTGGCTCCCTACGGCGCGAGCGCACTGTTCGCCGCCGGCGGCACCGGTGAGTTCTTCTCGCTGACCGCGCCCGAGTATTCGCAGGTGATCAAGGTTGCCGTGGAAAGCTGCCGCGGCAAGGTGCCGCTGCTGGCCGGTACCGGCGGCCCGACCCGCCAGGCCATCGCGCTGGCGCAGGAAGCCGAGCGCCTGGGCGCCGACGGCCTGCTGCTGCTGCCGCACTACCTGACCGAAGCAAGCCAGGACGGCCTGATCGAACACGTGGCACAGGTTTGCGCTTCCGTGAAAATCGGCGTGATCGTCTACAACCGCGCCAACTGCCGCCTGAACGCCAATTCGCTGGCCATCCTGGCCGAGCGCTGCCCGAACCTGATCGGCTTCAAGGACGGCGTAGGCGAGATCGAACTGATGGTGCAGATCTATCGCAAGCTGGGCGACCGCTTCTCCTACCTGGGCGGCCTGCCGACTGCGGAAGTGTATGCCGGCGCTTACAAGGCGCTGGGCACCCCGGTTTATTCCTCGGCCGTATTCAACTTCGTGCCGAAGCTGGCGATGGACTTCTACCACGCCACCGCTGCCGGCAATACCGCCGAAACCGACCGCATGCTGGATGAATTCTTCCTGCCGTACCTGGACATCCGCAATCGCAAGGCCGGTTATGCCGTGTCGATCGTCAAGGCCGGCGCCCGCCTGGTTGGCCACTCCGGCGGTCCGGTGCGCGCGCCGCTGACCGACCTGACCGCGGAAGAAGACGCCATGCTGCTGGCCCTGATCAAGAAGCAAGGTGCCCAATAATGCAGATCACCGGTGAAATGATCATCGGCCAGCAACTGGTGCGCGGCGTTGCCGGCACACTGCTGGCCTTTAACCCGGCCACAAAGGAAAACCTGCAGCCTGCGTTCGGCCAGGCCGACCTGACGGACGTGGAGCGTGCCTGCGCGCTGGCAGAACAGGCTTTCGACGCCTACCGCGCCACCACGCCGGAAGTGCGCGCTGCCTTCCTGGAAGCGGCCGCCAACAATATCGACGCGCTGGGCGCCACCCTGACCGAACGTGCCATGGCCGAAACCGGCCTGCCGCAAGCCCGCCTGGAAGGTGAGCGCGGCCGCACCGTCAACCAGTTGCGCCTGTTCGCAAAAGTCGTGCGCGACGGCCATTGGCAGCACGCTACGCTGGACTCCGCGCTGCCGCAGCGCACGCCGCCGCGTCCCGACCTGCGCCTGCGCAAGATCGCCATCGGCCCGGTTGCCGTGTTCGGCGCTTCCAACTTCCCGCTGGCGTTCTCGGTCGCCGGCGGCGATACCGCCTCGGCTCTGGCCGCCGGCTGCCCGGTCGTGGTAAAGGCGCACGCCGCCCACCCCGGCACGTCGGAACTGGTGGCGCGCGCCGTGCAGAAAGCAGCCGCCGATTGCGGCATGCCGGAGGGCGTGTTCTCCATGATCCACGGCGATGGCCGCGTGGTCGGGCAGGCGCTGGTCGCCAACGCATCGATCAAGGCTGTCGGCTTTACCGGTTCGCGCCAGGGCGGCACTGCCCTGATGCGCACTGCCGCCGCGCGCCACGAGCCGATTCCGGTTTACGCGGAGATGAGCAGCATCAACCCGGTCTTCATGCTGCCTGCCGTGCTGGCATCGAATGCAGAAGCGCTGGGCGCCGCCTTCGTCGAATCGCTGACCATGGGCGTGGGCCAGTTCTGCACCAACCCTGGCCTGGTGATCGGCGTTGCCGGTCCTGACTTCGACCGCTTCGCTGCCGCTGCCGCCGCCGCGCTGCAGCCGAAGGGCGCAGGCACCATGCTGACCGCCGGTATCCACAAGGCTTATGAGTCCGGCGTTGGCCGCCTGTCCGATGCTTCCGGCGTCAAGCTGCTGGCTCTCGGCCAGGAGCAGGGCGCAGGCTGTGCCGCGCAAGCTGCACTGTTCCGCGTCGATGCGGAAACCTTTGTCGCCAGCCACGCGCTGCAGGAAGAAGTGTTCGGTCCGGCTTCGGTGCTGATCGCCTGCCGCGATGAAGCTGAAATGCTGCGCCTTGCGGCAAGCCTGGAAGGGCAGTTGACCGCCACCGTGCATTGCACGGCCGACGATCATCCGCTGGCAGGCAAGCTGCTGCCGACGCTGGAGCGCAAGGCAGGCCGCGTGCTGTTCAATGGCTTCCCGACCGGCGTCGAAGTGTGCCACGCGATGGTGCACGGCGGCCCGTTCCCTGCCACTTCGGACACCCGCACCACGTCCGTCGGCGCCACGGCCATCGAGCGTTTCCTGCGTCCGGTGAGCTACCAGAACGTGCCGGCGGCCTTGCTGCCGGCCGCACTGCAGGACGATAATCCACTGCGCCTGGCTCGCATCGTGGATGGGGAGCTGCGCACGGCAGTTTGATAAAGTAGTACGGCCGGGGGAGACACCGGCCGCTTTCGATATAAGAAACTATGAATCAGCCCAACCCGCAAGCCGTCGGCCAGGCGGCCGAACCGGCCGCCGCCATCGGCAAATACCGCTGGACCATCTGTGGCCTGCTGTTCTTCGCCACCACCATCAACTACCTTGACCGCCAGGTGCTGTCGCTGCTGGCGCCCGCGCTGTCGAAGGAATTCGGCTGGTCGAATACCGATTACGCCAACATCGCCGCCGTGTTCCAGTTCGTGTACGCGATCTCGATGCTGTTCGCCGGCCGCGTGATCGACAAGATGGGCACGCGCCGCGCTTTCGTGCTGGCCATCGTGGTGTGGTCGATCGGCGCCATCCTGCACGCTTATTCGGTGGGGATCGGCACTTCGTTCTCCAACATCCTCGCTGCGGTAGGCATCGCTGCCGTGCCGGTATCGGTGGCCGGCTTCATGGTAGGCCGCGCCGTGCTGGCGCTGGGCGAAGCGGGCAACTTCCCGGCCGCCATCAAGGCTACCGCCGAGTATTTCCCGAAGAAGGAGCGCTCCTTCGCCACCGGCATCTTCAACTCCGGCGCAAATATCGGGGCGATCCTGGCGCCGATCACGGTGCCGCTGATCGCCGAGGCCTGGGGCTGGCAATCGGCCTTCATCATCATCGGCGCCATCGGCTTTATCTGGATGGGCTTCTGGCTGTATTTCTACGAAACACCGGCCAGGCAGAAGCGCCTGTCGCGTGCGGAACTCGATTACATCAACAGCGACGCGGCCGACGCTCCGGCGGCAGCGCCGGCCGATGCGCCGCGCAAGGCGTCCTGGTTCAAGCTGCTGGCCTACCGCCAGACCTGGGCTTTCACGGTCGGCAAATTCCTGACTGACGGCGTGTGGTGGTTCTTCCTTTTCTGGCTGCCGAAATTCATGTCCGCGCAATATGGCGTGTCGGCCACCGAAATGGTGATTCCGCTTGCCGTGCTGTATTCGATGACCATGTTCGGGTCCATTGGCGGCGGCTGGTTCCCGACCTTCTTCATCAACCGCGGCGCCAGCGTCTACCACGGCCGCATGCGCGCCATGCTGACCATCGCCTTCTTCCCGCTGGCAGTGCTGCTGGCGCAGCCGCTTGGCTACCTCGGCATCTGGGTGCCGGTGATCCTGATCGGCATCGGCGCTTCGGCGCACCAGGCCTGGTCGGCCAACCTGTTCACCACCGTGTCGGACATGTTCCCGAAACACAGCGTCGGCTCCGTGGTCGGCATCGGCGGCATGGCCGGCGGCCTGGGCGGCGTGCTGATCACCAAGGTGGCCGGCAAGCTGTTCGACTACTACAACGCGCTGGGCCAGATCCAGACCGGCTACATGATCATGTTCACCTTCTGCGCACTGGCCTACCTGCTTGCCTGGTGCATCATGAAGGCCCTGGTCCCGGCGCACAAGGAAATCACTGACCTCTGATGGAAAAAGTAAGCGGTGTTCATTGCACGGTGGGTGAAAGCCCCACCTGGCACGCAGGCGAAGGCGCCTGGTATTGGGTTGACATTCCGGCACGCCGCATCTGGCGCCTCGATTACGCCAGCGGCGCGACCCGCTTCTGGGAGGCTCCGGAGATGGTGGCCTGCGTGTCGCCCGCCGCGCGCGGCGGCTTCATCGCAGGCATGGAGACCGGCATCTTCCACCTTGTGCTGCAGGATGACGGCAGCGTATCTGCGGAGCGCCTGGCTGCGCCGCCAGCGCCCGAGCTGGGCCAGGGCATGCGCTTCAACGACGGCCGCTGCGACCGGCAGGGGCGTTTCTGGGCCGGCACCATGTTCATGGACATGGCTGCCGAGCGCGCGGTCGGCCAGCTTTATCGATATACCGCCGCAGAAGGGCTGTCGGCCCCTTACGTGTCCGGCATGCTGACGCAGAACGGCACAGCGTTTTCTCCGCGCGGCGACGTGATGTACCTGTCCGACTCGCATCCCAAACGGCGCATGGTATGGGCTTTCGATTACGACACTGCCACTGGCACGCCGCACAACAAGCGCATCTTCCTTGACCTCGGCACGCAGAAGGGACGCCCCGACGGCGCTGCGGTCGACGCCGACGGCTGCTACTGGACCTGCGCCAACGATGGCGGCCTGCTGCAGCGCTATACCCCGGCAGGCGTTCTCGATCGCGAGATCGAACTGCCGTTCGCCAAGCCCTCGATGTGCAGTTTCGGCGGCCCCGACCTGTCAACGCTGCTGGTCACATCCATCGATCCCGGCAATGTCGCCGGCGACTGGCCCGGCTCAGTGCTTCTTTTACGTCCCGGTGTGCAAGGCCTCGCTGAAGTTGCGGCGCACTCGTAAAGCCACTTGCATGCATCGGCCGGCATGATTTCTTTACAGGCATGTCCGCAAACCGGACAAGCCAGGACTGATTCCAGGACGACGTATTTCAGGTTTGCGCCTTTTCCAACGAACGGCAAAACGCCGCACTCGCTTCATCGAATGGGAAACAGGATTCGACGTGCAGTTCTTCCAGCGTGACGTCGCGCGGGGTGCCGAAGGTGGTGATGGTGGAGAAGAATGCCACGCGCTGGCCGTCGCGCTCGAATACGGTTTCCAGCAGCGGCGCCGGCACGGCGCGCAGGTCGCGCTGGCGCCATTTCTCCGGCACGCCGGGGTAGGCCAGCACTTCCTCCAGCAGGGCGCGCGCCTTGCCGTCGCTGGGCGCGGTCGAAACCAGCTTATGCAGGTGGGCCAGCAGGGTGCCTGCAATTTCTTCCCAGTTCACCAGCACCGAACGCAGGTCCTGCGGGTCGAAGGCATGGCGCAGCATGTTGCGGTGCGGGCTGTCGCGGCCGCCCAGCAGCCAGCGGTTCATGCGGATGGCGGCGTCGTTGGCCATCACGATATCCCAGTGGCGGTTCATGAGGAAGGCAGGGTAGGGCTCCTGCTGCTTCAGCATCGCTTCGATGGCGCGCCGCATCGGCGCCAGCTCGGGATTGGCCAGCGCCGATTCCGTATAGCGCGGCGCGTAGCCGGCTGCCACCAGCAGCGAATTGCGGTCGCGCAGGGTCATTTCCAGCGTGTCGGCCAGGCGTGCCAGGGTGTCTCGGCTGGGCTGGGCCTTGCCGGTTTCGATGCAGCTCAGGTGGCGCGTGGAGAGGCCTGCGTCCAGCGCCAGGTCCATCTGGCTCAGGCGGCGGGCGGAGCGCCATTCGCGCAGCAGGGCGCCGACATGTGCGATCGGGGGCGGGTTTGCGTTCATGTGACGATATTAGCAAGATTCTGCGCTGCACTTCCATGACCTCCGAGGTCATTGCTTCACACCGGGTCCGGACCGATCATGCATTCCATCGAAACCTGTCCTGAAGGAGATGAGCATGAACCGCCGAAGCTTTCTAAAAGCAGCCACCGCCCTTGCCGTGATGACGGGCACAGGGCGCGTCGCCAGGGCGGCGCCGCGCCTGGCGCCGGAAGATGCCGTGTTGCGGACGGAAGCGGCGCACGATGCGCAGGCGTGGCGGGCAGCGCGGCGCTTCGTCGCGACCAGCGTCGGGCGCGTGGCGGTGGTGGAGCGCGGCGGCGGTCCGCAGGCCGCGCTGTTCCTGCATGGCCTGCCGCTGAACAGCTTCCAGTGGCGCGGCGCAGTGGCGCGCCTGGCCGTGCATCGCCGCTGTATCGCGCCGGACTTCCTCGGTCTTGGCCACAGCGAACCGGCGCCCGATGCAAGGCTCGATCCGGAAGGCCAGGTCGCCATGCTGGCCGAATTGCTCGACAAGCTGGGCGTGGATAAAGTCGACGTGGTTGCCAGCGACAGCGGCGGCGCGGTAGCGCAGCTGTTCCTGGTGCTGCACCCGGAGCGCGTGCGCAGCCTGCTCCTTGCGAACTGCGACACCGAAATCGATTGCCCGCCGCCGGCCATGCTGCCGGTGATCGACCTGGCCAAGCAGGGCAAGTTCGCGCAGGAATGGCTGGCCCCGTGGCTGGCGGACAAGGACAAGGCTCGCTCGCCTGAAGGCCTGGGCGGCATCTGCTACGCCCGCCCAGCCGCACTGGCGGACGAGGTGTTCGAAACTTACCTGCGTCCCCTGGTCGACAACCCGCAGCGCCTGCATGGCTACATCACCGCCCTGGAACGCAACGCCCTGCACGGCATCAGGCCTGCGCTGAAAGCCAGCACGGCGCCGGTGCGTGTGTTGTGGGGCATGGCGGACGATATTTTCCTGCCGCGCGGCGCCGACTATCTCGAACAAGCCTTCGGCAACAGCAAAGGCGTGCGCCGCATCGAGGGCAGCAAGTTGTTCTGGCCCGAGGAGCGCCCGGACCTGGTGGCGCATGAGGCGCTGGCCTTGTGGCGCAGCGCCTGAGCCTAGCGCTTGCGGTAGATGCAGACCATGATATCGCTGGGGAATAGCCGCATCAGCGGCAGCAGCACCCAGCGCATGCCCAGGTAGCGCAGTGGCGCCTTGAACGGATGGACCTGGCCAAACACGGTCATCCAGCGCCACATGCCTTCTTTTTTCACCACTGCCAGTTCGGTGCTGTGGCGCAGCGTGAAGCCTTCGCGCTCGACCAGCCTGGTGAGGTTGGCCGGATTGAAGTAATGCACATGCGGCGATGGCATGCCCTGCTGCCACAAGCGGTTGAATGCCCCGCGCAGCCCCAGGCGGGCGAACAGCTTGGCCATGCGGTAGCACAGACCGTGGCTGCTTGGCAGGTTGAGTACCAGGGTGCCGTCGGGGGCCAGGCGCTGGTGGCAGTCGCGCAGGGCGGCGCGGATGTCGGGTATGTGTTCGATGATCTCATTGAGCACGATGATGTCGAACTGTTCGCCATCGGCCAGCACCTGGGGGAAGTAGCCGATGCGCACCGGCAGCCCGCGCGCAGCCGCCTGCTTCGCAAGGACTTCATCCGGCTCGACGCCCAGCACGTCGAAGGCGCACGATGCCGCCTCCAGGAACCAGCCCTGGGCGCTGCCCACGTCAAGCAGGGTGTTGGCGCGCGGCGCGGCGAACTGGCGGGTGAGGGCGACGATCGTGCGGCAGTTCTCCTGCCGCAGCGCATTCTGGGACGCTTGGGGCAGGCCATCTTCGGCGACAGCGTGTGTGGATGCATGGGCTGCGCCTTCATAGGCGCAGCCGGGGCAGGTACGGTGCCAGCCTGACAGGCCGGTCTTCAACGGGGCGTAGCAAATAATACAAGTCATGCGCGCCACGATAGCATGCTTACATTGTTGCGATATTCACAAATACTCACTTTGCAGACTGCGGTAGAATCGCAGGTTTGGATCTTTCCGAGGTTTCGCAATGAAATGGGCTGTTGTCGGCTTTTACATCCTGTCCGTCCTGCATATCCACTTCCGTGGCAAGGTACGACTCCCGATCGGCCGCCAACTGTTCGACCACTCGTCGTTCATGGCCCCGATCAATATCTTCATGCACTGGTTCTCGCGCGTGCCGTCCACGCCTTACCTGCCGGTTGACACCTTCAAGGAACTCAAGCCGCTGGAAGACAACTGGCAAGTGATCCGCGCCGAAGCGGAAAACCTGCTGCGCCTGCAGAAGATCAAGGCCTCGGAAAAAAACGACGACGCCGGCTTCAATTCCTTCTTCAAGAATGGCTGGAAACGCTTTTACCTGAAGTGGTACAACGCAAGCCACCCTTCGGCCCAGGAACTGTGCCCGCAAACCTATGCACTGCTGGCCGCGATCCCTTCGGTGAAAGCCGCCATGTTTGCCGAGCTGCCGCCGGGCGGCAAGCTCAATCCGCACCGCGATCCGTTTGCCGGTTCGCTGCGCTACCACCTGGGCCTGGCCACGCCGAACGACGACCGTTGCTTCATCGATGTCGATGGCGAGCGCCATAGCTGGCGCGACGGCCAGGGCGTGATCTTCGACGAAACCTACATCCACTGGGCCATCAACGGTTCCGAGAGCGACCGCATCATCCTGTTCTGCGACGTGGAGCGCCCGATGCGCTATCGCTGGGCACAGGCGATCAACCGCTTCCTCGGCCGCACCATGATGACCGCCGCTGCGTCGCCGAACGAGCAGGGCGACCAGGTCGGCCTGGTGTCGAAGCTGTTCCGCGTGTCCTTCTACGCCGGCAAATACCGCCGCGCCTTCAAGGCCTGGAACAAGACTGTCTACAAAATCACCAAGTTTGGCCTTATCATCGGCGTCGCAGCAGCAATCTATTACATCTGAGGCAGCCCGCGCTGCCTCGCTTAAAGGAGGCAGCATGCGGCACCGAATTGCTTCCGGCGTCCTGGCCATCGTGCTGGGCGCCACCACCTTTTGCGCCGATGCCGGTCCACTGCGCGACCGGCTGCTGGAGCGGCAGGCGGCCCGCAACGAGCGCACCGCCGTCCCCGGCAAAGCCTTGCGCGACATCCCTTACGGCAGCGATCCCCGCCAGCGCTTCGACGTTTACCTGCCGGCCCAAACCACGTCCAATGCGCCCGTCATCTTCATGGTGCACGGCGGCGGCTGGCGCACCGGCGGCAAGGCTGAAACAGCCGTGGTGGAAAACAAGGTGCCCTATTTCACCGGGCGCGGCTACCTTCTGATTTCGATCAATTACCGCATGCTGCCCGATGCCGACCCGCTGGCGCAGGCGCGGGACGTGGCGCTGGCGCTGGCTGCCGCCCAGGGCAAGGCCGCCACCTGGGGCGGCGACCCGCAGCGCTTCATCCTGATGGGGCATTCGGCGGGGGCGCACCTGGTCGCCTTGCTGTCGGCCCAGCCGTCGCTGGCGGCCGGCAGCCGCTGGCTCGGCACCGTCGCGCTGGACAGCGGGGCACTGGACGTGCCGGACATCATGGAGCACCGCCACGCGCGCCTGTACGACGAAGCGTTCGGCAGCGATCCCGCATTCTGGCGCAAGGTCTCACCGGCCCATGCGCTGCAGCCAGGCGCACAGCCAATGCTGCTGGTATGCTCCAGCCAGCGCGACAGCGCCTGCCGCCAGGCCCACGCTTTCGCGCAGCGCCTGCGTGCCGGCGGCAGCCGCGCCGAAGTGCTGGAGCAGGCCCGCAGCCATCGGGAGATCAACTTGCAGCTGGGCGCGGACCGTGGCTATACGGACGCGGTGCAAGCCTTTATCGACAGCTTGCTCCGGTCATGATTTGTGTACAGCTGGCAGTCAGCGGCACGCGGCGGTGACGGTAAACTGGTAGCGCAGCGCGATGCGGCGCCATTCGCGATCACAAGGCATGGCCGCCGCAATCTTGTCCAGTTCCGCTGCCAGTTCTCCGGCGTCGCGCCCCAGCACGAAATGGCGGCCAAACTGGTTGAAGGGCTTGTCGGCCACATGCAGCTGACCCACGGGCAGCTTTTCCTTATCGATCTGGCGCCGCAGGTAACGGAATGCACTGAGCGGCATCACCGTGAAATCGGCCTGGCCTGCCACCAGCTTGCGCAGGTTGCTCATCGCATCAGGCGCATTGCTGCGCGACAGGCTTTTGCCGACATATTCGTCGATGCCGGGATAACGATTGCCGAAAATGCCGGCAAAGCGCAAGCCCACCAGCGAGGCGGGACCATCGTAGCGCACCGGATTGTCGATGCGCGAGACCAGGGCATTGCTGTCGTCCAGGAAGGCGGGACTCCAGTGGAATCGCTTGCGCGGCATGTCGCCGATGAAGGCGGGGGACAGGAACAGCGCCACGCCATCAAAACCGCCTGGCGCCTCCATCAGCTGGTTCAGCTGGCGGCGCTGCAGCGACACCAGCTGCAGCGTATAGCGTCCTTGCAGCTTACGGTTCACATAGCGCACCAGTTCGGGTGCCAGGCCGCTTTTGCCGTCGATATACGGCGGCCCGCGGTAGCTGTTGTAGGCTTTGACGATGGTATCGGCGCCGGCCGGCGCCGCGGCCGCAAGCAGCAGGGCGAAGGCGAGGCGGCGCCGCAGCATGGGTCAGCGCTTGTTGGCTGCCGGCAGGCGCGCTTCTTCCGGCGTCAGGATCCAGACCAGGTTGATATTGCCGTTCAGGTCTTCCGTGTAGTTGACGATGAAGGTCGCATCGGCCAGCGTGCTCGGCACAACGGTCAGGTTTTCATCGCTGAAGATGCGCGCGGCCGGCGAGAGCTGGCGCGGCTTGCCGTCGACTGCGATGTCGGGCGCATAACCGAAGACCATCTTGCCGCGTTTGGCGTTCGGTGGGAATGGGCGCGGTTCGGCGGCCAGCGCCGGCAGGGCGGGGAGGGTGATTGCTGCCGCAAGGGCCAGCAGGAAGTGTCGTTTGTCCATGTGCGCTAGCTTACCATGCTGGCGAACATGGCCAAAACTGCCAGGGCCATCACCAGTGTGCAGGACCAGCCCAGGATCCGCAGACGGCGCGACAGGACCACTTCGCCCATTACCCCGCGCCGGGTCGACAGCAGCATGGTGACCACCATCACCGGCACCGCCACCACGCCATTGATGACGGCACTCCAGAATAGCGCCCGCATCGGGTCGAGAGGCAGGAAGCCGATGCCGACGCCGGCCAGCGTGGCAGCGGCGATGATGGCGTAGAACTTGCGCGCGGCGAGCGGTTCCAGCTCCAGGCTGCTGCGCCAGTTGAAGGCGCCGGCCATGGCGTAGGCGGCCGAACCGGCCAGCACGGGAATAGCCAGCAGGCCGGTGCCGATGATGCCCAGCCCGAACAGGGCGAACGCCAGCTCGCCCGCAATCGGCCGCAGTGCCGCAGCAGCCTGGGCCGACGAACCGACATGGAAAATGCCGTGCGCATGCAGCGTGACCGCGGTGGTCAGCATGATCGACCACGCGACCAGGTTCGAAAAGCCCATGCCGATCGCTGTGTCGAGCTTGATGCGCCGCAGTTGCGGGCGTACCTGGCGCGGCGCGTGCTTGAGCGGCTTGGCATCCGGATCGGCCTGCAGTTCTTCCACTTCCTGCGCTGCCTGCCAGAAAAACAGGTAGGGGCTGATGGTGGTGCCGAATACCGCCACCATGGTGGTCAGGTATTCCTTGTTCCATTCGATATGCGGCGAGAAGGTGCGCCTGGCCACTTCGCCCCACGGCACGTCGATTACCATCACGGTGGCGGCGTAGGCCAGCAGCGCCAGGGTCAGCCACTTCAGCAGGCGCGCATAGCGCTGGTAGGGAATGAAGACCTGCAGCAGCACCGACAGCAGGCCAAAGGCCAGCGCATGCCATTGCGCCTTGCCGCCCGCCACCAGGTGCAGCGCATCGCCCATGGCAGCCAGGTCGGCGGCGATATTGATGGTATTGGCCAGCAGCAGCAGGCTGACCATGGCGTACAGCAGCCAGGCCGGGAAACAGCGGCGCATATTGGCTGCCAGGCCGCGCCCGCTGGTGCGGCCGATGCGGGCGCTGGTTTCCTGGATGCCGACCATGAGCGGATAAGTAAACAGCCCGAGCCACAGCATGCCGAGGCCGAACTGCGCTCCGGCCTGGGAATAGGTGGCGATGCCGCTGGGATCATCGTCGGCGGCCCCCGAGATCAGGCCGGGACCGAGCTTGTCCAGCCAGGATTGGCTCTGCTGTTCCATGCCACCGATGCTAGCGGCGACGGGGTTTCCCTTCTGTTCGCGCACTCACATGGCGCTTTTCCCAAGCGGCAAGAGCAATACGGTACCTCTCCAGGTCGTCATAGTAGAGGTCGAGCACGCACCAGGTGCAGCCGCTGTGGCAGCAGTCGTCCGGGCCGGGTTCGGCCGGCGGTTGCGGCTTGGGGTCGTCGGCAGGGGCTGCAGTATCGTCCATTATTCGTCCATTGCCAGCAAAGCCTGGTTGCGGCCGCGCTGCTTGGCGCGGTACAAGGCTTCGTCGGCCATGCGCACCAGCTGTTCCGGGCGACTGTGCTCGGTCGGCACCAGCACGGCCACGCCGATGCTGATGGTCACATGCCCCAGCGGCGAGGCGTCGTGCGGCAGCTGCAGCCGGGCCAGTTCGGTGCAGATGGTCTGCGCCACGCCGATCGCGTCGGCGCCCGGCGTGGCGACCGACAGCAGCGCAAATTCTTCGCCGCCGTAGCGCGCCACCAGGTCGGAGCTGCGCCGGCCATGCTCGGTGATCATGCGCGCCACCGCGCGCAGCGTGGCGTCGCCGGCAAGGTGTCCGTAGCGGTCATTGTATTTCTTGAAGTAGTCCACATCCAGCATCGACAGCGCCAGCGGCTGGCCGGTGCGCTGGGCGCGCCGCCATTCCGCTTCCAGCGCCAGGTCGAAGCCGCGCCGGTTGCTGACGCCGGTCAGGCCGTCGGTCTGGCTCAAGGCTTCCAGCTTGCGGTTGGAGTCTTCCAGTTCGACGGTGCGGGCCGCCACCTGCTGCTCGAGCACGGCCTGCAGGCGGGTCAGGCGCCGGATGCGCCAGTGATACAGGCTCCACAAGCCGCCCAGGATCACGGCCGCGGCAGCCACGCGGAACCAGGTGGTCTGCCAGAACGGCGGCGTGATGGTCACTTCCAGCCTGGCGGGCTGCTCGCTCCAGCTGCCGTGGTGGTTGGCGGCGCGCACCCGGAACACATAGCGCCCCGGGTCGAGGTTGGTGTAGGTGGCCACCCGGCGCTCGGCGTCGGTTTCCTGCCAGTCGGGGTCGAAGCCTTCCAGCTGGTAGGCGTAGCGGTTTTGCGACGGTTCGGTGAAATGCAGGGCCGCGAACTCGATGGTGAAGGCGGTCGCCTGGGACGACAGCACCAGGCCGGTGGGCGCCGTCAGCGGACCTTCCAGCCAGGCCTGGTCGCGGAAGCGGCCATCGCTCAGGGAATGGCTGAACAGCTTGATGTCGGTGATGGCCACCTGCGGCGGCACCGAGTCGCTGCGCACCTGCTCCGGGTCGATGCCGGTCATGCCGTGCACGCCGCCGAAGTACAGCTTGCCATCCGCACCCGGCGCCGAGGCATTGGTGGTGAAGCCGTCGGTCATGCCGTCGGCCACGGTGTAGAGCTGGGCCGAACCGTTGCCGGGGTTGAGGCGGAACAGGCCGGCCAGCGTGCTGACCCAGATCCTGCCCTTGGCGTCGGACTGGATCGCCAGCGTCTTCAGGTGTTGCACGGCGGCGGCATGCGTGCGCAGGCGCAAGCCGTTGCGCGCCGTTTCTTCCAGCTGCACCAGGCCGCGCGAGGTGCCGATCCACAACCGTCCTTCGGCGTCTTCATGCAGCGCGGTGACGTTATCGTCGATCATGCCTTCCGGCCCGCCGGCGCGCAGGTGGCGGAACTTGCCGGTGGCCGGGTCCAGCATGTCGAGCCCGCCGCCGTTGAATTCCGAGCCCATCCACACGCGGCCCTTGCGGTCTTCCAGCACCACGCTGGTGCCGCCGACGCTGCGGCTGTCCGGGTTTTGCGGGTCGTGGTAGAACAGCAGGGAGCGGTCGCGCAGTGTGTCGTAGCGCACCAGGCTGTTGCCGGTGCCCAGCCACAACATGCCGTCCTTGCCGGGCGCGATGGCATTGATGAAGTCGCTGGCGGTATTGCCGAAGCGCACCAGCTTGAAAGCGCCGTCCGGTGTATCGAGCCGGTTCAGTCCATTGGCCGTGCCGACCCAGAGCGGGCCGCCCGCTTGCTGGTACAGGCTGTACACGATATTGCTGACCATCGCGCCGGGGCGGCCGTCAGCCTGGTAGCGCCGCAGCACTTCGCCCCTGGCCGGATCGAACAAGCCCATGCCGAGGTTGCCGCCCACCCAGACCGTGCCGTTCGGGCCTTTTTCCATGCTCAGCAAGGCGTTGTTGGCGCGGCCGTGGCGCCCGTCCAGGCGGTAGGGCAGGTAGCGCGTGAAGCCGCTGCTGCTCAGGTTGACCAGGGCAATGCCATCGGTGAAAGACGCGATCCACAGCATGCCGCCGCGGTCCTGCAGCATGGCGCGCAGGTTATCGCCCGGCAGCGAATACGGGTCGTCGCTGTTGTGGCTGTACTGGTCGAAGCGCTGTGCCGCGCTATCCCAGCGCAGCAGGCCGGCCGACAGGGTGGTGGCCCACAGCGTACCGTCGCGGTCGAAATAGAAGCTGGTAACCCGGCTGTCGGGCACGGCCACGCTTTCGCGCGTGTCCCAGGGCTTGCTGCTGTCCCAGCGCCAGACACCGCCTTCGGTGCCGATCCACAGCACGCCATGGGCGTCGAACTGCAGGGCCCGCACGATGTTGGCGCGTGCGTTCGGATCTTGCCCCTTGTCCACGCGGTAATGCTGGAAATCGCTGGCGCCGGGCGGCAAATAGTCCAGGCCGCCGGGCCAGGTGGCGGCCCAGACCCCGCCCCGCTTGTCGACTGCCAGCGCGTTCAGGTCGTTGCCGCCGAGACTGCCGGGACGGGCCGGGTCGTGCACGTGGACGGTGAAGGTGCCGCTGTCCGGTTCGAAGTGCTGCAAGCCGCCCCACGTCGCCAGCCACAGGCCGTCTTTGCCGTCGGAGACCAGGGCTTTGATGATGCGGCCGTTGTTGGGCGCATTGGCCGGCAGGAAGGCGGTGAAATCATTGCTTTCCGGATTGAACCGGGCCAGGCCGTTCTGGGTGCCGGCCCACAGCCGGCCTTTGCTGTCCTCGAAGAGCGCTGCGACGCGGTCATGCGGCAGCTTGCGCGGGTCGCCCGCCTTGCTGCGATACTTGCTGACCCGGTAGCCGTCGTAGCGGTACAGGCCGTTCGATTGGGTGCCGATCCACATGAAGCCGCGCTTGTCTTGTAGCAGCGACAACATGGACGGCTCGTCATTGCCCAGCGGCCCGAGCTTGCGGAAGCGCAGCGAGGGCGCGGCAGCCTGGGCAAGGGCGCCAAACAGGCTGCTGGCCAGGACGATCAGCAAAATAAAGCGGCTCAGGTGCCAGCCGCGAGCGTTGGTAGCATTCATTTAGTGACATTATAGCTTCCAACTCGGCAATAATTTCCGCTCCGGAGCCCCATTCCATGCGCTTTACCACAGTTCTCGGGTATCATGCGGGGTTGGCCGCTGTTAATTAAAGAATTGTATGTCTGACATTGAGAACACCCCTGAGCAAGTAAAGTTCGCCGATTTCGGCCTGGCGCCGGAAATCCAGCGCGCACTGACCGACCAGGGTTATGAGCACCCGACGCCGATCCAGGCGAAAGCGATCCCGATCCTGCTGCAGGGTCGCGACGTGATGGGCGCCGCCCAGACCGGTACCGGCAAGACGGCCAGTTTTTCCCTGCCGATCATCCAGCTGCTGCTGGCCCATGCGAATACGTCGATGAGCCCGGCGCGCCACCCGGTGCGCGCCCTGGTGCTGGCGCCGACCCGCGAACTGGCGGTGCAGGTGGCGGAAAACGTGGCGGCCTATTGCAAGCACACCCCGCTGCGCTCCACCGTGGTTTTCGGCGGCATGGACATGAAGCCGCAGACCGAAAAGCTGCGCAGCGGCGTCGAGATCGTGATCGCCACCCCGGGCCGCCTGCTGGACCACGTTGAGCAAAAGAATATTTCGCTGGGCCAGGTACAGATGCTGGTCATGGACGAAGCCGACCGCATGCTGGACATGGGCTTCCTGCCGGACCTGCAGCGCATCATCAACCTGCTGCCGAAGAAGCGCCAGAACCTGATGTTCTCGGCCACCTTCTCGCCGGAGATCAAGAAGCTGGCTTCCAGCTTCCTGACCGATCCGATCACCATTGAGGTGGCGCGCTCCAACGCCACCGCCGACAAGGTGACCCAGGTGGTCTACAAGGTCAACGAAGACCACAAGCGCGACGCCGTTGCCCACATCCTGCGCCAGCGCGAGCTGAAGCAGGTGATCGTGTTCTCCAACACCAAGATCGGCGCTTCGCGCCTGGCGCGCGGTTTGGTGTCCGAGGGTATGAAGGCATCCGCCATCCACGGCGACAAGACGCAGCAGGAGCGCATGCAAGCGCTGGACGCGTTCAAGAAGGGCGAGATCGATGTGCTGGTGGCGACCGACGTGGCGGCGCGCGGCCTGGATATCTCCGACCTTCCGTGCGTGATCAATTTCGACCTGCCGTACAACGCCGAAGACTATGTGCACCGGATCGGCCGTACCGGCCGCGCCGGCGCTTCCGGCGATGCGATCTCGATCTACTCGGACAAAGATGAACGCCTGCTGGCCGACATCGAAAAGCTGATCAAGCAGACCGTTCCGCGCGGCACGCTGGAAGGCTTCGTGCCGGGCGGCTTCCGCAGCGACGAGCGTCATGGCGACCGCCGCCGTGACCGTACCCAGAGCGACCGCGCACCGCGCAGTGGCGAACGCCGCGAAGGCGCACCGCCACCACGCCGCGAGAAGGTCGATCCATGGTTCCTGAAGCCGTACGAGCCGACCCGCAGCAACGGCGCTCCTGCCGCCGCCGCGCCGGCTGCTCCGGCCAAGCCGAAGCAGAAGATCGCCGCCTTGCTGGGCGGCCTGCCGAAAGGCTAAGCCGCCGCCGGCAGCAAAGAAAAGGGCCCGTCGAACGGGCCCTTTTTTCTATCGTGGACGATGGTGTCTGACCCTGAGGGTCAGACACCGGTTTACCGGTTTTCGAACGCGCCGCCCACTCTTCCAGGAAAACCGGCAAGGCAGTGTCAGACCCGCAGGGTCTGACACTCGTTTAATGCTTGCCGAAGCAGGCCGGGCACGACACCCCCGGCACGTATTCAGGCGCCAGCTGCTGGCGCGGCGTGACCACGGCGCGGCAGGCGAAGCACTGCTTGGTTTCAGTCGGTTCCAGCTGCGGGTTGAGCGCGGTGCGGTAGTCGAACACGAAGCAGTCGCCGGTGTAATGGGCGCCGCCCACTTCCTCGAAGTACTTCAGGATGCCGCCTTCCAGCTGGTAGACATTGTCGTAGCCGATGTTCTGCATGTGGATCGCGGCTTTTTCGCAGCGGATGCCGCCGGTGCAGAAGGTCACCACGGTCTTGCCTTCGAAATCGGCCTTGTGCTTCTCGATCACTTCCGGGAATTCGGTGAACTTGGTCAGGCGGTAGTCGACGGTGTTGTTGAAGGTGCCGACGTCCACTTCGTAGTCGTTGCGGGTTTCGACCATCACGACCGGCTTGCCGTTGTCGTCGTGGCCCTGGTCCAGCCAGCGCTTCAGGTCTTTGGCTTTCACATGCGGTGCGCGGCCGTCTTCCGGACGGATCAGCGGGTGGCGCATGGTGATGATTTCTTTCTTGATGCGCACCAGCATGCGGCGGTGCGACTGCTCGGCCGACAGGCTTTCCTTCACTTCCAGGTCCGCCAGGCGGGCATCGCTGCGCACCCAGGCCAGGTACTCGTCGATATTGCCGCGGGTGCCGGACAGGAACATATTGATGCCTTCCGGGGTCAGCAGGATGGTGCCCTTCAGGCCCAGGCGGGCGCAGATCTCTTGATATTGCGGGCGCAGTTCGTCCAGCAGGTCGAGCGTGATGAACTTGTACGCCGCGATGTTGACGTAAACGGCTGGTGCCGCGCCGGGCGTTGCAGGCGCGTTTTCAATGGTTGCTTGCATGGGATTGGTAATCGATTGAATCCGGAACAGCCGACATTATAGCCGCACTCGGCGGAATGCCCAAATAATAGGCAGGGATTGTCAAATGGTTAAACAGTATGGAGTAATTGCTATCAAATAGTGCAATGAAGAAACGCTCGGCGATCGCCAACCTGGACAAGGCGTAGCGACGCTGAAGGAAGTGGTGGAGCGCGTTCATCAGAACGGGGATCACCTGATCAGCAGGGACACCTTCCGCATTCGCAAGCCCGCCTGAAGCGGGCACCCTGGTTAGCGCTTACTTCTGCGCGAGCACCCAGCGCACCAGCTGGTGCGCCTCGGCGTCGGTCACCTGGTTGGGCGGCATCGGTACCGCGCCCCAGGTGCCGGAGCCGCCCTGCAGCACCTTCAGGATCAGCTTGTCTTCAGCGCCCTTGTCGTTCTTGTACTTGGCTGCGACATCCTTGAACGATGGGCCCACCAGCTTCTTGGCCATGGCGTGGCAGGCGAAGCAGCTCTTCGATTTGGCCAACTGCTCGGGTTCTTCCGCATAGGCCGCCAACGAGGCAGTCATCAGCAGGGCAGCAGCAACAATTTTCATCTTTCTCTCCAAGGGTGGATTGGTAAGGGTGATTCTAGCCGCGCCACGCGGTAGTGACTGGCTCATTTGTAAGCAATTATGGCGCGTCCTATGCTGAACTAGCCAGCAAGCTAGTTCATTGGGGCCCTCCATGTATAAGGAAATCGGTGCATTTGACGCAAAGGCAAGATTTTCGGAATTGTTGCGCGGAGTCAGCGAAGGGCAGCGTTATACAATTTCGGTCCGTGGCAAGCCCGTGGCGGACCTTGTTCCCTCCCAGGCAATTCCTCTGGCCGACGCGAGGCTTGCCATGGAAGCGTTACGCAAACTTCCGAAGGTCAAGGGGGGGTGATGGCGAAATTGCCGCCATGATCCGTGAGGGGCGCGAGTGAACGTCGTGTTTGACGCTTCCGAGCCTCAGGCAACAACCTTCCTGCAACATTTGTATTGCCTGCCAATCACGACAGACAAGACCGAGCCACTCATCCAGGGACGGGAGGCCTTCTTGCGTGGTCGATCTACCGGACTTACTGCCTATGATGCGGATTACCTTAACCCGGCCTTGCGCCAGGGGGCAGCGCTGGCGACCTTCGACCGCCAACTGGCGGCAGTGGCCCGGCAGGCGGGCGTACAACTGGTGGAATAGGGGGGCAGCTCAGGCCGTAAAATAATGCGAACCAATTATGAGCAGAATCTTCATGCGCTTGAATAAATCCATTTTCAGCCTCTGTTTCATCGCAATGACTGCCGGTGCGACTCCGCCTCTAATTCCTGCCCGTCCCCAGATTGCCAATATCCAGGCCCTGCCTGACGGCGCCCTGTTCGCGGTGGTCAATGCCAGGGGCCTTTACCGACGTGCCGAAGGCGGCGCGTGGAAGCAGTTGATCGAGTCCGCAGGAATGGGGAGCTGGACGCAGATTTACGCCCGTGGCGGCAATGAACTCCTCCTCAGCGCGCATATCTCTGGCGCGGTATATCGTTCGCGCGACGGTGGCTTGAGCTGGGTCGAAGAGGGCGCCGCCAGCGCGCCCCTCGAGTTCGGCAAACTGGGAACGGGGCATGAGCGCTACCTGGCCCGCACTGCGCAGGGACGTGCCTACCTGCTTTATGGCGACACGGTCTTCGCGAGTAATGATGGCGGCATCAGCTGGAGCGAAAACAAGTTCGCGTCGATGCCTGAACCGGCCGATGTGTACCAGCAGGCGCTCGCGGCCAACGACCGCGAGCTGTTTGTCGTTTCCGGCAAAACGCTGTTTCATAGCAAAGACGAGGGGAGGCACTGGCAGCAGGTCGAGCAGGCAGGCCAGGAAAGCCCGGTCCTGACTGGCATTGCCGGCAGGTCGCCGGACCTGAAAATGGCGCCTGACGGTACTTTGCTCGCCTTGGGCAACATCGCGGTCAGCCAGCGTGCATTCGCCAGCAAGGACGGCGGCCGCCATTGGGAAGAGCTGCGCTTCGGTCTGCCGCCGGATGCCGCCTTTATCCTGAGAACATTTGGCCCGGACCCCGATGCGATGTATTTCTTTATTCGCAGCGCTCCGCAAAAGGGACCTCTTTTCCGCTCCCTGTACCGGAAAGGAGTGGATGGAAGCCTGAACGAAATGCGGATCGACCCCTTCCAGGGAATGCTGACGCGAAGCGTCAAAGGCAGGATCTATGCGCTCGGGTTCGACGGAGCCGCGATCCACGAGAGCGGCGATGGCGGCCAGACCTGGTCGCCGGTGTCGCGCGATGCCATCACCTGGCATTGAGGAGCCCGGGCGGCCGCGCAGACGTTAAAATAGCGGACTTGAACCGACTTTCGCACCCAGCAGCTAAATGAGCAATCTGACAATTGAACAAGACGTAGCGGCGGACGCACCGCCAGCACCCAAAGGCCCGGATTTCGTCCACCTGCGGGTGCATACCGAGTACTCGATTGTCGATGGCCTGGTGCGCATCGATGACATGATCAAGGCGGCGGTCAAGGACAAGCAGGGCGCGCTGGCCATCACCGACCTGGCGAACATGTTCGCCATGGTGCGCTTTTACAAATCGGCGCGCGGCAAGGGCATCAAGCCGATTGTCGGCGTCGACGCCTGGATCACCAACGACGAGAACCGCGACAAGCCGCATCGCATCATGCTGTTTGCGAAGAACCGCATGGGCTACCTGCAGCTGTGCGAACTGTTGTCGGAAGCGTGGCTGAACAACCAGTACAAGGGCCGCGCCGAGATCCGCACCGAGTGGCTGCGCGACCGCGCCAACAAGGAATACCCGCTGCTGCCCGGCGAGAGCGGCGCCAATGCGCTGATCGCCCTGTCCGGCGCGCATTTTGGCGACATCGGCCAGGCCATCGAAAACGGCAACCTTGACCTGGCCGAGGCCAATGCCCGCAAATGGGCGGAAATCTTCCCGAACGGCCATTTCTACGTCGAGATCCAGCGTGCAGGCCAGGCCAACCAGGAAGTGCAGGTGCGCCAGTCCGTCGCGCTGGCGGCCAAGCTTGGCCTGCCCGTCGTGGCGACGCATCCGGTGCAGTTCCTGTCGAAAGATGAATTCATCGCCCACGAAGCGCGCGTCTGTATCGCGGAAGGCGAGATGCTGGCCAATGCCAAGCGCGTCAAGCGTTTCAACGAGCAGATGCGCTTCCTTACGCAGGCCGAAATGGCTGAACTGTTCCACGACCTGCCGGCCGCGCTGCAAAACTCGGTGGAAATTGCCAAGCGCTGCAATGTGACGCTGACCCTGGGCAAGCCGCAGTTGCCGAACTTCCCGACGCCGGGCATGTCGATCGACGAATTCCTGGTGGCTGAAACGCAGAAGGGCCTGGAGGAGCGCCTGGTCCAGCTGTTCCCCGATCCCGAGAAGCGCGAGAAGGAGCGCCCGCGCTACGAGGCGCGCCTGAAGTTCGAGAACGACACCATCATCAAGATGAAGTTCCCGGGCTACTTCCTGATCGTTGCGGAGTTTATCCAGTGGGGCAAGAACAACGGCGTGCCGATCGGCCCGGGCCGCGGCTCCGGCGCAGGCTCGCTGGTGGCGTATGCATTGAAGATTACCGACCTGGATCCGCTGAAGTACAACCTGCTGTTCGAGCGCTTCCTGAATCCGGAACGGGTATCGATGCCCGACTTCGATATTGACTTCTGCCAGGAAAAGCGCGAACTGGTGATCCAGCACGTAAAGGACCTGTACGGACGCGAGGCGGTGTCGCAGATCGCTACCTTCGGTACCATGGCGGCGAAAGGCGCAATCCGCGACGTGGGCCGCGTGATGGACTTCGGCTATATGTTCTGCGACGGCGTGTCGAAGCTGATTCCGTTCAAGCCAGGCAAGCCGGTTTCGATTGCCGAGGCGATCGAGGAAGAACCGCTGCTGAAAGAGCGACAGGAGAACGAAGAAGAAGTGCGCCAGCTGCTCGACCTGGCGCAGCAGGTGGAAGGCATTACCCGCAACATCGGCATGCACGCCGGTGGCGTGCTGATCGCGCCGGGCAAGTTGACGGACTTCTGCCCGCTGTACACCCAGGGCGGCGATGCCGGCGTGGTGTCGCAGTACGACAAGGACGACGTGGAAGCCGTCGGCCTGGTGAAGTTCGACTTTTTGGGCTTGACCACGCTGACCATCCTCGACCGCGCGGTCAACTACATCAAGGACCTTGATCCGGAAGGCACCAAGGACTTCGACCTGGCCAAGCTGCCGCTGAACGACCGCCCGACCTATGAGCTCCTGACCAAGGCGAAAACCGTCGCCGTGTTCCAGCTTGAATCGCGCGGCATGCAGGGCATGCTGAAAGACGCGCGTCCCGACCGCTTCGAAGACATTATCGCGCTGGTGGCGCTGTACCGTCCGGGTCCGATGGACCTGATCCCGGACTTCTGCAAGCGCAAGCACGGCGAAAAATTCGATTACCCCGACCCCCGCACCGAGGGCATCCTGTCCGAAACCTACGGCATCATGGTTTACCAGGAGCAGGTGATGCAGATGGCGCAGATCATCGGCGGCTACTCGCTGGGCGGCGCGGACATGCTGCGCCGTGCCATGGGCAAGAAAAAGGCCGAGGAGATGGCGGAGCACCGCGAGATCTTCCGCAAGGGCGCGCAAGAGGGCGGGCTGACCGTCGAAAAAGCCGACGAGATCTTCGACTTGATGGAAAAGTTCGCGGGCTACGGCTTCAACAAGTCGCACGCGGCTGCCTATGCGCTGCTGTCCTACCACACGGCCTACCTCAAGCATCACCACACCGCAGCGTTCATGGCAGCCAACATGTCGCTGGCCATGGACGACACGGAGAAGGTCAAGATCCTGGTCGAGGACTCGATCGACGTGTGCGGCCTGACCATCCTGCCGCCGGACGTGAACCAGTCCTCCTACCGCTTCCGCCCGGACGGCGAGCCGGGCAAGAAGGCGACCAAGATCCGCTACGGCATGGGCGGCGTGAAGGGCGCAGGCCAGAACGCGATCGAGGCGATCATCGCCGCGCGCGAGGCGGGCGGCCCGTTCACCAGCCTGTTCGACTTCTGCAAGCGCGTGGACAAGAAGCAGATCAACCGCCGCACGGTGGAAGCGCTGATCCGCTCCGGCGCCTTCGATTGCTTCGGCGTCGACCGCGCGGTGCTGTTTGCCTCCGTGGGCTTCGCCATGGAATATGCAGACCAGGAAGCCAAGTCGGCCAACCAGGTCAGCCTGTTCGGCGGCGACGATTCCGACCTGGTGGCGCCGCCGGATTACGTAGCCGCCACGCCGTGGACCGACCGCGAAAAGCTGGCGGAAGAAAAAATCGCGCTGGGCTACTACCTGTCCGGCCACATGTTCGACTCCTACCAGCAGGAAGCGCGCCGCTTTGCGCGCACCAAGCTGTCCGAACTCGAGCCGTCGCGCGAGCCGCGCATGATGTGCGGCGTGATTTCCGGCATCCGCACCCAGATGACCCAGCGCGGCAAGCTGCTGATCGTCACCCTGGACGACAAGACCGCCGTGGTCGAAGTCACCGTCTACAACGAAGTCTTCGAGCCGAACAAGCATATGTTCAAGGAAGACGAATTCCTGTGCGTGACGGGCAAGGTGTCGGAAGACCGCTTCTCCGGCGGCCTGCGCATTTCGGCGGAAAAGGTGTACAACATCACCGCCGCGCGCATCCAGTTTGGCCGCCAGATCGGCTTGTCGCTGCCGAAGGCCGTGCCGTCCGCCAAGCTGGCCGAGATCCTCGGCCCGCACCGCGACGAATACGGCCTGCCGGTGTCGATGCGCGTCAAGCCGCAAGGCATCGACTGCGTCCTGCAACTTGGTGACGACTGGCGCGTGGCGCCGTCGGACGCGCTAAAGGTTGCCCTGGAGCAGGGGCTGGGTGCGCAAGAGGTTGCAATCGAGTATTAACCGCTTCGCCACGGCGCATTCAACCCTGCCATATCGTGCGCCAGCGTTAGCAATATCCCAACATAATTCGGTAGCGCCCAACCATTTCGCATGGAGTGGTGACTACCGATGCTGTTCAATTCGTTCAGTTTCCTGCTGGGTTTCTTGCCGATCACCCTGCTCGGCTACTTCGTGCTGGCGCGTCGCGATCCTGCTTGGGGCGTGACATGGCTGGCGCTGGCATCGCTGTTCTTCTACGGCTGGTGGGATGTGCGCTATGTGCCACTGCTGCTGGGCTCCATCGTCTTCAATTACGGCTGCGCACAAGCGATCCGCCGCGCACATGGCAAGGCGCGCAGCTGCTTGCTGGCTGGCGCCGTCGCAGCCAACCTGCTGCTGCTCGGCTACTACAAGTACGCCAACTTCTTCTACACCAGCCTGACCGGCCAGCATGCAGACGTTCTGCAGGTGGTGCTGCCGATCGGCATATCGTTCTTCACCTTTACCCAGATCGCCTTCCTGGTCGATACGTCGCGCGGCTTTGTGCAGGAAGGGCGTTTCATCCACTACCTGCTGTTCGTCACCTATTTCCCGCACCTGGTGGCCGGGCCGGTATTGCACCATAAGGAAATGATGCCGCAGTTCGCCGACCCGCGGAATGCACAGCCCCGCGCCGACAACTTTTCGGTCGGCATCACCATTTTCATCATTGGCCTGGGCAAGAAGACGCTGCTGGCCGATACCCTGGCGCCCTACGCCAACGCCCTGTTCGCCGCGCCGGGCGAGCCGACGCTGCTGGTGGCATGGGGTGGCGTACTGGCCTATGCTTTCCAGCTCTATTTCGATTTCTCGGGCTATTCGGATATGGCGATCGGCTTGTCGCGCATGTTCGGCGTGCACCTGCCGCTGAACTTCAACTCGCCCTACAAGTCGCGCAATATCGTTGAATTCTGGCGGCGCTGGCACATGACGCTGTCGCGCTTCCTGCGCGACTACCTGTATATCCCGCTGGGCGGCAATCGCCACGGTGCCGCACGCGCCAAGGTGAACTTGATGGTGACCATGCTGCTGGGCGGCCTGTGGCACGGCGCAAGCTGGAATTTTGTGCTGTGGGGCGGGCTGCACGGCGCCTACCTGGTCCTTGCGCATGTGTGGCAGGTGCTCAAGGCGCGCCTGGGCTGGCAAGGCGGCAGCAGGGCGGGAGCGTTCGTGGCCTGGGCGCTGACCTTCATCGCCGTGGCCTATGCCTGGGTCTTCTTCCGGGCGGCGGACCTGCCGTCCGCGCTGCGCATTGTGGCCGGCATGTCGGGCCAGTATGGCGTGGCGCTGCCGGACGCCATCGGTGCGCGCCTGGGCGGGCTGCACGAGGCGCTGGCCTCGCTGGGAATCAAGTGGACGCTGGGCGGCGCCACCCAGTTCATCGAAACCTGGTGCTGGGTGGCAGTGGCCGCACTGGTCGCCTTCTGGGCACCCAACACGCAGCAAATCATGCATCGCTTCGAACCGGCGCTGGACCATGACGGCACGGCCGCGCCGGCGCGCCTGGCCTGGCTGCCGGCGCCGCGGCAGGCGCTGGCGACCGGCGTGCTGGCCGTGTTTTGCCTGCTGGCCCTGTCGCGGCCCAGCGAATTCCTTTATTTCCAGTTCTGACCATGTCCAACGATTCGCACCTTCGCTACTTGCGCAAACTGGGCCTGGCCGTGCTGGCCGGCCTCCTGCTGGTGGCCGGCGTAGTCGTGCTGGCCGATCCCTATGGCCTGTATGGCGTGGTGCGCAGGCCCGGCCTGAATGCCGAGAAACCGGTGCCGCAGCACTTTCGCAACGAGATCAAGCTGGCAGGCGCGCAGCGCCTGGGCGCGATCCAGTTCCTGGTCGGTAATTCGCGGGTCGAAGTCGGTTTCGATCCGGACAGCCCGGTGCTGGGCGGGGACGCATACAACCTGGGACTGGCGGGAACCGGCATCATGGTGGCGGTGGGACAGTTGCGCTATCTGCGCAGCCTTGGCATCAGGCCTTCACGCGTGATTGCGGGCGTGGATTTCCATGATGCCTTGCTGGCGCCGGGACAGCGCGGCGGTGCTCGCCAGCCGCCGGTGGCGGGCGCAGCCAAACTGGGCTGGCGCCTGGAAAGCCTGTTTTCACTGGCCGCCTTACGCGATGCGGCAACCACCTTTGCCATGCAGGGCGACCGTGAGGCTGAGACCATGACCGAGCGTGGGCTGAACCCTTTGAACCAATACATCAAATTTGTGCGCTACGACGGCTACCACAAGATTTTTCGCCAGCGCGCCGAAGAAAACGCGGCTTCGCTGGTGAAGAAATCGGCTGGCGACCTCGATCGCGAGGGGCTGCGGGCGGAATTGCGCGCCCTGGTCGATGCTGCGGCCGGCGATAATCCCCGTGTCGACCTGCGCTTGATGGTGTACGCTTACCACGCGCAGTTGCTGGCGCTGTATGAAGCGAGCGGCTTATGGCCCCGCTTCGAGGAATGGAAGCGCATCGTGCTGGAAGAAGCAGAGGTGGCGCGCACCCGCTATCCGCTGGCGCACATCGTGGTGCATGACTTCAGCGGTTTCGGTGAATTCAACTGCGAAGCGATTCCTGGCCCGAATGACAAGGGCACGACGCACTGGTATTGGGAGGCTGGACATCAGAAGCCGGCGCTGGGTGAAGAGATGATGCGGCGCATGCTGTCGGGTGCGCCGGAGAACGGCTTTGGCATGGCGCTGACCGCGCATAACCTGGAGCAGGACCGGCAGCGAATTGCGGCCGAGCGTGTCGGATGCGCCGCAGCGTATCCGGCCCTGTTTGCGGGAGCACGTGATTTGGTGGCGCGCATCGCGCGCCGCCCGGGAAAGGGATAATGACATGGAAATGAAACGTATCAATGCAGGCAAGTTGCGCGCGATCGGTTATGACGAGCGTGCACGCATGCTGCGCGTTGAGTTCGACGACGGCAGCGCCATCGATTACGAGGGCGTCGGACGCGACGTCTGGCAGCGCCTGTCCACCTCGGGCAGCGCGTGGAGCTTCTACCGCGACAACATCGAGGAAGAATACAGCGGCCGCAAGGGACGCGCCAAGCCGCAAGCGGGAACGCGTCCCGCCGGCCTCGACGAACTGTTCGGCGATTGACGCCGCCGGTTCGCCTACATGTCTTTCAATCCGGTGATGGCGTAGCCTTTGCTGCCCATCTGCTGGGTCAGCCGGTCGATGTGGTAGTCAGGCAGGACTTGCACATCATCATCGACTTCCAGCGATTGCTCGGCTGGCAGCCAGTCGGTGTTGATGGCTTCCTGTGGGATGGGTTTGCCCTCTGGCACGGCGAGGTAGGAAAAAATGCCGTCATGTTCGGCACGGCGATAGATATCCAGGCGCATCTTCATCTCCCTTCAACTAGTCCTACGCACAGGCTGGCGTAACGCTTTGATTCTACTCCGCTTGAATGGCTGTGGCCACGCAAAGATGGCCGGCCCGGCACACGCCAGGCAGTAAAGTTGAACTGGATCAACAAAAGGCTTGCCCAGGGTTCAATGATATAGTGAGCCCCCCGACGTTCCTGTGAAGCCCGCGAACTCCTTCTTATGCGTTTCCCGTATTTGTTGCCGGCCACCGGATTCCTTGTTGCCTACCTGCTGTTCGACTGGATCACGTATGTCGAGCCGCTGCATGGCCTGAACATCACGCCCTGGAATCCGGATACCGCCCTGGGCCTGGTGTTCTGGCTGGTGTATGGGCGGCGCGCGGCGCTGCCATGGTTTGCTGCGCTGGTGGCGGGCGACGTGCTGGTGCGCGGCATGCCGGGCGGGCTGGCCGGCACCATGCTGACAGCTGCATGGCTTACTTGCGGTTATGGTGTGCTGGGCGAAATCCTGCGCCGGACGCTTGGCGCAGGCAACATCTTCGGTTCGCGCGCGAGCTTCTACCGCTGGCTGGCCATCGTTTCCGCCGGCACCATGCTGAATGCGGTCGGCCATATCAGCCTGCTGGCCTGGCTTGGGCTGGTGCCATGGGACGACTGGATGCGTGCCGTGTGGCGTTTCGGCTTCGGCGATATGGTGGGGGTGGTCGTCAGCATGCCGCTGCTGTGGAAACTGGCCAACCCGCAAGACAGGGCACGCCTGCACGAGGCCACCTGGAAGCCCGAGACGCTGGGCTACCTGGCGCTGGCGATCTTTGTGCTGTGGGCGGTATTCGGCTATATCGTCACCTCCGAATTCAAGCACTTCTATTTCCTGTTCCTGCCGCTGATCTGGGCCGCTTCGCGCCAGGGCGTGCACGGCGCCGCGCTGGTGGTATTCGTGCTGCAGCTCGCCATCGTGGCCCTGGTCAGGCTCAATAGCGCCGACAACATCACCGTGTCGGAGCTGCAGATGCTCGACGCGGTGCTGGCGCTGGTGGGGTTCTTCATCGGCATCGTGGTCGACGAACGGCGCCAGGTGGCCGAGGAGTTGAAGCAGACCTTGCGCCTGGCGGCTGCGGGGGAAATGGCAGCCGCGCTGGCGCATGAACTGAACCAGCCGATGACGGCGCTGGCGGTGTACGGCAAGGCTTGCGAGCACCTGCTGGCGCGCGGCGAGGCGGGCGAATTGCTGAAAAATGCAATCGGGCAGATGATCAATGAATCGGCGCGGGCGGCGGAAGTGGTGCGCCGGTTGCGCGACTTTTTCCGCACCGGCGCCATGCAGCTTGAGACGGTCGGCGCGGCAACCCTGCAGGCCGGCATCGTGCAGCAATTCCGCCCGCAATTTGCCGAACACGGGGTGGACGTGACGGTCGCCGAAGCGCCATCCCTGTCTGTACAGGTCGACCGCCTGCAGGTGGAACTGGTGCTGCGCAACCTGCTGGCCAATGCACTGGATGCGGTGCGCATGCGCCCCGCAGGCCAGCGCAGTATCCAGCTTGCAGCGGAAAATATCGGCGGCAAGCTGCGCTTCACGGTGGAAGACAGCGGAGATGGCCTGACGCAGCAGGCGGCCAGCCGCCTGTTCGAGCCCTTCGTATCGACCAAGGCCAGCGGCATGGGCCTGGGCCTGGTGCTGAGCCGCGCCATCGTGGAGGCCCACGGCGGAACTTTATGGGCGGAAGTTGGCGATCACGGCGTCTTTCGATTTATACTGCCGGCGCTGGATTCTGGAGAATAGCCTTGTCAAATCTTACCGTTTTCATCGTCGACGATGATCCCTCGCTGCGCGACGCCCTTGGCCTGCTGCTGGGCGTGCGCGGTTACCGCACCGCCGTTTTCGCCAGTGCCGAAGCTTTCCTGCAAGCCTGGCTGCCTGAATGGGCGGGCTGCCTGGTGGCCGATATCCGCATGTCCGGCATGGACGGGCTGACCTTGCAGCGCAAACTAAGCGAGATGAACTGCCTGCTGCCGGTGATTATCGTGACCGGTCACGGCGACGTCAGTTCGGCGCGCGAAGCCTTCAAGGCGCGCGCCGTCGATTTCCTGGAAAAGCCGTTCGACGACGACAAGCTGATTGCGGCCATCGAGGAGGCGTTCTCGATGCAGCTGCGCCAGCGCCAGGACCAGGACCGCCGCCAGCAGCGCGACCAGCTGCTGGCCGAGCTGACCCCGCGCGAGCGCGAGGTGTTCGAACTGGTGGTGATGGGACGCCACAACCGGGAAATCGCACCGCAATTGAATATCAGCGTGCGCACGGTGGAAGTCCACAAGGCGCGCCTGATGGCCAAGCTGGGCGTGGATAACGTGGCCGACCTGGTGCGCGTCGCGCTGCGCGATTAAGCGGCGCTTGTGCCCAGTTCGCGCAGGCCGGCGACGGCTTGCGTGGTCTTGTCCTTGGCCCGCTGCAGCACCACCGAGCGGTTGCTCGATTCCTGGTCGCGTTTCGCTTCCCGGTGCCACAGGTGGTACACCTCCGTGGCGAAGGCGCCGCTCTTGCGCATGACGCCGGCGTTGAACAGGCGCAGCACCAGGTCGGAATCCTCATGGCCCCAGCCGGTGAAGCTCTCGTCGAAGCCGTTCACCAGGTCCAGGTCGCGGCGCCAGACCGCCATATTGCAGCTCTTGATGCGGCGCCAGGTAAAGCGCTTGCTTTCGCGGCCCAGGTCCGGCAGGGTCAGCGTCGTCTGCAGGAATTTGTTGACGCTGCCGGCCAGGTAGAGCTTGAGCTTTTCCAGCGCGCCCAGGCCCTGGATGTCGATGTGCCGCTCGAGCAGGCGACGCGTATAGTCTTCGCTAAGCAGCACGCGGCTGCCGGTCACTACGTAGCCGCGCTTCGACAGTCGGCGGTGGTTGGCGATGAAATCCTTCTGCGGCACGCAGTCGCCATCGATGAAGATGATGTAGTCGCCCCGCGCCGCCAGCGTGCCCAGGTTGCGTGCCCGCGCAGCGCGGAAACCGATGTCCTCCTGCCACACATGCTTCATCGGCACCGGCGAGCGTGCCTGCAGGGCCGCTACGGTTTCCCGCGTGTTGTTGGTCGATCCGTCATCGGCGATAATGATCTCGAAGTTTTGATCGTCCTGCGCAAAGCACGCCTCCACCACGGCTGTCAGGGCGTCCGGACGATTGTATGTGGTGATAATTAACGAGATGGTTGAAGCTTGTTGCATGGATGCTAAAAAATTAATAAAAAACGATTCATTCCTGCCGGCGGGCGCCAATCTGCCAGTATATCAGTGCAGGATCACTGGTACGGCTTGTCCCGCACAGGAGGGCGGCCAGTGAGGACCTTGGTGATCTCTCCCAACTGGATTGGCGACGCCGTCATGGCGCAGCCGCTGTTGCAGCTGCTGAAGGCCGCCCACCCGGAGCGCCCGATCGACGTGCTGGCGCCGCCGGCTGTATCCCCGGTTTGGCGCCAGATGGCGGAAGTGGCCGAAGTCCTGGAAACCCCGTTCCGCCATGGCGCGCTGCAGTTGAAAGAGCGCTGGCGCTATGCGCGCATGCTGCGCCAGCGCGGCTACGCCGACGCCTACATCCTGCCCAATACCCTGAAGTTCGCTTTGATCCCGTGGCTGGCGGGCATTCCGCGCCGCGTCGGCTACAAGGGCGAGAGCCGTTATGGTTTAATTAACGTCATGCATCATGACGATACGCCGCCACGCCCGATGGTGCCGTTCTATGCCGCGCTGGCCGATGCTCCGGGAGCGCCGCTGCGCGGCGGTTTGCCCAAGCCGCGCATGGCCGCCAGCGGCGAACAGGTCGCTGCAGCCTGCGCCAAGGTTGGCCTGGACCCGTTGCGCCCACTGGTGGTCTTTGCGCCGGGCGCCGAGTTCGGGGGCGCCAAGCGCTGGCCGCCGGCGCATTTCGGCCAGTTGGCGCAGCATATCCTGGCACGCGACCCGCAAGCCCAGGTGGCCCTGCTTGGTTCGCCCAAGGATGGACCGACATGCGATGAAGTGATTGCCGCTGCCGGTGCGCCGGCCGGCCTGGCCAGCCTGGCCGGCAAGACCAGCTTGTCCGATGCCGTGGCCCTGATCGCCCGCTCGGCGGCTGTGGTCAGCAACGATTCCGGCCTGCTGCACGTCGCTTCCGCGCTGAACCGGCCCGTCATTGCCATTTACGGGCCGACCGATCCCGATCATGCGCCGCCATTTTCCGACCTGGCAGCCTCGATCTCGCTGCGCCTGGAATGCTCGCCGTGCCGCCAGCGCGAATGCCCGCTCGGCCACCAGAACTGCATGCACGGCATCAGTGCCGGCCAGGTGTGGCAGACGCTGGAGCCAATGCTCAACCGTTGACGATCGGCTGGGCGATGATCCACAGGCTCAGCAAGGTGTAAGCCACCATCAGCGCCAGCATCGGCAGCTGGCTGCGGGTGGCGCGCACGCCAAACTGGCGCAGGGCGGTCTGGTGCCCCAGCCAGACGGCCGCCACATGCCCAGCCACGATGGCAAACAGCGAGACATACCAGACCATGCGTGCATCGACCACGCCCAGGCGGATGAAATAGAAGCGCGTGCCAAACAGGTCCCACCCCAGGTTTAGCGGGTCGGAGGCCAGGGGAATCAGGTATTGCCCAGCCATCGCCAGGAAGGACAGGTAATGGGCGAAGTGGTAGGCGATCGCGATCGGCACCAGTGTCAGCACATACCAGCCGGCGGTCGCCGCCAGCGAAGCACCGCCGCCGCACCAGGCGATTGCCCGGCACACCGCCAGGTAGACCAGCAGGAACAGCGCCGGCAGAACGAACAGCGCCCCGGCGCGCAGCACGGCGGGCGGCCAGGCCAGCGCGGCCTGCAGGTCCAGCCACGGCTGGGTCTCCAGCAGGCCGTCGAAACTGACGGAGGCGAGCATCAGCATCACCAGCGCGATATGCGACCAGCCCAGCGGCGCTTCCACCAGCAGGCCGGCGCCAAAAGGCCGCAATTGCCAGCGGCCGTCCCGCACCTGGTTGGGCGCAAAGCGCGCCAGCAGGCCGAACACCACGGCAAACACTTCGCCATGCGCCAGCCAGGTGCTGCGCCCGAACAGGAACATGCCCAGCCAGGACAGGCAGGAATAGGCCAGCATCGCGGCGGCCAGGCTGGCCGGCCGCTCGCTGCCCTCCCAGTTCAACTCCATGTTCACGAAGGCGAAGAACAGGATCGTGGCGGGCCAGACGCCAGCCCATTGCGGCCAGGGCAGCTTGCCGGGGCGCTCGCCCAGCGTCCAGCGGTAAATGGTATCGAGCGGGTTGACCAGCGCCCACAGGTCGCCCAGCAGCGCCGACACGAAAGCCATGCCGACCCACCAGATGGCCCACACCATGGCCGGGGCGATATTCTTGAAAGGGTTCTGCGTGCCGGCAAAGCCGGCGCACAGCACGAGCAGGTACAGTGCCAGCACCGCCAGGCGCAGGCTGGCCGCCAATACGCCAGCCAGCGGGACCTGTTGCAGCAAGGTGAAAGCCTGCGCGGCGGGGCGCGGCTGCATATTGCGCTGGCGCGCCAGCAAGAGGAAGGTGACAGCGACCGTGGCCCCGGCGCCGGCCATGAACATCCACAAGGGAAGTGGCAGGTCAAAGCGCTGGCCGAAGCCATGCGCCAGCACGGGCAGGGGAATTGCTGCCAGCAGCCAGCGCTTCATCGTGGAATGACTTCCACGTAAAGCAATGCCGGCGCGTGGTGATGCCCCTTGCCATGCGCCGCAAGAGGGAAGCGGCCAGCGGCTTGTGCCTGCAGTTGCAGGCGCGCCGGGATGCCCGGCTTGAGCGACAACATCCGGTCATAGCCATGCAGGTGCAGGTCCAGCGCCGTGTCGCTGCGCAATTCGAGCACCAGCGTGTCGCCCTGCGGCACGCGCACCGTGGGTGCCGGATTGGCAATGCGCTGCTGCCTGACTTCGAAGCTGGCACTTTGTTGCGCGGACCACACAGGCGCCCCTGCCAACAGCGTTAGCGTTGCAAACAGCCAGTATTGGCGGGGCGGGCGCATATGGAGATTCTACCCCGGCAGGCGTAATATTCAACGACTGACCCTGCACAAGAAGGAGTGGACCATGCGTATCCGTTTCCTGCTTCCCCTCGCGGTCGCCCTGGGCATCCCCGCCCTGGCCAGCGCCGAAATCCTGGCGATGATGAACTATGAAAGCAAGTCCGCCGAGTCGCTCAAAGCGCTCAAGAATCCTGTAGCGCCGGCGGCACGCAAGGAAGGCATCGCGATTGTCGATGTCGACCCCAAATCCGGGACCTTCGGCAAGATCGTCAAGGACATTCCGCTGCCGGCCGACCTGGTGGCGCACCATATTTTCTACAACCCCGACATGAGCAAGGCCTACATCACGGCGCTGGGCAAGACCGAGCTGCGCGTGATGGACATGAAGTCGAAGGACTATGCCATGACCACCATCAGCATCCCCGACTGCAGCGTGGGCGAGGATATCGCGTTCTCGCCCGACCATAAGCGCTGGTATGTGAGCTGCATGGGCAGCCAGGCCATGGTGGTGGGCGACGCCCATAGCGACAAGGTGCTGTCGACCATCAAGGTGGCCGCGCCGTATCCGCATGGCCTGGCCGTTTCCGGCGCGGCCGACCGCATCCTGCTCACATCGACCGTGCGCGCATCCGACCTGGGCGATGCAGGGGAGGTGATCAGCGCGGTTGAGGCCAGCACCGGCAAGGTGCTGGGCACCTACAAGGTGTCGAAGAAAGCCTCGCCGGCCGGCGAAGCGCCGGTGGAAATACTGTTCGTGCCGAACGCAAAACCCGCCGTGGCCTACATCACCAATATGTACGGCGGCACGCTGTGGACGGCAAGCTGGAACAAGGACAAGAAGGATTTCGAAGTGGCGCAGGTATACGACTTCGCCGAGGCCAAGGCTGGCGTGCCGCTTGAGCTCTACTTCAACAAGGCTGCCACGCGCATTTATATCACCAGCGCCAAGCCCGGGCAGTTGCACGTCTTTGATATTTCAGCCAAGGCGGGAGAACCCAGGCTGCTCAAGTCCATCCCCGCTGCGGAAGGCGCCCACCATGTGGCCTTTACCAAGGACGGCAAATACGCCTTCGTGCAGAATGCCTTGCTCAACCTGCCGGGCATGAGCGACGGTTCGGTCACCGTGATCGACCTGCAGTCCGGCACCGTCGTCGCCAGCATGGACACGCTGAAGAACGCCGGGCTCAATCCCAACAGCATCGTGCTGCTGCCGCAATGGAATGAGATGATGGGTCATTGAGCATGCCAACGGGGCCGTGCCGCGCGTGATAGACTCGCGGCATGACACCGCTGGTCCTGATTCCCGGCTATATGCTGGACGACGCCTTATGGGACGGCATGCTGCCGTTCCTGCCGCCTGAACTCCCACTGCATTTCGCCAGCCTGGCCGAAGGCGATTCCATCGCCGCCATGGCGCAGGCTATCCTGTCCCGCTGCCCGCCGCAATTCAGCTTGCTGGGCTTTTCAATGGGCGGCTATGTTGCGCGTGAAATCGTGCGGATCGCACCTGACCGCGTGCAGTCGCTGGCGCTGGTCGCCACCTCCAGCCGCGCCGACCTGCCGCTGCAGGTCGAGCAGCGCAGCAAGGCAGCGCGCGCGACGCCGCTTGGCGCCTTCCGCGGCTTGGGCCGCGCCGCTATCGCGCAATCGCTCCACCCGGAGAATGCTGCCAACGAAACGCTTGTGGCGCAGGTGCGCGCCATGGGGGAACGCCTCGGCCGCGAAGTTTTCGTGCGCCAGTCCCTGATTGTGCGCGATGCCGACACGAGCCGGCTGTCCGGCATCGGGTGCCCAACGCTGGTGGTAGCGGCCGCGGAAGACCAGTTGCGCACCCCGCAAGAAGCGCGCGAGCTGGCCGACGGCATCCCCGGCGCGCGCCTGGCGACTGTGCCCAACTCCGGCCACCTGATCCCCCTCGAACAACCGCAGGCGCTGGTCAACGCCCTCGGGGTGATTTTTCGATAGCATCTTGTACAAACATTAACGCTATACTCCAGCCCATTTGAGTCGAACAGGGTGGCCACGGTGCGAAAAGGGCTGGTGCAAAGGTTTGACCGCTGGCGCGCACGCCAGTCGCCTTCGAACGCTTACTTTATCCAGCTTGTCCTGGATGAGGTCGTGCCATTATTCGAGGCTGCGGGGTACCGTCGCCATGAGGACTATGCCGGAAACAACCCTCAATCAGTTGGCGCCAATACCATCGCCTTGCAGAGGCGCTCCGGCGCGTTGTGGCCAACGGTGGAAATCCAGTTTCCCGCAAACGATCCCCATTTCCTCGGTCTGTATTTTTCCACGTTGCCCGAGCTTTGCTATCGCCATGGAGTAGCGCCCATACCTCGCCTTGATGCAAATGTTGTCGAAGGACCGTTCACGTTCATCCTGTGCAAAGGCGGTAAGAAGAACTATGACTGCAACTTTGGCTACCAGTGGTTTTCGTTCTCGCCCCGAAAGCGCCTGCAACAGGAAGCCGGAGAACTGGCGCGCCGCGTGCCTTGGCTGTTGCAAACGCTGGATGCCGGAATCCCGAATGACTGGCTGTCGCAACGCCCGGCGGCGCAGGTTGGAAAATATGCCCGCATCGTATTCAACTGGACGGACGGCAAGAATACAGGATGAGCCGGCGCTCGCTGGCCCGCAAACCCAGCGGCGCAGGGTCGCTTTGAAAACAACTGGAGTCAACTTGATGAAGAAACTCGTTCTGCCGGGGATGCTTGCCGCGCTGTTGCTTGCCACGCCAGGCGCCCAGGCAAGCTGCCATGCAGCGCTCAAGGCGCGCCTGCCGCAATCAGGCACTATCATTTTCGGGGAGATGCACGGCACCAGGGAGATTCCTGCATTTTTCTCGGCCTGTGTGCGTGATTTCATCGACCACGGCGAGCAGGTCAGGGTGTTCCTGGAATTCGACGCGTCGGACACCGAACACACGGCGAAGTACCTGCGCGGCGAGATCGACGAAGCGGCCCTCCTGTCATCGCCGCGCTGGCTGCGTCATGACGGCCGTACCAGCCAGGCCATCCTGGAGCTGCACCGGGCCTTGAAGGGCGTGGACGTCGTCGGATTTGCGGCCGAATTCAATGGGGCCGGAGGGGATGCCGGCATGGCCGAAAACTTCCTGAAGCACAGGGTGGCCGAGGGCTACAACCTGGTCCTGGTCGGGAATTCCCATGCGCGCCTGATCCCGTCGAAAAGCGATGGGGTACAGCCATACGGCCAGTACGTGAAAGCGAAGCTGAAAGACGTCATCAGCCTCGACGCGCGCTATACGGGCGGAGAGGCCTGGGCCTGCGCGCCGTATTGCGAAGCCATCCCGATGTCGGGGAACGAGCCGGGCGGCACGACCCCGGCCAAGCGCATCAGGTTCACCGGCAAGGACCGCGCCTTCAACGGCTATTTCAGCGTCGGCGCCATTAGCGCATCGCCGCCGGCGGTCGAGAAGTAATCACGCCAGCTTGAAGCGGCCGACCTGTCCGGTCAGGCGGCCGGCCTGGTCCTGCATGGCGCTGGCCGCAGCCGCCGCCTGTTCCACCAGCGCGGCATTCTGCTGCGTCACATTATCAAGCTGCACGATCGCCTGGTTGACCTGCTCGATGCCGACGGTTTGCTCGCTGCTGGCGGAGGCGATTTCCGACATGATGGATGTGACGCGCTGGATGCTGGCCACCACTTCGTCCATGGTGCTGCCGGCCTGGTTCACCAGCTCGCTGCCGGCTTGCACCTGCTGCACCGTATTATTGATCAACTCCTTGATCTCGCCGGCAGCCTGCGCGCTGCGTTGCGCCAGGCTGCGCACCTCGCTTGCCACCACTGCAAAACCGCGTCCCTGTTCGCCGGCGCGCGCCGCTTCGACCGCAGCATTCAGGGCCAGGATATTGGTCTGGAAAGCGATGCCATCGATAACCCCGATGATGTCCACGATCTTGGTCGAAGCCGCATTGATCGAGCCCATGGTGTGAACCACTTCGCTCACCACGCTGCCGCCGCGCGTCGCCACGTCGGATGCGGTGGCAGCCAGCTCGCGCGCCGTGCGCGCATTGTCGGCATTGGTGCGCACGGCGGAAGTCAATTCCTCCATCGACGATGCTGTTTGCTCCAGCGTGCTGGCCTGGTGTTCGGTACGCGCCGACAGGTCGTGGTTGCCGGAGGCGATCTGCTGCGAAGCGGTGGCGATGCTCTCGGTGCCGTGCCGCACTTCGTTGACAATGCCGGCCAGGCTGTCGTTCATCGACTTCAGGGCTTTCAGCAACTGGCCCGCCTCGTCTTCGCCATGCGCTTCGATGCGGCGGCTCAAATCCCCGTCCGCCACCGTTTGCGCTATTTGCACAGCCTCGCTGAGCGGTTTGACGATGGAGCGCGTGGTCAGCCACGCAAAACCCACGCCCAGCGCCACAGCCGCGATGCCGAGGGTGATCAGCAGGTTGCGGCCGCTGTGGTTGCTGGCCTGGATTTCATCGGCCAGCGCATCAAGGTTTCGATGTTCGGCTTCCGTCACTTCATCCAGGGCGCCGAGGTAGGTCACGCGACGGGCTTCCATGTCGACAAACAGGCGTTGCGCGGTCTCCATATCTCCGTCCGCCTTGGCTTTATAAACGGCCTTGCGCTGGTCGACGTAGGCCTTGCGGCTGGCCAGGACTTTTTCGTAAGCGGTTTTGGAGGCGGGATTGGTCAGGAGCTTGGCCAGCAAGTCCTGGATCTCGGTCGCGCGGCCGGAGGCGGCCTTCATTTGCGCTTCGATGGATTTTTGCTGCTCCGGCTCGGACACCATATACGCCGCTGTGGTGCGGGCAGCGTTGACTTCAACGACCTTTTGCCATTCGGCGACCAGCCGCTCGTTGCGGACATTCTCTGCTACCAGGGCTTCGGTCTTTTCGCTGGCGCTTTGCAGGCGCATGATGCCGACCACCGTCATTGCTGCAAGCAGCAGCAGGACAACGGCGAAAGCCAAACCGAGACGCGCCCCGATTTTGAGGTTCTTCATCGTGATCTCCTCCCAAGAAGGTGACAGCTAGTTGCCGCCTATTGTTTCACGATGGTAACCCCAAAACGCAGGCACTGGCCAGCGCCAGTGCTGCGTTAGCGCTGGATTATTGTTTGCGTTTGCGGCGCGATACGCCGGCAGCGCCCAGCAGGCCGATGCCGAACAGGAAGATGGACGCTGGTTCCGGCACCTCGGCCGCTCCGGAGCCTTGTTCGGCTACGAATTCCAGCATGTGTGCGCGCAGCGCAAAGGCGTCACCGTTCGGCGTATGGAAATACGGCAGGGTCATGCCGCCGAATGCGGCATAGCCGTTGCCAAACTCCATGCCAGCGAAAACGGAATTGCCGTTCTGGTTATTCATGAAGCTGGTCAGGCCAGCGCCGGAAACCGAGGCGTGCGAGAAATAATTGCCGTTGTAGCTGCTGCTGATGCCGGAGAAGAGACCGGCGGCCGTGCCGGCGGCAGTGGCGTTTGCCTGCCCGGCGCCGTTCCAGTCAGGGTAGTTCAGGGTAATACCGAAGCCCATCGCAAACGTGCCGCCCTGGTTCGGGGCTGCGTTCAGGAACAGACGGCCGCCGCCGGCCACGTAGTTCTGGATGGCCGCCTGGTTGGACGACAGGAAGCTGGAGAATGCATTGGCATTGCCATCGGAACCGTCAATAAACATGAACTCGGTGTCCGCGCCAAATGCGCTCATGGTGAAGCCATTGTATTTGGACCAGTTGCCGGCGCCAAAGGCGGTATTCATCGCGGAGTCATTACTGCCTGCATTACCGGTGGGTACGGACCAAGGGTTGCCGGCGCCGGTCATATACACCAGCGGTGCGGCGGCGGCCGGAGCGGCCAGGGTGGCGATGACCACGGCGCCAGTCAGGGCAGCGGCGATTTTGGACGAGAATTTTGCTTTCATTGTGTTATCGTTAATTGAGTTAAAAAAACGAAAACGATAGAAAGCAATTAATGTGCCCGCCCAAGAGTCCCTTTACGTAAAGGAACTAGGGTGTGCGCCGTGCAATGACTGTAAAATTTTCCGACGCTACATCAGGATAACGTCGTATTGTTCCTGATGGTAGCTGGTCTCGACTTGCAGCGAAATTTTCTTGCCGATAAAGTCGCCCAGCATCGCCAGATGCTGTGATTCTTCTTCCAGGAACAGGTCGACCACTTCCTGCGAAGCGAGGATGCGGAATTCGCGCGGGTTGAACTGCTTGGCTTCCCGCAGCAGTTCGCGCAGGATTTCATAACAGATGGTGCGCGAGGTCTTGACCTGGCCCTTGCCTTCGCACGCCGGGCAGGGCTCGCAGAGGATGTGGGCCAGCGATTCGCGCGTGCGCTTGCGGGTCATTTCGACCAGTCCCAGCGCCGAGAAGCCGGATACCGACACCTTGGTGCGGTCGCGCGCCAGGGCCTTTTTCAGTTCCGCGAGCACGGCGTTGCGGTGCTCGTTGTTCTCCATGTCGATGAAATCGAGGATGATGATGCCGCCCAGGTTGCGCAGGCGCAGTTGGCGCGCAATGGCATGTGCCGCTTCCAGGTTGGTCTTGAAGATGGTGTCGGCAAAATTGCGGCCGCCCACGAAACCGCCGGTATTGACGTCGATGGTCGTCATCGCCTCGGTCTGGTCGACGATCAGGTAGCCGCCTGATTTCAAGTCGACGCGGCGGCCCAGGGCGCGGTGGATTTCCTCTTCCACGCCGTACAGGTCGAACAGCGGGCGCTCGCCGGTGTAGTGCTGCAGGCGCGACAGGACCGACGGCGTATAGACGCGGCCGAATTCCGTCAGCGACAGGAAGTTTTCGCGCGAATCGACCTGGATGGTTGCCGTCTCGTCGTGCACGAAGTCGCGCAGCACGCGCTGCGCCAGGCTCAAGTCCTGGTGCAGCAGGGAAGTGGGCGGGCGGGTGCGCGCGCCGTGGCAGATCGCGCCCCAGGTCTTGCGCAGGTATTCGATGTCGGCCTGCAGGTCGCTGTCCGAAGCGTCTTCCGCCTGGGTGCGCACGATGTAGCCGCCTTTTTCGTCTTCCGGCAGCAGGCCTTGCATGCGCGCGCGCAGGGCTTCGCGGTCGGACTCTTTTTCGATCTTTTGCGAGATGCCGATATGGCCGTCCTGCGGCAGGTAGACCAGCATGCGGCCGGCGATGGAAATCTGGGTCGACAGGCGTGCGCCCTTGGTGCCGATCGGATCCTTGATCACCTGCACGGTCAGTACCTGGCCGTCGAACAGCAGTTTTTCGATCGGGGTCGGGGTGGCGTTCTGGGCGCCGTCGTGTGGGCGCGCTTCCCAGATATCGGCCACGTGCAGGAAGGCTGCGCGCTCCAGGCCGATGTCGATGAAGGCCGACTGCATGCCTGGCAGCACCCGGACCACTTTGCCGGAATAGACATTGCCCGCCAGGCCGCGCGTCAGGGTGCGCTCGATATGCAGTTCCTGCACGGCGCCCTGCACGATGAGGGCAACGCGGGTTTCCTGGGGGGTGATATTAATGAGGATATCTTCGTTCATCAGGGGAGTTTCAATCCTGCCTGGCGCAACAGTTGCGCCGTTTCGTACAGCGGCAGGCCCATGATGCCGGAGTGGCTGCCTTCGATGTGTTCAACGAACAGGGCGGCCAGGCCCTGGATGCCGTAGCCGCCGGCCTTGTCGTAAGGCTCGGTGGTGGCGCAGTAAGTCTTGATCTCGGCCTCCGTCAGCTTGCCGAAGCGGACGTCGGAGACCTGGGTGATATGGCCTGAAAAGTCCTGGGAATGCACGGCCACCGAAGTCAGTACCTGGTGGGTGCGGCCGGACAGCTTGTGCAGCATGTCGGTTGCCTCGCGCACGTTGGCCGGCTTGCCGAGGATTTCGCCGTCGATGGTGACGGTGGTGTCGGCGGCCAGGATCGGGCGCAGGATCAGGCGGCGGCGCTGGATCATGTCCCAGGCGAAATCGGCCTTTTCCTGGGCCACGCGGCCGACATAGGCCAACGGCTCTTCGCCGGAATGGACATCTTCGCTGACATCCGGCCCGCGCGGGCCGTCGTTGCGCAGCAAGAGCAACTCAAAGTCCACGCCGATCTGGCGCAGCAATTCGCGCCGGCGTGGACTCTTGGAAGCCAGGTAGATCTTCTTTTCGACCAGTTTCATCGTTTGCCTTAAATGTTAGACACGATGATAAGGGTGGTTTTGCGTTATTGTCCACGCCCTATACAACTGTTCGGCCAGCATGACGCGCACCATGCCATGCGGGAGGGTCAGGCTGGACAGGCGAATCATGCCTTCCGCCTTCGCTTTCAGCCCCGGATCGAGGCCGTCGGCGCCGCCGATCAGGAAGGCCGTATCGCGGCCATCCTGCTGCCAGGCTTCCAGCTGCTGGGACAGGCCCACGCTGGTCAGGTCCTTGCCGCGTTCATCGAGGGCGATGATGCGCACCGATTTCGGCAAGGCCGCCTCGATGCGCTCCCTTTCCAGGGCCATGGCGGTGGCGGCGGTCTTGCTGCCGGAACGCTCGACGGGCTTGATTTCCTTCAGCACGATGCGCAGTTCCGGCGGCATGCGCTTCACGTATTCGGTGAAGCCATTCTCGATCCAGGCCGGCATTTTGTGGCCGACCGCAGCGATAATCAGCTGCACTGGGCTTACTCAGCCGCAGCAGCCTTCTTCAGGCGCTTGATCACGGTCTTGACCGGCGTTGCGGCTGCCGCGGCGGCTTTTTTCTCCTTGGCGGCCTTGGCGGATGCCTCGGCAGTCTTGGTGGATGCGACCTTCACTTTCTTGCCTTCCGGCGCGACGACCTTCGGCGCGGCCTTCTTGGCTGCGGCTTTCTTGGCCGCGGCGCCGGCGGCGGCGGTTGCCTTCACGGTGCCTGGCTTCTTGGCCGCTGGCTTTTTCTCGACCACGGCTTCGGCAGCTTTGGCGGCCTTGGTGGCAGCCAGGTGGCCGGACTTCTTCGGCGCGGCTTCCTTGGCGGCTGCGGCCTTGCCTTCGGTGGTCGACTTGCGCTTGGCGGCGCCCAGCTTCACCGGCTTTTCGCCCCAGATTTCTTCCAGGCGGTAGTAAGCGCGGATCGGCGCCTGCATGATGTGGACGATCATGTCGCCCAGGTCCACCAGCACCCATTCGCCGGTGTCTTCACCCTCGATGCCGATCACGTCGCCGCCGGCTTCCTTGACCTTGTCGCGCACCGAGGCAGCCAGTGCCTTGGTCTGGCGGTTGGAAGTACCGGAAGCGATGGCGATGCGGTCGAAGAGGCTGGTCAGGCCGGTGGTGTCGAACAGGACGATTTCCTGGCCCTTCACGTCTTCCAGGGCGTCCACGACGATGGATTGCAGTTTTTTGATATCCATTATTTAGTTCTTATACAAATTATGTTGTTCAATATAGTCTAGCACTACCGGTGGCAGAAGCGAGTTCGCCCCGTCCCCCCGTTGTAATGCAGCACGAATGGCAGTGGCCGAGATGTCGACGGCTAAATCAGCCGCCAGCATGGTCATGCCCGCCGGGGTGTTCCTGACCTGATCCGGCGTGGCCAGGCGGCGCTGGAATTCAGCTGCCACCTCGGCCGGCACGTGGGCGTCGTCCAGCTCGAAGCCGGGCCTGGCCGCCACGCAGAAGTGGGCCAGGTCGAACAGGTTGCGCCATTCGTGCCAGGTATTCAGTCGCTGCAGCTGGTCGGCGCCCATCAGGAAGGCCAGCGACACGTCGGGCCCCACGTCGGCGCGGATCGCCCGCAGCGTTTCGATCGTATAAGTGGCGCTGCCGCGCGCCAGTTCCTGCCAGTCGATCGTGACCGGGCAGGTCAGGCCTTGGAAGGCCAGAGTCAGCATATCCACCCGCTGCTGCGGCGTCGCCACCAGCGCGCCCTTTTGCCAGGGCAGGGCCGGTATCACCAGCAGCGCATCGGCGTTGAGCAGTTGGACAAACTGCTTGCCAAGCGCGACGTGGCCGTTGTGCACCGGATCGAAACTGCCTCCCAGCAGTGCGATGCAGCGTTTCACTCGGCCAGCCAGTCGCGGTGCGGGAGGAAGTCGGTATACAGCGCTGCTTCCGCGCTGCCGTCTTCCGGATGCCAGTCGTAGCGCCATTTGACGATCGGCGGCATGGACATCAGGATCGCTTCCGTGCGGCCACCGGACTGCAGGCCGAACAGGGTGCCTCGGTCGAACACCAGGTTGAATTCGACGTAACGTCCGCGGCGGTAGGCCTGGAAGTCGCGCTCGCGTTCACCGTATGGCGTGTCCTTGCGGGCTTTCACTACCGGCAGGTAGGCGGCCAGGAATGCGTCGCCCACGCTGCGGGTCATTTCAAAACTCTTCTCGAAGCCAAGGGCGTTGAAGTCATCGAAGAAGATGCCGCCCACGCCGCGTGCTTCCTTGCGGTGCTTCAGGTAGAAGTACTCGTCGCACCATTTCTTGAATTTCGGGTGCAGGTCTTCGCCATATGGCGCCAGTGCGTCGCGGCAGGTGGCGTGGAAGTGCTTCGCGTCTTCCTTGTTGCCGTAATAGGGCGTCAGGTCCATGCCGCCGCCGAACCACCAGACCGGCTTGCCGTCGGCGGTGCTGGTGCTGAAGAAGCGCACGTTCATGTGCACGGTCGGCGCGTACGGATTGCGCGGGTGCAGCACCAGGCTCACGCCCATGGCTTCCCATGGCTGGCCGCCCAGCTCCGGGCGGTGCGCCGAGGCCGATGGCGGCAGCTTGGCGCCCGTCACGTGGCTGAAGTTGCAGCCGCCGCGCTCGAAGACGTTGCCCTCTTCGATCAGGCGCGAAATGCCGCCGCCGCCTTCCGGACGCTCCCACGCATCGCGCAGGAATGGCTTGCCGTCCACATCCTCCAGGGCGGAGATGATGCGGTCTTGCAGGCCTAAGAGCCAGGCTTTGACTTCTTGTGGGTTGGGGGCGGTCATTTCTTTTCTTTGCTCTTTACTTCAAACCGGGTTACGCGGCGGTCGTGGGCCAGGGTGTCTGACCCTGCGGGTCAGACACCGGGGTACCGGTTTTAGTGCTTCAGGCCTCGCCAGCCGATGTCGCGGCGGAACTGCACGCCTTCGAAGCCGATCTTGTCGACCGCTTCGTAAGCCTGCTTCTGCGCCATTTTCACGTTGTCGCCCAGGCCCACCACGCACAGCACACGGCCGCCCGAGGTCACCAGCTTGCCGTCCGCATCATCGGCGGTGCCTGCATGGAAGGTGACGGAATCCGGCGTCTCGGCCGGAATGCCATGGATATGGTCGCCCTTGCGCGGCGCGTCAGGGTAGCCGGCGGCTGCCAGCACCACGCCAACGGCGGTGCGGCGGTCCCATTCCAGTTCCACCTGGTCCAGGCTGCCGTTGACGGCGTGTTCCATCACGCCCAGCAAGTCGGTCTTCAGGCGCGACATGATCGGCTGGGTTTCCGGGTCGCCCATGCGGCAGTTGAATTCCAGCGTCTTCGGGTTGCCTGCAGCGTCGATCATCAAGCCCGCATACAGGAAGCCGGTGAACTGGATGCCGTCTTTCGCCATGCCCTGGATGGTAGGCATGATGATCTCGCGCATCACGCGCGCATGCATGGCCGGGGTCACGATCGGGGCCGGGGAGTAAGCGCCCATGCCGCCGGTGTTCGGGCCCTGGTCGTTGTCGAGCAGGCGCTTGTGGTCTTGCGAGGTGGCCAGCGGCAGCACGTTCTTGCCGTCGCACATGACGATGAAGGACGCTTCTTCGCCGGCCAGGAATTCTTCGATCACGATACGCGCGCCGGCGTCGCCGAAGGCGTTATCGGACAGCATGTGGTCAACTGCGCCATGCGCTTCTTCCAGGGTCATGGCAACCACCACGCCCTTGCCGGCGGCCAGGCCGTCGGCCTTGATCACGATCGGGGCGCCCTTGGCGTCGACGTAAGCGTGGGCTGCCTTGGCATCGGCGAAGGTCTCGTACTCGGCGGTCGGGATGCCGTGGCGCTTCATGAAGGCCTTGGCGAAGTCCTTGGACGATTCGAGCTGCGCCGCTTCCTTGGTCGGGCCGAATACTTTCAGGCCGCGCGCGCGGAACAGGTTGACGATGCCGGCAGCCAGCGGCACTTCAGGGCCGACCACGGTCAGGCCGATGTGCTCTTGCTCGACGAAGTCGGCCAGCGCATTCAGGTCGGTGATCGGCACGTTTTCCAGGCGCACGTCGCGCGCGGTGCCGCCGTTGCCGGGTGCAACATAGACCATCTGTACGCGTTCCGACTGCGCCAGTTTCCAAGCCAAAGCGTGTTCACGGCCGCCCGAGCCGACTACCAGGATCTTCATAAGGATTATTCTTCGATGACAGCGTTGGTATAGATTTCCTGGACGTCATCCAGGTTTTCCAGTGCATCCAGCAGCTTTTGCATCTTGGCCGCGTCTTCACCGGTGAATACGGTCTCGGTGGCTGGCTTCATGATCACTTCGGCCACCTCGGCCTTGAAACCGGCCGCTTCCAGCGCGTCTTTCACGCCGGCGAAATCGTGCGGGCCGCACAGCACTTCGATGCCGCCTTCCTCGTCGGTCACCACGTCTTCGGCGCCGGCTTCCAGCGCAGCGTCCATCAGCCTGGCTTCATCGGTGCCCGGGGCGAACAGGAACTGGCCGGTGTGCTGGAACATGAAGGCCACGGAACCTTCGGTGCCCATATTGCCGCCGTATTTGTTGAAGGCATGGCGCACTTCAGCCACGGTGCGCACGCGGTTGTCGGTCATGCAGTCGACGATGATGGCCGCGCCGCCAATGCCGTAGCCTTCGTAACGCACTTCTTCATAGTTGGCGCCGTCGCCGCCGCCGGTGCCGCGCGTAATGGCGCGGTTCACATTGTCCTTCGGCATATTGGCGTCAGCGGCCTTGTCGACTGCCAGGCGCAGACGCGGATTGGAGTTCAGGTCGCCGCCGCCCATGCGCGCAGCCACCGTGATTTCCTTGATCAGGCGCGTCCAGATTTTGCCGCGTTTCGCGTCCGTTGCAGCCTTTTTATGCTTAATATTGGCCCATTTGCTGTGTCCAGCCATGTTCAATCTTCCTTAGACGGTATGCAATCGAGGGCGACATTCTAGCATACCGGTACCTCTATGAATTTGTCGCGCCGGCGCGACCAAAAGTGCTCCCGCAACCCTTGCAGGCATGTTTAGTAGCTTTCCTCGAGGGCATTTCATCGGCTTGTAAAGTTACCATCGTAAAACAACAACTTTTATATTGAAGGAGACTTATGGATCGTCGGCAATTTATCAAATTGGGCGGCTTCATTACAGTATCGGCTGCCACCAGCGGCCTGGCAGGCTGCGGCGGCAGCGATTACACCCCGCCGGCACCCGGCTTGCCGCCCGCGACCGGCGCCAACTGGAAATTCCCGCAAAGCGTAGCCTCCGGCGATCCGCGCGCCGACAGCATCATGCTCTGGACCCGCGTGGTGCCGACTTCACTGGACGACGTGGCCACCGTCACCGCCAAGAGTGGCGTGACGGTGCGCGTGCAGGTCAGCGCGGCCGACAATACGGCATCCCTGGGCGGCAACAAGGCGCTCGAAGGCACGATGGTGGTCGATGCCCAGATCGAGCTGAACGCCGATTTCGATAACACGATCCGCCACAAGGTCACCGGCCTGCAGCCGAATACCGTTTACTTTTACCAGTTCACCGCAGGCGACGTGCGTTCCAACGTGGCCCGCTTCAAGACCGCGCCGGCGGCCGACGCCAGCGTATCGCAGCTGCAATTCGCCTACCTGACCTGCCAGGACTGGAGCATCAACCACTGGGGCGCGCTGGATCATATTGCCAAAAATGAAAAACTGGACTTCATCGTCCACCTCGGCGACTACATTTACGAGACCGTGGGCGAGGCCTTCCAGGTCGGCTCCGTCGAAACCCGCCACAGCGCGCTGACCCTGCCGGACGGCACCTTCAAGAACGGCAGTTCGGGCGCGAAATACGCAACGACCCTGGCCGATTACCGCTACCTGTACAAGAAGTACCGTACCGATACGCGCCTGCAGGCCGTGCACGAGCGCTTCGCCTTCATCGCGATCTGGGACGACCACGAATTCAGCGACGATTCCTGGGGCGATACCCAGACCTACGCCGAAGGCGAGAAGCACGACACCAACCGCCGCCGCAGCGCCAACCAGGCCTGGTTTGAATTCATGCCGGCCGACGTCGCGCTCGACAGCGCCGCCACCGGCTTCCAGAACATCAAGATCTACCGCGACTTCCAGTTCGGCAAACTGATGCAGCTGGTGATGACCGACGAGCGCCTGTACCGCGCCGACCACGTGGTACCCGAGCAGATGACCAATCCGGCCACGGGCCAGCCGCTGGGCAGCATCGGCGCGCGCTACCTGGTGGCGCAAGACCTGTATAGCGCCGCCGAAGCGCAGAAGGTCGCGGCCGTTGGCGGCAGCGATCCGCTGGCTGCCATCAGCATGCTGGGCGCCACCCAGCGCGACTGGTGGAAGAACACCATGAAGGCCGCCACCGCCACCTGGAAACTGTGGGGCAATGAAGTGTCGCTGCTGCGCATGGGCCTGAGCGGCACAGATGCCATCGCCACTCTGGTGGCGCTGCAGGCCTTGACCAAGCTGGTCACCGATATCAGCACCACGGCTGCCACCTCCACCGGCGGCAACGTGCCGGTCGCGAGCGCCATTGTCGGCGCCATGACCGCCGGTGCTTCGGTTTCCGTGGCTGCCGCAGCCGGAACAGCGATCGCCGCTTCCGCAGCCGGAGGCGGCGACACCAGCGCGCGCCTGACGGCTGCCGTCGGCGCCGGGCTGAATTCGACCCAGGCCAGCGTGGCCGTGCTGGCATTCGGCCAGGCTGAAAACGTGGCCAAGTCGGGCGGCAACGCTGTTGCCCAGGCTACCGCGGCGGCACAAGGCATCGCGATCGGCTACATCAAGCCGGACGTGCAGGCCAAGGGCGCTGCATCGGTATTCGTGGTTGCTTCGGGCCAGGCTGCTGCGCTGGCGCCTTACTTCCGCAAGTTCCTGATCAACTGCGACCAGTGGGACGGCTATAACGCCGAACGCAAGGCCCTGATGTCGCACCTGAAAACCAACGGCATCGGCAACGTGGTGGCGCTGACCGGCGACATCCACTCCTTCTTCGCCGGCACCGTCAATGATGACTACGATGCCGCGGGCGGCGGCACCCCGGTCATGGTGGACCTGGTATCGGCAGGCGTCAGCTCCGATTCCTTCTTCACCTACCTGCGCGAAGCAGCGGCCAACCTGGGCAGCCTGGGCACGCTGGTGTCCCTGCCGCTGTCGGTGCCGGTGCCGAACGTGGGCACCATTACGCTCAACGTGAACCTGCTGGACTACACCATGGGCAAGGTTTCGCCGACGGCCGATGCGTTGGCGACTTCGCTGATGATCCAGTTGCGCGGCGCGCTGGGGGCGAAAGGTGTGCCGGAAGCGCTGCTGGATGCGACCTTGGATGCGGTGCTGTCGGCCATCAAGGCCGATTCCAACTTCGCCACCCTGGTCGGCCTGGCGCAGCAACTGTCCAGCCTGAACAGCAACCCTTGGCTGCGCCATGTGAATACCGATGCGCAGGGCTTCACCGTGGTGACGCTGACGCCGGGCTCGCTGGTGGCCCAGTTCAAGCAGGTGAACAAGCTGGTTGGTGGCAATGCGCCGGCGACCGTGATTGCCAAGGTCACGACCGCCACCGTGACCGCTGGCCAGGCTGCCGTAGTGGTGTCGTAAACGCCGCCAGAACCGGCACAACGGTGCCTGACCCGCAGGGTCAGGCATCTGGCATGCAGCCGCCGCAGGCCGGTTTTGGCGGGCCGCCAGCAAGGCTGGCGGCTTGCCGCTACAATGGTGGCATGGAAATAGCCACATCGGAACCGCAGGGCAAACGCGCCGCCTACCTGGGAGGGCTGGCGATTGCTATCGGCGGCGCCATCCTGTTTTCCACCAAGGCCATCGTCGCCAAGCTGCTGTACCGCTACCACCTCGACGCGGTCACGGTGATCGCCTTCCGCATGCTGTTCTCGCTGCCAGTCTTCGCTGCCATCGCGCTGTGGAAGATGCGCACCGATCCGCCATTAAGCCGCGCTGATGCCTGGCGCCTGATCGGCCTGGGCCTGGTCGGCTACTACCTTTCATCCTATCTCGATTTCCTCGGCCTGGAATACATTACCGTCGGCCTTGAGCGCCTGATCCTGTTCCTGACCCCGTCCTTTGTGCTGCTGGCTTCCGCGCTATGGCTGAATAAGCAAATCGGCCGCAGCCAGTGGCTCTCGCTGCTGACTGCCTACGCCGGCATCGTGCTGGTGTTCTTCCACGACCTGCGCGACGGCGGCAGCAATGTAGCCCTGGGTTCGCTGCTGGTGCTGGGCTCCGCACTGGCATACGCCCTCTATTTGCTGGCTTCCGGCGAAATGGTCAAGCGCCTTGGCTCCCTGCGCCTGGTGTCTTACGCCATGTGCGTGTCGAGCGCTGCCTGTATCGGCCAGTTTTTCTTGCTGCGGCCTGCAGCGCTGCTGGTGCAGCCGATGGAAGTGTATGGCCTGTCGCTGGTCAATGGCATCCTGTGCACGGTGATGCCGGTGTTCATGACCATGATGGCCGTGCAGCGCATCGGCGCCGGTCCGGCTTCGCTGGCGGGTATGATTGGCCCTGTTTCCACGCTGTTTTTTGGCGCCGTCATCCTGTCCGAACCCGTCACCAGTTGGCAACTGGCGGGAACGGCCCTGGTGCTGGCCGGTATCTATCTGCTGTCGAAAGTGAAAGGTAAAGAGAAATGACGCCCCGCATTGCCCTGATTGCCCACGACAAGAAAAAAGACGACATGATCGCGCTGGCCCGCGAATACGCCGCTTTCCTGCGCACCTGCAAATTGTGCGCGACAGGTACCACGGGCGGCCGCCTGATTGCGGAAGTGGGCCTGACGGTCGAACGCAAGCATTCCGGCCCGCTGGGCGGCGATTTGCAGATCGGATCCCTGCTGGTTGACGGGCATATCGATGCCATCATCTTCCTGCGCGACCCGATGACGCCGCAGCCGCACGAGCCGGATATCAATGCTTTAGTGCGTGCCTGCGACGTGCACAACGTTGCTTGCGCTACCAATATGGCCAGCGCCCACCTGGTGCTGTCGCAACTGCAGGCTGATGCCGCAAAATCGCAGCCCGTCGCATGAATCTTGGCCGGCGCCGCGCGCGCTGGCAATGTAGCGCCCTCATTACAAGATAGAGGAGAGCCTGCATGAAAACCATCCTTGGCGCGGTTGCCGCCTTTGCTGCCGCCTCGGCCACGCTCGCAGCCCATGCCGCCGAACCTGCGCTGGCCGGCTATTGGGTCGGGACCTATGGTGTCGGGAACGACGTCAATTTCCTGCGACCGCACTTTGGCACGGATGGCAAAGCCACCGTCGATATTCCCGCCTTCGACAAAAAAGGCTTGCCGCTGGGCGCAGTCGCGCAGCAGGGCAAGCAGGTGCATTTCGACCTGCCCGGCCCGGACGGCGTGCTGCAGTTTGACGGTAAGCTCCAAGGCGACCTGCTGGCCGGCAAAGTAAGCCTGAACGGAAAGGATGGCAAGTTCGCTTTCCGCCGCACCCTGGCCGATGATCCGGCACGCCACCAGCCGCTGCTGGGCGCTTATGAATTTCCCGGCAAGCGCGTGGTCGTGCTCTCGGAGTGGGGCGACTTCCCGCAAATGTTTTACAGCGATATGAGCACCGGCCGCTACGCCTCCATGTTCGCCGAAAGCGAGAAAGTGTATTACGCCGGCGCCGGCAACCTGAATCCCGAAGTGCGCGAAACGACCATGCGCTTCGAGGGCAACAAGGTGACCTGGCAGCAGGCCGGCAAGAAGGAGATCGGCCGCCGCCTGCAATTCCGTTCGGAGGAGGTCACCTTCAGGAATGGCGACGTTACCCTCTCGGGCACCCTGGTACTGCCGGAAGGGAGGGGGCCGTTCCCCGCCATTGTGCTGACGCAGATGTCGAGCCCCGCCCCGCGCGGCGCCTATGCCCTGCAAGCTTATTACTTTGCAGCCCATGGCATGGCCGCGCTGATGTACGACAAGCGCGGCGTCGGCAAATCCACCGGTGAATTCAACAAGGCCACCATGGAGCAGTTGGCCGACGATGCCATCGCAGGCATCGAGCTGCTCGGCAAGCGCAGCGACATCAAGGCCGGCGCGATCGGCACCTGGGGCCATAGCCAGGGCGGCTGGCTGGCGCCGCTGGCAGCGGTCCGTTCGCAAAAGGTCGCCTTCGTGATTGCGCAAGCCGCGTCGGCCGTACCGCCTGCCGAGCAGGAGGTGTACCGCATCGAGAACACGTTGCGCGCGCAGGGCTTCAGCGAAGAAGAAATCAAGGCCGGCGCCGCCTACCAGGAAAAGCTGATGCGCTGGGTGACCAGCAGCGGCGCCAATCGCGCCGAATTGCTGGCCGCCGCACGCGCCGGCGAGAGCGCGCGCTGGGCGAGCCAGGTCGAAATCGTACCGGACACCTTGAAAGAGAAGCCGAGCGAGACCAGCACGGCCTTTTATAGCTACGATCCGCTGCCGGACTTGAAGAGGCTGAAAGCGCCCGTGGTATATATTCTCGGCGAGAAAGATGCTTTCGTGCCGGTGCATAAGAGCGCGGAACTGTTCCGGCAAACGCTCGATGCGAGCGGCCACAAAGACCACCAGGTCTGGATGTTGCCGCGTGCCGCGCACGGTTTGTGGGAAACCGACGTCGACGGCGGCAATGCCTACATCAACTCCACGCACTGGGCGCGTGAACACTACCCACGCATGACACAATGGCTGCGCGAGCGCGGCTTTATCACACACTAGAGGAGTATTGAATGGTCAAGGCGATACGCATGTCCCGCACCGGCGGGCCGGAAGTGATGGAATACGTCGATGTCGAAGTAGGGGCGCCCGGTCCTGGCGAAGCGACGGTACGGCACGAGGCGATCGGCCTTAACTTTATCGATGTGTACTTCCGCACCGGCCTGTATCCACAGCCGCTGCCGGGCGGCCTCGGACAGGAAGGCGCCGGCGTGGTGGAGGCGGTGGGAGAGGGTGTCACCCACGTGCGCGCAGGCGACCGGGTTGCCTATGCCGGGCGTCCGAACGGCGCTTACGCGCAAGTGCGCAATATGCCCGCCGGCCTGCTGGTGAAGCTGCCCGATGCAATCGGCAGCGATACCGCGGCTGCCATGATGCTGCAGGGGATGACGGTGCAATACCTGTTCCACAGCGCGGCGCCGCTCCAGGCGGGCGACACCATCCTGTTCCATGCGGCGGCCGGAGGCGTGGGCCTGATCGCCTGCCAGTGGGCGCGTGCCCTTGGCGTGAACCTGATCGGCACCGCCGGTTCGGACGAGAAAGTCGCGCTGGCGCTGCAGCATGGCGCGACCCACGCGATCAACTACAACACGGAAAACTTCACCGAGCGGGTGCGCGAGATCACCGGCGGCAAAGGCGTCTCCACGGTGTTCGATTCGATCGGCAAGGACACCTTTATCGGTTCGCTCGATTGCCTGCGCCCGCGCGGCATGATGGTCAGCTTTGGCAATGCGTCCGGGCCGGTGGCCAATTTCTCGCTCGGCGAACTGGCTTCGCGCGGATCGCTGTTCCTGACCCGCCCTGCGCTGGGTAACTACACCGCGACGCGTGCCGATCTCGAAGCTTGCGCGCAGTCGCTGTTCGACGTGGTGGTGCGCGGCGACGTGAAGATCGAAATCAAGCAGCGCTATAATCTGGCGGATGTGGGGCAGGCGCATCGTGACCTCGAAGCGCGCCGCACCACGGGTTCCACCATCCTCTTGCCCTGAATGCGAATATGACCGACCAGAACCGCCCAGCCGAAGACAACGACGGCACCCCGAAATTTGGACGCTTGCTCCTCGTCCTGCTGAGCGCGGTGGCCCTGATCGGTCTTATTACCTTTGCCAGCGAAGCCTATTACCGGTGAGCTTTGGATAGTTTGTGTCGAATTTCTTTACACTAAGCTTCTTTGGCATCGAGATAATATAGGTTTCTCCAAAGAAAACATCATTGCGCTCAATAGTTTACTGATGAGTTGTTGAATTTGGCATAATTCTTGCTTATGTTCCGCCGGGACATTTGAATTTCAAGGAAGAATTATGAGAAACGCAATGTTTGGCAGAGCGTTGAAAGGTTTCGCGGCAGTTGCGGCGTTGGTGCTGGCGTCGGCAGTCCAGGCCGGTCCGGTCAACCTGGTACAAAATGGCGGGTTTGAACTGAGCACCCACGGCAATGGCCAGATCGACTTCAATACCTCCGTGTCGGGTTGGTCTGCACCGAAGGGCTACAATTTTGTCTTCGCTTCCGGCACTGCCGACACCACCGGCGCCGTGTCCTGGTTCGGCGGCCAGAACGATATCCCCCTGACGCTATGGGGCGCCAATAACGGCGGCGCCAACGCGCTGGCAAACAGCGCCAACGGCGGCAACTTCATCGCCGCTGACGGCGCCTATGGCGTGGTCGCCATCGAGCAGGCGATCAACAACCTGGTGATCGGCACTACCTACACGCTGCAGTTCGAATGGGCGGCTGCCCAGCAGTGGGGCTTCCACGGCGAGACCAGCGAAAAGTGGAGCGTGAGCATTGATGGCAACACGTTCGAAACGGCTACTTATAATAACCAGAGCCAGGCATCGAGCCGCTGGATGCAGGAAGCGTTCACATTTACCGCCCGGTCCAGCGGCAGCCTGCTGTCCTTCCTCGCAGCCGGGACGCCGGAAGGCCATCCGCCATTCTCCCTGCTTGACGGCGTTTCGCTGTTTGCCATCAACACGCCGGATAATGGTTCCCCGCCAGCCGAAGTGCCGGAGCCTGCCAGCCTGCTGGTCATGCTGACCGGACTTGGCTTGCTCGCATTGGCGCTGCGCCGTCGCCGCCAGCCTTGAGCTGAAGCCCTGTCATGGCAGCCTTGGCCGAACAGGTCTTGCGGCTCGCAGTATGGCTGTGCGTGCTGTGTGCGATCTTCTTGCCGCTGGAACGCTATTTCGCCGTGCGCCAGGCGCAGCCCGGTGAGCGCCAGCGCTGGCCGGACCTGTTCTATTATTTTGCCAACAGCTTGCTGCCAATGCTGGTGCTGGCGGTGCCGCTGGCGCTCGTCGCGCAATTGTCGCGCGCACTAATTCCAGTCGCGATACCGGAAACGCTGGCTGGCTTGCCGCTCGCCGCGCGCCTGCTGCTGGCACTGCTGATCGGCGACATCGGGGCTTACTGGTCGCACCGTCTGGCCCATCACTGGCCGCTGCTGTGGCGCTTCCACGCCGTGCACCATAGCGCCACCCACGTCTACTTCCTGACCAATACGCGCGCGCACCCGGTCGACCTGCTGTTCACGCGGCTGTGCAGCCTGTTGCCCCTGTACGTGCTCGGCCTGGCTGGTCCAGGCGTGGCGGGCAGCGCGACGCCGGTGGCGGTGATACTGCTTGGCAGCGTGTGGGGCTTTTTCATCCATTCGAATATCCGGGTGCGCCTTGGGCCGCTGGAGTGGCTGTTGTCGACCCCTGCCTTCCACCATTGGCACCATACGCGCCGCGACCATGTGGACCGCAATTTTGCCGCCATGCTGCCGGTGCTGGACCGGGTGTTCGGCACGCACTACCTGCCGGCCCAATGGCCGGCCGAATATGGTAGCGATACCGCCGTCTCCAGCCAGCTCGGCCGGCAAATCGCCGCACCGTTCTCGCCGGCAGCGCCGGCTGTCACGTTTGAACGTACTGAAAGTTGAATTACCAGAATGCCTAATGCGCGCCACCGTTTGATACTGCACGTCCTCACGCTATTTGCCGGATGGTGGCTGTCCCTGTCGCTGGCAGTGGCAGCCGCCGCTCCCGTTGCTCCCGCCGTGCCCGCGGCAGCGGCGGCTGCGCCAGCCTTCAGCCTTGACCCCGCTTCAGCCCTGCACAAAAAGGCCGAAAACAATAACTGGCTCGGCATCCAGGACCAGGTCCAGTCGCGCCACCAGCAACTGCTAACGTCGCGCACGCTGACCGTCATGCTCTACCTGCTGTGGGGCGTGATCGCGCTGGTGCTGGTGTACACCGTGCGGCACTATTACTTCACCTTCAACCGGTTGTACGGTAACCAGCGCCATCCCTACCTTGACGTTGACAGCGGCAACTGGCCGAGCGTGACGGTGCTGGTGGCTGCGCATAACGAACAGGCCGTGATTGCCGATTCGCTGCGCGCGCTGCTGGAAGTGGATTATCCGCGCGATCGCCTGCGCATCATGCCGGTCAACGACCGCTCAACCGACGACACGCGCCGCATCATTGACGAGATCTGCGCCGCGCATCCGGGCCGCATCACGCCGTTCCACCGCAGCGGGGGCAAGCCGGGCAAGGCGGCTGCGCTGAAGGATGCGACTGCGCAGGTGGACAGCGACATCCTGATTGTGTTCGATGCCGACTATGTGCCGGGACGCGGCCTGCTGCGCCAGCTGGTGGCGCCGTTCTTCGACCCGGAAGTGGGCGCCGTGATGGGCCGGGTGGTGCCGCTGAATACCGGCAGCAACCTGCTGACCCGCCTGCTGGACATGGAGCGCTCCGGCGGCTACCAGGTCGACCAGCAGGCGCGCATGAACCTGTCGCTGGTGCCGCAATACGGCGGCACGGTCGGTGGCGTGCGGCGCATCGCGCTGGAAGCCATCGGCGGCTGGCACGAAGACGCGCTGGCTGAAGACACCGACCTGACTTACCGCCTGCTGCTCAGCGGCTGGAAAACCGCCTACCAGAACCGCTCCGAGTGCTACGAGGAAGTGCCGGAAACCTGGCCGGTACGGGTGCGCCAGATCATGCGCTGGTCGAAAGGCCACAACCAGGCCGCCTTCCGCTATGCCGGCGCCCTGCTGGCCAGCGACAAGGTAGCGCTGCGCGAAAAGCTCGACGGCATGCTGTTGCTGGGCGTGTTTGCCATGTCGCCGATCCTGCTGGCCGGCTGGATACTGGCCATCATCCTATTTTATTTCGACGCCAACCATTGGCTGACGGGCGTGTTGGCACTGTTCTGCCTGATGTCCTACAGCGCGCTGGGCAACTTTGCCGCCTTCTTCGAGATCGGCGCCGCCGTTTACCTGGATGGCAGCCGCGAACGCATCCGCCTGATGCCCCTGAATTATTTCGGCTTCCTGGTCAGCCTGCTTTCCATCACGATCGCCACCTTCCGGCAGGTGCTGTTCGACGGCTTGTGCCGGCGCAGCCTGGAATGGGACAAGACCATGCGTTATCGCCAGCCGGAGGCCAGGCCATGAGCTGGATCGTTTTATTTTTTTCTTTCCAGGCAGTGCTGTTCCTGCTGCCCTTGCTGCCGGCGCTGGTTGAATGGCGCGCCCGGCGCGACGCGCAGCCGCTGAAAGTAGTGCGCGACTACGATGGCAATATCAAGCACTTCGCCAATCGTTTCCGCCAGTTCCTCACGGAGCAGTTTGCCGAGTTGGCGCAAGCCGCCGGCAGCACCACCGTGCCGCGCAGCGGCCGGCTGGCGACGGGCGACCGCTACCAGCTGGTTGGCGCCGACGGCAAGCCCTCGATCAGCGAACAAGAGCGCGTGGCGCAGGCGGTGGAGCAATTGGTGCTGGGCACGGGCGCGCTGGAGCTGGGCCAGGGGCTGCTGTACGAAAAGGAGGTGTTTGCCGCGGGCGCGATTCGTACCGGCAGCGACAACTCCTTCCGCGCCCTGCTGGCACGCGGCGAGGTCGTGCTGGGCGAGCAATGCGACGTGCTGCGCTGGGCACACAGCGATACCCGCTTTACGGCCAGCCGCCGCGCGCGCCTGTTCGGCCGGGTCTCGGCCAACCAGGAGCTGGTGCTGCATGGCGACACCCGCTTCGGCCGCATGCATGCGCCGCTGATTCGTTTCGGCGATGTGGTGCCGCCGCCGCTGCCGCAACCGGCCAGCCGCACAACGCTGGAGCGTCCGGCTGCGCTGCTGGACGATACAGCAGGGCGCTGGCTGGCTGGCGGCGACCTGCAACTGCCGGAAGCCTGTTTCCACCATGGCGACCTGGTCGCGCGTGGCAGCATGACGGTCGGCACGTACGCCATGCTCGAGGGCAGCATCAAATGCCACGGCGACCTGCATGTCGGGGCCGGCGTGCGCATCGACGGTGCCGTGGTCTGCAGCGGCAATATGTTCATTGGCCCCGGCTGTACGATCCGCGGCCCGCTGGTCTGCGAAAAAACCATCGAGATCGATGCCGGCACGGTGCTTGGGGCGGTCAGCGCGGAAACCACCGTCACCGCCGCAGAAATCCGCGTGTGCGAAGGCGCGGTAGCGCACGGCACCGTGTGGGCGAGGGAGCTCGGCTATGTCGTTCCCTCCGCAAGCATCAACTGATACAGGGAGCCATTTTGAGCGCAAACAGCATCCTCCTTTGCATGGGCACACGGCCAGAAATCATCAAGATGGCGCCGGTCTACTATGCGCTGAAGCAGGACGGCCTGGAGCCCTTGCTGCTGCATACCGGCCAGCACGAAGACATGGCCGACCCGATGTATCGTTTCTTCAAGATGCTGCCCGATTACAGCTTGCCGCTGCGGCGCACCTCCGATGCGCTGCACCACCTGTCGGCCATGCTGCTGGAGAAGCTGGGCGCAGCCTTCGAGGCTGTCAAGCCTGCGGCAGTGCTGGTACATGGCGATACCGCCAGCGCAGCCATGGCGGCACTGGCGGCGTTCTACCAGCATATCCCGGTAGGCCATGTGGAGGCGGGCTTGCGCTCGCACAACCGCTTCAATCCATTCCCGGAAGAACAGAATCGTGAGCTGATCGGCAGGCTGGCGGACTGGCATTTCGCACCGACCGAAAACGCGCGCCTGAACCTGTTGCGTGAGAACGTCGGGGGCGACCGTATCCATATGGTCGGCAATACCGTTGTCGACGCAGTGCGACTGGCAACCACCGACCCGGAGCTGGCGGGCCATCCCGATGAAATGTCCAGCCCTGAGCTGCGCGGCCTGCCGCAGGTTGCGGCGGGGCGGCGCCTGGTGTTCATCACGGCGCACCGGCGCGAAAACCTGGGGCAGCCCCTGATGTCGATTTCGACCACGGTGCGCAAGCTGTTGTTGGCCGATGAAGACCTGGTGATCGTCTGGCCGGTGCACAGCAACCCAAAGATCCGGGCGACGGTCGATGAAGTGTTCACCGACCTGCCGGAAGAAGTATCGGAACGCATCTTCCTGACCCGGCCATTGAATTATTCGACCACGCTGCAACTGCTGCGCCAATCCTGGCTGGTGTTGACCGATTCCGGCGGCATCCAGGAAGAGGCGGCTTGCCTGCACGTGCCGGTGCTGATCCTGCGCGAAACCACCGAGCGGCCCGAACTGGTAGCCAGCGGCGGAGGGCGCCTGATCGGCACCGATGGCGCAGCCATTATCGAGGCCGTCGATGCGCTGCGCGCGGACGCCCAGGCTTACGCGGCAATGCGTGCCGCCCCCAATCCATTCGGCGACGGCTTTGCTGCCGCGCGCATCAAAGACATCATGATACGGAGTATGAATGATTCGTAAGTTACACCTGCCTTTCATCTGCCTGGCCGCCCTCCTGGCGGCCGGGAAGGCCGCAGCCCAGGCCGAAAACACCGGCACGGTTGAAGCAGGGGTGCTGCACCATCGCCTGAGCGAAGGTTTTGGCGCCTGGAATCAGCAATTCGTGCGCGGCTCGCTGCGGACCTCCGACGCGACGGTGTGGAATGCGGACTTGGTGAATGCACGCCAGTTTGGCGCGCATGGCACTCTGGTCGTGGGCGGCGTCACCCACGTTATCAATGAAGACTGGTATGGCAGCCTGGCTGCCAGCCATGGCAGCAGCTTCTTCTACCCGCAGTCGCGCGGCGATGCGGTGATCAACCGCAAGCTGGGCGACGCCCGCAATGTGATTGCCACCGTCGGCGTGACCGCAGTGAATGCGCGCGACGGCCATCGCGACCGCAGCCTGTTGCTGGGCCTGTCGTGGTACCTGCCGAATGCCTGGGTGCTGCAGGGCGGCACCCGCATCAACCGCAGCAATCCCGGCGGCGTGATGGCCAACGCCAAATATATTGCAGCGACCTGGGGCTACAACAAGCAACAATACATCGCTTTGCGCTACGATATGGGCGAGGAGGCTTACCAGTACATCGGCGCCGGTTCGGCGGACCTGCTGGTGAACTTCCGCAGCAGCGTCGTTAGCGGCACCTGGCGCAAGTGGCTGGCCCCGACCTATGGCTTCCAGTTGCGCGCGGAGGCTTACCATAACCCCTTCTATGACCGCCGCGGCCTGGAAGCGGCCCTGTTCAAGGAATTCTGAGCGTGAAGCAATTGCATGCACTGCAGCGCAAGATCGACGATATGCGCTTCCGCGGCTTCGGCGGCAGCGCGATCCAGCTGCACCGCTCGATGTACCAGATCAAGTTAAGCCGCACCAACCTGCTGGGTTCACTGGCGCTGCCCGCTGTGTTCACCATTGGGCTGCTTTGCCTGTTGTCGCCGATCCTTGCGCTGTGGCGCGGCCTGTTCGAGTTCTGGCTGCCGCGTATCGCACCGCAGGGCAGCGTGGCAGTTCGCCAGGTCGACCTGGGAGCCTACTATCTCGATTTGCCGTTCCCGCTGCTGCCGGCAGCGGAGCCGGGGAACCAGCTGTGGTGGATCACCCTGTCCGGTTGCGTGCTTGCCTTGCTGGCGACTTTCCTGGTTTCGCGCGACCGCTTCCTGCCATTGCAATATATCGTGCGCGCCTGCCTGCTGGTGCAGGCTACGGCGCTGGTCTTCTTCCACTACCTGCCGGGCGAATTCCCGTATGACTCGTCGCGCTACCTGGGCGATGCGCTGACGATGGCCTTGATCTTCCTGTTCATGATGCCATGGGGGCTGGGCGCGACCTACTACGTATTCGGTTTTTCGCTATGGCGCAAAGTGGGCTTGACTGCTTGTACCTTGGCCTACTTCGTTGTGGCCTTCCCGATGCAGTACTTGCTCCATGCATATGTACTGCACCACTTGACGCTGCTGTTCCTGCCTTTGTTGTACCTGGTATTCGGCATCTTCATGGACGTGATGATGTTTGTCGCCCTGTATTCCTGGGGCATGAGCTGGGGGCGCGCAGATGCGCGCGCGTAAACCGGCCACGCGTATGATCACCGCACTGCTGCTGACCGTCCTGCTTGTCTACGTGGCGGTGTGCGCGGTGGTTTTTTTCCGCCAGCGCAGCATGATCTACTTTCCGCAGGCGTTTGAAGGCGGCACCATGCTGTCCCTTGGCGACGGTGGCGCGCGCGTGGGCGTTACTCTGCACGAGCAGCCTGGGCCTTCCGCAGTGATCTACTTTGGTGGCAATGCCGAGGCAGTTGGGTATAGCCTGCCGGAACTGCAGGCTGCCTTTCCCGGCCAGGCACTGTACCTGATGCACTATCGCGGCTACGGCGCCACGCCAGGCGAGCCGACCGAGGCGGGCCTGTTTGCCGATGCGCTGGCACTGTACGAGCATGTTCGCGCGCAACATCCCCAGGTGACGGTCGTTGGGCGCAGCCTTGGCAGCGGCATCGCCACCCGGCTCGCCAGCGTCAAGGCGGTGGACCACCTGGTGCTGGTCACGCCCTACGACAGCTTGGCCGGCGCGGCTTCGCACCACTTCCCCTGGCTTCCGGTACGATTGTTGCTGCGCGACCGTTACGATTCGGCCAGCTACGCGCCCAAGGTCAACGCCCCCACCAGCATCCTCGCCGCCGAGCGCGACGAAGTGATACCCCGCGCCAGCAGTGAAGCCCTGTACCGCAGCTTCCGCCCCGGCCTCGCAACTTTCCACGTCGTCCCCGGCGTCGGGCACAACGATATTTCGCTCCGCGCGCTGCCATTGCATTGAACTTTGCGGGACATGCATTGTCCAAGCCCTGTCAATATCCAGACAGGGGAGACCGTCATGAGCAATTCCGCAAAAGAAATGACCGAGTGCATTTCTGCTTTGACCGCACTTGTTGCAGCCTTGCATAACTTGATGGACAGTTACCCTGATCTACGCGATCAGCTGCTGCCAGCAACGCTGCGGTTGAGCGAAGCCTTGCCTTGTGTATCTGCCTTTCTAAGTATTGATATTGGCGAGCTCAACGAAAGGTTGACTGAAGTAGAGCGTCGGTTGAGCTTGTTGGAGCTCGACGTCTCGCAGCTGAAGGTGGACGTCGCGCAGTTAAAGGTGGACGTCGCACAATTGAAGGTAGACGTCGCGCAGCTGAAGGTAGACGTCGCGCAGCTGAAGGTAGACGTCGCGCAGCTGAAGGTGGACGTTGCGCAACTTAAGGAGGATGTTGGCGGCATGCGGGAAGACATCGCCGGCATCAAGAAATGGATTGAATCCGCGGACCGTATTTACGCTACGAAAGAAGACCTGCACAAACAAACCTGGCGGCTATACGGGGCAATGGCCAGCCTGACAGCAGCCGTCTATTTCATTGCCCGATATGTTCACTGAAAGGTGGCGAGTTTGGCGCGGATGGCGGTGCCGACGGAAATCTGCGGATTCGAATAGCCGTCATCCTTGCCCGCCTCGACTTCGCGCTTGCGGATTACCTCGCGCGCAGCGGCATGGGCTTGTTCGAAAGAGCGCGTATGGGTGCGCAGCTGTTCGTCAAACATGGCGCGGCCGAAGAAGGTCAGTTCCGACTTGTAGCCGCAGCCGTAGGAAGTGTGATCGGCGTCGGCCGCAGTCAGCACCATGGTTGCATCGTCCTTCAGCGACGGTATCCAGCTGCCCGAGAAACAGGCCGAGACTGCAATCACGCGATTCCTGATACCCGCTTCATCCAGCCACTTGCGCAGCATGGACGGGGTCAGCTCGGTTAATTCGAATGGCCAGAAGTCTGCCGCCAGCTGGCCTTCGCGCGCGCCGTGTGAAGTCAGGTAGATGAACAGCACGTCCTCGTTTTTGTCCATGGTGCGTGCCACGCTGCGGATCGCCTTCTGCAGGTTCACGGTTGTGGCCCAAGGCAGTTTTTCGGCAGTCTGGAAATGGTTCACCAACTGCAGCGTGCGGCCGGCAGTATCGAAGCGCTGCGACATCACGTCCGCCACCATCTGGCTCTCGCGGCGGAACACTTCATCGCCGTATGGTGCGAAAGTCAGCGCGTACATGTCGACCCTGCCCGGGCGCTGCGGCGCCAGTCCCGCGAGTTGGCGCGACAGCAGTACCGGCTGTGATTCCATCAATTCCGCGGTCAGCTTCAGGTAGCGCGACGCTTCATCGTTGCTGGCTTCCTGCTTTTTTGGATACCAGAAATCGGGCTGCTGAGTAGCCACGCCCAGCGCTACCACGCCTGCCATCATGCTCGCCGTGAGCGCCAGCGGCCAGCGCCTTCCGCGCCCGGCGCGCGCCAGCAGCACGAGTTGCGCCAGGATCATCAGGGTGACCGGAATGCCCCAAATGATCCATGCACCCCATTGCCCCAGGTGGCGCACCGACCAGGCCTCGGCCCCGCCATACAGCATGGCGGCAAAGCACAGGTCGACAAACAGTTCCAGCCAGATGATCTGCGCCAGCAGGAGGGTAGTCAGCAGTGCCAGGTCCGGCGCCGCGCCGGGGCGCCCGCTCGGCCCGGTGCCGCGCGCCATCAATGCATAGAAGGGCAGCAGGGCGAAAGGCAGCCAACCGTAGGCAATAGCCTTCCAGTAGAAGATCGCCGGTCCGTGGATATACAGGCGCTGGAACAATAGAGACAGCGCCAGCACCAGCAGCACCAGGACCGCGACGACGCCCGGCCCGGTAGCCAGGCCTTCCCAGCGCGGAGAACGGAAAAAGGCGGTGGAAGCGCCTTCGCGCAACCACCGCCCGATCGATTGAATGGCGTTATTGGAGCTCAAGGTCTACGCGCTTGGCCTTTCCGCTTTCGCCAGGGAAGCCGGTGAAGGCGCTTTGCACCAGGGCCGGCATGACCAGCGGCGTCGATTGCTTGCGGCTGGTGTTCTGCACGGTCACGTCAAACAGCTTCTTGCCCTGCATATTGTTGATGGTGACGCGCAGGTTGCGGTCGTAGTTATGCTGGATCGTTTCGCGGAATTCCATCGGCCCCCACATCCACGGGTCGTAGTAAGGACGATAGAAACCGTAATAGCGGTAACGGTAAGGGTAGTAGCCCCAGCGCGGGTAATAACCCCATGGGCCAGGACCGTACATCCACGGATCGCTTGCGGTCAGGACCTTGACCGGGCGGTCGATGGTGCTGAACTGCATGCCGACGCGCAGCTTGGCGTCCCGGGTGCTGGCGGCCTGGGTGAAGCCCAGCTTGGCCAGCTCGCCGCTCACCAGGTTCTGGTAGCTGCGGTATTCCAGCGTATCTTCCCCAGGAGACGGGGTTTCGAAGGTATACGATTTGTCCTGCAAGTCGCTCGGCCATTCATGGAAGACCGTAACGTTGCTGCGCAGGGTAGTGGCACAGCCGCTCAGCAACAGACTGGTGGCTGCCACCAAAATGGCTAGCGCTTTCATGGCAAAGACTCCTTTATATGCTTATAAGGCAGTTTAATCCGGCAACATGCGTTTCACCTAATTATTACAGAATGTTACCCCCGAGGGGACACCGGAAAAGAATCGGGCGTACGCCTTGCCCGGTATTGGTAAAATAGCCTTCTTTGTCCTCGCTCGCCCAAACCATGCGTACCGACAGCCCGCAAACGATTTTTCGTAAAGACTACACCCCGCCCAGCTACCTGGTGGAGACCGTGGAACTGGGCTTCGACCTCGATCCCGCCTGCACCATCGTCGCCAACCGCGTGCAACTGCGCCATAACCCGGACAGCAAGAGCCACGACCTGGTTCTGCACGGTGAAGCCATTGAACTGGTTGCCTTGCGCATGAATGGGGTGGCGCTGAATCCCGGTCAATATATTATTGGCAACAATACCCTGACCATCCGCAATGCGCCGGTCAACGTGCTGCTGGAAATCGAAACCACCTGCGCCCCGGTCGAAAACACCACGCTTTCCGGCCTGTACACCTCGGGCAGCGGTTTCTATACACAGTGCGAGGCCGAAGGCTTCCGCCGCATCACCTATTTCCCTGACCGTCCGGACGTGATGGCGCGCTATACCGTGATGCTGCGCGCAGACAAGGAGCAATATCCTGTCCTGCTCTCCAACGGCAACCTGCTGGAGGAGGGCGATCTCGGCGACGGACGCCACTACGCCAAGTGGGAAGACCCGTTCAAGAAGCCGTCCTACCTGTTCGCGCTGGTCGCAGCGCGCCTGGTGTGCCAGGAAGAGAAGTTCAAGCTGAAGTCCGGCCGCGAAGTGCTGCTGCAGGTGTGGGTGGAGGAGGGCAACCTCGACAAGACCGACTACGCCATGGAGTCGCTGAAAAATTCCATTCGCTGGGACGAGGAGCGCTGGGGCCTGGAGCTGGACCTGGACCGCTTCATGATCGTCGCCGTCAGCGACTTCAACATGGGCGCGATGGAAAACAAGGGCCTGAACATCTTCAACACCAAGTTCGTGCTGGCCAACCCTCGCACCGCAACCGACGTTGACTATTCCGGCATTGAAGCGGTGGTGGGCCACGAGTACTTCCACAACTGGACCGGCAACCGCGTGACGTGCCGCGACTGGTTCCAGCTGTCGCTGAAGGAAGGCCTGACCGTGTTCCGCGACCAGGAATTCAGCGCCGACATGATCGGCACCGACAGCGGCCGCGCCGTGACCCGCATCGACCAGGTGCGCACGCTGCGCCAGGCCCAGTTCCCGGAAGACGCGGGACCGATGGCGCACCCGGTGCGTCCTGATTCCTTCGTCGAGATCAACAATTTCTACACGGTGACTGTGTACGAAAAGGGCGCCGAAGTGGTGCGCATGTACCAGACCTTGCTGGGCCGCGAAGGCTTCCGCAAGGGCATGGACCTGTATTTCGAACGCCATGACGGCCAGGCCGTGCAGTGCGACGACTTCCGCGCCGCGATGGCCGATGCCAACAAGAGGGACCTGAAGCAATTCGAGCGCTGGTACAGCCAGGCCGGCACGCCGGTGGTCAGCGCCAGCGGCCGCCACGACGGCGCAAAGCAGGTGTACGAACTGACGCTGCGCCAGTCCTGCCCGGCCACGCCGGGCCAGGACAACAAGCTGCCGTTCCACATCCCCGTAGCTGTGGGCCTGCTCGGCCGCGACGGCAAGGACCTGATCCCGACCCGCGTACTGGAGCTGACCGAGGCTGAACAGACCTTCCGCTTCGAAGGCATTGCCGAAGCGCCGGTGCCGTCCATCCTGCGCGACTTTTCCGCGCCGGTCGTGCTGGAGTACCCGTACACCGACGACGAACTGCTGCACCTGTTCCGCTACGACAGCGACCCGGTGAACCGCTGGGAAGCCGGCCAGCGCCTGGCCATGGAACGCCTGCTGTCGCTGACCCAGGCGGTGCTGGACGACAAACCGCTCAAGCTGGACGACACCTACATCGGCGCCTTGCGCGCGGTCCTGACCGACAAGGACCTCGATGCCGCCTTCCGCGAGCAATGCCTGATCCTGCCGTCGGAAACCATCATCGCCGAGCAGATGGAAGTGGTGCACCCGCAAGCGATCCACAGCGCGCGCCAGTTCGTGCGACACGCTATTGGCACTGCGCTGCATGCCGAACTGCTGCAGGTGTATGCAGCCAATGCAACGCCAGGCCCTTACAGCCCGGACGCAATCTCGGCCGGCAAGCGCGGCCTGAAAAACGTGGCGCTGGCCTACCTGCTGGTGCAGCCGAACGCGGAAGCGGCCAAGCTGGCCGGCGAGCAGTTCGCGGCTGCCACGAATATGACAGACCGCGCCGCCGCCTTGTCCGCCCTGATCCACAGCGGCGCCGATGCCGGCAAGCAGCTCGACGCGTTCTACAAAGACTTCAAGGGCGAAGCGCTGGTGGTGGACAAATGGTTCGCGATGCAAGGCTCCGCCCCGCACACCAACGTGGCCAAGGTGCGCGAGCTGATGAAACACCCCGCCTTCACGCTGAAGAACCCGAACCGCGCGCGCAGCCTGCTGTTCAGCTTCTGCAACCAGAACCCATCGCAATTCCACGCCGCCGACGGCAGCGCCTACGAATTCTGGGCCGAGCACGTGATCAAGCTCGACGCCCTGAACCCGCAAGTCGCAGCACGCCTGGCACGCAGCATGGACCGCTGGCGCCGTTACGCGCCGGCGCTGCAAGTCCACATGCGCCACGCGCTGGAGAAAGTCGCCGCTGCCACGCCGCTGTCGAATGACGTGATGGAAGTGGTCAGCAAAGCACTCGCAAACTAATTAAGCACAAACCTAGGGAAATAATGAAACGTATCAGCCTGACCCAATACCTCGTTGAAGAACAACGCCAGCACCACTCCATTCCCGCCGAACTGCGCCTCCTGATCGAGGTGGTCGGCCGTGCCTGCAAAACCATTTCCCACAGCGTCGGCAAGGGCGCACTGGGTGAAGTGCTGGGCGCGCTGGAATCCGAAAACGTGCAGGGCGAAGTCCAGAAGAAGCTGGACGTGATCTCCAACGAGATCCTGCTGGAAGCGAATGAATGGGGCGGCCACCTGGCGGCAATGGCTTCGGAAGAAATGGAAGACATCCACCCGATCCCTAACCGTTACCCGAAAGGCGAATACCTGCTGGTGTTCGACCCGCTGGACGGCTCCTCCAACATCGACGTCAACGTATCGATCGGCACTATCTTCTCCGTGCTGAAAGCACCGGAAGGCATGACCGAGCCGACCGAACAGGACTTCCTGCAGCCAGGCGCCAAGCAGGTAGCCGCTGGCTACGCCCTGTACGGCCCGCAGACCCTGCTGGTGCTCACCACCGGTAATGGCGTGAACTGCTTCACCCTGGACCGCGAGATGGGTTCGTGGGTGCTGACCCAGCGCAATATGCAGATTCCTGCCAAGACCAAGGAGTTCGCGATCAATTCGTCCAACCAGCGCCATTGGCATGCGCCGGTACAGCGCTATATCGGCGAACTGCTGGCAGGCACCACCGGCCCGCGCGGCACCGACTTCAATATGCGTTGGATCGCCTCCATGGTGGCCGATGTGCACCGTATCCTGAACCGCGGCGGCATCTTCATGTACCCGGCCGACCTGAAAGATCCGAGCAAACCAGGCCGCCTGCGCCTGATGTACGAAGCGAACCCGATGTCCTTCATCGTCGAACAGGCCGGCGGCATGGCCACCGACGGCAAGCGTCGCATCCTCGACATCCAGCCTGAGAAGCTGCACCAGCGCGTGCCGGTGTTCCTCGGTTCCCGCGACGAAGTGGCACTGGTCACCAGCTATCACCAGGAATCCGTGTAATTTTTGCAATGATGGCGCCCTGATACTAGCAAACGCGCAAGTTTGTTTGTTATAATCCGGGCTCTTTGCCGGTGTAGCTCAGTTGGTAGAGCAGCTCATTCGTAATGAGAAGGTCGGGAGTTCGATTCTCTTCTCCGGCACCAGGACGTATAAAACCCTGCCAGGTCATTGATCTGGCAGGGTTTTTTCGTTTAGCGCTGGGCGAACAGTGCAATCAGGGCTAAGAAAATCGCGACTTGAATCGCTATAGTTTGATGATGCTGTGCGTCCATGCGAGCATGCAGTTTTTCTACGGCTTCGTGCAGCTTTGCCTCGAACTCTGCTCGTAATTCAAGTTTCCCGTTACTGCGACGACACCGCGATCAGCTTGATATGTCCCGGGCCGTCTTTTTTCACCGCCTAAAGGTGTCGAATTCAAGGTAATAGTTGACTTGGTCAATGAATTCTTGCGAACCCTCGATCTTCCAATTAATGGAATTCGAGATACGCGTAAGGACATTAACAAGCATCCATTCCTTCAAGTTCTTATCTCTCAAAACAAGTGGAAGCTCCAAGCCATCATCGTCTACAAAGACCTCATCGTCTTCCAGGCTTTCCATGTAATCCCAAGGCAAATAATGAAAGTCCGCCTTTTGTGGGCTTGACCGCCAAACTTCCATATCCGTATGAATCCATGCTTCCTGCTTTAGTCTTTTTAATCCTGCTATCAGGTCCGAAATAGATTTAAAGTACTCAGTCATGGGTGGAAGCTCAGGTTAAGGAAAAACGAAGCGCTACAGTAGCAAGAGTTTCATCCTTCGCGGGGCGATGTAGCAATGAATTGTGCGCTTAGCCGAAAAAGAATTCCATGAAACCTGCCTCGCCATCAGGGCCAAGCACGCGGCGTGCATTGGCACTGACTGCATCGAGAAACTCGGGAATGGGGTTAAAGTCTTCGTCGTACACCTCATAATTGAAGGTGCCCGCCTCGAGCGTGATAGCCTCGGCCATGACTTGGAAAAAACTCGCGAGATCGTCGGCAATCTTCACCTTATATGAGCCAATGTGGCCAGTGACCACGCCGCCGGGGGTACTGTCATCAACAACGATCGCATCGCCATGGCGGTCGGCGATGACGATCCAGTGCTTGTTCCAGGTCGGGTCTTCGATGACCGGGCCACCATTTTTTCGTATCCAGCGCCATCCGTGCTGGCAAGTCTCAAGATCATCAAGCGTGAACAACATGAGCAAGAGCCGCCCACCTACCTGTGGTTTGTCGCTCAAACGCAGCCTCCCAAAGTATTCCTGTAGGGCTGGTCCAATTGGAATCGGTTCAACGATTGGCTGGAATACGCGATACTCGATCGTTCCGAAATTCGCGGAGTAGGCGGCAAAAGCGTCAGCAAAGTTCTTTAAAGCAGTGTCTAGCGACATTCAATTTCTCTGGAAGTGTGGCGCGATTGTGCGAAGCAACCGGCTGGCCTGGTGGGCCTCACCGGTTGCGCTGCAAAGATCGCTTCTTGGCATTATCGCCATGGCCGAATTAAATACCAAAAAGGCATTTAATCACTTGCACTTATGTTCAATCGTGCGCAGGAACCTGCATAAAGCTACTTAGCCTTGCGCGCCAGGAAGTCGCGCATCAGCTTGCCGATTTGCTCGCCGTCCTCCTCGAGGGCGAAGTGGCCGGTGTCGAGCAGGTGCAGCTCGGCTTTCGGCAGGTCGCGCAGGTAGGGCGCGGCGCCGGCAGCGGGGAAGATCTGGTCGTTCTTGCCCCAGGTGATCAGCATCGGCGGCTGGTGTTTACGGAAATAGGCTTGCCACTCCGGATAGCGCGCCGGGTTGCTGCCGTAGCTGTAGAACAGTTCGAGCTGGATGTCCTTGTTTCCGGGGCGGTCCATGTAGGCCTGGTCCACGGTCCATGCGTCGGGACTGATCTTGCTGGCGTCGCGCGCGCCGTGCGTGTACTGCCATTTGGTCGCGCCAATCTCGAAGAACGGTTTCAGCTTGGCTGCATTCCCTTCGGTCTTGTCGGCCCAATAGACCTTGAACGGCGCCCAGAATTGATTGTCGATGCCCTCTGTGTAGGCATTGCCGTTCTGGACCACGATGGCGGATACGCGCTCAGGGTGGGCGGCAGCCAGGCGGAAACCGATCGGGGCGCCATAGTCCTGCACATACAAGGCGTACTTCGAAATGCCAACCGCAGTAGTGAATTTGTCGACCACGTTCGCCAGGTTGTCGAAGCTGTAGGTGAACTTGTCGACGGCCGGCGCATCGCTCTGGCCGAAGCCCGGATAGTCCGGGGCGATCACGTGATAGCGGTCGGCCAGCTGCGGAATCAGGTTGCGGAACATCTGGGACGAGGTAGGGAATCCATGCAGCAGCAGGATGGTTGGCGCATCCTTCGGGCCGGCTTCGCGATAGAAGATGTTAACGCCATCGACCTTTACGGTGCGGTAGTTCACGTCTGTGCTGGCAGCGGATGCGGTGGCGGTTGCAAAAGCCAGGGCCAGGGATGCGGCGATGCGGGTGGTTTTCATGTTCGCTTCCTTCAAAAGTGGTTTGGATGGGATGGATTGTAGGAAGCGGCCCTGTCCGCCGGAACCACGCGCAGCGAAACAATCCATTTCGCTGGGCGTCGTTCCGCCCGGCGCGAGGCGCCGATAGAGTGGGGCCATCGACAATCCACTGGAGAACAACATGAAAACTTTCGTAGCCGCAGCCGCCATCGCACTTGCCGGAGCAGCGCAAGCCGCCCCGGTCGCCTATCGCTCCGTGGCCGTGGACGGCGTCAATATCGCCTACCGTGAAGCCGGCGACGCCAGCAAACCGACCGTCCTGCTGCTGCACGGCGTGCCAAGCTCCTCCCGCATGTACGACGGCCTGCTGCGCAAGCTGGGCGACCGCTATCACCTGATTGCGCCGGACTATCCCGGCTTCGGCAACAGCGATGCGCCCGATCCTGCGAAGTTCGCCTACACCTTCGACAACCTGGCCACGGTGATGCAAAAGTTCACCGACGCAGTAGGCGCGCAACGCTATGTGCTGTTGATGCAGGATTATGGCGCTCCGGTCGGCATGCGCATGGCGCTGGCCCGGCCGCAGTCAGTGCAGGCGCTGGTGTTCCAGAACGGGAATGTGTACGAGGATGGCCTGGGTGCGATGTGGGCCAGGCGCAAGCCGTTCTGGACGGACCGCGCGGCGCATGAGAAGGAGGTCATCGCCGTGCACCAGTCAGTCGCGGCGACGCGGGCACGCCATATCGGCAGCGATCCGGCAATCGAAGCTTACGATCCTGATTTGTGGATGGATGAATATGCCTATCTCAATCGCCCGGGCCAGGCGCGCATCCAGGCCGACTTGATTTACGACTACCAGCACAACTTGGCTGCCTATCCGGAATGGCAGGCCTGGCTGAAACAGCGCCAGCTGCCGACGCTGGTGGTATGGGGCAAGCACGACCTGGCGTTCACTGTGCCGGGCGCACAGGCCTTCAAGCGCGACAATCCTTCAGCCGAAGTGCATATCCTGGATGGCGGGCACTTTGTGATGGATAGAAAACTGGAAGATGTCGCCGCCATCACCGGGGCCTTCCTCGCCAGGCTCAGTTCAGGTGCGGGTGCGACCGCAGGTGCTGCGCCAGCAGGTCGATAAACTTGCGGACCTTGGAGGAGCCGTATTTGCTCTCGCGGTGGAGTATGTGCACCGGCCACGGCTCCTCCTCGAATTCCGGGAGGATTATTTTCAGTTGGCCGGCCGCCAGTTCGTCGGCCATCTGGTAGGACAGCAGGCGGCAGATGCCCAGGCCGTCCACGGCGGCGCGGATGGCGGCGTCGTTGCTGGTGACGGTGAAACGCGGCTTCATGCGGACCGTCAGCGGACTCTCGCCCTTGCCGAACTTCCATTCAATACGCGGCGTGATATTGCTGGCGGCGATAATCGTATGCTGCAGCAGTTCTTCAGGATGTTGGGGCACGCCGTTCCTGGCGAGGTACTCGGGCGAAGCGCACAGCACGCGGCGCATCCGGCCGACGCGTAGCGCCTTCATGCTGGAGTCGGGCAGGGGGCCGAGCCGCACGGCGACATCCATGCCTTCTTCGATCAGGTTGACCACGCGATCGAGAAAGTAGGCGGTGACGTCGACATCCGGATACTGCTGCAGGAACTGCACGATGCAAGGCGTCACGAAGTTCTTTCCGAACAGGACAGAGGCGGTGACGGACAGGTTCCCTTTCGGCGCCGAATTGACACCCGCCGCCGCATCGTTGGCTTCCTCGATGCTGGCGAGGATGTTGCGGCAGTCGTCAAGGTAGCGCTGGCCCGCTTCGGTCAGGCGGACGTTGCGCGTGGTTCGCTGCAGCAGTTGTGCGCCCAGCTTTTCCTCCAGCGCGGCAACTGCGCGCGTGATCGCGGCCGGCGACATGTTCAGGCTGCGGGATGCCGCGGCAAAGCTTTCCTGCTCTCCCACGGCGACGAAGACATTCATCAGGTGCATTTGGTCCATGCACGGATGGTAGCCGTAAAAATTGACTTGGGATAATTATTTTGCATTGCCAACCTTGCATCATTGAATGCTAATGATTATCATTTGCGTTCAATTAATAATTCACCCCTGTCATGTCCATTAAGAAAACAATCATCGCGGCCAGCCTGGCCGCACTGGGTCTTCCTGCGCTAGCCGATGAGGCCGGCGTTATCTCCGACGGCAACGTGGTGGTGGTCACAGCTTCGATGCGTGCCCACACGGTGGCTGGCGCACCAGCATTCACCACCGTGATTACGGCGGAGGATATCGCCAGGTCGCCGGTCAACGGCCTGGCCGACCTGCTGCGCGAAAGCGTGGGCGTCAACAACCAGACCGACGACAGCGGGCGCGACGAGATCCGCATTCGCGGCCTGGGCGGCAAGTACACCCTGATGCTGGTGAACGGCAAGCGCGTGTCGTCCGGCGGCGCCCTGTGGCGCGGCGGCGATTTCGATTTCAGCTCGATTCCGCTGTCCAGCATCAAGCGCGTGGAAATCGTGCGCGGACCGATGGCCGCCTTGTACGGCTCCGATGCGATCGGCGGCGTGATCAACATCATCACCTGGCCGGCCGGCAAGCAGTGGAAGGGCAGCATCAGCGGCGAGTACCGCGTGGTCGACAGCGGTTACGAGGGCAAGCAGTATCGCGTTGGCGCCAATGCCTCGGGCGCCCTGAACGATAAGGTCAGCCTGGCCGTGGGCGGCGAATGGTATGACCGCGATCCTTGGTACGGTGCGCCGGGCAGCGACAAGACACGCACCGCGCACCTGGAAGAAAAGAAGGCCGCCAACCTGACCGGCACCCTCACCTGGCAGCTGTCCGACAACCAGTCGCTGGACTTCGACCTTGGCTATAACCGGGACAAGCGCCCGCGCGCCATGTATTTCTACGCCTACTACCCCGAATACGACTTCGAGTCGAAGGATATCCGCGAGCAGAAGATCGAACGCGAGACCTATGGCCTGACCCACCGCGCCTCCTGGGACTGGGGCAGCACCACCGCCTACCTCACGCGTGAAAGCGCGCAGATCGACGACTTCAACACGCGCTACAACGCACCGCAGCAGCGCACCCTGAAAGAAGACAATACCTACGCCAAGTTCTACGGCAACACGACGCTGGGCATCAATGCGCTGACGGCCGGCATCGACTTGCGCCGCCAGGTGATCCGCGACCGCGCCAGCTATCTCGATACCGGCAAGGTCAGCACGGACAGCAAGGCCTTCTTCATGGAAGATGAGCTGGCGCTGGCGAAGGACTGGCGCCTGACGCTCGCGGGCCGCCTGGACAACCACAGCGTGTTCGGCAACCACTTCTCCCCCAAGAGCTACCTGGTGTGGCAGGCTAACGATGTGCTGACCGTGAAGGGCGGCGTCAGCAAGGCCTTCAAGGCACCGGACGCCTACCAGTTGAGCCCTGAGTACCGCATCGTCAGCTGCGGCGGCAGTTGCTTCCTGGGCGGTAATCCGGACCTGTCGCCGGAGACCAGCGTCAATTACGAAGCGGGCTTCGAGCTGCACCAAAAAGGCTGGGACCTGACGGCCGTGGTGTTCAAGAACGACGTGGACGACATGATCGTGGCAATCTACGATCCGGTCGCCAATGCACGCCGCTGGGTCAATATGGCACAAGCCCGGACCAAAGGCCTGGAGCTGGAAGCCAGCGTGCAGTTGCTGCCATCGCTCTCCCTGTCGGGCAATTTCACGCACCTGAATGCAGACTACATCAACGAAAAAGGCGCCAGGACGGTGCTGGATAACCGCCCAGAAAATACGGCGCGCATTGGCCTGACCTACACCGCCGTACCAGGCGTGCAAGGCTCCCTGTCGGCGCACTACACAGGCAAGCAGTTCTACTCCGGGAAGGAACTGCCGGACTACACCCGGGTCGACCTGGGCCTCTCGGCCAGGACAGGCAAGCACTGGACGCTGCGCGCCGGCGTCAAGAACCTGACCGATGTCGACCTGGCGAGGAAGAGCAAGGACTTCAGCTTCTTTGAACTGGGCCGCAATTACTACGTCAGCGCCACTTACGGTTTCTGAGCATGATCCTGTTCCTGATACTGGATCTCGCCGGCTGCCTGCTGCTGTACCTGAGCCACCGGCACCAGGGCTGGCTGGCGCAGCCTATCGGGCCGCTGGGGCGCGCCGCCGGCGTGCTGGCCCTGGGACTCGCGCTGGGCTGCGCCTGCATCGTGCTGTCGCAGCTGGCGGCCGTGCTGGCGTGGATCGTCGCCAGCATGCTGTTTTTCAGCCTGCTGCCGTTTACCACTTTGCTGAAAGGGCGGCCATGAAACCCGACTGGTGGAGCAAAACCTTTGCCGGCGCCTTCCTCGGCGGCACCCTGGCGCTGGCGGTGGCCGGGCTGTTTGCCTGGCTTGGGCCGGGCGGCATCGATGCGCGTGAAAAGTCGCAGTTCGTGATGTGGATGATGGCACCGGTGTGGATGGCGGTGTTTTGCACCGTCTACCTGTTCCGCACCGGCCTGCGCGCCGTGTTGTGGCTGGGCGGCGCGAATATGGCGGCGTATGGCTTGCTGTTTTATGTGAGGGGGTGAACGGTGAAGATTCGTAGCGAGATCTTGCGCGTCTACCAGTCGCTGCACACCTGGACCGGCATCTGCGCCGGCATGCTGCTGTTCATCGGCTTCTTTGGCGGTGCGCTGACGATGTTCAAGCAGCCGCTGGAGCGCTGGGTCAGTGCGCCTTCCGCGCCGGTGGCGGCGCTGGCGCCGCAACAGATGGATGCAGTGGTACGCCAGGTGCTGCAACAGCATCCGGCGGCGCGCAAGGAGTTCAACTTGCACGTGCAGCGCGACGAGGCCAACCCGGCACCGGTGACCTGGAGCGCAGGCGAGGGCGGGCGCGAGCTGCATCTCGATGCCATGCGCTGGCAGGCTTCGCTTGATGCAAACGGCCAGCTGCTCGCACAGGAAATCCGGCCTTCGCTGTTCGGTGAGCTGGTGGACATGCTGCATCGTACCGGCGGCGTGCCGGGCACCCTGGGCGATGAATACCTTGGTGTCTACCTGATGGGCGTGGCGGGCGTGCTGTATTTCCTGGCACTGGTGTCGGGCGTGATCCTGCTGCTGCCGACGCTGGTGAAAGACTTCTTCGCCCTGCGCAAGGGCAAGAACCGCAAACGCTTCTGGCTTGATGCGCATAATGTGATCGGCATTGCGAGCCTGCCTTTCCATATCGTGATCAGCCTGACGGTGATTGTGTTTGCCTTCCACGACCAGTTCTACGACGGCCTGCAGCACGTGGTGTACGGCGAGCGCAAGATGTGGGTGCGGCCAGCCGGGCCGCCAGCGCCGGGCGACGTGGCGCAACTGATGCCAGCCAGTGAGCTGGTGCGGCGGGTGCAGCAGGAGGCGCCGGGATTCGACGTGACCGAGCTGCTGTTCATGGACGTGGAAAGCAAGCGCCCGCTGGTGCGCGCCGGGGTTGCTCACGACGGCTATGTGGTGCGCGGGGCGGTGTCGGGCTTTGTGCTGCTGGACCCTTACAGCGGCAAGGTGCTGAACACGAGCATGCTGCCGACCAAAAGCGACACCTGGAGCAGCATCGTGGCGCCGTTCTTCGCGCTGCATTTCGGCAGCTTCGGCGGCGACTGGATGCGCTGGATTTATTTCGTGTTCGGCCTGTCCGGCGCCTTCCTGTTCTATTCGGGGAATTTGCTGTGGGTCGAGAAGCGGCGCAAGAACCAGTTGCGCGGCGCGATGGACTTGCCGCAGCAGCCGCGCCGCACGGTATTGCTGGCGGCGGCCACGGTAGGCACCTGCCTGGGCAGCGTGGCCGGTGTCGCCGCAGCGCTGCTGGCGGCCAAATGGCTGCATGCCTCTGCCGCCAACCTGAACGTCACTCTGATGACGGCGTATTACGGCGTGTTCCTGACCTGCGTGGCTTGGGCGTTCTGGCGCGGCGCAGCGCGGGCTGGCGTTGAGTTGCTGGCATTTTGCGCCTTGCTGGGCGCCGCAATTCCAGCCACGTCGCTGGTTGCGGTGGTATTCCCGTCGCTGGGCATGTGGGCACATGGCAGCCTGGGTGCAGTAGCGGTCGATGCGACGGCACTGGTGCTGGCGCTGCTGCTCGCTTGCAGCGCGCGACTAGCCTATCGCCGTGCCCGCAGCGCTCCGGCCGACAGTGTGTGGGCCGCCGCGACAATGCACGCTCCCGCCGCAGCCACAGGCATTGCGCGAGGCATCGGCGTCGGGCCTGCGCCAGGCTCTGTCCCGGACTAGGCCCAGGCTTCAGAACTCCGCCCATTCGCCTGTGCCATCCTGCACCACGGCTGCTTTGCTGCGGGCGCGCGGGGGAATAGCGTGCTGGCGGGGCGCAGGTTGCGGCAGGGCTGTGCGGGTGGTGGATTTTGCTGCGGGCGCCGGGCGGGCAGCCTTGATGCGCTGCGGTGCGGCAGCCACCGTGATGGCGGCACTGGTTGCCGCCTTGTGCAAGGTGAACACGGCCACCAGTTCGGACAACTGGCTGGCCTGCGACTGCAGCGATTCAGCCGCGGCGGCAGCCTCCTCGACCAGCGCAGCATTCTGCTGCGTCACATGGTCCATCTCGGAGATGGCCTGGTTGACCTGGTCGATGCCGGTCGATTGCTCGGCGCTGGCGGCCGAAATGTCCGCCATGATATCGCTCACGCTGGCAATGCTGGCCACCACTTCGTCCATGGTGCGGCCGGCCTGGTCCACCAGCTTGCTGCCGCTTTCCGCGCAGGCCACCGAGTTCTCGATCAGCGCCTTGATTTCCTTGGCCGCGTCGGCGGAGCGGTGCGCCAGCGTGCGCACTTCGTTCGCCACCACGGCAAAGCCGCGTCCCTGGTCGCCGGCACGCGCTGCTTCCACCGCAGCATTCAGGGCCAGGATATTGGTCTGGAAGGCAATGCTGTCAATGACCGAAATAATATCGACGACCCGTTTCGAGGCTTCGTTGATGGCGCCCATGGTATCGACGACCTGCGCCACCACGGCGCCGCCGCGCGTCGCCACCTCCGACGCCGAGGCGGCCAGCTGGTTGGCCTGGCGCGCATTGTCGGCATTCTGGCGCACGGTGGAAGTCAGCTCTTCCATCGACGAGGCGGTTTCCTCCAGCGAGCCGGCCTGCTGTTCGGTGCGCGAGGAAAGGTCCTGGTTGCCGGCGGCGATCTGCTGGGTGGCGGTGGCGATGGTTTCCGTGCCGCTGCGCACCTGGCCCACGATTTGCGCCAGGCTGTCGCGCATGCGGCCCAGGGCAAACAGCATGCTCGACTTGTCGTTTGGTTTGGTGCGGATGTCGACCGCAAGGTCGCCGCCGGCAATGCGTTCGGCTATCGCTGCGGCATCGGCGGGTTCGCCGCCCAGCTGCCGCAGCAGGCCGCGTGTGATCCAGGCGCCCAGGCCCAGCCCCATCAGCGCGCTGCCGGCGACCAGCATGATCATGAAATTGCGGCTCGACTGGTACAGGTCGACCGAGGCGCGTGCGGCCTCGGCAGCGTTTTTCTCCTTCATGCGCGCTAGTTCCGACATGCGGTCATCGGCCGAGTTGGAAATGCTGGCCATCGAGCCCAGCACGTAGTTCACCAGCTCGCGATTTTCCTGCAGCGGCTCGGCCCGCGCGCGGCGCATTGCTTCCTGCACGCCCTTGTCGTAAGCCTCCAGTTCGCTGTTCAGCTTGGCCAGCAGTTCGCGCCCCTGCGGCGAATAGAAGCGCTTGTTGGCCTCCGCCAAGTTGGCGTGCATCTCGCTGCGGCCGGTTTCGATGCGGGCCAGGTATTTGTCGCGTTCCTGCTCGCTGGAGGCCAGCAGCAAACCGCGCAGGGAGCGGCCGATAAACACCAGGTTGATATTGGCTTCCTTGATATACGACAGGCCCAGCAATTCGCGCTCGTAGACGCGCTCGCCCATCGCGTTCATCTTGCTCATGTTCACAATGCCAATGCCGGCCACCAGGGCGCCCACCAGGGCGATGATGGCAAAGCCGCTGAGCAGGCGGGTGCCGACTTTCATCTGATTCAGTTTCATTTCGATCTCTCCACGAGTTGGTTCATGCCGCCTGCGGAAGCGGGGCGGACGCAATGACATCGGCAAGCAGCGTGGACAGGTCAGTCAGTTGCAGCAGTCGCTCGTCCACGGTAGCGATGCCGGTCAGGTAGTCCTGGCGCAAGTTGCGGCCGCCGGAGGGCGGCGGTTTGACCTGTTCGGCTTGCAGGCTGACCACGTCGGACACGCTGTCGACCACAATCCCGACCTGCTGGCTGCCGACGGCCAGCACGATTACCACGGTAAACTCGTTGTAGCTGGCTTCGCCCATGCCGAGCTTCAGGCGCAGGTCGACAATCGGCACGATCTGGCCGCGCAGGTTGACCACGCCCTTCAGGAAATCCGGTGCATTGGCCAGGCGCGTCACCGCGCCATAGCCACGCAATTCGCGCACGGCCTGGATGTCGATGCCAAATTCTTCCGCACCAAGGTGGAAGGCCAATACTTCGGAGTGTTCAGTCGGATGTGCCATGGTTTCCTTGTCCGGCAGGCGAGCGAAGGCAATCCGGAAGCGGACGCGGCTCGCAGTCAATGTGTATGGAATTGCAGGGGTCGGCGGAAGCAGGGCCGATTGACGCGTTGCCAAGATGGCGCGGCCGGGGTGGCCGTGCAGCAACTACAGGAAGGAGTGTAGCCGCGAAATTGCGCGATAAATCCTCCAATTGTCACAGTGGAAGATTTGCGACAGTTGGGAACTGCGGCCGGCTGCATCCGGCCGGCCGCAGCGAAGCGGGTGCTTCTCAGTAGCTTGCGATGGCGGCCGGCTGGCCGTTCTTGAAACTGAAGATGGTCACTGGCGAGGACTTCATGTCGCCCTTGGCATCGAAGGCGTAAGTGCCGGATACGCCCTTGTAGCTGCCGGCCGAAATATCGGCGCCGACCTTGGCCGGATCGATCGAGTTCACCTTCTGCATCGAGGCGGCGTACATCAGCACTGCATCGTAGTAGGCCGATGCATAGACATCAGGCTCGGCATTAAAGCGCTTCTTGAACTTGGCCTTGAAGGCAGGGCCGGAAGCAGCTTTCTCCAGCAACGCGCCGCCTTGTGCGCACAGCACGTTCTCGCCGACTGCGTCGCCGCCCAGCTTGCCCATCTCCGCGGTGCAGATGGTGTCGCCGCCCAGCAGCTTGGCCTGGATGCCCAGCTGCTTCATCTGGCGCGCCATCGGAGCGCCTTGCGGCGCGTAGCCGCCGAAGAACACGGCCTGCACGTTCTTCGATTTCAGCTTGGTCAGGATGGCGGTGAAGTCGACCGCCTTGTCGGTGGTGTATTCGTGGCCGGCAACCTGCAGGCCGGAAGTGCGCGCCTGCTTCTTGAATTCTTCCGCCAGCCCCTGGCCGAAGGCAGTACGGTCGTCGATCACGGCGACATTCTTGACCTTCAGCTCATTGGCGGCATACAGCGCCATCTTGGAGCCGAGCTGGGTGTCGCTGGCGTTGATGCGAAAGATTCCCTTGTAACCTTGTTGCGTTAACTTCGGGTTGGTTGCCACCGGAGCGATCAGGGCGCCGGCTTCGTTATAGATGCGCGAGGCTGGAATGGCGACGCCGGAGTTGTACGGGCCGACCACGTATTTGACGCCGGCATCGGCCAGCTTCTGCGCGGCGGAGACGCCGGCTTTCGGGTCGCCCTGGTCGTCCTCCGACATCAGTTCGAACTTGATCTTCTTGCCGCCGACGGTGATCGGCTTGGCGTTCAGCTCTTCGACGGCCAGGCGGGCGCCGTTTTCGTTGTCCTTGCCGGAAAACGCTTGTGCGCCGGACAGTGGGCCGCTATGGCCGATCTTTACCACCACGTCCTGCGCGCAGGCGCCAGCGGCCATTGCCAGCAGCGCCACTGCGCTTACCGAGTGCTTCAGCTTCATCGAAGGGTCTCCCTTGGTTGTCGATGGCGTGATTATCCACAATCCGGGCGGCGCGGCAAGCCGCAGCGCATCAAGAAGCCCGGGGAAGCCTGGCGAGGGAGGCGCGCTTTTGCTGCTTGGCGAGGGCGGCGTTGATGCGTTCGATCAGGCCGTCGTCCTTGCCCTTTGAAATAGCGAAGTATTGCTGGTTCTCGGCCTGCACCGGGCGCGGCAGTACACTGAGCGTCAGCCCCGGCGGCAGCTGCAGTTCCCTTGCCAGCGGGACGGCGAAGGCGCGCAATTCGGCTTCCACTTCTGCCGCATTCTGCCAGTCAGGCTGGAAAAGCAGCACAGCGTCCACCCGCTTCAGCAGGAGGCGCCGCAGGCGTATGGCCCGCGAAGGGATGTCGTCTTCCACGCGAAACAATTTGTTACGCGATTGTTCGAATTCTTCGCCGTATCCATAGCCGTGGATGGCGCCGACGGTCTTGCCTTTCAGGTCGGCCAGCGACTCGAAGGCAAAGGTGGCGTCGCTGCGGGTGACGATCCACAAGGTATTGCTGGCGACCGGTTCGCTGTAGTGCAGGTCGCGCAACCGATCCGGATTCTTGGGCAGGCCGAAAACCAGGCCGGCCCCGTTGCGGGCATTGCGTTCGGCGCGCGCCCAGGGATACATGCGGAGCTGGAACTTCACGCCGAGTTCAACCTCCAGGTAGCCGAACAGTTCTTGCTGCCAGGCGCGCAGCGGTTTAACTTTTCCGTTCGGGTCCAGCGCTTCACCGACAATCAGCGTGACCTGTTGCGGCTGGGCCCGGGCGGACATGCCGAGGGCGCTGGCCAGCAGCAGGGGGACGGTGCGCAGCAGGCGGCGGCGGATGGCGGAACTCATGCAGCTGATTATGCGGCTGGCTGGCGCGCAGGGCTAGCACAATACAGCTCAGTTGGTGCGCTTGAGCAACGCGCCTTTGCATTCAAGCATTGTTGTCAATTCGGCTGCCCGGGGCCGGCGCTGGCGGAGCAGCGGGTGTAGCGGGTGCCGCCCGGCCGCCGCGCGCGCCGCCATCCAGCGCGCCTTCGCCCGGTGTCCCGGCGCCAGCAGCACCGCTGCCGGGGCTGTTGCCCGGCTGTCCACCGGCGCCGGCATTCCGGCCCGCAGCCGACTCTGCTGAACGCTGGACGGGGCGCGGCTGGACGGGGGCTACCGGGGTGGTGGCTGGCACGGCTACCGGAGCGGGTACCGGTTCGATGGCGGGTGCGGCGGCGGGCGGGCGACCGGCTGCGGCAGCGATATCGCCGGCGCGGTAGGCCGCCACGGCGGCGGCAATCGCAGGGTCGGCGGCTTGCAGGCGTTGCGCTTGCAGCGAAGTGGGCGCGGCGGCACGGCGCGCTGCCTCGGCAGCCAGGGCGGCAGCTGCGCTGGCTTCTTGCGCCGCGGCGGCAGCAGCGCTTGCGCCGGCCGTGGTCGCGCCCGGCTGGCCGATGCCAGTGCCGGCGGCCGGGCCCGGTCCAGGGCCGGTGGCAATGCCGCTTGCGGTTGCCCCGCTGACTTGCGGACCGGCCGCGCTGACCGCTGCCTCCGGCGGGCGGATTGCGGTGTTGCCTGGCTGGACGGCGCCAGGCGGCGCGGCGGGTACGCCCGCAGCCGCCGGGTTGGGAGGGGCTCCCGGCGGGGCAATGGCAGCGTTGCTGGTCAACGTGGCAGCAGCTTGCGCCGCAGCCTGGGCTTCGCGCAAGGCTTGGCGGCGGGCCTCGAGAAGGTCTTCTGCTTGCTCAGCAGCTACATCGCGTGCGGTGTCGCGGGCTTCTTCCAGGCGCTGGGCGGTCAGGCGGTCTTGCAGGGAAAGTGCGTCAGTTGTGGCAGCGGCCAAGGCGCGCTCGTTTTCATCGGCGGTGCGCCTTGCCTGGGCCGCCGCGGCGTCGGTTTGTGCCTGTCGCGTGCGTGTGGCGTTGGTCGCGGCTTGTTCGGCCCGTAGTTCTTGCGCGGCAGCTGTCGCACGTTGTTCTGGCGTTGGCGTTGGCGCTGCGTTGGCGCTTGCTGCGGCGTTCCCGGTTGCACCGGCCTGCGCCGGAACAGCTTCGCCAGCCGTCACCGCCGGCGTGGGATTGGGGAGGCCTGGCGTGGTGCCGGCCGGGCCGGACTGGGCGTTGCCGGCGGCAGTGCCTTGAGGCGAGGCATTGGCGCTTCCGGCAGCCTGCTGGCGGGCCAGTGCCAGCCGGGCGGCGACCAGTTCTTCCGCTTCTGCAGTTTCGGCTTGCTCGGCGACCAGGCGGCGCGCGGTATCCAGACGGTCGGCTGCCGCGCGTTCGGCCTGGGTACGGCCGAGCTGGTTGGCTTCCGCTTCCTGCAGGGCTGCGCGGCGTGCGGCGTCGAGGCGGTCGGCCAACGCCTGGGCGGCCAGGTCTTCTTCCCGGGTACTTTGCAATTGCCGCGTTGCCGCGGCCTGTGCCTCGGCAGCACGCTGCTGCTGGGTATCGTCCAGTTGGTTGGCGGCCAGCGCCTCGCTGGCAATACGCCGTGTCTCGGCCGCCTGTTCAGCAGCAATACGCTGCTGAGTCGCAAGGTCTGCCAGGTTGGGGGACGCCGTCGCCCCGGTGTCCTCTGCGCCTGCCAGTGCCAATGCAGCGGCGTCAGGCTGGGTGGCGGCGGCAGCGTCGGCCACCACTCCGACAGCGTCGCCGAGTCCCGCGATGGCGCGCTGCGGCGCCGCATTGAATGCAGCAGCCAGCACGCCGTCGTCCGCCGACAGCGTACCGCCGCTGGCAACGTTGATTCCTGCTTGCCCAAGCGCAGCCTGTTGCGAAGTCAGCACGGCCGCCAGGGTGGCGGGAGCGTTGTCATTCATGTTCTCCACCACCTGCCGGGCCGCTGCTGCAAATGCCGCTGCATCGCCACCCGACGCTGCCAGCTCGCGCAAGCGCCGCTGCGCCAGCACCAGGTTGGACAGGAATAGCCCAAGCGAGGACACCGAAGGCGTCGTATTGGCGGGCGACGGAGTAGCTGCGGCAGGCGCTACACGGTCTCCCAGCGTTGCCGGGGTGACCGTGGTGGCGCTCGTGACAGGGTCGATAGGAATCACGCTGCACCTTTCAACAGGGACAACCTCAGGTTGCCAGAAATCGCGGGCGCACATCGTTAGGTGGCGCACGGTGGATGCTGGCGTGCAGCCTTATCTTGACCCTTCCACTGCAACCTGAACGATGAGGACCCAATCATGGACAACAACATCACCCGCAGCGACAACCCGGCCAAAGACCTGCGCGCCGGCATGCACAGCACGATTGATAAAGTCGCCGACAACATCACCAGTATCACCGACCAGGTAGGCGCCAAAGGCGACCAGTTGAACGCTGCCTATAAGCGCTTCGCCGAATCCGGCCGCAATTACGTGCGCCAGAGCCCCGGCAAGTCGCTGCTGGTTGCACTGGCCGCAGGCTACGCCGTCTCCAAGCTGCTCGGTTCGCGCAAGCATTGAGCCGGGGAGCGCGCCGTGCCCACGACCAAACCTGACCCGGCTAAACGCGGCGCCGGACTGGCCGCGCAATTTCCTTACAACGTAAACAAGGCCGCGGAGCACGGCGCGGGCGTCCCGCCCGCCGGCGCCAACGCCAGTCCCGCGGATCCGATGGAGACTGCCGGCACCGCCAGCGAAGGCAATGCCTCGCCCAAGGCGGGCGCCGGCATGCCGCCGCAGGGCGATAATCCCAACAACGGCCCGCTCGACCGGGTCCGTACCGACGCCGGCGGCCGGCCGCTCACCACCAACCAGGGCGTGCCGGTTGCCGACAACCAGAATTCCCTGAAGGCCGGCTTGCGGGGCCCCGCGCTGCTGGAAGACTTCATCCTGCGCGAGAAGATCACGCACTTCGACCATGAGCGCATTCCCGAACGGGTGGTGCATGCGCGCGGCTCGGCAGCGCACGGTTATTTCGAATGCTACCGCGAGCTGGCGGAACTGACGCGTGCTGCGCCGTTTGCGGCGGCGGGCAAGCGCACGCCGGTGTTCGTACGCTTCTCCACCGTGGCCGGCGAGCGCGGCTCGACCGACACGGCGCGCGACGTGCGCGGCTTTGCCGTCAAGTTCTATACCGATGAAGGCAACTGGGACCTGGTGGGCAACAACATGCCCGTCTTCTTCATCCAGGATGCGATGAAATTCCCGGACCTGGTGCATGCGGTCAAGCCGGAGCCGCACAACGCCATGCCGCAGGCGGCCAGCGCGCACGACACCTTCTGGGACTTCGTGTCCCTGATGCCGGAATCGATGCACATGCTGATGTGGCTGATGTCGGACCGCGCCATCCCGCGCAGCTTCCGCACCATGCAGGGCTTTGGCGTGCATACCTTCCGCATGGTGAATGCGGCGGGCCAGTCGCGTTTCGTCAAGTTCCACTGGCTGCCCCGGCAGGGCACCTACTCGCTGGTATGGGATGAAGCGGTGCGCATTTCCGGTGCTGACCCCGACTTCCACCGGCGCGACCTGTGGGAGTCGATCGAGATGGGCGAATATCCGGAATGGGAGCTGGCGCTGCAAGTTTTCACGGAAGAAGAAGCGGCCCAATTCCCGTTCGATGTGCTCGATCCGACCAAGATCGTGCCGGAAGAACTGGTGCCGCTGCAGACGGTCGGCCGCATGGTGCTGGACCGTAACCCGGACAACTTCTTCGCCGAGACGGAACAGGTGGCGTTCTGCGCCGCCCACGTCGTGCCCGGCATAGACTTCAGCAACGACCCGCTGCTGGCAGGGCGTATCCACTCTTACGTGGACACCCAGATCAGCCGGCTGGGCGGGCCGAATTTCCACGAGCTCCCGATCAACGCCCCGGTCGCGCAGGTACACAACAACCAGCGCGACGGCATGCACCGGCAGGCGATCCACCGCGGCCGCGTAGCGTACGAGCCGAACTCGCTGGGCGGCGGCTGCCCTTTCCAGGCCGGCCGCATGGGCTTCATGTCCTTCCCGGAACCGGTGCAGGAAGACAAGGTGCGCGGCAAGCCGGAACTGTTCGCCGACCACTACTCGCAGGCGCGCCTGTTTTGGCAAAGCCAGACGCCGGCCGAGCAGATGCATATCGCACACGCCTTCAGCTTCGAATTGAGCAAGGTGCAGGTGCCGGCGATACGCGAACGTACCTTGTCCATGCTGGTCAACGTCGATGCGGCGCTGGCGGACATGGTGGCGCTGCGCCTCGGCACCATGGTGCCCGACCCGCAACCGATGGCCACGACGGGCGAACTGCCCACCTACCAGCCGTCGCCGGGGCTGTCGCTGATGTCGCGGCCGGGGCAGGTTGGCATCCACGGCCGCAAAGTGGCGATCCTGGTCGCCGCCGGCTGCGACGAGGCCATGGTCGACTCGCTGCAAGCCGAGCTGGAAGCACAGGGAGCGGTCACGCGCCTGGTAGCGCCCCATGTCGGCATGGTTGGCGGGCTGGAGGCCGACATGTCGCTGGAAACCGGCCCGGCGGTGCTGTTCGATGCCGTGGTGGTGCCGGATGGCGATGCTGCGGCCGAAACCCTGGCGGCCAACGCGCTGGCAGTGGAATTCGTGACGCTGCAATACCGCCACTGCAAGCCGCTGATGGTGGTGGGCGCTGGGGCGACGCTGCTGGCGGCAGCCGGGGTGCCGGCCACCTTGCCGGGCGGCGTGCCGGACCCGGGCCTCATAGGGACGGCGCCGGCCGACCTGCAGCCGGCGCTGGCAGCGTTCATCGCAGCCCTGGCAGGCCCGCGCGTGTTCGACAGGGAGACCGACCCGCCCATCGTGTAAAGGTAGGCAGCCCTTCTGGCAGGGTGTAGACTAATCCAATGGATGAGTACGCCCCACAGAAATGGCTGCCTCACGAGCGTCCGCTGCTGCCGGGCTCTCCTTCCACGCCGCTGCATTCGGCGCCAAAGCGCCTGGCCTTCCTGCTGGTAGGCCTGATCGTGGCGCTGACCGGCGGCCTCGGTAACGCCCTGGTCACGGTCAACCTGGTGTATGCCCAGGGTTCCCTTGGCGTCACCAGCGCGGAAATCCAATGGCTGCCGGCCGCCTACGTCATGGGCAATGTCTCCATGAACCTGTTGCTGGTGAAGTTCCGCCAGCAGTTTGGCTTGCGCCTGTTCACCGAATTGTTCCTGTTGCTGTATGCCGTGGTCACGGTGGCCCACCTGTTCGTGCACGGCCTGGCGTCGGCCATCGCGGTGCGCGCGGCGCATGGCATCAGCGGCGCCGCGTTGACGGTGCTGGGGCTGTACTATGTGCTGCAGGCTTTCCCGGCCCAGCACCGCTTGAAGGGCGTGGTGCTGGGCATCGGCTTCGCCCAGTTGTCGCTGCCGCTGGCACGTATCTTTTCCTCCGAACTGCTGTCCATTGCCGAATGGCGCGGCCTGTATTCCTTCGAGCTGGGCATGGCGCTGCTGTCCTTCGGCTGCGTGCTGCTGCTCAAGCTTCCTCCCGGCGACCGCGTGAAAGCCTTCGAGAAAATGGACTTCGTGACCTTCGCGCTGTTCGCCCCCGGCGTGGCCTTCCTGTGCGCCGTGCTGGCACTGGGCCGTACCGTATGGTGGTTCGAAGCACGCTGGATCGGCTGGGCGCTGATCGCCTTCATCGTGTTGTTCACGGCGGCGGTGGCGATTGAACATAACCGGCGTAAGCCGCTGCTGAATACGCGCTGGCTGACCACGGCCAGCATGACGCGCCTGGCGATTTCGGTGCTGCTGATCCGCGTGGTGCAGTCGGAGGCGGGCGGTGCGGTCGGTTTCCTGCAAGCGATCGGCCTGAACAACGACCAGATGCAAACCTTGTGGCTGGTCGCGCTGGCGGGCTGCACGCTGGGCATCCTGACCAGCGCCCTGCTCATCACGCCGCAACGCCTGCAGCCGATGCTGATGTTCGCGCTGGCGCTGATGGCGATCGGAGCGTGGATCGATTCCCAGGCCAGCAGCCTGACGCGCCCGGAGCAGATGTATTTCAGCCAGTTCCTGCTGGCCTTCAGCGGTACCTTTTTCCTCGGGCCGATCTTTGTGTCGGGTTTTGGCGCGGTGATTGCGCAGCCGTGCAACCTGATCAGCTTCTCGCTGATGTTTTCGATGACGCAGAACCTGGGCAGCCTGCTTGGTTCGGCGCTGGTCGGGACGTTCCAGGTGGTGCGCGAAAAATTCCATTCGAGCCAGCTGGTCGAACACCTGACGCTGCAGGACCCGCTGGTGGCAGCGCGCGTGCAGGCCGCCGGTCTGCCGTCGCTGAGCGGAGCCGCAACGCGCGAGGCCAATGTCCTCGCCTATAACGATGTCTTCCTGATGATCTTTTTTGTTGCCTGCGGCACGCTGGCGTGGATGGCGCTGCACTACGCATGGCAGGTGTGCACCGCCACCCGGCCGGCGGCGCCTGCACAGAATGCCCAGACCGGCATGGCGCAGGTATCACTTTCCAACTCGGGGGCCCAATGAGCACACCAACACCAGCAAGCGAGACTCCCGCACCGGCAGCGCCGGGGGCAGCCCCGCCAACGGCGCCGCCCCCGGCGCCCGACCGGCGTGCGCAGTGGGTGTCGGGGATCGGCTTCGCCCTGATCGCGCTGATTGGCGTGCTGATCGTGCTGTATGCGTGGCGCCTGCCGCCCTTCACCAGCCCGATCGTGTCGACGGAGAACGCCACGGTACGCGGCCAGGTAACGGTAATAGGTTCGCAATTGCCGGCCTATGTGGCGGACGTGAAAGTGCAGGATTTCCAGTTCGTGCGCAAAGGCGACTTGCTGGTCGAACTGGATTCGCGCATATACCGCCAGCGCTTCGAACAGGCGCAGGCGCAGTTGGCGGCGCAGAAAGCGGCGCTCGCAAACTGGGAGCAGTCGCGCGCCAGCGCCAGGGCGGGTATTGCCCTGCAGGAGGCGGTATTGTCGAATGCGCATGCGCAGGCAGCACGCGCTTCGGCTGACTACGGGCGCGCGGAACAACTGGTCGGCGACGGCTCGCTGTCGGTGCGCGAGCAGGATGCACAGCGTGCGGCGCGCGCACAGGCAATGGCAGCCGTAGCACAAGCCCGCGCGAACGTCGATATCGCCCGGCAGCAGGCGCAATCGGTCACCGTGAACCGCGGCGCACTTGAGGCGGCGGTGGCGAATGCGGAAGCCGCGCTGAAGGCCGCCAGCGTGGACCTGGAGAACACGCACATCGTAGCGCCAGCCGATGGACAACTGGGGCAGGTCAATGTACGGCGCGGCGCCTATGTGGCGTCCGGCGCGCAGCTCATGGGACTGGTGCCGCGCGATATGTGGGTCATCGCCAACCTCAAAGAGACGCAGATGAACGGCGTGCAGGTGGGGCAGGGCGCAACCTTCAAGGTCGATGCGCTGGATGGCGCGACGCTGACCGGCCAGGTGGAACGCATTTCCCCGGCCACCGGCTCCGAATTCGCGGTGCTCCCTGCGGACAACGCGACCGGCAATTTCGTCAAGATCTCGCAGCGGATTCCGGTACGGATCAAGATCGATGCAGGCCAGAAGCTGGCGCAGCGCCTGCGGCCGGGCATGTCGGTGATCGTCAGTATCGACACATCCTCCGTCCTGAACGAGAAAGCACCCGGAGCACGGCCATGAAGCGCATGAATGCCGCGCTGGTTGCCATCGTCCTGGCCGGATGCGCAGCACGCATTCCTGCGCCGATCGAATCGCAACTAGCGATGCCCGAGAACTGGCGCAGCCAGTCGACCGGCAACGCAGAGCCCGTGTCCCACCATGGGGTCAGGCCCCTTGGTGGGACACGGGCTCTGCTGGAGAAGGAGTGGTGGAAAGCGTATGGTGATCCGGCTCTGTCCGAGCTGGTCGCGCGGGTGCTGGCGCACAATACGGACGTGCGGTTGGCACAGTTGCGGGTGGCGGAATTCCGGGCGCGACTGGCCGCGGCGGATGCGAACCGGGCGCTAACACTGGGTGCGACGCTGACGCCGGTGCGCACGCGCACCCTGGCCTACAACGGCGTTCCGTACACTACCAACCTGTTTGCAGGCGAATTCCAGGCGGCGTATGAAGTCGACCTGTGGGGCCGCCTGGCCCATGCCAGCGAGGCTGCGGCGCAATCGCTGGCCGCAGAGCAGGCCAACGCAGGCGCTGCGCAGCTGTCGGTTGCAGCGCTAGCAGCGAACGGCTACCTGCAGCTGCGCGGGCTGGATGCGCAGCTTGAATTGGCGCGCGCCACGCTGGACTTGCGCGAGCAATCGCGCCGGCTGGCGCAGCGGCAGTTCGAGACCGGCTATACCTCGCGCCTGGAATGGCTGCAGGCCCAGGCCGAGTACGAAGCGGCGGCCGAACAGATCCCGCAGTTGCAGCGCCAGATCAGCGACCAGGAAAACGCGCTGTCGCTGCTGGCCGGCAGCTCCCCCGCCCCGATCGCGCGCGGAAAATCGCTGGATGAACTGTCTCCGCCTGCGGTGCCGGTCGGCCTGCCGTCAACCTTGTTGCAGCGGCGGCCGGACATCGCCCGTGCCGCGCACAACGTGGCAGCGGCCAAGGCCAGCGTGCAGGCCACCAGCGAGCAGCTTCTGCCCACCTTCCGCCTGACCGGCACCGGTGGCGTGCAATCGACGGACTTCAGCAAGTTCCTGCACGATCCAACCTACCTGTGGCGCGTGGGCGTCGGAATGGCCGCACCGATCTGGGATGGCGGCCGGGTGCAGGCCCAGACCGACGCCGCAGCAGCCCAGCGCGACCAGACGCTGGTGGCTTATGAACAGACCGTACGCGTCGCGCTGGTGGAGGTGGAAAATGGCCTGACTGCATTGCAGCGCTTGCAGGAGCAATCGGTGCAGAACGATGCGCGCCGCGCCACCGCAGCTGAAACCCTGCGCATTGCACGTAACCGCTATCGCAATGGCTATGCTTCCTACCTTGAAGAACTGGATGCCCAGCGCACGCTGTTCAACGCCGACGTAACGCGATTGCAGTTGCGCAGCCGCCTGCTGGGCGCCAGCGTGGACCTGTACCGTGCACTGGGCGGCGGCTGGACCGCCGACTAAGGCGCATTCCCGCCAACACTCTTCGCAACGGTGATGGCCCACCACGGACCTTTTGTCTGCCCCAGTTGCGCCGCCCAATACCAGGCCGAGACATCGCTCCATTGCCCGCCGTCGCCATCGGCAATGCGTTCGCGTACTTCGAGCTGTTGCGACCCACGCGAGGCTATGAATCCCGACCATCGCTCATTGCCAACGATTTTGATGGGCTGCACGGTGAGTTCATAGCCGTTCGCTTTGAAGCAGTCGCTGCTCGCATGCAGCTTGCGCGTACCCTGGCCTACCCAGCGGATAACGATTTCGCGCTCGCCATCACTGAAGCGGCCCACGCGCCCAGGGAAGTTCTGCTGGAAACGTTCTTCGAGCGGCGTGAGGGGAAGGGGTGTAATCGGCTTGCCTTCGAAGGTGGCGGGCCACCCAGGAAAGCCGGCTATGGCGCGAGTGTTTTCTCCGCTTTCGACAAGTGCCGGTGCGAGCGCGCCCAATGCGCATAGCGCGGCGAAGGCCATGGTGGCGAAAGATTTCATGGTGCGCATTTCCCCATGCGGTGGATCATGAACAGGATTGCCGCACCTGCGGCACCAAAACTGACGATGCCGATGGCTCCATGTGCAGCAGCAGGCAGGTGCACAATGCCGGTCTCCACATAGAACAGCGCCGAGGCGCGGAGTGCGTTAGCCGCTACGACCGCTAAAACAGCCAGCACCAGCGCGGCTGCCGTGCGACGTGGCGAAAGCCGGATAGCACCAGCCATGGCGCTCGCCAGCAGCAGGCCAGTCCACAGCATTTTCACTCCGCTGCATGGTGCGTCGATGGACACCAGTTGCCCATGCCATGCCAGCATGGCCCCCTCACGCACTACAGGTACGCCGTTCATGCGCAGCAGGAAAACCGACAGGTCGCCGGCGACGACGCGCAGCGGATATCCTAGGTAGAACTGCAAGGTTGCGGCGAACGGCAGCGCCAGGATGCAGAGCGCGAACAGGGCCACGTCAAAACGCTTCCCCAGTCTGAAACTGCTGGCCAGCGCGGTGATTGCTATTGCAAGGATCGGTGAACGCGCCGGCACGGGTACCCTGCAAATTGTGGCGGCGAGATATATGGCCAGGCATGCGCATGGCAGCAGTAGCGGCCGTGACACCGCTTGCTGCGCCGGCGAAAAGGCGAGGACGGCTGCAGCGGCGGCAGCGGCCAGCAGGCCTGCACTGTCGTTCGACCCGTCCAGCGTGCCCATGGCGAACCAGAGCAGGACCGGCCAGCACGCCAGGCACAAGGCGGCCAGCAGCAGGGAAAATGGCGGCGACTTCATTGGGATCGGAAGCGGAGGCGCCACGCCAGCATCAGGGTTGCTACCAGGATCATCGCCCAGGTCTCCGGCTCTGGAATGGTTGGCACGCTGCCTGGCGGCACGGGCTCCAGGCCGGCATCCTTGTACTGTTCGCGCGTTTCCAGCACGACGGCGCCGGAAACTGGAGTAACCAGCTGGTAGCGCACGGCCAGGTTGACGGCATCTGCTTTCCGGGACGGGCTCGCGCTCATTTTGGCGACTTCGTTTGCAGCCCACAGCCGCACCAGGTGCTGGGACGTGCGGCCGGATTGCGGCATGTCACCGGCGCTGCGTCGCTCGCGTAACAGGACGGTGCGGCTGGCTCCGGGCGCCCATTGCGCAAACAGCTTGCCTAGATCTTCGTTCAGCTTGCCGAAGCCTGGAACCGTGCTGACGCCCTCGAGCTGCCGCGCTATCACGTTTGGCCCCCGTTCCACGGCCAGGTCATATAAGGCGACCTGGCTGGCCCGACGCTCCAGCCGCTGCTGCAAGGCGCCGGTTGACTGGGAAGCCAGGGGCTGGGCGCCATGAATCCATACAACCGCCCCGCGCGAGGACATGGCGGCCCAGTCCCATGCTTTACCCAGCGCGTCGCTGTTATCGCGTCCACCGGCGAAGTCCAGCTTCCCGATGTACTGGTGCGTGAGGAGCGAATTGGCGCTGTTATGGAGGAACAGCGACGGTGTCTCGTCCCCGGCAAACACCACGGCCATCTCCATGTTTTGAGGGAAGGATGCCAGCGCCTCCTGCAATTGGCGCTTCCGTTGCTGCATTGACGCCGAGCCGTCGATGACAACGGCCACCCGCTGCGGCGGGATAGCGGCGGCTTCGCTGATCTCCTGGACGACGATCTTGCCGTTGCCGCCTTTCTCGTCGGTACTCCAGGCCAGCGGCGCAGGCCGGGCGCCGGGCACCCAGACTGTATGCAGTGGCTGCGCTTGCGACGGCTCGGCCAGTTCGCCGCGGACAGCATAAATGCCGCGCGGACCCGCCTGCGCGTTGAGCCCGGGGCTGCCTTTCAAAGGAGCCGCCGATTCAAACCACACTGCGTGGCGCAAGTCCGGCGCAAGGTCGAAGTTGCGTTCGCCGAAGGCCGGCAACTGGATGTGCATTGCTTCCTTGCCGGGAGGCGCCATCGGGAGCGTAATGCCGAGGCGGATTTTCATGTTGCCGGATGGGGGAATGGGAAACAGTTGCACCTGAACCCGGTCATTACCCGCCGTGGTGACCAGCAGTGGGTCACGATTCCTGCTGACCACTTTCGCGTAGGCTTCGCGTACTTGCGCGCGGCCGCCGAAGGCAGCTTCGCGCTCCTCGCCGTCTATCCACAGCGTTGCGCGCGAAACCACGCCTCCCGGCGGCATGACAATTTCGGCCCGGCCTTCCTGCTGGCTTGGGGAGTCGTTGTGGAAGTCCATGGTCCATTCCATGTAGCCCAGAGCGGCATTGGCGTCGATCGATCCATCCATGCGCGAGGCCACGAGAACGACGTCGTTGACGCGCTGGCCTACATTGGCACCTCCCTGGTCATCGTCGAAAATGCGCTCCCACTCGCGCATCGAGCGGTGAGCCGGGGCAGGACGGGAGTTGAAGACGGTTCCCGTCACCTGGTAGAAGATGGTCCGCGCCCGCTCCGGGTTGCTTTCCGCCTGGCTTGTAAACAGGGTGCCGAGCAAGTCCGTCGCCTGGCCGCCCTGGCGGTAGCAAAGGCGCAGCATCAACTCTTCATCGCCCACTTTGCGCAGGAGCTGGATACCGCGCAAGCGCGTTTCGGGGGAATCCGATGCGGCCATCTGCATGCCGATCCTTGTCATGGTGGACGGGGCATCTATAGCCAGCAGCACCAGGAATGCGAGCGCGATGCCTCGCCACAGCTTGCCTGGCGCTTGCCCGCTTCCGGTCCTCAATGCCTTCCTGGAGAATACGGCGCATGCCACGGCAAACATGGGCGAAAGGCCAAGCAGGCCGATGCCGAAGGCGATTACCGCGAATGCCGCAATGGGGGATATCGGCAGGAACACCAGGCTGTAAAACACGGCGACGCCGGTGGAGAATGCATGCAAAAGAGTCCAGCGGGGCGGCACTGCTTCGCCGCGCCGCAATGCGAGCAACAGCCGCGCGTTTGCCAGCGGGATGGTGGCGTACAAGGCAAAGTGAAACGGCGTGGGCAGGGGATCGAAAAAGATCTGGCGGCACATGCCGGTGATCGTTTCAAACAGCAGCGCAGCGATGGGCAGGGCGACCCCGAACATTGCGACAAACGCGATAGTCCCGTAGGGCGGCCGGTCTTCTGCGGCGGAATTTGTTGGCATTGCGCTTCCATGGAGGATGGTGGAAGCGCAATTGTGAATGCCGATTATGCGTTGATTATGTGTTTCCTGTGAAGCTGCGCAATAGCTACTGAGCGTCCTTCCGTTCGCGCAGCAGGTGGCCGTGAACTTCTGCTGTCAGCTTGTCGATGCGTTCGACCAGTTCCTTGGTGGTTTGGGTCAGCTCCGTATTCTGGCGCAATAGTTCCATCATCTGCGCCGTGTGGCGCGCTGCCTGCTGCGCAAGCGCCTCGCGGTGGCGCGCGTCGGCATCGTTGTGGGCCTTATCCCGTTCGGCCTGGCGCGTCTGCGCGAGAAGGATCAACGGCGCAGCGTAAGCCGCCTGCAGGCTGAACGCAAGGTTCAGCAAAATGAAGGGGTAGCGGTCGAAATGCGTAAAGCCCCAAACATTGGCTCCGATCCATACCGCGACGATGACAGTCTGGGCGCCCAGGAACAGCGGCGTGCCGAAGAAGCGGGCGAATGCTTCCGCCTTCAGCCCGAAAGTGTCCGCACCAAAGGTTTTGCTCAGGTGTTCATGTTCGCGGTGAAAGCGCAGGTGGTCGCTGTCGTGGCCTGGCTGGCTGCTCATGATTAGTCGATCGGGATGAAAAGCTCGCAGGCGAATTCGCCCGTTTGCGGGTCCGTGCGGAAGTCTGCGGCATAGCGTTCGAAGCAGGGGCCGGGGCGCTCTTTCAGGCCCGCTTCCGGCAGCCCCTGCGAATAGAATGCATGCCATACTTCGCCGATGCCTTCGGCCGGTCCGTAGTAATCCGCAACCGCATAACGCCCGCCGGGGATGGTGGCCAGTGCCGCTGGCGGCGGCGCCGGGTCATCGTGGCCGATTTCGACACAGGCGTCGTAGCGGCACTTCGCAGGCGGCGTGTTGCCAGGATCATCCATCGCCACGCCGTAGGTGACGCGCCCCACCAGGCCATTGGCCTCCATCCACGGAGCAACGACGTCGCGCCAGAATTCCCCAAGTGCCGGGCCAAAGGCCCCGGTGTGGCGCAGGAAGGCGACCCGGGCGGGACCGATTTCAATGGCGCGGACTTTCATGGCAGGCTCCTTATTCGGCAACGGGTGCCGGTGCATGTTTGTGCGGTTTGCGGACCTTATGCACGACACGCTTGATCAGGTGTTCGGCATCGTCCACATAGGTGAACACGGCCGGCACCACGAGCAGCGACAGCAGGGTCGAAGTAATCAGCCCGCCAATCACGGCAATCGCCATCGGCGAGCGGAAGCTCGGGTCCGCGCCCCAGCCCATGGCCAGCGGCATCATGCCGGCGCCCATGGCGATGGTGGTCATCAGGATCGGGCGGCTTCGCTTGTGGCAGGCATCGACCAGCGCATCAAAACGGCTCATGCCTTCTGCGCGCGCCAGGATCGCATAATCGACCAGCAGGATCGAGTTCTTGGTCACGATCCCCATCAGCATGATCAGGCCGATCATGGACGGCATCGACAGTGCTTTCTGGGTCACCAGCAGGGCAACGAAGGCGCCGCCGATCGACAGCGGCAGCGCGGCCAGGATGGTCAGCGGCTGCAGGAAGTCGTGGAACAGCAGCACCAGCACGCCGTAGATGCACAGCACGCCGATCAGCATGGCGATGCCGAAACTGGCGAACAGGTTCTGCATTTCCTGCGTGTCGCCCAGTTCGGCGCGGGTCACCGTTGGCGGCAGGTTCTTCATCGACGGCAGCTGGCGCGCCTCCTCATCCAGTTCGCCCAGCGAACGGCTGCCCAGCTCAACGTCCAGCGTCACGTTGCGGCTGCGGTTCAGGCGGTCGATCTGGGCCGGTCCGGATTCCATCGTGATGGTGGCGACATTGGCCAGCATCACCGGGCCATTGCGGCCGGGCACCGTCAGGCGGCCGATGGCATCCAGGTCGGCGCGCACGCTGTCCGGCAGCTTGACGCGGATCGGCACCTGGCGTTCGGCCAGGTTCATCTTGGTCAGCTCGAAGTCGTAATCGCCGGCAGTCGCCACGCGCACCGTCTCGCCGATGGAGTTGGCCGTTACGCCCAGGTCGGCCGCCCTGGCGAAGTCGGGGCGCACGATGATTTCAGGACGCACCAGCGATGCGCTCGAGGTGACGTTGCCGATGCCGTGCAGCGTGCGCAGGTCGCGCTCCACCTTGCGGGCCGACTCGATCAGCGCCACAGGATCTTCCGAACGCAGCACGAGCTGCATCTTGACGCCGGTATCAGGCGGGCCGACGGTGAAGCGTGCACCGGGCAGGGTGGACAGCTTTTCGCGGATCATGTCGTCGATCTGGGGCATCGACTCCTTGCGGTCGTTGCGATGCTTGGTGGTGATGGTCAGCACTGCACGGCGCGCTTCGGCCGCGGCGCCGGGTGCGAAGGCATCGCCTGAAGAACCGCCGCCGATGGAACTGAACACATTGGTCACCGGCTTGACTTCCATGATTGCCAGGCGGGCGCGCTCGGCGATAGCGCGCGTCTCGGCCAGGGTGGAGCCGGGCGGCAGTTCCAGGTTGACCATGGTCTGGCCTCGGTCGGCCGGCGGCACGAAGCCGGTTGGCAGCAGGCCGACCAGCATGATCGAGCCGACAAAGAAGGCGCCTGCCGCCAGCGCGGTCTTGCCGCGATTCTGCAGGCACCAGCGCATGGTCTTCATGTAGCGCTGCATGATCCAGCCGTCTTCCTGTTGCGGCTTGCTGGTCGCTTTCAGCAGGTGCGCCGCCATCATCGGCGTCAGCAGACGCGCTACGACCAGCGAAGCCAGCACCGCCAGCACTGCGGCCCAGCCGAACTGCTTGAAGAACTTGCCGGGAATGCCGCCCATGAAGGCGGTCGGCAGGAACACGGCCACCAGGGCAAAGGTGGTGGCAATCACCGCCATGCCGATTTCGTCGGCCGCTTCGAGCGCGGCCTGCATTGGCGTTTTGCCCATGTGCAGGTGGCGTTCGATGTTTTCGATTTCCACGATGGCGTCGTCCACCAGCACGCCGACCACCAGGGCCAGCGATAGCAGGGTCACGGTGTTCAGCGTGAAGCCCATCCAGTACATGCCGAGGAAGGCCGGCAGTACCGACAGCGGCAGCGCCGAAGCAGCCACCAGCGTGGCGCGCCAGTCGCGCAGGAACCACCACACCACCAGCACGGCCAGGATGGCGCCTTCATACAGCAGCTCCATCGAGCCGGCGAAGTTCTCGTCCACCGGTTCGGCGTTGTCGATCGATTGCGTGATGTCGATGGTCGGATGCGCCTTGCGCAGTTGTTCTATTGCGGCGCGCGCATCGGCGGCTACCTGGGTTTCGCTGGCGCCCTTGGTGCGGAAAATTTCGAAGGCGACGACCTTCTTGCCATCCTGCGTCGCTTCGGAGCGCGGTTCGGCAATGGTGTCGGTCACGTCGGCCACCTGCTCGAGGCGAATGTGGCGGCCGTCGCCCAGCGGGATATCCATCTGGGAGAGTTCCTGTGCGCTCTTTACCGTGGCGATGGTGCGCACCGATTGTTCGGCGCCGCTCACGTCGCCACGTCCGCCCGGCGCTTCCTTCTGTACCTGGCGCAGCATGCGCGACACGTCCAGCGCGGAGACGCGCAGGGCTGCCATGCGTTCGTCATCCAGTTCGACGCGGATTTCGCGGCTGACGCCCCCGACGCGCTTCACGGCACCCACACCCGGCACCGACAGCAGCTTCTTGGAGACGGTATTGTCCACATACCAGCTCAGGTCCGCATCGTCGATCTTCGTCCCTTGCTTCGGCGTGACGGTGAAGGCAAGGATCACGCGGCCGGCGGTGGAAACCTTGCTCACCACGGGATCTCGCATCTCCCCGGGCATGTCGGCGCGCACCTGTGTCACGGCGTCGCGCACTTCGTTGACCGCGTCGGACAGGTTCTTTTCGAGGATGAATTCAACGGTGATGGTGGCGGTGCCGTCCAGCACCTTGGCGTAGATGTTCTTCACGCCTTGCAGCGTGGCGACAGAATCTTCGATCTTGCGCGCCACCTCGGTTTCCAGCTGGGCCGGTGCAGCGCCGGGCAGGGAGGCCGAAACGGTGACGATCGGCAGTTCGATGTCGGGGAAGTCCTGCACCGGGTTGGCGCGGTAGGCCATCCAGCCTGCCAGCGACAGCAGGATGAACAGCATGATCGCCGGAACCGGGTGCTTGATCGAGAGGGCAGAAAAGTTCACGGCGCCTCCTTAGCGTGCCGGCTTGACCGCGGTCGCGGCTTGCGCCGGCGCGCCGGTATTGCGTACCAGGTCGCCGTCGTTCAGGAAGCCTGCGCCGGCAGCCACGATCTGCGCATCGGGCGCCAGTCCGGACAGCACTTCGATGCGGTCGCCGATGCGGCGGCCCGGCTGCACCTTGACCTGGCTCACGCGCTGGTCCTGGTTCAGGCGGAACACGTAGCTGAAGCCATCGCGCACGGTAATCGCCTGCTGCGGCACGGTCAGCGCATCGGATGCGCCGAGCTCGAACTGGCCGGTGGCGAACATGCCTGCCTTGAACGGCGCCTGCTTGCCGTTATTCGGCGGCAGGTCCACGTACACCAGGGCGGAGCGGGTCTGCGGGTCGATGGTCGGCGCCACCATGCGCACCTTGCCGGTCAGTTCGCTGCCGTTGGCGGCCTTGACGACGGCATTGCCGCCGATCTTTACGTTGCGCAGGTCGGCGGCCGTGACTTCGGCGCGCCATTCCAGGCGGCCCTGGCGGATCATGCGGAACAACTCGGTGCCGGGGCCGGCGACAGCGCCGACGGTGGCGCTGCGGGCCGAGATCACGCCCGCGTCGGGCGCGACAACCCTGGTATAGCGCAGGCGCAGTTCGGCCGAAGCGAGCATGGCTTTGGCGGAAGCGGCGCGCGCCTGGGCCGTGGCTTCGGCGGTAGTGTACTGGCTGATCTGCTGTGCGCTCAGGGCGCCGGTGTCCTGGATCGAGCGTGCGCGCTCGGCATTGGCCTTCGCTTCCGCGGCGGCAGCCTCGGCTTCCATCAGCGCTGCCTTGGCTTGCGCCACTTCGGCTTGCGGGGTTTCCGGCGCAAACACGGCCAGTACTTCGCCCTTGGTGACCACGTCGCCCACGTTGACTTTGACGTCGGACAGGCGCAGGCCGTTCGATTCGCTGCTGATGATCGCTTCCTGCCAGGCGGCGACGTTGCCGTTGGCGGTCAGGCGGATCGGCAGGCTGGTTTTCTGCGGACGGACGGTCGTGACGGTCAGCGAAGGCTTGGCGGCGGCAGGCTTCTTGTCTTCGGCCATGGCGCAGGGCGCCTGGGCCAGGGCGGCAAGGGCAGTAGCAACTGCCAGGGCGGCGACAGCGGAGGGAGTGCGGTGCAGTGGTTTCATAAAGTCTTTCCGATCTTAGGGCGCGGCAGGCGCGGTCCAGCCGCCGCCTGCTGCACGGTACAGGGCGATCCAGGCGGCGCTGCGTTCGCGCTGCAGGTTCACCACTGTGTTTTCTGCGGCCAGCCGCGTGCGGCGGGCGTCTTCCAGTTCGAGCAGGCTGGCCAGCCCATTCTTGTAGCGTTCTTCGGTCGCGGTGAAGAAGGTGCGATAGCCGTCCAGCGCAGTTTGCGCATCCTCGGCCCGCTCCTGGGTGCTTTGCAGCGCCACCAGCGCCTGTTCGACTTCCGACACGGCCTGCCGCACGCTGGCCTTGTAGCTCGACACGGCAGCGTCGTAACGGGCGCGCGAAGCATCCACATTGGCGCGGCGCACGCCCCAATCGATGATCGGCAAGGTCATTTGCAGCGGGCCGATGGTCCAGACATTGGCGGTGATGTCCTGGCCCTCGGCATGCAGGCGGCCGCGCCCGATGGAGCCGGAAAGGCCCAAGCGCGGCAGGCGCTCGGCGCGCGCGCTGGCGACGTCGTAGCTTGCAGCAGCCACTTCGCGCTCTGCGTTGAAGACGTCGGGACGCTGGGCCAGCACCTGGGCCGGCACCGAATCGATGGCGACGCCGGCTTCTGGCGACAGTACGGCATTGGCCGCGCTGTCGGCCAGGCGTGCCCGCAGTTCCGGTTCCGGGATGGCTGTCAGCGCCACCAGTACTTTCAATTCGCTGTCGCAGGCAGCACGCTGGGCTACCGCGCGGTTATTGCCGTCGGCGGCGCTGGCTCGGGCCAGGGCATTGGCGGACGGCGACTGGAAGCCGGCTTTGGTGGTGATGTCGGTCAGGCGCGCGGTGTGAGCGCGCGAAGCGGCATCCATGCGGGCGACGTTCAGCAGCTTTTCGCAGGCGCGCAGGCTGTAATACTGGTTGGCTGTTTCGGCCGCTACGCTGACGCGGGCTTCATGCCAGCCCGCCTGTGCGCCTTCGTGGCGCGCGATGGCAGCGTTGCGGCGCGCGCGGCCGCCGCCGAACAGGTCGATTTCCCACTGGGCCTGGGCCAGCAGCTGGGTGGTGGTATTCGTCGGAGCACTGGCGGACTGCTGGCTCATGCGGGTGGATGTCAGCACACCGGTCAGCGATGGGGCGAGGGCAGCGCCGGCGGCGGTGCGCTCGGCGCTGGCGGCTGCAAAGCGCGCCTGGGCGCCGGCAATGGTGGGACTGGCCGCCTGTGCGGCCTCGATCAATTGCACCAGCAGCGGGTCGGACTGGCGCTGCCACCAGTTGGCCAGTTCACCGGTGCTGCCGTTATGCGGCAGGGGAGCCTGCCATTGTTGCGGCGCATCTGCCGCGACCTTGTTCGCCGGTCCGGTGATGCCGCAGGCGCTGAGCGCCAGCATGGCCACCACAGATAGCGGGACCTGATATCTCTTCATGCCGTCCTTTCATTTTGCGCAACGTGAATTAGAGCATATAAATCAAACAATTAACATCCTGATACAAAGGAGTCTTTGCCCTTAATTCGGCGGCTAGCGTATAAAGAAAGTCCTGCGAATCATTGTATTGGGACGACATCATGCGAAGCTGGATACTCGGCGCGGTGCTTGCCGCACTACCCCAGGCGGCCCTGTGGGCGGCGCCCCTGGCGGGCGAGCAGGCTGCCATCCATGTGCTGAACCGGCTGGCCTACGGGCCGCGCCCTGGCGATATCGAGCGGGTGCGCCAGTCCGGGATACAGGCCTATATTGATGAGCAACTCAACCCGCCGGCCTTGCCGGTGGTGTTAGCCCAGCGGCTGGACAAGCTGGAAACGCTGAAGATGAGCGCCGGCGATGCGCTGGAACGATTCCAGGAAGCACGCAGTGGCGAGCAGGGCGAGCGCCGGGAAGTGGTGCAGCAGATGGCCTCCGAAGCGGCCGAAGCCCGCCTGCTGCGCGCCATCGAAAGCCCGCGCCAGCTGGAAGAAGTGATGGTTGACTTCTGGTATAACCACTTCAATGTATTTTCGGGTAAAGGGCAGGACCGTGCCCTGGTCACAAGCTATGAGCGCGATGCGATCCGTCCCTACGTGTTTGGCTCGTTCCGCCAGATGCTGGGCGCCACGGCCCATCATCCGGCCATGCTGTTCTACCTCGATAACTGGGTCTCGAAGGCTGGCGGCCTGAATGAGAATTACGCCCGCGAGCTGATGGAGCTGCATACCCTGGGCGTCGACGGCGGCTATACCCAGAAAGACGTGACCGAGCTGGCGCGCATGCTGACCGGCTGGACCTATCGCCCGAAGCGCGACGCCCAGTTCGCGTTCGATCCGCGCCGCCACGATAACGGCGCCAAGACCTGGCTGGGCAAGCCGGTGACAGCGCGTGGCGAGGCGGAAGGGGAGTATGCGCTGGACGTGCTGGCGGTGCATCCCGCGACTGCGCGCCATATCAGCAGCAAGCTGGCGCAGTACTTCGTGGCCGACCAGCCGCCGCCCGCGCTGGTGGAGCGCATGGCGCAAAGCTGGATCGCCAGCAAGGGCGATATCCGCACCGTGCTGCGTACCCTGTTCTCCAGCCCGGAATTCATGGACCAGCAATATGCCGGCGCCAAGTTCAAGACGCCGTACCAGTACGTGATATCTGCTTCACGCGCGTCCGCCATGCCGATGCCTGAAGTGAAGCCGCTGGTGGGCATCCTGAACCGTCTCGGGATGCCGCTGTACGGCTGCCAGACACCGGATGGCTACAAGAACACGGAAGGCGCCTGGCTGAACCCGGATGGCCTGAGCCGCCGCATCAGCTACGCGCTGGCACTTTCCAACGGTGCCGATGCCGACAAGGTGCAGGAGGCTTTAGGTACCTCAGTTTCGAAACAGACTGCCGCCATCGTCGCCGACAGCAATGAACGCCTGCGCGCTGCCATGCTGCTCGGCAGTCCCGACTTCATGCAACGCTAACGGAGCGCGCCATGCAACGACGCCAATTCCTGAATGCCTTCGCCGCCAGCGCCGGCCTGATGCTGCCGCTCGGCCCCCATGCCTGGGCGGCGACCATGGCCCCCGGCAGCAGCTCGCCGACCGCGAAAAAACTGATCGTCGTCATGCTGCGTGGCGCGGTGGACGGCCTGAACGTAGTGGCGCCGATGGCCGACCCCGAATACGCCCGCCTGCGCCCGAATATCGCGCTGGCCAGGCCGGGCACGGAAGACAGCGCGCTGAACCTGGACGGCTACTTTGGCCTGCATCCGGCGCTGGCGCCTTTGATGCCGCTGTGGGAGCAGAAAAAGCTGGCCTTCGTGCACGCCAGCGGGTCGCCGGATGCCAGCCGTTCCCACTTCGATGCGCAAGACTATATGGAGTCCGCCACGCCGGGAGTGAAGAGCACGCAGGATGGCTGGATGAACCGCCTGCTTGGCAGCCTGCCGGGCGAGACCACGCCGACGCGGGCGCTCAGCATCGGCCCGGTGATGCCGCGCGTGCTGTCCGGCGCTCAGCCGGCCACCAACCTCGCCAACGGCGCAGCCGGCACGCGCTCCACGCCGCTCGACCGGCCGCAGATCGCGAAAGCCTTCGACGCGCTGTATGCCGGCAATGAACGCTACGGCAAGGTGTACCAGGCCGGGCGCAAGGCCCATGAGGAAGTCATGGCCGCCGCCAATGGCGGGATGATGTCGGAGATGCAGGCGGCCGATAACGGCGCCCCGCTGCCGAATGGCTTCCCCGACGATGCCGGCCGCCTTGCAACACTGATGCGCAACAACCCCAACATCCAGCTCGCCTTCGTTGCACTGGGCGGCTGGGACACCCATGCCAACCAGGGCGCCGGCACCGGCCAACTGGCCAACCGCCTGCAGCCGCTGGGGCAGGGGCTGGCGACGCTGGCGCAGCGCCTGGGTCCATTGTTTGACGATACGGTGATCGTGGTCATGTCGGAATTCGGCCGTACCGCGCGCGAGAACGGCAACCGGGGCACCGACCATGGCCACGGCAACGCCATGTGGCTGCTGGGCGGAAAGCTCCAGGGCGGCAAGGTGGCGGGCGAATGGAAAGGACTGGCCGACGCCCAGTTGAACGAAGGACGCGATTTGCCGGTCACCACCGACTTCCGCCATGTGCTGGCGCACGTGGCCGAGCGCCACCTGCGCCTGCCTGATACGGCGCTGGCACGCACCTTCCCCGGCTTGCCCTCCGGTGCACGCCTGCAGCTGATTGCCTAGTCTCCAATCACGCCGAGCTGGCGCAGGAAGGCGAGGTTGTCCTCGATGTGCCAGTTGTCTGTGATTTGGCCCTCAGCGACGCGATAGATGTCGGTGGCGATGAAGTCGATCGCCTGTCCCTTGCCCTGCACGCCTTTGAAGCTGCCGGTGAAATGGCCCCTGAAGCGCAGGTGCACGATGGCGCGGTCGCCGCTGACGATCAACTGCTCGATGTCGGCGCGCATATCGGGAACCGCCGTACGCACGAAGGCGGATGCCGCCAGCGGACCTGGCAGGCCCTGGGCGCGGCCGGGCGGCAGGGTGCGGTCTGTGAACCCTGGCGCCAATGCGGCGCGGGCCAGCGCTTCGTCGCCGTTGTTCCAGAACGATGCGTAGCGGCGGGCAGCCAGCACGCTGGCTTCGGCCTGTGCCGCCGGCAGCGAAGGATCGACGAATTGCTGGCGCGGACGGATGAGTTCCGGGGCCGGCGCCGCATGGGCGGCGGCCAAGGGCAGGGCGGCGAGCAGCAGGGTGGTAAGGTGTTTCATCATATCTCCTTTGGAAATAATTGCATGGTATTCACCTTTGGGCGACTAAAATAGTCGTCCATGACGAATACATATTTTCCAATTCAGGGAGAATTAGCCCATGCTTGATGATTTGCCGGCTTTGCGGGCGTTTGCGCACATCGTGGCGGCAGGCAGCATGTCGGCCGCTGCGCGTGAACTTGAGCTGCCGCTATCGGTGGTGAGCAAACGCCTGGCGCAGCTGGAGAAGAGCATTGGCCTGCGGCTGTTGCAGCGGACCACGCGGCGCCAGGCGCTGACGGCGGACGGCGCGTTGTTCCATGCCCGCGTCTTGCGTATCCTGGAGGAGGTTGGCCAGGCCGAGTCCCTGCTCGCGCACAGCCGGCACGAAGTGGACGGCCTGCTGCGCCTGAGCGCGCCCGCCGAACTCGGGCGCCAGCATATCGTGCCCATCGTCGCCGAATTCCAGCGCCAGCATCCCGGCCTGCAGGTGCAGCTTGAACTGACCGATACCGTCGTCAACCTGCTGGAAACCGGGCTGGACATGGCGGTCCGTTTCGGCAGCGTGGAAGATCCCAGCCTGGTGGTGCGCCGGCTTGCTCCAAACTACCGCGTGCTGTGCGCCGCGCCATCCTACCTGGAGCAGCATGGCATCCCGGCCAGTCCTGCCGAGCTAACCGGGCATCGCTGCATCGTGATCGGCGAGGCCCGGCGCGTCGACTGGCGCTTCGAAGGCGAGCAAACAGAGAGCGTGCGCGTGGCCGCAACTTTCCTCACCAATGACGGCCAGGCCGCACACGCGCTGGCGCTGCAAGGTAGCGGCTTGGTAGTAAAATCGATCTGGGATGTGGGCGATGACCTGCTGGCAGGGCGCTTGCAACGTTTGTTGCCGCGCTACAGCATGCCGGCCGCACCGCTGCAGGCGATCCTGCCGCACGGCCGCAACTTGCCGCTCCGGGTTCGCCTCTTCCTCGATTACCTGCAGGTAGGCCTGACGGCCGCATGGCGTTGGGACGCGGTTGGGGACAAGAAAAATGCTGAAGTTTCTGTGGAAGTTGACCAGCCCCGATGAACGGTCGGAAAACACCCTGGGCATGATCGCCGCGGTGTTCAGCCTGATCGCACTAGGCTGGCTGATGCTGGCCTAAAGAGCGGGCTGGCCCAGCAGGCCGTCGATTGCCGCCACCAGCTGTTGCGGGTCGATCGGATGGGACAGCACGCTGCGGCGGCGTCCTGCGCCCAATGCACCCAGGTCGTCTTCATCGTCGGGGCGGATCACCAGCACCGGCAGCCCGGGTGCCATCTCCAGCGCGTCTGCCAGGAAAGACAGGCGGCCCGCTTCCAGCAAGCCCAGCTCGCACAACACCACGTCGTAAACATGGCCGTCCATCAGCGCGCCGGCATCCATCGGGTTGGATGCGCTGCGGACGCTGTAGCCGCTGTGCGCCAGGATCGCAGCCACCAGGCCGGCATTTTCCGGCGCCGCGTCAAGCAGCAGCACGCGGGCGCGTCCGGTGTTGGCCGTGCCGGCAGGGGCCGTGGCGGGAGTCGGCGCGGCGGCGGAAGGCGCCGGCATGGCGGGCGTGCCGCCGGCGCGCAGGTGGGCAGGCAGGAAGGATTCCAGCGCCGGGATCAGCACGTCAGGCTCCAGCGACTTGGGCAGGCAGCCGGAAAAGCCGGCGCGGCGCAGCGCAGCACAGCCATCGGTGACGGGGAGGGAGCTGGCGGCAAGGATCGGGATCGACTGGGTGGCCGGATCGGCGCGCAAGCGCGCCACGACGCCAAGCCCGTCCAGCTTTGGCAAGTGCAGGTCGCTCAGGATCAGGTCCGGCTTCTCGCTGATGGCCATCGCCACGCCCATTTCGCCGTCGGTGGCGCACAAGGGGCGATGGCCGAAGGCCTGCAGCAAGTACGTCATCAGGTCCATATTGGCCTGGTTGTCTTCGATGATCAGGATGCGTGCCGACATTTGAGTGCGAGCGTGAAGGTGCTGCCTTTGCCGAAGTCGCTGCTGAAGAACAGCGAACCGCCGAGGAGATTGGCCAGGTTCTGGCTCAGGTAAAGGCCCAGGCCCGCGCCTTCCACATGCCGGGTCGAGCTGTTATCGAGTTGCGAAAAAGCCTGGAACAGCTTGGCCTGGTCTTCTTCCTTGATGCCGCTGCCGCTGTCGGTCACGCTGAATTCCGTGATCAGCGCCTGCTCTTCGTCGGCGCGCTGCTTCAGCGCCAGCTTGATCATGCCTTTCTCGGTGAACTTGATGGCGTTGTTGGCCAGGTTGATCATGATTTGCGCCAGCGCGCGGCGGTCGGTCTGCAGCACGATCGGTTGCTCCGGCATGTCGACCAGGACTTCCAGCCCTTTCTGCGCAGCCAGTGGGCGCAGGGTGTCCGCCACTTCGCCCATCAATTGCTGGCATTGCACGGACTCCACGGTCAGGGTGACCTTGCCCGCTTCGATCTTGGCGACGTCGAGGATGTCGTTGATCAGCGATAGCAGGTGGCGCGCGCTGTTGCGGATGGTGTTGAGCTGCCGGTCCTGTTCATCGGTCAGCGGGCCGGGAAGCTTCATCAGCAGGGCGCCGGTAAAGCCGATGATGGCATTCAGCGGCGTGCGCAGCTCGTGCGACATATTGGCGATGAAGGCCGACTTCATGCGGCTGGCCTCGGCCAGTTCCAGGTTCTTCAGCGCGATCTCGCGGTTGATGGTTTCCAGCTCGCCGGCATGGTGGGCCAGGCGCATGTTCAGTTCGATTACCTGGCGCTCGCGCGCCTGCAGCTCGCTGTTGACCTGCACCGCCTGCTCGTAGGTCGAGATCAGCAGGTCGAGGATCTGCTGGCGTTCTGCATTGATGAAGTGTTTCTGGTCGCCCAGGTAGAGGGCGATGCCGACCTCCATGCTGGAATTCTTGCGCAGCTTCTGGTTGACCAGCATCTGGCCGATGCGGTTGAGCAGGTAGTCCTCCGCGTAGGGCTTGCGGATGAAGTTGTCGGCGCCGCATTCGATGCCTCGGATGATGTCTTTGGGGTCGGTCAGCGAGGTGACCAGGATGACCGGGATATCGCGCAGCGCGGGATCGGCCTTGATGGCGCGGCACAGTTCATAGCCGTTCATCTCGGGCATGACGATGTCCGACAGGACCAGGTGCGGCTTGTGCTCGCGGATATCGGCCAGTGCCAGCTTGCCGTTGGCCGCCACCCTGGCGTGATAGCCCGAGGACCGGATCAGCCGCCGCAGGCGCTCAGCCTGGGTCGGGCTGTCTTCCACGATGAGTATTTCCAGCTCATCGGGCGCGATATCGTAGCTGGAGTCCAAGTCACCTCCGAAATGGTTGGGTGATCAGACTATACCGTTTTTTCACCCGCCTTGGAAACCGCCGTCACGGTAGGTGATGACCAGCGTGTCGCGGTGGCCATGCTCGGCCAGCGGCTGGATCGGGGTCGATTCATGGATGACAGCCGCGTCGTCCAGCAGCAGCATGGTCCACGGTTCGGTCATGGTAAAGCGCTTGCCGTTCGGTCCGTCGGCCTCGAAGACACGGGTTTCGCCGCCCTTGATGCCATGGCGGCCGACCAGCAGCACGGCCACGAAATCGACGCCATCGCGGTGGGCGCCTTCCGGGGTGGGGCGGCCGATACCGTCGGTGGTGTCGATGCGGAACTGGTGGGCTTCCACATACCAGGGATGCTGGCCGCGTACCTGGGCGCAGGCCTGGCCGATGGCGGCCAGCAGCCTGGTCCAGGCCGGGTTGGCCACCGTTTGCGGGGCGACTGGCTCGAACAGGCGGCGCATGCCGCCGTGCAGGGCGTTGTATTCGACCGGCTGCCAGTGGGCGCGGTGGGCGGTCTGCTCGAGGGCCAGGCCGTCCTGCACGAAGCAGGAATGGCGCCGGCGGCGATAGCGGCCGCCGTCTTTCAGGTAGTTGTCCGGGGCCAGGTCGTCCCAGCTCGGGACCAGGGAATTCAGTTCATCCAGGGTGCAGCCGGCCAGGCTGGCAACATCGGCCGGCTTGAGCAGGGCGTAGCCGGCGCTGCGCAGGGTGTGGATCAATTGGGGCAGGGGCGTCATCATGCCCCTTATTGTACTTAGAACGCGTGCGTTACGCTGAAGCGGAAGGACCTTGCCTCGATCGGGTGGAAATGGATGCCGGCCCTGGCCTCGGCCTCGCCTTGCAGGCGCGACTCGTAGAAATAGTCGATGGCCGATACCTGGCGGTTGGCGAGGTTGAAGCCTTCCAGCTCCAGGGTGGTGCGGGCTGCCAGCTTGTAGGCCAGGCGGCCATTGACGGTGGCGCTGGCTTTCGAGCGCACGGAGTTGTCTTCCACCAGTGGGCGCGGGCCGAACCAGCGCAGGCGCAGGGCGCCGGACCAGGGGCCGGCCGGGGTGACGGTGGCGGCCAGTTGGGCCACGCCTTCGACGGCACCGGGGATGCGGTCGCCTTCCGGCGCGGAAGGACGGAAGCGGCCGCGCGCGAAGGCGAGGTCGGCGTCCAGCGACAGCCATTTGAACGGTTTGTAGTAGTTGGAGAACTCGATGCCGTGGCGGCGGCTCGGGCGGCCCGCTTCGGTGCTGCCGGCGTCGCCCAGGTAGACCAGTTCCGAGTCGAAGTCCAGGCGATACACGGCCAGCACGGTCTGCAGGCCTGTGACGGCTTCACTGCGCAGGCCGAACTCCAGGCCGCGCGAGCGGGCCAGCGGTGTCGCCGGGTCCTGCGCCTGGGTCACGCCTCGCGCATCGTTGCTGTGGAAGCCACGGCCCGCGTTCAGGTAGAACTCGGTGCGCGACCAGGGGCCGAAGGCCAGGCTGATGCTCGGGCTGGCCAGTGTTTCATCGGCGCGGGCATCGCCCACCGCAAATCGGTAGCGGTCCAGCCGCAAGCCGGCTTCGCCGCGCAGCCACGGCGTGACGCGCAGGCGTTGCTGCAGGTACAGCGCGGCGCTGGTTTCGACGATATGGTCGGCGCGCACGGTCGCCAGCACCTGGCGCGCTTGCGTGTGCTGCAGGGCGTTGAAGATATTGTCGTTCTGCGCCTGCACGCCGAGCGTGGTGCTCCATGCCATGTCGTCCATATGGTCATGCCAGCTTTGGCTCGCCTCGAAGCCGCTGGTGACGCGGCGGTCCGGCTGGGCGAACTGGTCGCCATGCACCGGGTCGTCCAGGAAGTAGGTGAAGTTGGAGAACAGTTCCAGACGGTTGTTGATGATGTAGGCGTTGGCCTTCGTCGTCGTCCTCTCGTCGCTGCGCGCCCAGGCGGCGGACAGGCTGAAACGGCGGGCCTGCCCGCCATCGGTCAGGTCGATGCCGTCGAAGCGGCCCAGCGAGCCGTTGTCCACGGCGCGCTGCGGGATCTGGTCGGTGGCGCTCCAGGCGCCACGATAAGCCATGGCAGTAACGGTGTAGCCGTTGTTGGCGAAGCCTTCGCTGTAGCGCAGCACCGCGTTCAGTTTGCGGTAGTTGTCGCCGCGTGTCCAAGGGCCATCGTTGTGCACCGCCTCCAGCGCGTACAGCCAGGAGCCGCTGTCGCCGGATTCGCGCGAACCGGCAACCAGGGCGCGGCCGTAGCCATTCTGGCCTGCCGTGGCGCTGGCCTGGTCCTGCGGCAGGCGGCTGGAGTAATTGATTGCTGTGGCGCCGGCGGAGGAAAAGTCGCCGGTGCTCGCGTTATACGGGCCCTTGCTGTAATCGAGCCGCGCCACCAGTTCTGGAATGATGAAATTCAGGTCGGTCCAGCCCTGGCCATGCGCGTGGCTGCGCTGGTTGACCGGCATGCCGTCCACCGTGGTGCGCAGGTCGGTGCCGTGATCGAGGTTGAAGCCGCGCAGGTAAAACTGGTTGGCCTTGCCCTCGCCGCTATGCTGGCTCGCTACCAGCCCCGGCGTCGCTTCCAGCAGTTCGCCGGGACGGTAAATGGTGCGTGCTTCGAGCTGGCGCTGCGAGACGCTGCCCATGCCGGCCGAATCGGCGACGCCGACCTGGCTGGCGCGTGCGCCTTCGACCAGCACGCGCTGCATGAAGGGATCATCGGCAAACGCGGCTGCCGGCGCAAGCAGGCAAACGATTGCGAGCTTAGGGGAGCGGCTGTTCACGGCGATCGCGATTGAAAACGATGGAGGCTGCCGGACGGCCCGGGCCGCTGACGTTGACGTTATTGACTTGCTGCGGCAGGAAGTCCGTCAGCACACCGTCCAGCAGGACGGCGCCCGGCGGCAGTTCGGTCTTTTCGATTTCCTGGAACACGATAATGCTGTCGACGTTGGCTTGCAAGCCGACCCATTGCAGCGGCAATGGCTTGCCGTTGACGGTGATGCGGAACTGCTTTTCGAGGTAGCGACGGAACACGGCCTGGTCCTCCTCCAACCCAAGGTCAAAGTGGCGCTGGTACAGGTTCATCAACAGCGCTTCCACATCGTGCGCCGTGTAAGTATGAACCACTTCCGTGCTGCCCGTGCGTGGGTTGAAGCTGATTTCAGTCAAACCCACGTGAAAATTATGGGCTTGGGCGGCAGCGCTGCAGCAGAGCAGCGCCGCCGCGAGGACGGCCTTGAAACGCATCATTCCTTCTTGGCGCCTTCCTTGGCGCTATCCGCTTCCTGCTTCTTCAGCGGAGTGTTGAAGTCCTTCATCATGTTTTCCGGCTGGCGCGACTTGAACAGTTCCAGGCGCGAAGGCGTCACCTTGCGCGGCCAGGCGTTGTTCGACTGGTCGATGTCGGCGGTTTCCCAGTACGGATCATGCACCAGGGACACCAGCGGCTCGTCGGTCACGATGATTTTGGTGACCTTCTTCGGCGAGTAACGCCACACTTCGGCAGGCACGCGCTCGATGTACTTCTTGCCCGACTTCAGCTCGATCTGCAGGATCAGCGGGGTCACCAGGCCACCGAGGTTGGAGAAGTCCACCAGGTACAGGTGCTTGCCCTGCGCCAGCAGGTCCTTCTCCCACTGTTCCAGGTCCTTGGTCTGCTCGTCGAACTTGTTGCGGTCGGCATTGGTGACGGTGTAGTCGTCGTGCTCGTTGTAGAAGTCCTTCAGCGCAGGCTGTTCATCCACCTTGCGTACCATGCCCTTGTTGCGCTGGTCGATGATGGAGACCGGCTCCGCGTCGTGCTGCGCCTTCTTCCAGGCCTTTTCGGTTTCCGGATTCTTGGTGCTCACGCCGTACTCGCTGATGCCATCGATCGATACGTCGACTGCATCCGTGGTGTAGAACCAGCCGCGCCAGAACCAGTCAAGGTCGGTGCCGGACGCGTCTTCCATGGTGCGGAAGAAGTCGGCCGGGGTAGGGCGCTTGAACTTCCAGCGGCGCGCATATTCACGGAAAGCATAGTCGAACAGTTCGCGGCCCAGCACCGTTTCGCGCAGGATGTTCAGCGCGGCAGCTGGCTTGGCGTAGGCGTTGTTGCCGAACTGGAGCAGCGACTCCGAGTTGGTCATGATCGGCACCTGGTTCTTCGAACGCATGTAGTCGACGATGAAGCGCGGATCGCCGCGGCCGGCCGGGTAATTGTCCTCCCAGGCTTCCTGAGCCAGCGATTGAACGAAGGTGTTCAGGCCCTCATCCATCCAGGTCCATTGGCGCTCGTCGCTGTTAACGATCATCGGGAAGTAGTTGTGGCCAACCTCGTGGATCACCACGCCGATCAGGCCATATTTGGCGCGCTTGGTGTAGGTGATTTCGCCGGTCTTCTTGTCCTTCACCGGACGCGGGCCGTTGAAGGAGATCATCGGATACTCCATGCCGCCGACCGGGCCGTTGACGGAAATTGCGGTCGGGTACGGGTAGTCGAAGCTGTATTTGTTGTACTGCTCGATGGTATGGATGATGGCGGCGGTCGAATACTTCTCCCACAGCGGATTGCCTTCCTTCGGATAGTAGGACATGGCCATCAGGTTGCTGCCGTCCTTCTTGTAGCCCTGCGCATCCCAGATGAACTTGCGGGACGACGCCCAGGCGAAGTCGCGCACGTTCTTCGCCTTGAAATGCCAGGTCTTGGTGCCCTTGGCCTGGTTCTTTTCGGCCTGCTCGGCTTCGGCCTGGGTCACGATGACGACCGGGGTCTTGCTGGTGCGGGCCTTGGCCAGGCGGTCGCGCTGGGTAGTGGTCAGCACGTCGTTCGGGTTTTGCAGCTCGCCGGTGGACGCCACGATATGGTCGGCCGGGACTGTGATCTGCACGTCGTAGTCGCCGAATTCCAGCGTGAATTCGCCGGAACCCAGGAATTGCTTGTGCTGCCAGCCATACACGTCGTAGTAAGCCGCCATGCGCGGGAACCACTGGGCGATCTCGAACAGCGCATTCTTGTCTTCGGCGAAGTATTCATAGCCGGAGCGGCCGCCCAGCACTTTCTGCTCATTGATCTTGTAGGTCCAGTCGATGGACAAACTGAACTTCTCGCCCGGCTTCAGCGGCTGCTGCAGCTCGATGCGCATCATGGTGCGGTTGATGGTGGTTTTCAGCGGCGCGCCGCCGGGACCTTTGACGGAGCCGATCTTGAAGCCGCCATCGAAGTCGCGGCCGGCCAGGATATTGCGCAGGCCATCGTACTTCATGCCTTCTTCTTCGCCCTTGGCGCGGCCCCAGGCTTCGCGCGACGGCGCGGTCATGGTCATGCGGGCATCGGAATCCGATTTGTAGATGTTCTGGTCGAGCTGCAGCCACAGGTAATGCAGGATGTCCGGCGAGTTGTTGTGGTAGGTGACCTGGCCGCTGCCCGAAATGGCACGGTTAGCCTCATCCAAGGTGGCACGAATGGTGTAATCGGCGCGTTGCTGCCAGTAGGCATGGCCGGGCGCACCGGAAGCGGTGCGGTACTGGTTGGCGGAAGGCAGCAGCTCTTCGAGCTGGCGGAACTTGTCATCAAATGGCTCGGCTGCGAAAGCCGTCGCCGTCAGGCAAAGTGCGGCAAGGCCGAAATGAAGGCGTTTCATCGAATCCCCATGCTTGTTGTAATAAATGCTGGGCTATTCTAGAGAGCTTTTCCTCACGACACTTCGTTTATTTGTAAAAAACCTGAAACATCCGTTGTTGGTACGCGCCGAGACCGAAAGGGGCTCGGCGCCCCAGCTTTTATTTCAAGCGGTATTTCAGTTCCTCGCCGGCTTGGCGCATCGCGGCTTTGGTGCCCGGTACGTTGCTCAGCACGTTCAGCAGGCCGAAGTCGTGGATCATGCCGTTGTAGCGGACTGTGGCGGTTTCGACACCGGCGGCATCCAGCTTCTTGCCGTAGGCTTCGCCTTCGTCACGCAGCACGTCGAATTCGGCGGTCTGGATCAGGGTTGGCGGCAGGCCTTTCAATTGCTCGCTCGTGGCCTGCAATGGCGAGGCGTAGATTTCCTTGCGTTTGGCCAGGTCGGTCGTGTAGTTGTCCCAGAACCATTTCATCGCGTTACGAGTCAGGAAGTGGCCATCGGCGAACTGCTGGTAGGAGGCGTTGTCGAAATCAGCGTTGGTGACGGGCCACAGCAGGACCTGGGCGCGCAGCTTGGGCTGCCCCTGGTCTTTCGCCATCAGCGCCACCACCGCTGCCATATTGCCGCCGACGCTATTGCCTGCCACGGCGAGGCGGGTGCCGTCGACATTGATTTCCTTGCCGTTTTTCGCGACCCATTTGGTGGCGCCGTAGGCTTGCTTGATTGCCACGCCATAGCCGGCTTCCGGCGAAGGAGTGTAGTCAACGAAGACCGCCGCGGCGCCGGAGTTCACCACCAGGTCGCGCACCAGGCGTTCGTGGGTAGGGAAGTCGCCCAGTACCCAGCCGCCGCCGTGGAAGAACATGAAGACCGGCAAGGTGCCTTTGACGCCTGCAGGGCGCACGATGTGCAGCTTGATCTTTTCGCCATCGACATTGATCACCTTTTCGGACACGTCAGCGGCCGGTAGCTTGGCGCCATTCTGGGCGCCGGCCAGTACCTGGCGGGCGTCGGCAGGGCTCAGCGATTCGAGCGGCTTGCCACCTTCCAGCGCTTTCAGGAATTGCGCGGTTTGCGGTTCAACGCCCGGCAGGCTGGCGGCGACGGCGGAACCGGCGAGGAGGGCGAAGGCAGAAGCGGCGATAACGGTTTTCATGGTAAATCTCCTTTGTTTAGCTAACGATTAGATAGTGCGCTACTTAATTGGTTTTAAAAAAATGCCCACTGGAGATACCAAGGTGGGCATCGTCTGTTACGCGTTATTCATCAGGCTGGTGCGCAGGACCGACAGCTCACGCTGCAAACGAATCACCTGATCCAGGTCGCAGCCGCTGGCGCCAAGCACGCAAGCAGGCAGCTTGGCACCCTCATTCCTCAGTTCGCTGCCGTGGGGGGTGAGGGCAATGATCACCTGGCGCTCATCTTGCGGGCAACGGGTGCGGGTGATCAGTTCGGCCTGCTCCATCCGCTTTAGCAGCGGCGTCAGCGTGGCCGAGTCGAGGAACAGGCGTTCGCCCAGGGCGGACACCGTTTGCTCGTCCTGTTCCCACAACACCATCATCACCAGGTATTGCGAGTAGGTCAGTCCCAGCTTGCGCAGCAGCTTGCGGTACAGCTTGTTCATCGCCAGGGAAGTCGAATACAAGGCGAAGCACAATTGCTGGTCGAGCTTGGGAACCTGTTCGAGGTCAAATGATTTCGTATCCATGGAACGCAGTATAGATAGCGTGCGATCTAATTGCAAGCAATTTTTCTTAGGCCTTGCTTCGAGAGAGATCTTTGACTATCGTTAAAGTGCCCGTAACCTGCGCTGGGCAAAGGGGATGACAATGAATCAAATGAATCACTATCATTCAAGCGCCTACCCAGTGCCCGACCAGCGGGGCCCGGAGCCGGTGCTTTTCCTGGTTGAGCTCGACCCGCAGCGCGTCGTTGATGGTGTGCGTTACGATGAAAATTACCTGGCCGACGACGTGATGGCTTGCGGCACCATGCGCGAAACGTGCCCAATATGCGAAGAAGGCCACCTGCAACTGGTGCTGCGCCAGAAGAATGTGCGGGTGGCGCACCTGTTCTGTATCGAATGCACCCGCTGTTTCGGCGCTTTCCTGCCGGACGGCACACCCGCACTCTCCGATTGAACATTCCCTGCGTGAAGTTCCCGTGCGGTATCATGCCGCAATGAAGAGCCCAAAGACCAAGCCTCTGCTGCTGATCGTTGATGGATCGGCCGACCACCTGCAACAGCTCAGCCATCTGCTGGAAGACAAGTATGCCGTGCGTGCGGTCGACGACTTCGACAGCGCGCTTGCTGCGGCACAGCGGCTTCCGCGCCCTGACCTGATCCTGGTCGATGTGGTGCGCGATGGCTTTGCGGTTTGCCAACGTCTGCGCGGCAACCCCGACACTGCCAGCATTCCCCTGATCGCCATGATCGAGCGCGGCCAGCCGGACCTGGAGCAAAGCGCGCTCGCCGAAGGAGCTTCCGACGTCGTGGCGCGCCCCCTGGTGCCTGAACTGCTGCGTGCGCGCATCGGAACCCATTTGCAGTTGCGCGAGGCGCGCGCCAGGGTACAGCGCCAACGCACCCAGCTCAATGAACTGGGCCAGATCGCCGATGCCGCGGCGTGGGCCATCGCCAGCCTGGCCGAATGGCGCGATGAGGAAGACCCGTCGCACCTGCGCCGCATCCAGCATATCGTGCTGGCGCTGGCGCGCCAGCTGCAAGGCAATCCCCGCTTTGCCGACGAACTGGTCGAGGCGCATATCCCGCTGCTGTTCAAGGCGGCGCCGCTGCACGACATCGGCAAAGTGCGTATTCCCGATGCGATCCTGCTCAAGCCGGGGCGCCTGACGCCGGAAGAATTCGAGATCATGAAGCAGCACACTGTGCATGGCCGCGACGCCATCGCCGGGGTGGAGCGCGAGTTGGGTTTTTCCAACGCCTTCCTGCGTTTCGCGCGCGAGATCACCTACAGCCATCAGGAGCGCTACGACGGTTCGGGCTATCCGCAAGGCCTGGTGGGCGATGCCATCCCGGTATCGGCACGCCTGGTGGCGGTGGCCGATGTGTATGACGCGCTGGTGTCCAGGCGCGTGTATCGTCCGGCCTTCACCCATGAGACCGCGATTGAGCTGATCCGCCAGGGCAGCGGCGAACAATTCGACCCGGACGTGGTCGATGCGCTGCTGGCAGCTGAAGAACAGGTGATGGACATTGCGGCGCGCTACCAGGATGCGACTGCCTGACAACGGCTGAACGTTTCCCGGGCGTATGATGGATTTCCCTATGCTATAGTCGTCTCCATAGTCCCGTCGGAGCAAGCATGCGCATACACGGATACCTGGCCTTTATTGTCGGTATTTGCGTTACCGTGTGGGTCTGCATGTTCGTGATGAATGTGCAGGACCGCCAGGCCAATGAAGCCTTCCAGCGCGATACGCAAAAGATCGCGCGCGATACCCAGCTTCGCCTGCAGACCTACTTCGACATGCTGCTTAGCATTAAGGGCGTGTTCGCGGTGAAGGACGATGTCTCGCGCGTGGAATTCAGCCGCTATGTGCGCGAGCTGGACCTCAAGCGCCGCTATCCCGGCTTCCAGGCCATCCAGTTCGTGCGGCGCGTGCCATCCAGCCAACTGGATGCTTATTCGGCACGTATCCGCGCCGATGACAGCCTGCAAAGCGGCGGCTATCCCGACTACAAGGTGCATCCGGCATCGGTGCGGCCGGAGCACTTCCTGATCGAGTACAACGAGCCGATGCGTGGCAATGAAAACGCCTTCGGCCTCGACCTGGCTGCCTTGCCGCCGCATTACAAGGCCCTGCAACTCGGCAAAGCCACCGGCCGCGTGGTGGCCACCGAACGCATTACGCTGGTGCAGGATGTCAGCGGCCAGCCGGGCTTCGTCGCGCGCGCACCCATTTACCGGCGCGGCGCATCGCTGCTGACGGAACAGGAACGCGATGCTGCGCTGGTGGGCTTTGTGGCGATCGTGTTCCGAGTAAACGACCTGATGTCGGAAACGATCGACAGCCCAATGCTGCAGCATCTCTACGTCAGCATCAACGACGCGGGCTATATCAACGATGGCGGCAATATGCCGCCCAGCGTCGACAACCTGATGTTCGACAGCTTCGGCAAACTTGGTTCGGGCCAGCGCCTGCCGCCGCTGGCGGGCCTGGTTGGCAAGATTCCGCTCGATGTCGGCGAACGGCGCTGGGTCATGAATTTCGAAGGCCACGCGAGCGAGCGCTATAGTCGCGACATGCGGCTGATTTCGGTGATCGGCCTGGCCGGCTTTATCATCAGTGCCTTGATCGGCGCACAGATCATGACTTTGCAACGCCGCCGCGCCCTGGCGCAAAAACTGCGCATTACGGCCGATGAACTGCGTGCACTGCAGGACAGCGCCATCGTTGGCATCGGCCTGTTTGCCAACGGCCTTATCGTGCGCTGCAACCGCGGACTGGAAGAGATGATGGGCTACCAGCCGGGCCAGTTGGCGGGGCGTTCCTGCAATATGCTTACGGGCGGATTGAGCGATCCTTTCGCCTGCGTGGCCGATGGCACGTCGATGCATTTTGAACTGGAGCTGGCGAACGCCAATGGACGGCGCCTGTGGTGCATGGTGAACGGGCGCATGCTGGATCATAACGAACCACGCAAGGGTTGCGTGTGGGTGATCATCGATATCACGGAGCGCAAGCAAACCGAGGCAGCGCTGGTCGATACCAAGCATGGCCTGGAGCGCAGCCTGAACGAGCTGGCGCTGCAAAAGGCCAACGTAGAGCTGGCGCACAAGGATTTGTCGGCGGTGCTGCTGACGCTGAAGCAAGCGCAGGCCAACCTGATCACATCCGAGAAAATGGCATCGCTTGGCGCGCTGGTGGCCGGTATCGCACACGAATTGAACACGCCGATCGGGAACAGCCTGCTGACGGCGACGGCGCTGAGCGATATGTGCAAGGAGTTCGAGCGCCAGTTGAGCGAGGGCGGCATCAAGCGTTCCGCGCTCGATACGCATTTGAAGGATGCACGCATGGCGTGCTCGATCATTACCAACTCCCTGACGCGCGCTGCAGACCTGATCCATTCCTTCAAGCAGGTGGCCGTCGACCAGACTTCCGACAAGCGCCGTTCGTTCAACCTGCACGGCGTGGTGCACGACACGCTGGCTACCTATTCGGCCCAGCTGCGCCGCGCCAACTGCGAAGTAAAGGTGTGGATGCCGGAGACGCTGACCTTCATTTCCTACCCAGGCAGCATTGGGCAGGTGTTGAGCAACCTGATCCAGAACGCCATCATGCACGCCTTTGAAGGACGCGATTCGGGCCATATCACCATCAGCGCGGTTGAAATGGACGAGGAAAATGTCGAGCTGCGCTTCGCCGATGACGGCAATGGCATGAGTCCCCGCACGCTGCGCCAGGTGTACGATCCCTTCTTCACCACCAAGATGGGGCAGGGCGGTTCAGGTCTTGGAATGAATATCGTCTACAACCTGGTGACCGGCGTTTTGCGCGGCACGATCCACGTTGAATCCGAGGTGGGAAAAGGCACGACCGTGATCATGACCTTGCCCCGCAAGGCTCCGGCGAAAGACGAACTCGCGGAAAACGACCTGTTGCACGCGCAATAGGTTTGCCGTAACAAAGGTCAGGAGCGCAGATCCTCGAGTATTTTCAAAGCAGCCCTTTCCGCTTCGGCCTCCGCGGCATGCTGGTCCATTAGAGTCAGGTCAGCCGACACACGGCGCTTGGGATAGATATGGGTCATGTGCATCGGGTTCGCGGAAGGAGCGAAGATGGATACGTACGCTCCCCATTGCTTTGTTCCTTCCAGTAGTTCGCCGGTGAACTCGATCTCATAGCCGTCAACGCTTTTGGTGGGCATCCTCATTCTCCATGTGACGCGAATCGCCAGGTCAGGATTGGCGCAGGAACTTGCCGGCCTTGATTTGCAGGAGCCGGACCAACTCGGGCTGCATGTATTCGTAATCGTCAGGTATATCGAGGCAGATCACGCGCTTGCCGTTCAGGTGCGTCCTGAAGTTCTTGGACAGGCGGTTGCGATGGGCTTTTTCCATCACGAAGATGATGTTCGCCCACGCGACCTGTTCGGTTGACAGCGGCACGTCGGCATCATTGCCCAGGCCAGCCGAATCGGTTTCCACATCAGGCCAGCTCGCAAACACATGCTCCGCAGTGGGGCTGCGCAAGCGATTCTGCGTGCAGATGAAAAGTGCGCGTTTCACGTAAGTTTTGGCGGATCGCCGAGTCAAGGTGGACGAATCTTATCAAATTTAAACCAGATCAAGGAAATCAAAAAACGGCCCCGATGGCAATGTTGTTCACTAGATTTAGTGTGTAATATTCACTGCAACACAACATGTAGTTATGGAGAATCATGAGCCAGCCCCGTAAAACCAGCGTGGACGTCGAGTCCTCGATCAACGAATACCTCCAGCAGCTCGATTGGCGCGTGAATGCCAACGCCAACCAGGGGTACTCCCTGGGCGGCATGATCCTTAACATCTCCGGCAAGATGGTAGCCAATTACTGGCTCGATCACGTCTATCCGCGCGAAGTCGGGGAGGCGCACCGCAATGCCGATATCCACATCCACGACCTCGACATGCTGGCCGGCTACTGCGCTGGCTGGTCGCTGCGCACCTTGCTGAACGAAGGCCTGAACGGCGTGCCGGGCAAAGTGGAATCCTCGCCTCCGAAACACCTCTCCAGCGCTGCCGGCCAGATCGTGAACTTCCTCGGCACGCTGCAGAACGAATGGGCCGGAGCCCAGGCCTTCAGTTCCTTCGATACCTATATGGCGCCCTACGTTCGCAAGGACAAGCTGGAATACGAGCAGGTGCTGCAAACCATGCAGGAACTGATCTACAACCTGAATGTCCCATCGCGCTGGGGAACGCAGACGCCATTCACCAACCTCACTTTTGACTGGACCTGCCCGGAAGACCTGCAGGAACAGGTGCCTGTGATCGCCGGAGAAGAAATGCCCTTCACCTATGGCGACCTGCAGGCCGAGATGGACATGATCAACAGGGCCTACATCGAGGTGATGATGCGTGGCGACGCCAAAGGCCGCGCCTTCACCTTCCCGATCCCTACCTACAATATCACCCCGGACTTCGACTGGCACAGTCCGAACGCCGAACTTCTGTTCGAAATGACGGCCCGCTACGGCCTGCCATATTTCCAGAACTTCGTGAACTCGGAACTGAAGCCGAACATGATCCGTTCCATGTGCTGCCGCCTGCAGCTTGACCTGCGCGAGCTGCTCAAGCGGGGCAACGGCCTGTTTGGATCCGCGGAGCAAACCGGCTCGCTCGGCGTGGTCACACTGAATTGCGCCCGCCTTGGCTACCTGTATGCCGGCGATGAGGCGGCGCTGCTAGCCCGCGTGGATGAACTGCTCGAACTGGGCAAGACCAGCCTCGAAATCAAGCGCCAGGTCATCCAGCGCCTGATGGATGGCGGCTTGTTCCCTTACACCAAACGATACCTCGGCACGCTGCGCAACCACTTCTCGACGCTTGGCGTGAATGGCATCAACGAGATGGTCCGCAATTTCAGCGGCGACACGGAAGACATTACCACCGAGGCCGGCGCTGCCCTGGCGATACGCCTGCTCGATCACATCCGCGCCCGCATGCTGGAATTCCAGGAAGAGACGGGGCATATGTACAACCTGGAGGCGACTCCGGCCGAAGGAACGACGTACCGCTTCGCCAAGGAAGACCGCTTGCGCATGCCGTCGATCATCCAGGCCGGCACGAAGGACATGCCCTACTACACCAACTCCTCGCAGCTCCCGGTCGGCTTCACTGACGATCCTTTCGAAGCGCTGGAGCGGCAGGACGAGTTGCAAAGGAAGTACACCGGCGGCACCGTGCTGCACCTGTACATGACCGAGCAGGTGTCCAGCGCCGATGCCTGCCGGCGCCTGGTGCGACGCGCTTTGACGCGCTTCCGCCTGCCGTACATCACCGTGACGCCGACGTTCTCGATTTGCCCGAAACACGGCTACCTGAGCGGCAAGCACGAATTCTGTCCGAAATGCGATGAGGACATCATTGCGCGCAAGACGCGCGAACTTTCACTTAACTGAGGAGATATGCATGACCGCCAACCAACCTGCCCAAGAGATCACATTGACCAATGCAGAGCGCCAGCCTTGCGAAATCTGGACGCGCGTAATGGGTTACCACCGCCCGTACGCATCCTTCAACGTCGGGAAAAAAGGCGAATTCAACGAACGCACCTATTTCGTCGAGCGCCGGAATAATGGCTGAACGGGGCCTCAAGGTCGGCGGCTATGCAAGGTTCACGTCGACCGATTATCCCGGCGAGCTGGCGGCCGTGGTGTTTGTCCAGGGCTGTCCCTGGCGCTGCGGCTACTGTCATAACCCGCACCTGCAGCCTCGTGATGCCGCCCCTGCGATCGAATGGAGCGATTTGCTCACCTTCCTCGAAGGCAGGGCAGGGCTGCTGGACGCGGTCGTTTTCTCAGGCGGCGAGCCAACCCTCGACCCCGCACTGGAAGACGCGATGCGCAGCGTGAAGGCCCTGGGTTTCAAGGTGGGCCTGCACACTGCGGGCATCTACCCTGGTCGTTTGAAGGAAGTATTGCCGCTGGTGGATTGGGTTGGCCTCGACATCAAGACATCATTCGAGGCGTACGACGAACTCACAGGCGCAAACGGCAGCGCCAAGGCGGCCCATGCCGCTGCCCTCCTGGTCATTGAGAGCGGCGTGCCCTACGAATTCAGGACGACGGTCCATCCCAGGCTGACCACGCGCCAGCACATTGCCACGTTGGCGCAGCAGGTTTCCGAGATGGGTTGCGTGTCCTATGCGCTGCAGGATTTCCGGTCGGTTGGCTGTCGCGCCGAGGAGCTGGTTCATTCCTCCAGCGATGGTGCACTGGACGGCGAATTCATCAACCAGGTGAAGTCGAAATTTCGCCAGTTCACGCTGCGGCGAGCGGATGGCTAGGCAATCAATTGAGCATGGCTTCACGCAAAATATCGCCTGCCATGTTCACGGCCTGGCGGCCTTCCGCGAGTTCCTGGTAGTAGTTGGGCCAGAAGTGGAACATCTTTGGCCATATTTCCAGCCGCACGCGAACGTCGGCTAGCGTCGCAGCCCGGGCGAGGGCGATCGAGTCATCCAGCAGCGCTTCGGTTGCGCCAACGAAGATGTTGAGGGGCGCGATGCCGTGCAAGTCGGCGAAGACAGGGGATGCCAGGGCCGTGTCCCGCGGCCGATCGCCCAGATATTGCTCGGCCAGGAACAGCATCAGATCGCGGTTAAGCACCGGATCGCGTTCGGCATTCCGTGCGTAGCTGCCTGCCGAAATGGTCATGTCGGTCCACGGCGAGAAGAGGACTGCGCTTGCCGGCTGCGGCAAGCCCAGTTCGCGCAGGCGCACCAGCATGGCGACAGCAAGGCCAGCGCCCGCGCTGTCTCCAGCGACAGCAATTTTTCGGAAGTGCTCCAGCAAGTACCTGTAGCCATTAACGGCATCCTCCAGCGCGTGGGGAAACGGGAACTCCGGCGCGCGCCGGTAATCCAGCGCGAGTGTCTTCATTTCCGCCGCACGACCCAATTCACTCACAAAGTGCCGATGGCTGGCCAAAGAGCCCCAGACGAAGCCGCCGCCGTGCAAGTAGAGAATGACGCCATCGTCTCGCGCGGCTGGCGTTGAGGTCCATTCGGCGGGAACCCCATTGGCTGTAATATGCGTCGCAAGGACATCGGCTCCAATGGGATAGCGCTCGGCCAGTGCATCGCACGCCGCCCGGCGCTGGCCAATCGTGAGGTCTGTCGGCCGCGCGCGGAACATGGCTTCCAGTTGATCGAGTTCGCTCATAGGCCTGCTTTCATGGCAGCCAGTCCCTGTAAGGGCTTTCGGCTTCGCGGCCTGAGGAGTCGGTCCAGATATCGTCAGGCTGCGAGCGGTCCCGATGTAGTTTCCGGTCATGATCGGGGTAGGTAATACAGTCAGAGGCTGCGCGCGTCCCGATGACGATGCAGCGGGCCGGGGACTGGCTCCTGTTCGCAAGACAATGGCCAACTGGTCGGCCGCATGGGAATGTGGCGGCGTCGCCCGGGCCAAGGATGGATTCAGCCTCGCCCTCAATCACGGTGACTTCGCCTTCCAGGACGTAGACCATTTCGTCCTCTGATTGGTGCCAATGCTTGATGGACGACCGTGTGCCAGGCATGAGGACATGCACAAACGCGCCGAACTGCGTTAGTCCGCCTGGCTCGCTGATCCACTCTTCGCGGTTCAGCTTATCGGGAGATGAAGTCTCGAGAGTATCGGCCAGCCTCTGCGAGACGCGAATTATCGGCATTGCTGCTCCTTGAAGGAATTTACGGCAGCCCCCAGGCTATATTAAGCGAAGACGGGACGGAGGAGACAGGATGGAGCCTCAATCCGGCCCGCGCTGAGCCCTGCAAATACCTGCGCGATCTTGCGGCGTACGATGGCGTGGTGCATCGGACCTCCTTAAACTGTCGTCATTGAGAACCTGACCAGAGAAGCGCTGCGGCGGCGAAGAATACGATCCAGGACAGATGCCGGCCGCGGGTGAAGTAGAGCGGAAAGAAGCCGGAGACCAGGGCGACGATGCTGAAAACCTGAAGAACCGTTTTGGTATCGATCTGCTTTCCCGATGCCAGGAGAACGACGACTGCGATACCCCACCAGACCAGGGTGAGCAGGTGCCAGACAAATCTCAGCGTGCCGGTAGTGAAGTCAGTCCCGCCAAAGAGTTTCGGCAGGTTGTCGCGCTTGAAAAGACGAATAAGGATGTAGCGCTCGCCAAGGTAAGAATGGGCGGCGCCAGTGAGGAAGAACAGTAGCGCGGCGATGGTCAGCATTTATGGATGCACCGTGATCGTCAGCAGTTTCAGGGGCGGTTCCGGGGCGCTTGCCCGCGCAGGATCTCGAGCCTGTTCGGTGGAGCATCAGGCGCCAGGAAATCCGGAATTGTGAATTCGTCGCGTTTTGGCCTGGAGAGGAATACCACAGGCCATTCCGTGATTCGTTGTTCTTTGACGTGGATATACTGGCCTGGCTCGGGTTCGTCGATGTATTCGCGCTGGAGGATTAGGGCGAGAGGCTCTTCCGTCCCGGGATTTTCTTCGGCAAATTCCTTGGCCTCGTCGAATGTGTCAAAGGCGTAGTAGTAATCGCTTCCGTCATCTTCGTCAGGGGCGCCGCGCTCCGGGTGGCACCATACGCGGTATTCAAGGACGGCGTCCCATACGTAGCCGCCTCCTGCCTTGGCGGAGGCGGGGTATTCGCCAACTTTTTGCGGATCGAGGACTGCAGGGTAGATCATGGCCGGGAGATGGTCGCAACAGCTGGTTGAAAAGTCCGCTGCTTGAAGGCTACGAAGAATACAAGCGTGGCGCCAAACATGAACGCCCAGAACTTCAGTTCGAACAGTACCTGGACTAGGGCTGCAAGTCCATCAATGTAGAGGCCCGTGAACAGGACAAATACAACGCTTGCCAGCAGGTGGATGTACGGAGATTCGGGAATGCGTCGTCCTGCCCGCACCGTCAGCAATGCGCCGGCAGCGCCAAAGAGGGCAGAGAAGATAAGGATTGTTATTCCCAAGTTCAGGATAGCACCGCCATTGGTATGCAAGGCTGCGTCAAGATAGAGCGCTGGCAGTACAGATCCAAACAGCCATGCGGCACCGGACAAGAAGCCGATGACAAATACGAGTCCCATTTTCAGCTTTTCGTTTTTCATGTTTAGCCTAGCGACGGAATCGGGCCGATGACCTGAAAAAGGATGTATGGCGCCGCAACCGCTAGCGCCACTATCGCTGCCGCGATGAAAAGAAGTGTTCGTCCGGGGTGTTTTTTCAATTTCGTGTTTCCAGTTTAGAGTTGACTCTGGCTCGTCTCAGCCGTGCTATAGACTATCAAGGATCTCTTCAACGTTCTTGAAGTGGCCTTCATCAGACTTGCTCCGAGAAACCCCGTCCTTCAGAGCGGGGAGTGAAAGGAGGCGGCCGCAAAGCGGCCGTTCTCCTTGAGATTTGTGAGATACTGTATAAAATTACAGTATGATTCTCGTCTACCGCTTCCGCGTGAAATCGAAAAACGGGTTGCTTGATCAGCAAGCCCGTAAGGTGAATTTCGTCTGGAACTACTGCAATGACCGGCAGAAAGATGCCTTGCGGTTTGAGCGCCCTTGGCTGACCGGCTTTGACTTGAACAAGCTGACTACCGGCAGCAGCAAAGAATTGGAGCTGCACTCCGGTGTGATCAATGCCGTATGCGAGCAATTTGCCAAATCGCGTGCCCAACACCGCCGGCCGTATTTGCGTTACCGCGGCCGAAAGTCCTTGGGCTGGGTTCCGCTCAAAGGACGCGACCTGCATCGGGAAGGCAACGCGTTTCGCTTTGCAGGCAATACGTTCCGCGTGTTTTACTCGCGCCCGCTTCCTGAAGGGAAGATCAAGGACGGCACCTGCTTTGCGCAAGACAGCCGCGGTAACTGGTTCCTCAATATTGTGATCGAGGTTGCCGAGCCGCCGGTCCGGCCACTGGACCACGGTGTCGGTATCGATCTTGGCTTGAAGGATCTTGCCACACCGTCCGAGGGAGAAAAGATTCCGGCGCCGGGCTTTTATCGTGAGGCCGAAGCGGCGCTGACAGTAGCGCAGCGAGCCCACAAGCGGCGCCGCGTCAAAGCCATCCAGGCGCGCACGGCGCGGCGTCGGTTGGACTTTTTGCATAACAGGTCGGTGGAGCTTGCCCGCGCCTTCGACCATATTGCTGTTGGCAATGTCAATGCCAGTGGACTCGCCCAAACCAGCCTGGCGAAGTCCGTACTTGATGCAGGCTGGTCGTCCTTCCGCAAGATGCTGGCGTACAAGGCCATGAGGCATGGCGCGCGGTATGTGGAAGTGGACGAACGCTTTACCACCCAGACCTGCTCGAATTGCGGCGCATTGCCCGATTCGCGGCCGAGAGGTATCGCAGGCCTTGGAATAAGAGAATGGGAATGCAGCGAATGCGGTGTAGTACATGATCGTGATCGTAATGCTGCGTTAAACATTCTCCGTCGCGGACGTGCGACGCTGGAGGCAGGAATCCCCGTCCTTTAGGGCGGGGAGGACGTCAATTCCCTTCGTGGAAGTTCGAAGGTAACGTTGAACTGCCTTGGCGGAAGAGGTTCAAGGTAGCGCCCTCCATCCCGGTAAAAGCCGCTCGTGCCTTGAGCCGTCGTGCCATCAATCCGTACTGCCAGGCATTCGCGGCTGAAGGTCGCCCGAATACTGAATTGCGTTACCGTCCAGGTATCGAATTCACCATCGGCAGGATGGCCAAGTGGGCCGTTATTGAAAGAACCAACGTTGGTTCCGGAAATGGAGTATTCGGCGCTACGCTCCGGACTTTCCCACAGGCCCGATCGCAACATGTTCCTGCTCAATGGATGAAGGTACAACGTTTGCCCGCTTGCTCCAGGTATTGACTGATCTGCAGCGCGAAGTTGAATAGTCTGCTCGTCGTCGTAGAAGTACAGCGACAAGTTTTCGGCGAGCAGGGAACCGTCAATTTCGAAACGTCCTTCAAGTTTGAATTCCGACTCCACCGCTTTGCTCCTGAAAAAATCGCTTATGTCGCCGGGCCTGCGCACTTCATGCCGATCCCGGAAACTATGTGTCGTATTCACCGCTATCCCATGGCTCGAAGAAGGCCATGTAATTACCCGGTTGGACTTCGACGGCCCAAACGTCGTCTTCGTCTTCGGGCGTACGAAGAACCAGGCCGAAGGTCGTGCCGAATTTTTCAATTGCGAAAGGCGCCACTTCGATCCGCTGGTAGTTCAATGGCCCGAGGTCGGCCAAATGCTTGGCGCATAGCGCCTGCCTGGCCGAATCGTCCATTGCTTCCCTGGTGCCAAAGCTGTCGATTCGGGCTTCGATCAACGCGCCGGTCTCGTCGAACAAGTAGAGGGCAACAAACTCTTCTCCTTTTCGCCCGTGGATGGCCGGCTCGAATGGACAGGTCAGGAAGAATTGCCGGCCGTCTTCCGTCTGCCCTACAAACTCGGCGTGGTAATCGTCGTGGTCAATCGCGACAAGTAGCGGTTGGCCCGGCGGGACTGTCACTGGGGAGATTCCTGCAATCTGGTCAGCGCCCATTTTGATACCAAAGAAATATTGCGAAATTGCAATTGGCAGTATGACATTAAGCGGAGAAAACGCCAATCCCGGCGCTGAAAAGAAAAAGGGCATGAATCACTTCATGCCCTTGGCGTGCGGAGGGGGAGCGTTACATGCAGTATCGCTTGCGCAGCAGTTCCAGCATCGCGACGTTCTGGTCCCAGGCGTTGCTGACCGGCTGGCCGGTGTAAGGCAGGGTGAAGGTGTACGGTGCAGGGCCGAATTCCGGCGTGAGCGTCATGCGTTCGGCGCCGTCGTTGCGGCGCAGTTCGATGATGCGGTCCCACCAGGCCAGGTGGGCTTTCAGCGCGTCGGCATTTTCCGGCGCGCGGAAGTCGGCGACCTGCGGGCCTTGCTGGTGGCCGATGCGGGCGTGGATATGGCGCACGCGTGGCAGCACGTTGGCCAGCATCAGCTCCTGGTCTTCCAGCAGGGATTCGCAGGCCACGCACCAGTGCGAGAGGTCGGCGTTCAGGTGTAGTTGCGGCAGGCGGTCGAGGTAGGGCAGCAGCAGCATTGGATGGCCGCTGAAGCGGCTGCGGTGGATCTCGTGTACCACCGGCACGCCATATTCCTTCGAGATGCCGGCGGCGAGGGCGATCAGTTCTTCGTTCTGCTTCGGCGTGTACCAATCCTTCCCGGTGTGCGAGTTGACCAGCACCGGCTGTACCTCGCAGGCGTTGCGCAGCAGTTCTCCGAGCGCCTGTTTATGCGCGTCGAAGTCGCTGTGGAACACTGTCTCCCATTGGGCGACAATCAAATCCAGACCGGCGTTGGCCACCTTGTAGACCCAGTTGTCGCGCTGTGCGCGGTCCAGCGGCAGCGACATTTCAATGCCGTCGAAGCCGGCCTCTTTTACCTTGGCGATGAAAACGTCCGGCGGCAGGTCGTTGCTGCCCCAGTGCGGCGCGAAGATGCTGACTTTCACAGGAAGCCTCGCACGGGGAAGGAGGCATCGCGCTGGATCCAGTTGCGCCTGGAGTACTCGGTGCGGCCGTCGGTCACGTGGAGCGTGTAGGCGTGGCGCGAGACCGGCGAGCGGTTCGGGGCGCTGTAGTGCGGCAGCAGGCCGTGGAAGCAGACCAGCGAACCGGCCTTGCATTCGAGCGGCACGGCGGTAGCGTCGGTTGGCCACGGAGTGTTGTCCAGTTTTTCCACGCTTACCTGGTCGCCTTCGCGGATGAAACGCTCGCGCAGGGGTGAACGGTGGCCGCCCGGTTCGGCCCACATGCAGCCGTTTTCCAGCGTGGCGTCTTCCAGCGCGAACCAGAAGGTGGTGACGCTGATTGGCGTGGTGTCGAAGTAGGTGGCGTCCTGGTGCCAGCGCACTTCGCCGCCGATGCCGGGCTGCTTGAAGATATACATCGATTGCCAGACCTGCGGTTCGGCCAGGCCGATATCGCGGGCGATCTGCTCCAGGCGCGCGTCGGCAGTGAAGGTGCGGAAGGCCGGGTCCAGGTCGTGCATGGCATGGCCGATCTTGTTGATCGACAGTTCCTTGGCCTGTTTCAGCTGGCCGTCCGGACCGAAGGCTTCTTCTTCAAAGAAGCATCGCACGGTGTTGTCCGAGCCCAGGAAGTAGTCGTCGGCCTTCTTTTCCTGCTCCTTGGTGGTGAAGATGCCTTGTGCAACTGCCGGATCGAAGTCGTTCACGACTTGTGCAGCGCGGGCGCGCAGGGCCGCGATTTCTTGCGCGGTCTTGAAGCCGGGGATGACGATGAAGCCATCCTTGGCGTATTGGGCTTTCTGGGCGTCGGTCAGCATGTGGTGCTCCTTTTCTTAATGTAGGTCATTGTAGGGAAGCCATTAGATGCGAACAATGCGCAAACGGTTGACACATTGTCTCCAAAATAGAGACAATCGGCGCCATGGACCAGCTCAAGGCAATGGAAATCTTCGTGGAGGTGGCGCGCCAGCGCAGCTTCAGCGGCGCCGCGCGCCGGCTTGGCATGACGCGCGCCATGGTGAGCAAGCATGTGATCGCGCTTGAGGAGCGGCTCAATGCGCGCTTGTTGCACCGCTCCACGCGCGACGTGAGCCTGACTGACGCGGGGCAGGCTTACCTGGAACCTTGTGCACTGGCGGTGCTGCAGGCGCAGGAAGCTGCGCGGGTGGTGACGCATGCCGGCATCGAGCTGGCGGGGCCGCTGAGGATACAGGCGCCTTCCAGTTTCGGCAGCGAGTGGCTGGCCGATGCCGTGGCGCGATTCAGCCTGCCGCACCCGCAGTTGTCGCCTTTGCTGCATGTGGACGATGCGCTGCTCGATCCGATCGAGCATGGCTTCGACCTGACGATCAGGGTGGGCGGGATTCCGGATAGCCGTGCCCTGGCGATCAGGCCCCTGGCGCCTTGCCGTGGCGTGCTGTGTGCGTCGCCGGCCTACCTGGCGCGGGCAGGGCGGCCGGAGGTGCCGGAGGATCTGCATCGCCACCAGTGCCTGCATTTCAGCCACCTGACCGGCGGCATTGCGTGGCACTTTGCGCGGGGGGAGGAGCAGGCCACGATACGTGTGACGCCTGCCTTCACCGCCAACAATGGGATGGTGCTGCAGCACGCTGCGTTGCGCGGGCTGGGCATCGTCTACACGACGACTTTCCTGGCCTGGCGCGACATTATCGAAGGCCGCCTGGTGCCGGTACTGGTCGATTGGGAACTGCCCCTGAATCACTTGAGCGCCCTGTACCCGGCCACGCGCCAGCTTTCGCCAAAGGTGAGGGCGCTGATCGATTTCCTGGTGGCGGAATACCAGCCGGTGCCCCCTTGGGACAAGGCCTTGGCAGATGCGGGATTGCTAAATATATAATCAAGGGATGAACCAGTCCCGCCTACTCAATGTCGACGCCTTGCGCGGTTTTGCGCTGCTGGGTATTTTGGCCGTCAATATCTGGCTGTTTGCCGATCCCTATTTTGCATCGGGCATGAACAACCCGCGCTATGCGGGCGCGTTGGATGTCGCCGTGCGTTTTGCAGTCGCGCTGCTGTTCGAAACCAAGTTCTACCTGCTGTTCTCCTTCCTGTTTGGCTACAGCTTCACTTTGCAGATGGCGGCGGCAGATCGCGCCGGCGCGGCTTTCCGGCCGCGCATGCTGCGCCGCTCGGCGGGGCTCGTGATGCTTGGCGTGCTGCATGGCTGCCTGCTGTTCTATGGCGACATCCTGCACTTGTATGGCTTGCTGTGCTTCCTGCTCCTGGCCCTGTACGGCAGGCAGCGGCGCGCGATGGAAATCGCAGCAGTGCTGCTGCTGTTGGCCGCCTTGATGCTGGCGGCGCTGGGCGTGCTAATCCTGCTCGGGGGCGAGGGGACGCCCGACCTGAAGCCCGTGTTTGCGAAACTGGCGGCCTTCCATGGCGATGCACGCAGCACGCAGGCTTATGTCGCGGGCGAATTCCCCTCGACGGTGGCTTTGCTGCTGTTTGGCCAGGGGCCAAGTGCGTTCGCCATGTTCCTGCTTGGGATGGCGGCGGGGCGCGAGCAGTTGTTCTCCAGGGTAGAGGTGCTGCGCGCCTGGCTTCCGCGCATCCTGCGGCTTGGCGTGCTGGGTGGCGCCGGCGCCTTGTTTTACGCTCTGGCTTCCGAGATTGCGCCCGGCGGGGCCATGATCATCTTCGCCACCGCGCTCAGCGTGCTGACCGCGCCTTTGCTGACCGCAGCTTACGTCGCAGGGTTGCTGATGCTGTTCGACAGCCGTCACGGACCGCGCGTGATTGCGGCCCTGGCCCCAATGGGCAAGCTTGCGTTAAGCAATTACCTGATGCAGTCGCTGGTCATGGCCTTGCTGTTCACCGGCTACGGCACGCGCCTGTGCGGAGAACTTCCTGCAATCGCCGTTCTTGCGCTGGTACCTGCAATTTACCTCACGCAAATGGCCATCAGCGCGTGGTGGCTCAAGCATCACACCTACGGCCCCGCCGAATGGCTGCTGCGTGCCATCACCAACTGGCAGTTTCCGCCAGCCTCACGAATCCGGATAAATGAAACCAATGGGACGTGAGGGCTTCGATTCTGGAGTGGATGCCAATTTGCGAAGTACCTCAAAGATTTGTGCCATTTGAAGTTCAGTCTGACCTTCAAACGTGCCTTGCCGATGCATCAGGACCTCAAGTCGCGCTTCAAGTATGGCCAAGGCCTGCGCAAAATCATTGTGCGATTCTAAGGTCTGGCGAAACTGGACGAAGGCACGCACGACGTAGACGCAAACCTCTGTTGCTTGTGGACTGTTGAGGATTGTGGCTGCCATGATGGCACCATGTTCGGTGAACGCATATGGACAATGCCTTCGACCTCCTCGTCCATGAGGAGGCGCTTTTGAGTCAACATTCTGCGACCTTAAGTCAGAGAACTCCTCCGGACTTAGCTGAAACATGAAATCATGTGGAAAGCGAGCGAGGTTGCGGCGCACTTGCTCGTATGAACGCCGGATTGGGCTTTGAGGTCGCAAATTGCGACCTCAAACGGCACGAGTGATTAGGTTGTTGTTGCCCAGCCGCCGTCGCGGTAGACCTGGTCGCCGTCGAGGTAGACCGCGTCGGTCTGGACGAAGACGTCGACGTGGAAGCGGGCGTCCTTGCGCTTGAACTGGGGCTTCTGGTACTGGCCGTGCTTGGCCCCTAGCGAGAGGTGGATGCCGCACATGCGCTCATAGGTGCCGATGTCGTCCACCGTGCGTTCGCGCGAGAAGGCGCGGTTCATGCCGAAGCCAAGCTCGCGCACCCACACTTCGCCCTCATGCGCGCGGATGATCGCCAGCATATTGTCGAACTCCGGCGTGCTGTCTTCGGCGCCGACCACGCGGCCTTTTTCCACGATCATGGTGATCGGCGTGGCCGGGCGGTTGACGTGGAACGTGGTGTCGCCGAACACAAAGACTTTGGCGCGGCCGTTGACCGACTCCAGGTCCTGCGCTTCGGTGAACACTTCGCCGATCGGGAACAGACCGCCGACGTTCTTCATGGCGCTGTAGTCGCCGATATTCAGCTTGGCTTCTTCAAACGGCGATCCGAACACCAGCCGTTCGCCGCCGCTTTCCACCACGCCCGACTGCGCGCGTTCGATGCGCGCCTTCAAGGCGTGCCCCACGCCGCGATAGTAAGCCGGGTCGTAAGCAAGTGCGTCAATATAGACAAGACCTTGTTCGCCCGGCATGCGCGACAAATGCATATGCTCCATCACCTTCAGTCCACGCTTGAACAGCTCCATGCGGATGCGGTATTCGTTCAGGCGGAAGCTGGTGGTTTGCACCAGCACGACCAGGTCGCCCGCCTGTAGTTGCTCGAAAGCCGCAAGTACATCGGCCGGCTGCACCGTCTCGAAGTCGATGAAGCGGCCTTCGGGCAGGGCTGCGCGGTAGGCGTCGGACAACACTTGCGACAGCGGGCTGCGCAGGTCGAACACCACCAACGCCTTTTGTGGCGGGGCGTATTCGATGGCGTGGGTCAGCAGGTCGCGTACATTGCGGGCAGCCGAAACGCTGGCGGCAGGTGGAAAAGCTGTCATTATCAGGCTATAAAGAGGATGAGGCATGCGCATTATACGGCGTGCCGCTGCTTGAACCGGAAAGGGGGCCGAGGTAGAATCGGACGAATATAGCCGGGGAGAAACATTGATGGGTGTACAGTTTGGCCAGGACTTGCCGTTGCAGCGGCCCGATGAAACGGATAGCCGTGCGGCCATTTTCGTCCCGACTTCCAATATCAAGGAAGACATCCTGACTGCGGTCCGCAAGGGCGCGGCGGTAGTCGGCTTCGGCAATCACGACCATACCTTGACCATCTATTACGAAAGCAACCGGTTCAACGAGCCAACGCTGGCCAAGTGGGAGCAAAAGGCGCGCAAGGCTTACGACCGCCTGCGCGACAACCTGCCCACCACGTCCAAGATGGTGTGCAAGCTGGATAACTTCGAGCAGATCGGTTACATCAGCAACAAGGGCATCACCATCCGCCGTCGAGCCAGCCTGGATCGCTGGCTCGAATATTCCGATGCACAGGATTCCGCGCCGGACGGCGACACCGTCGCTTTCGCCCCGCCGCCTCCGCCCAAAAAGATCGTCGCCGACTAAGACACAGTGCTACCATCTGCCCAAAGCCGGAAAATTGGAGGGCAGATGCAGGTAAGCCTTTTCGCTGCAGGTGGCGTATTCCTGTTGGTGTTGCTCGCATCCAACGCGGTGCGGCGCGCTTTCATGCGCCATGTCCAGGAGAACGGGGCCGATTTGCCGGCCGCCGACACGGCCGGCTGGCTGCTGTTTTTCGGATTGGCCTTCCTCGCGGCCGCCGTGCTCGGCCTGCTGAACCCCTCCAAATTCCTCAACCTGGCGTTTTGCAGCACCTTGCTGGTGTTTGGCGTCGCCGCGCTGGTCGGCGCCTTCGTCATTGGCCGCCGTTAGCATCTTCCTGCCATGCCACGGGGATATTGCGGATCTCGTTGCCATTCCATGCAGTGACCAGTCCTTCCACGCGTTGCCCCTCTACCTTCAGCGCCGCCACGTGGTAGCGGTAATCCGGCCCGAACTGGCGTTCAGCCGCGTGCCGCACCCGTTCCGCGGCTTCGCCATGCAACATTGACGACAGCGTGGTGCAGAGCAGGACCGACAGCGCGACGCCGCTGGCGGCGGCCAGTCCCATATGGCGTGGCTTGTGGCCGGCGGCGCGGCGCGCGGCCAGCACTGCCGGGGCGCTCAGGGTGCGATAGAGCCAGTGCAGCAACAGCAGCCAGGTAGCGCTGGTGGCAAGGGAGGGCAGGATGCGCGGCTGCAGCTTGAGCTGGGTCAGGGTCAGGTCAACCGGCTGCATCAGGGGCCAGGCCAGCATCATCACGCCAAGGGCGCACAGGCCGAAGGCGGCAAGCCAGCGTACCAGCGACGCCATGTGCAGGCTACCGAACAGCAAGCCGACTCCGCCTGCTGCGCCGAGCAGGAAAAGGCCGGACCGGATGGCCAGCAAGTCGCAGGTGCCCAGCACCACCAGCACCATGCCCGCCCGCTTAAGGATGGGAATGTGCGCGTCCATTGGGGTATTCTAGCGTAACATTTTCACTATGCCGGAAGGAAAGGAGACACCATGAAAAGCATCATTGCAGTGGGGGGGGCGGCGCTCGCCATGGCTTTGGCCAGCGGCTGCCAGAAACCAGAAGACAAGCGGATCGGTCCGGCGGAGCAGGCCGGTCGTGAGATCGACAAAGCTGCCAGCGTGGCCGGCGAGAAGCTGGACCAGGCCGCCACCAAGGCGGGCGAAAAGCTGGACCAGGCCGGCCAGAAGCTGGACCAGGCGGCCCAGCAGGCGGGCGAAAAGCTGAACACTGCCACCGAAAAGCTCGGCGAGAAAGTCGAGCAGGCCGGCAAGGAAATGCAGGATTCGGCCCGCGAAGCGCGCAAGGAAAAGAACTAGTTCCCGGACTTGCTCTTTAGCGGCACCACATTGGAGGGCGGTGGCGGCTCGTCGGGCATGCCGCCCAACACCAGCGTCAAGTCGACGAAGCCGGCGCGCCAGGCCTGCTCCAGGTTCTGCTCGATGGCTTCCATCGAAGTCTGTTCGAAGTTGGAGAAGCCGCGCACGCCATAGGCGCGGTTGCGGCCGTGCGCCTTGGCCAGGTACAGCGCCATGTCCACCAGGTTGACGGCGCGTTCCCAGGGCAATGGCAAGCCGCCCGGCGCCAGCGGGAACGGTGCAAAGCCGACCGATACGTTCACGTGGATCATATGGTCCTGGAACGGCACCGGTTGCGACGACACGCAGCTCAGGATGCGGCGTGCAATCTCGTCGACGCCGTTGCGCGGGATGGCCGGCAGGAAGGCCAGGAATTCTTCGCCGCCCCAGCGCACGATCATGTCGGTCTCGCGCAGCGCGATGCGCAGGCTTTCCGCAATCATCTTCAGCACCGCATCGCCGGCAGCGTGGCCGTAGGTATCGTTGACGTGCTTGAAGTGGTCGACGTCGAGCAGGAACAGGGCGCCCACAATGTCTTCGCCGTTGGCGCCGCGCCGCTCCACCTGGTTGTGCGTGCGCATGTATTCCTGGAAGTGGCGGCGGTTGTACAGCGCGGTGAGCGGATCGAGCGAACTTTGCGCCTTCAGCTCCAGGTTCTTCACTTCCAGCTGGGCATTGGCCTGGCGCACCTTGCGGTACAGCAGGCCGACAATCACCGCAGCCAGCGCGAACACGACCGCCAGCAGCCACCAGATGCGCTGCTGCAGGCGGCGCGCATTCAGCTCCGCTCCCTTGGCCTGGTTTTCATGCGAGAGCTGTTCGATCTGGCGCTTCTTCTTTTCGGTGTCGTACTTTTCCTGCAGCTCCCACATGGTCTTCTTGCGCTGCGACTCGAACAGTTCGTTCGAAATCTGGCGTTCCCGGTGATAGGCTTCGACCGCGCCCTGGTAGTCGCCGACGCGTTCCAGCGCTTCGCCATACTCCGTCAGGAGCGCTTGCAGTTCTGGCTTGTCGCCGGTCTTTTCGTAATAGGCCATCCCCTGCGCGAAGGACTTCTTTCCTTCCGCGACCTTGTTGGTCCCCATGTATGCCTGGCCGGCGTTGATGCGCGCCGTCGCTTCGTTGGCATCGTCGTTTGCATCGCGTGCCGCAGCCGAAGCCTCGTTGGCAAAGCGCAGCGCGGTCGGGAAGTCGTGCAGCTTCAGGTTGATATCGGACAGGTTCACCAGCGTGGTGGCGATCATGCGCTTGGCGCCAATCTTGCGGGTCAGCTCGAGGTTGGCGAGCAAGGCGCGCATGCCGCGCTTGTACTGCTGCGTGTCGACCGCAAGGCCGTATTCAGTATTGTTGGCAATGGCCATGCGGCCCGGCGAATTCAGGGTCTCCGACACCTCGAACGTTTCGCCCAGTGTTTCCCACGCCTTGTCGTACTCGCGCACCTGGGTGTAGAACAGCGTGAGGGCATTGAGGGCACTGGCCAGCGGCACCTTGTCGTTCTCGACCTTCTGCGCCAATTCGACGGCAGACTGCAGGCGAACCAGGGCCACGGGGTAGTTGCCTTGTTCGGCGTAGCTCTGGCCGGCGGTAATGGTCGATTGCACGCGCAGCACCATATCGCTGGTGGTACTGGCCAGCTTCTCCGCTTCGAATGCCAGTTCGTGCGACACCTGGCGTTCGTTCATCGCCGAGCGCACGTAGGCCTTGGTCAGCAAGCCCTTGGCGATAATGATCTTGTTGTCCTGTGCTCGCCCGAAGTCGTGCAACTCTTCGGCCAGGGCGAGCGCGACGTCGTGCTTGCCAAGGCTGCGATGGGTCAGGCTGAGCTGGGCCAGGAATTCGGCGCGGGTCAGTGGCGGTGCGGAACGCGCCACCGGTTCCATCTGCTGCAACTGGACCAGCGCTTTTTCGGGAACGAAGCGCACCAGTTCCCGGATCTGGGCAATTTCGCTGTCGAGGGGCGACTGTGCAAACGCAAGGCATGGCGCAAGCAGGCAGGCGCCAACCAGCGTGCGGAGGCGCTTGGAAATCGTCAAAACCGGAAAGCCTGGCAACTTGGGTCCTTGGGATCGCATGGGCAGCGTGTGCGATTGATTATATGCCTGTTGCAAGCGGGAAATCCGCAATCTGGCTCACTATTTTCATGATAGAGGCCCTAACTGTGGGGAAAATACAAGTGGAATTTCTACTTGTGTAACTAGTTGAATAATATTTCCATCCAGCCCCTTGAATCGACCGTTCGTCGCATAGCCTGGATACGCCTGACGCGCGCCGCGTACAGTTGCCTCATCAACATTCCTAAGGCGAAAACAAAATGCTCGAACTGCGCAATGTCAGCAAAGCTTTCCGCGACCTGAAAGCGGTGGACGACGTGTCATTGAAACTCGGTAGCGGCGTGGTTGGACTCGTCGGTCACAACGGCGCCGGCAAGACCACCTTGATGCAGCTGGTTGCGACGCTGTCGCGGCCGACTTCCGGCAGCATCCTGTTCGACGGCAAAGACATTGTGCGCAATCCGGATGCGATGCGGCGCCGCCTTGGCTTCCTGCCGCAGGAGTTCGGCGTGTATCCGAACCTGACGGCGCTGGAATGCATGCAGTATTTCGCAGCGCTGAAAGGCGTGCGCGATGCGGCGCGCATCCGCCACCTGCTGGAAATGGTGAACCTGTCAGAACACGCGCGTCGGCCGGCGGCTTCGTTTTCGGGCGGCATGCGGCGCCGGCTGGGCATTGCGCAGGCGCTGCTGAACGATCCCGATATCCTGATCGTGGACGAACCGACAGCGGGGCTGGATCCGGAAGAGCGCTTGCGTTTCCGCCGGCTGTTGTCCGAGCTGGGATTCGGCAAGCTGGTCATCGTGTCTACCCATATCGTGCCGGACGTGGAGAGCATCGCCGGCCAACTGGCCATCATGCGCAAGGGCCGCCTGCTGGCGCTGGAAACGCCGGACGCCATCTTGCAGCGGGCCCGCGGCCAGGTGTGGCAGGCCAGTGTCGACGCGGCCGAATACGATGCGCTGCGCAACCGCTTCCACGTGCTGCAGGCGCAGCGCCAGGGTTCGCAGGTGCAGTTGCGCGTGGCGCATCCCGGGCAGCCGGTGGTCGGTGCGCAGGTGGTCGAGCCGAGCCTGGAGGAGGCGCTGATGGCGCAACGCTATGCGCTGACCGAACCGGTAGCGGAGGCAGCATGAATGCAATCCAGGTATTGGCACTCAATGAAGTGCGCCTGCGCCTGCGGCGCCTGTCAACGCTGGCGGCGCTGCTGGCGGTGGTGGCCTTGTGCTGGATTGCGATTGCCGATCCGGCCGATGGCCTCACCATGATGGTCATCGACAAGAAGCGCGTGCTGTACACCAGCCAGGCGCTGGCTTTTGGCAGCGCGCACATCGCCGGCATGCTGCTTGGACTGGCCGGCTTCTACCTGTTGCGCGGGCGCGTGGCGGACGACCTGCAAAGCGGCATGGGGGCGGTGATCGGCGCCACCGGCGCCAGCAATGCCTTGCTGGTGCTTGGGCGCTGGCTGGGCGGCGTGGCGTACCTGATGCTGTTTGCGCTGGCCTACCTGGGCTCCACGCTGGCGCTGCATGTCTTGCGTGGCGAGGGACCGATCCAGTTGCTGGTCTACTTGCAGACCTATGCGTTGATGCTGCTGCCGATTATCAGCTATGCGGCCGGCTGCGCAGTCCTGTTCGACAATATCGGGCCGCTGGTCGGCAAGCGCGGCGACCTGCTGTTCTTCTTCCTGTGGTGCATGCAGTTCGGCGCCCTGGTTGGCGTGACGGAAAGTCCCGGGGCGGAATGGCCGATGTACTTCGATTTTTCCGGCCTGTCGGTGGCAGTGAATTCGCTGCGCGAGCACTTCGAAACAACCGATTTCACTTTGGGGAGGAGTGCTTTCGATCCGGCTGGACCGACCATGGTGATTCCTGCGGCACTCTGGACGCTGAAAGCATGGGGCATTCGTGCGGCGACGCTGGCCCTGTCCCTCTTGCTGCTGGCGCCGGCCGCGCTGTTCTTCCACCGCTATTCACCGGACCGGGTGCGGCCGCGTTCTGCACGCGGCAACCGCTTGCTGGCGTTGGCCGACCGCATGCTGCGCCCTGCGGCAGTCGTGGTGCGTCCATTGCCTGGCCTGGCGATGCGCATACCCGGCTTTGCGGGCGAAGTGCTGGCGGAGGTGGCGCTGGTCTTGTCGATGTCGCCTTCCGCAGCGCTGGCGCTGGCCGCGGGCACTGTGGCTGCTGCGGTAGCAGAACCCGGCGTGCTGCCGGGCGTGATGACTGCGGCAGTTGCTGTCTGGGGAGTGATTGTGTGCGGCATCGTGCCGCGCGACTGGCAAAACGGGGCCGATGCCATGACCGGTGCGCTGCCGGGCGGCGTGGTGCGCCGCTACCTGCGGCAGTGGGCGGCCAGCCTGGTGCTCGGGCTTCCGCTGCTGATCGTGGCGTTGCGCTGGTCGGCCGATGCGCCGATCCGCGCCGTGGCGGCGCTTGCCGGCGTATTGGCGCTGGCTTCCGCCGCCAGCCTGCTTGGCGGCTTGACGCGCGGTTCGCGGCTATTCCTGTCGCTATTCCTGTTCACCTGGTATATCGCGCTCAATTCACCGAAGGAAGCGGCGCTGGACATGGTCGGCTTTAACGGCGCCGCCAACACGGGCAGCGCGGCAGCATGGCTGCTGGCCGGCTGCCTGGCGTGGGCGGCGGGATTTGTGCACAGCCGCCGGCGCGCCTAGAATTCTTCCCAATCGTCGCCTGCGGCCGCAGAGCGCACTGCCGGCCGCCGCACCGTTGCGGCACTGGGCGCAGCAACGGCAGTACGCGGCACGGCGGCAGGCCTGGCGGCGAATGCGGGCGGGGCGCCGCCACCTTTCAGGCGGAAGATGCTGACCGCCTTTGCCAGTGCCTGCGCCTGCTCCTGCAAGCTTTCCGCCGCCGCCGCGGCTTGCTCGACCAGGGCGGCATTCTGCTGTGTCATGGCATCCATCTGGCCGATTGCCTGGTTCACTTCGCCGATGCCGCTGCCTTGCTGCTGGCTGGCGCTGGTAATTTCGCCCATGATGCCGGCCACCTTGTGAACCGAGGCGACAATGCGCTGCATGGTATCGCCCGCCGCATCGACCAGGCGGCCGCCTTCTTCAACACGCGATACCGAGGCCCCGATCAGTTCCTTGATTTCCCTGGCCGCCGCCGCGCTGCGTTGCGCCAGGTTGCGCACTTCCGACGCCACCACAGCAAAGCCGCGCCCTTGCTCGCCCGCCCGCGCTGCCTCGACCGCCGCATTCAGCGCCAGGATATTGGTCTGGAATGCGATGCCGTCGATCACGCCGATGATGTCGTTGATGCGCGCTGAACTGTCCTTGATGGCGCCCATGGTGGCGACAACCTGCGCAACGACGTCCCCGCCTTGTTCCGCCACGTGCGCGGCATCGGCTGCCAGTTGATTGGCTTGATGCGCATTGCTGGCGTTCTGCTGCACGGTATCGGTCAGGTTTTCCATTGCGCTGGCCGTTTCCTCCAGCGAGGAAGCCTGCGTTTCGGTGCGGGCCGACAGGTCGGCATTGCCGGTGGCGATTTCGCTGGTGGCCACCGTCATCCGGTCGGTACTGCTGCGGATATTGCCGATCATGTCAGCCAGGCCTTTGTTGATGTGCTCCATCGCCTGCAGCAACTGGCCAATTTCGTCGCTGCGGCTGGAATCGATGTTTCGGGTCAGATCGCCGCCTGCAATGCATTCCGCCGTATCGATCGCCTGCTGCAGCCCGGAACGGATGTAGCGGTAGGCGAATAGCAGGCAGGCCACAGCTGCGATGACCGACATGGCTTGCAGGGCCTGCGCCAGCAGTTGCGCGCGTTCGAAGGCAGCGCTGGCCGCAGCCACTTCTGCGCTGGTGCGCTCGTCGAGCAAGGCGAGGAACTCATTCACCGGTTGCATGATCTTGGCCTTGTTCTGGTGGTAGGCCTTGTCGTGCATGATACCGCGTGCCATGTCGGGATCGGGCGGGCCTTCGCGGGTGAAGCCGCCCTTGCCGTCATCGAACTTCCCCTTGACGGCATTCATGGCGATCACTTCGGTATGAACGAGTTCGTTGGAATTGGCCTCGGCCTCCTTCAGCTTGGCGAATTCCTGATCGGTAAAACCGGCCCGTTTCATCAGCTCCGACAGGGCGATGGTCTGGCCGGAGGAAGGCGGAACAGGCGCATCGGCGGCGACGAAATCCCAGTAAATGCGCTCGTAGTTTTTCGGGCGCGGCTTCTGGCCGTTGCGGATGGCCAGGATGTCCATGTACTGCTGTTCGTACGCCGGGTCGCCCGACACGACATAGGTGCGCGCCAGGCGGGTCAGGTCATCGGAGCTTTGCCGAAGTTCGTCGGCCAGCAAATAGGACTGATAGCGCGAGTCGGCAGCTTGCTTGGCTTCGTTTTCCTTGCTGGAAACGCGGAGCAGGGCCAGCATCGTCAGCGTTGCCAGCACCACCGTGATGGCAAAAAACGCAATGAAGATGCGCTTGATAGACAGGTTCTTTTGCATGGCAGTGTCCCCCCTCTGGAGGACAGCATACCTCGACTACCAAGCGACTAGTAATTCTTTTCGTGCGGAAACGAAAAGTCAGGCGGCGAGCTGTTGCAAGAGATAAAGGCGCTGGTACAAGCCGTTATCAATCTGCATGAGTTCCTCGTGTGGTCCCTGTTCCACGATGCGTCCGTGGTTCAGCACGACGATGCGGTCGGCTTCACGGATGGTGGACAGGCGGTGCGCAATGGCGATGATGGTCACCTGGCCGCGCAGTTCGTTAAGCGCCACCTGCACGATTTGCTCGGTGTGCGAATCGATGCGTGAAGTGGCCTCGTCGAGCAGCAGGATGCGCGGCTTGCCGGCCAGGGCGCGCGCAATGGCGATCAACTGCTTCTGGCCGGAAGACAGGCGCGATCCGCCTTCGCCCAGCACCGTGTCGTAGCCATCTTCCATCGCCATGATGAAATCGTGGCAATGGGCGGCACGCGCCGCGCTTTCGATTTCCTGCTGCGCCAGGCCGCGGCCCATGTCGATATTCTCGCGCGCGGAGGCGGCCAGCAGGAAGGGGTCTTGCGGCACCAGTCCGACGTCGGCGCGGAACTGCTCGTTATCGATTTCGTCCAGCAGCATGCCGTTCATGCGGATGCTGCCGTGCGGAGCGGGGTAGTAGCGCAGCAGCAGCGACAGCAGGGTCGACTTGCCGCTGCCGGTATGGCCGACGATGCCGAAGAAGGCGCCCTGCGGGATCTCCAGCGACAATTGATGCAGTACGCGCTGGCCTTCGATGTATTCGAAATCCAGGGCGCGGATGTCGATGGCCGGGGCGCCGTCGTCGTTGGCAGCGTGGCGAATGTGGGCGCTGGCGCCGGCGCGGTGCTCCGGCGCGCTCTGCTCCCCGAGCAGGATCGCCACACGCGACGTTGCCACCACCGATTGCTGCAACTGGCTGAACTGCATGGTGATCTGGATCAGCGGCTCGATCACGCGCGCGATGTAGTTGATGAAGGCATACAGCACGCCCACTTCCGCTGCGCTCATGTCGCGCTGGCCGAACATGAAGATCACGGATGCCAGCAACAGGATGTTCAGCATGTCCAGCGCGGGACGCAGCAGCCAGGCATTGGCGCGGATTTCGGCCAGGCGCTGGGTGTAGTGCTCCGCATTGGTGGCGGCGAAGCGCTCGCCGAAGCGCAGCTCCGCGTTATTCGCCTGCAGCACCGTCATGCCGCCGATGGATTCGGCGATCTGGGCGTTGATGTCGCTGCGCAGCTGGCGGGCCCGCGTCACTGCGGGAGCACTCAGGCGCTGGTAAGCCCACACGATCACCAGCACGAAGGGCAGCAGCGCGACCACGATGGTCATCAGGCGCCAGTCCAGCCAGGCCATGGCGGCCACCGTGCCGGTCAGCACGATGGTGCTGTCCAGGATCACGAACAGCACCTGGATGTACAAGCCTTTCACGGCCTCGGTGTCGTTCGTGACGCGCGATACCAGCTGGCCGGTGATGGCGCGGTCGAAGAAGGCCATCGGCAAGCGCAGTACGTGGCTGTAGACGCGCTCGCGCAGGCGCTGCACCGAACGCATGGCCACGCCGGACAGGCGCACCAGCTGCCGGTAGCGCACCCAGGTGGCGATCCAGCCGGTCAGCAGCACGCCGCCCAGCAGCAGCGCCATGCGGGTCCAGTCCAGGTGCTTCGGCAGCAGGTGTTCGTCGATCAGGCGCTTGCCCAGCAATGGGCCGAGCACCTCCATGCCGGCCGCAAAGGCCAGCCACAGCACGGCCCAGCCAAGATGATGCAGGTCGGGACCGGAGGCTTCCTTCAGGAGGCCGGCGGCCTGGCGCGTCTGTTCGCGGGCGCTCTGTTTTTCAGGCTGCGTCAAGGCTGGCCTCCAGTTGTTGGTAGCGCCACTGGCTGGCGTACCAGCCGTTCAGCGCGAGCAGTTCTTCGTGCGTGCCCGACTCGGTGATGCGGCCATGTTGCAGCACCACGATCAGGTCCGCATCCACCACGGCGCTGAGGCGATGGCTGGCGATGATGGCGCAGCGCGTGGTGTGGGCGCGGCGCAGTTCTTCCAGGTGTTCGAGGATGGCGGTTTCGGTGCCGGTGTCGACTGCCGACAGGGCGTCGTCCAGCAGCAGCAAATCGTTATCCGACAGCAGGGCGCGCGCAATCGCCACGCGCTGGCGCTGGCCACCGGACAGAGTGATGCCTTTCTCGCCAACTTCCGTTTCGTACTTGTGCGGGAACAGCAGGATATCGTCGTGGATGGCCGCAAGGCTGGCCGCGCGTTCCACCTCCGCGCGCGTGGCGCCGGGATTGGCCAGCGCGATATTGTCGGCAATCGACGCCGAGAACAGGAAGGATTCCTGCGGCACCCAGCTGATCGCCGCACGCAATGCCTGCAGGGTGTACTGGTCCAGTTCGTGGCCGCTCCATTTGGCGCTGCCATGCGTTGGCGTGACCTGGCGCAGCAGCACGCGCAGCAGCGTCGACTTGCCCGAGCCGGTCGGCCCGACAAGTCCAAGCGTCTGGCCCGGCTTCAGCGTCAGCGATATATCGGACAGCGCCGGCTCATGCTGGCTGGGATAGCTGAAGCCCACGCCGCGCAGCTCCAGGTTGCCGGGAGCTACATGCGGCAGGGTACCGTGGTCTTCAATGGTCAACGGCGCATCCAGCATTGGCTGCAGGCGCGCATAAGCTGCGCGGCCACGCTCGATCAGCGACAGCACCCAGCCGGCGGCAAACATCGGCCAGATCAATTGGCCGAGATACATGCTGAAGGAAGTCAGTTCGCCGATAGTCAATTCGCCGCGCCAGACGAGGAAACCGCCAAGGCCCAGCGACAGGCCGGTCGCTGCCGTCAGGGTCAGGCCGACAGCCGGCTCATAGGCGGCTTCCCAGCGCTGCGCCGTCAGGCTGGCATCGGCGGCAGCGCCGGCCAGTTCTTCGAAACGCTTGCTGCTGCGCTGTTCCAGTCCAAGCGCGCGCAAGGTGCGCACGCCGGACAGCGTTTCCTGCACATGGTCGTTCAGGGAACTGAAACGCTTCAGCGAATCCGCCGAGGCGGTATGGATATGCGAAGAGATGCGCCAGAACGCCCACGCCATCAGCGGGAAAGGAATCAGCGCGAACAAGGCCAGGCGCCAGTCGACGCCGACCAGCATCATGCCCAGCACCAGCAGCAGGGTGAGCGAACCATCGAAGCCGGCCAGCATCGCTTCGCCGGCCGCCATCTCGATCGCATCGATATCGTTGGTGGCCAAGGCCATCAAATCGCCGGTACGCTGCTTCTGGAAGAATTGCGGACCTTGCAGCGACAGGCGGCGATAGAAGCGCGTGCGCAATTCAACGCCCAATTGATAGGCGGCCGAAAACAGCTTCATGCGCCACGCAACGCGCAAGCCGTAATTCGCCACGCCAAGGAGAAGAAGCAAGCCGATCGCCTGCCACAAAGCCTCGCGGCCAAGCTTGCCCGCTGCCAGGCCGTCGACCATGAAGCCGATCTGGCGCGGTATGCAGATACCGATGATGGCTACGCCGGTCAGCATGGCGCCGGCGGCTGCGTAAGGACGCCAATGGCTGCGGACGAAGCCACCGATCAGGCGCGATAAACTCATATGCTTAGAAGAAAAATGCTGCCAAGAGCCTGCAAGGATACCTCAGGGCAGAATTTTTCGCCGAGCGCCCGCCAGAGCGGCCGAGCCCGTGTCAACCTTGGGGTCAGACCCTTTGGTTGCCACGGGCTCGACTGTCTATGCGGCTGGGCTTGTGTCAACCTGAGAGCCTGACCCCAAGGTTGACACGGGCTCAAGTGGAACTACTTGTGGGCTTTGGCGCCGTTGGCGTTGGCGGCTTTTGGGTCGGGGAAGCTGGCGGCGGGCTTGGCGGATTTGGCTTCGGCCTTCGCTTCGGCCTTGGCTTCAGGCTTGCTCTCCACTGCCTCGGGCTTGGCTTCGACTTTTGCTTCGGCCTTTGGCGCTGGCTTGGCTTCGGCTTTGGCGGCCTTCGGTGCCGGCGCTGGGGCCGGGGCTGGCACTGGCGCTGCAATCGGTGCAGACAGCTTCGGTACTTGCACGCCTTGCTTGCCTGCTTCCTTCAATTGCTCTTGTGCTGCCTGGAACAATTCCGCCTGGGTTTTGCTGGCAATGCTGAACAGCTCGCGGTTGTAGGCGAACAGGCCGTCCAGGTTGGGCACGCGGGCGGTGCTTTTGGCGAAGAAATCTTGTGGGTCTTTCGCTTCCAGCAGTTCGCGCGCTGCGGCGGAACTTTTTTCAACGGAGGCTTTGGTGGTGCTCAGGTTGAGAGCAATCACTTTTTGCGCGCCTTCGAAGGCAGTGGTAGCGAAGTTGTTGAGGATTTTCAGCTGCGCTTCCAGCTGCGACTTGGTGGCTGCGGAAAATTGCTCGGGAATCGAAAACATATTTTCTCCTGGATCGATGGGAAATGGTGCGCTGCAATAAACCCATTCTAGCGACGAAATATGGTAATGGAAAGACATTTTTGCCGACTATTGAAGCAAAAGTTATGCAGTGCAACATTGCGTGCCCTGCGCGGCCTGCCTACAATCGGCCATCCCTCATCTGTGGAGCTATGCGATGGACCTGGTAATCCGTAACGCGACTTTGCCCGATGGCCGCCATGGCATCGATATCGCCATCGATAACGGCCGCATTGCCGATGTCGCTCCTGCTTTGCAAGCCAAGGGTGCTCGCGAGATCGATGCCGAGGGCGATCTCGTCGCACCGCCTTTCGTCGATGCGCATTTTCATATGGATGCCACGCTCAGTTACGGCCAGCCGCGCGTGAACCAGTCCGGCACGCTGCTGGAGGGCATCGCGCTGTGGGGGGAACTGAAGCCGCAACTGACGCAGGATGCGCTGGTGGAGCGCGCGCTGCAGTATTGCGATTGGGCCGTGGCGCGCGGCCTGCTTGCGATCCGCAGCCACGTCGACGTGTGCGACGACCGCTTGCTGGCAGTGGAAGCGCTGCTCGACGTGAAACGCCGTGTGGCGCCATACCTCGACTTGCAACTGGTGGCTTTCCCGCAGGATGGCGTGCTGCGCAGCGCCTCTGCGCTAGCCAACTTGAAACGCGCAATCGCGATGGGGGTTGATGTGGTGGGCGGCATCCCGCACTTCGAGCGAACCATGGCCGATGGCGCGGAATCGGTGCGCATCCTGTGCGAGTTCGCGGCCGAAAAAGGCTTGCGCGTTGATATGCACTGCGATGAATCCGATGATCCCTTGTCGCGCCATATCGAAACACTGGCTTATCACACGCAGCGCCTTGGCCTGCAAGGCCGCGTGGCTGGGTCGCACCTGACTTCCATGCATTCGATGGACAACTACTACGTCAGCAAGCTGCTGCCGCTGATCCGCGAAGCCGGCGTCGCCGCCATTGCCAACCCGCTGATCAACATCACCTTGCAGGGCCGCCACGATACCTATCCCAAGCGCCGCGGCATGACGCGCGTGCCGGAAATGCTGGCGCAAGGCATTGACGTCGCCTTCGGCCACGATTGCGTGATGGACCCGTGGTACAGCCTGGGTTCGGGGGAGATGCTGGAAGTAGCGCACATGGGCCTGCATGTAGCGCAAATGACAGGGCAGGATGCGATGCGCGCCTGCTTCAAGGCCGTGACCGAAACGCCGGCGAAGATCCTCGGCCTGGACGGCTACGGCTTGCAGCCCGGCTGCCATGCCGACCTGGTGCTGCTCGATGCCGGTGATCCGGTGGAAGCCATTCGTTTGCGCGCGGCGCGGCGCCTGGTACTGCGGCGCGGCCAGGTAGTGGCAGAATCGCCGCGCGCCGTGGCGCGCCTCACCTTGCAGGGCAGGCCGCAGCAGGTCGATTTCCGCCTCTTCGGGCGTGCTGGACTTGCAAGGGAAAATGCATGAAAATTCAGCATCATTCCTGCCGTCGGGAGCAGCTTTGAAAGACATCGTCATCCGCCCGGCCACCGAGGCCGATTTCGACTCCATGTGGACGATTTTCCAGGAGTTGATCGCGAGCGGCGATACCTATTACTTTGCGGCGGAGACCAGCCGCGACGACTGCCACGCCTTCTGGTTCGGGCGCGGCATCAAGACCTGGGTGGCGGTGCTGAATACCGGCCGCCTGCTGGGCATGTATCGCCTGCTGCCCAACCAGCTGGACCGCGGTTCCCATGTCGCCAACGCTTCCTTCATGGTCAGCCCCGCCGCGCAAGGCGTTGGCATTGGCAAGATGCTGGGCCGCCATTGCCTGGAGCAGGCACGGCGCGATGGCTTCCTCGCCATGCAGTTCAATTACGTTGTAAGCACCAATGTCTCTGCCGTGCTGCTGTGGAAGCGGCTCGGCTTTTCCGTGATAGGCACGCTGCCGCGCGCCTATCGGCACAAGCAGCTCGGTTTTGTTGACGTGTATGTGATGTACAAGTTCCTGGCCGACCCTAACGATTGGCCGGAGCAATGATCGATACCAAACGACTGACCCTGCGTCCCGCAACTGTTGATGATGCCTCGTTCTACCTGCGCCTGGTGAACGAACCGTCCTTCCTTGAAAACATCGGCGACAAAGGCGTGCGCGACCTTGACGGTGCGCGCGCAGCCTTGCTGGCCGGCCCGATCGCGATGCAGGCGCAGCTGGGTTATTCCTTGTGGATGGTTACTCGCAAGGAGGATGGCGCCTCGATCGGCATGTGCGGTTTGATCAAGCGCGACACCTTGCCCGATACCGATATAGGCTATGCCTACCTGCCTGCCTATTGGGGCCAGGGGTATGCCTGGGAGGCGGCGTCGGCCGCCATGGCCTATGGCCGCGATGTCGTTGGCTTGCCGCGATTGCTAGGCATTGTTTCGCCCGGCAACACTGCTTCTTCGGCGTTGCTGATGAAGCTCGGCATGCACTTTGTCGAACGCTTTGATACGGGCAAAACGGACCTGTATCGCATGGAGTTTCCCCCGCGCCACAGCTAGGTTGTAACGAAAACAGGTTTCTTGGCTTTTGGTACTTTAGGGCGCATGATGAAGATTGCAGTCCTGAAGGCAAAATGTCGCCTTTTTACCTAGGGGAAACAATCATGAACTTCGGCAATCTAAAGATCGGAGTGCGCTTAGGTCTGCTAGGCGCTTTCTTCATGCTGGCCTTATTAACGGTCGGCTACCAGGGCTGGAGCGCCATCAGTTTCATCAAGTCCAGCAATGCCCAGAGCATGCAACGGTCGGTCGATTTGACGCAGGCTGTCGACACGGCCCGCAGCGCGCAGGTTGAATTCAAGATCCAGGTGCAAGAGTGGAAGAACATCCTGGTGCGTGGCCATGATCCTGCGCAGCTTGAAAAATATTCCGCGGCCTTCGTCAAGAGCGGCCAGGCCACCAACGCCGAGTTGCAGAAACTGTCGGGCATGCTGCACAAGCTGAACCTGCAGACGACGCTGGATGACGAAGCGATCAAGATGCATGAAGAGTTGGGCAAGAACTATATGGCGGCACTCAAGCAGTTTGATCCGGCCAACCCTGAAAGCTACAAGATCCTCGACAAGGCCGTAGCCGGCATGGACCGTGCACCGACCAAGAAGATCGATGAAATTGTCGAATTCATCGATTCGCAATCCAAGAAAAATGCGGCCGAGGCGATGGCGACTGCCGAGGCGGCCAACCGTTCCGCGACCATTACCTTGCTGGTGGTACTGGTCGTTACCACCGTGATCGGTGCGGCGATCGTATGGTGGATCGTGAAGGGCATCACCCGTCCGCTGGACCAGGCAATCGATATTGCCAAGACCGTGGCGGCCGGCGATTTGAGTGTCGACGTCGATGTGAAGACCAAGGACGAAGTGGGGGAATTGCTGGGGGCACTGAAGCAGATGAGCGGCAACTTGTCCGATATCGTGAGCCGGGTGCGCATGGGTACGCAGACCATTGCCAGCGCGTCGAGTGAAGTGGCGACCGGCAGCATGGACTTGTCGACCCGCACCGAGCAACAAGCCAGCTCGCTGGAGGAAACGGCATCGTCGATGACGGAGCTGACCAGCACTGTGCGGCAGAACAATGAGAACGCGACCCAGGCGCGCAAGCTGGCCGACGAGGCTTCCAATGTCGCCGTGCGCGGCGGCGCCACCGTGTCGGAAGTGGTGCAGACCATGGGAGCGATCAACGAGTCATCGCGCAAGATTGTCGACATCATCGGCGTGATCGATGGCATTGCGTTCCAGACCAATATCCTGGCGCTGAATGCGGCGGTGGAAGCTGCGCGTGCCGGGGAACAGGGGCGCGGCTTTGCCGTGGTGGCGGGCGAGGTGCGCAACCTGGCGCATCGTTCGGCCGCAGCGGCGAAAGAGATCAAGGAACTGATCGGCAATTCCGTCGAGCGCGTGGAAGAGGGCAGCCGCCTGGTGGGCGAGGCCGGTGTCACCATGGAAGAAGTGGTCAACAGCGTGCGCCGTGTCACGTCGATCATCGGCGAGATTGCTGTTGCGACGGGCGAGCAGCGCGATGGCATCGAACAGATCAGCGATGCGATCACCCAGATGGATTCGGTAACGCAGCAGAATGCCGCGCTGGTGGAGGAAGCCGCCGCTGCCGCCGAGGCCTTGCAGCTGCAGGCTGCAAGCCTCGAGGAAGCGGTGTCGGTGTTCAAAGTGCGCGAGACGGCAGGCGCCGGCGCGCGCCTGCAACTGTCGTCCAGCCGCAGCTTGAGGGCTTTGCCGGCTTAAGGCGCCTGGCGCGGTGTGGCGCGGTCTGGTTTGCCGAAGAACCAGGCCAGCGCCACATGCACGCGGCCGGCCCATGATTGCTCGTTGTGGCGCCCCCCTTCATCGGTAAGGAATAGCAGGTCGCGGCCCTCGCGGTAACCGTTCTTCACCAAAGCCCGGCGGAATGCTTCGCTGTCCTCCTGGCCGTCATAGACCGTTCCCACGTCGATGTAGAACCTGACAGGCATTCGTTTAGGCGGATGCTTCACTTCTTCCTGGTTGTTCCACCAGAAGGAACTGGAGACGCCGCCTGCCATGGAGAACAGTTGCGGGTAGCGCTGTGCAATGCCGATCGATGCCAGGCCGCCCAGCGACGAGCCCATCACCGCCGTGTGCTGGCGCCCGGGTTTGGTGCGGTACTGCTTGTCCACCCAGGGCTTGACTGTTTTCGCTACGAAGTCGGCGTAGGCGTTCAGCTTGCCTCCGCCATGTTTCGGATCGCAGCAGGGAGTGTATTCGGCGATGCGGTCGGTTGTGTTGTCGATGCCGACCACGATTACTTCTTCCATGTCGCCCTGGCGCACCAGGCGGTCCGCCACCTCGTCGATATTCCATTCGGTGCCGTAGCTGGCGGTCTTTGCGTCGAACAGGTTCTGGCCATCATGCATGTAGAGAACCGGGTAGCGGCGCCTGGTGTCGCTGCCGTAGCTTGGCGGCAGGTAAATGCGCAGCGTGCGTTCGTTTCCGAGTTGGGGCGATTTGAATTTTTCCACCAGCTGCAAGGTGCCGTGCAGCGCCGGCTTGGCCGGCGGGGATGCGGGCAGCAGGCGTACGCTTAGTACGTCGGCGTGGTTGCGACTACCGCTGCCGCCGCCTGCGTCCGCATAGCTGGCGTTGGACTGCAGGCTGCTCATGTTGTAGAACGGTTGCAGCTCCAGACGGTAACTGCCTTGCTTCAGCGTTGCGGGCAGAGGCGTTGACCATGCCGGTCCGTTGGTGGGGGCGTTGTGCGGCATCTGGACGATGCCTTGCGCTGCTACCGCGCCGTGCTTGTCGCGCAGGCGCAGGAGCTGGACGGCGTTGGTGATGCCGAGGTTGATCTGGTGGGCGTGGTTGTTGTAGCGGAGCTGGATGTTGTAGCGGCCGTCTTTCGAAACAACTACGCTGTCCGGTGCGTTGAGCGCCCCGATGCCCGCCCCGGCAGCGCTGTCGTCGGACGCGGGACAGAGGGGTTGCGAGTGATGGCTTCGCAAGCTGGAGGCCGGGTAGACAGCCTCCACGGCAAAGCAGGAAGCCATTGCGGACTTGGGCGCCTCGGCGGCGCGGGATGCGTCATGCTGGCCGCCGGCGAGTGCCCACTTTCCTGCCGCGATGTTGCCGGCGACGAGCTGGCCTTCGCTATACACATTGAAGCGGACGCCTTCATGCGTCCCTTCACCGGGCGAGATGCGAAGCGCGTCGGCGCCAGGTGTTCGCTGGACGACAGGTTCGGGTGGCGCAGTGGATGCATCCTCGGTACCGGCAAAGGTAATCTGCTGCCGCCCAGGCACCAGCGTCCCCATGTCCACTTCGATCAGGTTATCGTCCGCCAGCTCGCTCCACGCGACCGGGCTGCGTGCATCCTTGCCATTCAGCTTGCCGCCAACCGGCATGTAATAGCCTTCAAGCGCCACGGCCGGTGGCAGCTTGATTCTGATGTGCAGGCGTTTGCCGTGCAAAGCCAGGCCGGATAGCTCGATCACATCGCTGCCCGCAAACCATTCGCGCCGCAGACGGGACGTAATGAAGGGATTGACGTGCAGCCGTTCCGCGTCCACACCGATGCCAAACACCTGCTGCACCACCATTCCCAGGAAGCCGCCAACCGACCAAAGCTGGCGGCGAGAATTGATGGCGGGCGCGGAAGGATCGCCGGTTCGCCACTCCATGTTCTCCATGTTCGAGAGATTGAGCGCCGCGCCCTGCAGCAGGCTGGCGTAAGCGGCATCCGCCACTGCCACGTTGCCGTACTGCGCCGCAGCCCGCAAGCCATAAGCGGTAACAAAAGGCCACAAGGCGCGGTTGTGATACACCGGCACACCAGGTTGCTGCGGCCAGATGACGGGCGCGCCCAGCGGGCCGTGCGGGTACTTGGCCAATATCGACTGCGCCTGCCCGGCGTCGGCCACGCCGGTAATGATGGCGAGCGATTGGCCAAGCCAGTCGAACTTGTGCATGGCGGCGCCGTCGAAATGGCCGGCTGTCAGGCTGCTGTACATGCCCGCGTCCTTGAGCCACAGGCGGTCGTTGATGGCGATTTTCAGGTCGGACGCCCAACGCGTGTAATGCTGGGCGGTGTCGCTGTCGCCGGCCTGCTGCGCCAGTTCGGCAGCCAGTGTCAGTGCTTTGTAGTGGGCGACATTGGTGGACAGTGAGCGCGAGGTGGCCATGCTCGACAGGTCATTGGGAACCCATGCCGCATATGATTGTTCGCGCCAGTCAAGAAAGGACTGCTCGCCGTTGTACAAGCCGCTGACAGCATCGTAGGCCGCAATCCGGTCGTTCTCAATGGTGTTGCGCAGCGCCTGGAGTGCAGTGGCGGAAAACCGGGCGCGTTCTTCCGGTGGCAGGGCCTTGAGCGCCTGCTCGGCGCCGAAGGCCCAGCTTACGCGGTCGGTGCTGACAGGCCAGCTGCCTCCGCTGCCGGTGTCCTGCACGATTTGCAGGCCGTCTTCGCTGCCAGCTGCCAGCGGAGGCTTGCCATTGCGGTAGCCGGAGAGCTTGAACAGCAGCGAGTTGCGTGTCCGCGCCGGATCGAGCATGGCCAGGCCGAGGTTGGCAGCATAGGACAAGTCGCGCGTCCAGACGTAGTGCCATTTCTCGCCTGTCTCGAAGCATTCGCAGGCTATCGGCTGGCCGCCGTTGTAGCTGCCATCGCGGATGGCTTGCACCGAATCCTGCTTCATTTCAGTGACCGCAAGGGCAAACAGGGCATCGAAGGCCAGGTTGCCGCTGCGGACTTTCGGCAGGCCGGCTTGCTCGGCGTACGTGATCGACGACGGCGCGTTGTCGCGCAGCGGCATGGTCGTGGACTGGGTGTAACTGCGCAGCGCCGCTTGCGCATCGCGCGTTGCAAAGCTGGCCTTGTAGGCGCCGAATGGCAACTCGATACTGGTGTCGGCCAGCGCCGGGCCGCCCGCGAGCGCGCCTGCACTTGCGCAGGCAGCGGCGATCGCTGCCGCCAGGAGCGGACGGCTTGCCATTACTGGACCTCCATCACGAGCACCGAGCGGGCAGGGAGCGTAAACTTGCCGGCCAGCGGAACGCTGCGGCCGGTGATTACATCGGTGCCGCTTCGCACGCCAGCCAGCATTTCACGAAAGCGGTCCGCATCCAGCGTAATGTCCTTTGCATTCTTGTTCAGCGCGACCATGACCTTCTGCTTGCCGTCATAACGGAAGTACACATAGGTATCCTGCTCCGGCCCGTATTGCATCATCTTCCCGTGCTGGACCGCGCTGGAGGTCTTGCGCCAGTTGGCCAGCTTCTTCACGAAAGCCTGCATGTCGCGCTGTTCGGTGCTCAGACCCGCGCCGGTAAAGGCGTTCACCTTGTCGCCGGCCCAGCCGCCCGGCATATCGTGGCGGTACGATGGATCGTCGCGCCCTTTGACGGTACTCGGCATCAGGATTTCAGTACCGTAATAGAACTGCGGAATGCGCGGCACGGTCAGCGTAAACGCCAGCGCCATGCGCAGCAGGGCCGGGTCGCTGCTTACCATGCTGAAGCTGCGCGCCAGGTCGTGATTGCCCTCGAACAGCACCAGATTGGAAGGGTTGGGATAGAGATAGTCCTGCGCCAGCGTTTCATAGACGTCATACAGGCGGTAGGTGCCGTCGGTGTCGCCCAGTGCCTTGCGCAGCACGTCGTTGAGCGGGAAGTCCATCATGCTTGGCGCGTTCAGTGCCTGCCAGCGGGCCACGATCGGAATCCGCGTACTCCATTCCTCGCCCACCATGTTCAGCCTTGGGTATTCCGCCAGCACGCGCTTCGACCACTCGGTCAGGAAGGCTGTATCGGAATAGCCGTAGGTATCCACGCGCAGGCCAGACAGGCCCGCATATTCGATCCACCAGATATTGTTCTGGATAAGGTAGTTCGCGACGTAGGGATTGGTCTGGTTCATGTCCGGCATATGGGGACCGAACCAGCCCTGGGTGAAGTTGCGCGCATCTTCCTTGCTGCCATAAGGGTCGATGTTGGCGACACGGTGGTGGGCGGTCGGCGTGTACTTGCCGTCATAGCTGAGCCAGTCCTGCATCGGCATGTCCTTCATCCACCAGTGGTGGCTGCCAATGTGGCTCAGCACCACGTCCTGGATCACGCCGATGCCGCGCGAGCGCGCCTGCGCCACAAAGGCGCGGTAATCCTCGTTGCTGCCATAGCGCGCGTCGATTTTGTAATGGTCGGTTGCCGCGTAGCCGTGGTAGGAGTGGATATCCTGGTTGTTCTCCACAAGCGGAGTTGGCCAGACCTGGGTGAAGCCCATGTCCTTTATATAGTCGAGGTGCGCCGCCATGCCGGCCAGGTCGCCACCGTGGCGGCCGTTACCCTCGGCCCGGTTGGCCTTGTCCGGCATGCCGGCCACGTTGTCGTTGGCTGGATTGCCGTTGGCGAAGCGGTCCGGCATGACCTGGTAGATCGCGTCGGAAGTATTGAAGCCCTGGCGCTGCGCGGATCCTGGTGAGCGTGCCAGCAACTGGTAACTATAAGTAAGGCTTTGCTTGCCCGGTGCGTTGAAGCGGATGTCGAAGCGTCCCGGCGCCACGTCCGGAGCAAGCACAAGGTCGATGAACAGGTAGTTGCGGTTGGCCACCCGGCTCACGCTTGCAATCCGCACGCCCGGGTAGTCGATGGCGGGTTCGAGGTCCGCCAGCCCGGGCGCATTCACCATCAACTGCAGCTTGGGGCTCTGCATGCCGGCCCACCAGAAAGGCGGCTCCATGTGCTGGACGGTTGGCGGGGCTGCATGAGCGGCTTGCGACAAAGCAATGCCAAGCAGGGCGGCGAAAGCGGTCTTCTTCATGAATTCTCCGGTCTGGACGTCTTATGGGCCCGACAATACACCTAAATCGACTGTAGTTCTACTACACATGAAGATGTCTAAATTTGTAGCCGAAATACAACGTGGTCGCTACCGATCCCAGAGAGAGGCCGGTAGGAAAGGCAGAAATACATGGTAATGATGATGGTCATTCATTGACACCAAATCTAGTTTTAGTACAGAATCCGCCTCAGAGCGTCCGTAAGAGCGTTCGCTTTCCAAGGATTCCCGTGTAGTCGAAATAAACCGGTCTGTGTAGGTTGCGGGAAAGAATGTTTAATGAGTGAGGGGACTTTGATGACTATCTTCGCCAACAAGCGAGGCAATACCGCTTTCCGACTGAGTCCGGTTGCGGCTGGGTGTGCTGTATTTGTATCCGCTTTCGCGGGCTCTGCGTACGCGCAGACCACTACCACCGGCCAGGCAGCCGACGCGCCGATGCAAACTGTGACCGTGTCCGGCATCCGCCGCGGTATTGAAGACGCGATCTCCGTCAAGAAAAACGCCACTTCCATCGTCGAGGCCATCTCCGCGGAAGACATCGGCAAGCTGCCGGATACCTCCATCGCCGAGTCCATCGCCCGCCTGCCAGGCCTGGCTGCGCAGCGCGTTGCCGGCCGTGCGCAAAACATTTCCGTCCGCGGCCTGTCGCCAGACTTCGCGACCACCCTGCTGAACGGCCGCGAGCAAGTCTCCACCGGCGACAACCGCAGCGTGGAATTCGACCAGTACCCGTCTGAACTGATCAGCGGCGTGACCATTTACAAAACCCCTGACGCCGGCATGATTGGCCAGGGCCTGTCCGGCACCCTGGACCTGCAGACCGTGCGTCCGCTGGCCTTCGGCGGCCGTACCGTGTCCATGAACGCCCGCATGGAAAAGAACTCGCTGGGCACCATCGCCGACACCGACTCGCGCGGCGGCCGCTTCAGCGCAAGCTACATCGACCAGTTTGCCAACCGCACCATTGGTGTGGCGATCGGCTTCGCCCACCTGGATTCGCCAGTGCTGGACCGCGAAACCGGCCTGTATGAGCCATGGAAGAACGAAGCCCGTGCAGGCGTGCCTGCCGGTACCAACGTCACCGACGGCATCAAGTCCCTGGCGCGCAGCGGCTACAACAAGCGCGACGGCCTGATGGGCGTGCTGCAATACCGTCCAAACAAGAACTTCACCTCGATGGTCGACGTGTACGCTTCGCGCTTCAAGCATGAAGACACCGCCAACCAGTTCGAAGTGCACGTCGGCGGCTACAACGGCGGCAACAAGCCTGACCTGCTGTTCACCGACGTCACCACCAACAACGGTTCCTTCGCCACCGGTACCGCAAACAACGTGTACCCGCTGGTGCGCGGCATGTACACCAAGCGCAAGGACGATATCCGCGCCATCGGCTGGAACAACGAATGGAAGCTGGATGGCTGGTCGGTGGTGGCTGACCTGAGCCGCTCGACCGCCAAGCGCGATGAACTGAGCCTGGAAAACAACCTGCAGATCAGCAATGCGAACGGCGATCCATTCCTGGATTCCGTCGCCCTGTCGCTGGGCAGCGGCGCGTTCCCGACCATGAACCCGGGCCGCGATTACAGCAATCCGGCAAACCTGTACGTGCGTAACACCATCTACGGTTCCGGCTACGGCAAGACTCCCCACGTTGAAGACAAGCTGAATGGCTTCAAGCTGGCGGCCAACATCCAGTCGTCCGGCGCCCTGGAGACATGGTTCTCGAGCTTCGACATCGGCGTGCACTATTCCGACCGCAGCAAGGAAAAGCACCAGCCGGAAGGCGACATCAAGCTGGCCGGCGCGGCTTCGACCATTTCGTCGGACCTGCTGTACAACTCGGTCGACCTGGGCTTCGCCGGCGTCGGCACCATCCCGGCGTGGAACGTGCCAGGCGTCGTGGCCAAGTACATGACCTTCGCACCGACCGAAGACAAGAGCTACCTGATTGCCAAGGCATGGACCGTGAATGAGAAGATCACCACGACCTTCGCCAAGGCCAACATCGAACACGAACTGGGCGATGTCAGCCTGCGCGGCAACTTCGGCGTGCAAGTACAGCGCACCGACCAGTCGTCCGACTCCAAGTATTGGGACGGTACCGCAGCTGCTGGCCAGGAAGTCAAGCCAGTCCACGACGGCAAGACCTACACCGACGTGCTGCCAAGCCTGAACCTGGCGTTCCAGATGCCAAACGATCACACCGTGCGCATGGCCCTGGCCAAGCAGATCGCTCGCCCACGTGTTGACCAGCTGCGTTCCGCGCTGGACTTCAACGTCGGCACCAACGACTTCAAACCAGGCGGAAGCGGTGGTAACGCCCAGCTGGACCCATGGCGCGCAAAGGCCTTCGACCTGTCGTATGAAAAATACTTCGGCAAGAAAGCCTATGCAGCACTGGCGTTCTTCTACAAGAAGCTGGATACCTACATCTTCACCGAGACCCGTACCCACGACTTCTCGCAGCAGATCCCTGGCACCAAGGCGATTACCTCGTTCGGTAACTACACCGCTCCTTACAACGGCAAGGGCGGCAACATGAAAGGCCTGGAGCTGACCGCTTCCCTGCCGCTGAACATGGTAACCCCGGTACTGGACGGCTTCGGCGTGAGCGGCAGCTACTCGTACAACGACAGCGCCATCACCATCAAGGAACCGAGCGCCAACCTGGGCCAGACCATCATGCTGCCAGGCCTGTCGAAGCACACCAGCAACCTGACCGTGTACTACGAGAAGGCCGGCTTCGAAACCCGCCTGAGCCAGCGCAAGCGTTCGGACTTCGTGGGTGAAATCGGCAACTTCGCCGGTGAGCGTTCGCTGCGCTACGTTGTTGGCGAAAACATCCTGGACTTCCAGGTTGGCTACACCTTCAACGAAGGCATGTTCAAGGGCGTGGGCCTGGTCCTGCAGGTGAACAACCTGCGCGACGCAGCTTACGAGACCTACAACGGCAACCGCAACCAGCAACTGGAATACCAGAAGTATGGCCGCACCTTCCTGCTGGGCGCGAACTACAAGTTCTAAGCATCCAGGGGTAAAAAAAACGGGGGCCGAGGCCCCCGTTTTTGTATTACTTGGCCTTGGCGGCCAGTTGTTTGTTTTGTTCGTCCAGCCAGACTTTCAGCGGGGCGAAGTAGTCGAGCAGGGCCTGGCCGTCGATGCGGTCCTCGCCGGTAGCTGCCTTCAGGGCTTCAGGCCATGGCTTGGATGTACCCATTTCCAGCATGGTCCACAGCTTCTTGCCTGCTTTTTCACTGCCGTAGATCGAGCACTGGTGCAGCGGCCCGGTGTAGCCGGCTTCCTTGCACAGGGCGCGATGGAACTGGAACTGCAGCAGGTGGGCCAGGAAGTAGCGGGCGTAAGGCACGTCGGCTGCAACGTGGTACTTGGCGCCGGCGTCGAAGCCGTCAGCCAGCATCGGCAGCGGGCGCTTTACGCCCATGTACTGCTCGCGCAGCTGCCACCAGCTCTTGTCGTAGTCCGCCGGCTTGGTCTTGCCGCTGTAGACGTCCCAGCGCCATTTGTCGACCGAGTAGCCGAACGGCAGGAAGGCAACCTTGGCCAGTGCGCGCTTCAGAAGCACGCCGATGTCGGCGTTCGGGTCCGGGTTTTCGTTCATCAGGCCGACCTTCTTCAGGTAGCTCGGGGTGATGGACAGTGCAATGGTGTCGCCGATCGCTTCGTGGAAGCCGTCGTTGGCGCCGGTGCGGAACAGGTTGGACTGGTTCTTGTAGGCCAGGTCGTAATAGATATGTCCCAGCTCATGGTGGATGACAGCGAATTCTTCTTCGGTCGGGCGGATGCACATCTTGATGCGCACGTCGTCCTTGCCGTCAAGCTGCCATGCGGAAGCGTGGCACACCACGTCGCGGTCGCGCGGTTTTTCCAGCAGCGAGCGTTGGTAGAAGGTCTCCGGCAGCTTGGGCATGCCCAGCGAGGTGTAGAAACGCTCGCCGTATTGCACCATTTCCTTGGCGCTGGTCTTTTTCTCTTCCAGCACGTTTGTCAGGTCGAACTTGGACGCGCCGGTCGCAGGCACCAGGAGCGGGTAGATGTTTTCCCAGCTCTGGCTCCACATATTGCCGAACAGGTGGGCCGGGATCGGGCCGGTCAACGGCACCTGGTCAGGGCCGTAGGTTTCGCGCAGCTTGTAGCGGGCGTAGGTGTGCAGCGAATCGTACAGCGGCTTCACCTGTTGCCAGATGCGTTCCATCTCGGCCGAGAATTCTTCCGGCTTCATGTCGTAGCCCGAGCGCCACAAGGCGCCGGTGTCGGCATAGCCCATTTCGCGCGCGCCCTTGTTGGACAGCTCCACGTACTCGGTGTACAGCTTCTTGTAGGAAGGCGATTGCATGTGCCAGCCGTTCCACGCGTCCAGCAGGACTTTAGGATCGCGGCTGGTGGCCAGGGTTTTTTCCAGTTCGCCCAGGGCCTTGCAATTGTCCGGGGTCGGGCAGTACTTGGCCTTGCCGTAGGCGCCATTCAGCTTGGCGTTGGCGTCGGCGTATGCCTGGCGCTCTTTCGGATCCGGCAGCATCAGCGTCAGTTGCAGCAGCTTGATCTTGCGCGCTTCGTCGTCGGCCAGCTTCACGCCATTAAAGCGGCGTGCTTCCAGGGCAGCCTGGCCGGACGCATCCAGTTGCTGTTCGCCGAAGTAGGCGGTCAGCGCTTCGGTATCGTCGGTAATGAAGTTCTGCGCTACCCAGGCAGCCTTGTTGGCGTCGTTGCCCAGTTTGTCGAATTTCTCTTCGGTCTGCGCGATGAATTTCTTCGCTTCGGCCGGAGTGCCTTTGGCTTTCTTCGCCGCTGGTGCGGCGTGGGCGAAGCCCGCTGCCAGGGCCAGGCCGAGCGCCAGGACCATCGGTTTTTTCATAGTCGTTTTATTCAATTCATTCTCCTCTCAGATAAAACTGCCCGCTAATATATCACCCCATGAAACTAATTAAATTTGCAATATTGGCCCTTATTAGCCAAGCTGCCATGGCGCAGAACGCGGATCGCCATTTCTTATCTGCCGCGAAAAACGGTAATGCACTGGAAATCGGCACAAACGACGGTACTTACATCATCAAGCCGTATTCTGCGGCGGTAGTGGAAACCACCTTCATTCCGAAAGGTGAGGTCGCGGATGCGGTGTCCCATGCAGTAGTACTGCCGCCGGCCATGGTTGCAAGCACGGTGCGCGACGAGGGCGGGGTGCTGGAATTTGCTACGCCGGGCATCACCGTGCGGGTGGAAAAGCAGCCGTTCCGCATCAGTTACTTGTATAAAGGCCAGCCGCTGGTCGCGGAAAAGCGCGGCTATCGCCATGAGGGCGGCATGGAGGCGATCGAGTTCGCACTGGATGGCGACGAGGCCTTGTACGGCGCCGGCGCCCGGGCGACGGGCATGAACCGCCGGGGCAACCGCTTCCAGCTGTATAACCGCGCCCATTACGGTTACGAAGCGCGCTCGCAGCTCCTGAACTTCACCATCCCGATGGCGCTGTCTTCGAAGAAGTACGCCATTCACTTCGATAATCCGCAGATCGGCTATCTTGATTTCGACAGCAAGAAAGATGGCACGCTCTCGTACGAAACCATTGGCGGACGCAAGACCTACCAGGTGATCGCCGGCGAACAATGGGAAGACGTGGTCGCCAACTACACCAGCCTGACCGGCCGCCAGCCGCTGCCTCCGCGCTGGGCCTTCGGCAATTTCGCAAGCCGTTTCGGCTACCACACGGAAGCGGAAACCCGCGCCGTGGTCGACAAGTTCATCGCAGAGAAAATTCCGGTCGACGCCGTGGTGCTGGACCTGTACTGGTTCGGCAAGACCGTCAAGGGCACCATGGGCAACCTGGCCTGGGATAAGGAGAGCTTCCCCAACCCGAAAGGCATGATGGCCGACCTGGCGGCGAAAGGGGTAAAGACCGTCGTCATCACCGAGCCATTCGTGCTGACCACTTCCAGCCGCTGGCAGGAGGCGGTCGAGCAGCGCGTGCTGGCGACGGACGCGCAAGGCGCGCCATATAAATACGACTTCTACTTCGGTAACACCGGTCTGGTCGACCTGTATCGCTCCGAAGGCCGCGACTGGTTCTGGAATATCTACAAGGAGCTGAAAGAAGGCGGCGTAGCTGGCTGGTGGGGCGACCTTGGTGAACCGGAGGTGCATCCATCCGCTCTGCGCCACGGCAGCAACGGCCAACTGGGCGCGGACCAGGTCCACAACATCTACGGCCACGACTGGGCGCGCCTGATCGCGGAAGGCTACAAGAAAGACTTCCCGAAGGAGCGCCCCTTCATCCTGATGCGCGCCGGTTACTCGGGCTCGCAGCGTTTCGGCATGATCCCCTGGTCGGGCGACGTGCAGCGTAGTTGGGGCGGCCTGCAGTCGCAGATGGAAATCGCGCTGCAGATGGGCATGCAAGGCCTGGCCTATATGCACTCCGACCTGGGCGGCTTTGCCTCGCCGATGCTGGATGACGAACTGTATGTGCGCTGGCTGCAGTATGGCGTGTTCCAGCCAGTGTTCCGCCCGCACGCACAGGAAGAAGTGCCGGCCGAACCGGTATTCCGCACCGATCGCACCAAGTCGCTGGCGCGTGAGGCGATCCGCCTGCGTTACGCCATGCTGCCATATAACTACAGCGCGGCATTCGACAACAGCCAGACCGGCTTGCCGCTGATGCGCCCGATCATGTTCGAAGGTGGTGACAACGGCGTGGCTTCAACCTACCTGTGGGGCAGGGACTTCCTGGTGGCGCCGGTAACCGAACCGGGCGCGCAACGCAAGGAAGTCAACTTCCCGGCATCGGCCAAGGTCTGGTTCGACTTCTACAGCGATGCCGCTCACAAAGGCGGCATCAACGAGGTGGTTCCTGTGGCCGCCGAGCATATCCCGGTCTTCGTCCGCGCCGGCGCCTTTGTGCCGCTCGCGAAGGTGGTGCAGACCACGCGCGACTACAGTACGAAACAGGTCGAGTTGAATTACTACTACGACGCCACCGCGGGCTCCACCAGCGGCAAGCTGTATGACGACGACGGCGCTAGTGCCGGCGCCTACGAACAGGGCAAGTACGAAATCGCCCATTTTGCAGGCGCTGCATCGGCGTCCAGCTTCGAAATCGGCATTGAGACCGAGGTTGGCAAAGCCTGGCGGCCGGTGAGCCGTGCCTATGCAGTCAAGGTACACAATGTGGCCGGCCGCCCACGCAGCGTGAAGCTGGATGGCAAGGCGATGGAGTCCCGCTGGGATGCCCGCAGCCGCACCCTGCATGTGTCCTTGCCGGCACGTAGTGCAATGAAGGCAAAACTTATCGTGAATTTGTAGCCTGACTACAAAAATGCGATGAAACTGCGCGTTTACGGGCTGTTCATTGATTGACAGTCCAAAATCGCCATGTTATTTTGCTACAAATTACTCGGGGACAGAGATGCAAATGCATTCCATCATCAGCAAGCCACGGCTGACCTTCTGGCAGTTGTGGAACATGAGCTTCGGCTTCTTCGGCATCCAGTTTGGTTTCGCGCTGCAGAACACCAACACCAGCCGCATTTTCTCGACCCTGGGTGCAACCCCGGATGAACTCCCGCTGTTCTGGCTTGCCGCGCCGGTGACCGGCCTTCTGGTCCAGCCGATCATCGGCTACCTGAGCGACAATACCTGGCACGCGAAATGGGGCCGCCGCCGTCCCTTCTTCTTCATCGGCGCGCTGCTGGCCAGCATTGCGCTGTTCCTGATGCCCAATTCGAGCGCGCTGTGGATGGCGATCCTGGTGCTGTGGCTGATGGACGCATCGATCAATATCTCGATGGAGCCGTTCCGCGCCTTCGTCGGCGACAAGCTGGATGAATCGCAGCAGACCGCCGGCTTTGCGATGCAGACCTTCTTCATTGGCCTGGGCGGCGTGATTGCCTCGCTGCTGCCGATGATCTTCACTAACTTCCTGCACGTCAGTAATGAAGTGGTCAACGGCGCGATTCCCGATTCCGTACGCTACTCCTTCTATGTTGGCGGCACCGCATACTTCCTGTCCGTGCTGTGGACCGTGCTGACCGCCGACGAACTGCCGCCGGAAGACGTCGAGAAATTCCGCATGGAGAAGGCGCAGCGCCGCGGCTTCCTGTTCTCCCTGAAGGAAGTATTCGGGGGCTTCGTGCACATGCCGAAAACCATGGTGCAACTGGCATTGGTGCAGTTCTTCACCTGGTTCGCGCTGATGGGCATGTGGGTCTTCACTACCCCGGCAGTTGCTGAAAACGTGTTCGGCACCACCGACGGCAAGTCCGCCATCTTCCAGGAAGCGGGCAACTGGGTCGGCAACCTGTTCGCGATCTATGGCGGCGTATCGGCGCTGGTTGCGTTCCTGCTGCCCAAGCTGGCGCACGTCACCAGCCGCAAAGTGGTGCACATGCTTTGCCTGGTGATTGGTGGCCTGAGCCTGATCAGCATTGCCTTCATCCATGACAAGCACATGCTGATGCTGCCGATGATCGGCGTGGGCATTGCCTGGGCCAGTATCCTGACCATGCCGTACGCGATCCTCGCAGGCGCGCTGCCGGCCAAGCGCATGGGGTACTTCATGGGCGTGTTCAACTATTTCGTGGTGCTGCCACAGATTGTCGCCAACCTGGTGCTCGGACCTGTCATCAAACACCTGTTCAACGGCCACTCGGTCAACGTGCTGGTGCTGGGCGGCGTCTCGATGGCAATCGGCGGTATCGTTTGCCTGATCGTCAGCGACTCGGCCAAGAAGGAAGCCTAAGCCATCCCAGCGGCGCGCACCGATCGCGCCATTCGCAGGAAAATAAATGGGGACGTACCCCATTTATTTTTCGAAGAAAAATGGGGTACGTCCCCATTTATTTTCTGAGGAGCGAATATGGCAATCCAGACGGTGGCAACTACTCCTATCCCCGGGCAACGTCCGGGGACTTCGGGACTGCGCAAGAAGGTCGCAGTTTTCCAGCAGCCTCACTATCTCGAAAATTTCGTGCAGGGCATGTTCGACACGCTTGGTGCTGTCGCGGGCAAGACACTGGTGCTGGGCGGCGATGGCCGCTTTCACAATCGTGAAGCAATTCAGGTCATCCTGAAGATGGCCGCTGCGCATGGCTTCGCACGGGTATTGCTGGGGCAGGGCGGCATCCTGTCCACGCCTGCCGCGAGCTGCGTCATCCGCAAGCATGGCGCACTGGGCGGCATCATCCTTTCGGCCAGCCACAATCCCGGCGGCCCGGACGGCGATTTCGGCATCAAGTACAACGCTTCCAACGGCGGTCCCGCGCCGGAAGCGCTGACCGAAGCAATCTACGAACGCACGCTGGCGCTGGCGCAATACCGCATCAGCGACGCACCCGATATCGACATCGACATACGCGGCGCACGCGCACCCTTGGACGGCATGGCGGTCGAAGTGATCGATCCGGTTGCCGACTATGCTGAACTGATGGCGCAGCTATTTGACTTCGATGCCATCCGCCGCCTGTTTGCCGGCGGTTTCACCATGCGCTTCGACGCCATGAATGCCGTTTCCGGTCCGTACGCACACGCCATCCTTGAAGGCATGCTTGGCGCGCCGGCCGGCACTGTTATTAACGGCACGCCGCTGGAAGATTTTGGCGGCCTGCATCCCGACCCAAATCCGGTCAATGCCGAAGAACTGATCGACATCATGTGCGCCAACGCCGCACCGGACTTCGGCGCCGCTTCCGACGGCGATGCCGACCGCAATATGATCGTCGGCCGCGACTTCGTCGTCACGCCATCCGACAGCCTTGCCGTGCTGGCGGCCAACGCCACAGTGGCGCCGGGCTACGCAGATGGCATCGCCGGCATCGCCCGCTCAATGCCCACCTCGCGCGCCGCCGACCGCGTGGCGGAGGAACTGGGTGTCCCATGCTACGAAACTCCCACCGGATGGAAGTTCTTCGGCACGTTGCTCGATGCGGACAAGGCCACCCTGTGCGGCGAAGAGAGCTACGGCACGGGCTCGCGCCATATTCGCGAAAAGGATGGCTTGTGGGCGGTGCTGTTCTGGCTTAACCTGCTGGCCGCGCGCGGCGCTTCGGTGCAGGACATCGTCACTGCGCACTGGCAGCGCTACGGCCGCCATTACTACTCGCGCCACGATTACGAGGCCATCGCGACCGATGCGGCACAGCTCCTGATGCAGGATCTGCGCATCAAACTGCCCAACCTTCCGGGCCAAAAGCTGAACCACTACGAGGTGCAGTCGGCAGACGATTTCGAATACACCGATCCGGTGGATGGCTCGCACGCCAGCCAGCAAGGCATCCGCATCATGATGACGGATGGCTCGCGCATCGTGTACCGCCTGTCGGGGACGGGCACGGAAGGCGCCACCTTGCGCGTCTACCTCGAGCGCTACGAAGCCGATCCGGAGCAGCACCATATTCCAACGCAGCAGGCCCTGGCAGGCCTGATTGCCATTGCAGACAGCGTGGCGAGCATCGTCATGCACACAGGCCGCACCAATCCCACCGTCATAACATAGGAAAAGCCGAATGAAACTTTCGTCCATCGCATTGTCCCTATTGCTTGCCACCGGCGCGCACAGCGCACTTGCGGCGCCGCCCAAGCCATTCCTTTGGGAGAATGCGACCGTCTACTTCCTGGTCACCGACCGTTTCGCCAACGGCGACAAAAGCAATGACCTGGCTTACGGCCGCAAGGCAGATGCTGCGCCGCTGCGCGGTTTCATGGGCGGCGACTTCAAAGGACTGACGGCAAAGATCAAGTCCGGCTATTTTGACGACCTGGGCGTGGACGTGATCTGGACCACGCCGCCAGTCGAACAAATCCACGCCGGAACGGATGAAGGTACCGGCAAGTCCTACGGCTTCCACGGCTACTGGGCGCGCGACTTCACGGCGATGGACGCCAACCTCGGCACCGAAAAAGACTTCCGCGATTTCGTGGAAGCTGCCCACGCACGCGGCATCCGCGTTTTGCTGGATGTGGTGATGAATCACACTGGCCCGGTAACCGAAGCCGATCCCGTCTGGCCGGAAGGCTGGGTGCGCACCGAACCGCAATGCCAGTACAAAGACGTGCCCTCGACCGTGAGCTGCACGCTGGTGAAGAACCTCCCGGACTTCCGCACCGAAAGCGATGCGCCGGTCGAATTGCCGCCGGCGCTGGCGGCGAAGTGGAAGACCGAAGGACGCTACGAGCGCGAAGTAAAAGAACTGGATGACTTTTTCGCCCGTACGGGCTACCCGCGCGCTCCGCGCTACTACCTGATGAAGTGGCATGCGGACTGGGTACGCAAGTACGGGGTGGACGGCTTCCGCGCCGATACGGCCAAGCACGTGGAACCTGCTGTATGGGCCGAGCTGCGGAAAGTCGCACTGGCAGCGCACGACGAGTGGAAAAGCCTGAATCCCAAAATGGTAATGGGCGACGGCCGCTTCTTCATGCTGGCCGAGGTGTACAACTACAACATCGCGCACGGGCAGGAATTCGACATGGGCGGCGGCGAGAAGGCCAATTACTTCGCCAATGGCTTCGATGGCCTGATCAACTTCGGCATGGTGCACGATGCAAAGGGCGACTATGAGTCTTTATTCAGCAAGTACGCGTCGCAACTGGCGGGCCCGCTGAAAGGCCATTCGGTCATGAATTATATGGATTCGCACGACGACGGCAATCCATTCGATCCTTCGCGCCAGAAGCCTTTCGAGACAGCGAACAAGCTGCTGCTGGCGCCTGGCGCCGCCCAGATTTACTACGGCGACGAGATCTCGCGCCGCCTCGACGTGGCCGACGCGAAAGGCGATGCGAAGCTGCGCTCTTTCATGAACTGGGGCGACTTGAAGGCGAACGCAAAAGTGCGTACGCACTGGGCTAAGCTGGGCAAATTCCGCCAGGCGCATCCTGCGATCGGCGCCGGCGAGCATAAGAAGCTGGCGGACCTGCCGTACACCTTCAGCCGCGTACGTGGCGACGACAAGGTTGTTGTGGCACTGGATGTGAAGACTGGCCAGCCCGTCGATATCTCCGTAGCTGGCTTATTCGCAGACGGCACCAAAGTAAAGGATGCCTACTCTGGCACGTCTTACACGGTGAAAGATGGTGTCGTCCGCACCAGCGGCAAGAGTGATACGATCTTGCTTGCGAAGTAGTAGGTCCAGCCCGGCGTGGCTCCGGCAGTGAGCGAATGCTGGGCTTACGTTCCTGCATCGTCTCCACTGGGGCCTTCTGCTGGATAGGTAATACGTAGCCCTTCCACATGAGCAAATGGCGTCAACTTATGCGGACGCCTTTGCCGTGCGTCGATGATGTCGTCCACGCGCACATCACGGACCAGCAAAGCGTCCGCAACCAATGAGCGGTGGCAGCGCCATGGTACAGCCTCCGCGCACATCAATACACAGCATTTGCTGCGCCCGAGTTCTACGACCGCGTCGACGTTCTCTGCAAACTCCTCGGTCTGCATGTAGTCGGCATAGCCCCGAAACGACAGGTTGCGCCAGCCTGCATTTTCGGAATCCTTGCGGGGATGACGCAGCCCGCCAAGGCCGCGCATATAGCGCTATTCGATGCCGGCATCTTCCAGCGCGGCAGCGAGCTGGTCCTGTCCGAATTGAGGATTATGACGTGACTTCGGTACCGTCCTGATGTCGAGCAGGCATTCGACGCCATTCTGCCGCAGCAGTCCAATGAATTCTTCGATTGTGCGGTTCGAGTGACCGATAGTGCAGACGAGTTCCGATGTCATGGCTGCCTCTCGCGATAGCTTCGCCTGTATTCTGGCACGGAGAGGCCGCAGGCGGCGTACCGCCTGAAGCGCTTATTGCTGAGTACCAACCAGTTGCATCTTGAGGTAGGTGACGTTGAAACCGGAATAGTGCCTCGTCGTTTCACCAACAACCGAGAACCCATTGCGTGCATAAAACCGCTGGGCATCTGCGTTCGATCTGGCGACATTCAACGAAACTCCTTCAGTTTCCTTGTCGACGACGGCGTTCAGCAGCGCTTGCCCGATGCCGTTGCCTCGCGCTTCGCCATGCACGAACAACGCTCTCAATTGACCGGAAAAAGTTGCTGCGAACCCGCGCACCTTGCCATCGTCGAAAACGATGACATCGGACTCATTAAAGGCCGCCAGGATGCCTTCGTCCTGTTCAAGAGGCGTGACCTGGAAGGAATGGGGCTCGAATTTGAGCTCCTCACCTTTAGCGTCAGCATAGATGCGGCAAACTGCAGGAAAGTCTGCCGCCCTAAATTCGCGGACTGTCATCGATTGAGAATTCCTTCGTAGACTGCCAGGTCGGCCGCTGAGAAGCAGCAGAATACGACTTCCTGAATCCCCGAGAACTCATCTGCCGCCGCGCGAACTGTCGACAGGGCGAGCCTTGCGGCCAGGTCGATCGGGTAGCCATAGATGCCGGTGCTGATGCTGGGGAAGGCCAGCGTGGCGACGTCATGTTGGGCCGCGAGTTCAACGCTGTTTCGATAGCAGGCCGCCAAAAGTTCCGGCTCGTCATTGGTACCGCCGCGCCAGACCGGCCCTACGGTGTGGATGATGTACCTGGCCGGCAGGCGATAACCCTTCGTCAGTTTCGCCTGGCCTGTCTTGCAGCCACCAAGGAGGCGGCACTCATGGACCAGTTCCGGCCCGGCGGCGCGGTGAATAGCGCCGTCGACGCCGCCTCCGCCAAGAAGCGAGGAGTTGGCTGCGTTGACGATTGCATCTACCGAAAGCTTGGTGATGTCGCCCTGAACTGCGCGAAAAATGGTTGACATGGCTAGGCGGCCACCGGCCTTAAAGTTTATTCAACGAATACTATAGCCGTCCGCGGTGGAATGGTGAAGCTGCCTGTCGTGGAGTCATAGCGAGCTGCGGACCCGGCCTGTACCGGATGCAGGCGATAGGCCTTTCCAGCTTCTGCTGGGGCGATGATCGTTTGCTCCACCTTGTCCACGTTGATGAAGTACGCAATAGTTCTAAATCCTGCCCCTTCATAGCCGGCGCCGTCGAGGCGTGCCGCCACCACGGTTACGACTTGTTCAGGACCCGTATTCAGGAAGTGCAGGCGTTGCTTGATGTCTTCCGCTGTCCGCATCCGGAACAGCGTGCTGCTGGCGCGAATGCGCAGCAAGTCGCGGAAGGTATCGCGCGCAAACGCGATGTCGACGGGTGTTGGCCGCAACGCAGGATTGGCCAGCAAAGGCTGAAGCAGGGCGTAGTCCTTGCCGTTGTCCGCAGCGGGCGGCAGGCCCGAACCGAAGTAGTTGGTCTGGTAGGTCCAATCGAGGCGATTGAACCAGTCGCCCGATTCGAAACTGTTGCGGTCCATCGACTTCGAGCGCAGGATCTCGAATCCGGCATGGTAATACGCCACGCCCTGCGAGAATGCATTGATCGCCGCCGCCAGCATCTGCACGCGTGCCCGGTCGGCACTGGTGACGGAGACCGGCAGCTTCAGGGCATTGATGTCGTACAGCGTCTGGTTGTCGTGGTTTTCCACGTAATTGACTACTTCGCCTGGCTGGCTGGCGTAGCCAGCTGGCTGGTTGCCGCCATAGACGATGGCCTGCAGTTCCCTGGTTTCGCCGGTAAAGGTTTGCATGCGATAGCTGCGGATCGATCCGGCCAGGCCGACCTTCACGAGGTCGGATGCCTTCATCAAATCCGTTACCGGACGCAAGCCGGAGCCTGCGTTCGGGTCGTACACCAGGCCATTGATAAATCCCTGCTGCGCGACCATCTGCGGGCCCGAATCCCCTGCGCCGCCGCCACGCACGGCATCGCGCCCGCGATCGCTGAAAGTGCCGATGCCGCTGCCGTTCAGCGACAGTTGCGAAGCCTGAACGAAGCGGGCACCATCGGCCACTTCGCCGAAGTTCCAGCCTTCGCCGATCAGGTTCACATGGCGCCCGGCAGCCTTGTTGACGCGCGCCTGCAGCGCTTCCATTGCGGCGCGCGGCTGGTGGCCCATCAGGTCGAAGCGGAAGGAGTCGATGTGGTAATGCTTCGTCCACAGTTCGGCCGAATCGATCATCAGCTTGGCCATCATGCGGTTCTCGGTGGCCGTGTTGAAGCAGCAGGTGGAGCTTTCGATTTCGCCTTTCAGGTTCAGGCGCTGGTAGTAGCCCGGAACGATGCGGTCCAGCACCGAGCGTGCGTGCTGGCCGCCGCGGTAGGTGTGGTTGTAGACCACGTCGGTGCCGACGCGCAGGCCGGTCTTGTGCAGCGCCATCACCATTTCACGCAGTTCGATGATGCGGCGCGCGCCGTCGGAAGCGTCAGTGCTGTAGCTGCCTTCCGGCGCGTTGTAATGCCACGGGTCGTAGCCCCAGTTATAGCAGTCCTTCAACGCATTGTCGCTGACGATTTTCTGCTGCTGGTCGCTGTCCGGTGCTCCGTGCACGACAGGGGCGACGCAGCCTTTTTCCGGCACGCTGCCCAGGTCATATACCGGCAGCAGGTGCACGTCGGTCAGGCCGGCTTTGGCCAGCATGGCGAGGTGCTTCATGCCGTTGGAGCCGGATTCGCGGAAGGCTGTGTACTTGCCGCGGTTCATGGCGCTGACCGACAGGTCGTTGATCGAGAAATCGCGCACATGGAGCTCGTAAATCGACATGTCCGGTTGCGCTTTGACCTTGGACGGCGCCTGGTCCTTGCTCCAGCCGGGCGGGGCAAGGCGCGGGTCGGCCAGGTCGGCGATGTAGCTGCGCGCGGAATCGGTGGCCAGGCTGACCGAATACGGGTCGGTGACGACGTTGCGCACCAGGCCAGTCTTGGGCGCCACCACGTCAACTATGTATTTGTAGTAGCGCCCCGACAGGTTGCCGCGTGCGCTGGCGGACCAGATGCCGGTTTTCGCGTCTGCGCGCATGGTGGCGATGGATTTTGGCTTGCTGCTTCCAGTATCGAAAACGCAGACCGAAACGCGTTGTGCGGTCGGCGCCCACAGCTTGAAGGTGGTCCCTGCATTGCCGACGCTGGCGCCGAGATCGGTCGCCTGCTCGGCGCTGGCATAAATATCGTCGAGCGCACCGGGCACCTGCAAGGAAGTGGCGTCGCGCACGGTGCCGTCGGCATTTTCCTGCACCAGCACGAGTTGCTTCGCCAGAAGTGTAGGCAGGCGAGTGCGGTCGGCGGCGGAAAGCGCCAGCACTACGCCGTCGCCCGCGTATTTGAAGCGCGCGGCCAGGGGGGCGGGGAGTGTTTCCGTCGTTGCCGCCAGGGGCAAGGCGCCATCCGCTCCGCTGACAGTGGCGCCTTGCGGGGCGCTGATGCCGGCCGCAGTCGCGTAATAGAGTTTGAAGCTGCCTTCGGCCTGGACGCCGGTCCATTTGGCCAGGCGGCCATCCAGCCACAATGCGCGGGCGTCGAAGCCTTGCGTGCGAGCCAGCACGGTTTCGTCGGGGCCGTCACAAGAAGCGAGCGTGTGCGGCGTTGCGGCGGTTGGGGCTGCGGTGAGGGCCGTGGTTGGCGCTGCGGCGGCCGAAAGCGCCGCGAGGGCCGGCAGGAGGGCCGCCACGAGGGTGCGCTGCTTCATTTTGTCTCCGTAGTAGTGGTGCTACAGAAATCTTATCGCAATTCGTGTAGCTTTACTACATTTCAATCGCGCTGGATGTGGTGCTTCTTCAGCTTGTCGTAGAGCGTTTTGCGCGGCAGGAGCAGGCGGTCTGCCGCCAGCGCTACATTGTTGTCGGCTGCGGCAAGGGCGCGCAGGATCAGGTCGCGCTCGAACGCGTCGACCTGCTGCGGCAGGGAGGGCTGCTCGGCATCCGGTTGCGCGGCACCGGCAGCCGGAACGCCCGCTGCCATGGCAACGCCGGCAGCCGATGCGGCACCCGCAGTCATCGCGGCGCTACCCGTGGCTCCTGCGCCGGCAGCCCATTGCATGCCCGCGCCGGTTGCGGCGCCTGCCGGGGAGGAGATGCCTGCGCCAGTCGCAAACGCCGTGCTGGTGGCGCCTGAACCCGGGCCTGCCGGAGCCGCTGCGCCGTTTGAAATGCTTGCGATGGTTGCGGAGGGAACCAGGCCAAGCGTGAGGCGTTCGGCGAAGTTGCGCAGCTCCCGCACATTGCCTGGCCAATCCGCCGCCTGCCATGCGGCCATCTGTTCCGGTGTCCACATCGGCATCGCCCGCTGGTAGCGCTGGGCTGCTTCGGCCACGAAGTGGGCCAACAGGAGGGGGATATCCTCGCGCCGGTCGCGCAGGCGCGGCAGGTCAATGCTGATTACACCGATCCGGTAATACAGGTCTTCGCGGAACAAGCCTTGCGCCGAAAGGGCCAGCAAATCAGCCTTGCTGGCCGCGACAACCCGGCAGTCCAGCGGAATCGACTCGTTGCCGCCAAGCCGTTCCAGTCGCCGCTCCTGCAGAACGCGCAGCAGCTTGACCTGCAGTGCCATCGGCATGCTCTCGATCTCGTCGAGGAATACCGTCCCGCCGTTGGCGAATTCCAGCTTGCCGATGCGGCGCTTTTGCGCGCCGGTGAAAGCTCCCGCCTCGTGGCCAAAGATCTCGCTCTCGAACACTGACTCCGGCAAGGCGCCGCAGTTGATGGCGACGAAATTTCCCTTGCGGCCGCTGGCGGCGTGAATCAGGCGTGCCATCACTTCCTTGCCGGTGCCGGTCTGGCCGTTGACCAGGATGTCCACGCCGGTCGGCGCCACATTGCGCACAACCACCTTCAAGTGTTCGATGGCTTCGGAGCGCCCGATAAGGTCAGGCATGTCGGGATGCTGCGCGCGTTCGGAACGCAGGCGGCGGTTCTCCAGCACCAGGTTGCGGCGCTCCTGCGCGCGCTTGACGGCATCCATCAGGCGTTCGGAGGAGAAAGGCTTTTCGATGAAGTCATAAGCACCGGCGCGCATGGCTTCCACCGCCATGCTCACGTCGCCGTGGCCGGTGACCACGATGACCGGCAGTTCGGCGTCCAGCGCCGCGACACGCGCCAGCAAGTCCAGGCCCGAGAGGCCCGGCAGCCGCACGTCGGTCACCACCACGCCCGCGAAATTCGCCAGCAGCAGCGGCAGCGCTTCTTCGGCACTTGCGCAAGCCTGCACCGCAAAACCGCCCAGTTCCAGCGTTTGCGAGGTGGCCAGGCGCAGCGCGGCCTCGTCTTCAACCAATAGCGCCTTCATTTGGCAGCTCCTTCTTTAATTAGCGGTAAGCGTAACTCAAACTGGGCACCGCCGCCGTCCAGGTTGCGGGCTGTCAGGCGGCCGTTCATGGCTTGCACGATCGACGAGGAGATCGCCAGTCCCAGGCCGAGTCCTTGCCCTGCGGGCTTGGTCGTGAAAAATGGTTCGAACAGGTGTGCGGCCACTTCCTGCGGGATGCCCGGGCCGCTGTCGCTGATGCGCGCGACCCCGTCGCTCCCTTCTCGCGACAGGACGATAGAGACGCGCGGCTGCGGCGTTCCCTCGACCGCATCCAGTGCATTGCGCAGCAGGTTGATCAGCACCTGCTCAATGCGAACCGTATCGCCGGCTACCATCAACTGCTCGGTACCGGTGTCGATCTCCACGGCCACGTTGCGCCGCTTGCTTTCGCTCTCCAGCAGGAAGGTCGAGCTGCGTACCGCGCGCCCGAAGTCAACCGGCCCGACGGTTTCATCCTTGCGCGCGAAACCTTTCAGCTGGCTGATGATGGCGCCCATGCGCGCGCTGGCATCGCCGATGTGGCCAAGATTGTTGGCCGCTTGCTCCGGCTGGCCGCGCTCCAGGAAAGTGCGGGCGTTGTCGGCAAAGGCGCGGATCGCCGCCAGCGGCTGGTTCAACTCGTGCGTCATGCCGGCTGCCATCTGCCCCAGCATCGCCAGTTTGCCTGCCTGTACCAGCTCGTTCTGCGTGGTGCGCAGGATGCGGTTGGTTTCGCTCAGTTGCTGCGTGCGCTGGGCGATGCGCGATTCCAGTTCGCGGTCGAAGGCCAGGCGTTCCTCGCGCCGGCGGCGGCGCTGGTGCATGGCCCAGTACGATACGCCGCCGCAGGCCAGCAGCAGCGCGGTTGCCAGCGCCCAGTTGATGCCGCTGCGAACGACGCGCAACTGGCTTGGGAAAATCATCAGTTGCCAGCCAAGGCGGCCCACTTCCTGCGTCACGCGCGGCCCGGGATTGCGCGCCAGTGGCGTGACTTCGCGGCCGATGTATTGCTGCGTGCTGGCCAGTTCCGCCAGGGCGTCGGGCGGCAATGGTTCCAGGCTGTGGTAGCGCCAGTTGGGGCGGTTGCTGAGGAAGATCACGCCATGGCGGTCGGCCAGCAGGATCGGATCCTCGCTGCTGTTCCAGTTGCGTTCCAGTTCGGCGAGGCTGATCTTGACTGCGATCACGCCTGCGATCTCTCCGTGGCGATGCACCGGTTGCGCGATGAAGTAGCCCGCTTCGCTGGTGCTGGTGCCGATGCCGTAAAAGCGGCCGGCATTGCCGCGCAGCGCGGCCTGGAAGTAAGGGCGATAAGAGAAATTCTTGCCGGCGAAACCAAGCGGCTGGTCCCAGTTGCTGGCGCCTAGCGTCAGGCCGTTGCGGTCCATCAGGTACAGCGCGCCAACCTTGGCTTGCTGCTGGATGGTTTGCAGCGTTTCGTTCAGCCGGGCGATCGCGTCGGGATCCTTCGGGTGGGCGAGGGCGTTGGTCAGGTCCGGCTGCTGTGCCAGGACGAAGGGGAGGGTTTCAAAGCGTTCCAGCACTGACTGCAGTTCCGGCGCCATAAGTTGCAGCTGGCGCTGGCCTTGCGCCAGCTGTTCATTGCCGGCGCGGTAGGCGCCAAGAACATAGGCGGCCACGATGATCGCGGCCGCCGGTAACAGCAACAGGATAAAAGGTTTGCGCATAAGCGCAATTTTAGTCCACCGCGGCCATGCGCAGTTCGTCGCTGTGGTGGCGTTGCTGTTCTTCCATCACCAATGCACCCAGCTCGCGCTTGAGCGCATTGAAGTCTGCCGAGGCAGGATCGCGCATGCGCGACAGCTCCACGATCATGTCGCGCTTGACGGTGCCTGGACGGTAGGTCATGACCACGATGCGGTCGGCCAGGTAGATCGCCTCTTCGATGCTGTGGGTAACGAAGATGATGGTCTTTTTCAGCTCAGACCAGATGCGCAGCAGTTCATCCTGCAGGTTGCGGCGGGTCAGTGCGTCCAGCGCGCCGAACGGCTCGTCCATCAGCATGATTGGCGAGTCCAGAGCCAGCACGCGCGCAATGGCCACGCGCTGGCGCATGCCGCCCGACAGGTCTTTCGGATAGCGGTTGCGGAAGTCGGACAGCGACAGCATGCCGAGCAACTGGTCCACGCGCTGCTTGATTTCGGCCTGCGCCATGCCTTTGACTTCCAGGCCGAAGGCGATGTTTTTTTCCACGGTCATCCATGGGAACAGGGCGTATTCCTGGAATACCATGCCGCGTTCAGGGCCCGGGCCGGTGATCAGCTGGCCGTCGGCCGTGATCTCGCCGCTGGACGGCAGCGAGAAGCCGGCGATGGCGTTCAGCAGGGTGGACTTGCCGCAGCCCGACGGGCCCAGCAGGCAGACGAACTGGCCTTGCGGGATCTGCAGGTTGATGTCGCGCAGCGCCACCACTTCGCGGTTGTCGGTCTTGAATACCTTGTTGACGCCTTTGACGTCGATATGGGTTGCGCTCATCTTAATTCTCCAGGCCGCGGTGCCAGCGCAGCAGATGGTTATTCAGCTTGTTCATGCCAATGTCGATCGCCAGGCCAAGCAGGCCGATGCTGATCATGCCGGCGATGATCTTGTCCGACCAGAAGTACTCGCGTGCTTCCAGGATGCGGAAACCGAGGCCGTTGTTCACGGCGATCATCTCGGAGACGATCACCACGATGAAGGCGGTACCGATGCCGATGCGCACGCCGGACAGGATGTAAGGCACGGCGGCCGGCAGCATCACGCGAACAAACATGGTGCGCTGGTTGACGCCCAGGTTGCGGGCGGCGCGGACGTAGATGCCGTCGACGTGGCGCACGCCGGCGATGGTGTTCATCAGGACCGGGAAGAAGGCTCCCAGCGCAATCAGGAACACTGCAGGTGCGTTGCCCAGCCCGAACCACAGGATCGCCAGCGGGATGTAGGCGATTGGCGGGATCGGACGCAGCACCTGCAGCAGGGGATTGAGCCAGTCGTACATGCGCTTGCTCGATCCCATCACCAGGCCGAAAGGCAGGGCCAGGCCGGCGCCGACCGCGAAGCCCACCAGCACGCGGTACATGCTGCTGATGGTGTCGCCGATCAGCTCGCCGGAAAACGCCCAGGCCAGCCAGGAGCTGGCAGCCGGGTCGTAGGCCTGCAGCGGCAGCAGGTATTCAACCCACTTGGTCACAACGGCCCAAGGAGAGGGCAGCACCTGCGGGTTGATCCACTCCAGCGATGCGCTGGCTTGCCACAATGCGATCACCAGCACGGGCACCACGGAGCCCGCTGCGATCTGGCGCAAATTCAGTTTTGCCATGATATGCCTCGCCTTACTTGATGTTCAGGCTTTTCTTGGCCTCGTCCAGCAGGTCGGTCTTGACCCACTCGGAAGCCACAGGCGCCTTGCGCATTTTGCCCACGCCCGTCTTGTTCATCACATCGGTGGTGATCTGGATGTGCTGTGGGGAGATGTCGTAGGTGTATGGCGAGTTGGCGATCGCGTCCTGGAAATCGTCGGCAGTGATCTGGCCCTTGAAGATTACGTTGCGCACGTATTTTTCAGCGGTCGGCTTGTCGTCGATGAAGGTCTTGGTCGCCTGCACGAAGCAGTTCATGAACTTGGCGGCGGTGGCGCGGCGGGTCGAGTAGAACTTCTCGCTCATCACCATGGTGCGGACTGGTTCGCCGATCGGGGTGTCGTAGGGCTTCATGACTTCCACGCCGAAGCCCTTGTTGATGGCTTGCGAGGACTGCGGCTCCGACTGCATGATCGCGTCCAGGTTCTTGCCGAGCAGGGCCTGGTTCAGGTCTGCAAAGGCCAGGAACACCAGTTGCACGTCCTTGCCTGGCTGGTCGGAGAAGGTCAGGCCGGCCTGCGCCAGTTCAGCGGCCAGCAGCACTTCGTGGATGCCGCCGCGGGTCACGCCGACTTTCTTGCCTTTCAAATCCTTGATCGCCTTGATGCCGCTGTCGGGGCGCGCGACCAGGCGCGCGCCACCCTTGGCGAAACCGGCGACGACATAAATCGGGGCGCCATTGGCGCGTCCCTGGATGGCAGCCTCCGACGCGGTGGCGCCGACATCGAGCTCGCCTGCCAGGATCGCCTGCATCACGTCAGGGCCTTTGGCGAAGACGTGCTCTTCGACCTTGATGCCGCACTTAGGTGCGATTTCCTTGATATACGAGACGGCGCCATAGTGCGCGAATTTCAGGTTGCCGAGGCGGACGACTTCCTGGGCGTTGGCGGCGGAAGCGAAAGCTGCGGCCACGAAGAGGGATGCGAGTTTGAGCTTGGTCATGCTGGTCTCCTGGATAAGGGGTGTTTTGACCAGCTATTAGCAGCTTCCATGCCAGAAAATTGGAATACGGCAAGTGCTTGATTTTATTGAGCTGCGCTGCGCGGCGGGAAGGTCAGCGAAGTCGCGCCATGGCGGATTTCCGGAATTCCAGCCAGGCCGTGTGCGGATTTTCGCCGCCGGCGGAAATAAAAAAGCCCGCCGAAGCGGGCTGGCCTCAGGCCTTTTGAGGTTCCGGCGTGGTGCCGTAGCAGACCTGCGGTTCGGGTTCCTTGCGGTAGAAGTCCACCATCTTGTAGCGCATCGCGTATAGCGCGAAGCACCCGGCCACCAGGGCGGCGAAGGCGGCGAAGAAGTACATCTGGAAGGCCATCACCGAGAAGCCAGTGGTCTTGATATAGGCTGACACCGCATCGTTCTTCACGCCGGCGTTCAGGATCAGCACCCACAAATTGCCGACGGTGACCGCCAGGTACCACAGCGCCATGATCACGCCTTTCATCGAAGCCGGCGCCTGCGAATAAGCGAATTCCAGGCCGGTGGCGGACACCAGCACTTCGCCGAAGGTCAGCAGGGCATAAGGCAGGATCTGCCAGGCCATCGACACCGGCGTGCCGCCATCCATCACTACCTGAAGCGTTCCGATCACCACCCAGGCCAGCGCCGATACAAAGATACCGGTGCCCATGCGGCGCAGCGGCGTCGGCTCGATGCCCAGCTTGCGCAGCAGCGGGAACAGGGCGATGTTATTGAATGGGATCAGCAGCATTACCAGCAGCGGGTTCAGCGCTTGCATCTGCGCCGGCACGAAGGAGAACGACCAGCCCAGGATTTCGTAGGTCGGGTGCACCATATCGTTGGCTTGCACAATCCAGGTCGAGGCCTTCTGGTCGAACAGGGACCAGAACGGCGTGACCATCGCGAACACGATAAAGATGCGCAACACCGCGCGTACGCCGTCGACCGCTTCGTCGCTATGTTTGCCGCGTGCGCGCTCCAGCTGCATCGAGGTGCCAATGCCGCCGAAGGCCATCACCAGCACCAGCGCTGTACAAGCTGCGATCACGAAGCCCCAGGAGGGCGTCATGGCCAGCGACACCACGCCAGCCACCACGCCGATCATGGCGACGGTCAGGCCCGGACGGGACTGGCCCGGCGCGGCCGAGATCAGGGCCGTCTTGGCGACGCGGGAGAAGGATTCGGCGCTCGGCTCCGAAGGCGGCACGTGCACATACTTCTTGCGGCCCAGCCAGAACACCATGGTCGCGATGAACATCAGGATGCCCGGGATGCCGAAGGCGACGGCCGGGCCGAAGTCCTTCAGGAAGATCGGCATCAGCAGGGAGGCGAAGAACGAGCCGAAGTTGATGCTCCAGTAGAAAGCGTCGAAGACGACCTTGGCCTTCTTCTTGTTGGTCTGGTCGAACTGGTCGCCGACAAACGACACCACCAGCGGCTTGATGCCGCCCGAGCCGAAGGCAATCAGGAACAGGCCAAAGTAAAAGCCATTGAGATTGCTCTCAAACAGCGCCAGGCATGCATGTCCCGCGCAGTAGATCAGCGAAAACCAGAATACCGTGTTGTATTTGCCGAAGTAGCGGTCCGACAGCCAACCGCCCAGCAGCGGGAAGAAGTACACGCCGATCACGAAAGTATGGAAAACGTGCTTCGCCTCGCTGGCGCGGTGCTCGGACGGGATGAACAGCAGCAGGGTGCTGATCAGGAACGGCACCAGGATGTTGCGCATGCCGTAAAAACTGAAACGCTCGCAGGCCTCGTTGGTGATGATGTACGGGATTTGCCGGGGCATCGGCCCGTTACCCTGTTCCAGTTCTTGCGTCGACATAAGGTCTCCCGTTTCAAATAATGGGCGCGATGCTATGCGAAGCCATCTGCGTTGGCAACTACTGGATTCACTTACATGTAGTTTAACTACGTAGAAAATCGTAAGTATTTGATTTTTAACGATTCATAGTATTTGAACTTCCCTCATTCATCATGTATATTATCTACATAACTGTTTTTGATCGGGATGAGGAATATGAGCACACCTTGGTGGAAAGAAGCAATCATTTATCAGGTTTATCCGCGCAGTTACCTGGACACCAACGGTGACGGCATCGGCGACCTGAATGGCATCACTGATCGCCTCGACTACATCGCCAGGCTGGGCGTGGACATCATCTGGATCTCGCCGTTCTTCAAATCCCCGATGCGCGACTTCGGCTACGACGTGGCCGACTACTGCGACGTCGATCCGATGTTTGGCACCCTGGCCGACTTCGACCGCATGATCGCCAAGGCGCACAGCCTGGGCCTGAAAATCATGATCGACCAGGTCATGTCGCACACCTCTGAAGACCATCCATGGTTCAAGGAGAGCCGTTCTTCGCGCGACAACCCGAAATCAGACTGGTATATCTGGGCCGATCCGCTGCCAGACGGGAATCCGCCCAACAACTGGCTGTCCGTGTTCGGCGGCTCGTCGTGGCAATGGGATTCGCGCCGCAAGCAGTACTACATGCACAACTTCCTGGTCAGCCAGCCGGACCTGAACTTCCACAACCCGGAAGTGCAGCAGGCTCACCTCGATGCGTTGCGTTTCTGGCTGAAACGCGGCGTCGACGGCGTGCGCATGGACGCCTGCAACTTCCACTTCCACGACCGCCAGCTGCGCAGCAACCCTCCGGCCCTGGTGCGCGACACCTCCACCGTGAGCGACGCCAACCCATACGGCATGCAGGCGCACATCCACGACAAGAGCCAGCCTGAAAACGTGGCTTTCCTCGAAAAGCTGCGCGTCCTGCTGGACGAATACGGCGCGGTGGCAATCGGCGAAGTGGGCGCGGACGATTCCCTGGCCGTGATGGCCGAATACACGGCCGGCGGCAACAAGCTGCACATGGCTTACAGCTTCAACCTGCTGACTGCCGACAGCAGTGCGGGCCATATCCGCAAGCAGGTGGAAGACTTCAAGGCGCGCGTCAAGGACGGCCAGCCATCCTGGTCGGTCGGCAACCACGATGCGGTGCGCGTGGTGACCCGCTGGAACGGCATGAGCAACCAGGCGGCATTCGCCAAGCTGGTGCTGGCCATGCAGTTGTCGCTGAAAGGCACGCCTTGCCTGTACCAGGGCGACGAACTGGCCTTCAGCGAGGCCGACGTGCCTTATGAGCTGATCCAGGACCCGTACGGTAAGACCTTCTGGCCCGAATTCAAGGGCCGCGACGGCTGCCGCACCCCGATTGCCTGGACTACCGGCCCGCATGGCGGCTTCACCTCCGGCACGCCATGGCTGCCGGTGGCTGAGGAGCACAAGGCCATCGCCGCCTCGGTGCAGGAGGAAGACCCGAATTCGCCTCTGAACTTCGCCCGCCGCATGATCGCGTGGCGCAAGACCATGCCGCAACTGACGCGCGGCGACATCGTGTTCTACGACGCGCCGGAGCCGGTCCTGGCCCTGCGGCGCGACCTGGAAGGGGAGCGCAGCGTAATTGCGCTGTTCAACCTGGGGGCGGCGCCGGTCAACTTCGCGCTGCCGGCGGTCAAAGGGGCGCAGAAGCTGGAGCAGCCTGGCCTGCCGGGCGAAGTGGCCGGCGAAGAGGTCCAACTGCCAGGCTACGGCGCCTGGTTTGGCTACGCAGTATAAATATAAGAGGCCCCGTCTACGCACGGGGCCTTGTTTTTCGGGTATCCTCCCGCCTTTAAGGCGTTATCTAATACTTAAAAGACAATGAAACAGATAGAGGCAGACCCAAAAGCTAACCGATCCGCTTTTGCGGACGGCCCCCGCCTGCTGGCTGACATCGGCGCCACCCATGCGCGCCTAGCGCTGCAGACCGCTCCCGGAGAATTCCAGGCCGTGCGCGTGCTGCAGTGCGACGACTTTACCGGCATCGTTCCGCTGCTGCGCAGCTACCTGGCGGACCACGGAGACATCAGCCTCAATCACGGCGCGCTGGCGCTGGCCAACCCGGTGCATGGCGACTACATTCGCATGACCAACCGCGACTGGCAGTTCTCCACCGACGAAGTACGGCGCGAACTGGGCCTGCACACCCTGCTGGTGGTGAACGACTTCACTGCGCTGGCGATGGCCATCCCGGGCTTCAAGGCGGATGACCTGATGCAGGTCGGCGGTGGCTCTCCGGCGCAAAATTCGGTGATCGGCGTGCTGGGCCCTGGAACGGGCCTGGGCTGCTCCGGCGTGATCCCTACCACCGACGGTTTCGTAACTCTGGGTTCCGAAGGCGGTCACACCAACTTTGCACCGGCCGACGAGCGTGAATACGCGATCCTGCAGTACGCCTGGCAGACCTGGCCGCACGTTTCGAACGAACGCCTGATTTCCGGCCCCGGCATGGAAATCATTTACCGCGCGCTGGCGCGCCGCAACGGTTTGAACGTGCGCGACCTGACCTCGCAGCAAATCATCGCAGGCGCATTGAAAGACAAGAACGAGCTGTGCATCGAAGTACTGGAATGCTTCTGCGCCATGCTGGGCGGCGCTGCGGCCAACCTGGCGGTGACGCTGGGCTCCTTCGGCGGCATCTTCATCGGCGGCGGCATCGTGCCGCGCATGGGCGAATGGTTCAGGGAATCGCCATTCCGCAGCCGCTTTGAAGCCAAGGGCCGTTTCTCGTCTTACCTCGCCGACATCCCGACCTATGTGATCACCACGCCGAATCCGGCTTTCTACGGCGTTGCGACGATTTTGTCCGAACACCTGCGCGGCCGCACCGGCGCCAACACCTTGATGGAGCGCGTGCAGTCGCTGAAGTCGGAACTGACCCCGGCCGAGCAGCGCGTGGCGCAACTCGTCATCGAGCAACCGCGCCTGGTGCTGAACGAACCGATTGCCGATATCGCGCGCTTGGCTGAAGTGTCGCAGCCGACCGTGATCCGCTTCTGCCGCTCGCTCGGCTTCCAGGGTCTGGCCGACTTCAAGCTGAAGTTTGCTTCCAGCCTGACCGGGGCCATTCCGGTGCGCCACAGCCAGGTGCGCGTGTCCGACAGCACGCACGACCTGAGCGCCAAGGTGATCGACAATACCGTCTCGGCGATCCTGAAATTCCGCGACCAGATGGACGTGCATTCGCTGGACCGCGCGATCGAGCTGCTGTCCAAGGCCAAGAAGGTCGAGTTCTACGCCATGGGCAACTCGCGCGTGGTGGCGCTGGATGGCCAGCACAAGTTCTTCCGCTTCCGGATCCCGACTGCCGCTTACGGCGACTCGCACCTGTTCAAGCTGGCCTCCGAGCTGCTGAAACCCGGCGACGTGGTGATCGCGATCTCCAATTCCGGCAAGCTGCCGGAGCTGCTGGAAGCGGTGGAATCGGCGCGCAATGCCGGCGCCGACGTCATCGCCATCACCAGCAGCCAGTCGCCGCTGGCCAAGAAAGCCACGGTCTGCCTGGCGGTCGACCACACGGAAGACAGCAGCGCCTTCCTGTCGATGATCTCGCGCATCCTGCAACTGCTGCTGATCGACATCCTGTCGGTCGGCATCTCGCTGGACGAGCAGAACGCCGAGCTGGTGCTGGAGCACAAGGCGAATGGCGTGGTGCAGGAAAGCCGCCGCCTGCAGATCTCTCACCTCGACAACTAGAACATATCGCGCATCTGGAAATAGAGCATGCCCAGCACCAGCGCCGGCGTACGCAGCAGCGTGCCGCCGGGGAAGGGGGCGTGCTTTATGCGCGCGAAGATGTCGAAGCGCTCCGCCTGGCCCGCAATTGCCTCCGCCACCAGCAGGCCGGCCATGCCGGTAAAGGCCAGGCCGTGGCCTGAGAACCCTTGCATGTAGTAGATGTTGCTGCCCAACCGTCCAATGTCGGGCGCGCGGTTCATGCTGATGTCGATGAAGCCGCCCCACGCGTAATCGACGCCCACGTCCGCCAGTTGCGGGAACACGGCTACCATGCGGCGCCGTATGCGTTCGACCAGGTTGGCAGGGGTCTTCCCGCTATAGCTGTCGCCGGCTCCGAACAGCAGCCGGTGGTCGGCGCTGAGGCGGAAGTAGTCCAGTACGAAATTGGTGTCTGAAACGGCGCTGCGGCGCGGCAGCAGGCTCTCTGCAAGTTCCTTGCCTAGTTCCTCGGTGGCGACGATGTACGTCCCGACCGGCATGATGCGCGCGCTGACCTGCGGCACCAGGTTGCCGTACTCCGCGAGGTAGACGTTCGCACCCAGCACCACAAAGCGCGCGGCCACCTGGCCTTGAGCGGTGTGCACGAGCGGCGTGTCGCCGCGCTCCAGCAGGAATACTGGCGAGTCTTCGTACACGCGCACGCCGGCCGCCATTGCAGCGCGCGCGAGGCCCAGTGTGTACTTCAGCGGATGCACATGTCCGCCCCCCATATCCGCCACGCCGGCGTGGAAGCGCGGGCTGTCGATCCAACGGCCGATCTCGTGCGGCGAGATCCAGTGCAGCGGGTAGCCGTATGCCTTCTCCACATGCCGTCCCCACGCTTCCAGCGCTCGCATCTTGCTTGGTTTGACGGCAAGGCTCAGCGCGCCGGGCTTGTAGTCGCAGTCGATGCTGTACTTGTCGATGCGCTTGCGCAGCAGCTGCACGCCAGCCACGGAAGCGTCCCAGGCGCGGCGCGCATCGTCGCGCGGCAACTGGCGCTCGATGGCATGCTCGCCGTCGTTCCCGAAGCCGGGCAGCACTTGTCCACCGTTGCGGCCCGAGGCGCCCCAGCCCAGGCGCTGGGCTTCCAGCAGGACAACGGAATAGCCGCGTTCCGCCAGTTCCAGTGCGGCGGAAAGCCCTGCCAGGCCTCCGCCCACCACACACACGTCGGCGCTGGTACTGCCGGCCAGCGGGGGCAGGGCGGCTGCGCGCTGCACGCTGGCCTCATAGTATGAGTTCTCGATGACGCCCAGTTCTTTGCGCAGCAGCGTGCCCATATCAGGTAACGCGGAAGTTGAGGAACTGCCAGGGATCGTCCTGGTCGCGCGGCTCGTCGAACAGGCCACTGCGTTCCTTCAGCGGCGTCCAGTCGCCATACACGCCAACCAGTTCGCCCAGGTAGGGTGCGGCAATTTCCATTACGAGCTGGTCGTCGATATCGTCCGGTTCCACCACGCCGCAGTCGGGATTGCGCAGCACCCACGCCATGCCGCCCAGGATGCCTGCCACCACTTGCAGCGACGTCGCGGAATTATGCGGCGCCAGTTCACGGGCCTGGCCGATGGTGAGGCGCGAGCCGAACCAGTAAGCGCCTTTGGGATTGCCCATCAGGAGCACGCCCAGTTCATCCATCCCGCTTTCGATTTCCTTGCCGATGATGCGCTGCTCGTTCTGCTGTTTCCAGTTCTTGCCGGCCACTTCGTGCAGCGACAGCACGGCGTCGTCGCAGGGATGGTAGGCGTAGTGCACGGTTGGGCGATAAACCACCTCATTGTTTTCGCGCAGCGTCAGGTGGTCGGCAATCGATATCGACTCGGCGTGTGTGACGAGGAAGCCGTGGTAAGGACCTTCGAGCGGCGTCCAGCTGCGCACGCGCGTCGCGATGCCGGGACGCTTCAGGTAGATCGCCGCATCGCTGCCATAGCCGTGGCGCTCGGCGTCGGCCGGCCAGTGCCTTTCGTGGCTGCCCCATCCCAGTTCCGCCGGCTGCAGGCCTTCGCTGACGAAACCATCGACCGACCAGGTATTGACGAATTCATCGCGCGCCTTGCGGCGGCTGGAGATTTGGGTATCCCGTTCGGCGATGTGGATCACCTTGACCTCCAGCGATTGCGCCAGCTTGGCCCAGTCCTCGTAGCAAGCCGGGCGCTCCACCTCCAGATGCTGGTCGCGCGCCATGTTCATCAGCGCCTGCTTGACCAGCACGGACGCCAGGCCCGGATTGGCGCCTTGCGTCACTACGGCTGTTGCGCCGTGGCGCTTGTCCAGGCGGAACGCCAGCACCGCTTCGCGCAGCGCGTAGTTGGAGCGCTGCGACAGCGACAGTTGCTCGTCTTCGTAAAAGCCTTTCCACGGTTCGGTGCAGGTGTCGAGGTAAAGCACGCCGCGCCGCCAGCAATAGCGGATCAGGTCCAGGCTCGATACATCCACCGACAGGTTGAGCAGGAAATAGCCTTTCTGCAGCAGCGGATCGAGGATGCTTTCGAGATTCCCCTCTACCAGTGGGGTAGCTTCGTACGCGATTCCGTATTCCTCGGCGATGCCGCTCTTGTCAGGACCGCGCGACACCACCGTAACCTGCGACGGCTTGAGTTCAAAGTGACGAAACAGCAGCGGCAATACTGCCTGGCCAATGCTGCCGAAACCGAGCATGATCAGGCGCCCCGGCAGCGCGCCGTATTTCTTATGCGTGTCCATCCTGCCTCCCCTTAGTGATGCCTATTGTGTGGCGCGCACCGGTTGGCTTCCATGCGGGATTTAACATTCCCCCCTTCTTGCATTTTGCAAAAAATGGGTTAAGATATGTCTTATTGAGATATATCTTAACTTTTGAGGAGGAAGCCATGTTCCACTTTTTCCGCGGCCACCACCGGCTGCACCATGAGCACCACCATCACCAGCGCGGCGGCGGCCGCGGCCCAAAGATGTTTGATGCGGGTGCCATGCGCTACGTTGTGCTGCAACTGATCGCCGATAAACCGCGCCACGGCTACGAAATCATCAAGGAACTGGAAACGCTGACCGGCGGCAGTTACTCGCCCAGCCCTGGCGCCATTTACCCGCTGCTGTCGATGATGGCCGACATGGGCCATGTCGACATCGTCAAGGAAGGCAACAAGAAGCTGTATTCGATCCTGCCGGAAGGGCAGCAGTTCCTCGATGAGAACCGCAATATGGTGGACGCCTACATGGCGCGCCTGGTCGAGAACGCGCGCGGCGAAGACGGCGGCGACCTGCGGACCCTGATGCATGCCCTGAAAGACGCCGTGATCACCCGCGGCCGCGGCCCGCGCACCACCCGCGAGCACGTCGACACAATTCGCGCTATTCTCAAGCGCGCCATCACTGAAATTAACAATCTAGACTGATGACCCAGACACTTACTCCGCAACGCGAACGCACAGTCCTATGGCTGCTGGCGTTCATCCAATTCACCGTCATCATGGACTTCATGGTCATGATGCCGCTCGCTCCGCAACTGATGAAGGCGTTCACCATATCGGCGGCCCAGGTTTCGGGCGCCGTATCGGCCTACGCCTGGTGCGCCGGCCTTTCCGGCCTGCTGGCTGCGACGTATGCCGACCGCTTCGACCGCAAGAAACTGCAGCTCGTCGTTTTCATGCTGTTCAACCTGTCGAACCTGGCCTGCGCGCTGGCGCCTAACTTCCACGTTCTGGTGCTGTCGCGCGCCTTTGCCGGCATGACGGGCGGCGTGCTCGGTGCGATCAGCATGTCCATCATTGCCGACCTGATTCCGCAGGAGCGCCGCGGCGCCGCCACGGGTGTCGTGATGACTTCCTTCAGCATGGCCGCGATTGCCGGCGTGCCGATTGGCGTCATGCTCGGCGCGCACTTCGGCTGGCAGTCGCCGTTCTACCTGCTGGTCGTGCTGTCGATGCTGGTATGGGTTGTTGCTGCGCGCACGCTGCCTTCGATGACGGCGCACCTGGCGAACGCGCCGGTACCCTTGGCGCGCGTGTTGCCAGAGCTGCTCGGACTGTTCACCGTGGGCGCCCACTTACGCGGTTTCCTGCTGTGCTTTGTGGTGACGGTCAGCGGCATGATGGTGATTCCGTTCATCTCGCCTATGCTGGTCGGAAATCTTGGCGTCGAGCCGGCGCAGATCAGCTATGTCTACCTGTGCGGCGGCATCGCCACCCTGTTCAGTTCACGCCTGATCGGCGGCTGGTCGGACAAGGCCGGCAAGCAGCGCGTGTTCCGCTGGGTGGCGCTGTTCTCAGTCGCGCCGACGCTGTTCATGACCCATATGCCGCAGATCCCGCTGCTGGTGATCATGCTGTTCTTCCCATTCTTCATGGTGGCGATGTCGGGACGCTTCGTGCCGCTGCAGGCGCTGCTGACCACCATCCCGGAGCCAAAACGGCGCGGTGCTTTCCTCAGCGCGAATGCGGCGGTACAGCAGATGGGGACGGGGATTGGCGCCTTCGCCGGTGGCCTGCTGGTGCATACCGATGCGGCAGGGCATTTGCTGGGTTACGGTACCATCGGCATCATCGCCTCGGCGCTGATCCTGTTCGCGGTATGGTGGATCGGACGGGTGCAGTCCGCACCCGCAGCGCTTACTGCGCGTTCCCCTGCCTGACCACCAGGTCCAGCAGGCGCTGGCCATGCTCGAGAACGGGCTTGGCCAGTTCATCCCTCACGATGTCGCTGAAGAATCCATCGGTCACGCGATTGCCGTCCTGCGACAGGAAAGTAAAGCGCAACTGGCCGGCACCCGGCGCGTAGACCGGTTTTTGCTGCGAGGCCTTGATGAAGGCCGGGATGGCGCTTGCCACCAGTACTTTGGCCTGCGCGGCCACATCGGCCGGCGCGCCTTCGAAAACGGCGGTACGGCCGGTCTGGTTGATATAGCGTACGCGCCCGTCGGCGTAGGCGGCCAGGGTGTCCATGCTGCCATCCAGCGGCACCTCGATCACCACCCCCAGCACTTCCGGGGTGCCTGGGGAGTGGCCGTTGGCGCGGAGCCAGTGCGCGGCCAGCAGGCGCACGCGCGATTCTTCGTTGGCATCTTGAGCGATGGCCTGTACTACGCGCGCATCCGGAGCGTCTCCAAACAGCTGGCCGACATCGTCGGCGAACAGCATCTTGTGCACGGTGTTTAATTCTTCCGTGTCGTACGGCGCGTCAGCGCGGAGTTTCGATTTGGCGCTGAACGCCGCAAACAACTTCTTGAACATCTTTTACCATCCAGTTAATGCTTCAACTTCCGTAATGTGGCGCCAGCTTGGGCGGGCGCGCATCATGTCGGCATATTTTTGCAACGCCGGCCAGGCCGTTGCTGGTCGCGGCATATTGCGCGACCAGCGCATGTACATGGTCAGCATCAGGTCCGCGCCGGAGAACGTTTCACCCAGCAGGTAAGGGCCATTATCGGCCAGGCGCGCATCGAGCGTCGCCCACGTCGATTCAATGCGCTGCTGGATTGCGCTGCGCAGCGTGCTGTCTTCCTTCGTGCTGCCGAGATCGGACGGGTAGAACCACAGGCGGAAGTTATTGCCCAGGCTATTTGCCATCATCACGATCAATTCATACCATTCGGCGCGCGCCAGCGAACCGGCGGGTGGCGCCAGGTTCGATTGCGGGTGGCGTTCGGCCAGCATCATCATCAGGGCCGCGGATTCGGTGAAAGGCTTGCCATCGATGAGGAGGGTAGGGACTTTGCCCTGCGGATTGATACGCAGGTATTCAGGGCTGCGCTGCTGGCCCGCTTCAATGTCGATTTCCGCCAGTTCGTAAGGTGCGCCGATCTCTTTCAGCGCCGCGTGGATCGCCAGGCTGGCCGTGCCGCGGCCATAGTAGAGGGTGTACATGGTTTAGTCCTTCAAGCCTTTGCGCCATTGATCAAGCGACATCAGCTCGCCGCTGATATCGTCCTCGACGAGGATTTCGCCGTTCACATGCGAGACCAGGAAGCTTGCCACCGCTTGCGCCATGTCATCGCCGTTTTCCACGAAAATGAGCTGGTAGTACGGATTGCCTTTCACATCGCGCGGGGCCGGATCGGTTTCAAGCAGCGCTCCATGCCGCTCGCCGCCGCTGCGCTTTTCAATCGCATCGGCCAGTCGTTTCAACTCCGGCAGTGCCATCAGCTTCTCGACCGCCTGGTCGCGGCTCACGTTGGCTTTGACTACAGGCGCGGGCGCAGCAGCGACCACCGGCACAACCGCTGCATTGATTCTGTGATGAGTTGCATACCAGGCACCGATACCGGCAACGAGCAGACCGGCAACTGCGCCGGCGACAGCAGATTTACGGGAAGAGGACATATGAAGCGCATCCCTGCGATGAAAGTGCGCCAATACTAACAGATCTGTATGTCAAACTCGGAGGCGGCGCATCGTACAATGCTGCGTTAAAGAAACTTTGTTTTTTATTATGCTGAAATGGTTAATCTCCCTGTTGGAACGCCCCAGGACAACCGATACCGATACCGAGCCTGCCGCTGAAGTCGCGTCGGTCCCGGATGCAGCCGCTACGTTGGAAGGCTTGTTCGTGGAAGCCTTGCGTGAAGAGGGTTTCGCGTGCCGGGAAACCGAGGACGGCATCCTCATGGATAATGGCCTCGTTTTCACCCTGGAGTATCTGGAGTCCCAGCCGATAGGTGAAAATGCCTTGCGAACCGTGTCCAAAGTCAGTAGCAAGCATCCTGTATATTTTCCGGAAGGCTTGTCCGAATTCCAGCACGCGAGCGGCAGCACCGAGGTACAGGCACTGCTCAATGGCTTCCGCAGTTGGGCGCAGACCGACCTTGCCACCTTGGTTGATTCCATCGGCGATGAGGGTGCTTCCAGCCTCGTGATGGAAATACCGCAGGATCCCGGTTTGCAGCGCAAAGTATTCATGGGCCCGTACGTTCACCATGTGACGGCTGTTCCGACGGGTGAAGAATGCGGCGACCAGTGCCACGACTTCTGCCCGTGCTGCCTGTTCACTAACTCGATCGAGGCTTTCAGGGAGCACCTGGCCGATCAGGCATTCTTCGGCATCCGCCTGTACGCGTGCCGGGATGACGATGGCATGCTCGCTGCCGATTGCCGGGTCAACGGTGAAGATTTTCCGGCAGGCGCCGAACTATTGAAGAAGTATGCCGCGACCTGGCCGCCACGCGGGCTGGAATTTCGAAAGCAATACGTAGTGATCCGCAATGCCGGCAAGCCGGCTCACTGAGCGACTATGTGGAATTCAGTTGCCATTGCAATGGGCTTGACCTGGGTGCTCTAGCGCCTACTTTGTCAGCGGTAGTCACGCCCGATTCCTTCTGGTAGCCCGCGATCTGTCCTGCTGTCTCATCCTCCATCTGAAGGTGGTTGAGCGACTGACGTACCACCTCGGTGCACCTGCTGAACGTAGTTTGGATGCGGGGCCGGCAGGGATTGCGTGCATTCGCTCGAACAGGAATTGACAAGCAAAGGCAGCACGTCAGTGCCAACCTTCAGGCTGATCCACAATTGCAAAGTCTTGTCGTAGCTGGTCTCGCGCGCGCAAACACTGCATTTGACCGTGTCACCAAGGTAACGGACAGGATTTCCCTTGAGCCAGGGGAAGTGCAGCCGATGCTTGTAGTTGCCATACAAGGCGCGGGTACTGACACGGCTTTGCCGCAGGTTTTTGCAGCGCGTTAGCTCATACGGAAACCACTGCAAACCATAGGATGTGTAGACGTCAAAATGCGTCAGCGCCGTCATCTCGCCGATTTCCGGTGGAAGGCGCTTCAGTTTGCTGCCGTAGAGCTGCATCTTGGTGACCTGTTTTAACTTGGCGATCGATTCCGGCAGCGTAAAAATGCCGGCATACAGTTCAGGGCCGAGCGCCTCGCGCGGTGAAAATTCTTCCGATCCGTTGGCGGCAATCTCATCGACATACCGGCAGAGTGCTTTCCATGCATCGGAAGTGCGGTCCTGGACATCATTGTCGATCGGTGAAACATGCCGGTTAAATTTCATAAGTTGTGGCGCGAATGTCGTTGGAGAAGAATAAAAAAGCCTGCAAGGCGCGAACCTTGCAGGCTTTTTTGTCGGCTTGAAGGGCCAGGCAGATTACATCATGCCGTCCATGCCACCCATGCCGCCCATGCCCCCCATACCGCCCATGCCGCCGGCTGGCTTGTCTTCTACGACTTCAGCAACCATGCAGTCGGTGGTCAGCATCAGACCGGCGATCGACGCTGCGTTCTGCAGGGCCGAGCGGGTTACTTTAGCTGGGTCCAGCACGCCCATTTCAACCATGTCGCCGTAGGTGCCGTTGGCAGCGTTGTAGCCGTAGTTGCCGGTGCCGGCTTGTACGGCGTTCACAACCACCGAAGCTTCTTCGCCGGCGTTGGTGACGATCATTCGCAGTGGCTCTTCCATTGCGCGCAGCACGATCTTGATGCCGGCGTCCTGGTCGGCGTTGTCGCCTTTCACGTTCAGCGAAGCGCGGGCACGCAGCAGGGCTACGCCGCCGCCTGGCACAATGCCTTCTTCCACAGCTGCGCGGGTTGCGTGCAGTGCGTCTTCAACGCGGGCCTTCTTCTCTTTCATTTCGACTTCGGTGGCTGCGCCAACCTTGATCACGGCAACGCCGCCGGCCAGCTTGGCCACGCGCTCTTGCAGTTTTTCGCGGTCGTAGTCGGAGGTCGCGCCTTCGATTTGGGTGCGGATCTGTGCCACGCGGCCTTCGATTGCGGAAGCTTCGCCTGCGCCGTCGATGACGATGGTGTTTTCCTTGCCCACTTCGATACGCTTGGCTTGGCCCAGTTCTGCCAGGGTGGCTTTTTCCAGGGTCAGGCCGACTTCTTCAGCAACTACCTGGCCGCCGGTCAGGATAGCGATGTCTTCCAGCATGGCCTTGCGACGGTCGCCGAAGCCAGGGGCTTTCACTGCGCAGGTCTTCAGAATGCCGCGGATGTTGTTGACCACCAGGGTCGCCAGTGCTTCGCCTTCGATGTCTTCAGCGATGATCAGCAGTGGACGGCCGGCTTTGGCTACTTGCTCCAGTACTGGCAGCAGGTCGCGGATGTTGGAGATCTTCTTGTCGCACAGCAGGACGAATGGGTTCTCCAGGACGGCAACTTGCTTTTCCTGGTTGTTGATGAAGTATGGGGACAGGTAGCCGCGGTCGAACTGCATGCCTTCCACGATGTCCAGCTCGTCGTGCAGCGACTTGCCGTCTTCAACGGTGATGACGCCTTCCTTGCCCACTTTTTCCATCGCTTCGGAGATGCGCTCGCCGATCGATGCGTCCGAGTTGGCGGAGATCGCGCCAACCTGGGCGATTTCCTTGGAGGTGGTGCATGGCTTGGAGATGGACTTCAGTTGTTCGACGGTGGCGGCAACTGCCTTGTCGATGCCGCGCTTCAGGTCCATTGGGTTCATGCCGGCGGCAACGTACTTCATGCCTTCACGGACGATGGCCTGGGCCAGCACGGTTGCGGTGGTGGTACCGTCACCGGCGTTGTCGGAGGTCTTGGAAGCGACTTCCTTGACCATCTGCGCGCCCATGTTCATCAGCTTGTCTTTCAGTTCGATCTCTTTAGCGACCGACACGCCGTCCTTGGTGACGGTTGGGGCGCCGAAGGAGCGCTCCAGCACCACGTTGCGGCCTTTCGGGCCCAGGGTGACTTTAACTGCGTTGGCGAGGATGTTCACGCCTTCGACCATCTTGGAACGTGCGGAATCGCCGAAAATGACTTCTTTAGCTGCCATGTTTGTTTCTCCTGAATTCTGTATCTAGGGGGCTGTGATTACTTCTGTACCACGGCCATGATGTCTTCTTCGCGCATTACCAGCAGTTCCTGGCCGTCTACCTTGACGGCTTGGCCGGCGTATTTGCCGAACAGAACGCGGTCGCCCACTTTCACTTCCAGAGCACGCACGGTGCCGTTGTCAGCAACTTTGCCGTTGCCAACTGCCAGCACTTCACCCTGGTCTGGCTTTTCAGCGGCTGCATCAGGGATGATCAGGCCGGACGCGGTCTTGGTTTCCTGGTCCAGGCGTTTGACGATGACGCGGTCATGCAAAGGGCGAAGGTTCATACAAAACTCCTTTTACTCGGTTTATTGACAGTTGTTAGCACTCTCGGCTAACGAGTGCCAACAATTATAGGGACGACACTTTCCCTTTTCAAGGGAATTTCTTTGCGCCTGGTCAAGCATTGATTTGATATCAATCATGCCAAAGTGATAATTTGGCGTGGATCGAACGGCAACACGGGAATGTAGCGGGAAATGGCGGGTGGCCGCGCACCCGAGTCAGCCGGGGCTGGTGCCGACGAATTTGCGGCGCGCCAGGGCCATTGCCAGGCGTTGCAGCGGGTGGCGGTTGCCGCCCGGGCGCCAGGTGGTCACATATTTGTCTTCGTAGGCGTCGTACTGGAAGCCGTGGGGGGCGGCCAGCACCTTGCCCCGCCCCAGCAGTATTTTCAGCGCCTGGCTGGCGGCGATGCCGGCGCACAGCTGGCAGCCCATGCTGGTGGAAGGGCCGCGGCGCTGCGCCAGGTCGACGCCCTGCGGCCATACCAGGTAGCCGCGGTGCAGGCTGGCCGGCGCCAGGCCGACCAGGAAACGCAGGGCTTTTTCCACTTCCGGCAAGTCGCCCCACTGGAAGTACTCCTCAAAACTCATCTGGCCGGGCAGGAAATTCAGGCAGGAAGCGCCCATCCCCAGCGGTGCGGCCATGGTGGCGGGGATGCGCTGGGCTGCGCAGTGGCCATAAACCAGGGTGCGCGCGTCAAATGCATAAAAATCCAGGCCGTCGACGTACAGGTCGACGCCATCGAGGAAGGCGCTGATATTGGCACTGTTCACGCCCTCGCCGAACTGGCGGACCTCGACCTGCGGGTTGATGTCCTGCGCCATGCGCGCCGCCACGGCCACCTTGGGCTGGCCCATGGTGGACATGAAGGCAGCCGCTTGCCGGTTCAGGTTGGGGATGTCGTAGCAGTCGAAATCGGCAATGTGGAAGGCGCCGACGCCGAGCCGGGCCAGGGTCAGCAGGTGCACGGCGCCTACGCCGCCCATGCCGGCAATCGCAATGCGCTTGCCGCGCAAGCGCTGCTGTTCTTCCGGCGTCACCCAGCCGAGGTTGCGCGCGAACGCTTCTTCATACTGGAAGTGGGCGCCCATGGACGGCTCTTTGTCGCGGCTAGTCATGTGTCATGTTGAGCATTCTGTTAGCGATTCCAATTTCCTCACGCGGCGAGAAGAAAAACGGGTAGAACGAGCGCACGCCGGGAACCGGGCCTTTGCCGCCATAAAGCTGGATCTGCTCCGTCATGTAGGACAGTTCGACGCACATCAGGATGCCCTGCACATTGACGCGCGGGTTCAGCACCGGCTCGCCGATCTGCTTGAAACCCAGGGCATTGTCGAAGAAGGCGCGGTGGCGCGGCTGCACCTCGATGAACATATGGGTGCGCTGGTGCACGTCGCGCGCGGTGATGACGGCCAGGTGGAACAGGGCGGCCTGGTACTGCTTGCTATTGCCCGCCATGTCGAAGGCGAACTTGATGATCTCGCAGATGCGGCCGCCTTTTGCGCGGCAGGCGTCCAGTTGTGGCTTGAACAGTTCGTCCGCCAGCAAGCCTTCCGGGCAATCGAGGCCGACACTCAAGGTGCCGACCGCCTCGCCGCGCTGGCTGGCCATCAGGGTGACGCGGTTGGCGACCGGCGTCAACGCATGGTTGCCGGTAAAGCCGCGCCAGCTGTACATGCGGTGGATCAGCATGCTGGCCTGGTTGCGCCCGGTGGGCGTGTCGACCAGTCTGATGCCGAAATCCAGTTCTTGTGTGACTTGGTCGGCTAATTGCGCGACCAGGGGATCGCCTTCGCTCAGCGTAGGGTGCGGGGCTGCGTCCTGTGCCGTGGTTTCGAGTTCGGGCTTGGACGTGGCGTCTGGGCTGTCATGCATGGCGAGTTCCTCCAGCAAGCGCCAGCGTCAAGTCATCCCGCAAATAGCATGGTGAAAGCTAAAAAGGCCGACCAACGCGCGGCGCTGAAAATCGATCATGCCACGACGAGCTGGTGCGGGCAAGCGCACCAGCTCGTCATGCCATCCAGCGTTCGGCTTTAGCGGCGGCGCATGCGTCGCGTGCCCACCATCAGCAAGCCCAGGCCAAGCAGGGCCAGGCTGCCAGGTTCCGGAACCTGGGCGAAGTCGAGGATACCGGTCTCCGAATTGATGGCCACAATGTTGGCACCGAGGCAGCCCGCCACATCGCAGGTGATGCCCAGCGAGGTGTTGTTGAAGGCGGAGAAGGCAGCGGTGTAGAACGGACGCGGCAGGGTGAAGTAGTCAAAGCCGTCCGGTACCAGCGGGTCGGGATTGTCGTACAGTTCCCAGCCGAAGTTCAGGTTCTGGAAAGCACCGCCCAGCAGGTCCAGGCCGCCGACACCGGCAGTCAGCATGCTCGAGCTGGCCAGTTTGTACTGGTCGCCGGCTGCCAGCACGGTCGGGTCAAGCGCCACGGTTGCCAGCGAGTAGGTGTTGTCGTTGTCCGGATCGGCCCACAGTTCGAACGAGAACGCGCTCACGTTACAGCTCACGCCTGGCGCCAGCACGCCGGAGCAGGTGAACTCCTGGGTGAAGGTGGCATACAGGCCGTAGGCCACGTTGACCTGCGATTGTCCGCCCGGTACGGGCGCGCTGTTCAGGGCAAAACCTGTGAAGACGGCATAGCCACTGGCACGATAGAACGTGGCTGGGTCGGCGGCTTCATGCCGGATGCGGGTGGACGAGAAGCCGTTGATGGCATCGGCATTAAAGGTGCTGCCGGCGCCGTTGATCACCGTGGGGTCCACGGAAAATACCGGCGAAGCGTAGGCCTGGGCTGCACCTAGCAGGCCCAGTGCGCCTGCCAGTAACCAGCGCAAATATTTTTTCATGCTCGTATCTCCAATCAGGTTTTTCATTGAGGAATTGGCGGGTACCAATCGTCTGCATGGCTTGTTATGCAAGGGCCATGCCAAAACCTCTTAGTCCTAAATGAATCAAGCACTTAATATTTGCTTGTAAATTAGTACTTGAGCAACTTTTATATTGCTGTAAAATTTTTCGACACAAAAATGAATGAAATCAATGACTTGCAACTACTTATTGAGTAGTTATTAACGGCAGGGTCAGGCTGAAGGTGACCTGGGATGGGGTGCAGTCAGATAGTTTCAGTTCGCCGCCGTGTGCACGGGCGATTTCGCGCGCCAGTGCCAGGCCGAGCCCCACGCCAGGGATGCGGCGGTTGTATGCATGGTCGGCGCGGTAGAAGCGGTCGAACAGGCGCTCGCGCTGCTCATAGGCGATCCCGGCGGAGGCGTTGGATACATCGACTTGCCAGCCGGTGTCCGTGCAGCGGGCCGAGATGGCGATCCAGCCTTCCGGCACGCCGTACTTCACCGCGTTGCTGACCAGGTTTTGCAGCACTTGCCGCAGCAGGTCGGCATCGCCTTGCGCATCCAGGCGTGGCGGCAGGTCGAGCCGCAAGGGGCGCTCGGGCGCCATCATGTCGAGGTCGTCGGCCAGTTCGCGCAGGATCGGCACCAGATCGAGCGCTTGCATCGGGACCTGCAATTGGCCGGCATCGGCGCGCGACAGCATCAGCAGCTTGCGCACCACGTTGTCGAGGCGGCGCACTTCGTCGAGCATGTCGGCCAGGGCCTGCTCCAGTTCCGGGTAGGCGCCGGCGCGCTCGAAAGCCCGTTCCAGTTCGCCCTGCAGGATCGACACCGGCGTGCGCAGCTCATGCGCGGCGTCGCCGGAGAAGCGCGCCGATTGCAGGAAGCTGCGCTCCAGCCGGTCCAGCATGTCGTTGAACACGGTGACCAGGCGCTCGAATTCCAGCACTTCTTCATCGGCGGCCACGCGCTGCCGCAAATCGCTGGCGCGCACCCGTTCCATGACGCCGGTCAGGTGCTCGATCGGGCGCATGGCGCGGCCGGCCAGGTACCAGGCCACGCCGCAGACGATCAGGCACAAGGCCACGACGAAGGCGCCGAAGCGCTTGATCGACACGATCAGCTGCGCTTCCGACAGCGTGGTGTTGACGCCCATCTGCACCAGCACGCTGCCGCGCCGCACCTGGCCAATGCGCCATTGGCTGCCGCCGTAATAGGTGCGCAGTTCCTTGTCGTTCGCTTCCGGCACCAGCAGGGAGGCGGGCCAGTTGGGGCTCTGGTAAATCACGCCCCGCGAGTCGTCGGCCGCGCGCAGGATGGCGAACTTCTCGTCATCGCCCTCCGGCGCAAAGCCGCTGAAGCTGGCGTTCAGGTGGGCGTCGATGGCATTCCACAGCGGCACCGGGGAGGCGCCGAAGCCCGGTCCTGCCAGTTGCGCCACCATAATGCGGTCGATGATGGCGGCGCGCCGGTTCAGCAACGTCAGGGCGGAGGCGACAAACAGCACCGCCACCACCGCCGTGGCCAGGCCGCCGGTGGTCAGCGCCACCCGCAGCCGGAACGATCGGATGAGGGGGCGGCGCGACGGCGTCATGCTTCGCTGTCAGGCTTGCGCAGGCGGTAGCCGACGCCGCGCACCGCCTCGATGGCGACGTGCTCCGGCAAGGCCAGCTTCTTGCGCAGGCGCTGGATGCAGACGTCGACCATATTGGTTTGCGGGTCGAAGTCGTAGCCCCACACATGCTCGAGGATCTGGGTCCGTGTGTAGACCCGGCCCGGCGCGCGCATCAGGTATTCCATCAGGTTGAATTCGCGGCTGGTCAGTTCGACTTCCCGGCCATCGAGTTCCGCCACGCGCGACAGGCGGTCCAGCTTGAGCGGTCCCGCCGTCAGCACGTTCTGGCGTTCGCCGCTCACGCGGCGCAGCAGGGCGTGGATGCGGGCGACCAGTTCTTCCATGTAGAACGGCTTGGCGAGGTAATCGTCGGCGCCCAGGTTCAGCCCTTCCAGGCGGTCGTCCAGTTCATTGCGCGCGGTGAGCAGGATCACCGGCGTGTCGCGGCCGTCGCGGCGCAGGGCCTTCAGGATCGCCAGGCCGTCGCGGCCCGGCACCATGATGTCGAGCAGGATGATGTCGTACTGGCGTGACAGCGCGTAGTCGTAGCCCAGGTTCCCATCTTCGCAATGGTCCACCAGGATGCCTTGTTCGCGCAATCCGCTGCATACAAAGCTCGCGATCCGCTGTTCGTCTTCTACCAGTAGGGCTTTCATCCCCAGCATTGTCGGGAAATGCCCAAGCGCCGTCAATGCAGGCAGCGCTCGATTACAGATTTGTAATCAAAGGGTGGGCGTCCTGTCATTTTCGTTTGATGTAATGGCGACGTTAAATCAAGGGAGACAAGCCATGAGCCTCGGCATCTGGATCAAGGAACTGGGCAACGACCTGGCCGATATCGGTGGCGCATTCAAGGACGTGTGCGTCGACATCGCCGCGGCGGTGAGGAAGATCGCAGGCCACGCTTACAAATGAGCTACAATCGTAAGCATGTATAACACCAAGTTGACCGCACAATCGTGCGGCTCTATAGTTTCGGGATGATCGCAGACTTCCAAGAACTTTCCGACAAAATCGACCGCCTTGCGGAGCTTGCGCAAGCCTTGCGTCGGGAGAACTCCCAGTTGCGCCAGGCCAATGCAGCCCTGGTGGCCGACAATCTCGAATACCAACGCCGCCTTGGCGAAGCGCACGCGCGCGTGATGGCGCTGCTGGATAAAATCCCGGCCGCCGAAGCAGACACTCCTGAGGATGCCCAATGATCCATGTCGACGTGAACATCATGGGCCAGCCCTACAAGCTGGCCTGCAAGGCTGACGAAGAACGCGCACTGCGCGAAGCGGCCAACCTGCTCGACAAAAAGATGAGTGCCATTCGCGACGCCGGCAAGGTCAAGGGCAATGACCGCATCGCCGTGATGGCGGCGCTGGGCATGGCGGCCGAATTCCTGGCATCGAAGACCGCCAACGGCGGCCCGTCCATGCTGGAGGTGCAGGAGAAGCTGGGCGCCATGCACAAGGTGCTCGACAACGCGCTGACCCCGCAAGAGAATCTCTTCTAATTCCCAAAAATTGTCTTAAAGGCCTTTCCCGCAAAACGTTTGAGGAGTAAACTTCGTGTCACCCTGCGGTGTTCGAGATTTGCCATATATTCCTTGAACCATTTACACGCATCGGTTGCGGAAATTTGTTCGACGGGCGTGAGCGTCACTAGTCTGATGAACCCGAAGTTGAACTAACTGCAACCACCTTGAACCGTAAGGTTCGGGATGCCGGCATAACGGCACAGGCGGGGCCTCATTCCATACGAAAGCGGTTGCCAGCACCCGAGGGTGCGCAACCGTTTTTTTACGCCCAGAGGAGCGCCATGCAATATTGGTTGATGAAGTCTGAGCCCGACGAAGTGAGCATCGACGACGTGATGTCCGCCAAAGGCAAGACAGTGCCGTGGTTCGGTGTGCGTAATTACCAGGCCCGCAATTTCATGCGCGATGCGATGAAGGTTGGCGACGGCGTCCTGTTCTACCATTCCTCCTGTCCGGAGCCGGGCATTGCCGGCATCGCGGAAGTGGTCAGCGGCCCTTATCCCGACGCCACCCAGTTCGATCCGAAGAGCCATTACTACGATGCCAAGGCGACGCAGGAGCAGCCGCGCTGGATTTCCGTCGACGTGAAGGGCGTGCGCAAGACGCGCCTGCTGTCGCTGGCCGAAATGCGCTCGCTGCCGCAGCTGGAAGACATGGTGGTGCTGCAAAAAGGCAGCCGCCTGTCGATCACGCCGGTGACGCCGGCCCAGTGGAAGCATGTGATGGCGCTGCTGAAAGGCGATTGATGGATTGGAGTCTGGTCGGCATCCTGCTCCTGATGGGGGCGGGCGGCGGATACGCGGCGGGTTTGCTGGGCATTGGCGGCGGCATGGTGCTGGTGCCCTTCATTACCATGATCTTCACTGCCAGGGGCTTTGCGCCCGGGCTGGTGGTGCATATGGCGATTGCGACGTCGCTGGCGACGATCATGTTTACTTCCCTGTCCTCGGTTCGGGCGCACCACCGGCACGGTGCGGTGCAGTGGCGCATCGTGGCGCTGCTGGCGCCGGGCATCCTGGTCGGTTCCTGGATCGGACCCTGGATCGGCAAGCAGATGAATACTGCGGCGCTGTCGCTGCTGTTTGCAGTGTTCGTGGCGTTTTCGGCGGCGCAGATGCTGCGCAATAAAAAACCTTCTGCCGGGCGTGAATTGCCCGGCACTGCGGGCATGTTTGCGGCGGGCGGCGTGATCGGCACCGTGGCGGGGCTGGTCGGTGCGGGCGGCGGGTTTATCTCGGTGCCGTTCATGGCGTGGTGTAATGTGCGCATTCACCAGGCGGTGGCGACCAGCGCCGCATTAGGTTTCCCGATTGCGCTGTCAGGCACCTTGTCGAATATTTACTATGGCTGGTCGGAGCCGGGCTTGCCGCCGCATTCGCTGGGCTTCGTTTATCTGCCGGCGCTGGCGGTGATCGTGGCCGCGAGCGTGATCATGGCGCCGCTCGGCGCGCGCATGGCGCACAGGATGGACGTGGCGGCGCTCAAGCGGGTGTTTGCCGTGGTGCTGTTTGCACTGGCGGGCTATATGTTTTACCACGCGTTCGCGTAGCAGATGCGTGGCGGCGCCCCGGCGGCAGCCGGACGTGCCGGCTGATTGGAGGTAGCGATGCAGGATGCACGGGTCGGATGCTGGGCGCTGTTCAAGGTCTTCTCACACATGGCGATGCAGGGCTTCGGTGGCGTGCTGCCCTTTGCCTACCGCCACCTGGTTGAACGCACGCAGTGGCTGACCGCCGCTGAATTCGGCCAGCTCCTCAGCATCGCGCAACTGCTGCCCGGGCCGACGATCTGCAACCTGTCTGTCATGGTCGGCCAGCGCTATGCCGGCGCAGCCGGCGGCTTTTCGGCGCTGGCCGGGCTGCTGCTTGGCCCCTTCTTCATCGTCATCGCGCTCGGCGCGGCTTATCAGGGGCTGGCCCACCACCCGCTGTTTGTCAACGCCATGCGCGGCATGGCTGCCGCCGCGTCGGGCCTGATCCTTGCGACGGCGCTCAAGCTGGCGGTCGGCATGCTGCGCGGCCCAGCGCAAAAACCGCCCGCCGCGGCCGACGGGGTCGGGGTCGACGTGGCGCGCACGCTGTTCTGGCGGCGAGTCGTCCAGGTCGTACTGTTGGTGGCGGCTTTCATCGGCCTTGGCGTGGCGAAGGTCGGGCTCATCACGGTGGTGGCCACGCTGGTGCCGATCGGCTTCCTGCTGTTCGCTTTTGTCTGGAGGAAGCCATGAACGACGACGTCAAGCTGGGCGGCCTGGCCTGGCACCTGGCGGTGCTGTCGCTGACGGCTATCGGCGGAGGCGTGGTGCTGGTGGCGCCGGACGTGCACCATTACGTCTCCGTGCAGAACCACTGGCTGACCGACGAGCAGTTCGCGGCAATGTACGCCCTGGCGCAAGCCGCGCCGGGACCGAACCTGCTGTTCGTGACGCTGATCGGCTGGATGATCAAGGGCTGGCTGGGTGCCGTGGTGGTGACGCTGGCTGCAATCGTGCCGTCGTCATGCCTGGTGCTGGCGCTGGGAACTGTGATCAATCGCCATGGCGGCGGGGAGGGGCGCTGGGCTGGCGCGCTACGCGATGCGCTGGCGCCGCTGGCGGCCGGCATGCTGGCCGGCGCCGCGTGGACTTTCCTGAGCGTGGCCGGTGCCGGATGGCGTGGCATCGTGCTGGCGCTGGCCGCCGCAGCGGCGGCCTATGCGACCAAATTGAACCCTTTGTGGCTGATTGCCTTAGGCGCGCTGGCCGGCGCTATCGGGCTGGTTTGAGCGGTAGGCCCATACCAGCATGATGATGGCGCCGATGATCATCGGCAGCGACAGCATCTGGCCGGAGGTGATCGGCAGGCCGGCCACGGTGATTTCCCAGTCCGGGGTGCGGAACCACTCGGTGAAGAAACGCGCGCAGCCGTACAGCAGCACGTACAACGCGCCGACCGCCAGGCGTGGACGGGCCTTGCGGGCGAATGGCCACAGGATGCAGAACACCAGGATGCCGTCGACCAGCATCTGGTAGATCGCCGACGGGTGCCGCGGCATCGGGCCGACGTTCGGATAGATCATCGCCCAAGGCAGGTTCGGATCGCTGACCACGCGGCCCGGCAGTTCGGCGTTAATGAAATTGCCCATGCGGCCTGCCGCATAACCCAGCGGGACCAGCGGCGCGATGAAGTCATATACGTCCAGCAGGTTGCGTTTGCGCTTGCGCGCCCACAGCGCCATGCCGATCAGTACGCCCAGGAAGCCGCCGTGGAAGCTCATGCCGCCTTCCCACACCTTGAAGATGCGCAGAGGGGTCAGCAGCATTTCCGGCTGATAGAAAAATACTTCGCCCAGACGGCCGCCCACGATCACCCCCAGCATGCCGTAGAACAGCATGTCGTCCAGGTCTTCCTTGGTCCAGCCTTGCGCGGCGATGTGCGGCTGCTTGATGCGTACGCGGCCCAGCGCGATGAACATGGCAAAGGCCAGCACGTACATCAGGCCATACCAGTGGATCGCCACAGGGCCCAGATGGATCGCGACCGGATCGGGCATTGGATGCATTAACGGCATTCAGATTCTCTTTCTCATTAATTCCAAAAAGCCGCGCAGCACGGGCGAGGCATTGTCGCGCCGCCAGGCCAGGCCGGTTTCCACCAGCGGCGTGCTCTGGACCAGGGGCAGGTATTCCACGCCCGGCCGGCGCAAATTCGACACGGATTGTGGCACAAGTGCGATACCCATGCCAGCCGATACGAGACTGACGATGGTCTGCATCTGGATCGCCTCCTGCCCGACCTCAGCCGTGATGCCGGCCTCGCGGAACACCGACAGGATGGCGTCGTACAGTCCGGGCGAGATATGGCGCGGGAAAATGATCAGCGGCAGGCCGGCCAGCTTGCGCAGGTCGGCGCTGCGCGCCCGCGCCAACGCAGGCAGTCCGGCGGGCGCGGCCAGCACCAGCGGCTCGCTCAGAACGGGCAGGTATTCGAGTTCCTGCCGCGCGCGGTCGGGCAGGGGCGGGATCAGCAAGCCAGCGTCGACGCGGCCTTCCAGGAGGTCGTCCAGCTGCAGGTCGGAGGTGGCTTCCTTCAGCGTGATCTCCACCTGCGGAAACTCGGCGCGGTAGGCCTGCAGTGTCGGCGGCAGCACGCTGTAATCGGCGGAGGACACGAAAGCCAGCGATAGCCGCCCGCTGGCGCCGCTGGCCGCGCGCTGTACCAGCGCGGGAAGACCGGCCGACTGTTCCAGCAGGCGGCGCGCTTCCGGCAGCAGGGCTTCGCCGGCCGCAGTCAGGGTTACGCCGCGCCGGTTACGCTCGAACAGGGGCGCGCCCAGCATTTCTTCCAGCGCCATGATGGTTTGCGATAGCGGCGGCTGTGTCATGTGCAGGCGGCGCGCGGCGCGGCCGAAATGCAGCTCCTCGGCGACCGTGGCGAAATAGCGCAGCTGGCGAAGTTCGATATTCATTCGCAAAGCATATCACAGCAGCGATTATCATATATTTGACAACTCGCCAGGGGCAAGGCACCCTTAAGCTCTTACTGAGGAGACCCCACCATGCCGCAATACCGTTCCTACACCACCACCCAAGGCCGCAATATGGCTGGCGCGCGTGCCCTGTGGCGTGCCACCGGCATGAAAGATGGCGATTTCAACAAGCCGATCATCGCCGTGGTCAACTCCTTCACCCAATTCGTACCGGGCCACGTCCACCTGAAGGACCTCGGCCAGCTGGTTGCGCGCGAAATCGAAGCTTCCGGCGGCGTGGCCAAGGAATTCAACACCATCGCGGTCGACGACGGCATCGCCATGGGCCACGGCGGCATGCTGTATTCGCTGCCGTCGCGCGACCTGATCGCCGACTCCGTGGAATACATGGTCAACGCCCACTGCGCCGACGCCATGGTCTGCATCTCGAACTGCGACAAGATCACCCCGGGCATGCTGATGGCCGCCATGCGGCTGAATATCCCTGCAGTCTTCGTCTCCGGCGGCCCGATGGAAGCGGGCAAGGTGATCAAGGCTGTCAACGGCGGCGAGAAGATCATCAAGCTGGACCTGGTCGACGCCATGATCAAGGCCGGCGACCGCACCGTATCCGATGCCGACGTAGCCGAAATCGAGCGTTCGGCCTGCCCGACCTGCGGTTCCTGCTCCGGCATGTTCACCGCCAACTCGATGAACTGCCTGACCGAAGCGCTGGGCCTGTCCCTGCCGGGCAACGGCACCATCGTCGCCACCCACAGCGACCGCAAGGAACTGTTCCTGCGCGCCGGCCGCCTGATCGTGGACCTGGCCAAGCGCCATTACGAGCAGGACGACTACAGCGTACTGCCGCGTTCCATCGCCACCAAGGAAGCGTTCGAGAACGCGATGGCGCTGGACGTATCGATGGGCGGCTCCACCAATACCGTGCTGCACCTGCTGGCAGCAGCGCATGAAGCGGGCGTGCCGTTCACCATGGCCGACATCGACCGCATCTCGCGCAAGGTGCCATGCCTGTGCAAAGTGGCGCCGATGACCGACAAGTTCCACATCGAAGACGTGCATCGTGCCGGCGGCATCATCTCCATCCTCGGCGAACTGGCGCGCGCCGGCCTGCTGGACACCACCCAGCACACCGTGCACAGCCCGACCATGGGTGAAGCCATCGAAAAATACGACATCAAGCGCAGCGACGACGCAGCCGTGCACCAGCTGTTCCGCGCAGCGCCAGGCGGCGTGCCGACCCAGGTCGCGTTCTCGCAATCCGAGCGCTACGCCTCGTCGGACCTGGACCGCAGCACCGGCTGCATCCGCGACCTGGAGCACGCCTACTCGAAAGACGGCGGCCTGGCGGTCCTGTACGGGAACATCGCCGAGAAGGGCTGCATCGTGAAGACGGCCGGTGTGGATGAATCGATCCTCAAATTCAGCGGCAAGGCGCGCGTGTTTGAAAGCCAGGAGGCGGCAGTGGAAGGCATCCTGGGCGACACCGTCCATGAAGGCGACGTGGTCATCATCCGCTACGAAGGTCCGAAAGGCGGTCCGGGCATGCAGGAAATGCTGTACCCGACCTCGTACATCAAGTCGAAAGGCCTGGGCAAGGCCTGCGCCCTGTTCACCGACGGCCGCTTCTCGGGCGGCTCGTCCGGCCTGGTGATCGGCCACGCCTCGCCGGAAGCGGCGGAAGGCGGCGCGATCGGCCTGGTGGAAGAAGGCGACATGATCGACATCGACATCCCATCGCGCACCATCAACCTGCGCGTAACGCCGGAAACGCTGGCCAGCCGCCGCGCCGCCATGGAAGCACGCGGCGCCGACGCGTGGAAACCGGTCAACCGCGAACGCTACGTCTCGCAGGCACTGCAAGCCTACGCCGCGCTGACCACCTCCGCCGACCGCGGCGCCGTACGCGACCTCAGCCAGCTCGCGCGTAAGTAAGCCGGTACTGGGCCGGGGTGACCCCGGTCAGGTCCTTGAACATGCGCCGCATGCCTGAGTCGCTGCTGAAGCCCAGCTCGATGCTGATGGTGGTGGCGGAGGCCCTGGTGTAAATCAGGCGTTCGCTTACCTGCCGCAACTTGATGCGGCGAATGTAAGCGGCTGCCGGCATGCCGCTCGCGGCCAGCACTTTGCGGGCGAGCGTCCGTTCCGTCGTGTGCATTTCCGTGGCCAGCCGCGCGACAGTAGCTGCGCTGGCCGGCAGCCCCTCGACCGCCAGGTGCAGTTTGCGCAGCATGCCGTCCTGCTGTTCGATCAGGTCGAGCATATGGAAGGCGAAGTGCGTCCTTTCTTCCGGCCGTGGCAATACCATCAGCCGTGTCAATTCACGATAGGCTTCCTTGCCCAGCTTTGCCTCTACCAATGCCTGTGCGATGGGCAGGTGGCCGTTCACGCCCGATGCGGTGGCAGTGCGTTCGTTAAGTGCCAGAGTGCGCTCGAACTGCCAGCGTACTTTGGGGAAGTTCGTGGCGGCGAAATCCGACAACCACCAGGTGATGGTTGCCGCCTGCCTGTCCAGCCGGCCCGTTGCGGCAGCCAGGCAGACACCGGTGCAGTAGGACCAGAGCTGGACGGAGCGCGGCAGTGCGGCGAGCTCGGTGACAAGGCTTGCGTTTTCCTTCAGCGTACGTGCGGCCTGGCCTAGCGATTGGCCCCAGAAGCCGGGCACCAGCAGGGCGTCCACCCTTGCGTCGCGAAGCGCCACGGCGGCATTCAGTTGCTGGCCATGTGCGCAATCGACCTTGCCTTCTTGCGCTGCGACGAAAAAGGGCTCGAACAGCGCTCTGCCTGCACGCAGGTTCGCAGCGTGCAGCAGGTCCATGGCGCCGAACAGGCCGGCGGGCAGGCAATCGGGGTACAGCAGCAATCCAATGCGCATGGCGGGAAATGGATGGTTTGTGTCGGATTCAGCCATTGTAGGGCGAGCTGCCGGGCCGCACAATTTCGGCATGAACATCACACAACTTCGCAACGCGACGGCCGTCATCGAGTTCGGCCCCTGCAAAATACTCGTGGACCCCATGCTGGCGCCGAAAGGGGCGCTGCCGCCGCTGAAACTGTTCGGGGAAAGGACGCGCAACCCGATCGTGGACTTGCCGCCGGTGACGGAAGGAGTGCTGGAGACGGTGACGCACTGCCTGATCACGCACTGCCAGAAGGGCCATTTCGACCATCTGGACCGCGCCGCCAAGGCCTGGCTGCGTGATCGGCAAATTCCCGTCATCAGCACCCCGCATGACGAGCAGCACCTGCGCCAGCGCGGCCTGAACGTACAGCCGCTGGCGCCGAACCATCACGAACCGCAGCATTTCTTCGAAGGCCGCATCCGGACGGTGGCCTGCCGCCACGGCAAGGGCCTGGTCAGCCTGGTGATGGAGCACGGGGTGGGCTACTTCATCGAGATGCCCGGTGAACCCAGCCTGTACCTGTCGGGCGACACCATCCTCACGCAGGAGGTGCTGGATTTCCTTGCACAGCAACAGCCCGACATCAGCGTAGTGCCGGCCGGCGGCGCCAGGTTCGACCTGGGCCACGAAATCATCATGGGAATCGGGGAGGTGCTGCGGTTCGCCGGCGCCACGAAGGGCATCGTGGTGGCGAACCATCTGGAAGCCCTGAGCCACTGCCCGGTTCAAAGGGCAGTGCTGCAGGAGCAGGCGCAGGCGGCAGGTTTAGCCAGCCGCATCGTCGTGCCTGCGGATGGCGAGACCCTTACTTACGCTTCTTCAAGTCGTCGAAGGTTTTCTTGACGCGATCTTTGCGGCGCTGTTCGTCGACGTTGTGGGCCTTGCGCTTGTCGAGGCCCAGCATCGGCTCGACAATTTCAAACCAGACAAAGGCAATCGCCATGACGCCGACGATCCACCACCAGGACAGGTCAGCGAACTTCCAGACTTCGAAAAACTTCAGTGCCACGAGGGCGATTATCAATAGAATAATGGGCATGGAAAACTCCTTAGTATTCCATCATAGCAATATCCAGCTAACGGTCAACCCATAATACGCAGCGCGCGTTGTGGAGTAGAATTGTGGCAGTTTTTTTCCTGGAGATGAAAATGAAACGTTCCCTGTTGGTTGGTTTCCTGGTTACCGCGGCTTTCTCGTCGCAGGCCGCTTTCGCAAACGCTGACCTGGCCAAGGCCAAGAACTGCATGGCTTGCCACGCAGTGGCCACCAAGCTGGTTGGCCCGGCATACAAGGATGTCGCTGCCAAATACGCCGGCCAGAAAGATGCTGAAGCCAAGCTGGTTGCGAAAGTCATGAAGGGCGGTTCCGGCGTGTGGGGCGCAGTCCCGATGCCAGCCAACCCGCAAGTGAGCGAGGCGGAAGCCAAGACCCTGGTGAAATGGGTCCTGTCGCAGAAATGAGTTGATTAAAAAGCCGGGCTGGCCCGGCTTTTTTGTTGCTCAAAAAATGGGGTACGTCCCCATTTTTTTATTTGATTACTTCAATGCGCACCTTCTTGTCGGCCTTGTAGCCGAACAGCGTGAGCGCCCCATCCTTGATATCTCCCTTGGCGTCGAAGGCGATCGTGCCGCTGATGCCGTCATGCTTGACCTTCTTCAGGAAAGGCAGGTATTTGGCCGGGTCGGTCGACTTGGCATCCGCCATGGCGTGGGCGATCGCCATCGTTGCGTCGTAGGCGTATGGCGCGTAGATCTGCACGTCGTAGCCGTAGCGTTTCTTGAAGCGGCCGGCGAATTCGTCCAGCTTTTTCTCCTGTTCCGGCGTCACGCCGCCGGCTTCCGCGCACACCACCACATCGTCGGCGCCGCCCGACAGCTTGGGCAGCGCTTCGGTGCAGATGCCGTCGCCGCCCATCAGCTTGGCCTTGAGGCCCAGCGCCTTCATCTGGCGCAGCAGCGGGCCGCCCACCGAGTCCATGCCGCCGAAGAACACCAGGTCAGGATTCTTGGAACGGATCGACGTCAGGATGGCGTTGAAGTCGGTCGATTTGTCGGTGGTGAACTGCTTGTCCACGATCTGTACGCCGGCGCCTTTCTTGGCTTCCTTCAGGAATTCGGCGGCCACGCCCTGGCCGTAGGCGGTGCGGTCGTCGATCACGGCAATGCGCTTGGCGCCCAGTTTCTGCGTGGCGTACTTGCCCAGCGAGCTGCCCAGCTTGAAGTCGTTAGCCACCACGCGGAAGGTGGTGTTGAAGCCCTGGTTGGTGTACACCGGGCTGGTGGACGATGCGGAAATCTGCGGGATGCCGGCGTCATAGTAGATCTTGGACGCCGGGATGGTGGTGCCGGAATTCTGGTGGCCGATCACGCCCTGTACTTTGGCATCGACCAGTTTCTGCGCCGCCGAAGTGCCCTGTTTGGGGTCGCCGGCATCGTCTTCGGACACCATCTCGAACTTGACCGCTTTGCCGTTGACTTTGAAGCCCTTGGCGTTCAAGTCTTCGACCGCCATGCGGACGCCGCTCTGGTTGTCCTTGCCCAGGTGGGCCGACTGGCCGGACAGCGGACCGACGTAGCCGATCTTGACCACTTCCTGGGCGCTTGCGGCGCCAGCAAAGGCCACAGCGATGGCAGCGATGATGGTTTTGGTTTGCATTGCACTTTCTCCTGAAACGAAAAGGGCCGCCATGCTGGCTGGCGGCCCACGGGCTCCCCCCCGGTATTCTCGTGTATTACTTGACCACTTCCATCTTGGTCTTGATGCCGCCCTTGTAGGTGAACAGGGTCAGTGCACCATCCTTGATGTCGCCGAACTGGTCGAATTCAACCAGGCCGGTCACGCCCTGGTGCTTGATCTTGGCCAGCACAGGCAGGTATTTGGCCGGCTCGGACGAATTGGCCTTTTCCATGGCGTCCGCCATGGTCATGATGGCGTCGTACACATACGGTGCGTACAACTGCACTTCCTGGCCGTACTTCTTCTTGTAGCGGGCGCGGAAGTCGTCCATGTTCTTCTGCATGTCGGCGGTCACGCCGCCGGCTTCGGCGCAGGTGACCACGCCGTCGGCAGCAGCACCGGCGGACAGACGGTACAGGGCGTCGGTGCAGACGCCGTCGCCGCCCATGAATTTGGCGTTGATGCCCAGCGCCTTCATCTGGCGCAGCAGCGGGCCGCCGACCGAGTCCATGCCGCCGAAGAACACCAGGTCCGGATTCTTGGATTTGATGTTGGTCAGGATGGCGTTGAAGTCGGTGGCATTGGCGTTGGTGAATTCCTTGCCGACCACCTGCACGCCCGGCAGGGCTTTCTTGGCGCCCTTGACGAATTCGTCAGCCACGCCCTGGCCATAAGCGGTACGGTCGTCGATCACGGCGATCTTCTTGGCGCCCAGGTTTTTCACGGCGTAGGCGCCGAGGGTGCCGCCCAGCTTATTGTCGTTGGCGACCACGCGGAAGGCGGTGTTGAATTTCTGCTTGGTGTACACCGGCGAGGTGGCGGCCGGGGAAATCTGCGGGATGCCGGCGTCATAGTAGATCTTGGAGGCCGGAATGGTGGTGCCGGAGTTCAGGTGGCCGATCACGCCCTGGACCTTGGCGTCCACCAGTTTCTGCGCGGCGGTAGTGCCCTGTTTCGGGTCGCCGGCATCGTCCTCGAACTGGACCACGAACTTGACTGGCTTGCCGCCGATCTTGACGCCCTTGGCGGCCAGGTCTTCCACTGCCATGCGGGCGCCGTTTTCCATGTCCTTGCCCAGGTGGGAATTGGGGCCGGATACCGGGGCCACGTGGCCGATCTTGATGGTGTCCTGGGCGTAGGCGCTGCCGGCAAATGCCAGGGCGAGGGCGACAGGGATGAACTTGTTCTTGAACTGCATCGGGGGCTCCAGTCAAAAAGGTCAGATTTGCCAGAGAAAATACAACAAAAACCCCGAATGGCAAAGAGGGAATTATTTCCGGTGGCCCGAATTGGCCTGCAGGTGTGTGATTTCCTGTTGCACGGCGCGGGTGACGATTTTGCCGATCGTGTCGTGCAGGCCTTCTCGGATCTGCGCCGTCAAGGCGTGCAGTGCCTGGTCCAGGACTTCGGCCATGCTGTCCTTGATGCGTTGCTCGAGCACGAAATCGACGCGGTTGGACAGCTGCTGCAATACCTGTTCGGAGACACGGCGCTCCAGCGCCTCCCAATCGACAGCGTCGTCCAGCGCGGCCGGCTTCTCGGCGACGGGCGCTGGCGCGACGGCGGCCGGCAGCTCGTCGGGCATGATTTCGGTCAGGACCGGGATGCTGGCGTCAAAAGGCTGGTTCATGGACTACTTGCCTACGGTGAGGTGTTTGAGCGGGAAATCCTGGCGCTTGTAGGCGGCATAGCGCAGGCGGCCGGCCGCGGCATCTTCCTCGTCCGAAGAGATGACTTCGATCAGGCGCGGGAACGCCTCGAACTGCCCCGGTGCGCGGCGCGACAGGTTGACCAGCAGGCCGGCTTCCGGCAGTTCGGTGGCATCGCTGTCGGCCAGCACGATGGCCGAATCGGGCGCCAATGGATCGTTGGCGTGGGCGTGCGGCAGGAAGTCGGTGGCGGAGAAGGTCCACAGGGCCTTGTCCAGCTCCGCCAGCTGCGCCGCATCTTCAGTCATCACGACGATGCGGGGCGTGCTGGCGTAGGCTTTACGCAGCAGGCGGCAGGCATAGGCAACCTTGTCCGGCACGCCGCTGTGGAAATCAATCTGCGTCATTGTTGAAGCGTCTTAGAAGCGGAAGTTCGGCGATGCGTTCTGCGGCGTATCGCGCTCACGGCGTGCCTTCTCCGCGGCGGCAGCCGCACGGTCGGATTCCGCCTTGGCGGCGGCCGCTTCCTCGGCGCTTGGGCCGCGTGGCGGTGCAGCCGGCGTTGGCGGCGGGTTCGAGTAACCCGGCGGCAGCATCTTCTCGGTCGGGTAGCCGGCTTCGGTCAGCGTGTTATCCCACGCACCCTGCTCGAAACCGATCTGGCGCGAACGTCCGACCAGCAGCAGCGGCACCTGGCCTTCGCTGCCGGCCTTTTTCATGGCTTCGAAGTCTTCCGCCGTGGTGACGGTCTTTTCGCGGTAAGGAATGCCACGATTGGCCAGCATGGTGCGGGCCATATTGCAGCTTGCGCCGCAGTTTGCGGTGGTGTACAGCACCACCGGACGGGCGCGTACTACGTCGGCCAGTTCCGACGGTAATGCGGCACCGCCGGCGCCGGCGGTGTTGTAGTTCTTCACTTCTGCCTTCTTGGCAGTGGCGGGCGGCGGCGTCTCCGTAAAGTGGGTGACGCCTTTTTCGTCCTTCCACTTGTACATCTGGGCGTGCGCCGCGCTGGCAGTCAGCAGCAGCAAAAGCAGGGCAGCGCGTTTCATTGACTCTTTATCTCCTTTAAGCCGCCATGCCGCTGTGGCGCAGCAGGGCGTCGATGGTCGGCTCTCGGCCGCGGAATGCGGTGAACGATTCCAGGGCCGGGCGCGAACCGCCGACGGCCAGGATCTCTCGCTGGAAGCGTTTACCAGTTTCGGTGGACAGTTTACCGCCATCCAGCGCCGCCGCTTCCTCGAAGGCAGCGTAGGCGTCGGCAGACAGCACTTCCGCCCACTTATAGCTATAGTATCCCGCCGCATAGCCGCCGGCAAAGATATGGCCGAAGGAATGTTGGAAACGGTTGAAACTTGGCGGAATGATAACGGCGAATTTGCGGCGTACTTCGTCGATCACGTCCTGCACCGATTTGGCGCCGGACGGCTGGAAATCGTAGTGCAGCAGCATGTCGAGCAGGGCGAATTCCACCTGGCGCAGGGTCTGCAGGCCGGACTGGAAGTTCTTGGCTGCCAGCATGCGGTCGTACAGGGCGCGCGGCAGCGGCAGGCCGCTCTTTACGTGGGCGCTCATGTGGCTCAGCACATCCCACTCCCAGCAGAAGTTCTCCATGAACTGGGACGGCAGCTCGACCGCATCCCATTCGACGCCGGAAATGCCCGACACCGCCAGCTCTTCGACCTGGGTCAGCATGTGGTGCAGGCCGTGGCCGAATTCGTGGAACAGGGTGATTACTTCATCGTGGGTGAACAGGGACGGTTGCGGCACGCCATCCACCACCAGCGGCTCGGTGAAATTGCAGGTCAGGTAGGCGACCGGGGTTTGCAGCTCGCCGTTTTTCAGGCGGCGGCCGCGCGCATCGTCCATCCAGGCGCCGCCGCTCTTGCCCTCGCGGGCATACAGGTCCAGGTAGAACTGGCCTACCAGCACGCCGTCGCGTTCGATGCTGTAAAAACGCACGTCCTTGTGCCACACCGGCGCGCTGTCCGGCCGGATGCTGACCCCGAACAGGGTCTGCACCAGCTTGAACAGGCCGTCGACGACCTTATGTTCAGGGAAGTACTGCTTCACTTCCTGCGCCGAGAAGGAGTACAGGTGCTGCTGCAGCTTCTCGGAAGCGTAAGGCAGGTCCCACGACTGCAGGTCGTCAATGCCCAGTTCCTTGCTGGCGTAGGCCTGCAGTTCGGCCAGGTCTTTCTCGGCGAACGGGCGGGCGCGCTTGGCCAGGTCTTCCAGGAATTCGATTACCTGTTCCGGCGACTTGGCCATTTTCGGCACCAGCGAGACCTCGGCGAAGTTCTTGTAGCCGAGCAGGCCGGCTTCCTCGGCGCGCAGCTTCAGCAGGGTCGCGATATTGCCGGTGTTGTCCCAGTCTTCGCGCTTGCTGAACGCGTCGCCCAGCTCGGAAGCCTTGGTGGCGTTGGCGCGGTAGACCTTTTCGCGCAGGGCGCGGTTGTCGCAGAATTGCAGGATCGGGTAGTAGGACGGGAAGTGCAGGGTGAAGGCCCAGCCTTGCTTGCCGTCTTTCTCGGCCAGTGCCTTGGCGGCAGCCTTGGAGTCGTCGGGCAGGCCGCGAAGTTCGGCTTCGTCTTCGACCAGCATTTTCCAGTCGTTGGTGGCGTCCAGCACGTTTTCGCTGAAGCGGGTGCTGGTGGCGGCGTGTTCTTCCTGGATCGCGGCGAAGCGCTCCTTCTTGTCGGCCGGCAGTTCGGCCCCGCCCATGCGGAAGTCGCGGATTGCGTTGTCGATGATGCGCTGGCGCGCCGGCGACAGGGTAGCGAATTCCGCGCCTGCGCGCAGGGCTTTATATTTGGCGAACAGCGCCTCGTTCTGGGCCAGGGCGGTCCAGAATTCGGTCACTTTCGGCAGGTTTTCGTTGTAGGTGGCGCGCAGCTCGGGCGTGTCCACCACGTTGTTGAGGTGACTGACGATGCCCCAGGCGCGGCCCAGCAGCTCGGTGGAATTTTCCAGCGGGGTGACGAAGTTATCCCAGGTCACGTTGTCGCTCGGCGCTTCCAGTTGCGCCACGGCGGCGCGGTTCTTCTCCAGCAGGTGCTCGATTGCGGGAGTGACGTGTTCGGGCTTGATCGCATCGAAACGCGGCAAGCCGCTAAAGTCCAGCAGGGGATTGTCAGTCATCGTTGACTCCTTAAAACCTTAAAAGCGGCCGGATGGCCGTCCCATCTGACCCGCCGGGTCAGATACCGGTATGCGGCAGCCGTTGGCCGGCGTGGTGTCAGACCCCGTGGGGCTGACACCGGTTTAAACGCGTTCCGCCGACTCAATAGTATTCATCAGCAGCATGGTAATGGTCATCGGACCCACGCCACCCGGCACCGGCGTGATATGCGAAGCCACTTCCTTGATGCCCGCAAAGTCCACGTCGCCGCACAGCTTGCCGTTATCGTCGCGGTTGATGCCCACGTCGATCACGATAGCGCCCGGCTTCACCATATCAGCAGTCAGGGTATTGCGGCGGCCAGTTGCAGCCACCACGATATCCGCCTGGCGGGTGTGATAACCCAGGTCCGCGGTCCCACTGTGGCAGATGGTGACGGTTGCATTGGCTTGCAAGAGCAGCAGGCCCATTGGCTTGCCAACGGTGTTGGAGCGGCCGATCACGACAGCGTGCTTGCCCTTCAGGCTGACGCCCGTCGATTCGATCAGCTTCATGCAGCCGTAGGGAGTGCATGGCAGGAAGCCTTCAAGGCCGGTCATCAGTTCACCGGCGCTCAGTACCGAGTAACCGTCCACGTCCTTGGTGGTGGCGATGGCTTCGATCACCTTGTGCGGATCGATGTGCTTTGGCAGCGGCATCTGCACCAGGATGCCGTGGATGCTTGGATCGGCATTCAGGGTAGCGATGCGGTCGAGCAGGGCTTGCTCGCTCATGTCTGCCGCGTATTGCTCTTTCACCGAGCGGATGCCGGCGTCTTCGCAAGCCTTGACCTTGTTGCGCACGTAGACATGGCTGGCCGGGTCGTCGCCGACCAGGATCACGGCCAGGCCGGGCTGCTTGCCCTTGGCGGTCAGTGCGGCGGCGCGGGAAGCGATTTCGGCGCGCAGTTTTTGGGAGAGCGCTACTCCGTCGATCAGTTGTGCAGACATGATTGCTTGGATTGGTGGAATGGAAAGTCGCCATTATAAATGGTGGCGGCCTTGTGCTGCACTGCACATGATTGTAAGCTTGCCAACAAATGATCTCGTACCAGTTCCTGATTGACGCCCAACTGCGTCCCGACAAGACGCCCGATTTCTCGGCATATCCGTTCTGCCTGCCCGCCGTGCGCCACCTCGGCCGCCTTGAATTCGACCCGGCGGTGACCTTTATCGTCGGCGAAAACGGCTCGGGCAAGTCGACTTTGCTGGAAGGACTGGCCGTCGCGCTGGGCTTCAACGCGGAAGGCGGCAGCAAGAATTTCAATTTCGGCACTCGCGATTCGCATTCGTGCTTGCATGAGTACTTGCGCGTCGCCCGAGGGGTACGCAAGCCGCGTGATGGCTATTTCCTGCGCGCGGAAAGTTATTTCAATGTCGCGACCGAAATCGAGCGGCTGGATGAGGATGATTCCCCGATCAATTCACCGCCTGTCATCAACTCGTACGGATATCGCTCGCTCCATGAGCAGTCCCATGGCGAGTCTTTCCTCGCACTGCTCGAAAAGCGGTTTGGCGGTAAAGGCTTGTACATTCTCGACGAACCGGAAGCCGCGCTATCGCCGCAACGCCAGTTGCGCGCCTTGAAACGCATCCACGAGCTGGTGCAGGGCGGCTCGCAATTCGTGATCGCGACCCACTCGCCGATCCTGATGGCTTATCCGGAAGCCAGCATCTTCGTCTGCACGCCGGAAGGCATCCGCCAGCGCGCCTACGAAGACACCGAACACTACGAAGTCATGCACGACTTCATGGCAAACCCGCGCGGCGCGCTGAAGGCTGTGTTGGAGGGTGCCAAATCATGATTTCGTACCAGTTTCTGATCGACGCACAGCTTCATCCCGACAAGACGCCTGATTTTTCGGCTTACCCCTTTTGCCTGCCCGCTGTACGCAACCTCGGCAAGATGGAGTTCGATCCGGCGGTGACTTTCATCGTCGGAGAAAACGGCTCGGGAAAATCGACGTTGCTGGAAGCGCTCGCGGTGGCACTTGGCTACAACGCGGAAGGTGGTAGCAAGAATTTTGGTTTCCGGACCCGTGCTTCGCACTCCTGCCTGCACGAATACCTGCGTATTGCGCGCGGTGTGCGTCTGCCCAGGGATGGGTTTTTCCTGCGCGCGGAGAGCTTTTTCAATCTTGCGACCGTGATAGAAGATCTTGACGTTGGAGGCGCTTATGGCGACCGCTCGCTGCACGAGCAATCGCATGGCGAATCCTTCATGGCCCTGCTACAGAATCGATTTCGCGGCAAGGGGCTGTACATTCTCGACGAACCGGAAGCGGCGCTGTCGCCGAGGCGGCAAATGGCCGCGCTGGCCCGGATCCACGAGCTGGTGCAGGGTGGCTCGCAATTCGTGATTGCCACCCACTCGCCGATCCTGATGGCTTATCCGGAAGCCAGCATCTTCGTCTGCACGCCGGAAGGCATTCGCCAGCGCGCCTACGAAGACACCGAACACTACGAAGTCATGCATGACTTCATGGCCAATCCGCGCGGCGCGATCAGGAAGCTGCTAGAGACTCCGAAAGAACCTTGAACTTCACGCGCGGCACGGCGAAGCAGAACGGGGCGCCCGCGTCGGCGCCAGCCATCGGGCAGCGCACCGATTCCGCCTCCAGCGGCAGCACTTCATCAAGCGGGATCGGCAGGCTGATTTCAGACTCCGCCATGCGGCCAAGGCCTGGTACCTCGATCATCGCCATGTGCTGGCATGCGAGGAAGCTGACTGCCTCGTCCCAACTCGCGAAAGCACCGGCCAGGTCCGCAGGCAAGTCGCGCTTTGCCGAGACACGAGTGCGGGCTACCAGTGTCGGCGCGCTGCCGGCTCCGGGCTCGATGCTGGTAACGTACTCCTCGCCCTCGCGCGCATGCACGAAGCGTTCCGGCAGATGCGTCGGCAGGATATCGCTGAATATGCGCGTGCCCAGCGCATGCAGCGCGCGATCCATGACATTGCGCACGAAGTACACCTTTCCCGGCTCCTCCAGATAAAAGCGCCAGTTGCTTTGCAAAGGCGAAGGCAGCAGCCGGCGCGCCGGTCCCGCCAGCGCCGGACCGAAGTGCCCGTGGCGATAGGTCAGGATGCTGAACGGCGTCAGGCCGTTGCGCTGCCACAGGCGCACGCCGGCGGGCACCATCGCTTGCGCGGTCGCCGCGTCCATCATCCAGGTCAGGTAGACGACATTGCGCACATCGCTTTCAAGCGTCAGGAACGGCAAGCGTGAAAATACCGCGCGGCGGGCGGCGGCAATGCGGCGGGAATTGGCCAGGCGGGCGAACAATCGGCCGGGACGGCCCGGCGTTGGATGAATGTAATTGTTAGTCATATCGCGATATCATAGGCGAATGAAGATAAAGGGGACAATCACTCGCCTGGCGGCGCTTTTGCTCGCATGCGCCGCGTTCGACGCCAGGGCGGTGGATGCAGTCATCTTCGACCGCGCCGCATCGTCGGCCGACCTGCGGCGCGAGTACTCAAAGGCTTTGCTGCAGAAGGTGCTGGAGCGCACGGTCCCCGAATTCGGCGCCTACACCATTGAGTACGCCGACGCCCATATGGAGCGTCCGCGCCTGCTCGAAGCGCTTAAGGAAGGAAAGCTGATCAACGTCACAGCCTACCCGGCCGACGCCAAGTGGCTCAAGACGCTGCGCGCTGTGCCCGTGCCGACGGACATGGGCCTGCAAAGCTGGCGCATCGTCCTGATCGACAGCAAGAACCAGGAGCGGATGCACAAGCTGGCGCTGCCGCATGGGCTCAAGCAGATGACAGCAGGTGTTGGCTCAGTGTGGGTCACGCGCGCGTCGCTTCAGGATAACGGCTATAAATACGTCACGGGTAGTAATTACATCGGCCTGTTCGATATGCTGGTCGCCGGCCGCTTCGATTATTTCCCGCGCGGTGTGAACGAGATATTCCAGGAGTACGACTTGCGCAAGCAAGCCTTCCCGCAACTCGCGGTCGAAGACAGCATTCTCCTGCATGACAATATACCGTCGATGTTCTTCGTCTCGCCCAGCAACCCGCGCCTGTACAAGCGCATCCACGCCGGCATGGAATCGCTATTGAAGGACGGGACGCTGGAACGCTTCGTCCTTGAACATCACCGGCGCAGCCTGCAGCGAGCCAGGTTATGCAACCGCCGCCGCATTGACCTGCCGAACAAGGATATCGATCCGGCCATCCTGGCCCGCAAGGAACTGTGGCTCGATCCGTTTAACCCGCGCCACGGCTTTTGCCCGAGATGACGGGCAGGGCGGGGCGCCGCAACAGCATGGCGCGTGCGTCCGGCTCCGGCAAGGGCCGGCTGAAGAAATAGCCCTGGATTTCGTCGCAGCCCTCTGCCAGCAGCAAGCGCACCTGGTCCTCGGTCTCTACCCCTTCCGCAATGGCCTTCAAGCCCAGGCTGTGCGCCAGGCTGATGACGGCGGTGACGATGGCATGGTCCTCGGCGTTGGTCGCCAGGCCGGAAGTAAAGCTCTTGTCGATCTTCAGTCGGTCTACCGGAAAGCGTTTCAGGTAACTCAGGTTGGAATAACCGGTGCCGAAATCGTCGATCGCCATATTGATGCCGATGGCCCGCAGGCGATGCATCAGCGCGATGCAGCCCATCGGGTCGCCCATCGACAGGCTTTCGGTGAGTTCCAGTTCCAGCAGGCCGGGATCGACGCCGGACTTGGCCAGCGCGTCTTCCACCGTCGTATCGAAGTCCTGCCGCGCAAATTGCGAGGCCGCGATATTGACTGCCACCGGCACCACCGGCACGCCGGCATCCTGCCACTCGCGCAAGGTGGCGCAAGTCTTTTCCAGCACCCACTTGCCGATATCGACGATCAGGTTGCTCTCTTCGGCCACCGGGATGAATTCCATCGGCGGCACCAGCCCCAGTTCCGGCGACTGCCAGCGCAGCAGGGCCTCCAGGCCAACGATCTCGCCGCTGCGCAAGTCGACCTGCGGCTGGAAGTGCAGCACGAACTCTTCACGCTGCAAGGCGCGCAGCAAGCCTTGCTCAAGCGTCACCCGCGCGTCGAGGCGGCGCTGCATGTCCGGCGTGAAGAACTGCACATTGCTGCATGGCTGGCCTTTGCAGTGGTACATGGCGATGTCCGCGTGGCGCAGCAGTTCTTCCGCGTCCAGGCCATCGTCAGGATAGATGCTGAGGCCAATGCTGCCGCTGATGATGTGCTGCTGGCCGGACAGCGAGACCGGCTCCGCCAGCCGTTCGCTGATGCGTTCCGCCAGCATGGCCGGGGTCAGGTGGCCCTGCGAGCTGTCCAGCATCAGTACGAATTCGTCGCCGCCCAGCCGGGCCACGGTATCGCTGTCGCGCACGCAGGAACGCAGCACGGCGGCTACGATGCGCAGCAATTCATCGCCGACCGCATGGCCACGCGTGTCGTTGATCTGCTTGAATTTGTCCAGGTCGACGAACGCCACTGCCAGCGAGGTGCCGGCGCTGCGGGCTTTCTCGATTTCCTCGCCCAGGCGTTCCAGGAAGAAGGCGCGATTGGCCAGGCCGGTCAGTTCGTCGTGCGTGGCGCGATGGCGGATCGCCACCTGCTGCAGACGCTCGGTGACATCGTGCGCCGCGTGCATCACCGAATCGCGATTATTGAAGCGGATCGAGCATCCGAAGAATTCCACGTCCACCAGCTTGCCGTCCAGCCGCAGCAGGCGCAACTCGCTGCGCTGGCGCTGGTGCACTTTGTCGAGCTCCATCGGGGTCCAGGCTTCGACCATCGGCCGGAACTGCTCCGGCACCCGATCCAGGGCCAGTGTGCCAAGCAATTGCTCGGGGCAGGTAGCGCCGAATAGCCGTAGCGCGGCCTGGTTCAGGAAGGTGATGCGGCCTTCACAGTGGATCCAGATTGCATCGGGCGCCAGTTCCACCAGGTTGCGGTAGCGCAGTTCGCTCTCCTGCAGGAACTGGTTTTTTTCATAGAGCTCACGGCTTTTTTGCTCGAGCAATGACTCCGCCTCCTTGCGCGCAGTGCGTTCACGCTGCAAGGTCCGGGCCGAAACAAGGTCGGGCGTGCTCTCCATGTTTCCGAGTATACGTAGGAGATTTCCTACCGACAATTAAGCAATGAAACCATTTGTAGATCCGCAACGTATTTCACATTATAAAATTCACTTCCGCAATTTGAAAAACGCCGGATTCACTGATAGAATCCTTCACACTTAGCCAAAGTCTTAGTAAATAATCACCTGCACCGTCCGGAGACATAAAGGGTGGGGCGCCTTCAATCGATAGGAGACTAGTTACATGTCAGCTCAACTTGACCAGGTCACGGCACAAACGGCCAACGATCCTGATGCACAGGAAACCAAAGAATGGCTGGAGGCGTTGGAAGCCGTCCTGGAAAACGAAGGCCCTGAGCGTGCCCACTACCTGATGGAGCGACTGGTCGACCTGGCCCGCCGCCGCGGCGCCGATATTCCGTTCTCCGCCAATACCGCCTACGTCAACACCATCCCCGCCCATAAAGAAGCCCACTGCCCAGGCAACCTGGAATACGAAGAGCGCCTGCGCTCGTGGATGCGCTGGAACGCGATGGCGATGGTCGTCAAGGCCAACCGCGCCGACGGCGACCTGGGCGGCCACCTGTCCTCGTTCGCCTCGCTGGCGAACATGCTGGGCATCGGCTTCAACCACTTCTGGAAAGCCGAGAGCGCCGAGCACGGCGGCGACCTGCTGTACATCCAGGGCCACTCGTCCCCTGGCGTCTATGCGCGCGCCTTCCTGGAAGGCCGCCTGAGCGAAGAACAACTGCTGAACTTCCGCAAGGAAGTGGACGGCAAAGGCCTGTCCTCCTACCCGCACCCGAAACTGATGCCGGAATTCTGGCAATTCCCGACCGTGTCGATGGGCTTGGGCCCATTGATGGCGATCTACCAGGCGCGCTTCCTGAAGTACCTGCATGCGCGCGGCATCGCCAATACCGAAGGCCGCAAGGTCTGGGCCTTCTGCGGCGACGGCGAGATGGACGAACCGGAATCGATGGGCGCGATCGGCATGGCTGCCCGCGAACAGCTGGACAACCTGAACATCGTGGTCAACTGTAACCTGCAGCGCCTGGACGGTCCGGTGCGCGGCAACGGCAAGATCATCCAGGAGCTGGAAGCGGACTTCCGCGGCGCCGGCTGGAACGTTATCAAGGTCATCTGGGGCCCGGGCTGGGACAACCTGCTGGCGCAGGACAAGGACGGCATCCTGCAAAAAGTGATGATGGAAACCGTCGACGGCGAATACCAGAACTACAAGGCCAAGGACGGCGCATACGTGCGCAAGCACTTCTTCGGCAAGCATCCGAAGCTGCTGGAAATGGTTGCCAACATGTCGGACGACGACATCTGGCGCCTGACCCGCGGCGGCCATGACCCGCACAAGATCTACGCTGCATTCAAGATGGCCAACGAGTCTGTCGGCAAGCCAACCGTGCTGCTGGTGAAGACCGTCAAGGGCTTCGGCATGGGCAAATCCGGCGAAGCGCGCAACACCGCGCACCAGACCAAGAAGCTGGACGACGAGGCAATCCGCGAAATGCGCGACCGCTTCAACATCCCGATCCCTGACGATCAACTGAAAGACATCCCGTTCTTCAAGCCGTCCGACGACGCGCCTGAAATGAAGTACCTGCACGAGCGCCGCAAGGCACTGGGCGGCTACCTGCCATCGCGCCGTACCAAGGCCGACGAGAAGCTGGTGGTGCCGGGCCTGGACGCCTTCAAGGCCGTGACCGACCCGACTCCGGAAGGCCGCGAGATCTCCACCACCCAGGCTTACGTGCGTATCATCACCGCCCTGCTGCGCGACCAGTCGCTGGGCCAGCGCGTGGTGCCAATCCTGGTTGACGAGTCCCGTACCTTCGGTATGGAAGGCCTGTTCCGCCAGATCGGCATCTTCAACCAGCAAGGCCAGTTGTACGAGCCGGTCGACAAGGACCAGGTGATGTACTACCGCGAAGACAAGGCCGGCCAGATCCTGCAAGAGGGTATCAACGAAGCGGGCGGCATGAGCTCGTGGATCGCTGCGGCGACCTCGTACTCGAGCAACAACCGCGTGATGATCCCGTTCTTCACCTACTACTCGATGTTCGGCCTGCAGCGCGTTGGCGACCTGGCTTGGGCGGCGGGCGATATGCGCGCACGCGGCTTCCTGATGGCGGGTACCGCCGGCCGTACCACGCTGAACGGCGAAGGCCTGCAGCACGAAGATGGCCACAGCCACATCGTTGCGGCGACCATCCCGAACTGCGTACCGTACGACCCGACCTTCGGCCATGAACTGGCAGTCATCATCCAGGACGGCCTGCGCCGCATGGTGGGCGAGCAGGAAGACGTGTTCTACTACATCACCATCATGAACGAGAACTATGCCCACCCAGGCCTGAAACCAGGCCAGGAAGAGGGCATCCTGAAGGGCATGTACCTGCTGCAAGAGGGCGACAAGTCCGCCAAGCAGCGCGTGCAGCTGGTCGGCTCGGGCACCATCCTGCGCGAATCCATCTTCGCTGCTGAACTGCTGAAGAACGACTGGAACATCGCCGCCGACGTTTGGTCCGCTCCTTCGCTGACCCTGGTCGCCCGCGATGGCCAGGACTGCGAACGCTGGAACATGGTCAACCCGACCAAGGAACAGCGCGTGCCTTACGTGACCGGCCTGCTGAAAGACAGCACCGGCCCGATCGTTGCAACCACCGACTACATGCGTGCATTCGCTGAACAGATCCGTCCTTACATGCCGGAAGGCCGCACCTACAAAGTGCTGGGCACCGATGGCTTTGGCCGTTCGGACAGCCGCGCCAAGCTGCGCGAGTTCTTCGAGGTGAACCGTTACTACATCACCGTCGCATCCCTGCGCGCCCTGGCGGACGAAGGCAAGATCGCGATGTCGGTTGTGGAAGACGCCATCAAGAAGTACGGCATCAACCCGAACAAGCCAAATCCGGTGACCCAATAAATAAGAAGACGGAGCAAACACTATGAGCATGGTTGAAGTGAAAGTCCCGGATATCGGCGACTTCAAGGAAGTTGAAGTCATCGAACTGATGGTCAAGGTGGGCGACACGATCAAGGTCGACCAGTCGCTGGTGACCGTTGAATCGGACAAGGCATCGATGGAGATTCCTTCGTCGCAAGCCGGCGTCGTCAAGGAAATCAAGGTGAAGGTCGGCGACAAGGTTGCTGAAGGCTCGCTGTTGCTGGTCGTTGAAGCATCCGGCGCAGCAGCAGCTCCTGCCGCAGCTCCGGCAGCAGCCGCAGCTCCGGCAGCCGCGCCTGCTGCTGCCCCAGCGCCTGCCGCTGCCGCCGCACCTGCGCCAGCTGCTTCGGCCGGTCCGGTCGAAGTGAAGGTGCCCGACATCGGCGACTTCAAGGAAGTGGAAGTCATCGAAGTGATGGTGAAAGTCGGCGACACCATCGCCAAGGACCAGTCCCTGGTGACCGTTGAATCCGACAAAGCCTCCATGGAAATCCCATCGTCGCACGCCGGCGTGGTGAAAGAGATCAAGGTCAAGGTAGGCGACAAGGTTGCTGAAGGCTCCCTGGTGCTGATCGTTGACGCGGTTGGTGGCGCCAGCGCGCCAGCAGCAGCGCCTGCGCCAGCCGTGGCTCCTGCTGCCGCTGCGGCCGCAGCACCTGCCGCCGCAGCCCCGGCTCCAGCAGCGGCTCCTGCTGCCGCTGCAGCGCCGTCCGCGCCTGCCGTCAACGGCAAGCTGGCCCACGCCTCCCCATCCGTGCGTAAATTCGCCCGCGAACTGGGCGTGGACGTGACCCGCGTCGGCGGCACCGGTCCGAAAGGCCGCGTGACCCAGCAGGACGTGCAGAACTACGTCAAAGGCATCGTTTCCGGCGCAGTCGCAGCACCGAATGCCGCACCGGCAGCCGCTGGCGGTGGTGCAGGCCTGAACCTGCTGCCATGGCCGTCGCTGGACTTCAGCAAGTTCGGCGAAACCGAACTGTCCCCGCTGCCGCGCATCAAGAAGATCTCCGGCCCGAACCTGCATCGCAACTGGGTGATGATCCCGCATGTGACGCAGTTCGAAGACGCCGACATCACCGACCTGGAACAGTTCCGCGTCGACAGCAACAACGCGAACGCCAAGAACAAGGACGCCGTCAAGCTCACCATGCTGGCGTTCGTGATCAAGGCCTCCGTGACCGCGCTGAAGAAATTCCCGACCTTCAATTCGTCCCTGGACGAGAAGGGCGAGAACCTGATCCTGAAGAAGTACTACAACATCGGCTTCGCAGCCGACACGCCGCAAGGCCTGGTGGTCCCGGTCGTGAAGAACGCCGACCAGAAGTCCGTGACCCAGATCGCCAAGGAAATGGGCGAACTGTCGCTGGCAGCGCGCGAAGGCAAGCTGAAACCGACCGACATGCAGGGCGCCTGCTTCACCATTTCGTCGCTGGGCGGCATTGGCGGTACCGCATTCACCCCGATCGTGAACGCACCGGAAGTGGCGATCCTCGGCCTGTCCAAGTCCTCCATGAAGCCAGTATGGGACGGCAAGCAGTTCGTGCCGCGCCTGATGCTGCCGCTGTCGCTGTCCTACGACCACCGCGTGGTAGACGGCGCGTCCGGCGCCCGCTTCGCTGCATACCTGGCCGAAGTGCTGGCCGATATGCGCAAGATCCTGCTGTAAGGAGGCCGCGATGATCGAAGTTAAAGTACCGAACATCGGCGACTTCAAGGACGTCGAAGTGATCGAACTGCTGGTCAAGGTTGGCGACACCGTCAAGGTCGACCAGTCGCTGGCTACCGTCGAATCCGACAAGGCATCGATGGAGATTCCATCGACCCACGCAGGCGTGATCAAGGAACTGAAGATCAAGGTTGGCGACAAGGTGAGCGAAGGCTCCGCGCTGATGGTGGTGGAAGAAGCCGCCGGCGCGGCAGCTGCCCCGGCAGCCGCACCTGCGCCTGCTGCAGCGCCTGCCGCTGCAGCACCGGCACCGGCCGCCGCACCTGCCGCACCGGCCGCGCCTGTGGCCGCGCCGCAGGCTGGCGGCTACGCCGGCCAGGTCGACATCACCTGCGACATGATGGTCCTGGGCGGCGGTCCTGGCGGCTACTCCGCCGCATTCCGCTCCGCGGACCTGGGCATGAACACCGTGCTGGTCGAGAAATACGCGACCCTGGGCGGCGTCTGCCTGAACGTGGGCTGCATCCCGTCGAAAGCCCTGCTGCACCTGGCAGCCGTGGTCGACGAAACCAGCCACATGGCCAAGAACGGCGTCACCTTCGCCAAGCCGACCATCGACATCGACCAGGTGCGTAGCTACAAGGAAGGCGTCATCAAGAAAATGACCACCGGCCTGGCCGGCATGGCCAAGATGCGCAAGGTGAACGTGGTGCAGGGCGTAGGCCAGTTCCTCAGCCCGAACCACATCGAAGTCACCGCAGCCGACGGCAGCAAGAAGGTCGTGCAGTTCAAGCAGGCCATCATCGCCGCCGGCTCCAGCGTGGTGAAGCTGCCATTCGTCCCTGAAGACAATCGCATCGTCGACAGCACCGGAGCGCTCGAACTGCGCTTCATGCCGAAGAAGATGCTGGTCATCGGCGGCGGCATCATCGGCCTGGAAATGGCCACCGTCTACAGCACCTTCGGCGCACGCATCGACGTGGTCGAGATGATGGACGGCCTGATGCAAGGCGCCGACCGCGAAGCCGTGAAGGTCTGGCAGAAGTACAACGAGAAGCGCTTCGACCGCATCATGACCAAGACCAAGACCGTCGGCGTGGAAGCGCTGCCGGAAGGCATCAAGGTCACCTTCGAAGCAGCCGAAGCCGGCGCCACCGCACCGGAACCGCAGCTGTACGACATGGTCCTGGTCGCAGTCGGCCGCAGCCCGAACGGCAAGAAGCTCGCCGCCGACAAGGCCGGCGTGATCGTCACCGACCGCGGCTTCATCAACGTCGACAGCCAGATGCGCACCAATGTGCCGCACATCTTCGCCATCGGCGACATCGTCGGCCAGCCAATGCTCGCGCACAAAGCCGTGCACGAAGCCCACGTTGCCGCCGAAGCTGCGCACGGCGAGAAGGCTCACTTCGATGCGAAGATCATTCCATCGGTGGCCTACACCGATCCGGAAGTGGCATGGGCCGGCATCACCGAAGACGAGGCGAAAGCCAAGGGCATCAAGGTCGAGAAGGGCCACTTCCCATGGGCTGCCAGCGGCCGCGCCGTTGCCAACGGCCGTGACGAAGGCTTCACCAAGCTGCTGTTCGATGCGGAGACCCACCGCATCATCGGCGGCACCATCGTCGGCACCCACGCCGGCGACATGATCGGTGAAATCGCCCTGGCGATCGAAATGGGCGCCGACGGCATCGACATCGGCAAAACCATCCACCCGCACCCGACCCTGGGTGAATCGATCGGCATGGCCGCAGAAGCCTACGAAGGCGTCTGCACCGACCTGCCGCCGCCGCGCAAACGCTAAGGCGCTAGCGCGATGGGAGGACAGGCTGGCGCGTATCGACCGCGATCCAGTTGTCCTCCCAGGTCTTTCCATTGTCGGCGGAGTAGGCCTGCTCGAAGCGCCACTGGTCCGCGCCAAGCGGGATAATCAGGAAGCGCACCATGATCTTGCGGCCATCCAGCATGTCCTGGCCGAAGAAAGTGCCGCGTCCCTGCCTGAAGCTGCCCTGCATTGGCTCCGTCATCGCGCCGTTGGCGAGATTCGCGAAATGCAGGCTCCATTGCCCGTTCGCTGGCTGGTACAGGCGAAGTGAAACTCCGGAAATCCTGCCTGCAGGGCCCTGCACATCAAATTCAACGATATTCGCCCGTTTGCCCATCAGCGGCGTGACGGTCGTCGTGCCGGCATATTCAAGCCATTCCTGGCTGCCGGTAAGGGGCTTGCTGAGTCGCCGCAGTTTTGTTTGCCAAGTCCCCAATTCCCAATTGAAGTCCTGTTGGCCGTCGCTCGCTGAAGGAGCTGCTGCGGGGGCGCCGAGCTGGGAGAAGAAGACCAGGAGCGCAATGAGAAGGGTTTTCATGGTGATGATCCGGGCGTCGAAATGTGATACACGATCTTAGTCTCGACACAGTTGCCCGGACAGGGCCATGACCCGAGGTTTTCCTGGGGCCACGGGCGCCCAGGAAATGAGGCTTTTCGAGTTATTTCTGGTTACGGTATTGCTCGAAGTGCTGGCTGTAATCTTGCCAGTTGTCGTCGAACATCTTGCTGAACTGGTCCATGAAGTAAGCCTTGGCTTCTTCTTTCTTGCCGTTGTAGGTTTCCAGGTCACCCTGGGCGCGGGCTACCAGGAAGATGTTGTAGCGGGCGGCGGCGAACAGGAGGCTGGCGCCAACCAGTTGCGGGGCGCCTTTATTGCTGTTTTCGTGGGCGTTGGCCAGTGCAATGTAGGCGTCGATGTTCTCGAAGAATTTCTGGTCGTCGTTCTGTTGCTGTTGGGTTGCTTGTTCGCTCATGATTTACTACCAATTAGTTGATACTAGGGGTGGGCATCGTGACACAGGAAACGCGTTGCTGCAATAAAAAACCGGGCTTTTGCCCGGTTTGTTGTCAGCTCGCTATGAAGCGTTCTGGGATTTCGATGCCGCCGCTATTGGCAGCTTCCGCATAGGCCTTCAGTTCATTGATCGCGGCATCCAGGTGTTCCTTGTTGGGGTTTTCCTGGAAGCCTTTGATGCGCTCGTTGATCGTGGCAATTTTCCTGCTCCATTCGAGCCGATCGACCTTGCTCATACAACCTCCCACTTTAATTTTGGTTCTCGAGAAGGTCAGTATCCGGCAGCTAGCCGTTGGGCCACCGTGCGCTAGCGCACATACGCTGCCGCGCACGCTTAAGGGCTACTTAACGCTTCAAAACGCCGTTCAGGAACAGGTCGACGCCTTGCTCGATCTCCTCCGGCGTGGTGGCTACGCCGCAGCGCGAATCGAACAGGAAGCGGCGCAGCTGGTCGCCCATCAGGCAGTTCATCAGGTGGATCGCCAGCCGCTCCGGCGATGCCCTGGTATCGAGTTGGGCGCTGACGTCGGGGCGCGCGAAGTAGCGCGCTACCAGTTCGCGCGTCTGGCGCGGCCCGGCGTCCCAGAACGCTTCCGCCAGGTCCGGATTGGCATGGGCTTCCGCCACCACGATCTGGTAGAGCGAAGTGGCTTCTGGCGTGCTGACCAGGCGGTGGAAGCGCAGGCCGAACTCCAGCAGCGTCTCGCGCACAGGGCGGTCCAAGGTCTCCATCCCGGCCGGATCGAAAGCGCCGGCGCGGTGGCGCAACAGGATCGCTTTGAGGAGGCCGGCCTTGCCGCCGAACTTCACATAGATGGTGCGCACGGCAACCCTTGCTTCTTTTGCAATGGCTTCCAGGCTGACCTTGGCGTAGCCCTTTTCCAATATGAGCCGGGCGGCCGTGTCCAGCAGGTCGTTCAGGCGTGCTTCGGCCTCGGCGGCCTTGGGGCGCCCGGCTTTGACTGGCTCGATAACTTGTTCAACAGACATGATTGAAAACCGTACGTAATGCCCGAAGGCTAGCAGATAGCCCTCACTTTATGCCAAATAAAAATGAAATGCAATCGTTTCATTTCTTGACTTTGGTCATTGATTGACCAATAATGCACACGACTCATTTCATTTTCAGGGAGTTTCCCACCATGTCCCAGCACAACCCAGCCGAACAAAAAGTGCTCAGCGCCGTGCCAGAAGCCGCCGCGCCTACCGCCACTCCTCCTAACCGTCGCGTGCTCGTGATCGCCGGCCTGATCGCGCTGGCAGCGCTGGGCGCCGGCGGCCGCATGTGGTACCGCAGCCATCATTACGTGGAAACGGAGAATGCCTACGTGGCAGGCCACGTGCATCCTGTGTCCTCGCGCATTTCGGGCGTGGTGACCAAGGTGCTGGTGGACGACAACCAGCTTGTGAAAGCCGGCGACGTGATCGCCGAACTCGATCCCTTCGACCAGCAGGTGAAGGTAGAGCAGATCCAGGCCCAGATCGCCAGCGTGCAGCAGCAAGTGCTGCAGGCCGACGCCCAGATCGCACAAGTGAATGCACAAGCCAGCGCCGCAGCCGCGCAAGTCGCGCAGGCGCAGGCCAATCAGCTGCGCGCTTCGCAGGACGCCGAGCGCTATGGCCAGCTGTATACCAGCCAGATGAAGGCCGTATCGAAAGCCGAACTGGATGCGGCCAACGCGGCCCGCGCCAGCGCCACCGCCGACGTGGCGGCGCGCAAGGACAGCGCCGTTGCGGCGAAAGCGCAAATCGGTTCCGCTACCTCCGCCCGCGAAGTGCTGAAGGCGCAAGTCAAAGTGCTGCAAGTGCAGCTGAAAGACGCGCAGCAGCAGCTGGCCTACAACCGCATCGTCGCCCCGGTCGATGGCCGTGTCGGCAAGCGCACCCTGGAAGTGGGCCAGCGCGTGCAGCCGGGCCAGCAACTGGTGGCGCTGGTGCAGGACAATGTCTGGGTCACCGCCAACTTCAAGGAAACCCAGCTCGCCGACATGCGCGTTGGCCAGGAAGTGAGCTTGAGCATCGACGCACTGCCAGGCAAGGAACTGGTTGGCCGCGTTGATTCGTTCTCGCCGGCCTCCGGCGCACAGTTCGCGCTGCTGCCGGCCGATAACGCGACCGGCAACTTCACCAAGATCGTACAGCGCGTGCCGGTGAAGATCACCTTCAAGCCGGAAGACCTGAAAGCCTACGAAGGCCGCCTGGTGCCTGGCATGTCGGCCATCGCTGAAGTCAGCATCAAATCGAACACTCAAGCAGCCAACGCAAAATGAGCGCCCCAATGACGGTGCCTGAAGGCCGGGTATCCGGCCGCACCTGGATCGCAGTGGCAGCGGGCATGCTCGGCGCCTTCATGGCCGTGCTGGACATCCAGATCACCAACTCCTCGCTGCGCGACATCCTGGGCGCGCTGAACGCCACGCAGGAAGAGGGCTCCTGGATTTCGACCGCCTACCTGGTGGCCGAGATCATCGTGATCCCGCTGACGGCGCTGCTGACGCGCACCTTCGGCATGCGCGGCTACATGATGGGCACCACGGCATTGTTCCTGGTGTTCTCGACCCTGTGCGGAGCGGCGTGGAACCTGCAAAGCATGATCATGTTCCGCATGATGCAGGGCTTTACCGGCGGCGCGCTGATCCCGATGGCGATGACGCTGGTGATGGCCAAGCTGCCGCCATCGAAACGCGCAGTCGGCATGGCGATCTTCGGCCTGACCGCAACACTGGCGCCTTCCATGGGCCCGACCCTGGGCGGCTACCTGAGCGAGCTGTATGGATGGCCATCGATCTTCTACATCAACTGGGTGCCCGGCATCCTGCTGATTGCGGGCGTGGCGTATGGCCTCGACCACGAAGAGCGCAAGCTCAGCGAGTTGTTCAACGCCGACTGGCTGGGCATCGCCTTCATGGCGCTGGGCCTGGGCTGCCTGACCATCTTCCTGGAAGAGGGCAACAGCAAGGACTGGTTCGAGTCCGGCTTCATCATCGCTTTCGCCGGCCTGGCCATTGTCGGCTTGCTGGGCTGGGTGCTGACCAGTGCCATGCGGCCGCAGCCCTTCGTCAACCTGGGGCTGTTCACGCAGCGTAATTTCCTGGTGGCGTCGGCGCTGGCCGCGGTGATGGGCATGGGCCTGTATGGCTCCTCCTTCCTGCTGCCGCTGTACCTGGGCCAGATTGCCGGCTACTCGCCGATGCAGATCGGTGAAGTGATCATGTGGGCCGGCCTGCCGCAGCTGTTCATCATGCCGTTCGCGGCCAAGCTGTCGATGAAGGTCGACAACCGCATCCTGTGCTCGATCGGGCTGGGGCTGTTCGGCGTTTCCTGCATCATGAACGCTTATATGGACGCGACCACCGGCTACGACCAGCTGCTGCTGTCGCAGGTAGTACGTGCGCTGGGCCAGCCTTTCGTGATGCTGACGCTGTCGAACTTTGCGATGAACGGCATTGCGCCGAAAGACACCGCATCGGCATCGAGCCTGTTCAACATGATCCGCAACCTGGGCGGCTCGATCGGCATCGCCCTGCTGGCAACCCAGTTGACGCAGCGCGAGCACTTCCACTCGGCCCGCCTGGGCGAGGCAGTCAACAGCTTCTCCGCCGCGACCCAGTTGCGCCTGGATCAGTTGACGCAGAACTTCATCGGCAAGGGCTTCGACCCGGTCACGGCATCGGACAAGGCGCTGAAGGCGGTGGATGGCATCGTGCGGCGCGAATCCTTCGTGATGGCTTACAACGACGGCTTCCTGATCGTGGGCGCCATCCTGTTGTCCTGCATCCTGATCCTGTGGCTGTCCGACAAGGTGAAGTCTCCTTCGGGCGGCGGCGCCGGTGCGCACTAAAAAGAATTGAAGGAAAAAGTATGAACATCAAGATGATTGCAATGGCAGTTGGCGCAGCGGCGGTATTGGCCGGCTGCGGCACCGTAGGCAGCGACTTCAAGGCGCCTGCCGGAATGCAGGAACAGGCTTTCCGCCATGCGCCGCAGGGTGCAGCGGCTAGCGAGGCCCAACTGCCGGCGCAGTGGTGGACCGTGTTCAGCGACGACACGCTGAACCGGCTTGAACACCAGGCCCTGCGCGACAGCCCGACCGTGAAGGCGGCGGCGCAGCGCCTGTTCCAGGCCGAAGCGCAACTGGGACTGGCCAAAGCCAGCCAGCTGCCATCCGTGACGGTCAGCACCGGCGTATCGAACTCGCGCACCTCGGCCAATACCTCGCAAGGTATCGCGCTGGGCCACCGCTCGATCCACGGCAACAACTACTCGGTCGCCGCAGGCTTCTCGTATGAGCTGGACCTGTTCGGCCGCGTACGCCGCGCCGTGGAATCGGCCGATGCACAGGCCCTGGCGGCCAGCCACGACCGCGATGGCGTGCTGTTGCTGCTGTCGTCGCAGATCGCCACCGCCTACTGGCAGTTGCGCGGCCTGGACGCGGAGATGGCGATCCTGCACGGCGCGCTGGCAACCCGCAAAGAAACTGAAGAACTGGTGAACGCCCGCTTCAACGCCGGCCTGTCGAATGAGCTGGACACCTCGCGCGCCCGCATCGAACGCGCCAACGCCGAAGCCGACCTGGAAGAAGTGCAACGCCAGCGCAACACGCTGGAACACGCGCTGGCGGTACTGGTAGGCGCGTCGCCATCGACGATGCAACTGGAACCGGCAACCGCCACCGAACTGCCTGCGCCGCCGATGATTCCATCCGGCGTGCCGGCCAACCTGCTGGCCCATCGTCCCGACCTGGCAGCAAGCGTCGCCACGCTGCGTGCGACCAACGCCAACGTCGGCGTGGCAGAAGGCGCCTTCTACCCCTCGATCAGCCTGACCGGCAATTTTGGCTACGCGTCGGAGAGCCTGGGCGACATCGCCAAAGGCGGCTCGCGCGTGTTCAGCCTCGGCCCGCTGGCATTGTCGCTGCCGATCTTCGACGGCGGCCGCAACCAGTCCAACCTCACGGTGGCCAAGGCCCGCTACGAAGAAGCGGTAGCGAACCACGAAGGCAAGCTGCTGACTGCACTGCGTGAAGTGGAAGACGCCCTGTCCGACGTGCAGCAGCGCACGCAGCAAGGCAAGGTACAAGCGACTTCCCGCGAAGCCGCCACCCGCGCCTACGACGTCGCCCGCGCCCGATACGAGCGCGGCATCAGCACCTACCTCGACGTCACCGACGCCCAGCGCAGCGCCCTGGCCGCCGACCGCGCCGCCGTGCAGATCAACACCCAGCGCATGCTGGCCACGGTCAGCTTCGCCCGCGCCCTCGGCGGCGGCTGGCAAGCGCCTTAACAGCCGACTCCGTGTCAACCTTGGGGTCAGACCCTTTGGTTGACACGGGCTCGTCCGCTTTCCTGCTGGGGCCGTGTCAACGTAAGAGCCTGACCCCAAGGTTGACACGGGCTGGGCTGTAGCTCAGTTGGGTCCCAGGCGGGCGAGCATGAAGTCGATGAAGCTGGTCAGCTTGGGCGTGGGCTGGCGGTTGCGCGGGTAGAGCAGGTGCATGGGACGTGGCGTGGGCAGGTAGTCGTCCAGCACGCGCACCAGACGGCCGGCGGCGATGTCTTGCGCCAACGCTGTTTCGGCTTGCATGATCAGGCCGAAGCCTTTCAGCGCGGCTTGCTTCAGCGCGTAGCTGTTGTTGGCGCGCAGGCGGCTAAGTGGTACCTTGCGGCCGTCTTTCTCCCCCTTCAGCCGCCAGCGTGCTTGCGGTACCCAGCCGCTGAATTCCAGGCATTCGTGTTGCGCGAGGTCGGCCGGACCTTGCGGTACGCCGCGCCGCGCGAGATAGTCGGGCGATGCGCAAATCGCTAAGCCATAGGGGCGCAGCGGCCGCGCCACCAGCGATGAATCTTCCAGCTTGCCAATACGCACGGCAACATCGAAGCCTTCTTCCACCATGTCGATCATGCGGTCGTTCAGGTTCAGGTCAACGCTGACTTCGGGATACATCTCGAGGAAGTCAGGAATCATCGGGCTGAGCCATTCCATCCCGAACGAAACCGCAGCCGACACTTTCAATACGCCGCGCGGTGCGACGCGCATGGTTTCGGCCAGGCTTTCGGCTGCGCTGATCTGCGCCAGGATGGCACGGCATTGCTCGGCATATTGGCGGCCGATCTCGGTCAGCGATTGGCGCCGCGTGGTGCGCGTCAGCAGGGCGGCGCCGAGCCGCTGTTCCAGTTCCCTCACATGCTTGCCTACCATGACGGCGGAGATGCCGAACCGTTCCGCCGCAGCCGTGAAGCTGCCCGTGTCGACGGCGGCGACAAATATCTCCATGCTGCGTAGCTTGTCCATTGCTAACTATGAGTTTGTAATTATCTAAATGATAGATCATTTATTCCTGTGGTGACGGAGCGCATACTGGCTTCACTTCGAAACCCAACAGGAGATTCAACATGAAGAAGATCATCGTTATCGGCGCATCGGGCACCATCGGCAAAGGCATCGTGGAACAACTGGGCTTGCGCCATGAAGTGATCAGCGTGGGCCGCAGCAGTGGCCAGTACCAGGTCAAGATTGAAGACCCGGCTTCGGTGCAGGCCTTGTTCGAAAAAGTAGGCAAAGTGGATGGCGTGGTGGTGGCCGCCGGCGACGTGCACTTCGGCGCGCTGCAGGAAATGACCGCCGAGCAGTTCCAGGTCGGCCTGAACTCCAAGCTGATGGGGCAGGTGAACGTGGCGCTGGCCGCGCAGAAGTACTTGAACGATGGCGGCTCGATCACCCTGACCAGTGGCATCCTGTCCGAACAACCGATCCGCTATGGCGCCAATGCCAGCGCGGTCAACGCTGCGGTGGAGGGCTTCGTGCTCGGCGCCGCAATCGAATTGCCGCGCGGCCTGCGCATCAATGTGGTCAGCCCGACCCTGGTCAACGAATCGGTGGATGCTTACGGTCCTTACTTCTACGGCATGGAGACCGTGCCGGTGAAGCGCGTGGCACTGGCTTACAGCCGCAGCGTGGAAGGCGCGGAAAACGGTAAGACTTACCGCGTGTGGTAATGCGTACGGTCCTGGTTATTGGCGGCGCCGGCACCATCGGCGGCGCCGTGGTGCGGGAAATGGGCAAGCGCCATCGCGTGATCACTGCTGGCCGCAGCAGCGGCGATCATCGCGTGGCGATCGAGGATGTCGCTTCCGTGCAGGCCCTGTTTGCGGCAGTCGGCAGGGTGGATGACGTGGTGGTCGCCGCAGGCGCGCTCCATGTCGGCCCGCTGGAGACAATGACGCACGAACAGTTCCGCATCGGCCTCGCTTCAAAACTGATGGGACAGGTGAACGTTGCACTCGTCGCGCAGCACGCGTTGAACGACGGCGGCTCGATCACCCTGACCAGCGGCGTCGATGCGCACAATCCGTTGCGCGGCTGCGCCAACACGGTGGCCGTCAACAACGGCATCGAGGGCTTTGCCCGTGGCGCGGCGGTCGAACTACCGCGCGGCCTGCGCATCAACGTGGTCAGTCCTTCGCTGCTGGAGGAGTCGGCGCAAAAGTTCGAGGCGCTGTTTCATGGTTTCGAACCGGTTCCGTCGAGCCGCGTGGCGCGCGCTTACAGCCGTTGCGTGGAAGGCGCAGAAACTGGAAAAACTTACCGCGCCTGGTAGACGCAGGAATACAATGTGGCCTTCCTTTTAACTGTAGAGAAAAGGCCACATGAAAAACCTCCTGACCCCGCTGGTGCTGGCGATTGCCAGCGCCACCGCTGCCGCTGCTCCCGCCGACGTTGCCGAGCTGCAGAAGATGACCAGGCGCTACGCGCCGGTACAGCTGAAGGCCGACACTTCGCACCTGACGGCAGGCGACCGCCAGGCGATCAAGAAGCTGATCGAGGCGGCGAAGATCGTCGATACCCTGCAACTGCGCCAGCGCTGGTCCGGCAACGAGGCCTTGTACGCTGCACTGCAAAAGGACAAGTCCCCACTGGGCAAGGCGCGCGCCGAGTACTTCTGGCTGAACAAAGGCCCGTGGTCCATCCTCGACGACCACAAATCCTTCCTGCCGGCGGAAGTAGCGGGCATCAAGGTGCCGGATCATAAGCCTGCCGCCGCCAACTTCTATCCGGAAGGTGCCAGCAAGGAAGAAGTGGAAGCCTGGATCAACGGCCTGCCTGCCGCGCAGAAGCAGGACGCGCAGTGGTTCTTCACCACCATCCGCAAAGGCGATGACGGCAAGTTCAAGATCGTGAAGTATTCGGAGGAATACAAGCCGGAGCTGGAAAAGCTGTCCAAGCTGCTGAAGGAAGCTGCTGCCGCCACCAGCAACGCCTCCCTGAAGAAATTCCTCGACCTGCGTGCGGATGCGTTCCTGTCCAACGATTACCTGCCTTCCGACTTCGCCTGGATGGACCTGGATTCGCCGGTCGACGTCACCATCGGCCCATACGAGACATATAACGACGAACTGTTTGGCTACAAGGCCGCCTTCGAAGCCTATGTGAACATTCGCGACGAAAAGGAAACTCGCAAGCTGGACTTCTTCGCCAAGCATATGCAGGAGCTGGAAGACAACCTGCCGGTCGATCCGAAGTACCGCAATCCGAAGGTGGGCGCTGTTGCGCCGATGGTGGTGGTGAACCAGGTCTACGGCGCGGGCGACGGCAATATGGGTGTACAGACCGCCGCCTACAACCTGCCGAACGACGAGCGCATCATCAGCCAGCGCGGTTCCAAGCGCGTGATGCTGAAGAACGTGCAGGAGGAAAAATTCAAGGCGACGCTGACCCCGATCGCCAAGCTGGTGCTGCGCCCTGCGGACCAGAAGGACCTGGACTTCAACTCCTTCTTCACCCATATCCTGGCGCACGAAATCACCCACGGCCTGGGCCCGCACATCACCAAGGCCGGCGCCACCGAATCGACCCCGCGCCAGGATTTGAAGGAAGCCTATTCCACCATCGAGGAAGCGAAAGCCGACATCACCGGCCTGTTCGCGCTGATGTACATGATGGAGAAGGGGCAGTTGAACGACACGCTGGGCCAGGGCGAGGCGGCGGAGCGCAAGCTGCACACCACCTTCCTGGCGTCGGCTTTCCGCACGCTGCACTTCGGCCTGACCGACTCGCACGCGCGCGGCATGGCGATCCAGGTCAACTACCTGCTGGACAAGGGCGGCTTCGTGTCGCACGGCGACGGCACCTTCTCGGTCGACTTCAAGAAGATCAAACAGGCGGTGATCGATCTTGACCGCGAGTTCCTTACCATCGAAGCCACCGGCGATTACGCACGCGCCAAGGACATGATGGCAAAGTACGTCGTCATCCGCCCCGACGTGCAGAAAGCTTTGGACAAAATGAAGAAAGTCCCGAACGACATTCGTCCGTCTTTCCCGACTGCCAACTCCTTGCTCTCAAAATAAACTTGTCGACGAGCTCAGCCAATATTTTGTAACAGCGCAGAAACTCCGGTAACAGCTTGCCGTAAGGCATGTATAGTTGAAGCCAGTTACCGGAGTTCTGTTATGAAGCTGAGCCTGCCAATCCTGCTGTCCTTCTTTGCTGCTTCTGCTGGCGCTGCACAGCTGACTGAAACCGAAACGCGCTGGCTGCAAGCCGGTTCTCCCGTGCTGGCGTATGCCAAGCAGGAACTCAAGCTCCCGATCGATATCGTGGTCCAGCCGCAAGCCGGCCCGAACGACGTGCCGCTGGCCATGGGTTTTGCCGATGGCCGTTGCAAGCTGGTGTTTTCCATGCGCGGTAATCCGCAGGCTGAGGAAGTGCTGTCCGGCGTACCTGCCGAACAGCAGAAAGTCCTGATCGAAGCCATGACGGCGCACGAAGTCGGCCATTGCTGGCGTCAGGCGCACGGTAGCTGGCACGCCTTGCCGGCCGGCTTTGTCGAGGGCCCGCATGAGCAGCTCGACAACCCTGAACTGCAGGCACTGTCGAAGGAAATGCGCGATACCCGCCGCGAGGAAGCCTTCTCCGACCTGGTGGCGTTGGCATGGACGCAACGCGCCAATGCCGCGCAATACAGTCAGGTGCATGCCTGGCTGATGCAGGTGCGCCAGCCTGTTGAGCACGGCTCACACAACACGCGTGCATGGCTGCAACTTGCCACCAATGGCGCTGTGTTCTCTAGCGAACATAACCCCTTCGAACAGGCACGCGTGCTGTGGGGAAAAGGCTTACTTAAAGACGAGCAATGACGCGACTGTGTTCGGTCGCGCACAGAAATTAGTCCCCGGGAGGCGTGTAATTCTCATGCAAACCATCCTAAAGGGGACTAACCATGAAGAAAATCCTGTGTATTTCGCTGGCTGCCCTGTTCAGTACTTCGTTCGCCGTCGCGCAGGCTGCCGATAACGACGCCTACAAGGCTGCGAAGGACAAGGCTGAATCCGACTACAAGGTTGCTAAGGACAATTGCAAGAGCCTGAAGGGTAATGCAGAAGACATCTGCAAGGACGAAGCCAAAGTAGCCGAAGCGCGCGCTATCCTGGACGCGACCAGGCAGCACCAGAACACGCCCAGGGACGTAGAAAAGGCCCAGAAAAAACTGGCCGATGCCGAGTATGACCTGGCCAAGGAACGTTGCGACGACATGAGCGGTTCGGCCAAATCGGCCTGCAAGTCGGACGCCAAGTCCGCCCATAAGACCGCGCTGGCCAATGCCGGCACGCCAAGCACCACTGAGACCATTGCCCAGGACACCCGCGAAGCTGGAACCAACCTGGCCAATACTACTCGCGAGGCAACTGCCGATACGCGCGCGGCTGCACGTGATGCAACCGCCGGCACCCGCACCGCGATGTCCGATACCATGATCACCACCAAGGTGAAGGCAGAATATGCCGCCGACCCGCTGGTGAAAGCCATGGACGTTCACGTGGAAACCCAGAAGGGTATCGTCATGCTGAGCGGCTTCGTGCCGTCGAAGGCTGAAGCTGACAAAGCTGTCGAACTGGCCCGCAAAGTCGAGGGCGTGCAGGAAGTGAAATCTTCCCTGCAGATCAAGAAATAAACAGGCGCCTGGCGCCGAAGAAGGGCCGGCCCAGCGCCGGCTTTTCTTTTTCTTGCATTCATGATGATCATCATCTATTATCCAGTGCATGATCGCTCAAATTCTCTCCCAGCGGTTGCAACGCCGCGGCATCCACTACGCGTGGGTCATCGTTGCCTTGACCTTCCTCACCGGGCTGGCATCGTCAGCCGCACTTGGCTTGCCGGGCGCGTTGCTCCAGCCCCTGAGCAAGGAGTTCGGTTGGGGCGTCGACCAGATATCGTCGGCATTGGCGGTGCGCTTCGCCTTGTTTGGCCTGATGGGGCCTTTCTCGGCGATCCTGATGGAACGCTTCGGCTTGCGCAAGGTGGTGGTAACGGCGCTTGGCCTGGTCACGGCGGGTTCCTTGCTGGCGCTGGGGATGACGCAGTTCTGGCACCTGGTGCTGCTGTGGGGTGTCATGCTGGGCGTGGGGTCGGGCATGACGGCGCTGGTCCTGAGCGCCGTGGTATCCAATCGCTGGTTCGAGACCCGGCGCGGCCTGGTGGTCGGCTTGTTGACAGCCAGTTCGGCGACAGGGCAATTGATCTTCCTGCCGGTAGGGGCGTGGCTGGTGGAACATTTCGGCTGGCGCATGGCAGTCGTGCCGGTGCTGGTAGCGTGCGGCGTCATTGCGATTGCCGTGTTCTTCCTGATGCGTAATCGTCCTGCCGACGTTGGCCTGGCGCCGTTTGGCGCAACGCAGCCTGCAGCGACAGTTACGGCGCCAAGGACGATCGGTTTCGCGACACCGTTCCGCATCCTGCGCGAGGCGTCTGGCAGCCTGGTGTTCTGGCTGCTGGCCGGCAGCTTCTTCATCTGCGGCCTGAGTACCAATGGCCTGATCCAGACCCACTTCATTTCGCTGTGCGGCGATGCCGGCCTGGGGCCGGTGCCTGCTGCTTCGGTCTTGGCGATGATGGGTGCCTTCGACCTGATCGGCACCATCCTGTCCGGCTGGCTGTCGGACCGCTACGACAACCGCAAGCTGCTGTTCTGGTATTACAGCCTGCGCGGACTGTCGCTGCTGTGGCTCCCGTATTCGGACTTCACGCTGTACGGGCTGTCGATATTCGCCATGTTCTATGGCCTGGACTGGATCGCCACCGTGCCGCCGACCGTGCGCCTGGTCGCAACGACCTTCGGCAAGGAGAAAGCGGGCATGGTGTTCGGCTGGATTTTCGCAGCCCACCAACTGGGTGCTGCAGTCGCTGCGTACGGGGCAGGGCAGGTGCGTACGCTGCTGCTTACCTACAATCCCGCGCTGTTCACGGCAGGCGCTGCCTGCCTGGTGGCTGGCCTGATGGTGCTGGCGATCAGGCTGCGGCCGGCCGCAGCAGCGGCGCCGGTCGCAGCCAGCGCCGCATGACGGTCAGGACTGGGCCAGGATCGCCAGGCTGACGAGGATGCCGGCGAACCACACCACCGTGCGCATGGTGGCCAAGTTGCTGATGTAGATGATGCTGTAGGTCACGCGGATCAGGACGAAGGACATCGCCAGGATATCGATGCGGTCCTGGTTGGCGTGGGCCTGCTGCGCGAGGATGACGGCTGCAATGAACAGCGGCAGTGCCTCAAAGCCGTTGTGCTGTGCAGCGATGGCGCGCTTCATCCAGCCTGCCTGGCGGCCGGCCCAGTCGCGCGGATCGGTATTGTCGTAGCGGTCATTGCTCGTGACCGAGGCGACTTTGGATGTCATCGCGACGACCATGGGCAGCAGGCAGGCCGCGGCAATACACCAGTTTGCAACCGTCATTTTTTGCTTCTCCTCTTATTAAAGGTATTTGGCGAGCCAGCCGTGAACTTCGTTGTAGAAGTAGCGGCTGTTTTCGCCTTTCAGGATCCAGTGGTTTTCGTCCGGGAATACTACCAGCTTGCTAGGCGTATTCAAACGTTGTTGCGCGGCGAAGTTCATCAGCGCGTTATTGACCGGAACACGGTAATCCAGTTCGCCCACGGTAATCAGGATCGGCGTCTTGAAGCCGGTGCCTTTCTCGTGGTTCGAACCTTGCATGATCGGGCTTTGTTCGCGCCATACCGGCAGGTTGCTCCATACCGGTCCGCCGCCGTTCACTTCACGGCCATAGATGCTGTCGCTGGTGCCCCACTGCATCACCAGGTCCATTTCGCCGGCGTGCGACACGATGGCCTTGTAGCGGGTGGTGGTGGCCTGCAGCCAGTTCGCAAGGTGGCCGCCGTAGCTTGCGCCGCCCGCCGCCAGCCTGGTGCTGTCGATGAATGGATACTTTTTGATGGCTTCGTCGACCGCCCAGTTGATTTCGTCGCCCGGGCCTTTCAGCGGGTCGTGCTGGATCGAGCGCGCGAATTCTTCGCCGTAGCCGGTGGAGCCCTTGTAGTCGGTCAGCAGCACCACATAGCCTGGCTTGGCCAGCAGGTGGTAGTTCCAGCGCAGCACAAACTGGTCGCGCCACATGTTTGCGGCGCCGCCGTGGATCACCGCGAACAGAGGATACTTCCTGTTCGGGTCAAAGCCGGCCGGCTTGACGATCATGTTGTGGATCTGGCGGCCGTCCGGTGTCTTGTACCAGAAATGCTCGGGCGCCTGCCAGTCGATCGTCGCGGCTTTCTCCACATTGAAGGAGGTCAGGCGCTTTGGCGCACCGTTGAAGGAGTAAATCTCCGGCGGGTTGACGGCCGATTCCCATACGCCTACCAGTGCCTTGCCGCCCGCGTTGAGCGAGTTGATCGAGCCGTTCGGCAGCGATGGTTCTTCGCGCTTGTCGCTGCCGGCGTAGGTCATCGAATTGACCTTTTCCAGGCCGGCATGCTCGAAGGAGTAGTAAATGCGCTTGCCGTCGCCTGGCAGGGCGATGCGCGAAATCGAGCGGTCCAGGTCCTGGGTCAGGATCTTCGGCTGGGCGCCGGTGAAGGGCCAGGCGAAACTGGCCACGCGCGTCAGGTCGTACACCTTGTTCGGCACTTCTTCCTCGGTCAGCGCGAGCAGGGTCTTGCCGTCCGGGGCGAAGCGCAGGTCGTGGTAGCTGCGGCCATCTTTCGTCAACTGGGTCGGCTCGCCGCCGGTCAGCGGCACGCTGTAGATCTGGGTGAAGGTCGATGCGCGGGCCGCTTCATCGCGGTTGGTGGACACTGCGAACACCACGCTTTTGCCGTCCGGCGACCAGACGGCGTTCAGGGACTGGCCATCGTCGCCCTGGCTGCCGCCGAACCCCGGCAGGTCGGCCAGCTTGCTGCCGGCCAGGATATCGCGCGGCTTGGCATCGGCCTGTGCATCCATCACGAACAGGCGCACCTTTTTGTCGTCCAGCCATTTGTCGAAGAAGCGCGGCGGGAAGGATTCGTAGGCGCGGGCGCTGTATTTGCGGTCCTTGCGCTCCTTGGCGACCTTCTTCACTGCCTCTTCATCGGCCGTGCCTGGGAAGATCTCGCTGACGAACAGGATCTGCTTGCCGTCCGGGCTCCACTTCGGCATGCGCGCGCCCAGCGTCAGTGTGGTCATGCGTTGCGCTTCGCCGCCGCTGGCAACGTCGAGGCGGTAGATTTGCGCCGCTTCGTCGCCTTCGCGCTTGGCGACGAACAGCAGGAAGCGGCTGTCCGGCGACCAGGCGTGGGCGGATTCGCCGCCCTTGCTGAAGGTCAGGCGGCGCGGTGCGCTATCGTCCACCAGGGATTTGATCCATATGTCGGACCATTGCTCCTTGCTGTCGTAAGCAGGATCGGTGACCGAGAACACGGCCCATTTGCCGTCCGGGCTGGGCTGCGGGGCGCCGACGCGCTTCATCAGCCACACGTCTTCGTGGGTGATGGCGTGTTTGGCTGGTTCGACCGCTGCCGCGTGGGACAGGCCGGCGCCTGCAGCGAGCAGCAGCAGGGCGGTGAGCTTGGGGAGGATGTTAGTTGCAGTCATTGCAATGGCTTCGTTGGAACTAGGGAGCGAGGATAGTGCGGAATCGAGGCTCCTGTGTCAACGTGCTGTTACTTAGCCGATACAAAGGACGGGCGTGATAGACTCGCGCCCCATGAATTCCGTCCTCGCCCTGAAACTCTTCCTCGTTCCTTCCCTGATTTACGCTGTCACGCTGGCTGGCCGGCGCTGGGGGCCCGGCGTTGCCGGCTGGCTTTCGGCTTTTCCGATCGTCGCGGGGCCGATACTGCTGGCGATCTCGCTGGAGCAGGGGGCCGGGTTTGCCGCGGCAGCGGCGGAAGGGACCTTGATGGCGGTGCTGGCAATGATTGCCTTCAGCCTGGCGTACGCATGGGCCTCCGGCCGGATGGGCGTTGCCGGCGCCATGCCGGTTGCGTTGGGCACATGGGCGCTGGCGGTGGCGGGACTGCAGTCGCTGCACCTGGCGTTGCCGTTTGCGGCTGCGGCTGTTGTGGTCGCGCTGCTTGTCGCGCCTCGCCTGTTCCCTGCGCCGCCGGCCACGCCTGCCGCTGCCGCGAGTCCGGGGCCTGCGCGGCGTGGCGGCGACTTGCCGTGGCGGATGCTGGCGGGTGCAGTGCTGGTGATGTCGGTCAGTGCGGCAGCCGCAGGGCTGGGGCCGCGCCTGAGCGGTTTCCTTGCCATGTTCCCGGTGATGGGCACGGTGCTGACGGGCTTCACCCATGTACAGGCGGGCCGCAACAGCGCGGTGCAACTGCTGCGCGGCACCATGCTTGGCTACTTTGCCTTCGCCGCATTTTGCGTCGCGATCTCGCTGCTGCTGCGCGCGCAGCCTGTGGCGGCGTCCTTCTTCTGTGCCTTCGTTTTCGCGCTGACTATCCAGCTGCTGGTGAAAGCCGCATCGTCAAAGCGCCTGGCGACATGACAAAGCCGTGGTATTCCTCGCTGTCGCCTTCGACGGAAAGCAGGTCGAAGCGCCCCAGCAGGCAGGCCATCGCCACCTTGATTTCCAGCAGCGACAGGTAGCGTCCCGGGCACAGGCGCGGCCCTGAACCGAACGGCATTGCAAGCTGGCGCGCATTGCTGCCATCCAGCCAGCGCTGGGGATCGAATGCCGCTGCATTGCGCAGCTTCGCCTCCGCCACGCTGTCGTGCCGCAGCACGCACCACACCACGCTATCCTTTGGCACCTGCACATCGCCCACCACGCAATCGCGGTTGGCCTGCAGTGGAATGAAGGGCGCCGGAGGCTTGAGGCGCATGGCCTCGTGCGCGCAGGCGTCGATGTATTCCAGCTGGTCCATCTGCTCGATGCTGAGGGCTGCCGGATCGGGTGCAACGCGCCGCACTTCTTCCTGCGCGCGCTGTAGTGCCGCCGGGTGGCGAGACAGGAGCCAGATTAGCCAGGACAGTGCGCTGGACGTGGTGTCCTCACCCGCCAGCAACATGGTGCTGACATTGCCGACTACTGCGGCGTGGTCGATGCCGCTGCCTTCCTGGTCCGCTGCGGCAAGCATCGCTTCCAGCATGTTCTGCGGTTTCTCGGCCCGGGAAGGATCGTCCTGCATGCGCTGGCGCGCCTTGGCGATGAAGCCGTTGGTTGCCTCGCGCATGGCAAGGACTGCCGCCTCCAGCCTGCGGTCGTAAGGCAATTTGACGTAGCGCCAGTATGGAACCGGCAGCAGGGAGCGTCGCGCAGTTCCCTCCATGATCAGCTCCAGCTGCTGCTGCACCACGTCATCGCCATGTTCGATGGTGTTGACCTCTTCGCCGAACGCCAGGCCGGCGATCACGTCCACCGTGTAGCGCTTCAGGTCTGCATTCAGTGCGATGGGGCGGCCTTCCTGCGCCGCCAGCGCCCAGCGTCCCTGCAGGCGCTTGCCGACGCGCGCCAGCAAGGGGAAATAGGCCTTGATCGCATGCGGCGCGAACGCCTGCATCACCATCTTGCGCTGGTTGCGCCAGGCCGCGCCTTCGGCCAGGAAGACCCCGCGCTCGCCGCCCATCTCATCCGACACCTGCGCCGTGACGTCGGGGCGCCGGAAGCCGTCGGGGCGGTCGCGCAAGATGCCATTGACCAGCGCCGCATCGGCAACGACCAGCGCCTGGGAGCGGCCAATGCTCATGCGGAACAGCGAACCATATTGCTGCGCCAGGGCTTCGACATCGGCATGCACCTTGCGCGGCCGCAGTTGCAAGATATTGCCGAGGAAGGGCAGGCCCTTGGGCCCGGGCAGGTCGGAGAGTTGGCGCAAAGCGCCTGTGGCTGGGGCGGTTGTCGTATCCATGTGGCCAGTATGCGCCGGCTGCACGGGGCAGTCTTGAACATTTGCGACATGCGCTACAATGTCCCCCATGTTGCCAATTAGTAAATTCATCGTGCCGCGACGATCGCTGGCCTCCTGTCTGCGCGCGATCGTCGTGCGCAATACGGTCGGCTGCGAACTGCCCGACGAGCTGCGCCTCAACCGCTATCCGGCGACAGGTTTTCCGGTGCTGTTCCTGCAGCTGGTGGGCGAATCCCAGATGGTTGAGCCGCCTATGCCGGAGAAGTGCCCGGAGGGCGGAGTGCTGCTGTCGGGGGCATGGACAGGTCCCACGGTGTCCGCCAATCCGGGCCCCACGCATTTCATGACCGTGCTGTTTTTCCCCGAGGCCCTGCACCGGCTGACGGGGATCGACATGAGCACTGTCGTCGACCAGTTCCAGCCGATCGAGGCTTTGCTCGACGCCGAATGGCAGCAGCTGGCGGCGCAAATGCTTGCCGCGTGCGATGACGAAACGCGCGTCGCGTTGCTGGAGGATTTCCTTGAGCCGCGCTGGCGCGCCGCGCGCCATGGCAGCAACTTCGATGGCGCAGTGGACGATTGGGTGCGCCGCCTGGAAGGGCAGGCTGCCGCTGCCGGCATTGGCCGCAGCGTACGCATGGCCGAGCGCCGCATCCGCGAATGGGCGGGCCAGCCGTTGCGCCGCCTGCGCCGCGCCTATCGCGCCGAGCAGACCTTCATCGCGGCGCGCGACGCCGCACTGAAGGGCAAGGTGTCGCTGGGCGACATGGCGCAGCTGGGCGGCTATTCCGACCAGTCGCACATGAGCCGCGAGGCGCGCGAGATCAGCGGCCTTAGCCCATCCGAGATCCTGCGGCGCGGGCTGGAAGACGAAACCTACTGGGTCTACCGTATCTGGAACTAGCAGCGCGGTCCCATTCGCTATAATCGTCTCGCCATGACAGATTTTGACGACGACGAACAGTTAGTGACCGAGCTGGGCCTTGCGGCCCGCGGCATCGAACTGGCAAAGCAGGAAGGCCGCGTATTCCTGCGCTTCACCGGCGGTGTGGAGCTGGACGGCCTGCACATTCCCTACGACCTGGTGCCGCAGCAAGGCGTGCTGGCCAAGCCATCCAAGTGGCGCAAGCTGGAGCGCGATGGGCGCGCAGCCCTGCTGCTGGAACGCGGCAGCGAGGCTGCGCAGTCCGCCCTGCATGCCGACGTAGTCGCTTTCGCCGCCGAGCTGCGCGAGGAATGCGACGACTACGGCATGCGGCCAATGGACTTCCTGCATGCGCTGGAAGACATGCAGACGTCCGAGCCGGCCGGCATCGTATTCGACCGCATCCGCCAGCGCCTGGAGCATGCGGTGGAACGCCACCGCGAAGAACGCCACGCCGAGCGCACGCGGCAGAGCATCAACCTGGCCGAATATCCGGACACCTTCGAGGTCGCACGGCGCTTGCCGCGCAAGTTCATTGCGCTGCTGGGACCGACCAACTCCGGCAAGACCCACAAGGCGATGGAAGCCCTGGCCAAGGCGCGCAGCGGTGTCTACCTGGCGCCACTGCGCCTGCTGGCGCTGGAAAACTACGAACGCCTGCAAGCGTCCGACCCGGACCTGAAGGTCAGCCTGGTAACCGGCGAAGAACGCCGCATCGAAGAAGGTGCGACCCATGTCGCCAGCACGGTCGAAATGCTGGACACGCGCACCCAGGTCGAGGTGGCGGTGATCGACGAGATCCAGATGCTGTCCGACCGCGACCGCGGCGCGGCCTGGACTGCCGCGGTGTGCGGCGCGCCGGCCCGCACGGTCTATCTGGTCGGCGCAGCCGAAGCACGGCGCGCGGTCGAAGCGCTGGCCGAGCGCCTGGAATGCCCGATCGAAGTCCACATCCTGAAGCGCAAGGCGCCGCTGTCGATGGAGCCATCCGCGGTGCGCAAGCTCAAAGGCTTGCGCAAGGGCGACGCCGTGATCGCCTTCTCGCGCCGCGAAGTACTGATGTGGCGCGACATGGTGACCGAGGCCGGCCTGTCGGTCGCCACGGTGTACGGCAACCTGTCGCCCGAGGTGCGGCGCGCGCAGGCGCAGCGTTTCCGCGACGGCCACGCCGACGTGGTGGTGGGGACGGACGCCATCGCCATGGGCCTGAACCTGCCGATCCAGCGCGTGGTGATGACCACCACCGTCAAGTACAACGGCTACGAGGAAGAGGAGATCCCCGCCGCGCTGGCACGCCAGATCGCGGGCAGGGCAGGGCGCTATGGCGTGCACGAGGAAGGCCACGTCGCGGGCTACGACGACGAAACGCACGGCGTGATGCGCTCGCTGCTGAAGGAAAAGCTACCGCCCCTGAAAGCCACAGGTTTCGCCGTGGCGCCGACGCTGGAGCACCTGCACCGCATCGCTGCAGTCACCGGAGAAGATTCGCTGGCGCGGCTGCTCAAGCGTTTCGTCCACAATATCGACGTGCCCGATGGTTTCTTCTTCCCGCGCATCACGGAGGAGCAATTCGAACGGGCGGAGTGGCTGGATACCCTGCCACTGTCGGTGGCGGACAAGTTCACCCTCTCGCTGGTGCCGATTTCTTCCAATGTGGTGACGCTACAGAAGGCCTGGGAGCATTGGTGCGTATCGTTGTCGCGCCAGCGCGTGACCCACCTGCATCCGGAGCAGAACCCGCTGCAGTGGATGAATTTGCAGGAGGCGGAAGATGCCTGCCGCCTTTACTCGGCCTACGCCTGGCTGGGCTACCGCTTGCCAGAATTCTTCCCGGACGTGGCGCAAGCGCTAGAGCTGTCGCGTTCTGCCTCCGAACGGGTGGACGGGATCCTGCAGGACCAGAACGCGGCCAACCGGCGCCGCCAGCCAAAGCGCTTCCGCTAAGCCGGCGCGAAGCGCACTTGCACCAGCAGTCCGCGCCCTGCCTCGCCATCAAGCAGCGCGACGCTGGCGCCGTTGCGCAGGGCGGCGCGTTCTGCAATGGCCAGGCCAAGCCCGCTGCCGGCCTGTGTCTGGCCGGGAATGCGATAGAAACGCTCAAACACTTTGGTGCGCAATTCCGGGGCGATGCCTGGCCCCTCGTCGCGGATAGCCAGCATCGGCGCCGATCCTGTCGACAGGGAGACACGCACGCAGCCGCCGTCCGGCGAGTATTTGACGGCATTGCCGACGAGGTTGTCGAGCAAGGCGACGATGCTCTCGCGATGCAGGGCAAGCAGGCATTCGTCCGGGGCCTCCAGTTCCACTTCGATATTGCGTTGTATCGCCAGCGGCGCGGCATGGGCCAGCCGCTCGCGCAACAGGTACACCAGGTCGACCGGCTGCGCGGCGCCAGCCTCGGCGTCATGGCGTGCCCGTTCGAGCGCCAGCAACTGGTGCACTGTGTGCGTGGCACGCGCGACGCCTTGCCGCAGCCCGTGGTCGGCTTCCTGCAAACGCGCGGGGTTGTCGCGATGGTTCAGAAGCAGGTGGGCATTGGCCTGGATCACGGACAGCGGCGTCTTGAGCTCGTGCGCGGCATCGGTCAGGAATTCCTTGTCGCGTTCAACGCGCTCGGTCAGGCGCTGCATCAACCGGTTCACGGAAGCCGCCAGCGGTGCCAGTTCGCGGTAGCCGGAAGGTGGCAATAGTTCCAAAGCGCTGCCGGAGCGTTGTTCGATTGCCGCCACCATGGCCTGCAGCGGCTGCAGGCCGCGCCGAACGATCAGCCATGCCGGCAGCAGCAAGAAGGGCAGGCTGTAAAGCAAGGGTGCGATGTAGTAGGCCGCGCCGGAACCGGTCAGCAGCCAGCTGGTGTCGTGCATGGCGTCGCGCCGCACGACAAGGCCGGTTGCCGCGTCGCGCTCGGTGTCGGTCGACCACTCGGAACCGAGCCGGGGGCTGTCCGGTCCGGGGAGGGCGAGGCCTGCGGGCAGGCCGCCTTCCGATTGGTAAATGCGCTGATCGTGCAGCCATACTTGCAGCATCGCTGGCTTGGGCCAGTAATCGACTTCGCGCAGCATGTCGTAACGCAGCTTTTCGACCTGTGTCGCGACGCGTGCCACCTCGGCTGGACTATGGGCGACCGAGCGCAGGTTGAGCATGATCTGGCGCGCCCAGCCCCGGTTCTCCGCCGCCGTATGCCGCGCGTGCAACACCTTGGTTTCATAGACTGCCAGGCCGACCACTACCAGCCAGATCGCCAGCATCACCAGCAGGAAGCCGCCCAGCAGACGGCGGAACAGGGAACGCTGCGTCCTCATGGCGCAATCATGTAGCCGACGCCGCGCACCGTGCGTACGCGCCGTTCGCCGATCTTCTTGCGCAGGTTGGACATGTGGACGTCCAGCGACTGGCTGTCGTTGCCGGCCAGGGCACGGTCTTCCAGTTCTGTGCGCGTTACTACGCGATCAGGCGCCTGCATCAACGCGAGCAGCAGGGAATATTCGGTGGGCGACAGCGCAACTGGTTCGCCTTCGCAGGTGGCAGCCTTGCGCCTTTCGTCAAGCGCGAGCGCGCCGGAAGTCCAAAGCCCGGTCCCTGCGGACGCACCGTGCGTGCGGCGCAGGACGGCGCGCAGACGCGCCAGCAGTTCCGCCATGTCGAATGGCTTGACGAGGTAGTCGTCGGCGCCTGTCGCGAAGCCCGACAACCGGTCTTCCAGCGCGTCGCGCGCCGTAATCAATACCGCCGGAAGCTGGTCGCCGCTGCCGCGCAGTTCCTGCAGCAGCGTCATGCCGTCCCCGTCCGGCAGGCCAAGGTCCAGCACTGCGGCGGCAAAGCCGCCCGGAGCCAGCAATCGGCGCGCGTCGGCTGCCATGCGCACCCAGACGGCGTCGAATCCATCATCGAGCAGCACCGCTTGCAATGCGCGGCCCAGTTCCAGGTCATCTTCCACGAGCAGGATTTTCATGGGCAAGAGTGTAGCAGCACACCTGCTGCATGGCCTTTAGGAAGCCTGAAGGTTCGACGCCGACCGCACCGCTAGAATCGCTGCGTTCACCAAGGAGACCTTATGCGAATTCTCACTACCTTGCTTGCGCTGGCGCTGGCGCTGGCATGTGCCGCCCCGCTTGCCGGCGCGGCGGCGCCCCTGAAACTGGAGCACGCCATCGAGCTGCGCGCGCAGGCCGTATCGAGCCCGGTTATCGCGAATGGCAAGCTGTATATCGGGGCGGAGGATGGCAACCTGTATGCCTTTGACCTGGCCAGCCGCAAAGTCGCCTGGCTGTACCATGCCGGTGCGGGCATCGGATCCACGCCGGCGGTAGCCGAGGGCACGATCTACGTGCTGGCGCGCGACGGACGCCTGCACGCAGTAGACGCACAGACCGGTGTGCCGCGCTGGGAGTTCTCCACGCAGGGGGAGGCGCGCTTTGCGGCTTACGGCCTGTATGGCAGCGGGAAGAAAGCTGCGCCTGCCCCGGATCCATGGGACTTCTGGCTGTCGTCGCCAGTTGTTGCGGATGGCCGCGTATATTTCGGCAGCTCCGACGAAAGGCTGTATGCGCTTGACGCAAAAACGGGCATCGTGCAGTGGGCCTTCAAGAGCGGTGGCATGATCCACGCCGCGCCCGCGATTGCAGGCAAAACACTGGTGTTCGGGAGCTGGGATGGCGCGGTGTATGCGCTGGACGCCGGCAGCGGCAAGCAGCTTTGGCGCTACCAGACCGAGACCGAGCAAAAGACCAGTACCTTGTTTGGCGTGCAGGCTCCGCCACTGGTGGACGGCGATACGGTCTACATCGGCTCGCGCGACGCCTACTTCTACGCATTGGACCTGGCCAGCGGCAAGATGAAGTGGCGTTACAACGGCAAAGGCTCCTGGGTAATTTCCGGCGCAGTGGCCGATGCAAGGCACGTCTATTTCGGCACTTCCGATACAAACCTGCTGGTGGGCCTCGAGAAGCGCACGGGCCAGCCCCTGTTCGAACACGACACCAAGGTCTGGACCTATGCCACGCCGGTACTGGCGGGAGGCACCGTGTACGGCGCCAGCATGCGCGGCGAACTGTTCGCACTCGATGCGGCGAACGGCAGGCTGCAGTGGGCATGGCGTACGCCGGAAAGCCTGGCCGATGATTTCGGCCTGCTGGATGCCAAGAGCGGCAAGTTCGACAGCAAGCGCCTGTTCGAGGGACCGCAGTCCATGCTGGCGTCGATTGAGCATGTGAAGCGCCTGGGCGCCTTCATTTCGACACCGGCATGGCACGACGGCCAGCTGATTGCAGTCACCGCCGACGGGCGCATCCTGTTTTTCCGCTAGGCCGGCTTGGATGCGTGAATCCGGCCGAGGCTTGAACGCGCGCCGGCTACCGCTTCCAGCCGCTCCTGCAGGTATTGGCTGAGGCGCGGATGCTGGCTGAAGGCCACGTTGAAGCGGATATGCCGGTCGGGTACGTCATTCGGCGAGAAGGCGGCGCCGCGCATCAGCAGGATCTTGTTGCGGTATGCGTCCTGCACCAGCAGGTCCACGTCCAGGCCTTCGGGCATGGTGCCCCACAGGAAAATGCCGGCGTCGCCCGGCTGCTCGAACTGCACGCCGGCTGCGCTGAGCTGGCGCGTACTGGCGTTACGTGCCGCCATGATTTTTCGCTGCAAGCGCTCCAGGTGCTTGCGCAGGTTACCCGCCCGCAGCACTTCCAGCAGCACATATTCGTTCAAGGCAGGCGTGGTCAGGATGGAGTGGATCTTGGTCCGCATCAGCACCTTGAGCAGGGCAGGGGCCGCGGCCAGGTAGCCCATGCGCAAGGCGGGACTCAGCGCCTTGCAGAAGCTGGAGTAATAGATCACGCCATCGAGCCCGGACAATGCAGCCAGCCGCGTACTTGGGGATTGCTGGAAATAGCCATGCACATCGTCTTCGGCGACCAGGAAGCCATGCTGCTGCGCCAGCATCAGGACCTTATGCAGGTTGGCTGCGCTGCTGCTCCAGCCGGTAGGGTTATGCAAGGCGGTCTGCACGAACAGGATGCGTGGCCGATGCTCGCGGCAGGCCGCCTCCAGTTCGTCCAGGTCGAGGCCATCGGGACGGCGTTTGATCGGCACCAGGCGGATGCCCTCCTGCCGGAGCCTGCCGAACATCAGGAAGAAGCCGGGATCTTCGACCAGTACGGTGTCGCCGGGCTGTAAGAAGCTGCGGCAAATCAGGTCGATCGCGTGGGTACCGCCAAAGGTGGTCAGTATGTTCCCGGCATCGGCGCCGACACCGATGCCGCGCAGCAGCAGCGCTATGTGCTCGCGCAATTCGGGCAGTCCCTGTGGCGGGCAGCGCGAGGCCATGCCGGCGGTGCTGCGTGCCAAAGCCCTTTGCACTGCCGCAGCCGGAACCGCGTCTTCCAGCCAGGTGGGCGGCAAGGCTCCGCTGCTTGCCAACAGCACGCCCTCACGCTGGTCGTTCGCCTGCTGCGCCAGCCAGACAGGTTCCTGCTCTTCGCCCGCTTCCAGCGCGGCTTCGTCAGGTATCGATTTGCCGTCTTCGTTCCTAGTGCAGACATAGAAGCCTGCCGTGCCGTGCGAATCGATAATGCCTGCCGCGACCAACCGATCGTAGGCCACGACGACGGTGTTGGTGCTCACGGCCAACAGCGTGGCGAGCTGGCGGATCGACATCAGTTTGGCGCCGCCAGGCAGCGCGCGGCTCTCGACCATGTGCCGAAGCTGCGTCTCAATCTGCTTGGACAGTGGAATGGGAGAGGTGCGGTCGATGGCGAACATGGTGTGAGTCTAGCGCAAAAACATCAGGGCCAGGACAAGCAAGGCAGCACCCATGGAAAGGTTGAACGCACGCTGCATGCGCGGCTCTTTCAGCAAGCGGCGAATAGAGATGCCGAACAAGGCCCACATGAAGTTGCAGGGAGCTCCTACCAGCACGCCAATGAGCGACGCCTGCAATGCGTTGGCGTATGCGTTGCCTTCCGCAGGCATGAACACCGACGCCACGGTAATGGCTTTCAGCCAGCTCTTGGGATTCAGCGCCTGGAAGACGGTCGCCTGAACAAAGGACACGGCCTTGGATGCGCGCACGCCGTCCACCGAAGCTCCGCTGAGTTTCCATGCCAGGTAGATGAGATACAGCGAGCCCGCGACGCGCAGCACCTGTTGCGCCAACGGGTAGGTGACAAAGAGGCTACCCAGTCCAACACACATCAGCATGGTTTGCACGAACAGGCCTGCCTGTATGCCGAGGATAACGGGCAATGCGCCGCGCCCGCCAAAATTGGCGCCTGTGATGGCGAGCATGAAATTGTTTGGTCCCGGCGTGGCCGACATGACGAGGCAATAGCTCGCCAGAGGCAAGAGGTCTATCATGGTGTGCAATCCGCAACGAAGGAATGGCACCGAGTCTAGGATCGCAGCGAAGGCCGAACAAGACACAAGGGGCAGGGCAGGGAGTCATGCTGTATCAATCGAAGGACTGCTACAGCTGGCTGCAGAAACAAAAAAGCCTCGTCCGAAGACGAGGCTTTCCTGTTCATTCTGGTAGGCCGTGCGGGGCTCGAACCTGCGACCAACGGATTAAAAGTCCGCTGCTCTACCAACTGAGCTAACGACCCGAAAGAGGCCGTATTATATACGAGGATTTTGCCGTTTGCAAAGCCCCTTTTTTTCTGGCGTCACCCCATCGCAGTCACTTTGAGCACTTCTTCCGTCGTGGTCACGCCCTCGCGCACTTTAAAGGCACCGGCAATGCGCAGCGGGACCATGCCTTCGGCTACCGCCTGCTTGCGCAAAGCGGTGATGTCAGTCTCCGCTTCCAGCATGGAATTGAATGATTCGCTGGTAGTCAGCAGCTCGTAGATGCCGGTACGGCCGCGGAAGCCGGTCTGGCGGCACTCAGGGCAGCCAACCGGACGATAGACTTTCTCAGGCTTGGCAATGTCCCAGCCGCCGCTCAAGCCTTCCCAGATATCGTCTGCCAGCTCGCCGCCTTCCTCCTTGCAGTCCACGCACAGCGTGCGTACCAGGCGCTGCGCCATGATGCCGATCAGTGTCGCTTCCAGCATGTAGTAGGGCACGCCCAATTCCAGCAAGCGCATCACGGCGGAAGGCGCGTCGTTGGTGTGCAGGGTGGACAGCACCAGGTGGCCGGTCAGGGCGGCCTGGATCGCCATTTCTGCAGTCTCCAGGTCACGGATCTCGCCGACCATGATGATGTCCGGGTCCTGTCGCATCAGGGCGCGCACGCCGTCGGCAAAGGTGAGGTCGATGCCGGGTTGCACCTGCATCTGGTTGAAGGATGCTTCCACCATCTCGATCGGGTCTTCCACCGTACAGACGTTGACCTCCGGGGTCGCCAGCGTTTTCAGCGTGGTGTACAGCGTTGTGGTTTTGCCTGAACCGGTCGGGCCGGTGACCAGGATGATGCCGTGCGGGCGATTGGTCAGCGAATCCCAGCGCTTGGCGTCCTCGGGCGGGAAGCCCAGTTCCGGCAGGGTCTTCACCACCACTTCCGGGTCGAAGATACGCATCACCAGCTTTTCGCCGAAGGCGGTCGGCAGGGTCGACAGGCGCAGCTCGATTTCCTGGCCGCCGGCGGTGCGGGTCTTGATGCGGCCGTCCTGCGGGCGGCGCTTCTCGATCACGTCCATGCGGCCCAGCAGCTTGATGCGGGCCGTCATGGCGATCATCACCACGGCCGGCACCTGGTAGACCTGGTGCAGCACGCCGTCGATACGGAAGCGGATTGTGCCGAGGTCGCGCTTCGGTTCCAGGTGGATATCCGATGCGCGCTGTTCGAAGGCGTACTGCCACAGCCAGTCAACGATGTTGATCACGTGCTGGTCGTTGGCGTCGACCGTCTTGTTCATCTTGCCGAGTTCGACCAGCTGCTCGAAGTTGTTGCGCAGGGCGACATCCTGGCCGGTGTTCTTGTTGGCGTGCTTGATCGATTTGGCCAGCGAGAAGAACTGCGAGGTGTATTGCGAGATATCGAGCGGGTTCGAAATCACGCGCTTGATGATGCGGCGCGAGACCTTGGCGATTTCCGCTTCCCACTCCAGCGCGAACGGATCGGCGGTGGCAACGGTGAGCGTGTCCGGTGTGATTTCCACCGGCAGGATATTGAAGCGCGCCGCATAACTGGCCGACATCACGTCGGCCACCTTGGTGAAGTCGATCTTCAGCGGATCGATACGGTAGAAGGGCAGTTTGGCGCGCTGCGCCAGCCACTCGGTCAGCACGTCCAGCGTCAGCAGCTTGCCGCTCTTGGCCGATACCAGCTTGCAGTGCGCCACGGCGCTGAGGGGGTGCATGGCGCCCGGCGTATTGCGCAGGATGCCCTGCGCCTGGGCGTACAGCCCTTTGACTTCGGCTTTCTCGACCATTCCATCAGCCAGCAGCCAGGTGAAGATAATTTGAAGATCGAGCGCTTTTGCCATGTGTGACCTTATGCGAGTGCGGCTTTGAGTCCTTTGAGCCAGGACTTTGCGGGCAATTTTGTTTCGGCGACGATTTGCGCGGCGCGGTGGGCCAGCGCAGTCACGTCAATGTTGCGGCGAGTCTTGAAGGCGATTGCCACCACGTTCCCGTCATGGACTTCCGGCAGCGACACCACTTGCGGGAAGGCGAACTTCATCGCCTTCAGGTTCTTGGCGTAGCTTGGATGGTCGCCGAACAGGTTGATGGTCATGATGCCATCGTCATTCAGGCAGGCGGCGCAAGCCTGGTAGAACTCAGGCGTGTCGAGCACCGGGCCGCGCGCAGTGGCGTCGTACAGGTCGACCTGCAGCGCGTCCAGCGTGCCGTGGTTGGCCGGGTTGGTGACGTAATCCATCGCATCCATCTCGACCACGTTGAGGCGGCCGTCATTGTCGGGCAGCTTGAACATGGAATAGCAGATGCTGATCACCGACGGATTCAGTTCCACCGTGGTGACTTGCGCTTCAGGGAAATGCTTGTAGCAGAACTTGGTCAGCGCGCCGGTGCCCAGGCCCAGTTGGGCGACGTGGGTTGGCGCATCGTTCCAGAGCATCCAGGCCATCATCTGTTGAGCGTACTCCAGTTCCGGCCAATCCGGTTTGCGGATGCGCATGGCGCCTTGCACCCACTCGGTGCCGAAATGCAGGTAGCGCACGCCGTCCAATTCGGACAGCGTGACCGGGGCAAACTTGGGTTTCCGCGTGGCGGGACGCGAAGACTCTTCTTTTTCGATGGATTTACGTTTAATCAGCATGGCGGCATTATCCCGCGTTATCTTGCTTACAAGCAAGCGTCCAAATGAAAACTGCCGGCCATCGCTGGCCGGCAGTCCGGGTAAGGAGAGGTGGCCCGGGACTTAATTATTCATCGGTTCAACATTTACACGCAGGCGGATACGCTGGCCCGGGTCGTGGCTCATGAAACTGGTGTAGTTACGGCCGCGGTAATCGTACTCCACGTTATAGCCGGTGGTGCGGGTCTCGAAAGAATCGACCATGCGGCACTGCTTGACGGCCTGCTCCTGCACGGCGCCCGGCTGGGCGTTCGAATTCTGGGTGCGGTCGCCGATCACGGCGCCGGCAATCGCGCCGGCAGCGGTGGCGGCGGTCTTGCCGTGGCCGGAGCCGACCTGGCTACCGACTGCCGCGCCCAGGATACCACCGAGGATACTGCCGCCGACGCCGCGTTCCTGCGGCTGCTGCACCTGGACGTACTCGGTGCGGCATTCCTGGCGCGGACGGTTGATCTGCTCGGTCACAGGCGTGACGCGGGTCACCCGGCCGTAATCCTCAAAATCGATTGCTTGTGCCTGCGCCAGCGGAACGGCGCCGAGGCTCAGGGCTGCGAAAAACAATTTAGTTTTGGCTTTCATTTTGTTTACCTCGTTTCTGTCTTTTTGGCAGTTCGCTTGGGTTTAATTGGAATTGCACGACTAAATATTAACGCCAAGGCTTGTATCCTTGGGGGAAGTAAGGCAACAAAATGTAACCCCATGCTTTTGGGTTAATATGGTAAGTTTTTAACAAAACTTGCGTTAGGACTCACTTTCGGGTTGATTCATAGAGTACAACACGTTACCCTTATGGCGTGGAATCAGATTGACAGGGAGAAACGAAAGCTCCGGCCCCGGCGCATTGACCCGCCTACGGCTTGTACTTGATAGGTCGATTTGAGGGAAAGATGAGTTTGTTGATAACTGTGCCGCCTAATTTAGTCCAGTCTATTCGCGCCTTCCGCGTGGCAGAGCTGCAGGACGAGGCAGCGCGCCTGGGGCAGCACTTCTTGTATGCGCATTGCAATGCCGGCCTGACCAAACAGCAAGTTCTGGGCATTATTGCCGAGTCTTTCCACATCCCTAAACCGCACTCCAAGAATTTCGACGCCCTGCGCCTGACCCTGACCGAAACCATGGACAAGGCCGGCCCCCAGCCGGGCTTCCTGATCGTGCTGGAACAGTTGCCAAACACGCAAAAGTTTGACCGTGAAGCACGCGAGTGCCTGCTGGATGTATTCCGCGATGCGGCCGATTTCTGGGCCGAAAAGAAGGTACCGTTCCGCGTCTTCTACTCGTTCGAGTAGCCTCAATTCCCCGCTTGCATAGTTTGCTGCGTAGCAGCATAATGTCGCGTTGGCTCGCCTGAGCAGGTACAATGGCGGCCATGAAAAACATCGTCATCCTCATTTCCGGACGCGGAAGCAATATGGAAGCGGTGGTCCGTGCAGCCAAGGCCGAACAATGGCCGGCGCGCATTGCCGCCGTCATCAGCAATAAGGCGGACGCCAAGGGCCTCGAATTCGCGGCCTCGCACGGCATCCCGACCGCAGTAGTCAGCAACAAGGATTACCCTAGCCGCGAAGCATTCGATGCTGCGCTGCAGGAAGTCATTGACGGCTTCAGCCCCGATCTCGTGGTGCTGGCCGGTTTCATGCGCATCCTGACGCCGGGCTTCGTCGCCCACTACGAAAACCGCATGCTGAATATCCACCCATCGCTGCTGCCGCTGTTCCCAGGACTGCACACGCACGAGCAGGCGCTGGCATCGGGCGCAGCCACGCACGGCGCCACCGTGCACTTCGTGACCGCGGAGCTGGACCATGGGCCGCTGGTGGACCAGGTGTCCGTGCCTGTCCTGCCGGGCGATACCGCCGATGTGCTGGCGGCGCGCGTGCTGGAACAGGAATGGATCCTGTACCCGCGTGCTATCCGCTGGTTCGTTGAAGGCCGATTGAGGGTCGAAGATGGCAAGGTCAATATTGACCGCAACTGAATAGAGAAAGAACACCATGCGTTTGCCACCATACGTCCTCACCAGCGCCGAAAACGTGCTGCGTGAAATCATGCGCTTCACCGCGCCGGCCGACACCACCCTGTCGCACTTCTTCAAATCGCACCCGAAGCTGGGCGGCCGCGAGCGCGGCGCCATTGCTGAATCGGTTTACGCCGTGCTGCGTAACAAAGCTTTCTTCACCGACCGCGCCGAAGCCGGCGCCGGCGGCGCCACCATGCGCCGCCTGGTGCTGCTGGGCATGGCCGATGCAGTCGGCATCGATGCGCTGCCGGGCTTGAGCGAAGAAGAATCCGAATGGCTGAAGCGCCAGCTGGAAATCGACCGCTCGCTGCTGCACAAATCGATGCGCGCGAACATGCCGAAGTGGCTGTTCGACAAGCTGGTCGCCCAATACGGCGAAGACGAAACCCTGGCCCTGGCCGACGCGCTGAACACTCCGGCGCCGCTGGACCTGCGGGTCAATGCCATGAAGGCCGACCGCGATGCGGTGGTGGCCGAACTGGCGACCGCACCTATCGTGGCCGAGCCGACTCCGTTTGCCCCGCTGGGCCTGCGCCTGAAGAAGAAACCTGCGCTGCAGAACCTGCCGCTGTTCAAATCCGGCGCAATTGAGGTGCAGGATGAAGGCAGCCAGCTGCTGGCCCAGATCCTCGGCGCCAAGCGCGGCGAGATGGTGGTGGACTTCTGCGCGGGCGCCGGCGGCAAGACGCTGGCGCTGGGCGCGCAGATGCGCAATACCGGCCGCCTGTACGCCTTCGACGTCTCCGAAAAGCGCTTGAGCAAGCTGAAGCCGCGCCTCGCGCGTTCCGGCCTGTCCAACGTACACCCGGTCGCCATCGCGCACGAAAAGGACGCCAAAGTCAAGCGCCTTGCAGGTAAGATCGACCGCGTGCTGGTGGATGCGCCATGCTCGGGCATGGGCACGCTGCGCCGCAATCCGGACGTGAAGTGGCGCCAGCCGGAAGGCGCGATCGCCGAGATGCACGAGAAGCAGGTTTCGATCCTGGACGGCGCCGCACGCCTGGTCAAAGGCGGCGGTCGCCTGGTGTACGCCACCTGCTCGCTGCTGGACGAAGAGAACGACGCCGTCGCCAAGCAATTCATCGAAACCCATCCGGATTTCGAGCTGGTGCCGATGTCCAAGGTTCTGGCAGAACAGAAGATCGCCAACCTCGAGATGGGCGACTACCTGAAGCTGCTGCCGCACAAGCACCAGACCGACGGCTTCTTCGCCGCCGTATTCGAACGCAAGCCAATGGCCAAGCCGGCCAAGGCCGACGAAGAGTAACAGCCCAGCCCGCGGCGGGAAAAGGGAAAAAAGGGGTACGTCCCCTTTTTTCGCTTTTCCGCCGGGGGCGCGACCATAAGGAGAAAGTCGAACGATGCCGTTGGCAAATTTGCTGAATGACCTGTTGGGCGATTTGCGCGATCCGAGCCTGATGTGGCAGGTGGGCGCGATCGCGTTGTCCATCTTGCTGGGCTGGGCCTTGTCGCGCTTCCTGTGGCGCGGCGTCAAGGCGCATACCGCGAACAACAATGTGGCGCGCTTTGGTGTGGAGAGCTTCGGCCGCGTCGTCGGTCCGCTGGCCATCGTCGCCTTGCTGTGGGCTTCGCAGAAAATGCTGGGCCGGCTGCACCAGCATACGAACCTGTTCAACCTGGCGTTGCCGATCTTCAGTTCGCTGGCGGTGATCCGCTTCGGCTTCTACCTGTTGCGCCGCGTGTTCGCGCGCGGCGGCGTGGTGGGCGAGGGCATGCAGAATTTCGAGAAGGCCTTCCAGCTCCTCGTGTGGCTGGCCTTCGTGCTGTACATCACCGGCTTCTACCAGGACGTCTTCGACTTCCTCGATGACACGCTGATCCCGCTCGGCAAGCACAAGGTTTCGATTGCGACCATCCTGCAGGCGGCGGTCTCGGTCGTGGTGCTGCTGCTGCTGGCAATGTGGGCGGGCGCGGCGCTGGAAGAGCGCCTGATGAACCTGCACACCATGCACTCCAACCTGCGCGTGGTGTTCGCGCGCATGGGCCGTGCGGTGCTGATCCTGGTGGCGGTGCTGGTCAGCCTGTCGCTGGTGGGCATCGACCTGACCGTGCTGTCGGTGTTCGGCGGGGCGCTGGGTGTCGGCCTCGGCCTGGGCTTGCAGAAGATCGCCAGCAATTATGTGTCCGGCTTCATCATCCTGCTCGATCGCAGCCTGACCATCGGCAACGTTATCACGGTCGACAAGTACAGCGGCCAGGTTACCCAGATTAATACCCGCTACACCGTGCTGCAGGGGACCGATGGCGTTGAATCCATCGTGCCGAACGAAATGCTGGTGTCGGGCGCGGTGCAGAATTCCTCCTTGTCCAATCCGGCGGTGGTGATCGTCACGCGCGTGACGGTCGGCTACGACAGCGATGTGGACGTCGTGCTCAAGCTGATGGAAGACGCGGCGCTCTCAATCGAACGCGTGATGAAGGACAAGCCGCCATCGGGCATGCTGCAAGCCTTCGGCGCCGACGGCCTGGAGCTGGCGCTGGCCTTCTGGATCGCCGATCCGGAAAACGGCCGTGGCGGCGTGACCTCCGATGTCAATCGGGCAATCTGGAAGTCCTTGAAAGAAAACGGAATTTCTGTACCGTTCCCGCAACGCGAGATCCGGCTGCTGGGCCCTCTGCCAGAGCAGTCTGCCTAAAAAATAATCAGTGCCTAAGGGAAAACCTTCCGCTAATCACCTACGAAAGCGCGTACAATTGCGCCTATTCGTAGGTCCTCACTTGGAGTTGTAATGGATTTAAGCGCAGTTCTCGATTTCATCAGCAATGGCGTGACCGGCCTGGGTGCCTGGGCAACGGTTGGCGTCACGCTGATCCTGACCCACATCACCATCGCCAGCGTGACGATCTTCCTGCATCGCCACCAGGCGCACCGTGCTCTGGAACTGCACGCGATCCCATCGCACTTCTTCCGCTTCTGGCTGTGGCTGACCACCGGCCAGGTGACCAAGGAATGGGCTGCCATCCACCGCAAGCACCACGCCAAGTGCGATACCGAAGAAGATCCGCACAGCCCGGTCACCAAGGGCATCAAGAAAGTGTTCTGGGAAGGCGCCGAGCTGTACCGCGCTGAATCCAAGAATAAGGAAACCATGGAGAAGTATGGCCACGGCACGCCTGACGACTGGATCGAGAAGAACCTGTACTCTCGCTTCAGCTGGCAAGGCGTGGCGCTGATGCTGATCATCGACTTCATCCTGTTCGGCGCCAAGGGCATTACCGTGTGGGCCGTGCAGATGCTGTGGATTCCTGTGACCGCCGCCGGCATCATCAACGGTATCGGCCACTGGTGGGGCTACCGCAACTACGACTGCTCCGATGCGGCGACCAACATTATCCCTTGGGGCATCATCATCGGCGGCGAAGAGCTGCACAATAACCACCACACCTACGCGACTTCGGCCAAGCTGTCGTCCAAGTGGTATGAGTTCGACATCGGCTGGGGCTATATCCGCGCGATGGAAATGATCGGCATGGCCAAAGTGAAGAAGATGCCGCCGAAGCCTAAGTTCGACACTGCCAAGGTTAAGGCTGACTTCGAAACCCTGCAGTCCGTGATCGCCAACCGCTACGACGTGATGGCCAAGTATGCCAAGTCCGTCAAGCACGCATGGAAAGAAGAACTGGAGCAACTGAAAGACAAGTCGCAGCTCAAGGCGCGCTTCCCGAAATCGGCCCGGAAGCTGCTGCAGCGTGAGCCAGGCAAACTGGAAGCGCCGCAGAAGCAGCAGCTGGTGGAACTGTTCCAGCATTCGAAGGCGCTGGAAACCATGCACAATATGCGTGTGGAACTGGGCATGCTGTGGGAGCGTTCGCACTTCACCCGTGATGAACTGGTGCAGAAGCTGCAAGACTGGTGCGAGCGCGCGGAAGCGTCGGGCATTAAGTCCCTGCAGGAATTTTCGATGCGCCTGCGTAGCTACGCATAAGCAACACACTACTCCAACGAAACGGCCCTACGGGGCCGTTTTGCTTTATGCTGTTGCCGTTGGGAAAATAATTAGACGGAGGTTTTGTGAAATTGTGGATTTTGCCGCTGGCGATGATGCTGGCGGGTAGTGCCCAGGCTGCGTCTTGGGAAATCAAGCCGAATGGCCTGGGGCCTTACAAGGTGGGCGCGCGCTATGAAAACCTGGGCAATACCTTTGGTGGCCTGGAAGCGGATTCGATGATCACCGAGGATAAGGTATGCCGCGTGGCGCGCTCCAAGCGATACCCGAACGTCAACCTGACCTTTGTGAAGAAGGTGGTGGCGCGGGTTGATGTGTCTGGTGGCTTTGGCACCGACCGTGGCGTGCGTATTGGCGATCCGGCATCCAAGCTGCAGCGCGTGTATGGCGACGCGGTGAAACCGCATCCGCAGAACGCCGACTGGCTGATGGTGGAAACGGGCGACCGTGAACTGGCCATCCGTTATGTGATGCATGAGGGGAAAGTGAAAGCGATCCACGCCGGCAAGCGCCTGCAGCTTCAGACGGAAGGCGGCTGCCAATAAAAAAACCGCCCCGAGGGGCGGTTTTTTGTTCGAACCGAAGATCGATTACTTGATCTTGGTTTCCTTGTACATCACGTGTTTGCGTGCTTTAGGATCGAACTTCATGATTTCCATTTTGGAAGGCATGGTGCGCTTGTTCTTGGTCGTGGTGTAGAAGTGACCAGTACCAGCGGTCGATTCCAGCTTGATCTTGTCGCGGCCAGTTTTTGCCATGATTCAGCTCCCTATTAAACTTTCTCGCCACGTGCACGCATGTCGGCCAGGACGGCGTCGATGCCGACCTTGTCGATTACGCGCAGACCGGCGTTAGACAGACGCAGGGAGACCCAGCGGTTTTCAGATTCAACAAAAATACGACGGTTCTGCAGGTTTGGCAGGAAACGACGCTTGGTTTTGTTGTTTGCGTGGGAAACATTGTTGCCGACCATCGGCTTCTTCCCAGTAACTTGGCAAACACGTGCCATGGCACACTCCTTGAATTACTTCCGAAATTGGAAAAACAAGAGTATATGGAAATTTCTCAGGTTTTTCAAGCACTTGCGAAAAACAATTGTGTCACGAATAAACGCCAAATTTAACAATTAGATTTGACCATGTTCGGCGAAGGAATGCACCTGGTGCCCGGCGACGACAAAGTGGTCAAGAATCCGTATATCCACCAGTGCCAAAGCCTGTACTAGCGCCCTGGTCAGCAGTACATCCGATTCGCTGGGGGCGGGCGATCCCGATGGGTGGTTGTGGGCCAGCATGACGGCGGCAGCGTTGCGCGCCAGCGCTTCCCGCACCACTTCGCGTGGATAAACGCTGGTATGCGTCAGGGTGCCGCGAAACAATTCGCAGGCTTCAATCAGGCGGTTTTTCACATCCAGGAACAGGACGTGGAAGGATTCATAAGGCTGGCCGGCCAATGAGAGGCGCAGGAAGTCTTTCACAGCGTGCGGGGAGCTGAGCTCTTCGCCGGCGCTCATTTCTTCGGTAATTGCCCGGCGTGCCAGTTCGACAACGGCCTGGAGCTGGGCGTATTTGGCGGCGCCCAAGCCCGGCATGGCAGTGAAATCGGCGCGGCTGGCGTGGATCAGGGCGCGCAGCGAGCCGAAACGCCCCAGCAGGTCGGTCGCCAGCGCCACAGCATCCTTGCCGGGTATGCCGACCCGCAGGAAGATCGCCAGCAGCTCTGCGTCGGACAGGGCCTGCGGCCCGGCTTTTAACAAACGCTCGCGCGGGCGCAGTTGTTCAGGCCAGTCGGAAATTGCCATGGTCACCTCCGTCGCCCATTATCAGGTGCGGGAGGAGGGGGCAATTTGCGCTGGGTCAGGTTTTGCGCGGGTCAGGGCAGTCCGCCGCGCCCTGCGCCGCGCGATGGCTTACAATAACGGTTTGCCCGTCACCAGAGTTGTTTCCATGTCTAACGTTGTCACCGCTTCGGCCTACCTCACCCTGCAATACCGCCTCGCCTCCATGGATGGCACCAATATCGTCTCCACCTTCGAAGGCAACCCTGCCACCCTGATGCTGGGACAAGGCCAACTGGCGCCGAACCTGGAAGCGCTCCTGATCGGCCTGCCGGAAGGCACCCAGAAGGTATTCGAACTGGCGCCGGGCGAAGCGTTTGGCCCGCGCAACCCGGACCTGGTGCAGGCCGTGACCCGCGCCACCCTGGACGAAAACTCCGATCCGGACAATGAATACAAAATCGGCGACCTGGTCGATTTCGCCGCCCCGAACGGCGGCCGTTTCGCCGGCGTGCTGCGCGAACTGCGCGACGACGTCGCCATCTTCGACTTCAATCACCCGCTGGCCGGCCAGCCGGTCAAGTTTGAAGTGAACATTATCTCTGTGCTCTAAGAACATGGAAAAAGAAATCCTCCTCGCCCAGCCGCGCGGCTTCTGCGCCGGTGTCGACCGCGCCATCGAGATCGTCGAGCGTGCGCTGCAGCAGTTCGGCGCGCCGATCTATGTGCGCCACGAAATCGTGCACAACGCCTATGTGGTGGAAGACCTGCGCGCCAAGGGCGCCATCTTCATCGAAGAGCTGGACGATGTCCCGGCCGGCAATACCCTGGTGTTCTCCGCCCACGGCGTGTCGAAAGCCGTGCGCGCCGAAGCGGAAGCGCGCGGCCTGTCGATCTTCGACGCCACCTGCCCGCTGGTGACCAAGGTGCACGTGGAAGTGGCCAAGATGCGCAAGCAGGGCTGCGAGATCATCATGATCGGCCATGACGGCCATCCGGAAGTCGAAGGCACCATGGGCCAGACCGAAGAGGGCATGTACCTGGTCGAAACCGTGGAAGACGTGGCCGGCCTGCAGGTGCAGAATCCGGACCAGGTGGCCTATGTGTCGCAAACGACACTTTCCGTGGATGATACGGCACAGATCATCGAAGCTCTTAAGGCAAAATACCCGAATATTATTGAGCCGAAAAAAGGCGACATCTGCTACGCCACTACCAACCGCCAGGAAGCCGTGAAATTCATGGCGCCGCAGGTGGAAGTAGTGATCGTGGTCGGCTCGCCGAACAGCTCCAATTCGAACCGCCTGCGCGAAGTGGCGGAGAAGAAGGGCACCCCGGCCTATATGGTGGACAACGCTGCCCAGATCAATCCGGAGTGGCTGGAAGGCAGGCTGCGCGTGGGCGTTACGGCTGGCGCTTCGGCGCCGGAAGTGCTGGTTGATGCGGTCATCAGCCGCCTGAAGGAACTGGGCGCGAAAAGCGTGCGTACCCTGGAGGGTGTTGAAGAGGCTGTGACTTTCCCGCTACCAAAGGGCCTGGATGGCCGCAGCGCATAAAATTTAATTTAGAATATTGCGGATTTTCCACGATTAGTTTTTCGGAAACCTCGCTATTATGGCGAACGCTTCCAAACGGCGGCACCACGAGGGAAACCTTGGGTGCCGTTTTTTATAGTTCTAAAGGGCATACTCGATGGATACCTTTATCCAACAAATTCTTAACGGCCTGGTGCTGGGCAGTATGTATGCGCTGGTCGCCCTCGGTTATACGATGGTGTACGGCGTGCTGAACCTGATTAACTTCGCCCATGGCGACGTGCTGATGATTGGCGCGATGATCGGCCTCTCCATCCTGAATTTGTTGGGCGTGTATGCGCCGGACCTGCCAGGCTATGTCCAACTGGGTATTGCCATCATCGGCGCAATCCCGGCCTGCATGCTCGTGAACATCCTGATCGAGCGCATCGCTTATCGCCGCCTGCGTAACGCGCCGCGCCTTGCGCCGCTGATTACCGCGATTGGCGTTTCCTACCTGCTGCAGACCTTCGCAATGATGATCTGGGGCCGCAACCCGCTGCCATTCCCGCAACTGCTGCCGACCGAACCAATCATGGTGGGTGGCGCGGTGATCACGGTGACCCAGGTGCTGCTACTGGTGCTGGCCGCCATTTCGATGTTCGGCCTGGTGATGCTGGTTGAGCGCACCCGCATGGGACGCGCCATGCGCGCGGTGGCCGAGAATCCTCGCGTGGCCGGCCTGATGGGCGTGGACTCGAACAAAATCATCGTCGCTACTTTCGCCATTGGCGCGGCACTGGCTGCCGTGGCAGGCGTGATGTGGGGCGCGAACTACGCTTCCATCCAGTTTGCGATGGGCTTCATGCCGGGCCTGAAAGCCTTCTGCGCCGCGGTGCTGGGCGGTATCGGCAATATCTATGGTGCGATGATCGGCGGCATTGTGCTGGGCATTATCGAAGCGTTGGGCGCCGGCTACATTGGCGACATTACTGGCGGCTTCCTGGGCTCGCACTACCAGGACATCTTCGCCTTCATCGTGCTGATCCTGGTGCTGACGGTGCGTCCGTCCGGCATCATGGGCGAACGCGTGGCCGACCGCGCCTGATGGGGATGTGACTATGCTGACCTTTAACATTCAAAAAAATCCAAAACAGGCCTACATCAGCATGGCGCTGCTGCTGGCCGCGTTGGTGATCTTCCCGTTCGCAGCCGCGCCTTTCGGTAATTCGTGGGTGCGCATCGCCGACCTGGCGCTGCTGTACATCATGCTGGCCGTGGGCCTGAATATTGTGGTGGGCTTTGCCGGCCTGCTGGACCTGGGATACATCGCGTTCTATGCGGTAGGCGCCTACATGACCGGCCTGCTGGCATCGCCGCAGTTCGCGACAGTGCTGGAGTCCTTGATCAATATGAACCCTGCCGTTGGTGAAGCGCTGGCAGCTATTCTGGGCGAGGATATTCGCACCAACGGCATTCACTTGTCAGTATGGGTGATCGTGCCGATGGCGGCCGCACTGGCGGGCCTGTTCGGCGCGCTGCTCGGCGCCCCGACGCTGAAGCTGCGCGGCGATTACCTGGCCATCGTGACGCTGGGCTTCGGTGAAATCATCCGTATCTTCATGAACAACCTGAATGATCCGGTCAATATCACCAACGGCCCGCAGGGCATCAACCTGATCGACCCGATCCGCGTGTTCGGAGTGAACCTGGCAGGCGAGCAGGGTTCGCGCGCCACCGTGTTCATCGGCAGCTTCTCCATGCCTTCGGTGAACGCCTATTACTTCCTGTTCCTGGTCCTGACCATCGCGACCGTGTTCATTACGTCCCGCCTGCAGCACTCGCGCCTGGGCCGCGCATGGGTGGCGATCCGCGAAGACGAGATCGCAGCCAAGGCGATGGGCATCAATACCCGTAACGTGAAGCTGCTGGCGTTCTCGATGGGCGCAACCTTTGGCGGCGTGGCTGGCGCCATGTTCGCTTCCTTCCAGGGCTTCGTATCGCCGGAATCGTTCTCGCTGACCGAATCGATCGCGGTGCTGGCGATGGTGGTGCTGGGCGGTATCGGCCACATTCCGGGCGTGGTGCTGGGTGGTGCATTGCTGGCTGCATTGCCGGAAATCCTGCGCCATGTGGTGGAACCGCTGCAAATGAAACTGTTCGGCAAGGTGCTGATCGAATCCGAAGTGCTGCGCCAGTTGCTGTACGGCCTGGCCATGGTGGTGATCATGCTGACCCGTCCTGCGGGCTTGTGGCCATCGCCCAAGCATGAAGAGCGTCCGGATGCGGACTCGGACTCAAAAGGCCAGTCCACCGGCGTAATGGCAGCATGAGGTTAGTAGAGATGAGCGAACAAGTAATCCTGAATATCGAAGGCGTCAACAAACGCTTTGGCGGCCTGCAGGCGCTGACCGATGTGCGCATCAAGATCAACAAGGGCCAGATCTATGGCCTGATCGGCCCCAACGGCGCCGGCAAGACCACGTTCTTCAACGTGATCACCGGCCTGTACCAGCCGGACACCGGCACTTTCGAACTGGCCGGCAAGCCTTACTCGCCATCGGCGCCGCACGCTGTGGCCAAGGCCGGCATTGCCCGCACCTTCCAGAACATCCGCCTGTTCGGCGAAATGACTGCGCTGGAAAACGTGATGGTGGGCCGCCACGTGCGCTCGCACCAGGGCGTGTTCGGCGCCGTCTTCCGCCACAAGGCCGCGCGCGAAGAAGAGGCGGCGATCCGCAAGCGCGCGCAGGAATTGCTGGACTTTGTCGGCATCGGCCAGTTTGCCAGCCGTACCTCCAAGTACCTGTCGTACGGCGACCAGCGCCGCCTGGAGATCGCCCGCGCGCTGGCGACCGATCCGCAATTGCTGGCGCTGGACGAGCCGGCTGCCGGCATGAACGCAACCGAGAAACTGGCGCTGCGCGAACTGCTGGTCAAGATCAAGAACGAAGGCAAGACCGTGCTCCTGATCGAGCACGACGTGAAGTTGATGATGGGCCTGTGCGACCGCATCAGCGTGCTGGAATACGGCAAGCTGATTGCCGAAGGCTTGCCAGCCGAGATCCAAAGCAATCAAGCAGTGATTGAAGCCTATCTGGGAGGAGCGCACTGATGGGCGCCAATGTACTGAAAGTTTCGGGCCTGAAGGTCGCCTACGGCGGCATCAAGGCAGTCAAAGGCATCGACCTGGAAGTCAACGAAGGCGAACTGGTAACGCTGATCGGCGCCAATGGCGCCGGCAAGACGACTACACTGAAGGCGATCACCGGTACCCTGCCGCCATGCAAGGTGGAGGGCACCGTGGCCTATATGGGCCAGTCGCTGAAAGGCTCGCAGTCCTTCCATCTGGTGGAGAAAAAGCTGGCCATGGTGCCGGAAGGCCGCGGCGTGTTCACCCGCATGACCATCACGGAAAATCTGATGATGGGCGCCTACACCATGAACGATAAGGCCGCGATTGCAGCCGATATCGAGAAGTGGTTCAGCGTGTTCCCGCGCCTGAAAGAGCGCGCCGGCCAACTGGCGGGCACCTTGTCCGGCGGCGAGCAGCAGATGCTGGCCATGGCGCGCGCGCTGATGTGCCATCCCCACTTGCTGTTGCTTGACGAACCTTCGATGGGGCTGTCGCCGATCATGGTCGAAAAGATCTTCGAAGTGATTCGCGACGTACACAAGCAGGGCATCACCATCCTGCTGGTAGAGCAGAACGCCAAACTTGCGCTGCAAGCCGCCAACCGCGGCTATGTGATGGAATCCGGTTCGGTCACCATGACCGGCAACGCGGAAGACATGCTGCACGACCCGCGCGTCAAGGCCGCCTACCTCGGCGAATGATGAATCACGAGGGCGCGCTGCTGGAGTTGGCGCGCCAGTCCGTTTGGTTCATGGAACATTTGCGCGCTGCCCGCGATCTTCACCTGGAGTCGTGGTGCATCGGCGCCGGTGCGGTGCGTACCCTCGTGTGGGACGCTCTGCACGGTGCGCAAAACTTGGATGCCTTGCCGGACGTCGACCTTGCCTATTTTAATGCCTCGAACTTCGCGCCTGCGCGCGACGGCGAGCTGGCGCAATTGCTTGGGCCGCGCTGGGAAGTCGTCAACCAGGCCGCCGTTCACCGCTGGTACCCGTTCCCCGTCGCGCCGTTCGCATCGTTGGATGACGCCCTCGCTACCTGGCCGGAATTTGCAACATGCGTTGGCCTGTGGCTGGACTGGGACGACGAATTGCATATCATCGCCCCGCATGGCCTGGACGACCTGTTCGACATGGTCGTGCGCCACAACCCCGTGCGCGCCACCGCCGAAATGTACCGCGCCCGCGTCGCAAAGAAGCGCTACGCGGAGCGCTGGCCCAAGGTAAAGGTTATTCCTGCTTAGGAGAGCAGGGCGGCGAAGCGCTCGATATCGACGTTGCCGCCGCTGATCAGCACACCTACGCGCTTGCCGCGCAAGGCTTCCTTCATCTTGCGCGCTGCTGCGAAGCCCAGGCAGCCGGTCGGCTCGACGACGATCTTCATGCGCGAAGCGAAGAAGCGCATCGCATCCACCAGTTCCGCGTCGCTGACGGTCAGGATGTCGTCCACGTCGCGCTTGATGATGGGGAAGGTCAGCGAGCCAAGGTGCTGCGTCTGGGCGCCATCGGCGATCGTCTTCGGCGTATCGATATGCACGATCGCGCCGCTGCGGAACGATTGCTGGCCGTCGTTGCCGGCTTCCGGCTCGACGCCATACAGCTTGCACTTCGGCGACAGCGCGCGCGTGGCCAGCGCGGAACCCGACAGCAGACCGCCGCCGCCCAGGCAGACGAAGAAGTAATCCAGTTCGCCCACTTCCTCAAACAATTCCTTGGCAGCCGTGCCCTGGCCGGCAATCACGTCGGCATGGTCATAAGGCGGAATCAGCGTCATGCCTTTTTCTTCCGCCAGCTTGCGGCCGATGGCTTCGCGGTCTTCCTTGTAGCGGTCGTACGTCACCACGTTGCCGCCGTAGCCGCGCGTGGCAGCAATCTTGGACGCCGGTGCATCTTCCGGCATGATGATCGTGGCGGGGATACCCAATAGCTTTGCCGACAGCGCAATCGCCTGCGCGTGGTTGCCTGACGAGAAAGCCACGACCCCTGCCTTGCGCTGCGCCTCGTTGAAGCGCGAGAGGGCGTTGAAGCCGCCGCGGAACTTGAATGCGCCCATGCGCTGCATGTTCTCGGCCTTGAAGAAAATCTCCGCACCCAGTTCTTCGTTGGCGGTGCGGGAGGTCAGCACTGGCGTGCGGTGGGCGTGGCCTTCAATGCGGCCTGCTGCTGCGACGATGTCTTCGTAAGTGATGCTCATGGTTTTCCTTCCTTACCAGGGCCAGGGAATGTTCAGGCCCATGTTGTTGGCGAGGGCGCGCTCGTACAGCATGCGCACCGTGGTGAGGTCTTGCAGGGCGATGCCCGTCATGTCAAAAATCGTGATGTCGCCTGCAGTGCGTGTCGCAACGCCGGCTGCCAGCAGTTGGCCAAGTTCTGCCGCGGGCAGCTCGCTGGCCCATTGCAGCTCGCCGATGTGCCGCGCCTGCGGCAGGTCGTCGGCCCAAACGCGGGTGCGCTCCAGCAGGCCTGCTGGGAGCTCGCGCTTGCCCTGTGTGTCGGCGCCAACGGCATTGATGTGTGTTCCTGCGCGCACTGCATGTGCACTGAACAGCATGCTGTGGCCCGGTGTCGCGGTGATGATCACATCCGATGCCGCCACTGCCGCATCGGCAGCCGCAGTGCGAGCGCCGCCAGCCAACGCTACGTCACAGCGCCCGGCGAACAGCGCTTCGAACGCAGGGGCTTGCCGGCCATCGGAAGTCACATAGCGCACGCGCTTGAGGGAGGGCAGGGCGTGCAGCGCATACTCCACGTGCCCACGCGCTTGCACGCCGGTGCCGAACACGCACAACTGTTCGCTGTCGGCGCGCGCCAACAGCTGCAGCCCAAGCGCACCTGCAGCCGCGGTGCGTGCGGTAGTTACTGCGTTGCCGTCGGCGATGCACAGCGGGCGGCCGGTGCGCGGGTCGATCAGCATGATGGTTGACTGGTGCGCGTCGCCACCACCCTCGCGATTGGCTGGCCAGAAACCCGCGGCTTTAAAGCCCAGCAGTTCTTGTGACGGCACATCGCCGGACTTGATGCCGAACACCGCGCTGCCTGGCAGTTCTTCACGCACCAATGGGAAGACCCGCGCGGAACGCGCTGCGTGCAAGACAAAAGCTTCGCGCACCGCAGCGCGCACATCGTCCGGCTGCAGTAGCGCGGCGACGACGTCGCGGTCCAGTATCAACAGGCGGGCGTCGTTATTTTGCATAGTTGTAGACGGTGGCGCGGGAGACGCCCAAATGGGCTGCAATGGTTTCCATCGAGCGTCGCATTTCCAGCAAGCCTGCGTCGCCCAGTTCGCGCAGCAGGGCGCGCCGGTCGTCGGCTTTCAGTGCGCGCGGCGTGGTGGAAAGCCGTGCGGCGAATTGTTCGATATGCGCGCGGATCGCATCGGCGCCTGCCGCCGGGGCGAGCGTCTCGTTCACTGCGGCGGCCGGGTCGACATTGCTGAACTGGCCCAGCATCGCCTGCAGGCTGCGGAACAGGTTCAGGTCCACATTCATGCAAAGGGCGGCAATGTACTGGCCATCGCTGTCCTTGATGCCGACCGAGGTGCTCTTTGCTGGGCGGCCGTCGGGGAAGGTGTTGGGGTAGTTGGCCAGCACTTGCGGAAAGGCCGGATCGGCAATCCGCGCCAAGCCCAACTCGGTAGCTGGCTGCCCCACTGTGCGTCCCGACAGGTTGTTATGGATCGCCAGCACGGCATGTGCCGGATCGAGCAGGTCGTGCAGCACCACTTCGGTGAATGGCGCCAGAGTCCGGCCGAGTCCATCGGCCACCTGCTTCATCTGGTCCAGCAGATGCTGCTGTTCAGGAGTTCGTTTCTTCATTAAGACAGATTATCTCGTTTTAGATGAAATGTAAACTCGGCCGAGCTTGCTTGAATTGCAAAGTTGGCAGGCACATACTGTGAGTAAGGAGGGGGCCATGGAAAAATCAATAAACGGCGTTTTTGTTCCGCTCACTGCAGCGCAACGGACCTGGCTTGACTCAACCGCCGGTGAAATGGAAATCACTGTTGAGGCATTGCTGAGCGCTGCGATCGGGCTCTGCTACCGAATGGATAACAATGGTCCGATAACCGGTTTCTTGCAAGAATGCACGGACCGCATGGCCCGTACTGCGGCTAATGTTGATGAGACGATTGCCTTCATCGATGCCTCTAACAAGCGCATCGAGGCGATGCTGGCATCCAGTCCAATGCCGTAATGAGCATTTTTTCTGGGGCCTGGGTTGCTCTCAAGACGGTCCTGACTATGAGCGAGAAACTTGAGGGGCTGCAAGCTAAGTCGCGCGAGCAGCAACAGCAGATCGAGTCGCTGATTGCAAGAGTAGTGAGACTTGAGGTGCTAGTGGAAGTTGCTGCACCGCGGAAGAGAGACGACACCGCTGATCCGCCGGTGTAAACAAAAAAAAGCCCCGGACTTTGCCGGGGCTCGGGAAGGACACCCGCTGAGAGGAAACCACGGATGCCGAGGAGACCTGCGTACAGCGATGCTGCCGGCCACGGGGCCGGCGGGAATATCAATTACTGCTTCTTGGCGCCGTTGGCGGCAGCAGTGGTGAACTGGTTCACAGCAGCGTTCACGTTGGCTTCGAAGGTTTCAGCAGCAGCCTTGGCGCTCTTGGTGAACTGCTCGTAGCCGGCGTTGGCGTTGTTCAGGGCAGACTTGAACAGGGCAACGGCGCTTTCGCTGCCGGCTGGGGCATTCTTGCTCACTTCGTCAACCAGGGAGATCACCTTGCGGTTGGTCTCGGCGATCTGGCTTTCGGCGGCCTTGCTGAATTCAGCGCCGGTGCCGGAAGCGATCGATGCCAGGTGACGGCCGTAAGCGATGGCTTTCTCGGCAACTGGCTGGGCCTGGGCAGCGGTCAGCGTGAAGAACTCTTGCGGGTCCTTGGCAGCCAGCAGCTGCTTGGTAGCGACCGACGATTCTTCCAGCGATGCCTTGGCTGCGGTGATGTTCAGATCGACGAACTTCTCAACGCCTTCGAAGGCTTTGTTGGTCAGCGAAGAAAAGAGTGCGAATTGGCTTTCGAAGTTTGCCTTGGTGGCATTGGAAAACTGCTCAGGAATCGCAAACATTGGACTCTCCAAATAAGTGAATTAGTCGTTGGAACTTGATGTCTCTACAACAGAAAACAACGCATTGTGCAACGCAACAAAGGCAATTATCCGGGTTCAGGAATCAAAGTCAAGCAGTTTTTGTGCATTGCACAAAGTAACTAACTTCCTGTCAGTAAAGGGTTTCTGGCTAGAAAGCCCATAATTATTGCTGCCAAGCAGGGCATCTGGCCCCAGTGCTAGAATCGCTGGATGCGCTCGCTCTTCTCTCCTATCCCGCTGTTCTTCGTTTTTCTCTGGAGTACAGGGTTTATCGTTGCCCGTTATGGCCTGCCTTATGCTCCTCCGCTGACCTTCCTTCAGCTGCGCTTCCTGGGGGTACTGGCGATCCTGCTCCCGGCCGTGCTGCTGCTGCGCGCACCATGGCCGAAAGGGAAGGTCGGCCACGTGGCCATCGCCGGCTTATTGCTGCAGGCGGGTTACCTGAGTGGCGTCTGGTGCGCGATTAAACTCGGCATGCCGGCTGGACTGTCGGCCCTGATCGTCGGCATGCAGCCTATCCTGACTGCCTTTGCGGCGCCCCTGATTGGCGAACGGGTGCGGCCACGCCAGTGGATCGGGCTGGCTTTTGGCCTGGCCGGCGTGGCTCTCGTTGTTTATGCGAAGATCACGCTGGTTGGCCTCAGTTGGCAGGCAATTGCGCTGGCGGTGTTCGCCTTGCTGTCGATTACGGCCGGCACGCTGTACCAAAAACATTTCTGTCCCCAATTCGACCTGCGCACTGGCACCGTCATCCAATTCGCAGCTTCGTTCGCGGCAGTGCTGCCGCTTGCCTGGCTGCTGGAGGATGCTGGTTCGATCCAGTGGACGCCGCAATTCCTTGGCGCCTGGGCCTGGTCCGTGCTCGCCCTGTCCATTGGTGCGATCTTCCTCCTCTTCGCGCTGATTCGTCGCAGTGACGCGACCCAGGTCACAAGCCTGCTTTACCTGACCCCGCCGACCACGGCGATTATGGCGTGGGCGATGTTTGGCGAAGTCCTGAACTGGATGGGCATTGCCGGTATGGCGTTGGCGGTGATTGGAGTAATATTTGTGGTTAAGCAACCCAAATAGGTCTCCATCATGATCAGCTCCCCAGCCCAGCAAGCCGTCGATGCGGCCATCACCTCGCGCCGTTCGATCCGCGCTTTCCAGCCAACCCCGGTGCCGCGCGAAGACATCGAAGCCATCTTGGAAGTGGCGGCCCGTGCGCCGTCCGGCACCAATACCCAGCCATGGCAAGTCTATGTGCTGACTGGCGCAATGAAGGAAGCCTTGTCTGCCAGGATCCTGGCTGCCTATGCCGATCCGGAACAGAACAAGCTGCATACCGAGGAATATGCTTACTATCCGCGCGAATGGGTTTCGCCTTACATCGACCGCCGTCGCAAGGTGGGATGGGACTTGTACTCGCTGCTTGGCCTGACCCGCGAGAACAAGGTCGGCATGGCGGCCCAGCATGGCCGCAACTTCGAATTCTTCGATGCGCCAGTCGGCATGATCTTCACCATCGACCGCATCATGGAGCAGGGCTCCTGGCTCGATTACGGGATGTTTTTGCAAAATATCATGGTTGCTGCGCGCGGCCGCGGCCTCGATACTTGTCCGCAAGCTGCGTTCACCCAATACCACCGCATCATCAGCGAGGTTCTGGGCCTGCCGGCGAGTGAAACTGTTGTATGCGGGATGTCGCTTGGTTACGCAGATAGTGGCAAAATTGAAAACACGCTGGTAACCGAGCGCGAGCCGATTGCCAAATTTGTTAAATTTATGGAGTGAACAAGCTTTCGTTGTAGCCCTGCGTCACTATGGGAAATGTGTATTGTGGGGCTGAAAACATTGGTGCAGAAAAGTTTGATTTTGCTTGCGCAGTAAACTGATTTTGCTACACTGCAACTAGCGATTCTGCTGTTTCACACCGGGGAATGACGAATGAACAAACTTGCTATCAGCGTGCTTGTGTCCTTGCTTTGCGCATCGGCTTCAATTGGATCTGCACAAGCGGCCGTCAAGAAAGCTGGTACCCGCTATGCCGCCCCGGCTGCGAAGACCCAGATGGTCAAGCGCACTGTCAGTGTGCGTGGCCGTAACAAGATCGTTTACCAGCGCGTGACCAAGGTGGCGGACTTCAATCGTCCGACTATGGGCGACCTCGCAGGCCTGAACCTGACGCGTGATCCGCTGGACCTGAAATCCAATGTGGCCCTGGTGCTGGACCAGGCCAATTCCGAAGTCCTGTTCGAAAAGAATGCCGGCGTGGCATTGCCTATCGCCTCGATCACCAAGATGATGACCGGCCTGGTGGTGGTGGAAGCCAACCAGGACCTGGATGAAGTGCTGACCGTGACCGACGAAGATGTCGACCGCGAGAAATTCAGTTCTTCGCGCCTGAAAGTGGGCGACCGCCTGACCCGCCGCAACATGCTGCACATCGCACTGATGAGTTCGGAAAACCGCGCCGCATCGGCCCTTGGCCGCAATTACCCGGGCGGCTTGCCGGCCTTCGTGCAGGCGATGAATGAGAAAGCGCAGTCGCTGGGCATGAACGATACCCATTACGTCGATTCCAGCGGCCTGTCCAAGATGAATGTGGCCAGCGCACGCGACCTGGCCAAGCTGGTGCAGGCTGCCTACGAGCACCCGATCCTGCGCGAATTCTCCACCGATCCGAAAGCGGTGGTGGAAAACAGCGGCCGTCCTGTGATCTTTGGCACCACCAACCGCCTGGTGGCGCCGAACTCGGGCTGGGAGATCGGCCTGCAGAAAACCGGCTTCATCAACGAAGCTGGCCGTTGCATGATCATGCAGGCAATGGTGGAAGGCCGCGCCGTCATCATGGTGCTGCTGGATGCCAAAGGCACCGCAGCCCGTGTGGCCGATGCGACCCGCATGAAGAAATGGTTGGCCGCGCTCAAGCCAACCTTCGGTGAAAATGTCAGCGGCGCCAGCACCAGCGCCCAGTCTTACTCGGGTATGTAACCCAGGGTTGCGGAGATCTGGTTGGCAGTATTGACCAGGTCTTCCAGCCAATCATCCTGCAGCCGGTCCGCCGGCGCGGAAATCGACAAGCCTGCCACCAGTTTGCCGGAATCGTCGCGGATGCCGGCCGCCATGCAGCGCACACCCAGTTCCAGTTCCTCATTGTCACGCGCGTAGCCGCGTGCACGCACCAGGCTCAGCTCGCGCTCGAGGCGTGCCAGGTCGGTAATCGAATTCTTGTTATGGCCTGCCAGCCCGGTGCGGGTGGCATAGGCGCGGATCGCCTTCGGTTCATCGACCGACAGGAACAGCTTGCCGGTCGACGTCAGGTGCAGCGGGCCGCGGGCGCCGATGGCGCGCACCACCTGCATGCCCGAACGCTCGGAGTAGGCGCGGTCGATGTACACAATCTCATCCCCCTGGCGTACCGACAGGTTGATGGTTTGCTGCGTTTTCTTGTGCAGGGCGCGCATCGAATCGAGCGCAGCTTCGCGCACGGACAAGCGGCTTTTCACCACATTTCCCAGTTCCAGCAGGCGCATGCCAAGGCGGTAAGTGCCGGGCTCGACACGGTCGACAAAGCGGGTCACCACCAGGTCGTTCAGGATGCGGTGGGCGGTGGAGGGGTGCAGGCCTGAAACTTTGGAAAGTTCCTTCAGGCTGACCGGATCAGGGTATTTCGCAAGGGCGTCTAGCAGGGCCGTCATGCGGTCGATAACCTGGATCGTCGTTTTGGGCTCCTGCAGGGGCAGGGTTTCGCTTTTCATGATGTGGTTGGTGCAGTGCGGTATAGGCAGACTTATTTATACCATGATGTGAAAAAAATGGGAATTCTGTCGCTATAATCCGTGTCCATGGAACCTACTAGTGAATTTAAAAGCAAGAGCGGCCTGAAGCGCATTTTCTCGGCCTTTTTCTACTCCCTCGAAGGCCTGCAGACCGCAGTTCGTTCAGAGCACGCCTTCCGCCAGGAATTGTTCGTGTTCGTGGTCGGCACCATCGCCGCCCTGTTGCTGCCTGTATCTGCCTTCCAGAAGCTAGTGTTGATCGGCAGCATGGTCATCGTGCTGATCGTCGAACTCATCAATTCTGCGATCGAAGCCGTGGTGGACCGGGTTTCGCTGGAGCGTCATCCGCTGTCCAAGAACGCCAAGGATTTTGGTAGCGCTGCTGTGCTTCTGGCTTGCCTGCTGTCGGGCGCAACCTGGCTGGTCGTACTGGTCAATCGCTTCTATTAATTACTTTCCGGTATAACGAACGACGAAAACATTCGTTCGCATTTATATAAGGGGCAGTTAATCTGGCATCTCCAAATACAAAAGGGGAAACCAGATGCTGTCCAGGAAACTGATTGCCGCCGCCTTGTTCGCCACTGCCGCAGTGGCCCAGGCTGCCGACGTGAGCTTGCTCAACGTCTCCTACGATCCAACCCGCGAGCTGTACCAGGACGTCAATACTGCCTTCGCGAAGGAATGGAAAGCCAAGACCGGCGACAACGTAAAAATCAAGCAGTCGCACGGCGGCTCCGGCAAGCAGGCGCGCGCCGTGATCGACGGCCTGGAAGCCGACGTCGTCACCCTGGGCCTGGCTTACGACATCGATGCGATCGCCGAGCGCGGCCTGGTGAACAAGGACTGGCAAAAGCGCCTGGCCCATAACGCTACCCCCTACAGCTCCACCATCGTTTTCCTGGTCCGCAAGGGCAACCCGAAAGGCATCAAGGACTGGAACGACCTGGTCAAGCCTGGCGTGGCCGTGATCACCCCAAATCCTAAAACTTCCGGCGGCGCGCGCTGGAACCACCTGGCTGCTTACGGCTATGCGCTGCGCCAGCCGAGCGGCAGCGATGCAAGCGCGCGTGAATTCCTGAAAAAGCTGTACAAGAACGTGCCGGTGCTGGACTCCGGCGCGCGCGGCGCCACCACCACCTTTGTGGAACGCGGCATCGGCGACGTGCTGGTCGCCTGGGAAAACGAAGCCCTGCTGGCGATCAAGGAACTGGGCCCTGACAAGGTTGAAATCGTGGCGCCTTCGGTGTCGATCCTGGCCGAACCCCCAGTGGCCGTAGTCGACAAAGTGGTCGACAAGCGCGGCACTCGCAAGGTGGCCGAGGCTTACCTGAACTTCCTGTACACCGACCAGGCGCAGGCCATCATCGCCAAGAACTACTACCGCCCGGGCATCGAGAAGGAAGCGAAGAAGTACGCGGCCCAGTTCCCGAACGTGAAGCTGTTCAAGATCACCGACGTGGCCGGCGACTGGACCACCGCGCAGAAGACGCACTTTGCCGACGGCGGTGTGTTCGACCAGATCTACCAGCCTGGCGCGAAAGTCGCGGGCCAATAACACGCAACGGAGGGCCGCATGGCGATCCAACAACTGAACCAATTCCGCGTCCTGGTCGCGCCAGGCCTGCATAACAGCGGGCCCGATCACTGGCAGTCGCGCTGGCAGCGCCTGTACCCGCGCTTCGAACGGGTAGAGCAGGCGCGCTGGAGCGATCCGGTCCTGCTGCGCTGGGCCGACCGGCTGGATGAAGTACTGGACCAGGACCGTCGTCCGACCCTGATCGTTGCACACAGTTTCGGCTGCCTCACCACTGCATTGAGCCTGTCACGTTCAACCTCCCCCCATGTGGCGGGCGTCTTGCTGGTGGGGCCTGCCGATCCCGATAAGTTCCAGGTCAGCTCCTTGCTGCCGCACGGAGAACTGCCTTGCCCATCGATCATGGTGGCCAGTACCAACGACCCATGGATGACGGTGAAGAGCGCCGAAACCTGGGCCCGGCGCTGGGGCAGCGACTTCGTCAACGCGGGAGCGCTGGGACATATCAACGCTGAATCGGGTCTTGGCGACTGGCGCTTTGGCCAGCGCCTGTTACAGGTCCTGGCGCAGCGCGCATCGAATTTAACAATGGAGAAAACGAATGAGCTTACGCCTTGGCGATACCGCACCGGACTTCGAACAGGATTCCAGCATTGGCAGCATCAGGTTTCATGAGTGGGCAGGCGAGTCCTGGGTGGTGCTGTTCTCGCACCCGGCTGACTTCACGCCGGTATGCACCACGGAGCTGGGCCTGACCGCCAGGTTGAAGCCCGAATTCGACAGGCGCAACGTCAAGGCAATCGCACTGTCGGTCGATCCGGCCGACAAGCACAAGGAATGGATCAAGGATATCGAAGAGACTCAGCAAACCGTTGTGGGCTTCCCGATCATTGCCGACGCGGACCGCAAAGTGGCCGAGCTGTACGACATGATCCACCCCAACCAGTCGGCCACGGCCACCGTGCGTTCGCTGTTCGTGATCGACCCGGCCAAAAAGGTACGGCTGCAGATCACCTATCCGCTCAGCACCGGCCGCAACTTCGATGAAGTGCTGCGCGTGATCGATGCCCTGCAACTGACGGATGGCTACACCGTCGCCACCCCTGGCAACTGGAAGGATGGCGATGACGTGATCATCCCGCTCACCGTACAGGATCCGGAAGTAATCAGGCAGAAGTACCCGGCAGGCTACAAGGCCCCGCGTCCTTACCTGCGCATCACGCCGCAACCGAACAAGTAACGGTTCTAGAAATATGCCGGTCAGGAAAGGGAGTAGATCACCAGGTCCCCGGAATGATCAGTGCAGATGTTCTTGCATGCGCCCTTCGGGGCGCTTTTTTTCCTTCAGCATCTCGCGCAACGCGGCGATCTCATTGCGCGCGCTGACGATGCATTGCGGGTTGTTCTTGCCGCCTGGCGGGGCGAATTCGACAGCCGCCAGGATGGCTGCCTGGATAGTGGACAACTTGTCGAAGGCTGCCAGCGGTAGTCCGGCATCTTCGAAATCCGCCATCAGGTGCTTGGCAGTGCAGTAGACAGTGGCCTTTTCGAACTTGGTGTAGGCCTGCAAGGCCATTTCGGTCAGGTCGCACAAACGGTCGGTCAGCAACAGAGCATCAGTCATCACACTTCCTCCCTTGGATCGCTTGCAGACAATGTAGCACTTGGTTGAATACAAGCCAATAGCTTTGGAACTGTTCCATTCATGCAACGTTGGCAGCTAATTCACTTGTCATAAATGAATTATTTCTTTGTGAGTTCAATTGTGCGAGGTTAGTATTTTTTCGCGGCACCAAATAAAAATCGTTAGAGAGATCGGAATTCCTATGAAACGCACCCTCATCGCCAGTGCTGTTTTACTGGCAACATCGCAAGCTTACGCACAAACCGCCGCCCAACCCGCCGCTGAAGAACAGCAGACCGTGGTCGTGCTGGGCTCGCGCGCAACCGCCAAAACCGCGCTGGACACCGCCGCGCCGGTTGGCCTGATCAACGCCAAGGATTTGCAGACGGCCGGCCCGCTGGAACTGGGCAAACTGCTGCAGACCCTGGACCCGTCGTTCAACTTCTCCACCACCTTCATCAGCGACGGTACCGACATCATTCGCCCAGCGACCCTGCGTTCGCTCGGCCCTGACCAGTTGCTGGTGCTGGTGAACGGCAAGCGCCGCCACCAGCAGGCGCTGGTCAACGTGCAGCAAACCATCGGCCGCGGTTCGGCCGGTACCGACATCAACGCGATTCCGCTGTCGGCCATCCACCACATCGAAGTGCTGCGCGATGGCGCGGCCGCCCAGTACGGCTCGGACGCGATTGCCGGCGTGATCAATATCGTGCTGAAGTCGAACGTGAACGAGACCGCCCTCAGCGGCCAAGTCGGCACCACCAAGGAAGGCGACGGCGACATGGTCTCCGGCAGCGTGAACCGCGGCTGGGCGCTGGGCGAAGATGGCGGCTACATCAACCTGTCGCTGGAAGGCCGCAAGCGCGACGAAACAAATCGCGCCGGCCCTGACTCGTTGCGCGTCGACCCGCCGCGCGTGACCCAGCGCATTGGCGACAGCGATGCCAAGGACGCCTACCTGTGGTGGAATGCGGCCCTGCCAGTCGACAAGTCCAGCGAGTTCTATACCTTCGGCGGCGTATCCAAGCGCAAGGGCGATTCGTCCGGCTTCTTCCGCTCCAAAGGCGATGGCCGCAACGTGCCGGCCGTCTATCCGGAAGGCTTCCTGCCGAACATCCGCACCACCGTGAAGGACGCCTCGTTCGCCTTCGGCTATCGCCGCGACCTGCCGAACGACTGGAAGGCCGACATCAGCATCAACCACGGCATGAGCGAGCTCGATTTCCACGAGAAGCAGACCATCAACGTCTCGTACTGGTACGAGCCGAAACCGGGCGGCGGCATCTACGCCGAGTCCCCGTTCGAAGCCGACACCGGCAAGCTGAAATTCAACCAGACCACCTTCAACGCCGACGTGAAGGGCCCGGTCAAATTCGGCAGCGAAGAAGTCTTCGTGGCGACCGGCTTCGAATACCGCCGCGACAACTACGAGATCGTCGCAGGCGATCCGGTGTCCTACCAATACGGCCGCACCAATAACCCGGCGATCACCATCCTGAACCAGAACGGCGGCGTAGCAGCCTCCGGCACCCAGGGATTCCCTGGCTACACCCCGGCCACAGCAGTGGACGAAGGCCGCCACAACATCGCCCTGTTCCTCGACACCGAATACCATCCGGTCAAGGACCTGCTGCTGGGCGCTGCCGTGCGCTACGAGAAGTACTCCGACTTCGGCAATACCGTCACCGGCAAGTTCAGCGCGCGCTGGGACCCGACCAAGCAATTCGGCCTGCGCGGCAGCGTATCGTCCGGCTTCCGCGCGCCAGGCGTGCAGCAGAAGTTCTACAGCTCGGTATCGACCAACCTGAACCAGGCTGGCCAACTGACCGAAACCCTGACCGCGCGCGAAGGCAGCGCCGTGACGACTGCGCTGGGCATCAAGCCGCTGAAGGAAGAAACCTCGCGCAACGCCTCGGTGGGCATGGTGCTGCGCCCAGCGTCGAACATGTCGCTGACCGCTGACCTGTACCAGATCAAGATCAAGGACCGCATCGTGTTCTCGAGCGAGATCTCGCCGGAAGCCGGCGGCGGCCCGATCGCCAGCGTGCTGAACCCGCTGGGCGTCGGCCAGGCGCAGTTCTTCACCAACGCGGTCGACACCAAGACCCGCGGCCTGGACATCGTTGCCGACCACACCACCAAGTTCACCGCGTCGACCCTGGTGCTGTCCGGCCAGTTGGGCTTCAACAAGACCGAAGTGACCAAGCGCCACTCGCCATCCAGCTTGCTGACCGGCGACCAGCTGTTCAACCAGGCCCAGGTGACCCTGATCGAACGTGGTCAGCCACGCAAGCACCACGTCGTTGCGGCCGACTACACCATCGGCCAATGGAACGTGAACGCCCGCGCCAACTACTACGGCGAAGTGCAGGGCGAAGGGTTCAGCCCGCTGCAGACCTGGGACGCGAAATGGATTGTCGACTCGAGCATTCGCTACAGCTTTAGCAAGAAGACCACCCTGGCCTTCGGCGTCAACAACCTGTTCGATACTTACCCATCCGAATGGACCAACGGCGGCGACTTCCCGAAACTGGGCTTCAAGTACTGCTGGGAAACCTGCCCATTCGGCGTCAACGGCCGTTCGATGTACCTGAAGTTCGATACTGCGTTCTAAGTAGTTACTTCCCGTTGCAAGCGCCCTCCGGGGCGCTTTTTTTTTGAAAGTGGGTTACTGCAGGACTTTATCTCTTTTGTCATAAGCAAATAAGGACTTCGTTGTTGGGGTTTCATGTATCTCTGTTACCCTAGCGGATCTTGGAAGGATTTCGCATGGATCTGTCGTTCATCGTTTCTGGTTTCGTCGTAGGCCTGCTCGTCGGATTGACCGGCGTTGGCGGCGGCTCGCTCATGACGCCTATCCTGACGCTGATGTTCGGCGTTTCGCCCTCGGTGGCGGTCGGCACCGACCTGGCCTTTGCCTCCATTACCAAGACCGCCGGTACCGCCACGCATCGCCTGCGCGGCACCGTGCGCTGGGACATCGTGCGCCTGCTGTGTTACGGCGCCCTGCCAGCCGCCCTGGTGGCCACCTATGGCCTCAAGCATTTCGGCGCCCTGGACAAGCAGATCGGCCATTTGATCCGCCTGTGCATCGCCGGCTCCGTCATGCTGACCGTGCTGGCGATCCTGTTCCGCGGAAAAATGCTGGCGTGGATGCTGGCCCACCCTGACCGACAGTTGCAGGGGAGGGCGCTGAGCAGCGCCACCATCGTCGCGGGCGTCGTGCTGGGTACGCTGGTTACAATTTCCTCCATCGGCGCCGGCGCTGTTGGCGCCACCTTGCTGGTGCTGATGTACCCCCGCCTCACCCCGGCCGAAGTGGCCGGCACCGACATCGCCTATGCGGTGCCGTTGACCGCTATCGCCGCCGCCGGGCATTGGTGGCTGGGCTCCATCGACTGGACTTTGCTGCTGACTTTGCTGGTCGGCTCCGTGCCCGGTATTACCATCGGCTCCTGGTTCGCCAAGTCCATGCCAGAGCGCATCTTGCGCGGCATGCTGGCGACAGTCCTGGTAACGGTTGCCGCCAAACTGGTTGCATGACTGCCGATTTGGCATCTAAGCAAATAAAAAAAGGGTAGTTTGGTTTATAACGCATGAATGCGAACATGCGCTCCTGTTAGTCGAAAATGTAATAAGGGAGCAAGCATGTCAGCAGTTGCGTTGCCGACAAGAACGCCGGCAGGAGAGGTCAAAGCCCGCAAAGCGCCATACCGCGTGATGCCCGGCTTCAACTTGTCGCTTGGTTTCACCATCCTGTACCTGACCCTGATCGTCCTGATCCCGCTGTCAGCGATCTTCCTCAAGACCTTTACCATGACCTGGGACGGCTTCTGGGCGGCCGTCACCTCGGAACGCGTGGTCGCCTCCTACAAGCTGACTTTCGGCGCCTCCTTCATCGGCGCCTTGCTGAACGTCTTCTTCGGCGGTGTCGTGGCCTGGGTTCTGGTGCGTTATCAATTCCCAGGCAAGCGCATTGTCGACGCACTGGTCGACCTGCCGTTCGCGCTGCCGACAGCCGTTGCCGGCATTACCCTGACTGCCTTGTATTCCTCCAATGGCTGGTTCGGCCAATATATTGAAGGCGTGCTGGGCATCAAGGTCGCCTTCACTCCACTGGGCGTGGTGGTAGCGCTGACCTTTATCGGCCTGCCTTTCGTGGTGCGCACTGTGCAGCCAGTGCTGGAAGACGCTGAACGCGAACTGGAAGAAGCGGCCGCCAGTCTGGGCGCCTCGGCATTCCAGACGTTCCGCCGCGTGGTATTCCCGACCATTTTGCCATCTCTGCTGACTGGATTTGCGTTGGCCTTTGCCCGCGCCACCGGAGAATTCGGCTCCGTCATTTTCATCGCCGGCAATATGCCGCTGGTGTCCGAGATTACGCCGCTGTTCATCATCACCAAGCTGGAGCAATACGACTACGCTGGCGCTACCGCCATCGCCGTGGTCATGCTGGTAGCCTCGTTCCTTATGCTGCTGGCGATTAACCTGCTGCAGGCCTGGTCGCGCGGGAGGAACGCCAAATGAGCGCATCCGTGACCCCGATCCGCCGCGGCGAACTGCCGCAACGCCATGACGTGCTGGAACCGCGCTGGGTACGCTATGCGCTGATCACCTTGGCGCTGACCTTCCTGACCCTGTTCCTGTTTGTGCCGCTGGTGGCAGTATTCACCGAAGCGCTGAAGAAGGGCTGGGACGTGTATGCCAGCGCCATCCTGGAAGACGACTCGATTGCCGCCATCAAACTCACCCTGTTGACCGCCGCGATTGCGGTGCCGTTCAACCTGGTGTTCGGCGTAGCCGCTTCCTGGGCCATCACCAAGTTCGAATTCCGCGGCAAGAGCCTGCTGCTGACGCTGATCGATCTGCCGTTTTCGGTGTCGCCGGTGATTTCGGGCCTGATCTACGTGCTGCTGTTCGGCACCCAGGGCTGGTTCGGCCCGTGGCTGGCGGAGCACGATATCAAGATCCTGTTCGCCGTGCCGGGCATCGTGCTGGCTACCGTGTTCATCACCTTCCCGTTCGTGGCGCGTGAGCTGATCCCGCTGATGCAGGCGCAGGGCAGCGAGGAAGAAGAAGCCGCCGTGGTACTGGGCGCCAACGGCTGGCAGACCTTCTTCCGCGTGACCCTGCCGAACATCAAGTGGGGCCTGCTGTATGGCGTGATCCTGTGTAATGCACGTGCCATGGGCGAGTTCGGCGCGGTGTCGGTGGTGTCGGGCCATATCCGCGGCGAGACCAACACCATGCCGCTGCAGGTCGAGATCCTCTACAACGAATACAACTTTGCCGCCGCCTTTGCCGTGGCATCGCTGCTGGCATTGCTGGCGCTGGTCACCCTGGCAGTGAAAACCTTTATCGAATGGCGCCTGCACGAAAATTACGGCGACGACGCCAAGGAGCATTGATATGACGATCGCAGTCAAGAACATCAACAAGCGTTTCGGCGACTTCGTCGCACTGGACAACGTATCGCTCGACTTCCCGCAAGGCGAGCTGACCGCACTGCTCGGCCCATCGGGCTGCGGCAAGACCACGCTGCTGCGCTGCATCGCCGGGTTGGAACACCCGGACTCGGGCCAGGTGCTGCTCGATGGCTCGGACGCATCCGACCGCCATGTGCGTGAGCGCCAGGTGGGCTTCGTGTTCCAGCACTACGCGCTGTTCAAGCACATGACCGTCTTCGAAAACGTGGCCTTCGGCCTGCGCGTCAAGCCGCGCAAGGAGCGCCCGTCCGAAGACCAGATTCGCCGCAAGGTGAAAGAACTGCTGGAGCTGGTGCAGCTGGACTGGCTGGCCGACCGTTATCCGCCGCAGCTCTCCGGCGGCCAACGCCAGCGTATCGCCCTGGCCCGCGCACTGGCCGTTGAACCGCGCGTGCTGCTGCTGGACGAACCGTTTGGCGCGCTGGACGCCAAAGTGCGCAAGGAACTGCGCCGCTGGCTGCGCCGCCTGCACGACGAGCTGCATGTGACCTCGATCTTCGTGACCCACGACCAGGAAGAAGCGCTGGAAGTGGCCGACCGGGTGGTGCTCATGAACAAGGGTCATGTCGAACAACTGGGCTCGCCGGACGAGGTGTACAACCATCCTGCGTCGCCGTTCGTGTACGGCTTCCTCGGCAATGTCAACGTCTTCCACGGCCGCGTGCATGAAGGCGTGCTGGCCAGCGACGGCGTCGAATTCGACGTGGAAGGGCACGGCAGTGGCAAGGGCACGGCCTATATCCGCCCGCACGACCTGGAAGTCGAGCGCTATGTCCCTGGCGCGGAAGGCATTGTGGTCAAGCTGCGCCGCGCGCATGCCATCGGACCGTTGGCCCAGCTCGACCTGGAGCGCGCCGACAACGCCCAGATCATCGAAGCCACGATCTCCAACGAACGCTATATCCAGCTTAACTTGAAAGACGGCGAAACCCTGGTGGTGCGTCCCAAGCGCTTGCGCGTCTTTGTTGATGAAGGGGCGCACGCATGAACTTCCAGCAGTTACGCTCCGTGCGCGAAGCCGCGCGCCGCAACTACAACCTGACCGAAGTGGCCAACGCCCTGTTCACGTCCCAGCCGGGCGTGAGCCGCCAGATCCGCGAGCTGGAGGATGAACTGGGCGTCATCATCTTCGAGCGCAACGGCAAGAGGCTCACCGGCCTGACCGAGCCAGGCAAAGGCATCCTGAAGATTGTCGACCGCCTGCTGGTGGAAGCGGAAAACCTGCAACAGGCCAGCCTGGAATTCACCGGCCAAAAAAGCGGCACGCTCACCATTGCAGCGACCCACACCCAGGCGCGTTATGCTTTGCCAAAGGCGGTTTCGCACTTCCGCAATGAGTTCCCGGATGTGCGCATCGCCTTGCAGCAAAGCGCGCCGGACCACATCGCGGAATGGGTCCTGTCGGGCAAGGCCGATATCGGCATTGCGACCGAAGGCCTGTCGCAATTCCCCGACCTGGTGTCTTTCCCTTGCTACCGCTGGAGCCACCTGGTGGTGGTGCCCGATGGCCACCCGCTGCTGACACGTTCCCCGATCCGGCTGGAAGACCTGGCCGAATATCCGCTGATCACTTACGACGTCGGCTTTACCGGCCGTGGCCACATCGATGCCGCCTTCGACAAGGCCGGTGTGCGCCCGGACATCGTGCTGACTGCAATGGACTCGGACGTCATCAAGCAATATGTGGCGCTCGGCCTGGGCGTTGGCCTGGTGGCATCGATGGCGTTCGACCATGGCCGCGACAAAGGACTGCGCGCCATCGAAGCATCGCACTTGTTTGCAGCGAATACCACCCGGCTGGCGTTGCGCAAAGGAGCTTACCTTCGTTCCTACGCCTACGAATTCATCTCGCAGTTCGCTCCCGATTTGACGCGCGCCGAGATCGAACAAGCCATGCTGGGCGGCGAGGCCTAGAATTCCTCCCAGCCGTCGGCGGTTCCATTGCCCGCGACGGCGACGCGCTTTGCCTTTACCGGTACGGCAGGGCGAACCGCTGCGCGCGGCTTGAGTTGGGTGACCACGGCGCTGCGGCGGGCCGGCATGGCTTCCTGCACCGAAGCGGCGAGACGGAATACACTGACCGCCTGCGACAATGAGGCGGCCTGCTCCTGCAAGGCGCCCGCTGCGGCGGCGGCTTGCTCTACCAGTGCGGCATTTTGCTGGGTGGCGCTGTCCATCTGCACCACGGCCGCATTGATCTGCTGCAGGCCCGAACTCTGTTCGCCGCTGGCAGCCGAGATTTCACCGATGATGTCGGTCACCTGCTGAACGCTGTTGACCACTTCGCCCATGGTGGCGCCGGCCTGGTCGACCAGCCGGCTGCCTTCCTCGACCTGGGCCACCGAGTTGTCGATCAACTGCTTGATCTCCTTGGCCGCATTGCCGGCGCGCTGCGCCAGGTTGCGCACTTCCGACGCAACGACAGCAAAGCCGCGCCCCTGTTCGCCGGCACGCGCCGCTTCCACGGCCGCATTCAGCGCCAGGATATTGGTCTGGAAGGCGATGCCATCGATGACCGAAATGATTTCCACGATCTTGTAGGCCGATTCGTTGATGGCGCTCATCTTGTCGACCACTTGTGCCACCACCGCGCCGCCGCGCCGGGCTACTTCCGAGGCGTTCCCCGCAAGCTGGTTGGCCTGCCTTGCGTTGTCGGCGTTCTGGCGCACGGTGGAGGTCAGTTCTTCCATCGACGAGGCGGTTTCCTCCAGCGAGCTGGCTTGCTGCTCGGTGCGCGCCGACAGGTCCATATTGCCGCTGGCGATTTCCGATGAAGCGGTGGAGATCGAATCGGTGGCGTGGCGCACATTGCCGACGATGCCAACCAGGCTGTTGTTCATTTCACTCAGGGCCGCCAGCAGCTTGCCTGTTTCGTCCTGCGAAGTGACGTCGATTTGCTGCGTCAGGTCGCCGGCGGCTACGCCTTCGGCGATGCGCACTGCGCGGCCGAGCGGTGCGGTGATGCTGCGTACCAGCCACCAGCCGATCCCTGCAGCCAGCGCAAGGGCGCCGGCGAGCATGCCGATGACTACCAGCCGGAAGCTTGCGTAGCTGGCCTGCGAGGACTCGTAGACCTGTTTGCCGATATCCATCTGCAATTGCACGAGATGATTGATCACATCGCGTACCGGCAGGAAGCTCTCTTTCATCCGGCCGTGCATCACTGCCTTCATCTTTTCCATGTCGCCCGCACGGCCGGCTTCCAATGCCGGATTCATTCCATCGAGGACGAAGGCTGCATGCGCTGCAGCATAGCGTTCTGCCAACGCTTTTTCTTCGTCCGTCATCTTGGTTGCGGCGTAGGCTTTCCAGGTCTTGTCGGCTTTGGCCAGGCCTTCCTCCACCGTCTTGACCATTTCGGGCAATGCGGCGGGACCGACAGTGAGCGCATCGGACATGGCCAACTGGTTGCGGTTGATGGTGCGGATCACCTCCTGCAGTTGGCCCAGTGCGACGAGCCGGTCTTCATAAACCGTTTGCAGCGATGCATTCGTGTTCGCCAGGCTGGTTATGCCGGCGATGCCGATCACCGTCATCATGACGGAAAGGATGGCCAGGACCGCTACCAGGCGGACTTTAATTGTGAGGTTGTTCAGCATGTACGGCTCCGGCCCGCGCGAGCGCGCTGGCATTGTAGGGGGAGTTCAACATGCCGCATTGGCGGGGCGGCGGGCTTGGGGCTGTTGGGCCGGCAATGCGGCGCCCCGGAAATCCGATGCTAACAACAAGGTTCCCTGCCAGCAAGTGAGATTTGGTGAGATTGTGGTGTATTTGCAGCCAGACAAAGTGTCAATTATTTGACCGGTCGGCAATGCGCTTATTGGCCCGGATTAGGCAACCGACCATGGATGGCGTCGACGGCGGCCACGACATCCGGCGACAGACAGACGTCATGTGCGTCGATGTTTTCCTTGAGCTGCGCCAGCGTGGTGGCGCCGATGATAGTGGAGGCGACGAACCAGCGCGAATAGCACCACGCCAGCGCGAGCTGGGCCGGCGTCATGCCGTTGTCGCGCGCCAGTTTCGCGTACTGCGCCACCGCATCCAGCACGCCCGGGCGCAGGTAGCGCGGGCTCCAGGTCGGCGGGAAGATCGTCAGGCGGCCATGCGCCTTTGGATTGTCGTGGTACTTGGCAGTAAGCTGGCCGAACGCCAGCGGGCTATAGGCCATCAGGCTCACTTGTTCGCGGAAGCAGGTCTCGTCCAGGAAGCTGGTTTCGAAATGACGCGCCGTCAGGTTGTACAGGTTCTGGATGGTGGCGATGCGCGGCAGGCCTTTCATCTCGGCCTGTTTGACAAACTCGGAAACGCCCCAGCTGCTTTCGTTCGATACGCCGATGTGACGGATCTTGCCTTCCCTGATCAAGTCGCCCAGCACGGCCAGGGTTTCTTCGACGGCGATGCTGTGGCGTTCCTTGCCTGGATCGAACTGGCTGGCGCCGAAGATCGGCACGTTGCGGCTTGGCCAGTGCAACTGGTACAGGTCGATGTAGTCCGTCTGCAGGCGCTGCAGGCTGGTTTCCACGGCAGCGCGGATGTTGGCCGCATTGTGGTTGCTCTTGCCCTTGCGGATCCAGTGCATGTACGGATTCGGCCCCGCGACCTTGGTCGCCAGCACCACGTCGGCGCGGCGGGCTGACTTCTTCAGCCAGCTGCCGATGAAGCGTTCGGTATCACCCTGGGTCGCAGCGGACGGCATCACCGGATACAGTTCGGCGGTGTCGATGAAATTGATGCCGCGCTCCAGCGCGTAATCAATCTGCGCATGCGCATCGGCTTCGGAATTCTGCTGGCCGAAGGTCATCGTGCCAAGGCAGATTTTGCTGACCTTCAGGCCGCTGCGGCCCAGGGCGACCTTCTGCATGCTTAGCCCCGCAGCGCGTCGGCGCAGTCGCGCACCAGCGCCGGGCCGGCGTAAATCAGGCCGGAGTAGAGCTGCACCAGCTGCGCGCCCGCGTCGATCTTGGCCTTGGCGTCCTTGCCCTGCATGATGCCGCCTACGCCGATGATCGGCAGCGCGTCGCCCAGTTCCGCTTTCAGCAGGCGGATGACGTTGTTCGACAGTTCGAACACAGGCGCGCCCGACAGGCCGCCGGCTTCCGCGCCGTGCTGCATGCCTTCCACCGCGCTGCGGCTCAGGGTGGTGTTGGTGGCGATCACGCCGTCGATCTTGTGGCGCAGCAGGGCATCGGCGATGTTCTTCACCTGGTCGCCATCCATGTCCGGAGCGATCTTCAGGGTCATCGGCACGTAGCGCTTGTGCTGGTCGGCCAGGCGCAGTTGCGCTTCCTTCAGTTGCGACAGCAGGCCGTCCACTTCCGACGCGCCCTGCAGCTGGCGCAGGTTCTTGGTATTCGGCGAAGAGATGTTGACGGTCACATAGCTGGCGTAGGGATAGACCTTGTCCAGGCAGTGCAGGTAATCGTCGACCGCGCGCTCGATTGGCGTGTCGGCGTTCTTGCCGATGTTCAGGCCCAGCACGCCTTCGCGGTTCTGGTAAAAGCGCGAGGACTGCACGTTGGCCACGAACGCATCGACGCCGCCGTTATTGAAACCCATGCGGTTGATGATGCCGTGCGCCGCAGGAAGGCGGAACATGCGCGGCTTCGGGTTGCCCGGCTGGGCGCGTGGCGTCACGGTTCCCACCTCGATCGAGCCGAAGCCCAGGTCGGCCAGCGCATCGATGAAGGCGCCATCCTTGTCCAGGCCGGCGGCCAGGCCGACCGGGTTGCGGAACGTCAGGCCCATGACGGTGCGCGGATCGTCTTTCGGGCGGCGCACCATGGCGTGCGTCAGGCCCAATGCGGACAGGCGTTTCAGCGCCGGCAGGGTGAAATGGTGGGCGGATTCCGCGTCCATCGAGAACAGGATAGGGCGGGCGAGGGAGTACAGGAATTTATCGGACATTGTGGGCAGCTTTTGGTGTATTTTTGTAGCATTTTACACTGCGCCCCCTGGAGGACCTTCCGTGATCAAGCCTGGACTTGCCTTGCTGGCCTGCCTTTCCCTACCGGCACTCGCTGCCGAAAACCAGCTTTCCGCCGCCATTGCGCGCGACTACAAAGCCAGCCTGGAGCCCTTGTTCAACCACCTGCACGCCAATCCCGAGCTCTCTTATATGGAAGTGCAGACGGCGGCGCGCATGGCGAAAGAGCTGCGCGCGGCGGGCTTCGAGGTGACCGAAGGCGTGGGCAAGACCGGCCTGGTGGCCATTATGCGCAATGGCAAAGGCCCGACCGTGATGGTGCGCGCCGACATGGACGCACTGCCTGTGGAGGAGAAGTCGGATGCAGCGAATGCCTCCAGGGTGAGGGTCAAGGACATGAGCGGCAACCTGGTGCCGGTGATGCACGCCTGCGGCCACGACGTCCACATGACCAGCCTGGTCGGCACCGCGCACCAGATGGCTTCGCACAAGAGCGACTGGAAGGGGACCCTGATGCTGGTCGGGCAGCCGGCCGAAGAACGCACCGGCGGCGCGCTCGACATGATGGCCGACGGCATCTACAAGCGCTTCGGCAAGCCTGACTATGCCTTGTCCCTGCATGTGGGCGCCGACATCGAGGCAGGCAAGATCGAGGCCAGTGAAGCGCCGTTCTCCGGCGCCGACCTGTTGGAGATTGTGGTGCACGGCATCGGCACCCACGGCGCCAGCCCGCATACCGGCAAGGACCCGGTCGTCATTGCATCGCAGATCGTACTGGCGCTGCAAACCGTGGTCACGCGCGACATCGCCCCGCGCGAAGCGGCCCTGATCACCGTTGGCTCCTTCCACGCCGGCACCAAGGGCAATGTGATCAGCGATACGGCGCGCCTGGAACTGACCGTGCGCTCGGAAAGCGACGAGACGCGCGCCAAGCTGCTGGAGGGAATCAAGCGCGTGGCCGAGAACACCGCGCGGGCTGCGGGCGTACCGGAAGACAAATTGCCGGAAATCCGCCACACCGACCGTCCGGTGCCGCCAACCCTGAACGACAAGGCAATGCTGCAGCGCTTGCGGACGGTATGGTCAAGCAAACTGGGTGAGGGTATTTTCGACAAGGGCTACCAGCGCGGCAGCATGGTGGGTGAGGACTATGCCCACTTTATTTACGGACAGGGCATCCCGAGCGTGTATTTCATGGTGGGCGGCACGCCGGCCGCGCAGGTGGAAGCGGCACGTGCCGGCAAAGGCACGATTGCCTACAACCATAGCCCGCTGTTCCGCGCCGATGCGGAAAAGTCGATCCAGACCGGCGTACTGGCAACTACGGTTGCACTGCTGGATTTGATGAGGAAGTGAGCGGCCCCCACACGCCTTTGATGCGTGCCTGCAGCGGCTGGAACTTGATCTTGTAGTTCATCTTCGGGCTGTCTTCGATCCAGTAGCCCAGGTAGACAAATTCCAGCCCCAGTTCGTGCGCCTGCGCGATCTGCCACATCACGTTATAGGTGCCGAACGAGGCGCCCGGCACGTCCGGGTCGAAGAAGGTGTAGACCGACGACAGGCCATCCGACAGCACGTCGATGATGGACACCATGCGCAGCGTGCCGTTGGGCTCGCGGAATTCGACGAGGCGCGTGTTGACCCGGCTTTGCAGCAGGAACTGCGCATACTGGTCGCGCGAATCCTGGTCCATGCCGCCGCCTGCGTGGCGGGTGCTCTGGTAGCGCAGGTAAAGCTCGTAATGTTCGTCCGAGAACGACAGGCTGGCCACGCCGGCCTGCAAGTTGCTGTGGCGCTGCCATGCACGGCGCTGGCCGCGCGTCGGCTTGAAACCGCCGGCCACGACCCGCACCGGAATGCAGGCCTGGCATCCATCGCAATATGGACGATAAGTAAAGATGCCGCTGCGGCGGAAACCATTCTTCACCAGCTCCGAGTACACGTCGGCGTTGATCAGGTGCGAAGGCGTTGCCACTTGCGAACGGGCCTGGCGTGCATCAAGGTAGCTGCACGGATAAGGCGCCGTTGTATAAAACTGCAACGTTGCGAAGGGAAGGTCGTTAAGCTGCGTCATGAGTCATATCATAACGCGTCCGCGGCTTAAAACGGTGCGATAGGGCACCAATCGCGTATCTGTGGCATCACAATACATTTCTGCAAGTGCGCTATGAAATCCTGGCGCGGGATGGGGCGCGCGCCTAGCGAAGCCAGGTGGCCGGTCTCCTGCTGGCAATCGATCAGCTCTACGCCATGCTGTCGCAAAAAATGCACGAGATAGGCCAGCGCCACCTTGGAACCGTCGGTGACGCGTGCAAACATCGATTCGCCGTAGAACATGGTTCCGATCGACACGCCGTAAGCGCCGCCCACCAGTTCACCGTCCAGCCAAAGTTCGGATGAATGGGCGAAGCCCTGCTGGTGCAGCCCGGTGTAGCCGGCGATGATGTCTTCCGATATCCAGGTGCCGGGGCCGTCGCGCCGCGGCGCGGCACAGGCGCGCATCACCTGTTCAAAAGCGCTGTCGAAACGCACTTCCCAGCGCTGGCCGTCGCGCGCAATCTTTTTCAGCGTTTTGCGCAAGCTGTCGGAAATCCTGAAATCGTCGGTGCGCAGGACCATGCGCGGATCGGTGCTCCACCACAGGATGGGCTGGCCCTCCGAAAACCAGGGAAAGATGCCGCGCTGGTAAGCGGCCAGCAGGCGTTTCGGCGACAGGTCAGCGCCGGCAGCCAGCAGGCCCGGCGCGTCCGTGGTCAGGGCTTCGGAGACGTCGGGAAAGGGCGTGTTGACGTCGAGCCAGGGGATCATGTGTCGGACGGCTGGCGCATTGGCTGGGTGATGTCCTGGGTATGGAAGCCGTAGCTGCCGCCCTCGCGCATTCTGGCGCGGTCGGCGAAGAAGAGTTCCAGCGTGGTGCGAATGGTAGGGAAGGCCAGGTCGTCCCAGGGGATTTCCGCTTCCGTGAACATCTTGACGTCCAGGCTCTCTTCGCCCGGCGCAAACTCAAGGTCGCGCAAGGTGGCGAGGTAAAACATATGCACCTGGTGCACGCGCGGCACATTGAGCAGGGTGTACAGGCTGCCGAGGTCGATATTGGCCCCGGCTTCCTCTTCGGTTTCGCGCTGGGCGGCCTCGGCCGTGGTCTCGTTGTTTTCCATGAAGCCGGCCGGCAGGGTCCAGAACCCGCGGCGCGGCTCGATGGCCCGCTTGCACAGCAATACCCGCAACTCACCGTCGCGCTCCCAGACCGGGACCGTACCGATCACCATCTTGGGATTTTGATAATGGATTGCCGAACAATTGACGCAAACATAACGCGGCCGGTTGTCGCCGGCCGGGACCATCAACTCAACAGGGTGAGCGCATTCTGAGCAGAATTTCATAGGGTCTACTGTACACCGAACGGCACATTGCCGCGATTCAGCGAAATATATTCGAGCTATCGTCAGAAGAAGTGGGATAAATATTGCCTAAATCGGCGAGACGCCCTATAATACTCGCATCAGACGCGGGGTGGAGCAGTCTGGCAGCTCGTCGGGCTCATAACCCGAAGGTCACAGGTTCAAATCCTGTCCCCGCAACCAGAATTCGGAAGAAACCGTCATCAGCAGCTAGCGATGACGGTTTTTTTTCGTCTATTACGCCGCTGCGTGGGCCTGACGCAGGAAATCCAGCACTTCGTCGGTCATCATGCGGCCTGCACGGAGCGCCGGCTCGCTTTCCAGCGCCTGGCGGAAGCGTTCACGTACGCCCGGCGCATTGCCGACCATATCGGTGAACAGTTCAAACCAGCGCTGGGCCAGCGCACCCGCTTCCGGCGCCAATGGCGAGGGATTGGCCGCCATTTGCGCGCGGATTTCGCCGATCAGTGCCGGCCATTCGTGGGCGCGGGTGCGGAAATGCTTGTGCATGGTCTCGATTTCCTCCGGCCGCATATATTTGGCATACAGCGCCAGTTTTCCCTGGCCGCTGGCCGCCGCAATATAGTTGCGCATCTCGAGCGTCACTCCGCTTTGCTTGCGGTATTCCTCTTCGCGCGACCACATATTGTCCAGCCGGTGCATCATCTCGACACTGTGGCCGGACTGGCGGCTGAAGGTCGCCATCCATTTTTCAGCCAATTCTTGTACTGTTGGATCGGATGGCTGGACGCCGGCCGCCATTTTCTGCCCTACGGCTTCGATCAGTTTTGCCCATTCCTCGGGCGCGGCGGGATCGCTGTAAATCGGCAGTTGCGCCAGTTCTTCCTTGGTGAAGTATTTGTCGTACACGGTCATTTGCTCCAGTGTGGTTAGCCAGGTAGCCAATTCCGGCTCCTCGCCTGCCAGCAATTGCCCGCGCAGGGCCGTCAGCTGCTCGCGCAGCTTGGCGGCTTCGGCGATTTGCCGGTCGAGCGAGTCGATCTGGCGGGCGATCAGGTCAGGCAGGGAAGCGCCGGGCTTGGCCAGGAATTGACCGATGTCGGCCAGCGCCATGCCGAAACGGCGCAGCGCCTGCACCTGGTGCAGGCGGGCCACGTCGTCGCGGTTGTAGAGGCGGTAGCCGGCATCGGAACGTCCCGAAGGCTTGAGCAGGCCGATGCTGTCGTAATGGTGCAGGGTGCGCACGGTCAGGCCTGAACGGCGCGCCAGTTCACCTACTTTCAACATCATGCGGAGCTCCTTTTCCTCGTTACGTTATCGCCATGCTGGAGCCTGACGTTAGGTGAGGGTCAAGCGCTGCGAGCAAAACGTGATGGTAAAGCATCCATCCTTTATGATGTTGGACATGCAACGTTTGCTCTTGTTTATCGCCATCTTGCTGCTGGCCCGCGCCGACAGCAGCCGCTTGCCGAATGCGCATCCGGCCTTGGCCCTGTTGCCCTTGCAAATGGCCTGGGCCTGGGAGCGCCCGGAAGACTTGCGCTGGCTGCCCGCCGATGCCGGGGTGGCCTTTGTCGCGTCCAGCATCATGTTGGAGGGCGATGAAGCGCTGGTGCGGCCACGCACCGCCCGCCTGCTGGTGGACCCCGCCACCGCTCGCGTACCCGTACTGCACGTCGACCTGTCCGGACGCGAACCACCGGCGCTGAACGAAGTGCAGATGCAGGCCATCGTCAAGGAATTGCTGCGCATCGCACGGGGCGCCAACCGGCAGGTGGTGCAGCTTGATTTCGAAGTGCGGCGCTCGCAGCGCCCCTTCCTGGCGCGCACTGTCGCCGCCGTCCGCCGCGCCTTGCCGCCCGAAGTGGCGCTGTCGGTGACCGCTTTGGCATCCTGGTGCCTCGACGATGCCTGGCTGGCCGAAGGGATGGCCGACGAAGTGGTGCCAATGGCCTTCCGCATGGGGCAGCAACAGCACGAACTTCGGCAGCGCCTGCGGTGGCAAGGATTCACCCAGCCCTATTGCCGCCAGGCGGTGGGCTATGCAACCGACGAACCGCGGCTGCGCCGCCTCGCGCCACGCAGCTATTACTTTTCCCCACGATCGTGGACGGCTGCTCAATGGCAGGCCCTCCATTCCCCAACCAAGGTGCACGCTCCATGAAACGATTTCCCAGGCTGCGCAAGCTCGCAGCCGTCGTAGCCCTGATCGCCCTGCCGCAGTACGCTCTTTCGAGCGGTGGCGATGGCTTTACTTACAACCTCTACGCCAATGAATTCATGGTGGCGCCGCGCGCACTGCCCAAATACGCTGCCGGCAATCTTGGCGTGCTGTCCAGTAGCTATTGGCGGGTGTACCTGTATCTTGCATACCAGGCGGCCAAAGGACATGGCATCAACCCATCGCAAGTCGCATCGCTGAATGTGTGGGATTGGCATGTGGGAGACAACCATCGGGCATGGGACTATGTCGCCGACGCGGAGAAGAATGGTAGCGGCGAATGGTTCAAGGCGCGCGCGCCGCTTGCGCAGCAAGTGGGCTTGCCGGCCGAAGTCAAAGTCGAGATCACCGGCGCCGACTATTGGGGACATTATGTGAATTGCCATCCCGATGCGCTGAGGCGCGCCGCCGCGACTGCCAAGGCGCGTGCGCAACTGGGACAAGGAGGCAGGCCTGACCAGTGGTTCAAGGCCTGGCTGGAAGGGCAGGACGCAGTGTTTGCCAATTGCAGCGTGCAGGACGGTCCGGCGACTCCGGTCTTGCCGCCAGCAATTCCGGGCAACGCCCCCGCGTGGCTGAAAGCAGACCGCGCCTACCAGGAAGCTGCCGCCAATTTCTACTCAGGTAACCTTGACGTCGCACGCCGCCAGTTCCAGGCTGTGGCGCAGGACACGTCGTCGCCGTGGCAGCCCTTGGGCGCCTACCTGGCTGCACGTAGCCTGATCCGCAGCGCGACGCTGCAAAGGGAAGGCGCTGACGACAGCAGCACTGCCAAGTTCAAACAGGCACGACAGGAACTGGAAGCACTGGCGCCTCATTACGCGCCGGCACGGCAAATGATGTTGCTGGTCGACGCGCGTCTCGACCCCGCTGCGCAGGTGAAGGTGCTGGCGCGCCGTCTCGAGCAGGAGCCCTTCAGCGCCGATACGCCGTCCATGCTGAGTGACTACTTGCTGTTGCTCGACAAGCTGCCGCGCAGCGAGATGATCGCCGCCAAGGAACCGCTGACGGCGTGGATCGGCAGCATGCAGGGCGATTCTGCGGATCTATTCGACAGCAACACGACTCCTGAGGCAAAGGCACGGCGTAAGCAGGCACTGGACCTGGCGCGCCAAAACTGGCAGAAGCAGGGCGATGCCCTGTGGCTGGCGCCTCTCCTCACCATCGCCCAGGCGGGCGACCTAAGCGATGCGGAACGCAAAGCCGCCGCGGCGGTACCGGCCGCACACCCGCTCTACCAGACCATGCAATACAACCTGGCGCGCCTGGCCATTGCGGAAAATCGCCTGGCGCAAGCCGACAAGGATATCGACCGCGTGCTGGCGGCGCAGGGCAAGTCCATGTCGGTGGCAACCACCAATCGTTTCATGGCGCTGAAGATGCAGACAGCCGGTACGCTGGATGGTTTTGCCAAGGCCGGGCGACGCACACTCGACCCGGTGGAGCGCGGCGCGCCGATTGATGACGCGGCAAAAGTCCCCGAAGGAAGCGACAACGATTTCCGCCTCGCCGTGTATCGCTACCTGCCGATGTCGAGCCTGAAAGCGCTGTACGACAATCCTGCCTTGCTGCCGTCGTGGAAGACGGAACTGAGGGAAACCATCTTCACGCGTGCCCTGATCGCCAATGACGAAGCGACGGTGCTGTCCCTGCTGGATGGCATCGCAGAAGGGCGCAAGACCACCACCCACCTGTACGCACGCTATCGCAAGGCGGCCAGCGGCGCCGAGCGCAAGCTGGCAGGCGCGCTGATTCTGGTGAACACGCCGGAACTCCGGCCGCAGGTGGTCAGCAAGGCTGGCGTTACCAATGACCAGGCCTGCAACCCGATCGGCATGGAAGGGCGGGTGGCTCCGGCGCCGCGCTTCCTGAGCCAGGAGCAATTGGCGGTGGCGGAGCAGGAGCACCAGGGTTTGTGGCAGTTGTCGCTGCGCTCGATCTACCTTGCACCGACCTTGATGGCATGGGCATCCGCCAAGCCGAATGACGAGGAAGCACCGAAGGCGCTGCACCTGTTGGTGGCCTCGATGCGGCGCGAATGCCCCTGGGGCGAAGTGCCGCAGGAGAAGTGGGACCTGCGTTCCCGGAACTCAAAGCAGGCGTTCAGCATGCTGCACAAGCTTTACCCGAAGAGCGACTGGGCCAAAATTACCAAGTACTACTATTGAGCTCAGGCTTCGAACGCCAGGCTGGCCCACAGGTGGGCTGCTGCCATTGTGCGGTGCGGGGAGTAGCGCTGTAGCAGGGCCTCGGTGCGCGCCATGTCCGGCTTGCTGTCCTCGCCCAGCAGGCGCTGCAGCGCCGCGCGGATGGCGACGTCGCCATGCAGTGAGCAATCGGCGTAGCCATAGCCGCGCAGCAGCGCATAGTTGACCGTCCAGGGCCCGATGCCTTTGACCGCCAGCAGGTTCTGGCAGATAGCCGGGATCGGGTTGTCTTCGCGCTCTTCGATATCGAGTTCGCCGCAAGCGACAAGCTGGGCGAAGCGGATCAGGGTCTCCGCCTTGGCGCGCGAGAACTTGCGGCTGGTCAGGTCTTCGACGGTAAGCTTCGCCACATCCGCAGCCTCCGGATAGCACCACAGGCCCTCCTTGTGCTGGCGGCCCGCCTGCAGGATGAAGGTACGGCGCAGCGCGATGGCAAAGGACAGGTTGATTTGCTGGCCGATGATGGCCCAGGTCAACGCCTCGAAAACCGTTGCCGACTGCACGATACGCAGGCCCGGCTGGCGAGCGACCACGGGTCCAAGCAAATCGTCCTCGCGTGCAAACGCCACGAAAGGGGCCGGATCGATATGCAGGCCGAGGATGTTGCGCGCAGCGGCTTCGATCTGCGCCGCCAGTGCCGGCGGAACCTTGCGTGCGCGCGGCAAATCAATGTCAGCCTCGCAGGCGATTGATCGTGCGCGGCCCTTTGGCAGTGCAACCGCCAGCAACACCGGCACGCCATCCAGCAGCATGCCCTTGCGGATCGCATCGGGGCTCACTTGTTCCGCGACGCTTTCGGCATCGCGGCTATGGAAGGACAGGACGTCCTGCACGCGATACGCAGCAGGAAGGGCAAGCGAAAACGAATGCTTCATGCGGCCTCGGTCTTTTGCATCCAGGGCAGCTTGACCTTGTAGCCAGTGACCAGCATGGTGCCGGTGATGACAATGGCCGCGCCGGCAACCGTGTACCAGCCCACCACCTCATGCAGGAACAGGGCTCCCCACAGGATGCCGAACAAAGGATTCAGGAAAGTGACGGTCAGCGCCGATGTCGGCCCGACATCGCGCACCAGTCCGAAATACAGCAGGTAAGCGATGCCGCTGCACAGCACACCCAGCGCCAGAGCCGCCCCCATGATGCCGACAGTCGGCTCGCCAGGCTGCGGGAAAATCGCGAGCGACGGAATGGTCAGCAAGGCCGCCGCCCACATGCTGCCATGGGCATTGGCAAAAGGCTCCACGCCTTGTGCCGCCCTGGATACTTTGGTGTAGGTAGTGGCGATGCTGTAGCTGAACGCCGCCAGCGTGGCGGCAGCGATGGCCAGGCCGGCGCCATCCTTGCTGCTGACATGATCGAAACCGACCAGCATCGCGACGCCCGCCGTCCCCAATGCAAGTCCAAGCATCACGCGCCCTGAAACCATATGGCGATGCCAGACCGCGCCGACGATCGCGCCCCAGATCGGCGCCGTCGCATTCAGCACCGACAGCACGGAAGCCGTCAGGGTCTTGGCCGCAAACGCAAACAGCAGGAAGGGCAGGGCCGAGTTAAAGAATCCCAGCACCAGGTAATGCTTCCAATGCTTGCCCAGGTCAAGGCGCTTGCGCAGCACCAGGGCCACCACCGCCAGGAAGATGGCCGCAAACGTCACGCGATACTCGATCAGCACGCCCGGCCCCAGCACCGGCGCCGCGATCCGCATGAACAGGAATGAGCCGCCCCAGATGGCAGCCAGCAAAATCAGTTTGAGAAGGTTTGAAGTATTCATACGGTTCAGTTCGTGTCAACCTTGGGGTCAGGCGCTTTGCTTGACACAGTCTCATCTGCAAATGGCTGAGGCCGTGTCAACTAAAGAGCCTGACCCCAAGGTTGACACAGGCTCGTCTATAGGGCGATCTGGTTCTTGCTATTGAATTCATGTCGGGCAGGCGGGGCCGGGGGCTGTGGCCAGGGCGGCGGCGTGGTTGATCTGCAGGACTTCGGGTACGCCGTTCTTTACCGCCGTCATTTCGGCCAGGATGGAAATTGCAATCTCCGGCGGCGTCTTGCTGCCGATGTACAGGCCGATCGGGCCGTGCAGGCGGGCAATCTGCTCTTCCGTCAGGTCGAATTGCAACAGCCGCTCGCGCCGCTTGTTGTTGTTGGCCCGCGAGCCGATGGCGCCGATGTAGAAGGCGTCGGATTTGAGCGCTTCCATCAGGGCCATGTCGTCGAGCTTGGGGTCGTGGGTCAGCGCCACCACGGCACTGCGGGAATCGAGCTGCATCTCCAGCACCAGGTCGTCCGGCATGGCATGCACCAGCGGTACATCGGGCAGGGCCCAGCCGGCGCGGTATTCTTCGCGCGGGTCGCAGACAGTGACGTGGTAATCCATGGCGGTGGCAATCTGCGCCAGCATGCGCGAGAGCTGTCCGGCGCCGATGATCAGCAGCCGCCAGCGCGGACCATGCTGGGTGACCAGCAGGTCGCCGCTGCGCTCCAGCACGGCGCCGGGACGGGCGCGTTCCAGCGTGACGGTGCCTGTGCTCACATTGAGCGTGCGTGCCACCAGTTCGTGCCTGGCCAGACGGTCCAGCAATTCGTCGATGCGGCTGTTTGGCCCGAGCGGCTCGAGCGCCAGTTCGATGGTGCCGCCGCAGGGCAGGCCGAAGCGATGCGCCTCGTCGGCGGTAATGCCGTAGCTGACCACTTCGGGCATTTCGCGCACGATGCCTTCCTTGCGCACGCGGTCAATCAAGTCATCTTCGATGCAGCCGCCGGAAACTGAACCGACCACGCGGCCGTCGCCGCAAATGGCAAGGGTGGCGCCGATCGGACGCGGGCTCGAGCCCCAGGTGCGGATCACCGTGACCAGTTCGCAGCGGTGGCCAGCCGCCAGCCAGGCGGAGCAAGTCTTGAGTACTTCGAGGTCGATGCTGTCCATGCACCGAACTATAGCAAGGGTCAGCGCTTTTTGCAGACGGCCTTCAGGGCCTTTTCGGGCAGGCTGTCGGGTGCGATTGTTTCAGGATCGTAGGCTTCGTATTTGAAGGTGCCGACCGGCTCGCCTTTGCCCAGGACATCGGCGTGGAAAGTCTGGCTCAGCAGGGTACGGGTGCCGGCACCGCAGGCATACAGGTGCAGCGAGCGCACCGACAGGTACATTTTGCCGTCGGGCGCGGTCTGCGGCTTGCGAAAAGTCTCCATGGTCCAGGCCTTGCGGCCTTCGCCTTCTCTACGCACGGATTTGCTGTCGAACAGGAGGGTGCTGTCCTTGTCCTTGGAGAGGGTGGTCCAGGGGGCCGCCAGCGCCACCGAGGGCGCCAGTGCGAGCATCAGGACCACCGTTTTCATGGCAGCAGCGGGCGCTTGGCGGCCTGCTTGGCCTTGATTTCGGAAACGCTGCGGTCCATCGCGGCCAGGCGCGCAGTGACGTTCGGGTGGATCGCGGTGTAGCCGTTCAGCGCCGTCGCAGGATACTGGCCGGACAGGCGCTGCCAGAAACCATGCGCGTTGCTGATGTTGTAGCCGGCGCGCGCCAGCATGTACAGCGCCAGGTTGTCGGCCGCCACATCGTAATCGGCAGGCATAGGCCGCACGCCCGCAGTTCCGACCAGCATGGTCAGGTCGGGCCGCACCGACGCCAGGTTGTCGATAATGCTGGACATGGTGGCGGTGCTGCGCATCGTGCCCGCATGGCCCAGGATGTTATGCGCCAGTTCCTTCGCCATTACGTAAGCCACCGCTTCGTCATTTTGTGCGAAGTTGATCATGCCGCGCGTGAGCATCACGCGGCTGCCGTCGTTGTAGGCGTTCACATTGTCCGAGTTGCCCAGGTCGACGCGGAAGGCGCAGGCGCGGGTCACAGGCACGTTCAGCGTCTGGTTGGCGCCATTGCGGGCGATGGTCATGCTCAGGGTGGCGCTGTTGGCGGTCAGCGGGCCGAAGACGGCCGCAGCCTTGCTTTCAGCATCGCGGCCGCGCGGGAGCGGTTTGCCGCCGGCGGCTACCAGGTCGTCACCCTTGCGCAGGCCGGCCTTGGCGGCGCCGCTGCCTGCCAGCACGCCGGACACTTGCAGCACGTCGTCGTAGCCCAGCACGGCGGCCGAAGCGTCGGCGTATTCGCCGGGGTAGGAGTATTTATTCTTGGCGGTGAAGCCGAGCAGGTTGCGCGCCTGCGCTTTGCACAGGTCTGCGTTATTGATCAGCAGCGGGGCGGCAATGCGGTACAGGCGCTCCTGCAGTCCGGCGATCACTTTCAGGTTGTCGCGTGCGGCCTGCATTTGCGGTGTTACCACCGGGGCTGACGGGACTGACGGCTGGATCGGCTGTTCCGGCGCGGCAGGCTCGCCGCCAGGCTGGATGGTTGAACAGGCAGAGAGCAGGAGCGCGGCCGCAATCGCGGGCCAGGTCAGCGGCGAATTTGAATTGTAGCGTTGCTCTACTGCCATAGATATTTCCTCAGTGCTTGCCAGTGCTGCCGAAACCTCCGGCGCCGCGGTCGCTGGCCTCGAAGTCTTCGACAACATTGAAGCCAACCTGCAGCACGGGCACGATGATCAATTGCGCCAGGCGCTCCATTGGGTTCAGCGTAAACGTGTTTAAGCCCCGGTTCCAGGTAGACACCATTAATTGTCCCTGGTAATCGGAGTCAATCAAGCCTACCAGATTCCCCAAAACAATGCCGTTCTTATGGCCCATGCCCGAGCGGGGCAGGATCATGGCCGCATAGCCCGGGTCGGCGATATGGATGGCAAGGCCGGTTGGCACCAGCACAGTCTGGCCGGGCTCGATCACGAGCGGTGCATCGATGCAGGCGCGCAGGTCGAGGCCGGCGCTACCGGGAGTTGCATACGCCGGCATCTGTTCTTTCATGCGCGGGTCAAGGATTTTGACGTCTACAGTTTTCATTGGAATAGCGAGTTCTTGTCGATACGTTTGGCGATTTCGGAAATCAGCTGGCGCGCCAGCGTGAGCTTGTCGGCGCGCGGCAGGATGGTATGTCCGTTCTCGTCAAACAGGATAATGGTGTTGTCGTCCTGGCCGAAGGTGTTGTGGCCGATATTGCCGACCAGGAGGGGAATGCCTTTGCGTTCGCGTTTGCTGGCGCCGTATTCGATCAGGTTTTCCGATTCGGCGGCGAAGCCTACGCAGTAAGGCCAGCCGGCCAGGCTGGTACGGGTGGCCACGCTGGCCAGGATGTCCGGATTCTGTTCGAACTTCAGTTCCGGCACACTGTTGTCGCCGGTTTTCTTGACCTTCTGCGCGCTCGGGTTCACGACTTTCCAGTCGGCCACCGCGGCCACGGAAATGAACACGTGCTGGCCGCCGATGTGGTCCATCACCGCGTCGAACATCTGTTGCGCGCTCTTGACGTTGTGGCGGTCCACGCCGTACGGCGTCTCCAGCGCGACAGGGCCGGACACCAACGTCACTTCGGCGCCCGCTTCACGCGCGGCGCGCGCCACGGCATAGCCCATCTTGCCCGAGGACAGATTGGTGATGCCGCGCACCGGGTCGATGGCTTCGAAGGTCGGGCCTGCGGTGACCAGGATGCGCTTGCCGGCCAGGACTTTCGGCTGGAAGGCTGCGATCATTTCCGCCAGCAGTTGTTCCGGTTCCAGCATGCGGCCCAGGCCCACTTCGCCGCAGGCCTGGTCGCCGGCGGCAGGACCGAACACGGTGATGCCGTCTGCACGCACTTGCTCCACATTGCGCTGGGTGGCCGGGTTGGACCACATTTCCACATTCATGGCCGGCGCGATCAGCAAGGGCACACGGCTTGGGCGGGCCAGGCACATGGTCGACAGCAGGTCGTCGCACACGCCGTGCGCCAGCTTGTAGATGAAGTCGGCGGAGCAGGGCGCGATCAGGATGGCGTCGGCATCGCGCGTGACGTCGATGTGGGCCATATTGTTGTTCACGCGCGGATCCCACTGGCTGCTGAAGACCGGCTTGCCGGACAGCGCCTGCATCGTCACCGGAGTGATGAAGTGGGTCGCGGCATCGGTCATCACGACCTGCACCGAAGCGCCTTCCTTGGTCAGGGCGCGGCACAGTTCAGCGGCCTTGTAGCAGGCTACGCCGCCGGACAGGCCGAGGACGATTTTCTTGCCAGTCAGTTCCATTTTGCTGCTCCTACTTGTTCACGCGGCGCAGTTCGTCCAGTACGAACAGTGCGGCGCCAATGCAGATGGCGGTGTCGGCGATGTTAAAGGCCGGGAAGTGGCCGAAGCCGCTCCAGTGGAAATCGAGGAAGTCGATCACGTGGCCGTGCCAGATGCGGTCGATCACGTTGCCGACTGCGCCGCCCAGGATCAGGGACAGGGCCCAGCAGAACATGCGCTGGCCGCTGTGGCGCATCAGCAGGTAGATGATGTACAGCGCGGCGAAGACGCCGATGGCGGTGAACAGGTGGCGCTGCCAGCCGCCTTCATTGGCCAGGAAGCTGAATGCGGCGCCTTTGTTGTAGGCCAGGACCAGGTTGAAGAAGCTGGTGATGACTTTTTCTTCACCATACACGAATAGCTTGCTGATCGTGATTTTGCTTAGCTGGTCCAGCAGGATGATGATGAAGGCGATGCCCAGCCATGGGGCCATGCTGCCGGAGGGTTTGCTGCTGAAGGTAGTGGTCTTTTTGGTGGCCATGGTTTCTTTTCTTTGCTGCTCGCCGGAACCCGGTGAACCTGGGCCTGACCCAAGGGTCAGACCCGGCCGGCGGCTGCCGCAGACTTGGGTTAGGCGAACTTGCGGGACTCGCCGGCGCCGAACAGGTTGGAGTGGCAACGACCGCACAGGCCTGGGTGGTCGGCGTGCGAGCCCACGTCTGCACGGTAGTGCCAGCAGCGCTCGCACTTCTGCGCGGTCGATGCCGCCACGTTCACGGCTTCATCCGCTTCGGATGCCACTTCGACAGCCTTGGCCAGCGAAGTGATGAAGATGAACTTCAGGTCGTCGTCCAGCGATGCCAGCGCCTTGAACTTGTCGCCGGCAGCCTTGATCTCCAGTTCCGCCTGCAGCGAGGAGCCAATCGCACCGGAGCCGCGCAGTTCTTCCAGTTGCTTGGTCACGTCGGCCCGCACGGCGATGATGGTCGCGTACTTGGCCATCAGGGCTTCGGCGTCCGCCAGTTCCGGCAGCTGCCACCAGGTCTGGGTGTAGATGGTCTCGTCGCTGGCTTTGAACGATTCTTCGCCGGCGAACGATGCCCACGCCTCTTCGGCGGTGAAGCACAGCACCGGCGCCATCAGGCGCAGCAGCGACTGGGTGATGTGCCACAGCGCGGTCTGCGCGGAACGGCGTGCCTTGGAATCCACGGCGCTGGTGTACAGGCGGTCCTTCAGGATGTCCAGGTAGAAGCCGCCCAGGTCCTCGGAGCAGAAGTTCTGCAGCTTGGACACCACCGGGTGGAATTCGTAACGCTCGTAATGGCGCGACAGGTCGGCCTGCAGGGCCGCCATATTGGCCAGCGCGTAGCGGTCGATTTCCAGCAGCTCGGCCACCGGCACGGCATTCGCTTTCGGATCGAAGTCCGAGGTGTTGGCCAGCAGGAAGCGCAGGGTGTTGCGGATACGGCGGTACGACTCGGTCACGCGCTTCAGGATCTCGTCGGAGATCGACAGCTCGGAGGTGTAGTCGGTGGCGGCCACCCACAGGCGCAGGATATCGGCGCCCAGGGTGTCGGACACCTTCTGCGGCGCGACGGTATTGCCGATCGACTTCGACATCTTCTTGCCTTCGCCGTCGACCACGAAGCCGTGGGTCAGCAGCGCCTTGTACGGCGGACGGCCGTTCAGCATCGAAGAGGTCAGCAGCGAGGAGTGGAACCAGCCGCGGTGCTGGTCCGAGCCTTCCAGGTACAGGTCGGCCGGGAAATGCGATTGCTCAGGATGCGAGCCGCGCAGCACGGTTTGGTGAGTGCAGCCGGAGTCGAACCAGACGTCCAGCGTGTCCTTGTTCTTCACATAGTGTTCGGCTTCCGCACCCAGCAGCGTGGCCGGATCCAGCGCCTGCCAGGCGTCGATGCCGCCTTGCTCGATCAGCTTGGCCACCTGCTCCAGCAGTTCCGCGGTGCGCGGGTGCAGCTCGCCGGTTTCCTTGTGGACGAACACCGCCATCGGCACGCCCCACTGGCGCTGGCGCGACAGGGTCCAGTCCGGACGGTTGGCGATCATGCCGTGCAGGCGCGCCTTGCCCCAGTCAGGGAAGAATTCGGTGGCTTCGATGCCTTCCAGCGCGGTCTCGCGCAGGGTGGAACCGCCGTCCAGCGGCTGGATGTCCATGCCGGCGAACCACTGCGAGGTGGCGCGGTAGACGATCGGGGTCTTGTGGCGCCAGCAGTGCATGTAGCTGTGGTCGAACATCTTCAGTTCGAACAGGGCGCCTGCTTCGCGCAGCGCTTCGCAGATCGGCTTGGAGGCTTCCCAGATGCTCATGCCGCCGAACAGCGGCAGGGAAGGGATGTACTTGCCGTCCCCCATCACCGGCTTCAGGATGTCGTCATCCTTCATGCCGTGCGATTTGCAGGAGATGAAGTCGTCCTGGCCGTAAGCCGGGGCCGAGTGCACCACGCCGGTACCGCTTTCGGTGGTCACGTAGTCGGCGATGTAGACCGGCGACAGGCGGTCGTAGAACGCGTCGCGGGCGTGCAGCGGGTGCTTGAAGGCGATGCCGGCCAGCTTGTCGCCGGTGGCGGTGGCGATGACGCTGCCTTCCAGCTTGTAGCGCTCCAGGCAGGAGGCCACCAGGTCCTTGGCCAGGATCAGCAGCAGCGGCTTGCCGTCGCGCTCGGTCTGCACCAGCGCGTAGGTCACTTCGTGGTGCATGTTCAGGGCCTGGTTGGACGGGATGGTCCAAGGGGTGGTGGTCCAGATCACCACGAAGCCGTCGCCGGCCGGCAGGGCGGGCAGGCCGAAGGCGGCTGCCAGCTTGTCGTGTTCATGGAAGGCGAAACCGACGTCGATCGCCGGGTCGCGCTTGTTCTGGTATTCCACTTCCGCTTCCGCCAGGGCGGAACCGCAATCGAAGCACCAGTTCACAGGCTTCAGGCCGCGGTAGACATAGCCTTTCTCCAGCAGCTTGCCCAGGGCGCGCAGCTCGTCGGCTTCGTTACCGTAGTTCATGGTCAGGTAAGGGTTGTCCCATTCGCCCAGCACGCCCAGGCGGATGAAGTCCTTTTTCTGGCGCTCGACCTGCTCGTGCGCGTAGGCGCGCGCCTTGGTCAGCACATCGGCGGTCGGCAGGTTCTTGCCGAACAGCTTTTCGATCTGGATCTCGATCGGCATGCCGTGGCAATCCCAGCCCGGCACATAAGGCGCGTCGAAGCCGGCCAGGGTGCGCGACTTGACCACGATGTCTTTCAGGATCTTGTTGACGGCGTGGCCGATGTGGATGTCACCGTTGGCGTAGGGGGGACCGTCATGCAGCACGAACTTCGGGCGGCCCTTGGCGGCCTTGCGCACGCGTTCGTAGATCTTCTTGTCCTGCCATTGCTTGACCCAGCCCGGTTCGCGCTTGGCCAGGTCGCCGCGCATCGGGAATGGGGTTTCGGTCATATTGACCGGGTATTTGCTCTCTTGTTTCTTTGGTTTGTTGTCAGACATGATGAATGCTTTAAGTTTGTGTTTCGGTTGGCGCTTGCGGAGTTGGGCAAGGCCTAAATTCGGTCGGTGACGGAGTTGGCGGCGAAGAAGGCGCGCGCTTGGTCGGCGTCGCGCTCGATGGCCTTGACCAGGGTAGGCAGGTCAATGAACTTTTCTTCGTCACGTATCTTTTGCAGGAATTCGACGCGCACCACCTTGCCGTAGCAGTTCCGGGCGAAGTCGAAGACATGGACTTCCAGCAGCACGCGGCCGGCGTCCTCCACCGTCGGGCGCACGCCAAGGCTGGCGACAGCCGGCAGCGGCTTCTCGCCCAGGCCGTGCACCTGCACGATGAAAATGCCGGAGAGGGCAGGGCGGTGCGGCACCCGAAGGTTCAGCGTCGGAAAGCCGATATCGCGCCCCAGCTTGGCGCCGTGGATCACATGGCCGGAAATCGAATAGGGATGGCCCAGCAGCGCCTGCGCGTGCGGGAAGTCGCCTTCCGCCAGCGCGCTGCGCACGGCGGAAGAGGAAATGCGGGTTTCGCCATTGCGCACGGTCGGCAGCACTTCGACTTCAAAGCCGTACTGTTTGCCCGCTTCGGTCAGCATGGCAACGTTGCCGGCACGCTTGGCGCCGTAGCAGAAGTCGTCGCCTACCATCAGCCATTTGACGTGCAGGCCTTCGACCAGCACCTTTTCGACGAAGGCTTGCGGCGACTGGCCGGCGAAGGCGTCGCAGAAGTGCTCGACGATCACGCGGTCGACGCCATTGTTTTCCAGGGCCTGCAGCTTGTCGCGCAGGTTGGCGATGCGCGGCGGGGCTTTCGACATATCGCCCATCTTGTGGGCGAAGAATTCGCGGGGATGGGGCTCGAAGGTCATCACGGCCGATTCCAGCCCGAGGCGATCGGCGGCCGCGCGCACGCGCGCCAGCAACGCCTGGTGGCCGCGGTGGACACCGTCGAAGTTGCCAATCGTCAGGGCGCAGGGCGCACGCGCCGCTGCATTGGGAAGTCCGCGAAATACCTTCATTTATATTGCTGTCAGGCTCAAATGCTTGATTATAAGGCTTCAAAGTAAAAAAGCGCTGCCTGCGGTTGCAGGCAGCGCTTTTTGGCTCAGCCCGGCTTTGATCAGACCGGGTTGTTAATGTACATGGTCCAGTAGCGGGCCAGTTCCGGCTCGCCAGCGGTACCTTTCACCGACTTCAGGGTGCTGATGGCTGCAGATTTCTTGCCAGCAACATACTGAGCCACGCCGTAGTGCAGCTTCATTTCTTCAGGCTTGCGGCCGGTGCCCAGCTTGATCGCTTCTTCCATCAGCTTCAGGCCATCGGCCTTGCCGTCGGAAACCATGGCGTAGCCCAGGTTGGCCAGGCCGTCAGCATCCTTTTCCTTGCGGAAGTTGGCTTCCTGGGTGGCAGCGTTCTTCTGCTGGTCGGCCAAGGTCTTGGTGGCCAGGTCTTTCAGGCGCTGGTGGCGGCCGGCGTCGGCGCCGGTGCCCAGGGCACCCTTCTTGTAGCCTTCGTCGACGATCTTCAGGGCTTCAGCCGGGTTGCCGGCTTGCAGGGCCAACTGGCCCATTTCCATGAATTCCGCAGGCTTGGCGATCTGCTTCAGGGCCAGCTTGAGGCGCATCACGTCCAGGTTCAGGGACGAGGAGAAGCCTGGCTTGCCCAGCACGCGGTTAAGCAGGTCAGCCCAGTAGGATGCCTTTGGATAGGATGCCGCCAGTTTTTCCAGGGTCTGCACGTAGCCGGCCTTGTCGTTCTGCTTCAGCTGGATGTTGGCCAGCATTTGCAGGTTGCCTTCGGACTTGGCGCCTTGCAGTTCCTTGGCAGCTTCGTTCAGCTTGCCGCTCTGGTAGTAGGTCTGGATCAGCTGCTCGCGCATCTGGGAGTTGTTCGGATTATCCTTCAGGACCTTCTGGATGTAGGTGATCGCTTTTGGATAGTCACGGGCGCGCAGGTAGATGCTGGCCAGTGCTTCGGTAATCTTTGGTGCTTGTGCGGAAGACAGCTTAGGGGAAGCCAGCACTTGTTCGAAGGCGCGGGCAGCGGTCTCATTTTCGCCGGCTGCGGTTGCGGCCGAGCCTCGGGTGTACTCGATCTGGAACTTTTCCAGCTCGGACTTGCCACCGACTGCATCAGCTTCCTTCAGTTTCGCCAGGGCTTCCTTGTAGCGGCCGGAGGAGGCCAGCTTCTGCGCTTCTTGCAGTGGCTTGCCCACTTCGGCGCGCACGTTCTCGGCATAAGCGATGGACGATACACCCATCATTGGAACGGCAGCGTTGAAACCAATTGCGGCCATTACCAGGCCAAGATGTGCGAGACGAAACTTAATCATGGGGTGATTTTCTTTCTTCAAAATGCGAAATAGGCAGGATAACCTGCCTATTTGGGAAAATAAAGGGTGTTTTGGCCCAATTATTTACTGGAACTGCTCGTTGCCGACCAGACCAATCTTGGTGACGCCCAGACGCTGTGCCGAAGCCATTACGCCTGCAACCACACTGTAGTTAACCAGCTTGTTCGGACGCAGGTGCACTTCAGGCTGGTCAGCCTGTGCCGCTACGGCGATCAGCTTGTTTTCCAGGGCAGGGCGGTCAGGTACGACCACGTTGTCCCACAGGATGGTGCCGTCGAAGTCAACGTCGATGGTCACGACCACAGGTTCCTTGGTTGGCGGTGGCGGGGTGCCGACCGGCATGTTCAGGTTGACCGAGTGGTTCGCTTTTGGAATGGTGATGATCAGCAGAATGATCAGAACCAGCATGACGTCGATCATCGGCGTCATGTTCATTTCCATCATCGGTTCCGACTCACCGCCGGAACTGCCTACGCTCATACTCATGAAATGTGTTCCTTTTCAGAAGGCCGCCCCCGCTACAGCCAGGGGCGGCTTGTTCTTACATCTTATCAGGCGGTTCGGTGATGAAACCGACCTTCTGGATGCCAGCGCGCTGGGTGGTGTAGATCACACGGCCGATCGATTCATATTTCGCGTCTTTGTCGCCGCGGACATGAACTTCAGGCTGAGGCACCTTCACAGCTTCCTCTTTCAGAAAATCGAACAGCTCATTCGCGTCGCGCATTTTCTTCTGGTTCCAGTAGATGTCGCCATCTTTGTTAACAACGATGTTGACGTTCTCTGGTTTGGTCTGGATTGCCTGGTTGATCTCTTCCGGCAGGTTGATCTTCTGCAGTTTGAGAACGACCGGGCTCGTGATCAGGAAGATGATCAGCAGAACCAGCATGATGTCCACGAGCGGAGTCGTGTTGATCTCACTGTTAAGCTGCTCTTCTCCCCCGGTATCGGAGCCTACAGACATCGACATGGTATTAACCTACTTTTTTCGACGAAGCAGCAGCGTTCGAGGTGGACATTGCGCCGGAGATCAGCACGGAGTGCACGTCTGCGGAGAAGGAACGCACATCTTCCATTGCGGTCTTGTTACGACGCAGCAGCCAGTTGTAACCCAGAACGGCAGGAACTGCGACCAGCAGACCGAAAGCGGTCATGATCAGCGCTTCACCCACTGGACCTGCAACTTTGTCGATCGATGCGTTACCGGTCATACCGATGTTGGTCAGCGCGCCGTAAATACCCCAAACGGTACCGAACAGGCCGATGAATGGAGCGGTCGAACCAACGGTTGCCAGGAAGGACAGGCCATCGGACAGACGGGACTGCACTTTGTCAACAGCGCGCTGGATGGACATGGTCACCCAGGTCGACAGGTCGATTTGTTCCAGCAGGGCGCCGTCGTGGTGAGCGGTTGCCTTGGTGCCGGTTTCAGCGATGAAGCGGAATGGGGAACCTTCGGTCAGGGTAGCGGTGCCGGCAGCGATCGAGGATGCTTTCCAGAACTTGGCAGCGGTTTCTTTCTGCTGCTTGAAGATCTTCTGCTGGTCGATGATCTTGGTCACGATGATGTACCAGGAACCGATCGACATGATCGACAGGATGATCAGGGTAGCACGAGCAACGAAGCCAGCTTCCCACACAGCGGAGATACCGAATGGGTTTTCGACTTCTTCTTTAGCGGCTGGAGCAGCTGGAGCAGCAGCTGGAGCGGCTGCGTCGGCTGCTGGAGCGGCTGCCGCGTCAGCTGCTGGAGCTGCAGGTGCGTCAGCGGCTGGAGCCGAAGCGGCTGCCGAGGCAGGCGCGTCAGCCATGGCTGGGGCGCTTACCAGGGCGGTAGCTGCGGTCACCGAGAACAGCACAGCGGCCAGTACAGCGGACAAACGGGTATTCTTAAACATGCTTCCTCCAAATTTGAAAAATAATCAGTTCGCTGGCTTAAACGACAACGGACTTACTTAGTTGCGAGACGGTGTTCTGTCTCAGGTTTATTCCAGCGTCCAGACGTATTGCATCTGTTGCCAGCCTTCTTGCGGCTTGCCGTCGACCGTTGCAGGCTTGAATTTGCACTTGGAAATACCAACTTGTGCGGCCTTGTCCAGGTCACGGAAACCACTAGATTTCACTACTTTTGCCTCGGCTACGTGGCCGTCCACACCGATCAGGAAGGACATGGTCACAGTGCCAGTCTCTTCGTTACGCAGCGACGACTTCGGCCATTCTGGCTTGGCGCAGGTGCTGAAGTCGACCACAGCCGGGGTACGCACACCGGTAGCCGCAGGGGCTGGAGGTGCAGGTTGTGCCGGAGGGGCTGGGCGAATATCGGTGGTTGCCGGCTTCACGTTGGTCGCGTTGGCGATCACGTTCTGCGCTGGCGGCGGTTGCTGCACGTTCACTTCGACCGGAGGAATGAATGGCGGTGGTGGTGCCTTCATCTCTGGTGGAGGTGGCGGTGGTGGCAGTTCTTTTGGCGGAGGCGGGGCGACCTCCTCGATGATCTTGGTCTCCACCGGTTCGATCATCTTGCTAATCATTTTCTTGCCCAAGCCGGAAACAATACCGTAACCAGCAATTATGTGCAGGACTACGACGAACACGATGCCCGTATAGTTCTTCTTCCCGGCAATTTTCTCGTTATCACTGAAATTCATGCCTGCTTTCTCCAATACCAACTCTTGTGTTGCTACTTTAAACCCCCAAAATGGCGACACAAAGCTACAGCCGCATCCGGGACGTCGGCGAATTATACATACGAATTTTGGATTTTTGCATAGAATTTTGTCCCGAAAACCGTTTAAATTTCATGCCCTTAGCCCCATATTGGCAGGCTGTTACCAGACTACGCCGAAGTGGTCTGGCAGAAAAAGCAAGAGAAAATTGACCATTTTTTCGCCTCTGCGATTGATCTTCATCACTTTTTCGCGTGGACGAAAGAATGCTCGCCCACAGCGGCGGCGAGGCTAAGGAAATTTGGCGAAGTGTGTTGCTTCGACGTAACTCTGTCAAAAGCGGCCGTCAGATCACCCGGTTGCGCTTCTCGCGCTTGCACTCGATGGTGCTGATCACCTGGCCATCCGGCGCGACCGTATCCAGGTGAACGTCGAATCCCCACAGGCGGGCCACGTGTTTCAGTACTTCATTGGCCTGCTGGTTGAGGGGACGGCGGTTGTACTGCGTATGGCGCAGTGTCAGGGCGCGGTCGTCGCGGGTATTGACGGACCACACCTGTATATTAGGCTCCCGATTGCCCAGGTTGTACTGGTCGGCCAGCATTTGCCGCACATAGCGGTAGCCCAGCTCATCGTGGATGGCCGAGACGGCCAGCTTATCGTTCTTGTCGTCATCTAATACAGCAAAGAAGTGGAACTCGCGGATCAGGCGCGGCGAAAGATATTGCGCTATGAAGCTTTCATCCTTGAAATTGCGCATGGCAAAGTCGAGCGTCTTCTTCCAGTCGCTGCCGGCGATATCAGGGAACCATTCGCGGTCTTCCGGCGTCGGGTTCTCGCAGATGCGCCGGATGTCAGACATCATCGCAAAGCCCAGCGCATAGGGGTTGATGCCGTTGTAGTAGGGGCTATGCACCGGCGGCTGGTACACCACGTTGGTGTGGCTCTTCAGGAATTCCATCATGAAGCCATCGCTGACCACGCCCTCGTCGTACAACTGGTTGAGGATGGTGTAGTGCCAGAAGGTCGCCCAGCCCTCGTTCATTACCTGGGTCTGGCGCTGCGGGTAGAAGTACTGGCTAATCTTGCGCACGATACGCACGATCTCGCGCTGCCAGGGTTCCAGCAGCGGGGCGTACTTCTCTATAAAGTACAGCAGGTTCTCTTCCGGTTCGGGCGGAAAGCGCGGCGCCGGCTTGTCGACCGCTTCTTCTTCGCGGCGCGGCACGGTGCGCCACAGCTCGTTGATCTGCGACTGCAGGTAGGCTTCGCGCTCTTTCTGCTTCATCTGTTCCTGCGCCAGCGACAGCTTGGCCGGCCGCTTGTAGCGGTCGACGCCGTAGTTCTGGATCGCGTGGCAGGAATCGAGCAGCAACTCAATGGCATCGATACCATGCCGCTGTTCGCATTCGGTAATGTAATTCTTGGCAAACACCATGTAATCGATGATGGCGTCGGCATCGGTCCAGGTCTTGAACAGGTAGTTGCCTTTAAAGAAGGAGTTATGACCATAAGCGGCGTGGGCAATGACCAGCGCCTGCATGGTCAGGCTGTTTTCCTCCATTAAATAGGCGATGCAGGGATTGGAATTGATGACGATCTCATACGCCAACCCCATTTGCCCGCGCTTATAGCCTTTCTCGGTAGCCAGGAAGTGCTTGCCGAACGACCAGTGCGCATACGATACCGGCATGCCCACTGAAGTGTAGGCATCCATCATTTGCTCGGCAGTAATGATCTCAAGCTGGTTCGGATAGGTATCCAGGCCAAAGTTCTGCGCTACGCGGCGGATCTCTTCGTGCGCCTGCTCGATCAGTTCAAACGTCCATTCGGATTGCTCCGGCAGGGCGCGCGGATGCGGGGGGCGCTTGGTCATCTGGTTCATTTTGGCTGCTTCTTGAACAGTTCGCGGAACACCGGATAGATATCGGCCGGCGTGACTATCTTCTGCATGGCGAAGTGCTGGTGGTATTCGGGGATCTGGGCGTATTGCTCCCACAGGTTCTGCGGCGGGCCGTCCGTGATCTCGACGTAGGTGTAGTACTGCACCTTGGGCATGATGGTATTGACCAGCAATTGCCGGCACAGCACGGAATCGTTGTCCCAGTTGTCCCCGTCGGACGCTTGCGCCACGTAGGCGTTCCAGCTGCCGCCGCCGAAGCGCTCGTCAATGATCTTGTTCAGCAGGTGCAGCGCCGAGGACACCACGGTGCCGCCCGATTCGCGCGAATGGAAGAATTCATTCTCATCCACTTCCGACGCCGCCGTATGGTGGCGGATGAACACCACCTCGATCTTGTCGTACACGCGCTTGAGGAACAGGTAGAGCAGGATGAAGAAGCGCTTGGCCGTATCCTTGCGCTGCTCATCCATCGAGCCCGATACGTCCATGATGCAGAACATCACGGCCTGGGTCATCGGCTTCGGCACCTTGATGCGGTTGGAGTAGCGCAGGTCGAAGGGGTCGATGTAAGGAATGGCCAGCAAGCGCGTATGCAGGTGGTGGATCAGCTTCTTCAGCTCGATCACCTGCGGGTCGTCGAGCGGCGCGCCGGCCACCAGCAGCTCTTCCAGCTCGCGCTCGGCCTCGATCAGGCGCTTGCGCGAACTGCCGCCCACCGCAATGCGGCGGCCGAGGGCGCCGCGCAGGGAGCGCAGCACATGGATATTGGAAGGCGTGCCCGACACCGTGTACCCGGCCCGTTGCGGCTTGAATTCCGTAGTCGCCGTGAGCTGGGTCTTGATCATGTGCGGCAGTTCCAGGTCTTCGAAGAAGTAGTTCATGAATTCTTCGCGCGACAGTTCGAAGATGAAATCATCCTCGGTGGTCTGGTCGCTATTGCCTGCGCGGCCGCGGCCGCTGCCTCCGCCACCCTTGGGGCGGTTGATCAAATCGCCTTTCTGGTATTCCTCATTGCCTGGGTTGACGACTTCCCAGACCCCGCCGTGGGCGTGGCCGAACGAGGGCTCGTTCACGTCCTTGACGGGAATGGATACTTTTTCGCCATTCTCGATGTCGGTGATCGAGCGCCCCTTGATGGCGCGCCCGACCGCATCCTTGATCTGGCCTTTGTAACGCCGCAAAAAACGTTCGCGGTTGACCGCGGACTTGTTCTTGCCCTGCAAACGACGGTCGATGAGGTAAGTCATGTGCCTCCTGCCTGCTTGATTGGCGCGTCCTGATTATCCCACTTTCAAATCAGGACGACTTCCTCACGCGCAGATACCATTCGCACAGCAGCCGGACTTGCTTGGCCGTGTATCCTTTTTCCACCATGCGCGCCACGAAGTCGGCGTGCTTGTTGGCGTCCTCGGCACTGGCCTTGGCATTGAAGGAAATCACCGGCAGCAGTTCCTCCGTATTGGAGAACATTTTCTTTTCGATCACCGTGCGGAACTTCTCGTAACTGGTCCATGCAGGGTTCTTGCCGCCATTATTGGCGCGCGCCCGCAGCCCGAAGTTGACGATCTCATTACGGAAGTCTTTCGGGTTCGAAATCCCGGCCGGCTTCTCGATCTTCTCCAGTTCATTGTTCAGCGATTCGCGGTCGAAGCTTTCGCCGGTATCCGGATCGCGGTATTCCTGGTCCTGGATCCAGAAGTCGGCGAAGGTCACGTAGCGGTCGAAAATGTTCTGGCCGTATTCGGAGTAGCTCTCCAGGTAGGCAGTCTGGATTTCCTTGCCGATGAACTCGACATAGCGCTGGGCCAGGTGCTCTTTTATATAGGAGAAGTACTTTTGCTCGGTCTCCGGCGGGAATTGCTCGCGCTCGACCTGCTGTTCCAGCACGTAGAGCAGGTGCACCGGATTGGCCGCCACCTCGGTCGAGTCGAAGTTGAAGACCTTGGACAGGATCTTGAAGGCAAAGCGGGTCGACAGGCCGCTCATGCCCTCGTCGACCCCGGCGTAGTCCACATATTCGTGGATGGACTTGGCTTTCGGATCGGTGTCCTTGAGGTTTTCACCGTCGTACACCAGCATTTTGCTGAAGATGCTCGAGTTTTCCGGCTCTTTCAGGCGCGACAGGATGGCGAACTGCGACATCATGCGCAGGGTGCCGGGGGCGCAAGGCGCCTTGTCGAGCGAAGAATTGTGCAGCAGTTTCTCGTAAATCTTGATTTCGTCGGTGACGCGCAGGCAGTACGGCACCTTCACTATATAGATACGGTCGAGGAATGCCTCGTTATTGCGGTTGTTCTTGAAGCTTTTCCACTCCGACTCATTCGAGTGCGCCAGGATAATGCCTTCGAAGGGGATGGCGCCAAAGCCTTCCGTGCCCTTGTAGTTGCCTTCCTGGGTGGCGGTCAGCAGCGGGTGCAGCACCTTGATCGGCGCCTTGAACATCTCGACGAATTCCATCAGGCCCTGGTTGGCCAGGCACAGGCCGCCGGAATAGCTGTAGGCATCGGGGTCGTCCTGGGCGTAGTCTTCCAGCTTGCGGATATCGACCTTGCCCACCAGGGAAGAAATGTCCTGGTTGTTCTCGTCGCCCGGCTCGGTCTTGGAAATGGCGGTCTGCTTCAGCACCGACGGGTAGCGCTTGACCACGCGGAACTGATTGATATCGCCATTGAATTCGTGCAGGCGCTTGACCGCCCACGGCGAAGGGATATTGCGCAGGTAGCGGCGCGGGATGCCGTAATCCTCTTCCAGGATGGTGCCGTCTTCCGCCTCGCTGAACAGGCCGAGCGGCGACTCGTTCACCGGCGAACCTTTCAGGCAGTAGAACGGCACTTCCTCCATCAACTGCTTGAGCTTTTCCGCAATCGAGGACTTGCCGCCGCCGACTGGCCCCAGCAGGTAGAGGATCTGCTTGCGCTCTTCCAGGCCTTGCGCGGCATGGCGGAAGTAGGCGACTACCTGCTCGATGACGTCTTCCATGCCGTAGAACTCACGGAAGGCGGGGTAAATCTTGATGACCTTGTTGGCGAAGATGCGGGACAGGCGCGTATCGTTGCGCGTATCAACCAGGGTCGGTTCGCCAATCGCAGCCAGCATCCGTTCCGCCGCCGAAGCGTAGGTCAGGCGGTCCTTTTTGCAAAGCGCGAGATACTCGGAGAGGGACATTTCCTCTTCCTTGGTGCGCTCATACCGTGCTGCGTAGTTGTCAAAAATGGTCATGTGAATGTCCTTTAATGAAAAATCTACTAGTCACATGGTCGGCAGTCTTAGCGTGGGCTGCAGGCCTGCTCAATGCTTTGCCAGCTTGCCTGAGTTGCCAGGGATTGCCCGAGGCTCGGAGCTGGATCATTATTAGCCGGCGGGGGGATGGTTGCCGGGCTCGAAACGCATCTTACGTTGATGAAATTTATTATTGCTCTATTGGATCTAGAAGTAAAGCCAGTAGTAAAGCCAGTGCTTGATCCCCTCGCATATGGCACCACAGTAGCACGGCTGGCCCGACTCTGCAGCACACTATCTTGGAGTAAGATGCCAACTACTTATCAGCGGTGAAAGAGAACAAAAAATGACTACCCAAATGCGCTCCATCGTGCAAAACATGCCCAAGGCAGAACTGCACATCCACATTGAGGGCTCCCTGGAGCCGGAACTGATTTTCGCGCTGGCCGAGCGCAATGGCGTCAAGCTGGCCTATCCGTCGGTGGAAGCGCTGCGCGCTGCGTATGCCTTCACCAACCTGCAATCCTTCCTCGATATCTATTACGCCGGCGCCAGCGTGCTGCTGAAAGAGCAGGATTTTTATGACATGACCATGGCCTACCTGCAGCGCGCCAAGGCCGATCATGTGCGCCATGCCGAAATTTTCTTCGACCCTCAGACCCATACTGCCCGCGGCGTGCCGATTGGCGATGTGATTAATGGTATCCATCGCGCCTGCAGCGAAGGCCCAATCAGTGCGAAGCTGATCCTCTGCTTCCTGCGCCACCTGAGCGAGGAAGACGCGATTGCCACGCTGGAAGCGGCACTGCCATACCGCGATAAATTCATCGGCGTCGGACTCGATTCTTCCGAAGTCGGCCACCCGCCGGAGAAATTCGCTCGTGTGTTCGCGCGTGCCCGCGACCTGGGACTGCGCCTGGTGGCGCATGCGGGCGAGGAGGGGCCTCCCGCCTATATCGAAACCGCGGTCGACCTGCTGAAGGTGGAGCGCATCGACCACGGCGTACGCTGCCTGGAAGATCCTGCGCTGGTGCGCCGGCTGGCAGGGCTGCGCATGCCGCTGACCGTTTGCCCGCTGTCCAACACCAAGCTGCGCGTGTTCGACCAGATGAAGGACCACAACCTGCTTGAATTGCTCGATGCAGGCCTGGTGGCGATGGTGAACTCAGACGACCCGGCCTACTTTGGCGGCTACATGAACGACAACTTCGTCGCCGTGTTCGACGCACTGCCGCTGGGCCTGGCCCATGCGCACCAGCTCGCGCGCAACAGCTTCGAAGCAGCCTTCCTGCCAGCGGACGAGAAGCAGAAGTTCCTGGACGAAGTCGATACCTATTTCTCCGCCTTTAACGTGGTCTGACAATCAATGTTTCGACAAGCCCTGAGGATGACGGCGCGCGACTGGCGCGCCGGACAGTTGCGCTTCCTGCTGGTAGCGCTGGTAGTGGCAGTGGCAGCGCTGTCGGCCGCCGGTTTCTTCATCGACCGCCTGCGTAGCGGCCTGAATCGCGATGCGCACCAGTTGCTGGGCGCCGACCTGGTGGTCGTTGCCGACAATCCGGTGCCCGCGGCCTGGCGCGAGGAGGCGCAGAAGCGCGGCTTGCTGGTGGCCGATACTTTGGCCTTCCCCAGCATGGCGCAGGCAGGGCAGGGTGATAGCGTACGCTCCGTACTGGTGACGCTGAAAGCCGTCAGCCCGGGCTACCCGCTGCGCGGCCGCGTCAAGGTCAACACCGATATCGCGCAAGCGAATGAAAGCATCGGCGCCCCGGCTGCTGCCGCGCCGGAACCCGGTACCGTATGGATCGATCCCGCTCTGGCAACTTCGCTTGACGTCGCGGTCGGCGGCAGCGTGCAACTGGGCGACAAACAGTTCCGCGTAACGCAGCTGATTGCGGCGGAACCTGATCGTGGCGGTGGCTTCATCAACTTTGCGCCGCGCGTATTCCTTGCGTTGTCCGATATGCCGGCGACCAACCTGGTGCAGGAAGGTTCTCGCGTCGGTTACCGGCTGCTGGTGGCCGGCCCCGGCGCCAGTTCCAAGCCCACGCAGGAATATGGCGAGTGGTTGAAGGCTTTGATCAAGAAAGACAACGTGCGAGGAGTGCGCATCGAATCGCTGGAAGAAGGGCGGCCGGAAATGAGCGCTACCCTTGACCGCGCCGATCGCTTCCTGTCGCTGGTCGGCCTGCTGTCGGCGATGCTGGCTGCCGTGGCGGTTGCGATGGCCGCGCGCCGCTTCATGCAGCGCCACCTCGATTCCTGCGCCATGCTGCGCTGCCTGGGGCTGACGCAGAACCAGGTCACGGTGATCTATTTGGTCGAGTTCCTGCTGGTTGGCCTGGCGGGCAGCCTGCTCGGCGTCCTGGTCGGCTTTGGCGCGCACTACGTGCTGCTGCAGTTGCTCGGCAGCCTGGTGGCCGCCGATATTCCTGCCCCGACGATGTTGCCCGCGCTTCAGGGGCTGGCCACGGGCATGATCCTGCTGGCCGGCTTCGCGCTGCCGCCGATCCTGCAATTGCGGAACGTGCCGCATAACCGCGTGATCCGGCGCGAAGCCGCAGCGCCAAAGCCCGCTGCGCTGGCGACTTACGGCCTGGGCATCGCCGCGTTTGGCGCCCTCCTGCTGTGGCAATCGAACGATGTCAAGCTGGCTGGCGTGACTGGCGGCGGCTTCCTGCTTGGTTTCGCAGTGTTCGCCTTGATTGGCTGGCTTGGCCTGCTGGCCTTGCGGCCGCTGCGTAACGCCTTCCCGCAGCAATCCTGGCGCTTCGCGGTGACCTCGCTGCGCCGCCGTCCCGGTGCCACCGTGGTGCAGGTGGTCTCGCTGTCGCTCGGCCTGATGGCGCTGCTGCTGTTGACCGTCGTGCGCGGCGACCTGATGTCGGCCTGGCGCAATACGATGCCGCCGGATGCGCCGAACCGCTTCATCATCAATATCCAGCCGGACCAGAAGGACGCCATCGCAACTCGCCTGAAAGCAGCCGGCGTGAAGGAAGTACCGCTATTCCCGATGATCCGCGGCCGGCTGGTGGCGGTGAACGGCAAAGCCATCACCAGCGAAACTTACACTGACGAACGCGCAAAAGGCCTGGCCGAACGAGAATTCAACTTGTCCACAATGACGGAGCTGCCGGCGCAGAACCAGGTCACCGCCGGCAAATGGTCAATGGGCGGCAGCGCGGGCGAAGCCTCGGTCGAAGAGGGCATTGCAAAGACACTGGGCCTGAAACTGGGCGACACGATGCGTTTCGATATCGCAGGTTCGCCGGTGGAGGCCAAGGTTACCAGCCTGCGCAAGCTCGAATGGGGTTCGATGCGAGTGAACTTCTTCGTCATCATCAATCCAGCGGTGATGGCCGACACGCCGCAAACCTGGATCACCTCCTATCACTTGCCGAAGGAGGCCCTGGCAGCGGGCAATGCACTGTCGCGTGAATTCCCGAACCTGACCATCATCGACGTTGGCGGCATTTTGCGCCAGGTGCAATCGGTGCTGGACCAGGTGATCCAGGCGGTGGAGTTCCTGTTCGCATTCACCCTGGTATCCGGCGTGCTGGTTCTATATGCAGCCCTGATGGGGTCCCAGGACGAACGGCGCCGCGAAGCTGGCCTGCTGCGTGCCCTGGGCGCCACGCGCCGCCAGCTCTCGCAAGCGCAGTTGATCGAGTTCATGCTGGTAGGCGGCCTGGGAGGCCTGCTGGCCGCCACCGGCGCCGGATTGATGGGCTGGGGCCTGGCAACCTACCAATTCAAGTTCGCCTGGACCTTCAGCCCCTGGGTCTGGCTGGCAGGCCTGCTGGCAGGCGCACTCTGCGCCGTGATCGGCGGCTGGCTCGGCCTGCGTAACGTGTTGAACCACCCACCTTTGCAAACCCTGCGCGAAGCCTGACCACAGCACAGTCCGTGTCCCGTGGGGCCTGACCCCATGGTGGGACACGGGCTGAACCATTAGGCCGCGATCGGCGGGCTGTGCTGGCGCAGGAATTCTGCGTAGGGCGTAGGCTGGATATCCAGCAGGGCTGGCTCGATCTCGAACAGGGCCCAGTAGTAGGTCTCCAGTCCCTTGCATACCTGCGGCGCCTTGCAGTAACGGTGCCAATGCTGGCCCACTTCGTCCGAATACATGCCATCCGGCGGGAAGAACGGCAGCATGCGCTTTTCTTCCAGCGCTTCCACCAGCGAATGCGGGGCGCCGCTGTCGCGCGCCATTTCCACCTGCGATTCGTAGCCGCGTTCCGTTTCCACCACCATCAATTGCGCCGAGCCGTCGGCCTTGAAGAACAGGATGCCGCTCGGGCTGGGGAAGGGGTAATGCTCGACGAAGCCGTGCTCCTTGTACAACTGCTGCACCACCTTGGCCAGTGCGCCGCAGCGCAGGAAACTGAACTCATGCAGCACCAGCATGTCCAGCAGGGTCTCGGACTGCTCCTGGAAAAATGCCTTCTGCAGCGCCGCCACTTCTTCTTCCAGCCGGTCCAGTGCATCGTCCGCACTTTTCTTGATGTAGCGGTCGATCAGCCCACGGTTGAAGGCATCCACGGCGATCTTTTCATCGGCCTGGCCGGTGAAAAGGATCTTCTTGCAGGGCAGGTGCTGGATTGCCTGGCAAAATGCCACGCCATTCATTTGCGGCATCGAATAATCGACCACCAGCACCGAAGGAATGGAGAATCGCTGGCGCTGGCCTGAAATCCGGTAGATCTGCTCCAGGTCCACCGCCACGTTGCGCTGCTCGGCCGACTGGTTCGGATTATCGAAATCGACCTGCAGCGGCAGTTCGCTGCTGCGCGCATTGGCCTTGAACCATTCCAACGCCTGCAGCGGGTCGTGGAAGCACACGCTGGCCTGCATTGGATCGAGCTGGAATACCAGGCTATGGAGGAAGGTATCGCTGTCGTCCACCAGGACGGTCATGGTTGGGTGGGCGTAAACGGGCAGTTTCATGGTTCAACGGCTTGCTTGTAAGGGAAATTCAAGCACAAAGATAGCATATGCGTGCTCGCGGGAGACACAATGTAGTCGAGCATTCCACGCTTGCATCACCTGGCGGCACAATGCCAGGCCGATGCCGGCGCCATTATGCTCCGGATAAGAGAAGAAACGTTGGAAAATCCTGGATAGATGTTGCGGTGCAATACCACAGCCGGTATCGATCACTAAAACACGCGGCACCGGCCGGCAGCCGTCGATCACGATCCTGACCCGCCCCTTGCCGGCGCGTTGTACCGCCTGCATCGCATTGCGCAGGAGGTTCAGCAGCAGCATGATGGCCAGTTCGTTCTGGCCGCCGAAGCGAAAATCGCTGCGAACCTGCAGCGCGACGAGCTGGCGCTGGGCCTCACCGGTGAAAGGATAGCGGCGCAAGGCCGATTCGACCGTGTCGAGCATGGACACGGTTTCGTGCGGGTCCAGCTTTTGCCGCACTGCCTGCGCGCTAAGCAGGAACAGGTCGATCATATGGTTCATATGGCGCACTTCGTACTGCATGCGTCCCAGCGCCTGGTGCATCGCCGGATTATCCTGCCCGGTGCGTTGCTGCATGCGCGACAGGCCACGCACGTTGGCATCCAGGCTGGCCAGCGGAGTACGCATCTCGTGCGCCACAGCTCCCAGCCCTTCGCCCAGGCCTTCCAGCTTTTCCTCTTCCAGCGCCTTGCGGCTTTGGGAAAACACCCACATCCAGCCGACCAGGAACAACTGCACGGGCAGCAATTGCAGCACTTCCCTGGTGGCCAGCACCTCGCCGGCGCCCAGGGCGATGACCAGCAGCACGGCCGCGCTGATGCCGATCACGCCAAGGCGCAGCGCCATGCGGAAGTCAAAATGGAACAGCGCCACCAGCATCACCAGCACCACTTGAGCCCAGGTGACGTTGGCGTGGTTCATCAGGAACATGAAGGTGCAGAAAAAGGGAAGCTCATACGTCACCAGCACCATGGTGTAGCGGTCGCGCAGGCGCGGCGGCAGCCGGCGTGCCAGCAGGCCGCCAATCCCGAGTGCGGTGCCAATCGCGCGCGCCGCCAGGTTCTCGTAGGGCTGCGGTACCAGCCAGCCGAAAATCAGGTAATACAAGGGAAAGCAAGTGATTCCGAGCCAGCTCAAGGCAGCCAGGCGCAGGTCGGCGATTTCCTCGGCACTGCGGGCGCGCAGTCGGGTTCGGATAAGGCGTCGGATCATCTGGCAATCATGGCGGTTTGTTGGCGCATTTTGCGCAGAATCAGCACTATGCTTGATCCACATCAATACGTCCATGCGCTATCATTGCTTTATGAATGATGAAGCACGCACCCTATACGAAGTCATCGGCGGCGAGACCAAGCTGCGCGAGATGGTTGACCGATTTTACGACCTGATGGAACTGGAGCCGGAATTCGCAGGCATCCGCGCCATGCACCCGCCCAGCACCGACGGCTCGCGCGACAAGCTGTTCTGGTTCCTCAGCGGCTGGATGGGCGGGCCGGACCTGTTTATCGAACGGTTCGGCCACCCGCGCCTGCGCGCCCGACACCTGCCTTTCGCGGTCGGTTCGAGTGAGCGCGACCAGTGGCTGCGCTGCATGGCGTGGGCGATGCAGGACGTCGGCATTGCGGAAGACCTGCGCCTGCGGCTGATGGAATCCTTCTACCAGACCGCCGACTGGATGCGGAACAAGGCCGATTGATGGAGTTGACCATCCTGCTGGCGCTGGCCGCCGTCATCATCGTCCTGCAAATTGTCGCGCTGTTGCGCAGCCGCGGCGCCGACGTTTCCGACCAACTGGACCGGGTCGAGCGCGAAGTGCGCCTGCAGTTGCAGGCCACCGCGCAAGCGCAGCGCCAGGAAATGGGCAATATGCTGTCGCAGTCGCATGCGGCCACTGTGCAGCAGCTCGAAACCATGCGCCGCCAGATCGAAGTCCTGACCGAATCGAACACGCGGCGCCTGCTGGAAGTACGCGTGGCGCTTGAGACCAAAATGCGCGAGCTGCAGGCGGATAACGGCGCGCGGTTGGAAGAGATGCGCAAGACGGTCGATGAGAAACTGCACGAAACGCTGGAAACCCGCCTGACCGAATCGTTCCGCCAGGTGTCCGAACGCCTGGAGCGCGTGCACCAGGGCTTGGGCGAAATGCAGCAGCTTGCGCTGGGCGTCGGCGACCTGAAACGCGTGCTCACCAATGTGAAGACCCGCGGCACCTGGGGCGAAGTGCAACTCGAAATGCTGCTCGAGCAAATCCTCACGCCGGACCAATACGCCAAGAACGTCGAGACCATACCGGGCTCCAACGCCCGCGTCGAATTCGCGCTCAAGCTGCCGGGCCAGAAAGAGGGTGGTGCGCCGGTGTGGATGCCGATCGATGCGAAATTCCCGAAAGAGCAATACGAGCGCCTGCTGGAAGCGGCCGACCGCGCCGATGCAGATGCCGTTGCGGCCGCAGGCCGCGAGCTGGAGCGCGCAGTGCGCGGCGAGGCAAAGACGATCGCTGAAAAATACGTTTCGCCGCCGATGACCACGGACTTCGCGATCCTGTTCCTGCCGACCGAAGGCTTGTACGCAGAAGTGATGCGCCGCCCCGGCCTGGCCGATGAACTGCAGCGTGTGAACCGCGTCAGCATCGCCGGCCCATCCACGCTGACCGCGTTGCTGAATAGCCTGCAAATGGGCTTCCGTACCTTGGCGCTGGAAAAACGCTCTTCGGAAGTTTGGCAGGTGCTGGGCGCCGTGAAGACCGAATTCGCCAAATTCGGCGACGTCCTCGCCGCTACGAAAACTACACTTGAACGCGCCGCCCGCAACATCGAAAGCGCCGAAGTGCGCAGCCGCCAGATGGCACGCAAGCTCAAATCAGTGGAAGCACTTCCTTCCGAGGCAGCATTGATGATGCTCGGCGCTGCCGACAGCTCCGACGCGGACGCAGACAGCGCCACCTAAACATTGAACAGCCGCCCGCCTCGCGCTGGCAATGGTGTCACCTGCACGTATAGAACACGACCGTCAGGTCTTGTTCTTGTGCGTGCCGGAACAGGATGAGCAGCGACACAAATGCTGAAAACATGAACAGCGGGCTGTCGCCATCATCGCCATCCGAAACAAGTTCCGGCAATTCGCGAATCGCCAGGGCCGTCGCAAGCGCATCGCGGAAATCTTTCTCGGAGAGACCGCCAGCCTCGATGGACTGGGCCAGCAATTCTATGCGCTCGCTGCAGGTTTTCACCAGGCTCGCGAGCTGCTGAGTTGCCACGGCAAGGGTTTCACCTCTAAGCAGCGTCCAGAAGTTGGTGTGGTATTCACGCTCAAGTCGTCCCGAACAGCGGGCTTCGTCGTAGATGAAGCGCAGGGCATCATGGCCAGGAAAGGTATCAAGGAGCGCCTTGCACTGCCATTGGAACCACCCGCCGCGCGAACCGCCTCCTGTCGCAGGCTTTGGATCAGGAAAATGAAGTGGATCTTCTGCTGATCTGGGGACTGCATATGCTGCGAAAAACGATGACCAGGACACGTGGAAACTACCTTCCGCCTATGATTTCGTAGGCGTATTGACAGGTTGAGATGCTGTTTTCGCCAAGCACGATCTCGTCTGTGGAAAATCTGAACTTCGTGTAGAGCAGATCCCAGTCAATTGGATCTTCGAGCACCAGGTGATAGCCGTCCTTATCAACGGACCAACCGTTTCCTTTGACGGTGTTGCCGTTGTCAACCAGCACCTCTATCACAGCGTCGAAGCTTTCCTTTGAGTGGTCGACCAGGCGAGTCATCAGACCAACCCTTCGAACACGATGACGTCGACCAGGTCGCCTTCCGCGACATTGCCTTGTTCGTCGTGCAGCACCACCATGCAGTTCGCTTCCGACATTGAGCGCAGGATGCCCGAGCCTTGCGAGCCGGTGATGCGTACTTCGCGGCTGCCGTCCAGCGCCGTGGAGAGGATGCCGCGCTGGTATTCGGTGCGGCCGGGTTTCTTGCGGATCGCCTGCGCCGAACGCGCGCGCAGCAGCTGGTCGCCCGGCGCCTCGGCACCCATCATGCGCAGCAGGGCATGGCGCGCGAAGAAGTAGAAGGTAACCATCACGGCCACCGGATTTCCCGGCAGGCCAAACAGATAGGCGCTGCGGCCGTTGGATCGGATGCGGCCAAAGGCCATCGGGCGGCCGGGGCGCATGCCGATCTTCCAGAAATGCACGTCGCCCAGCGTCGCCATGACCTGTTTCGTGTAATCCGCCGCGCCCACAGAGACGCCGCCGGAGGTGATCACGGCGTCGGCGCATTCGCAAGCCGTGCGCAAGGCTTCTTCCAGCGATGCCGCATCGTCTTTCACGATGCCCATGTCGACGATCTCGCATCCCAGGCGCTGCAGCATGCCGAACAGGGTGTAGCGGTTGCTGTCGTAGACGCAGCCTTCTGCCAATGGTTCGCCAATCGAACGCAGCTCGTCGCCGGTGGAGAAGAAGGCCACGCGCAGGCGGCGCTGCACCGGCACTTCGGCCAGGCCTAGCGAGGCAACCAGGCCCAGGTCGGCCGGGCGCAATACTTTGCCTTTGCGAAGCGCTGGAGTACCTGCCGCCAGGTCTTCACCTTTGAAGCGGCGATTGTCGCCGGTGCGCACGGTATTCGGCGCGATCGTTACGGCGACGTCGCTCAGGTCTGCGGCCAACTCCTGCGGCAGCACGGTGTCGCAGCCATCGGGCATGACGCCGCCAGTCATGATGCGCACGCATTCGCCGGTGCCAGGCTTCAGCGCGGATGGTCGTCCTGCGTAGGCGGTGCCGATCACCTTCAGCGTCGTATTGCCCTCTGGTTTGAGCTGTGCGGCGGCAAAGGCGAATCCGTCCATCGCGGAGTTGTCGTGCGCGGGGACATTGATCGGTGAGATCACATCGGCCGCAAGGACGCGATCGAGGGCGCTGCGCAGTGCCACTTTCTCAATCCCGCGTACCGGCTGGATGAATTCGCGGATGATGCGCTGAGCATTCCGTACCGGCAGGGCGTCGGGATCGTAGCCGGACAGGCAGCTCGCCACGTCTTTCAGCGAAGAATTGGCGGCTGCATCTTCTTCGTTCTGCAGCTCGGTCAGCGTATTGATGTTGCGGAAGGCCGCGGCGTCGTTGAACAGCACCTCTGCCACCTTGATTGACTTGTACCAGCCGTCCATCTTGCGCGAGCCGGTTTGCAGGTAGTCATCCAGCGCCGGCAAGGCGCTCTTGCGCACTAGGCAGAATACCGGATGCAGCTGCGTGCGCGCCTTTCCGTCTTCGTCGGCCTCCAGTGTCGATGCCACGGCGAGGTCGGCGCCCTGCGCGTTCAGTGCGTCGTACAGCCGTTGCGCCAGGTCGGGGGGCAGGAAAGGGGAGTCGCAGGGCGCCGTCAGCAGCAGGTCGGTCGTGCAATGACGCAGGCCGGTTTGCAGCCCGGCCAGCGGACCTTCGTAGCCTTCCAGTTCGTCCGGCAGCACCTCGACGCCAAGCGCGCTGTAGGTGCCGAGATTGCGGTTGGCGTTGATGGCGACGCTGGCTACTTGCGGTGCAAGCCGTTGCAGTACATGGGAGGCAAGCGTGCCGCCGCGGAATGGCTGCAAGCCTTTGTCCACGCGGCCCATGCGGGTACCGCGGCCGCCGGCCAGGATCAATGCACTGATGTTTTGTTCCATCGCCAGCTTAGCCCCCGATATATGACATTTCGACTTTGCGGTCAGCGCCCAGCGCCAGGCCCTCGGTATTGATGGTGCGCAGTTCCGAATAGCGGTCGGCGCGCACGCGCCACAGCGCAGCGATGGCGGATGAGATTTCCGCGTCACTGCGGCCTTCGCGCAGCAGCGCGCGCAAATCGTGGCCGCGTGATGCGAACAGGCAGGTGTACAGCTTTCCTTCAGTCGACAGGCGGGCGCGCGAACAATCCTTGCAGAAGGCCTGCGTCACGCTGGAGATCACCCCGACTTCGCCGCCACCATCGAGATAGCGCCAGCGTTCGGCCGTTTCGCCGGTGTAGTTCGGATCGACCGGCGCCAGAGGCATTTCGGCGCCGATCATGCGCACCACTTCCGCGGATGGCACCACATCGTGCATATTCCAGCCGTTGGAGGTGCCGACGTCCATGAATTCAATGAAGCGCAGGATGGAAGGCGAACCTTTGAAGTGGCGCGCCATCGGCAGGATTTCCTGTTCGTTCATGCCGCGCTTGACCACCATGTTCACTTTGACGGGACCAAGGCCGACGCTGTGCGCCACGTCGATCCCGTGCAGTACATCTTCCACTGCGAAATCGACATCGTTCATGCGCTTGAAAGTGGCGTCGTCCAGTGCGTCGAGCGAGACGGTGACGCGCTGCAGGCCGGCGTCCTTCAGCGATTGCGCTTTGCGCGCCAGCAGGGAACCGTTGGTGGTCAGGGTCAGGTCGAGCTGCTTGCCGCTGACCGTGCGCAATTCGGCCAGCATAGCCACCAGCCGCTCCAGGTCCTTGCGCAGCAGCGGCTCGCCGCCGGTGAGGCGGATTTTCTCGACGCCGTGTTCGACAAACAAGCGCGCAATGCGGGTGATCTCTTCAAACGTCAGCAGGGCATTGTGCGGCAGGTACTGGTAGTCCTTGTCGAACACTTCCTTCGGCATGCAGTAGACGCAGCGGAAGTTGCAGCGGTCGGTGATGGAAATGCGCAGGTCGTGCAGTGGACGGGCGAACCTGTCCCGCAGGCTGCCGGTTGGCGCCTCTAACGTTGTCGGGATGGCCGGCGCCTGGCTGCGGCCATCGTTCAGGAGGATGATTTTTTCAGTCATGCTGGGTGTTCGGTTACACCCGGTACGATAGCACGATGCCAGCAATCGCACAGGCAACTAATACGCGGATTGTTCCTTGCTTGTACTGCATCAAGGCGATGGCGGCGGCAGCGGCGATTGCCACGGCCGGCCATTCCCAGTGGTCGGCCGGATAAAACACGTGAATGCCGAAAAATAGTGCCAGGCTGGCAATGACTCCAACCACGGCGGCGGAAATGGCGGTCAGCGGGGCCGTCATGCGGATATTGCCGCGCGTGGATTCAACCAGCGGGCCGCCGGCCAGGATGAAGACGAAGGAAGGCACGAAGGTGAACCAGGCGGCGACGCTGGCGCCCAGCACCCCGGCCAGGGCCGGATGGCCGGCAACCGCTTGTTGCGTCCAGGCGCCGACGAAGCCGACGAATGCCACCACCATGATCAGGGGGCCGGGCGTGGTTTCTCCCAAGGCCAGGCCATCGACCATCTGGGCTGGCGTCAGCCAGTGGAAGTGCTCGACGCCGCCCTGGTAGACGTAGGGCAGGACGGCATAGGCTCCGCCAAAAGTCATCATCGCGGCTTTGGTAAAGAACCAGCCCATTTGCGCCAGCGGCCGGTCGACGCCGAACAGCCAGGCGAGCAGCAGCCAGCCGCCGGCCATCAAGACGATGCCGGCAGCGATGACGCGGGCCAGGCCGCTCCAGCTGAAGCGGGCGTGCGGCGGTGTCGGGGTGCCATCGTCGATCAGGGCGGGCGCGTGGGCGCCGTCCGCGGTGGCTGGACCGTGCGCCGCGCCGCCCAGGGCAAACAACTCGGGACGCAGCCTGCCGCCCGCCCAGCCCAGCAGGGCGGCGCCGGCGACAATGGCCGGGAAGGGGAGCTTGACGAAGCTGATGGCGATAAACGCTGCCAGCGCGATCGCCATCAAGGGGCGGTTGCGCAGCGTGCGTTTGCCGATGCGCCAGGCGGCAGCCAGCACAATGGCGACCACGGCGGGCTTCATGCCGTACAGGATGCCGGCGATGGCAGGCAGGCTGCCGTAAGCCATGTAGGCCCAGGACAAGCCGATCAGCAGCAAGAGCGAGGGCAATACGAACAGTACGCCGGCAATGATGCCGCCCAGGGTACGGTGCATCAGCCAGCCGATGTAGATGGCGAGCTGCGTGGCTTCCGGGCCGGGCAGCAGCATGCAGTAATTCAGGGCGTGCAGGAAGCGCTGTTCGGAGATCCAGCGCCGGCGCTCAACCAGCTCGGTGTGCATCAGGGCGATCTGGCCGGCGGGGCCGCCGAAGCTGATGAAGCCCAGCTTGAGCCAGTAAAGGAAGGCCTCCCACAACGGGACATGAAAAAGGGAAGCACTTGGCTTCCCTTTTTCGTTAGCGATAGGCCGGTTAGCCATTCACCTTGGTTTCAACCTGCACCAGCGGTTCGCTGGCGACCGGTGGCAGCGGCTTGCGCTCGCGTGGCACGCGGATCGGTTGGGAAGTGGCGGCGGCTGCAGCAGCTTCCTGCGCGGCGCGCACCTTGGCCGGGTCGGTCACCGCCATCGACAGGCCGGCGGCGGCCAGCATGGTGTCGACGTCAACCTTGGCGGCAGCCGGTGCCGGAGCTGGTGCTGCTACCGGAGCGGGCGCTGGAGCTGCCGGCGCGGCCGGCGCCGGAGCGGCGGCAACGGGAGCGGCGGCCGGTGCGGCTGGAGCAGGCGCAGCTGCTACCGGAGCGGCGGCGACTGGCTCCACAACTTCCGCGGCAACTTCTTCCGCGGTTGCAGGTTCTGCAACAGCAGGCGCGGCTTCGGCGAACGGCAGCACGCCTTGTGGCGAGGCCGGAGCGGCAGCAACGGGCTCGGCGGCGGCAGGCTCAGCTGCTGCCGGTGCCTCAACTGGCAGGTCTACAGCGGCTGGCTGCACTGGCTCAGGAACCACCGGCGCGGCCTCGACTGGTGCTGCGGCAACAGGCTCTGCAACAACTGGCGCCTCGACAACTGGGGCGGCAGGGGCAGCAACGGCAGGCGCAGCAGCAACTGGCTCGGCAACAGCAGGCGTTTCTACAGCCGCGGTTGCTACAGCTTGCGCGGCAGCACCTTCGGCAGCGGCAGCGCTGGCAGCTTCGGCGGCAGCCGGTTCGACGGCAGCGCTTGCGGCAACAACTTCGCCCTCAGCCGGAGCAACGGTGAACGTTGCCTCGGTCACGCCTTCCGCGCCTTCGACGCCCTCAGCGCCTTCGCGCTCACGACGGTTACGGTTGCGGCCACCGCGGCGGCGGCGGCGGCGTGGCTCATCACCACCTTCCGCGCCTTCATGCTCTTCACCCTCTGGGCCGGCGTTGGCGGCGGCCTTCACCAGGACTGGCGTCTCAGGAGCGCCGGTGCCGGTGCCAACTGGACCGACGCCTGCCGCTGCCAGTGCCAATTCTTCGGCCTTGGCTTCTGCCGGGACTGGTTTCTCGGCGCGTGGCTCACGCGGCTGGCGTGGCTGGCGCGGTTCACGTGGTTCACGCGGCTCGCGTGGTTCGCGCTCGGCACGCTGGCCTTGGGCCTGGGCTGCTTCGGCGCCTTCGCGCGGCTCGCGTGCTTCACGCGGCTGGCGTGGCTCACGCGGTTCACGTGGCTCGCGCTGTTCGCGCGGCTTGCGGGCTTCCGCTGCCGGTTTCGCTTCCTCGGCGCCTGGGCGGGTGCCTGGTTCGCGGTCTTCACGCTCGCCACGGCCGCCCTTACCGCCACGGTTACGGCCACGCTGGCCGCGATCCTTGCGGTCGCCGCGTTCTGCGTTGGCTGGCGCCTTGGTGACGATGACCGGGGCTTTCGGCTGCACCGGTTCTTCCTTGTCACCACCGGTGAAGAAGGAGATCAGCTTGGCGAAGAAGCCTTTTTCTGCAGGAGCGGCTACAGCAGCGGCGCGCGGAGCGGCGGCTGGCTTGGCAGCTTCCGGCTTGTGTTCCACCAGCGGAGCTGGTTGCTCTGGGGTAATGGTCTTGACGACAGCTTCCTGGCGCGGCTTGGCTTCTTCCTTGTGACGCTTGGAGAACGACATGTCGGTCTCGGCAGCTTCTGCCATGGTGTAGGAAGCAGCGTGGTCTTCCAGGCGTGGATCGTCGTGCTTGATGCGTTCCAGCTTGTAGTGCGGGGTTTCCAGGTGCTTGTTCGGGATCAGGATCACGGTGATGCGGTGACGGGTCTCGATCTTCAGCACTTCGCCGCGCTTCTCGTTCAGCAGGAAGGCAGCCACGTCGACTGGCACCTGCACGTGGATGGCGGCGGAATTTTCCTTCATCGCCTCTTCCTGGATGATGCGCAGCACCTGCAGGGCGGACGATTCGGTATCGCGGATGTGGCCGGTGCCCGAGCAGCGCGGGCAGGTCACGTGCGAGCCTTCCGACAGGGAAGGGCGCAGGCGCTGGCGTGACAGTTCCATCAGGCCGAAGCGGGAAATCTTGCCCATCTGGACGCGGGCACGGTCGTGGTGCAGGGCGTCTTTCAGGCGCTGTTCGACTTCACGCTGGTTCTTCGACACTTCCATGTCGATGAAGTCGATCACGATCAGGCCGCCCAGGTCGCGCAGGCGCAGCTGGCGCGCCACTTCGTCGGCGGCTTCGCAGTTGGTGTGGAAGGCGGTGGTTTCGATGTCCGAACCGCGGGTGGCGCGGGCCGAGTTGACGTCGATGGACACCAGGGCTTCGGTGTGGTCGATCACGATGGCGCCGCCGGATGGCAGCGGTACGGTGCGCGAGTAGGCGGTTTCGATCTGGTGTTCGATCTGGAAGCGGGAGAACAGCGGCACGTCGTCGCTGTAGCGCTTCACGCGGTGCACCATGTCCGGCATCACGTGCGACATGAACTGGTGCGCCTGTTCGTAGATCTCGTCGGTATCGATCAGGATCTCGCCGATATCAGGCTGGAAGTAGTCGCGGATCGCGCGGATCACCAGGGACGATTCCTGGTAGATCAGGAAGGCGCCGGAGGCTGCCTTGGAGGCGCCTTCGATCGCGCGCCACAGTTGCATCAGGTAGTTCAAGTCCCACTGCAGCTCTTCCACGGTACGGCCGATGCCGGCGGTACGGGCAATTACCGACATGCCTTGCGGCAGGTCCAGCTTGTCCATGGTTTCGCGCAGTTCCTGGCGCTCTTCGCCCTCGACACGGCGGGAAACACCGCCGCCGCGCGGGTTGTTCGGCATCAGCACCAGGTAGCGGCCAGCGAGCGAAATAAAGGACGTCAGTGCCGCGCCTTTATTACCGCGCTCTTCCTTCTCCACCTGCACCATGATTTCCTGGCCTTCGCGCAGCGCTTCCTTGACGGATGCATTGCGAACGTCTACGCCTTCACGGAAATAAGAGCGGGCAACTTCTTTAAAGGGGAGGAAGCCGTGGCGGTCTTCGCCGTAGCTGACGAAGCAAGCTTCGAGGGAGGGTTCGATTCGAGTGATGACGCCTTTGTAGATATTGGACTTGCGCTGCTCTCGTCCGGCGGTCTCGATGTCGATATCGATCAATTTTTGACCGTCGACAATTGCTACGCGCAACTCCTCTTGCTGCGTAGCATTAAACAACATGCGTTTCATTTTTATTAACTCCGCGACCCTTGGGCCATGTCAAAGCCGCCTCCGTGGAGACGGCGAAGTACAAGGATATACGCGTGAATTAAGGAGGCTGTAGGGGGAAATGCCTCGTCATGCGGCGCAGCTGCGAGAAGCGCTGCTGCCACATTGGGCGCATGAAGCCGATCGTCATGCCGAGTTTGCGCACTGCGTGCAACATCATCCAACGGCCCGAGCGTTGCCGGGTGGCGGGAGAATGCAGGCGTGCGCACATCGTCGGGCCAGGGCATCTTGTATGGTGCCTTGGCGAAACGGCAAGCGTTATCCACTTCATCAACCAGCGAGCAACGACTGTAGTGCTTGCTCGCCGGACTTATCCTAACAATCCAGCCAGTCTAATCCTGCACCCGAGCGCTCGAGCCGATGGCAACAGTGGTTGCGACCCTGATCGGCGCACGAATGTGCGTATACAATTTTTTCCACCGAATTTGCGTTTGGCGAGGCCAGTGGATACGCCCCTGTGTAAAATGTACGTTTAATTCTTTACACTTGCAGCAGATAAAACCGCAGCATAACGATTATATATTCAAAATGAAGGACTTAGAGAGAAATTCTGGGAAGACCGGCCAAAACAAGTCGCAAAAAGCCGAATCCGCTTCCCCCCAACAGGTCCTGCCGCAAGCGCAATTCGTTACCATCACTGAAGAAGAGGCCGGTCAGCGTATCGATAATTACCTGTTGCGTGTTTGCAAAGGTGTGCCGAAGAGCCACGTCTATCGCATCCTGCGCTCCGGTGAAGTGCGGGTCAACAAGGGCCGTATCGACCAGTTATACCGCCTGAATGCCGGCGACCTGGTCCGCATTCCGCCGATTCGTATTGCCGAAAAGCAAGAAGCCACCGTTCCGGCGGCCGAATTCGAAGTCATTTTTGAAGACGCTAACCTGCTGGTGATTAACAAACCCTGCGGCGTGGCCGTTCATGGTGGCTCCGGCGTCTCGTTTGGCGTGATCGAGCAGCTACGTGCTGCCCGACCTGACGCCAAGTTCCTGGAACTGGTGCACCGCCTGGACCGGGAAACTTCCGGCCTGCTGTTGATTGCGAAAAAGCGTACTGCCCTGACCAACCTGCATGACCAGATGCGCGACGGCCTGACCGACAAGCGCTACCTGGCCCTGGCTGTCGGTGATTGGAAAAACAAGCGCCAGCACGTCAAGTTGGCATTACATAAATACACGCTGCCGGACGGCGAGCGCCGCGTGCGCGTGCAAGCCGATGGCCAGGCTTCGCATACGGTGTTCAGCCTGCTGCAAAAGTTCGAAGGTTTTGCGCTGCTGGAAGCCGAGTTGAAGACCGGCCGCACCCACCAGATTCGCGTTCATCTGCAATCGTCGGGCTTCCCCATCGCAGGTGATGATAAATACGGCGATTTTGCACTGAACAAGGCGCTGCAGAAAGCCACGGAAACGCGTGGCGCCCTGAAACGCATGTTCCTGCACGCCCACCAGATTACGTTTACCCACCCGGAAACGGGCAAGTCTATGACCCTGAATGCGCCTTTGGCCGCCGAATGCCAGCGATTCTTGGTAAGCTTGGGAAAACCATTGAATTGAGAAAAAAATAATGCCGCGCAAGCAATTTGACCTGATCGTCTTCGATTGGGATGGCACGCTCATGGATAGCACCGCCACCATCGTGAAATGCATACAGGCCGCCGCCAAGGACCTGGCGCTGCCGATTCCAAGCAGGGAACAGGCCGCCCACGTCATCGGCCTCGGCCTGGGCGAAGCCATGCAAGTGGCGATGCCGGGCCTCGACCCCAAGGTTTATCCGCGCATGATCGAACGATATCGCTACCATTACCTGGCAAAAGACCATGAGTTAACGCTGTTTGACGGCGTGCCGGAGATGTTGCAAGACCTGTCGCAGCAAGGCTTCTTCCTTGCGGTGGCGACCGGTAAGAGCCGGGTCGGCCTGAACCGCGCCCTGAATGCTGCCGGCCTGCTGTCGACCTTCGATGCGACGCGCTGTGCCGATGAGACCTTCTCCAAGCCGCATCCTGCCATGCTGCAGGAGCTGACGCGTGAACTGGGCCAGGATTTGCGCCGCACGGTGATGATCGGCGACACTACCCATGACCTGATGATGGCGCAAAATGCGGGATCGTCCGGCATCGCCGTTGAATATGGCGCGCATCCGCTCGATCAACTGGCTGCCTGCAACCCGGTGTACTCGGCCCGTACGGTGCCGCAACTGCACCAGTGGCTGAATGAGAACGCGTGATGGATGCTGACATCCTGGTCTGCGAAGCAGCTGCGCTGCTCGAAGGCGGCAAAGGCATTCGTTTCCCGCTGCGCGCGGGTGGTGAAGATACCACCGGCTTCGTGGTGCGCTACGGCGGCAAGGTCTATGGCTACCTGAATCGCTGCGCCCACGTGCCAATCGAGCTCGACTGGGCCGAAGGGGAGTTCTTCGAGTCGAGCGGCCTCTATATTATGTGTTCCACCCACGGCGCCATTTATATGCCTGAGAATGGCCAATGTGCCGGCGGCCCGTGCCGCGGCGGCCGCTTGCGCCCGATTGCCGTGACCGAGCGCGACGACAACATTTACTGGCAGCCTGACGACTATGTGCGCCCACGACCATGAGTGATAACAACGACAACAATAACACCCAGCCGGCCCCGCCTGCCGAGAATCCCCCCATTAAATGGGAACGCGAGGTCCTGGAAAAGCTGGTGTTCGCCACGCTGAAGGAGCAGCGCGCCAATCGCCGCTGGAGCATTTTCTTCAAGGTGTCGACCCTGGCGATCATCTTCTTCGCCCTGGCCAGCTATTTCGGCGTCAACCTGATGGGAGGCGATGCCGAAGCGCTGGGCCGTCATACCGCCCTGATTGAAATCGAAGGCAGCATCGAGTCCGAAGGCAGCGGCGCCGCCGACGTGGTGATTCCCGCCTTGAACAAGGCATTTTCCGACACTGGCTCGGTGGCCATCGTCCTGCACATCAACAGCCCGGGCGGCAGCGCGGTGCAGGCCGGCATGATCGTTGACGAGATCCGGCGACTGCGCCATGGGTACCCGCAAAAGCCGCTGTATGTGGTGGTGGATGAAATCTGCGCTTCGGGCGGCTATTACATTGCCTCTGCCGCAGACCGCATCTACGTCAACAAGGCCAGCATCATCGGCTCGATCGGCGTGCTGATGGACGGTTTCGGCTTTACCGGCACCATGGAAAAGCTGGGCGTGGAACGCCGCCTGCTGACCGCTGGCGAAAACAAGGGTTTCATGGACCCGTTCAGCCCGCAGTCGGACAAGCAGAAGCAGCACGCGCAGACCATGCTGAAGGAAATTCACGCGCAGTTCATCGATGTGGTGCGCACCGGTCGCGGCAAGCGCCTGAAGGAAACGCCGGATATGTTCTCCGGCCTGTACTGGACTGGCGCGCGCGCCATCGAGATGGGCTTGGCCGATGACCTGGGCAGCGTGGACAGCGTAGCGCGCGACGTGGTGAAAGCGGAGGATATCGTCGACTACACCCAGCATGAAAACCTGCCTGAGCGCGTGCTGAAGAAATTTGGCGCGGCAGTCGGGTACGGCGCAATCAAGGCTGCCGCGGATGCGGCAAAGCCGAGCCTGCGCTAAGCCGTGGTGCAGGCATGCTCAGCAATTAACATTGGCATTTTTGCCTAGATTTTGCCTTGCCATTTCCCCGACGTGGACTATATTGACGGTGTAGTTCGATTCAAGGGGAGGGCGATTAGCAATCAATTCTTGAGGCAGACTACGCAGCCGCATTACGGATGCGGACTTGAGTGAATTCACATTCCTCGTCACTGTCTCTTTGGGAGGCAAGAGAACGGCGGCCCCTGGCCGCTGTTTTCGTTTCTGCCTTCTGTTCCTCGGCCGAAAAGCCGCCTTGCACTAGCCATTCCAGCAACTCTGCGCCCTGTTGATTCCGCCATAACGCCTGCGGCATCGCACCTGCCTGTCCGCTCCAGCGCGCGACGGCCAGCTTGGTTTCCAGCGAGGCGGCATGGGCCTGTGCCAGCGACTTGCGATTGATGATGAGTTTCATTTGCTGAGATCTCCCTAAGATATTCCTATAGCCCGGTCAGCAGATTCCTAATGCTATTTAAGTGTACCAACTCGACTGTCACGCCCTTTGATCTGCATCAATAGGGAGGCTTGCGGTAGCGTAAATCCGGTAAAATCCCGCCCCATGAGTAAATTATCCCTGGACCGAATCCTGCAGTCGCAAGGCTTCGGCACCCGTAAATACTGCCGCGCCCTGATTGAAGACGGTGACGTTTCCATCGGCGGCGAAGTGCAGGAGAACTATAAAGCGACTATCGAAACCGACGGCCTGGTGCTGGAAGTGTTTGGCGAAGAGTGGGTTTACCGCGAGCACCTCTATATTGCGCTGCACAAACCGTCCGACTATGAATGCTCCCGCAAGCCCAGCCATCATCCTGGCGTGCTGACCTTGCTTCCTGAGCAATTCACCTGGCGTGAGCTCCAGCCGGTTGGGCGTCTGGACCATGACACCACCGGCATGCTGCTGATGTCCGATGATGGCCCGTTCATCCACGCCCAGTCTTCGCCCAAACGGCATGTGCCCAAGGTCTACCTGGCCACTACGGCGGAACCGGTGACCGACGAACTGGTGGCCCAGATGTTGGCAGGTGTCCAGTTGCACGACGAACCGGCCCCGCTGGCCGCCGTCACCTGCATCAAGCGCGGCGAGAACCAGCTCGAGATCGTGCTCGAGCAGGGCAAGTACCACCAGGTCAAGCGCATGCTGGCTGCTGCGGGCAATCACTGCGCCGCGCTTCACCGTTCCGCCATCGGCCAACTGCAGCTCGATTCGCTCGGCCTGCAGGAAGGCGAGTGGTGCTACCTCACTCCCGAACAGCTTGCGCTGCTGGCGCCGGCCTGACTACTGCTTCTTCATCATGGCCGCATGTCCTGCGGCCATTTCCTGCTTGCTCAGGAAGCCGTCCTTGTCAGCGTCCATTTTTGCGAACATGGATGCGGATGCCTTGGCATGTTCGTCGGCGGTGAGCACGCCATCGCCGTCCGAATCGACGGCCTTGATCTTGTCGGCGGCAGGCATATCCGACTTCTTCGCCGCCTGGCCTGTGATTGCCTGGTGAGCTGCGGTCATCTCCGCGGCAGTCACTTTGCCATCGTGGTTGGCGTCCATTTTCCCGAACATCATTTTCGCGCCTGCTGCATGTTCGGCTGCGGACACTTTGCCGTCGTGGTCTGTATCCATTGAAGTGAATTCCTTGTCGATTGCAGGTCCGGCGATTGCCTGTGCCGAAAGCAGGGTTCCTGCGATCAAGCTGAGTGCTTTCATGTTGACCTCCTAGTCGCTCACAATGCTGAGGATATTGCCGTCGACATCCTTGAACCAGGCCACCTTCATATGGCCGCCGACGTGGATGTCGCCCTCCAGTGTCAAGCCCGGCATGTCGTAGTGTTCGAACTTGACGCCCTTGGCTTTCAGCCTTGCTGCGATCGCCTCCAGTTCGCTGCCGACGTTCCACATCACATAGGTCGCCTTGTTGGTGCCGGCGTATGGTGAGTGATAAACATTGATCCTGGTGGCGCCACTGCGGAAAAACAGCACTTGCTGTTCAGGACTGTCGAGCTTTTCCAGCCCCAGTACCTCACCGTAGAACCTGGCTGCAGCAGCCAGGTCTTTCACCGCGATCATCGCAATCGCATCTTTGTCAGCAAGCATGGCGATCCTCCCGTCCCTGATTTGAGGAGACTAGGCCGCATGGATGCCGGTGTCGGTTAGTTGTCGCACACCTCACGCCGCACGGAGCACATGGCGGTCGAACAGGCGATCGTGGAACGGCAGGGCGATGACGTTGATGATGGGCTCCAGCACGGCCGCAAGACCACCAAAGGCGAGCGAGCCGGTCGCCGCGTACAAAGTCGCAAATGCGACAAGCGCATGCATGAGGGTTTGCGACACTTTTTCGGCTGCGATAAGCGCGACCCGGCGCACGCTGAAACGTTTGCGCAGTGCGTGCCAGGCCCGTTCGTGGAATGGCAGCAGCACAACATTGATCACCGGCTCCAGCACGGCAGCGAGGCCGCCGAATGCCACCGACCCGGTCAGCACATACATCAGGCCGAAAGCGATGCCCATGTGGGCGGTTACCTGGCTCATTTTCTTCGCTGCGATTGCCATGATCGAATTCCTTTCTAGTTGAGCCAAATGGTAATGATTCGCATCTAAGAGGTAAAATTGATTATCTCTACTGAATCGATAGCATTCCTAAAATGAAACTTGCCACCCTCAAAGACGGTACCCGCGACGGCCAGTTGATCGTCGTATCCCGTGACCTGAAGACCGCCGTGGTCGCCGATGGCATTGCTCGCAGCCTGCAGCGTGCTCTGGATGACTGGAATTTCATCTCGCCCCAGCTTGACGACCTGTATCGCCAACTGAACGAGGGCAAAGCCCGCCGCAGCTTCGACTTCGAACCGAAGAACTGCATGGCCCCGCTTCCGCGCGCCTACCAGTGGGCCGACGGTTCGGCCTACGTCAACCACGTGGAACTGGTCCGCAAGGCGCGCAATGCTGAAATGCCCGCCTCGTTCTGGGAGGACCCGCTGATGTACCAGGGAGGCAGCGATGACTTCATCGGCCCCTGCGACGACATCGAGTTGAAGCATGAAGAGTGGGGTATCGACTTCGAATCGGAAATCGCCGTCATTACCGACGATGTTCCAATGGGCGCCACGCCCGACCAGGCTTTCCAGCAAATTCGCCTGCTGATGCTGGTCAACGACGTATCGCTGCGCAACCTGATCCCGGAAGAACTGGCAAAAGGCTTTGGCTTCTTCCAGTCCAAGCCGGCCAGCAGTTTTTCGCCGGTGGCGGTTACGCCGGACGAACTGGGCGAGGCGTGGAAGGATGCCAAGGTTCACCTGCCGCTGCGTTCGACCTGGAATGGCAAGCTGGTAGGCCAGCCGAATGCCGGCGTCGACATGGTCTTCAACTTCGCCCAGCTGATTTCCCACCTGGTGAAGACCCGCAATGCACGCGCCGGCACCATCGTCGGCTCCGGCACCGTATCCAACAAGGATGCGAAGAAGGGCTACTCCTGCATCGCCGAAAAGCGCTGCCTGGAAATGATCGCTGATGGCAAGCCGACAACATCCTTCATGTCCTTCGGCGACACCATCAAGATCGAAATGCTGGATGCCGACGGCAAGTCCATCTTCGGCGCCATCGACCAGCAAGTCTGGCAATTGGGCCGTCCAAAGGCCGTGCCCGAGGCGGCACCAGCCGCCGACGAGGCCGAGTAAGGCAGGTTTTCCCCGCTTTTTCCAGCGATAGCTCTTGCTCGGCCGCAGCGATAATGGCACGGTCGATAACAGGAGCGGTGAATGGCTGAAGACAGCGAAGCCGAGAAAACAGAACCCGCGTCACAGAGGCGCCTCGAGCAGGCGCGTGAAGAAGGGGACGTACCCAGGTCGCGCGAAGTCGCGACCTTTACCGTTCTCATGGCAGCGGGTGCCGGCCTGTGGATGACCGGTTCCGGCCTGGTGCGCGAATTGAGCCGCAGCCTCACCTCGGGGCTGTCGCTGACGCGCGAGCAAGTCTATAACCCCGACGTCCTCGTGACCCGCATCCTGGTCGATGTGGTGCACGTGATGCTGGCCTGCCTGCCGATTGCCGTTGCCGTGATGGTGGTGGCGCTGGCGTCGCCGCTGCTGGTCGGCGGATGGCTGTTTTCGGCGAAGGCCTTTACTCCCAATTTCATGAAGCTGAACCCCATCACGGGGATTGGCAATATGTTCTCCACCAACTCGCTGGTGGAACTGGTCAAGGCCATCGGCAAGTCCATCGTGGTGGGCGTGGTGGCCTATATGGTCATTTCGCGCCAGCAGCAGGAGGCCATCGGCCTGATGGTCGAGCCGCTGCATACCGGCAGCACGCACGTGATGAATATGCTGGGCTTCAGCTTCATCGTGATTGTCGGCGCGCTGGGCTTCATCGCCCTGATCGATGCGCCATACCAGATGTGGCACTACGCGAACAAGCTGAAGATGACGCGCCAGGAGCTGATCCAGGAATCCAAGGAATCGGACGGCAACCCGCAAATCAAGGGCAAGATCCGCCAGCTGCAGCGCGAGATGGCGAAGAAACGCATGATGCAGGAAGTGCCGACCGCCGACGTCGTCGTGACCAACCCGACCCACTATGCAGTGGCGCTGAAATATGCCGAAGGCGGGCAGGGCGCGCCGCGCGTGGTGGCCAAGGGGACCGACGAAGTGGCCGCCAAGATCCGCGAACTGGCGAAAGAGCACCGGGTCGCCATCCTGGAAGCACCGCCGCTGGCGCGTGCCCTGCACAAGCATACCGAAATCGGCGACGAAATCCCGCCGCGCCTGTACGCCGCCGTGGCGGAAGTGCTGGCGTATGTGTACCAGATCAAGGCCTATCGTCCAGGCCTGCGCTACCCGGACCGTCCGACCAGGCTCGATGTGCCGGACGATATGGACCCACTGAATAAGACGAAGTAAAGCTTTAATAACGGAGTAACAGAGAATGAACGCCCTGAACATGCCGCCATGGATGAGAGGCATTGCCGGTAACGGCCAAGCCTTGGCCGCACCGATCCTGATCATCATGCTGCTGGCGATGATGATCCTGCCCTTGCCGGCGTTCGTGCTCGACCTGTTCTTCAGCTTCAATATCGCGCTGTCGATCATCGTTCTGCTGACCAGCCTGTACACGGTCAAGCCGCTGGACTTCATGGCTTTCCCGACCGTGCTGCTGGTGTCGACCATGCTGCGCCTGTCCCTGAACGTGGCATCGACCCGCGTCGTGCTGACCGAAGGCCACACCGGCCCGGACGCTGCAGGCAAGGTGATCGAGGCTTTCGGCCACTTCCTGATCGGCGGTAACTACACCGTCGGTATCGTGGTGTTCGTGATCCTGACCATCATCAACTTCGTGGTGGTGACCAAGGGTGCGGGCCGTATCGCTGAAGTGGGCGCGCGTTTCGCCCTGGATGCCATGCCTGGCAAGCAGATGGCGATCGACGCCGACCTGAATGCGGGCCTGATCGGCGAGCCGGAAGCCAAGCGCCGCCGTAATGAAGTGTCGCAGGAGGCCGAGTTCTACGGCGCCATGGACGGTGCTTCGAAATACGTGCGCGGCGACGCCGTGGCGGGCATCCTGGTAACCGTGATCAACGTGGTGGGCGGCCTCCTGGTGGGCATGATCCAGCACGACATGGGCTTTGCCGATGCGTTGAAAAATTATGTGCTGCTGGCGATCGGTGACGGCCTGGTGGCGCAGATTCCATCGCTGGTGATTTCCATCGCGGCCGGTATCGTGGTGTCGCGCGTGGCATCCGATACCGACATCGGCACCCAGGTCATTGGCCAGTTGTTCGGCAAACCGCAGGTGCTGTTCATCACCGGCGGCATCATCGGCGGCCTGGGACTGATTCCCGGCATGCCGAACCTGGTGTTCATCCTGCTGGCGTCGACCCTGATCGGCTCCGGCTACCTGATGCAGAAGCGGGCCAAGGAAAAAGGGGAAACGGTTGCCGCGCAGGAGGCAGGTGGCCCTGGCGGTGTTGGCGCGGCGGGCGCCGCTGCCGGTGCGCAGGCTGCACCGGAGCAGGAGGAGGCGACCTGGCAGGACGTGATGGCGGTCGATACCCTCGGCCTGGAAGTGGGCTATCGCCTGATCCCGCTGGTCGACAAGACCCAGGGCGGTGAACTGCTGAAACGCATCAAGGGCATCCGCAAGAAGTTCGCGCAGGAGGTGGGCTTCCTGGCGCCGCCGGTGCATATCCGCGATAACCTCGAACTCAAGCCTTCCGCCTATCGCATCACACTGAAAGGCGTGGAAGTGGGCACCGGCGAGGCCTTCAACGGCCAGTTCCTGGCGATTAATCCAGGCATGGCGAGCGGTACGCTGCCGGGTATGGTGACCACCGATCCAGCCTTTGGCCTGCCAGCGATCTGGATCGACGCTTCGTTGCGCGATCAGGCCACCGGCATGGGCTATACCGTGGTCGATGCGGGCACGGTGGTGGCGACCCACCTGAACCACCTGATTACTTCGCACGCCTCCGAACTGCTTGGCCGCGCGGAAGTGCAGGCGCTGCTGGATCACCTGGGCAAGGATTCGCCGAAGCTGGTGGAAGACCTGGTGCCGAAGATGCTGTCGCTGTCGGCGCTGCAGAAGGTGTTGCAGAACCTGTTGGCCGAAGGCGTGCATATCCGCGATATGCGCACCATTATTGAGACCCTGGCCGAGTTCACGCCGCATACCCAGGATCCGAATGAGCTGACGGCGCAAGTGCGCGTGGCTCTGGGCCGGGCGATTGTGCAGCAACTATTCCCGGCGGGTGGCGAGCTGTCGGTCATGACGTTGGATAATCGCCTGGAGCGCTTGCTGATGCAGGCCATGACCAGTGGCGGCGGCGATGCGGCGGGTATTGAGCCGGGGCTGGCCGATACCATTGCGCAGCAGGCGGCGGCAGCGACCGCGCAGCAGGAGGCGCTGGGCGTGACGCCGGTGCTGCTGGTGCCTGGGGTGTTGCGTCCGCTGCTGTCCAAGTTCCTGCGCCGTGCATTGCCGCAGTTGAAGGTGCTGTCGCATTCGGAAATTCCGGAGACGAAGACGATTCGGGTGACTTCCCTGGTTGGCGCGCAGTAAACCGGTAAACCCGGGTCAGACCCGCAGGGTCTGACCCGGTCTGCAGCGCAGCCAACGGGTTTGGTTGTCCACCCTTGATCTTCATCGAAAGTCAAAAGCTTCGAACCCACACCGTTGGCGTCGAACAGACAGGGTCTGACCCTGTGGGTCAGACCCAGGTTTACCGGTTTTGAATTAAGCCGCATTTCCCAAGCTATTCCACCGATTGTTACCTCCACGCATCGTCAATAATTTGACCATGTGCGAATCTGTCGGAGTAGCAGGAAATGAACGTTAAAAAATTTACCGCCCCAACATCTCGTGAAGCGCTGCGCAAGGTGCGCGAAGCGCTCGGCCCGGATGCGGTGATCCTCTCCAACCGTGCCGTCGACGGCGCGGTGGAAATCCTGGCCCTGGCCGGCGACGATGCCGCCGCCCTGGCCCCGCACTCCCCGGATTCCCCGATGTCCGCACCAGCGCCGCACCTGGACCTGGCGCCAGCTTCGCCGGACTCCGACCACGCGCCGGCCCTGGTCTCCCAGCCAGCCGCGCAGGTAGTACGCGCCAGTGCACGCCCGGCCCCATCCGCCCCGCGCGCGCCGGCCCGCCCGATCGCGCCGGCACCGGCCGCTCCAGCCGTCGACATGGACCGCATCTCCTCCCTGGTGGCCGAAGCCGTCGCCAGCGCCAAGGCCAGCGCCGCCGCCGAAATGACCAGCATGATGAGCGAGCTGCGCGCCATGCGCGGCATGATGGAAACCCAGCTCAACGAACTGGCCTTCGCCAACACCCAGCAACGCGAACCGCACAAGACCGTGGTGCTGCGCGAACTGCTGGCCGCCGGCTTCTCCGCCAGCCTGGCGCGCTACCTGACCGACAAGCTGCCGGCCACCCGCGACGGCGCCGAAGCCCTGCAATGGATGCGCACCGTCCTGGCCCGCAACATCAACGCCATGAACAATGAAGATGCGCTGCTGGAAAAGGGCGGCGTGTTCGCCCTGGTCGGCCCGACCGGCGTCGGCAAGACCACCACCACCGCCAAGCTGGCCGCGCGCTGCGTGATGCGCCACGGCCCTGAAAAGCTGGCCCTGATCACCACCGACGCCTATCGTATCGGCGCCCACGAGCAACTGCGCATCTACGGCAAGATCCTGGGCGTGATGGTGCACTCGGTGAAGGATGAAGCCGACCTGCGCATCGCCCTCAACGAACTGCGCAACAAGCACACCGTGCTGATTGATACCGTTGGTGTCAGCCAGCGCGACCAGATGGTGGCCGAGCAGGTCGCCATGCTGCAGGGCGTCGGCACCGACGTGCAGCGCATCCTGTGCATGAACGCCACCTCGACCCAGGAAACCCTGTCGGAAGTGGTGCGTGCTTATCAGGGCAGCGGCCTGGCCGGCGCCATCGTCACCAAGCTGGACGAAGCCGCCTCGATCGGTTCCGCACTGGACGTGGTGATCCGCCACAAGCTGCGCCTGTTCTACGCGTCCAACGGCCAGCGCGTGCCGGAAGACTTGCACCTGGCCGATCCGGTGGCGCTGGTAGGGCGCGCCTTCGGCGGCCAGGCTGCTCCGAAATACGGCGATGACGAACTGCCGCTGCTGGTAGCCGGCGCCGCCCATGACCCAATGCTGCGTGAGGTACGCTTTGGCTAATTTCGACTTCGACCAGGCCGAAGGCCTGCGCCGGATGCTGGCCGGCCCCCGGCCGCGCATCATCACCTTCCTGTCGGCCACGCCGCAGGACGACAAAGGCGCCATGCTGGTCAACCTGGGCGCCTCGCTGTCCCAGGCCGGCAATGACGTGCTGCTGGTCGATGCCTGCGCCAGCGCCCATGGCGTGGTGTCGCGGCTCGGCCTCGACCACGGTGCCAGCCTGCTCGACGTGGCGCGCCAGCGTTGCGGCCTGAACCAGGTACTGCATGCTGCACCGCAAGGCTTCAATGTGGTGTCGATGACGCGCGGCGAGGCGCGCCGCGGACCGGACGAAGGCCGCCGCCTTGCCAAGGCCTTCGGCGTCTTGGCCAGCCAGGCCGGCATCGTGCTGGTGGACGGCGAGTTCGACGGCGAAGCCTTCCCGGTCCCGCTGATGGCCAGTTCCGAGATCGTGGTACAGGTGTCGAATAGTGCAACGTCGATCAAGAATGCCTATATGATGATCAAGCGGCTCAACCATGAATTGGGTCGCCGGCCGTTCGGCATCCTGGTCACCGGCGCTTCGGAGGCCGAAGCAAGGGTGGTTTACGATAATATGGCGCATGCGGCAAGCCGTTACCTGGCAGTCAACCTTGTTTCCATGGGTTCTGTGCCGGCTGACGAATACCTGCAGCGTGCAGCCCGCCTGGGTCGTGCGGTGGTGGACGCCTTCCCATTGGCCGGGGCTTCGGTGGCCTTCCGCCAGCTGGCAGGGCGTTTTGCGATGGGGAGCTGCAACCATTTTAGAGCCTGAAAAGAATTAGAACCTTTATGTACACGGTCAAAGGGAAGGTGGACAAGGATTCCTTGCTGACGGAGCACATGCCGTTGGTCAAGCGCCTGGCCCACCATATGAAGGCAAAATTGCCGCCCAGTGTGGAAGTGGATGACCTGGTACAGGCCGGCATGATCGGCTTGCTTGACGCTATTAACAGGTATGAAGAAACCCACGGCGCCCAGTTCGAGACCTACGCGGTGATGCGCATCCGCGGCGCCATGCTCGATGAATTGCGCTCTTCCGACTGGATGCCGCGTTCGATGCGGCAGGACATGCGGAAGATTGAAAACGCCATGGCCACGCTGCAGCAGCGCCTGGGCCGCCCGCCAACCGAGTCGGAAGTGGCGAAATCGCTCAAGCTGTCGCTGGCCGACTACCAGGAAATGCTGTCCGAAGGCGGCGGCCACCAACTGGTGTACTACGAAGATTTTCACGAGGAAGACGGCAACGACAGCTTCCTCGACCGCTACGCCCATGATGAAGATGCCGATCCGCTGCGCGCGCTGCTCGACACCGACTTCCGCCAGGCTGTGATCGATGCGATTGATGCGCTACCCCCACGTGAGAAAATGCTGATGGGCCTTTACTACGAGGAAGAGCTGAACCTGAAGGAGATCGGCGCCGTGATGGGCGTGTCCGAATCCCGGGTATCGCAATTGCACACACAAGCCGTGGCGCGCCTGCGTGCCTCGCTGCGGGAGCAGGCATGGACTGGTCCAGCGTAGCCGGCGTGCTGCTGGCGCTGGCCGGCATCATCGTCGGCCAGGGGCTGGAAGGTGGCAAGGTGACTTCCTTGCTGCAGCCGGCAGCCTTCGCCATCGTGGTGATCGGCACCTTCGGCGCAGTCATGCTGCAAACCACACGTCCAACCCTGCGCCGCGGCCTGACCATGCTGCGCTGGGTGTTCAAGCCGCCGCCAGACAATCGCGCCCAGCTGGCGCGCGACATCAACAACTGGAGCATGCTGGCCCGCCGCGACGGGCTGCTGGCACTGGAGCGCCCCATGCTCGGTGCCAAGGACAAATTTGTCGCCAAGGGCTTGCGCATGATCGTCGACGGCATCAACCCCGACAAGATGCGCCAGTTGCTGGACATGGAAATCACCGCCTTCGAAACCGCCGAACGCCAGGCGGTGCGCATCTGGGAATCTGCGGCCGGCTACTCGCCGACCATCGGCATCCTGGGTGCCGTGCTGGGCCTGATCCATGTGATGGAAAACCTGACCGATCCGAGCAAGCTCGGTTCCGGCATAGCCGTCGCCTTCGTGTCGACCATTTACGGCGTCGGCCTGGCCAACCTGTTCTTCTACCCGATCGCCAACAAGCTGAAGACCATCGTCACGCGCCAGGTCTACCTGCAGGAGCTGACGGCATCGGTGTTCTATGACATCGCCACCGGCGACTTCACGCGCGTCATCGATGAACGGATCGCGACCCTGATGCGGGAGCCGTGACATGCAATATCGCCGCGCACGTCGCAAGTTCGACGACGATCCCGAGAACCACGAGCGCTGGCTGATTTCCTACGCGGACTTCATTACGCTGCTGTTTGCCTTCTTCGTCGTGATGTATGCGGTGTCCTCGATCAATACCGGCAAATACAAAGTCTTTTCCGATGCGCTGGGCGATGCGTTTGGCGGGGCTGGCGCGGCGCCGCCGACCAATACCGAAGTCCAGAGCCTGCCGATTCCAAATCCGGCAAACCGCAAGCGCAATGAGGCGATCAAGAAAGAGAAGGAGCAGATGACGCGCCTGGCCAAGGACTTGGCCAGCACTCTGGCGCCGCTGGTGAAAGAAGGCAAGGTGCGGGTGACGCAGAATAGCCGCGGGGTGAGCGTGGAGATCAATGCTTCGGTGCTGTTCAATCCGGGCGATGCGCGGCTGACTGGCGAATCGCGCGAGGCGTTGACGGCGGTGGCGACGCTGCTGAAGGATGACCCGCACAATGTGCAGGTGGAAGGACATACGGATAATGTGCCGATCAGGAATGCGGCGTTTCCGTCCAACTGGGAGTTGTCTGCGGTGCGGGCGGGGACGGTGGTCAGGCTGTTTATTGAGTCGGGGATTGCCGCCTCGCGCATGACGGCGGTGGGGCATGCGGACAATCAGCCGGTGGCTTCCAATGAAGATGCGGAATCGCGGGCGCGCAACAGGCGGGTGGCGGTGACGATCTTGTCCGGGATTCCGGATCCTGCTACTGAAATTCCAAACCCTTAGAACCGGTAAACCGGGTCAGACCCATAGGGTCAGACCCCAGTACGCGGCAGCCGCGTATCGGGGTCCGACCCTGCGGGTCGTACCCCGGTTTGCCGGTTTTACGCGCGCAGCCGCTCCGGATGCGGCACCTGCTCGCGCAGCTGTTGTCTGCGCCGCCAATGCCACCCAGTCCCGATCGCCGCAACGAAGAACACCAGCGCCGCCATCGGCCAGGCCGACTTCTGCAAGTTCTTCTTGGCCTGCTCGTCCATCAACTCCTCAGGAAACGGCCGCGGCTCCACCGGCACCACCTGCCATTTGCTGCGGTCTTCCGGTGCACGCGCCATGAATTCGTCGATCGAATACGCCGGCGCCGAGCCAAACGCGCGGCTGGAAGGAACCTGCGGAATCCGCACCAGCATCACCGCCTCGACGTCCGACTGCAGCTGCTGCTCAAACCCGCTCAACTGCCGCCCAGCCTGGCCGCCCAGCATATCCAGCAAATCCTTGCCCAGCGCATCGAACGCCACCGCCGGATGCAAGCGCGTCTGCTCCTCGGTGAAATAGCTGAACGCCTTCTGGCCGCTGGCAATGCTCAAGTCCTTCGCCGCCATGTAGGCAAAAGCGCCAAAGGCTTTCAGGCGATTGGTCGGACCCTGCAGCGGCCATTGCCAGCCCAGCTTGCGCAGCACGTCGACATTGATCCCGGTGCAGTTGGCAGCCGCATGCTGGTAGCTGAAATGGTGGGCATAAAACTCGCGGAACACCTGGTTCACATTGGTCTGGTATGCCTGCGCCGTGCGCGAGTCCTTCAGCACCGCCACCAGCATGTACGACGGCCGGTAATACTGCTGGCCGCTGTTCAAGTCCATCAGGTAGTTGTCCATGGGCAGCGCTGAGGCAATGATGCCTTTCTCGCTGGTCGAATCCAGGCCGTAGAAGTTATTCACCAGCCAGTCCGACCATTCACCCTGCGGGCCGAGGCGCCCGGTCGCGATGGCGAAATGGCCGCCATACGCCTCGTCGTCGTCGCCCTGGGCGCCGCTCAGCATCATCGCCAGCACCGGCTTGCCGGACAAGTCGGATGGCGCCGCCCCCGGCCGCTGCCATACCTTGCGCACCGCGTATTCGCCGCGCGCACCGCCCTCGGCATGGCGTACGAAGCCTTGCAGGTTGTCGCCGCCGGACAGCGGCTGCACCGGCAGCTTGCCGGCATCGATCACATAGTCGCGTGGCCAGATCGTGCGTGCCACAAATTGCTGGCCCGCCTCATCCCATTGGCCACGTACGCGGACCTCGCGCTGGCGGAAGAAGGCTTCCGAGCTGGCGTTGAAATAAGAGCGGTTGGTGGCAATCTTCGGCGCCAGGCGCAAGTTGAGGGTGTTGCCATCCGCCGTTTGCAGGGTTTTGCCGTCGAAACGCGCCTGTGGCACCAGTTGCGGCGAACCGAGCCAGACCAAGCCCGGCGCATCCTTGGCGTTGGCTGCCGGCAGGGCGATCAGCTCGTCCTGGAAATACCACAAGGCTTGCTTCTGGCCGCAGTCATTGCAGCGGCCATTAGTCAGGCGGAAGTTGTCGGAGGGATGCAACCCAAACTGTTCCTCGCCAAGGGCGGAATGAACGGCGGCTGCACCGGCTTGGGCGATCGTAGCCGCCAGAATAATTCCTGAGAGAAATGTACGCATGCGCCCATTATGCAGAAAGTTGCATAAAAAGTCACACGTTTCGCAAGTGCCGGCGGCGAGCCGGTTTCGGAAGGGGTCAGCCGGCGATAAAGCCGCGGCGGGTAGTGCCGCCCGTGGTCATGCCGCTCGGGCCGTAGACCGTGGTTTGCTGCGGGCGCAAGGCTTGCAGCGCGCCTTGGGTGTGGCCAAGGTGCTTGTTGATCAGAACGCCGTTCAGGCGGTTCAGTTCCTTTGCCGCGCGGGTGTGGTCCAGCAGTTGCTGCCACAGGATATTGGCAGCATCGTCATGCTGGGCTTCCAGCCACGACTCCATGCCCAGCTCCATGGCCGGATAACCGGCCTCGGCGAGGGCGCGGTGGCGCGCGGTGGCCAAGGTGGCCATTTCATTGACCAGGGCCGACTTGTGCGGAGTCAGCGAGGTCAGGTGGTCGATGTCAGCCGCGACCAGGTCTTGCTGTTCCTGTTTCAGGACTTCCAGCAATTCCGTGATCTTGCTCAACTCAGCCTGCAGGCTGTGTTTGGGGGAGACAGCGGCCATCATGCTTCCTTAGCGTTGCTTACGTGCGTGCAGCAGGTCGCGGACCGTGTCCAGCAAACCGTCTGCCACTTTTTCCGAATTGACCTGGAACTGGCCGTCAGCAATTGCCATCTTGATGCGTTCGACTTTTTTCGTGTCGAACACGGCATTGCTGGCTGCTGCGCCACTGGCCGCCATTGCCTGTCCTTGCGGGGACAGGCGCACATTGTCGGTACTTGCCTGTGGTGCGGTGGAAGTCGCGGCGGCGGCCTTGTCCGCGCTGCGCGCGTTCCCGGACGTCGCGGGCGAACTTGGCAAGCCCGGCGTGTTCTTCAATGTATCGTTAATCTTCACAGCTTTATCCTCGTCTGGTTGGAGTACTTTACCCCGGCATACGAGTCTATTACGGCAACCTGCGGCCAAACTTTAGCTGGCATCGTGAAACTTGTTCAAAAAGCTACTTCGACCAGTCCGCCCAGACGGGCAATCCCGCTGATTTGCTGGCCATTGCCGGTGCGGACTGCCACCACCTGGCCCTCGGCTGCCGAACCGGCAGCCTTGCCCTCGGCCGAAACCGAGAAACCATTCCCTTTTGTCACCAGCTTGACCAGCTGGCCCTGCAGGATGACCGGCCTGGCCTTCACCATGTCGACCCGCACCGGGGTGCCGGCCGAAATCGACATGCTGCTGGACTTGCCGACCAGTTGCGCCTTGTCGGTGGCAATGCCGGGCGGCAGGGCGGTCAGTTCACCTTGCATCATCGCCAACTGCCCATCTTCGATGGCCTGGCCCTGCACCAGCGGCACGGCGGCGGCCACATAGCTGCCCAACACCGATACCTGTGATTGAATATATACCGTCCACGGCGAAGGCGCCGCACAGCGCACGCCCACCGTAGTCTTGCCCCAGGCGCGCGCGCCCGGCATCAGGAAGGCTTCCGGTGCAGGGCAGGGCGCCAGGTTCAGGCGCGGATCGACCGCACCGACGCTGACCGTAACCTTGCCCGGCAGGCCGGCAGTCTGGACTTGCAGGAATTGCTCGGCCACCTGGCGCAGGGCAGTTGGCTCCATGCGGGCCGGGGTGGCTTGCGCCAGGCTCGCGGCAAACAGGCTTGCAATGAAGAGGATGTGTTTCATGCTGCCCATCTTAGCCCTCGCGCGACAGCCGCAAGCCGCGAATAAGGGCAAAAACCCCGCCTTTCTCTTCCGATCAAGCAAGCACATTGCTCCGTATCATCGAACCTGTCATCAAGCGGAGAAGTGCCATGTTAGGCAAACTCGACAACTACCTGCTGTTCAACGAAACCGCCCTCAGCCTGCGCGAGAAGCGCCAGGCCGTGCTGGCGTCGAACATTGCCAATGCCGACACGCCTAATTACAAGGCGCGCGACATCGACTTTTCCGCCAACCTGCAGGCAGCCATGCAGCGCGCGGCCACGCCGCAGCCGTTGAATACCACGGCCAGCAAGCATTACCCGCGCCCGCCGCAAGATGGCAGCACGCTGCCCGACGGCACGCCGCTGCTGTACCGCCACCCGGCGCAAGGCGCGGTGGACGGCAACACGGTCGACATGGATGTCGAACGTAACAACTTTGCCGACAATGCATTGCGCTACGAAGCAGGCGTGACCTTTATTAATTCGCAGATCAAAGGCCTGCTGGCCGCGATCCAGGGAGGCCAGTAATGTCCTTGTTCAGCATCTTCAATGTTTCCGGTTCAGCCATGAGCGCCCAGGCCCAGCGCCTGAACGTGGTGGCTTCCAACCTGGCCAACGCCGACAGCGCCACCTCGGCCAGCGGCGAAGCCTACCGCGCAAAGCAGGTGGTGTTCGAAGCCACGCCGAGCGCCAACGGCGCCGCCACCTCCGTCAAAGTGAGCAAGGTGGTGGAAGACCCATCGCCGCTCAAGCAGGTCTACGACCCCAAGCATCCGCTGGCGGACGAAAAGGGCTATGTGACAATGCCGAACGTGAACGTGGTCGATGAGATGGTCAACATGCTGTCGGCCTCGCGCTCCTACCAGACCAATGTGGAAACCATGAATGCAGCCAAGACCATGCTGCTGAAAACCCTGACGATCGGACAGTAACCATGGCCATCACCAACACCCCAGTCACTGGCGGCGGCGCTCCGTCGCAAGCCCTGCTCAACGCGGTCAACACGCGCGGCAACAACACGTCGAGCTCCAGTGTCTCGGCGGACCAGGACAAGTTCATGACGTTGCTGATCACGCAGTTGAAGAACCAGGACCCGCTGAATCCACTGGACAATGCACAGGTTACCAGCCAGCTCGCGCAACTGCAGACCGTCACCGGCATCAACAAGCTGAACGAGACGATCGAATCGCTGAAGAAGGATTACGCCAATTCGGCCTCGCTGCAGGCGACCAACCTGATCAACCACGGCGTGCTGGCGGCGGGCAAGAACCTGCAACTGGTGTCGGGCAAAGGCCTGTTCGGTGTCGAGCTGAAGAACGCAGTCGACACGCTGCAGATCGACATCAAGAACGCTGCCGGCAAAGTGGTGCACACGCAGACGCTGCAGGCGGTCGATGCTGGCGTGCTGCCGCTGGGCTGGGACGGCAAGCTGGAAGACGGCACCACCGCGGCGGACGGCATGTATACCGTCAGCGTCAGCGGCATGTTGGGCGGCAAGGCAGCCGAAGGCCTGCAGGCGCTGACCTTCGGCACCGTGGCCAGCGTCTCCACCGGCGCTGGCGGCACCAAGCTCAATGTTCCAGCCATTGGTCAGCTGACCATGGACGATATCAAACAAGTTCTGTAAGCCCAACCTGATAGGGGAAATACCATGTTTCAACAAGGTCTCAGCGGTCTGAACGCCGCAGGCAAGTCGCTCGACGTTATCGGCAACAACATCGCCAACGCGAGCACGGTGGGCTTCAAGAGTTCGCAGGCGCAGTTCGCCGACCTGTATGCCAACTCCCTGAACGGCGTGGCGGGCAACAATCCAGGTATCGGCGTGAGCATTTCGCGCATCGCGCAGCAATTCACGCAGGGCAATATCGAAACGACCAACAACCCGCTGGACGTTTCCATCAATGGCGGCGGCTTCTTCCGCACCGTGGCGCCAAGCGGCGAAGTGCAGTATTCGCGCAATGGCCAGTTCCTGCTCGATAAGAACGGCATCATCACCAACGCCCAGGGCAACGCTATCACCGGCTACCTGGCCAACCAGCAGGGTGTGATCCTGGCCGGCGCGCCGGTACCGATCAAGATCGATACAGCCGACCTGACCCCGGTCGAGACCACCGAAGCGAACTTCAAGATCAACTTGTCGTCCACTTCGCCAGTGCCGACCAAGGTGCCGTTCGACGCCAGCGATCCGCTGACCTACACCAAGCAGACCGTAATGGACGTGTTCGACAGCCTGGGCAATGCCCACACCATGTCCGTGTTCTACGTGAACAAAGGCAGCGGCGTGTGGGATGTGTATGCCGGCAGCGATGGCGTGCAGGTCGACTCCAAGGCGATTGCGCAAGCCGTGCTGACCGACCCGGCCTCGTTGGCGGCGCGCGCCGCCTATAACACGGCAGCGGCAGCCGGCAATGCGGCCGGCATGCTGGCGGCCCAGCAAGCCTATTCCGCTGCTGCCGGTGCGGCCATGACCGCTGCCGCGACTGCTGCGGGCGCCACGGCAGCGCAACTGGCGAAACTGGCTGCGGTGTACACGCCGCCGACCGACGTTGGCGCCGTTCCGGGCAATACGCCCGACATCATTGACCAGAAACTGGCGGCGGCTATCACGGTCCCTGCCGTCAAAGTCGGCACCCTGGCATTCGACACCAACGGTCAGTTGAGCGCAGCGCGCATGGCGCTGCTGACGCCACCGCAGACCTTGCCGTTCTCGATCGACTTGCCGATCTTCCCGGACAACGGCGCGGACCTGACGATGACCATTTCCACCAACTTCATCGGCACCACGCAATACGGCTCGCCAACCAGCGAAAAGGAATCGACCCAGAACGGCTATTCCTCGGGCAGCCTGCAGCGCTTCTCGACCGATGCCAGCGGCACCATCATCGGCCAGTACAGCAATGGCAAGTCGCGTCCACTGGCGCAATTCGTGCTGGCCAACTTCGCCAGCCCGGACGGCCTGATCCCGCTTGGTAACAACGTGTGGGCGGAAAGCTCGGCCTCCGGTGCACCGCAAGTCGGCACGCCGGGCGAGGGCAACCTGGGCCAGCTGCGTTCCTCCTCGGTCGAATCGTCCAACGTGGACCTGACAAAGGAACTGGTCGACATGATCACCGCGCAGCGCGTCTACCAGGCCAATGCGCAGACCATCAAGACCCAGGACTCGGTGCTGCAAACCCTGGTCAACCTGCGTTAATCGGATAAAGCGAGCAAGCGATGGACCGCCTTGTCTACACCGCCGCCACAGGCGCGCGCCACATCCTGGAGCAGCAGGCCACCACGTCGAACAACCTGGCCAATGCAACCACGACCGGCTTCCGCGCCCAGCTCGACTCCTTCCGTGCCGTGCCCGTGGTGGCGGAAGGTTTGCCGACACGTACCTTCGTGGTCGACAACACGGTCGGCTCGGACTTCCGTGCCGGCGCGATGCAGACCACGGGACGGGCGCTGGACGTGGCCCTGCGCGGCGATGGCTTCATTGCCGTGCAGTCGACCGACGGTTCCGAAGCCTACACCCGCAACGGCAGCCTGAAGGTCAGCGAAAACGGCATGCTGCAAACGGCAGCCGGCCTGACCCTTGTGGGCGAGAACGGCCCAATCGCGATCCCGCCCGACGCGCAGGTGGCCATTGCCGCCGATGGCACGGTATCCGCCATCGACACCACTCAGACCCAGCCCGGCCCATCGAATGTGCTGGGCCGCATCAAGCTGGTCAATCCCGACGTGAAAGGCCTGGTGCGCGGCGATGACGGACTGTTCCGCCAGCAAAGCGGCCTGCCAGCCGATCCCGACCAGAATGTGCGGCTGGCCGATGGCACGCTGGAAGGCAGCAACGTCAACCCGATCGACGCCATGGTCAATATGATCGCTTTGGCACGTTCTTTCGAAACACAGATGAGCCTGCTGAAAAACGCCGAAAACAATGCCGCCAAGGCCACGCAAATCTTGGCGTTGAATTAATATTGCATTAATTTTGTTGCCATTGGGCAACGGATGACATTTACCCCATTGCGCGCATTGCCGGGATTCCTCATCATGGGATTTTTCATCCCAGCAGTGCAAGTTTATGGCTCGCCCCGAGGAACGTTACGCCACCGTAGTCCTGCCGTTCGTGCTGGCCGTGGCAGCGCTCACCCTGGTGGCGGTGTTCAGCCTGTCGATAGCCGCCACGCTGCGCGCCTATGTCGGCGGCGAAAGCCATTGGTCCAAAGGCCAGAAGGCCGCCATCGCTTCCCTTCAGCGCTACCTCGTTACGGCTGACGAACAGGATTACGCCCAATTCCAGTCCGAGTTGGCGGTGCCGCTGTCTGACATGCGCGCGCGGCGCGAGATGGACAAGGACGAGATGGACTGGGATGTCGTGCGAGAAGGCTTCCTTGGCGGCCGCAATGCCGAAGAAGATGTGCGCGGCATGGTCTGGCTGTACCGCAATTTCAAGGATATCTACCTGATGGCGCGCGCCATCACTTACTGGGAACACAGCGACCAGCACCTGCTGCGCCTGCGCGAACTGGGTGAGCGCGTGCACACCATGGAACCTGCCGCCCGCCGCGCGCCAGCCGTGCTGCTGGAAATCCAGGAAGTCGACCGCAGGCTGACGCCACTTGCCATCGGCTTTGCCGCCGCCATCAACGACGCCGCACGCCAGGTTTCGACTGCCTTGCTGGCAGTGATGCTGTTGGCCGCCGCTGTGCTGGCCTGGAGCGGCAACAGCTACCTGCGCCGCTCCTTCGCCCGTCGCGAGCGCCTGCTGCAGCAACTGCGCCAGAGCGAAGCCGAATCCTTCGCCGAAAAAGAACTGGTGCAGGTGACCCTGGGTTCGATCGCTGACGCCGTGATCACCACCGACCGCGATCAGCGCGTCAGCTACAGCAACTGCAATGCCGAACAGATGCTGGGCATGACCGGCGCCGATATGCTGGGGCGCCCGCTGGATGAAGTGTGCCGGCTGGAAGGCGAGGGCGGTGCCTTGCATGTGCTGGCAACCGACGGCTCCCTGCTTCCGGTCGACCGTTCGGTAGCACCGATCCACGCACCGGATGGCACTGCCATCGGCCAGGTCATCGTGCTGCACGACGCCAGCGAAGCGCGCCGCCACGCCGCGCAACTGAGTTACCAGGCCACGCACGACGAACTGACCGACATCCTGAATCGGCGCGAGTTCGAACGCCGCCTGCGCGAATTGCTGTCGGCCCTGCGCCAGGGCAGCGGCGGTGAACATGCCGTGCTCTACCTCGACCTGGACCGCTTCAAGATCGTCAACGACACCAGCGGCCACGCGGCGGGCGACGAACTGATCAAGCAAGTGAGCCAGCTCCTGCAATCGACACTGCGCGAACGTGATATCGTCGGCCGGTTGGGCGGAGACGAATTCGGTATCATGCTGACACAATGCAGCCACGAGGACGCCTTGCGAGTAGCGGAGAAAGTGCGCAAGGCCGTGGTGGACCTGCATTTCGCCTGGGGCGTGCGCAGCTATCGCATCGGCGTCAGCATCGGCCTGGTGCTGCTCGACAGCCGCAGCAGCAGCCTGAAAGAAGTGATGAAGGCCGCCGACGCCGCCTGCTACATGGCGAAAGAGAAGGGACGCAACCGCATCCACCTGTACAGCGACGACGATGCCGAACTCTCGGTGCGGCAGACCGAAATGGAAGCTGTGTCCCGCATCCGCGCCGCGCTGGAAAACGACCGTTTCTGCCTGCACTTGCAAACCATCGCGCCGCTGCGGGGCGGCCGCGCGCATGCCGAAGTGCTGGTGCGCATGCTGGACGAGCAGGGCGGCCTGGTGCCACCGATGGCCTTCATCCCCGCCGCGGAACGCTATGACCTGATGCCGCTGCTCGACCGCTGGGTGATTCGCCACGCCTTCGAAGCGCTGGCGCAGCAGCCGCCAGGCACCAGTTGGGCCATCAACCTGTCCGGCGCATCAGTGTGCGACGAAGGTTTGTTGGAATTCGTGCTGGAGCAGCAGCGCATTACCGGCGTGGCGCTGGAAGATGTGTGTTTCGAAATCACGGAAACGGTGGCCGTGGCCAACCTGGCGCAGGCCGCGACCCTGATCCAGGACCTGCAAGCGCAGGGCGCCCGCTTCGCGCTCGATGATTTCGGCGCCGGCATGTCGTCCTTCGCCTACCTGAAGCACTTGCCGGTCGATTACGTGAAGATTGACGGCAGCTTCATCAAAGGCATCCTGCACAGCCCGACGGAGCGCGCCATGGTCGAATCGATCAACCAGATCGCGCACGTGATGGGCAAGCAGACCATTGCCGAATTCGTGGAAGACGATGCGGTGCTCGCCTGCTTGCGTGCGATGGGCGTCGACTTCGCCCAAGGCTATGGGGTAGGGCGGCCGCAGCCTTTGCAGGCAGCCCAGGTGGCCGACGTCGTGTGAGTCCCGCCGTGGGTTGGCAACCCAAATTACCTGGATAGCTCCACTGTCCAGCCCTGATGATTGCAGCGTGCAGATCCATTCTTTGTTTTCTTCCTGATGTCACAAGCCGGAGCAATTACCGTTTTCGAATTGTGGCAGCATAGATTTTTCAATGAACTCACCTTCCTACTGCCACAGTTTGTGATTGATTGGACAGAGACATAGGCTTTACTGGAGCGGGAATAGGGTGTTTCCCACTAATGCTCCAATGTCTTGAAACAACTACTCGAACTTCATCATCGGGAAAAAAGTGCATATAGACGCTGCCAGGTTCGTCATACTTTTCCACGGTGACCATCTTCTCCTTGAAAACGTATTTTCCGTTCTCAGGCATATTCCAACGTACTAGGACTTGCATTCCTGGATACCATTTAACAGGAACCGAAACACAACAAACGTCACTGATACCAGCTCCCCAAGCATCCATGTTTGCTCCGCCGGCGCCATTTACTGTCGCTGAATGTGACCCTACCCCAAAATTAGTACCGGCCTTAAGTAGAAATTTCCGGCTTCACGGCTGAGTTCAAGCTGGCCTTTTCCCTGGCCTGTCGGGCGAATTCGGATGGTGTCGCCCACTGCAATGCAGAGTG